>Ga0207687_10000001_pt1 | contig 1130810 bp, 1143 predicted proteins | sample KBSM54metaG_FD_184399 | JGI IMG/M metagenome (GOLD analysis project Ga0207687, IMG submission 184399) | Miscanthus rhizosphere microbial communities from Kellogg Biological Station, Michigan, USA - KBS M5-4 metaG (SPAdes) (version 2) | ecosystem: Host-associated > Plants > Roots >... | reverse complement strand
CTTTGGCTGCGGAACCGGCATTCGCTTCTTTGACCCAGCCGTCAGCTCCCACACCAGAGCGGGCCCATACTTCACCGGCATGGTTAATGATTACTTGGGTTGAGTCGGGGCCGCCAGTTGGGGGAGGGGTGTCTGAGGGGGAATTGCTTGTGGTAGCAGGTACTTCTACTATCCCCTGCACTGAATAGCCATCCCAGCCAGACATTGTGAGCGTTTTATTCGAGAAGGTAGCACTACTGTGAACCTGTACCGTATTTTGGTTGACAATATCTACGCTGCCCGTGGCAGCATCATACGAATTAATAATCCCCGCATGCCCATAGCCGCCATCATCCAAGGTAATAACGTCGCCTGACTCAATGGAAGTTATTGAGCCATTCGCTTCGTAGGTCAGGCCCGCTGGCAAGTGATCTTTGAGAGTATTACCGCTACCCCTCCAAGTGCTCTTTATCCAGCCCTTACTCAGGTACAATCTGTTTATCAGTTCGACACACTGCCATTCTTCGCCGCTCTCGACGCTAGTGCCGCTTGGTGTGGTTACATATTCGTTCACGCCGCTGTCATAGGAGGCGCTGCCGTTGTTTGCGTGAATATCTACACCGCCGCCACCTAGCCAGCTACTACCAGACAATTCTACAGTCCCCTGTGCGTCGCAATGTGTTCCACTGCACGCGGCAGCCTCTGCTATAGCCGGATCGATAAGTGAGTCAGTGGCATAGCCCGCTGTGGTACCGGCAATTACGAGCAATGCAGACGCTGCAATCCTTCCTAGCTTGGCGCGTGTGTCAGTTAAATACCCCTGTAAGCAATCCTGAAAACTGACTTCTTCTTGCATTTGTGGTGAGTGGAACTCCGTGCTCATAAGCACCCCTTCCGCTATACCCCACCCATTAAGATTGTTATTCTGATATCGATTTGAAAATATTGATGACTGTCGTGTAATTGGCTTGCGCCTGGTACGTTTGCAGGCTATATGGGTTGTTGACGCCAGCCCCAGAACCCACAGGCACAAGATTGGCCGACATTGTGACATTTTTGTCGCCGTGTCCATTATTGTCGAGGATGCCAAACGACGTCGTGGCACTACCCGGCGTAGTGGCAAGGGCAAGACCTGTTACGCTCGAGTCGGCGTTGTTCTGTGCCACTAAGTAAAGCGGCGTAGCACTGCCTGGAGCATCAAGCTTGGCAATAGTTGTTCCCGGTGCGCTGCCTAAGAAGTTGGCATTGACGTCGGCGTTGCTGCCAAGTGCGAGTTGAACAGTGAAATAGTAGCCGCCGTTTGTAGGTGAATTAACTTCTATCCCAGTCGAATCGCCACTACCACTAGCCGCAGTCCAATCTGCGGGATACTTGAACGAGAGGCCGTTTTGGAGCTGGTACGTCCTCCACCCCACATAAGGATCTGCTGCTTTGGTTGTGGATGAAGTGCCGTTACCTGCTGATGGTTCGGTTTGTGACGCGACTGCATGTTTGGTCTTCTTGTGAGCGTGGTGCCATGCATACCACCCGCCAAAGCTGGCTGCAATTACTACAACTAGCACGATAAAGACTTCAATGATTGAAAAGCCTGTATTCCTGGTTTGCGCGTCTGGCATTTGTTTCATGAATGTCCGAAGGTTATGGTTTATATTATAGCTGCCCGGCCTGGATTTAAGAATGGTTATGCGCCGGCCCTCCTACGTTTGGTCTTATTTTTATAGACGCTGTGATGATACTGGTGGTTGGCTCGGATTACAAGCTCTTGATAACAGGGATAGATGTTGTGAAAAATGAAGGAATGAGGTCTGGAAGCTTGGGCAAGGAGCTACATTCCCAGTCATAGTTTGCATCGACATTTGAAGCATCAGGCCATGGGTATCCCAGCGTATCAACGTGTGCTGTGAGGGCAGCTATCGTCGCCTCATAACTACTGACGTCACCTAAAACGAGAATGCTTGCGGCGGCGACCCTTGCGAGCCTTCTGCGCCTATACGTCTAAGGAAGACGTCGTTTGCCAGGCTTCTCATGTTTCCATCATTACCAAAGTGTAAGCAAATTGCGAGCTACAAGATGCAAAGAAGTCAATGATTCAATGCCGACAACTAGTTACGCCATTGTAGTAAAAGGCCAGACAACGTATAATCCTCAAATCTGATACATTTAATTGTTTTTGGAGGGTAAATTATATGACCGCAGTAAGACAGGAATCAGTAACGCCATATCCATTTGAGGAGGAGATTGCGAGCGCCAACGCACCGCACCGAGCTGGTCTTGGTTGGTATACAACGTACTCTCCTCGAGATGCGAACGGCAACAGAACATGCGAAAATGTGTGCGTGTCAGACGCTCCTCCACCGCCACCACCTCAGAAGCTCAGCAAAGAAACGGACGCCGACAGAGCGATTGCAGATTACCTGCACACAAGGATCGGAAAACTGGCAGTGGATTTATTCACGGGTAAGTCCACAGATCCGACGCATATCGTTGGGGCGTTTGATCCCGAATGGGTATCTAACCTGTCGTTGTCTGACTCTCGCTTTGCTGACAGAGAAAGCAACGCCAGATTTTATCTAATTGATGATAATGGGGGGACTGAATTCTATAGCGCGCCAGACATGATAGGCGCTTATCATCATGGCAAGCCAAGAACGCAGGTTTATACGAGCATCGATATGCTCGGAGGATGGCCGAATGCAATCGCCGAGCGGCTGAGGTGGGACGTTCCTGAGGCAGAGATGATAGTTTCTGCCTATATGTCAATGGCAGGTGATGCAACCTTCGGGCGGCACCGCGATACTTCACCGGGTGTGGCAATGCAGTTGGACGGCGTAAAGGACTGGGACATAAGAGGGAAAAAGTTTACAATGCGGCCCGGTGATGCTTTGACGATACCGCGTGGGGTTCCGCACGAGGTATGGACTCCTGAGAATCCAGGACTATCCGTCCATTGCCTGATTTCGGCCGTAGCGCGCGGATAGAGAGGCTGACTTAAGGAGTGTCCCCAGTGTCCTCGACCCGCCGGGTGCACCGGTCCGGAGCACTTTTCTGTGCGCTATATTTCGCCAGGTAACTAAGATCCGGCTGGAGGGGGCGTAGGAGTGTGCCCCAAGTCGCACACACCTCGTTTCGCACCGTTCATAAACGCATCTGCTTCACTTTGGCTTGTCCCGTGGTCGGAAAACATAGGGGTACGTAGGAGCAAGTTGTCGATCACGGGGACATACGAGGCGTCAAATTGACCAACTTCTATCCCGCCATAACAGCTTGCTTGATCTTCGATGTGGGGATGCTCTGGCATCTCTAGGGCGGCACTGGTTAGTTCGCCATCCTTATTTTGCCTGGCATGGCCAAGCTCGTGCCCAATAGTAAAAGTAATCTCTGCCTGACCAGCTCCCAGAGTTACCGCAGCGTTCATCCCTCCGGCAGTCAAAACAACGGCGTCCGCACTCGGGCAATACTCAGAGAGCGAGTGGGATCCTAGGACATGTGGACGATTGCTTCCTGGCTCAACGCAGGTGAAACGATCGCCATCGTTGAGTAGCACAAGTGTTGTATTGGTGGCAATAGCACCCACCGCCTTGAGGTGGTCGCTATATTTATTGAATTGACTTTCTATATATGCGGTGTTTGCTGGAGAGACGCGATAGGGGTCTGCTGGCATGACTACTTTGCTATGCTGGGAAGGGGAATGTGGAGCGCTTTCGATCGCACCGCAACCTGCTACTAATGCCATGCTTAGACCAACGAGTGTCCGCTTCATCTAATATATAGTGACACTTCTACGCATATATGTCAATCTACTCCCAAGGTACCTGCTTCTCGCAAAGCTGGCAGGACGCCGCGTGTGTCCATTGAGCTGAAGGGGATAGTCACTTCCCCTAAGGAGCGAGGGCGGGAACTGTTGGCTTGCCAATCGGCGCTGGCTTAGGGTAAAATCAGCTTAAGCGGGGTATTAGCTCAGTTGGCTAGAGCGCTGCATTCGCATTGCAGAGGTCGGCGGTTCGACTCCGCCATACTCCACCAAATCTAGTATTTCAACCTACTGAACAGATCAGTAGGTTTTTACTTGGGGTTATGAATTGACGGTTCGTAATTCCACAAGGGAACCTTGCCAGGAAACTCACGCCGCGAGCTGTTACAATATATCTATGTCGTCAACAAAAAAGAGCGCATTTTCGGAACGCCAGGTCAGCATGGTGGTCTTTGGCGCTATTGTGAGCGTAGCACTCATAATTACCGCAATTACGTGGTGGAATGCTCGTTCGCTTGATCCGCGGCGTGTTTTTTGGGGCGCAATACAGAACGATCTTGCAACAACAGGCGTCACGATAAGCCAAGCCGCCAACAATAACGGCAGCCAAACTGCTCAGCTCAATCAATTTGATTTTGGTCCTCAGAAACGAGCACAATCGGTTACGACGTTTGCTCAAGGTGATGCCGAAGTCCGGACCGTAGAATTAAGCACGCCAGCCGCCGACTTCACTAAGTATATTGCCATCAAAACGGGGAAGGCCCACCTCGGGAATGCCGGAGCGCTCGCAAAAGTGCTGAATGTATGGGCGGACACGACCAGTATCACAAAACCAAAAGACGTTGGTGTGCCGTCTACATTTCCGACTGTCTTGCTGACCTTGGCAACACCTGTCGGCAATTTTAGCCCGGCCGAACAATCAACGCTCATGGGTCAGATCAAGGACCAGCAAGTATACACGCCAGATTTGAGCACCGTACAAAAGCACCATCAGAATGGACGCTTGCAGTATACCTACAGCGTAACTATGCAGCCCATTTTGTATGTGCAGCTCATGAAAACGTACGCCCAGGCGATGGGTATGCACGAGCTTGATAGCGTTGATCCGAATGCCTATCAGGCTTCCACATTGACAGCGATGCAGTGGACAGTCGATGCCCGCTCGCGTCAGCTCGTGCAAATCACCTACTCCGGTCACAACGAATCATATAGCGGCTTTGGGCTACATGTGAGTACGCCGAATCCTGCCAAGACAATTCCAGGCGCTGCATTGCAACAGCGTGTTACCGACCTCAACACGCAGATTCAAAGCTGACATAGGTGCCACTACCGTTGCTGGCCAAATCCATAGCGCTTATGTATAATCAACTACAGTAATTGCCAAAGGAAAACTATGGATCCACAAACTCCAACGCCAACACCAACGCCGAACGTAACGCCCACGAGCACTGCAACGCCCCCAACGAATACAACTGAGACGTCTTCGGCTCCAAGCCAACCAGCGCCGTGGTCACCAGACGCGCCTACGGCATCCACCGAAAATATGGGGTCAGTCGATATGCCATCTACGACAGACATGGACGGCCTGAGTTCCGAAGCGCCTGCTCCAAGCTCAAATAGCGAGACGAATTTTGGCGAGAGTCCGGCCGGCCAACTCCCCACAACGGAACCGCAGGTCGCTGCTCCTGTCGAGACAGCTCCTATTGACCCGGGCGCACCAATGACTGAGAGCACCCCCGCGCCTGTTGAAGCCCCAACGCCTCTCGCCAGCGATTCCTTTTCCGCGCCAGTTCCCGAAGTGCCTATGACCCCTGGTATGGCTCCCGAAGGCACAACGCCACAACCCGGCCAACTGCCAATGCCACCACAATCCGAAATGCCACCAAAGCAGCCGCACAAGGCTATTGCCATCATGCTCATGATACTTGTTATTGCTGGTGCACTTTTTGCCGGTTGGTGGCTGTATATTCGTTAAAGCATTATCCGTGATAGCTGCTTTTTGATTGCCCTTGTTCCTGCTCGCGAGGAGTGAACTTATCTCTATGCGTTTGTTTTTGCCGGATGCTTTCGCTCTTGAAGCAAAACGCTATGCAACCCTGGCTTATAATAAAAATCGCTCGCCTAGGTTGGCGGGGCAGGCGGTATCAAGTGTATATCAGCTATGATATACTACAATAAATGTTGCACACAGACGCAGTCCTTACCACAGTTCTCCTCGCTTCGGCGAGCGTATAATTTCCCTTTTTAAGCTATACTCTTATCAGACAAACAAGGACTTTGTAATGCAGCGATATAATCCCAACGAGATCGAACCGAAATGGCAGCAAACCTGGGCAGACAGTAGGCTGTATGAAGCTAAAGACGACAGCACAAAGCCCAAAAAATACATTTTGGAATATTTTCCGTACCCTAGTGGTGCGGCGATGCACGTCGGGCACGTGCGCAACTATACCATCGGCGACGCGTTGAGCCGCTATGCGCGAATGCGCGGTTTCGACGTGCTGCACCCAATGGGCTGGGATGCCTTCGGTTTGCCGGCCGAAAACTATGCCATCAAGACGGGGATTAGCCCCAAAGAAGCCATTGCCCAGAATACTGCGCGCTTCAAAAGACAGCTCACACAAATGGGTTTTGGCTATGACTGGTCGCGCGAATTTGCAAGTTCCGACCCAGAGTATTATCGCTGGACGCAGTGGTTCTTTTTGCTGTTGCATAAGCGCGGCCTCGCGTATCAAAAAGAGAGTTTGCAGTGGTGGTGCCCGGTGGACAAAACAGTGCTCGCCAACGAGCAGGTTGAAAATGGCCAGTGCTGGCGCTGCGGTTCAGAGGTTGAAAAGAAGGCACTCAAGCAGTGGTTCTTTAAGATTACGGATTACGCCGACCGTTTGGCGGCTGACCTGGACGACGTTAACTGGACGGACTCGATCAAAAATATGCAGCGCAATTGGATCGGCCGCTCAAAGGGTGCCGAGATTGATTTCGCCGTCGACGGCTTCGACCAGAAGATCACGGTATTTACGACACGCCCGGATACATTATATGGGGCGACGTTTATGGTTGTGGCGCCCGAGCACCCAATTGTCCAAACAATTACTACCGCCGAGCACCGCGAGCACGTTGGCAATTATCTCAAAGAAGCGCAGGCCAAGAGTGACGTGGAACGGCAAGAAACGAATCGTGAAAAGACCGGCGTCTTTACGGGCGCTTACGCCGTCAATCCGATTAACGACGAGAAAATCCCGGTGTGGGTCGCCGACTATGTGCTGTACGGTTATGGCACCGGCGCCATCATGGCAGTGCCAGCGCACGACGAGCGTGATTTTGCCTTTGCCCAGAAGTTTGGTTTGCCTGTTCGTCAAGTTATTGCCGAACGATATGTGCATGCCGAAAATGAGCACGTAGACGGCGTGCCACTCGTGCCACGCAACGTGGTAACCTGCGTCGTGCAGCACCCGAGCGAAGATAAGTATCTGATCGTTAAACCAACTGGCAGCGATTTTTGGGCGCCGCTGATGGGCGGCATCGAAAACGACGAAGATGCGCTTGCGGCGGCTCGTCGTGAGCTGGAAGAAGAGACTGGCTACTTCGACATCAAGGAGCTGGACGTCAAAGATGAGATCATCTGCTCGGAATTTTATGCCCAGCATAAGCGACAGAATCGCATAGCGTACTGCCAGACGGTTGTTGTGCGCTTAGCTTCGCTGAATCAGCACGACATTAGTGAGGCAGAAGCAGCAATGCAGACCTTTGAGTGGGTGTCGTACGCTGAGACTAAAAGGCGTTGTACGGGCGCCGGTGCCCAGCAAATCTTTGAGCTGGCCGAAGGCGTACAGCACGATATGGTGCACGAGGGTCGGCTGGTCAATTCCGGAGCATACGACGGCCTGCTTACGAGTGAGGCGCGCGAAAAGGTTGTCGCAGGTCTTGCCGAGAAGGGCACTGGCAAAGAGCGCGTCAACTACAAGATTCGCGACTGGCTGATTAGCCGCCAGCGATACTGGGGCGCACCGATTCCGATGATTCATTGCGAAAAAGATGGCATCGTGCCAGTGCCGGAGGACCAATTGCCGGTGGTATTGCCAGATATGACGAGCTACGAGCCAAGTGGCGATGGCCGCAGTCCGCTGGCCCGCGTGCCGGAATTTGTGAACACCACCTGTCCGCAGTGTGGCGGCGCGGCAACCCGCGAAACCGACACAATGGATGGCTTTGCTTGCTCCAGCTGGTATTTCTTGCGGTTTGCCGACCCACATAACGGCGAAAAGCCATTTGACCCAGCCAAAATCAAGCACTGGCTGCCGGTGGACGACTACATCGGTGGTGCAGAGCACGCTGTCATGCACTTGCTGTATGCCCGCATGTGGACCAAGGTGATGCAAGACGCAGGCCTTATCGACTTCGGCGAGCCATTCAAAACTCTCCGTAATCACGGCATGATTCTTGCCCCCGATGGCTCCAAAATGAGCAAAAGCAAAGGCAATACCATTGAGCCAGATAGCTTGATTGATCAGGGATACGGCGCTGACTCGATCCGCGTTATGGAGCTGTTTATTGGCCCGTGGAACCAATCAGCGGCTTGGAGCGTTGAGGGCATGGGCGGTAGCTTCCGCTTTTTGCAGCGCATCTGGACGCTCGCCCAGGAATATCAGGCGCGTCCGCACTCAAGCGACGCTGCCGACGACACCGCACTCAAGCAGATCATGCACCGCACTATCAAAAAAGTCAGCCAAGACCTGGAAAATATGAGCTTTAATACGGCTATTGCCGCCATGATGGAGGCGGTCAACGAACTCTATAAGACCAAGAAGCAGATCGGATATGAAGCAGCAAGTACAACATGGGGCTGGGCGCTCAAGAGCCTGCTCCAGCTACTTGCGCCGTTTGCGCCGCACATCACCGAAGAACTGTGGACGCAATGTGGTCACGATGGCTCAATCCACCTCTCTGAATGGCCGACCTACGACGAGCACTACCTGATGCGCGACACGATGACCGTTGTCGTACAAGTCAATGGCAAACTCCGCGCACAACTGCAACTGGCCGCGGGCACAAGTCAGGTTGATGTACTGGCCGCTGCTCAGGCCGATGCAAAGGTTGCCGCTATTCTCGCTGGTTCTCCAATTAAAAAAACGATTTATATTCCGGGCAAGCTGCTCAATCTGGTCGTGTAGTTGCTCGAGCGGAACGCCATCTAGCGCCTGGACCTGCCAACGGAAGACTTGAGATATGTGTGCATATCCGCTATAATAAGCCTCAATAATACATTAAACTGAGACTCTTGAAGGAGCAGATACCGATATGGGTAAACCAAAGAAACGAACATCGTCCCGCCGCAGCGGCATGGGCCGCAGCCATTTGTTGCGTAAATTGGCCATTGCCGTCAACGCAAAGTCACCTGTAAAGGTGCTGATCAAAGGGCGTCGCGCTGCTAAAAAGGCGAAAATCGCCGCGAAAAAAGCAGCTACTGCTACCAAGAAAACGGCATAGGCAAGCCCAACACGCTGCCAGCTTGCCCGCAAATAGGGAAGGACACGTAAAACACCATGGCATCGAACCGTCACCTTGGTCGCATTATCGCCCTGCAAACGCTCTACGAGCAGGAGTTTCGTGATGCGTCGAATGATGCTAGTTTTGATCTCGACGAAGTGCTTGCCCGCAATATCGCTCGCTACGAAGCAACAGTAGACGACAAGGCGTTTATTGAAGACTTAGTGCACGGCGTCACGAAACGCCAAGAAGTTCTTGATGCAGCACTCCAGCCCGTCGCTCCAGAATGGCCGATTAATCAGATCGCTCGTATGGATCGCATCGTATTACGCATCGGCCTTTACGAGTTGCGTTTTGGCGAGGTGCCCCCCAAGGTCGTTATCAATGAAGCCGTGGAACTGGCTAAAGCGTTTGGTAGCGAAAACTCATCTAAGTTTATCAATGGGGTGCTGGGTACGGTACTACGCCAGCGTGAGGAAGCCAAAGATGGTGCTCCGGCTTCGGTGGCCACGGAGAAACCGGCAAAAGAGGCAAGCGCATGAAACGCCCAAAACCCAACATAGACGGCATTCGTCGTTTTATGCCGCACCGGCGGCCAGCAATCGAGGAGGTCGTTCGCGAAACAACCTCGGGTGGCATCGTGTTTCGGCATAATCCCAAGACACAGGACCTTGAGATTTTGCTCATGCAAGATGCTAAAAATCGCTGGACGATTCCGAAAGGGCACGTCGAACCAGATGAAGAGCCTCGCCAAACTGCTGAACGCGAGATCCACGAAGAAACCGGCCTGCAAGAGATGAAAGTCTTCAACTGGCTGGGCAAGGTACATTTTCGGTATCGCCGCGTGCAGACCCTCGTGCTCATGACTATGCATATTTATCTCGTGCAGGCGCTCGGCGAAACCGACCGGCTCCATCCGGAAGATTGGCTCAACGACATCAAATGGTTTCCGGCTACAGAAGCGGTAGATAAAATTGCCTATGAGGACATCAGTAAACTTATGTTGGTAGGAATGAAGAAGATACGTGATGCAGGACTTTAGCGCATACCAGTCATTTGGTAAAGAGACGCTGGGCGTCGACTTTGATGATATCCAGCTGCTTGTAACGGCGTTTACGCATCGTTCGTACCTTAACGAGCACAAAAAAACGGTGCAAGCACACAACGAACGGCTTGAATTTTTGGGAGATGCTGTGCTGGAACTGGTAGTAACCGAATTTCTGTATACCAGCTTCAGCGACCCCGAAGGCATTTTGACCAACTGGCGCAGTAGCCTAGTGCGTACGGAAAGTATCGGCGCGGCAGCAGCTCGTTTTGGTTTTGAACCAATGCTGCGGCTGAGTCGTGGCGAGCGCCGCGGCACTGATCGGGCTCGGGCTCAGATTTTGGCCAATAGTTTTGAAGCGGTCGTGGGAGCTATCTATTTGGACAAAGGGTATGAAGCTGCAAAGCAGTGGATCGCAAAAAGTATCATTGCAACCTTCCAGGATATTTTGTCGAGCGGCTCATGGATGGACCCCAAGTCGCACTTGCAAGAGGTGGCGCAGAGCCGTGATGGCGCAACGCCGGTGTACAAAGTGCTGAGCGAAGAAGGCCCGGATCACGAAAAAACCTTTAGCGTCGGCGTATTTATCGGCGGCAAACTCATCGGCCGCGGCACGGGCCCAAGCAAGCAGGCCGGCCAGCAAAAAGCTGCTGAGGATGGCTTGTCGCACTACGCAGCGTAGTACTCTCGTTCTGACGCAACGGGCCTGAACTGTGCCCACACAACGTTGTAGTACTTATCGCCGTCATTGTATCCATAGCTTCCCTGGTTGAGTGCCAGCATGCCCATAATCCCGGTGCCCCAGCCGCCTTCGTCGGCAAGAGGATCACCTGTTTTTTCAGGTCTATGCAAATTAGCCCAGGACCGTGCCGTTTCAGTCGCGCCGCTGGCATGAGTGTCTGTCGGACTGTCGCGAACACTGATAACGAGCTCTCTTTGGGCTGTTGTGCCCAATGCCAAGTCCACCCACCTGCTATAGACCTCCGCGTTCGTTATTGCCTCAGAGGCCCATAATTCAATATTGCCTCTATCAGGGTGTGGCTGCTGCAGTTCGGCCAGTTTCCGCTGCGTTTCCTCATCTAGACTCTGGATGGTGGATAAGACACTGTCGCGATCATCTCCTAATATATACGAAATAGCGTGCCGGGCGACACGTGCCCGCCATGCCACAGACTCAAACGTCGGGAGCGTAACGGAACGCTCTAAGCGCGGTCGGTCATTGGGGGTGGTCGAGGATTGCTCTATAGACATTTGCACGGCTAGTATACAACTTCTGCACGTAGATGCTAGTACTAAGACGCTTTTTGCTGCACTTTGTGCTGATTCCGATAGAGAGCATTTGACATAAGAGGCGATTACCGGTAAAATACGATCAGTTATTTTGTAAATGTTAAGGTAGACGAAAGAGAGAATCCAAACATAATGTTAGCTATTCGCATGCAACGTACTGGTCGCAAAGGGCACGCAATGTTCCGTATGGTGGTCCAAGAGTCCCGCGTGACCCCAACAAGCGGCAAGGTTGTTGCGCTGTTGGGCAGCTATGACCCGCATGCCAAAACAATAACTCTCGACAAAGAAAAGGCTGCATTTTACCTTGAGCACGGTGCACAACCTTCTGACCGTGTGGTACATTTGTTGAAGCTCGAAGACGTTAAGCTACCATCTTGGGTGTCTGTTGCTTCTCAAAAGAAGCGCGCTGTCCGCAACCCCGAAAAGCTGCGCAAAAACCAGCCAGAAAAAGAAGAAGCTAAGGCTGAGTCAGAAGCGCCAGTTGAGACTCCTGCTGAAGAGCCGGCTGCAACTGCCGAAACTCCCGAAGAAAAAGCAGCGTAAGCGCCACTTTACCTCTTAGGCTTTTTCGTTTTTGTGTCGTCGCGTGACGGCACATTTTCATGCTGCGTGCAACGTTTGCTATAATGAATGCACCAGTAAGTGAAGGAGACTGACGTGCAAAGTATTGACCAGCAATTCGTAGAGTTCATCGTTAAGTCACTGGTAGGCAAGCCTGAGGCTGTAAGTGTTGAGCGCCGCATTGACGAAAAAGGCGTGTTGCTTGAGCTGACCGTCGACCCCGAAGATCTCGGGCGGGTAATTGGTAAGCGCGGCGTAACCGCGCAGTCATTGCGCACGTTGTTGCGTGCTCTTGGAACCAAAAATGATGCTCGCTACAATTTGAAGATTGTAGATAATGGCGAATATGCGCCGAGCACGCAGACGTCTAGTACACGAGTCTCAGATGACAGCGCGGCGCCTGCTGTGGCCACTGATGCTGACGCAGACGATGATGCCGACACTGCAATCGATGAAGCAGCAGACGACACCGCAAGCAGTGTTGTAACAAAAACCAGAAAAGAACTTGAAGAGCTTGATGATCTTGATGTATAGTAGAGCTTAGTCGACCAAAACCGACGATCTTTCTTCCAAAAACAAAAACATGCGAGCTCATGCGAGCCACTTCACCAGTAATGGATGACCTGGGAGCTTTATATGTGACAAAAAGAACCTCACTTTAGAGGTTCTTTTTGTTTGTAGACCTGCCTGTCGTGCAATTCCTGATATAATACAACCTAATATGGCGCGCAAAATTCAGATTATCACCCTCTTTCCGGAAATGTTTACCGGCGTGTTCGGTGCCAGTATGCTTTGGAAAGCACAGGATCGGGGTATTGTTGCGTACTCGTTCGTCAACTTACGCGATTTTGGCCTAGGCCCGCGCAAGCAGGTGGATGACACGCCGTATGGCGGGGGTGACGGCATGCTTTTGAAACCGGAGCCATTGGTCGCTGCTATTGAGCAAGCCAGAGTAAATGATCCGACCGCTTTTGTTATTTTACCGACGCCGCGCGGCAAGCTATACAAGCAATCTGAAGCAAAAACGCTGGCCGCAAGCCCGAATGGTTTGATTATTGTCTGCCCGCGGTACGAAGGCTATGACGAGCGGGTCACCGCATATGTGGATCGCCAATATTGCATAGGTAATTATATTCTTACCGGTGGCGAGTTGCCCGCCATGACGATTGTGGACAGCGTTGTGCGGCTATTGCCGGGCGTACTTGGCGGCGAGACCTCGGCTGACATTGAGTCGTTCCAAGCTGACAACCTGACTATTGAGTTCCCTCAGTATACTCGTCCGGAAGAATTTCGCGGCGAACGCGTTCCAGAGGTGTTATTGAGTGGCCACCATGCCGAAATTGCTAAATGGCGCACCGCACAGAGCGACAAGATTACCCGCGGCTAAGTGCTATACTAGAACGGTAATAGGAGGGTTTTCATGAAATTGTCGTTTATAAAGCCTGCGTATGCGCATTGTGATCTGCCATGTGGTGTGTATGACCCAGCACAAGCGCGCATTGAGGCGCAAAGTGTGCACGAAATTATGGCCAAATATGAAGGGTTGCACAGCCAGGAAGATAAATGGCGTGCGGTGTTTATCAAGGAGCAACGGGCTGACCTGGTAAAGCAGCACCTGTGGGTGCTGTGGACCGACTACTTCAAGCCGGAGCATTTGGAAAAGTACCCCAACCTTCATGATCTTTTTTGGCAAGCAGCCAAGCAAGCGGGAGCCTGCAAAAAGACCGTTGATCCGGCTGAGGGTCAGAAACTGCTCGATCTGATTGATCAAATCGCAGAAATTTTCTGGGCGACGAAAAAAGCCTAAAGATCGCGCTGCAACTACAAAAACGTGAGAATAAAATGATACGCTTACCATTTTTAATCCGGCGCATCGTTGGCGAAAGTATGCTGCCGTTGTTGCACCCCAACCAAGTCATTGTGGTGGCTCGTACTCGCCACGTACGACCCGGTGAGCTCGTATTATTCTGTCATCAGGGTTTAGAGAAAATAAAACGAGTCACCAAAACAGATCGCGACTTACTATATGTTGTAGGCGATAATAAAAATGTCAGCACGGACAGCCGCGATTTTGGCTGGCTGCCGCGTAGCGCTGTGCGCGGCAAGATCGTTCTGCCGCGCATGCATAAGCGGTCTAGATAGGTCTACTTTGTTTCTGTTTCTGCAAGCTCGGCACGCGCCCGCTTGAATTGTGCTCCCCAAAAAGCAATACCAGTGAGCAGTTTTTTTGCGGTTGCTGTTTGTGCCTCAGTAGGTTGCAATGCGCCGTCTTGGTCAAGCTGTTCCCAGTAATTTACAAAGGCAACGTGATCGTTAAGGTCAAACAGACGCACGTTTGCAATCACCGCTCGCAACTGTTCTACTGCTCTTGCCCCGCCGGCACTCGCGCCGTAACTGATAAATGCTACGGGCTTGTTATTCCACTCGGCGTATAAAAAGTCGAGCGCGTTTTTGAGTGATGCCGGATAGCCGTAATTGTATTCTGGTGTGATAAAGACAAAGCCATCATATCCGCCAATAACTTTAGCCCACGATTTCGTGTGTTCGTTTTGATAGTTGCCTGTCATGGGTGGTGCTGGCTCATCTAACATTGGCAAATTGATGTCGGCCAGATCAACGACGGTAAATTCTGCCGTCTTTTCTGAGCTTGCCAGATCGGCAATCCACGCAGCAACTTTCGGGCCAAAACGATTTGGCCGAGTCGAACCAATAATAAGTGCAATCTTGATCATACTGTCCCCGATATATATTATGTAGTTAATTAGTATATATAGTATACCATTGCTGTTTTACGATTTGCAAGCTATACTATAAGATATGAAATTACGACGTGACATGGGAAGGCAGCGTTGTTCGGCGCAGGATAAGGCATGTGTCAACAAGGCGGCGGAAATTCTTGGCAATAAATGGACGCCGGCTATTCTATATGCACTGAGTCAGGGACCGCAGCGCTTTAGTGCGCTGCGAGAAGGGGCCGGTGGCCCCAATCCACGAACTTTCTCTGCCCGCCTTGATGCGCTCGCGTCGGCAGGCATAATTAGCAAGCAGTCATTTTCGGAGTTGCCGCCGCGTGTCGAATATGCGCTTACTCCAAAGGGTGATGGCCTTGTGCCGATACTTGAGAAGATGCGCATTTGGGGCGAAAAGTATGTTCCTGGCGCGCAGGCGTCAGAGGAGTAGGCTTCTTTTCTTGTACAGTCCCAGGGCTGCTTCAATCATCGGCTGCTCTTCAAGACCGAGTTTTCGAGCTGCTTCTACAGAAAAGGCGCATGATCCGAATACTTCGCCCTCATCACCGCTTGTTGGAACAAGAGGAAGGGTGGTGCTGGCAACGAACCAGGGGATATAGCTGATTGGAAATGGGTAGGCTTTGCCCGTCTGCAGGGCTACGAGTCGTTGGGTATTTGTGACTTTGCGGTAGCCGAGCAGTATATGGCGCTGCACGCGAAACCCGCCTTCCTCGAGTGCTTCGCGGCGCATCGTCTCAACAACGGTTTCGCCACTTTCTATGTGGCCGCCCATACATCCCCAGCCACGATGTGTATGCGTGAGGACAATATGACCGCTGGGTTCCATGATGCCAACACATGAAGCGCTGGTGCAGAGCTCAAGCGGCGGCAGCTCGTCGCTCAAAAAGAACTCCCAGCTGGATATCTCATCCCATGTGCCGCTGCATAGTTTTGCCTTGTTCATGCTGATTCCGGTTTCGTTACGAGCTGACGGCTGACAACCACAAGTAGGGCGCCAAAGCTTAGACCAACCACCAACTGACTTACAAACAGCAAGTGCACATTGCCCCAAACGGTGTATATTCCGGCAACGGTGCCCGCAAGCTGCCCGCACAAAAGTGCTATATTGGTAAAACGACGACTTTGGACGGTCAGCCACACGCCAAATCCGAGCTCAAATGCAAAAAGTGCAAGCGCAGCGTCCTGATGGAGCGTGTCGAGCACGCCATTAATTTTGTATGGGTAGGTACTTACAAGTACGGCTGCGAAGAGTATGCTCAGCAGACGTAGCATGTTTGCGAGCGCGCGCCGCGGCTCCACGAGTAGTCGTGCTGCCCGCCATGAGCTGATTATTGCAGCCAAGAAGGCGATTGTGAAAGGTGCAACCGTTATGGCTGTAACGCCATAATTACTAAAGCCACCCTCGCTTTTCAAAAACTGGGGTCGCAGGGCAAAACATACGAGCAAGCCGACCGCAAAACTACCTTGCCCCCACAGTAAGGTATAAGGAGCTCGCGCAGGAGTGTTGGACGGAGCGGAGTTACGAGTGCGCGGCATTGCTCGTATTATTGCACATTTATTGATCGTTACTGCAGAATAATCGGTGTTACGCTTCGATGGCGGCTCCGCAGGGCCTGTGTACCTTAGCGGTCCCGGGCTGCTTGCTCGCCCTGGGAGGGGTGATTTTGCACAGACTCGTTCGGCAATCCACTGGTTAGGCTATTGTGGTCGAAAGAATAATATCTTTTGCGGCTTTGTAGTCTTGGCTTGCAAAAAACTGCAACGCCTCGGCTTGAGCGCCAAAAGCCTGGCTTGCCTCTGATGGGATCAGCCCAAAGCTATGACCGCCAAATTGAAAAAGCGCTGTTTGTGGTGTGGTCTTGTCGTAGACAAACCAGTTGTCGGCGCTGGGATGACACGCCAGATAACTAGCGATGGAGAAGCGGACAGTTGGTGGCGTATGCACCGACAATAGACCGAAATTGGCGATATATGTAGCAGTATCGTAGCTGGGACTGGTAATTGTCTCGCAGTAGTATACTTTTTGCGTGAGTCCTTTGATGGGCACGGCTTGAGTGCCGACAGTTGTAACGAGCTTGACCTCTTTGTAGCAGACTGTGTTCGGCATTGGCACGGCACCTATAAAAAACCAAATGCCCATCGGTGCGCCTGGCTTTGCCGTCCAGCCCGGCGCACTCACGTAGCCAAATTCAGCTCCATCCGGCAGGCCGCCATAACCCGGCCAGACATTGATGCCCTCGTACCAACTCAATGGATATACAAAGCGGATAGGTTTGATGTGTGCTTCATAAACGCGCTCTAAGTGCGGCCAAGTAAAGTGTCCGTCCTTGTTCTGTTGATCAACCCAGTTGGTGCTAAAGTGTGATTTCATTGCAATCTCCTGATCCTTTTATGCTATATAAAGCGAACGATCGCCGCAATCCTATTGATGTGATATATACCAGGGCTGTGGGGTCAGAGCCATCGTTTGCTGAGGTGTGAGCATTGGTGAATCTTTTTGGTAGAAGTTTTTCCAGCCAAATTGAACATTTGCTGGCGGGTTTGCAAGTATGGTGCGCCACGTGCTGAGCTTGGTACTCTGCGTCCCTTGGCCGTCCATTTGAAGGATGTAGGCAAGCTGCGTATGTGCGGTATCGAGCTGATCACGGTTTGGTAACATCGAGAGCCGGAACTCATGGAGTACAAACAGTTTCTGTGGCAGGTTATTGCTTTGCGCCAGCGCGGCAAGCCAGTTGGCGGTGGCATTTACTTCGCCGATTGCTACTGAGCCCACCTGAGCGATGGGTACTTGGTTGGGTTGCAATCGCCATTCCGGGTCGAGCGCTAATCCCACATCGGGCTGCACAAGCAATTCCTGATACTCTTTGGCTTGCGTGAGAAAGTCAGTGCGGCCTGGCTGCAAATCCAGCACCACATAGACGCCGGCTTGCCGTGCGGCGTCAATCCACGGCTGAAGGCTGACTGGGGCGACCTCATTCGAGTAATCATTATTAGCTGTTGGGCTGGCTGAAGCGATGGTGGTAATAATCTCTAACGTTGGCAGAATAGGGGTCGCGCTGTACGCCTGATAGGCGTTTGCCAAAGTTTTGATCCGCGTTATGGTGTCTGTGAGTGGCTGTTCGCCCAAAGCACCCAATGTGGGCGCCCCGGGTGTGCCATAGAGCGCGACGAGCCGATAGTCCGGCAGTAGGGTGCGTTTGCCGTCAGGAAAGGTAAAAGGCGGAGCGGGCTTTGGTTTTGGTGGTACTATCGGCTGCACGTTGTGGGCATGTGGAGGGGGTGTGGCTGCTAATGAAGTTCGTTTGTGCGGCGCAAGAGTCCGTACGACCCCAATCCCAACAAGCAACGCAGCCACTGCTACCACTCCAGATACTCGCCCCATGTTATGCACTTTCATCCCTTCTATAGTAGCAGGAATGCAGGGCAGGGTTGAGCCTTGACTTTTCCGGCTCGTTTCCGTCGAGAGGCCTTCGAGCGCCGTAACGAAATAGCACTCAGTGAATGTGTGCGGCCAAAGTGCGCTTGCGATATCTGGCTATCGTAACGTGATACTTGACAATGGATAGTACCTTGTATAACATAGTACTATATGAATCAGACCGAACATACATCACTTGCGAACCAAGCGGAAACCCAAATGCGCAAAGGCCTGCTGGTGTACTGCGTACTCCTGCTGTGCAAAGACGGCAAAGTGTATAGCTCAGACATTATCCGGCAACTGCGCGCAGCCGAGCTGATTGTGGTGGAAGGTACGCTATATCCGCTGCTCAACCGTCTGGCGCGCGACAAACTGGTGGCTTACGAATGGCAAGAGTCGGGGCAGGGCCCGCCACGTAAATATTATTGGCTTACGGATGATGGTCACGTGCTGCTCAAGACGCTGCACGCTGCATATCACCGCTTGCACACCTCATTACACGCGCTAGAGAAAGGAACGCTATGAACGAAATAACAAAGATTCATCTGGGACGGCAAGTATTTACAATTGCCGTTGATGCCCATGCGATGCTGCGGGATTACTTGCGGGGCATTGAGCGTCAGGTGGGCGACAGCCATGAAGTAGTCAAAGAAACAGAGTCGCGGATGGCTGAATTGCTTACGGAGCGCGGTATCACACCAGACAAAGTAGTGCTGGTGGAGGACATCACGTATATAAAAGAGCAGCTTGGGGAGCCGGATGACTTTACCTCCGATGATGAAGAGGGAGCGAGCGGCCACGGCAAGCCGAGCAGCGAATCGTTGACTTCTCGACGGCTCTTTCGTGATACCGAGCGCGGCATGGTGGCGGGTGTTGCCGCTGGGCTCAGCGCATACTTTGGTGTGCCGTCGCTCCTTGTCCGATTGCTGTTTGTGTTCTTTACCTTCTGGGGTGGTGTTGGGGTGCTGATATATGTGCTGTTATGGCTGCTGGTCCCAGAGGCGAAGACACCGAGCGATTATCTTCAGATGCAAGGCAAGGCCGTCACCGTGGAGAGTCTGAAAGAGGTCATGGACCGTGCGGACGTGCAGGCAGCTGCACGACGGGCAAGCCTGTCTGCAGGCCGGGTTGGCAAACGGGTTGTACGATTGGCTCTGGCAATAATTGGTAGCGGACTAATTGTTATTGCCTTTGGGATGCTGGCCGCTGCGGCGATGGTCGCAAGCTATCTGTTTATTAATGGTCTGAAGGTTGGCACGGTTGTTATATTCCCTGTTGGCATAAGAGAGACTGTGCTCGTCGTATGCGGCTTAGTATTCGCTGCGCTTATCGCAACGGTGCTCGGGCTTACCGGTAGGGCGCTTATCAAACGCAAGCATGTGGCGCGGAGCGGTTTTCTGATCGGGGTGGCTTTGGCTTGTATCTGCCTTGCTGCACTTGGTACAGCGCTAGGCTTTAAGCAAGCATCTGCTATCAATGATCGCTACCGTAGTCAAATGCATACTACCGTACTTACGGTGCCTGCCTTTAGTAGTGTAGACTTCAGCAAGGCGCCAGACCTCAACTCCACAATTGACCCAAGCGGCAACTACAGCGTCGAGGTTCGGACGTTTGGCAAGGTGGATGCCTCGGGCATAACTGCCACTGTCCATGGTGGCATCCTTTTTGTGAGTAGCGAAGGCTTTCACGCACCAAGTCATAGCTGTTCGGTATTGTGCCCTTATGGCAATACAAATGTAGAGGTTGTGGTACATATGCCGTCGGTGCTTCAGACAATAGATGGGCCGGCCCTAAACCCTGGCGTTATGCCAGTAAATTAGCTGGCACTTGCTGGCCTCAACGACCACCTAAATACAAAAGTTTAAGGACTTATAGCTCTGTGTAGGCTTGGGTTTTGAACCGCTTCGGCAAGAGAAAAGTCAGGCTGAATGTGACGGCAAGGAGAGCGAGCGCGTAGCCAATCGCCCAGTGAAAGGCGTTGTCAAAATTGGTGGCATTCGCTTGGAGGGCGCTCTTGGTTATATCCTGAGTGAGTACAGGATTCGCATTATTGCTTGTTGTTTGTTTGCAACTCGCAGGTACGATACTGGAGTCTTTTTCACGGGAGCGATCCACAAAGCATTGCTTGACGCCCTCAACGATCTCTGTTTGTGCTGGGGCTGGAACGTGCTGCATGCTCAGAGTGTGTTGCAACTGCGGTTCTATGCTTGTAAAGCTTGCTGGCGCCGCATGACTGAGCTGACCAAAGAAGATGACGCCAACGACTGCCACGCCAATCGCGCCGCCCACTTGCTGCACAGCGTTCAATGTGCCCGAGGCAGAGCCGGCGTGCGCCGGGTCTACGCCATTCAAGACTGCTGCAAAGAGTGAGCCAAAGACCATGCCCATGCCAACGCCGGTAAGAAGCAGGCTGGGAATAAATTGCCATGAATGAACGCGCAATCCGTAGTGATGCATAAGCCAGCCGGTGATCACTAAGCCGATAGCCATCACGATGGAGCCGAGGCTCAACGAGTATCGTCCAAGCTTGGGCAGAACCTTTTCGCCGAGCGTCGCCATGGTGAGCGCAATACCAAAAGCAGTGGGCAATCCGGTGAGTGCAGCATGAATAGCGCTAAAGCCAAAACCAATTTGCAGCACCAAGCTAAAGGTTAAGAAGTAGCTAATCATGGCCATCTCAAAGATCAGGTTGACACTCAAGCCAACGCTAAAGGCGCGGTTGCGAAACAGCGCCGGTAACACGAGCGGTGAGCCATCCGTGCTATCTTTGTGTTTTTGCCACCATGCAAACAAGCCGAAGAATGGCAGGGAGGCGGCCATCATTACGAAGGTCCAGGTCGGCCACCCTAAGTCACGGCCTTGAATAAGCGGGAACACCAGTAGCATCATCGCCACCATAATGATAAGCGTGCCGGTGATGTCTAACTTGAGCGGATGCGATGATTTGCCGTTTGGCAAGTATTTCATACCGGCAACGACGCCCAAGATGCCAATGGGCACATTGATAAGAAAAATAGGTCGCCAATCCCAGCCGAAGATGTTGGCTTTAATAAGCAAACCGCCAACCACCGGCCCGAGAGATGCAGCCAAACCACCCAGGGCACCAAATAGCCCGTTGATGGCGCCGCGCTCCTCTGGCTTATACATGACTTGCATCAAAGAGATGACCTGCGGGACCATGAGTGCGGCCATGGAACCCTGGACGAGCCGGGCGACGATTAGCATGTCAGCGTTGCCAGAGATACCACTCAGCAAAGAGGCAAGCGTAAAGCCGCTGACCCCCGTCAAAAACAGTTTTTTGTAGCCAAACACGTCGCCCATGCGTCCACCAGTGACCAGCAAAAGTGAAAAGGCCAGCGAGTAGCCAGCGATAACCCATTGGATGGCTGAGTAGCTCGCGCCCAAGTTTGTCTTGATGGCCGGAATGGCGATGTTGACAATTGTGGAGTCAAGCAAGTCCATCACAAATGCCAGCGAGACGATGATGAGCGCGACCGTGCGCATTTTGTGGCTAAAAGTAGCGGCGTGCTCCTGAGCAGAGACCGCGGGGGCTTGTGTCATAATTTTGGTAACCTCTTATTTTGAATGTATTTTATCATGTGCCGTTTATTTCTGAGTGCTTTTTTGAGGTGAACGAAAGGCTGAGCGCATGCACCGCCAGCCGGCAGCTTGCTCCACGAAAGTTTTTTGATTAAAAGCCGCCGCCGTGGATTTGAGCGCTGTAGTTCTGGACAACAGCAGCAAAGCCAGGGGTGGTAACGTGCAGCTTACGCTTTTTTAGGGCCGGTTTTCATGCTCAGACCTTTGCCGTCAAACGTTTCGCAAACGAAGGTGGGGCGGTTGGGTGTACTTAACTCATGGCTAAAGTGGTAGCCTAGGTCCGCAAAATGAGCAAACTGTGCAGGATCGGTAACCTGGCTCACAATGAGCCAGCGAGCAAAAGCGCCACGCGCAATCTTGGCGTGCACGGTGCGAAAGGCGGGCAGGTGTGTGCTTGGGTCTATCGTCAAAAAGACCGGCGTGATAATTCGTGATGCATCGACGAACGGCTTAATGACACCCATAAATTCTTCCGAAGATGTGTTGACGATTGTGCCTGTAGCGGGCAGGCACTTGGCCACTGCATCGCCCCAAAACTGATATAAGCTTGCAAAACGAGGATCAGGGAATTTGTACCCCATTTCAAGCCGGTACGGATACACTCCGTCGTATGGACGGAGGATGCCGTATAATCCAGACAAAATTCGTAATGTTTTGTCAGCGTAATCGCGGTCGCTCTCGGACATTTTATTCGCCCGCAAACCGCTGTAGATGTCGCCGATAAAGCAGTCAATGGCCTGGGTTTGTACGGCAGGATCGTCGGTCCAAGCCGCAATTTTTGCCCGGGTCGTTTTGGCGAGCTCAGGAGACAGGTGCATCGCGCTGGCCAATTGCCCCGTGGATAGCGTCTTTAGATACGTGTCGATCTGCCGCGTTTTATTAATAAGCTGTGGGGTTCGCAATTGCTGCCCGGACTGGGACGGTCGCATGGTTTTGGAAGAGTGCAGCAATATAACGAGCGGGCTTGTCATGCGCTTATTCTAACACGGGCAGCTCTTGCTCTAAGGCTTGCGCAATCCGTGGTACTTAAGCGGGTGGTGACGGTAGGCTTTCCCCGGTGTGGTGGGTGGGTATAAGCCACAGTACTGTGAAATTATGGTGGCTGGAGGGCTACGCCAGGTTTCGACAGGAAGAAGCGCTATGTATCGTCCTTTCTAGCAGACGATCGTTGTAGTTTAGGCGTACGCTATTCGGATAGCTAGCGTTGCTTGCTACAATACGGCGGATAGGTTTAGCAAAAGGAGTAGGGAAGTGCAGGCAATACAATTCAGGGTGGCACGACAACGGCTCATAGCGCTTATTACCATAACGATACTGGCTCTAGGAATGGTGGCGCCATATATAAATGTTGCGACCGCAAACGCGGCCGGGTCTTCGACTCCGTCTGGCGTGGAGTCAATTTGGCCGGACACGGCTACTCCCGCACATGCCAGTGCTGGCGACAGCAATTCCGTAGAACTGGGCGTGAAGTTTACGGCTGCGGTTGGCGGTGCGGTGTCAGGTGTCCGGTTTTATAAAGGCGCTACGAATACAGGTACACACATCGGCCACCTGTGGTCAAGTGCTGGAACGCAATTGGCACAAGCCACCTTCGCAAACGAAACCGCCACTGGCTGGCAGGTTGCAACGTTTGCAACGCCGGTGCAACTGACGGTGGGTGCTACCTATGTGGCTTCGTATCTCGCACCAGTTGGCCAGTATTCGTACGATAGTTCTCCCTCGGATCCAGGTAATCTAAGCAGCGCTGTTAGTAACAGCACGGGCGACCTGACTGCTTTGGCTTCCGGCGCTTCTGGCGGTAATGGGCTCTATGTATACACCAGTTCGCCAAATGGCGCATTTCCTGCAAATTCATATAATAACAGCAATTACTGGGTAGACGTTTTGTTTGCCCCGGGCACCGGTACGCCACCACCGCCACCTCCTGCTGCGACTACTATTCACAGCGCCAGTTACACCCCGGCAGTTTCTGCGGCAGGTGATAGCGGGGCAGTCTCTCTAGGCGTACAGTTCCAGAGCCAAGCAGCGGGGTATATCTCAGGCATTCGTTTTTACAAAGATTCGACCAATACCGGCACGCACGTCGGTAGTTTATGGACAGCAAAACATACTTTGCTGGCGCAAGCGACCTTTACGAGTGAAAGTGCATCGGGCTGGCAGGATGTGCAGTTTAGCGACATGGTGCCGATTGCCGCAAATACAACGTATATCGCTAGCTACTTCGCCCCTGTTGGGCACTACTCCTACACGAGTGGTGGCTTGACAAACGGCATCACCAACGCGCCGCTTACGGCTCTGCCAGGCGGCACTAGCCCTGGCGGCAACGGCGTATACTCATACGGCATTAGCCCGGAAGTACCAATTAATTCGACATCTGGCACGGATTATGCGGTAGATGTGGACTTTACTTCGACATATGTTGCGCCGACCATTACCCAGCCAACGCCGCGGGCAGGCACACAGGGCGGAGGCTCGGTCCTAGTGCTAACTGATCCTACTAATCATTTTTCGGATAACTATTGCAGCGCCATCTTACAGACCAAGGGGATTGCATGCGCTTCGACCGATACGGGCAGCCTTACTGCCGCTTCTGTGCTTACGCCATATCACACGGTAATCCTTGCAGATGGTGCGCCGTTGACGGACTCACAGGTGACGTTGGTAAGCAACTGGGTGAGCGGTGGCGGCAACTTTATTGCGATGCGTCCGGCGTCCAACCTCAACACATTGTTAGGCATCGGCGCTCGGAGCACTATTCTACCCGATGCTTACATCAAGATTGACAACACGCAGGCTCCAGGTTCGGGAATCGATGGGCAGACCCTGCAATATCACGGTATTGCTGACGAACATCCGCTTGCTGGCGCGCGCGCAGTCGCTACATTGTATTCAGATGCTAGCACGGCTACGAGTTTTCCAGCGGTAACTACGCAGACTGTGGGTTCGGGGACCGCTTCGGCATGGCTCTTTGATCTCGCACGTTCGGTGGTGTATACGCGTGAAGGCAATCCTGGCCTGGCCGGTCAGGCTGCGTCATCGCCTGGGTACAGCGGCTATGCACGCGTGCCGGATCGTTTTGCGCTCGGCTACTTAGATATGAGCAAGGTTGCCGTGCCCCAAGCTGACTTGCAGGTGACGCTGTTGGCCAACCAAATTGAGACAGCCAAATTCCCCACACCCATAAAATGGACATTCCCAAGCTACAAAGTCGATGCCAACCATCCAAACGGCTTATTGAAGGCGGCGTTTGTGCTCACGGGCGATGACCATGCGTCGGGCAACTCGCAAACAGTCAACCGCTTTGCAAGCGAAACCGCTGCCAGCCCAACCGGTTGTAGCGTTGCGGCTTGGACGTGCATTCGCTCAACCAGCTATGCCTACCCTGGGGCGTTTAGTGACAGCACCGCCAAGCCATACACAGATGCCGGATTTGAAGTCAGCCCGCACGTTGCCGACGGTACAAACTGTGCCGCCAACTGGACAACGCAAGCAACGCTCGACAGCATTGTCAATGCTGCGTTTACTGCATGGCGAAACTCATATCCGACTATTAGCGCCGCTCATCCACCGATAACACAACGCTTCCATTGCTATGGCGTTTGGCAGGATTACGCGACGGTTGCTAAGGAAGAGGCCGTCTATGGCATTAAGGCCGACATGAATAGTGCCTGCTGGCCGAACTCGCTCTTTAACGTCGGGCAGTGTATGTATACTGGCTCTGGCCTGCCACAAAACATAGCTGACTCAGATGGCACGCTGACCGGAGTGAATCAGTTTGCTACGCAAGCAACAGACGAAAATCCCAGCACCGTTGACCAAAACGCGCTGAATGGGCTCATCACCAATGCCACCGGCGCAAACGGCTATTATGGCTACTTCACGGTACTGGCGCATTTGGACGGTCAGGACATTTCCACGCAAACCGAAGCGTCGGTGCTCTCGGTCGCGGCAGCCAACGATGTGCCAGTTATATCTGGTGCACAAGTCCAGAACTTTTGGGCGGCACGTACTGCTACTACGGTGTCGAACCCGACATTTGCGACAAGCAGCGTGACGTTTTCGATCACCAATCCTGCTCCAAATCTGCTGATGCTACAACCGGCAAAATATGGCACCAAAACAATTTCCGGCATAAAAGTCGGTAGCACAAGTGTCGCCTATGGCACGCAAACGATTAACGGCATATCGTATGCCGTCTTCCCGGCAGCCAGCGCTGGCTCATACGTTGCAAGCTATAAGTAGATTGCTTAACAATTCGGGTTTTCTCGCTTGTAGTTCTTGCGTGATATAGCTCACACGCAGGTTGCCGTGCTGTGCAATTAGGATACAATGAGAGACGCGCAAGTGTTTCGAGAATAAATATCTTTATTTTCGACGTGCCTAACCCCTGTCCTATTCACTAAAACTACTGTATTTTTCAGTAGGCTTATTAAGAGCGGAAGTTAACCATGAAAATGCTTGATTCAGGCCCATCTTATATGCCGGCTTTTGAGAGGCACCCCGCGATTCTTGACTTGTATCGGCTGCCCGATCTCGATAGTACCTATAACGGAGGCGCATTTGTTGATCCTGAAAGTGGGGATGGCTTCCTTCTGGCGCGCACTGCCAAGGCTGCCGGCAAAGGGAAACCCGACAAAGGGCCGTTAAATCTGATCCGGGTGGGGCAGGATACTGGTGGAAGCAGGCTAGAAGTCAAAGGCGTCAACCAAATTTGGTCCCCGCCAGAAGCGGGTGACATCACGCGGTCTAGAGTGCCGCTGTATGAAGATGCGAGACTCGGAATAAACTCTAAAGGCATGCTGGTTGCGGCGGTGACAGCTGTTCAGCGCCGCAAGACCGGGGACGCAAACGAAGAAGCATTCGACCCATATGGGGCCTTAATAGAGTTTAGCTCGGCAAAAGCGCTTATGACAGGGGAAGTGTCGGTGCGCTCTATGGCAGCGCTCCAGTATGACCATCAGCCTGGGCCGCTGGTAGTCCGAGGCAAAAACCTTACCCATATCGAAGAGGACACTTACTTTTTCCGCCCCGAGCATGAAAACTACAATCACAAACTCACGGTCGTAAAAATTATAAACGGGCGTCCCACGCTCGTACAGTCTCTGGACGTGCCTTTGACTGATTGGACTCGGGACAGGGCGGGCACCGGAGCATCTCCAATATGGATCGACAAAGAGAACGCCATATTCTTTGCCCACGGGTTCGTAGCTACCAGGGAAGTGCCATACCACTATTCAGTTGGTTGGGGGCATCTCAGACGCTACCCCAATGGCACCTACAAGATAATATCGCTTGATCACCAGCCGCTCTTCGCGCCAGACACCTTCCCCGGTGAAGCAAACGAACTATATCCTGGTATGAGGAGGGTGGTGTATAACTGCGGGGTGTTTGAGACGCGGGACAGCAGGGGGGATCTTCAGAGTGTCGGCGTCATTCTTAATAGAGGAGATACCGAAACGTGGGTAGGTGTTATCGACCCGCGGTTTATGATCCGAGACATCCAGGCCTATAAGGGTCGCTAACGTACCGCGGCACTTAGCTATTTGCCATGAGGGCCGCATGGCAAATAGCGCTCGTTCATGGATGACTACGGCAAGTCGATTTATGCGCATGTATCAGCCGCTTGTCTAGTGCGAACTGTAAGTAATCATTACAAAGACGTCCGTCCCCCAGCGTGATTACGGACTGGTGTAATATGCCTATTATGCGGGAGTGGATGACCTATTGTGCTTTAGCCTGCAAAAAAATGGCAACGCTATTTAAGCAGCTTTTAACAAGTCGTCTGCCGCAAAGGCAGCACCGTATAAACCACTTTCCCCTCTGTATATCGCTTCTTCGATGCGCGGTGCGTGCCAGCCAAACCGAGCTGTCATTTCTGTTTGTAGGTCACTGAGCATATTCGGACCGCCCAGCGCAACCGACCCCGTAAAGCCGATGACACTTACCGGTGTGTTGTAGTCTCTCTGGTAACGTTCCAGGGTTAAGGCCATGCCGTCATGGAAGTCGTCTTTTATCTCTCGCCACCTCGGGTCATCGTGAGGAAGATCTTTGGCGCTTACGCCGAATTTGCTCTTGATGTTGCCACCTCCGATGTGCGCTTCGATATGGCCTTCCGCGCCATCACCGCAGCGCGCGCCAGGTTTGAGGAAGTAATGTCCCGGCTGGTCGGGGATAATTTCCTGGGCGGTGTAGAGACTGCCGCCATATCCGGTGCTCAGCACCATGAACGCACCCATTTGTCCGATACGTAGTTTTCGGCCAACGCGCTCAGCATTTGCCCCAGCTGCACAGTCGTTGAATAACACCACACGCTCAAGGGAAATACCCAGCCTTCCGGCAATACTTTGTCCGAATGAAGGACCTGGCCGACCAATCCAGCCATGCTTTTTGAGTTCGCCAGCATCGACGATCTTATGGCCGTCCTCGACGGTGCATGCGATACTAAAGCCGACCGCATCGGGCTTCCTGCCATCGAGTATTTCATCTGCGACATCACCGATTGTGGAGATGGCTTCATCGTAGTCGTGTGGGGTTGGATAGGCTATGGCCCTATCTATTTGGCTGCTTAGGGCAACTCGTGTGTTAGTACCGCCGTTGTCAACGGTAAGAATGAGCGGATCTCTCGCATTAATAAGTGATGCTGCTTCTGCCACGTTCCCTCCTTATGCAGATAATATGTCAAGTAGTATGTATGAGTAGCGGCCGTCTGGCAAGAGGAATATGCATAAGCGGGATCCTTATAGTAAGGAGTAGTAAGGAGGCGCAAGTTGCCTCTGCGCCCACGCGCGAACCCGCTATAAGTACATCCAAGTTTGGCGGTACAAGTGAACTTACCCTGGTGCAGTGCAGCTAAGTTTACTTGCTCGCAGGCGTCTACTGCATATGTTGGGAATCGCTTTGTGTTACTCTCAAAAACCGCTGCTCTTTCACATGCTCAGTGTGTTACGATGTTTGTGATGCGCGCATGCGTACTATTTGACAATAGGCATTGAAGGAGGGGGATATTATGTTTGAGACTACCAAAGCGTTTAGCGGGTTTTCGGTAAATGATCTGGCCGCAGCAAAAGAATTTTATGGTCAGACACTCGGTATCGGCGTAGAAGAAGGCGGCCCTGGCATGTATCTCAAGGTTGCCGGTACCAACGGAATTTTGGTGTACCCAAAGAATGACCACGTGCCAGCGACATACACGGTCCTCAATTTTCCGGTTGACGATATCGATGCGGCGGTGGACATGCTGCTCGCCAAAGGCGTCACGTTTGAACACTACGATATGACTGACGAAAAGGGCGTGGCCCGTGGGATTAAGAACGGCCAGGGCCCGGACATCGCTTGGTTTAAGGATCCAGCTGGCAACATTCTTTCGGTGCTAAAAGCGGCATAACAGCATGGGCCCATACCGCACGCATGACGGCGTGCGGATGCATCCGGACACATCACACGAACAGTGGTGAGAATTGTACGTCGTTCGCCACCTGCCATCATGTACACTATACTGTAGGCGTCAAAGTAAAACAGGGAGCACCATATGTTTACAGGATTGAAATCGGTCATCTATCCTTCTGCAAATCTCGAGAAAGACAAAGCATTTTGGGAAGCGGCAACAGGCGTCAAGCCATACGTGGACCAGCCATATTACGTCGGGTTTCGGATTAATGGTGACGAAGGTGATGAGCTGGGCCTTGACCCCAATGCAGCAAAAGAGGGTCTGACGCACCCGGTAGCCTACTGGCAAGTGAAGAATGTTATGGAAGCGAGCAAGCAACTCATCGCAGCAGGTGCAACGGTCTATCGTGAAGCCAGAGACGTAGGGGGTGGCATGATGATGGCTACACTGAAGGATGCCAGTGGTAACATCTTTGGCATCATTGACGACGCCCGTTAAGCTATGTCCAAACCTAATGAACTGGACACGAGAGCCTCTTAATCACGGAGGAGCCACCTGGCTAAGAAAGCGCCTACTACGCGAGTGGTGGCCTGAGTTTTCGCGGCAGGAATACCTCGGTGAGCATACATCGTGCACTGCCGCCGCCAATAGTCTCGATGGTAGGGATTCGAAAAGGGAGCGGCTTGGCATTGTGCGTAAGTATTTGGCGCTGCCGGGGAGTGAAGGCGTCAAAGGCGGTTTGACTCATCGCCAAAAACGATTCATTGGCAGCGCTACGTAGTTCAAGCACATTGCCACAAAATGCAGCTGTTTGTTCGGCACTAATGGCGAGTATCTCACGCCCGCTGCGCTTAAGCATTGAAAGTACTTGAGCGCGTTCGCTTTGATCGGTAATGGCCTCGGCACAGATAACAGCGGCGTGAGTCGTAATACCCATTAGTACGTTGGTGTGATACACGGCTTTGCCTTTTGGGTCATAGGCATGAAATGGTACCGGCTGATAACCCCGTTGCAGCACATGGCTTATAAAAAGACTCTGGTCGCAGCGGTCTGAGATACAGCCATAGGCAAGCTTGTTGCTGTGGTCAAATACTATAGCGCCGGTACTTTCAAGATAGACGCCATACTGTTCTGTTGCGGAGATGTCGGAAACAGTCCTGACGGCAAACTGCTGATTGAGCAGGTCTAAGGCTGCGAAATTGCGTTCCGTCCGCCGACTCTCGGTGGCCATCGGGTATAGATATATAGTGCCGTCCGGCCATGTGCTCAGCCAGTTATTAGAAAACACCGCATCTGGCTTTGGCGGCGTGCTGTCGCTATCTTCAAAGACGATTACCCTAATTTTATGTTGGCGCAGGGAGTCTACCATCGCCATAAACTCGTTATCAGCCTGCTGTTGTATTCTTTTGCTGCTCAGCGCAACGTGATGCTGGAAGCTATTGGTCGCAGCGGTTTGCTCGTTAAATCCGAAGCTACGAGGCCGAACCATGAATACTGTGTCGGTAGATTGGGGTGTTTGCATTATTGAAGTATAGCTGCAAATGGCGCTTCGTGCACGGTAGCCGACTTGCTGGCCAGCATCCAGCCGCCGCGTCTATCGCACGCCAAAGACCTCCGCCACCTCGAGCACGCCCTCGTTTTCTCTCAAGAATAACCGGCTGTTACCATACTTTTGATACAATGGGGAACACATGAACGAGACGGCTATTGCGTATGCCACGGAGTTTTTAAGGGGGTGGTTATTATTCCGTGCTCAAGAGACTGATATCCCTGGCTTTTCGGTAGCGGTATATGCAGGCGGACGAGAAGTGTTTTCGCAGGGCTACGGATTTGCTGACACAGCGCTGGAAGTGGCGATGACCACGGATCATCTATTCGGTGTCGCTTCGCAGAGCAAAATGTTTACCGCAACGATGATTCTCCAGTTGTATGAGCGCGGGCTGGTGGGTCTTGATGAGCCGGTGTCGCAGTTTTTGCCATGGCTTGCCCACCATACTGACGGGCGGTTTCAGGAGATTACGGTGCGGCAATTGCTGACACACCAGGCTGGGATTGTGCGCGACGCGGCAGAGAGTGATTATTGGTTGGGTGAGGGTCCTTTCCCAAATGATGAGATGCTCGCGGCCGACGTCCAAGCGGCAAGGCTTGTGTTCGACCCGCAATCGCACGTCAAATACTCCAATCTCGGCTACGCGCTGCTTGGACAGATAATTGCAGTGGTGCGTAGGGAGAAGTATGACAAGGCTGCAGTCGCTGATATTATAAAGCCGCTCGGGCTTGAGCATACTTATGCCGATTGGCGGCCAGCACTCGCCCGTGATGCAGCGACTGGCTATACGTTTCCCAAACAAGGTATTCGTACGCCTGTTATGTCGCATCTGTCAATGCGCGCCATGGCAGCGGCGGCTGGCGTATGGGCATCACCGGGCGATCTGTGCCGTTTTGCTGCCGCGCAGTTCTATGCCAACGACTCCTTACTATTGGCAACGCTGAAGCGAGACGCTCACCGGGCGCACGCTAGGGTTGGCGAAGGTTACGATCAAGGTTATGAGTATGGCCTAGGATTTGAAAGTATCCGTGTTGGGGACAAACGTCTTGTTGGGCATGGCGGCAGCGTGCTGGGTTACCGCAGTGCCACTTTTTTTGACCCCGAAATGGAAATTGCCGTGTCTGTAGCCGCCAATTGCAAAGATGCGCCAGTCATGGCTATGACTCGTGGCATTTTTGGAGCATTATTTCACTTTCAGAATACAGCACAGGCGCCGACGCCGGCGAGTCTCGCCCGTTTTAATAATCGTTTGTACAACGGCCTTTCAGCAATACAAGTTGTCGCCACGCACGATGCGGTTGTTGCGCTTGACCCGAATGATTGGGATCCGTTCTCGTGGTACGAGCAGTTAACACAAACACATCACACGGCGCTCCGCGTGACCACGCCCAAAAGCGTACACTCGTCGGGCGAGCAGCTGAACTATCGATTTAGCGGCGGCCGAGCGACGGGCGCACGCTTGGGTGGCATACCATTTGCTGTCGAGCCGAGTACGCCCATTTTGCAGTCTGCTAATTTGCCTACCAATCAGCAATTCACTTTGCCGCAAAAAGCTGCCGAAGTCTTGTTTCGTCATTATGACCAGCAGAGCCAGAGCGTGTTTAGGCTGGAAGTACTGCCAGAATATGATATGTCGATAGAAGAGGACGATTCGTTTAGCGTGCAATCGCTGCGTGCATGGGAGCAGGGCAAGCTCCATAAGGCAAAAGCGCTCATGTATAAAGCGAGAGCCAAAGAGATTGAACTGCCGCCATGGCTTCTGGCGCAGCAACGGCGAGGACGAATAACGGTACGCGTTCGCGTGGTGAACGGTGATTTTGTGCCGTATATGCAGTGGGAGCGCGAGTATTTCAAGCAGCTCAATATTGCGCTGGGTAATGAGCGCATCCTCTATGTGTCTAAAAATTACCTTGCCGACGCCGTGCTGCCAGCGGGTGATGTTATTATTTGCGACGATGTTGTGCTTGTAAACCGCTACAAGGGAAGTGTGCTTACCCACCGTACCTTTTATGACACACTTCACCCCGATGGCCAGCGCCTGGTGGCCCTTAAAAAACAAATACTGCACCTCGCGGTGCAGTATCAAAATCAAAACCGTGAATAGGGCAAGTGGCTTTACTGGCCGACTGTCTTTTCTCGGGCAGGGGTATGTGCCTGCTCTGCACCTGTAGATGCGCCATTCCTTACGACTAAACTCTGCACAAACATTCTCCTTATGGTTATTACAAGGCAAAGTATAGCATAAGCTGCAATGTCTCGCAGTGATTTTATTGTCGCCCAAAATCACCAAATTATCCGCACCAAGGGCAGCACGCAAGCCCTACGAGTCGCGTTCCACTGCTATCGTACACTCTGTCACCAAGGCTGCAATTGCACCGACTGCTGCAAGTGGTGGAGCGAGCACCGCCCCAACAACCCCAATGGTCAGTGGGATTTCTACGATGGTTTTATTGTCTTTATCTTTGATGGTGATTCGGCGAATGTTGCCTTCCTGCACTAATTGCTTTACCTTTTTGATCAGATCTTCACCTCTAACCTTGAACTCTTCTTGCCGTGATGTTGCCATGCTATTTCTCCTCTCTTACGCCCAAAGCATCATGCTTATAGTAACGTATTGTGGCAAATTGTACATCAAGTTTCATCTCCTGGGCGCGAAGCGTACAATAACATTCAAGCGGTAATCTAATGCAGAGAGAAGAGGCAATTATATGAGCAAGCAGGTCAAGCGGCGCTGCGCGTGGGCTGAGACAAACAGGACGCTTGCCCTGTACCACGACAGAGAATGGGGAGTTCCGGTGCACGATGACCGGCGGCTCTTTGAAATGCTCAATCTTGAGGGTGCTCAGGCGGGGCTGAATTGGTTAACCATTCTTAACAAGCGGGAAAATTACCGTGCAGCCTTTGACAACTTCGACGCCCAGAAGATCGCGAGGTACGATGACAATAAGCGGGCAGCATTATTACAGAACCCGGGCATTATCCGCAATCGGCTCAAAATTAATGCTTGTATTGAAAACGCCAAGGCAACACTCGCTGTGCGGCGAGCGCATGGGAGCCTCGACGCCTATCTATGGAGCTATATCGGGGATGAGAAGCTGACACAAGCTAACCAGACTCGTGCCGTCGAAGTGAGTACGCGCATGAGCAAGGGGCTCAAAAAAGACGGCTTCCGGTTTATTGGCCCTACGACTTGTTTGGCATTCATGCAGGCCGTGGGTATGGTCAACGACCACGCACCCGATTGTTCTTGGTATAAGGCATGAACTCTATCTTTGCCGGCGACAACGGATAACGACGGCCAGGCTCAGCTGCTCATCAAATTTTTTGACAAAGCTAATGCTTTAACTCTATGATAGTAGCGAAGTAACATAGCAGAGAGAGCGCGAGATTAGTATGACACAAAGGCTTCCTATACCAGGGCAAGACAGTGGACAGTGGGGGGCTATCCTCAATTCGTACTTGCAAGTTTCACATAATGCTGACGGCACGCTGACTTCTAGCGCAGTCCAGAGCACTGGCACAGAAATGACCGCAAATAAGGGCCAAGCTTCTGGCTATGCGCCGCTGAACGGCAGTAGCCTCGTCCCAACTACCAATCTTGGGAGCGGTTCGGCATCTAGCACGACATTCTTGCGTGGGGACGGCAGTTGGCAGACGCCCAGCGGCGGCTCGCCGACTGGCAGCGCTGGCAACGACCTGTCGGGTACGTATCCGAATCCTACGGTCGCCAAAATTAACGGCGTAAGTGTGGGCGGCACACCGGCTACTGGCCAAGTGCTTACGATCACCGGCAGCAATGCTGCCTCATGGAGCACACCGTCCCTTGACAACCCCTACGCGACTTACATGTTTCCTTCGGGCAGTGACGATACTGTAGCTATCCGGACAGCGGTAGCAAGCGCCGTAACCGCCGCCCAAACCAGGGGCGACAACTATGCTGAGGTAATCTTTACGCCAGGTGTATACCAATTGGGGGCGAACCCCTCAACCAGCAGTTCCGGTAATGCACAAATACCGCTACCTGTTATTGCAGCAACGGTACAAAAGGTCACTCTCGTCTTGCGAGGCACCCGAGACGCAACGGCCTTGTACCACTGGCAACAGACAACGCCCCAGCTCGGTGGCGTGGTGTTTAAAACCACCTATGCGGGCGGCACCACACCGACACAGTTCAACGAACCGAGTGTGATCGGTGGGCCGACACCGCACAACGGATATGGTGGAGGCCCTGACGTTTATTCAAATATGCTCGTCGTTATTGATGGCATCATGATTTCTGCGTCGGAGAATCCCCAAGTTGCTGGCTTTGACTTCCGTGGTGTCGCCGAGGCCAGCGTTATAAACGCGGCTGTGCTCGCCCGTTCGACGGTTACCGGCGCTCCTCAAGTTCCAGATAACACTTCTGGGCTCTGGGCGGCTGGCCTGTGGATGCCACAGACCGGTAACAACGATATTTGCAATATCGGCAACTACTCATGCGAAGGCTTCGTCTACGGTCTCTGGATCGAAGAGCACACGCAGATAACCTCCGCACGAATCATTCGATGCTTCGACGGACTGGTTGTATCACCTTCAGGCGGTGCGCCGCACGCCAATGTCGTTGACTATATTTCCATAGAAGGCTGTACAAACAGCGTCGTAACGTTCGCCGCCGCAAAAATAGACATTGCTTGCATGGATATAGAAGCGGGCTCAGGACATATCATCCGCAGCCTTGGTCCGGAACTGGGCGGAACTATCAACATTCGCTCCAATGGGAGCAGCGCAACCAGCTTACTCAACGCTATGAACAATGGCACCACAGGCATTCAATCAACCGGTTTGCGTGTTATTTGCGGCGACCAGACGACTGGCGCAGTCACGGCGCCTTCCATACCCGCCACCACGGTAGCCTTGCAAAACCCCTTTTGGCATGACGCAGCTGTTGCCATCACTGGCGGAACAGTCTCCGGTATTGCAGTTGACGGAGTGACACAATTTACGGCCACACCTGCCATCGTTTTTGTGCCCTCAGGCAAAACAATCACCCTTACCTATAGCGCCGCACCAACATGGCAGTGGACACTTCTGTAGCCTAAAGCGTGAGCGGTCCTGTATTGCCCCGCGTGAGCAGCGGTGTTAAGGGATGGCAACCACTGTCACGTCCGGTGGCGTGAGCGGTGCTTATTCGGCCTATGATAAACTCGGCTGGTTATGCAATCAAGACGCCGCTTCTTCTTCGGAAAGTTGATCAGCAGAAGTCATGATACGGGGCGTCGCGTGCACCTCGCTCTGGCGTGCAAGCAGCAGGGCGATCGGCATGGATAAGAGGGCTGCCGTTATCTTTGCGAGCAAAACGTAGCCGATCATTGCGCGGTCAACACTGGCAACGAAGCCAAGATGGTCGCCAATCAGGAAGGCGCCACTCACCATAAAGGCGCTGTTAAGCACTTTGCCGCGATCATCCATCCGTTCAAAAGTATGCAGCATGGGAATATTGTTGACCGTGCTCGCAAGCAAACCAGCGGTGCTCGCGCTATTGATGCCGAGTTTCGTTCCGGCTTTTCCGAGTAATCGGTCTGCCTTAATGGTCGCCAGTTTTTTAAGTGGAAAAGCTCCCATCAGCACAATCGAGATTACGCCCACTACTTTTATGCCAGTCGCCAGCGGCCGCATGTTGGACACAAGCGTTACGCCGGTCAGTAGTTGTACTGCTGCCAAGATCAATCCCACGGTGCTTACGACAATAATGCCTTTTCCAAGGTATGCCGCGGCTCGCATTGCACGGTCGGCATAAAAGGAAAGCGCTAGAACAATGCCGAGCGACAGAACAACAAGCGGAACGCTATTAAGTAATAATTCCTTAGCCGGGAACCCTGCCGCTGCACCGCCGATGACTGCACCGAGCGGGATGGTGATGAGTCCGGCCAGCAACCCTTTGAGCAAAAAGGGGTGGTCTTCGCGGCGCACAATATTCAGTGCAACGGGTATCGAAAACACCAGTGTTGCTCCAAGCATGGAGGCTACGATCAGTCCGGAGAACGCGGCTGAGGTCGGGGTGAGGGCAAGCGACTTGGCAACCGGATAGCCGCCCATGTCGACTGCCAGAAAGCTGGCGGCCATCGATGGGTCAGCTCCAATGAACCGCAGAAGCGGTACAATGGCCGGCCGGATGATCGTGCAGATGACCGGCGCGAGAGACATGATGCCGAGCATACTAAGCGCAAGCGGGCCAAATGTTTTGAGCCCGTTCTCAAACTCCTGTCCCAAGCTAAATTTGTTGCCCAAGCAGTAGTCAGTACCACCGATGACAACACCAATACTCAAGATCCCGAGAATGATCGTATTTATATCCATAAGCTTTTTCGATTATGGGTTTGAATATACCAATCAAAGCCGGCGATTGCAAAAAGTATTTTCAAAAAAGTGCTGGACAACATGCAGAAGTGCCGGGTAGAATACGCCGATGACTACAAACATAAGCACTATCCACGACCGTATTACCAAATATAAAGCCCATGTTGATGAGCGAGCGGCGACCCTTATGGGGTACCCAGAAAGCATGCATTTCGACTACGCGCCACTGCATGATTTTATGGGTTACAACATTGATAATCTTGGTGATCCATATTCCGATCTTTTGTATGGAGTAAATTCCTGTGAGTTTGAGCGCGAAGTTATATCGTACTTTGCTACGATGTATCACCTAAAAGAAGAGGATGCGTGGGGCTACGTCACGTCTTCGGGCACTGAAGGCAACCTGTACGGGCTCTTCTTGGGGCGAGAATTGCACCAGGAGGCCGTGCTCTATTACTCCGCTGACGCGCACTACTCGATAGCCAAAGCAGGTCGCTTGCTGCGAATGCCAATGCAGGTTATTCCGTCATTGCCGAATGGCGAGATCGACTACGACGCATTGCGTGAGGCGGTGGACGCGCATCCTGGCAAACCGGCGGTGGTGGTGGCAACGTTGGGCACAACATTTACGGGTGCCATCGACAATGTGGATAAAATAGCAGCCATCTTCGAGGAAAATAATCGAACAGATTTTTATATCCATTGTGATGCAGCGTTGTCGGGCATGATGTTGCCATTTATGAAGGATCTCGGCGCTCCACAAATTAGCTTCGATAAGCCAATTGGCAGCGTTTCCGTCTCGGGTCACAAATTTATCGGCGCGCCATATCCTTGCGGTATTGTCGTTGCACGCAAAGAACACGTTGAGCGTATTCAGACTGCCATTGAATACATCGGTGCGCTCGATAGTACGATTGGCGGCTCGCGTAATGGCCAGGCGCCGCTCTACCTGTGGTACGCTATCGAATCACGTGGCCACAGTAAAGGCTTTCATCAAGAAGTCGCCAAGTGTCTTGACATGGCCGACTATCTTTGCGAGCGGCTTGAAGCCATCAGCTATCCATATGACCGAAATCCTCATTCCAATACGGTCACATTCAAAGAGCCGCACGAATCAGTAGTCCGCAAATGGCAGCTTGCCCGCGTTCGCGGTAAGGCGCATATCATTACCGTGCCACATGCGAGCAGAGAAAAGATTGACGCTTTTATTGACGACCTCCTGGCATCGATTAAAGACGCTTAGACGCTGCTAAGACTTTGGCGATCACCGGTACATCGCGCGACTTGTCGCTAGTTTCAGCCGAGCTGGATCTATACTATATTTCGTCAAAAACTTGCAATACGCTCGCCTCGGAAGGTCATTTGCATAATAAGCTGTAAGTGACCGGGCAGGGTGGTTCGCAGACCGTACGCCATGAAACTGCCTATACTCGTTTGCCTGTTGCGCACGCCGTGCTATGCTATAAGAGCCTTAACATTATGAATATACAGAGTGCAGCGAGAGATCTAGCTCTATGACCTGCCAGCAACCTACTTCCAAAGGCGAAGTGTTGGTGCTCCGTCTAGCCTGTCCGTGTGGCGGGAGAGATATTTGCTTCTTGCATATCCTTTCCCGTGTTCCACGCGGCTGAAAGGATAATATATGTCAAATCTTACCAAGGTATCGCAATTTGCGAGCGAATCAGTGTGCGCAGGCCATCCCGATAAGGTCGCCGATCAGATTAGCGACGCTATTTTGGATGCATTGCTTGCACAGGATCCCTACAGCCGGACTGGCATCGAAGTATTGGTGGCGAACAATCGTGTCATTCTAGCGGGTGAGATGAAAACGACAGCTACGGTTGATATTGAGGCGATCGTCCGAGCGCAAACCCGCCGTCTGGGGTACACGCATCCGGAATGGGGGTTTAGCGACCAATCGCCCATCGAGGACTACCTGCACCAGCAATCACCAGAAATTGCGATTGGCGTGGACGATCATGGCGCTGGTGATCAGGGCATGATGTTCGGATATGCGACCAACGAAACTCCAGAATATTTGCCGTTGCCGATTACTCTGGCTCACGCCTTAACTCGCGCGATTGACACTGCTCGCGAGGATCAGACCATTCCATATTTGCGCCCGGATGGGAAATCACAGGTGGTTGTGAATTATCGGGGCGGCAAGCCAATCGGCGTGGAACATGTTACTATTGCCGTCCCACACAACGAAGACGTGACCATCGATCAAGTTCGCACTGACATGTATGAAAAGGTCGTGGTGCCAACACTTAAACCATACGGCTTCGCGGTAAATGCCGAGCAGCTCATCGTCAATGGCACCGGCGTCTGGAATACGCCCGGCCCGTCGTCGGACGCAGGGCTGACTGGCCGTAAGATCGTCGTTGACGGCTATGGTGGTTTTTCTCGTGTGGGCGGCGGTGCGTTTAGCGGTAAAGACCCAAGCAAAGTCGACCGTTCTGGCGCGTACGCTGCGCGCTATATTGCTAAAAATATTGTGGCGGCGGATTTAGCCGATGAATGTGAAGTGGCGCTTGCGTATTACATTGGGGCAAAAGAGCCGGTGCTGCTCACCATTAATGCCTTCGGGACGGCCAAGAAGCCGGAGAGTGAACTCTATGCCTTTGCCAAAAACCTCCTGGTGCCGTCGGTCAAGAATATTGTGGAGCAGCTCGACCTTCGACGCCCGATCTATCTCCAAACCGCAGCCTATGGCCATTTTGGCAGGCCAGATGTGCCGTGGGAGGCGATCAAACGTTGATATCGGCCGGCTTCTGCATGCCATAATCGGTTGCGGCGAGCCAGGCGACTCCGGTCTCGCGCGGCTGCCGCACCGCATTCGAGTTGCCGCCTAGTGACTACTTCCGTCTGCGGCCATTTGTTCAGTGTAGGCTGCATATTCTGTCGCCCGCAAGACTGTTCGGCAACGGTCATGCAACCAACCGCAGGAGATTAGATCAGACGCAAAGCCGCACACAACAACATAACAGAAGAGCAACAGGGTCGTGTATTAGGCTGTTTGCGTCAAGATGGCGCGGTCTATCATGCCTAAGTAACCGCTGGATGAGGGATTTTTGGTTGCCATAAGCACTGTCAGAGTATGTTGCCCGCTGGTGCTAACGACTATGCCGGTCAGCACCGAGCGTGTAGGGACGAGACCCGTTGTGTACCCGTCAATGGTTCCAACAGTGGTGCCATCAATTTGCAATGTGTAAATGCCACGACTCTGAAACGGCAAGTGGAAAAATTCGAGCGTGTGAGTTCCGGCATTGCACGCAAAATCAAATGTGATTGAATCATTCTGCGTCCCGTCAGAAACATTAACCCAGCCAACAAAGTTGGTTGTATCGGTATTGGTAAGGTAGGTAGGCGTCCACGTGCCTACGGTCGCCACTTGAACCGAGCTGCCGGCGTTTAGCATGATGAGGACTTGGCGAGAAATAGCGTTTGTACCGCTTGCAACCGTGTGCCACGTGCCGTCCCCGCGCAAGAATGTCGTGCTGGACGCCGAACCACTTCCGAGATTGCCCGTCGGGACAAGGCTGCTGCCATTCAGTGGCGCATACCCATTTGCTTGGCCTTTGTTGCTGGTAAGCTCCGCCCCTGCGGCCGAAACGCTTGACGCAAGAAGTGTCCCATCGCTTGCGTGTGCTACTGAAAGATAAGTATTGAGGATAGTACCCCACTGTCCGTCGTCAGATCCTGGAACCGGCAATCGTGCTGACATATTGTAACTCTATGGTTATGTTTATATTTACAACTTTACGCGAGAGGGCAGCGAGATGCAAGGTTTATTCCAAATCTTTTTTGTAACCGCCAGTAATCCTGGGGCAGGCCCGGCTAGCCGTACGCCGACCAAGGATAGGCTGCCGAAAGAAGAAGCCGCGTCGTGGGTAGCGTCGCCGGCTCAAAGTGGCAAAACCCGCTGTAAGTATGCATACCCCTCGCCACCACAGAAAAACCAATTGTGAAAGCACTCCTAAGAATGGAGTATCGGCTTAGATAACGGGGCGGCGGCCCCGGCATACACTTTTGGACTAGCGAGAGCTCGCACTAATCAACTAAGGCCGCTTCCCCGTGGGTTACCCGGCAGTTATGTAGTAAAAGCTATACGTCGTACTGGCAGCTGCGTTTGTAGGCGATAGTTGGATCGTGAACGAAGTCGCGCTCGCGGCAGAAATCCTCGCTGCCAGCGAATCAGTTGCCCCTCCGATTGCCAAAGTCGGCATTACGATAATTGACTTTGGCGGCGCGCCATAGCTCATATTAAACGTAACGGTTGTATCGCAGGTGGTTGGCGACCCAGACCCCGTAACAAGGGTAAAGGACCCAACCACATCCGTAGATCCGGCGGTTATCGCCGCAGTGGCCCCGGTTCCGCAATTTGTCGGCGCGGCCACCGTGGGCGCCGTTGTTTGCACGGCGGCAAGGTGCGTGTCGTTGAGGCTGAGCGTCGCAAATGAGCTCGCCGTACCGGTAATATTGATGCGCATAGTTGACGTATCCGCAGTAAAGAGGGGCGTAGTGCTCGCATCTTGTATTTGGAAACTCGTGGCAGAATTATTTCCAGGAGTTGGTTTGACGAGGAGCGTCCCGATAATCGAAGTGGGGACGTTGGAGTTGCTGTTGCCAATCTGGATGCCAGAGGCATTGAGATTGCCAATATTCAAGGTGCTTGAATTGACTGTATCGAGGATCGAAGAGTAGACCGCCATGTTGCTACTTATTGCGCCGTTGACGTCCAGTGCATATTGCGGGTTGCTATTGTTGATGCCCACGTTTCCAGTGGACGTAATGTGTAGTCGGTCGAACATGGTGTTTGGGTTACTGCCGCTTATGACTTGCAACGGAGTGCTGCCCGGCACGGAGGGGTTAAGAACCACCGCGGCTTCTGTCCAGTCGGTTTGTATGACATGCCAGCTGAGGTTGACGTTCCCGCCGTTACCCACGACGTCAGCACCACACTCAGTCGTAAAAAAGAGTTGATGTACGGACCATCGTACTGCTTCGCCAGGTGTGAGAGTTGCGCATGAGTCAAGACTGCTATCCCTATCCATGCTCATTGCATCAATCACAACCTGGCTGGTGCTGGTGGTTGGTACCGACAGGCTTGTTTGCGCGTCAGCATCCTCGCCATTCGTGGTGAGTGGCGTACCAAAAGGGGTCGTTTGGCTGACATTGTAATACGACGCTGCACCCATAGTAGTGCCGGCGCCCCCATTAGTTGTTGCGAGGGTGAATGTGCCGCTCGGAGGGTTTAGCAAGTACCAAAGATTGGTCTGAACGCCACTTGCCCATCTCTGGCCAGAGGTTATGGAGGCAAGTAAAGTCAAGGGGCGTCCGTCGTAGGTAAGGCCAGTCGCCGTATAATTAGTCATAACGAGCAGTACTCGGCTTTGTTTTGCTCCGACAGTAAAACTCATTGATAAGGTACCGCCGCTCGAAACAGTGCTGCCAGCATTATCTAACTGAATGCCGCCTTGGGCAGATTGGCCAGTTTCGAGGATGATGTCTCCGCCGTTGGCGCCGCCAGTGCCATTTGACCCTTGAATAGTGAAGTTTGTGCCCGTAATGTTGTTGCCGACCCCTGCGCCGCCTCTGATGGTTGTTGCGGTAGGTGCTGCGCTGTCATTGCCAAGGACTACCTGATTGTTTGTCGTATTGACCGCAAAGACGTTTTGGCCGGCAGTGTTCTGTACTTGTAGGGCACTTGCTGAATTCGCTGAAGCCTGCAAATGGAGCGCCGCGGCGGCCGTAACAGTGGTCCCGGTTTCACTGAGCAGTGAACCGCTCAGGCTGCTTGCTGAGCCAAATACTGCCAATTGTCCAGGCTGGCCACTTCCGGAGATACCGCCGCCTCCCGTACTGCCGCCGCCAAACACATTTGTCGTATTGTTGTTCGTCACCGAACCACTGCCTTGCAGATACACGAACCCGGTTCCGTTGTAATAGCCTAATTGGTTTGCTGTTTGGTCGTAGTAAAGCTGTCCGGCGCTTGGGTCGGTTGGCTTCGATGTTGGCTGCAACTCAATCGAGTTGCTTACGGCCAGATTCCCATTAATCGTGAGCGTGCTCGTGGCTTGAGACGTGTGACTCAGCTCATGGTTTAACGTAGTAAGCGACGTTGTCTGTGGTTTGAGACGCGCACTCAGGTTGGCATCAAGGGTTTGCTTACCTGTACTGAAATGAAGCACCAGTATAATTCCGAGGGCAATGCCGAGCGTAACCAGGGTAAGGCCTGCTATTCGTTTAATGGGAGCTCGCTTGTGGTTTGGGTTTTGTGGAGGCGGGGTATTCGTCGGACTTGGCAAGGGCGATTCATTTAATGACGAATCCAACATGCCCAAAGATCCTCTATCGGTCTGACTCGTGTCCGGGATTTGTTGTAGCTGACTATCCATCTGTTATTTTCTCAAAATATGTATGTTGCACCCGGCTGGTACATCGGTTTTATAGCCCAATGCACCGTGCCCATCTTCACCTATAAGCATTACTGCTTTAAATATAGCAAATGCATCGAATGTATGACAGTGGGATGTGATGTTAGCTGAACAAAACACTGTAAACGACCACGACGGTTATAATGAGCACCCCGATTGCCGCAACTATAACATCTACAAGCCCTTTCCGGAGTTCTGCCTGCGCCAGAGGGTTGCGGCCGATTGATATAATTTGGTTCCTGATTGCAGCGTATAGCATTGTAGTGATTGCTATAAAACCGAGAATTAATGCACAGGCCCCGAGGAGGACTCGCAACGGCGAGACTTGCTTGCCTGTAATGCTATTGGCGACGGACTGCAAAAACGGAGGCAAGATTGACGCAATAGCCATTTGAGAACTAGAGGCAGAGTAATAGCTTACATTCACAGTGATCGGCAACAGGCCGACTTTGACGGAGAGCTTTTGCCCGTTTGTGGCGGCAAAGTCTTTCGTGACCGTGCTAATAGAGTTCAAGTCTGTCTGTGCTGTGCCAACGATCTCAGTAGCGGTCGTTGCCTTCATTCCAACGCCACTGATTGGGGAAGCAGTGATTTTGTCGCCAATGCGCACCGGGCCGTTGGCGTCGCTTACGAATGCTTCGACGGTGCCGCCGACGGCGACCTGTACGCTGTCTTGTTCGCCGGTTGACAGCTCAATAAGCGGGTTGCTTGCAGCGATGCCGACGAGCGTGGCTGTGCCATTGCTCGTAGCGGGAATCACAACGCCGGATTTAGATGCTGTCAGGCTGACGAGCGTCCCTTGGGTAATGTCGCGATCGGTTGTTTTATAGGACTCAGATATAGAGCCCGAAGAGGCAGCAACAGCGATACCGAAAGAAGGGCCGATAATCACATAAGAAATAGCAAGCGTAACGGATGCGCCTATGCGAAATCGTCTCCTATATGTATTCATTACAGCCCAAACAGCCATCCTAGCACCAACAGCCCCTAAAGCGATTATGCCTTAATAATAACATAGATGCCGAACGCAAAAAGCAACAGCCAGCGTGGCTGGCTGGCATAGTGTGCGTTTGGGGCGTATAGTCTACTCTATACAGGGTGACCCAACCCAACATAACTATGGATAGAGAAAAGCTACGTTTGCCTGCTGAGTTACCTGAATTCAACCGTCGTAAGTTTGCTGAAGTACCGGATAACGCAGAGTACTATACCGCTGATGATAAATATGCTGGGCATATGGAAATCTTGGATCTTATTGCCGATGGCCTTCCAAGTTCCGAGCAAGCTCCGTTTGAGGGACTATCTCCCCACGTCAGTCTCGCATTCGCTACGCAGATGCATGTATTACTCGAATGGGCAGCCTCTACTAATGCCGAAAAGGCCGTTCCCGGTTATCCAAATGAGTATAAACTTGAGTTTGATTTCGCAGGCGACAATAGCTCAGTTATATTGCTTGGTGGCAGCCGTCCGATAGCGGTGAAGACATATGCTAATTACAAACAAGATATCGCGCGCCTAGAAGCCTGGTACTTATTTTTGTTGAGCCAATATAAAGATGATAACCCAGAAGATCCTTCTCCCGTAAGACTCCCGGACTACATACGGTACAAAGCTGCAGGCCGCGCCATACTCGCGCAGCTCTGGCAGACAAGATTAGATGGCAAGAAATTATCAAACGATGAGGTTCGCCATCTATCTGACGCCGAGAAAGCTGCGTCCGGAGAAAAGGTTGGCGCATTAGTCGTATGGATGGCCAGAGCTGTCTCTCCTGAACAATACAAAGCAATTCATGAGAGCGCAGGGAGCCCATTGTTATTTGACCGTGCGGACCTTATGCGGAAGTTTGCAAACATCCATAATCTACCAGGGCGTCTGCTGAGCATGAATGATCGGGAGTTTGCTGCCCGTGCCGAGGGAAAGGCGAACGAGATGTATCCTCCGCTTGCATATATCTTACATTGGCTAGAGACAGAATATAAAGCGTTAGAAGATGAAGGCCTGCTCATTTCGAGCATGCCAATCGTCGGGCATGACGACCTCCGGCCCGGTAACCTGACCTTTGAAGACAATGACGGTCTATGCATACTCGATGGCGCATACGACTTCGGTCTTACCAGGATCATGGACCCAGAGCGCATCTTCCGACACATAGTCTCCTTGGGAAAAGCATTCTACGAGCCCGCCATAGCAAGGTATGAAAGCGAAACAGGGTATCGCGTCGACTACCGAAAGCTAAGATTCTGGGCGATAGGCCAGACGGCCACGCTGGCTGCTGCGTATTGGCTTAATCGCAACAGATCGCCAGGCCTCCGTGAGACATCGAGTGGTTTGCAAAATCTCCGTGAAATAATGCTAGATTTGCAGACCCTTCTGCCGGAGCACGACTGGTCGGGCTTGGCGGCATGAGGTGTGTTATGGCAGTACCGCCTGGCCGCATAGTGGTATAGTATTTGGGTATGGATACCGTGCAACAGCTCAAGCAGTCTCTTGCCTCGCGTAACATCAAGGGGCTAGCCATAGACATAGACGAAACGTTGTCGTGGACAATTATGTATTGGGTCCAAAAAATGCAGGAACTTTTCGGGAATCCCGAGGGGCTGACTCCCCAGGAGCTGATCGCAAAATACCGATATACGCAGCATGTACCCTATTGGCAGTCCAATGAGGCAATTGAATGGATGGATAAGCATCGGAACTCTAACGAGATACAAGAAGTGCTGCCACTCATAGAGGGTGCCGATAAGGCTATCCACAAAATTAATGAGACGTGTCCCGTTGTCGTGTACCTTACGACACGGCCCGCAATCGTTGTTCCAGGAACTAAAAACTGGCTCGTAAAACATGAGTTTCCGCCTGCTGAAATCATTGCAAGGCCGGCGGAGGTGCGCGCACAAGACGGCAATACATGGAAGGCAAGTGTTCTCGAAGAGCTGTACCCACAAGTAATCGGCATTATTGATGACAATCCGGGGCTTGCAGATAGTCTTTCGGCAACTTACGAAGGTACGGTGCTCCTCTATGACAACAGCCACCATGCACGTGATGACATAAAAGTTGTTCCAGGCAAATCTTGGGATGATATACTGTCGGGGATATCTGCACTGTAAGTGGCATTTGCGCCATGTGATCGTTCCAGATCTCTCGTCTATGTATAATCTGACATAAGGCTTTTTGTAAAAAAATATGATAATACGACCCAATCCTGGTATTGAAGGCATGTCTGGAGCGCTCACTGTTGTAAGTGATAAGATTGCGGCCCATGCTGACGTTTTCCCAGATCATTACATAGATTACAAAACTATTATCGGCCCGAGCTTCGGCCATCGTTATGGCGCTTACACTGCAGACGCTGTGGCTACCGGTTTTGGCGATCAAGCCCCGACCATTACCGAAGAGGTCGCTCAATCTATTGCTGATACCTTAAACCGTGAGAAAATGGCTACTGCAAAGAGGGCGATTGAGTTTCTGCATATGGCCCCCACGGATTACGAAGAGCACCATTATCTATGTAGCACCCCGTTAACCGAAGAGGAACTGGTGGAACGATGGAGGATGAGTGTCGATCATCGGCTGCCAAAAACGGGTACTGGCGCATGGAAACAAGTGACGTGCCATGATGTAACTAATGCGGTAGGATCGCCATCTACAGTTCGCTTGACTTCCACGAGCTTAAAAGAGCCAGGTTGGGTTGATTCTGCACATAGGTCTAGTGTTGAGACGTTTACAGACATACGCCGCGAGGTTTCTATTACAGAGCTTGCCCATAGGATCGTTGACGCACGTGTTATATACGCTCCACTTGAGGATGGCCTCACGATGCGTCTCAGGCGCAGGCTCCGCGATCGTGCCTACAGAGAGCGCGTTGAGCCAGTCCTCCGTGGTGCTTTTGAGAACGACCGCGCACTCGCCGCCCATCTTATGCTCGCCAGAGTAGCCTATGAAGACGCTTTGGAAGGCGCAATTAATGCGGATACAGATACAGACACAGTGGACGCAGACATCGAAACAGTCGGTATTCGTGCTCGGGCAATGAAGGAGGCTATTGCACCTTTGTCCGATGACACGCGCATTGCTTGGATTCCATCAGCCGCATTACTCAGAGCGACAGATGAGCAGGTCCACCGGCTAAGTACTGCTATGTACTCTTAGGCGCTGTCGCCAGCTGGCTCATCTGGTGTGACATCTGTATGTGTTCGGTTCGGTCCTTGCCCAATTGTTTTGTTGTCGCGCGAGCCCAAGAACGCCACAATAGTCACATATACCCATATCCAGCCGTATATACAGAAAATCGCAGCGAGCGCCGGCCAACTGCTGAGGGTTTTTGAACGGTTCAACTTATTGCATGTAGCAGCCAACAGCAGCGCGGGGCCGATCGTCAAGCTTGGTGAGCGTCAGCCGTACGCTCTGTTGCATTGCAGCCTCACCACCTATGCATGAACTCGGAAATATGGTATAGTCGGCATATGGGATCTCAAGAGAGTAGCCATGAGCGTAGCAAGCTAGAGCCTATTGAGTATTGTGGGGTAGTCGATGGCGACCAGCATGTGTACGCTCTCAATGTCTCGAATAATATCTATGCCTCCTGGCCCTCAGAGGAACGGACGCACCGTGTTGAGTTTGTGGCCGCCGGCCCGCTGGCAGACAGGCTCCATCTGGAGGATGGGCTCGATGAGCTCCAAGATGACAGGGATGTCTTGCTTGTTGCTCACGGAACCCCAGGGTCGGGCCTGTATGCCTATCCAACTGCCGAAACCCTCTTTGAGCATAATGTGACGGGCCTATTCCCGACGCGGGGTGGGTATAGAAGCTCAGAGTCAGTAGAGGGGGTTCATAGAATAGTGTCATCATCAAACGACATGATTGCCGTGGCCAACAGGCTCGGCGTGCAGAAATTTGGCGCTATGGGTGGATCTGGTGGAGGGCCAGTAATAGGAGCGTTGGCGTCCAGACACTATCGTCGTCTGAGAAAGGCGGCAATCTTTGACAGCCCGGCACCGGTTAGTATTATCACAGAAGCAAGGCAGAGCGGCCAAATTCACGTTCCCGACAATTCAGGTGAGACAAACCAAGCAGAATTCGCTGCATTACAGGACATTGGGTCGTTTACGGAGGAGCATGGCAGGATTATTGGGGCGCTTCAGGATAACCCGTATGCTTTGCTAGATCATATCAGCGTGGATTTCTCGGATGCCGACAAAGCGTTTTTTGCCGATCCTGCAAACTGCAGAAGAGTTGCGCTGGCGCATCAGGCGGCATTCCAGAATGGTGGTAGCATAGACGGATTATATCAGGATAATATAGCCATGCAGATGGGAGATTCAACCTTTGCACGTGATTACCGTCAGCGCCGGAGGTTGCGAAATGTGCCAGGAGAGCCCCCCTCTAGATGGGACACCCTCTTTCCTACGGAATATGGCTTTGACCTCCATGCTGTGGGGCAAATAGGTCTCCATAATATCGGTTTCGCCTGGGGTGACGCAGATACGTTTGTGAGCATCCACGAGACTCTCGCGTCGATTTCCGCACTGTACTATGCGCAAGGTTTCATAGAAGCGGGTGCCGGACATTTTAATGCTAAACGTCATATGGGCGATATCTTGCCTTGGATGTTTAAAGAGGAGCATAGAGAAACCTCTTTTAACGACTTTATGGGCCGGCTCGCTGTGCGGAGCAGCCTTATGAACGAAGTGTGCTGGAAAAATGATTATACGCATCCAAGCACGCGTAGCTACAAAGTTCATAGTTAGGATAACTCGCGACCGTATACAGCTAATGGCTAGAGGCGTCATTATTACGCATAAAAAGCCTGTGCCTATACGAGACCGGCGGCTACCTATCCAGTTGTCGCAGTTTTGAGAGCCAATACATCCCCATCCCGATCCCCCATAATGGGAAAGCCGATCCGGCAACCCGTTCCCAGCCTCCATAGCCAAGACCGGCATACGGCGGTGTGCCACTCATAACAAACCCAACGATGCCGATGGCGCCCCAGAGGAGAGCGAACCATCCGAGCCCCGGTTGGCGCTTGATGGCGGCAAACCCAAGCAGCAAAAGCCCGATATTGAGCGCTGCAATTGCAAGCCCGCCCGAAAGGCTATGCAGGAACGAGTTTAGATTAAGTGGTGAAAATCCCGCAACGACTTCCTCGATACCACCAAAGAAAAGAAGAAGCAGCCCGGCTGTGCGTAGTTTTTTGCCCGGCCAGAAGGGTCGCAGCGCAAGGCTAGTCGCCAGCATAATCAAGAAGCCGCAGAGAACAAATGTCCCATCCATTACTAGATGAAGTGGCGAGCAGACATAAAATTGTTGCTTGGTTTGCGGCTCTTTGACGGTGCCGCACGCGGTGATCCCGAGGGAGCTTATTGACTGATTCTTTATGCTATACGGCGCGGTGGTGCCAAGCTGCGTGATGGCTTGGCCGATAAAGAAAACCACGAGTAACAGTAGGCAGATGAGGCCTTGCGTAAACCATTTGCGTTGCAGAGGACTTTTTACGACGCGCTCCAATAATTGCATGATTACATCCTTTGTATTACACTATTTAGTACGTTTGTACTAAATGTAGCATACACGGATTGGAACGACAATCATTATTTATACGCCCCGAACTACTATCACCGCTACGGAGCAACGAATATTGCACTGCACCATAGAGACGCTCGCAGAAGTGGGCTACGGGCAGGCTACCATTGGCGCAATAAGTGCACGTCTCGCCGTTAGTAAGGGCGTGGTGCAATATCACTTCTCGAGCAAAGAGGAGCTTATCCAAGAAGCTATAGCCTATATCTATGCTACGGCACGTGATTATATGTCATCGCAGATTTGGAGTACGGCAGACGAATGGGAGCAGATCCGTCGTTTTATTGAGGTAAGTTGTGCATTCTATAAGCAATATCCTGTGCATATACAAGCATTGCAAGCGATACGGGCGAGTTTTCGGCCCGTAAAACACGCCAGCTTGGCGCAGACGCTGTATGCCCGTGAGCTTTCTGATCTGGCCAAAGTCTTTGCTTCCGGCCAAGCAAACGGGACATTGCAAACGGGTGATCCCGATATCGCGGCGCTAACACTCCGCCTGGCGCTCAACGGGGTTGCGGCAAAATTGTATACGCAAAAAGACTATGATGCCGAGAAACATGCCCATGAGCTCATTGAAATGTTCCGACGGGCTTTTGCTCGAGTTCCTACAGGGCAGCAGAACAGTTAGTAAGGAACTACGCGCTGGATTGTAAGCCAAGGCCTCTCGCGTAGCCGCTATCCGGTATTATCCTTCTGTGAGTATTTCCTCTTTAGTGGTGCCGGTCATCGAGAGTGCAATGGCGCTTATTATGATCAGCGCCGCACCAAGCAACTCCACTACGCTGAGTTTCTCATCGTAGAGCATATAGCCTATAGCAAGTCCAAAGACCCCTTCCAAGAGCAGAATGTTACTCGCTACATGCGCCTTCAGATGCTTGAAGATGTGATTGAGAACGTACACGCCAGTTATATTGAGTACCACAGAAAACAGCAAGCCCACGAGAGCGGCAGTATCTATACGAGTCGGCACAATAGGCAGCCGAGCAGTAAGCATATACAGCAGCAACAGTACCCAACCAAACGATAATATCAGCGTCGTATTGTGCACATTGGTAAGAGCTTTAGGATGATATCTGACCATCAGATATGACATGCTAAACCCCAGCATGCTGACAATTGCTGCAATGGTTCCGAATGTCAGGCGGTAGCTTTGGGAGCCCAAGCCTGCTACCAATAGGAGCCCTACTATCGAGACGGCTACGAGAAGGAGTGCTTTAAGGTCGAATTTTTCTCTGAATAAGAGCCACGCAAGAGGCCCGGCTGCAGGTATCGCAGATATAAAAGCTACTTGTGCTAGATCGGCATGGAGTACTGCTACCGTAAATAGCGGTACCCCAATCGCATATACCAAAAAGGCGCAAAAGATCAGCACGAGCCAGTCTTTTTTACTGAGCTGTCCGAGAAGCTTCTTGCTAAATTGCGATCCAAAGATCATCCAACAACACAAGCTTGCGAGCAGAACCCTCCAAAGTACTTGCTGGTACGGAGTAAATGTGCCATTCATCATGCGGATCCATACGCCCATCAATGTAAAAGAGAGCGCTTGCCATACGGCTAGACTAATACTGAGCGTGTGTTTTTTGGTCACCTCTCAATAATACCAAAGCGCCGGACGTACGACCGTACAATCCTAATAGGGTAAAGGGTGTGTTTGCGAGCAGAAGGCGGGGGAGTGGAGGACTTCTTAGTCTGATGTGCACCAGCCGGCTGATACTATTTGTCCTTGGATGCAACAAAAAGTATTGCAAATGCAAAAAGCGAAGTATATACTTAACGAGTATGTTAAGTAATGATACTAGTTCACCGGTGCTCGATACGGTTTTTGCGGCACTGAGCAATGAGAAGCGGCGCGAAATTGTGAGGACGCTCGCTTTTCGCCCCGCTACAGTTGGCCAATTGGCTGCAGAACACCAGATGTCGTTACCTTCCATTCACAGACACATTCGTACGCTCGAAGATGCGCGGCTTATCCAGCGTCGCAAAATCGGCCGCACGAATTTTGTGGCTATGAAAAGGGAGTCATTGGCTGTCGCTCAGACCTGGATGGCGCAATACCATTTGGAGTATGGTAGCGACAACGAGACGCTGGAGAACTACGCTGCATTCCTTAGCAGGAAATAAGAAGTAATAATTTACAAAGGGAGCATACATGAAAAAATATCTTGTTATTGGTTGCAACGTTAAACCACTGCTGCCACAAGACCTAACTTCAGACCAGCAACAAGCTTGGCTTGATTACTTCAAGACGCTTGGTGACCGTATTGTAGATGGTGGCAACCCGCTTGTTCCACAACGTGCAGTCATTAAGGACGGCGAAGTGGGCACACTTACCGACACTCCTGTAGGCTACTACATGATGAGTGCTGAAAGTCTCGAAGAGGCTTGCGAGCTCGTTAAGGGAAGCCCATTCTCCAACGCACCTGGTTGCGAGGTCCGTATCTACGAAACCATGCCAATGTAATTGGTAGGCGGTAGAGCACGAGAATAGCAAAAAAGACGCATGCTTAGCTTATGTGACGCATGCGTCTTTTCGTAGGCATCCTCTTCATCGAAGTGAATTAATAAGGGCATTCATGTTGCCAAAGGAGTCTAAGACATGACCCCATTTAGAAAGAAAATGATCCTTGCGATAGCCTGTCTGGCCAACTTTATGGTTGTGTTGGATGTTGCTATCGTTAACGTGGCGCTCCCAACAATTAAACATTCTCTTAACCTAAGCCAAGGCACATTGCAGTGGATTGTCATTGCGTATAGCCTTTTGTTGGGCGGTTTCTTGCTGCTTGGAGGCCGACTAGGGGACTTGTTGGGTAAGCGCCGCGTTCTCATTACCGGACTAACGATATTTTCCGCTGCTTCACTCGCCGCGGGGGTGACACACTCCGTCGGTCTGCTAATAGCAGCTCGTGGTATTCAAGGTTTTGGGGCGGCTCTGGTGGCCCCCGCTGCACTTTCGATTGTAGCGCACACCTTTACTGAAGTGCGGGAAAGAAACAGCGCGCTTGGTATTTACGGCGCCATCGGTGGCACCTCGGCATCGGTTGGCGTTATAGCAAGCGGCCTTTTGACGGACGGCCCGGGATGGCGATGGGTATTCTTTATTAACATCCCAATCGGTGTATTGCTTATTGCGCTTGCTGTAGCCTTTCTGCCCAAAGACGAGCCGGTCAAAACGGCCCGGCGCTTCGATACTTTGGGCGCCAGCACCGTGACAGCTGCCTTGCTGCTATTTGTTTACACTATCAACAAAGGTGCGGATTATGGTTGGGGATCGTTCAAGACACTTGGACTCTTCGGTGTCAGCGCTCTGCTTATTGCGTTTTTCGCATGGATAGAGTCCCGTTCTAAGTCCCCGCTCGTCCCGGGTTCGGTGCTAAAAAACCGGGATATGGTCGCAGCGGATATTGGCTCATTCCTGGTGTTCGGATCAGTCTTTTCCTTCATCTTTTTGGGAACGCTGTTCATGCAACAGCAATTTGGCTATAGCCCGACAAAAACAGGTGGCGCATGGCTTGCGACAACCCTCATGTTCTTTGTCTCGGCTGGCATGACGGGGGCAAAGCTGGTGGCACAAGTGGGCGTGAAACGACTCCTGCTTACAGGCATGTTCCTGTTTGGTGCGGCAATGCTTTGGCTGATGCGCGCGCCAGTACATGCGAGCTACGCGGCTGACCTGATGCCCGCCTTCATAGTTGCCGGATTAGCTGGCGGCTTTATGGCGCCATCACTGCAGGTGGCTGCTCTGGCGCGGGCCAAAAGTGATGAACTGGGTCTTGCTTCGGGGCTTGTAGCAATGGCACAAGAGATTGGCGGCGCAGTGGCTATTGCCTCGGTGTCTGCTATTCTGGTCGCAAAAATGCAAGACGTTCCTCATATTGCTAGTCTAGCGGCGCGCCAGACGACTATGCTGCATGCATTCCATGCTGGGTTTATGCTTATAGCTGTCGTTGCGGCGGTGGGCGTCGTGACTGTAGGCGTAGCCTTCTCGAAGAGCGTAGAAGAGGATGTTGAGGCGATGGACCCCGCTACTCGAGAAGAAGCGCTTGCACTTGCCATTGGCGAGTCGGAAGTTTAATATGCTTTCACTTACGTAGCAAGAGGCCGGGCCAAAAAAGACGTTTGGCCCTCAAGGCTTTACATAGGCGGGACGGTTAAGCTCATACAGGCTAACCGTCCTGCCTATTAAGTAGTACGCGCCTATATATTTCACAGACCATACTCACGATCTCGCATTGGCTCAGCCTTCTATCAGCTATACTTAAAAAGCATGCAGTTATATCAACCCATCCTCGTGGCTGTTGCCACGGCGCTAGCCATTCTGTCATACGTCCCGTATATCCGTAGCATCCTGAAGGGTAAGACAAGACCAAGCCGAGCAACCTTCGGAATATGGGCGCTTATTAGCGTAGTTGAGGTTGGCAGCTACACAGCTTCTGGGGCACGTTCTACCCTATTACTGCCACTGGTGTACGCGATCGGCGGAATAGCCGTGTTTTGCCTGTCGCTCACGAGAGGCGTAGGCGGCACACAAAAAGTTGACCTTTTTTGTTTGGCTGGCGCGCTTCTAGGAGTCATATGCTGGGTACTTACAAAGAATCCGCATGTTGCATTGTACCTGAGTATGCTGGCCTCCGGCTTTGGCTTCGTGCCAACAATCAAGAAGGCGTACTTCCAACCCGAAACAGAGGATGCATTAGCTTGGAGCTTGTCGGGGGTCGCTGCTGTTCTTAATGTCTTAGCTATCTCAAACAGGGTAGTCTACAACTACTCATACCCGCTTTTCATGCTTGTGTTTGACGGCTTGATCGCTCTGCTGGCGGTATTTCCGAACTTACTTCGGTATAAGACGGCTGAACTCGCTAGCAAGCTTGATTAGTCTTTGTGTAGGGTGTGTCGGGGTGCTTGAGTATAGGGGCGCGGGGATCTATAATCAATCTCACTAAGTATCAGAATCATTATAGTAATGCATTGTGAGGGCTAGTCATTCCTAGTTCACCTGAGTTCAATCGTAAGCTATTCGAGGAAGTGCCAAATGACCCCTGGTATTACCTCGTTGTTGATCCAGACGTTGGCGGACATCTCGATATATCGCGACACTTAAGCGCTATATCTGTCTCTGACCACTATTCCTTCCCAGAACTGTCTAACGAAATGAGCGCCGGATTCACCACTTTGGTTCAGATGCTTCTAGAATGGGTACGCTCTACGAATACCGCAGGAGCTGCTTCTGGCCGCCTAGGTGGGGGTGAAGTTACGTTTGATTTCGTAGGGGAAAATAGTTCGGTCCTGCTGGTTGATGGTAGCCGTCCGATTGCAGTGAAGGTATACCCTAGCCACAAAAGGGCCGCTGCGCGTCTTGAGGCTTGGTACTTGTCTACACTAGGAGACTACAAATATGATATGCAGCAAGAAGATCCATCTCCGGTAAACATACCAGACTACATTCGGTATGAGCCTGCAGCGCCGACCATGCTGGAACAGCTCTGGCAAACCAGGTTACGCGGAGAAAAATTGTCGAATGATAGGATACGCCAACTGTCTGATGCGGAAAAACGTGCAGCGGGCACAAAGCTCGGCGCATCTGTCGCATGGATGGCGAGAGCTATATCGCCTGAAAAGTATAAAGCCCTTCTGGAAGAATCGGGCAATCCCGTATTGTTTGATCGCGCAGAGCTTATACGAAACGTTACAAATATGCAGAACCTGCCGAGACGTTTTCTGACGATGGACGATCGAGAATTTGCTCAGCGCGCTGCCACAAAGGGAAGTGAATTGTATCAGCCACTTGTGGCCCTCCTACGATGGATGGAAGGAGAATATAAGGCGCTAGAAGTTGGCGGATTGCTCCACTCGAGTAACCCAATTGTCGGGCACGACGACCTTCGGCCGGATAACATGCTCTTTACAACTGATGATGGCGAATGGTCTCTTGATGGTCTGCTCGACTTTGGGCTCACAAGGTGCATGGATCCAGAGCGTATCTTTCGTCACATCGTCCCCTTAGGGGAAGCGTTTTACGGCCCGGCTATAGAAGCATACGAAAGGGAAACAGGGCGCCGCATCGACCGCCGGAAATTACATCTCTGGGCGATAGGCCAAGCGGCGACCATGGCCACCGCCTACGCAATGAGCATTGACAAGGTAGTGGGGCTGCGTGGAGCAACGGCTAACCGGCAGAGACTTCGCGCAGTAGCGGCTGATCTGCAAGCCCTTGTACCGGAGCACGACTGGTCGGGCTTAGCCGCGTAAGACCACGGGCGTGTATTGCCGGGGCAAGCTCACCGTAATGCTCTCGCAAACAGGGCGAGTTGCTTATCAAAGACGCCCTCGATGGCTGCTAGACCCCGATCCGCCTCGATAGATATTTGGCTTGGCGCTTCCAGATGAGCGTCCAGGACGTTGCCCAGTCCAACGCCCAGCGCACGCAAAAGTTTGCCATTAGGCAAAGAATCAACTTCTTTAGTCTGCGTAATGTCCAATTCTCTCGGCCACTCACACGCAGCTCCGTCTTGCGGCGCAAAGTTAAACTTGCTGACATCATCGAGTGCGCGGCATAGTTGCAGGCAATCGCCGCTGTTGGTGCAGATAAGTTCTTTCATGGGACCGCCTGAAGTATTAGTTCTTAGAATATTTATGCATGGAGGGCAAGGCCGCCAACGTTCTTAGCCATCAATGCGAATGGAAGGGTTCCGCCATCTTCAAACGTACGCTTCTCTATCTGTCCGGGTACAGTTTCAAAGCCGTGCTTGCTGTACAGGTGCTGGGCGCGCTCGTTGGTAGCTAAGACGTCAAGTGTTTGTGGCCGATCGCCAGCCCATGCATTAAAGTCTGTCATGAGGGTGTTACCAATGCCTTGTCCTTGCGACTCGGGGTCGACGAACATAAAGTCGAGGTTGACTGCTCGCGGTCCGTGTATATCGCGCACTTGGGCAGTCATCACACCGCGTACGGCATCGCTTTCTGTGTCAACGGCCACTTGAGATCGACTCCATTCTTTTCCAAGATATGTGCCCTCGTTCAGGTAGTCCTCTATATACCAGATGCCCTCGCGGCTTTGTTGCCAAGTAACCAAATCTCGATAACCTGCGCTTCCTTCTTGTAGGCCGTAGGTTTGCTCGCGGCCTGCGGCCAGGATTCGTGCAATCGCAGCAGCGTCGCTTCGTTCGGCGGGTCGGAGTGATATATTTTCAGCAGAACTCATTGAGTGTCTCCTTCACTGATGTAAGACATGTACTATAACATGTATGTCCGACAAAGTCCATACTAATCTTAGATGGTGAGCGCATGGGGCTGTACAGGAATCGCTTAAAACCACAAGATCTGGAGGCAGCTCCTGAGGGCATGTCCCAATTGCGATCGAAGGGAGCGGCAAACTATGGAAAATAAGCTACTGGTTTTAGGCTCGCTGGCTTTAGGTTGGCGTCAAAACCGTGTACAATTGAAATTCATGAAGGCTTCGTGGTTTTTTCTATCGGCTCTATCGTTGTTTTTATTTTCGTCCATGGCAACGCTTATTACCTACGTGATTCGGCGCGGTTATCCAACGTATTTTGTACTGCTGGGCTTGTCGGTGGTGCTGGTGGCTTTTTATAGCATTCAGATGGCGGTGTATCGGCCGCAACGCTTGCATTTTGATATGCGCCTGTGGCTGGTGCTGTTGCTTATCGGCGTCCTCAGCGCACTCGGTAATTTGGCGCTTTATAAAGCGACGTCAATTGCGCCAAATCCTGGTCTGGCTGTGGCGGTCAACGGGCTACAAGCAGGAGTGGTGGCGCTGCTATCGGTCCGATTCTTAGGCTCGTCCCTCAACAAAGTGCAGGTTATTGGACTAATCTTAGGGCTTGCGGCAATAGTAACGCTGGGGTTGGGCTCTCGGATGCGCGCGCCTAAAACGGTTGCCGGCACCGATACTCGCGCCGTCACGCAATCAGACGCCAAGTAACCAAACGTCTATGGCGTCACCTCCACTTCGAGTGGCAGGTGGTCGGATATCTTGTCGTTTGGCACCGAGAATTTTTTGACCGTGCAATCCGGACTGACAAAAACATAATCTGAGTGATATTGTTTGTTATCTGGGTATAGTTCCCACGCAAATTCATTACGCGTTGTCACGATTTTAAACTCTTTTATCAGATCTTTGTAGCCGTGCTCTTCAAACAGCTCAATACTTTTGGTGTTTGGAAGAAGATTAAAGTCGCCGCCAATGATTGCTGGGTTTTTGCCCTTAAAGAATTCAATAAGCGCCTCTGATTGCAGAACTCTATTAGGGTCATCAAGTTTGTCGACAGGGCGGGACAGCCCGTAAAAATTACAGACAGAAACGCTCTTATTATTGTATCCGACCTCAACATACAGCCCCAGGCCATAGCCCTTTTGCGTCTCAAAGATGGTGCCGGAAGACAGAACTGGTAATCCTCGTTTGACATATATAGCCTGCGGGCAGACTTCGTTGACATCGTCGGTCACGTTTTTGCGCGCAACCATCTCCTCGTACCCTTTCAGAACATCCCGGGAGAGCGTTAGCATGCTGTCGTATGCTTCTTGAAAGCAAAAGATATCGGTGTCTTGCAGGTGTTCTTGGAGATAGGCAAGAAAAGGCTCGCGCAATCTTCCGTGCCACGTGTTCAAAAATATTATTTTCATTTGCATAAGTATATCAAAATGAATTGTTGTTTGTGCCCAAAGTCACATTTTTACATATATACGGCACCAGGCATCATCAATGCCGAGACATACCTCAACACCAATGCGTTTTGAAGCGTTTACCTTTAAGTCTAAGGGCAGGGCGTACCTCTCCCGTCTGCGCAATGTTTTTTTGCATTGGACGGCCATTGTCGGTGCCGCGCCGGACAGTGTATTATAGTAACAAAATAAGGATATACAGAATGGAAAACGATAACCAGCCAACAATCAATAACCACTCGTCTGAATCTAATACCGGTCAATCTGCCTCACCAGCTCCCGCACTGGGGCCGGCCAGCGCGCCTGGTGAAAACTACACGGCTCAGCAACCTGCGTTAGCCAAAGCACGCTCCAAGAAATGGCTGTGGGCCAGCGTAATTTTTGTGGTGGCGTTACTGGCCGTAGGCGCCGCTCTCTTAGCCCTGGCTCACAAGCCAAAAGTGCACAAAACAAGCGCCAAAACTACCCCCATTGTCTCTACTCCAAAGGTAGTTCCGCCGCTTGTAACGACGAGCGCACCCGCAACGCTTAAACCAGGTACCTATACAGTGGGCCCGGACAAGAATATCGTTCCCGGCCTTTATTCGATGACTCCCGGCTCACAGCAAAGCGGCAACTTTACGATTATCAGTCCGACTGCAAACTATAGTCTTACGCTTGACGATAACTCAACTGGCGCTGTCGGCGATGCCAAGGTGGCCTGGGGCCAGTTGTCAACCGGCGACAAGGTGCAGATATCTGGCGGCAACTTGCTAGCGGTGAGTTTTAGAGCGGTTGTTGTGCCGGCATCAGCACCACCAGCGCTGGCGAAATTATATGACAACACCAATGTTGTTACCGACACCCCTCACCGCGTAAACCCTGGAAAATATCTGGTTACCGACCCACACGGTACAAATGCCTACGTCTTGATCGTAGATAAAAACTACAATCTAAAGTACAATGAGCCACTCAATAGCACCGGTTTTGTCGCAACCCTAGAGGATGGCGACCAAATCGCCACCATCAATATGACAACGTTTCTCCTGAAGCCGGAGTGATGCTTTTGTAAAATCCTTGCCAAGCCAGTGTTTGTAAAGGTACAGAACAACAGAGAGTATACTGACAATAATGAGTGAGCTATTGCCAGATACGCAACCGGGTCTTCCTTCAATTCGGGTAGCAGTAACAGAGGTATGTAATATGCGCTGTAGTTATTGCCCAACAGATGGCGACAGCGTTGAGATGCAAGCCGAGCGGTTGGAGAGTGGAGAGCTTGAACGCATGGTCGAGGCCGCAGTCGATGCCGGATTTACTGATTTCAGCATCACGGGCGGCGAGCCATTATTGAACGACCAGACTGCAAGGCAGGCGTTCCATCTGGCTAGGTTCATAGGAGAAGCACGTGCGACCCGTAGCCTCAGCGGTTATACAAAGCTGAATACCAACGGGGCTAACCTATTAAGATATAAAAACGAGATAGTGGAAGCGGGCTTCGATGAGTTGAAAGTCAGCCTAGACACGCTCGATCCAGCAACCTTCAAGGCGCTCAACGGTCGGAGCCAGAGAGTCCTAGACGCGACTATCGATGGGATTTTAGCACTACGGTCACACGTTCCGATTCGACTGCAAACAGTGGTTGGTAAATATAATGCCGAAGTGCTTCCGGACTTGCTCCATTTCTGCAGATCGAATGGTTTGGATATAAAACTTTTTGACATGAGCCGCTACGATAATGCACTGGCTGGCTCGGGGCGGTTTTGTGATGATAACTATGTCCCGCTTGGGCCCATTTCTGCCGAGCTTCAGCGGGAGCTCGGCAGCCCAAGCGTTAAATATGCGGTCGGAGGGTATGGTCACCCTAAGCAAGTCTTCGCGACGCCCGAAGGCACAAGAATTGAGCTTCGTGACACTGCCCTCAGCGCACATTATTCTTCCGAACTATGCGAGAGTTGTCCAAAGTACATGTGCCAAGACGGGCTGTGTAACCTTGTGATTGCATCGGATGGGCATATCCGGTTTTGCCGGGAGGGGGGAAAGGACCAGACGCTGCCAACGCGGAGTGAAGCCGGCCAGCTACTACCAATTGAAGCCATACGCCAACAGTTCATGCATGCTGCAGGCATATTTGCGGCAGCGAGAAGCGTAGGAAGCGTAGAACGCCAAGCTCAGCCTATACGGCGCCTGCTGCCGCTGTGGGTTGTTAATGGTTAATTTGATTCGATGTTGACGCAGAAGCGCCGGCAACATAAAGACACTAAAATATCCGATGCCATCCCAATATTGGGCAAGCGGTTGGAGGCTGCTCGGTAAAATTATGATGCCGAATGACAACAGCAATACACCGCTGAAGATCGTTCTTTGTTTTTAAGTAATCTTGGGGCTTGATGCACCGTTCTTTCTCCTATTTGCGCGTCGGCGTTGTGGAATAGCGGGCGCAACAACACTGAAGGTGGGCTGCGGTTTGCTTATGCTTTCCATTGCTACGCGGCGTGAATGTGTATATTATACGTAGATACTTTTAGCCGGGGGGATGATCGACATGAAGGACACAATTGTTGCGGCTTTGGCTAGCACGCCAGACCGATTAGAGCAGTTAGAGGGTACCGTAGAGGCATTACGAAAGCAGCGAGTTGATGCAATTAGGGTATACCTTAATGACTACGAAGAGGGAGAACGGCCAGATTTCCTTTCGCCCGAAGAGGTTGTATTCGCCAACGAAGCTGATGGGTATTTAGGTGATGCCGGAAGATTCTATTGGCTTAACAGAGAGATCGGCCGACAATGTAGCCACTATTTCACTGTTGGTCATCAATTGATCTATCCTCCTAACTATATTGCTGCTATGTGTGCGGCATTCGATGTACGAGGCAGAAGGGCTATTGTCGGTGTGCAAGGATCAATATTTGCTCCAGATGGTAGCGACACTGGTACTTTACAGGTCTATGATCGGCTTAACAGCGATCGGGCTGTACATATGCTGAACACGGCTGCGACACTTCTCAGTAGAAGGCTGATAGATCTAAGTATCGACGATCTCAGGGCACCTAATGCGAATCCTGACCTGCCATTGGCAATTGCTGCTCAACGTCAAGGAGTGCCTATGGTTGATTTAGCTCGTCGAGAACATTGGATCGGCAAAAGAGAGCTTGAGGCCGCGGAGGAGTGCTCTGCGGAAGAAGGGCGGACTGCTGCGCAGATTCCTCTATCACGTATCGCCGTTGCGGGCTGGAGACTTTATAAAGACCCGCTTGTCAAAAGGGCTGAAGAAAACGCAGGCATAATCGGTAAATATGAATTGGGAGAAGTGTTTACTGAGCCTGTCCCTGAGGGTGGGTTTGATAGACAGGTCGAAGCATTGAACGCTGAGTTAGGCGGAGAACTATTTGTTATGGTCGTAGGTGCCATGAACGGCGTCGATTATGATGGTCTCCGTAAACATTTAGTAAACAACCCTCAATGGAGGGGTCTCCTCATAGAACCGCTACCCGACATAATGGCAGAGCTAAAAGCTAACTATGAGGGCAGGGATAATCTACTCTTTGAAGAGGTTGCTATAACAGAGGAAGATGGAACCGCAGAGATTACCCGAATTCCAGTGGCTAACGTTGGCCAGGAATGCCCCAAATGGTCGAAGGGTATTGGAACTCTCAAGCCAGATAAGCATATTATCGGTCATCGAGATGAGTTGACGCCATATGCCGTGAAAGAAACAGTTACTACCACCACTTTCAAAACTTTAGTCGAAAAATATGGGGATGAGTTTAGCAATATTCACATTCTCCAGATTGATGCCGAAGGCTATGATTATGAAATATTTAAGCAAGTGTGGGATGAAAAATTTATGCCCCGTATCATTAAAATTGAGATCAATTATTTTACAATTACTGATCTTAGAGAAATAAAGGCATTGCTAAAGACGCATGGGTACAAATGCTTCTTCGATTTTGACGATCTGATTGCTGTAAAGTCCTGATCCGCAGGACGGACGCCCGTCAAATAAGGCCAGATACCCAAAAGATCTTGGTTCCAGAGCAATTCTTTGCCATCTGACTGCAACTGATGTTCTGGGGCTCGCGGGATGTAAGCAATGTAGCGGGTGATCTCCCGATAGCTCTGCATGCCGCTAAGAAGTTATTGATGCCGGATGCATCGGCTAATTGCCTTGACATAATACCCCTAGGGGGTATACGTTGGAAGCATGATTACATCGATCAAAAAGCGCGCAACCCATCGTTCCAAGATAATAGAAGGCCAGCTCAAGGGCTTACAGAAAGCCATTGAGAATGAAGCTTACTGTATGGACATAGTTACCCAAAGCCTGGCTATTCAGAAGTCACTCGCCTCGCTCAACAAACTCATTCTTGAAAACCATTTACGCACGCATATCCTGGATATGCTGAGTTCCGGTGATGACAAAAAACACGAGAAAGCTATTGAGGAGCTACTCAGTCTTTATGAGCTGAACAACATTCGCGGGAAGGCATCGTAACCGCATGGCTCCTGATGCGCACACACCGCACCGCGACAGCAGCGGTATATCCACAAAGAGCGGCCAAATCTACACCTGCCCCATGCACCCAGATATCCAGCAGGACAAGCCTGGACTTTGCCCTGAGTGTGGCATGAACCTCGTGCCGATAAAGAAAAAGCCGTCTGTTATGGACAGAAGTCACGGCGCTAGGCATATGAATCACGGTAGTCAGGGCAAACACGCCGGCCATAGCTCCAATATGTTCAAGCAAAAGTTTTGGCTAAGTCTACTGCTCGCCGTTCCAACGCTTGTTTTTTCGCCAACCGTGCAGGGCTGGTTCGGATTTCATTGGGTATTTTCTGGCAGCAGGTATATCCCTGCTATGTTTGGTGTGATTATCTTTTTCTATGGTGGCCTGGTGTTCCTGAAGAGCGCCAAGGTCGAACTGGAGGCCAGGCAGCCAGGCATGATGACACTCATCTCAATGGCCATCACGGTTGCCTTTGGCTACAGCCTCGCTTCCACATTGAAGCTCGTACATGGCATGGACTTTTGGTGGGAGCTAGCAACCTTGGTGACCATTATGCTGCTCGGGCATTGGTTGGAAATGGCTTCGGTCCAGAATGCCCAAGGTGCGCTCAAGGAGCTGGCCAAACTATTGCCAGACGAAGCCGAGCTGGTTACCGGCACTACAACGAAAAAGGTTTCACCGGCAGTGCTCAAGGTTGGCGACCTGGTGCTTGTCCGTCCGGGCGCGAAGGTTCCTGCCGACGGCGAAGTCGTCAAAGGCGAATCCGATGTGGATGAATCAATGCTGACGGGCGAGTCCAAGCTGGTAAAGAAAACCGTCAAGGCACAGGTCATTGGCGGCACCATAAACGGCAGTGGTTCTCTCACCGTCCGCATTACAAAAGTTGGCGATGCAACAGCTCTAGCGGGCATCATGAAGCTGGTTGCCGAAGCTCAAAGCAGCAAAAGTAAAACGCAAATCCTCGCCGACAGAGCTGCCTTTTATCTAACTTTTGTGGCGCTCGGAGCAGCTATTATCGCTGGAGTCGCGTGGGGCATCGATGGAAAATCCGCCAGTTTCATTTTGGAGCGTGTAGTAACTGTGCTCGTCATTGCCTGTCCGCACGCCCTGGGTTTGGCAATACCGCTTGTGACAGCCATCTCGACGACCAAGGCTGCAAACAATGGTTTGCTGGTGCGACAGCGTATGGCGCTCGAAGCCGCTCGCAATGTCGATGTCGTACTCTTTGATAAAACCGGTACGCTCACCGAGGGCGAGCAGGGTGTTGTGGACATCATCAGCGACGGTGATAGGCAGGAGCTATTAGCAATTGCGGCGGCCATCGAAAGTGAATCGGAACACCCTATCGCACGAGCCATTGTCAAAGCAGCTAGCCGGCAACGCCTAAAAGTCCCCGCGATTTCTCACTTTTCAGCGCTCGCTGGCCGTGGCGCAAAAGCCTTAATTATGGATCGCCACGAAGCATATGTCGGTGGCCCTCGTTTGCTGGAAGAGCTCAAGGCAACAGTCTCAAAATCCATCCAGGAAGCTGCCCGACAGGCCTCTACCGAAGGTAAAACAGTCGTGTATGTGATTGACCAGGGCAAAAAAGTGCAGGGTGCGATCATGCTGGCCGACGTGATCCGTAAAGAATCCAAAGAAGCCGTGCAGACATTGCATAATATGGGCAAGCGTGTAGCCATGTTGACCGGCGACAGCAAGGGCGTGGCCGCTTGGGTTGCCAAGGAGCTTGGCATACAAGAGTATTTTGCAGAAGTGTTGCCAGAGAATAAAGCTGAGGTTGTCAAGCAGTTGCAAGCTGGCGGCAGCAAGGTTGCCATGGTCGGTGACGGGGTAAATGACGCCCCAGCGCTTACCCAGGCAGATATCGGCATCGCTATTGGTGCGGGCACGGACGTGGCTATTGAGTCCGCCGGTATTGTGCTTGCCAGCAGCGATCCGCGCGGAGTGGCTAAAATTGTCAAACTTTCCAAAGCGACATATCGCAAGATGCTGCAAAATCTGGCCTGGGCAACTGGCTATAATGCCATCGCTATCCCGCTCGCTGCCGGAGTGACTGCCAGCTTCGGATTTGTCCTGTCGCCGGCAGTTGGTGCGGTATTGATGTCGATTTCGACAATAGTGGTCGCCATAAATGCCCAATTTTTGCGAAAGCTAGACCTGCAAAGTAGCATATAATAAGTAGGATAAAAGCCTCAAAGGAGGACATCGGTATGCTTACTCGGTTTGCACAACAGGAGTTCGGGAAACTTACAAAAGACTTAAGCGAAAGATAAGGGCGGGTGATTCATGGGACGATATTTCCAATTTCTAAAAACCAAGTGGTCCATTGCGTTGGCCTGTTTCATTCTCGGAGCGTTCGTTATCCTCGGCATCCGGTTCTGTACCTATAAGCCGGACAGCACGCATTACCACGCTAATTTTGCGCTGTACATCAACGGCAAGCAGGAGACGTTTCAAGGCGCACAGTTTTATACTGATACCGAAATGTGCACCGCGAGCACTGCCATGACGCCACTGGGGCGAGCCCACATGCACGACAATGTCAACAATGTTGTGCATGTCGAGGACCACGCCGTAACGTGGGGGCAGTTCTTTACAAATCTTGGCTGGTATATGGGGCCGAATTTTGTTGAGAGTCCAGATGGGACGATGTACGTCGAAAACGGCGATGCCAAACTCCATATCCTTGTCAACAACCAAGATTACACTGACCTCGGCGGCGTTGCCAATACCATCATCAAGGACCAGGACAAATTGCTGGTGAGCTTTGGTGATGTAAGCAGCCAAACGCTCCAGCAAGAGTACAAGGCAATTCCGAGCACCGCCCATCACTACGACACAACTAACGATCCGGAAACGTGCAGCGGCGGCCACGACGGCACGACCATGCACGACCGCTTAACCCATCTGTTGTAGGAACTTGTACGCCAAAAACCGCCGCCTAAGAATATGATGTGCAGCGAGGCTGTTTGAGCCGAGCGCAGTAACGCATGATACAGCGCGGGGAGGGGTTTGAAGTGTGAGAACTTACGTGGACATGAAGCTGGCAACGCAACTATCACGAGCACTCTGCGCCCGATTAATAATGTATCTTTTGTACCACGAAATACGGCGAGGTATGCTTGGCTTAGCGCGTTAAATCTGCCGATGCCCAGCCTTGGGTGAGTTGATCTTGAGGAATTTTGACCTTGACCGATTTCTTGTCGCCTACGTTCACGAACATACTGACATAGTGTACGCCATCGTCACCAACTTCTTGGATCATGGCAGAGACATACACAACCCGGCGTTCGGCGTGTAGCTCCACATCCTGGATTTTACTGGCAGGATCGATAAAATGATCGGGATGAATGAGCGGCGTGCGGCTAATGTGGTCAATGTGCAACAGCCCCTCGTCATCAATGCTCAGACGAGCAGCGCCAATTGCATACACATATACGCCGTCAATCAGATTCATGCCGTGGAGCGGGAAAATTGCCTCGCGTTCATTGATCCAGATTGGCGGCCCGGTGGTGCCTAGTTTGTGTTGTGCCCACGGCAAATCGGTTGGCAAGTCAATAAACTGGGCGTGCACTGCCTCGGTACCGTCATAACGCACCACATGCAAGCGGTGATTGTTCTCGGTGCCGTCCGGCCGAAATAGCCAGAGGTCTTCTTTGCCGATAGGCGTCATATTTTTGCCATGTGTCTCTGCGGACTCGCCAGGAGGCATTTGAATTGCTTCGACCACGTATGGTTCGGGGAGTCTGCCGGCTAGAAGCTCCTCAAACGTGGTCTCAAAGATAGCAGGGTGGGTTTCCCAGCCGCCATCCGCTCCTATTTTGGTAACGACATCCGTTCCGCCGAGTGCCCACTGGCCGAGAGAAGTCTGGACCATACGCAGATCTTCAAACGTGCGGATCGTATTGTTGCCAATCTTTTGTGGGGTTGTGAGGACTTGATTTGAGATGAGTTGGCCTGAGCCATCCCAAGCGACGGCTGCGAGCTCGGTGATGTCTGACTGAGTATCAAGCTTTCCTTTTTCGGCTGCCCTAACGAGGCGCCTGCCGATCGCGAGGGTTATGCCATCAGGAGACTGGGCAACCGCAAGGTTTATCAGGTTTTCTGCTTCGGGGAGCATCGGTTCAACGGTGAACACTGCTCCAATTTCTCCAAATTGCTGCGAAACACTCAACTTCCCATCACCTCCCGCTTTAGACCTATTGTAGCATGGGGCAGCAAAGATACGGAGAGTCGAATGCGGGGGCGGTAACTCTCGGGCCCTTTATGACAAAGCGTAAGTTTTGTGGCCTCAAGCTAGCTTGGTGGACTTTACGAGGCACAGGAAAAATGTGTGCGTTCATGAATCACTGACTTTATATGGGCGGAAATCGGCCCAGAACGAAGGAGACCCCGAGCGAGATTAACTCGAGGCAAGAGAGCTCGCTACAAGCTGCGCTCCTTGACGCATTCTTTGCAGTAACATAGGCTTAAGTGAGATGTTACACAAGACGAGAGAGATCACTGGAAGACCGCTCATGCGCTTATTGACGCCCGGCAAGAAAACGGAGTTGTCGTCAGAGGACGTTCGTGTTGCCCGCGAGTACATAGCGGCATATTGGGCCAAGCTTGAACGCTATCATCCCAAGGATGAGGGTAGTTTGCTGGGGCTCCCTAAGCCGTACTTAGTCCCGTCGTATGCTGAAGGGCATGAGTTTGATTACGAGGAGCTGTTTTATTGGGATAGCTATTTTATGGCGCAGGGACTTTTGGATCAGCAGCACAAAGAACTCAACCTTGGCGTTCTGGAAGACTTCTTTGCGATGTTCAAACGCTTCAAAATCATTCCGAATTCCTCACAAACCTATATGACGAGCCGGACGCAGCCGCCGCTGTTGACTAGCTATATCTTTGATATGTACGACGTCTATAAGCTGGATGACAAGTGGCTGAGAGAATGCATGGATGTGGCAAAGCAAGAGTACGAAACAGTATGGATGGGTACGCGCAAACCACACGCCCGTCAAATATATCAAGGCCTCAGTCGTTACTATGATTTCAACTATCTGCATGACCTTGCCGAGGCTGAGAGCGGATGGGATATGACGCCGCGCTTTAACCGCAAGGCGCTTAACTATCTGCCCGTTGATCTGAACGCGTTGCTCTATAAATATGAGATGGATTTTGCGCGCGCAGCAGATATACTCGGCAATCGGCGCGAGGCATCACAGTGGGAACAACGTGGGGCTGATCGTAAGGAAAAGATGATCCGCCTCATGTGGGATCGAGGGCGGGGCCTGTTGTATGACTACAATTACGTTAAAGAAAAGCGGGGGAATGTCTCATCGCTTGCGTCGTACTACGCTATGTGGGCTGGGATGGTGGACGGTCGCCAGGCTCAAGAAATGGTTAAAGCTCTGCGCCGTTTTGAACAAAAGGGTGGCTTGTCCACGACCGACAGCTTGCCGCTCGGCAGTTATGTGCCGGGCGCGATTCCGACTCAGTGGGCCTATCCCAACGGATGGGCGCCGTTGCACTTTATTGTGGTTAAAGGGCTGCAACGCTATGGCTATCACCAAGATGCCCGACGTATCGCTATGAAATGGTTGCACACTAATTTGCAATGGTTTAATAATCATGGCGTTTTTCTCGAAAAATATAATGTTGTAGCACCCGATAAGCCGCCCGCAAAGGGCGTGTATCCCGGCCAAGAAGGTTTTGGGTGGACGAACGCGGTCTTTGAGCGTTTTTGTCTAGAATTTATTGACGGCCAAAATCCTTCTGGCAAAGCCCCGTCTCATTAAACTACTGATCGCGTTCCAGGCCTCTAACGAAATGCATCTTAGTGATACATAAGAGCGCCAACCACAACCGCAAAGTTGGCTATCTCCCAGAGCGTAAAACTGACGATGATACTTATATCTTTGTGGGCTAGTCCGTAAAGAACCCAAGGGAGCGTTACGATAAATATGAGAGCCCATGTGGCAACAGAAACGCCTTTGGCTGAATGTGTAGTGAAGATGGCGTATATCTGGGGCAGTACGGTGAACGGCCCGATCACACCCACGACAAACGTCAGTTTATCCAGAAAAACAATGTAGGGCGTCTTGGTATGAAAACGATGTGCTTTGCTTCGTTCGTGTTTATGCCGCAACCCCAGTTGATTCATGGGTATAGTATATCATGACGCTTGTGCTTTGATTCCGCGACTGATGCATTTGTGTTATCTTGTACTTACGGCGTTAGTTGAATCATCGCGAGTACGACCCGCATGGCAACATGACCTACCTCGGCACCGGCGCCACACCGCTGCGCCTGTGCTACGACTCCAGCGACCGCAATTCCTGTTTCGTCAACTACAATAGCGCAGGCAATGGAGCGGCGATATATTACGGCCGCGATGTTCAGGGTCGCATAACCTACCGCGAAAATGACACTATTGCGGCCCACAATTGGACGCTAAACTCCCAAGTCTGGTACGACTACACCGGCGCGGGCGATACCGCGGATTATGCGCGCGACGCCAACTGGAACATCATAGAAAAATACTTCCAATTGCCGGGCGGCGCAGAATTGACGGTTCGCCCGCTGCAAACCACCACTGCCACCAAAGCCGTCTACTCTCTGCCCAACGTCCACGGCGACACGCTCCTAACAACCGATGGCACCGGCACCAACACTTCCACCGGCAACGGCCCCTCCAACGCCTTTACCTACGACCCCTTCGGTATTGATAGAGACTGATTACGATGGTTTTTAGGAAGAATGTATGACGCGTGGTGGAGAAATAAAAAATACTTGATTCAATAGGGATTGTGCCTAAACGCTAAATCAAGACCAGAAAATAAGATTAGCGGAAGCGCCCCAACGAGAAGAACGCCGCCTAGTTTTCGCGCAGTTTGTTCGGCAATTGCGTCAATATTTGCGGGCCTCTCAATCATCACAGTAGATGATACCCTTTTACGGATATCGCGTCTAGTCAATCCTTTCACAATTTGCGAGGCCTTCTTTGTATAGCGCTTTCGGACTGGGCCGAGGAAGTCAGTAAAGGTCAGACGGGGGGTGTCTTCCCCCTGTTTGCTCCTGCCGTATTGTGAGCCTTATTATATGTTTGCACGAAAAGGCAATGCCTCGGCATGATTCGGTGGCGCGCAGAGCTCAGGGAGTGGTGCAGCACTTTAGCGAGCGTCAATTGCCCGTTGTTCCATCTGTCGGTTGGCCTCATTATCAATAGCGTTTTGTAGCCATGCCCCATAGCATCGAAACGATTCGTTAATATCGGATGAGGTTCTGGTTCCGTTGTCCCATGCTGCGTCACTTATTTCGTAGTATAGGGCTGAAAAGTCGCCGAATCGTTCGGTGAATTCTTTTTCAGCAGCCCTATACGCTAATCCAGTTTCCTGTTCATTTCGCCGTATACGCTTTGTTTCTCTGACCGCAACCACGGCGGCTATGTCGTATGGCTGCATATTCGCTCTGAATAGCGCATATTCACCAGCGACATCAGCAATTACCTGCCACATAGGACAGCCAAAGGGTACTTCTCTTAGGTATTCTTCAAAAGCCGCCCTTTCAGGTCGTTCGGGTGTTTGGGCAAGTGTCTCTGTGGCCATCGCCGACGCTCCTTAAAAGAGCAACTATAGCATATAAGGCGTCTTTTGTCGAGTCATTGTGCATGCGTGCACTAGTCTTAAAAGTTACACTATCGTCTCTAATAATACGGCTGTCAAGTCGTACCTAAAATGACGGATTGATGTAGCATTGATGCCGGAAATGCTGCTTGTCAGTAAAGTGTGTACGTGGGGAAGCCGCACAACGCGCCGGTATGCTATCCTCGATCAGTATGTCCGAAAGAGCTATTCCGTATTGGGAAGAGGACGCATCTTCGCCAGGGATTTTTATTAATTACCGCTACGTTGATATTTGGGCGGCGACGCACCTCGACTCACTGCTCGTTGCGCACTACGGTTCGCCCAATGTGTTTCGTGCCGACCGTTCTCTTTGTGCAGACGAGCCATATGGAAACACCTTGCAGGCTGCTGCCGGGCGAGCTGCGATTATGCTGGTGTTGATTGGCCAAGACTGGCGGGACTCATTGGCAGCAGGTCGTCACAATTGGGTATTTACCGAGATGCATGAGGCTGACGATAACGGCGTTGCACTCTTGCCAGTCATCCTGCACCGCGTACACAACGAGCACGATGAACGAAAGCTATGGACACCCGTAGAGCGCCCCCACGAGGCTATAATTACCCAGCATGATTTGCCGCCTGGAGTGCCCCGCAGCCTCTTGCTGGACAGGCAGGTTGCATTTGGGACAAAGGACCCGGAGAGTGACGTGCGCCGAATGGTAGGAGTTATTGATGCCGTCATCGCAGAATTATCTGGCGGATCAGCTCTTGCGTAACGTTTGTGGCAGGCCGCTAAACGAATGCCGAGCGAGTTAAACTTGAACTACAAATGGTTTACGGGACGTAGATCATTTTGAAGAGCGTGCATGACAAGAATCGGAGTAGGGCTCACCGCGCAAGTATAGACCAGTTGGTCAAACGGTTCACCGTAATATGTAGCGAGCTTAATGTATTACGTTCTACCCCTGCGGTACAGGGCAGAGACTCTGGAATCAAACGCCTGAGGAGACAGTTCTCGGAAGAGGTGAATCCAGAGGTTCTATTGGAGGGCGATCAGCCATGGGGGAGCCTGGATTAAGTCCGTCGAGCAGTTGTTGGCGTTTTTCGCGCCCTGCTTGCACGCCGATCTCTTGTCGAAGACAAAGAACGTCCAGTTCACCGTCTTCGATCTCAAGTTGACTGAACCCAGCTTTGGCTAAGTCGTCACTCCGCATGATGCGCTTAACAAGGCCGGGGACGTCTCGAAGGCCGATTTCTCCCTTTATTGTCGCTTTGCGGCTGATACGCCGTACCTTGCTAGAAGAGCCGTACCGATCGGATAATTTTTCATTTTCCCGAGGATTATTGATCGCCATGCCCAAACCTCGTGCTCGTGCGGATTGTGCATAGATACGAGCGAGACTATTAATAGCCCAGAACCGGTCTTCAAGGTCCACTGCGACACCGGGCTCGCAGTCGCTGTGATTTTGTGCAAGCTGCTCTGACATCTAGCATTATTATAACATATCTTCAGTCGGTTGCTTGCTTGTTGAGGCTGGGCCTGTTGTCTCTATGCGCGATTGCCCCCCTATGTTTAGGTTCTTTTGGCTATTTACATCCTGACAGATATTGCCTTAAAAGCGTAAGTACTGCCCTGGCGGGCTATTCTGCCTGACCCGAAAAAGGCGAGGGGGGGGTATGAGCGGGGAAGATCTGATGAGCTAAAAGTCGCCTAGGAGACCGCGCACTGTGCATTGATCTCGGCGGACAACCATAGGTAGATGCGGAAGCAGTCGTCATCAATTGCGGGATAGGTGGCCTGTTTGATATGTTCATACGTTTCGAGCAGCTTCTTTTTGTCGACATATCCCAAGGCGACGCTCACCGAATTTTGTAAGAGTGCCGCGAATGTTGTGTCGTAGCAGCCAATTTTGAAGCAATCCAAGAAAAAGCGATCAAAATATTCGTTCTTGATGGGATTGTAAATCGATTCGACAAAGCCATACGCCTGATGATATGCCCGCAGAATGTTACGATTTGATCGCAGATATGCTGGCAGCCCCTGAACCCACTCATATAACTCTGGGTCAGAAAAAGGGCTAACCGGCCACAGATCATGACGAATGTAAAGATTATTGCCCAGTTGGCTATAGATAACAGAAAGGGGACGGAGCGAATGCGTCACAGCTTGTTCTGGCGTAGCCGCTATGTAGTCGCTACGAAACGTGGAAGTCAGGAAGGGTGCTAGTGGCTTGCTGGCGCGGCGTTCGCGCTCGACCGCTCCAAAGTCATCGAATGCAGTTGGATCAACAACGTTGCCAAACATCTCATCTCCGCCTGTGCCGGTAACGATTACGCGAGTACCGTACCGATATTGTTGTTCGAGCAACGCTTCAGAGCCCTCGGCATATGTCTTTTCGTAATAATGAGGGATATGGCCGCTGCGTATCATGTGGCCGAGCGGAAAGTGAACTTTAGGATCCAAAAGAGTGGTATACGTGGCACTCGCAATGCTGGGCATAATGGCATGGAGCTTCTGCATCTGGCTAACTCCATATTCGCCAGGCAGTATCATGCTTACCGTTGGCGCTTTTTGGTGGTAGACGCGAGCTAGATATTGTGGAAGCGTCGCCGAATCAAGACCGCCGCTCACTTCAAAAGCAAACTGCTGCCCTGCAAGCCTGGTAGCGATAAAATGGTCCAAGTACGCATTGAATCCTGACATAAATGCCTGTGGGTCGGTTTCGGGCAGCTCGGCAGATCGCCCCCAGGTCTTAGCCGGCGGCATTGTCGTGCGCAGCACTCCTTTTTCAAACGTTAGCCCCGCACCCTCTTGCAAAATCGAAATACCCTCGATGATTGGCCGCGAAATGTATCCGTCCATTGCCAAGAGCTCCATGAGTCCGGCTTTGGACAGCACGGGTTTACTCTGCGAAGCAACGTCAGCATATTCGTTGCTCAGGAATAGCGTCGAGCCGGATTGCATAAAGAAAATAGGAAGTGCTGCATATCGATCACGCTGCATCGAAAACGTGCCGTCGTCTGTGATGGTTATCTGCAAAAATTCTGATCGATCTTGCCCTGTCGCGTCCCCATATCCCAGATGAATAGCATGCTCGTTTACTCGTTGACAGAACGTGGCAGGATACGCAGATCGTTGTCGGAGCCGCACGAGAATGGTCTCATCTTGGTTGCTTACGATATAGTACCCTGCGCGCGAACGTATTTGTAGAGTTCCGTATGGGCGAGACGCGGCGGCAATATGCGCCTGAAAAAATGCCATACGTGTTCCTTAGGTTTTACTATGCGTCAGGGTGTTTTGCTCCGAAGCCGTTATCATCGTCGGCCTTGCCGCCAAGCTTATAGGCAAAATGCTCATTACTCGTTTGCTCCTTAACTTCAGCAGGAACTGCATCTTCGAGGTCTGCAATAATGTCCTTAAAAGCCGCGTCAATTACTTCTTGGGAAGGCGGTACTTCTAAGTTGGGTTCGATGTTCACTTCTTGAAAGGCAAGCTCTTGTCTTGGCAACGTTAATGCTGTTTGCATAATCTCCTCCTTGTATTGACTAAATCACGTTGACATTATCGACTGTAACTAAGCCAATGGCTGTGTCCGAGGTCACGTATTATGATAAATTTAGGCGCAGCCAGAGTCAAATATTCTTCTACAGAAAGCCTTGCCCGGAGGCATCTCCTTTTTTTGTGCTGGCGGGGCGAGAGATTTGAACTTCGATCTACACGAGTGATGTTTGCAAGAAACAAAAAAGGTGCACTGATACGCGAACCTGGCGGGCTGTTATCAACCGCTGTCGGAGCGCAGGTCCTTGATTATTGACCGTCGCGCAGCGGGAGGTATTGATCGTCGCCGTTAAGCTAATACCCAGTGAAGTCGTGTATAAGTAATATATAAGGTTCTCTATAAGTCATGAAAAAACGCTTACTTGCCGGCATTGTTCTCATTGCATATTACGCTTTACTGATTAAGGTGATGGTCTTCAAGGACCTGCCAACTATAAGGATAGGCCGGCTAATGTTTAATTTTGGCGGCACGGATAGAGGGGCGGCTAACTTTATACCTTTTAAAACCATTGTCCCATACCTCTTTGGCAATCAAGGCTTAGTGATTGGAGGCGTAAATTTGTTGGGCAATGTAGCGTTGCTTGTGCCCGTGGGGTTTCTTGCGGTTTTGGTATGTAGAAACTTTACATGGAGAAAGGCACTTTTGCTTTCGGTGGCTGCAGGGCTTTCTATTGAGACGCTGCAGGCGTTGCTTCATTTAGGCATATTTGATGTCGATGACATCATGCTTAACGCGTTGGGAGTCCTGGTGGGCTTTTGGATATTTGTAATCTTCGCAAAATGGATTCGGGCTAAGAACTACAAAAAGGTTGTTTGAAATCGGCTATCGAGGTTTCTGGACACGTGGAATGGCCAAGCAGCAACTGCGCCTAGGTCTTTAGGCGTGATACAGGGTTAGCCGATGCTAGCGTCCGATTTGCTCGCACGCTGTCGCCAGATATACGCCAATTGATCCCTTGTTTTGATGCACATAGTTCGTTTTTTGCCAGCCAGCTTTATTTAGCATTGCTTCGATGTCTTTTTGCTGGAAACGGCGTGACATAAAACAGCGGATGACCGTACCTTTTGGCAAGGAAGCAGCCGGCCGTGACGGATGTCGTATAATTTGGTCTTCCAGAAGAGTAAACTTGCCAATCACTGCGTCGTTTTCATAGGCTACGGTCAGTTTGCCGTGCTCTATGCGCAAACCTACCATGCGCAAGGGCTCGGTTATCGCTTCCATGAAGACAGGGTTTTGATAGGGGCGAAGATAGTCCGCTGAAGTGCGAGTAGGCGACTGCAAGGCCACGGAAAGCAATAGTTGGTCGCCCGGCGCGACCGAGTCGCGGACGTTTTGCAGCGTTTGCTGCGGATCCTCAACGTTCCCAAGTGTTTGGCCCAGGAACGTAACTATAGTTTTTTGGGGCGCTCCCGTGAACGTCCGGATGGTATCTGTAGGAGCAGCTTCGACATCCCAATGCTTGAATGCAATGGTAGGCGTAAGTGCGGGGCGAATCCGGCTCTCAGCCACCGTAGCAAGTTCATCACTGAAATCCAGGCCCAGGTAGTCCGGTGCAGCACGCCCCTGTTTCATGAGTTGGCGCAAGAAAGCCTGGCTGTGCTGGCCGTCGCCAGGGCCAATGTCGCAAATTGCCGGCATCGTTTTTTGCATCTTTACCAGCGCCGCTTCTGCGGCAGCCGCATCAGTTACTTCTTTATAGCTATCAAGCTTGGCAAGGTCGAGGTGCTTCTGTGCGGCCGGCCCGGTGTAGGCAAACTTGAGTGGTATTATTTGTTTTTCCGAGACAGCGTCGAATAGCAATGCGTCGGAAGGGCGGAGTCTGCCCGGCGATTGGCCGTATTTTCTTGCGACAATCCGCAGATAGCTACTTGGCCGCAGTGCACCGCGTACTTGAGCAAATTCATGGCTGGTTACGATAAACCCATTCGCCTCAAAGAGATCGAGAACCTGCCTGGCTGATCCCAGTTTACTGGTGTGCATTTGCTTTGCCCATTGCCGGGCATGGGCGACGATATCGTCAACGGATACAATAAGTTTTTTGTTCCAGCGCATAGCCGACTCACGAGCCCTGTCCGCAAACCGCTCTATCTCGGCGTTGGTTATGGGTGGCTCGTCCTGGTGGATTCGCACAGTCGTAACCACGTTGCCATCTTTTTGCAAGTTGTCGTGCCAGGTCGCCAGCACATCCTGTGCTTCCTGTTGTTCGAAGCGCGTCAGGAAGGCGTCGGCCACAATAAGATCGAATTTTGTCGATAACGACGGTGTGTTATTAATGTCCAAAGTGTGGAGCGCAACCGCCGGGCCGTACTTATTCGCATACCACTGGCAAGCTACCATGGGCGTAGGGCATCGATCAATAACGCTTATTTCAGCATTTGCTGCAAGGCGCGTATTGGCCTCCAAGACATAGGCAAGCATCGAGTAATCCGCCGTTCCAGAAATAAGCACATTGTCCTGCTTTTTGAGTGTGGCGAGCAAGCTCTGCTGGTAAAAAACGTCGTGCCAGGTTGGCGACGACACGAGGTCGAATAAACGCAAGTATTGCCAAACGCCGTGATACCAGCTGCATGAGGAGCCGTCAGTACGGTTCTCGGTGCAGACAAGCGGTGCTGTTGAGGCCATCCAGTCAGCACTTACGGGCAGCAGGGCGCTGATTTTAGCGCCGACGTTGGCGTCTTTTTGCCTACGGGCAATCACGAGTAGGCCCATGTCCCCAGTCGGCGCTTTGGTAATGACATCCCAGCCAGAATGCGCAAACAGCTCGTCTATTTCATGCTGGCTAAACCGGTGTGAAGTGAAGTTGCGGATGCGCTGCCCGTGCCGTAATCTGAGGTCGTCAAACTGTTGGTCTTTTCGCATGACGGCCTCGCCTATCACTGAGTCATTCTTAACAGAAAGTTCGATATCAAAATCGTCTGGAGCGAGCCCAGCTGCGTAGAGCGGCTCGGCAATGGCCGCCCGAAAGATATCGTTCTGATATGGCTCGAGTAGTTCTTCATCCGTCGTGCCTTCCGGCCGCAAAATGAGTGAATACAGCAGCAGATCATTTTCCCGCGTACTGCGATACAAATGCGACAAAGCTGGCTGCGATGACTCGAATGCTACTGGCGTGCCTCCAAGAGTACAGACTAAAACAGGCTTCTTGCCTTGCCGCCAATTTTCAATTTTGCTTGTGGGCGAAGCTTCGGCATCCCAATACTGTGATCTGATATCAAGCCCTTCGGGGAACTTATTGCGGAGATGCGCTGAGCCGATGTTTAGCAATGCTTCGCTAAAATCGAACCCTAAGAAGCGTTTTGCGGGGTGCCCGGCTTGCTGCAAGGCTTGCAAAAACGAGGCAGTATGAACACCTGTTCCCAGCCCGACCTCGGCTATTTGCTCCGGTATCTCGCTCAAAGGCATAGTGTGGAGCAATGCCTGCAGCTCGTCCTTTCCTCTCCCGGTAACTTTTTGGTAGCCGCGGGTTGCGGTCAGTTTCTGGTGGGCATATGCGCCACTCCCGACGTACGCGTACTTTACGGGGAGGATGCCCTTGTTCATCCATGCATGCACTTCACGCCTTTGACGGGTGTGCTCGAAAAACGACGCGACAGGCATCTTGATCTCTCCTCTGTAGTCATTCAAAGATGGTAAGTTGATTATATACCCCATTCTCCAAAAGCCAACCTTCAAAATATCTCGCCGCTAGGAGGAAATGGCCTTTTGCGTCAACCTTTTGACAAACCAAAACTCTTGATAAATATGGAATACTATTATAATAGTATTTTTTGTGCTAAGCTAAAGATACTCTTGTGGTTTCTATAACCTCTCCGTAATTTTTATGAATCCTAACACGACTTCCTAGTATCACGGTCAGACAATATAAAGACCGAGGATATTAGTTGTGCACAACAGTTAAACACGGCAATCGACGGATATACCGTTTAAGCGGCGAATAAAATGAAAATTGATAAGCATATTGAAATTGTCTCCTCAACTGTCGTCAGTCTTAGCTCTATGAGCAGGCAATCGCGCGACGCTATTTTTGCCACCCTATCAAAGCGCTATACGAAGGTGGGCATCACTATAGTTAATGATATGGAGGATCTTGCTGCGTTGGTTCGTAAAAAGCCAGACTTGGTGTTTCTTGGCATGAAATTCATCCCGCGCAATTCACATTTGGGATTGCAGGATCCACGAAAGATTTGGCTAGCGCACTATCTAGACAGCCATGGGATTGCCTATACGGGCTCGGGCTGTGAAGCCCATACAATTGAGGTGGATAAAGCGCAGGCTAAACAGCGAGTGTTGGAATCGGGCCTCAAGACTTCGCAATACATGGTGGCCAGCATCGGCGGTCCCCCAATTACCGAAGATGCGGTGTTCGGATACCCACTGTTCGTTAAACCTACCAACAGGGGCGGCGGCACGGGTATAGATAGCAATTCGGTGGTGCGCAACTTCGCGGCTTTGCAGTCAAAAATCGCCTCAATCTTTGCCGATGTGCAATCCGATGCACTTATTGAGAAGTATTTATCTGGCCGCGAGTTTAGCGTAGCCATCCTAAAAGACGAACTAACATCTGAGTATATGGCTATGCCGTTAGAGCTCGTCGCAGCGCAGGACCGGAATGGATCGCGCCTTCTTAGCGCGGAAGTAAAGTCGTCGAACACCGAAGTTGTTAGCGCGGTAAGCGATCGGGTGCTAAAAGCGCGCATTTGTTCACTAGCTACGGGCGTGTTCGATGCTTTGGGCGGGGAGGATTACGGGCGGATCGATATTCGCCTAGACGAATTCGGTGAAGCACACTTCCTAGAGGCCAACTTGCTACCGAGCCTCATCTGCGGATATGGCTCCTTCCCGAAAGCTTGCGAGATCAATATCGGCCTCGGTTACGAAGAGATGATCGACAGAATCGCACGATTGGGGCTAGCTCGCGGGGCGTATGAAGAACTGTCAGTTACCGGGTTTGTCGGCTGCATATCGCCTGCACCTGCGGTGGTGGGATGACGAAAATCGAGCCGACAGTATATAACATGACATTTCTTTGTGAGTGGGCTGTGTTGCAGCAGAACATCGTTTTGGGATCGTGAGCTAAGGGTGTTAGTGACTTACAGAGTTTGCCTACGAACAAATACGTCGAACAAGTTGTTGCTATCGCCTGAAGCGACCAAGTCATCTCCTCCGTTAAAGGCGACATAGCTGCCGTCTTGGCTGATGGAGGGTTGGGTTGCGGCCGCGCCACTGTGCGTGCCCTGAGGCGTAACGTTCTCGCGGTCAAGCGCGCCAGTCCGCAGGTCTTTTACAAAGACATCGAAGTCGCCATTAGTGTCGCCTGTGTCAAAATTGGAGGCCATGGACTGAAAGGCAACAAGTCTGCCGTCACCGCTAATTGACGCATAGCGGCTTTGATTGTCACCTTGGGTGCCATCCGACGCTCTGCTTACTAGGGTAGTTGTTCCGGTTCGAGTGTCCCGTACGAAAATATCGGGAGCATTGTTCGTATCGTTTGCGGTTAGGTTGTTGCCCCAAAACTCAAAGGCTACATACCGTCCGTCCGCGCTGAGGGTTGGGCCAACGCTCTCGCCATTAGATTGACCGCCGCAGTTTGTGACACTGACTCGATTGATTGATCCAGTCCACATGTCTCGCAAGAAGACGTCCGGCGCGCCGTTAGTGTCTTTGGGTACCAGGTTGGTGGCACGGGATATAAAAGCAGCGTAATGCCCGTCGGCACTCAGGGCCGGTGACGAGCTCAATCCGTTGGCTTCGGCGCCCTGTGAGCTAGCACTTATGCGGCGCGTGGCGCCAGTAAGTGTGTCATGTACGAAAGCGTCAGACGTTCCGTTGGTGTCGTTCGGTACCAGATTATCGGCAAATGACTCAAACACCACATACCGTCCGTCCGCGCTGAGTTGCGGTGCGTTTTCGGCAGCGCTGGTGGCATCGGCTTGGTCGCCGTTGGAGGCGACGCTTGCACGTGTAGTCCTGCCGGTAAGACAGTCATGGACAAAGACGTCGCCGACACCGTTCGTGTCATTGGCAACAAGGTTAGTTGCGTAAGAGTAGAAGGCGACAAAACGCCCGTCCGCGCTTATTGAGGCGCGGTCGCTGCCACCTCCGATAGCTTCGGTGCCGTCTGAGGCTACGTTGACGCGCATTGTTGTCCCAGCTAACTGGTCATGAAGAAAAATGTCTGAAAGCCCATTTATGTCTCCAGATACCAGGTTGGATGACGAAGACGCAAAGACAACGTATCGGCCACTCTCACTCATGGCTCGTGGCGAATCGGTCTGCGCACCATTATCCGATACTACGCCGGTGGACGAAACGCTAGCCTCTATAGTTGACGCTCGTGGTTTTGCGGCCGCGGCCGAAATAGGCGTCAACCCCCATATTCCTGCCAATACTGCGCCGGATACCGCTGCCATACGACCGAGCTTGAAGTAATGTTTTTTTGTAACCATGCCACCCCCTATTTTTAATACCTTTCCATGATATACGCCAGGTATGTTCCAGGGAAATGACCTCGATCACATTACTTTCAGCGCGCAGTATCGCAGCATCATTTGGCGTTCAGCTCTCGCGTAACGTTTGCGGCAGGCCACTATCTTTGTTGCGCCATTCAAAAGAGGTGGCTCGCACGAGCTGTTTCGATTCGTTATATTTGCGTTCGACATACCCGTTTGGCCGATATTGTTCCGGCAGCAGTAGCACGTCAAAGTAATGTGTTTCAGTGGCCGATAACAAGCCAGGGTAGTGGCGCTCCTGCACAGTGGGGTGGTGCCGGCTTGCGCCTAGTACGATGCGAGGCGCTGTTATTATCTCCTCGTCGTGGTCTCCGCGCAGCTCCTCGCGGAGACCACGTAAGATTGCTGATTTGGGTGTTTCCCCATGGCCGGCTCGCCTCTTTTCTGATACCGAATTGTGTAGGCTGCGAGTGTATTCCGTCTCTCTGACGTAGTCATGCCGCCTGCTCTCGTATAGAAGCAATGTGCTTCTGCCCAGCGCGTAATATACTTGCGCTTTCACTGTAGCGTTATAGCGGTACAGGCCACTCTCGTCCTTATATAGTATCGCTTCGCCTAAGTCTATCTCGCTCCAGAGATCGTTACTCGTTCTTGTGTTGTTTTCATCATTGCTTACTCCCCATCTGGCCGTGGAGATATCATACTCAGCAAGAACGTTCACGAGGTGATCGTGGGAAGTAACTGGTACGTGATGTTCGGGGAGTTGCATATACTTTTGAGCCTCCGGGTTAATATAACCTTTGCCGCAAATGATATCAACGCTTAAGTTGGTTGATCGCGTCATCCGGTGGGCTTGGCCTCAGGTCTTCTGTTGGCTATGTGTATCGGGTGGAATGTCGACAATCGCACCGCTCGCCGTTAGCGCATCCCGTACCATCTGCGGGTTAATCGCTCGAGGCTGCTCGCCATGTTGCGCGGCTAACGCGGCGAGTGCGCCAACGGCCTGTCCGATGGCCATCGCGATGGGTTGCTCGCGGATAGCACCATTTGCAAGGCGCGACGTCGAAATATTCTTTTCCGCTGCCAGCAAACCGTCAACCTCTTCGGGGATGAGTGCGCCTTCAGGAATCTCGAATGGCCCTGCGTTGCCGTTAAACGTCGATTGCTCGTTGGCAGCCCGCACGGCATTTTGCGGCGGGTCGAGATCTGGCTCTAGCGTATTCGGCGCATCACACCCATGCAGATCCATTGGATAGTAGCCGACTGCGATACTGTCGGCGAAACGAGTGCTACTTGCAGCACCTGGTGTTATACGCTGCAAGTCGCCGCTGGTAAGTGTCTCAATACCAATAAGCCGCCGCGCCTCGCGCACATATGGCTCTTGAGGCATGTTTTCCTCAATCGCCGTATAGCCATTAAAGGCGGCGCAGTGGTTCTGCGAAGTGTTGTATGTAGTGTCGTAGCCTTCATCGTTGGCGATAGACCAGTTTGTCTCGCCTAAGTCGTGTTGCATATAATATATGAAGTCGAGAGTCAGCAACTTAGCCTGGCAGGTATCGTTGGCGCGAGTCTTTGGGTCGGTAACGTACGTAGTAGTGAGGTCAGTGGAGATGGGGAAATCATTCGGTAGGTTTATGGTCGTGCGGGTAACGGCTGCGCCATCATCAGACGTTGCGGTGCTATAGTTGCGCGTATTGGAGAGATCCGGCAGGCCGCGGTAGCTCGCGAAACTGGCAAAATTGATTGGATACCGTTTGGCCGTGAAGAAATCAAAACCTTGTTTAGTTATAACTTTAGTGAAGTGGCTCCGGGCTCCAGCATAGCCGGGCGGTGTCTTGCTTGCAATTAGCTCCTTCGGCACGCCATTCGGATATTCCTTTATTACAGCCGGGTAAGAGATCTTTTGTACGCAAGCATTTTGGTTTGGTTGGGCGGCGGTCCCGTTGCCGAGGCGATAGGCTGCACCCGCATCGGCGAGTACATCACCGTATTCGCTGGCGTCAACTACGACCTTTGCGTTGAAACGCTCATTGCTTGCCGTCTCCACGCCAGTTACCGTGTTGCCATTCTTATTTACTTGGGCTACTTGTGTGTCTGTATAAAGTTTGATGTGATCGCTTTGTGTAGCAAGCATCTGGCGCAAGATTTGTTGGCCGACCTGTGGGTCGGCACAAATGGAATCTGTTGCATAATAACAAGTGTCGATTGATTTTCCTCGGCTGTGGTAATACGCGGCCACACGTTGAACGAATTCCTTATATATACCACTGCTACGATCCTTAGGACTACCTTCATCCATGGTGCCAACGGCTGCCGCAGTCATCTGGCCGCCAACCCAGTCGGTGGGTTCGAGAAGTGCAACATGCGCACCCATTCGTGCTGCCTGCAAACTGGCCGCTACACCGCCTGGCCCGGCACCGACGACCACGATGTCGTAGTCATATTGGGCTGCGTGTTGTTTGTCGCTTCGGAAATGCGATATACCAAGGAACGCACCACTGATGACGAGGGCGAGCGAGATGGCCATTGGTGTTATATACGCTTTTTTCATGTCTCTGTAGGGTATAGGAACGGCAGCCAAGAATCGGTGGCAAATCTTACTGCAAACGAGTAAGAAAGCTTACAGCTACCCCCTTACTGCCTGTGCTAACTTTGTACAGTCATATCAAGTGCGGATTAAATGTAAGGAGATGAAACGAAATGCTACAGCTGTCGGTGAATGGGGGAGCGTTTGAGACAGTGCGCCTCAGTAGACGACATGCTGCTTGGTGATCTGTTCGCGTAACGTATTTTCTTTTCAATATGTGAGTTCTTCTGCTACTAACTGAGCAAACAAAACGGAGTGACTTTTGCAGAAACTTTCAATGCAACTGAACAGTGAAGAGCGCCGAGGTAGATTCGCTGCAATCTACCAGAGCACCTTTTTGCGGCATAACGCGATCTTTTTTGTTGGCGCACTTGTTATCGGTGCGCTAAACTATGCCTTCTATCCAGCCATGGCTCGGCTGTTGCACCCCGATAGTTTTGGCGAGGTGCAAGTACTATTCTCGCTTTTTGCGCAGATTACCGTTTTCTTTAATGTCCTGAGTTTGTTAGTAGTGAACATCGTCGCTAATTATACCGATGTTGCTAAACGTAATCGAATGATTGTCGAGCTGGAGAAGCTGGCAGTGATTGCGGGTGTGGTCATTGTGCTCACGACAGCGCTAGCGGGGACGATGTTGGAACATTTCTTCCACTTTGATTCGAGCATTCCATTCATGCTGTTGGCCGTGACGGTGCTTGTCACAACGCCGCTGACATTCCGCAGTGGCTTTCTACGGGGCCGCAAGCGCTTTGGTCTGGTGGCTTTGGCTGGTATTGCAGCATCGGCCTGCGATCTTGTTTTCTCGATTATCCTTGTACTGGCTGGGCATGGCACAATTGGTGCAATGTTGGGTTTAGCAGTCGCACAGTGTGTCGCTGTTGCTGTTGCTGTGAGACTTGCCCGGCGCGAAGGTTTTGCCGTCTCACTCGGCAGGGGTTTTGGCAATATGCCGGATTTGCGGCTCATTTTGCCGGAGCTGCGGTACGCTGGGCTCGTACTTGTCGGCTCATTGACGATCACCGGGCTGTACAGTATTGACACGATTGCTGTGAAACATTACTTTGACGCGCGTACTGCCGGCTTGTATGCTGGCGTCTCCACAGTAGCTCGCATTATTTTCTTTTTGACTGCTTCTATCGTGCAGGTGCTGCTGCCATCGGTACGATTGCGGAACTCTACACAGCAGAATAGTCAGGTGCTTCTGAAGTCGTTTGTGTTACTCGCTGGCATTGGCGGCGCTGTGCTCGCAGTTTTCGTTGTAGCGCCACGATTCGTGATGAGTTCGCTCCTGGGTAATCTCTATGTCCCATATGCTGAGTTGTTACCGCGCTTGAGTGTGGTCGTGTATCTCGTTTCGATACTCAATTTGTTCATTATGTACCACATGGCACTGCGTCGATATACCATCGTAGCAGTTGCAGCCGGTGGTGCAATTGCCACAGTCGGTTTGCTCGCCGCACACCATCAAAGTTTGCAGGCAGTAGTTAGCAGTTTGTTATATGGCAGTTTGGTGTTTGCTGCGTTACTAGCTGGATGGTCAGCATTCTATCAACGCCGATCAGTAGTTGTATTAAAGGAGGAAATGGGATGAAAAAAACCACCGCTACTGCCGTGCCCTTGCGACGGCTGATCTCGATCGTTGTACCTGTATACAATGAGGCGTCAAACATCTCGGAACTGCATCGTGAAATCATGCGGAGTATCCGCAGGCTTCCTTACAATTTTGAATTTGTATTTGTTGATGATGGCAGTCGCGATGACTCGGCTGTCGTCATGCGTGAACTTGTAAAAAAGCGCCGTCATATCCGTCTCATCGAGCTATCGCGCAATTTCGGCAAAGAAGCTGCGGTAAGCGCTGGCCTGCATGCGGCCAAGGGTGACGCGGCGATTATTCTCGACGCCGATTTGCAGCACCCTCCCAGCCTTATCAAAAAGTTCATACAAAAATGGAAGGATGGCGCTGATGTGGTAGTTGGTGTCAAAAGTTATGGTAAGGCTGACGCTTGGTGGAAACGCTGGACGTCGGATATATTTTACCGAATACTACAGCCGATCGCCAACGCTGAGGTAACACCGCACGCTGCTGATTATCGGCTTATTGACCGCCGTGTCATTGACGAGTTTAGTAATCTTACAGAGCACAATCGTATTACCCGCGGACTCATTGATTGGTTGGGATTCCGCCGTGATTATGTCAACTTTGAGGTATCGCCCCGGCTACATGGGGAGCGTTCGTATACCTTGCGCAAGTTATTCGCGCTGGCGATGAATTCTTTTACGGCATACAGCCTCGTGCCATTAAAAGTTGCTGGCTATCTGGGCAATATCATTTTAGTGCTTAGCGCAATGGTCGGTAGCTTTTTGTATCTTGAGCGTTATGCATTTCACGACCCATTTCATTGGCATGTTAGCGGTACGGCTATGCTCGCCATGCTTATTATATTTTTGGTTGGCGTGATGCTCTCATGCATTGGTCTGGTAGCGTTGTACATCGCGCATATTTATGCCGAAGTGGTCAATCGGCCGCTATATGTTGTGCGTGGCCGACATGAATCTCGGCCCATGGCAGCCTCAATGATCGAAGGTGAGGAGCTATGAAGATCTTGTGGTTGAACTGGAAGGACACTATGCACCCCACAGCCGGCGGCGCGGAGGTGGTGTTATGGGAATTGTGTCAGCGGCTGGTGCGTGATCGCCATGAAGTAACGCTGCTGACTTGCGGCTATCCCGGAGGTAGCGCGCAGGAAGTGCGCGATGGCATCACGATTATCCGTATTGGCAGAAATCGTTATCTGCATTCAGTACAGGCGCTGGCATACTATGTGCGGCGCTTGCGTGGCCGGTTTGACATTGTAATCGAAGTTGTGAACACGGCGCCATATTTTAGTGTTCTATTCGGTGGTGAACAGCGGCGTTTTTTGTTTTATCATCAGCTTGCCCGCGAGGTGTGGTCATATGAACTTAAGCCTCCTCTGAGTTATATCGGCCGCTATCTTATGGAGCCGGCTGCTACTCGCATGCTCGCCAGGGCCCGTGTCCCTGTTATTACTATATCCGAAAGCACACGCCAGGACTTGCGTCATTCTGGCTTTGCGCCTGAGCACACGACAGTTATTACGCAAGGCATACAGTTGCGGCCGGTGCCTGACCCTTCGCAAGTCAAAAAATTTGAGCGGCCGACACTGCTTAGCTTTGGCGCGCTCCGAGCGATGAAGCGCACCCTCCATCAAGTGCGGGCCTTTGAAATCGCTAAGCGTTCGGTACCTAACTTACAAATGAAGATTGCCGGTTCTGCCAGCGATGCCTACGGTAAATCAGTACTGCAAGCCGTATCCCGCAGCCCGTTTGCGGATGATATCGAATATCTTGGCCGCATTACCGATGACGAGAAGACGGAGCTGATGAGACGTTGCCATGCCATCGCGGTGACTTCGGTGAAGGAAGGTTGGGGGTTGATCGTCAGTGAAGCTGCAAGCCAAGGAACGCCCGCTATCGTGTATGACGTTGATGGCTTGCGTGACAGTGTGCGTTCGGGCGAGTCAGGTATTGTAACGGAGCCCAATCCGGAGGCCTTGGCAAAAGGCATCGGCGAGCTGCTTGCTAGCCCGGCACACTACAGGCAATTGCAGCATGCCGGTTGGCAATGGGCTAAACGACTGACGTTTGACAACACATATCGTGATTTTAAAACAATAGTGGGGGCTGCATGAAAATATCGGACATCTTGCAACCAGATATAGCAAACCATAGCTTGCTTGTCGGCTATTACGGCGGGGGAAATTATGGTGATGAGCTACTACTTGAGATCATCCAAAACCTCTGCGCAGCGAGTGGCGTCAGCGATATGTCCATCGCATATCAGTCCCCACAAGAGTATGCGCACTATCACCACGAATTTGGCTACCGGCGGGTCGATATCCGTAAACAACGTGAAGTACTCAAAGCAATGCTCAAAAGCAAACGACTCATTGTTGGCGGTGGCGGGCTGTGGGGGCTAGATTTCAAACGAAATGTCTTTTTGTTGAGCCTATCGCTCGCGGTAGCTCGTTGGCTGTTTGGCAAGCGGGTGTACCTTATCGGCGTCGGCTATTATAACTCCACAACGAAGCTCGGTCACGTCGGTGCGTGGTTGGCTGCGCATGCCGCCAATACTATCGTTGCCCGCGACCAGGAAACACTCGAGAACTTCCGCCGCTTTAATAAGCAAACGTTTTTGGACGGAGATATCGCGTGGTATGTACGGCACTGCAACCTGAGCGCTTACCATGACGATGCCGAAGCACTGGACCGTGAAGTGCAAATAACTGATAAAACATTGTTGATAACGCTGCGGCGCTTCCAGGCTAAACATCATAATATATTCACCGATGAAGTCGGACAGTTCCTCGAAAGCAACCAGGATAAGCCAATCATTGTGGCCCTCCTTGAACCCAGTAGTGTCGACCCAGAGCAAGCTGCTTTGCTTGATAAATGGAAGCAAAAATACCCAAACGTCCAAACGATGAGCAGTTTACATAACCCATTGGCTCTATTTTTGTTTTTCAAAAGACATGCTAGGCAGTTGGCAGTGATAGCGCCACAATTCCACGCGATCCTTACGGCGCACCTTACCGATGTGTCGTTTATGCCGATCACGTATGACAATAAAGTTGCCGAGCTGCTTGCCGCGATTGGCTGCGACGCACCATTGCCTATCCATGCTGTACGACGTGAGCATTTGCAGGCCTTCGCTAATAGTTTTTACGGGAGTGCGGCGTAGCGTTTATGCAATTCATTTCCAATGGTGATTTCCTGTTTCCATTCACTTGGCCGTTGTATGCAGGCCAGCAGTTTTACACGTGGTCGTATCAAACAGGGGCGGCCAATCCAAGCGGCATAATCCGTATGCCAGGGCGGTTACTTGATCTGCTCGTTTTTATGCTGTTTGGTAATGTGGGATTCGGCTACTTCTATATAGTATCGTCACTGGCAATTGTGTTTATCGCTTTTTTGATTTTTGCGCGCAAGTTTTTGCAGGTTGAAAGCCCGACGGTACGGATTTTTGGCGCACTCTTCTTTGCGATCAACCCGATCTTTCTTGGGAATCTCGCCAAAGTTGGCTTAGTATTGGCAGCTGCAATGTTGCCACTCTGTCTCGTTGCGCTCAAAACAGCATTCGCCAAACGCCAGCATCGCTATTTTTTAGTATGGATGGTGCTGTTGAACGTCTCGCTTATCCATCCATATACTTTCGTGGTGAATTTCGGCGCGTCTGGAGCTTATTTTGCGTACCTTGCGTGGCACAATAAGCGGTTTGTATATAATAGCGTGCCGCGATTTCTGGCGGTCATTGGTGTCGCTATCCTGCTCAATGCGTATTTTATCTTGCCGCAGGCGAGTATGCGGACGATTAGCAAAAACGTCCTCACGAACACTATTAGCAGCACGCCCGTAGATTACACGGCGCTCGTTAATATCTCCAATACCGGCGATATTTTTACCGGGTTGTCATTGAGTAAGAATATCCTCAAGGATTTCGATTTTTACAATCCGACATATATGAATTTTTACTTCCTCGGTACTTTCTTGCTATACGTATTGCTATTCGGCGCGTATATGCGCATTGAGAAGCGCATGGCAATTGGCGACCGCACGCGGTTTGTGGCCTGTCTGTCGATATTTCTTGTGCTGGTACTGCTTGCGACGGTAAAGTTTTTGCACATTGACGCGCTAATCAGGTTTTTGATTACTATGCCCGGTGGTTGGGCTTTTCGCTCTCCGCTCAAATGGCAATTGTATATTCCGCTCGTGTTATTCTCGATGCTAATGTTGGTGTTGCAAGAGGTGCGTCGCACCCGATTTCGGCTTGCAGGATATACGGGGCTGGTCGTGGCATTTGTGTTAATGAATGGCTACATAGCGGCGGACGTATACCATAAGATTCTCACCCCGCGCAGCATTACACATTTCAGTGCGCTCCAGCAGGCTGGCCTAGATCACAAAAATATCCTGCTTGTTAGTTCCCCGGCATGCATGACGTACGAAGAGGACAATCCAACCATCTTTACCGAGCTCAACCAAGTGCTCATCTCCAACAACGTACAGGTCAAACAGATTGCGAGTGGAGATATCGACATAGTGAACCTGGGCAGCTACGACTTTTTGATGGATTGTCAGAATAGCATCGGCCAGACATTGGCGCATACCTATGACTTCTCATCGGTAGCGACGTTCGACAACAATAATTACGAGCTTTACCATAATGACGCTGCACCAGCCTACGTGCGCGCTATGCCGGCAGTGTACCAGATCGCTGCCAATGCAAGTACTAATGTTGGCAGCAAGTATGATTTCGTGACGCAGCTGCTGCACCAGCCATTTACGTTTGTAGATGACAGGGCAAAGACAAGCGCGCCGGTCACTAATTTGCAGGACGCCTTTGAAGATATACACTTCGGGGATATACACAATGGCCATATAGAAACGGCCTTGCCGGTATCCGCTGCTGCCCAAAAGATGTATGTAAAGGGCGACGGCACGCCGCTTTATTATGCACAGAACACAGGGCAATTGTCTTTTAGCGCTGTCAAGCAAAACGGGTATCAATTACTGCCGGCGTCGCAAAGGCTAGGCGAAATTCCATTGGCATCTCATAACGATCGGTCGTTGCAAGTCTCCTATGCTGATCCAGCGTATCAGAACAAAAACCTCATTCCTAATAGCTCGTTGGAGCAAGGGCCGTGGCAGGGAAAGGTAGGCGATTGCTATGCTCATGACAGTTCAGCCGACGTGCATATGAAGCTTGTCACTGGCGAGAGCGGCGGCAGCAAAGCGCTTCAGCTGTCGGCTGGCGACGACATTGCATGCAGCGGGCCAAACGACATTGCCGTAACATCGGGGCAGCATTACCTGGTTGGCTTTGACTACCAGACACTTGGCGGCCAGTATGCCGGCTATGACCTCACTTTTGATGATGACAGCGGCACATCGCTCGGCGGACGCTTGATGGGTAACAAAGTGGGCAGTTGGCAAAACTTTACTAAAGGCTTCACGGTGCCGGCTGGAGCCCATCACGTCCATTTGCTTGTATATGCTTACTCGGACAGCTCGGGTGTAGTGGCAAGCGTAGTTCGTTACGACAATTTCCAATTATCTGCCATACCTAATATTCAGGATCGGTTTTACGTAACTACCAAGCCGGTGACATCGCTGCAAATGCCTGCCAAAGTCACGTTTGCAGTGCACAACCCAACGTCGACAAGTGTGGATATAGCAGGTGCACACACGCCATTTTACCTGGTAACGAGTGAAAGCTATAGCGCCGAATGGCGACTGGAGCTGGCGGCGCATGCCCGGGCAGTGAGCAATATTGACCATTTGGACGCTGATGGCTCAATGAATGCCTGGTATGTCGACCCAGCGGCGCTGTGCGCTCGCGGTGCGAATGCTTGTTCGCATCAGCCAGATGGTTCGTATGACTTACATTTGGTAATGACATTTGCGCCACAGCGTTGGTTTTATGCTGGCGCGACTATCAGTGGCCTAACGACAGTTGGTGTGGTGTTGTATTTTGTTCGTGCCAATCGTCCCTCGCGCCTTTGGAGGTATCGTAAATGAGCATAAAGACAAGGGGTTGGATACCGTATGCAGGCTATGGTTTGATTTCGGCTCTTATCCTCGGACCGTTGTTGCGGCCGGGATATGTGCTGGCGCTGGATATGACATTTACCCCTCGTTTACGGATGCCAAGCACGGTGACGAGCAGCTATTTGTTCCATGTTTTGTTGCGGCTCCTCAACGCTATATTGCCAGGTGATGTTATTGAGAAGCTGGTGTTGTTCATTGTATTCTTTGCGGCCGGGATCGGCATGTATCGTTTGATACAGTCGGTGCGGCACGGCAGTGCATATGATGCATACGGTGCTTACGTTGGTGGTATATGTTACGCGGTTAATCCATTTACCTACGATCGGCTGATGGCCGGGCAGTACTCCGTGCTGCTTGGATATGCCTTTTTGCCGTTTTTCATACAAGCGCTTCTTTCATTTTTACGGATGCCTGGGTGGCGGCTCAGTCTCCGCATAGCGCTATGGGCGACATTTATCAGCATTGTTTCAATACACATGGTTGGGGTTATGGTGATCTTGACTGGCATTGGATTGGTAGGCGAAACATGGCGCAGGCGTGGGCAGAACATAGCGGGTATATGGAAGTTTACTGTGGTTGCGACGATAGTTTTTGTTCTAGCGGGCAGTTATTGGCTGGTGCCATTGATATTAGGGGAAGGTACGACCGCGACGGAAATCAGTAGCTTTGGGCAAAGCGACAACAATGCGTTTGGAACGACGGGCTGGGGCTTGCCGGGCAAGCTAAGCAACGTGGCTCACTTACAAGGTTTTTGGGCTGAAGATCGCGGTCTCTTTGTATTGCCACAGGCACGTTTGAGCGGATTGTGGAATGAGCTAAGTTTGTTGCTGCTGTCAGTTATTGCGGTCGGAGTGGCGTGGAGCTGGCGCACGCGCTATCGATTTATGCTAGGTTTTTTTACGACCTCCATTGTTATTGGTAGTCTCTTGGCACTAGGCGCATTGGCGCCGCTGGCACGACACGTCCAATTACTTGAGGGCTATCGTGAGCCGCAGAAGTTTGTTGTGCTCGTGGCAATTGGCTACAGCGTGTTTATTGGCGTAGGTGTACCGGCGATTATTCGCCGAACCAAGCAGTTCATGCAAAGCAGTATATACGCCAATGGCACGGCCATTGTACTGCTAGGCGTGCCATTTGTCTTCACCTCAACACTGTTATGGGGCGCGCGTGGGCAGTTATCGGCGCAGGCATATCCAGCTGACTGGACTGCCGCTAACGAGCTATTGGATGCTGACCCAACACTATCCCAGACGCTTTTCTTGCCATGGCATGCGTATATGTACTTCGGCTTTGCCGCTCGTATTACGAGTAACCCGGCCCCGGCGTTTTTTGATAAGCCGGTGATCGTGAGCGACAACTCCGAATTTGAGGGCGTCGCGCCCGTGCAAACCACAACGACAAAACAGTCGCTCGATAGACTACTGCCAACAGCATCGCACGGTACTACGCTTGGTCGCCAGCTGGCGAATCTGCACATTAAGTACATTCTGCTCGACCACGACGATGACTACCAGGCATATGCGTACCTCAACTATCAGTCCGGTCTGCGGCAAGTCTTTGCCGGGCACGATTTGGTTGTATATAAAAACAAGGATTTTGTGAGATGAGCGCTCAGCGAGTTGATCCATTTATACCGGTTGCTCCGCGGCGACAAGGTGCTCAGTTATATCCGGGGCTGGTCAACAACATTCCGCGGCCACAGCCTTTGAGACCGGCAGATGGCGCAGCTGGTATACATCACGCAACTCCGGTGCCTAGGCGTAGAAGCGAAGATAGTGCGGCACCGGCACCACGAGCCACCACACACACGGCACGAGCCAAAAGTGCAAAGGAGAAAGAAAATCGGCCAAAACACCGCGTATTGCGTAGCTTACGAATGCCGGCAGCTGTTGTTTTTGTCATGTTCGGCGGCGTGCTTATTCAATCTGCTGTCATCGGCGAGGCAACCATCGCTGGTTATGCGATTTTTGCCATATGGAAAAAAGTGCCTAGCCGTACGAGCTTTTTGCTCGCGTTGTTGTCGCTTATTGGTGTTGTGACGCTGTTGCTTGTCAAGACTGCCGACGGCTTGGCCGCGACATTTACGACATACACGTTTTTACTTCTTGGGGTCGGCGCAGTCGGCAGTATAAGAGAAATGAGGGCTGAAGATGCCTAGCCTATCGCTGCAACGCCGCGCCAAAAGTCTTAATCACTGTGTAGGTGCCTTGCCGAGCGCTGCGCGCGGGTATTTGTGGATTACCCATCCGCCCTAGCTGCGAGGCTACAGTTTGTATAAACGGGCAATTAGTTAAGGGGGAACCATGTTAAAGCAATTGCGAAATTTGCGGACACATAAGATACGACTACAGGGTAATCGTATTGTTCTCGGCGTTGTAGGGGTACTCGTAGCAGCGACTGTCGGTTCGGCAGGTGTTGCATCCGCCCAGACAGCGCCGCATACGGCAATGCTGCCAACTAAAGCGTCTTGTGCCACGCTCTGGAAACCATACGGCTTTAAAAACCGTGGGGCTTGTGAGAGTTTCTGGGACAAGCATAAACATGACCCGCATCCCGGCCAAGGGAATGGTGGCCATGGCTACGGCGGGAATATTAGTACTGGCGTAGCGGTTACGATTAACGGCGACAATAACGTCGTGACGGTAATCATCAACTACTTCTTTTAAGCGCGGCATGCCGCAAACAGAGGAGCGCCTATGGGTGCTCCTCTGCATATTAAAAGCATTTGACTAAGGTGTGTTGAAAGTTGGGCCTGAGACTCATTCTCACGTAGCAGTGTGTTCGTTAATTTCTGGTATTGCTCGTGATCATGCCCCATCTCAGGCTTAGTATCCTCGACAATGACTCTGTTGTCTGATGGGAGTTTTCAGCTCAGGCTCTACCGAGATCGCCGTCGCCGGTTATAATTATCGTTTTACTCATAGCATCTCCAATGTTGCTATTTCCTCATCGGTAAGTTGTAAGTCCACAGCTTTCAGATTCTCATCAATGTGCGCTTTGTTGGTCGCCTTTGGAATTGGCAGCGCACCAACCTGAATAAGCCAAGCCAGCGCCACCTGTGCAGATGTTGCGTCATGTGCGGCTGCGATTGTTTTGACCGTTTCATTTTCCAATACTTCCTGACGTTTGATCGGCTGGTAGGCAACGATTTGGATATCGTGCTGATTACAGAAATCGCGGAACGTTTGCGGCACTTCTTCTTTGTGCAGCGCGTTGAAATTCATCTGATTGGCGGCAAGGGGATGTTTAGCTATTTGCATCGCCTCCCGCATTTGTACGATGGTGAAGTTGCTAACGCCAAAGTAGCGGACGATACCTTCATCAATCAGGGTGTCGATTTGCGGAATCGCTTCTTGCCAGTTCACGCCTTCCCATGGGGCGTGGATATATAGCAGGTCAATATAGTCAGTACCGAGCTTCTTTAGCATTTGCTCCACGGTTGGGCGAACTTGACCTTTGCCGACACTTGACTTCCAAAGCTTGTCTGCAATAAATAGATCTTCGCGGTTGTAACCGGCGACGGCTTTTCCAACAACCTTATCGGTATAAAAGCCGCCGTACAGTTCGGCGCAGTCGATATGGTTTTGGCCTTTATCCAATGAGTAACGCAATGCTTCAATTTCAGCCTCTTCATGGCCATGCAGCGGCTTAGCCTTATACTTTGCAGATGGATCGAGGTCAAGCTCGCTGCTGATGTTCCACGTACCGATGCCGATTGGATGCAGTTGTTTAGCGGATTTGGTTTGTAGGGTCATATTTTTCTCCAATCACCTTACGTAACTTAACGATAACATCATCAGCCATTGGACCCATCTTAAGATTGGAGAACTCGTCAATGCTATACCATGCTTGTTTAATTACATCTGCCGTTGGTTTAATTTCTTCCTCCGGCACAGTGGCGCGGTAAAAGAGATTACATCGGGGTACGCCATTGGCTACAGCTCCGATAGAGATAAAAGCTGGTGCATCTTCAACAACAATATGCTCCGGCTCAGCTCCTAGCTCCTCGACAGCTTCACGGATCAAAGCTTCGGGGATTGTTTCGCCATAATCAACGCCACCTCCCGGGAAGCTCCACCAATCGTCATCTTTCTCCCGAACGAGCAGCACTTTATCGTCTTTGATAACGAGAACTCTGGTTGCTATACGATATAAGGCGTTGTCTATTTCAAGCAGGCGAGGGTCGATATTATTCATGTTCTCATAATAGCGTATCAAGAGGCGGTTGACTCGCTTTTCCTCCAGGCTATTGCTATTGGTCTTGATCTGGAGAGGAGTTAGATTATGCGTAGATTGCCGTGATGAGGGTTTACATCCGGTCGCAGGGGTGATATTTACAAAATACAAAAGGCTGCACAAGTTGAAGCTATGCGGCCGATTAGAGAGACGCCGCAGCAATCAGATATAACTCCAGTGCCCGATCCCGTTCCCTCTCGACCACATCAGAAGTCATGCCAAAATGATGAGCCCGCCCGGCAGTAATCAACGCTGTGTGGCCGACCACAAGGCGAGCCAGGCGTACTAATTGTCCCACTCGGATACGTGTGACAAGTGTCGGATCCTCGTCTCTATTCGTTGCTTCGTTATATGCCTTGAGAAATGCAGCCTCTTGCGCTGGACCCAACGCAAGACACGCCTGATCGCCATCTACCGAAAAAGCCTCATCAGGATTACAGATTTCTGCGATTTCAAGACTAGGGTCGGATAGGTCAGCGCGCTCAAAATCAATAAGTTTGGGGTCGCCTGACTCCAAAACCAGAACATTGTTTGGATCAAGGTCGTTATGGATGAGCGTATACGGTGCCTGATCAAAAAGGGACTGCGTTTTTTTAAGGTGGCTTCTGGCATTCGCAAGTACCACCCTGCACAACAGCCGTGCTTCTCTATCGAGTGGCGTAACCCTTAGCCGCTCACCTATAGGGTGGCGCATAAGGTGCGCGTCAAGCCACACCGCGCGTTTTGGTTTCGGGGTTATGCTGTGTACTTTGCCAAGGCTACTCGCAAAAGCTAAGACTGTGTATTGATTCCATTGGTCAAACGGGACAGTACGGCCCTCAATGTACTCTTGCACAAGGACTGGCCTATCAGAGCGAGCCATGTCTAGATGATAGGGCTTAGGACCTACCCCGGCTGGCAGGCTCTTGAGCACGCCATATTCCTTACAGAGACGAATGGCCTTGAGCGCATCTGGTTCCTTGGGTGTGCGGCATACGACTTCCCGGTAGTTACCGTTGTGCCCTGAACTAGCGTGGACGGCAATGTTATTCGTCCGCTCTCCTAAGACTTTCAGCGTTACATCTGACATTTGAAAGTCTATCTCTGTCTGGCGCGCTAATGCGTCCAATATCAGCGTACCGACATCAGAAGCAATATCTAACTGAGCGCCTGTTTGGTTATCAGGCAGCGTCTCTGTCGTACCCATTCAAATTTCCTATTGACTGTATTGTGTTTTTTGCAAATCGCTGATGTTAACACCGAAAATGATAACCATAAGCATGACAAAACCCTAGGTTATCAGCACTTCCCCACGAAGTCAACGCTACAATTTTAGCCAGGGGAATGAATCGCAAGATTCTTACGTATGAAGCTACATGAGATGCTACGTCAGCGGAAACTGAGAGGTAGGATCTTGCCGCCTGCATTCCCAAGATAGACTTAAGGGACTCGAACTATGCCAACAAATGACAAATAAAAAGAGACCAAAAACCGGTCTCCCTCTCTTGTCTATAATAACTTCATAGCTGACTAATGTAGCTCAAAGCCGGACCACATTTGGCCAAGTTTGTTCGTAGTCTCTAAGAAACTGCGTGATTTAGCTGTGTGCTTTTTCGCGAGCGATACCTGCTTGCAGTGCACGGATGATATCGCCGAGTTGACCGGAGCTATTCAGCCCTGGCCCAAGAGGACCAGATGAAATCTCGTCGATTGGCGGGATTGCCCTCAGAGCTGTATGAACCTCCGGCGACATATGCTCTAGCTGCCAGCGAATCTCGTTTTCTGCCGCTTGCGACTGATCAGGATTTGCAAGGCTAATAGCATTGACCGCGCATGCGGCAGCACTGAGGGCGTGTGCGCCTAAATGACAGACTGCAACGGCTTGACCGGCGGCCCGGGCAATGGCTTTTGAGACTGGCGACTTTATCTCGCTCGCACTGACACCACCAGAAAACCGACGGCGGATTTCTTCGGCAGTATTGAGCCCTCTACGTGCGTATGCGCGAGTCCGCTTGATAAGCGCACGTAGCCGTTCATCACTTAGTGCATCCGCTTCAAATAGTCCCGACACATGGTCAACGCAGTCGGCGGCCCATGCGGCAACCAGCCCTCAGTCGGCCTCACTTAGTGTTTGTGGAGATCTTTTACGCATATCTTATAGGATACTTTATCCTAGCCCAGGATAGCTACCTGTGCTAGCGACCTAACTACATTCGCAGCGCTACCGATGCCGCTTTTACGGACTTGTCTCGGAAGGTCTCAGATAGAGACAAATGCCCCATAAAATGGCGCCTTTCGTAACTGTTACAGATTTTGGTCGAGTACCATCGACAAGGTTAGAGCTATTTTGATTCAGCCCGCTCGGCCTCAATTTTAGTTAAAATGGCATTCGTTTTAGAAATCGCTGTTTCAAGTTCTGATTTCATCTTTGAGGAGTGTGGGTTGTGGCGCAATTGGATGAGTTTGCATGATGAGATCAACGGTGGTGGCAACCAAAAGGTTGGCCGCTAACAGCGGTGGTTTTCTCCCAGGGCTGCTCGCGTTCAAGCTGGCGATGTACAATTGACATATCCCGCAGGCACCGGTTGCTGCCACGCCATACCGAGCCATGGTTGTAGCTGCCGGGGTGGCCGTGTGCATCAAACCGTCGCCCCAGTACGAGGCTGGCGTTATAGGCTAGCCCACGGCTTAACGGCTTCGTCACCATACCACTTTTGCTCGCATCTGCTAGGTAAGGATCGAACATTCTGTGTAAACAAAAGAGGGAAGTACTTGACCTAGTATTCTCGGTCTGCTGGGGGGGCTGTATATTACCAAATTAGCTTGCCAAAAGATACGTGCGTCAGCGTTGTGGCTGGCGTAATTGTTCAAGTACAGAAGATGATCCTGGTCTATATCGAACGACACGATGGACATCGGGCCGTCGCATATCACTGCTGCGTATTGTGGCGAGTATCTTTTGGTAAGAATATGGGTGGATGGCTGGACCGTAAAACCTTTTGGTCGTATCAAAACCAACAGCGTTGGCAAAACCGTTGAACCCGCGTACGAAATTAAGCCTATTATAAAAACCGTTCATTCTGACGGGATCAACCTCCTCATCACGGTCGATCGCATGTGCCACATCAAGTAAATCAACGTGAGTAGGTGACAGCTCAGGATATAGGCCGTCCAAGGCCATCCATTGCCACCCTCCACCCTCATCTTCATAGAAAACAATGTTGTTTATCCCGGCAATATCTATCATCTCACCTGTGGCTTGATGAAAATCCCATATTGCTCGTAGGCATTCATGTGTGGCTATTTTAAGACCGACATTCTCTTGCTTATTAGCAGCCGCAACAAGTGCGTCAAGCCACTCGCTACCCTGCACAGACGAAAATTCTTCATATGTCGGCGGTGTAATGTTCCAAATTCTCTGATCGTCAAAAGTCGTAAGAATGCGGGAGGTGACGTTTGCATAGGTATTAACATCAATGACTGGCTGCGATTCGGCATACCGCAAGGTTAGGCTTAATAGATCGGGCCGTTCAAAAATATCGCTCCATTTCTGCAGCCGGATAGATGTCTTGAGTAAGTATGTCTCATCTTCGGTAATACGCCTCAACAGGTCTGAAGATGTCTCTGGGAATGCGCGGAGTATCGCTTGTAATACTGAGCCAGGAAAAGGAAACGCTTCAAAAGCATACGTCTCCTGTAAAACGTGACCGCTAAAATGATCATCATATCGTTCTTTGCGCTGTAGCAATTCACTGTACTCCTTGTAGGATGAGTGGAAAAGCTGCATTTCAGCAGTTTCAAAGGCGACCTCATGAGCCACTGCATGCTCAAGCATACTGCAGGGAATGCGATGATTAACCTTTAGTACCTGATCGCCGGATCGATAAATGATTGATTCACCGGTAAATGCTATCGGTGTTAGCTGAAGGCCAGACAACTCATGACCAGCAGGTATGTCGAATCTTGAAAAATCATAGCGCGGTTGAAGTAACGCTTCCATATAGTCTCCCAGTCCTGGCAGATGCTACAATGACTACCTCTATCTGTCAAGAGTGGTTGAGGAATGTCGCCACCTACGATAAAAAACTAAGGGGCGCCTGACATAAAGGATTTGAACCTAATTAACGGATCATAAAGTTCGCAAAAACAAGAGAGTATTCCAGGTTCTGGAATACTCTCTGATCTGTAAAATCCAGGGCTGGAGTAAGCCTGGCGGATGGCACCTTTGGTCACGGATTTCATTCAAGTAGGTCGCAGGCTAGAAGATCTCGGCCTTATCTACCATAAGGACGGTGTCACTATTAAAGTCCTGGGCAGCACAAATAAATGGACGGCTTTGTCGAATGCTAGAATGAGAATTGGTTGATGAATGTAACCTCCAAGAAATACGTGAACTATTAGATGAAATTGCCTACGAGACAGATGGTGAATATGAGCACTAAAAGTCATTAGCTTTTAGTGCTGCTCAGCAACGCTACTCTTCCAAATGCCAACTACACCAACTAGCACAGCAAGCACATAAAGCATCGGACTCGCATACCCGTTAGCCCCCGATAGTTGCCCGGGAATAATAAGTCCGCAGAGAATGGCGAGCTCAGCAATGCCTACTGCTACGGCATTCAGCCAGAACCCAAGCCGTTGACCACGCAGCATCAGCCAGCTGGCCCACATCGAAACAATACCTGCTCCAAAGAGCAAGATCGAATACACCTCAATAGCATCAGCACCAAGGGCCCGTGCCCGGTCGTGCATATCGACTGCTGTTACGGGTATGCCGTAGGCAATTGAAAACATACTCTGCGAACCATGTACAGTAAAAAGAAAAGTATGGTAGACGCCAATCATCACATGAAAGATGGCGATCAGGATGAAAAGTATACTGCTGATCTTGATGAAGCTATTTGTTCGCTGCACGTTTACACGGCCTTCCGTTTAGCAATAAACTGCTCATACGTCAGTAGGCCAGGGATTGCCTTGCGATTAGCTGCAACGTCCGCTTCGTAGCCATACTTGCTGATCCAAGTGAACATCTTGCCTAGGTCGCCTTTAGAGAAAAGACCACTGGGTAGTTTGATGCTCATCGGAGTTTTTCCGTAAACCTTTTTGTAGGCCGCAATCATTTTATCGAATGTCACTGCGTCGCCGGCAATCTCGACTGCCTGTCCGAGATACGTTTCAGGATGTAAGAAGATGTGCGCCACCCAGTTACCGATGTCTTCAACGGCAATCATTTGGAGCGGTTTGGTCGCAATAGTGTCTTTTGACATCGATAATGCTATAAAACGCATTACTGCTGGTTGTTCCATGAGGTTGGTCATGAAGGTGGTTGGGCGAACGATGCTGTAGGGTATGCCGATTTCCCGGATGTGCTGCTCAACATGCCATTTGCTTTCAAAGTGCGGTACGCCGCTACCGCGTTCAGCGCCACCAACTGAGGAATATACGAAATGTTGCACGCCGGCCTTTTTTGCCGCATCAGCAACTCGCTTGCCGCGCTCCTCCTCTTTTTCTACGCCACCATTTTGAAAGTTAAGGACACTGAAGACACCGTACGCTCCTTTCATGGTGCGGACGAGACTATCGAAATCATCCAAATCACCCTCAGCAATCTCAACGCCCCGCCTTTGCAGGCTTTGGATTTTGGCTGATCGAGGATCGCTCTTTCGAACGAGTGCGCGGATCGAGAAGTTTGTCTTTTCAAGTGCATCGGTGACAGCCCCACCCTGATTGCCAGTAGCCCCTATAACTAAAATAGTTTTGTCTTTCACGATTGCTGTGCTCCTTTTATATTCGTATTCTTAATTTTGCTTATAAGTTGGATAAGTTGCTTGATCTCCGCATCGCTTAGCCCACTGAACATAGGGCTGACGTGCTGGGTGTAGTATGCTTCAAACGTTAAACAATCGGCATCAACGGCATCAGTGGCACGCAGGAGAATACTGCGCCTGTCCTTGGGATTCTCGGCACGCTCTATGAGGCCACGCGAAATGAGAATATCGACGAGTTGAGTAACAGCACCACTGGTTACATGAAGTTTTTCGGCTGCGTCTTTGACAGAGATTCCATTCTGCTTGTGCTGAGCAGCCAAAAAGACGAGTTCGGCTTGAATGCGACTCAAGTTATGACGGGCGAATTGTGAACGGTCGTTGTCGTTCGGTCTGGCGCGATACAAGTCTCCGTAAAGTCCACGGAGTTTTTGAATAAGTGATAGGAGGAGTTGGTTTCTGCTGTCTTGCATAGTGAAAATCTACTTTAACTCTAAATACTTTAGTTCTAAACTAAATCTATGTCAAGTTAGGTTGGAATAATTCAAAAGCGACTCATATTGAGAATTAATGGAGGATTAAACTATGCTGACAAATATAATAAAAAGAGATTGAAAACCAAACTTCTTTGTATCTGTAATAATCTCATGGCTGGCTACAGTGGACATGTTCCAAAACTTTGAAGATGACTTCCAGGAAACTGATATGGAGCAACTCGTATTGCTACTAACTGAAAACCGTGACGCTTAGGAATTGCTTACGCACCGCATGATTTTACTTGGGTGCCCGTCAGTAATGCAATGCACGCCGTCGTGTCCAAAAGCGAACGACACCATCGCAAACGCCAGTATCGGTACAGCGAACAGTATCCAATTGTTTTGTAGCTGTTTAATGCTTTTCAGCCGTGACCAAAGATCGTGCGCTATAAACAGCCGGACAAGAATAGCCAGACCTAGCAGTAAGGCGACAAGCGGCAGAATAAACACACCTAAATATCCTATGCCAATCCAAGACTTGGTGAGCGGGTGAATACTGTTTAGTGTAACGATAACGATGAACGGTACTAGTAATAAGGTGCTGACAATTGTTCCTTGCTTTGCATAATTTGGGGCTTGATGCATAGTTTTTCCTCCTGTTTGCGCGTATTGGTACGCGGTAGTTATTGGCAAATCAAGCATGGTGCGTAGCCATACTTTCCATTTGGCCCGCGCTGTTGTTTGATCGGCCATCATGTCTTCGAGCGTCCGCACCATCGGCTCGCCGTAGCGGTTACGGTACACAACTGGGAGGATCTTGAGAGCTTGCTTATAAATAGTGATGAGCGGTTTCATTTTAAGCCGCCTGCGTGGTTAGGATTTGTCGCTTACGGCCGAGCTCCACGGTGGCCTGATAATATGACAACTCAGCAGCAAGCGCCTTGCCGCCCTCTTCAGTAAGCTTGTAATAGCGACGAGTGTCGCCAGTTTTGGTTACTTCTTCGATCAGACCCTGCTCATGGAGTTTTTTAATACTGGTATAGAGCGCGCCTGATACTAGCTTGATCTTTCCGGCCGAGTCTTCCTCGACCTGCTTAATGATCTCGTAGCCATGACGTGGTTTTAGGCTTAAGGCAAGCAAAATAGAAAATGCCACTTGCGGTAGCTGACTAAAATGCCGTTTCATATCTAGCGACCTCCTGATTCTTTTTTAAATCCGTGCCGTATTTTCCAGCCAAGCCAACCGAGAAACATGCCACCTAGCAGACCAAATGAAGATGCAATTCCCGCAGCTGCAATTAATTTAATGGCCTGTACCAATGTAGTTGTGCCGGTATTGTTGAAAAGTAAAAATGAAAATGAAACGACGAACGAGAAAACCGCAGAAAATTTTATCGCTTGATACTTTGACGTGGCCAGGAAAGACACCGTAAAAGCCAAAATGCCCCAGGGGAATACGTTCATGGCTGAGCCATCGAATAGTAGCAGCTTGCCACTGATGAACCCCATAATCATGGCGCAGAGCACGACGATAATTAGTGTTTGACGTTGATTCATGTTTTCATACTATACCTAAATAAGACGTATGTCAAAGTTAGGCATAAACGCTGAGAATGGCGCCCTTTAAGGAGAAATCATTGACGGCTTAAACGTAAGCACAGATTACCGGAGGATTAATTAGGAGAAAAGGGATTCGGAACTGTACTAACAGATGAAAAAACAAAAAAGAGCTCGAAGTTCGAACTCTTTTATCTGTAATAATCTCATGGCTGGGAGTGAGTCCGACGGAGAGAGCACCTTGCTGGCTGATTTCATCCTTTTCTGCCAGAAATTAGAAAAGCTTGGCTTTGTCTATAGCAGAGGAAAACTATTAGTTCTGGAAGGATTTAGCGATGAAACTGGAAAGTAGCTTGTTAATTGCAATGGGATCTTCCATGTTCACCATATGGCCGACATTGGGTACGACCACCTTTTGTGCTCCAGAAATGCCAGCCGCTAAGACCTTGGAAATGTTATGGAAATAAGTCAGGTCACCTTCGCCCACCATAACGAGCGTTGGATTCGAGATTTCGTCCAAATGTTCGCGTGCATAACTATCCAAAGGTTGTTGCGGGTCATGATGCAGCCAATGCCAGCCGGAGTAATTTTCAACGATAAGCTTAAGCGCGTCTACTACTTCTGGTCGTTTTTGCGTAACGACAAACAGCTCATGATTGAGCCAGTTCTCCTTGGCTTTTACCAAGCCTTGTTCTTTGGCGTGGACGTTCCAATCTACCTCGCTTTTATAGCCATCCAACGCCGCGTCCATAAGGACCAGCGATTTCACGGACTCTGGATGTGCAAGCGTAAAGTTTGTGGCAATGCGGCCACCCATAGACAATCCGACAATGTTAGATTGTTTTATGCCGAGATGCTTAAGTAGGACATACAAATCATCGGCATGATCGTATGGTCCATTGGGCAAACCAGACTTCCCAAATCCTCGTGCGTCGTAGGTTATTACTTGATATTTTTCACTAAAAAACTCAACCTGAGGCTGCCACATTGTATGGTCAAGCGTGAAACCGTGTATAAAAACAATCGGTTCGCCCGAGCCAGCTATTTCATAATAAATTTGACCGCTATTGTGGGTCAGAATGCCAGTCGCCATATCTCCAATATTAACAGAAAGGGGTGCCAGACAAAGCCAAATGCCCCACAAAATGGAGCATTCCTACATCTGTTATCAAATCTTGGCTGGGGATAGAGTTCGAAGAGCGAGAGCTATACAATAAGAATCAAAACGAAGCAAACATCGAGCGTGTCAAGGAATTGCTGGAGGATGAGGAATGAACTCTTTTCTTCTTGACAAAACGAATCATAGGATGTATTAACCTCTTGGCTTTTTGACAATTTGGGGAGCTCTGGTGCGCTAGGTCTGTGAACTGAGGCGCTGACAGACAAGGTCGGCAAGCTGCAAGAGGCGATCAAATTTTTTCGGACCGCCATATAGCGAGGTGGACTTGGTAAGGCGAATCTCGTTCCTGCCAAGTACGCGAATAACATGCGGCCTAGGAGGGGGCAGCGTTTGGGCGATTTCTTTGGACATATTTTTTACATCAGCCAGCAAGATGTCGGGACGCTGGGGTACCTCAATGGTAATCGTGAGATCACTACCCCCTTTTCCACCGGTGAAATCGCAGCGGATAGGAATATCATGAAGTATACCCTGGAAGTCGCCACGAAAAGAAACATCATAGCCGTGACTACGCGCATATTGGCGGAGTGTGTTTTCGGTGTGCGATTGATTGCGCAAAAATATAACTGGCAGGCCGATGATAAGGCTCCAGCCAATAATTGTTTGTGTGATTTCAACTAAGATATGGTACATGATGGGTTGGTGAAATGATCGTTGCCTTTTAAGTATACTATTACCTAAACACACGATAGTCGCATTTGGGTTAACCAACCTGTGACAATGTGTCCATCCTTAAGATCGGTATAACAAAATAAAGAGTTTGAAATTTTGACCAATAAAACAAAAAAAGTTCAAACTGGAACTTCTTCTTGTCTGTAATTATCTCTTGGCTGGGGAGAAGGTTCTGGAATAGAACTTTGAGAAACGAATTATTCAAAGATATCGAAATAAGGGTACGCAACTCGCGGCATTCTTAGTCTTCGTAAAGGTCTGAGGGGCCTGAGTGGACGTAAAGGTCTGAGGGGCCTGAGTGGACGTAACTTTCTCAAGTCACCTTTTTTACCAAGTATTCTGTCGTCAGCACTTAAGTAGCCCATGAAAGATAGATCGGTTGACGAGTAGACTTCATTTGCATTACGAATGAAACCGATCCAATTACAGTCCGGGCTGAAGAGGTTGTCTCCTTGTATGAATGCAACATAATTTCCTGAGGTGTTAAAAATATATCTCATTTCTTATATCCTAAATATATTGCATATGCCTGAAGCACAATTCCCAACCCAAGCACAACACAACCCGCGAAATCCCATGCCTTGCCAGTTAAGATATTTATACCGAAACCTACGGCGATTGTTGAAAGTAAAGAAAGGCCAGCTGAAATACGTGCATTATTCGAGATTGAATTATAGCTAGCAACGTATGTTCCCAGTGTTTCATTTTTTGTTTTCAACTCAGCATTCTCGGCTTCTACAGAGGCTAAATAACTTAACGCCATAGCTGCTGTTTTTGTATTGCTAAGATCTTTGGGTTTTAACTTACCTAGACTACTTTGGTCTATGCCTAGTCGATTTTGCGCGCCCGTTTCGTCAGTCATTATTTTTATGATTTCTCGATTATTCTTACGGTTGGATGGAGGGTGTTGCTTAAACTTTTCCGTCAGGTGAACTTTTCTCGTTTAAGACTACTGAGTTATTTAATACCGATAATTCTTTTAAACTTCGTACCGATGCTAGTGATACTGATCTTACTCAAATCCTCCAGGCATTTTTTAGCGTCGTTAAGATACTTTACAGGCGTGTATGCAAAGTCATCCTGCCTGCTCATATAGAGCTTATCAAACACATCAACCTTTTTATTATATTGATCGAGGGTGGCTTCACTATCTGTACTTGCTTGATCTAAGGTGTCTTTGGTAATATCCGCCAAGATGCGTTGCTTGTTAACGCGTATTTGCTTAATGTCCTCCTCAAACGATCTGTTGGTCTGGTAGATGGACTCGTCTAGTAGTCTGGCACTTGTGTAAAAGTCTGTAATTGTTTCCCACTCCTCTTTATCAAAATCGGAAGAAAAAAGGTGACTAAATTTCGACCAAGAATCTTCTCTTAAGATATTAAAGTCTAAATTTTGGAGTGTTCCACGACGTACGGCTTCTTTGACCTTGGGAATACAGCGCTCTATGTGTTGAATTTCTAAGAATATTGAATTTGCAGCTGCACGTTTAGTGTCGTTCTTTTGTCGACGATATACATATAAAGCAACGAAGCCAACCAGCAGAGTTACGAAAGTTTGCAAGAAACTGGAGTCGAAAAAACTTAGAAATGAATCAATCATTTCGTGGGTCTATCCTTACTGCCGAGCATCGATAGCTTATCTAAAGTTTTTATGTCGAGCTTATTTAAAACATCCAGCATTGCCGATATTGATTCTACTTCGTCTCTAGAGGGTAGTTTGCTACTCTGAAGCTCATCAATTTTAGCTCGAAGTACTTCAATAAGCCTTAGGGCTTCCTCATATCTTTGGCTAAGCTTTTTATATTGCTCTGGTGTAGGAGTCTCCATATCTTTCGATATGTCAAGGTAAGCTTTTAGCGTGGCTAAGTTTTCACCCAATTCTCCACTATTCTTTAAATTATCGTAGTCGCTCATATTTCCCCTTAATAGTATTGTATCAGTAATCTTCCCAGCCTCCAATGAAAAAAGATTGACAGAAAGTCAATCTTTTTTCATGGCTGGGGATAAAGAACGATTATAGAACTTTAATAGGGGTAGATAGCCTAAATATTATCGAAAAAGAGGACGATGATGAAGACGAGGAGAATAGCGATGTTTAGACTATTCTCCCGCACGACTGACACGCAAGGACTATGTACCTCCCGACTTTTTAATAACGAAACTTTCTACAAAACGTTTACTAGCGACTTGAGATATACAAGACGACGTGTCTATATTGAAAGTCCGTTCATAACTAAGAGACGTATTGATGAATTGTTGCCAATTATTGAGGGGCTACGCTATAGAGGCATAGAAGTCACGGTCAATACGCGATGCCCTGATGAGCATGATGGTGAATATATCGGCCAAGCCACTGACGGTATCGAAGCAATGCAAGAATTAGGCGTAAGGGTCCTCTACACCGTAAGGCATCATCGAAAGTTAGCCGTTATTGATGACGTTCTATGGGAAGGTAGCTTAAACATACTTTCGCAAAATGACAGTTGCGAGGTAATGCGACGCATAGTGTCATCAGCGCTTGCCGATGAAATGCTGCGATTCACAGGAGCTGCTAAATATGTTGCTAACTAACCATTGCTTACTACTCGTGCTAGCTTATCAAGTAAGTCGGGATCTTTATGGAGATCAACCATGATAAAGTTGTGGATTGCTTCATGTTTTTCAAGTGCGTTCAGCTCATTCGGCCAAAGATCGTCATCAAACCAAAGGAAATCTTCGTCAAAGTTAATGGCGTCTGTTTTGAGTTCGCTCCACTTTGTCGGCTTTACTTTATCGAGAAGCTTTACGGTCTCGGGTTTTAGATATGGGGCAAGCACTTCTTTGGCACGGTTTTCGCCTTTCCAGTTATGAGTTGTGAGCCAATAGGTTGAATCCGGATACTTTGCGAGAATAGCCTGCAAGAACTCGTCGGCATGATTTGCTGCGTGAGTTTCGTTAGCGAGTAACACCCCATCAATATCCAAATAAACATTCATGTTGTTATTATAGCCGCTGTTCGGCAAAGTTCACCATACTTCTCTACTTCTTTATTCTGGTTCGGTTAACATTTTGTCGTTAGATCTTCTTCGCCACGTTCACAGTATGGAGAGTTGGGCCAAAATATACTCTGGTCACACTAGATTAGTAAGAGTGTTAATCTATGTTCAAGCTCAACAGTACTTGTTATAGGGTTAATCGCTTGCTACTTTGCATGTGGCAGCATTTGTAAGTTGGTTTTGCAATACCAGACTTACTCTTTATCGAACTCACGATATACATTAATGACGCTTGATAATTCCGGTTTTTCGGTTGGTTTCTCTCTTGAATCCACAAAGTCTTGTAGGGTGTCATCTAGAAGCTCGAAAGGCATGGCTAGCCCTTTTGCTAGCTCTTGAGCGTAGCGCAGGTCTTTTTCGAGCATCTTAATTGAAAAGTTGGCTGATGTTGGTGGGCTAGCAATATCTTTCAGAACACTTTTGGTTATCGGGCTAGCCGGTGCCATATTGCCAACATGCATCGCCTCGTAAAAATTCAACGGTTCCACGCCAGCCCTCTCGGCCAGCTTAGAGGCTTGTATTGCAGCGTTTATTTGTATAGACGACAACACGTTTTGCATCAGTTTAAACCGCATCCCCATGCCCGCCCGGCCAAAGTGAAAGATGTGGCTTGATATCGCTCCAAGCTCTTGTCTTATGTTGTTAAGCACTTCGCTTGACCCACCAACCAATAAGCACAGGCTCCCGGTTTCGGCTCCTGTAGGGCCGCCGGTTAAAGGCATATCCAGGAACGACAACTTACGTTTTTTGCACGTTTTTGCGATTTCATCTACCCAAGCCGCTGATACAGTCGAGGCAATGATAAGTACCTTATTTTCATCGGCACCAGCAAGTATCCCCTCGTCCCCGAGCCAAACCGAGCGTGATGCTGGTATGTCGCTGACGCATTCAATAATAATGTCAGCTTTAAAAGCCACGTCCTTAGGTGACGCGCATACTGTTGCGCCGTTTTGGAAAAGCGGCTTGACCCGGCTGGGAGTACGGTTCCATACATAGACCTTGATATCATGCTTAAGGAAATTCCGTGCCATGCCGCTCGCCATAACCCCGGCTCCAATTATGCCAATCTTCTTCATCCCTTTACTCTAGCAGATTTTAGCAGTATCGACAGTTTTCAGAGGCAGGGACATTGTAATACTGACATTTAATGCTATAGTTGTAATAAATATGAGAGACAGACTCGTTAATTACGAGACGGAGCCTTTAGGCCCTCGCCAGACAGTTGAAGTTGAGGGCGCTACCTTAAGCATTATTGATGAAGGCAACCCAAATGCCGGTAGCCCTCGACTCTTTATACAAGGACTTGGCTGCGAAGCGGAAACCATTTGGCGTCCTCTGCTTGGTGAGTTAGTGGCAGCTGGTGACAATAGACAGCATATCGCCTTTGATACGCGAGGCATAGGCTCCTCGACGGGCTGGCCTGACTCGTTGGAACAGATGGCCGACGACGCGGCAGCAGTCCTAGTTAGCCGTACAACCGGCCCAGTCGAGGTTATAGGGCATAGTCTCGGCGGTGCAGTAGCGATGCTGTTGGCTGCACGGCACCCCTCTATGGTTCGTTCGTTGATTCTTATGGATAGTGTCCCTGAGTATAGCGAAAAGACTCGTTCCGGCTTTCAGTGGCGTGCTGGACAAATCCGCGGTGTAGGTGCTGTTGCGACCATCTTTGATATTGTCATACCTCGTAGCTTTGGTACTGAAACTCAAACTGAGCGTCCGGAAGTTGTAGCCAAGTTCCAAGCTATGCTTGGACGCCAATCACCTGATGTTTATTCGCATATTTGCGAACTAGCCGCAAATACTAACGCCTGGTCGGCATTTAATTCGCTTCGACTGCCCACGCTTTTTGTCTCAGGAAGCGAAGATGTTAGCACATCTCCCGACATCATGCGCCCATTGGCAGAGCAGATTGGTGGACGTTTTGTTGAGATACCTAATGCCGGACATAACCCGCCACTTGAGCAGCCAGCCTATGTTGCGGCGACAATACTCGAGCACTCCAACCTATAAAGTCGCTAATTGTCAATTTGCTGGTATCATTAACCTATGGCAGTAGTAAATGATGTAGATGCAGCGAAGTATTACAATAAACAACCCAAAAAGCGCATAGGCGCGGGCGTGCTTATTTTTAACAAGCGGGGTGAGGTGCTCATAGTAAAGCCGAACTACCTCGAGAAATGGCTTTGGATAGGTGGCGGAGTCGAGGAAAACGAGATACCGAGAGCGGCCGCATTACGGGAATGCCAAGAAGAAATTGGCATAACACCTTCACCCGTTTGGCTAGGCTTCGTAAACTATCTCCCCGCTCAACCGACTGGCCAGGCTGATATGCTACAATTCTTGTTTACGACCAGTCCCGTCAAGGACGACTTTATCAAGCAGCTTCATCTACAAGACAACGAAATTGACGATGCTCGCTTCGTGCCGGTGAGTGACCTCGCAAACTACCTGCACGACTATAGGGCACGGGCTGTACAAACATATTTTGAAAATAAAAAAGATACCCAGACGCTATACCTAGAAGACGGCAGGTTGGTTTAAGAATTACAGTATGGCCGCAGGGTCTTCGCCCTGCACGGTAGTGTCTCGAAGCGCGGCCGCGAGCTGGTCACCAGTTGTTTCTTGACAATGCTCCCAAATTTCTCGTTTCAATTGCTCAATATCAGTGGTATTGGAATGTTCGACATATCCGTTATGCGTACCGGCTGGGAGCGATAGGCCGACTTTCATATTCATTGCTGCCGACCGTCGGTTTGTGCGAGGTATCACATAAGCATTAGCCTCGCCATCGAGATACAGGTTGAAGCTAAGCCCACGTTTCTCCAGCTCCCTTGTAATGGCTTTTGTTTGGTCAAGTCTTGCATCTACTGAATCACCGTACACCTTATAACAGACAGATGGATGTTCAGCTGATACCGCCACAGTAACACCGTCACCCTCTTTGAGTGGTCGGTAATCGGACAAGAATATAGGAAGCGCTTCATCAAAAATTGAAATATGCGCGTGTTCTGGTATTGTAGCTCCACTGCCTTCTAGTTGCATGGCGGCACCGGCAAACCCACTGCGTGCCATAAAATCAAAGAGTAACCTATTTTGATCTTCTGTAAATAATTCTCTATGCTGTCGTGACGCCAGAAGCATTTGGCCATCCAAATATGGAAAATTATTTAAGCTGACTGCGAAAGAGCTGTTAAATCTATCCACGAAGTCAGGGTCACCTGTATTACTAGGTAGTGTCGCGGTGTGGTCGCTAGTTTCTAGCACTCCGCATAATGAGCATTGGCAGGCGGGACGTTGGTCATACAGTGTTCGCCGATATGCGAAAGTCGGGATGTATCGCACGTTTCCGGCCAGCCCATCAATGTCTAAGGGTCGGTCAATAACTTCGTCTCGTTCCCAATAGATTTGCCCGGCTAATCGAGCTTGCTCAGTTCGGTTGATTAATACACTCTTAATGCTCCGGAGTGCAGTTCCTGCATCACTAAAAGCAACGTCAGAAAATACATCTAAGGCTATTTCTACTGGTTGATCTACTACTTCAAGGGGAAGTGGTCTCAAATTCTCTGCCATTATCACTCATTATACACAATATGCTTGCTAGAAACACCATCTTAGGTTTTGGTTATTTTCTACAGAAGCTCAGAGACTAACTGAGGCTCGGTGACGATGAGAGCAACAGCTTTTTCTAGGGCTTCTTCCCGCGCTTCATCTGAAACATATGATGTCCAAACTTTGTGGCTTGGTCCTTTGAAGCGGTAGATGATTTGGGCGGCTAAATGTAGCGTAGCCTCCCTAGCAACCTTGGAGTTGTCATAGCCTTCAAGTGTCTCTAAGTAATGCTCGGCAAATACTCGACTGAGGTTGTGAAAAGCCGGATTTTGCTTGTGCTGCACTTCGGCTATAAACAGTTCTGACAAGATGAAGGCAAGGTCGTAGGCTGGTGTGCCCAAATGGGCTTGCTCGAAATCGATAACATGTGCCGTCCCGTCTGGGGTTAGTAATACATTTTTAGAGTTGAGGTCACCATGCGCGATACATTCTTGCTGCTGTTTGTACCATTCGGCAAAATCACGCAGGATTTGCCCTCTTTCCTGGTCAAGTGATTGAGCTACGTTGTGATACTGAAGGTCTACTTTATAATCCCTAAAGCGGTTATCGCTTAATGGCGTATTAATGTAGTTCTCACTTCGTGCGGCGTTATGAAAACGTGCCAAAGCAACCGGAAGCGCGGTTGTAATAGCTTCTGGGCATTGGCCTGATGATAAATAGCCGAGCAAATTATTCGCCTCCGGCACTGCTTCCATTATGAAAGCCGTATCATCCAGCGCAAGAATAGCCGGGACTAACCCATAGTCGTCAATAAAGGATTCTGTCGCTACGGTCTGCGCGATTTGGGCTACTTGTGCCCGTTGTTCGGTAGGTATGCGTGGCGGTGAATAATTTGGTATGTCTACGAAGTCACGATATTGCTTAAAGTAGTAGGTTTGTTGAGGAGTGACGGCCTCAATAACGACATTGTTCCACACACCGGCATCCGCGGAATGCAATTGTACCTCTATAACGTCAGCGATGGACGATAACAACTCAATGCAGTGTGTCGCCGCCTCACTATCAATACCTACCTCAACACCTATGCTAAGGTCGGCGTTATGATTCATCTACTGCAACTCGACCAAGCACCTCCCTGAGTGTTGGTGCACTTGCATCTTTCTGAGAAATAAGCTCATGGTCAGCTTCAGTTACAGGAATAGGCCACTCAATACCAAGCGCAGGGTCAAGTGGCGTAATTGATTGACCTTTCATACCGATTACCCATTCGGCATCAAAGCAATACAGATATTGGGTCGTACCTTCGCTTACAGATTGAAAACCGTTACAAACGCCCCGTGGCACTAAAACCTGCATACCTTTAGTAAGTGGAGTTGTAACTACTTTGCCTTTGCTTGGTGAATCGAGGCGCACGTCAACATATACGCCAAAGGCCTCACCCTCAACTACCGCCACTAATTTGCACATTTCCTCTGCGTGTAGCCCTCGAATAACTCCTTGGTGTGTCTCGGTAGCATTTATCTGTTTCCATGGACCAAATCCTGTAAGGCCAGTGTCTTTCATGGCTGAATCTCTAAAGAGCTCTCGAATGACACCTCGTTCATCCTCTATCTGCCTCATGGTAATAATAGACAGACCATCGATTTCAGTTGGTCGTGCTTCAAATGGTGTTATGTGTGGGGGTTGATTTTCTGCTGTACTCATTCGATAAGTATATCCTATTTTATTAACAATTGCCTATGGATGAGGTGCTACCAGGCTGTCCAACCACCGTCTATAGGTAGCGTTGCCCCTGTCATCAAAGAAGCGCTATCACTGCACAGGAATTTTATTACCTCCGCAACCTCTGATGGTTTTCCTATACGTCCCATCGGTGAGCGTGACTCAATTTCCTTCCGAAATCCCGCCTCCTCGAACATTGGAGCGGTCAAAGGTGTTTCGATAAATGTCGGGGCAACTGCATTGACTCGTATCCCATGCTGCGCCCACTCAATAGCTAGCACCCTGGTTAGATTAACTATCGCTGCCTTGCTTGCACAATACGCTGCCCGCCGTTCGTAGCCCACTAACCCCATCTGTGAAGATATATTAACAATGGCATAGTTACCTTTGCCACGAGCAATCATCTTCTTGGCGACTGCCTGACAAGCAAAGAAAAGACCCTTAGTGTTAATATCTTGGATGTTGTCCCATGTCACCTCATCAACATCCACGGCAAATTGTTGTACGTTAATTCCGGCACTGTTAACCAGAACATCTATCGGGCCGAGTGACTCCTCAACTTGAGAAACAACTTTGTCGATGTCAGACACTTGGCGGACGTCCAAGGCCAATTGCAAATCACCCGGGGCTGATTCTATTTTTTCGGTTGGCAAATAGGTAATTGCCACAGCATAGCCACTATCAGCCAGCGCTTGGGCCGTAGCAGCGCCAATGCCAGTTGAACCGCCTATCACTAAGACTACTTGTTTTTTCACGACTTCTCCTCTTCTTACTTCATATCTCATGTTATATTATGCCACAAGGTTCCTTTCCCTCTGCTAGCAATATAAAACCATAGTTTTTCAACAAACTGACCAATACGATCTTGCGGCAGAACCATATGGGGGCAACTATTTTAACGACGTTTCGCCCTTTAAACCCTCGGATTGCTTGCTAGACGACTTCTTAGCGGCCAGTCGTGCGCTCTTTGGCTTGCTGGATGCCTTCTTCTGATCTGCAACCAATGCCTCCTCGACTACTCCCTTTGCGTAAAGTCGCTGCGACGATTCGATAACTTGTTTTGCTATGGCATCCCTACCTCTATCTTCAACCACAACAGTTACGCCAGACATCGGTTCTTGAGCGTTAATAGCAGCAATACGGACATAGTACGAATAGGCGGGCAAGTTCGCTATTTCTCCTTGCTCTATAAACGGACTAAATAAGGGTAGTACTAATCTTTCGTCGGCGGGGCTACCCGAGCGAAAACATACAATCGTGCCAACGTTGGCAAGGATAATATCAACAAGCCGCTGCTGATCCTGCTGTGATGTGGACTGTTCGGCCATTGTCAGGAACAACTTATACTTTCGAGCTTCGGAAAGCATCTGTACGAAGCCCATTGTGGCAAAGTTCTGGAACTCATCGACATACAGGTAGAACGGTACGCGGTTTTGTTCACCAATCCTTGCTCGCCTTAGTGCCGCAGTCTGTATTTTGGCAAGAACTGTCGTACCAAACAGTGCCGAGGTATCTTCGCCGAGCATACCTTTTGAGAAGTTACATATCAGGATTTTCTTATTGGCTAGTACGTCCTCAAAGTTAATGGTGGATTTGGGTTGTTCGAGTACGCGTTTTGCTGATGCCGAGAATAAGAAGCGGCCAATCTTTGCCGTAATACCGGCCGCCATCTTAACACGCTGAAACTCACCGGCCTTACCAAGCTCGTTGTCCCAGAAGTCTTTGAGGTTTTTGTCGGTCAGGGTTTTTACGACTTTACGCCGGAACTTTGCGTCGTTTAATAACTCAAAGATAGTGAACAGCGTCGGATTTTCAAGGGTTAGCACGGTCTGGATTGAGTTACGCAGGATGTATTCAATACGGTGGCCACCGGAATCGTCGTCAGAAAAGATTTTCCGTAGCACTGATATCGTTGCCTCAGTAATGAGGTCTTTCTCACGTAGCAGATCATCACCAGTCAGTCCTTCGGGTAGTTCAAGCAGATTCACGCCGACAGGATAAGTTAGATCGTCAGGGTTCATATAAATAACGTCTTCTATTCGGTCTTCAGGTATATAGCGCAGAATACGCTCGGCCAGATCACCATGCGGATCAATAACCGCAATGCCATTACCGGCTTGAATATCTTGCAATATGCTGTAGAAGAGCATCGTCGTCTTGCCGTTGCCCGTACCACCAATAACATAGAGGTGCCGTTCACGCTCTGACTCGGTGAGGCCGATAGGTGTAACTGTATTGTGGTGATGATTGTCCCCGATAGTAACTGCGAGTTTGCGGCCAGATTTGAGCGATACTGGTGCAGCTAATGTGCGGCTCAACGATGTAATGAGGTTGTCGGTTTGGGAAGTGTTGCCTAGCGGAAAGTGATACAGGTTGGCAAGCTCCGATGAAGACAGTACCATTGACCGCCGATTAAATAATGCGGGCAAACGATGAGTAAACGCAAAACGACGCAACCCCTTAGGCAATAACAGGCCCGTTCTAGCTTGCAATGCCTGATACGATGGCACACCGTAAGCCTGCAAAGAAGTCCTGATAGCGCTCAACCGTTCACGGGCGGCATCATCGTTATCCATGCGCGCAGCAGCTCGTACGCTCACCCTAAATAGTGGTTGGTTCAACTTTTGGTGCATGGTTTCCATGAGTTCCATCTCAAAAGCGCTCAAAGTACGTGCCGGGCGCTTGCGGGTACTAATTTGCATACGCTCATAAGTAGCACGCGAAGTGTCATACGAGCTGTCATGCATAGGTTTTGTCTGACCATGAAATGTTTCACCCACGATATCAGTTGCCGCAAATAGGCCATCGTTAATAAACCCTGCAATACTTGCCACAAACGGTATCCTCCTGTGGCTGAGATGCAAGAGCAAGTCCTCGTTGTTAAGTATTTTGCGCCCCAATGTTTTTGCCTCTTTGAGCTCAACCGGCGTCAAAACTAGCTGAAGGCGTATTTGTTCATCTGGTGCGAGTTTTGTCATAGCACCAGCAAGATACGCTATCGGATCATGATGCTCTAGCGAATAGGTTGAAGCCAGAGGGAAGGCGTAATGTCCAGTCTGCTTGAACTCCATGATTTGTAGGCTATCTGGCAGCCCCTCTTCAACTTCCACTACTTTTATCTGCGGCAAGTATGCCGTTATGGCCTGCTGCAAACTAGCCGCAAGCTGTTCGTCGGCCTGGATGATGTATCGGATGCCACCCGCACGAGTTGAAGCTACCTCAAAGGACAACACAACCTCATAACGAAGTAGCTTCTGTCTGAATGTCCTACTGGCACGAAAGCCGTGAATGACCGTAAATAACTCCTGCGTGGCAAGTGGTGCACGAGCAATGTGCGCAGGTGGCGTCAGCTCAAGCAATACTGATTTGCGTCGTGATATACGTCGCCATTGAAGTAGCCGAAAACCAACGGTCAATATTAGCCACATCAGGGCAACGCCAACCAAAACCCAGATAGCGATTAGTAGATTGTGCGTAAGATTAGTTGGTAGTGTCATTGTTGCCCGCCTTGTCGTGTATAAAGTTATAGAAAATAGCCGTCCCGGCTTTAAATGTTCTGGTATCAACGACATCTAAACCTTTTGCGTTCATTTCCGATATCGTCCAGTCACCCGTCTTGGGATCAACAATACTAACATACGCGACATGACCCAGATCACCTGCGTCAGTCTGGTACACTGCGCCAACAGCTGGTATGTGGTCAACTAGGTACCCATCCGCTTTGGCTCTATCACCCCACGTATTCGCATTGCCCCACGTGGTCGGAATAGGATCACCGTATTTGAGACGCATGGCATATGCCCAATAAGTGCAGTTACCCCAGGCATAGGTATCACCCGCAATTTCAGGCCCCTCATAAAGCCCCTGTACATCTGTTGATACGGCATACGCCGTGTCCGATCCATCGCTACCTATAAGGAACGCCAGCGCACCGGCACCAAGCGAAAAAAGCGCCATGAATGGGAGGGCTACTATGACAACTAGCGTCGCTAACACCAAAGCAATCGTCTTTTTATTGAAGCCAGCGACAGTCAGAATAAGCGCGGGGTTCACGACTTATAGATCTCCGTAGGGTCGGTCGTAATGAGTGGGTGTTCCTTGTCGGATGCCACCACCTTTACGGCTACATGATTTTGGTCGGCGATAATGAGCGCATCACCACGTGCGGCAGTCAGCAAATACCCTTCTTCATACTCAGATAGATTGAACTCTTGCGCCACGCCCTTGATGGTCGTTGTATCTTGGTGCATAAGAATACGCAGACTACTTTGTGATGCAATGGCGCGACCGTACTCACTATTGAGAAAGTCATTCGCCTGCTGCGAGATAATCGCTACGCCCAAGTAATACTTGCGGGCGCGACGGACTAAGCCTGTGACGAAGCGGGCGCTTTCGTCATGCTGAAGCAACAGCCAACCCTCGTCGATTACAAGTAAACGTTTTTCCGGTTTGGCTCTCACCTGATTTTGGACAAAATTACTGATGATGAGCATCATGATCTTGCGCAGATTTTCTGGCATATCCTTGATGTCGAAGATTACTAGTCGGTTGTTAAGCTTGACGTTCGTTTTGGCGTTGAATACACCAGCCAGAGAGCCGGATATGTATTTTTCTAGTCGCTCGCAAAGTTCTAAGTGGCCGAGATCGTGCAGCACAGCGTACAAGTCACGTAACAGGGGCTGTTCGTCCTTAGCCTGTCTGTAGATTTTAAGTATCGCCTTATCGACGGCCGCCTTTTCGCTTTTGTCTAAGCCCTCCGCCATGAGGCCAACCACTTCGGTCAGGTCTTGTATGTGCTCCGCCAGGTCATTTTTTGTGTGGGCAGTCGTGCTTATGTCGAAGGGATTGATCTTTTCCTTGCTGCCGGTTGATAGTTTAACGTACGTGCCATCAACGGACTTCGATAGGTTTTTGTACTCCCGTTCGGGATCAATCACAATGACCTTCGTACCTTGCATGAGCTGACGCAGGATTTCAACTTTTGTGGTGTAGCTTTTGCCAGAGCCAGACTGCGCAAATGTAATCGAGTTGGCGTTATGCAGGCTGAAACGATCGAGAATAACCAACGAGTTGTTGGACTTATTGACGCCGTATAGTATCCCAGACTCTTGAACGAGTTCCGATGACATGAACGGAAACGTTAACGCCGCCGAGCTGCTATCAAGGTTTCGTTTCTGGTTAAGCTGGTCTTCAGCACGCGGTAGGATGGATTGCATAGCCTCAAGCTGTTGGTGACGGGCGCTTTTAATGTAAAACAGTCGAGCAGACATAGTAGTTTCAAGCAACTTTGTGACTTTATCGAGTTCGGCAAGACTATCGACTTGTATCCCAATGTAAACGCTCACCTGGAATAGCTTTTCCTGGCCGCGCTGAATCTTGTCGCGTAGCTCCATTGCAGAGTCCAATGGGTCGGTAATCTCCGAACCAACAATCTTACCAGCGTTCATCATCGCGCGACGGGTGCTTTCCAGTTCTGTGATTTTGCGGTGCAGTTTTGGCAATGCGCTCAAAGCGTCAACTTCTTCGATGTGGTAGCTAATATCGGCATCGTGATTGAAATTGATGAGGTTATCAAGCCAACCGCTTGATGCAACATAGGGGTAGCCGGTGATTGATAACGTACGAATGTATATACCATCAACACAAAGATAGTCAGCTTGTTCTTGCAGCCCAGCATATGATAGAACGTCGAGGTTATCTTGTTCCCCGAAGGCTAAGGCAAGTTCCTTCGGACGTTCGTCGCGCTCTTGTTTCCACGCCTTAATGCGTTCGATTGGTTTGCTAAGTTGTTTGGTGATGTCGGGCGTATTCATGTTGTTGGCTCCTTTTGGACGTATGACGTATGGATAAGATCCAGTGCCTTATCGGTCAGCGGTTGGAGTTTTGCTCTGGTCGGATTGTAGAAGTTATAGAACAGATCCATGAGTTCTAAGCTGGACAATTCGCGCGAGTGCATACCGAGTCGCGCTAGGCCTTTTTGCACAATATCTACCGTTAAGCCAAGCTGCTCTTTGGTTAAGTCAAAATCCGCCTTGCCATCCGAGTTATACGGCACAACGACATAAAACTGGCGCGACAGTATACGGTTGGTCTTGATGAGTTCTCGGATAAACTCTTCATAGTTGGCGAGTTGCTTTTTATAGATCACTACCTTCTCATTTTGGAGCCGGTTATCGAGGTCTTCTAGGTACGCATCCATATCCATTTCGCGTATACGGATGAGCACTTGGAGCGGTACACCAACGGAGTTTAGAAAACTCTCATAAGTTTCGATAATTGCATCTTGCTCATCTTCGCTCCGCAGCTCAAAATTGACTGGTGATACATGTAGGACAGTACGATATCGGTGGTTCGGTAGTATCAGTACACCGTCTCTTATCTCCCGAATGTCTATCTGTTGACGGCTGCTAACCTTCTTGTTTGACTTCTGTAATATGGACATGTAGTTTTCCTTTCTTATCAGTCGTAAACGCAAGTTTTGCGGCAGGATTATCCATAGCCGCAAATGTGCGGATCGTTTCGGCGATAGTAAGTGTGGAGCGTTGACGGTGAGGTTTTACCTTTTCCATCTCCTCGCCCGGCAGATCAGTAGCTTTTACACTGTCGTATAGCTGGCGGTTGGCAGTCGTATTCTTGTTAAAGACATAATATTGAGGCCGAAGGTTATAGCGTATCCGTACAATGATCCAGAACAGTACGATCTTGCCCTTGATGCGAATAGACAACGCTGCACACAGTGTCGCAAAAGGCACCAGAAACATTAGCTTATAAAGTGCGACATGCAATGCGGGCGGCAGTACTGTAAAGACGATACCAGCTGCCAGTACCGGCATCGACAGTAACACCATCTGACTAATTCCCAGATTACCGACAATGCGATCTTCAACGGTGGTTACTTGAGCGGGAACTACGGTCTGTTTCATTTTTCCTTCTCCGATCTTTCGATTGACTTGGCTATTTTTGGTTCGGGCTTTGTCCTCCGCGCGACGGTTACGGTTCCAGTCTTCGAACGCGGTGTACTTGGCTGTGCCCGAACGTTGATCTCCGCGTTTGACTTCCTACTTTTAATTGTTGCTGATTGCGACTGCCCAGTACTGTTGGCACGCTTCTCAATCTGAGTGACAGCACGGCCTTTCTGCACAGTATCAGTAGCGCCAGCAGCGGCAACGGCCGCAGACTTACCCTTACCCGTTATGTAGCCAACCCCGTTCATGAACTGACCACCGAGCTTGCGGACATTGCGAGCACCACCGCTGACGTAGCTAAACTGCGTCATGACACCTTGTGTCTTGAGAAGGGCTACAATCGTCGCCAATCCCGTAACCATGGCCATGAGTGTATCTGGTAGATTATTTTTGCTTCCAGCCGCCATGCCGACCAACAATGAAGCTGCAAGTTGCAAGATTATGACATGCACGAACAACACAAAAATAGTCGTAAGATACGTTTTAGCGGCAGTTTCGGAAAAATCACGGAAGCCTGGTACGAGCCAAGCAAGTAGTACGGCCGGTGACAGAACAGCTCCGATATAGAGTGTCACTAAGCGGCCGATGTAGTACACAAGCAATATCACCGACAGTATAAGAAATGCCACCATAATCAGCAGTGCTGCTACGCCCTGACCCCCGGATTGTTTCACGACTTCGCTTAGCGTATCCCAGACAGAGCTACTGCCAGTAGCCGCATTGACCGCATCGATCATAGCATTACTTATACCGATGAAACCGTCGATGACAAAGATTGACACATTCATACCGAGGAACACTAGTCCAAAACGTGGCAGCAAATGCTTAATATCAATATCGTCGAACCCAAATGTACTGGCGCTCATGACGTGGAATCCAAGTAGCGCAACAACCAGCACAAACAATCCGTCACATATTCCTACCATGACAAGCCATAGATTAAATACCGACGAGTTCGCCGCCATAAGCTCCGTTGAGGTCGTAAAGAATGACAGGGCGTGCAGGAACGGTTGCGCAACCGATTGAATTATATTGTTCAGTAGCCCCGTTATAGCATCGATTAGTGCCGCTAACAGCCCATTTGACACTTTGTCAGGCGGTATTGCTTGCAGCTGTGGCAACTTAGCGCTACTAGTGATTGCCGAGGCACTGTAGGCATGAGCTAGCACCTCGTTAATAATCGCTGCACCCAGAACAATGAGTAATCCGATGAGAGCATTACGGATGATCCGCTTAGACTGATCGAGACGCTCGGGTTTACCGGCACTCGTCATGTAGCTAAAGCCTCCATGGATGAGGAATATAACACAAGCTACGGTGGCCAACGTACAGAGCGTCCGCAGGAGTGGCACTACGTACGCATGTATGACGCTCGTAGCCGATGAGGCATCGGCCATGAACGTGAGCGGCATGGCGAACAAACCGTGCATGTAAGCCGCCTAGGCCCCGAATGCTTTTGTGGCAATAGAGGTAGCGCCATTACTAATAACAAGTGCTGCAATAACAATGACAAGGCCAATAATCGAATGAACAATTGTACGTTTTGAGTGATCTAATCGCTCAGGATTCCCAGCGCTGGTAATGTATTGAAATCCGCCAATTCCTAAGTAAACAGCGGCGAGTGGCCCGGCAACAGCACAGAGAATGTTAACCAGTGTCTGCAAGAAACTAATCGTGTTACTTACGCCTGCCTCTGAGCTACTCGTAGCGGCAAGAGCGGGATGTGCGACTATTAACGGTAGCGCGGAAATAAGCAGCGCCGCCCAAAGATAGATTGTCTTGCTTTTCATAACAGTGTTTCCCTTCATGTTTTTCACGCAAGGTTCCCACTCAAACGCAAGCAATAGCCATCAACAGGGTCACCGCTCTCTTGCGACCTCTTGAACTCCGACTTTGCAGTAAACTATTACAGAGTGAAATGCAAATTACAAGAACCGACTTTAAAGTGTGTAACGCACTTTAAAGTAAGTTTTGGAAATCAATCTATTGAGACTGGCTCATCTGAATCGTACATTTCCTGAGCTTCGTGCACTTCGTGAAGGTGGTCTTTCGTCCAGTCTACTACTGGCACGAGTGCACCCACAAAGGAGCCACCTAAATCGGTCAGAGTATATTCTACTTTCGGGGGTACTGTGGGGTGCGCAACGCGTTCTATAAAGCCATGCCTTTCTAGCTTATGTAGCATATCGGTAAGCACCTTTTGCGTCATGTCAGGAACGGCTTTATTAATTTCATGATATCGCCTTGTCCCGTCCCGAAGGCCATATAAAACAGGCAGAGTCCACTTACTTGACAAGATTGCAACCACAGCCCGTAGATAGTAATCGTCAGTCTTCTCCATGCCCACCCTTATTTGGATTTTTAGCTTTGATTAGCAAACACGCTGGCAGCACACCTAATACTAGCGGGTACACTTAACCATAAGCATCAACTACCCTAATTATTGCGCAAAAGCAATCAAAATAATAGTCATTACCTACAGAATTAATTGATTCGTTCTGAAACTAAATACGTCATCCTTCGTGACGATGAGATGATCCCTTACTGGTAGGCCGAGGATCTGTCCAGCCGCAACTAGTTGCTGCGTAGCTGAGATGTCAGCGTTACTTGGGTTTGGATCACCAGATGGATGGTTATGAGCCACAATTACAGTTGCTGCGCGATCCTTGAGGGGACCGGCAAATACCTCGCGCGGGTGTATAAGGGATGAGGTAAGCGTGCCGATCGTCACCACCCTACGGGCTATGAGACGGCTTCCACTATCAAGTGATAGGCATATTATGTATTCTTGTCTTTTTGTACGAATAAACTTAAGATGCGACAAAATATCTTCCGTTGTAACTAATGGATTAGTTTTGTTCATAAATAATCACCGTGGCATTTCTTGGCATCCAGGCGGTCAACATGTGCAGCTTTTCGCATTCAAAGCTAAAGGTGACGTAGACACACCTGCAAACGGGTGGTAAGCGCGTAAAATCGTCGGCAGTTGCAAAGGTGATGTCGGCTTCCAACAGGTCGTCTGGTGGTTTGCATGTAAACGACAACCCTTGCATCCAGAGAATCTTATCGTTGAGTATATCTATGCGAGTCGGGTTGAGCGTACCCGAGCGTTCATTCTGGGTGTGGCGCAGAAGCTTAAACCATTGTTTGCGCGTAGCAGAGAGTAAAGCTCCCGGCCTATCTGTCACTACGGCAATCTTGCCATTTAAACCATGGGAACAGATATCACGAGCAATGTGCCAGGATAGAGACTTACCTTCAAGTGGGAGCTTTTTGACAAATAGACCGTACATATTTTACTGGTAGTTACGTTACTAGTTATATCAGTAATATAGCACAGATGTTCAAACAACTAGTAATTTAACTACCTGGTGCTTACATTACTAGTCAGTTACTGTGCAAGTAATGGCAACAACTGATCCAAAGCATTACAAGAAGTTTGGCAAACGCGTAAGCGAACTGCGCAAAGCAGCCGGACTGACACAAGAACAACTAGCCGAAAAGGCTGATATAAGTTACGACACGATAACGTCCATAGAGCACGGGCAACAATTCGCAACATTAGGCAATCTGCATCGCTTAGCCAAGGCACTAAAGGTGCATCCTATGGAACTACTACGTAATCAGTAGCCTTTAGTTAGTGAAAAGAAACCCTAATTGGGCTGCATAGCCATTAGCTGAGAGTTGATGATATACTTGGGCAGGTATGAACATCGAACAAACCAAAAAGTCACTAGCTAAAAGCCGCAAGGCAATAGTTGCCGGAGCTGGGGTAGCGCTGCTTTTAATTGTTCTGATATTTGTGATTGCATCATCAAAGCCGACTCGCTCGGTCGCCGCATTCTGTAGCACATACAAACAAGAGGACGCACGCCTGGCAAAAAGCTCAGGTGACACATATAGCCTCCATCCTTTCACACATGGCTCTAATAATCCGCATGACTTCGTGGTCGCCCTCAACAACCTTGACGCCGTAGCGCCAAATGATATTGAACCTGATGTCAAAACATTAAAGCTACTCTTCGAGAAGATCGATAAAGATCCATCCCAGGCGTTTTCAGCAAGCATGAGTGGGCTTGGCGCAGAGTCAAACGTTGCCGACTGGACTGTACAAAAGTGCCATTGAGCATAGCCTCGAACCATAACCTAAGTTGAGACGCACATTTTTTGGTTAAAAATGTGCCAACTTGCGTTCGTGAGGTATGTCATCGTCAAGTATTCCATCTTGCGTGTAAAGCAGGTGGCTTGCAAATGATGCCTCACAGTGCTTCAAGCAGTCCGCCATGCATTTACGGGCGTATTGGAGGTTCTTTTGTATATCGCCTGCAAAGGGGCTTTCAAGAACTACTTTTATCATTTGAGAACTACCCATTATTTACCGGCTCCATTACCCTAGGTTGCTTAAATAAAACTGGCGTGTTCGATTCAGGCCTTACCCCATATATTTCATTTGTCTGTATGACGATAGGCATCGGAAATTCATTACCCGTTAAGAGTGCCTGACCGCGTTTAAACGACGGCAAGAACGATAGAACGCCAGCAGAACTGTCCTGTACGGAGTTTCTGATAGCTTGAATGTCTCGCTCGTTGATAAGCCGATGCGCAATGAACGTTCCCATCTGACTTAACACGCCAGCAGGAATATCAGCTGGTCGCTGCGTACTTAGGCATAAGAATAAACCGAACTTTCTAGCTTCTTTTGCCAGTTTTTCAAATGCATCCAAGCGATATTCATTTGAGTACTCGTCTCTGACCTTACTTGTTTCAAAAATTTGGTGTGCTTCATCCACGACAAGTATCAAGGGCTTATTTTTAAACTCCGCAAAATCAGTATTTTGCTTTCTGAGCTCCTCAAGAAAGTATCTACCAATTGAGTTGCTGAATATATCTTTGACGTTTGCTTCGGAAGAAACCTTTGATATATCGAGAACCATCAGTTTTTTGCCTTGAGATTTATAAAATTCAATAAACTCATCTTTGAAGTTTTTCTTATCTTTAGTGCTTTCATCATTCAAACCAAACAGTTGAGAGATATCCGATTTTGCTCTAAGGTTAGAAATCCTCATGACAAGGCTGGAGCAGTTATTAACATGACTATCATTTCTGCCGCCCCAATGCAATGGGTCTTTGCCGTAATTAGCTACATCCCATATACATTCGTACTCAATTTGTTGCGTGAGCTTAGAAATATCAAAATCGGCACTTGATTCCTCAATGACTTCTATGTGCTTATCGTAAAGTGAGCGAAATTTAGCCTTCTCTAAGCCCTCTTTTTTGATCAAGCCGTCACTTACTATATCGGAGTCTGGCGAAGCTTTAGCAAGCTTAAGGCTTCTTATTGCATCCTGTAAGATTGGTTCTTGAACCTGCCCAGATGGTCTGAACATCGCAAAAAGATCCGACTCGTTTAGCTGTTGATAAGGGAAATACGAGTCTCCATTGTCGCCGAGTTCTAGTTTATTAGAATAATCTTGGGTACCAAAATTGCTAAACTCGCCCGTCGCATCAAGCAATAATATTTTTGTGCTTTCCTTTTGGCAAAGTTCCTCAATTATTTTACCGAGAGTATAACTTTTACCGCTACCAGTAGTCCCAACAATCGCACAATGTCTAGACAGGAGTGCGTTTGCAGATACTCGTATTCGCTTGGAAGGATTGGCATCTAAGCAGGCAAGCTCTATCAGATCATCAGGCGGATTAGTTGAATCTTTTGGTCTGCCGAAGTCGTCGATTAGCTTACTTAATATGCTCGCAGGGCAAGCGTAGGCCTTCGCACCAATTTCGGGATACTGTTCGATCCCAGCACCCTGACCCTCCAGACTGAACGAATCAAATGATAGCTGAAACTCAACTATTGCTACTGGATGAGAGGTGCTTTCTTTTAGATTGGCTAAACTATTATAGGTTGTGTTTTTATCAGAAAGCTCAACTCGTATTGTTTTTGCCAGTAGACCTGTGCCATAGCCCTCGATGATTACGTAATTACCGACTAATCCACCCTGCAATATGTCACCATCGTAGTAAAAACGATCCAGCAATTTGGCATTAGGAAACGTTATACAAGCCGACGTAGCAGTTACAGACGAAACATATCCGACAAATCTTTCTCTATCAAAAGGGGATGTCAGCATTCTTTACAGTCTCTTCCTTATTAACGGTAGCTTCGGGAGGTTTGATGCCATTTTCATCCTCTGAAAACACTATCGTTGGCATTGCTTGGGTGAACCTTTGAAAAGTATCACCGATTAACGTGATATTTGTCTGCCCACTATCAATCTTCTGATGAAGCTTCTTAACGGTCGCGTTATTGCTCTCTTTTGTGATAGTCGGAGAAACTATGATTACTTCAAAGTTTAAGTTTGATTCGAGCGCTTCAATTATCACTCTGTTGATATGACCATCGCCGAAGCTGTACCCGATTATTAACAGTACTGTATTCTCTCTTCTCAAGACCTGTTGGAATCTAGACATCATCTCGAAAAAGGGCATTTCGTAACTTTGCTCAAACTTGTGGGCGCTCGGTGGAATAATTAACGGATCGGCAGTGAAGTTCTGTCTCCTGACAACGGTGTCATTAACTTTTTCCCAATCCAACGAACCATGCATTTTATATAAATGGAAAACTTTCTCCTCGTAGTTTTCTTGATGGTGAATCCTGCTTCTTTCTCTTCGTACCACATCTAGGTCGTAGTTTGAGCCGTTGAAAGTGGGGGTTCTGGTGAAGGAAAAGCCATCTATTATAGTAGCGTTTATTTTTTCGGCTGCCTGTTCGAACAGCGTATCATAATTCAGGGTAAAGATTTTCAGTCTTGATTGGGCGCGTTTTCGGGCTGCTAAAACGGTGCGTAGCATATTTGGATGAGGTGCCGTATCGTGTAGCAAGAGTTCGCATTCTACCTTTAATGTATCGACTATTGCCTTCTTAAGCTTTTCACAGTCGGCGACTAATTTTTTCATAATATCTTCGGGGCTGTTTTGATTGGCTGCAACGAAAGTTTCAAGCATGGAAAGTAAAATCTCCAGGTTAAAATTAGCAGCTTCCTTACTTTTCGCTTCATCGTATAGTCCGAATTGCTTCAGTAACACGGGTAGATCGATGTCCTTTACAGCCTCTTTAACGACCAGCCAGATTTTCCAGACTGATTTTCCTGTGTACTTTTTATCGTTAATATCGAGCTCTTTGCCGTCATTATCCAGAGTTATTGACGTTCCAGCACCCGTCAGCAGAATCATGTTTTCTGGCAACATCCATTCTTGAAATTTCTTTCTAAGCCTCTTGTATGCTTCTTTCGCCTTATCTTCGTCGGCGTAAGTCGTAACGCCTGAATTTATCTGTACCTGAGCAAGCCTGCTTTCTCTATCTTGCTGTGCAAACTTGAGTAGCTGTATCAGTTCTTTCTCGCCACTCATTTTGTCATCTCCTCGATAATTGCTTGCTGGCGCTCTGTAAGTTGAAAATATGAGTAAAGTAAATCATCAATTTCTTTTCTTTTCGATACCACATTATCTTTATTTCTAGAATCATTCTTTATAGCTGAAGATAACCTCGCAATTTCCTCAACTACGCCACTGTTAGTAGGGACAGGGATTTTACGTATGTTCTTAGGCTTGACTTGAGCAAAGATCCGCCCAGCCTCTTGCGAAATAAGCTTGTAAAGATAGTTGCAAACATTGGAGTTTAAGTACCCCTCCAAGAACAAATAATTTGTTTCGGTTGGATCCTTCAGCTTCAGTACTAATAGACTATCGATTGCGTAGTAACCTTTTTTATCGTAAACGGCCGTTACGTTATCACTGGTTTGCCGTAAGAGTATTTTAGGTTCTTCAAATAACTTCTCTGTTCTTTGTCTGTTCAACGCATACCACGGCAAGATGCCAGACTTTGCCTCACTCCTCTTTGACAATTTTTCCTTGTACTTCTCTAGATACAAAAGGGTGTTAGGAAAGTTGGCTATTCTAGTGTTTCGCTTCAGATAAATTACCTTGTGATCGGTGTTGTCATAGTTGTACCTGTGCGCCTCTCTTCCGATGAGCACTGGTTTTAGGAGTGTTTCCTCAATTTCTAGTTGTTTACATTGCGCTGAGCTAAGCCTGAATACCTTATCACCACCAGTAGAGATACCGCTCGCCACCTCATCGGCAATTTCGTTAATCGTTACAGACAACGGTTTTAGCTGATCAATTATCCTCAAGCCTTCACTATCTATGCCAAACACGTTAGATGGTGATGACAGAGTCTCATCAATAGACATATCCGTAAATGTGAAGGCATCAGGCAGTGTGCTTTGCCGCTGATCAGCTGAAACATTTCTTAAGTCAAAATAGCCATATTTCACAACGTCGACTAGTTTTTCGTTCACGATAACAAAAACGCAAGAAGGTACAATAGCCGAATCAAAGACATTATCCCCAAGATTTATTATTTTTCGGGGAGTCTTTTGCTCAAGTATTATTCTACGTGTCTTACTGTATTCATTTTGATACAGAAGATTATTAGACGTGATGTAAGAAATTACTCCGTTAGATTTTGTGCTCTTGAAAGCCAGGCCAATAAAGTAGTTGAAACTATCAGGGGTGCGTACATGAACGTTGCTATAGAGTGTTTTTAGGTATGCCTTTTCATCCGAGCTGAACTTTGCACCATAAGGAGGATTGCCGATTATAATGTCAAAGCCATCTTGAGCTCCGAACATCTGATCCATATCGAAGAAGTCAGAAGGATGTGAATTCTTGAAGGGATCAAAGCTCTTTAGCTGTTTTGTTCGATTGTCATCAAATAAGCCTTCTGGTGCTTTGGTGAGTTTATAGTACTTATCTTGGGCTGCTTTTTTCGTGTGCGGTTTACGCGCATTAAAGTATTCATTTCTAAGGTTCGCGAGTTTTTCATGCAGATTCGAGTTTGCTGAGTTCAGCCAATCAACTTGGCTAGAACCTTCGAGAGGGACTAAGCTGTTTGCGCATACGAATTTGAAGTCCAGATTTGGCAACGGCTCGACGTTCCTTCCATCCTCTTCGTCAACTATGAGTGACAGCCAAGCACGCAAGCGAGCAATCTCAACCGCCATTGGTTCTATGTCCACTCCAAAAATGTTCTTTCGGATAATTTGGAGCTTTGTTTTGTATGGGTCAAAGCGACCATCTAGACGTTCGTACATCTTGACTATCAGCTGGAGCATGCCCATTGGGAATGCTCCCGACCCACATGCGGGGTCGAGAATAGTCACCGCATCTAACGCGTCGATTATGTGCATTCGATAATCTTTAATCTTATCTCTAAGCGTATTGCTCTTGGCCTTTGCCCATTCACTGTCAGAGATATCTAGAAGGCTATCGATAGATGCTTTTGTATCGTCTCCATTTCCTACCGCATTGTACAGGTAGTTTCGTAGGGACTCCTTGCACATATAGCTAACAATTTCGCGTGGCGTATAGAAAGCTCCCTTTGCTTTACGCGCCTGCTGACCAGTTTCGTCTAGCTGAGTCGCAAGTAAGCTTTCAAAAACGCGTCCCAACATCTCTGGGTCAATGGCAATAAGCTCATACTCAGGGCTAGATTCGTCAGTGGTGAAATTGAATTGCTCGAAGTGTTCAAACAGATTAGCAAAGAAGCCCTTAGGAAATGTAAGGCTATCGTCTTTGAACCAGTCGTTTTCGTGCGGCTCGAATAGTCCACCGTTAAGATACGGCGTTTTGGTGTCGGAATGGCTTAACACCTCCCGATCGTCCAAGGGAGTATTAAGCGTTAGGAAAAATAGCTTCTCTAGGTTTGCGCGATAGTAATCGGTAGAGTCATGCTCTTTTGCATTGAAATAGCCGACACTTTCGTCAATAATGCCTTTTTTTCGCAAGAACCAGCAGAAGAGAAGACGCCCAAGTAAACGACTCGCAAACAGTTTAGCTTCCTCGTCATCCTTGTCGATGCTCTTTAGATGCTGGAACAACTCGTTGAAGCTATTAGCCACACCATCATAGAACTTCTGGTTGACACTCTTGAGTTTAAAGCTCTCCCATAGCGTGCTATGTAGTGAGCTCTGGGTGCTCAGATTATCCGCACCTATCCATTTACTGAATATATCCACCTGGGTACTGTTGAGCCTCTTATTAAGCTCGACGATGCGCAGATTCCCACGGTTAGACAGTGCGACAGATAGCGATTTACCATTCGGGGAGAGGAAAAAGTCTACGCCAACCTTATAGCGCTCGTTATGAGTGAAATCTTCATCCTCGAAATTTGGCGTAAAGTGTACACCGCCTGCAATGATCTGACGTGAGTGTTTTTTTAGCCAATAAAACTTAGCCTGGAAGAGAGAGGCATCTACGAGGTCAAATACCGCTCGATCACTTTTGAAGATTGGGTGTGGCTGGAACCAGCTATCATAACGCTCGGCATTCGGTAGATCGAATGTAGAATCCAAATAGATGTTCTCTGGTGTCCGCTCATCATTAAGACCAAGCAGACGAATTAACACCTGCGCAAGCTCAATAGCCGTGTCAAGCTTTGGCTCATCGTTAAGCTCATCAAGCAGGGCGTTTACTGCCGTGACAAAAGGGTGGCTATTTGGCATAGAAAAGAACCCCTTCCACACTGCTTACTTCTTTCTCGTCGTTAACATATGCTTCGAGCTTCCTAACGGCTTTTTCAAAACCACTAATAGTATTAGGTAGAAGCTGTTGATGCAATTTCAAGTCTAGGTTAGCCTTACGGAATAGGTCTCGCATAAGTTTGTCGTCCTGTTTAGTGACAATCTGGCTTAGGCTCACATCAACGGCAGCCCCAGGCAAAACGCGACTAAGCTCATTAAGCACGTTCCGAATTGACGGGGTAATCTTAAAGGTGCTCTTTTTACGGATCGCTTGTCGCTTCGCTAGTGCCAGAATATACTTCTTGGCTTGCTCGCGATCATACGCTATATTATCAAGCAACCGCTTGTTATCATCTGGTGAGGTGCGCAAATATTTGAGCGCTTCGATTGTCTCGACCGCGTCGGGGCTATAACTACTGGCAGCATCCGCAGCTACAAAAATATGCGTCTCAAAATCAATACCAGTTTCCGTTGTGGCTCCTTTTGCACGAGTAAGCGACAAAACAGTAGGGCTATTCCGATCTTTCCTGGCCAGCTCTGGAAGATAGCCCCATTTACCGACCGGCATGTTCTGGACTCGGTCTTTATCTTCATCGCTGGCGTCGGCCAAAAACCTGCGTAGATCAAGAACGTATTCATCGATGCTCAAAAAATCATCGTCATCATCAAGCTCACCGAACACCTCAGTTGATTTTGTTTTGTCGTAGAGGCCTAGTAGGGTGTTCTCTTGTTTCTCTGACTCTTCAACCTCGTCGATATACTCGATTGGGTTTTCGGCTTCACCGAGGACAGATTGGTCGGTGCCAATAGTATATTTAATTCTATCGATTTTCTGTTCAAGCCGATGCACAAGTTTGAGGTACGATTCAAGGTTCGTTTCTGGATGCATGTTGAAAATGTAGACTTGCTCGTACGCCGACCCAAGACGATTGATACGACCGTTACGCTGAATCATTCGCACAGGATTCCAGTGAAGATCAAAGTTAATCAGCGTTCCACAGTCCTGAAGGTTTTGCCCCTCACTAAGTACGTCGGTTGCAAATAAATAATCAATCTGCTGATCCTCGTCAATTGCCTGACCAGTTTTTGATACAGGAGAGAACCTGCTAACGATAGCTTCGATCTGGGATTTTGACTCGCCACTGACGAAGGCCGATTTTTGTCCAAAGTTTGGCGTAGAGATCAGACGAGGTAGCTTCTCGCTTAGGTATTTGATGGTATCAGCGTAGTAGCTAAAAACAAGCACTTTTTTGCCTGCTTTTTGCTCGCTAATTATCTTGGTGAGCAGGTTACTAAACGCCTCGAGCTTATCGTCATTGTCTTCGAGCGCCCGACAAATCTCGATAGTCACGCCAAGTATTTGCCTATCTTTTTGAATGTCCATCTTGAGGGCGTCAACGTTATACTTGTCGGTGTCGGCTGGAGTAAGGACAATCTGATCATCATTCTCGGAATTGGAGTTATGATCTAATACGAGCTCCATATCGTCACCGAACTCCGACTGGATAATCTGCATGTCCTTAAACTTAATGATATAACCTTGGTCAAGCTTATCTGCAAAGTAGTCGAGTTTGTTCTGGTAGTTTTCTAGTGACCGACGAAGCGCATACGGTGACGACTCGAGTCGCTTCAAGAAAGTAACACGAAGCATATTATGGACGCTCATCTGACTTTGAAGCGCAAATGATTCCTCGGTTGGGAGCTTGAATTGCCTAATATCTTCAGGGGTCTTACCGTAAAATCTATGCTGATACGTTTCAGAGCGATATGGGGAGAAGCCGAGAAGTAGCATCACCTGAAATACGTTTACGAAAACGTTCTCCGTATAGTCTGCATCCGTTGTCGCTATTCCACTGATAACATCAAGTGGGTGCTTCGTGCGTTGGGTCTGTTCAAGTAGCGAATCGACATCGAGGGTTCTCGGGTCCTTCCCTAAAAAGACTTCAAGGTTGTTGTTGATAACGTTGTTAATACTTGATCCAAGCCGTTCGCTAAAATCGTACGGAGAAGGAACAACCTCGCTCACAGGGAAACGACGCATTTTGCCATCATTCCCAAGCAACCCACCAAATTCTTTTTCGATACCTTTTCGAGTGGTTCGTACTAAGAAGTGGCGTAGGCCTTGCCGCATAATCCGATTAACCTTGTTGAAGTCGGGTTTCTCACCTTTGTTCTCTGCTTTAGCCATCTCCTTAGAGAGACGTTTAACGGCATCAAAAAAATCAATGACTTCGTTCTTCTTGCTTGTTGGATAGACGACGGGGAATGACTCGAGGCTGCCTTTAGCAGCTAGTTGGATCTGATTTACGAAGTCGGTAAGAGAGTTGTTGATAGGTGTTGCGGTCATTAGCAATACTTTGCTCTCGGGGTTGTCACTGAACCACTCGAGCAATTCTTGATGTCTTTTGCTAGCATCGTTGCGTAGGTTGTGAGCTTCGTCGACCACAAACATATCAACTGGTGCATATTTATCAATGCCACGTGCTTTTTGAATGGCATTCGTATCTTGCATTGAAATAACCTCAAAGCCGCTGAACAGTCCATGTACCTTTGCAAGATCCTGCTTCCACTGTTCGCAGAGGCTTGCTGGAGCGATAACGTATACGCGGCGAGCTTGTTTTTCGTCTATATAGTGCTTCAGTACTGCACCAGCAGTAATGGTCTTACCCAGCCCAACGGAGTCGGCAAGCATAGCTAAGCCATACTTATTGAGCTTCTTGAGAAGGAGTTGAGCGTTTCGCTGCTGAAACGCAAAAAGAATATCGGCGGTTTCCGCTGATAGCTGTTCATCCTCTACGATTTCATCCTGATACAACTCCCAAAGAGTTTTGATGTACATGTCATACGGGCTATATGTGACATCCCCGACCGGCGAGTTACCGAGTATCTGAGAAAACTCACCACTCCAGGGTTCGGTAAGCCCATCGTTCCACACGACATCAAACCAACTCAAATGACCATACTCATCCGTGTCGTTTTGTGGCTGAAACTTAACAATACGATGGTCGTCCTCAAGAGAGTTCAGCTCTGCATTGACCGTCAAGCCAGCACGCGTGAAGTTAGAGGAGCCGATAACTCCGATAGCTGACTCGCTCTCATAGCTACCGAATATATAGCACTTGGCGTGAAGAAAGCTCTTTCGATATATGCGAACCTCTAGTCGTCCGTCCGCAATCAAATCCTTAAGGTCCGTTACGAGCTTGCGGTACTCCTCATATTGCGGAAGGACCGCTAGATCGAAACTGACATCCATGTCGGGGAAATCTTGCTCGGGCGTCTCAATGTTTAGCCTCTTGAGGTAACGAGGCATCAGCGGCTCCTGCCCAATCAGTAAACGAATCGATTTGTAGTTTTTTATCTCATCAAAAATAAGCTGAGTGCCTGGAAGATCCCAATATCCTGTGGCTATTGAGAGGTGCTCGTGAGTTTTACTGATCTCTTTGAGCGCATCCCCCAATAGTTTGCGTTCATTATCTATGATTTTTGGTAACATCTATCCTATTATACAACTTTTACATCTTAAAACCGCGGCACAAAACACATTTTTCAGCGGAAAAATGTGTCAGCTCCCATTTGCTTGCAAGTGGGAGCTACGGGTATAGTTTTCGTGCGAGCTTTTGATGCTTCACGCTAGCTCTACCTTTTGACGTTCAGAGGCTATGTCATCCTTTGTTTTTATACCCTCTGACGCGAACATTGGCACCATGCTACCATCAGACCATCCCGTTACGCTTCTTTGAATACACACCCAAACATGATCTTTAAACTCATCAAATGAGCTACGGTCACTAGCCTTAAAAAGTTGATTTACAAAAGAATACTTCTTGAACAGCTTAATGAACCGTGGCAGATAATGCTGGCTGTAATCGTCGTCAACTAAAAGATAAACCATCCAAGCCGGACTATCGACCAAGAACCACATCAGAATTGAGCCATCTATATAGGCCTGGAGTAAATCGTCGTTGGTAGAATGCCGTTGTTCAATTAGGTAACTGATCGATCGAATGTTATTGTTCTTCAGATAGTTAGCAACGCCTTGCGGAAAATGATACAGTCGCCCTAGTCCAATTAGCTTATCGGACTTATTTGGGCGCTTAAACTTCTGTTCTGTTAGCGTAGTCAAGAACGCCCACCAATTTTCCTTAGCTATACAGCCGATAATAATAGCAGCAAGTTCGTATACGATAAGCCCGTGGTATTCCTTAGATGCATCACTTAAACCGCCGATATCTTCCGGAAGGACATCGAAGTACCTGGAAAGATTCTCTAATTTCTTGTAGGCTGCAACCAGAACGTCTTCTTTCTTGTGTTCCGCCGCTGCGCTAACCACATCGTAAAACTCTTGGATAAGTGGCAAGGATTTCTCATAGGCAACCGCGACTTTACTAAAATATTCGCTGCTATCTTCGTTGTATTTATGCCGACCCGGATATAGTTTGTTTACTTCTTCATATAGATTAGTAAAATAAGCTTCCGCTAAACGTCGAGCTGGCTTGCCGTCTTCTATTGCTTGCGTCAATTTATCTTTAGCAGATTCAGCCTGGGCGATATCTAGCTTTGCTTTTATATCTTGCAAATGCTCCGTAAAGATTCCCTCTAGCGTTTTTATTAGCTTTACACCTTTTTTATCATCATTAAGTGAAAAATCGACGACCCGATTCTGAGCAATGTCAAACGGCAACAGCCCTTTATCGCCGAGATCGGAGTTGAGAAGCACGACCGTCGCCTCATCGCCCAACTTTCCTGCCGCATAGCCTAGCTCGTACATGACGTTCTGATTGACCATTGCTCGCCCGGATTCACCCTTATCAACTAAGGTCATATCTGCTACAAAAACGTCTGCCAAATCAATCTTTTTTCGGATAGTCGTGGGAATGTTGATCGAGCCGACCTTGCCCTGCGTGTCCTTATCGAAACGCGGCGCAAGCTCTATACCCGGGTTCTCGGCAAGGTTGTCGATCGCCGCGCGGAGCGCTGTCTCGATAAAGTATCTGGTTTTAGTGTGGTCAGATTGCCACGAATAAAATATGACTGGTTTGTTATCTTTCATTTCGCTTCCTCCACTTGTTGCAAGTCATCAAGGCTAGGGTCGAGCATCTCATTGATTTCGTCTAGGCGGGTAGTGTCGATACTAGCCGCTTTGAAGAGGCGCTGCGCGAAATACGAGGTTATGTAACCTGCCAGTAGGGTACGCCACTCGCAGCCTTCGTTTTTACCGCTCAAGCCGATGACACCGTCTGTTTCACCAACAGGTCTTGCGTACTGCATGATGGCTGTTAAGTTGGCGTGTGAGCTTAACAGGGATTCGCTCCGAAATATAAAGTCGTAACAATGGGTAGGCATTGAGGCATTTTCAGGATCATCTGTTTTGAGCTTTTTGCCAAGAGCCTTCGCACGTTCTTCGGCGTTTTTGTCTTTCGTAGCTTCTGGCGCGTCGTCAGGGTACTGTACCTCGGCACCTATCGCTTTAACAACCTTCTCCGCGCTGTACCGTGTTCCTCCCCAAGTACCCCTAGCTTCATCGAAGCTGCTTAACAAAAGCAAATGCCCTAACACCCACGTTTCGTACAAAGTCCGCAAATTACCACCGGCCGTGTCACCAGTACCACTACTAACTGCATCGTCAATGGCACATAAATAGCGGTTACAACGATAAAGTGCGGCTGCGGCAGTAAATACACTCCCGCTTGTTTTATCGACGGTTAGCTCAGGTAAGGCTTCATCGAGATAGGCTGTCAGGTCTTTGATTACCTGATGCTGATGTGGCCAATTTTGCATATTCATGTCTTTATTGTACTTCTTTTCTGCGAAAGTATGACCTTCCCACTGCCTCTGTATTATAAGGGGTAAATAGGCCGACCCAAGGTCGTTCTGCAGGTGTGGAGCTCCACCTTGACTCGGCCTATTTGCCCCTTGCCCCAGGCGGTGAGCGGGAAGGTCGAATCGCTCGAGAAGAAAAGAGAGGCATAAATATTTCAAGGAGGTTCTCTATGGACGAAGATTTTGAGCGTGCAGCGAAGATTGCAGCACTGAACGACAAGTGTCGAAGTACAGGGATGCATGTTGTGCTAACAGCAGGTGTTAACGATACGCTACCGGATGTTATGGGGTTGATGCAAGCGGTACATGAGTTTGATCGTTTTACAGAAGATAACGATCCGTATGGTGAGCATGACTTTGGTTCACTGGAATGGCATGGAAGTAAGGTGTTTTGGAAAATAGATTACTATGATCCGGAACTGAGATATGGTCGCGACCCGCTCGATGTTGAGTGCAAGCGGGTCTTGACCGTAATGCTCGCGAGTGAATATTAGTTCACTCGCTTTTTAGTATACCCGGAAGTCTGTATGGCTTCCGGGTATTTTTGTTTTATATACGTTTTTTAAGTTTCTTGAAGGAGATTGGATTGTGGGTGCAATGACTGGATATAACGGGTGGAGTAATTACGAAACGTGGTTGGTGGCGCTTTGGCTCAATAATGACGAGGCTAGTTACAATGCGTTGGAGGCGTTGAAGAAGAAAGCCGGAAGTGACTACTCAAAAGCTGAACAGCTTGAGGAGTTGACGAGAGAGCTGTATGAGTTTGAACCAACTGGATTGGTCGCTGATTTGGTCAACGCGTCGTTTGGATGGGTCGATTGGATGGAGATAGTGACAGCAGACTAGTCCCCGATCGTCCTGAGCACGACGATAAACTACTCAAACAGACGGACAAATGATTTAGGGTTAAACGCATTCGACCAGATACGTTCAAAATCTCCTTTAAGGGTTTTTAGGTCAGTTGCAAGTACGTGGATCTCGTCTTCGTCCATACCCATAGCCTCAAGCTTCTTTCGGGTTGTATATAGGAAACTATTTTTATCATTGCCATGCTTGAGGATAAAGCCAATATGCGGATAGTCACCGTCCTCCCAACCTTCATCCTCGCTATGCTTGATGATTTCCTCTAGCCGCTTACGGGTAATGTAGAGCGGCTTATCATCCATGATGACGATAATAGCCTCTCGACCATCTTGCGTACGTATGTATAGGTCTGGCCGATTCTTAGGAAACTGTGTGAAGCGGTTGATCTCGGACTTGGTAAATATATCGGCGTCGGCCGGTAACGAGCGACTAAAGTTGGCGTAGCAGTACGCAGTGACAAGACAGTGCTCGACGAACTCCGATGTGGCAACATCATTCTTGTAGAGAGCGTGGACAACCGACTCCTTAACGTTCATGAGCTTGCGGACGATAGTAACCCCTTGTTTGTTCAGATAATAATAGGCTGCCTTTCGATCTATACGAAACTCCTTTTCATAAACCTTGCTGACTATCCCTTTCTCGACTAATGACTCCAATGATTGATAGACACCAGGACGACTAATACCCATAACTTGAGCTAATAACTGTGCAGAAATAAAACGAAATTTAAATAATAACTTTAATACACGTTGCTGTTGAGATGATAACTTTACTTGCTGATCGCTTGCTTCCATACTAATTCCTCTCCTATACGTAGTATATATAAAGAGAGAGTAAAAAGTGAATACTCTTCTCTGTTATTTCATGCAATTTTACTTACTATGCACAGTAGGTAAATAACACATCGGAATATTATTAATTACCCTTGATAGTTATTTAAATACCCTGTATATTTAATTACAGAGATGGCACGTTAACAATTCGACTTCGCTAGAACAAAAAGGAGGGGCTAAATGAGCAGTATGACAAAACAAGATTTCCTAGGTCTGCTTACCGAGTATATAGGCAAGTTATATCTAGAAAACCTTGCAAGCGACCGTGAAGTGTTGGAAGACGAAGCGATGGAAGCAGTCTGCGCCTGTCGGCATTACGACTTGGCAGATACCATGCACGAGGCTCCAGACGAAGATCTGCTGGCCATCGTAACCAAAGCCGACCCATGCACGATATGCAACGAGTAGCTAAATTAGACGCTCTGTAATAAAATAGGACTAATGTCCAGAAAACTAGTAACTATGCAGATATACATCACCGAGGCTGTAAGAGAGCGTGCTAAAGCCGTAGCAAAATTACAAGGCAAGACGCTCAATGAGTTCATCATGGGACTATTCGCGAACTCAGGAGACAAAGAATTAAAGAAACTGGCTGAGCAGGAACTCAAAGAGCGCCCCAAGCCAGGCCGTCCGTGGAACAATAAATAATCCCTAGCGAGTCGAGTTGTTAACGTACCTATCACTAGGTACGTTTTTTATGGAGGGTATTATGGGCGAAACAACAAGCTTCTACGCACCAAGCGAGACCAATATCGAGCAACTTCAAGTTATCCTTGCCCAGAAATCTGGCACAGATGTGACATTCGAAGAAGCAAAAGAAATCGGGGTGCAACTCTTGTCGCTGTATGAGTGTTTAGCTCGGGATAGAAAATCTCACGAAGATGAGCAAGGCCATGAATGACGTAGATCGATCAGCGGTTGTATTAGCGCGAGTTTCCTCTAAAGGGCAAGAAGACGAGGGATATTCGCTCGAATCTCAAGTTAAGCTCCTGACTACTTACGGCGGCAACAACGGGCTAGCCATTATGAAGAAATATAAGATTGCCGAATCCGCTTCAAAGAGTGAGCAACGAAAAATATTCAAAGAGGCCATGCAGTTCATTGAGAAGAGAAACATCAAAAACCTTATCGTTGAAAAAGTCGATCGCCACGTACGCAATCTGCACGATGCCGTAGAAACACACGACTGGCTTATTGCCGACGAGACAAGAAAGGTACATTTCGTTAAGGACTCAATCGTATTACATAAAAACTCACGCTCGCAGGAGTGGCTTAACTGGGGTATGCGCGTAGTCCTCGCTAAGAACTACATCGACAACCTTCGCGAAGAGGCTATGAAGGGTTGGGCGGAGAAACTGGCACAGGGATGGATGCCAGCACCACCACCTCCAGGCTATATGACCGTTGTCCGTGGCGGCAAACGCATTCACGATTTCAATCCGAATACATATAAATCTATGCAGCGTATCTTTCAACTCATGCTAGAGCCGCAGCATACTATAGAAACAATCCGCCATAAAATGACCGAGTTTGGGCTAGTAACTGGCAAAGGTAGACCGTTCTCTAAAAGTCATGCGCACCGTATTCTGACAAATCCGTTCTATGTAGGAACGATACAGTTTAATGGCAAAGAGTACCAAGGTAAACAGCCTCATCTTATATCAGAGGAGCTATTCAACGCAGTACAGGCCAAAATCTCTCGTAAGCGACCAGTGAAGTATCGCAAACATAACCCGTTGCTCAAAGGTGTCATGGCCTGTGAGCACTGCGGCAAGAATATTACATGGCAGCTACAGAAAGGGCGATTATATGGCTCGTGCCAGCGCAAGCTGGAAGCTTGCAAGAAGCAGAGCTTTATCCGTGAAGATGCCGTCCTAGAGCTTATTCAAGGCAAGCTAGACGACCTTATTTGCCCGTCCCCGGAGGTTGTAACGTGGCTGACAACGTTACTACACCAAGACTTTCAGCTGTCAGTAAACAACGTCGAAGAGGCTCAAAAAGCCTTAGACGAACGAATGGAGCGTATCAAGCGGATGGATGACATGCTATATGACGATAAGCTGACTGGACTTATATCTGGCGAGCGCTATCAGAGCAAGCACGATTCATTCATTAGTGAAATTAACGATCTGCAAAAGCAGAAAGGAGGCATAAGCCAAGAATACGAAAAGAAGTACATGAATGGGATATCCGAGATTGAGCTGTCACAGGACGCTAAACGGCTCTTCGCGGACGAGAATACGAGTAATGACGACAAACGAATAATTTTAACCAAACTCTTCGAGAAAATTAGCCTAAAAGATAATTCCGTATCTGTTACATACACCAAACTGACACAGGCAATCGCTCGAAATAGTGGTAAAACAAGGGAGATTCTGGGATATGCAAAATAACGATAACCAAACTATCAAAAATGACCCCAATAACAGGGGTCAAAATGAGGTCGAGAGTATCTCTCCCGAATTGAGTTCTATATGGCTGGGGATGAGGGATTCGAACCCCCGATCCTGGGACCAGAACCCAGTGCCTTACCGCTTGGCCAATCCCCATTGAACGACGACTGTGATATTATAATTGATCAGTCAACGAAAGGCTAGGGGTTTAGGCCTGGGCTGTCTCGCCGATGGAGCATGCTGACTTCATAAGCGATCAACTGAACGTGCCCATTACAGTCGATCATGAGGCAGCACATTTCTCGTATGAATATCAAGACGGAGCCACTTACATACCACTATGTACGAGTAATCGGCTGCTCATGCCGATGGCCGGCCGCATGATCTTGGATAGCCGCCCATCGAGCCTAGAAAATACCGTTTTGTGCCCGGAAATGCCAGCGCATTACGTTCGACACCACCGCCGCACCTACCTCTATGGCCCCAATGTGATGTTGCCTGCGAATAGACAGCCGGCGATGTACAGGGTCTCACCCCCAGCTAAGTGATCTGTTAGCCGGGAGATTTGCTACACTAGAAAGATGGAACTGATCGTCGATCTGCATACTCACTCTCACTATTCGCGGGCCACGAGCCGCGAGTGCACGTTTGAGGGGTTGTACAAGTGGGGCAAGCTAAAGGGCATTACAGTGATCGGCACCGGCGATTTCACGCATCCCGAGTGGTTTGCGGAGATGCGTGAGAAGCTAGTGCCTACGCCAGGCGGGCTGTTTACGCTGCGGCCAGATATCGCCGAGGAGGTCAATGCTCGGTTACCGCAGACGGTGCGCACGGCGCCGCTGTATTTTGTGCCGAGTGTGGAGATTGCAACGATTTATAAGAAAAGTGACCGCGTGCGTAAGCTCCACCAGCTGATTATTCTCCCGACTTTTCAGGCGGTGAGCGAGTTAAATGCTCGTCTCGAGCGTATCGGTAATCTCAAAGCGGACGGCCGTCCAATCTTGGGGCTAGATTCCAAGGAGTTGCTACGCATAGCGCTTGACGTGACCCCCGAAGCGCTCTACATCCCAGCGCACATTTGGACGCCGTGGTTTGGGCTATTCGGCAGTAAGTCTGGTTTTGATAATTTGGCGGAAGCCTATGAAGACTTGACGCCGGAAATTCGGGCCATCGAGACGGGATTATCCAGCGACCCGCCGATGAACTGGCGAGTGACCGACCTTGATGGCTTGAGTATTATCTCTAATTCAGATGCGCATAGTCCCCAAAAGCTGGGCCGTGAAGCGACGGTGGTGCAGGCCGAGCCAACTTACGCTGACGTGATTGGCGCTATCAAAACCAACGATGAACGCTTGATGGGGACTATAGAATTCTTCCCGCACGAGGGCAAATATTTTGCTGACGGGCACCGGGCTTGCAATGTGCGTTTCACCCCCGAAGAAACGAAAGCGCACGGCGGCATTTGCCCGGTATGCGGCAAGCCGCTCGTTGTCGGAGTTGACTATCGGGTCGGCGAACTGGCGACGCACCCTGCCGGCTACCAAAAGCCAAACGCGAAGCAAACCGAATACATTATCCCGCTGCCCGAAATTGTGGCGGAGCTAAAGGGTGTCAAAAGCGTTGGGTCCAAGGCGGTAATTGATGAGTGTATGGCGATATATGCCGCTTTGGGCAATGAGTTTGGCATTTTGCGCACGCTGTCCGCCGAAGCGATCCGTGCCAAGGGCTTCGACCTTTTGGCTTTGGCTGTTGAGCGATTGCGAGCCCGCGATGTATTGCTGGATGCAGGCTACGACGGCGTTTATGGTACGATCAAGATTTTCAAAAGTGCTACCGAACGCCAGGAAACCCTCAACCAACTCAGTTTGTTATGACCGATGCCTTGATTGGCCTTAACGACGCGCAAAAGGCGGCAGTTACCGCAGACGACGGGCCGCTTTGTATCATAGCTGGCCCAGGCACGGGCAAAACCAAGACGCTCACCGCCCGAATCGCGTATCTTATGCAGCAGCACAATGCCCCGCCGAGCAGCATTCTGGCGCTGACATTTACAAACAAAGCGGCGCGCGAAATGCAGTCTCGTGTCGGGCAATTGCTGAGTGGGCGGTACGTCGCGCCGCATATTACCACCTTTCATGGGCTGTGCTACCAGTTGCTTTCTCAGGATGTCGACGACCTACGCATGATCTCTGAGGCTGACCGTCTAGAGCTACTGCGCACCTTGAAACCAACGAGTGCAAAGGACATGACCGTGCGGGAGCTATCAGCGCATGTGTCATTTGCAAAAAGTGCGGCCATAGGCGAAGAAGGTCACGACGATTCGTTGTTCATGCCGCTGCTCAAGGAATATAATGCTGCGCTTCGGGCTCAAAATTTGTATGACTTTGACGACCTGCTACAGCAAACGTATGAGAAGCTCAAAAGCGATACGACGTTTCGGCGGGATATTCAGCGACGTTGGCAATATGTCTTGGTCGATGAATTTCAGGACACGAACGAGTTGCAATATCGGTTGCTGCGACTCCTTACCATGCATGAGAATCTTTTTGTGATTGGTGATCCATTGCAGTCAATATATGGTTTCCGCGGTGCGGCCGGTGATATATTTGAGCGCTTTGAAAAGGACTTGCCGCAGACGCAACGCATTACCTTGACCGCCAACTATCGCTCTGCTCCCGAAATTGTGCAGACAGCAAACGCTGTGTTCCCCGAAGCGCCCAAGCTGGAAGCGCAACAAAAGTCGCAGGGTAATGCACAGGCTTTGCTGGTTTTGAATGAGTACCGGGAGGCGCGTTGGATCGTTCAAGCAATTGAGCAGGATCTTGGCGGCACTGACTTCCAGCGGAGTCACCAGCTGACCGGGTATGAAGCTGGCCCGCCACGCAGGTTCGGTGATTATGCCGTGCTATATCGTACGCATCACATAGCTCGCGCGCTCAGGCGTGCTTTCGCCGAGTCGGGCATCCCACATCAGTGCGTCGGGGATGACTCTCCATATCTGCAAAAGCCGTTTCGGACTGCCACTGCGGTGATGCGTTGCCTTATCCAGCCTAAAGGTAGTTTGACCGCAAGCGATATGCGCTTGCTCAAGGCTGTTCCACGCAAACTGCTGGATGTGCTGCATGCACAGCAATCCCTGCCACCAACGCGGCTGCTTGCTCGGATTGTCGAGACTTGCCAGCTTACCAAAGATAATTCCGCGGCTATGCGAGACATCAACCAAACGCTCGGCACGTTGGTGCGGTTTGATGCCTTGTCACATGAGGCGTTTTTGCAGCAGCTTCAAGAGCTTGCAGCGCAAGATTTCTACAACCCGGAGGCCGATGCGGTGGCGCTGCTGACGATTCACGCTGCCAAAGGCCTGGAATTTGGCTATGTGTTTTTGATTGGCGCAGAGGAGGGAATTTTGCCGCATACCCCCAAGGATGCCGACCAACACAACATCGAAACACAGCGAACTCGGCACAACGACGAAGAAAAGCGCCTCTTTTACGTTGCCGTCACCCGCGCACGCACGCAGCTCACTATTCTTCACGCCAAAACACGAGCTGGACAGCCCACCAGGCTCTCGCCTTTTGTGGCCAGCCTTCCGGAGCTAATTCTGCCGCGCGGCACGGACCCCGATCTCGCTAAACAGCACCATGCCCAAACCAAACGTGCTCTCAAGAATGCTCAGATTGGCTTGTTCTGACGCCGAGTTCGCTGTATAACATTATCTTTAAGGAGACATATGAGCCGACAAGAAGGTGCTATTCAAGATGAGATGACCAGGGTAGTGCACGGCTATCGCCGGGTGCTGGAAAAATCGTGGTCACCCGACACAAGACACCCTAACTGCAATCGACTGAAGGGCGTGCCGCTGTCGTGCGGACAATGCGTCGTAGCGTCCTGTGTTATCCTGCCGAGGTTACAAAGGCAGTTCCCCCAAGAAAGCATAGGTATAGAGACGGGAATAGTGTGGAGAGCGGGTTTGGGCGACACGGCACTCACACCTGTAATTGGTGGCGAAAAACATACGTGGATAGATTGGCAGCGCACCGGCTTTTATAATGTAAGCGTTATCGATATGACCGCAGATCAAGCAACTGATGAATATTTGCGCTCGCAACCCACTGTCGTTGCCACACGCAGGACGCTCAGAGAAGAAGGTCTCGTATATGAAACCTATAGACATTTCGGTGACGCTCACGAGCTACTTGCGTATGAAGACCGATATGGTGGGGATCCGGAAGCGCTACGGGCCCGCTTGGAACTCCTGGAAGATAACTTTTGTCGCCAACTAGCTATTTTGGGAGAGCAGGCGATAGGGAATGCTTGAGAATTGCTCTGCATGGTAGCGGTGCTTTCTCGTGGTCGTTCGATACGGTCTGTGACAAAAGCTAACAGCTTCTCCCCCAAGTAGCCATACACCGTATGCTCTATGAGAGTTTGCTTGTTACGAAGGACGGTCGCCTGGCAATAAAGTGCTTGCATCTCAAAGGCGCTTATGTCATAATTAGGTAAAACGTGCGCACAGAATGCGCTTTTATTTTGGAGAAGCTATGCACCAGTCCACTATGATCCGCAACATTGCCATTATTGCCCACGTTGACCACGGCAAAACGACGCTGGTGGACGGCTTGCTCAAGCAGTCCAAAACGTTTCGTGACAACCAAGCTGAAATGAGCCAGACGCTCATTATGGACAGTGGCGACCAAGAGCGTGAACGCGGCATTACCATTACCGCCAAGGTGACGGCCGTAGAACATGGCGATTACCGCATCAACATTATTGACACGCCAGGGCACGCCGATTTCTCTGGCGAGGTGGAGCGCACACTCAATATGGCCGATGGCTGTTTACTGATTGTGGATGCCCAGGAAGGCCCTATGCCACAGACGAAATTTGTGCTGGGCAAGGCGCTGGCGCAAGGCCTCAAGCCAATCGTCATTATCAACAAGATCGACAAACCGGGTAGCCGCATTGCAGAGGTAGAAGATGAGCTGGCTGACTTATTTTTGGAGCTGGCAGTGCACGAAGATCAGCTGCATTATCCAGTGTATTACGCCATCGGCCGTGAAGGCAAAGCGTGGCGCGAGATTCCTACCGACAGCAGCGCGCCAGGTAACCTAGACATTATTTTTGACGCTATTATCAATGACATTCCTGCGCCAGAAGTAGAGCCCGATAAACCATTTCAGATGTTGGTGACCGCCCTGGCTTGGGATTCGTACAAAGGCAAGTATGCGATTGGCCGAATCGCCCGGGGACAGATTAAGAGCGGCGACCAGGTGATGCTGTGTAAGGCCGACGGCTCTATGCAGCGCGCCAAAGTTGAGTTGGTATTTATGAGTCGCGGCATCTCAAAATTTGAAGTTGACGAAGGCGTCGCTGGCGACATTGTGCAGTTGACTGGCATCGCCGATGCGCGCATTGGCGAAACGATCGCCGACGCCGATGCGCCCGAAGCCTTGCCGGTGCTTGAGGTAGAGGCTCCAACATTGCGTATCTATCTTGGCCCCAACACCTCACCGTTCAAAGGTCAAGAAGGCGAATTTAGCACGTCACGCCAGATCGGTGAGCGGTTGCATAAAGAGCTGGAAACCAACGTGGGCCTTCGCGTAGACGACGAAGGTATTGGCTTTTTGGTAGCCGGCCGCGGCGAACTCCACTTGTCTGTTTTGATCGAAACCATGCGCCGTGAGGGCTACGAATTTGAAGTGGGCCGACCGCAGGTGGTAACACACGAAAAAAATGGCAAAATAATGGAGCCGGTGGAAGAACTTATCATCGAAGTGCCAGCTGAGCATGTCGGCACGGTGCAAATGGAACTCGGCCAGCGCCGCGCTACGCTCAAAGAGCAATTTGCCAGCCCGAAGGGTGTGACTAAGCTGGTTTATGAACTGCCCACACGTGCACTGCTGGGTCTGCGCAACATTTTGCTCACCAACACCAAGGGCACGATTGTGATGAACAGCCTAATGACCGGATATCAAGAATTGGGCAGTAGCTTGCAGCAACTCCGCAACGGTGTTCTGATCGCTTTTGAAACAGGGGTGACTACGCCGTACTCTTTGCAAAACGCCGAGGCTCGTGGCAGCTGCTTTGTCGGTCCCGCCGAAAAGGTCTATGCCGGACAAGTTATTGGCCTTAACAACCGCCAAGAAGACATGGAAATCAACGTTTGCAAGGCCAAGCACCTCACCAACATGCGCAGCTCGAGCAGCGACGGTGTTGTGCAGTTGACGCCGCCAATCATCTTGAGCCTCGAACAGTGCTTGGACTTTATCGAAAATGACGAATTGCTAGAAGTGACACCCAAGAATTTGCGCCTCCGCAAGCGAGAGCTCGATCCCATCAAGCGCAAGCGAAGTAAATAGTCCAAAAGTAACAAGATAGGTTTTATGGATACACGTTATGACTGAACGTTCTGATTTTTGTGGTATGGGTGGTAAAGAACCGGCTGCTGAGTTCGATGTACCTCCTAAGGTGCTAGAGACCATGCTCGCCATCGCTGACGTTACTCACCACTTTCTCGAGGATAGGTACGGTGACTCCGTTCCATCCAACGGCACAAACTTAAATACCGCTCTACCGGTAAGCAACAGCATTTCTCTTGAATAATAGTGAAGTATGCAGAAGGTGAGCAACGAAAAGAGCGGTGCGAGCTATAAGGTTGGGCGACTCATACATCACCACACAAGAAGCTTGATGAAACCTTGATTTTCTGCTGCTCGTTTGGCGACGACGTAGTATGCTAGGTACTATATGATCGTGGTTAGTGACGAGCAGTTTGAGGAGTTAATGGAGCAGGCGTTTGAGCGCTTGCCTAAAGTCCACCGTGATGCGGTCAAAAACGTCGCAATTGTCTATGCCGACGAGCCGTCAGAGGCACAGCGAGCAAAGCTCCGCCCTGGTGAGGTGTTGCTCGGCTTATACGAAGGTGTGCCATTGGCTCGACGGCAGGGCGTGACTTCTTATGGGCCGGATAAGATCACGCTTTTTAAAGAAGCTTTATGTGCACGGGTTACCAGCCTCGCCGCACTACGTGAGGAAATCTATCACACATTGTGGCACGAAATCGCCCACTATTTTGGACTTGACCATGCAGCTATCAACAAACTTGATCGCTGAAATGCTATGATGAGACCATAATGGGGGAGCACAATATGGATAAGATCAAAATAGTTGTTGTGGCAGGCACCATTCGTGAGGGCCGCAAATCATTCGCCGCAGCGCAGTGGGTCGCGGCACTTGGCCGCCAGATTGAGGGAGTGGAGATTATATTTGTTGACCCGCGGGATGTCCATTTACCACCCGAAGGCGGGCCAAAAGACGGGCGGGACGCAAGCTACAGCGACATAACTGCCGCAGCAGACGGCTTTTTTATCGTGACGCCCGAGTACAACCATGGCTACCCGAGTTCGCTGAAGCGTCTTCTGGACAGCGAGTACGATAACTACCGGCATAAGCCAGTGGTACTCGCTGGTGCAAGTGACGGGCCGTGGGGCGGCGTGCGCGTCTGTGAAGCGTTGCTTGCACCACTGCGCTCAGTCGGGTTGCTGGTAGGCCAGCGCACCGTATATTTCCCGTTTGTCCAGAATGTATTTGACGAACAGGGGCAGATCGATCCCGCGAACGCCGAGAAGTACGCCAAAAGCATCCAAGGCGCGTATGATGAGTTAATCCAACTTGCCCGTTGGCTCAGACTGGGTCGCGATGGGCTGGCGCAATAGCACTGAGGTTTCGCGACGGGGCTAAGTCAGCTATACTTGTGGCATGCAGGAGAATATGAGTCGCGCTGGTTTGCTGCGCACGTTTGGCGCTTCGGCTAGCTTGACGGTGATCGTTGTTAGCGCGGTCCTGGCTTTTCTTGGCATCGGTGCTGCGCTGATTACCCTCATTCTTGTGACGGTCGAGGTAGTTTTTAGTTTTGATAACGCTATTCTGAACGCAAAGGTGCTCGGCACACTGTCGGCGTTTTGGCAACGTATCTTTCTAAGTGTGGGTATGATTATTGCAGTGCTTGGCATGCGGGTGGTGTTCCCGATTGTTGTTGTGGCCGTAACGGCGCATTTGGGCGCGCAGCAAGTACTCGACCTTGCCTTACATCACCCAGAGCAATACACGGCAAAATTATCCGATGCGCATACGGCTATTGCCGCATTTGGCGGTGCTTTTTTGTTGATGCTTGCGCTGAATTTCTTTCTTGACGATCGTCGGCGGGTCTTGTGGCTGGTGCGCGTAGAGCACTTTATGCAAAACTTGTCCCAGTCGTGGTTGCCGGCTGTGGTGACAGTGCTTGCCGTTGGCTCCGTGGCGATATTGCCGGGAAATCATGAAACTGGCAGAACACTGTTTGCTGGGCTCATGGGCGTCGCGACCTATCTCGCAGTGCAGCTGGTTATGAAATTGGCCGGCATGATGCAGCAGACACCCGGGTCTGGAGCGGGTACCCGCACTGGCTTTGCGGCATTCGTAACTTTTTTGTACTTAGAAGTTCTGGATGCCAGTTTCTCGTTTGACGGAGTGCTCGGAGCATTTGCCATCACCAGTAAGGTGATTCTTATTGCCGTTGGCCTTGGCGTAGGTGCCTTTTGGGTGCGATCGCTCAGCGTTTTTATGGTGCGCCGGGGGACGCTTCAATCATATCGCTACATCGAGCACGGCGCGCACTATACCATTTTGATTCTTGCCAGCCTTTTGCTCACGAGTGTCGTGCTGGATGTGCCGGATGCGATTGCCGGCCTGGCGGGGGTTGGTTGCATCGTGAGTTCGGTGATTGCGTCGCGCCAGGCGCTCGCACAGAAGCGGTGAGCCAATAGTCTCGCCTCGGAGTAGCTTATGCTATACTTTTGAATATGAGTAAAGAAAACGAAAAACCTGTCCATACCTCTGTGCGCGATACTCACTATAATTGGTATGTCGGCTCCTTTGTCATAGCGCTTTTGCTGCTCGGCTCGACCGCCTGGATTGCCCACCGCGGCACAATTACCGGCGCAGAGCTAACGCTTTTCCGCGATATCAATAATTGGCCCAACAAGTGGACGACGTTCTTCAAAGTTGCCAGTATCGCACACGAAAGCATGCTATTTGGCGCCGCAGCAGTTGTGCTGGCCTTTTTGTTCCGTGCATATAAGTTAAGCTGGCGCTTGGCCGTAGAAACTGTCGGCGGATATGCTGTCGCCGAGGTGTTCAAAAAGGCTATCGGCCGGCCGCGGCCATTTGCATTGCTAGAACACGTACACCTGCGCTGGACTGATTCCGGCAATGGATTCCCATCGGGCCACGCCATGATGATTACCATTATCATGCTCACTATTTTGCCATACGTGCCCAAAATGTGGCGGTGGATTATCCCAATCCCAATTATTCTTGTCGGGCTATCGCGCGTATATTTGGGCCTGCATGCACCGCTCGATATTGTTGGAGGATTTGCCGTCGGCCTCGCCGTTGTTGCGTTTGTGCGTATTCTGCCAGGTGCACTCAAGCAAAAACTCCGTTTGGATTGATGCCTTAATGGTGCGCAAACATCTGGCACCTAATGCGCTGAGCAAACAGCAAGCCTGTTGATAAGTAGCTTGTGCTTTGAGTGCGGTTGCGATATATTGACTACGGAAGCGAGAGACTTCCATAAGGCTCGGGTTTGTCCCGGGCCTTTAAGGTTTTCTGGATACTTTTGCGCCGCACATCGAGTGGTTTTGCACCAACAACACCGCGATGTTTAAACCCTAGCAGCACAAAAGCTTCGTACGGGAAGGCATGTGCAATTTGGTTAGGGCAGCGACCGGGGGGCAAATCCAACTCGCCGGTGATAGATACCGATAACGTGTGGTAGAATGTGCGCATGCAGATGGCGCTTTTGGTTTTAGGGGTTTTGAACGCGGCAGGGCTGCTATTTATCGCCACCCGTTTGCGTGCCGGTGGTGTCGATAGTGCACTGCGTGATGAATTTGCGCGCAACCGCCGTGAGCTGGCTGAGAGTAATAAAGACTTGCGAGAAGAAATTTCCGGGGGCATAAGCCAAACCCGTGAGACGCTCGACAAGCGCCTAGAGGCATTGCGGGACAAAAACGACGAGAAACTCGAACTGATCCGCAAGACGGTCGAGGGACGGCTTGAGTCGCTCCAAAAAGACAACGCCGAAAAGCTCGAAAAGATGCGTGAAACGGTGGATGAAAAGCTGCAAAGCACGCTTGAGAAACGGCTAAGCCAAAGCTTTAAGCTTGTGAGTGAGCGCTTGGAGCTTGTGCAGAGAGGCCTGGGTGAAATGCAGGGCCTCGCAACTGACGTTAGTGACTTTAAACGCGTACTCACCAATGTCAAAACGCGTGGCACCTGGGGCGAAGTGCAGCTAGAAAATCTGCTGGAGCAAGTATTTATCAAAGATCATTATGCGAAGCAGGTAATGCTGTCGCCGAGCAGCCGTGACGCGGTAGACTTCGCCATCAAGCTGCCCGATAAGAGTTCCAAAGAGGGCTTTATCTATCTACCGATTGACGCGAAGTTCCCCATGGAAGACTATCAGCGGTTGGTCGCTGCCCAAGAAGTCGCCGATCCGGTGGCAATTCTTGCGGCTGGCAAAGCCATGGTGACCAGGATTAAGCTTGAGGCGAAATCTATCAAAGAAAAGTATATCAAGCCGCCGCTGACGACTGATTTCGCTATTTTGTACGTGCCCACCGAAGGGCTGTATGCGGAGATCTTGCGCACCCCCGGGCTGTTTGAAAGCCTACAACAAGAATATCGCGTGACGATTGCCGGACCCACGACAGTGGCTGCTATCCTCAGTAGTTTTCAGCTCGGCTTCCGCACGTTGGCTATTGCCGAGCAGACTGGCCAAGTGTGGGAACTGCTCACTACCATTAAGGGTGAGTTTGGCAAGTTCGGTGACCTCCTGGATAAAACGCGCGAAAAGCTTGTCCAGGCGACAAACACTATTGATTCTGCCTCCAAAAAGTCTCGTACTATCGAGTCAAAGCTCTCCAAGGTCCAAAAGCTCGCCGATAAAACCGAGAACGCATCACGGCTCGAACTCTAGGTGTAGCGTAATCAGACCTGTCTTAAAAGCTAGCCAAAGGCAAGGCAACGCACGGCGCGGAGCATTGACTAATACGTGTTTATAGTTCATAATGTATATATTATGAAAGTGATCAAGGATTTAGAGCCCACTTTCAACGAGCGCCCTGACACTCGATTTGTAAAGGCCCGAGCAGTCGCTAGTGTTCTCTTCGCGCTTACAAGCTCAGTCGGGGTGTACGAAGTCTCTACATCCCTTGTGCCGACAACGACTGCCGCCACGTGCGCTGAGATTACGCCGCAATCGCAGACTGCCGCAACAGTACTGGCTAATACGCCAGATAGTCCATTCATGACAGACATAGGTGGTGTGGTCGGAACGGTCAATCTCCTCAATACGGAGGTAGAGTTTATGAGAGACTATCCGGGCCTGGCTCCAGATTCCAATGCGGCCCAAAATGCTATGGCTACGATCGCCGGCGACTATGCGGCAAGGACGGATATGCAAGAGGATGATGAAACAAATTGGGTGGTCGATTCGGCTGCGGCAGCTAAGGATGGCGTTACGCTGTATGACCCAAGACCTTACATTACTCCGCCGGAGGACGACTTGGAGCATGGCGCTACGCTACCATTCGCTACCTACGTGGATATGTCTCGCAAATACCTTAGACAGTTTGGCATAACGAGGGTCGGCCTTGTAAGCGCTGACCCCGGGATCAAAGACAGGCTGCCGAACAATGAACGCGTACCTTCAGATGCCGATACAGATACACGAGTAGCAAAAGAGGATGTCGTGTCAATAATGAAGGCGTTTAGCAGTATGCCCGCACAATATATACGGCTAGCTAATACCCACGAAATCCTCTTTAGTGCAGTTAAAAATGTGCCTAGGAGTACAGATGATGCCGCCTATACATATATGGACGGGCCACATGATAAGATAGTGATGAACATAAGCTATGACAACGACCCATTAGTTATGGGGCATGAGTTGGCTCACGACATAGATGCTGCAACGTGTGGTGGGGCGAAGGCTGCCCAATCAGACCCCTCGTACACGAGATTTAATGACGGCCCTTATGATACAGATATGCCAGATAGTGGGGTGCTCAGTAAAGAGATGTTTTGGACTGACCCTCAAGTGAAAAAACTGGAGGATCAGGAAAGCAAGGACAGGGTAGCCGGGAAGGCCGATGCCGCTGATGGCATCAACAATGCTCTAGACAATAGATTGTCTGAAGTTTGTTTTGCCACCGACTATAGTAGGACAAGCGGCCTAGAGGACAAGGCAGAAGAAGGAAAAGTTATGGCTTCCGGGAATTGGGTAGGAGTGCTTGATAGCGAGACGCCTCGTGTCAAGAGCAAGTTCTTGGTGCTGCTCGCACGACTATATCAACGTGCCCCTAATACGGCGCGCTATCTTTCGGATATCAGTCATAAAAACTCGTCCGCTGATGGAGGTATGTAGGTCGAGGCCCTGCGACTTATAGCGATTTGAGCCAGTCGATGGTAAGTGCGGCGGTCCACGAAAAGTTTGCGATACCGAGCGGCGCACCGGTGAGCGGATTGAAGTATTCGTTAAAGTTGCCATTCTCAACAAGTTCTAGGGAGCTTTCGATGAGTGCCGCGGCGTGCTCTTTGTAGCCATAGCGGCGCAGCCCGTCGGCAATCAGCCAATTGGTGCTAAGCCAGGTGGGCCCTTGCCAGTAGCGCTCGGCATTAAACCAAGGCGAGCTCAGCGGCGTGCTCGGCACAGGGTGCACAGGACCAAATATATGTTCGCTCTCGAGACTTTTAACCAGCAGAGCGGCATTTTCTTTGGAGATCGTGCCGGCATAGAGTGGTAGGAGCGTAGCAATACTCGGTTCCATCAGAAATTTGTGCGTGACAAAATCACGCGAATAGTATTGTTCGGTGTAGGGATCCCACAGGTCATTGAGGCTTTTCTCGGTTTTACGCATGCTCGTAAGCAAGTCTAGCGGCAGTTCGATACGGAGTGACGTGGCGATGGCCTGCAAGTGCGTATTATTGCGGATCAAGACGCTGTTGAACAGTAAATCTTCGATTGCGAAGAGGGAGTGATCGAGAATCTTGTCGATATCATAGGCCTTGCGTCGCAACCGCCGCTGCGAGTCGTACAAGGCGAGTGCTTCGATAGTCGAATCGCGTTGCGCCTCGGGCACGCGTCGAGTATCGCGCCGCGAAAGCGTTACGAGCGCATCGAGGTGGGTCTTTTGTAGTAGGCGAATCCACCACGGCAGCAGATGATCTTGCATATATGCCATCCACGGCGGTGAGTTGTCCATGCCTGTTTCCCAAGGATGGATCTGGAGTGTCAAGCCTTCTTGGTGCGGATCGCGTTCGCGGTACAGCCACTCGTGATGTGCCAGCAAGGGTGGAAATACTTGGCGATACCAGCTGCGGCGTTCGGGCAATGGCAGCTTCTCGCCAATGCGCACGATTGCTTCGGCGAGCAGTGGTGGCTGCGTGATGCCACTAGTGAGCACGCCGTCGGGGGCAAACGGACTGAGCCAGCTTCGCCAGATATCGCGTTTTTGGCGATAGCCTGTGCCGGGTGTAAAAATCATATGCGGCACCATGCCATTGCTCCACTGGCCGCGCAGAATGCTTAAAATTTCGAGCTTAGCACGCTCGACGTCAAGATGACGGAGGCCAACGGCGATAAAGCAACTATCCCACAGCCATTGGTGAGGATATAAGTCGCGGGCAGGGACGGTGAACAAGCCCTGGTCATTGCGTTTTAAAACGGCAGTGGCTTGGGTGACGAGATCAGACGAATCGCTCATGCTTATCAGTATAACGCACTGATGTCCTTAGTCGGTAGATTGGTGGCATCATTGGTGGGCTAGGCTGGCATCTTTATGCTACGAGCGCAATTGGTGCTAGTGGCTGCTCAAGGGACGCTCCCAAGTTGTAATAAGCTATCGTTTCCTCGGTTAGTCTCTCGAATATGTTGAGCCTGTTCAGCGCTCCAACTGCGCCATAGGGCGGGTTGAACATAAGGTCGGGCACTGCGCCCTCAACTCGGGGGTCTATGTCTCCGCAGACACGGCCGTCAATCCGTGATACTCCAGCATCAATGGCGAATCGTTTACTACCTTCACTGGGTGGCGGGCCAAATTGCGCCGCTCCAAGCAGCCCCGCCTTCCCGACACCACTGAATATAAGCGTACGGCGCGGTAGTTCGGCATACGCCTCGGGGTTTTCTCGGCCGATGACGAGCGGACTAATGCCCGCCTGCTGGAACATGCCATGCAAAGGTTTGCCGACGCTCGCGCCCGTGCCTATGAGGGCAATAGAGGCGTCAGGGTCATCGAGCTCGTCGAGCTCACGGCCGACGGCATGGACTGCTAAGTCCCACATGGCCTGCGGCGTAGATGGGCTATATTTTGAGCCGGCTTGCAAGCCTTCGATTTCTCGTTTGTTTGCTGCTAGCAGTTCTGGCTCTCGGTCACGGTCCTTGAGCGGCACCATAACGAGTGTCGCACCCGGACGTTCGTTGTATTCGTGGACACGCCGGAGCGCCGTAGCATCATCTGGACTATTACATACGACTACTTCGCTTCCAATAGCGGGAGCCATATTGTTTAGGCCCTTATTATAGGAGGTGATCCCTGGGTCAATATATCTGGTAGTAATAACCGCCAACTGCGGTATTATCCCACACTCTGCCAATCTTTTGTTTAGCGCCGTCAGCCGGGTCATGCGGGCGGTCACGAGCTCGCGTGCCGTAAGGTTGGGGCCGGGCCTAAATTCAGCAGTCACAAAAGCCATATACAACTCCTCCACAACAGTGGTTTTGATACTAGATTTAGTATTGTGGCAAAAAGAAAAATACCTTTGTCAACGGATATGCTACGCCTTCATATGCCTATGCGTCAAGCATGATCTCATGCAAAATACTGTGCTTTTTGTCACATATAGGAAGCGTTCCTAAGCTGCGGCTGGACGGCAACTACCCCATCGCAACAACAACACCTCAGTGAACCCTAGAGTGTTTACTTGTTTAAGAGGCTGGTCGCCAACTAAAATAGCATTGCCACAGAGCAAAGAGTGTAGCCGCACCCTTGGCCTTATCGGAAATTGGTAAAACTGAGCGGGAAGTCGAAATCCTGCGCTTTGAGAAGTTGCATAATATTCTGGAGGTCGTCTTTGCTGTTGCTGGTGACGCGTACGGCGTCGCCCTGGATCTGTGCTTTGGCCTTAGGATAATGTTCGCGGATAAGCGCGGTAACCTTTTTGGCTTTTTCTTGGTCGAGCCCTTGCTTAAACGGTACTTCCTGAGTGGTCTTGAGATTAGCAACGACCGGCTCTTTAGATGTGTCGAGCGTTTTTTGGCTTTGGCCTCGCGTGGCCAGCTTCTTGCGGACAATTTCCAGGATAGCATCAATCTGCCAATCACCGCTGGCGGTCACCTTAAAACCGGTTTTGTCGCTATTGAGCCACTCGAGCGCCGCAGGCGTACCTTTGAAGTCGTACCGGCTGTCGATCTCGCGCTTGGCCTGGTCAAAGACATTATTCATCTCGGCCTTGTCGTACTCGCTCACTACATCAAAAGAAAAATTTGCCATATCTATATAGATTGTAACGGTACCCTGGTGATTTTGGCAACCCGTTGCGACCGGAGCGCTATTGTGCTCGGCGAGCACTGTACAACCATGCTGGCGCGGTGAGCCTGCAGTGCCAGGCTTTTAGGTGGCAATCCACATGCCTTTATTGATATAATAGGCATAAGATGAGTTACGAGAATGCGCGTATTGCTGAGGTTGCTAAAACCCTAAAAGCTCGAGTGAGTGAGCTCGCCGACAAAAGTGAGATTTTGAAGGCGGTTGAGTTGCGGGCGCTGTACGCCGAAATCCCGACGTTGCCGCCAGAGCAAAAGGGGGCATTTGGCAAAGAAATGAATCAGCTCCGCGCTGAGCTACAGGCATTGGTTGCCGAAAGCCAGTCAGCTGAGCGTGCGCTGCCGCCTATTGATGTAACCGCGCCGTTTGACGTCAATATTCCAGCCGACAAGCGGCCACAGGTGTTACGCGCCGCGAATGGGAGCGCGCATCCACTCTCTACTGAACTTGGAATTGTCCTCGACATTTTTTATCGTATGGGTTTTACAGCGGTTGAATCGCGTGAGATCGACGATGACACGCACATGTTTGGGATGCTCAACTTTCCAGAAGGCCATCCGGCGCGCGACGACTACGATACCTTTATGACCATCCAAAAGGACAAAAAAGGCAAACAATTCATCGCGCCTGCGCACACTTCGACCATGCAGAATCGCGTGCTACAAATGTACAAGCGCAATCTGGAAGTGGGCAAGCCTATCGCTGTTGTTATCCCCGGGCGTGTCTTCCGCAATGAAGACCTCGATGCGCGTCACGAGCACACCTTTCACCAATTTGAGGGGGTGTACGTTGACAAGGGTATCCATGCCGGCAACTTGCTCGCTACCTTTAAAACGTTTTTGACCGAATATTACCAACAGGCAATTGAAATCAGAAGTCAGCCGTTCTATTTTCCGTTCACTGAACCAAGCTTTGAGTTGTCGCTCAGTTGCCCGTTTTGCCAGAAGAAGGGATGTGCGGTTTGCAGTTATGTGGGCTGGATTGAGTTGCTCGGCATGGGCATGATCCATCCAAACGTGCTCAAAATGGCCGGCATTGACCCCGAAGTATACACTGGCTTTGCCTGGGGCGGCGGCATTGAGCGGCTTATCATGATGAAGTACGGCATCGAAGATATCCGCCATTTTGAGGCCGCCAAATTAGACTTTTTGAAGCAATTTGCGTAAATACAGTAGCAAAGGCAGTTGAGCATGAGTGAGCAAACATTATTTGACAAAATTATCTCCAGGGAAATCCCCAGCTTTATTGTATGGGAAGACGAACAATATATAGCTTTTCTGACGCCGTTTGCATGCGTTCTGGGGGCAACAGTAGTGGTGCCCAAGGTTAATCCCGGCGACTACGTTTTTGCCTTGGACGACGACGTTATCGCCGGCTTATTGATTGCGGCCAAAAAAGTTGCCAAGTTGCTTGAGACGGCTTTGGGCGTCGAGCGCGTCGCGTTGGTGTTTGAAGGCGAAGCGGTGCCGCACGTGCATGCCAAACTGTTCCCGATGCACAACCTGCACGCCGATCGCAGCCAGCTTCCGCAGCAAGAGGTATTCTTCCCTAGCTATCCCGGCTATATTTCAACCATGAACGGACCGAAAATGGATGACGACAAACTTGCCGAAACACAGCAGAAAATTATCGAGGCGGGCAAACGATGAAAATCAGCGTTAATACCTTGCGATTTTTGAACCGGCATTATGGCTCCGCAGGCGACCCGGCACCGCATGGGGTTGATGCGCTTGTGAAACGAATCGGCGCGCAGCTTGGTGCGGTCGAGGAGGTAATTCCATTCGGTGAGCGCTTCAAAGATGTGCTCATCGCCAAGGTCGTGCAGTGCCGCAGGCATGAGAACTCTGACCATCTCAATGTTTGCAGTATTGATGACGGCGGTACGGCGCAGAACGTCACGCGGGATGCCTCGGGCTATGTGCAAGTCGTGTGTGGCGCGCCGAACGTACGTGAAGGTCTGCTGGTGGCATGGCTGCCGCCAGGCGCTACCGTGCCGGAGTCGATCGTAAAAGGCGAGCCGTTTGTATTGGAAGCGCGTGCACTCCGGGGCGAGATGAGCAATGGCATGCTGGCGAGTGCCCGCGAGCTGACCATTGGTGACGATCACGACGGTATTTTGGAGATTACGCCTGAGGACAATGAAGACATTAAACCGGGCGCGTCATTCGCCGAAACGTACGGCGTCGCTAGTGATGTGGTTATCGACATCGAGAACAAGATGTTCACGCATCGGCCCGACTGTTTTGGCTGGCTGGGCGTTGCCCGAGAAATTGAAGGTATCCACGGCCGTCCATATAAGAGTCCAGATTGGTATCGACTTCAACCAGATTTGCCTGGCATGGAAACCGAAGAGCTTCAGCTGGCCGTTCAAAATGACATCCCAGAGGTCGTGCCGCGCTTTATGGCCGTCGCACTGCGTGATGTGCATGTTGGGCCAAGCCCGCTCCGTATCCAACTCAAGCTTGTGAGCGCAGGTTTGCGCCCCATTAATAACATTGTTGACTACACCAATTACTTTATGCTGGAAACCGGCCAGCCGTTGCATGCCTATGATTACGATAAAGTCGCGGCCTTGAGCGACGGCGATGGCGCGGCGCTGCATATCCGCAACCCGCGGCCTGGTGAAAAGATCGCACTTTTAAACGGCAAAACTATCGAGCCACGCGCAGAAGCTATCATGATCGCCACCGACAAGCAACTTATCGGCGTTGGCGGTGTGATGGGCGGCGCAGATACCGAGGTTGACGCTCACACGCGCAACATAATTCTGGAATGCGCGACGTTCGACATGTACTCTATCCGCAAAACGAGCATGACGCACGGCCTGTTCAGTGATGCCGTTACCCGCAACAACAAAGGGCAATCCCCATTGCAGAATGCGGCAGTCATTGCCAAAATTACCGATGAGATTCGCCGCTTTGCTGGCGGTGTCGTCGCGAGCCGTTTTATTGACGACAATCACGTTGCGCCTGAGGCAATGGAACGCGGCTCGCTCTATCCGGCTGTTTCGGTGTCGGCAGGATTTATCAATGCGCGTTTGGGTCTCAAACTAATCGCCGATGACATGGCGACGCTCCTCACGAACGTTGAGTTCGGCGTGGAGCAAAATGGCGAGGACTTGACCGTTACTGCGCCATTTTGGCGCACCGACATCGAAATTCCTGAAGATATTGTGGAAGAAGTCGGCCGTCTGTACGGCTTCGACCATTTGCCGCTGGAATTACCCAAGCGCGACATTACACCTGCCCCAAAAGACAAGATGTTCGAGCTAAAAGCGACTATCCGTGAGGTGTTGAGCCGCGCTGGCGGAAACGAAGTGCTCACCTATAGTTTTGTGCATGGTAAGCTACTAGACAATGTTGGCCAAGATCGTGCGCAAGCCTTCCAGCTAAACAACGCACTCAGCCCCGATTTGCAGTATTACCGCTTGAGCCTGCTACCGAGCCTCCTTGACAAAGTCCATGCCAACGTCAAAGCCGGTTACGACGAATTTGTGCTGTTTGAAATGGGCAAGGCGCACAATTTGGAAGATGTAGACGCAGACGAGTTGCCAAATGAGCAAGAAAGACTGGCGCTTGTGTATGCGGCCGATGACAAATTTGCAGGCAAGCACCGCGCTGGTGCACCTTACTACCAGGCACGAAAATATGCCGAGATGCTACTTCGCCGGCTCGGCATAGATGACTATACCTTTGTGCCATACCTCGGCATGTCCGGCACTGGCTCGCTGCCGTCGTGGAAAGCGCCGTTTGCCCCGGGGCGTACTGCCGTTATTATGGCAACGGTACAGGGGCACCCCAATACGGTCGTTGGTTTTGTCGGTGAATATAAGCCGGAGATTCTCCAGAAGCTAAAATTGCCTGCCTATAGTGCCGGATTTGAACTCGACCTCGTACTGCTCCACCTGCTCCAGCCCAAGGACGGCGCTGCCAGTGCCTACACAACCTTGCCGAACTTTCCTAAGATCGAGCAGGACATGTGCTTACGAGTGCCGTCATCGCTCGCATATCACGATGTATTCGAATTTATTTTGCACGATCTCGAAACGCTGCAACAATCGCTGCCCAAGTGCAAGTACTCGCTCACGCCTGTTGATATTTACCAGCGTCCGGATGACCCCGAGCACAAGCAAATCACTCTCCGCTTGAGCATCGCCAGCTACGAAAAAACCCTTCGTGACGAAGGAGTGAGTAGGCTGCTGGATAGTCTGGCTGAGGCTGCCAAAGCAAAATTTCAGGCCGAACGTATCTAATGAAGTCGGTGTCGTAAGGAGAAGGTACTATGCGCGAATTGTGGCGGATTCTCAGATTTACTAAAGATTTGTGGCGATACTACGCCGTAATCTCAGTGCTCACGGTTTTGCTCGCGGTTATGACGCAGTTGCAGCCGCTCTTTACAAAAGGCGCAATCGACCAGATCACTAAATTGATCGGCGGTGGCAAGGCTGATGTGACGATCGTTGCGGTGTTTGCAACGGCAATCTTCTTAACTGACCTTGGCCAAACTCTGCTCAGTAATATTGGCGGCTACTTTGGTGACCTCATGTCGGCTAGACTGCAACAAGAATTGAGCCAGCGATATTACGAGCATCTTCTCAGCCTCCCGCAACGCTACTTTGATACTGAGCTGAGTGGCAAAATCATTAACCGTATGAGCCGCGGCATTGGCCAAATTAGTACGTTTATGCAAACGCTCAGCAATAACTTTTTGCAGTTTGTGTTTAGCACCATTCTGTCGCTGGCGATTGTAGCATACTATAGCTGGGAAGTTGCACTGATGCTCCTCGTTTTGTATCCGATATTTGTTTACCTGACGACGCGTACGAGCACGAAGTGGCAAGGCTATCAAAAGACGATCAACGAGCAGCAGGACATTGCTAGCGGCCGCTTTGCCGAAGCGGTGGGGCAAGTCCGTGTCGTCAAAAGCTTCTTGCAGGAAGCGCGGGAGCTGCGCTTTTTTGGTAGCCGCTTTGCAACGGCGGTCAAGACAACTCGGCCGCAGAGCAAATTCTGGCATCGCCAGGACGTGATACGCCGCTTGGTGCTCAATCTCATTTTCTTTGTCGTGTACATCTACATCTTTGTTGAGACGGCTCGCGGCCGCTACACCTTGGGAACGATGGTCCTGCTCATTCAGTACGCCATGCTCATCCGGCTACCCATATTTAGCATCAGTTTTTTGGTGGACCAAATGCAGCGAGCGATGGCGAACACCAAAGACTATTTTGAGGTGCTTGACGTTACACCTGAGATCATTGACCGTCCTGACGCAAGCAAGCTCGCCGTGCAAAAAGGCGAAATTGTCTTTGACCACGTGCGTTTTGCCTACGACCAGGATATGCCGGTGCTCCGTGATGTTGATTTTCGGATCCCGGCCGATAGCAAAGTGGCGCTGGTGGGCGAGAGTGGTGAAGGCAAGACCACGCTCACCAATTTGCTGCTGCGGTTATATGAGGTCAGCGACGGCCAGATTCGTATCGACGACCAGAATATCAACGACGTAACACAAAGCTCCCTGCGTGCCAGTATTGGCGTTGTGTTTCAAGAGCCAGCACTCTTTAGCGGCACGATTCGCGAAAATATTGCCTATGCCCGTGCGCATGCCACAGATCCGGAGATTATCGCGGCCGCCACTGCTGCCAATGCCCACGAGTTTATCCAAAAATTCGAGCAGGGCTACGACACCGAAATCGGTGAACGCGGTCTCAAGCTCAGCGGCGGCCAAAAGCAGCGCATTGCCATTGCCCGCGCCTTACTCAAAGATGCACCCATCCTCATCCTTGACGAAGCGACGAGTAGCCTTGACAGCAAATCCGAGCATGCCGTTCAAGAGGCCTTGCAGCGCCTGATGAAGAATAGAACGACGCTGATCGTCGCTCACCGTCTCAGCACCATTCAAAATGTGGACCAAATCATTACGCTCAAAAATGGCAAGGTTGACGAAATCGGCTCGCCGCGCGAGCTTGCGAAAACCAAAGGTATTTATGCCGAGCTCCTTAGGCTCCAGCAGGGCCACACTGCCGCTGGCAAAAAAGCGCTCAAAAAGTACGAGATTGAGTAGCGGCACCCCGAGCATCCCGTTGGCCTCTATCTGTTTCATCACGACGCTCAGATATTCTCTGGAAAAACGGAATTCAACCGGCTATACTCTATTATTATGAGGCAGGCAGTCCGCGCAATCGTCATCCATGATAATAAATTGCTTGTTATGCATCGCAACAAGTTTGGCCAGGAGTATGACACGCTTGTTGGCGGCGGTGTCGATGTTGGCGAAGGGCTCGAGCAGGCGTTGCACCGGGAGCTCAACGAAGAAACCGGCGTGCAGATCACCAATCTGCGTCGTGTTTTTATCGAAGAGGCAGGTGATCCATATGGCACGCAGCATGTGTTCTTATGTGATTACGTTGCTGGTGAGCCGTCACTGCACCCAGATTCGGACGAAGCCCAGATTCACCGCATGGGCGCCAACCTGTATATACCAAAGTGGCTGCCGCTGGCCGAACTACCGGCTGCGCCATTTGTATCAGAGCGCCTGAAAGCCGCCATTTTGCAGGGCTTGCAAAAAGGATTTCCATCGACGCCACAAACGTTATAAACTAAAAGCAAATCGGAGGAGAGTATGGCACGAAAACGCGACCGCGCATTTGCGCTTGTCGGGGCGATTATGTTTCTGTTTACAACGTTCGGTTTGAGCTTTGCTGTTATCTGGCAGATGTATCAAGACCACCACAACAAGGCAAACACCACGTCAAACACAAGTACAACTAAATTGGAGGGAACGAAGATGCAAAACTTTACACCAGTCGCGCATGTCGACACATTACAAACGACAGATACAACCGTTGGCACCGGTCAGGAAGTAAAGCCCGGTGATACCGTAACGGTGGACTACACTGGGGCGGTAGCGGCGACTGGCGTTGTATTCCAAAGCTCACTGGATAGTGGCAAGCCTGTTTCCTTTCCGCTCAGCGGGGTTATTCAGGGCTGGACAAACGGCATCCCAGGGATGAAGGTCGGGGGGACTCGTCGCTTGCTTATCCCCGCCGCACAGGCGTACGGTGCCAACCCGCCAGCTGGATCGGGCATTCCCGTTAATGCTGATCTTGTTTTCGACGTCACACTTCATAGCATCGGATCATAGTATATACGGCGCGGACAAGGAACCGGATAGGGCGGACATATTGCACCATGCTCAAACGGCTCGGACGGAGATACCGAGAACTGTGCGCGACGCGATATACTCACCCTGCCTCGAATCATCTATGAGCGCCGTAAAAAGCACAATATATAGCGTCTTGCATTAGGCATAAGCGCTATATAGAATAAATGTAGGGCAAAAAACAAAAGAGGGAGTTACGCAGGGATGGTCAAAAACATTACAATTTTTACGACGACAACGTGCGCTTCGTGCGGCATGGTCAAAAAATGGCTCGGTGCCAAGGGCTACCAGTATGACGTCGTCAATCTGGATGAGCAGCCTGAACGCCAGGCCGAAGCGCGGGCAGTGAGTGGCGCTCTGACCGTTCCGGTAACTGTCGTTACCAAACACGATGATAGCCGCGAAGTGGTCGTTGGCTTCAATCTCGCCAAGCTTGCGCCAGCTGTAGCGTAGCTTTTTATGCAACAATAACGTAGGATAAGGTATATGACTGATAGCGCCGCCGACACACAAACAAAAGTACATGACGTGGTAATGATCGGTGCTGGCCCTGCCAGCTTGAGTGCGGCAATCTACACCACTCGTGAAGATATCGAAACCACGCTGTATGAACGCGGCGTTATCGGCGGCCTTATCGCAGTGACTGACTGGGTCGATAACTACCCCGGCTTTCCGGCAGGCTTGAGCGGCCTGGATCTGGCCGAGAATTTGCGCAAGCAGGCGGAGCGTTTTGGCGCGACTATTGAACTTGGCGAAGTGTCGAATATTGTAGATGAAGGCGCGCACAAGCGACTCACCACCACCGACGGTGATGTGTTAGCCAAGGCGGTGCTCATCGCCACCGGGAGCGACTATAAGAAAGTTGGCGTACCGGGCGAGAAAGAATATTACGCGCATGGCGTGCACTACTGTGCTACCTGTGATGGCGCCTTTTACCGTGATAAGCGGTTGGTGGTTGTTGGTGGCGGCAACTCTGCCGTGCAAGAAGCGATGTTTTTGACTCGTTTTGCGTCTCATATCGACATTCTTGTACGGAGTAAATTCCGCGCATCAGAAGTATTGCAGCATGACTTGGCCAACAAGCACGCCGATAAAATCACCGTGCACTTTAATACAACTACCGACGAAATTGTGGGCGAAGATGGCAAAGTTACTGCGGTAATAGGCACGGACACAACAACGGGCAAAAAGGTAGAATTCCCCACTGATGGCGTATTTGTGTTTGTCGGGCTCAAGCCAAATACGGAGTTCTTAAAGGACGTCAAGGGTGTGGAGCTGGACGAGATCGGCTTCGTAAAGACCACTGAACATTTGGAGACCGGCATCCCCGGGGTGTTTGCCGCTGGCGACGTACGCAGTGGTGCGACAATGCAGATAGCTACTGCGGCGGGCGAAGGTGCCACCGCTGCGCTGCATATTCGCGAGTATCTCAACGCAACAGATCGTCAACCAGCCGTAGTCTGACGCCGGTCAAGCGCTTGGTATGCAATAGTGAGAAAGCTTGAGGCCAGTCCCTCTAGTAACCTGGGAAATAGTCGAGCACCAGCTGTGCACGTGGCAGTCCGCTGGCGATAAGGCTATTAAAAAGAGGCTCGATAAGGCCTTGCGGACCGGACAAATAGATGAGTTTGCCGGGGATGTCGCCTATAAGTTCTAAAGTATGGGCGGTTGTGAGACGGCCGGTTTTCCCGTGCCAACCGGCCGCAGGTTGTGAAATGACTGGCACAAATTCAAGCGGGTAGCTGGCGAAGACGTCGGTAAAACCCAGTTCGCTTGGCGCGTTCACGCTGTAAATGAGCTTGATGGCGCGATGCTCATTCCGCAAGTGTAGCTCATGGACAATACTGCGTACAGGCGCGATGCCAATCCCACCTACGACGAATACTAGCGGGATTGCTGAGCTTTTGGGCAGTACAAAATCACCAATCGGTTCACCGACTGTCACGCGAGCGCCTGGCTGTAGCGCTCGGAGCGCACGCTTGTAGCTGCTGGGGTTGCTGGCCGGAAAAGCTGTGGTGATGCCGAGCAAGGGCTCAGTGGGTGAACTTGATAGGCTCATCCACCGCGTTGGACCGCGACTGTCGGTATCGGCGTGCGGCACGGTCAGCTCCAGGTATTGTCCGGCTTCAAAACGGAGTGCTAGCTCCGGCTGGAACCAAAACGTCCACATGCGCGGCGTAGTATGTTCAACATGGTCGAGAATGGCGTGCATGCTACTTTTTCTCCGCGCGCCGGGCAACAACGTTGTGGACACGTGGCGGAACATTAGTGCAGATGTCGATGGCTGGATAAAGACGCAGCAAGAAACGCGCGAGCCAGGAGTAGTTCACGCTGTATACATATAGCTGTAGTTTGGCGCGGCGGGCTAAACAGTAGGTCAGTGGATTCAGTAGCCAAACATTCAGGCAAATGCCACTAGCATGCAGGGCATGCGCGGTCCGGACAATAGAAAACGGCGCGAAATGCTCGCACACATACACAGGGATATGCGGCCGCAAACGTCGGCACTCTGCGATAACGTCATGCTTAAATGATGCATACCACACGTCGAGTTTCGGGAACGCATCAATAATCTCGCAGATTTCTTCGGTGTAGCCCGTAACCTTAATTTCAACGATAACTGGCGTGGTGCCGGCCAGTTCCAGTACGTCCCGCAGCAAGGGCACGCGCTCGCCATTGCGGAGCGGAATCGCTTGTAATTGCGCATACGTAAGATGCTTTATCGAAGCCCAAGAACCTGCGACTCGAATGAGATGGTCATCGTGGCACACCACAAACTGACCGTCTCGTGTACGGCGTACGTCAAATTCCAGTCGATCAACGCCAAGCTTTTTTGCCAGCCGGAATGACTCAAGTGTATTCTCAAGCGCCAGACCTTTCGCGCCGCGGTGGCCAATTATTTTTGTCATCTTGATTTTAAGTGTACAATATTTATGACGATTGTGGCAGCTAATCAAAAGGAGTATGTATGGCTGATTTTAATGTTGTCCTGACCGTTGGCGACTACCAAAACGGCACTGTAAATACGGTTATTGAAATTCCTAAGGGTTCGACGCTAAAGATTGAGTGGGATCGAAAACGTGCTGCCTTTATGATCGACCGTGTCGAGCCAAAGATTTTTGCTAAGCCCGTAAGCTACGGCTTCATCCCACAGACGCTTGATGAAGATGGCGACGAGCTTGATACTTTAGTAGTCTGTGAGGAGCCGATCCCAACCGGCGTGTACCTAGAAGCTAGAATTATTGGTGTGCTCAACTTTGAAGACGACGGGGAAATGGACTACAAGATTGTCGTGGTTCCTGCCGATGACCGTAACACGGGCGACTCTATCAAATCGCTGGACGACTTGGGTGAGCGCTGGAAACAGCAGATCGAACACCACTTTGCACACTACAAAGACCTCAAAAAGCCAGGTACTACCAAGGTGCAGGGTTGGGGCGACGTGGAAGAGGCCAAGAAAGTTGTTGCCGAGTCGATCGAACGTTGGAACAACAAGGCAGAATAGCTCCGTATGAAGACGCAGCTGGTCGCGAAGGTCGTTGTCGTAGACGATCACAATCATGTGCTACTATTACGGCGTAGCCAAACTGATACTCGCCGGCCTGGACAATGGGATCTCCCAGGGGGCGCAGTTGAGGACGAAACGGCATCGGTTGCCTGTGCTCGGGAACTGAAAGAGGAAGCCGACGTAGCAATTGAAGCTCGTGATCTTCAATTAGTGCGTGCTGAAAGTGCGGTCATGTCTAACCCGCAGGGAGCGCATAACTTTACCTGGATGTATTACTCTGCCAGAGTTTCTGTTCGGCCCAATATTAAGCTCAGTTTTGAGCATGACAGTTTTGCTTGGTACTCTTTGGACGAAGCGATTCGGGTAAGCGAGTACGACCGGCAGCGGCGAACGCTGGAGTATATTCGCGATAATAGCCTCCTGGACGTCTAGGCCGCGTATATGCAACCGACGCTCGACTACTTCCGGCAGGCCGAAACGGTAATTCGTGAGGTTTTGATGACGGTGCGGCCAAGGCTGCTGGCGGCCTATGGTAAGGCCGAGTATACCCTCAAGAAAGACCATTCGATCGTAACCGAACTGGACACGATGGTCGAAGACCGACTGCGATCAGCGCTCAACACTTTTGATAGCTCGGTGGGGTTCGGTGGCGAAGAGTCTGGCGTTGACTACAACCAAAAAACCTTCTGGCTGGCTGATCCGATTGACGGCACTGAACAGTTAATACGCGGCATGCCCGGCTGCACGAATATGCTCACCTTGATCGATAACGACCGGCCGGTGGCGAGCATTATCTACGATTTTGTGCGGGATGAATGGTACAGCGCTTTCCTGGGGCATGGCGCAGCATGCAATGGCGTACCAGTCTATGTGAGTAATAGGCCGATGAGCCGCGCCTGGGTTGATTTTGCCTGTCCGCTTAGAACGCCTGAGGGTATCGCAATGCGCTTACGTCTCGATAAAACGTGCAAGGTAATTCATACCATCGAAGCGAGCCGACTCGTCGCCAGCGGCAAGATCGAGGGCTACGTTGCCTATAATGGTCGTGGTGGGCCATGGGATTACGCGCCGCGTGTACTTTTGGCCCAAGCGGCAGGTGCGCACGTCACCAACTTAAGCGGTGGCAAGTATGATTATCGCAGCGCCAACTTTATCGCTACGAATCCTATTATTTATGATGCGATCTTGGCAACTATTCGTGCAGCGTAACCTAGATTCATAGGTAAAACGCTCTCTTTGTTCTTGCGTCGCGCTGCTTATGCTTTTATACTGTAGCCATACAGATATAAGGGGAGATAGTATATGAAGACACGAGTTGCCATCAATGGCTTTGGACGAATCGGCCGCAACGCTTTTAAGATTGCTTTTGACCGCGACGATGTCGAAGTGGTCGCGATCAACGATCTTACCGACACCGACACTCTGGCGTATTTGTTGAAGCATGATAGCAACTACGGTACCTACGGCCGGACCGTGACTTTTGATGACCAAAATGTGATCGTTGATGGCAAGCCCATCAAGGTACTGGCCGAGAAGGACCCCACCGCCTTGCCATGGCGTGATCTTGACGTTGATGTAGTAATTGAGTCAACTGGCTTTTTTGTGGAACCCGACAAGGCTCGGGCGCATATTACTGCCGGTGCCAAACGGGTGGTTATCAGCGCGCCCGCCAAAGGTGACAGCGCAAGTACGGCCGACACCATTGTCCTTGGGGTGAACGACGAGAAGCTCGAAAACGGCACGGATGTGCTCAGCAACGCCAGCTGCACTACAAACTGCATCACTCCGGTAGCGATGGTTATCGAGAACAATTTCGGCATCGACAAAATGATGATGACGACTATCCACAGCTATACTGCTAGCCAAAAATTGCAGGATGGCCCCGGCAAAAACAAGCGCGAAGACCGTGCCGCTGCGCAGAATATCGTACCGACCACCACCGGCGCGTCAATTGCCGCTGCCAAGGCGCTGCCGGCGCTAGAAGGTAAGTTCGGTGCGCTTGAGGTGCGCGTTCCCACTCCTGTCGTTAGCTTCAGCGACTTCGTTATCCTTACTAAGCGCAACGTGACCGTCGAAGAAGTTAACGATGCCTTCAAAAAGGCGGCAGCTGAGGCTTATTTCCAGGGTATTTTAGCAGTTACCGACGAGGAGCTGGTAAGCAGCGACTTTATTGGCAACAGCCACTCGGCTATTGTTGACCTCAAAACTACCGCTGTCGTTGGCGGCAACCTGCTCAAAGTTGCGGCATGGTACGACAACGAGTGGGGCTACAGCAACCGGCTGGTTGAGGTCGTGGCCGATACGGGCAGATTCCTACACACCAAAGAAACACATGCGCACGCATAAGATGATCTGAGGTGGTAGTATGAAACTATTTATCGGTGCAGATCATAACGGCTTTGCCCTGAAGGCTGAGTTGCTCAAGCAGTTGCGCCTCGCGGGCTATGAAACGGTGGATGCTGGTGACGAGCAGCTCGCACCCGAAGATGATTTTCCGCAGTTTGCCGCCCGGGCCGTTGCCGCCATGCAGGCTGCGGGCGATGACGCGCGCGCTATTTTGCTGTGCGGCTCGGGGCAAGGTATGTGTATGGCTGCCAATCGCTACAGGGGAATCCGCGCCAGCCTATGCTGGGACGTTGCCGAAGCCCGCGCTGCACGCAATGATGACGACAGCAACGTACTATGCTTGCCGGCTCGCACACTTACGACTGACCAAGCTGTACAAATTGCCGAAACCTGGCTATCCACGCCTTTCGCTGGCGCACCCCGCTTCAAGCGCCGTATCCGCGAACTCGACAATCTAGGATAAGTATCCCCTTTCGTCAGCCCTCCTCTGGCAGTTCACCGCTTAAGCACCACTGTCCACTGCTGATAGCACGGTTCGTAAGTAGAACGAATTAAAAACTAACAACTACGAAGACAAAAGAGGTCTACAAACCTTTCCAGATAGTGCGACCAGGATTGGGTTTGGGAAGCTTGATGTCTGGATGAGTTTTGGGCTTATGCTTTTGCATATCACTCCATATCAGTAGTAGTCGAGGCGAAATTCATGCTTATAGTATAACCAACATAGGCGCAATACTCAAGATAGTAATTATCAGTGATAGAACACAAACGCGTAGCCGTCGGTGATTGAGCCGCGTGTTGAGGTCGATGGCGTGCTGTGCGTCGGCGAGTAGCTGAAGTTGGAGCGTCTCCTCGTCCATACCGAGATATTCGGGGTGCTCTTCAAGGTTGACGGCGCCTGTGTATTCCCGTGGCCAAATTGCAATAACGTCCAACACCAGTGATATGCCAAGTGGGGCCCACAGAAGGAGGGCTTGCCACCGATTGAGGGAGATGGTGGCGCTACTCTGTGCTACAAACAGAAGGAGCGCCAGGTTTGCACCCAGAATGGATAGTGCTTTGGTGTCGATGCTGTCGCTATCGCTAAACACCAGGTTGAGCTGGTTGAGTTGCGTGTCGAGCAGTGGTTGTAGGTTTTGTTTCTCGAGCATAAGCGCTATACTTACGTATATAACTAACGGCAATTATACATGAAAACACCGGCAACGATTTGTCCTACTGTCTTGGCGGCAACGCCCGATGAATACCGTCAACAAATGGAGCGTATCGCGCGGTTTGCAACACGTGTGCATATTGATCTCAGCGATGGTATATTCGCGCCAGCCAAGACGGTCGGCGTTGATGAAGTTTGGTGGCCAGGTGGCGTGCGTGCGGATCTGCATGTGATGCATCAACGGCCGTTCGAGCATGCCAAACTGCTGCTCAATCTGCGGCCACAACTGATTATTGTGCACGCCGAAGCGGAGGGTGATTTTGTAGGCTTCGCTGACCTGGCGCACGCCCAGGGAGTTGAAGTGGGCGTGGCGCTGTTGCCGCAAACTTCGCCCGAGCTCATCCGGCCAGCCTTGCAATGGGTGGACTATATTCTGATTTTTTCGGGCAATCTGGGGCATTTTGGCGGTCAGGCCGACCTGCGGCTTATTCCCAAGCTCAAGCATGTGCGCAAGCTCAAACCCCAGCTTGAAATTGGTTGGGACGGCGGCATTAACGATCAAAATGCGCGGGCGCTGAGCATGGCCGGCGTTGACGTTCTGAACGTCGGTGGCTTTATCCATCATGCTGCCGATCCGCGCAAAGCTTTCGATTCCCTGGAAAAAACAGTGCGTTCCACCTCGCCGTTGCGCACGGTTTCTCCGGATATTGTGCTGTCTTGACGGGTTTTGGTGTTGGCGTGAATTTTAGTGGATGTTTCTTTGTTCTAGAATGGGCTATACGCTGTACCGCGTTATAATCGCCAAAAAAGGCGCGCGCCGGGGGCACTTCCGAAATCATTCATTGGGGTGTAGTATAAAGGCATAAGGGGATTGGTGAACGTGCGGCAGATTTTTTCGATTGAAGCGTTGGAACTGAAGGCGAATGAAATTCGTCAGGATATTATCAAAATGCTCGAACTCGCGGGCAGCGGGCATCCCGGGGGTAGTCTCGGGCAAGCCGACATTTTTACAGCACTATACTTTAATGTCCTCAACCATAACCCAAAAGATCCCGATTGGAAGGAGCGCGACATCCTCATCCAAAGCAACGGCCACACTTGCCCCGTGCGCTATGCTGCGATGGCGCACGCAGGATACTTTCCGCGCGAAGAGCTGTGGACACTCAGAAAGTTTGGCTCGCGGCTGCAAGGCCATCCGGAACGGCTGAAACTGCCAGGGCTAGAGACCACGAGCGGTCCGTTGGGTTCAGGATTGAGCCAGGCGGCCGGTATCGCGCTGGCGCTGCGAATGGACAAGCAGCAACATCGCTGGGTATATGCGACCACAGGGGACGGCGAGCTTGACGAGGGCAACATGTGGGAAGCGGCCATGCTCATCGGTAAATATAAGCTCTCTAACTTGATTGCAATCGTGGACCGCAATAACATCCAGATTGATGGACCCACTGAAGTCGTTATGCCGCTCGAAGATCTGCGTGCCAAATGGGAGGCGTTTGGTTGGCATGTTCTGGAGATCAATGGCAATGATATTGAAGCTGTCATTGACGCAGTGAGCATGGCCAAGGCGATTGTAGAAAAGCCGGTGGTGATTATTGCCCATACTATTCCCGGTAAGGGTGTGGACTTTATGGAGTACGACTTTCATTGGCACGGCGTGGCGCCTAATCACGAGCAAGCAAAGCTTGCACTCAAGGAACTACATACGCTTGGCGGCAAAATTAACCGTGAGGATTCGTAAAAGGTATGACTGACTTACATCTGGTAACTGATATCCGCGCCAAAGACATCGCGCAGGAGCCAAATCGTAAGGGTTTTGGCCGGGGCTTATTGGAAGCAGGCAAGCGGAACGGGCAAGTTGTGGCAGCCTGTGCCGACCTCACTGATTCCACGCAGGTGAGCTTATTTGCCGAAGCCTTCCCCGAGCGCTACGTTGAGATTGGCATTGGCGAACAAGATCTTGTGACGGTTGGCGCCGGGATGGCAGCGATGGGCAAGATCCCGTTTGTGAGTAGCTACGCAGCGTTCTGTCCCGGGCGTTGCTGGGAGCAAATCCGAACGACGGTGTGTCTGAATGATCGGCCGGTGAAAATCATTGGCGCCCATGCCGGGCTGAGTGTGGGCATGGACGGCGCAACGCACCAAATGCTTGAGGACATCGCCTTGATGCGCGCTCTTCCGAATATGGTTGTACTCGCGCCATGCGACAGCGTGGAAGCAGAGAAAATGACGCTCGCCATGGCCGCGGATTCACGCCCCAATTATATGCGCTTGGCGCGGGAAGCGACGCCAATTGTTACAACGGTGCAAACGCCGTTTGAAATCGGCAAGGCGTATGTTTTCCGGGAAGGCCGCGACATCACACTTGTCTCCACCGGGACCATGACATACCAAGCGCTTGTAGCGGCGGATATTCTGCAGAAGGACGGCATTTCGGCCGAAGTCGTACACGCGCCTACCATCAAGCCGCTCGACACCAAAACGATCTTGGCAAGTGTACGCAAAACGCACGCCGTTATTACGATTGAAGAAGCACAGATTGCTGGTGGACTGGGTGGCGCTGTCGCCGAACTGTTGAGCGAAGAGCTGCCGACACCGCTCAAGCGGATTGGCATGCGTGACCACTTTGGCGAATCTGGCAAGCCGAGTGAGCTGCTCGAGCACTTTGGCATCACGAGCGCGCATATCGGCCTTGCCGCACATGAGCTGCTGGGCAAGAAACGCTAGATTTCTCCTCAGGGCTGGACTCTTTTAACGATAAGAGATTTTCGCCCTGCTTGACTGAATCCATTGAAGCCGACACCGCCTGGGGCGTATGCATCTGAACCTCGCAGCCTCACATGTTCGCCCTCAACACCGTCCTGTTCCTTGACAACCTCTGGGTCTACTCGCGGTATTCTGGTGACTCTTCTTGCAGGCGCTCCTTCTCCGTCCGAGGTATCGTTTTGTGTTTCTAGAGTTGCAGAAAGAGTCCCCGGGTCAAGCAAAAGGCCGTCAAGCACCCTCCCCTCAGTAGTGCTAACTTCGTAAGAAGTTGCTTGTGCTCCCAATGCGGCGGCAACCCCTATCCGCGGGTTATTGATTTCGTCTTGCCCGAATCTTTCAGGGCCATGTGCTTGTTCCGTCATTTCGTTAACTCTCCTGTCACGTTTGATACTGACTAATAAATTAAAATGCACTTCAATTTATACCATAATCAGAGATTTTTCGCGTAGTACTTAGGCTGCTCAGAGTATGCTCGTGTCTTACGCTCATGTAGCCTTGCCCGGACAAGCATAAGCGGCTATACTGATGGCATGCAACTTACACTCCAACAAATGCAGGAATATTGCCGCAAGGCTCGCGAGAGTATGGCTCGCGCCCGCGCCCAGCACTACGCTTTCGGCGCCTTCAACTTAGACGACGAGCCGACCCTCCGCGCGGTTGCGCAGGCCGCAGCCGACAAACGCGCGCCGGTGCTCGTTGAGGTGAGTCAGGGTGAGGTTGATACGATTGGCCTCGCAAATGTCCGCGACATGGTCGACAACTTCAAGGCCGAATATGACATTGAAATGTATGTCAACCTCGATCACAGCCCAAGCGTTGCGGCCGCTAAACTCGGTATTGATGCTGGCTTTGAGTTTATACATATTGACGTTTCTCAGGCCAACCATAACGCATCGGACGCAGAAATTATCGCAGCTACCAAAGAAATCGTGGATTATGCCAAGAAAACCGGCGCGCTGGTCGAGAGCGAGCCGCACTACTTTGGCGGCAGCTCTAACCTCCACACCGAAGTAATCAACTACGAAGAGATAAAAAAGACCTTTAGTACGCCAGAGGGCGCACGAGCTTTTGTGGATGCAACGGGCATTGATACATTTGCTGCGGCAATTGGCAACTTGCACGGCGCATACCCAGTGCCAAAACAGCTCGATCTTGACCTGCTGCAACGTATTCGTGAAGCGCTTGGTTGCAATATTTCACTGCATGGTGGCAGCGGCACGCCAGGACACTATTTTGTCGATGCGGTCAAAATCGGTGTCACCAAGATCAACATCAACTCCGATATGCGCGTTGCATATCGCCGGGCACTCGAAAAGGTGCTTGCCGATAACCCGGATGAGTATTCGGTGGCTAAATTAGTGCAAAAGGCAGTTGTGCCGGCCGTGCAAGCCGTGGTCGCAAGCAAGCTGGAAGACTTCAACTCCGCCGGCAAAGCACAAGTATAGAAATAGTATGATTGAGAAAGGATGATAATGGACGAGCCAACGGAGACAACGAAACACACACACGGAAAGCCTGACGTTGTTAGTGTTGGCGACGTCGTTACGGATGACTTTATCAAGCTACTCGACGACCAAGCTTGGGCATATGTGGATGAAGGCGGTACCAGTGTACTGGCCATGAAATACGGCACAAAGTTGCCGTTTGACCACCGTGAAGTGGTTGAGGGCGTGGGCAATGCCAGCAACGCGGCTGTCGCGTTTGCGCGGCTTGGCTTTAACGCATCATTTGTTACCAATGTTGGCGGCGACCAATATGGGCGCGACATCATCAATGCGCTCCATAAAAACGGTGTGGACACGCGTTTTGTACGTATCAATCCGGACAAGATTAGCAATTATCACTTTGCACTGTGGTACAAAGAAGAGCGCACACTTCTTATTAAGCATGAAGAATACGACTACCATTGGCCGCATTTGCGGCCCAATGAAACGCCGCGCTGGATGTACTTTAGTTCCATCAGCGAGCATGCGATTCCATATCACGACCAAGTCGCCGACTGGCTCGACGAAAATCCCGATGTGCAGCTTGCATTTCAGCCTGGAACATTCCAGATGGCTGCCGGTGCGGAGCGTCTCAAACGTATCTATCAGCGTACGGCGATACTTATTTTGAACCGAGAAGAAGCAGTAACGGTCGGCGGGGGTAATCACGCGGACGTACACGACTTGATGAATCGCCTGCATGCGCTCGGGCCAAAAATTGTCGTGGTGACGGACGGTCCGGCTGGAGCATATGCATCGGACGGCACTAAATCTCTCAAGATGCCTCTGTATCCCGATCCAAAGCCGCCATACGAACGTACGGGTGCGGGGGACGCCTTTGCAGCAACCTTTGTCGCGGCAGCGATGAAGGGTCTCAACTTGGAGGACGCATTACGTTGGGCGCCCATTAACTCCATGAGTGTCGTCCAAAAAGTTGGCGCGCAGGCTGGCCTGCTCAACGAAAGCCAACTCAAGAGTTTGCTACAAAATGCGCCTGAGTGGTATCAGCCAGAACCGTTCTAGCCCACAACGCTTTAGTAGTTAGGAGGCGAGGGCTGTATGTAACTGTTCGGTGACTAGCGGTAGGATAAGCTCGCCAACGACGCCAGCGCGCACCATCGCATCGTTAAAGTAGATAAGTGCGTCTTCGGGACGATGCGCGAGCAGCACTTTTTTGCCGAGGGCAATTGCAAAGCCGATCTCGGTCTGCACGCCTCCAGAAACAGTATTGTCCAAAATTGCCAGCAAGACGTCGCTATCTTCGATATTATTTACATCCAGACGGTACGCTATAGCCGGGTCCTCTTTGTTGATCGTATAATTATCTTCACGCAAGGCACAGAAGACATTATGCCCGCTTGCTTCAATAGTCCGCAGAGTGTCTTCCAGGTATTCGCGGTAATCATCAAAGACTTGGCCGGTTTGGTAATCTACTTCGGACGAATAGGATGCAGCAACAAAAATTTTCATACTAGCAGTGTAGCACACTGGCGCTTGCTGTCTGGCATCTGGCGGATTGAGCGGTCCAGGCTTTAGGCGCAGCGGCGCATGCACTGCACAAGTGTGCTCAGGATTCACCGGGCGAAAACGATAAAGTTTACTGGCATCAAACACGCCGCTTGTGCTAATCTAGAGGTAAGATGACGCGTTATTTGTCAGAGGGTTTAGGGGCGACAGAGCCGCGGTTTTCGCAAGATATTGCAGAGCTTGAGCGCGCCGGCGGTATGCCTAGTACCGATATCCGCTTAACAGGCGAAATCATGCAAAAGATGCGCGAGAAAATTGCCGTACTTGGCCTCGATCCCAAAGATACAACGGGCCCAGAATTGTATCAGGCCTTGCACGAACGACTGCGCACTGATGAAGCTCGCGTGCGCCAAGCTTTGCAGATACCAGAAGGGGCGTCGGCTAACGATGTGCTCACCCGGGTCCGAAATTTGGCCGAAAAACTGGAAGTGCCGAAGGAATGCTTTGCGCTCAAAGCGATGGTTGCCAAGCGTTTGCTCAAGAAAAAACCGCCGAAGGTGGCAATGAAGCGGCTGGGTTATCGCTCGCTGGATTCCATGCTCAAACACGAGCAACCGGCGCAGATTTATGCCGCCGCGCTTCTCTTTGAGACACCGGCTTGGCACAAAGGTTTTCGAGAGCAGTATACCGCCCTGCAACCCAACGACTTTGAACAACGCACGATGACTATCGTGCAGCCGGCATCAAAGCGCTGGATTGAAGCCAGCGCCGCCTATGTTGCGACCGCAAAGCAAACGATCTTGTGCTTCAAAGAGTTGGGCGCAGTCGTGCTTTTACCGATGGAAACCACGGTAGACGGTCTGACGATGGTTAGCCTTTTGCTCACGCTGTCAGCCATGAATGATATCCGCGCGCATAGCTCATTCGCGAAGCTCCAGCAAGTCAAACCGACGTTTGGCAAAAGCATCCAGCAAGCGAGCTTTAGCGAGCCGTTCACCGACGCGCAACTGGCTGGCCAGCCCGTATCGTGGCGTATGATACATCGCTTTTTTGCGAAATTTAAACCTGTCGATCAGCCGTCGGTCTTTGAGCCGCACGTGCAGAGCGATGATTTGCAGTGGTGCGAGGCTGAAGACGTCTTAGTCCAATTGGAACCAACACTCGCGTTTTGGCAAGACACGCAGCACCTATACCTGCTGCACAATGGCCAGCCGGTGTCATGCAATATTTTCGACGTAGCCCTCAATTATTGTAACCATCTGCCATTTGAAGAGCGCGCCGTGCACTTTTTGCGTGATCGCTTGTGGCACGAGTTGATGCTGCGCTACCTCAATCAAGAAAACCTGGAGTCTGCGGTACTCGGTCAACTCAATCAGGAGTTGACGCCTGAAATCGCAATTGACTGATTTGTGGAGACGACAAGCGTGTGGTTCTAAGAGCTCCATACTGCGCTCGCGTAGTGCGGACGGAGATGTCGAGAAGCAGACACGGATACCTATCTCCGGCAGAGTAAATACGCCTTAACAAGACCGTGCGGTACCATCCTGCCTGGAGATGGTAGTTGACCAAATCATGCGGACTGCGTCAGGGCTACATTGTGCTTGGTAGTTCGAGCCGCATACGCTAAACTTAAGCATAATGACCAGCGACCTGAATGATCTCAAAACACTACGCTATTCAATTTGCGTATCCGGGGCCGCTGCTGGCAGAACGGTCGCAGCTTCTCATGACCTGGCGGAGACGCTCGGCAAGGCGATTGCCGAAGCCGGACATATTTTGACGACCGGTGCAACCGTTGGCCTGCCCTATTATGCTGCGCTCGGTGCTAAAAAAGCTGGTGGCACCAGCATCGGATTTTCGCCAGCTGAATCCCTGCGCGAGCATTTGCGCAAGTATCGTTTGCCGTACGATGTGTTTGATTTTATAAACTATACAGGTTTGCATTACGTAGGTCGTGATTTGTACTTAGTACAGTCCAGCGACGCAATTATAACGGTTGGCGGACGTTTTGGCAGTTTGCACGAGTTCACCTCAGCGCTTGAAGCGCATAAGCCCTGCGGCGTGCTTCTGGGCAGTGGTGGCACTGCCGACAAAATCCCAGAGCTCATGAAGACCTTGGAAGCGCCCGGCGGGGATCTTATCATTTACGACAACGATCCAGTAAAACTGGTGAAGCGCATGGTAGCCTTACTAGATAAAGAATACGCTGACATTCGCGGCCAAATTGCCCGCGATGAACATTGGTATCTCAGTCGTGACCAGCACACTTCGCCACCACCCCGCGCAGGCTAGAGTTGCGCCTTTCTAGCGCGTCAGCAGTCTTTTTGGAATGTTGCCAGAACCAGTCGCGAAACTCGCCTAAACTTACCGACCAGGATAGCTATGGCTTGTTATCGGATTTATTGCAGGCATTTTGGCTGTGTCAAAGCGTAACAGACGGCCCATAGGATAAAAGAGTAGTTATAAGTGTTCTTTACGCCCTTGTTCGTATTGCCGAGCACAAGTATGCGGTACAATATACAAGATGAGTAGCTTTCAACTCAAAAGCAAATACGAGCCCCGCGGTGACCAGCCGGCGGCTATTGCCCAGTTGACGCAAGGACTAAAGAATGGATTGCGTGATCAGACGTTACTGGGCGTAACTGGTTCGGGCAAGACGTTTACGATGGCTAATCTTATTCAGAACGTCCAAAAACCAACGCTGGTGCTCAGCCACAACAAAACGCTCGCAGCGCAGTTGTATGAGGAGTTCCGCCGTTTTTTTCCTGACAACGCCGTGCACTACTTCGTGAGTTATTTTGACTACTACCAGCCGGAAGCCTACATCCCGCGTTCTGACACGTATATCGAAAAAGATAGCCAGATCAACGAAGAGATTGATCGGCTGCGCCATGCCGCCACCGATGCGCTCCTGACGCGCAAAGACGTGATTATTGTGGCCAGCGTGAGCTGCATTTATGGCATTGGCTCGGTGGATGACTACAATGGCCTGAGCATTACCATCGAGGTGGGCGAGCGGCGCGTGCGTGACAAACTCTTGCGCCAGCTCACGGACATTCAATATCAACGCAATGACATCGACTTTCACCGCAGTACTTTTCGTGTGCACGGTGATGTCGTGGACGTCTTCCCGGCCGGTGAAGAGCTCGCGTACCGTTTAGAGTTCTTTGGCGACGAGGTGGAGCGCATTTTGCAGATTGATCCGCTGACGGGCGAGATCTTGAAAAAGCCGCAGCGCTTGCAGATTTTCCCGGGGAGTCACTATGTGACACCCTACGACAAGCTGAAAGTGGCGCTTGGACACATCCAAAACGAGCTGGACGAGCGACTGGGGCAGTTTAAGCAGGCTGGCAAGCTGCTGGAGGCGCAGCGCTTGGGCCAGCGAACCAAATTTGACCTGGAAATGTTGGAGCAAACGGGCTTTGTAAAGGGCATTGAGAACTACTCGCGCTATCTCACCAACCGCGAACCGGGTGAGCAGCCGGCGACACTGCTCGATTATTTTCCTGACGACTATTTGCTGCTAGTAGATGAATCGCATATGACCATCCCGCAAGTCCGGGGCATGTACAACGGCGACCGGGCGCGTAAGGAAGTGCTCGTAGAGCATGGGTTTCGTCTGCCGAGTGCCCTCGATAATCGGCCGCTCACGTTCACCGAATTTGAAAAACATATCAACAAGGCAGTCTATGTCAGCGCCACGCCCGCAGCGTATGAGCTCTCGCGCTCGCCCGAACCCGCTCGGCAAGTTATTCGCCCTACGGGACTCCTCGATCCTATTATCGAAGTCCGGCCGATTGACGGCCAGGTTGACGACTTAATCGCCGAAATCCGCACGCGCATCCAAAGTCGCCAGCGCGTGCTCGTGACCACACTCACCAAGCGCATGAGCGAAGATCTCACCGAATATTTGCATGATCTCAATATCAAAGTAGCCTATCTGCATAGTGACGTTGATACGCTTGATCGTAGCGATATTTTGCGCGATTTGCGCTTGGGCACGTATGACGTGCTGGTGGGTATCAACTTGCTGCGGGAAGGCCTGGATTTGCCTGAAGTAAGCTTGGTGGCAATTTTGGATGCCGACAAGGAGGGTTTCTTGCGCAGCGAGCAGGCTCTGGTGCAGACTGTTGGCCGCGCAGCGCGCCACGTCGAGGGCAAGGTCATCATGTACGCCGACCGTATTACTGACTCCATGCGCCGCACTATTGACATGACCAACGAGCGTCGCAAGATACAGGAAGCATACAACGCGGCGCAAGGCATTACGCCGCGTGGCATCAGCAAAGCCATCGAAAAAGGTATGCGTCCTGACCTGCCCGAGGAGGCTAAAAAGGCCAAACTCGACCTCAGAAAGATCCCCAAAGACGAGTACGGTCGCATTATCGAAGACCTCACCGCACAAATGGACTTGGCCAGCGCCAACCTGGAGTTTGAAAAAGCTGCCGAACTACGCGATATTATTGCGGATGTCAAAAAGAAGCTATAGTATTCACAAGCACACCTAACTATTTGGGAGATAAAGCACAATGACCACGCCTGAAGGCACGCCAAAAACGAGAGAGCAACAAAGCAATTGGCTCGGCGGAATAGCAGCTACGCTGGCGGTATCTGCAGTTGCTGGCACGGGTATGTATATGACTTTCGAGGCTGGTACGCACCAACTGCGAACACCGGCTGGTGTGGGCCGTGCGCGCCCAGACTTTACCTATGAAACTGATCTCGCGCAGATGCCAATGCACTCGGTGCTGCTCGCGGGCGACCCTGCGGTACAAGGCAAGCCACCAGCCTTCAAGAACGTTGCGGGCATTGTCGGAATCCCCGAGAGCGAGGTGACCGGACTCCGCGCATCGGGCTGTGACGACCCGATCATCGGGATTCGAGCTCAAGGGAGTGACATTGAAGACGAGGGCTACTTGCATACCTGGAACACGTTCTCCGAAGTTATGCATGATGGGCAAGCTTATATGGCGATTGCCAAGACCGCGGACGGCGGCCCCGTGCAGATAGCGATTGGCTGCACGCACAGCAATCAAGATAATGGCAACGGTCCAATAAGCTGGGCAAACGCCCCGGCCCTTATTGGAATCACAAATATAACTGACCTTGCGTATGCGGGCGTGCATAGCGTTGTCTGAGCGCATGTAATATAGAGGAGGACAAACTATATGAGCAAACCAGCCTTTTCACGTCGCGTACTTGATGGAGCCGAAAAAGCCATGGAGAGTGGCGCCGCAATAGCCGGACGGCGAACAGTCGCGACGGTAGCGCGCTTCTGGACTGGCGCGACCGTATCTATCGATTGGCGAAATGCGGGCGAGCGGACAAGCGACGATCCAGCAATACAAGCGATGGTGGTAAGCTTGGGCAACGGCTCGCAAAATCGGCTCAAGGATTTTTGCCCTCGATTTTGGGATGGGCGTGGCCTGTTTGTGGGCCAAACAGCGCTTGCCCATGTACGCAACGCTCACCCATCAGGCCAAGATGCCGTCGCCTATTGGAGCGCGGATGTAGTCGATGATCAGGAGCGACCAGCTGGCATATTGCGTGTGGGCGAGTTACCAGATGGTTGGGATGTTGAAAACACGGTAAGGGGCCAGGCAAGCCCCGGCTTAATCGTTCGGCGTGGTCGCGGCAACGCCCGCTTTGGAATTGGCGTTACGGCCATAGAAGACGAGCAAATCGCTTTTTATCCGGCCTCAGATCTGACGGTTTCGGCGGCTGGGCAAGTAGCAATCCTACGTCTGACATATCCAGGCTTCGCCGTCGTATAGCGTGGGGACGATGCAAAACTTTGCAGGATCTGCTATACTCACGGTAAATATGGTGCAATTGACCCGTGAAGATGTCTTAAAGTTGGCTCGATTGGCTCGGCTCGATCTCTCGGAAGAAGAGATCGGCCTATTCCAAAACGAGTTGGGGGCGGTGCTGGAGTACATTACACAGCTGCAACGCGCTGATGTGACAGGTTTGGAGCCCACGACGCAAGTGACTGGCCTTAAAAACGTTATGCGTCCCGATACCGTGCGAGACTATGGCGTGAATCGTGACGAGCTCTTGCGCTTGGCGCCACAAACTCAGGACGGCCAGCTCAAAGTAAAACGGATGATCGGATAAGACCATGAGCCAGTGGCTACCTATTGCTGCTATTGCCGCCAAAGTGCAAGCCGGGGATCTCAAGGCGAGCGATTTGGTAGAGCAGGCGCTGCAAGCTATTGGCGAGAAAAAAGAGTTTGACGCGATTATTACAACGCTCGATGTTCGGGCACGTACACGGGCGGCAGCGATTGACGCAGCCGTCCTCAAGGGTGAGCAGGTAGGCCGTCTGGCCGGTGTGCCATTTATCGCTAAAGATAATTTTTTGGTGTTTGGCGCAGAAACGACTGCGGCCAGCAACATGTTGAGGGGTTTTCATGCGCCATATCAGGCAACGGCTATCGAAAAGTTGGAGGCGGAAGGCGCGATTTGTGTTGCAAAAGCCAACCTTGATGCTTTCGCCCACGGTGCCAGCACCGAAAACAGCGACTTTATGACCACCAAAAATCCGCACGACAAAACACGCGTTCCCGGCGGCTCGTCCGGTGGTTCGGCGGCAAGCGTTGTGCTGGACCTCGCTCCGTTTGCACTGGGCACTGACACCGGCGGTTCTATTCGCCAGCCTGCCAGCTTGTCGGGCTGCGTGGGCTATAAGCCAACATACGGTCTCGTGTCCCGAAGTGGAGTAGTGGCAATGGCGAGCAGCCTGGATGTTGTGGGTCCATTTGCCCGCACGGTTGCCGATGCGGCGCTCGTGCTGGATGTTATGGCTGGCCGAGACGACCTCGACGCCACCACCATTGAGCGCGACGACGCCAGCTACAACAACCTCGCCGGTGATCTGACGGGCAAGAAGATCGGCATCGTTGCAGAGTACATGGGCGAAGGCCTGGAAGCGGGCGTAAAGGCTCAGATTGAAGCGGCGATTGCCAAGCTCAAAGATGCAGGTGCAGAGCTGGTGGACGTCAGCTTGCCCTCGCTGTCGCTGTCGCTGGCAGTTTATTATGTTTTATGCCCGGCAGAAGTCAGTAGCAACTTAAGCCGATACGACGGGCAGCGATATGGCTTCTCGGACGGCACAGCTAGCACCCTGGACGAAAGTTTTGGCAAATCCCGTGGTATTGGTTTTGGCCGCGAAGCCAAGCGGCGTATTATGATCGGCACGTACGTACTCTCCAGCGGTTTTTATGACGCTTACTATCGCAAGGCCCAAACCGTACGCACTGAAATTATCAACGAGTTCAATAATGCATTTGAGCAAGTCGATTTCTTGTTGGGGCCGGTTTCGCCTACCACTGCTTTCAAAATCGGCGAGAACGCCAGCGATCCACTCAAAATGTATCTCGCTGATGTCATGACCGTAGCCGCCAATCTGGTTGGTGTCCCGTCTATCAGCATTCCAGCCGGCAGAAGTAATGGTTTGCCGGTCGGCTTGCAACTAATGGCTCCGCAACATCATGACCACGACCTGCTAGGGCTTGCGCGGGCAACGGAGGAGTTACTGCAATGAAAATGGCTATCGCACTCATTGCTTTTGTCTTAGTTCTTTTTCTAATTGGTTTGCTCGTTGTTCGGCGTCGCCGGCCACGTGAGCTCAAAAGTGAGCAATTCCAAACAAAATGGCAAGAATTACAAAAGATGTGTTCTGACAAAAAACTATGGAAGCGCGTTGTACACGACGCAGACCACTTACTTGATGAAGCATTACGCAAAAAACACGTTCGCGGCAAAAGTATGGGTGAGCGAATGGTGCACGCCCAGCGGCTGTTTACCAATAATGACGGCGTATGGTTTGGACACAAGCTACGTAACCGTGTGGAAGCTGAGCCGGATATCAAGCTCAAAGAGGGCGACGTAAAAGATGCGCTGGTGGGTATTCGCCAAGGGCTTAAGGATTTGGGTGCCTTGCCAGACAGCAAAAAGGCGGACAAAGCATGATTGATGCCGCAGTTCGTGCTAAATACGCTGTAACCATTGGCATTGAATGCCACGTGCAGTTCAAAACGGCTACCAAATTGTTCGCGGCCGTGGGCAACGATGCTCGTGAGGCGGCACCCAATACGCTTGTAGGACCACTGTGCTACGGCTTGCCTGGCAGCCTGCCAGTGCTCAACCGCGAAGCTGTGCATTTGGGTATCCGGGCTGCGTTTGCACTCGGCACGCCGCCGCAAAAATACAGCGCCTTTGATCGCAAGCATTATTTTTACCCTGATTTGCCGCTCGGCTACCAGATTACGCAATTTGAACACCCTATTGTCCGTGGCGGCAGCGTAGCAATTACGGTTGACGGCTTGGCCAAAACGGTTCGTATCCACGAAGCGCATCTCGAAGCTGACGCCGGCAAGAGCACACATCCTGCAGGCACCGATTACAGTCTTGTTGACCTCAATCGCGCTGGGACGCCGCTCATCGAGATTGTTTCTGAGCCGGATATGCACTCAGCTGCCGAGGCTCGTGCCTACGCGCATGAGCTGTATCTGCTCATGCGCTATGCTGATGTTTCGGATTGCAACTTGTACTACGGCAACATGCGCTTTGACGTCAACGTTTCGGTGAGCCAAACGGACGAGCTAGGGACGCGGACTGAGACCAAAAACCTCAACAGTTTCCGTGCGGTCGAAAAAGCTGCTGAGTACGAAATTGCCCGGCAGATTGAGCAACTTGAAAAAGGGCAATTAATCGTACAAGAGACGCGCGGCTGGAGCGATGCCAAGCAAAAAACCTTTACGCAGCGCACCAAAGAAGACGCGCACGATTATCGCTATTTTCCTGATCCTGACGTCCCGCCGATTGAGCTCGATGACGCGTTTATTGAGACGGTCAGAGCCGAGATGCCACCAATGCCTGGCGAGTGGCGAACGCGTCTGGCAAGTCTGGGCCTGGATGTGCCGTCTATGGAAGTCCTGCTTGAGGCAGAGCTGGACGACCCCGAGGTGCACTATCTCGCGCTCATCGAAGAGTCTATTGTCGACAAGGACTTTGCCAAGGTGCTTGCCAACTGGTTCGTGAACCTCGAAATTCCGTTGCGTCACGAGGACCAAAACGCAGACCTGCCCAAGGCCACCAATCAGGCACGCCTGCGTTTCTATCGGCAAACATACGAGCTGATCAAATTAGACAAGCTGAGCTCCAGCAACGCCAAAGCTTTGCTCGCTAAGCTGTTGAGTATGGGTGAGCTGCCGCAAGACGTCGAAGCGTACGCTAAGCAGCACAACCTTATCCAAGAATCAAACGAGGCCGAGATTGCTAAAATTGTTGCTACGGTGTTGGCCGACAACCCGAAAGCTGCCGACGACGTACGCAGCGGCGAGATGAAAGCCATCGGTTTCCTCGTAGGCCAAGTGATGAAAGCCAGTCAGGGCAAAGCCAATCCCGGCCTAGCGCAGCAACTCATCAAGAAGCAACTCGGCATCTAAGGAGTAAAAGCGGGGATAATCATATGCAAGCATGGAAACGCGTTGAACCAACGACCGTCCAAAAAGTAGGTTTTCGTACCATTGTCACCAAAACATTTGTATTGCCAGACGGCAAAGAGGCGAGCTTTGATACGGTTTGGCCCGAAGGACAACGCTTTGTTCATACCATTGCGCTCACTGCGGACAAGCAAGTTATTGTAGTGCGCTGCTTCCGCGCGGGCCCCGAAAAAGTGATGGACGAATTGCCAGGCGGGTATGTCGATGAAGGCGAAACCAGCGAGCAAGCTGCCACGCGTGAGCTTTTTGAAGAGAGTGGCTATAGAGCTGGCACGATGGTGAGTCTGGGCGTATCGCATAAAGACACGTATATGAACGCTTCCTGGGAAGCATTCCTGGCTACCGATTGCCAGTATGTGGGCAAGCCCCCGGCACACGAGCGCGAAGAAGCAGGTAGCGAAGTGCACACTATCTCTATTGATGAGCTCATTGATAATGCTAAGCACGATCGCATGACTGATGCGCTGGCCGTGCTCCTCGGCTACGACCAGCTTATGGAATGGCGACAGAAAGGCCACGCATGACACCCAAAGCGCCCACCAAAGCCGTCATCGCTGCCGCCGGCTTTGGTACGCGCTTTTTGCCGCAGACCAAGGCGATGCCCAAGGAAATGCTGCCACTCATCGACAAGCCAATCATCCAATACGTTGTTGAAGAGCTAGTAAGCGTTGGCATCAAAGACATCATCATCGTGACGGGCTACAGCAAGCGCAGCATCGAGGACCATTTTGACCGCCCCAGCGAAGACCTCGTTACCAACTTAGTAGCTGGAGGTGCCAAGAAGCTTCATTTACTCGAAGAGATCGAAGCGATTGCCGAGATGGCCAACTTTGTGTATGTCCGTCAGAAAGGGCCATATGGCAATGGCACGCCGCTCCTGAACGTCGAGCACTTAGTGGGCGATGAGCCGTTTATCTACACATGGAGCGATGACTTTATTGAGGCCACGCCACCGCGTTTTCAGCAGATGATTGATGCCTATAGGGAATTCGGCGTGTCGGTGCTCGCCGGTGTGCCAGCGAAGATCGATAGCGACTACAATCGCTATGGTTTTGCGGGTGGCACAGAACTGCGCGCGGGCCTTATGAATATTGAGAAGATTGTTGAGAAACCGGGCAGTGCTGCCGCGTCACCATCCAACCTGGCGACGGTTAGTGGCTATTTGCTGACACCTGACGTTTTTCGCTATTTGCACAAAGCGCAAGCGACGCTCAGTGGCGTCGAAGAACTGTACTACAACGACGCACTCAAGCTTATGCTCGCTGATGGCATTCGAGTGCTGGCCTGCGAAATTCAAAACGGTACGTATCATGACGCAGGTGATAAACTGGAATATCTCAAAACAGTCGTCGATTTTGCACTCAAGCGAGAAGATATCGGCGCTTCTTTCCGCGACTTCCTGCGCAGCCTCAACCTACAGTAATGTCCGGCCGGCTCGGAGATAACAATACATTGCCGCGCACCACAGTTGTAGTTTTGCATGCTTAGCGTATACTAAATTACATGAACACAAGCGAGAAGATATTGGTCATTGCATTGGGGATTATGCTGGCAATCTTCCTGCTGTTGTCTATCTTGGTTATTGCTCAGGTGCTCCGCCTCATTGCTAATCTGCGGCGGATTTCTGAGAAAGCTGAAAAGGTTATCGACTCGGCCGAGACTGTCGGTGATGTATTGCGCAAAAGTGCAAGCCCTGTTGGTTTGTTCCGTTTTGTCCGTGGCGTTGCCGAAACGGTTATGCAGCAGCAAAAAGAGCAAAAGCACAAATAAGGAGACGACAGATATGGGCAAGCAAACGAAGAATTTTGCACTTGGCGCGGTTTTTGCGGCCGTTGCCGGCTTTATCGCAGGCATTTTGACCGCCCCAAAGAGCGGCAAAGATACTCGGACAGATATCAAAAACGCCGCCACAACGAGCATTTCTGAAGCCGAAAAGCAGCTCAAAAAATTAAACACCCAGCTCACGAGCTTGCTCGGCGAAGTAAAAGAGCAGGCCAATACTGCAAAAGGCAAAGTTAAGGCCGAAATGGATGAGGTACTCGACAAAGCTGGGGCTGTGCGCGAAAAAGCACGAGAAGTGCTCAGCTCAGTACATGATGGCGACGTCGAAGATAAGGACCTCAAAAAAGCAATCGACGATGCGACAAAAGCTGTCGATAACCTCAAGGCGCATATCAAAAAGTCCGCATAGCGAGGGCACGTGAGGCGACCTGCCTCCTAGTTTTAACTACGGTGATTATCCCTTGCAGACAAGTGTACCCAAAAAAGGGAACTGTTTATTTGGTTTAAAGGGATATACGCTTAACACTACTTGCCAATATGCAGCGCGTTGTGGAGCACCGGCTGCCGCTCTGGATCGCCCCTGCCTGCATCCTCAATAGCGATTTCGGCTACAAAGGCTCCTAGAGCTGCCATTGTAACTCCACCTACAACTGGTATTATTTCCGCATATGTACCAGCTACAAACCCTGTGCTCGCGGCAAAAACCAGTTCGCTGCCAGTGCCGAGTGACAGGAATGTGGACGCTGTTTCCGAGTTCATCTCTGGATCATCTCTCCGGACCCGTTGCACTGCCGCGCCTCGCTCTAACCCTAGCCGCATTCCAGCACCAAGGACTGCAACACCACCGGCAGCTATCGGGATTGCCTCCAGTAGGGACACAGGATGTAGATTAGAATCTCCCATCTCCATAGCCGCCCCATCAGGCAAATAATGACTGCCATAATATGCTGCCAAGCCGATGAGTGCGGTCCCGCCAAGCCGCGCCGCTCTGCCCAGCCATTTACCAGTGCGGGATTCACTGATCTGTCTGTCCCGCTCAGCGGTAGTGCGTCTCTTCATGCAGCAAATAATAGCATATTATTGGACATATTACAAGTTGTAGCATGCCGCGGCGAGGCCGTGTTGTAAAAGTTGTTCGCACAAATCGTGCTTAAGCCGCTATAATAGAAAGAATGACGGAGGGCGTACAAACGGCAAAGGCTGGCGGAGTTTTAGGTGCAAGTGACTACGTGCATTTGCACAATCACACCCAATACAGCCTACTCGACGGACTAACGAAAGTTCCGGCGCTCGTGCAGTATGTCAAAGAATCGGGTATGGTGGCAGTTGCGCAGACCGATCACGGCACGCTGGGCGGCAATATTGAGTTTTATAAAGAGGCGATTGCTCAGGGCGTCAAGCCTCTCCTGGGCATGGAAACCTATGTCGCGGCACGAACCATTGCCGACAAGGAGCCGGGTAAAGACAAAAACTACTACCACTTGATCTTGATCGCCATGAACAACGAGGGCTACCAAAATCTGATGCGTTTGAGCACCATTGCTAACCTGGACGGCGTGTACTACAAGCCGCGCATCGACCACATCTTGCTTGAAAAGTACAACGCCGGGCTCATCGTGCTTAGCGCGTGTATTGGTGGAGAGCTGGGCGACAATATCCGGCAGGGCCAATACGATAAGGCACGCGAGACAGCCCAGTGGTACAAAAAGGTCTTTGGCGACCGCTATTACGTCGAGGTGCAAGACCACGGACACCCCGACCATCCATCAAAATGGGATGACCAGGTGGCCGTGAACGAACAACTGATCAAACTCGCAGATGAGCTCGACTTGCAGTGTGTGGTGACTTGCGACGCCCACTATTTGTCGCATAGCGACCAGCAGGCGCATGAAATTTTGCTGTGTGTCCAAACCGGCTCGTTTATGAGCGACGAAAAGCGCATGAGTCTTGCAAATTTTGAACTTCATGTGACTGACCCTAATGAGATTATTAAGCGCTGGGGACCGGAACACCCTGATTTTATTACCAACACACGGGCTATCGCCGATCGCTGCAACGTGGAGATTGAGCTTGGCAAGATTCTCATTCCAAAGTTCCCAGTGCCTGACGGCGAAACAGAAAAGACCTTTTTGGATAAGCTAGTGTTTCAGGGGTTGGCCGAGCGGTACACCGGAGCTGAGCGTGATGCCGCGGAGGCCATGAGCATTGCTGATGTCAAAAAGATATTGCCGGCGGAAGTTCTGGAGCGCACGGAATACGAACTAGGCGTCATTGACGGCATGGGCTTCAACGGCTACATGCTGATCGTCCAGGATTTTATCAACTGGGGCAAGGATCAAGGGATTATCTTTGGGCCGGGGCGCGGCTCGGCGGCTGGATCGATCATCGCCTATGCGCTGCATATTACCGATCTTGACCCACTGGCCTACGGCTTGCTCTTTGAGCGTTTTTTGAATCCCGACCGCATCAGCATGCCGGATATCGACGTCGACATTCAAGACACGCGCCGCGACGAAGTGATCCAGTATTGCTCCGAAAAGTACGGTGCCGACCGCGTGTCTAATATTGTGACGTTTGGTAAGATGGCGGCCCGCGCCGCCGTGCGCGACGTAGCCCGGGTTTTGCAAGTACCCTATGCCGTGGCCGACCGTCTGGCCAAGCTAATACCGCAACCCGTGCAGGGCCGCCACATCCCGCTCAAAGTGAGCATCGAGAAAGACCCTGACCTTAAGCGCGAATACGAGACCGATGAAACAGCCAAGCGGGTTATTGACCTGGCGATTGCGCTTGAGGGCACCGTGCGCAGCCACGGAGTCCATGCTTGCGGCGTGGTGATCGCACCTGGCGATCTCGTGCAATACGTGCCGCTCGAAATGGCCCAAAAAGGCGTCGTAGCCACCCAGTTTTCTATGGGTCAGATCGAAGAGCTGGGACTACTCAAAATGGACTTCTTGGGCCTGAGTAACTTGACGATTATCAAAAACGCACTACGTATTATTAAGCGCGTGCACGGTGTTGATATCGAGCTGGGCTCAATCCCACTTGATGACGAAGAGACGTTTCGGCTGCTGGGCCGCGGCGACACGACCGGTGTATTCCAGTTTGAATCGTCAGGCATGAAGCGCTACCTGCGTGAGCTCAAACCGACGGAATTCAGCGATGTCGTTGCTATGGGCGCCTTGTACCGGCCGGGGCCACTTTCCGCCGGTCTGACCGACAGCTTTATCAAGCGCAAGAACAAGCTAGAAGAGATTGTGTATGCGCATTCGCTCATGGAGCCGGCGCTGCGCGACACTTTCGGGGTGCTTGTGTATCAAGAGCAAGTCATGCAGATCTCACGGGACGTGTGTGGGTTCACTGGCGGTGAAGCCGACACACTGCGCAAAGCGATTGGCAAGAAAAAGCTTGACGTCATGCAGAAGATGCAGGTTAAGTTCATTGATGGCGCGGTAGCTAACGGCGTACCCAAGCCTGTTATTGAGAAGTTTTGGAAAGATCTGCTGGGCTTTGCTGACTACTGCTTTAACAAGTCGCACTCTGCTTGCTATGGCATGACCTCTTATTGGACGGCCTACCTTAAAGCCCACTACCCGGCAGCGTTTATGGCAGCGCTTATGACCAGCGACTTTGACGATACGGACCGCCTGTCGATCGAAATTGGTGAATGTCAAAAAATGGGCATTGACGTTTTGCCCCCTGACGTCAACGAATCCTTCATGGAGTTTGCTGTTGTGCCAGATCCCCAGCATCCCGACAATCGCAAGGCGCCCATCCGTTTCGGCATGAATGCTATCAAAAACGTTGGTACTGGGGCGGTCGAAGAAATCTTGCGTGCCCGTGAACTTGACGGCACGTTTGCAACCCTGGAAGATTTCTTTTCCAAAGTGAATGTGCGAACGGTCAACCGTAAAGCCCTCGACAGTCTCGTTAAGGCAGGCGCCTTTGACCGCTTTGGCGACCGCTCGCAGTTACTCCACAACCTCGACGTGATGCTGGCCTTTGGCAACCGTCTGCAAAAGCAGGCTAGCAGCGGACAGACCGACTTATTCGGCAATGTAGTAGACGAAGTGGCCATTGCCGCGCCATCCTTGGCGCTAGAAAAAGCCGGCGTTGTGTATACGCCGCGCGAGCAATTGCTCTGGGAGCGCGAGCTGCTCGGCTTGTACCTGAGTCAGCACCCGCTCAAAATGTTTGAGAACTTTTTGAGCGAGCAAACCATGCCCTTGCACGAGATCAAGCCCGAACACGACGGCCGCGCCGTGACGGTTGGGGGCACGGTGCTTGATATCCGCGAAATTACAACCAAAAACGGCGCCAAGATGGCTTTCATAAAAATCGAAGACCGCTTTGGCGCAACTGAACTCATCCTATTCCCCAATGCGTATCAGCAAACAGTCGGCCTCTGGGAGCGTGACCGAATTGTGTTGGTGCGTGGCAAGGCGTCGGCTAAGGACCGCGAAGGCAACATCGGCGAAGAAATCAAAATTATGGTGGATGACGCTCGTGAAATTACCGCCGAACAGGCAACGAACTACCAGTTAACAGGCAAAAAGCTCAAAGGCCCGAGTGTTAATAAGCGCACATCAGCGGCTGCGGCCGCACGGCCAGCATCAGTTTCTGCTCGCCCCAGTGCCGTGCACGACGAACCGTCAGACCGACCGCCGCGCGTCTTTGTTCGTTTGGCCGATAGTCAGAACCAGGAACTACTCCTATCCTTAAAGCGAACTATTGACGAGGCCAGTGGCAGCACCGAAGTCGTGCTTGTCCTTGGGCCAAGCGACCAGAAGCAGATTATCAAACTGCCAGCGGGGATTACAAGTAGCGAGCCGGTTCTCGAAAGCCTCCGAGCACTGGTGGGCGCGGAAAACATTAAGCTACAGTAACGCCAAAGGATACGTCATGCAGCAGACCAATATAATCTTGCAAGTTGCCGGCAAGGCCATCCTTATGAACACCGAGGGCCAGATCGTAGTGTTGCGCGAGTCAGCGGCACATCTGACCAACACAAAAGCAGGGCATTATCATTTGCCTGGTGGCCGGATTGAACCGGGCGAAACCTTTTTTGACGGTCTAAAACGAGAGGTTTTGGAAGAGACGGGCCTTAGCGTTGAGCTCGGAAAGCCGGTGTTCGTCGGAGAGTGGCGGCCAGTTATCCTAGGTGTGCCGCACCAAATTGTCGGCGTATTTCTTGCTGGCAAAGTTACCGGCGGCGTCGCACGCTTGAGCGATGAGCATGACGACTTGCTTTGGATACATCCGCGCAAATGGGCAGATTATGATATTGTCATGCCTGATCGAGATGCCATTGCCGCCTTTGTGGCCACATTGTAAGAAGCTCGCCGCTCTTAGTGAATGACGCCGGCGCTGCGAGTAATAACAAAGCCGACGACACCCACGACAATGAGCACAACATCGAACAGGTGATTATGGACTACGAAAGCTTCGCTCTTGACCAGTACTCGGCGCCATAATAGGCCGTGCCGGACGATAAAAATGCCCACCGCGGCCCCTGCGAGGGCGGCGGACAGACCGAATACCCATGGATTTTGACCTATACCGAAGAGTTGCACACGCGCTACCGATTGTGCACCGTGCGCACCCAGCACCGCATGCGATGTGGCGGCAGCAGGCGCCGGCGCGCCGTACATTGCCACGACTACCGTTTGCGGACCATGACCTTGGAAGTTGGCACTGTTGGCAATACCAAAACCGACGTCCTGGTAACTCATATTGAGTATATTTGCCCGGTGTTCGGCGCTGTGCATCCAGGCCGCCGCCACGGCATCGCTTGAGCCAAAGCCATACGCCAAGTTCTCGCCCGCCACCGCGTAGCTATAGCCTGCGCCAGCTATGAACTGCCAAGCCTGTTCGCCATCCGGGGAGGTGTGTGACCAATAATTGTGCGCGGTCATATCTTGCGCTTTTGTCTGCGCAGCTTGAGCGAGCGCCGCATTGAGCCGTAGTGGTATTTCGTGATCGTTGCCGCGCTGGATATTAGTGTCCTGTAGCAAGGTTACGGGGCTTACGCTGGTGGCATAGCCCAAGACACCCTTGCTTTGCCTTGCCCATGCATTGCTGAGCAGCAACCCCGCTCCTGCAATCAGAAATAACGGCAAATAAGGCCAGTACGTTTTGTTGTATTGTTTTCCTGACTTGTGATGCTGCCCCACGCGCTTTTTGTGATGGAGCGGCACACGCCGTTTCGGTTCTGAGACCAAGACCATAGCTTTATTAAAGCATAACCGAGCGAAATAGTTAACCTCTGCCGCAGCCAAACGCCCTCCCACGACACTTGCGGGTCGCCTTTTGCGCTCTAAAGTAGCACAAAAGGCGCTTCCGAGGTGTCTTAGTGAGGGCGTTTGGCTGCGGCAGAGGATTTTTGATGACTTAACGAAAACGACACTGGTACAGCGCCATGGCTGCCGCTTGTACCACGTTAAACGACTCTTTATGTCCAAACATTGGGATTTCCAGGGTGATATCGCATTGCTGGAGTAAATGAGCGTCCACGCCTTCGACCTCGCGCCCGAGTAACAAGGCAATTTTGTCTGGTGGGGCAAAATCAGGCAGTTTTACTGATTGCGGCGATTGCTCAAGTGCTGCAATTACAAAGCCATTGCGGCGGAGTTCGGCCAGAACTGGCAAGACATCATCGCACTGTTCCCAAGAGGCGAGCATCTCTGCGCCCAGCGCAGTTTTGTGGATTTGCGCCGCGAGCTTGGCACTGACATGGGGCAATCGTCGATCTTTTGGCGCAATAGGGTAGGGTGTATAGCCAGTCAAATAAACCTTAGCGACACCAAAGCCTTCGGCGGTCCGCAGCAAGGAACCGACATTGTGACAGCTTCGTATGTCGTGAGCGATTACTATGATCGTGCGCATCGCCACTACTATACCATCATTTTAGACAAGTCTATTGGCTCGGTTTTGCACTTCCCATGGTCAATTCAAACCATCTTGCTCATGCTATACTACATATTATGAGTCAAGATGCCCGACGTGACGAAGAGATGATGACACAGCGCCGCTCTCGCATTCTGGGATTGGACTATGTTGACACGTCAAGAATCAACCCCAAGCCGCTCTATCACGACGTCCTGACGAAGCCAGAGCTCTATAGTATGCGTGTTATTCCGTTGCAGGTGGACAAAAGCAACATCCTATTCGGCATTACTACTACGACATCGCAACAGACAATAAACACCTTGCGGCAGCGCTTCAGCGATGTCCGCAACGGGTTTGCAATTATATCTGACGCAGGGTACCGCGAGTACATGCACCTGTATGACCCGCCAAAAACTATCACCTACCAAGACATCAATTTTGGCGAAGGAAGTGCGACCGGTGATTTAGTACACACAGTGTCGGCTACCCTCGCTGAGGTCAATGCCGATGATATCTTGGCCTATCTCGTACAACAGGCTTACCGCCTAAAAGCCTCAGATATACACCTCGAGAATCAAAAGGAAATAGTGCGCATTCGTTTCCGTGTTGACGGCGTGCTCCACACGATTGCTACGTTGCAGCGTGAAAAATACCATCAGCTCATGTCGTCAATTGCCATCGCTGCGAACGTTTCTACCAACGCGCCGGACGACCAGAGCGGTCATATCAATCGCAGTTACCGTATGGCAACAGGCGAAGACGTAACCGTAAACCTGCGCGTCGAGACAGTCCCGGCCGCGTACGGCCAAGACGTAGTTATGCGCTTATTTACTCTCAAAATGGAGTTGCTCAGCCTCGACAACCTAGGCTTATCCGAGAAAGAACGGGCCGTTGTGGATGATGTCATCAAACACCCCACGGGCATGGTACTGGTTGTTGGCCCGACTGGATCCGGTAAGACCACCACCATGTACTCGCTCATCAATACACTTAATTCCGACGAGCGCAAGATTATTACACTGGAAGATCCGGTTGAGTACTTTATGGAAGGAGTCGTGCAGATTCCAGTGGCTGGCGGTCAAGATATGACAGGTTTTGCGGAGCGATTGCGTGCGGTGCTGCGATTGGATCCAGACGTAGTAATGGTCGGCGAGATTCGCGATCAAGATACCGCTAAGACTTCCTTGCAGGCGGCGCTTACCGGTCACCTCGTTCTCAGCACGTTCCATGCGTCATCGGCTGCCGCGGCGCTTACGCGCATGCTTGATCTTATTGGCATCAATCCGCTCTTTGCATCGGCTATCCACCTCATTATGGCGCAGCGATTGGTCCGCTTGCTCGACGAGAAAACCAAGCAGCCGTACCAGCCGGATGAGGCGCTCAAAGCCCAGTTGCAGCTTGTTATCGACACCTTGCCACCAGGGATTGCGCGGCCAGATCTCAGTAATGTTACACTGTATAAAGCCGGTAAGTCCACGGATAACCCCTTTGGTTACGCCGGTCAGCTGCCATTGCGTGAGCAATTGCAAATGACACCAGGCATTCAGCAATTATTGCGTCAATCACCTAACCTAATTACCACCGAGAATCTGCAGCAGAGGGCCGTCGAAGACGGGATGATTACCATGTTGCAGGACGGGGTACTCAAAGCGCTTCAGGGAATTACAACAATCGAAGAGGTGTACCGCGTGGTTGGATAAGGGCAAACCATCCCCTCATAGCACACGCGCCTCAATACGCCCCAGGGTATTTAGCGACAGTAGCCCGGTAGGTTCGTTGACATGTGCCATATAAGGTGTTAGATTGGCGACATGATAAATCATCGGAAAGAGACTGTAGAGCAATTCCGCGAGGCTCTCATAACCAATCAGGCCGCTTCAAGCGTTGAAGCGCGGGGTTGGCAAATCGATTGCCATAACGCCAAGGGGGGTGTGGCCAGCAGATTAGCAGTCCGACAGCGAGGAAGCTTCGTTACGCAACTTGCGCTAACGCCGACAACAAGCAGGGAGGCGAATCCCATATCTCTGCTCTACTGCGATGACGACGTAACGAAATCAAAATTGCCCGCGTCACACGCCATGGCGCCCGTTGGGCCGGCACCGAAGACAGTAGGCGGGCAACATGGTTTTCTGCGCTGGATCGACTACGAAAAGAATGTGGTATCAGGGGCGAATACGTTGGCACTTACTGCAGGAGGTTGGCCGCCAAGAGCTATGCGTCACTTTGAGCTTAAGCCCGACGCACTAACAACAACGACCTCAGTGCTCAATTACAAGAATAAATCAGTCGGCCTGAGCCTCGGTCACCACGATTATTACTCTGTTGCCGAGAACGACATACCTAGTATACGCGTTAATGGCGAGCCACTCGACGAACAGCTGCGGCAAGAAGGTGCACTGGCGGCGACCCTGCGCGGTGAAGCGCAGTTTTGGCCTGCATTTGCTGGTTCGGCCGAGATCTCATTTCCTACTGAGGCTGGTATACGTACGCTACAGGTTGATGCAAGGGCAAAAAATGCCCACGAGGAACTTCCGCCGGAGTCACTTGGCATGTTGTTCTGGCACCGCCCCGGGACCGATTCGCTGTGCATCGAGCCAGTTGCCGGAGTGGCTCATAAAGAAGATGGATCGCTGGCCGCCAATGGCATTGTTGTCGCCGCTGGCAGCTATGCGATGATAGCAACGACTATCCGACTCGTCTCTTGATGTGTGCTAATTTGCGTCGGGTATTTTCATCATGCAACAGATGTGATATACTTGCGGTAAAGAAACGAAGGTAAGGTAAAAGTACAATGCAATCGGTTATCCAGTTAATTGAAGAAAAATTCAAAAAATCTGCTGTAGTTGACGTCCGGAGCGGCGACACCGTAAAGGTTCACCAGAAGATCCGCGAAGGCAACAAAGAGCGCGTACAGATTTTTCAGGGCTTGGTGATTCGCTGTGACCGCAAAGGCAGTCACACCAGCCGCATTACGGTGCGTCGCGTTGCAAGCGGCGTCGGCGTAGAAAAAAGCTTTTTGGTGCATAGCCCATTGGTGCTGAAGATTGAGGTAACCAAGCGTAGTAAGGTTCGTCGTAATTACCTTACCTACATGCGTGATCGTACCGGCAAAGCCGCTCGTCTTACGGGCGTTGATTTTGACCGCGAAGCAGTAAACACTATCCACGACGCTAAAGCAGAAGCCGAAGAAGAAAAACTCCACGAAGAAGTCGAAGCTGCCGCACAGGCAAAACTAGAAGCCGAAAAAGCCAAAGACGCTGCGACTGAGGCCAAGGTCAAGGCAGCTCTCAAAGCCCACGAAAAAGCCGAATAGCCAGAAATATAGTGCAGTCTATTGATCTCGCAGGACCAATGAGATAAGTCTGTTTGTTATTATTAGGTTTATATGTTATACTAATGTAGTATGACAGAGAGCTTGTCTACCCAGCCCACCCATAGCGCAGATCTTGACCTCAAGTTCGTGCCTTATTTGACTGAGGAAATGAAGGACCCTTATATGAAAGTCAGCGAGGTATTTGACCCGCTAGGTGATATAGATCCTGACTTTGCCTTACTTCATGATTGCGCACGCACAACCGCCTCATTAAGAGATATTTACGGAGCTACGCAAGAATTTCCACCACAATTTATTGCCGATATGTATGCGAACGAGCTCAGGTATGTAGCTCATGGCATGGACAGTCTTTTCGACTTGCTATTGCTTAACCAAAAGGTGGGGACACAGCTTCAAGAAGTCCGAGTCTTGTTTGATATGGATCGTTCGCAGATTGCCGTTGCTGATCCTCTCGTGGGCAATGATATCCATCATGTGCCCAGGCCAGGATGGAAATTTCTTGTCGAAAAAATGGCTAACGAGCTGAGCCCGCTAACGCTTACGGCAGGTGTTCTATCAGATCGACCTGAAAGCGATAACCATACCAAAGAAGAAGGAGAGGTTATCCAAGCCAGTCTAGAAGAAGATGTAGCGCAGCGATTTGAGCAAGCAGGCATATCTCAGCACCTTGATCGCTCTCTAATTATCAGCTGTACTGAAGGCCGTATTGTTGCTGGCTTGCCCGGTTACCTTCAGTCGGGTATGAAGAAATCGCGGTCCGATTTTTCCGATCGTGCCCTGTCTCAAATTAAATCTGGCCAGTTAAGCGCGATAGCCCATGTAACAGACCCCACTCAGGAGATTGACGACCTAGAGTATCATTCCAAAGTGGGGGTTACGGCTGCGCTAGAGAAAGAGGCGCCGCCGGGCGTTGCGTATATGCTGTTTGATGATCTGAAAAGTGTTCTGCTGCTACACTCAGCACGCGCGTTGGGGGTTTACATCTCCCCAGATATACAGCCACTTCTCCCCGATGACCTTAAATATGCCGGAATTAATCTCTGAACTGTAGTATATATACCGGCATGCTTTGATTTGAGGCTATGGCGTAGTAATATTCCGATATGACCGTAGGGATTGACGAAGTGGGGCGAGGGTGTTGGGCGGGGCCGCTGGTTGCTGGCGCTGTGGCTCTGCGCGCGCCAATTGCGGGATTAGCAGATTCAAAAGTGCTGACGAAGGCACAGCGGGAACAACTGGACGTGATTATTCGGGTGGAGGCTGCCGGCTTTGGCCTGGGGTGGGTTTCGGCCGATGAACTGGATGACGTTGGGTTGACTGAGGCAGTGCGGTTGGCTATGTATCGAGCGTATGATGATCTGGCAAGTGGCTGCAATGAAGCAATCACCGAGATAATTGTTGATGGCAATATCAACTATTTTGCTGACGATCCACGGGCAAAAGCGATCATTAAAGCTGATGGAACAGTGCCCTCAGCGAGCGCGGCCAGTATTATCGCTAAGGTGGCTCGCGACGCATGGATGACGCATGAAGCGGCACGTCTCTTGCCCCAGTATCACTTCGAGAAGCACGTGGGCTATGGAACGGCTTTGCACCGGCAACTATTGGTGGAGCATGGTGTTAGTGTGTTGCACCGGCGATCGTTTCGGCCAATTCGTGAGCTAGGGGAGCGCTCCTAGGATGACGACAGTGGAGATAGGCCGCCGCGCTGAGACAGTTGCAGCGGCTTTTCTTGAAGCCAAAGGTTGTGCGATTATTGAACGCAACTGGCGGACTAGGCTGTGTGAAATTGATGTTATTGCCGAGCGGGCGGGAGTAGTGTACTTTTGCGAAGTTAAATATCGTCGCACCAATCGCCAGGGTGGCGGGTTAGAATATATTACTGCGAAAAAGCTCGCCCAAATGCGTTTTGCTGCTGAATCCTGGGTGCATGCACATGCTTGGCGAGGTGGCTATCAACTTTGTGCTATCGCAGTCTCCGGCCCTGCGTTTCGGGTAACTGATGTTGTCAAAGATCTGGGCTAGCCCTAGTTGGCGCATGCTCCTCCCTATTTGTACAGCGCAAAAAAGCTTTGCACAGCGGTGAGGTCTCGGCTCAGCCAGGCGGCGCGAGTAGCGATCTCTTCGATGCCTACGGCAATATTGCGCGTGAGGGCCGGTTGGTCGGTTTTGGGCTCAAAAAAGGCTTTATACGACTTGAGGTCCGCAGCAGTGCTGAAAGTGCTCGCGACGTAACGGGGGTAGTGATCGTATGTCTGGTCGCCCTTAAATGTTTGCTCGATCCAGCCCCAATTTGCTTGAAACCATTGCCAAGTTTGCTTGCGGGCATAACGGTTGCGAAGCAAAAAGACAATCCAATGGTCAAAATCTTGTGGCCGGACTTTGGTTGCGTCGGTAAGGCGGCCGAGCAGGGTGGCGATTTCTTTGGGCTGACGGGTAATCGTGAGCGCGCTCAGGATGTCCTGTTTGAGGTTGACATCGCTTGTCTGCTCATCAAGCTGAAGTAAGTAGTCGAATGCGCCCGGTGCTCCAGTGCGCACCGCCGCTCCACAGACAATGTCGCGTAGTTCGGACGGTACAGCTGTAGCATCCTTTTTGTATGTTTCAAACAGTTTGAGCGCTTCAGTGACGGCGGCCGGATGCTCAGCGTAAACGCCAAGACCCATGATGATAGCGCGCAGTTTGGTATCGGCGCTTGACTCGCCAGCTCGCTCCGCCCACCCCAAGCGAGCATACTGCGCCTTGATGAGGCTGCGGATAAAGGCTTTGATTGCCGGCTCTAGATCTGGCACAACGTCGATGAAACGCCGGCATTCGCCGATCGTCAGCGCCATAATATCCCACACAGGCTCGCTATCTTCAGAACCATAGTGGCGCACGAGCTCCAGCGTAGTCGCGAACGATTGGTGGCCGGCTCGCGCAAGCAACGAACTATCGCTCAAGAGCATAAGCCGTTCTGTAGTACTCAGCTGTTTACTGGCTGCACGCTCGGCGATAGCTGCAAGGTGTTCGGGCTGGGAATAGCGGACGATGTAATGACCAAGCGCATCCGCGTTGACCTGCACAAACGCAGGCTGGGAAAGGCTCAGCGTTTTTTGTGTTGAATCAAGTAGTGCCGGCACTTCCTTGCTATCGCTAAACAGTGGCACTGGCCAGACGCGCTCTGCGTCGCTTTTTGCGGCGTCAAGCAAGAAGTGCGATTGTGTGATTCCGAGCTCTATGCCACGCTGGTCAACGCTTATTAGCGGGAAGCCAGATCGTTCCAGCCAGGGGTTCATAAAACGGGCGATGTCTTTGCCGCTGGCCTCGCTGAGCGCTTTCCACAGATCTTCGCCCGTAGTATTTCCGTATGCGTGCCGCTCAAAATACGTCTTTAAGCCTTGGCGGAATGTATCTTCGCCAATGAAATGTTTGAGCATGTTGAGTAACCGGCCACCTTTGGCATACACGATAGATGGGTCAAAAAGTGAGCTGATTTCTTCGGGGTGCCGGACGGTGGTCTTGATGGCTTGCACGCCATACATGCAATCACGACGAATGGCCGACAGCCCTTCTTCTGCTGCAAATGTGTCCCAGATGTGCCATTCGGGAAATAGCGCGTCGGTGGCGACATACTCCATAACATTTGCGAAGCTTTCATTGAGCCAAAGATCGTCCCACCAGCGCATGGTTACGAGATCTCCAAACCATTGGTGTGAAAGCTCGTGCGCGATAACGGTTGCAATACGTTCGTAGCTGCTTTGCGGTGTGGTTGCAGGGTCGGCCAGTAAGCATGTCTCGCGGTAGGTGATGAGCCCCCAGTTTTCCATGGCGCCTACGGCAAAATCCGGTACGGCGACGTGGTTACAGGTTTTGAGCGGATACGGTACGTCATAGTAGTCGTTGAAAAATTTGATGCTACGTACTGCAACGTCCAGGGCAAAATCCAGTGCGGATGGCTTGTGCGCTTTTGTCGCCCAGATGCCAACTTTTATGCCTTCTTCTGTGGTTGCAAATGTGGCCTGCAAGTCGCCAACCACAAAGGCTAAGAGGTAAGTGCTCATACGCGGCGTGGGCTCAAAGGTGGTTTTGGTAAGGGCATGTCCGTCGACCACGGCGCTGGCGTGCTGTTGCTCGGGCATGTTGGACAGCGCTGTTTCGCCTTCGGGGGTCAAAAGCGTCAGGACAAAGCTCGCTTTCGCTTCGGGCTCATCGATACACGGAAAGGCTTCCCGGGCGAAATGGCTCTCGAATTGGGTGGAGACAAGCGTTTGTTTCTGGCCATCAACTTCATAATTGCAGAGATAAACACCGTGCAGGCTGTCTTGGATTTTGCCCGCAAAGGTCATTGTTACGGTGTATTGGCCGGGATAGAGCAGCTCGTCGGCGTGCAAGCGTACCTCATTAAGGCTGTTGTGGTGATTGATACGAGTAACAGATATCTCGCGCTCGCCTTTTTTATCGCGGCGTATCACTCGCGCACTCATTACACGCAAACCGTTTTGATGAAACGTGAGGCGCTGGCTCGGTCGCCCGACCTTCTGTCCGGTGACGACCACCGTGCCATGGAGTGCCATAGTGTCACGATTAGGCGTTAATTCAATCTCGTACTGCTCCGGCCGGAAGCCGGCAAAGAGCCGTTTTACATTTCTGCTCATTCATTTATTCTACGTGGCAAAAGATTGTTTGACAAATAATACAAATGGGCGCGCCTGACAAGTGGGGTGCTCTGTGATGGCGAAATAACAAGTCTGGGTTTTAGCGGTCGGCTTCGATTGTAATACGACCGTCTGATCTCCAGCGGAGTGCCCGCTGTCCGATTTTCTGAGCTGCCATTATGTACCGTTCATACGCTTCGGTGCTCACGATACCTCGGTCATGGGCTGCACCGACTATGGTATGCAGGTGAGGAATGCCGAATACGGCGACTTTGTGCGGTGCTGCTGGCTCGCCCCAGTCATCAAACAAATTATGCATGAGGGCCGTATCGCGCCTACGATTGTATTCTTCGGCCACCATCTGGTGCTCGTTAAGTATGCCACCTGCCGCCACCTGCTCGGCTATCGGTTCTATAAGCGCCTGACCCTTGAAATGCTGCATGGCGGCCTCGTCGTCAATCGTGATTTGGGCAGCTTCGAGCGAATCATGTAGATACCGCATAGCATCAGACAGTTGCCAGCTATACTTTTCCTGATCGATCTTTGAGCCGTGGCCGTAATGGCGGATGACCGTCTCATCGAGGTAACCTTCGAGCGATGTACGTTCGGCTTCGGGCCTTAAGAGATAATTAGTCATCTGGCGCAGGGTGAGGTGCGTAAGAAGCGCTTGCGAAGCGAATTGCGCTGCGCGCATAATTGCGATGTCGTCTTCGCCGATAATTGTGCAACCTTCGGCTGCTGCCGCGCGGAGTAGTACGCCTCGCTCTCCGTCAGACTGAATGGTGCCTGCAAGGTCATCCACATCAACGATTCGCTCGCGGGTGTATGGGTTGTCGTAGAATTGCCCTGCGTATCTAATTCTAGGGATAGCCCCCTCGCCAAACGCTACTCTCCGTCTGGCGCCTGTGGTTACGGCCGTAAAATTATCTAGCACTTCATGCGTGGCTTTGATTTCGGGGGTGTCCACATTTGCCTCGGGGATATGCGCAGTGCCAACCATGTACACCTGGCGCTCAGTTGTCGGTTCAGAGAAGGCAACCGCCAGCAACTTGCCGCCGTGGTACAACGGCGGAGTTACGATGTTGAATGTGCCTTCGTGCAGTGCTGGCAAGACGTCCCCGGTGCAAGATTATTGTTATGAAGTTCCTACTATAGCACAACAGGGGCCATCAAATAGGCGGCACTTTTTTGCGGTTTGACAATACGTGGTGGAGTTTGGTATATTTATAGATGACTGGTCGGCCGCAAGAGGTCGGCTTTTTTCATATAAGACTCGTAATAGAAGGGAATATTCATGAACAATAATGACCTGGATCTCAAGCAACTCGCGATGGCGATCCACTCCTTGGCGGAAGAGAAAAACGTTGACGAAGCAACCGTTAAAGAAGTTGTCGAGCAAGCACTGGCCGCCGCCTATCGCCGTGATTATGGTGACCGCGAGCAAGAAGTGCGGGTGAGCATGAACCTCTCTACTGGCGATGTGGACGCATACATTAGCAAGGAAGTTGTCGAGAAGGTCGAGAATGCGGCTTATGAGATTAGCCTTGCTGAGGCACAAACTCGCCAAAAGAACGCTCAGCTTGGCGATATGATTGAAGTACACGAAGACGTAACGTCATTTGGTCGCGTCGCCGCTCAGACCGCCAAGCAGGTTATTCTGCAACGCCTGCGTGAAGCAGAGCGAGAGGTGGTGATGGCTGAGTACGAAGACAAAATTGCTACCGTCATCAACGCGCTTGTCTCGCGCGTGGAAGGCAACATTGTGCGCGTGGATCTCGGCAAGGCTCAGGGCATTATGCCTCGCAGTGAACAGATTCAGGGTGAGCGTTATTATCCTGGCCAGCGGCTCAAGGTCTTTCTGAAGGACGTTGAGCGCGGCCCACGCGGCCCGCAGCTGGTTGTCTCGCGCGGCAGTACCGCCTTTATCGAGTGGCTGTTCCGCGCAGAAGTGCCTGAAATGGAAAGCGGCGCTGTGGAAATCAAGGGTATCGCCCGTGAAGCTGGCGTACGCACCAAACTCGCCGTCGCCAGTACCGTCCAAGGGGTTGACCCGGTTGGTACTTTTGTAGGCGGGCACGGCACACGGGTAAATGCTGTTACCAGTGAGATCGGCGAGCAAGAGAAAATCGACATCATCGTCTGGCAAGAGGACGCGGCTGCATATATCACGAGTGCGCTGAGCCCCACCAAAGTTACCAAGGTTATTCTGGACGAAGCAGCCCACAAGGCCCGAGTCATTGTGCCGGATGACCAATTGAGCATTGCAATTGGGCGCGGTGGCCAAAACGTGCGTCTCGCGAGCAAGCTTACTGGCTATGAGCTGGATATCGAGAGCGAGCAGTCGTCGCCTGCACCCGCCGCACCAGTGGCTGCGGCCCCTGCCAGGCCAAAAGAAGCGCCTGCAAAACCTGTTGCCCCTAAGCTTAAGCGGAAGTCGGAGCTGGAGAACAGTCTGTTGGAAGCAATCGAAAAGCACGGCGAGTAGAACGTAGCTAGCTTGTCGGAGAGGGTGATCCCTACTTTTATTAGCACTCTTGACTGCCGAGTGCTAGAACGGTATGATGGGTTTGTAGCACTGTATTCGTCTTACGAAAGGAGCTGAAAAGTGCCTGACTCAAATGACTTTCAACATTTTTTGAATCATCTTACAAACAACGCACTGCAAAGCCTGAAACACGCCGATGCCATTGCGCAGAGTTTTGGTAGTGCGTACGTCGGTACGGAGCATCTACTGCTCGGCATCCTGACGCAGGGCAATAGTACCGGTGCAAAATTACTTGAGAGCGCGGGGGTGACAGTGGATCGCGCGCGTGATGCGTTGCAAGTTGCGACCAAAGCTGCAGCCCGCGCACCAAGTGCCAAGGGTTTGAGTGAGACCGCCAAGCTGACGCTTAAGATGGCCTATGATACTGCCCAAGATTGCAATCAAGAATATTGTGGTACCGAGCATATCCTAAACAGCATTTTGAGCCAGAAAAACGCCCGGGCAACGGTTTTGCTGCGTGACATGAAAATCAATGTTGACACGCTTGCCAGCGAAGTTGAGCACTTTTTGGACCACCAAGACGATGATGATATGGTGGCCACGCGCGGCCGTTCGCAACGCAACAAAGGCCGCAAAACCGCGCTCGACTTTTTCGGCACAGACATGACTGCCCAAGCGCGCGCAGGCAAGCTCGACCCAGTTGTTGGACGCGAGGCACAGTTGCGCCGTGTTATTACGATTCTCAATCGGCGCACCAAGAACAATCCTGTATTGATCGGCGAGCCTGGCGTTGGCAAGACTGCTATCGTCGAGGGCCTGGCACAGCGGATTGCTGCAGAAGATGTGCCAGATAGCTTGCTCGATAAACGGGTTATCTTGCTCGACCTCGCGGGGATGATCGCCGGCACAAAATACCGCGGTGAATTTGAAGAGCGCCTGAAAAAGGTGATGGCCGAACTAGAGGACGACAAAAAGACGATCGCCTTTATCGATGAGCTGCACCTCATCGTCGGTGCGGGTGCTGCCGAGGGCGCAATGGATGCTGGCAATATCCTGAAGCCGGCATTGGCGCGCGGCAAGATCCAAATCATCGGCGCTACCACAACCGACGAGTACACAAAGCACATCGAGAAGGATGCTGCACTCGAACGCCGTTTTCAGCCAGTGCAAGTGCCTGAGGCGACAGTGCCAGAAACACTGGCCATTCTGAAGGGCCTGCGCAAGCACTACGAAGCCTTCCATGGCATCCAAGTAAGCGACGAAGTTCTCGACAATATCGTGCAGCTCGCGAAGCGCTACCTCAACGACCGATTTATGCCTGACAAAGCAATTGATTTGCTGGACGAGACGGGCGCGTCACTGCGAGTAGACAAAGGGAAGACGAGCCCCGAAGTACGTTCATTACAAAAAGAACTAAAACTCCTGAACACTCGTATAGACGATGCGGTGGACAATGAGGACTACGAAACGGCCGCTCGTGAAAAAACGCGCGCCAGCCAGATCGACGAAGAGCTTAAGAAACTACAAGCAGCGAGCAAAACCGCCAAGCAGCTAACTATGACGGACGAAGACATTGCCGAGGTCGTTGCGCGCATCACCGGCGTGCCCGTGAAGAAAGTGATTCGCTCTGAAGCAACCTATCTATTGAATCTGGAAAAAAATATTGGCAAACATATCATTGGCCAGCACGAAGCTGTCGAGGCAGTTGCCCGCGCTGTGCGCCGTAATCGCGTAGGCATTAGTAGCGCCAAGCGGCCCATCGGTTCATTCATTTTTCTTGGTCCAACAGGGGTAGGTAAAACGGAGTTGGCCCGTGTGTTGGCCCGTGAATTCTTTGGCTCAGATGACGCCATGATTAAGATCGACATGAGCGAATTTGGTGAACATCACAACGTCTCACGCCTTGTTGGCGCGCCTGCAGGGTACGTAGGATATGATGATGGCGGCCAACTGACCGATAAAATTCGCCGGCATCCCTACAGTCTGGTACTATTCGATGAAATCGAAAAAGCGCATCCAGACACCTACAATATGCTCCTTCAGATCCTCGAAGACGGTACGCTGACGGACGCAAAAGGCCGCAAGATCGACTTTACGAACACGATTGTCATTATGACGAGCAATATTGGTGCCGACAAGCTCCAAAAAGAGGCAAACTTTGGCTTTCACGCCCAAAGCTCCAACGATGCTAAAACTTTGGACGATCTGCATGAGGCAAACAAAGGTAAGGTAATGGAGCAGCTCAAAAAAGCCTTGCGCCCGGAGCTGCTCAACCGCATCGACAAAACTATTGTCTTCCGTGCATTGACCAAGAAAGACATTTTGCGCATTGTTGATTTGCAGGTTGATGAATTGCGGGCACGGTTGCAGCGTCACGGTGTCGGCATCCAGCTTACTCCTGCCGCCAAGCAGTATTTGCTGGATAAAGGCTATGATGAGCGCAATGGCGTGCGCCCGCTGCGCCGATTGATTCAAGACACGCTCGAAGACTATATCGCTGTTGGGTTGCTCGGCGAGCAATATCCAAAGGGGAGCATTATTCACGTTGCAGCCAAGAACGGCGAGTTGGTATACACCTCTGCGACCGAAGAATAGAAAGGCGCATTGTATCGCTCTCTGCGCCTCCTAGAGCACCTAAATCGTATTGAGGCTGAAGCCTTTTGTGCCCAAGTCGTTCCTACACCATTGGCTCGGCTTTTCAGAACGTGTGCCGTACGCTATAGTGGGAGGCTGATGCGAGTACTCTTTTTTGGCACATATGATACCGAGACGACACCCCGTGTGCAGGTGCTCATAGAAGGACTGCGCGCAAACGGCATCACTGTTGTTGAGTGTAATGTACCGCTCAAAGTGAGCACTGCCGAGCGTGTTGCAATGCTCAAACAGCCATGGCGGTTACCGCTGCTCGGTTGGCGGATTGTGAGCTGTTGGTGGCGGCTCGTGCGTAAAGCTCGCGCACTTCCCAATGTCGACGCGGTGATCATTGGCCATTTGGGGCAATTTGACATTCATCTTGCAAAATATGTATTCCGTGGCACGCCGCTCATTCTGGACTGTATGGTGACAATGAGTGGTGCCGCAATCGACCGTAGGCTACAAGGGCGAGGCGGGCTAAAAATGCGGCTCGTACGCTGGCTCGATAGCGCAGCGTTCAAGATTGCCGATCTCGTTATCGTTGACACGCAGGAGCACCAGCAAACCTTGCCAAGTGCTGTTCGTCCGCAGAGCGTCGTTGTGCTCGTCGGCGCCCCTGATAGCTGGTTTGCAGCTTCCACATCAGCCCACCAGCCGATAGATAGAAAAGACGCTCGCCAACCGCTCAAAGTACTCTTTTTTGGTAACTACATTCCTTTGCAGGGTGTGCCGGTTATCGGCCGGGCGATTGCTCGCTTGCAAGTTCCGATGGAGATCATCATGGTCGGTTCTGGCCAGGAACGCGTTGAGACGGAGCGACTTGTGGCAGCGGGCAAGACAGCAAGCGTAACGTGGTTATCGTGGGTAGCTGGCGACGAGCTGCCTGCTTTGGTGGCCGCACAAGACGTATGTCTTGGCATTTTTGGTACGACAGCCAAGGCGCGGCGGGTTGTGCCAAACAAAGTGTATCAAGGCGCGGCAGCAGGGTGCGCAATCATCACTTCGGACACAGAACCGCAGCGGCGTACGCTAGGAACGGCAGCGCTGTTCGTACCTCCCGGTGACGACGCAGCGTTAGCCGCAGTCTTGGAGCGCCTCGCCCGTGATCGATCCGAATTGCGGCGCATGCAACATGTAGCGCATGATCTTGCACAGAAGACATTCACGCCGGAAATAGTCGTTCTGCCATTACTAGAGAAACTTACGTCAGAGATATTGCCGGGCAGTGGCACAAAGCAGCGGAGATAGGTTAGAATAGACCAATGGCTAAGAAAAACATTCGCTTTGTTTGCACTAATTGTGGCGCGGTGGCTATAAGCTGGGCCGGTCGCTGTGCGCAATGCGGCGAGTGGAATACCCTGCAGGAAGAGGTTGTATTAGCGACGGTGGTGGGCGCTGTAGGTGCCAGCAATGGCGGGCGAGCATTAGCTGCATCGTCCGTCGCAGCACAAGCGGCCCATGATCAGCCGCGTATCGCCACCACCATAGCAGATGTTGACATTGTTTTGGGCGGTGGAGTTGTAGCTGGCAGCGTGATTCTCATCGCGGGGCAGCCGGGGATCGGTAAGAGTACTTTATTATTGCAGCTCGCGAGTGCCATTGCAGCCAAACACGCAACTCTGTATGTAAGCGGTGAAGAGTCCGGCCACCAGGTAGGTATGCGCGCTGAACGACTCGGTGTTGCCACAGACAAATTACACCTCGCAACTACGACAAGCGCCGATGATATCGCTGCTACTATTGCTACAAAGCAATATGAGCTTGTTATCGTTGACTCAATTCAAACAGTCGGTGTTGCAGCAGTTGCGTCAGCGGCTGGCAGCGTTTCTCAGATTACCAATAGTACTCAGCTTATTCTCAATGCGGCCAAACAGAGCGGCACGGCCGTACTGCTGGTCGGACACGTCACAAAGGAAGGGGCGATTGCCGGCCCCAAGGTGCTGGAACACGTTGTAGATGTGGTGCTCCAACTGGAAGGTGATCGATATGGCGGATTCAAGGTACTGCGGGCTGTCAAAAATCGCTTTGGGCCGACGACCGAGGCTGGTATTTTTGAAATGGATGAAAGTGGCCTTCGGACAGTACAGAACCCATCGGCAGCGCTGCTGTCAGAGCGCCGGGTAAGCGATGGCTCAGTGGTACTTGCAACGCTCGAGGGGACCCGCCCTCTATTGGTTGAGGTACAGGCATTGGTGAATAAGACCAGCTATGGTTACCCCAAGCGTGCCGCCAGCGGTATTGATCTCAACCGGGTCAACCTGCTCGTTGCGATGCTAGAGCGTCGTACAAAACTGAACTTATCAGACCAGGACATTTACGTTAACATTGTTGGTGGCATGCGCATCACCGAGCCAGCAGCAGACCTAGCCGTATGTCTGGCAATTGGCTCCGCGGCCAAGGGTTTGCAGCTCAAGAGTAACGCGGTTGTGTTCGGCGAGGTAGGCTTGTCTGGCGAGGTCCGGCACGTACCGCATATCGACAAGCGGCTGGCCGAAGCCAAAAAGCTGGGCTTTGAAGCGGCTATTGGGCCAGTGCAAAAATCTGGCAAGCCCTCGCCCTTTTTGCGATCTGTCCCTGATGTGCGCAGTGCGCTTAATCAATTTTTAGAAAAGGATATATAGCGTATGGCTACTATTATTGAGATTTTGTTGCTTATCTTTATCGCCTGGTTCTTAGTGGCGCGAGAACCAAATGGCTGGGTGGCGCGACTTCGCAGCAAGCGTCCGCGACTCATCCTTGACAGCTGCGCTCTTATCGACGGACGTATTATTGAAGTGGTTGCCAATGGATTTGTGTCGGATGAGCTCGTTATTCCGCAATTTATCCTGAACGAATTGCAGCTGCTAGCTGATGGCGGCGATACCCACAAACGTGAGCGCGCTCGATTTGGCCTGGACATCGCGCATCAGTTGCAAGATACCTCAACGGCACTCGTGACGATTGATCGGACGGCTTTGCCCGACATAAACGTCACGGACGACAAACTTATTGCGCTTGCGAAGCAGCTGCGCGCCCGACTGTATACGACTGACTATAGCCTGGGTAAGGTAGCAGCCGTTGAAGGCGTACAGGTACTCAATGTTAATGAGCTGGCACAGGGCTTACGGCCGATTGCTTTGCCCGGTGAGACGGTACAAGTTAAGATAATGCAAAAGGGTAGCGGACGCGACCAAGGCGTAGGTTATCTTGAAGACGGCACGATGATCGTCATTGAAAACGGCGCTCGCCTTGTCGGCAAAACAGTGCCGGCGGTCGTTACGCGGATGCATCAGACAGTTTCGGGCAAGATGGTATTTGGACAGGTCAAGTTGCCCCGTGCAGTGGCAGAATCGGCCACAGCTACTGCTTCCGCACATCCTAAACGTACCGCTGAGACGCCCCAGAACAAATTACGTCATCGCCTAAAACGATCATAGATTCTGAGCCTCTAAGCTGGCCAGTCTCACCATGCTTAGGCCCCGCTATATGCGCCTTGCTCAAGTAGCGAGGCCTACTTCCTAGGTTAGCTACCTCTTGTTCCGAGAGCGGGCCGGCTACACTATGGCTCGTTGACTTGAGGAGGACCAGAACACTGCCAACAAATAGCCACACGGCCAGAGCCGCATACACTCTGAGCAGAAAGTAGGGACAACCGATATTACCGGGCCTTTCGTTTGATGGCCAAAGTTAGATAGATGTCACATCATTTGTGGTCGCAGCACAAAGTTTATTGAGAGTGCAGCAGCTATATATCGAAATCTGTTGCTGCTCTTTCCTTTTTACTAGGCGCCCGGTTTTTCATGCATGCCGCAATTCGGCGTCATCAGGGTCATTAGTTTGATGCGATAGGAGCAGTTTTGCTGTCGCTTGTCGTGGCATAGAGTACGCTATCGACGACTTGTGCTTGCACCGTCTGTCCGTCTGGCACTGTAACGCCGTTGAAGGTGTAGTTCCAGCTGCCACCCGAAGCTGCGTCAGCCGGGATATTTACGGTTTGCGTAGTAGCGCCATTAATTTCAAGCGAAATAGTGCCTGCGGGAGATGTGGTGTAGCTACCACCCGATAGTGCATCCGTGCCCTTTGTGACTGCAACGGTAAAGTCACAGGTGTTCGGATCGGTGCATGCACTAGCAGTGATAGTAATTTGCGGCTTAGCGTCACTACAATTATGGACGTTGTCTGTAGCGGTGGTCGTCGGAGTAACTGTGCTAGCTGAGCTACCGCTGGCATTGTAGAAAATATCGGCTGAAAAGACGCTTGCTGACCCGCTAGAGCCACCTCTGGTTTGAATAGCGAGTGCCGGGGTGCAACTTGTAGCGAGATTGCCAGAAACAAGGTCGTACTTCTGTGCCACAGTATTCGCGCCGGACTTAGGGACATACCACGCCGGGAAGATGTCAGTGTTCTTACCAGTCAGCACGGCACCACTGCTCGCAGCGGGGAAATTCGACTGAACGTATGAAGGTAGTGTCTGGATGTCGGATGGCGCTTGCCAGTTGACTGCCTTCGTATTAAGGGCGGTAAGCGCCTGAGTCATCCACGTACGTGTCAATGGCTCCGTGAGGTCTTCCATGTGACCGTTTGTAAGTGAGGTCGTGTCTGAGTGAGTACCGACCCAGCTCACCACGGCATACTTCGTTGTCCATGCAGTCATGAGGCCGTGATGGTTATAGAATTCTGTACCCGTTTTAACTGCGACGTTCCAGGTGCTGCCGTTAATGGTCATATTTTGGAACTTTTGTGGCCCACGCAGATAACTCGCGTTCGGGTCACTCAAAATATTATTGATGATGTACGCCGAGTCGGGGCGAACCGCTTGCGTAGCCTTTGGTTGTGTCCAATTGTAGAGTGTATCGTTATTGGCATCGGTGATCTTGAGAATATACGTTGTAGGGATCGCTTGCCCCAAGCGCGCCAGTGATGCGTCGTAGTTTACCTCATGATCAAGCTGCAAATACGCACCGTCACCAATGGCTGACGAACCGTAGCATGGGGCGGTCGGAGTCGTGGCTGTAATCGCATTACCTTTTGTGTCGTAACACTGGTATGCGTTCGGTGTTGCCATCATAGCGTCGGCGGTCGCAATAACTTTGTTCGTGCCAACCGTAAGCATAGCCTTAACTGCGGGAACGTTACGCGAGCCTGCTAGAGCATACCGTATCGCTTCTGGCCCAGGGTAGGCGTAGTCGTAATCCCACAAACAGTTACCCCCGGTGTCTTTGGAAGTCGTGGGCTTGGTTGTGTTGTCACATTTGTAACCCGGGAGCTTCTGCTGATTATCGTATAATACCGACCCAGCACCCGTGTTAGTAGTATTCTCGATCATCGCCAAGTAGTCCATCGGTTTAAAACTCGACCCAGGGGACGTGAGATTGGTTGCATAATTTATCTGACCATATTGGGTGTTATAGAAGTCAACCCCGCCAACGAGCATTACGATCTGACCTGTAGGGACATCTTCACCGACCATTGCTTCTTGGTCGCCTCCATATTTGGTGAGTAGCGTACGGTTTTTCTGCACGTCGGCTTCTGCGGCGTTCTGTAAGTTGGCATCAAGAGCAGTAATTACTTTCCAACCACCACGTTTGACAACGGTTGATCCATATTTGTCCTGTAGCTGGGCTTTGGCGGCAAGCACGTAGTACGGATATTTGATGCCGTTGTACTTTGAAGACATCGGTTGCACTTGGGATAAGATGTCTACCGCTTTGGCGGCCGTGGCTTGGTCTGTAGTGATGTAGCCCGACTTAACCATTTGATCTAGTATGTAATGCATACGTGTTATAAGCGCTTTTGATGCGAAGTGGTTAACGCTGACAGCCGGATTGTATACTGGGCTGCTATACGGCGAATAATAAGGGGGATCTTGAGGAATGGCCGCCAGCATTGCCGCTTGCGCGAGTGTTAATTGTGAAGCGTCAACGTGGAAATAATCTTGCGCGGCAACTTGCACGCCGTATCCATTGCTTTCGTAGGGGGCAATGTTTTCATAGCCAGTCAGGATTTGGGGCTTTGTGTACTCGCGACTGACATCTACTGCTAAAATGAGCTCTTCAATCTTGTGCGTAAAGGTACGCTGCGCAGTCCAATCCATATTGAGCTTTACCAGCTGCTGAGTGATGGTCGATCCGCCCTGCAGGCCGCCTCCGCCTCCACCTGTAAGGTCGTGAAACGCCGCGCGGAGAATGCCTTTGACGTTAAATGCGCCTTCGCTGTAGAAGCCGCGGTCTTCGGTAGCAACTGTTGCCTCATTCATGTATTTTGAGATCTGGTTTCCGGCTACTGGGATACGCTTGTTGGAGTCATAATCTTGGAATAACACAATTTTGCCGGTGCGATCATAGTAAGTCGTAGTGCCGCCGATGTTGACGCCAGAAATAGTCTTGAGATCAGGTAAGTTGTTGCGATAGTACGCGAACATTCCGACAACAAGAATAAAACATAGCACGATGCCAATGCCAGTAAGCTTGAGGGCCATAAGCGCACCGTCACGGCTGAACCAGTACTTAATAACTTCCTTTGGCCGCAGGCGGAATAAAATGCGCTTCCAGCGATTCTTGGGCATACGGCTTAAGTAGGCGGCGCGGCGTCGGGCTTTGGCGTCGCGGCGTTCGCGAATACGATCACTAAGACTGTGATGTAACTTAATAGTATTGCCACTTTTCGTAGTAAAGGTATTCTTGGCCGGTCGCCGCCGGGCGGGCTGTTGTTTTGGAGTGTTCATCAGTTTACTCTGTATACTTCCTTGGAACTACGTTCTGATATATTATAGCAAACCTATCTGCCCAGCATGCAAGTAGAAAATGCAGGCCTACAGCTAATATTCAGTCTATACTAGAGGTGACACATACGTGAGAAGTGGAAGTTGTAAGGCGGGGAAGGGGCCGATATACTGACCAGCATGCAAGAAACAAACGAACTGACCGTGCTGAAAGGTGTGGGCGAGGGGCTGGCTCAGAAATTTGCCGGCCTGGGAGTGCATACCGTTGCCAATCTGCTTGCTTATTTTCCGCGCCGCTACGAGGACTATTCGCAACTGACCTCCATCGCCCAGCTGCGCCCTGGCACGGTTACTATTGAGGCGACGATCGCCCAGGCGACCGGGCGCTACGTTCGGCGCGGCCTGCACATTACCGAGGCGATTGCTAGCGACGCCACTGGCAGTGTTCGCTTAGTTTGGTTTAATCAGCCGTACCGAGCTGCGGCACTCAAATCCGGTCAAACATATTATATCTCTGGTCAGTATGAGCTCAGCTATCGTCGTTTTGCCATTATGAACCCGAGCGCCGAGCTTGTCAGCGAGTTTCCGGTAAGTACCGCCCGCATCGTGCCAATATACCGTGAGACAAAAGGTCTCACCTCGAAACAAATTCGCCGCGTAGTGCGTGAGGCCCTGCCGGCGCTGCGTAGCACCCCGGAGACGCTGCCGGATTGGTTACTGAAGGAGCAACGGCTATTGCCTCGCGAGGTCGCTATCAAAACCATGCACTTCCCTGAGGACGCGGCGACGCTCGCGATGGCTCAGCGCCGCTGTGGGTTTGAGGAAGTGTTCCAGTTAACCCTCGCAAGCCTCTATAACAAGTACGAGCTCGCGGGCGACGTGGGTGTCGCAATTCCATTTGACGAGAAGCTTACAAAGGATTTTGTGGCACACCTGCCGTTCCAGCTTACTGACAGTCAGCGGGCGGTCGTCTGGCGTATTTATAGAGATATTCAGCAGACCCAGCCTATGAATCGTTTGGTTGAGGGTGATGTTGGTTCTGGCAAGACAGTTGTAGCTGCCATGGCGGCAGTAATGGCGATAGCTGCCGGCTATCAAGCGGCCTTGATGGCGCCTACCGAGTTACTGGCGCGGCAGCACGCAGAGACGCTCTTTCGCCTGCTGGAGCCACTTGGCATGGCAGATAAAATCGCCCTGCTTGTTGGCGGCATGAAACCGGTGGAAAAGGCGCGAGTCACGGCATACATTGCCTCAGGCGCCGCGCAGCTTATTGTTGGCACCCATGCGTTAATCCAAGAAAATGTTGCGATGAAACAGCTTGCTTTGGCAATCGTAGATGAGCAGCACCGCTTCGGCGTTGCGCAGCGCAAGAAACTGATGGCCAAGGCCGGACGTATGCCGCACCTCCTCAGTCTTACCGCAACGCCTATTCCGCGCTCGCTAGCACTCACGCTGTACGGCGAGTTGGACGTCTCGATTTTGGCCGAAAAGCCGGCCGGTCGCCAGCCGATTACCACAACAATTCATTCACCAAATTCTCGCGCCCAGTTGTATGCCACTATCGACCAAGAGCTGGAGGCTGGTCGCCAGATGTTTGTCGTCTGCCCGCTTATCACCGAATCAACAAATGCGACGAGCGCAAGCGCCGAGAAGATCTACGAACAACTCGCTAAAAAAGATTTTAAGCACCGACGCGTCGGCTTGCTGCATGGCAAAATGAAGCCGCTCGAAAAACAAGCGATTATGGAAACATTTGCGAAAGGTGCACTCGACATTCTAGTTGCCACTACGGTGATTGAAGTGGGGGTCGATGTGCCGAATGCCAGTGTGATGCTCATTGAGTCGGCTGATCGGTTTGGTCTCAGCCAAGTCCACCAGCTTCGCGGGCGAGTGGGGCGCGGCGGCCATCCCGGCTTCTGCTACCTTATGATGAGCGACTCCAAAAGCCCACCAGCTCGACTCAGAGCTCTGGAACGTAGCTCTGACGGTTTCAAACTCGCAGAACTCGACCTAGAGCTCCGCGGTCCGGGCGCTATTTACGGCCAGATGCAGCATGGGCCGCTTGATTTGCGCGTAGCAAAGTTGACTGACGTAAAACTCATTGCCGCAGCCCGCGCCGCAGCTCAGGCGTTCATAGAGAAGGGCGAAGATCTGCTACAATACCCGCAGCTCGCGGATGCCATCGAACGGCTCCGCGCGGTAACGAATCTCAATTAATATGTACGCAGGAACCACACTTACCCCTATTTCCGGTCGTTTGCTTGGCGCTCATCAAAAGATTGATCGCCTGGCGCGGTCAGCGCTTAGCGAGCTGTTGCCAGAGACGCTAACTTTTCCTACGAGCAAGCAGATTTTGCATTTTGAAGGAGTAAATGGGCCGGACGCCATCAAGCGCAAGAGTCCGGCCCAGGACGAACCGTGGCATTACTTTATGCCGTTTGACCCCAGTGACCGACAGTTACTGCGGCTGATAGCTGACCATTATGCGTCACTTGTGGAGGCGCTGCATCTGCATGATGATGTGCGCGCGGCGTTTCAGGCGGCCTGGCTCGCGCATGCACTGGTTGACGGCATGACTCCGGCGCACCACTATCCATATGAGGAACGGTTGTCGGAACTCCGGGGTGGCGAAGGAAAGGCGAGCCGCACGAGTATCAAGACCAAACTCCTCATGCCCGGCGAAACGCGTCGCGACCAAATGAGCAATAACTGGAAGATGTGGGGACCGCGCGGCCTGCTGACAATGCATGGCATGTTTGAGTTCGGTATAGCAAGTATCATTACGCCCATGCGTTCGCAGCCGCTGACGCCATCACCTGAAGCTATCGCCGAAGCGCAGAAACTTGGGTTGACAGAATTCTTCCGGCGTCGCGCGCAAGCAGTTGCATCCTTGGATTTATATGAGCAATACGGCCATCGGGGTTGGACGCCACGCTTGGCGCGAGTAGTGCGCCGCCAGCTGGTACCGATGATTGTTGAGGTTGTAGCGGCCGCGTGGTATATGGCAGCAATGGACGCAGAACGGAGTCGCACGTGAGAATTATTGCCGGGCGACTGGGTGGCCGCCTGTTTCAGGCGCCACGCAATACATCGACGCATCCTATGAGTGATCGAGCGCGTGGCGGACTATTCAATACGCTAGGCGATATCAGCGGCATGACCGTGTTGGACGCCTTTGCCGGGTCTGGTGCGCTCAGTTTTGAGGCCGTTAGCCGCGGGGCAGCATCCGTTGTAGCGATAGAGAACGATAGAGCGGCGCAACTTGCTATCACCAAAAGTATCGCTGCACTTGATATCGGCAACGAAGCGCGGCTGGTAAAAGCGAGTGCCGGTTCCTGGCTGGTTACTAATCCGAATGCTCAGTTCGACCTCATTATATGCGACCCGCCATATGACGATCCTCACACTGATCTGCTAACGCAGCTTGCAAAGCGCGTGCGGCCAGACGGCGTCTTCGTCGTGTCGTGGCCCGCCAAACAAACGCCGCCATCGTTCGCGGGGCTCACACAACTCAGCGCTCACGCGTACGCTGGAGCGCAACTCATCTTTTGGCGCGCCAAAAGCGCAGGCAAAGATACCTAAGTTAAATTGTTGAATTGCTGCGCAAAGGGTGCAGATGGCTTTGTCGAAGATTGATCTGTAGTATTTGGAGCTTCTAGTGCGCGGATTTGGAGGTAGCGTACTGCTGCGGCAGCGCTGTATACCAAGCTCGCAATGGACCCAATGAGACCCAAGAGCGGGAGAAGGCCAACTACGAAGAATAGCGCGTTTACACCCACAATCCCCCAGAGCGCACCCTTGATGCGTGATGCTTTTGCGCTTTTGCGCATAGCTTCTTTTACACCGAGGTTTTCATCTATGAGGTAGTACGGCGCGAGCAAATAGCGCTTAAGAAAGAAGAAGTACGGTACGATAAGGAGAATAAGTCCGACGACAAAAATCAAGCTCAGTAAGAGGTTGAGGCAAAAGTAGCGCCAAATAAGTGGCTTACCGGCTCGCAACATTGCGCCAGCACGTACCTTTTCCCCACGAGCGCCGTGTAGGATCGCAAGAGTAATGGCGGGCGCCACGATAACAAAAAGAACGGTGCCGATGCCAAGCGCCGCCAGGACTGCGCTAATGCTGCCTGCCGTTGCCTTTCCGCTCATGGCGAGCGCAAAAACGATGCCGATCAAAATCATCACAGTAGGCAGAACCGCCAGCCCGACAATTGTCCAGAAATTCCGTAAAATTGCTCCGGCACTCGGCTTAAATAGACTCCACGCGCTTGCAAAAGATGGTTGCGTCGGCTGGGGCGCGACTGCTGTTGATGCGGAATTGGGTGATGCCGGTGGCGTCGATGTTTGCTCGTTCATTGAAGTGCTCCTTAAGGTTTGCTGAAGAGTATGCGGTAAAAGCAGGAGAAATTCAAATAGCGCATGCGGGAAAGTTGTTTTATAATAGCCAGGTTACTAAACGACGTCAGGGGACGTGGTGAAATTGGTAGACACGCTAGCCTTAGGAGCTAGTGCTGCAAAGCGTGGAGGTTCAAGTCCTCTCGTCCCCACCACAAGGTATTACGGCGATCATTCAGGCAACAATGATACGTCAGCGCATGGAGTATCCTGTCTTCGTGCTATCACTATTCCAGCTTTGGCGTGACAGATTGCGCAGCTCTTAGACACCAAGTGCAGGATCGCATCCAAAATCATCTTAAACACCTTTTACGCTCTATTAAAAGTGTTATAATGGCAGTCTGTTTGTTGGCACACATCAAAAATCCAGAAACATATGTATTATCAGCAAAATACCGTCAGCCATATGTCGCCGGAGTGACCCGGTTGATTTGCTTTGTCAAAGCGCCGGGTATTCCGGCTTTGTTTGCTATAATAACCAAGACAAAGGACTACAGATATGACACTTGGAACCCAACCTTATAAAGGGGCTCGCGACTTTTATCCCGAAGGCAAACGCTTGCAAAAATATATGTTTGGCGTGATGCGTCAGACAGTTGAAAGCTACGGCTATGAAGAATATGACGCTCCTATCCTGGAGCCCATTGAGCTGTATGTTGCAAAATCTGGCGTAGAAATCGTCAGCGAACAGACCTATGCATTTGAAGATCGTGGTGGCCGCCAAGTAGCAATTCGGCCGGAAATGACACCGACCGTCAGCCGGATGGTTGCAGCCAAGCGCCAGGAGCTAGCCTATCCACTGCGCTGGTACTCTATTCCTAATCTATGGCGCTACGAACGGCCGCAACGTGGACGGCTTCGCGAACACTGGCAGCTCAATGTCGACTTGTTTGGGCTATCAGGCCAAACTGCCGAAGCGGAGATTATCCAGACTGCCGATGCTATCCTCAAGAAGTTTGGCGCCACACACGACATGTACACCATTAAACTGAACAGCCGTAAGCTGACTAACTATATCATGCACGACTACTTAGGCGTCGATGGAGTGCAAGCCCAAACGCTCGTCAAACTCATCGACCGGATGCACAAAATGGATGCGAGCGCATTTGTGGCTGAAGTAGACGCCATGTTCAGCCCCAGCCAGCGTGAAGCTGGCACAAGCAACAAGCTGCTCGGTTTGCTCAAAATTAAGCAGATCGCACATTTACCGGAAATCCTCCGCGAGCACACGTCGGTTAGGGAGCTGGAGCAGCTGATGGCATTGCTAGCCGAAGCGCGCATCTCAAACGTCGTGTTTGATATCACGCTCATGCGCGGCTTCGATTACTACACTGATATCGTCTTTGAGGTGTTTGACAATCACCCCGACAACAACCGCGCAATGTTTGGTGGCGGCCGATATGACGGCCTCGTCGGATTATTTGGGGTTGAGCCGGTCCCAACCGTGGGCTTTGGCATGGGGGATGTGACCCTCCAAAATTTCTTAGAGGTGCATGATTTACTGCCAATTCCACGGCCAGAAACCGATGTGTACGTCGTACTTATTGGCGATGTGTACGCAAAAGCCCAACACCTCATTGCGGAGCTGCGTGATATGGGTCTCAATGTCGCCGTCGATAGCACGGACCGCAAACCGGACAAGCAAATCAAGACAGCGGTCAAAAAAGGCATTCACTACGCGATGTTTATCGGCGAAAAAGAGCTCGCAGAAGAACAGTACGAGGTACGCAACCTCATTACCGGCGTCAGCGAACGGCACAGTGCTGCACGCATCGTCAGCATCGTCAAAGACTACCGCGGAGACGAATAGAACAGCGCATTCCAAAAAGCAGCCTTTGCGCTTTGAAAAAGCAGCCTGCATCTGTTACAGTATTGGCTTATGCAAGCACCACTCAAGAAACTATCCGACACCAACGTTCAATTAACCCTCACCGGCGACGCCAAAACACTGGCCGCCGCCAAGAAGGAAGCGCTCCAGGTTCTGGCCAAGGACATGCGTCTGCCTGGCTTCCGTGCCGGCAAAGCACCGCTGCACTTGGTTGAGAAAAACGCGAACACCGCAACGCTACAGAGCGAGTTTTTGGATATTGCTATGAACATGCTCTACAGCGCCGCTTTGGACGAACATCATTTGCACCCCGTGGCCCAACCGAAGGTCAAGATTGTCAAATTTGTCCCATTTGGCACGCTGGAGATTGAAGCCGAAGTTGAGGTTATCGGTGACGTCAAACTACCTGACTACAAAAAAATAAAAGTAGCCAAAAAGACGGTCAAGGTTGACGCAAAAGAAGTTGACGAAGTAATTGCTAATCTGCGCACTCGCGCCGCAGACAAAAAGGACGTTGATCGCGCAGCGGCAGATGGCGACCAAGTGTGGATCGACTTTGTGGGTACTGACGCCAAAACGAAAGAACCTATTGAAGGCGGCGATGGCAAAAACTACCCCCTAACGCTCGGTAGCAAGAGTTTCATTCCTGGCTTTGAGGAAGGACTCGTTGGTCTCAAGACAAACGACCAAAAAACACTCACGCTGACTTTTCCAAAAGACTATGGCGCCAAAGCGTTGCAAAACCGCAAAGTAAACTTCGCGGTAACGGTCAACAAAGTGCAACAACTCATCGAGCCAAAGGTTGATGACACTTTTGCGGCCAGTGTCGGCCCATTCAAAACTGTTGCCGAATTGAAGGCAGATATTAAGGGTCAGCTGCAAACCGAAAAAGAAACTGAAGCAGAGCGAGCTTTTACCGATGAACTCATTACGACCATCACCAAAGCTGCGACGGTTGCTATCCCCGACTCACTCATTGAAGAACAAATTGAACGTCTGATACGCGACCAGAAGCAAAATATTGTTTACCGTGGCCAAACATGGCAAGAATTCCTAAAGGCTGAAGGCGTTGATGAAGACGGCTACCGAAAGAAGTTGCGTCCAGACGCTGAGCTACGCGTCAAAGCCGGATTGGTTTTGGCTGAAATCGCCGAGAAAGAGAAGATTGTAGTAACCCCGGAGGAACTCCAGGTGCAAATCCAACTTCTCAAAGACAAGTACACTGATGCAGAAATGCAAGCCGAACTCGACAAGCCCGAAGTCCGCCGGGACATCGCTTCACGTATGATGAGCGAAAAGACGATCGCGAAAATAACCTCTTATACTACCGCTAAAGCTTAGGAACAGCCTGCCCGTTGTTTTTGCATTGGAGGGTTTGCGAAGTGCACAGGAGGCGTATGTTTAGTATTTAGCACTCTTGACTGTCGAGTGCTAGAACGGTACTATATATCCATAGCTAATTGTGAGGATATAAGATGAGCTTTACAAAACCAAAGCAGATGTTAGTGCCAACAGTGATTGACGGCGAAGGCCAGCACGAACGTGCGTATGACATTTTTAGTCGGCTGCTCAAGGACCGTATTATCTTTTTGGGTTCAGAAGTCAATGAAGTCACTGCCAATCTTGTTGTCGCACAACTATTGTTTCTCCAGGCTGAAGACGCCAAAAAGGATATCTTCTTCTACATCAACAGTCCTGGCGGCAGCGTGTATGATGCTTTTGCCATCTACGACACGATGCAATTTGTGACCAACGACGTCCAAACGGTCGGTATTGGCATTCAGGCATCGGCAGCCGCCTTTTTGTTGAGTTCCGGCACCAAGGGCAAACGCTTTTTGCTGCCCACTGCTACCGTTATGATTCACCAGCCTACAAGTGGTACTAGCGGTAAAGTAACTGATCAAGAGATTGACCTCCGTGAATCATTGCGTGTCAAAAAACTCATGGAAGAGATAATGGTCAAGAATACTGGCCAGAAGCTCGAAAAAATTCATGCTGATATGGAACGTGACTTTTGGATGACTGCGGAGGAAGCCAGGGCCTACAATCTTGTTGATGACGTCATCACCACTCCACCAAAAGCAAAATAAGCAGATTGCTTGAGGTAAAATAATAGCATGACGGCCCTTAGATTCGATGTGCTGCATACACCAACGCGGGAGTTTGCTCTTGCAGCGACGCGCATTGGCAGCGAGGCCTGGCGGGATCGTTTCCCTGGATATACCGAAGAACAAAGACGGAACGTTTTTGATCCGGATCATCCCGAGCGAGTACTCGCAAGAATGGAGCAAGCCGCTACAATAGGCGCATTTGTAGGCGTGCTCGCGGTGCAAGAAACGACAAATGAAGCAATAGGAGTCGTATGGGGTGCGGAAGATATTTCTGCCGGGACCGTTGCCGAACGCGAGGCCAAGCGTGCGGCCGGAAAAGTGTATGCATGGAGTGCTCAGATGAACGTTTTGCCAGCAGAACAACGCAACGGTGTCGGTGCGGCCGCCCTTGACACCTTTCTCAGTGAATTCGACGAAGATATGCGCCCAACATCCTATGTTTTTCGCAGCAATCGGCCAACGATGAAGTGGCATCGAAGAATTGGCTACAAGCCCACACCTCACCCGGTTTTCCCGATGCTCCCAGCCAAACCTACTCCCAAGTGGTATTTTGGCGAAGATGCACGACCCGTCCGTCAGGTACGACTTGTCGGTCCCAGCACGCGTGTCATACGAGCAAACATTGCTGAGCGGTATCCGCAGCTGCCAGGGCTCGAAGAGCGTACGATTGTTCATTCCCGATAGACGTATACATAATTTTTGGTAATGCTTGACATTTGAAGCCGACTACTGCACACTCTTAACCTAAGAAGTAGTGTAAGTTTTCGGCGGTGCTTTTTGTTTGCAAAAACATACAAAGTAGGCAGTCGGCTTAGGGACCTTCGCGCGAACTCATCAATATAAGTGTCTTGCACATGCAAGTCGTCGTTATTTGCGGCCGCAGATGACGACGTAATAAGAAGGGGAAATGCTGCTCGATGGCAAAAAGCACTAAAACTGACAGCGCTCGGGTATTTTATACCAAGCGCGATGACGCGATTGATCTCCAAAACTTGATCGATCACCAGAACCGCTCATTCCAATGGTTCATTGATGAAGGACTCGGTGAGCTTCTGGCTGAAATTAGCCCGATTGAGGACTACACCGGCACGAAGCTGACCCTGCGCTTTAAAGCCTATCACTTTGAAGAGCCAAAGATGACAGAAGCTGAAGCGCGCGACAACAATGTAAGCTACGATGCGCCTCTGAAAGCAACTGTGGAGCTTACAAACAAAGTCACGGGTGAAGTCAAAGAGCAGGAAATTTACCTTGGCGACTTCCCGAACATGACCAAGCGCGGCACCTTTATTATTAACGGTGCTGAGCGTGTTGTTGTGAGCCAGCTTATTCGCTCGGCCGGTGTTTTCTTTACCGCCGACCAACATGGCACAACCAATTTGTATGGCGCAAAGGTTATCCCTGGCCGCGGCGCTTGGTTGGAATTTGAGACAGCTGCCAATGGTGCCCTATACGTCAAAATTGACCGCAAACGCAAACTAGCCGTTACGACACTATTGCGCGCACTCGGCATGCCCGAAGCTCAGATGAAGGAAGCTTTCAAGCACGTTGACCAAGGCAAAGTCAGCCACATCGAAGCAACTCTCGAAAAAGACCCTTCACGCGGCCAAAGCGACGCCTTGATTGAAGTCTACCGCCGCCTGCGTCCAGGCGACCTCGCTACGGTTGACAACGCACGTGCCCTCATCGAAAACATGTTCTACAACTTCAAGCGCTTTGACTTCAGCCGCGTCGGTCGCTACAAGCTTAATAGGCGTTTGGATCTTGACGTGCCAAACACGATCGAGAATCGCATTATGCGCCTGGACGACCTCATCGCTATTGTCACCGAGCTCATCCGCATGAATGTTACGCAAGCACCAGCCGACGACATCGACAGCTTAGCTAATCGCCGGGTCAAACTCGTGGGTGAGCTAGTACAACGTCAATTCCGCATTGGCTTGCTACGCATGGAGCGCAACACAAAAGACCGTATGAGCATGTCCGAAATCGAGAATGTTACTCCTGGCCAGCTCATCAACGCTCGTCCAGTTGTGGCCGCGGTACGCGAATTCTTTGCTAGCTCCCAGCTGAGTCAGTTCATGGACCAGATCAACCCGCTTTCGGAGCTCGCCCACAAACGCCGCCTGAGCTCGATGGGCCCCGGCGGGTTAAGCCGTGAGCGTGCCGGTCTGGAAGTTCGCGATGCCCACGCTACTCACTACGGCCGTATCTGTGCGGTTGAGACACCAGAAGGTGCCAACATTGGGTTGGTCCTAAACCTCGCCAACTACGCCCGCATTAACGACTATGGTTTTATCGAGACGCCATACCGCAAAGTCACTAACGCCGTTCCGGCCAAGAATATTGCCGGACACATCGCTAGCGTCGATTTGGAGGACGAGAGTGGCAAGCTTATCGTCAAAGCAGGCGCCAAAATCACTGAGGCAGATGCCAAGAAACTTGCCGCCATCACCAGCCGCGTCACCTGGCCAGTTAAGGCCAAAGTTACGAGCGAGGTAGTATACCTCGATGCCGCCGCCGAAGAGTCGGCTGTTATCGCTGGTGCCGGTAGCGAAGTGGACGAGAATGGCTACTTTGTCGAAGACCGCATCAGTGCTCGTATGCGCCTGAAATCCGGTGAAGTCGACACAAATGAAGTGACGCACATGGATGCCGCCCGTAACCAGATTATTGGTTCCAGCGCCGGTCTCATTCCATTCATCGAAAAGAACTACGTATATCGAAGTCTTATGGGAAGCAACCAGCAGCGCCAAGCAGTGCCACTGATTCAGCCCAAGGCCCCTATCGTGGGCACAGGCCTTGAGACGGCCGCCGCCCGTAACACCGGCCAGCTTATGTTGGCCGAAGCCGATGGCGAGGTTGTGCAGGCAAGCGCTCAGAGCGTCAAAGTCAAGTACGCCGAAGGGACGGTTACCTACGAGCCTCAGCATTTTGTGCGCAGCAACGAAGGCACAAGCATCAACCAAAAAGTAACCGTCAACACTGGTGATAAGGTGAAAAAGGGTGACGTGCTTGTTGAAGGTATGTCCATCCAGGGTGGAGAGCTCGCGCTGGGTAAGGATCTCATCGCTGCCTTTATGCCTTGGAGCGGCTATAACTTTGAAGACGCCATTATCATCAGTCGCAAGCTGGTGGAAGATGATACGCTTACAAGTATTCACATTGTTGACTTCATGATCGAAGTCCGTGAAACCAAACTGGGGCCGGAAATCATCACACGCGACATTCCAAACGTCGGCGAAGACGCATTGCGTCACTTGGACGACGATGGTATTGTGCGCATCGGTGCCGAAGTGCACCCTGGTGACATCTTGGTTGGAAAAATTACACCAAAAGGTGAGCAAGAGCTGAGCTCTGAAGAGCGCCTGCTGCGCGCCATCTTCGGTGAAAAAGCTAAAGAAGTACGCGACACCTCACAGCGCATGAGCAACGGCAAGCACGGCAAAGTCGTGGGCGTCAAGGTATTCAGCCGTGAAAACGGGCACGAACTCAAGGCTGGCGTGCTGATGCAGATCCAAGTTTTTGTCGCGCAAATGCGCAAAATTAGCGTCGGCGACAAATTGGGTGGTCGCCACGGTAACAAGGGTGTTATCGCCCGTATCGTGCCGGTTGAAGACATGCCATTTATGGCCGACGGTACACCCGTCGACATCTTGCTCAACCCGCTTGGTGTGCCATCCCGCATGAACCTTGGTCAGCTATTTGAAACGCACCTTGGTATGGCCGCCCGCGCACTTGGTTTGCATGTGGCGAGCCCGTCATTCAACGGCGTGCCAGTCGAAAAGATTCAGAGCCTGCTCAAAGAAGCTGGCCTTCCTGAAGACGGCAAGCAGCAATTGTACGACGGCCGCACTGGTGACGCGTTCAAAGAGCGTGCCACCGTTGGTTCGATGTACATGATTAAGCTCAACCACATGGTTGCTGATAAGATCCACGCTCGCTCCACTGGCCCGTACACTATGGTCACCCAGCAACCACTGGGAGGCAAGGCTCAAAACGGTGGTCAGCGCTTTGGAGAAATGGAAGTCTGGGCGCTCGAAGCATATGGCGCATCTGCTAACTTGCAAGAAGTGCTCACCATCAAGTCCGACGACGTCTATGGTCGTGGTAAAGCGTACGAGTCTATCATCAAGCAGGAGCGCATTGTCGGATCAAAGATCCCTGAAAGCTTCCGCGTGCTCGTCAAAGAGTTCCAGGGTCTGGGATTGAAGGTTGACTTGGTGCATTCAGACAAGGTTGTCGATGCCGAGAATGTCCTTGCCACAAATGTCCAGGAGGAGGCAAAACACCTGCCGGACGTTGCGGTGCCAGCACCTCTAGCATCTGATGTTGACGTCACCGAAGATGCAGCCGTTGATGAGTTTATGGTCATGGAGGACGACTTGCAAGACGATACGTCCACTACAGTCATGTCAGATGATGATGACGACGATGATACAACGATTGCAAATGAAACTGAAGAAGAGGAGGTAGCGTAACATGCGTCGAAACACCTATAGCACTGATATTGCTGACTTTGACGCCGTACGCTTGGCGGTTGCCAGCGCAGCCGACATTCTTGATTGGAGTTACGGCGAAGTAACGAAGCCAGAAACGATCAACTACCGCACACAAAAGCCAGAACGCGACGGGTTATTCTGTGAGCGCATCTTTGGCCCGGTCAAAGACATTAACCAGCATGACCCCAAGTACAAAGGCGTTCGCTCGCGCGAAGCTGCTGTCGACAAAAATGGCGAGCTCGTTACAAAGAGCATCGTCCGCCGCGAACGCATGGGGCACATTACTCTGGCTGTGCCGGTTCCGCACATTTGGTTCTTGCGCGGCACGCCAAGCGCCGTTGGTCTGCTCCTGGGTATGACTGTCAAGAGCCTGGAGCGCATTGCATACTTCGCAAGCTACGTCATCAAGTTTGTTGACACCGCAAAGCGTGATGCGCTGCGTGCTGACCGTGAAGCTGTCTTTGCTGCCGCCAAGGAAGCCATCAAGCTGCGCTACGAAAAAGAGGCCGAAGCCGAGAACGCTAACCTCAAAGCGCTGGCCGAGATGCAAACGAAAGAAATTGCCGAACTCGAAAAAGAGTTTGAGGACTTTAAGTCACAAATAGACGGCTTAGAGAAGCTCAATCTTATTGGCGAAGCGGACTATCGTGCATTGCCAGACGAACTACGTTCGATCATTACCGTTGGTATGGGTGGTGGTGCGCTGAAGGAACTGCTCGACGAAATCGACCTGACCGCACTTATTGCTACGCTGACGCAAGAGGCCGAAGCCGCAAAGGGGCAGCGAAAGAAGAAGTTGATGAAGCGTCTGCGCTTGCTAGAAAGCATGGAGCGCGCCGGCATATTGCCTGGTTCAATGTGCATAAGCGTATTGCCAGTCATCCCTCCTGACCTGCGCCCGATGGTGCAGCTGACCGGTGGTCGGTTTGCGACGAGCGACTTGAATGACCTCTATCGCCGCGTCATCAACCGCAACAACCGCTTGAAGAAACTCATTGAACTCAATGCTCCTGAGGTGATCCGCCGTAACGAGCAACGCATGCTGCAAGAGGCTGTTGATGCTTTGATCGATAACAACTCAGCACGCTCTGGCCGTGCGGTGGCCGCTACCGGTCAACGTCGCCGCCTCAAGTCCCTGAGCGACATGCTCAAGGGTAAGCAAGGGCGTTTCCGCCAGAACTTGCTTGGTAAGCGTGTTGACTACTCCGGCCGTTCGGTGATTGTTGCCGGCCCGGAACTCAAGATCAACCAGTGTGGTTTGCCAAAGATGATGGCCCTAGAGCTCTTTAAGCCGTTTGTCATTGGTGAGCTGATTGCACGCGAGCAAGCCCATAACATCCGATCTGCAACACGCATGATCGAGACAGGTGAAATTGCCGTATGGGACGCACTCGACGTCTGCATCAAGGGTAAGTACGTACTCTTAAACCGTGCACCGTCCTTGCACCGCTTGAGCATTCAGGCCTTCCAGCCTGTGCTCATCGAAGGCCGCGCCATTCAGCTGCACCCACTCGTCTGTAAGGGCTTCAACGCTGACTTCGATGGTGACCAAATGGCGGTCCACTTGCCATTGTCTGACGAAGCACAAGACGAGGCACGCGAGATTATGGCTGCCAATCGCAACTTGCTAAAACCTGCTGACGGTACGCCTATCTTGCACATTGAACAAGACGTGGTGCTCGGTTGTTACTACCTCACCTACGACCGTCCAAGTATCGACAAAGCCGATGTCCGTAGCTTTATCAGCCTCGAACAAGCGCTCATGTCCTACGACGCAGACCAAATTAAGCTGCAAAGCTACGTTCGTCTGCCGTTCCGCGGCGAGGTTCGCACGACAACGTTGGGCCGCTTGCTGTTCAACGAAATCTTCCCCGAGGACTTCCCATTCCAAGACGACGCTATGACCAAGAAGCAATTACTTCGGGTTATGGCGGCTATTTACCAACAATACGGTCAAGACCGCACCGCTGAGATTGCCGACGAGCTCAAAGACCTCGGCTTCCAGTACGCCACCGAATCCGGAATCTCTATGGGCATGGGCGACTTTACGCGCATCGTCGGTATGGAGAAGGTCATCGATGGTGGCGACGACCGTGCAGCTGCCATTTCTGAGCAGTACGAGCAAGGCTTCATTACCGAAGAAGAGCGCTACCGCCTAACGATTGAAAACTGGACCAAGATTGACGGCGCCGTGCAGGATTTGCTTGCCGAACAGATGGTTGGGCAGGAAAGCGCCATGGCTATCGCCATCACCTCTGGGGCGCGCGGTAACATTTCTCAGATGAAAATGTGTGTCGGTATGCTTGGTGTCTTCGCGGACGCATCGGGACGGCTCATTGAGCTGCCGATCAAGTCTGGATACATCGAGGGCTTGAACCCGCTGGAATACTTTACCGGTACCCGCGGTACCCGTAAGGCCCTCATCGATATTGCCTTGAAGACTGCCGATGCCGGGTATTTGACACGTCGCTTGGTAGATGTCTCGCAAGATGTCTTTAGTATTGACGACGAGGATGATCTCGACCCTGGCTTTGCCATGACTCGCGCCGATGCCGAAGTGGTAGGTGTTTCATACGCTTCACGTCTGGAAGGTCGTTTTGTAGCTGCGGACATCAAGGGCCACGCTAAGCGCGGCGAGCTCATCACCAAAGCCATTGCCGAAGCAATTGAGGCTGATGAAAAGCTGGACAACGTCAAGATCATGAGTGCCCTGAGCGCTACATCCGTCCGCGGTGTGCCTCGCAAGTCATATGGTGTTGACCCTGCCACCGGACTCATCGTTGCCTCGCACCACTCCATCGGCGTTATTGCCGCACAGAGTATCGGTGAGCCAGGCACCCAGCTGAGTCTTGACTCCAAGCACCGTTCCGGCGCGACGCTAGCCGACGATACCGCACAAGGATTGAGCCGTATCGAAGAGCTCTTTGAAGTCCGCAATCCAAAAGGTCCTGCATATCTTACCGATATTGCGGGTGTCGCCAACACCTGGGAAGAAGGCGATCACTACGTGGTACAAGTCACGGCACACGATAAAGAAAACATTACGTTTGAGCTGGGCGAGCGACAAGCAAAGGTCAAAAACGGCAGTGACGTGGCGATTGGCGACGTTATTGCCAGCAATGCTGACGGTTCCGCGCCGCTTGTAGCGCCTATGGCCGGCAAGGCGAGCGTCACCGATGGCGCAGTCATTGTCACTCCCACCGGTCAAAGTGTTGTGCGCTACGAAATCCCTGGCTTTAAGCAGCTCATGATCGTTGATGGTGACAAAGTTGTCGCCGGTCAGCGTCTGACAAACGGTTCAATCAACCTGCAAGAGTTGATGCGTCTACAAGGCGTTGAAGCAACGCAGCGCTACATCATGAACGAAATCCTGCGTATCTTTGCGGGGCAGGGCCAGAACATTGCCGACAAGCACTTGGAAATTATCGTGCGCCAGATGTTCAGCCGCGTCCAGATTGAAGAAGCGGGTGACAGTGAATTCGTAACCGGCGATATCGTCAGCAAGCTAGCCGTTGTCGAAGCCAACGACGCGCTGACTCGCGAAGGCAAGGTGCCTGCGCAGGTCAACCAGCTACTGCTCGGTATCACCAAGGCCTCACTGAGCACTGATTCATTCTTGAGCGCTGCGTCATTCCAGGACACCACTCGTGTCTTGATCGGTGCCGCAACCTCGGGCAAGCTCGACAAGTTGCTCGGCCTCAAAGAAAACGTCATTTTGGGCCGCCGTATCCCTGTTGGTACCGGCTACGTTACAGATGACGATGCCGACAATGCCGTCGAAGACGATGAAGAAGTTGTCATCACTGCTTAAATCTGCTAGAGTAATACCATTAATAAATAAGTAATCCGAGCCTGGTGAATCAACAGGTGCCCGCGTTGGCACGTAGCACCTTCACCAGCCTGCGCGTAGATTACGATAAGGAGACCATAGTGCCAACAATCAACCAACTGGTCCGCAAGCCACGAGCCAAGGCGACAAACAAAAGCAAGTCGCCAGCTCTCTTGCGCGTGACCAACAGCCTCAAAACGCGTAACTACGAGAAGGCAGCACCATTCAAGCGCGGTGTTTGCGTCAAAGTTACGACCAAAACCCCAAAGAAGCCAAACTCAGCGCTTCGTAAAGTTGCCCGCGTCCGCTTGACCAACGGCTTTGAAGTCTGGGCCTACATCGGCGGCGAAGGTCACAACCTGCAAGAGCACGCCGTGGTACTGATCCGCGGTGGCCGTGTGCCGGACCTTCCCGGTGTGCGTTACCACATTGTCCGTGGCGCACTCGATCTCCAAGGCGTTAACAACCGCAAGCAAGGCCGCTCCAAGTACGGCTCCAAGAAGGAGGGCAAGAAATAATGCCTCGTCACAAGACTAAAGTACTCGTTCGCGAAGTCCAACCCGACCGCCTGTACGGTAACGTCCAGCTCCAGCGCCTCATCAACCGCGTTATGCGTGACGGCAAAAAACAAGTCGCCGAACGACTCGTATATGGTGGCATGCAAAAGGCCGCCGACAAACTCAAAGTAGAGAATCCTTTTGAGGTATTTGAACAAGCCTTCAAGAACATTCAGCCCCATGTTGAGACTCGATCCCGTCGTGTCGGTGGCGCTAACTATCAAATTCCTTTTGAAGTCCATGGCCAACGTCAGAACCACCTTACCACCATGTGGTTTGTTGCCGCTGCTCGGAACCGTAAAGGCATGAGCATGGAAGACCGCATTGCGCTTGAACTCGTAGACGCATACAACAACCAGGGCACTGCCGTCAAAAAGAGAGAAGACACCCACAAGATGGCCGAAGCTAACCGCGCCTTCGCGCACTTCGCACGAGGCTAATCCGTATGGAACTCGGCGGTCACTCAATACCACCTGCATGCTACTATGGATGTCCAGATCCTGCAGTTAGGAGAGTGGTCGCAGGACTTGCCGAAAGCGCCAATGATGTCCAAAAAGCAACCGCCGCTGGCGTGAGCGCTAATGCGGTCAATGCGATTCGTGCATCACGTCAGTCCTTAGAAGATAGGGCTGAGACAATAGCACAGCACATTCCAAGCGCCCCAGACAGTGTCGGCCCTTGGATCCCTAATACTGAAGGTCTTCCACGTACGGCGGCTAGCGTACTGGGTACTCTCACGTGTTGTAGGGTGTCTGGTGTGGTGGGTATTGGTCACGCTTCTTACCACCTGACACGGGTAGAATCATAGTACATGCACTGCACGAATACGTGCATATCGGCATCAACACAATAATGTAAGGATCATAATGGCTGACAAGAAATATACAATTCAAGATTTGAGAAACATCGGCATTATTGCGCATATTGATGCCGGCAAAACAACAACCACTGAGGGTATTCTGTACCGCACTGGCTTGAAGCACAAAATTGGCGCTGTCCACGAAGGTGAGACCACCACTGACTGGATGGCTCAGGAGCGTGAGCGCGGTATTACCATTGTGTCTGCCGCTGTGACTTGCTACTGGAAGGGCAAGCAGATCAACATCATCGACACCCCTGGTCACATCGACTTCACCGTCGAAGTGGAGCGCTCCCTGCGTGTACTGGATGGTGCCGTGGTGGTGTTCGACGGCAAGATGGGCGTCGAGAGCCAGTCCGAAACCGTCTGGCGGCAAGCAGACAAGTATGGTGTGCCGCGCATCTGTTTCATCAACAAGATCAACCAAACGGGCGGCGACTTCTACAAGTCACTCGACACTATTCACGCTCGTCTTAACAAGCGCGCGTTCCCCATTCATTTGCCGATCGGGTTTGAACAGAGTATCAACGGTGTTATCGACCTCGTTTCGATGAAGGCCTACACCTACAAGGAGTTCACCGATCACGAATTGGTCGAGGGTGAAATTCCTGCAGACATGCTCGACAAGGCCAAAAAGTACCGCAGCATGCTCATCGAAAACGCTGTTGCCGAAGACGAGGCGTTACTCGAAAAGTTCTTTGAAGTCGGGGAAGACGGCCTCTCGGAAGACGAAATCAAGCAAGCCATCCGCACCGCGATTCTCTCTGGCAACTTCTTCGCTGTCACCGGTGGTGATGGTCGTGGTGTCATCGTTGAGAAGCTGCTCGACCTGGTCGTAGAACTGCTGCCAAGTCCTATTGAGCGCGGTTCTGCATGGGGCACACATCCCAAGACCGGCGACGAGATCGAGCGCAAGAGCTCCGAAACTGAGCCATTTGCAGCCCTAGCCTTCAAGATCGCCACCGATCCATTTGTCGGGAAGCTCGCGTACTTCCGCGTCTACTCAGGCAAACTACAGGCCGGTTCATATGTACTCAACAGCTCGACAGGCGAGAAAGAGCGCGTGGGCCGTATTGTGCGCATGCAAGCCGACAAGCGCGAAGACGTTACGGAAGTCTCTGCTGGCGACATCGCTGCTATTGTTGGCCTCAAAGGTACGACGACTGGCAACACGCTCTGTGACGCCAATAATCCGATCGTGCTCGAAAGCATTGTTTTCCCTGAACCACCTGTTTCTATCGCGATTGAGCCCAAGACCAAAGCCGACCAAGAAAAGATGGGCATTGCCTTGCAGCGCCTCGCCGAAGAAGACCCAACCTTCCGTATCCGCGTGGACGAAGAAACCGGCCAGACGATCATTTCCGGTATGGGCGAACTGCACCTTGAGATCCTCGTCGACCGCATGAAGCGTGAATTTAACGTTGAAGCAAACATCGGTCAGCCACAGGTTGCTTACCGCGAAACCATCCGTAAGGATGCCGTTGAAACGCAAGGTAAGTTCGTGCGTCAAAGTGGTGGCCGCGGTCAGTACGGTGACGTCTGGCTTCGCCTCAGCCAAAATGAAAAGGGCGCAGGCTTTGAGTTTATCAACCTCATCAAAGGTGGTGTGGTTCCCGGCGAATACATCAAGCCGGTTGAAGAGGGCGTTAAAGAAGCGATGGCAAACGGTGTGCTGGCTGGATATCCTGTCGTTGACGTCAGGGTTGAATTGTACGACGGTTCTTACCACGAAGTAGACTCGTCTGAAATGGCCTTCAAGATCGCGGGCTCTATGGCCTTCCAGGACGGCTTCAAAAAAGCCAGTCCAGTATTGCTTGAGCCAATAATGAAGGTTGTTGTTGTCACACCCGAAGAGTTCATGGGCGAGGTCATTGGGGACCTCAACAGCAAACGCGGTCGCATCGAGAGCATGGAGGACTTGTCACTCGGCATCAAAGAGATTACCGCCTTCGTGCCACTTGGGGAGATGTTTGGCTATACAACCACGCTGCGCAGCAATACGCAGGGTCGCGCCAGCTCCAGTATGGAACTCGACCACTATGCCGACGTGCCGAATCACGTCACCGAGGCTATTGTCGCCAAGCGCGGAAAGTAGCCCGGACGCGCGGGACGGGAATTAGCCGCTCTCGTAACCCTGACGTAGCTCGTAAGCATCACGTCCGCGTCGTCTCAATGCGGCACAAAGACCCAAAACGCTGGGTCCCATGGCCGTATAGCCCCGCCACCCTTATCTTTCTCTTTACAGCGAAAGCAGTTTCCGGTACAATAGCGAAGTCAAGCGTGTGAGTCTTGTTATTCATACGCAGCAAACAGTTAATTAATCGAGGAGTCATCACTACAATGGCAGATACATTTGACCGCACTAAGCCCCACGTCAACGTTGGTACTATGGGCCACGTCGACCACGGCAAAACAACCCTTACAGCAGCAATTACCGCTGTGCTTGCTAAGCGTTTGCCAAGCGCTGTCAACAAGCCAGTTGCATACGACCAAATCGACAATGCACCAGAAGAGCGTGCTCGTGGTATTACCATTGCCACCAGCCACCAGGAATACGAGAGCCCAAAGCGCCACTACGCGCACGTCGACATGCCAGGTCACGCCGACTACGTTAAGAACATGATTACTGGTGCTGCTCAGATCGATGGCGCCATCCTCGTCGTCGGTGCCAACGACGGCCCATTGCCACAGACTCGCGAGCACGTATTGCTTGCCCGCCAAGTTGGTGTGCCTGCCATCATTGTCTTCCTCAACAAGATGGACCTGGCCGACCCCGACCTGGTGGAACTCGTCGAAGACGAAATCCGTGACCTGCTCGAGAAGAACGGCTACGACCGCAATGCGCCAATCATCAAAGGTTCAGCGACCAAGGCTTTGGCTGGCGACAAAGACGCCGAAGACGCCATCATGCAACTCGTGGATGCCATGGACGACTTCATCAAGGAGCCAAAGCGTGAACTCGACAAGCCGTTCCTGATGCCAATCGAAGACGTCTTCAGCATCAAGGGTCGTGGCACCGTTGCTACTGGTCGTATTGAGCAAGGTATCGTCAAAATCAACGAAGAAGTTGAAATTGTCGGCCTGCACGACACTCGCAAGAGCGTAGTAACTGGCGTCGAGATGTTCAAGAAGCAGCTCGACCAAGGTCAAGCCGGCGACAACGTTGGTATCCTGCTCCGCGGTATCGAGCGCGATGACATCGAGCGCGGTCAAGTTTTGGCCAAGCCAGGCAGCATCACACCACACACTGAGTTTGAGAGTGAAGTCTACATTCTTACCAAAGATGAAGGTGGCCGCCACACGCCATTCTTCAAGGGTTACAAGCCGCAATTCTACTTCCGCACTACGGACGTAACCGGTGAAGTTGAGTTGCCGGCCGACAAAGAAATGGTCATGCCAGGCGACACCATCACCTTTAAGGTGAAACTGTTGCAGCCAATTGCCATGGAGCAAGGTTTGCGCTTTGCTATCCGCGAAGGTGGTCGCACGGTTGGCGCTGGTGTAGTAACGAAGATCGTCAAATAACATAAAGCTTTAGAAAGCTCGCACATTTAGAAGGAAATCAAAGCAATGGTAGCAGAACCCAAAAAAGACATGAAGCAGCGTATCCGTATCCGCCTGAAGGCGTACGATCACAAGGTGATCGACCAAGCCGCTAAGCAGATCGTTGACACTGCGTTGCGAACGGGCGCTACCATTGCTGGCCCTGTTCCGTTGCCAACCGACCGCAGCACTTTTACGGTCATGAAGGCGCCGAACGTCTACAAAAAGAGCCGTGAACAATTCGAAATGCGCGTGCATAAGCGTTTGATTGACGTATCTGAGCCGACGCCCAAAACCATCGACTCGCTCATGAATCTGAGCTTGCCGGCGGGTTGCGACGTCGAAATCAAAATGTAGCAGCTAGAGCGCCCGGGCAACCGGGCGTTTTTTATTCGGCTCATTACATTCGCGCTCCATGCGGTCAACGCGTGTCTCAAGCTGTAGTTCTCCCATACTGGAAATAGCCGTCTGGCCTCAAACTTCGCGCAAATACTGATCTTCCATATTTGCGGATAGCCATATTATGGCTATACTAAGGACATGAAATCGGGCGTATATCGGCACAGGCAGCACCCAGAGCTCCTCTATCTGTTCATCGGACTGGCGCATCATCACGACACATTGGAAGAAGTTGTCGTATACGTGGCACTCTTCACACGACCTGAATGGAAGGGGCAAGCACGTATGACCTATCGCCCCCGAGAAGACTTCAATCAAACCTTTGAGTGGGTCGATGAACGCATGCCTTAAAAATACTACGCTGGATCATTCAGCCGATGTAGAATAATCAACAGGTTGACAGGAGTAGCAGGCTGGTGTTATAGTGTTACGGTATAGCAAATGCCTGTACTTGGTGATTTGGGAAGGTCGAGTCGTAACAGATGAGAAACCACTCAGAGCCGAGCATTTTTATGTCAGAGATATAGTAAATGGCCGGCAACAGGTTAAATACGGTGCATAAAGCCCAAGCGATTGCACGGAGACACTATGAAAGCACTCATCACCCGAAAGGTTGGCATGACGAGCACTATCGCTGAAGATGGTACTGTTCAGGCTATCACCTTGCTTTCCGCTAGTCCTTGCGTTATTACGCAGGTCAAGACCCAAGAATCAGACGGCTACACGGCCGTACAGGTTGGTTTTGAGGAAGCCAAAGAGCAAAACGTCAACAAGCCACAGCAAGGCCACTTCAAGGCTGCCGGCATGCTCCCGAAGATTATTCGCGAGTTCCGTGTCGATGAAATCACCGAAGACCTCAAGGTTGGAGAAAAAATCAGCCCCGAGGTCTTTTCAATTGGTGACGAAATTGACGCTACTGGTACAAGCAAAGGTAAGGGTTGGGCCGGCACTATTCGCCGCCACAACTTCCACCGCGGCCGCAAGACACACGGTGGCGGATCGTACCGCCGTCCTGGTTCAATCGGCTCTATGTACCCACAGAAAATCTTCAAGGGCAAGAAAATGGCTGGTCAACTAGGTGACGTCCAAGTGACCATCAAAAACTTGAAAGTTGCTTTGGTGGACACCGAACACAATATCATCGGCGTCACCGGCGCTGTTCCCGGCCCGCGTAAGGGTATCGTTATTATCAAGGAGGCAAAATAATGGCTACGCAAACCGCCCCTACCTACACCAAAAGCGGTACCAAGGCCACGACTGCAGCGAAGCTAGATGCAAGCGTCTTTGCCGTCATGCCTGAGAACCACGAGCTTCTGAAGCTTGCTTATGTTGCATACTTAGCTAACGGCCGCGAGAATTTGGCAGTCACCAAAACCCGCGGCCTTGTTAGTGGCGGTGGTAAAAAGCCGTGGAAACAAAAAGGCACTGGCCGCGCTCGGTTCGGCTCTAGCCGCAACCCGATTTGGCGCGGCGGCGGTATCGCCTTTGGGCCAACCGGCGAAGAGAACTACACCAAAAAAATGCATGTTAATGCAAAACGTCTCGCTCTGCGCCAAGCCCTCAGCCTGGCCGCCAGCGAAGATCGTATTAAAGTAGTTGAGACATTCGATTGCAAAGACGGTAAAGTCAGCTCTACCAGCCAGCTACTCAAGAAGGTTGGCGCTAAAGGTTCGACTTTGATCGTTGTGAGTCTCAAGGACGAGCTCGTTGAGCGCGCAACTCGCAATCTCACTGGCGTTAAAGCTGTCCATGCCTCATACCTCAATGTTTACGACATCATGAATGCCGACACGTTGGTGATTTCCGAGAAGAGCCTGGACATCATCAAAGAATGGCTCGGAGGCAAAAAATAATGGACAAGACCATGATTCTGATTCCGCGTATCAGCGAGAAGACGTATGACATGAGCGAAACGCACAACGTGTACGTCTTTACTGTTCCTGGCGATGCCACAAAGCACACTGTCGCTCGCGCAGTTACAGCTCAATTCAGCGTAACTGTCTTGGACGTCAATGTCATGAACGTCAAGGGTAAGGCTAAGCGCTCAACGCGCAAAGGTGCCCGCCCAACGATGGGCGTGCGGTCTGACCTCAAGAAAGCCTACGTAACGCTCAAGGCCGGCGACACGCTGCCATTCTTCGAAACCGAAGAAGACAAGAGCGACAAGAAGGCTAGCAAAAAAGCTCCGGCAAAGAAGGAGACGAAGTAATGGCCATTAAGCTATATAATCCAACCACGCCTGGTCTGCGCGGCATGACGACACAAGACATGAGCCAGATCACTACCAAAAAGCCCCTGCGCTCACTGATTGTAACGAAGCGTCGCACCAATGGTCGCAACAACCAGGGTCGCATTACTACTCGCCACCGCGGTGGTGGTGCTCGGCGCTTTTACCGCTTGGTTAACTTCAAGCTGATGGCTGGCCTCACTGCTACCATCGAGCACATCGAATACGACCCAAACCGCTCGGCGCGTATCGCCCGTATCAAGGATAACAACGGTGATTATCACTACATTTTGGCGGCTGCTGGCATGCAGGTCGGCCAGACGATTGCCAGCGGCGAAGACGCCCCAATTGAGAACGGCAACCGTTTGCCCATCAAAAATATTCCCATCGGTAGCACCATCCACGCTATTGAACTACAACCTGGCCGTGGTGCGCAGTTGGTGCGCTCTGCCGGCAACGGTGCGCAGCTCATGGCGAAGGAAGGTGACTACGCGCAGGTACGTTTGCCCAGCGGCGAAGTCCGCCTGGTGAGCATGGAATGCACTGCAAGTCTCGGTGTTATCGGCAACGAACAACACCAGAACATCAAGACCGGTAAAGCTGGCCGTAATCGCCATAAGGGTTTCCGACCGACCGTTCGCGGTGTTGTCATGAACGCCGTCGATCACCCACATGGTGGTGGCGACGGTGGTCGTCACCGTATGGCGAAGGCGCCGCGTACACCTTGGGGTCAGAAGACTCTGGGTTACAAGACACGCCGTCGTAAAGCGACCAGTCAATTTATCGTAAGAAGCCGTCACGCGGCCAAGAGAAAGTAAGGTAGGATGCAATGAGTCGTTCACTGAAAAAAGGACCATTTGTCGATCCCAAGCTTGCCAAAAAAGTGGCCGCGTTGGGGTCAGAAGATCGCACTATCGTAAAAACGTGGTCTCGCGCGAGCACAATCGCGCCAGAGTTCGTTGGTCGCACTTTCGCAGTGCACAACGGCAAGGTCCATGTGCCGGTATTTGTTACCGAGAACATGGTCGGCCACAAATTAGGCGAATTTTCGCCCACCCGCAAGTTCCGCTCGCACGGTGGTAAGCTCGCGAAAGGGAAGAAGTAATGCCAGTTCTCGCACTCGCTAAGGGCGTCCGTATGAGCCCGCGCAAAGTCGGTATTGTTGCTGCTTTGGTTCGAGGCCGCACTGTTGCCGACGCACTCGTTATTCTGGAGCACGTACCGCGCGCATCTGCTCTACCCGTTAAAAAGGTTATTGAGAGCGCACGTGCCAACGCAGACCACAATCACAATCTCAAGCCCAACACGCTGGAAATTGTCGAGATCAGCGTTACGTCTGGCCCACGCCTGAAGCGTTACCGCCCTGCCGCCCACGGCCGAGCATTGCCGTTTCAACGCCGCACGTCACACATTCGCGTGCTGGTTGACGGCGAAGCGCGCGTGGCTAAGAAGCCGGCCAAGGTTGCTGCAGCAAAGGAGACAAAGTAATGGGACAGAAAGTAAATCCAATTTCGATGCGCTTGCAAGTCAATAAAGACTGGCGCAGTAAATGGTTTGTTGGCAAGCGTGAATATGCTAACTATTTGGCGCAAGATCTTGCCGTACGCCGCATGATTCAGAAGAAGATGGGTTCACGCGCTGCAATCAACAAAGTCGATATCGAACGCTCACCCAACCTCGTAACTGTTACGATTACTACAGCAAAAGCCGGTGTTGTTATCGGTCGCGGCGGTTCCGGCGCTCAAGAGCTTAAGGCCGCTATCGAGAAGATCTACGGCGCTCAGTGCCGGGTCAACATCGAAGAAATTAAGAAGCCTGAGATGTACGCCAAGCTCGTCGCCGAGAATATAGCACACCAAATTGAGCGCCGCATGAGCTTCCGTCGCGCCATCAAATCTTCCGCTGCTGCTACAATGCGCGCTGGCGCGAAGGGTATCCGTATTGAGGCTTCTGGCCGTTTGAACGGCGCTGACATGAGCCGTCGCGAAAAAGAAGTTGCTGGCTCTGTGCCATTGCACACGCTGCGTGCCAACGTCGATTATGCTCAAGTTGATGCCATGATGCCAGGTGCTGGTATCATCGGCGTTAAAGTCTGGATTTACAAAGGGGAGGTAGCCTAATATGTTAGTCCCAAACCGAACTAAGTTCCGCAAGACGCGCAAAGGCCGGATCCGAGGCGTTGCGACCAGTGGCAATTATATTGCCTTTGGTGAATACGCTCTTCAAGCCCAAGGCCACGAGCGCATCACCTCACGCCAGATTGAAGCTTCGCGCCAGGCTATGACCCGTTACATCAAGCGCGGCGGTAAAATTTGGATCCGCATCTTTCCGCACACCGTCGTTACCAAAAAGCCATTGGACGTTAAGATGGGAAGTGGCAAAGGTAGCCCAGAATACTTCGCAGCCAAAGTAAAGCCTGGCACTATCCTGTTTGAAATGCAGGGTGTGAACGAAGAAGTCGCCCGCGAAGCAATGCGCTTGGCTGCACACAAGCTGCCTGTTAAGACCAAATTTTTGGTGCGAGAGGAGGCATGATTATGAAAATCACTGATATCCGCAAACTATCTACAGACGAACTCGCTCGTGACAGCATGGCGCTCCGCGAAGAGATCGCCGAACTGAAGCGCCGCATGAGCAGTGGCGAAGTCCAAAATGTCCGCACCGTTCGCGGCAAACGCAAAGACCTTGCCCGTATGCTCACCGTGCTTGGCGAGCAACTCACCAAGGAGACAAACGAATGAAAACAATTATAGGCACTGTCTCGTCCAACAAAACCGACAAAACAATTACGGTCACTGTGCAGACGCGCAAGAACCACCCGCTCTACCGCAAGCAGTACACGGTTACCAAGAAGTTTTTGGCGCACGACGAGCAGAACGAAGCCCGAGTTGGCGATCGGGTTGAAGTGAGCGAAACCCGCCCACTAAGCGCTCGCAAGCGGCACACGCTCACTAAGATTATCGAAAAGGCAGCGATTCGCACCGAAGATAAGCCTGAACAAGTCGCTGAGCTGGAGGCCGAGAAATGATTCAGCAAGAAACCCGCCTGAACGTCTGCGACAACTCAGGCGCCAAAGAGATTCTGTGCATCCGCGTGCTTGGCGGCACCCGGCGGCGCTACGCTCGCGTTGGTGATGTCATCGTAGCAACCGTCAAAGAGGCAAATCCTAATGGCACGGTCAAGAAAAAGTCCGTCATTAAAGCTGTCGTGGTGCGTACTCGCAAAGAAATTCAACGCAAAGACGGTTCAACCATCAAATTTGATGACAATGCGGCAGTGGTCATTGGCGACGACAAAACACCACGTGCAACCCGTATCTTTGGCCCCGTGCCACGCGAGTTGCGCGACCTTGGCTACGCCAAGATCGTTAGCTTAGCACCGGAGGTACTATAATGGACAAGCCTATGTACAAGATTAGACTAAAGAAGGGTGACACCGTTGTGGTGCGTACTGGCAAGTACAAAGGCCAGACCGGCAAGATTACCGCAACGCATCCGAGCGAGAATAAGGTGACCATCGAAGGCATTAATATTGTCAAAAAGCACGTTAAGCCGGACCGCGCTCATCCTCAAGGCGGAATCGTGGAGCTGACCAAGCCAATGTGGGTTAGCAAAGTAGCCATTATAGAGCCAACCAGCAAAAAGCCGTCCCGCATCGGTTATCAGCTCAACGCTGACGGCACGAAGGCCCGCGTCTATAAGCGCAGCGGCAAGGAGATTAAGGCATGAGCGCTAAGACTGCACAACCTACCACAACAGCACGCATGAAGACTGCATATGTTACTGCATACGCCAAGGAACTGCAAAAAGAACTTGGTCTTGGTAACGCAAATCAGGTGCCAAAACTCGAGAAAATCACCGTCAACATTGGTCTTGGCAAAGCCAAAGACGACAAGAAGTTGATGGAAATTGCCGCCAACACCATGCGCAAGGTAACTGGCCAAGAGCCCGTTGAAACAGTAGCGAAAAAGTCTATTGCGGCATTTAAGCTCCGTGACGGCAACAAAATTGGCCTGAAAGTGACGCTCCGCGGCGACCGCATGTACGAGTTCATGGACCGCCTTATCACCGTCGTGCTGCCGCGCTTGCGTGACTTCCACGGTGTCAGTCTCAAGGCTTTTGACCGTCAGGGCAACTACAGCATCGGCCTCACCGACCAGTCAGTCTTTCCCGAGTTGACCTTTGACGAAACAACGACAACCCACGGTCTGCAGGCAGTATTCACGATCAAATGTGAGGAACAAGCACATGCAAAAGCCTTGCTGACAAAATTCGGTATGCCGTTCGAAAAGGAGACGAAGTAATGGCCAGGAAATCAAATATCGCACGCGATGCGAAGCGTACCAAGATGCACGCACAATATGCTGCTAAGCGCGCCGAGCTCAAGAATCTGGGCGACAGCGAAGGCCTCGCAAAGCTACCGCGCAACTCTAGCCCAACCCGCCTGAAACGACGTTGCGTTGAATGTGGCCGCCCGCATGCTTACATTGAAGTATTTGGACTGTGCCGCATTTGTTTCCGCGAACACGCATCCAAGGCCGAGATTCCCGGCGTAACGAAAGCCAGCTGGTAGAAAGGAGCATATGAATATGGTTTCTACAGACCCAATCGCCGACATGCTCACACGCATTCGCAATGCTATCAACGTCCGTAAAGCAGAAGTCATCATGCCACATTCGAAGGCTAAGCAAGCTGTTGCTGAACTCCTCAAGAAAAGCGGTTTTGTCAAAGACGTTCGCGTTACCGATGCCACTATTGGCAAAAGCCTCACAGTGGTCATCAATGAGGAATTCGAGCCAGCTCGCATTACTGAGATCGCCCGTTTGAGCCGGCCTGGCCGCCGCGCATATGCGAGCGCTCAAGAAATTCCAACCATCAAGGGCGGCCGTGGCGTTGTCATCATCTCCACTTCAAAAGGAGTGATGACCGGCCAGCAAGCCAAAAAGTTGGGCGTTGGTGGTGAATTAATTTGTAAGGTTTATTAGACTTCGATTTTTGCGAAGCCTAAGAGAAAGGATCCGAAATGAGTCGAGTAGGAAAACTGCCGATCAACATCCCCAGCGGTGTGACAATTACTGTCGACCCGGATTTCGTGACTGTCACGGGGCCAAAAGGCACACTCAAGCAGTTCACTATGCCGGAGATTACCCTGACACAAGAAGGTGATCAAATGATTGTCACCCGTGCCAACGACGAGCCACACACCCGTGGTAAGCACGGTCTGATGCGTGCGCTCGTCAACAACATGGTTACCGGCGTGAGCCAGGGCTTCAGCAAGAAGCTCGAAATTAACGGCGTTGGATATCGTGTGGCGCTGCAAGGTGCTGGCCTTAAGTTTAACTTGGGCTTCTCTCATGATGTTATTTACAATTTGCCCCAAGGCATTACTGCGGTCACCGAGCAAAACACTATTACCGTGAGCGGTATTGACAAACAGCAGGTTGGTCAAGTTGCCGCAGAAATCCGTGCCCTCAAGAAGCCAGAACCATACAAGGGCAAGGGTATCAAATATGAAGGTGAACGTATCATCCGCAAGAGTGGTAAATCCGGGAAGGACAAGTAGGCAAAGCTATGAATAAACTTGCACACAAACTTCGCAACAACATGCTTCGCAAAAACCGCGTGCGGTCGACTGTTTCTGGCACTGCAACTCGTCCCCGCCTGAGCGTGCACATCAGCAATCAGCACATTATTGCTCAGCTGATTGATGACACGACGAGCAAGACACTTGCATACGCATCAACCGTTGGCCAAAAGGCTGCAACTGGCACCATGACTGAACGTGCTGCACTTATAGGCGCTGATATTGCCAAGAAGGCTAAGGCCATAAAAGTGACGACAGTCGTTTTTGATCGCGGTGGCAGATTGTATCATGGTCGTGTCCAAGCGTTGGCCGACGCTGCCCGTAACGCAGGATTGGAGTTTTAATCATGCCAGAGAATTCGCAAACTACCCAGCCGCAACACGGTGGCGGCAACCAACGCGGTGACCGCCGCGGGCCACGTCGCCCAGAACTCGCTCCTGAAGAGAAGCAGTTTGACGAACGCGTTGTACACATCGACCGCGTTGCACGTGTGGTAAAAGGTGGTCGTCGCTTCCGTTTCCGCGCGCTCGTCGTGGTTGGCGACCGCAAGAACAGAGTGGGCATTGGTACCGCCAAGGGTGCTGACGTTACTGCCGCTGTGACCAAGGCAACCGAAGTCGCCAAAAAACATTTCATCACCGTAAAACTACACAACGACACGCTACCGCACGAAGCCGAAGCCAAAGTCAGCGGCGCACGCATTTTGCTGAAGCCTGCGTCGGCTGGAACTGGCTTAATCGCCGGCGGCGTCGTCCGAGTCGTCCTTGAAGTTGCCGGCGTTCGCAACGTCCTCAGCAAGTCACTCGGTTCAACCAACAAGACTAACACTGCTTACGCTACCATTGCAGCACTTGAGTCAATCGCTCCTGTTGACCAATGGGTTACCCGCACGCACGCCAAAAGTGCTAAAACGGCTGCCGCCAAACCAGCCAAAGCTAAGAGTGAGGCATAGACTATGAAATATAATGATCTCAACGTTACTGCAAACAAACGTGCCAACCGCGTTGGCCGTGGTATTGCTGCCGGCCAGGGTAAAACGGCTGGACGTGGTACCAAGGGGCAAATGTCGCGCACTGGCTCCCACAAAAAGCCTGGTTTTGAAGGTGGTCAAACTCCCCTTATGAAGCGGTTGCCAAAACTTCACGGCTTCCGTTCTCTGAGAGTTAAGGCCGAAGAAGTGCTCACGGGTCAGCTCGACCAGTTTGCCGGCAAAACTGTCGACACTTTTGTGCTCGCTGAGGCAGGCTTGGTATCCAGCCCCTTCGCCCGTGCAAAATTGCTCCTAAAGGGCGACGTCACCAAAAAGGTGACCGTCAAGCTGCAAGGTGCTAGCGCAGCCGCGGTTGCGGCCGTCGAGAAAGCAGGTGGCAGTTTCGAGAAGGTTGCCCAGCAACTTCGCCCAACTTCTACACGCAAGCAAGACAAAGAAGCATCTGAAAAAGCCTAGGTGGCACGGCGGCAAGCTTCACGGAATAAACACACCCGTTTGTTGGTGTGTTTATTTCAAATAACGTATCGGGCAAGCAAGTACCGCCGGCAAACAAGGTGCGCCTGAAAGGGTGGGGTGCCTCGGACTTTTCTGCAAGCCGAAGCCGCACTGACCGAAAGGCAACTTAGGGTGCAAACGAGCGGCAAATACGCTATACTAGCAACTGAACTGCAAAAAATGAGAGAGTAAGACACATGAACTGGACGATTATTGGGAAGTCGCTTAAGCACAAGGACATGCGCAAGCGCATTTTTGCCGTTTTGGGAATCTTGCTCGTCTTCCGTATTATGGCGCATATTCCGGTGCCACTAAGCGACCCGCAGACACTGAAACAAGTGCTCAACAACCTCTTTGCGTCCAATACTTCTTCGCTCCTGAGCTTCGTAAACGTCTTATCTGGTGGAGCTCTTGCAAACTTCTCAATCATGATTGCCGGGCTTGGGCCGTATATTAACGCCTCAATCATCATGCAACTGCTGACCAAAGCAATTCCGAAGCTGGAAGCACTGCACAAAGAAGGTGAATACGGTCAGAAGAAGATAAATCAGTACACTCGTATTCTCACCTTTCCACTCGCAATCGTTCAGTCAATTGGTGCCATCTATCTTATTCGTACATACGCCAGCCAAGTCGGCGGCATCGGCGACATAACTGCCCACACCTCGTTCATACAATGGGTGCTCATGGTTGCGGCGCTTTCCGGCGGCTCAATGCTGCTTATGTGGCTAGGTGAACTTGTGACCGAACAGAGCATCGGTAATGGGATCTCGCTGATTATTACGGTCGGCATCGTCAGTGGCCTGCCGCAAACCATCAGCAGTCTGGTGAACTCGGTTGTTAACAAAAGCAATAAATGGGTCGTGTTCCATCATAGCCTGCCGGTAAGTAAGGGCGGCTTGATTGAAGTGGTACTTATCGGCATCGGCGTGCTTGTACTGACATGGCTGGTGGTTATGCTCAACGAAGCAGCAAGACGTATTACCGTCAATTACGCCAAACGTGTCCAGGGCAATCGCACTTATGGCGGTGTAACGACCGTACTGCCTGTAAAACTTATTAGCGCCGGTGTTGTACCGATTATCTTTGCCGTTGCGTTCTTGAGCGTACCAAGCTTTGTAGGCCAACTTATGTCCAACGCTCACAGCACGCACCTTGCGCAAATTGGCAAAGACCTTACGACATGGTTCACAACACCGTCGGCAACAACCTTTGCGCAACACGGTTGGTATGCTTATATCTACCCTGCGACGTACTTTTTGTTGGTGTTCATCTTTACGTTCTTCTACACCAGCGTCACCTTCAACAGCAAGGAGATTGCTGAAAACCTACAGAAGCAAGGCGGCTTTTTGGAGGGTGTACGCTCGGGCGTGCAAACAGAAAAACATCTCGGCCGCATCGTAAATCGATTGACTTTATTCGGAGCTCTCAGCCTTGGCCTCCTCGCACTTGTGCCGATTATCGCGCAGGTATTTATTAGTTCAAGCATTGCACTGGGTGGCACAAGCATTCTGATCCTTGTTTCGGTCTCGCTCGAAACGCTGCGGGCAATCGAGTCTCGAGCCTTGATGGTTACCTACGATCAATACGCCCAGGCGGATTACTTTTATGAGCCTGAAGATAGCATTGAAAACACTACAGCCGTTCGTCGCTTTCGTTTTATTCCAAAGCTCCGCAACAAAAAAGCCGCCGACAAATAATAGATATCTCTACAGAATATTTACAGCCGCGTAAATTAGTGCTTTAATGTACTGATCATAGTGTGCGTAGGAGTTACAAAAGATGTCGCCAGAGAGTAGTCAGGCATTTCAAGATTTAGCCACCCAACAGAGCATCCTCAAAGAGACCATGGCAGCGGGGCTCGCGGATGCGCGGCTCGCGCCCCTCTATACCACGGCTCTGGATGACATAGAAAAAAGGCAGGCAGAACTCATAGACGAAGTCGCCAATGAAGCGCAAGCTTCAGTGCTCGCAGTCCAGCAGCTAGAACTACTCGAAGGTCTTGTAGATCCGGAGGAACTGAAGGCGCTCCGGGGCAATTTAAGCGAGGAAGCGCGCGCCGCTTTTGACCTTGTTGAAAAACATGACACAGACAGGGAGCGCGTTGAAAGGCTCGAGACAATAATGCTGAGCGCTGGCATACTGGCCGTAGCCGAAGCCGCCGAAATAACTGAAGTTGCCGAGCCGCAGGTAGATACGTCTCCGGCGATACCCTTTCAGGTACAGCCAGATGAGTTGCCCCAAATCGCAGACGAGCTATCCCAGCCCGTGTTCACAGAAGACGACAGCACGCAAGTAACGCCTGAACATCAAGACACAGTGACCCTATCTACAGAAACTATAGGCGAACGAATCGCAAGCCTAACCGACGAGCAAATCGCAGGCAGCATGACACCAGCACAACTTTGGCAGGCAATTGGTGGCTCACCGGATGGATCTATGCGCCCCAACGACCGAGTACACCTAGGTGATGCCGTGAGGCTAGAGGGTAGATTGCACCACAATGGCAAGCGTGGCCGCGGCTCCCTATACTTACGCGCCGTTGGCAACGAAGCAGCAGTGCCGCAAGCAGATATCCTCAGCATGAGAGAAGCAGCAACTATCGCATCCTTCATGGAGCTTGTAAAGGATGTGCTTGCAGAACAGGGAATTAGTCCTCCTGATTCGGAAGCTATCGAAAGATTGTACGGAGCTGTAGAATTACAGCCAGATGCTGACCAAGAATCGCTACAGAGAGATAGACTTGAAGCGCTGCAAAAGATAGTGTCCATCCTAAACGATGATGCCCTCTTTGACGACCTGGTTAACTCTATTGCAGAGAGCGATCCGCGCTACCCGCTTGTTGAATATCTCGTGCAAGAGCACAACCACATTGATGCTATACGTCGATTACTCGATGCCCGCCGGAAAGTTAGCATTACTGAATACGTAAGACGGCGTGGCGCCGTAATAGTAGACTCCGAGATCATAATCGCTATTGACTCTATGGCTAAAGCCCAACCGGCCGAGACCTCTAGCACTAGTACTATCCCAGAGGTTGCGCCTATGGAGTCAGCCACGCTAGAACCCGCGCCGGCCATTGAGGACCGCTCAACTGATATAGAAAGCCCGGCACGCAGGGAGTCGCGGGTTGACCTAGCCGCTGAGCTCAATCTAAAGACATTTGGAAAAGGTGTTTACTTCGCTAACCCCAGTGTGCATCCCTGGCTCGACGAAGGCAAAGAGATTCCTGTTAGTGTGCTGGGGCGTGATACCGACCAAGAGGGGAGGTTTCGAATAGGAAATCTTATAGGCGGGTCGAAAAAGCTACGCGATATTGCTAACGACGACTTAAGGGGAAAGCCAGGGGTCGATGATCAGTTAAATCGCGCCCTCCTGGTGTCCATCACTAGTATGCTGGAAGGTAAATTCACAAACACGTTCAAACTAGATACTACTCCCAATGGAAGGACTATCTATTATGTAAAATTTAGAAATGGTTGCCGAGCCTACTTTACTGAGGTAGGCGCAGACGAGAAGGGAAGGCGAACGTTTATGAAACTCGCAATCTGCACCACTAAAGACTCGCAAGCTAAAGTACTCAGCGCGTTGCTTGGCAACGGGCATGAATCGGTTAAATAATAACACGTTGTATGCTTTACAAAGTGCATAGAACTCTGTTATAATCAGTTCTTGTTATATTTATGGCCGGACACAAAGAAGTCATCGAGTTGACGGGAACAATTATTGAGACTCTACCAGGGACTCAGTTTCGCGTTGAACTCGAAAACGGCCATCAAATCATAGCTCACGTCGCCGGTAAAATGCGGAAGCATTACATCCGAATTGTGCCAGGCGACAGCGTGACGGTCGAGTTGACCCCTTACGATCTTACGAAGGGCAGAATCACCTATCGCAAATCATAAACTAAGCAGTGTGTCGTGCACTAGAAGAGGAGTACGATCCGCATGAAAGTGCGTGCAAGTATCAAAAAGATCAGCCCCGACGACAAGATTGTTCGCCGGAAGGGCCGTCTGTACGTTATCAACAAATTTAAACCGAAGCACAAGCAACGGCAGGGGTAGCATATGGCAAGAATTTCTGGAGTCACTATTCCGTCCGAGAAGCAAGTGTGGATCGCTTTGACGTATGTCTACGGCATTGGACCAAAGACGAGCGAAGCAATCTTGGCAGTCGCCAAGGTTGAGCCAACGGTGCGCGTCAAAGACCTGACCGACGCTGAAGTCTCACGCATTCAAGACGTTATCAATGAAAAGTACACCGTAGAAGGTGAGTTGCAACGCATTGTGAGCGGCAACATCAAGCGCTTGAAGGACATCAACGCTTACCGCGGCCTGCGTCACAAAGCAAACTTGCCGGCACACGGCCAGCGCACCAAGACTAACGCGCGAACTCGCCGCGGCCGTAAATTGACTGTGGGTGGCACCGCTAAGAAAGTAGCGTCGAAGACGTAGGACATACACCATGGCAGATACAACAACAGCATCCAAGAAGAAGAAAGCCAAGCGCACTGTTGCCGCCGGGCAAGTGCACGTTCTGGCGACATTCAACAATACCATCATTACCTTTACTGACGTACACGGCGGCGCATTGACAGCAGCGAGTGCTGGTGGTTGCGGCTTTCGTGGCTCTAAAAAGGGCACGGCCTATGCAGCGCAAGTTGCCGCCGAAAAAGCCGGCCAGGCTGCAAAGCAGCAGTACGGCTTCGGCAAAGCAGATGTGTACGTTAAGGGCGTTGGTCTCGGCCGCGATGCCGCTATCCGCGCACTGCAGACGCTAAACATCCAAGTTGAAAGTATTAAAGACGTTACAGGTGTAGCGCACGGTGGTGTGCGTCCTCCAAAGGCACGTCGCATTTAAGGGGTCACTATGGCACGAGATACACAATCCATCGTCAAAATGTCCCGCCGCGAAGGTTACGCGCTGCACCCCAAAGCTCACAAAGCTTTAGTAAAGCGCCCCACGCCGCCGGGTCAGACGCATCGCAACATGCGACAAAAAACCAGTCAATACGCACTGCAACTCCGTGAAAAGCAGAAAGTTAAGCGCTTGTACGGCTTGCTTGAGAAACAATTCAGCAACTTGATGAAAGAAGCTTCACGCAAGCATGGCCAGGCCGGCTCTGTTCTCCTGCAATTGCTTGAGCAACGCGCCGACAACGCAGTGTACCGTGCTGGCTTTGCACCATCACGCCGCGCTGCTCGCCAGCTTGTTACCCATGGCCACTTTACTCTAAACGGTCGCCGTTTTGACATCCCATCCGTCCGTCTGAAAGCTGGTGACGAACTTGTTGTCCGTGAACACAGTCAAGGTTCTGAATACTTCAAGAAGCTTGACGACGTCAGCCCTGCACCGAGCACAACACCAGAGTGGATCAAAGTGAATCGCAAGAAACTTGCATTCACCATTTCCGGTCAACCCGCCCGCGAAGACGCCGAACCAGATATCAACGAGCAATTAATCGTAGAATACTACTCACGCTAAGGAGGACGACCACCTATGTCAAAAACGATTCATACGCCGGGTCTCGTCACCGTTGACGATCACAGCGCCACCAGCGCTACATTCGTGATCGAACCGCTGCACAGCGGCTACGGCATGACGCTCGGCAACAGTTTGCGCCGCGTACTGCTCTCGAGTATTTCCGGTGCTGCTATTACCAGCTTTAAGATTGAGGGCGCCACGCACGAGTTTACGACTATTGCCGGTGTCAAAGAAGATGTTGTGGACATCATGCTCAACCTCAAGGGCATTCGCTTCCGCGTATACGGCGACGAAGCACAGACGCTGCGCATTGTAAAACAAGGTGCTGGCATTGTGACTGCTAAAGACATCCAGCTCAACGCTGATGTTGAGGTTGCCAATCCAGAGCACGTCATCGCCACTCTCGATGATGCCAAGGCCAAACTCGTCATCGACATTGTTGTTGAAACGGGCCGCGGCTACCGCACGATCGATGAAAGCACCGACAAAAAAGCCAGCGACTTTGTAGCCGTTGATGCTGCATTTAGCCCAGTACTGCGCGTGCGCTACAAGGTGGAAAATACTCGCGTAGGGCAAATGACCGACCTCGACAAATTGCTGATTACTGTTGACACTGATGGCTCGATTACGCCACGAGACGCTTTTGAAGAAGCGTCCGCCATTCTCGTCAATCAATACACTTCGCTCGCCGGCAAGACGCGCGTTGAGAGCACCGAGCAGCCAGCCGCCCGCACAGCTACCGTGGGCCAAGTCCATTTAAGCAACGGCGATAGTGACGAACCGACCGCATTGAACACTTCGATTGAAGACCTCAACCTGTCGGCCCGCACTACAAACGCTCTCATCAACAATGAGATTCACACCATTAAAGACCTATTTTCCTTAAGCGACGCTGAACTGCGCGACCTCAAGGGCTTTGGCAGCAAAGCATTGGACGAGGTAAAGGATAAATTGGCGGAGTTGGAGCTGTAACATGCATCGCCACGGATACAAAGGCCGAAAACTGCACCGCGAGCGCGATCAACGCGCGGCGCTGGTGACCGGTTTGGCCGATTCACTCGTTAAATACGAGTCGATTGAAACAACACTACCCAAGGCCAAAGAAGTTGTGCCGTACGTCGAAAAACTCATTACCAAAGCCAAGAAGGGCGACTTGCACAACCGTCGCCAAGTAATTTCTGGCTTGCAGACCGTTGCCAGTGGCCACAAACTCGTGGACGAAATTGCGCCGAAGCTCCAGGGCCGCACTAGCGGACACTTGCGCGTAGTTCGCACGCGCTTGCGCCGCGGCGATAACGCTCAGCTGGCCCGCATTAGCTTTGTAGACGACCTTAAAGAGGCACCCGTCGCCAAAGCCGCCAAGCCGGCCGCAAAACCTGCTGCCAAGAAGCCCGCACCCGCCAAAAAGCCTGCGGCGAAGGAGACGAAAGAATGAAAACCTACAGCGCTAAGCCTACAGACGTAACGCGCGCCTGGTATGTCATCGATGCCGCTGAAGCACCACTTGGTCGCGTAGCTACCAAGGTTGCTAAGTTGCTGACCGGCAAAGACAAGCCGATGTTTACCCATCACATTGACTGTGGCGACTTTGTCATTGTCATCAACGCCGACAACCTGGTTGTCACAGGCGACAAGATGGACAGCAAGATGTACTACCGACACAGCCACTACCCAGGTGGCTTGCGTGAAGCAACCATGCGTGAAAAGATGGCCAAGGACTCAACCGAAGTCTTGCAACACGCAATTCGCGGCATGTTGCCCGTCAACAAATTGCGCGATGAGCGCCTTAAGCGCCTTAAAATCTACGCTGGCAGCGAGCACAATCACGCTCCGCAACAGCCTGTCACCATCTCAGTAAAGGAAGGTAAGTAATGGCAGCTCACGATTACTTCTATGCCCTCGGTCGGCGCAAAAGCTCTACTGCACGAGTTCGACTCCAGAGCGGCAAAGGCACTATCACAATCAACGACAAACCAGCAAAAGACTATTTTGCCGACAACACGTCGCTGTTAGAAGACCTGGAAAAGCCGTTTGCAGCCCTGCAGACCGAGAACAAATTTGATATTTCTGTTCACGTTAACGGCGGCGGCCACCACGGCCAAGCCGGCGCCATTCGCCTTGGTATTGCCAAAGCATTGACGAGCATGAACGAAGAATTCAAAGCAACTCTCAAGCGCGCCGATTTGCTCGGCCGCGATTCTCGCGAAAAAGAACGCAAGAAATTTGGTCTGCGTGGCGCCCGCAAGCAACGCCAGTTCACCAAGCGCTAGTTCTTTTGCTACAAAAGGACATTTGCACAATCCGGCTTTTCGTAGCCGGATTTGTTTTTTGGGGCAACACCTGTTATTCTGCACATATGCATCTCGTGAGCACAATTCCAACCTGGCAACTCCACACCTCCTGTGGTGGCCAGTTCCGTGCGCTCGCATAACCTCTCTTTGGACCTTCGGAGCTTACTGAAACGGCTGTCACAATCGAAGGCTTTTGACTACTGTAGGGGTATAATGGAGACAATATGAACAAGCAAGTAATTCTCACCGGCATTCGCGCAAATAACGACCTCACTATCGGCAACTATCTGGGCGCATTGCTGCCCATAGTCGATATGGCCAAACGGCGTGCAGATGAATATCAGGTTAACTTATTCGTGCCTGACCTGCACAGCTTTACCACACCGGTTGACCATAGCCGGCTCAATGAGCAGATCATGCAAGCTGTGCGCATCTTTACGGCCGCTGGCTTGCCCATTGACCATGAAAATGTCTATGTGTATCGCCAAAGTTACGTGCCGGCACATTCTGAGTTGACGTGGATTCTAGACTGCTTCACCGGCTTTGGTGAGATGCGGCGCATGACGCAGTTCAAAGACAAATCAGGCAAATTGAGCGAAGACCGTATTAGTGTGGGGCTGTTCAATTACCCGGTGCTTATGGCGGCCGACATACTGCTATACGGAGCCAGCTACGTTCCGGTGGGAGAGGATCAGACCCAGCACTTGGAGTTTACGCGTGACATCGGAGAACGCATGAACAATCACTTCGGCGACCAACTGTTCACAGTACCATTATCCGTGCCGCAACAGCATGCCTTTTTTGGAAAGGATCAGGGGCTACGCATTCGCGACCTGATCGATCCAACAAAGAAAATGAGTAAAAGTGACGAGACTGGCAACGGCGTGATCTTTTTGTCTGACAAGCCGGAAGATGCTGCCAAAAAGATTATGCGCGCCACGACTGACTCGTTTAGCGAGGTTCGATATGACGTCAAAGAACGCCCGGGTGTCACCAATTTGCTGCAACTACTTTCGTTGTTCAGCGGCCGAACTCAGCAGGCAATCAATGACGAGTGGACTGGCAAAGCCAGTTATGGCGACCTCAAAAGGGCAACTGCCGAAGCGGTCAGTACCTTCTTGCATAATTTTCAGGCCAAACTTGCTACGGTTGATGATGAAAAGATTCTCACCAAGCTCGCCACAAGCGAGGCCGCTATGAACAAAGTCGCTAACGCCACACTTTTGCGTGCTCAAAAAGCGGTAGGCCTGCGTGCGTAATCCAATTGCTCCCGACCCAAATGCGGTACCACTGCAACGTCTTGATCAGTACGTCGTCACTGCCAAGCCGCGGTTAAGCCGCGCCTTTGCCACGAAACTGATCGAGCAAGGACAAGTAACGGTCAACGGCAAGACAAGCAAACCCGGCTTTAAGGTGCGCGAGCAGGACGTGGTGCAGATTGCATATGACGAGGCCGAGCTCGATGCAATTCCCGCCATTGATCTGCCCATTTTGTACGAAGACGATGACTGTGTGGTAATAAACAAGCCTGCAGGCGTACTAACACATGCGCAAGGCAGCTTAAGCCACGAGGCGAGCGTCGCAAGTTTTTTGCGCGACCGCTTGGCGGCCGAGCTACAAGACAATCCCGAGAGTGGCACCGGCAATCCCCGCGCCGGCATCGTACATCGTCTGGATCGTGCCACGAGCGGTGTCATCATAGCAGCTAAAAATCAAGCAGCATTAAGCTGGCTGCAAAAGCAATTCGCGCAGCGACGCGTCAAAAAGACCTACGTCGCCATCGCACAAGGCCACCTCGACCAGCCAGAAGCGATTATCGACATGCCAATCGAACGCAATCCGAAGGCTCCTGCGACCTTTCGCGTTGGCGCTAATGGCAAATCAGCGATTACACGCTACAAAGTGACGCAAGAAATGGCGGCATATAGTCTGGTCGAGCTCAAGCCCGAAACTGGCCGAACCCACCAACTGCGTGTGCACCTTGCGTATATCGGCCACCCCATTGTGGGCGACGCACTCTATGGCACGGGCACATTCGGCGATCGGCTCTTTTTGCACGCGCTGAGCCTGGAAATTACGCTGCCCAACCGCGAGCGCCGCATTTTTACGGCTCCATTACCATCAGAATTTAATAATCAGATGCAGGTCTAGTATGTCATGAGTGAAGCAATTGTGCTGCACGATCAGACTCAGGCGCATCTCGAACGTTTTTTGTTGCACCCAACGCACGCCCTATTGCTCTCCGGCGTCGCGGGGAGCGGCAAAACCTTCACCGCCCAATATTTTGCCGCGCAGCTACTCGGCGTTGAAACAAAGGCTCTCGCAAATTACCCCTATTTCTCGCTTATCGCACCTGTCAAAAACACTATTTCAATTGATGCAATTCGCGAACTCCAACGCTTTACACAGCTCAAGACTATCGGGGCGCAACCCATCCGACGCGTCGCCATTATCGAGTATGCCCACACGATGAGCACGGAAGCACAAAACGCACTGCTAAAACTCTTGGAAGAGCCGCCCGAAGACACAGTCCTAATCCTAACCGTCCACAACAGCCGATCACTCCTTGCAACAATTCGCTCGCGCCTGCAAATAATCACCGTGCTCGCCCCCGAGCCTACCAAGCTTAAGACGCACTTTGAAGCGCACGCCGCTTCGCCCCAGGCGTATGCACAAACTGTTTTCTTAAGCGGCGGGCTGCCGGGGCTGCTCCATGCATTACTCGCCAATGACGCCGAGCACCCCCTGGTCGCGGCAATTCAACAGGCTAAATCTTTGCTCCAGGCCGACACGTTCGAGCGGCTCACCCAGGTCGATTCGCTCGCCAAACAAAAAGAGACCGCTGCCGCTGTCGCTGATGCCCTAACGCGCATTGCGCAAGCCGGCATCGACCAAGCAGCTATCAAGAACGCCAGTAAACAGATCAAGCAATGGCACCAGATCCTCAAGGCAGCGCATGCCGCATCCCTCGAACTCCAGGCCAACGTCAACACAAAACTGGTCCTCGCAAATTTAATGTTGCACATGTAGGGCGCAAGGTTTGCTATAATAAAGTTCAAGATGTTTGAGTTGGCTATTGTTGCATGCTTCGGCTTCCTTGCGTTTCACAACGCAAAAGTACATGATGATGAGTTTGTTGCCGGTTCGCGCAAAATCGGCGACCGCTTGGGCAAGCTGTGGGACATTGCCCATCAAGGGATGCGCGAAAACCGTTTCTTGCGTGCCGAAAAAGCATTGCTCACCATTCTAAAAATCGATGAACGCAATGCCGCGGCCTACAACCGTCTTGGCATTTTGTATGCCAAACAAAAAGAGTACCGCGACGCTATCGACTGTTTTGAAATCGCCAGCAGCATTGAGCCCACACCGTCTTCGCTGCACAATCTGGGCCTTATTTACTACGAGACTGAGAATTACGAGAAAGCGGCAATTGCTTTTGAGCAGGCACTCAAGCTAGAAGATAATCTGGCTGCGCGACACGTCGCCTATGCTAAGGTGCAGGAGAAGCTAGGCAATGAAAAGCTTTTTTTCCAAGCTCTAGATAAAGCGGTGGAACTCGAGCCAAACAAAGAGACGCTCACACTGCTGCACAAAGCATATCTGGACCGTGGTCTGCAATCACAGGCCGACATGGTAGAGCAAAAGCTAAAGAAGCTCATCGTGCCAGCTGGTAAGCCTAAGCGCATGATGCGGCCGCGACGCGTCGTAGTGTAGGGGAGCCGGAACCAAGAACCATGGCGCGTGAAATCGTTAAAAAAGCCTGGCCAGAAGCCTTCCAAGCCATTATGGACGGTCGCAAGACCTTTGATTTACGCCTGGCAGATTTTGATTGCGCCCCGGGTGACGTGCTTGTATTGCAGGAATGGGACCCGGACAACAAATCATACACCGGACGCGAGATTCGCAAGCGCATTGGCTATGTAGCAGACACAAAAAGTTGGGAGGTGTGGCCCAAAGATCAGATTGATGCGCTCGGATTTCGGGTGCTGTCGCTCCTTGATGATACGGTTGCCGATACGCCGTAAATTTGCTACACTTTCATCTGTTAGACGTCATTGCCGACGTAGCTCAGTGGCTAGAGCGGCTGTTTTGTAAACAGCGGGTCGTGGGTTCGAATCCCTCCGTCGGCTCCAGTTTTGCTTTCCCAAAAGAAGGCAAAATGGTAAAATACATCGGTCGCAGGGATAGTGAAGCGGTCAAACACGGGTGACTGTAAATCATCTGGCTCAGCCTTCGGGGGTTCGAATCCCTCTCCCTGCACCACAATTTTTTCATCTGTTATTTCGAGTAGCGTATTGGGTGCGGGTCAGAACAAATGGCAGAATACGACTTTTTTGTAGCTGGACGGTGGCGCAATCGCGAAACCGTTAAGCGTGTCTTGGACATTGTTCGGGCCGCAGGCTTTTCGGCGTATAGCTTTATCGAAAATCTTTATGAGGGCGAGAAGGTTGAGTTTAGCTTTGAGGGAGACATAAACGCAATCATGCAAAAGTTAGAATCTCTGCCGCAAAATGACCCTTTTGTTCAAAAGGTATTCAACGTTGATATTGAAGCGGAGCGCAATTCAAAGAACTTTCTGCTTGTGCTCCCGGCAGGAATTTCTGGCCATGTCGAAGCAGGCGCTGCCTATGGTATGGGGAAGCGGTGTTACGCGGTTGGGACGCCTGAAAAGACCGAGACGCTATACTGTATATTTGACAATATTTTCCCAGACAACGACGCATTAGAAAAATGGCTGCATAATAGCAAGTAGCGTGACCGCCCCATATGCAGGGCGTGCACCAAATCTTGAGCGTCCTGTTGTACAATACATGCAATGGCAAAAATAAAACTAATCGCAAACTACCTGGCGCCTTCACTCATCGCAATCGGCATACTTGTTGTTGATATATTCGTAAGTGCCAGACTACGTCGTAGCCATTACGCACAAGCCGGCGGCTGCGGTTCCAGCCCATCACCAATAGTCACAGTAATGCTGGCGTTAGCCGGTCTAAGCCTATCTGCATCCGGGGTAATCAGGTCATTCAAGGACCATCACACGTGGCTCGGTGCTATTTCGGTTTTACTAACTTTGCTTGTCATAGCCGGCGGGCTCATGGCCCTCCTCGCCCTCGATTTTGAGATATGCTTTTAGCCTAAGGTTATTCTAACTTCGTCTCGTATATCACCTCACAGACCCTACGCTTAAGGGTCGGCTATAACTTTAGCCTTATTCTGAGAACAATCTGGCCCTTGCTAGGGCAATTAAGCGCACTGCCACCTCGCAAATAATCACCTCAAGACTCGATGCCATGGGGCCATTGCTGGCTGTTTTGGTATACTAACAATCAATGGCTAAACCAACTCTCGAGCAATTGACGCACGCCCTTCATGCATCATGGGGAGCAGACACCAGTTTCGATGCAAGCGAATGGAGCGAAGACAATCCTGCACGCGGTCAATGCGTTGCTTCCTCGCTGATAGTTCAGGACTACTACGGCGGCGACTTACTACGATACGAGGTTCGAGGCGAGGGGTTACAGGAGCTACACTACTGCAACTTGCTTGATGATGGAACGATCCTAGACACTACCGGCCAGCAGTATCATCAAATAGTTAGCATGCAGATTTCGCCAGTACATCTGGCAGGCTATGCGACTGTCCGCGAAAAGAGGCTCGCAGACAACGGGACAAGAAAACGCTACGAGCTGCTAAAGAGCCGCATCACCCGCCAGCTTGCCGCGTGACCAGACAATATCGCTAGACCTCTCATCTTCTTTCTCATCCTTCTGCCGACTACAAGTCCACTGGTAGAAGTTCATAAGAGAAAGGGTATGACATTTGCTATGATATCTACATGAAGCACCACGTAATCCCGACAGTAAATGTTTTTATTATTTCTGGCTCACAGCTGCTGCTCGGCAGGCGCTTGAGCACCGGCTGGATGGATGGACATCTTTGCCCGCCTGGTGGGCATGTTGAAGCGGGCGAAACCCCTACTCAAGCGATGATGCGAGAAATCAAAGAGGAGCTCGGCGTCGTAGTGCAGCCAGAAGACCTGACATTCGCCTGTGTTGCCGCACGCTACGCACCAGAAAGGGAGACGGTGGCGTACGAATTTGTTATCCGCGATAAGAAGTACGATTTTAGAAATACAGAGCCCGAAAAGTGTGGCGAACTAGTCTGGGTCGACATCAATGACCTGCCCGAGGACGTTATCGACGACTTCAGGCAGACCATACAACGCGGAATCCTGCAGCAGCAATCATATCTGGAGATCGGGTACTAGCCGTGGAGCTAGTACCGGCCTGTGCCACGCAGTAATCGAGGCATCACCCACATCCTACAGTGGGGCTGATGCGGGGAAGTTCCAGCAAAGCCCTCGCGAACGGGCCGATTATCCCCCCGTAACGAGTACGCTTCAACGAGACCTTTGCGGTATTTACGTGCTACGTTACACCGATCAACTTAGGTGGTACAATAAGCAATATGAACGAATACACACAGCGCACTCTCCAGTGGATCGCAATTATCATTCTCTTCTTTTTTGGTCCTCTCGGATGGCTTTGCATATTCCTTTTGTGGCAACGATGGAATCCGAAGCCGGCCGCTAAGCGCCCCGCCGCGCGCAAGCCAAAGCCCAAACGCTCATGAAATACGCGAGAGTAGCGCCGTAAGTCGTTAATTACTAAGAGGGAGGACTTCATCATGGAACAATTTGCATTCTTGCACGGAGGCTTTGCGGCCGTTCTTATAGTGTTCTTTATTGCCGTATTCGCGTTTGAAATCGCTATGTTTGTGCATGTCATCCGCAATAAGTCCATTACGAGCAATACCCGAATTTTGTGGGTCGCCGGCATGCTCCTTCTCCACCCATTTGTTGCTATTGCGTATTATTTTACCGATTACAAGAAATCAATGTAGCCGGTGTCATAAAACGGCCGCTCACATTGCAACGGGGCTCAGGAATCGACTGTCCTCTTGTGAAAATGGGCAAAAAAGGGTACACTAACTCTTGTATTTTCGCCCAAATAGCTCAGTGGTAGAGCACTTCCATGGTAAGGAAGGGGTCTCGGGTTCAAATCCCGATTTGGGCTCCAGTTTACATTCGTTTCTACATCTGTTAAAATGGAAGCAATTGACGTAAAGGTTTACATATAATGGCAAAAAATAACGGCAAACGTAAGATTGTTGGACTCGTATGTGAAGAAACAGGCGAGCGTATTTATTACACAACCAAAAATACACAGAACACACCAGAGAAACTCCGGTTGAAAAAGTATAGCCCTAAAGCTCGTATGCACATGTGGTTCGAAGAGACCAAGAAGAACCTTGGCCGCAATGTTGCGCCTAGTCGTTAAATAGACAGAGCCGTAGCAACCCAATTCTATAATACAGCCGCACAGTTTCGTGCGGCTGTATTATATGAGGGGGCGATTGGCAAAATGGCGATTCCGCTGCCTGCCGTTTGCGAGTCTTAGCTTATAGGCTCGGCAAAGGACCGATCTTACCCGTATGATAGATGTCCGAGCTACAGTCGCAATGCTCAGCAAATTTTCAAGGCAATCTTAATAAGTACGCCCGCGGGCGTACCCTGCGCATTTGCTGTGCCGCCCCTACTACCCAACACGCGCAAGATCGAGCACGGTATTGATTAACTCCGCGTGACTCCAGACGAGTGGTGCAACCGAAATAGGCGAGCCATCGCTCGGGTTTATCTGCTCAGACAACATGCCGCTTGGCATCGCGTGGCGTATGGTCCATTCGACGTAATCCCGGGCTCGATCCAGCTGCTGCTTGCGTGCGTAGTATTGACTCATCCAAAGGGTTGTTACAAACCAGGGGTTGCCCAAGTATGGCGGCGAAGCCTCAAAGTAATGGTCGTGCTCGTAGCGCGGGCTCCCGCCGCTCGGCGTTTTATCGAGTAGCGTTTGCTCGATTGCGGCGGCGGTTTGTTCTATCTGTTGCGTGTCGATGTCTTTGCCAAAGAACATAACGGCACCGAACAGACTTGAAACATCCAATGTATTGTCAAACTGCAGCGAACCGTCCTCCTGCAGCAAGAAGCCTTTGCGAAACGCGTTACGATCGGGGTCAAAAAATGCCTGCGAACCTTCCAGGATACTTGTTGCAGTTTTACGCCAATGCACCGCATCGTCAGGATAGGCAAATTTGTCAGCAAAGTCCGCCGCCACCAGCAATGCTTGATACACCGTGCTGGTGGTATACGTGCTGGTTAAAAATTTCTCTTCCCAAAGGTCGTAGCTGGCGTGCGGGAGCTGCGTCTGCTCGTCGATAAAGGAAATCATGAAGTTGGCGGCCGGCTGGATAAAGGTATTGTAGAGACTAAACACAAAATCCTGGTCTTGAGTGTGGTCAAAATACTCGCCGAGCATATAGAGCACAATGGCGGTTTCATCCTCCTGGATAGCCAGCTCCTTGTGGCGGCCGTGCAGCAACGGATGCCAAGTACTGCCAATGGCGCGATCAGGCTGGTACTTGTGCATCAGGTAACCGCCGGTGGTCAAAATGTCGCGGCAAAATTCAAAGAAGCGGCGTGGCTCTTCCCGGTAACCAAGGCGAATGAGCGGCCAGATAGCAAGCGCGCCGTCACGTGGCCAAACGTAGCTGTAATAATCACGGCCAAAATTGTAGATCGACGAATCGCAGCTGGCAATAATACCGCCGCGCTTATCGGTGTGGACTTTGATGACCATGAGTGACTTTTTGAGCATATCGAGGTAGTGCGCATCCACGGTGTGCAGCGTATTGGCGGCGGTAGCCAGCCACTCACGCCAGTACTGGCGAGTGTTTTCCAAGCGATGCTCCAAACCCTCAGACAAAAATTGGTGATGGATCTTCTCGGCGGTAAACTGCGAATCAGCAGCAATAATCCAATAGTCGATCTGGGTACTTGCGCCGCCTGCCAGCGAGCAGGGGAAACGTAGCACCGAGTCCACCCCGCCGTGCTCCACTGCGTTGCCAGACAACTCGCCGTCTTCGGCATCCTTAAAGGTGCCCTCTTTGCCCTCAATGCCGTAATTACCGACCGAAAATTGATCGTAGATGGTGCCGTCGATATTTTGACCGTAAATGAGCAGTGCGCAACGGCCTTTGTAGTCCAAAATGTAGTTTTCTTCGGGCACAAACAGTGCTGTATCAGCCCGTCCGGCGCGCGAAATCTGAAAGACCTGATGCAAAAACAGACGTATATTACGATACTCTTTGCCGTGGTTGATGACCGTAATGCGCCGACAAAAAGCATTGTCTTCGCTGTCGACAAAATCATTAAAGAGCAGTTCAATATCAAAACTGTCGTGACGCATACTGATGGTACTGACCAGCGCATCGGCTTCAAACGTGACGTCAAACTGCCATTCGCCATCGGCAACCCAAGTAAAAACACCGTCAACCCATACGCCGATCTTGTGATGGACACTGCGCGAGGTGCTGAGGTTGTCGAGACCTACATAAGGGTAGTAAAAGTCATGCACCAGGCCTAACTCGTTAAGACCAACGGTAAGACTGCCATTTCCCAACATCACTGCTCGGCCCATGACTATACCTCAATACCTTTCTGCGTTAAGCGATAGCGGACATCGTGGTAGGCATTCATAAAATTGGTGAATGCCTCGTATGGCGTATCGTAGGGACTGAAATAGGCGTGGATGTCGCCATCGCTGAACCATTTGGTGCACATATAATAAAAATGATCCGAGGTTTGGAGGCAACGCCAGTCATCAATAAGTGCGAGATCACCCGTTTGTAGCACCTTTTGCTCGAGTTCGTAGAGTGCAGTAATGGCAGCCGTCTGCATTCCGTTGCCGAGCCACGCGCTGAGGTCACGCTCGGTGTCTGCCCAGGTGATTGTCTGCGGTACGTCGACCGAATCAACAGGTTCAAAGGCATCAAGCGCTTGGCTGACAGTGAGAAAGCGGTTATCGCCATTGTCCAGCCACTGTTTGGGCAGGTGCTCCAAAAAGTCAAAAATGCCGGACTCATGCCACTGATGCTCGCCAAAAGTTTCATAGTCCATAAACAAATTGAACAGATCGGCATCATGCGTTTGGTTGAGCCAGTGCGTGAACTTATCTGCGGTGAGCGGCCATTCGCTCCAGTTGCGGTCGCCAAACCGGAAGGCGATGTCATCACTCAGCTTGTAGTTTTTCATGAGCAGCTTGATGTTTTCGGTGTATGCCGGGCGATAGACAAAATTGGGGCTGCGCCAGCCCAGCACCCTGTCCCAGCCCTCCGCCAGAATGCCCTTATAGCCAGCCTTGTCGGCCCAATAGGCCAGATCGTTGTTGTAGGCGAGCTCAGTGTTACGAAAAACTTTTGGGGTGTGGCCAAAAACGTCTTGAATTTTCTCACGGTGCATCTGTACTTGGCGTTCAAACTCATCGCGGGAATAGAAAAATGCCAGACTATGGTGATAGGTTTCGCCAACGATCTCAACACGACCAGTCGCTACCAAATCCTTAAACGATTGAAGTGCTTCTGGTGACCAGCGCTCCAGCTGCTCAATGACCGTGCCAGTAATCGATAAGCTCAGGTGAAATTGCGGATGCGCTTCAAGGATTTTCAGTAGACGGCGATTGGCCGGCAGATACGACTTCTCGGCCACCTTTTGGACGATGAACTGATTGTTGGTAAGTGCGACGGGCGTGTGGTCATTGAAGTATTCGTGGTCGGCACCGGCATCAAAAATAGTATAGTGCCGGATGCGATACGGCTGATGCACATGCAAATAGAGCACGATTGCTTTGCTCATGCGGCCGCCCCTTGGACGAGCGGCAGCAAGGCATGCCGTTCATATACATCAAGTAATTTGCGAGCAGAATCGTCCCAGGTGAGCTTTTGAAATTCACGCTGGGCGTTAGCGTGGAGTTCGTCGCGCAAAGCATCGTTTTGCATGACCGCAGCAATTTGGTTCGCCATTTCGCGGGTATCCCAAAAATCGACTGTCAGACAATTGTGAATGAGCTCTACGACGCCGGATTGCTTACTCGCAAGCACTGGCGTGCCGTAGCCGATCGCCTCAAGTGCCGTTAACCCGAATGGCTCAGAGATTGAGGGCATCACAAATAGATCAGCAATGCCATATGCATCTCGCCAGCGCTTGCCGCGTTGGAACTCAGTAAAGAGCACATTTTTGGCAATGCCGAGATCAGCCGCCAGCTGCAAAAGCTCGTAATATTGCTCGCCGCTGCCGACGATCAAAAAAAGTGTTTTGGGGACGCGTGCAATGACTTCTTTGGCGGCATGCAGCAGATTGGTAAGTCCTTTTTGGATGGTTAAGCGGCCGACATTTGACACAACTCGATAGCCCTGCGCCCGCATAGCGGTCAGGTACTGATAAGCATTTTCCTCACTCAGTGGCTCGAAATCGTCGGGGTTAATACTATTATGTACAACCTCGACCTTGTCCGCAGGGATACCGTAATCCTGTACGATGAGGTCTTTTGTATACTGGCTGACTGCGATAACGCGGTCGGCCATGAGCATTGTCGTGCTCTCGATTTCTCGCACCAAGGGGTTGCCAGCTTCGCCGCCAGCACGGTCACGCTCAATAGAATGAAGCTGCACTACCAACGGGCAGGTGACATATTGCTTGGCGCGCAGCGCAGCGCGAAAAGTAAGCCAGTCGTGTGCATGAATAACGTCAAAGGTCTGGCCGCGTGTTTTGACGAGCTCCGCCACAGCATGTTCGTATATCTGCTGTTGCCCAAAAATATCAACCGTTTCCTCACGCCCATCTGCATGCACATAGCGATAACTGTCATAGGCACCGCCCGCCTGCAAGACTGTCCGCACTCCTTGCGGGTGAGCGGGTGTAACGGCCATAAAGGTGATTGCGTGGTCGGCGTCATAGGGCACAACGAACTCAATATCGGCGCCGCGCGCGGCCAGTGATTTGCATAGCTCCAAACATACCACTCCGAGTCCACCACTATTGTAGGGGGGCAATTCCCAGCCAAGCATTAGTATCCGCATCACGCCCTTCGGTATTACACAATTCTACTCCGAATTATAGCGATCTCGCCTCTTAAGCACAACCGTTTTTTGACGTTCCCAGTCCGCTTGGTATCCTTACTATTTTTCAAAGACCTCAAGCAGGAGCGCACTCAGACGCTCGACGTACACGACAACCATAATCACCGACAAGCTGCAAACGGTGATAAAGAAATCTTGCAGCAGGTTGTTCTTGATGTGCAAGAGCATTTCGATGACCGCCCCCAATCCAAACACGAGCCAACAAGTTAGCAAAATGGGTGTCACTCGGTGCCAAGTTCGGCGTGTGGCCTCATGCATGTATGCTGCCCAGGCAATCAGCACTGTTCCCCCGAACAGCGCAAGCACAGACACAATACTGAAAATACCGTGCGCGATAATCAAAGGGTTGTGCAGGAGGGGTCCACATTGCTGGACAGTGGGGTCGCAGTGGAGCGGAACCAGCGCGGCCGCAGCAACCAGCGCTCCAAAAATGCCATAACTCAAAATACTCAGTTTAATTCGTTTTGGCGCTGCCGCGCGGTACTGCAGAAGACTCACTGCCACTAGGGTCACGCCACTCGCGACGTCCAAAAGGATGAATAGCCAGTCGTATGGTTGATGCGGCGCCTCAAGCTGGCTTGCAAGATCCCGGCGGCCAACGACCGGATTGAGCCAAAAGGCAAGGGGCCAGGAGCAGTAAAGCAGCGCCGCGAGCGCGGCGGTCGCTACTGCCAAAAAGCGTTTATCGTACCGCTCCCAAAGTTTTGTTTTTTGCGATGCCATAATGCTTATATTATATCGTATAATTGCGATTGCCAGCCGCGCATCTTATGAATTACGCCTTAATTTTAGCCCGTCTGCGATATACTAACAACTATGCAAACAGACAAAACCTCGCAGATGCAACAGGAGCTAGACAACACCATTAAGCCTGGGGATGACTTCTATAGCTATGTCAACCAGAAATGGATTGCCGGCCACCCGATACCTGATAGCAAATCGCGGGTTGGCGCATTTACAGTACTCAATGATGAAAATGTCGATCGCCTTAAAAAGCTACTGGAGCAGGAGCCACGCGCGAACGAATCCGCAAATACGGCTCGCGTCAAAGCATTGTATCGCTCAATCATGGATCGAGCTGCTATCGAAAAGGCGGGGCTCACGCCGCTACAGCCAATCCTGCAAGCAATCGCGGAGCTGGATACGCCGGACCTCCTAAAGGCGTTTATCGGCGACTGGCATGGTCGCGGCTTGAGCTTGCTCTGGCGCATTGATTTGGACGTAGACAGCAAGAATAGCCAGCGGTACGTCATTTCCGTCAACCAATCGGGCCTTGGATTGCCGGATCGTGACTATTATTTTGAAGATGGCGAACGATTTGAAACAATTCGTACACAATACCACGCCTTTTTGACTGATATGCTGCAACTTCTCGGCGAACCCGCGGCTGCCCGGCAAGCAAAGCGGATATATCAGCTAGAGAAAAAGCTGGCCGCAGCCTCCAATACTGCCGTTGAGCAACGGGACGTCGTTGCCAGATACAATCTCTACCGTATGGATCAGCTCGCAGATGATTTCTCTGCGCTTGATTGGCCAGCGTATATCAAAAAAACGGGATTCGCGGTGCCCGATGAGTTAATTGTCGCTCAGCCCAAATTTCTGCGTACGGCGCTGGATCTGTTGGGCAGCCAGCCGCTTGAAACATGGCGCAGCTATCTCATGGTTCGTTGCCTCACGCAGCTTATGCCGACCCTTCCCAAAGCATACGAGCAACTCCATTTTAGCTTCTACGGCAAAGCTCTGAGCGGCGCAAAAGAACAGGAGCCGCGATTCCGCCGTGCTATCAGCATGTGCGAGCAACTTTTGCCTGAGCCGATCGGCCAACTCTTTGTGGAAACCTACTTTGATGAAACGGCCAAGGCGCGCATTTATGATCTCGTCGATCACGTACAGGCAGCACTCCGCGAGCGCATCAAGGAGTTGCCGTGGATGACTGGAACAACCAAAAAACGCGCACTGGAAAAGCTCGACACTTTCGTGCCGCTGCTGGGATACCCTGATACGTGGAAGGATTACACGGCGCTTGAACTGCACGACTCATGTGTGGAGAATTTCCTGGCCGTTCTGCAATTTAGCCGGCAATACGACACGGCACGTCTGAAAAAGCCAGTGGACCGCAAAGAATGGCTGATGTCACCCGCCATGGTCAATGCTTACTACTGGCCCAATACCAATGGCATCACTTTTCCAGCCGCCATACTGCAACCGCCATTTTTTGACGCACGGGGAGATTTTGCGGCTAACTACGGTGGCATCGGGGCGGTAATCGGGCACGAAATTACGCACGGGTTTGATGACAAAGGCTCAGAGTTTGACCAAGACGGCAACATGCAGTCATGGTGGGCCCCAGAAGACCGGGCGGCATTTGAGACTCGGGCGAAACAGCTCGAAGTGCAGTACAACGCGTATGAGATTGGCGGCCGTCACGTCAACGGTGCGCTCACGCTCGGTGAAAATATCGCCGACCTTGGTGGCATGCTGATTGCGTACGACGCGCTCCAGAGAGAACTCGAAGAAACAAAACAGACCGAAGTCATAGACGGCTTCACGCCTGAGCAGCGCTTTTTTATCGCACAGGCACGGATTTGGCGCGAGCACCGACGGCCCGAGCTAGCCCTAAGACTGTTGGTTTCAGACCCGCACTCTCCTCCGGACTTACGCGTTAACGCCGTTGCGTCAAATCTTGACGCCTTTTATGATGCGTTTGACGTCCAGCCTGGCGACAAATTGTATAAAACAGCCGAGGAACGCGTTCGGATCTGGTAGGCTTGCCTAAAAGAACTTTGCAAACAGATATCGCCTTAAGCCCGCAACGTTTGCTAGTCGCGCGGACCAAATCACCGAACGGCTCGTTCGCGTGCCTTGGCCGCCTCAATCTCGCGATTATGCGGTTCAGCGCGCGTTATTAGTGACTCCAAGAGCTTCTTAGTAGCTGCGGCCACTTCCACAATCGCCTCATCAAAAGCCGCCTCGTTGGCAGCAGCTGGCTGTTGGAAACCGGAAATTTTACGCACGAATTGCAATGACGCGCTGCGTATCTCCTCGTCAGTTGCCGGTGGATCAAAATTGAACAGTATCTTTATATTTCTGCACATAATCTGTATGCATCGCTCGTCTTTGAGGTTTGCGGGACCCGCTAAATGCCAGCTCCGCCGACCACTGTCGTAATAATCGGCTCACCCATTGAGGCGATAAAGGGCATAAAGGTGTCTCGCATTGCCTGTGCTGATGCTGCATTGGCCGCAACAGCGTCTTTTGCTTCCTTGGACGTCCACAATTCCGAAACCCACACCACATCAGGCTCATCAGTCGTGCCTATCAGATAGTAGATGCAGCCCGCTGCGGGCTTAAGCAGCTCACTGCTTTCGGTCAGATGTTGAAGCGCCTGGACGAGCTCGTCTCGTTTGCCCGGTTGAGTGGTCACCTTTGCATATTGCGCGTAGTAGTTCATATATTCAACTCCTTCTCATGTGAAATCTAACGGCATTGTCTTTACAGCTCTCGCCGCACACTCAAGAGTATATCATCACACCGCTTAAAGATCGCTTCATTTCGATGACGGGCGCTTCTCAAGCAATGCGATTGCAAAGCCGGCGCGGGGCATGCTATCACCGGTATACTCGTAGCCTTGGTGCTCATAAAACGATTGCGCATTTAATGTGGAGCGCACATAGATAGTGACGCCGGGTGCTAGGGCCGTCTCGGTGGCTTTTAGGAGTGCTTTGCCAAAGCCGCGACCTCGGTCTGATTCGTTCGTATAGAGACATTCGATTGATGCAGTATGCTGACGCTTGTCTTCTGTCCACGACGCGAATGCTCTAATCATTCCGTGAGCGTCGACAATGACGCGATTGTTATACTTCGCATAGCGGGTTGGCCCTCACGCTGCGAGTAGTCCGCATACGTATCAAACTCCTCGTCAGAATAGGTATTGGCGTTGCCCAGGCCTCGCACGCATGCAATTTGCAAAGCAAACAGGTCGGAATAATCTTGAAGAGCGGCAGGGCGGAGTACGGTAGTCACTTGATTATTGTAGCGCCGTTTCGTCCAGTATTGGGGGCGGTCTTGTTGTTTAGGGGGGCGATGAAACTAGATCACGGTTGCCGAATTATGTATAGGAATAGTGGCCAAATCCTCACAACGCCACCCCCAGGCGTGTTGCCGGTACACCTCGCCATGTGCCGAACCCGCGCGAGCAACCAGAAGACCGCCGCCTTCATCAGCCTTAATGGTAACGCCAGACGCGCCGAACCTGTCTAACTTGAGTGATAGGTCCAAGGGATCGTCGAGCATAATCATACCCGCTGACCTTGCCGCCTCTTGCATGCCAAGAGCCTGATCATGGATCGTTATCCAGCTTTCGCGTTCTAATCTGTGGACTTCTCGCAAAAGCTCGGACATGGTTCGGCGGCGAGGATGGGGCAGCGTTGTATTCTCTCCTGGTTGTGCCGCCACAGCAGTCATCCTGCCCTTCAGCAGGAGCGCCGCAGCGCATACATGCCCTAGACCCTCAAGAACAACAATGCGTTCGGCGCGCTGGAGATAGCTCTCCGAGAAATGCGAATCACCCAGATAACGATCCCCGTATGCCTCTCGAAAAAAAGCCAGTAAAGAGGCATCTTGCTCTTTGCTGGCTCCTGCGGGATGCCTCTCAAAACAATTACCTGTCATGTAAGCTGCCCATTTGACAGGATTATACAATACAAATGCTATACGACAAATACCGTGCAAAAACCACATCATTAGTGGTAGTATGCGCCACCATTAGTTTGTAGAAGAAAGAAGTCGACAGGTGATAAGTCGGTATCGTTACCGGCCATGTCACTCGTTTGGGAGCGTCAAAAAAGAAACCCTTGATAGCTGCACCGTATCCAAGCATCGCGGTCGCGCTCATGAGGCATTGCCGTCCTTGCACTAGATTTCGGCCGGGCTTACTTCCACCGGGCTAGCCCGCTTTTTGCGTCTATAATAGTAGATGGTCATCATCAACGTAAAATTACAAACGAGGCCATAGGTGGGCCGAACATACAAGATGCTCAAGCGCGCTCCAGCGAGCGAAAGCAGCGCAAAGACATACGCTATCGCTGCAAGCGCCCAGGGAAGTGGGGCTTCCGAGTGCGGCTCTGCTCTCACTTTTAGCGCGATCATCCCTGTTGCAAAGATGTCAATGACCAGCGTTAGCCAGATTGCCACATCGTTCCGGCGGGTGATAAGCCATATAACAATAGTCAGCAATGCAAGCCCAAACAGCAATCTATCCCACTTTGACGTATCGCGCACGCCATATTTTAGTGAGAGCAGCAGAATAATGGTACTACCGATAAAAAAGATTAGCGAAATAAGGGTTGACTGGCGGCCTCCCGAAAAGTATTGCGAGAAAAAGGCGATGCCATTCATGATGGCAGACACAAACCAGCTGAGCTGGTGCGGCTTGGTCTTGCCTTTTATAATCGCCAACACATACGGGACAACACAGTACATGGCAAGGATCGTGGACAGAAAACCGGCGACTTTGGCAAATTCCATACCGCAAGTATAGCGTATAAAACGCTTAGGCTTAATGGTATAGTTGAGCGATAGCTTTTTACCTCTCGTGTCTCGAAAGGGTAGCTATTTTATTCTCTAAGATAAGGAGCGTAGGCATCGTGGCAAGTGAAATTTCAGGCATGCAATCTATTCTATTCCGAGATATTTCCACATCAAAAATACTCAGGCTTCAATCGCCCAGCGAGCCCAGCCGGCAGTCCAACACGCTTGCCCACTATGTAGTGCACGAACTACCCAAAGACATTCGGAGCTGGAGCGATAATCTGACCTCATTCAAAGACCTCGCCGAGCGGCACGCAGCGCTGCTCGCCAGCGAACGCGCACGTTTATATAGCCTGAAAAACGACCAGCAAGCAGCGGTTGCACAGCTTGACCTGCTGATGCTGCTGGGGGCATACTTGCCCGCAAAAGAGGCGGTATATCAGCTGGCGCCACCCTTGCTTCTTGAGCTGCTCGCGTACATAAGCGCGCAGCATGAGCTGCCGCCGCGGCTAACCTATGAGCTGATCGTCGATGTTAATACTACAGCTTTTCTACGATCAGATGGAGATATCCGGACCTTCAGCCATGGCAAGACCGGGCGTGTTGAGCGTGATTTTTACATTGGCCATTATCTTGCCGAGAAGCACATTCATAGCTCATATCAACTATTGCGCGCCGTGCTACAGGATCCCTTTTTGGCTAACAGGCATGCGTATCTACAATCGGCCCTCAGCGGCCTTGAGCAGTTCACGGCGTATATGTCCGCATACAGTCGGCTGCCGGCGGACGATTATGCATATTTTCGCCGTTTTCTAACCCCATACCCCGACAAGATCAAAAATGCTAGTGGTGCATTTATGCCCACACCACAATTATTTGAGACGCTGCTCCATACATCCGGCTTCGCCCAAACTGAATACCTACGCCGCAATCTGCAATACTTCCCTCGCTGGGCGCACGCAGACCTCCAAGCACAAATGAACCCTCAAACAGTCACGCCAACTGTCCAATCGCTTTTGGCGAGCGGCGCACTACAGCACCTGGATGAGGCCGAGCACCAATTGCTGGACGCTCTCGTTGAACAATTTATACGCTTCAAGCTAACGCACATCAAAGTCGCATCGTCCAAGATTCCTGAGGCATTTCCAAAACCACCAATTACCGAGCGTGAAGACCTGCGCACCTTTCACACACAGCTCGATGCGAAACGCGACGGTACTGGCACCCAGCAGGGAACAGGCGGATTCGCACCGCAAGACTTTTTGGCTGATGGCGTGCAACGGCTGCTCGATCTTCAGACGCAGCTGCGACACGGGTAACGCACATATACCGCCACAACGCTGAGAATTTGTACGCTACAGTCACGTTATCGACAGACAACCCGCATGGTTACTGACTGGCGCTGTCGAAGCAAACGAGAGACTTATTACCCGTTCGCGCGGCGTACCAAAGCCTTGATGTAATCATCACTGAGTGAGGGGGGTCAAAACGTACATAAAGTGAGCATTCCATTCTGGATGAGTGCCAAAGTATCGGTTGACAAATCTATAGTTAAGTTTATGATACATAAAATGCCTGAGATCCACTCAACCCCCAACAATGGGCTGCCGATTGTGCCCGAAATGTGCCCAGCAGTGGCTGCTGGCGGTGGCATTGATGTCCGTGAAGCCGACTTTGTATATGACGCCCACACCTGTACGAGCGGGCCTAATGCCGAACTTACAGAAGTCGAGGTTGTTTGCTTTTTTGGCGTAGAGGCAGACGTGCCCAGCGCGGAAGTACTCAAGCATTCAATTGCGGTGGATTGCCTAGTGGTGCCAATTGTATCAGAGCTTGCCGCACAGGCAATGCGAATTAAGCATAGCCCTACGGCCAAGGAACAACTTCGCGAAAAACTGTGCGAGCGCATCATTCAATGCCGTGGCAGCATCAACGGCGAGTGCGGCGCACTTGGGAATTTTGCACTCCAGGGCCTGATCCATGACGTAGCAGAGCCTTTAGTGCCAGACTTCTATGCCGATCTCGAAGCGCTCACTATTGACAAAGCCATCAAAGATGGCACTGAGCGTGCCTTTGAGCACCTTTACGATACTGACCCCGAGAAAGCCGATCAAGCTCTTGATCAGGCTACCGGAATCTTCAACGTTTTTGCCGAGGCTTGCGGCTTCACGAATATCAAGGCCGAGTCAGACCTCATTCTGGCTTTGCAAAAAATCAGCTTCTTGTTCGAAGATCACGCCGGCGATAATACAGACAGCGGGGATGACTTGCTTGTCATCCTGCACGCCACTTACCTAAAAACTGGCTCCGCTCAGGAAACTGCGACCAGCCTCAATTTGCAGGCGAGCGTTCTGGCGGAATTCCGAGACCAAGCAGCCGCAGCAATTGGCGACAAGTGGAGCGAGTTATCTCCGTTAACCAGGTTTACTTTTGTGACCCAATACATGGCAGCGCAATCTGGGAGCAATGACGACAGCCATACGTCGGACTAAAAGACTCCAAAGATAGAACACCCTACAGCGACCTGGCTAACAGATTAGTAAAGCCAAGGATGAGCCCAGAATCAATTGCGTTCTGTATGACCGGAGCGATAGTTCTGGAATCGAACAGCGGGGCTAGATCAATTCTTTAGAAAAGATGAGGCAGTCATAATTCAAACAATAATATAAATACAACATCCGCACAAACTCCAGCATAAGTTCCTGTCGCTGCCCAGCATAGAGGCGGGCACACATATTACAAGGTCTGGAAGTGTCTTTGCGCGCCTGCGCAGTCGTTTAATTAGTCTTTTTCAAAAGGAAAGCGCACAGTTATTACCATTTATTGCCGTACAATAATGGTATGCGGTTACTCGTTGTCGAAGATGAAGCGCGCATTGCAGCAGCGATAAAAAGAGCGCTGGAGCTGCAACGCTACGCTGTAGATATTGTCGATGATGCGGACAGTGGCCTAGCAGCGGCCGTTGACCCGGACTACGACTTGGTGATCCTTGACCGTATGTTGCCAGGCAGCATGGACGGCATTGCCGTGTGCCAAGAGGTTCGGCAACAAGGCGTTGCTACGCCAATTATCATGCTCACCGCGCTTGGTGAGGTTGATGACCGCGTTGACGGCCTGCAGGCCGGTGCCGATGACTACCTCCAAAAGCCATTTGCCATGAAAGAGCTGATTGCCCGCGTGCAAACCTTATTGCGCCGCCCGCGCCACACGCTCGGCACAACCCTTACAGCCGATGATCTTACCTATGACCCTGTTACATTTGTCGTAACTCGCGGTGGCAAGCGGCTGACGCTATCTGCAAAAGAGGTCAAGCTGCTGGAATACCTGCTTTACAATCAGGGGCAGGTACTGAGTAAGGACAAAATCATCACCCACGTTTGGAACGACGACACTATTATTGTGCCAAACACCGTTGAGGTATATATGGGCTACTTGCGCCGCAAGATTGATACCGCGTTTCCGGACAAGCCGCCGCTCATCCATACCGTGCGCGGCTTTGGCTACCGCCTGGGGGCACGCAAATAATGTTTCGATCGGCAACCTTCAAGCTCACATTATGGTATGTGCTCTTAGCAACCAGCCTCTGTGTGCTTTTTAGCGCCGTTATCTACCGACTATCAACGGAAGAACTTGATGAAGCGCTGCATCATCAATATAACAACTTCGTGGATAACGACCATGACCGCGATAATGTTCCGCTGCCTCAAGCGGACATACAGCGGCATGCCCAGCACCTCCTTGGCGAGCTTGTGTGGTTCAATGTTGCGGTCATCGGCGGCTCTAGCGTTGCCGGCTACTTCTTGGCTCGCCGTACCCTAAGGCCGATCAAACAGGCGCATCAGGCACAAATACGCTTTACTGCCGAAGCCAGCCACGAGCTACGCACACCACTTGCCGCCATGCGAGCAGATACCGAAGTGGCACTTATGGAAAAGGGGCTACCAGCCAAAGCAAAACGCACACTAGAAGGTAATTTGCACGATATCGAACGGCTCGAACGGCTTGCCAGCCACTTGTTGGACATTGCTCGCTACCAAAATAAAGCAGTCGCACTGGCGCTGCTTGACTTAGACGAAATCGTACAGACTGCCACTGCCCAGCTTAGCCGCGCCGCGCAAGAAAAACATATCCGAATTGAGCAGGATATCCAGCCGGTGCAAGTTATGGGCGAGCGGGAGGGCTTGCAGCAACTTGTTACCATCGTGCTGGACAATGCGATCAAATACAGCCGTACAGAGGGCACGGTCGCCGTATCATTGCGTCGCAACGGAACGATAGCAACCCTCACCGTGCAAGATCACGGCATTGGCATACCCAGCGACGATCTCCCACACGTATTTGAGCGATTTTACCGTTCGGCCAATACAAAGCTGAATAAGGAGGCGGCGACTGGCTATGGGCTTGGGTTGCCGCTGGCTCAGGAAATCGCCCACGCCAATGGCGGAGTCGTTCGTATTCACAGCCAAGAAAACGCCGGCACTACCGTTTTGGTTACGCTACCTCTTGCCCGCGGGCAGTAAGCAAATATACAGCATTGTGCCGTATAGTTGTGCGCATGAAGAAACCTATCATCGGCATTTTTATCCTCGGCACACTCATCGTATATAGCGCTGGCATTCGGCATGAACAGCCCAAGATCAGCGCGCCTAGCTCACTGACAACGAACGATAGCTCAACGACGGCTGGCGATAGCCCGACACCTACCGCCAGCAGCTCCGGCTCCGCTGCGCCACCAACCAATACTAGCTCAAGCAATCCCAGCAATAGTCCTGCGGCTACAAGCAGCACTAGCAAAACGAACAGTACTCGCAGCACGAGTAGCACAAAGAGCGTTAGTGGCTATAAGGATGGCTCCTACACCGGCAGCGTTGCCGATGCATACTACGGCAATGTACAGATCAAAGCGACAATTAGCGGTGGCAAGATCACTGGCGTCACCTTTCTGCAATATCCACACACTCACTCAACCTCAGTCTACATCAACCAACAGGCAATGCCGTACTTACAGCAGGAAGCAATTAAGGCACAAAGCTCGAATGTCAACATTGTGAGCGGCGCTACCTACACCAGCCAAGCATTTATCAAGTCGCTGGGCAGTGCGCTTGCGCAAGCTGCATAAATCACTATGAAACAAACGAAGCTTATCATGGGCATGCCAATAACGGTCGAAGTAGTGGACAGCGACGACACAAAGCTGCTGGCTGACGTGTTTGGGTTCTTTCGCGAGGTGGACAATCGGTACAGCACCTACAAAGCAGATAGTGAGATCAGCCGTATTAATAACGGGCTTGCTAAGACTGCGTGGAGTGCTGAAATGCGTGGAGTGCTGCATCTATGCGACATTACCAAGCAGCAGACAAATGGTTATTTTGATATTGAACATGACGGCAGGCTTGATCCATCAGGCCTGGTCAAGGGTTGGGCAATTTGGGAGGCCGCCAAACGTCTGCATAAGCGCGGCGTACAAAATTTTTACGTTGAAGCTGGCGGCGACATACAAACAAACGGCAAAAACGCCGAACGGCAACCGTGGACCGTCGGCATTCGCAATCCATTTAACCCAGACGAAATTGTCAAGGTCCTCCGCATAAGAAACGAAGGTGTTGCGACATCGGGCACATATATTCGCGGCGAGCATATTTATAATCCGCATCAGCCTGGTACACCGCCCGCAGAAGTTCAAAGCTTGACGGTGGTGGGCAAGAATATCTATGAGGCCGATCGCTTTGCAACGGCTGCTTTTGCCATGGGCAAAGATGGCATAAACTTCATCGAACGCACCGACGGTTTAGAGGGTTATATGGTCGATGATAATGGAACAGCAACATTCACGAGTGGGTTTCAGGAGTATGTCTATGCGTAAAGCCATTGATGATTTCTTGAATAAGACTACCATGTACCGGCTGCTCATATACTACCTGGGTGGCCTGCTGGCTATTGCGTTTGTGGTGGGCCTGTTCGGCAATTTGGGTTTCAGCCCTGTAGCACTGCTTGTCTCGACGACTATTCTGCTGACGGCTTGCTGGATGAGCAACCGTATATTTGCTTTTGTCTTTCATGCGCCCGTCAACCCCGAATCGTCACTCATTACCGCACTGATATTGGCGCTACTCATTACGCCGAAGCTTGGTTTATACGACATAACGTTCTTATTGGCAGCGTCCGGCCTTGCCATGGCTTCCAAGTACATACTCACGATTAACGACGTTCATATTTTTAATCCTGCGGCGCTGGCTGTCGTCATAACGGCAGTTGGTCCACGGCAGAACGCCAGTTGGTGGATCGGCACAGCTGTTATGTTGCCCTTTGTACTTGCTGGCGGGATATTGGTGGTACGAAAAATCAGGCGCGAACAAATGGTGATAAGCTTTTTCATTACTACGTTTGTGGCCACCGCTCTGTTCACCTGGTTTGGTGGCGGAGATATGCTGACAGCTATAAAACAAACCGCACTGACATCGCCGGTCTTCTTCCTCGGTTTTGTGATGCTCACCGAGCCGTTGACTTCGCCGGGCACCAAGAGCAAACAAGCGTGGTTTGGCGTGCTCGTTGGGCTGCTCGTGCCGCCGCAAGTGCACTTCGGCGGTTTTTATACGTCGCCTGAACTCGCGCTGGTTATTGGCAATATCTTTGCGTACATCCTCGATCCGCGCGTGCGGCTCTTCCCAGTGCTAACGCAGAAGTTCCGTATTGCAGCCAGCAGCGCCGATTTTGTGTTTAATCCTGGCAAGCGACTGGCGTATCGGCCGGGCCAGTATATGGAATGGACGCTGCCGCACGACCATATTGATAGCCGCGGCAACCGGCGCTATTTCACACTTGCTTCTTCTCCCACCGAACCGACCCTGCGTCTGGGCGTAAAATTCTATGACCCAAGCAGCAGCTATAAAAAAGCTATGTTGGATATGACGAGCAAGACAAAGATCGTTGCCGCGCAAGTGGCGGGAGATTTTGTACTGCCAAGGAGTCGGAAACGAAAGCTTGTATTCATAGCGGGCGGCATCGGCGTCACGCCGTTCCGCAGCATGGTTAAGTACTTAATAGACAAACACGAACGGCGCGATGTTATCACCCTGTACGCCGCCAGAAATGCACAGGACATTGCGTATACAAACGTATTTGAACAGGCGCGGCAAGAGCTCGGCATCGCAACCACCTATGTTTTGGCGCGGCAAGACCCAACGCAACCGCTTGGCGCATACCAACGCGCTGGTTACATTGATGGCAGCGCTATACGTGCAGCCGTGCCCGATTACCGCGACCGCACGTTTTACATTTCTGGAAGCCACCAAATGGTCGTTGCCGTACAGGACGCATTAACCAATCTAGGGGTACCGAAGCGCCACATCAAGATAGATTATTTCCCGGGTTACTCCTAAAGGTGCCCTTTGCGGCTAGGCTACCGGCGCTTTTGTCCTTTAACTCGTCCAGAGTGATAAAAACCGAGCACTGCCAATACGAAAAGCACGGCACCGGCAGCGAGCGCGCCGAGGGCTGCGATATAGGCGACGGTTGCCATCGTGTCAAAAGCGTAGGCATTGAGGAGTAGGCCGCGCAGCGTTTCACCCTGAAAAACGGTTTGCACTTGTTTGGCAAGCATCGTGTTTGTTGGATCAGCCAATGCTTTGGTACTGAGCTGGGCATAGGTCTCGCCGCCGCCGATCTTTTCCAAATGCACGGCAATAAAGTCATTAGCCCAGACTTTTGCTTGAGCACCGGTGGTTAGTTGTTGCCCGGCGTATTTGCTCATAGCTTTGCTGTCGACCGTAGGCAATGTCGTTATTGCACTTGATCCGGCAGCCGGAAAATAAATCTTCTCTGCGGATAATTGATTGACGACTTGCGTATGTACGAAGTTATGTGCATAAAACAACGCGCACGAAGCGGCAATAAGGACGACTGCTACGAGTAATCCAGTGGATGATATGAGTTTGTCTAATGTGCTGCGGTTCATTTTTGTGCTCCTTGTGCGTGCGTATTAAATAAAAGTTTTTGCTGGCATTAGCCCATGAGAGCATATCTTAGCCCGACTGTACCGCCCATCTCCAGTTACTAATCTCCGGCATATCCACCCCGTGCACCTTGATGTACGCGGCGTGTTCAATCAGTTTCTTTCCCATGAGTTCTTGCAGGGCAAGCGCCTCATTACCCGCAAGGCCAACGCGTCCGATAACGTCCATCACCAAATGGAACCTATCCATGTCGTTGCGGACGGTCATATCAAATGCCGTTGTGATAGTGCCTTCCTCTTTATACCCGCGGACATGCAGATTGCGATTGGCGCGGCGATAGGTTAAGCGGTGGATCACCCACGGGTAGCCGTGAAAGGCAAAGATGATCTCTTTGTTTTTGGTAAAGAGCTCGTCGTACTCAGGGTCGCTTAGTCCGTGCGGATGCTCGGTATCAGGCTCGAGCCGCATAAGGTCAACAACATTTACAACGCGAATTTTTAGCTGCGGCAAGTGCTCTCGCAGTATCGATACAGCAGCAAGGGTCTCCATAGTAGGCACGTCGCCGGCGCAGGCCATCACCACATCGGGCTCGCCACCTTGATCGTTGCTCGCCCAATCCCAAACACTAATGCCTTTTGTACAATGCTCGATCGCCTCATCCATGGACAACCACTGCGGACTGTCGTGTTTGCCCGTGATCGTGAGGTTGATATAGTTACGACTTTTTAGGCAGTGACCAATGGTCGAGAGCAGGGTATTGGCGTCGGGCGGTAGATAAATACGCACCACCGAGGCCTTTTTATTGAGGAGATGGTCGATAAAGCCAGGGTCTTGATGGGTAAAGCCGTTGTGATCCTGCCGCCACACATGGGAGGTCAGTAAGTAGTTGAGCGACGCTATCTGATGCCGCCACGGCAACTCGCTGCTCATCTTTATCCACTTAGCGTGCTGGTTGACCATTGAGTCCACGATGCGGATAAACGCCTCGTAACTATGAAGCAATCCATGCCTGCCAGTGAGTAGATAGCCCTCCAACCAACCTTCGGCTTGGTGCTCACTGAGCATTGAGTCGAGCACCGCACCGTCGGTTGCCAGAAACTCATCATTTGGCCGAGTGCGAGCATCCCACTGACGACTCGTTGCTTCAAGGACCGCTTCGAGCCGATTGGATACGAGCTCGTCAGGGCCAAAGATACGGAAATTGTGGTGCGCTTCATTCTGCCGGATAACATCTCTGAGATATGGCCCGAGAGCATGTACGTTACCTTCGCTCGCAACACTTCGTTGCTCGATTGTAACGGCATAGTTACGGAAATCCGGCAGGTCAAGTTCGCGCATAAAGCCGCCACCGTTAGCATGCGGATTCGCGCCCATACGTCGTTCCCCGGCAGGCGCGAGCGCTGCAAGCTCTGGGAGCAACGCGCCGTTTTCGTCGAATAGTTCCTCCGGCTTGTAACTCTTGAGCCACGCTTCAAGAACAGCCACATTATCCGGACATGTCGCATCGACGGCAAGTGGGACCTGATGCGCGCGGAAATTGTCTTCGATGTGCTTGCCGTCAATTACCTTTGGACCCGTCCAACCCTTTGGCGAGTTTAGGACGATCATTGGCCAACGGGGCCGTGTCATATCATGGTTGTCACGCGCATTGCTCTGAATTCGCTTAATCTCATTGACCACTTCGTCGAGTTTCGCCGCCATCAGCTGGTGCATCTTCATCGGCTCGTCACCTTCAACAAAATAGGGCGTCCACCCGTAACCGCGGAGTAATTGCTCAAGCTCGTCATGTTCGATACGTGCGAGAATGGTCGGATTGCTAATCTTGTATCCGTTGAGGTGCAAAATTGGCAGCACTGCACCGTCGGTCTTCGGGTTGATAAATTTATTGGAGTGCCAAGCAGTCGCCAAGGGGCCAGTTTCTGCCTCGCCATCTCCCACTATGCAGGCAGTGATAAGATCCGGGTTATCTAATATCGCGCCGAATGCATGACTCAAGCTGTAGCCTAGTTCGCCGCCTTCGTGGATCGAGCCGGGCACTTGCGGTGAAACGTGGCTGGATAGGCCGCCCGGGAATGAAAACATCTGAAAGAGTTTCTTTAATCCGGCTTCGTCTGAGGTAACATTTGGGTAGTACTCACCAAATGTGCCCTCCATATAAACGTTGCCGACCAGGGCCGGGCCGCCGTGACCGGGGCCTGAAATATAGATCATGTTGAGATCCTGCGCTTTGATAATACGGTTCAGATGCGCATAGATAAAGTTTTGGCCTGGCGTTGTGCCCCAATGCCCGAGCAGAAGCTTCTTGACATGTTCAAGTTTGAGCGGTTCTCGCAGGAGCGGATTATCACAGAGATAGATTTGCCCGACCGATACGTAGTTTGCAGCCCGCCAGTAAGCGTCAATGTCATGCAATGTTTTTCCGTCCAATGGGTCGTCAGCTGTTATTTCCACCATTATTCCTTTCAGGTTCTTTGTATAAGTCTTGCTGTTTCTTGAGCGATCGTCACGGCTTCGTCGGTATGAATAACGTGTACGCCAACTCGGGTGCCGTCAGTAGATATCAGGCGGGCGCCCGCTTCATTGCGTGCCGCGTCAAGGGTCACGCCAAGAAATTCCAACCCGGCGCAGATTCGCCTCCTGATCTCTGGCGCGTTTTCGCCCATGCCGCCCGTAAAGACAAGAGTGTTAAGCCCGCCGAGGGCTGCCGCGTAACTCCCGATCGTTTTCTTTGCCTGGTAGCAAAAAATATCGATAGCATCTTTGGCGCGCTCGTTGGCATCTTCCATCTCAAGCAATTTTTTCATGTCGCCTGTTGCCTCGGAGATGCCGAGCAGTCCCGACTCAAAGTTGGCCATACGATTAAACTGTTTGGCGTCATAATTTTCAGTACGAGCGAGATACAATGCCAATCCAGGGTCAAGATCGCCAGAGCGAGTGCTCATGGGGATTCCCGAGGCTGGTGTCATGCTCATGGTCGTATCCACCGGCTTGCCGTCTCGCAGCGCCACCAAGCTCGCCCCGCTGCCTAGGTGGGCGATAACAACCTTGCCGCGCGCGGCTACATCGCCCTCGACGCGCCGCAGCTCCTCTACGATATATGCATAAGACAAGCCGTGAAAGCCATAACGGCGAACGCCTTTATCGCTGAGCTTGCGGGGAATGGCGAGCAACTTGGCCGCTGGCGGCAGATCGTGATGGAAGGCCGTATCGAAACATGCAACTTGCTGTACATGCGGCAGCAACGTACGGAAGGTGGCAACAAGCTCCAACTCAACCGGCAGGTGCTCCGGATCGAATGCAGTGAACGTACGCAACTCGGCAAGTAGGTCATCGGTAGCCATCTGCGCCTCGTAGTAGTTTGGGCCACCATGGACCATTCTGTGCCCTACGGCGATGATGGCTGCGCCAGTGATACGGGTCTGCAACCACTCCATAAGTATTGCGGCTGCGGCTGTGTGCGTCGGCGCAGCAACTGGTTTATTTCCCTCGGTCGCAGTAAGGGAAGCAGACGGCTGCCCAATGTTCTCAATAGCCGCTTCAGCTATTTTCTGTGTATTGCGCGCCGTAAACACGGCCAGCTTAATACTGGACGATCCAGCGTTTACTGTCACAATACATTGCTCGCTATTGTTAGTGCTATTCATGATGCTTACGTTTATTGTACTATCCGCGGCTTATACTATGAAATAGCCCGTGAATGTTTCTTTCAAATCCGCAGGGGCATAGCTCCCGGTACGGCGATTGACGGCATACGTCTCACGTCTTCCCTCGGTAATCTCAGCCAACGCATGCACTAAGGTGTCTATTTCGTCCATTGTGTTATACAGCCCAAAACTAACACGCACCAAACCCCCCACCATATCACGACGATTATGCAGAATGTGGTTGCGCGTTATATTCGGGTTGAGCCCAAGCAAACTCATGACATACGGCTGCGCGCAAAAGCAGCCGCTGCGCACTCCGATGCCCCATTCAAAACCGAGGCAGGCCGACACAAGATGCGCCGGCATATCTCGAAGCGTGAATGGAATAACGCCAGAGCGTGAGGCGCTATTCTGGGGGTTTTTGTCGCCATACAGTTGTATCCCCGGTAGGGCTTGTAGGCTCAATAGTGCATGCGTTGTCAGGGCTGCTTCATGCGCTGCAATACGCTCAAATCCGATCGCTTGCAATGTTTTGATAGCAACCGCAAGCGCGACAGCTCCAATAACATTTGGCGATCCAGCTTCCTCGCTTTCGGGTGCGAGCGCCCAGTCTACATACTTGGTCGTGACTGATGTAATCGTGCCGCCACCAACATATTCAGGCGTACCGAATGCAAATGTATCCCGCCGGCCAACCAACACGCCACAGCCAAACGGGGCATACATCTTATGTGCAGAGAACGCGATGTAATCCAAATGCCGGGGATCATCCAAACGTTTCATATCTATTGGGCGGTGGGCGGCTAGTTGGGCGCAATCGACAAAGATCTGCGCCCCGATCATGTGTGCCTGTTCGGCGAACCAATGAATATCCGGCAGGTGCCCGGTTACATTTGAAGCGCCGGAGATAGCAACTAACTTGATACGCTTGCCATACCTGTCAAGCAGGCGCAAAAAATCTGCCTGGTCAATAGAGCCATCCGGCAAGATCCCAATTCGCCTGACCGTTGCTGCCTTGCGCCATGGCAAGTCGTTGCTGTGATGTTCAAGATGAGATATAAGCACAATGTCCGTTTTGTGCAGCGGCAGGCGATAGGCTAATTTGTTAATCGCCTCCGTCGTATTTTTGCCCAAAACAACCACATGTTCGTCAGCACAGCCGCCCACAAACTCGCATATGATTGTGTGTGCCTGTTCGTATACATCAGTACTCAAGCGACTCTTAAAGCCATTGCCACGATGCACCGATGAATACCACGGCGCGAAGTCGGCGACCGCTTGCATGACCGATTGAAACGGCGGGGTAGTCGCAGCGTTGTCCAGGTTGATATAGGTTCGTGCGTCATTTGTCGTCGGTACTTTTGCGTCGAGGCCAGTTACATAGCTACGCAAGTCAGCATTCATGCCATGAGCATAATAGGCCGGACATCTCAAGCACTGTGACCGCGCTCACAGTGCCATCGTGCCCTTTCCGTATATAGTCGGCTCATGATAAAGCAGCGAACAATCTATGGTCTTATGACCGCCGGGGGAGTGGTCGGCCTCACCGCTTCATTCCTAGAAACCATTGAATACCAGGAAATACTAAAGAATGCACATGCGCAGCTCGTGTGTAATCTCAATGGCGTCTTTAGCTGTGGCAACGTTCTCAATTCTTGGCAGAGCAAAATCTTCGGCTTCCCAAACAGCTTGCTCTGCATGGTGTTTTTCACCCTCATGTTCAGTAGCGGGCTGATCGGCCTGACAGGCGGCATGCTCGCGCCAAAGTTCCGCCTGTGGCTGCACGGCATTGCCACCTTTTTCTTAGGTTTTGCACTGTGGTTTATGTGGGAAAGTACCTTTCGGGTGCATGCCCTCTGTATTCTTTGCCTATTTTGTCTGGCAGGGCTCCTAACGCTCAACTGGGGATGGTTACGAACAAACGCCGAGATTCTACCTATAAGTGAACGCCACCGTGCACAGCTTCACAAAGCAATTCGCCAAGGGGCCGATACCTTTGTATGGCTGATCTTGGCAATCCTTATAGCTTTTGTGATGTTCCTCAAGTTCTCTAAATAATCTTGAGAATGGTGTAGTCCAGTTCGCCGTCAAGCGTCATAAGGCGAACCTTGTCGCCCTGATGCCTGCCAACCAGCGCTCTGCCAATTGGAGAGCTGATAGAAACTTTACCCTCTTCTGGTTCGGTCCTGTCTAGGGCAGATAAGATAAATGAACGAATGCTATTGTTGTGGGCGAGATAGATGGTATCGCCAGTGAGCGCTTCGGTTTTATGGCCCCAGACAGGAGGTAGCATGACATGATTCTCGGCTATGTCAGCCGTCTCAGCCGCACGGTGTATGTTGAGGATCTCTCTAATCTGGGCGTCAACGCGCATCTTGCGTTTGCGCGTGTACCAGCCCTTTAGACCCAAACGACTAATTGAATTATTCTGTCTCCTCGTCTTGATGCCGTGCATATTTCGCTACCTCCTAACATTAGGGTAGGAGGAAATCGTGCCCAAGGACTATGACAGGCGTCACAATTGGATTACAAACTAGTGCCGAGCCGCGCTTCCAGGTCAGCAGTGCTTTTAACCACTATCCCACCGCGGCTTGTTTCGATGAGGCCCACCGCCTTTAGGTCTTGGAGTGAGCGGCTGACGGTTTCGCGGGCCAGACCGGAATGCTTCGCCAGGTCGCCCTCGGTAAGGCGTACGTGAATAGCGCCATTTGGCTGCTGCTCGCCAAATCGAGCACTAGCATTCAAGAGTTCAAAGATAAGACGAGTCTGCGCGTCACCGCCCATGAGATGCGCCATGCGCCGCAACACACCGTCTACGCCCCTGTAGACGCGGGCTAGGAGATCAAATAGGACGTCCGGATTTTCATGCAGAAAACGGACGACATCTGCCTTTGGTGCAATATGTACTTTTGTTTTGAGACTTGATTCAAAAAAGTAATGATTTTCAACGTCGTTCATGGCCGTTGACATAGGGAAAAACGCGCCGGGTTTGAAAACGTTGACGACTACTTCATTGCCATTTGGAGCGATATCATATTGGCTGACACGACCTTCGACGACATAGAAAACGGAGTTGATAGGCTCCTCGGCATGCAGCAGCAATTCACGCTTACTATATGTCCGCAGCGGGTATGATTCAAAGAAGTTCGTAACCTTTGATGTGATGTCCATAGCTTAATCATACCGCATTGGCATAGGCCTGTGCACCATCGTATGCCAGATTCTTTGGAAATACATTCACTCCGGCAAATTAGCCAGAGTACCGGTGCCAAAAATACAGGGCAGAGGCGCTACACTTCTTGCAATGTCAAATTCTTGACATCGATACTATACTTTTTCTTTGGGTGCATCTGCGCGCCATCGACTATTAGCACGTCCATATCGGCCACACGCAAATCATCGCGGACGAGCTTGAAAAGTTTTTCATGGCTGATAGCGCTTTCGTCATTTGCTAATTGCCAATGACGATGCAAGATTTTGCCACTGCTAGGGTCAAACACAAGGTGCGCCTTGAGCTGCACTTCTTCTTGCTTCCCATCCTTCAATCGATATACTGCCATTCCCATATCAACCTCTCCTTTCTACCACAGCCAAACGACACCCGCCGAGTGGGCAGTGCCGCCGGTAGAGCGCAAACCAACGACGACTTCCACCGTATTCGCGCCAATAAATTGTATCGAAGGAGCGCTTCCTTCGTCCTCGTTTACCCCGCAGAGAACTTCGTCGCCGTCCTCTGTGCAGGTTTCTGAAATATAGGCGTGCGTGTAGGAGCCCCCATCTTTTTGCGTAAGATGCGTCTCAACCATGCCGCCATTGTTCGAGCCCATCGTCAGCGTACCGGTTTCATCAAAATCGCCGCTTGTCCATTGTTGAAAAATCCATGCTATGTTCATAGTTCTTATACTTACATGGCCAGCAGATCGTTGTCAAATTTATATTCTTTATGAATACATGGCCCACGTTTTCGTCCCTAAGGCCGGACGCTTCGGCCTACTAAAATGCCTACATTCATATCTGTAGACTTGATAAAGATCCACGGCAAGAGACGCCAGTTATGGCATCAAATTCTTCGAGGAGGAGGCGAAGGTCGACAATCTCCTGATAATTCGACCGGGCAACCAGGTCGAGCAAATCGCCTTGCGACCGTTTAAGCAGCACCTTGATGTGCGCCAAAGCTGGATACATAAGCACGTCTCAAGAGGCGTCAGCGTGTCTGCTTACTCTGACGGAGTAGTCGCTAAGAAGAGACGGTTGCCTCACCACAGAATATGTGTTATAGTATATGTCATGCCCGCAGCTTCGCCAATTTCTGAAGGCCTACGACCATATGTGACAGAGGCAGATCTGGTTGCTAATGCCGCCAATTACACCGAGATGCAACAGGATCTTACTCCCGAAGCAGAAGAACGGGTAGAAGCAATCAAACAGCATCTTTTAACTGTGCCACTTTTCCACGCTTTTCACAATGCCGGGAGCATAGAGTCAATGCGCGAGCATGGACTATTATCCCATGCAATGAGTCCTAATGATGGCGGCATGACCTATCCACTAGACGGCAGCATCGGACTCAATGAGTATACATTCGCAAGCATGGGTCAGCTTGCTGATATACGCCTATACGGAGGGAATGTCCTTATGATCAATGCCGGGAAGGTAATGCTCGGCAATACGGTCGTGACCCCGCACGACATTGCCCGTCACGCAAAACCAGAGGGTATGCATAAAACGTTTGGAGATCTCGACCCTGCCGCGCAGCAGCGAATTACCGACGACTATTTTAAGAAGATGGTGACAGGCAAGGATTGGCTGGAGATCATAGCCCGCAGAGCAAACGCCTCTATGCAGTGGTTTCCATACATCCCCCTCAGTCGGTATATGGAGCTCGGCGAGATTAAGTCGAGAGACCCTGTCCACCCAAGCGAATTCTTAGATGGCCCCATTGACGTTGGAGATCCTGAAAACGGTCCTGGTAGACAACATGCACTCGAAACGCAGATGCTTGAAAAAGGGCTTGTTCTTGGGCATATTGCAGCCGAAGCATATGCCGACCCCTATGGGTTAGACCCGCGCGATATAGCTACGGCGCAACGTCAGGTTAATACAGCAAGAGCGTGCTGGGAAAGGGTATTCCAACACTCATTTGGCAGCAAAGGTAACTTTGGTAGATTCTAGGCAGAGACAGGCGTTTCAAAATTTGGCGCGTTTATATTTATACCCGCCACTAGAACATCGCACTTGCTAGCTTGAGTCAGGAAGGCTCAGACTGCTCTTTTAGCGCCTCGCAATTGCGGATAATTTTACTTACGTCTAGTTGCTCTGTTCAATAAAACCACTGCAGATTTCATGCACCTCAGTCAGGTCCGCTAGCTTTTCTTGTGTTACATCCTTTCGTTTGCGTATTGTGGCTAGCCGCTTACCGAAACTACTCAAAAACTTTTGTTCAGCTGTTATAGCATGCTGGGCGGTTTTAGTATCTACAGACAGTCCACCGCTATCTTATGCTTGTACTTTCCATACTAACCGCCGCATAATGAACCATAACTTATCAACTTATAAGGGGCGATGTAATGAAAAAACCAGTAGTAGCTATAGTGGCAGCAGCAATAGTCACAACAGCAAGCGTTAGCGGTTATTTGTGTTTTTCATAAAAGCAACAAACCAACAGCCTCAACAGCAGCGGGCAAAAATCAGACGACAACGTCTACAGTCAGCAAGCAAGTCAATCGACCGACTGTTATAGCCAACTTACGGAAGCAGTTCCCGACAGTTACCCAAACCTATATTTACACGCAATCACAAGACCCAAATGACGAACTAGGTAAGGCAGGCGGGCTACTACATAGCAAGTGCTGAGTTTTATGACACCCGAACAAATACGCCACCGGACGGCAGCGCTTTTGGTGCTGACAGCGACGATGCTATTGAGGTATATGCAAACACATTAGACGCAGCTAAAAGAGCGGCCTACTTAGAGAGTTTCCAAAGTGACCCAATGCTAAATCCAGGCGCTGTAAAGCAAGTCGGCGTTTATGCCCTGAGAGCATCTGGAAACTACACTGCTAGCCAACAAACTGCGGTCATAAACTTTTTAACTAGCCAGGTTCAATAAAAAAGAAAGCGCAGCTACTGAACTTTTATACCGGGGCTGGGATGCAATATTAAACGGGTCCAGTCGGAAGGAACGCTCCCATATAGAGCGTTCCTTCATTCAAAAGTCTTGGCCTGATGGACCTACTCGAACCTACTTAAGTTGCGCCCACAAGCTCCCTGTGTCCAGGTACTGCCTCATGACATCAATCTTTCTATCCGCATTGAGGTGATAGACAAAACATTGCGCCACGCGGTACTTCTGACCCAAGAAGGTCTTTGGGTCGCGCGGCCACGGCCAGTGCTGTTCATTGCCGAACTGGATAACTTCTTCACTTATTGTACCGATATTCCAATACTCGTAAACTCCCCAGTCGCCGCTCAACGCATTTGTGATCGTCATAGGCTCCTTACGGTCTGCGATGGCAGTTTTGAACCAAGGTAGGACCTCCGTCTTGCCAATGAGCTGTTTGTTGTACGGCATCAGTCCCCAGGTAATGTCGTCGGCAAGCTGAGCTTCAATGGTGGCCATATCGCCATCCTCAACCGCGAAGATAAGGGTAGAGAACGGCGTTGCTGTCGACCCTTTCTTGGCTGCATCGGTGTTTAAATCGATTGGCTTTAGATGATCTAGGTCCAAATCATGTGCATTCATTATTAAGTACCCTCCTTAATGATTGTTGATATATGTTCGAGCCCAATAAATAAATTGACACTCAGTCTCATTTAATATTAAATGTGTATAATTAGCAATAGAAAAACATAAGGGGGATGCGATGACAGAACAAACTAAAGGGGCGCGACGGTGGTGGGCACTTTTTGCTATCGCTGCAGCCGTGCTTGTGGTGGGACTTGATACAACCATTCTGAGCGTGGCGCTCCCGACGTTGTCAAAAGTACTTCATGCATCTGAATCGGACTTGCAATGGTTCTCATCGGGCTATGCTTTGGCACTTGCGGCTGCGATGCTGCCTGTCGGATTGTTGGGTGATCGCTTTGGCCACAAAAAGGCGTTACTCATAGCGCTGCCCATTTTTGGTGGTGGATCGGCAATGTGCGCATATTCGACATCAATAAAAGAATTTATGCTTGCTCGGATCCTGATGGGTATTGCAGGTGCTTGTCTTATTGTCATGGCCTTGTCTGCCGTTACCATTCTTTTTGATAAAAAAGAGCGGCCTAAGGCAGTAGGGATTTGGTCGGCCATTAACTTTTTGGCACTGCCATTGGGGCCAATTCTTGGCGGTTGGTTGCTAACCCATTACTGGTGGGGTTGGGTGTTCCTTATCAATGTCCCGGTGGCGGTACTCGGTTTTATAGCTGTCGCGATTCTACTCCCCGAATCCAAGCGCGCTAAGCCCACACCGCTTGATTGGTTCGGCATTGTTTCTTCAACTGCTGCCTTGAGCGTCCTGACTTACGGACTTATCAAGGCGGGGCAAAACGGTTGGGGTAATCATGCAGCTCTCTCGTTGATACTTGGCGGCTTCATACTCATGGTTGCGTTTTTCCTGTGGGAGCGGCGCCTGACCCGACGTAATCCCGCCAAGGTTTTGGTTGATATGTCGCTCTTTAAATCTGCGTCTTTTACCTGGGGGATCATGCTATCTACCATCGGCATTTTTGCCATGATCGGCATTCTCTTTACGCTACCGCAATATTTCCAAGGCGTCCTTGGCGTGAATGCGATCACTTCGGGCGTGCGATTGCTGCCGGTGATTGGCGGTCTAGTGGTCGGCGCCGTTCCAGCCGACAAGATCGCAAAAGTACTTGGCGCCAAAATAACAGTAGCTGCTGGTTTTGCCATTTTGGCGGTAGGTATGCTCATAGGAGCGGCAACAAAAGTGGATTCCAGCGTAAGCTTTGTAGTGCTTTGGACATTTATCGGCGGCATCGGCATGGGGCTAGCACTTGCTACTGCTTCTTCTGCGGCGCTCGTCGAATTGTCAGAAGAAAGGAGTGGTGTGGGCTCCGCAGTATTGCAAGCTGCAAATAAAGTGGGCAGCCCCTTGGGTGCGGCAATTTTAGGGAGCGTTCTAAGTGGAGGTTATCTCGCACACTTATACCTCTCCAGCCTGCCTGATACCGTGGCTACCGTGGTGCGGCAAAGCGTATTTGGCGGAGTAGCTGTAGCTGATCAGCTGAAGGACCCGGCGCTACTGTCTACCGTGAAATTAGCCTTTATGCATGGTATGAACCGGACGCTCTTATTTTCGGCAGGCGTGGCCATATTAGGCCTGATTTTAACGCTTGTCTTTTTACCGCGAGCCAATGCGCCGGCAAAATCAACGAAGTAAGATACAATTAAGCACATGGATAGCCAGCAGGTAATACCGGAACGACTGAGTGCTCGTGAACAAAAAAGACGGTACGTGCTGAACGCCGTACAAAAAGAGGCAATAGCCTTATTTACAAAACACGGTTATCATGCGGTAACCGTTGAAGAAATAGCCAAGGCGACAGGCATTTCCCGCAGCACCATCTTCCGGCACTTTGCAAGCAAAGAGGCGATGGTACTGTACGACAGCCTCAACTCACCGCTGGCCGACACCTTTCGGCGGCAACCCGCCAATCTGACTGTTCTTGAGGCACTTCGAGGCACGCTCCATGAGACCTTTGCGGAGCTGAAGATGGCCGATAGTAAGACTCAACGGCAGCGAGATGCGCTTATGCATGACATCCCTGAGCTTCGGGCCGCAATGTTGAGTGAACTGGCGGGCAACCTAGACACCTTCGCCGCACTTATTGCCGAACGTACTGGCAGGACAGCAGATGATCTCAAAGTTCGTACGCTTGCGAGTGCACTTACGGGAGTAGCCATCGGCATTTTTCTCGACAATAAGCCACAACTGGACGACTCCAGCCGATTCGATAAGGCTTTGGCCGGCCTAGAATCTTCACTCCAGCTATAGCCACGTCGCCTCCATAGACCACGGATTTAATACCTTCCGTGGGAGTGAAGAGTGAGAAAGCTGGCGTCTCTACTGCGTCGCCTAAAGAATAATGAGGTATTTTTCCAGTCTGGACTCCCCGGGCAAACGTCCGATCAGGCACTGGGAAAGAGTCCGAGAACAAAACAGATGTCTCAAAATTGAGGCATTTTCGCATCTGTTGCTAAGCTCGGCAGGATATACGTCCGGCGCTGGAAACCCCCTTGCGGGCAGATTTTCTTCTGGTGGGGCAAAAGCCAGAAGAGTTAGGCTTTCGCTACCGTAGAGAAAATTACAGTTATTAATCCTTGAAGCTGGAATGTGCCTAATTGATCCCTTCCACGGAGTAGGAGACTTTAGTAATGCCTTTTTTGCTTTTGATTTTGGAGATTGTGATGTGGCCGATGTCATGCACATCCTTGACATGCGTACCGCCGCAAGGAATACCAAAATCCTTATCATACAGCACAACGCGCGCCGGTTTGTTGGTGGGGATGTTTTCGGGAACGTGTTTACAGACGGTGTGCATCTCGGAAACAGGCATGAAGCGGATTTCGTTGCGACTGCCTTTGGCGATTATCTCGTTCGCGACTCTCTCAATGTCTCTTTTGATCGCTTCCGCTTCGTCGGGAGTAACCTCGGCTTCATATTCTACAAAACTCATGTGCGGATAATGAGCACCTTTGCCGGCAACCCAAGGAAGGCCAAGCCGATCCACAGCCATATCCACCAGATGCCCTGCGGAATGCAATCGGGTATTGATCTCACGACGCTCTGCATCGACTGAGCACTGTACTGTATCGCCAACCTTCAACTCGCCAGGCTGAGTTGTACCGATGTGGTGCACGACACCGTTTTCATCGAGCCGTACCTCCTCGACTTGAAGCTTTGCGCTACTGTCATCGCTTATGATGCCAGTGTCCCAATCCTGGCCACCGCCACGCGGATAGAAACACGTTTCATCAAGGACGACGTCCGTTCGGTTATCCTCGGTAGTATTTATGCTTTCAACTTTGGCGCTAGAAGTTACGACGCCAAAATCTTCCAAATAAATCAGCTTCGTTGCCATATATTATTCCTTCAAGCTTCTGAGGGTTACTGCAATAAAATTATACGTGATAGATAAGAAGAATACGCCCTACAGGGCGAGGAGAAGTTGCAAAGAGATATGAACCTCACTCATTAATACCTACTATATTGCTGTTGTTGCAGAATGTAAATGGGGGCAAGAGATTAAATAGGATGTGCTCAATATCCGGCAATGCCGCTGCGATGCTCGCGAAGAAGCCACGGTCATCTTTGCGGACGCCGAAGCCGTGGGAGTAGATAATAATGTGATTCGGTGTACTCATTCTATGCTTTCTCCACGACGATAAACTCGCCCTCTTTAAGCGCATGAATTGGCAAGCTCGTGTTGCCGTATGCCTGGAGATCGTTATAGGCTTTTTGCCAATCGATCGGCCCACGAGGATCAGCATCGCCGAAGTCGGCTTGATAGTGCGGGATAAACTTAATAGGCAAAATGCCGAGTCCATCTGCGCAAGCCCGCCAATCACACGTCCAATGATGCGTAGCCAGCATATCCGAACTTGCCGAGTTTGTCGCGACGACTTTATCCTTGAATAGTTCGTCAAGGTTGTATTGCTTCATCCAATATTGCAACAGATGATCGTCTCCACCGTGAAAGTAGATGACGTCTGCTCGCTGGCATTGCTCCTTAAATGTTGCAGGCATGGCAAGCTCAAAGGTCGGCTTCACATCTTCGGGCATATCCTCAGCAATAGCGTTGCAGTAACTAGGGAACTTCCTCTCCCAGTATTCACGGCCTTGAGCAAAGTTGCAAAGCAGAAACTTAGGATTACCACCCAAGCCGTTTACTAGCTCCTGATGGAATTGCTTTTTGAGCGCAGGCTGACGGCCTATGCCGCCGGAGTTGAGGACGTATTTGGTCATGCCAGCGCCTCCTGTAAACCATCGCGTCCCAATCTCAGCCAATAGTCGGTCTCTTCGTTATCGTTACCATTTAAGAACTTCTCCTGGAGCGAACCCATAAATTCCATGGCAACGCCAGCGAGGGCGTAGCTGTACAGGTACTTCCGCTCCTCTGGAGTTAGATCGCTAAATTGTGTGTATTCATCGGTGAGAAGTTTGCAGCGATCAGCTAAGCTTGCGCCAGACTCTTCGTGGAGTAAGTTGGCAGCCATGACGGCCAGTTCCTGTACGCGCGGATACCAGTTTGCGACCGAAAAATCTATAATGTACGGTTTGCCGTCATCGCCTAGCACGACATTCGTCTTGATGATGTCACCATGTACAAAAGCTTGTGGTAAATCATTCACTGGAATGGCTTGGTAACGTTTGAGCGCTTCTTCGGCCAGTGGTACATCTTGCGGGTCGATAAACTGACGAACTTTGTCATACATAGCTTGGATATGCGGAATAGCCCAGGAGTCGAAAAGGTAGGACGGTTTGAAATCTATACGGTTGATTTTCGCCGCTTGTTCTATGATAGCCCTGCGCTCCGCATCGTTTGGCAATCGTCCTAATTCATAGAAAGTTTTGCCTTCAATAAAACGCATGAGCACTAATGAGATACCATTTGTATCAAGTACGGTTTTGCCATCAGCAGCATGCAAGACTTCAGGGTGATTGACGCCCGCTTGTATAACCTGATCCATAACGGCCGCATAGCGGGAAATATCCTCGGGAGTGCGCGTCTTAGCAAACATCTTTGCCATAAAGCGGTCTTGGTCGGTGTCTATGATGACATTGCAATCCTCGTAGCCCATGCCAATGACCGAAAAATCTCGGGGCTTGCCCACATTATATGTTTGACAAATTTCCGTAATAACTGGCGCGAGGTCGCCAGTGTAGTTGAGCCGGTCGGTGGGGGCAGACTGTTCAATGCTCATAATAACCCCTTGCTCAAATGCTCATGCACAATCTGCCAGCTACCGTCTATCTGTCTCAGGACATTCGTACCTTTGCCTTCGTAGACTTGTCGTTTACCATTCACAAGTCCGTCGGATTTAAATCTGTAGACACAAGCAGCCATCTCGTTACTCACGGCAGTCCACTCAACATCTGAAATAGTGTACGTCTCGTCCTGAATACTGGTGTAGGTATCTTCAAAAGCTTTTTGGATGGCTGGTTTGCCCTTAAACTCGCCGTTCGTAAACCAGAACACGGCGGCGTCGGCGATAAGTGGTGCAACATTAGTAAAGTCCCTGCTGTTTGCAGCTTTTTCGTAGGCTTTGAGGAACGCTTCGAGTTCATGACGAAGCGTAGCAGTATCAACAGCTTGTCCCCAATCTACTAACTCTGTAAATCTTACATAAAACCCAAATGGGTCAACAACGCGAAAATCTTGCTTGCCCCAACGCTTAGTGACGAGCGGCTGCGAAATGGACTTTTTGCTAAGCCTTTCTGACGCCTGATTCCAAAGCCCTACGACATTGCTCACCGGCACAGTAATTTCGACCGCATAACCCCGGGGTGTATCTGTGGGGAAGTCTGCGAAGTACGCATGCTGGGCAACCTTGTCTTTGTCGCCGTAAAAGTTAATCATGGTGTCGCCTGTCTTGTCCCGGCGAATGAGCACCAGATAGCCCATGTCGCTGCCGCCGCCAGATGTTGGGTCATACGACAGCTCCTCGAATCCGAACATGCTATAGAAATCCCGCGCAGGTTGGAAACTCGGCACGTGCAGCTCTAGAACAAGGTTATTGCGGATAGGATTTATGGCCATTCTAGCTCCCCTTTATGTTTTCAAACCGGCCATCTTCATATGGGGGCTCGCATATTTCATAGAACGTGAGGTCGGTCTCTGCCGACCATTGCATGAGTTCGCCGATATGTACTTCAATTTCGGTGTTTGGGTTACTGTTGCTGCCTTCAGTAAATGTATATGTCTTTGCTGGTCCATCTTGAGCCGTAACGGTGAGCGTCCCGTTACCACTCATGTAACCCTCAATGGTTTTAGTGCCTTTGAGAATGCGCTGTAAAGGTGTTTTGTAGCCTTTAGCGACATGGACGATAGCTAAGTCTTTTGCGTTGTCATCGTCGAGGGTATAGAGGTCGGCAGTTACTCCGTCTTTGACGGTTCGGGTTTCAACGAAGGTTATGGGAAGGGTTCCGTGCGGAGTGGTAAGAATGGTTAGATTTGACATCCTAACGCTATCCTTCTAAGTTCTTAACGCCGACCTCGGGCAAGAGTGTTGTGTTATCAAGGCTCAAAATAAATTCAACAGTCTTCGCCACTTCGGCGGTTTCCAGCGCGCCGTCCATACTCTTGTCGATACCCATCTTGCTAAACATGTTGGTTTTGAGTTTGCCTGGGTACAAACCAGTGACACCAATGCCAAGTGGTGCGAGTTCAGCTTGAATGGATTTAGTGAAGCCAGTGACAGCCCATTTGCTAGCCGTGTACACCGAACGCTCGGCTTTAGCGTAGAATCCGGCCTGTGAAATTATATTGATGATGCGGCCAGACTTTTGCCGCTTCATGGCCGGAATAACGGCCTTGGTGCAGTTGATGGTACCGAGCGTGTTTACTTCAAGCACCTCATGGATTCGCGCCGGATCATTGGATTCAAGCGGACCTTCAATCCACAGGCCGGCGTTGTTGACGAGACAATCAATAGCACCAACCTCATGCACAACCTTTTCAACTTGGGCATAGTCACGTACATCGCAAACCCGATACTCGCAATTAAGCTCTCTGGCAGTTTGTTTTAGCTTTTCTTCGCTAGGCGACAGGATGATAACCTTGTTGTTTGGCGCAAGGCGCGCGGCAATTGCTTTGCCGAGGCCGTCGCTGCCACCAGTTATAAGAATTGTTTTCATTTCGCCCCTCCATTCCACTTGAGTTCGTATTTTTTACTGCCCTGGTCGTCAAACTTACCGAAGACATACCAAGTGCCTACGCTAATCTTGTAGAATTGATGGCCATCTGGTCGCTTTGCTTCTTCAAGAATGTCATCACCCGCTTGTAGCCGCTCTTTTATAGAGGCAAACGCCTTGTCTTGCTCGTCGCCTGGTTCAAGACGCTTAGCTGCGCCTTCAAAGTAGACACCGACTGGATACTCACCAAGTTGGTGTTGCTTGACGATGTTACCGGCCACATTGGGATTGGCTTCTATTTCCTGGCTATGGCGGCGCGAGGTGAGCGAGCGAAAATAGAGATTTAGGTCTTCATCATAGGCAAAATGAACTTCGCAGACCCAGGGCTTATTGTCTTTGGAGGTGCCCAGTGACATATGAACGATCTGGGGGAGGTAGCCACGGATAGTTTGTTCAACATTCAGCTTGTTCTTCTCTGGCATAATTTAGCCCGACACTTTCAAACGCATACCGCCGTCAATAACGAGTACCTCGCCACAAACTGCATCGTTTTTGGCCAGGAAAACAGCGCTGTCAGCTATCTCGCTTGGCTCGATCCAGCGATTGATGAGCTGACCAGACGCAAGCTCCGCCTTGTGGTCTTGCTCCATTTCACCCCACATGGGCGTGAGTGTTCGACCAGGGGCAATAGAGTTCACTAAAATGTCAGGGGCGAGTGCTTTGGCAAGGTTCTTCATATATGAATCGAGCGCGGCCTTGGAGGCTGAATAGCCAATGGCACTTGGCCGACCATTGCCAAGCTTTCCATGGATCGAAGAAATGAATACAATCTTACCTTTCGGCATGAGCTCACGCACGGCGTTTGTCATGCGGATGCTGCCAAAGAGGTTAGTTTCGAATACGTCGTGGATTGCGTCAATGTTATCAGGGCTATCGCCCTCAGCAAAAATGCCAGCATTGTTTACAAGTACATCGATAGACGAGAACTTCTGCTTAATCTCAGTAAACATAGCGTCAACTTCTGTCTGTTTGGCGATATCCGCTTGGACGATGAGTATCCTGACGTCGTATTTGCCCACAGCGGTGGCGGCTTCATTGGCTGCGCTCTCGTCGTGGGCGTAGTTAATGATGACGTTTGCACCTTCTTTAGCAAAGGCTTCGACGCAGGCCCGGCCGATGCCTTTTGAGCCACCTGTTATGAGTACGATTCTGTCTTTCAGTTTCATGATAGCTCCTATAAACTCTTAATCTCTTCCCACAGCTCATCAGGAACATCAATTGAATCTTCCTTTAGCTTAGCAGCTTGCTCATCGCCCGCCTGTTCGCCCGGGATCCTAATCCGTTCGCCCTTACGTGGTCGAGTCGCTTTGATCTTTCGGATGTACTCGCTGTTAGCCCTCTTGAAGTTATCTAGTCCTGTCGTTTGTTCCGGGTCAATCACAAAAATAAATGCACCGCGTTCCGGCATCTTCTGACCGAACTTGTTACCAGAACTGCTATCAATCATCATGTCCATACCAACGAGCGAACCACACATCATCTCAAACAGCAGTGCAAGCGAGAATCCCTTGTATTCTCCGAACGGCATCACCGACCACGCCGCTTTCGGATCAAGCGTCACGTTACCTTCATTATCGTAGAATGTGTCCGGTGGTAAATCAGTACCGTATTTGTTAGCAAGGCGAACTTGGCCCCAGGCGCGTTTTGCAGTGGCCATATCAACAACTAATGGGCCATCTTCTGTGGGAACAGCGTAGGCAATAGGATTGGTGCTAGCTACAGGGTCAAAACCTCCAGGAGGAGCAATAGCCGCACCGCCACCGCTATTGACCACAATCGCTAAAAATCCCTGTTCAGCAATGTACTGGGCAATTGCGCCAGGGCGAAGCCAGCTATCCATATTCTTTATCATTGAGAAACCAATGACTTGTTTCTTTGCGCGGGCAATTGCTTCGTCGGCAGCACGTCTACCAATAAGCGTGCCATTGTTGCCTTTGGCATCGATCAGGAAGAAGACGTCAGTTGTCTTTACAACTTCTGGCTGCTCAAGATCAAGGTTACTCTCCTTCACGAAGCCGGGGAAGCTGGCAAGACCATGACTCGTGTGGCCACGCAGTTCACCACCAAGATACATGTTGATGAGAAATGGAATGTCAATGTCCGAATAACCCTTGGCTTTGAGAAGGGATTTCATTTTTTCGGTGAGTTCTGAGATTGTGATCTTCATGTTCTAATTGTACCTTATCCGGCACCCCCGATCATGCAAATGCTATTCTTACTAGTAGACCATGAGGGGCTTGAGAAAACAATTTATGAGTTTACAAACCCAGATTGAACTAATGAAAGACCGAGTCGTTTTTCGCGGCAAGTCATTCTATTGCTTGGTGAAGAATATCCAGATTACCAAGCTGTGGACGATATAGCCGGGGTGATGGCGGTAATGATGGCCATCTCCCGAGCGAGAAACGAATTGCGCGGCATTGCTTTGGAAGCCGGGGAAGCAAAAGAGTGACCAGGCTATACTTATGAAGCTCAAGGGCGATTTTGCAAAAGCCGAGAACGGGAATATAACTTTTGGAGATGAGCTAGACTTCGATCCAGCCGAGCTTAAGAAAGTGTACGAAAATTAACCAAAGACTTTTGTATTCCATGCCACCGAAGTAAAATTAGACTAATGAAGCATTATGATGTTCCGTTTGTAGAGAATCCAGACGACAAATGCGTACCTGCCGTTATTGGTATGGTCTTGCGGTACTTTATGCCAGAGAAGGGCTTCACTATGAAAGACTTCATTAAGTTCACCGGCTACAGGCCGGGGAAGGGCACTTGGTCTACGGAATCAATGCTCACTCTTCTTTTGCTGGGCTTTGAGACTGAGTGGATCGAAGACTTCGATAACCAGGCCTTTATAAAAGATCCCAGCGGATATCTAGCTACAATTCTGGATGACGAAGCACTCAACTGGCAAGTAGCAAACAGCAACCTGAAATTGGAAGCCAATAGAATTCACAAGTACATCTCAACCGGCCACAAAATCACGCACAGAAAAGGTACCAAAGAAGACATCAAAAAGCTATTGGACGATGGCTGGCTCGTGAGACTAGAAGTAAACGCGCGAACGCTTGCAGCTAAAGATGGTTACGAGGGTCATTCAGTTCTTGTCATTGGATACGACGATAAAAACGTCGAGATACATAACCCCGATGGCGTAGATGGCAATAAGCCAAACCAGATTGTTGCCTGGAGCAAGCTTGAGCAGGCGTGGAAAGAGTTTGGGGGCTCATATTCACTCTATGCATTCAAAAGAGTAAAGGTATGAATTTAAACATTACACCCGCAACTTCCCTAGCGGAGTGGTCCATAAAATGGATAAAGCAAATTCTGGGCCAAGATCTCACAGAAGGATACTTGCATAATTTTAAAAAAGAGATCAGCTCAAAAGATCAGGCGCTCAGTGGCGCAGTAACTTCATTCGCAAACACTGCGGACGGACTTATACTTTATGGAATCAAACTCTTTTGTACTACAAAAGTCTACAGATAACACCTGTAGACTTAGCAAGATTTCATGGCAGTCCTAGGCGTACTAAGTTCAAACTTGTAATAAAGGTAGGCCCCTTTTGCAAGCAAAATATGATATAGTCTACAGGTATTTGGCGGATGTAGCTCAGTAGGTTAGAGCGCTGGATTGTGGCTCCGGAGGCCGTGGGTTCGAGCCCCATCATTCGCCCCAATATTATGAAGCACTTCCGGTATCGGGGAGTGTCTTTTTTTTGGGAGCTATAGCAGCAAGATATGCACCGTGCGTTGCAGGGGTGACACGTTTGATGCCTGGCGGGAACTGCTCAGTCCGGGTCTTCTTGCTCACAACAAGGATAGCGTATACTCCCTGAATTGATAGCATTCCCAGATCAGCAACACTATCCCCAGCTATCAAAGCCTCCTCTGGAGACACACCACAGTTTTCCAGAATAGCCTTCGCTGCGATACTTTTATCTGATGCTTGGGGGAGAAAGTCAATCGTCACCCCATCCCCATAACCATATTGATACGTCACGAGACCGGGCGGCAGAACAAGATCCTCCTCCGGATTCAGCACGCGGCAGACAACCATTCCTGGATGATGCATTTGAAGCATCTCCGAGAAATCCTCCACAGTTCCAAGTCGGACCTCCGAGTGCTCACCATAATTAGCCTCGAGGACAGGAACTGCCGCAGCGTCTGGCGTCCACACGATTCTTCGGTGAGTTGGATCTTCGGGATAGAAGGCAGCAGCGACCTGGCCAGGTGCATCTTCAACGAATGTGACAATTTGGGCTCGCTCTTCTTGGTTTAATGATTGATGAGATACCGTGCGGAATGTCAGAGGATCACAATAATCTTCAGCAGTAATAACTCGGGTGCCATATTCGAGTCCTACTGCCATATTTGGGCTCGGAACTAGGTCAGGATTAGCATTCAGAACTTCCACGTAGCGATGAGCCCCTCGGGCTGTAATGTGGCTCACAAGAAAAGGCCGAGCAGCGGGACTTAGTATTTCAGAAATACCCGGGTGCATAGTCAAGGTGCTAGGGTGTATAAGGGTGTGGTCAATGTCGAACAGTGCCACCTTTATCTCTGCCATCGTACCTCCGAATAAGTAGTCAGGACATATAATCAGATTTTTGGGCACTTGACAACCTACTGGGCGACTATTAGAATCATAAAGTTAGTTATAAAGCGATCGAGTTCCAGTCACGACGGAACGAGCTGAGTGCAAAAATGCACTACGGAAGCCAAACCGTAAAATCAAGCAACCGTTGTCGCGAAGATCCGTGGAGCCGGTACCAAGAGCCTTTGAGTAGTAATACTTTTGGGAATAAGGATGGGACCGCGGGAGGTCCTTTTTTTGGTATCTCTCGTTCCTTAGATAAATTACTGTTCTATTTAAATTTAATCTAAGGAGGCCACCATGATTCGAGATATTAGACCAACTCGGCCTAACCCCGAGTCAGAAAATCCCCAGGAGGATGCCGAGATCTTTGAAAAATTTCGGCGCACTAAAACAAAAGTAGCTATCCAAAAAGACGGTGAACTTACCGACATATCGCGTACCATTTTAGCGAATAGTTACGGTATTGTTGTGCCGACTAAAGATACTAAGAGTAAGCGGCTTGTCGGCGTTTCGGAAGATGGTGAGTGCGGATTTGTGTACGCACGAAATAAAAGCATATGCGATTTAGTGGCCAATGGGGCCGTAGACATGGCGGTCGTAGGTACTGATCGGCTTATTGAAGATGGGGTTGAAGACCGAGTGAATATCGTAGCCTCTTATAAATACGCCTACGCGTGGCCTCTTATTCTTGCAACTCGTGCCGACAGTGGTATCACGGACCCAGGACAAATACGAAGAATCGCGACCCAATACCCCGTTATCACTGAGCGCTATTTCGCTGCCATGGGTGTTGAGGGCTTGGATATAATTCCAACTATCGGAGGGACTGAATTATATCCATATCTCGACTATAATGGGCCTGTAGATGCGGTCGTTGATATGTCAGTTACCGGTCGTTCATTACAAGCGCATAATTTGCTGCCTTGGACGCCCAGTATAGGGGACATATATCCTGTTTTAATTCAAAGTAAAGGAGAACAATATCAAAATGCGTAAGTTTCAAATCGGTGTCATGGGTTCGGCGGCTGACCTTAATTATGCGAAAGATTTGGAGATCGCGGCGGAAAAGGTCGGCGAGCTTATTGCCGAACAGAACGGCATACTTGTCTTTGGTGCTGAAAAGGACTGCGACTCGCTTTCTACTGCAGCATGCCGAGGAGCAAAGAAAAACGGCGGACTCACCGTGGGGATTACCTATGGCAAAGGTAAGGATATCTGGCAAAAAGACGCTGACGTCATCATCCCAACCGGCCTCGAACGCGGTGGCGGTCGTGAGCTAGTACTCGCGCTCGGGTGCGATGCGATAATCGCAATCAGCGGAGGTTCCGGTACTTTGACTGAAGTTGCCATCGCGTATCAGGCCGATATCCCGATCATTATGCTTACGGGCTTGGGCGGTTGGGCAGATAAGCTTGCGGGCCAGTATCTCGATGCGCGTAATCGCCAGATGGCGCACGCAGCCGAGACTCCGGAAAAAGCAGTAGAAATTGCGTTTCGTGAGGCGGCTAAATACAGAGAGCGTCATGCCTAATACACCGATTTCCATCTTATCTACGCGCACAAAAGATGTACTCGTGGACGAAAGTGGGCAAGTTCTTAGCACTCAGGAAGGAGGTCCGGCGCTCTTTATTTCCCAGGCGTTCCAGGCAGAGAACGTGCCACACAGAAGCTTTGAAAACGAAAAGTTAGTCGTTGAGATTCTCGTTACAAAAACCGGGGAATTTGGCAAGGTACCTATACGGCCCAAAGTTGCTCAGCCTAAACCCGGCGAGCTTACAGACTGGACAATAATCTCCACTGTTCTGGACGAGTGGGATCTTTTCTCTGCAGAGAACCTCCCGGCACATTTATTTTTAGACCTGCAAGGATACGTCAGAGATGGCGACGATTTCGGTAAAAAGAAGTATTGGAAGCAAATTGGCAAGCTGGGCGATAAGATATTTTGTATAAAGAGCACACGCGAGGAGATGGCGTACATACCTGACGGCGTTCTCAAAGATCAGAAAAATCGACTTCTCGTCATAACGGACGGTTCAAAGGGGACTGAGATTTTTAGCCAAGGAATACGATACCGCATCCCCACAAAGGCTATCAAGAAGCTGAAGAATACTATTGGTGCTGGCGATACCTTCCTGGCGTATTTTGTAGCATCTCTATACAAAGGCCTTGGCGTCGAGCAAGCCGGTGAGTACGCGAGAGATAGAACTCATGCATTCCTGCTCAAGAAACTCAAAAACACCTAAATAACTTCTTGTGGTAAGATACATCCATCATGGCTGAAGCATTTCCTATTCCAAATGACAAACTAGCACTCTTTGATATTGACGGAACCATCATCAATGCAGGATATAAGATCACAGACCCAGCAATCTACTCTGCGGTTCAAGAAGCGCAAGATGCAGGATGGACGCTGGGGCTAAGCTCCGACAGTCCGTACGAAGGAATGCAAGCTTGGAGTAATAAGCTTGGCATGAATGGACCAATCATTGCAGAAAAAGGAGCGTTAGTTGATCATGCTGGATACCCCGTTTTTGATGAAATAGATGCCCTGGAATATAAAAGAGCAAGGGACAGACTTCGGGAACATTTTCAGGATATCGGTGTCTCTACTTGGGAGGGCAATCCCGCCGACGCACTCCGCGATGAGGTTCAAATAGGGCAGCCCGACACGTCCGTCGTCCTACTCAATAATCAACGCCGTTGCAGCCTAAGTATTTTCGTTCGCAAGATTGACTCATGCGGCAATATAACCATTGACGAAGACTTTACCAATCTCATGTCCGACGAAGCTCGTGGCTTCTATCCACCTTTTGCCGACGATCTAGAAGAAGACCTCAATCACGATCATGGATTACTTATTGTTGCGCGCAAAGGCATAACAAAGCGACTTGGAACGAAGCGACTTATGCGAGAACTTGGCACGGGCCAGGTAGCTATGGTTGGCAATTCTATAGCGGATTATGTGGGCAGCGACATTGCTCTTCATTATGCCGTATCCAACGCAACAGAAGCGCTGAAGGAAAAGGCAGATTATATTGCAGCTTCGCCATTAACATCAGGCGTCGTAGAAATACTACAAAGCTTCTCTAGCGCAGCTTAACAGTAAGCCGTCCGAGTATTGCCTGTTTGGATGGGTCAATAAATTGCACCTGTCTTTCAGTACCCAGTTCAAAAACTTTACATGCTTCGTTGAGGCTAGGCAGGCAAGAAATAGTTTGGCCCGTTTCTGAGGCAACATATGATCTAAAACTCGTGTACGCCGTGACGTCAGACATGTACACAGCCTGCGCCAGGTGTCGATATCGTGCTCTATACTTTTCAGGGAAGATCTGTTCTGTGGTTGAGAGATATGCTGCCGCTTCCTCTTCGGGGATTCCCTTATAGCCTTTCAACGTACCTCCGAGGACATCGTGCCCGAGTAACAATCGTATTGCTTCTCTTTCATCCTGCCCCAAAACATCTTCGGATACTGCCGAAAAAAGATTACCCATAACCGCCGCGTTATACCGTGCTTGTTCTTGCCGTTTTCCGCAATGTGCGATACAGAGCGACTTGCCGATATCTTGCAAAAGAAGGGTCGTGCGTAGGAGCTTCAGCTCATCTGGATCAGGGAAATTCTTGGCATAATCTGCTTCAAAGCCGTTCATGACGGCTTGCGTATGCTCATGAAGTCGGTATCCTTCGCGCACCCCTGTACGCCCGCCCAAAAGAGTTGCTAAAGTCGGCGACACATCTGCCAATTCACAAACTACTTGATAGGTATCGGGTGATTGGGGCAATGCGAAATCTTGGATAAGCGCATCGAGCGCACCATTCTCCACAAGCGCTTCATCTGTGGCAAGACATCGCAAGACATCGCTTGCAAAATTGGGAGACAACTCCCTCGGACCGCTCAGTGCACTATGCGGCAATGGCGCAAATCTCTCAGAAAACTCCACGGTTAATGATCTCCCAAATATGGTGGAAGCACCTCGTGATCCATATAGTGCTGCAAGTCATCCCGTGTTATAGCTAAGTTGCCAGTGGGCAATATTCGAGCCTTATATTCCTTGTAGAGCTCCGTGCTCAAACCAGATACTGCCAAAGTCGATGCGCGAGCACTAAGCTCATGTTCACCATCCTGCGCTGCGGATTCTGCAAATGCATGCAGTGCCATGGCGCCATATAATTGAAGGCTGGGATTATCCTTTTGCGCGAGAAGACGCTCATGTTGGGCCAAGAAATTTTCGCGGCCTGGTGGCAAAATTCTATTGTAGTCATATGCGAACTCGCCCCGGACAACGCCGCTCGTTATTGCATTCCGCGGTGCTAATGTCAACATTTCCGAAAGGTAATCGGCCATGTACGCGGTTTGCTCGGTACTTGGGAGTACGCTGCCTCTCAAGATCTCAACCACAGGCTTAGGGTCGTTGAAGGAAGCGGAGACTAAGTTACCAGCCTCTTGCATCGGATAGAATTTACCGCCACGAAGTGCGTACTGAGGAATGGCAAGTGGTTCAATAACATCAAGAAAAGCAGGTGCAGGATAGTCCCCGACCGCGTGCCCGTCACCATCGTCGCAGTAATACATCCCAGCTATGCTATCGAGGCTCACGTCTATCTCGTTGTACAAACGCCGAGCATGAAGCGCATGCATCATTTGCTCGGTAGGGCGAACCTCGTCTAGCCGTGGTGCAAATCTTGAGTGCACAACTCCTTGACTCACACTCGTCGTGGCATCATAGGGGAAGGCATGACTCACCGTACCCGAGCCAATGATGACCCCCCAGTTGCCATAGAGATTAGCGCTGCTATCGCCCTCCATAACACTTGAGCCACAGACAATCTGGCCAGGACGCAACAGTATGTCAAAAAGCCTTACGCCCTTGAATGCCTTAGTATCGAGGGGACGAAATGGCCCAAGATTTCCATAGGTGCGGATGGCACTTACGAGTGCCACGTCATGGTCTTCTGCCAAAGCCTGAACATCGAAAGCACGCATGTCTTCTTCGTGATACCTAGCCATTTGGTCGTAAAAATCAGCGCCGATCCGCCTTACTTCATCTGGATTCTGTGCCAAACGTGCGTCCCACGCATCTTGCGTAGCCTGTTGCATATCTGCAGGAAAATATTGCTTAGCGTACGCTGCTAGTTCATGACGGCTCATATAGTCTCTTCCATTATACGTTCAATGGCAGCCCGGGGGCCGGATGCCATATTTTTCTTAGAATTCTGTCTAACACTCTGTTTATCTCTCATAGGGTAAAAGACTTTTACGAGGCCATTGAGAGGGCGAAGGTCCTTCCATTCCAACTCATGACCAGCAGACCTTTCAAGTGAGCGCCAAAAACCATAGGCCGTGTTGAGGCTGAGTCTCCGGATGTCGGCAGAAAACTCTGGCGTCATGTCTGGCGCATGTAAATCAACTTGCCAAGGATAGTCTCCGGTTATTGCGTCGACAGCCATGAGAATGTGGTCGCCGGGAGCGCCAGCGACCCGTGGTTTAGGGGCAGACTGTTCACCCGCAGATATCATACGCGACCAGCCGATGACCCGCCCACCAAGTGTGGGCAGTAGGTCCGTTGCATCCATGTATTTAGCAGGCGTTTCTTCAAACGTGTGAAGGGCGCTGGCTAGTACACCACCGTCTGCGAAGCGCTTGGCAGCCTGGGCGTTAAGTGTACCCGTTATGATAGTCAGCGTAGTGTCCTGATTGCCCGTGAAATGTCCGAAGCGCTCGATAAGACTACGGCCAGAATTTGCATAGTCTTCAACCACTGCCACGTCAGTTGCGCTACCCTGCGAGCGGACTAAGTCCGCCACTTCTTGCACCTGTTGCTCCAACGACTTACCGGCACCATTGTTTCCAGAACGATAGGTGCTGAATCGATTAATATACCCCCGCGGGTTGTGTTCAAGATCAATAACGGGAGTACCCGGCCCGACAAGTGACGCCCTGGTCTCCTGAAATACATAGTCGGTTTTTGCGACGTCTACGAAGGCCGGGTCAAGAGCAACAACAACTGTGTGACGCCCCAGTAGCTCAGAATCGGTTCTAAACGCGTCAACCCTTTCGTTCAAGGCAGAACGAGTTTCACGTGCATCCAACATGGTTATTGGGCGTGCGAATCGATCCTCCATAAGCGATTGGAGCTCATTATCCGCAGCATCATACCAAGTGCTGATGTCCTCTGAGAGAACTATGCCTAAGGCTTCTGCGGCAGTCTTGTGACGAAGCGACATGTCGGCGTGGATAATAAAACCCGGATCTTGGGTTAAGTCTGCGTCGAATAGAGAAGGAGTTTCTTTGCCTGAAGTCATCGATCGAATTTTAAACTAAAATGTAATAATTGCAATGGTTCACCCCTAAAGAAACGTACACATTAGCGCACCTAACAGTTTCCGGGTCTTGAATTCCTGTAACGTATGATACAATTTTTATAATATGTCCACTTTTGAAACCACCACACCATACGTTGTATCAGCAGATGTCGCTGGCCTATTCAAAGAGTGGGCTCATCGAGAAGGATACCAAGCTCCATCGGACCAGTATTTTAATGACCTTACCATTGACCTCAAAACTAGGCTTATCGCCGACACCGGCGCGTCCGTTGAGATTGTGGATGAGGCGGAACTACGGGATGGAATAGGCCGTTCCATGGCTCACAGCCCGTACCCAGTCATTTCTCTTGATAGGGCATACATTAGCAAAGGTGATCCCCGAGTCGCTGGTTATATAGATATGACACGTGCAGTTAATGAACGCCACGAAGGGGTAGGTATTTTTCCTCGTCCTGGTTTTGCGTCCGTTGAACAACAAATTGAGGCACTCCGTACGCGCGAGGAGTCACCTATAACTCTTGTCGATGATGTTATTTTCAGCGGTGAAGGCATCGTTGATCTTGCACGAAAGCTCCGCGACGTTAATCGACCCGTAGCCCAAGTAATTGCAGGGATCGGCATTCGTGAAGGAATACAAAAGCTTGAGGATGATGGCGTAGAAGTTACGTGCGTACGCACCTATGAGGACGTCATGGACGAAGTTTGTGAACGAGATTTCTTGGCTGGCGTTCCTATGTCTGGGCGTACTATCATTAGCGACAATGGCGAGCGATGGAGCGCACCATATTTTGAGCCATTTGGCAATGCAGAAGGTTGGGCCTCCATACCAGCTAGAACGGCTCAACAGTTCTCACGCTTTTGCTTGGAACAATCGATAGAGCTTTGGCACGAAGTAGAGCATCTATCAGGTCGTCGAGTTCCAGCCAACGAGATTTCGCGCCGTATCAAATTGATTGATGGAGACCATTCAGTCGTTACCGCGCTACAACGTCATTTATAGATAACGAAGCAAGGGGGATAGTGCTATGGCAGCAGAGCAGGGGCCAATGTCAGGTTTTAGGGATATGTTAGCAGAGCAGATGCTTCCGCGTCAGGATATGATCGGAACGATTCAAGGCGTATACGAGGGCTACGGCTTTACTCCACTGAAGACTCCAGCCATTGAACGGTTGGCGACTCTTACCGGCAAATACGGTGACGAGGGCGATAAGCTCATGTACAAATTTGCGGACAATGGCGGTCGCATGGTTGCTCTCCGTTACGATCAAACTGTCCCACTTGCTCGCGTGGTTGCCCAGCACGCCGGACGCTTGCCAGTTCCATACAAGAGATATGCTGTCGGTGAAGTTTGGCGTGGCGAAAGCCCGCAAGCCGGCCGATATCGTGAATTTACCCAGTTTGATGCAGACACCGTAGGGGATCCAGGCGCATCGGCAGATGCTGAAGTTGTTGCAATGATGTCCGACACAATGAGTGCTTTTGGGGTCGATTCACTTATTCGGGTGAACAACCGCCGCATTTTAGATGGCCTCGCAGAAAAGGCAGGAGCAACGACTGAGCGCGAAGGCATTGCCATCATCAGCACTATCGATAAAGTCGATAAGATTGGTGCGCCAGCAGTCCTTGGCCAAATAGAAGAAGGTTTTGGTAGCAAGGCCGCCACACTTGTAAGTGATTATCTTTCGGTTACGGGTACGCCACTCGAGAAGCTCTACCAAATGAACCAGATCCTCAAGGGATCTTCGGCTGTCGAAGAAGGCGTCGAGAATCTTGACCAAGTCTTTAAGATGCTCGAGGCGGCAGGCTACGATCTGGATAAGGTTGTCTTCGACCAAACCATTGCCCGGGGCCTTAGCTACTACACTGGCATTATCTTTGAAACAACGCTGAAAGATGCCCCACAACTTGGTAGCGTATGTAGCGGCGGTCGCTACGACGGCCTCGTGAAATCACTCGGTGGGCCTGACATGCCTGCAGTGGGCACTTCAATTGGCGTTGACCGTTTGTATGACGGCCTACACCTGTTAGGAAAATTGCGTGAAGCAAAGACTACCACCGAGGTGCTGGTAACCAATTTTGATGCCTCTCACGCTCCCGACTATATGCGTGTTGCAACAGCCCTTCGCCATGCCGGTTTACCAACAGAGGTTTATTACCAAGGCGCAAAACTTGGCAAGCAGCTCGGCTTTGCAAGTAAAATGGGCATTCCTCACGTTGTTTTGGTTGGACCTGCAGAGATAGCAAAGGGCGTTGCAATCGTTAAGACGCTGGCTACTGGCGAACAGGTAGAAGTGCCTATCGATCAGCTGCCCGACACGATTAATACACTCCGTCAAGAAAGTTAATTTCTATGGCCTCCAATCTTGACATGGGCAATCTGCCGCCTGTCATCGATCAACCATATCCATTCGTTGCCATCGGTGACCTTTATGAAGTGGCCGCAACCCTCGATTCCTCCGTCCGCCCAAAAGATGTCGTGCATCTCGAAGAAAAGCTCGATGAGATAAAGCGCGAATTCGCGCCGCCAGATTCAACCTTTTACTATACGAACGCCGCTGATCTATCAAGGCGTCTCGAGACCATGGCTGAGGCCGAAGCCGCACGCACTGATAAGAGGGTAGGCGTTGTGCATCTCGACAAATATATAGGTGCATTAAGCTGTGGGGATAACTTATTTCGATTAGACGTCTCCCGAAATACTAAAGACGAACTTGCGCCACGCGTCGGCACACAAACATCCGTAGAAGAGCAGTTGGCGCAACTTTCACGATGGGCAAGCGAAGGAGCATTCTCTGAGGTAGTTCTGGTGGATGACGTTTTGGCGTTTGGAAGTACCGTGCCACCGTTAGTGGAGAGGTTGCGCGAACAAGCTCCTGGAATAGATTACCGATTGCTCGTTGGCATTGCAGCTTCAGGTGGCGTCTTGAGGGGGATTGAAAAGGTTCGAGAAGACACTGGAATTGAGACGGAATATCTCACTCGGGTGCACGCAAGCCCAGCAGTTGAGGGCGGCAGTCGAGGCATGACCATACCGGTCTCGCGAGACCTCACGTTGCTAGGCGGCAAAACTGGAACACACCCAACCGGTGTCCAGCTTTCGTACCCTTATTTCTTGCCATTTGCGAAACCTATGCCTAGCTTGGTCGGACCTGGTAAAGGCGTCGTGGCAGCCGAGTCCCTGTTACCTTTTAACACGACTTTCGCAAATTTTCTGGGCGACAGGCTTGGGCGAGAAGTAACGATAGGTGATATTGTCGACAACTCGTTTGGTGTTCCGCACTCAAGCCTTGAGAGTGTAAAAGACCAGCTCAAGCTGCCTACTGCTAGCACTACTCTGAAGGACTATCTGGGTCACGCAAGGGATATCTTGGAGCGTGAGCAACAAGCCATACTCGACGAGATAGCCGCCTAGCCCCCTTTTGGGTCAGAGCCAACTTTTTGGTAGCAGGGGCCTTCGGGCTCTCGCTACTTATGCTATAATTTAGAAATGACCAGACATGTATCCGCGAACCATACGTCACAGATGCATATCTGCCATTGCCAAAAAATAATATAGGAGAGACGCCGTAAGGTGTCTTTTTGTTTATGCTGATAATCAACAACCAGACTTTGGATTTTGAAGATATTTACCGTGTAGCAGTTCGACAAGAAAAAGTATCCCTTGGGGCAAAGGCAAAAGCCAAAGTAGAAAAAACGCGGGCAGCAATTGAGAAAGCTGTTGCAAATAACGAAATTATCTACGGAGTAACGACTGGCTTCGGAGCATTCAAAAATACTGCCATCTCCCAAAAAGATGTAGCCAAGTTACAAGAGAATCTCATAAAGTCGCACGCAGTGGGAGTAGGTGCACCGCTTGACGAAGAAATTGTGCGTGGCATGATGCTCCTCATGGCAAATTATTTGTCCAAGGGCCATTCTGGCGTACGTGCCACGGTCATTGAGACGCTCTTAGAGATGCTCAACAAAGGCGTCCACCCCGTAATTCCCGAAAAGGGTTCTGTCGGGTCAAGTGGCGACCTAGCACCAAGCGCCCACCTCGTACTTGTGCTGCTTGGAAAGGGCTCAGCGTGCTACAGGGGCACCGAGTATACGGGCGCCCAAGCTATGGCAAAGGCAGGCATTACGCCCATCAAACTGCAGGCAAAAGAAGGCTTAGCCCTCATTAATAATACCGCCTGCATGACGTCGATAGCCTCGGCGTGCATGTATAAGGCCCAGCATTTGCTAGAGGTGGCTGATTGCAGCGGTGCCCTGTCAGCAGAAGCGCTCAGAGCCACCAACGCAGCCTTCGACGAGGACGTTCACCTCCTCAAGCCTCACGAGGGCCAACTGGCAGTCGCGTCTCATCTTCGCACCTTGCTTGCAGGCAGCACCATGATCGACCCTCAAAGAATACAAGATCAGTACTCTGTTCGTTGCATGCCGCAAATCCATGGCGCCGTGCGAGAGGCATTTGCTTACGCAAAAAAGGTCGTCAATACCGAGATCAATAGCGTCACCGACAACCCGCTCATATTTACGGATGGCGAAACCATTAAAGTGGTGTCCGGCGGTAATTTCCATGGCGAGCCTGTCGCAATTGCAATGGATACGCTCGGAATTGCAATGAGTGAATTAGCCAACACTGCAGACCGTCGCATTGCTTCCTTACTCGACGCCGCTACAAACTTTGGCCTGCCTGCTTTCCTAACCGAAAACGGGGGACTCAACTCTGGATTTATGATCTTGCAGTATACCACCGCTTCTCTTGTGTCCGAGAATAAGGTGCTTACTCACCCTGCGTCAGTTGATTCGGTGCCTACGTCGGCAAATGTCGAGGACTTAGTCTCGATGGGGACTATTGGGGCAAGGAAAGCGCATGTCATAATTCAAAATGTCATACATGTTCTTGCCATAGAATGCATTGTCGCCGCTCAGGCTGTGGACTTTAGGCTAAAGGAAAAACTGACACTGGGCAAGGGTACTGCCTCTCTCCATAAGCAAATAAGAAAGCTAGTGCCTTACTTTGCTGAAGACGACGTTTACTACCCCTACATTAATAAGGTAGCAGAGCACATCGTCAAGCAAACATTAGCAACCGCGTAGGCGCCTAGGCTGCACTTACGCATTCAAGGAGTGTCCCTGTTAGACAGAAGAAATCCGTGCATTGATTTGCACGGATTTTGAGGTGTGGTACTTATTGCTGGACTATCTCTTTGATCAGCAAGGTGACAATTGTGGCGTGAATTTGCGATGTATTTTACTAGGCCTCGTTTGTGCCGTCCTGCGCTCTCAATGCTTGGCTGTGCAACAGGGCTTTCTCAGCAGCTCTAGCTACTGTTTCCACAAACTCATAGGCTTGCTCTGTTGTTAATGTTGCAATGCCTTTTGCTCGCCTATCATCTTCGTAGTTAGGATCGCAAAGATAGTTAGCATAGGCTGCTACGTATTCTGGACCTCCATAGTAGTACATGGTTAGCAACTCTGTACCGTCTTCTTTGTACCTACTATAGATATTTCCACTGTAGTGATTCAATGAGGCTAAGGCAGTAAGGCCGTGCTCCTCATCTAGATAATGTCTATGCAGTCGGGCAGCGTCTTCCAGGGCCCTTCCTTCAGGTGTTTGCAGTACCTCTTCGTATAACGTATGGCTAGCTTCGTGCAGGAATCGGTAAGCTACTTCCTTATTAGGGTCGAATTCGTCTGCATCAAATAAAATCCGATGCCTGACCTGCTCGTCCATAGGCTCCGTCCCTAAGTCCACACGGCCGTTAGCGTACGCTCGAGAGGTATAGCGATCAGAATAAAGCGCCAGGGTTTCCATATCAATACCAGCTGCATGCACGGCGCGTGTGCCACTGATGCTAGAATCCTCTAGCGTATATAGAAGACGATCTTTATAGAGGTCTGGGTTCTCCCGGGATAACTCGGGTGTTAGATTGGGTTTATCGAAAGGTTCTCTTGGATCAATGTCCGGGAAAGTCTTAGGCTCATCTTTCTGGTCCTGGGACTGGGCGTGACCTTCAACGTTATACATAATCCGTATTGTAAATGAGGCGTAGGTTATTCTGCAAGGTGGCTTGAAACTATCTGGCTGCGCGAAGAAACCGCTGAATCTCTTTCCTTTACGTACACGAGAGTCAACCAACTATTCTGGCATAGATATAAATTATTGGAGAGAAATATAAAACATCATTCGATACAATGGCATTATGTAATGAAAAATTTACTTGGCAGGGGTAGCAGGACTCGAACCTACGACACCTGGTTTTGGAGACCAGTGCTCTACCAACTGAGCTATACCCCTATGCTTGTGCGAACAGAGATATCATACGGCAAATCGGCAAAAATGTCACGGCTCTGCCGGAGAAATAATAAGATCGCCAAGAGACAAGCACGCGGTAGGGGTTTCCGTTTTGGGCGTAATCTGGTATACCTAGATATACATGTCAAAGTTGCTACCTACGAAGCCATTGTTAATCTTACTATACGGGTACCCGGGAGCGGGCAAAACGTTTTTCGCTCGGCAGCTTTGCGAACACCTACAGGCTGCGCATGTGCAAGGCGATCGGATCCGGGGTGAATTATTTGAAGAGCCACGATTTGATAAAGAAGAAAATCAGGTCGTTGCGCAGCTGATGGATTACATGACAGGTGAGTTCCTGAGCGCCGGGTTGAGCGTGGTGTACGACGCAAACGCTGCTCGTCTCGGGCAGCGCCGGATTTTGCGCGATATGGCACGCCGCGCGCACGCTATCCCGGTACTGGTATGGATGCAGATTGACCCTGATACGGCTTTTGCGCGTACGGCCAAGCGTGACCGCCGCCGTGCCGACGACAAATATGCTATGCCGCTTGACCGAGCCAATTTTGAGCGCCTCGCCGCGGCCATGCAGAATCCGCAAAATGAAGAATATATTGTTGCCAGCGGTAAGCATGCTTTTGGCACGCAGCTGAGCGCTATTGCGAAGTATCTGCGAGAGCAAGGGCTTATCTCTCCCGAAAATGCTGCGAGCAAGGTGGTAAGGCCGGGCCTGGTCAATCTCGTGCCAAATGCCACCAATGGCCGGGTAGACATGGCGCGACGGAATATTGTTATACGGTAACGCCTGTGGCAACTCGACAGGTCGTACTTCCTGAAATCGGCGCCATTACCATCTACAAGCGTCGTGGCAATCGCAGTCTGCGATTGAGTGTCGGACCGGACGGTGCAGTTCGTGTCTCCATGCCGCATTGGCTGCCATATCGAGCTGGCGAGCAGTTTGCATTATCAAAACGTGCGTGGATTACGAGGAATCAGCATCATGCCAGCGCAGCTTTGGAGCACGGACAGCCGATCGGCAAAGCACACCGCTTGGTCTTTGTCTCCAATAATCTGACGAGCCAGGTGCATACCCGTATCGTCCAAAATGAAGTTCGTATCGAGCATCCGGAAGCTGTCATGCCCGACACGCCAAAAGTGCAGCATGCCGCGCTCAAGGCCTCTATACGTGCGCTGCGAAAGGAAGCTGAAGCCTTGCTGCCGCAACGCCTGGCAACTTTGTCCGCACAAACTGGTCTCAGCTACCGCAATGTCAGCGTCAAACAGCTCAAAAGCCGCTGGGGCAGCTGTAGTAGCGCCAAGGATATTACGCTCAACCTATTTCTGATGCAGTTACCATGGCATCTCATCGACTATGTGCTATTGCATGAATTGGCGCACACCAAAGTTATGCGCCACGGTGAACCGTTTTGGCGAGAGTTGGAACAACACGTGCTCCAACCCAAGCAGCTGCGCCGCGAGATCGGTGCATATCAGCCAACGCTCGCGCCACGAGCACCAATTGTGGCATAATGACGGTATGGCAATTAATCTCCTGACCAGTCTGCGCCGCCGCGCGAATGTCGAGCACGAGCAACTGAAGAGTCTCATAAATAGCATGGCCGATGGTGTTATCGCTATCGATCCGCACATGAAGATTGTGATAAGCAACGGCGCCGCCCAGAACATCTTAGACAGCAACACGTCACTTCCTGGCAAAGATCTGACTGACATTTTCCGGCCACAAGACAAAAATAATCAGCCGATTGATGCCACCGAACTGGTGCGCGGCGTTCACACGTCCACCGTCCGGCGCGACCTCAGCCTCAAGTATGCGGATGGTAGCGTCATCGATCTGTACGTTAGTATTGCACCGGTGCGTCTGGGATACGGCCAGAGCGGTACGCATGGCTTTGTTTTGCTACTGCGTGACATTACCCGCGAAAAATCGCTCGAAGAAGAACGCGACGAATTTATCAGTGTGGTCAGCCACGAGCTGCGGACACCGATTGCAATTGCCGAGGGCAATATTAGCAACGCGCAGTTTATGATCGAAAAGAGCGGCGACACGGCGCAAATCAAAACGGCCCTCGCCCAGGCACATGACCAGGTGATCTTCTTGGCATCCATGGTCAACGACCTGGCGACGCTGTCGCGGGCTGAGCGCGGCAAACTGGAAGTAGCAATCGAACCGATTGATGCCGCCGCACTCATCCAAAACCTCGCAAAAGACTACCACGACGATGCGACCGCAAAAAGCCTAACCATTACGGCAGACGTCCCGGCGGAGCACCTTGAACCTCTGCAATCCAGTTCGCTCTACGTCCGGGAAATTCTGCAAAACTTTATCACCAACGCCATCAAGTACACTGATGCGGGCGGCGTTACTATCAGCGTGCAACCCGCCAGCAAAGGCGTTATGTTTGCCGTCAAAGACACCGGCTTCGGTATCAGCAAAAGCGACCAAGAAAAGATTTTTGACAAGTTCTTCCGTTCTGAAGATTTTCGTACCCGCAAAACAAGCGGCACCGGCTTAGGGCTATACGTCACGATGAAGCTAGCCGCATTGCTCCATGCTGATATTTCTGTAGAGAGCCAGCTGGATCATGGCTCTACGTTTTCGATCTTTATCCCAAACCTCCGCTAATAAAGCGGGCTAGTCTACTTCTGGCAAGTGTGGGATAACATGCATGGCCGGGACAGAGACGTTGCGGCCTTTCCACTCAACGGTAGCAAATTCGTATCGCCACATAGAATAGTGCAACAAACCGAGATCGATAAGCACCACGAAGGGCAGGGCGACAAGGCCAAATGACCAAGTGTTGACCCGAGTACTCACGGCGATTAGTTCATAGGTTGCGACAAGCATAAAGCTCGCTATGAGGATGAGCAGGTGCGCCCCGGGATGCATTGCGTGCATCCAAAACCCAGCAACGCTCAGACCAAATGGCAACAACAAGAGCCCGAACTCGACGAGTGCCGTAACAAAAACATTCTCTGGCCGGCGGTGCAATTGCGGGTAGCGCGTGCGGATGGCCGTTGCGCGCTGGTCGGCCGCTAGCTTCGTGCTCTCGAGTCCCAGCGTCGTGCCGGCGCGCATAAAGCTATAGCCATCGCTCAGGGCCAGCCGCTTCGCAAAGTACGCTTCTGGAACGATTGACCGCGCTACCGCCTGCAAACCGCCTGCCTTTTTAAGCGCGTGGGCAGTAATCGCCCAGCAGCTGCTCAGCACAGGGGGCCGATGGAGCAGCCTGCGCGGTGGAGCTAACTCCCACCAGTAACGTGCCGCCTGGATCAAAGCAAACCGAGCCATGGCAATGGGGTGGTGCTCCGGCAAAATACTGACCATCTGCTTGTCACGGCTGTACATGAACGTAATCATCTGGCGCAGCGTATCCGGCGCAAAACGCACGTCAGCACCGCAGAACACAATGACTTCACCACTCGCCTCGGCCGCTAGCCGCGCATAAGCTTGATTTTTCGGCAACCAAGTGTCTTTGGGCGGCTCGCCCAGGATAAACCGCACGCCATCATGGGCGAAACTCCGGATAATCTCTGGCGTCCGCCGCGTTTGGGAGCGATCATCTAAAACAATAATCTCTAGCTTAGGATAATCACTGGCGATAACGCTTTCGAGACAGTTTTGGAGGTCCTCGGTTTCGTTGCGCGCCGGGATGGCAACGGTTATTGCCGGCAGATCTCGGTCGTCTATGCGCTCCAGGTCTGACGGCCACACCGTGCGGTGTAACCGCCGGACTGTCGCCGCCAATAACACCAGCGCCGCTCCGGCCTGCACACAAGCGATTGCAAGCCAGACCCCGGGAAGCTCAAGCTGCTGCCGCGCCCACAACACCCACAGCCCGGCAATCACCCCTTGGTAGCCAATGAGCACCAGCGCCGTCCGCCGCGTTGCGCGCCGTAAATATTCCTCATGCATTCGCCCCTCGACTACGCGCAGATTGTTTAAAATACGGTACAAGCCAAGGCCGAGCAGCAGCAAGCTCCACACATCAAATCGCCACACCACGATCGCCGCACTTGCAAAGCCGTTACATACAACCGTCACGGCCGCAACCACCTTGCGTATCTGCCAAACGCCAGGCAATAAGTGCAGTAGTAGCTCCAGTAGGACAGAAGCAGCGAGTAGCGCAATCACAAGCGTCATGCTCACACTATACCGCATACTACGATGAATCATACAGACGTATCAAAGGTAACTCAGATTTCGCGCCGTTTGACATCGTAACCTAGATTGGCTATACTTGACACCAGTCCAGAAAGTCTACATATTAAGTAGGCTTTTTTAATAGGAGACGCGGTGGCAGACGAACAAACAACTCCAGCACCCAGGCGGTTTCGCAAAGTCGAAACGGTGCGTGAGCAGGCCGAAAAAGCCTCGGCTCGTGAAGAAAAAGGCTACGAACGGCCACGATCAGTGTTTTGGCGCGGTTTTACTGCGCCGATCCGTGCTTTGGGAAGGGCACTTAAAAAATTGGGGCACCTGCCGCCACTCAGGCAAATCGGCCACGGCCTTCGCTGGTTTGCTCGGTTGCGCGTCGTACGATTTATTGCCAAGATCTTGTTGCTGCCCTATTTCTACAACAGTTGGCGCGAACTGCGCCAGGTGACCTGGCCAACACGGCGAGAATCACGCCGTCTCACTACCGCCGTAGTGCTCTTTGCGCTTGTTTTCGGACTGCTAATCGCACTCGTCGATTATGGATTGGATAAGTTATTTAAACAGGTATTACTCAAATGAACGTCAAACGTTACGACGCAACCAAACAATGGTACGCCATTCACACATATAGCGGCTACGAAGAAAAAGTTGCCGAAAGTATTCGCCAGCGCGCCGATTCATTGGACATGAAAGACAAAATTTATCAGATTCTGGTACCAAAAGAGAAGATGATTGAGATCAAAAACGGCAAACGCCGTGTTGTTGAAAAGCGCATTTTCCAGGGCTATGTCCTGGTGCAGATGAAGATGAGCGAAGACGCATGGTACATTGTGCGCAATACACCGAGTGTCACCGGGTTTGTGGGCAGCGGCACCGAGCCGACCCCCGTTAGCGATGAGGAAATCGAGAAAATCCAAAAGCGCATGGGTCTGGAACAGCCCAAGCACAAGATGGACTACCGCTTGGGTGAAGTCGTCAGCATTATCGACGGACCGTTCAAGGGCTTTGATGGGGCGATTAACGAGATTGACGCCGCTAAGGGCAAGCTGAAGGTCCTCGTTAATATGTTCGGCCGCGAAACTCCGGTGGAGCTGGACAGTTTACAGGTCAAGCGGGTTTAGTTTCAAGCACGTAAGCGAGCGGCTCTATGCACAATACCCGTAGTAACGCCGAAACGTGCGGCAACTCCAAATCATACAGAAATCCTGCAAGCGAAAGCTGTGCTTTAGTCGATGCCTACCTCGAGCCTACGGATAGGCAAACAGCCGCAGCGACAACCTGCCGCGACTGTGGATCTGTTATTCTTCTAGGGTATTCAGGATCGTCCCAAATACCACGGCCATATACAGATGGAAGTTGTCGATTTCTTGATCAAACAGAGCTCCAGAAAACCGACAGCACAATAGACAATCCGCCAGCGATGTTGTAGAATACATCTGTTACGCACTACTAAAAGGTAGGGGAGCGACGAGGCTTCTAAACTCTGTTGCTCGAAAAGGAGATCAATCAATGGCAAAAGCCGTTAAAGCAAACTTGAAAATGAAAATCCCAGCCGGGCGCGCTAGTGCAGCGCCACCCGTTGGCAGCACGCTCGGTCAGCACGGCGTGAACATGATGGACTTCATCAACCCGTTCAACGACCAGACCAAGGACATGCAGGGTGCAACCGTGACCGCTCACATTACGGTCTACGAAGATCGCACCATGAGCTTCCGCGTCGTGGGTATGCCTACTGACGACCGCATCCGGGCTGAACTCGGCATCAAAAAAGGTTCCGGCAAACCCAACAGCGAGAAAATCGCCAAAAAGCTGACACAAGCGCAGCTGACCAAGATCGCCGAAGACAAAGCTGCCGACATGAACACCGATGATATTCCCGCTGTCATGAAAATGGTCGCAGGCACCGCCCGCTCGATGGGCGTGGAAGTAGAAGCGTAGGGCTATGGGCGAACGTCTCAATCGAGGTTCTGGTCAGGAATCCAACGAACTCTACGATGACGTGAGAGAGACTGAGGCAGTAGATCCGACCACTGGTAACCGACCAGTCAGAACTCCTGAATGCGCCCCTTTGGCCGTTGAGCCGCAACACCACCTTACGTGGCCAAGTGACGAGCAGTCCGTAGCTGCTCCTGACTTTAGGGAAGATGTAGGCGTGGCCGACCCAGGGGTGATTAATCCACAACCCCAAGCCCCAGAGCCGCGTGCGTTCTGGATTGATGGAGTTTACGACGCGTTCTAGAAAATCTTAAAAATAATTGTGGGAGACGAGAACCGTCGCTTGCACCACGAAAGGAAAGTATTATGGCAGCAGCCAAAAAAGCAACCGAAGAAAAAGAGATCAAAGCCGTAGAAGCTGCTCCTGAAGCTGTAGCTGAAACGCCGGTTGAAGAAAGCAAACCGGCAAAAAAAGAAGCGACCGCCAAAGCCGGCAAGCGCAGCGCCAAAGCCCTGCATGAGGCTGAGGCCGAAGAGGCCAAAGAAGAACGCAAGGCCCACAAAGCTGAAGCAGACACCGAAGCCGCCGAAAAGCCAAAGCAGCATGCCAACCCAACACGTACACGTTTGGAGCGCCAGGGCAAGAAATTCCGTGAAGCCGCCAAGCTGGTCGAGAAAGACAAGCAGTACACACTCGCAGAAGCGCTGGAGCTGGCTACCAAAACCAGCCCCGTCAAGTTTGATGCTAGTGTCGAGCTGCACGTCAACCTCAACGTTGATCCGCGCCACGCCGACCAGAACATCCGCGACAATTTGGTCTTGCCTGCAGGTACCGGCAAGACAGTGCGCGTCGCTGTGCTTGCCGACGTTGACGATGCCGACAAGGCCACCAAAGCTGGCGCCGATATCGCTGGCATCGAAAATCTTCTCAAAGAGCTCGACAAAGGCACGATCAACTTTGACACCCTCATTGCGACACCATCGCAAATGCCCAAGCTTGGCAAATACGCACGCACCTTGGGTCCACGTGGCCTCATGCCAAACCCCAAGAGCGGCACTGTAACAACCGACGTCGCCAAAGCCGTCAAGGAAGCTAAGGCAGGCCGCGTTGAATACCGCGTCGATAGCACTGGTATCGTACACCTCAGCGTAGGCAAGGTAAGTTTTGGGACGCAGAAGCTCGAGGAAAACACTCGTGCTGTGCTGTCGAACATCAAAGGCAACAAGCCTGCAAGCGTCAAAAGCAACTACATCAAGGCAATCCACCTGGCTACAGCCATGGGACCTTCGATCATCGTTGCGACAAACGAAGCATAAAAGCATCCAGTCTTCGATTAAACAGCGCTTCTACACCAGAAGCGCTGTTTTTGGAGCGTTAACTCAAACCTGCCTTCTCAGCATACAACCAAACCACGAGAAGAGCGCCAAGCGACCGCGTGGTTATTACTGGTTGCACTACATAAGCCGGCACAACTATTACTCCTCAATAAACCCACCGGACTGATGAGTCCAAAGCTTTGCGTACAGCCCCTTAGCCCGTAGTAGTTGCTTATGCGTACCTTGTTCCACGATCTTGCCGTCGTCCAACACTACAATTCGGTCCATTCTCTGGATAGTGCTCAGTCGGTGGGCAATGACCAGTGCTGTGCGGCCGTTCATCAGCTGCCACAGCGCATCCTGGATCAGCACCTCGCTTTCGCTGTCAAGCGCCGAGGTCGCTTCGTCGAGCACAAGAATTGGCGCGTCCTTCAAGATCGCCCGGGCAATTGCAACTCGCTGGCGCTGGCCGCCCGACAATTTCACGCCGCGTTCACCAACGATCGTATCGTAGCCGCCCTGCATCTTAGAGATAAATTCATCAGCGTGCGCCAACTTTGCCGCACGCTTAACCGCCGCAAGCACGGCAGTCGGCTGGCCGTAGGCGATGTTTTTCCGGATGGTACGATGGAACAGCAGTGGCTCCTGCGGCACATAAGCGATAGATCGCCGAAGGCTCGCTTGCGTCACAGCAGCTACGCTCTGTCCATCAATCGTAATCTCACCGGCTTGAATATCGTCGAACCGCAGTAGCAACCGCGTGAGCGTGGATTTGCCACCGCCACTTGGCCCCACAAGCCCTACTTTCTCACCCTGTTTTACAACCAGGTTAAGGTCCGAGAAGATACCACGGTTATTAGCAGAATCAGGATAGGCAAAGTGAACACCTGTGAATGCGATTTCGCCGCCGCGCATGTTGATCGATCGTGCCCCCGATGGATCCCGGATCTCGGGCGTCTCCTCAATGATCTGTGTCATGGGCGAAGCCTCAAGCAAGGCTTCCTCGATGTTGCGAAACAATATGTTGACCTCAAATAGGCGATTGCCCAGCGTGACGGTAAAACTAAAGGCAAAGATACCGATGCCAAGTAGTGTCCGGTCGTGCTGCACAAGACGTACGATGGCAAAAATCAGCAACGCCTGCAGTGCAGCCAACACAATCAGGCGCGTGTTGCCATTTACCGACATACGGCGCCAATCTTTGATGCGAATATCGGTCAGTACCGCACTCAAGCGTCGATGTTCCTTTAGCTCGTAGTCCTCGCGACTAAACATCTTGGCAGTCTGAATATTTGTGACCGTATCAGCAATGTGCGCCGTAGTCGCCTTGGAGGCTTTTTGGCGGGCGGCACGCCGCGGCGCCATCCGGCGGCTGTCCCGAACGCCCAACCCCATAATGATTGCCGTAATGAGCGTGATGTATAGTCCGAGCATCCAAGACTGGGTAAAGATAATCGCTGAGCCGATCACCAGCGTCACACTGAGCGGCAAAAGCGAGGTAGCAATTGCGTCGTAGAGCTTTGCGTATGCCAGCGGGAAATCAATCGCATCGGACACTAGTTTGCCGCCGACGTTGCTTGTGTGAAAGCCAACGCTACGCGACAGTAATGTTGTAAGCGCCAGTTCTTGCATGTCACGCTGCGTTAACGCTTGGTACTTCAGCAGAGCCGGATGGCCAATACGATTACAAACCAAACCGCCTGCTCCGGCAATCAGCAAGAGATAAAAATAAGGCCTGGGTTGGCCGTGCGGCAAGGCAAGTGCTCCGAGGGTTTTGCCAATACAAAGCGGTGCGACAACACCGGAAAGTAGCACGCCGGCAGGAAACAGCATTCCCATAGCTAAAAGGCGTCGGTACGGCACACCGGTACGCCAAAAAAGTCGCAGCGACTGGCGATCGATGGTGCTCGTCTGGCTGCGACGTACTGTTTTTTTGGACCTCTTAAAGAACATAGATACTCCTTTTTTGTGTTTGTTTTGCTCCAAAGCCTCTCACAGCTTATGCTTAGCATAGCACTGCAGCGACACGCCGCTCGATGTAGTAATTACAATCTCAAAAAAGATATCAACTTTGTCTGGGTTGCCAGTCTACGAGCTAATTCTTGACCTTCATAGCCCGATTGAGCGCATTCATCGCCCGGGTAAAGCCACGAACCCCGCCACGGTATGCGATGTACCGGCCGCTCCACTCTGGCTGATACTTAGCCTTAAACCGATGCAAGCCGCTAAAAGAATAAAAGCGGTCGCCGTTGGCGTACACAAATCGCAGCGCACTATCAACCACCGAGCGCTCTTCATCCCGGTTGTCCAGTCCAGCCAGCGGGCAAAGTCCAAGATTGAGCTGGTGGTATCCGTGATCTTTTAAGTGCTCGATGAAACGCATAAGCAAATAGTCATTGCTGTTGCCCAAAGCTTCATGCGTATGTCGTAACAGATCAAAATTTGCCTCTTCATGACGATACGACGGGATTTGGTTGATAAACGCCTGAATGGTCCCGGCAGCATCGCGCAGTACCATGAGCTGCGATTCCTGCATATACTGTGGCGCAAAGTAGCCCATCATAAACTTCCGCTCAGTGCGGCCGGGCTGGCCCAGCCAATCGTTGGAGATCGCCTTCAGGCGGCGCAAAATCGCATCGTTGTGCGGTGGCAGAAGCATCTCAACGGTATAGCCCTGCTTCTCAAACTTATTACGAATTTGTCGAAAGTATTTCTCGCCCTTCACATTCGCGTCAAATGCAGTCAAATCAAGCACCGCCTCTTCACCGATTTTTTGCAGACTAAAACCGTGCCGTTTGTACAAATCACTGTGTTGCGGCTCGGTATGAACAAACGCAACCGCCCAATCGTTGGTGCGGCAAAACTCGTCAAAGTCGGTCAAGAGCTGCTCAAAGGCGGTCGGGTCGCCAAATGGATCGCCGACGACAAGCACGACACCTCGGCGCACGCCATAGGCTACACCGGCAGTGTGTGCATGATTAAAAAAGTAGAGCTTATCATGCGGCCACAGTTTGAAAAAATCTTCGCTACTAGCTGGATAGCGTTCTAAAAGAGTTTGGGCAAGAACACGGTTGGCAGACTGATCGGTAAAACGGGCGCGGATGGGCTGGAACAGGGCCGCAAAAGCGTACGCCACCGTGCCAACACTAATAATCGACAGCGAATCCAAAAAGATTTTGGCGCGGCGTGTGTAGGGAATAAGTTGGTGTGTTGTTGTCAGGCCAAATTGATCGATTGTGCGGTGAAGGGCGTCGGTGGTGCTGAGTTCTTGATGAAAATCGCGCTTGTCGAACAATAAGAATCCAATAACTCCATAGCAAAGCGCCGCAAACAGCACGATTGCGATGCTCCGCAGCGATAAGGCAAAGCTCCGCACGTCGCTCCGCACCGTGAATACTTGACGATAGGTAAGCAGCACGCTTACGAGTAATGCAGGGAGTAAGATATTGCGCACAATCAAAAAAGCGGTAACGTGAATCGCCGATGACGCGACAAACAACCGAGACAGCTCGTTGACAAGCAAAAACGCATAGAGGCCGACCGCCAAAAACCATGCCGTCTGTTTGCGGCGGGCCAAATACATGCTGACATATAGTAGCCCTAAGCCGACAAGCAGCTGTATGCCAACGTTGAAGCCGACTTCGCTCGTAGACCGCAAATGGAAATGGATGCCGCTGCGCAAAGATAGTTGATCGTGGAGCGTATCGGCCATCAAGAGCGCTCCGTGCGCCGCCACGCCATAAGCTACGGCCCGGAGTATCAAGGCCTCGTGGCGAACTCGCAAATTAGCAATCATCGCGCTCATATTATATGCATTCTATTGTACCGCACCTTGGCACGATATCGCCCATTAATTATACGTCCAGCTTTATACGAACGCCGCGCGCGCATACGTCCGCCGCGCCCACACAACCCTGCATGCAGTTGTAATTTTCGCACTAAGCTTGCATAACGCTTTTGACAAGCCGTACAATACATATAAATTGAGGGAGCAGCCTGCAGAATGAGCGTGTACAGCAACATTCAAATCTTGGACGCAATAGAGAGCGGACGAATTGCGTGTGTGCCGTTCAATCCGCGGCACGTCAGCCACGCCAGCCTGGATGTAACGCTGGGGCACTATTATTTTCGTACTGAACGGACAGGCGACCATACGCTGTACAATCCATTCGATGCCGACGACGTAGCACGCTATTTTGGCGAAGTGCAGGAAGCCGTACCACATGCCGTTTGGTGCGCCAATAGCGGTGTCATGCCGCTCAAAGGTATTCCGGCCGATCATCCTGTCATTCCCCTCAGACCTGGCGAGCGCATCCTGGCTCATACTCATGAATTTTTCGGCATCCTACCTCCCGGCGCGTACGAGCTCAAGAGCCGATCGAGCTGGGGCCGCAACGGCATTGCTGTTTGTTTTGATGCTGGCTGGGTTGACCCTGGCTATATTAATCGCCTCACGCTAGAAATCTTCAACCTCAACCAGCACGCAACCGTGCTCCTGCCAGTCGGTGAGCGCATCGCCCAGGCCATTTTTCACGAGACAGGCGACGTAGCGGGTAATTACGGCGAAGGTCGTGATGGCGGTTTTAGTGGTAAATATCAACTGGGCACTAATCTGGCCGAACTTATTAAAACCTGGACGCCGGAGCAAATGCTGCCCCGCGCCTATAAAGACCGACGCAACCCACCAAAGCCAATTGCCGGTTTAAAAGCAAAGTAGAGGAGCCGCATATGCCGACGCAACCAGGAACATTCATCGTCATCGAAGGCACCGATGGCTCGGGCAAAAGTACCCAGTTCAACCTGCTCTCCGAAGCCCTGACACAGGCAGGTCACGACGTATTAGCTATTAAATTTCCACGCTATGATGAGCCGTCCAGCTATTTTGTACGGCAGTATTTGGACGGGGTGTACGGCTCGGTGGATGAAGTGGGCCCCTATACGGCCTCACTCTTTTATGCCCTCGATCGGTATGCTGCCGCAGCCACGATCCGCGAAGCGCTCGCTGCCGGCAAAGTCGTTCTGGCCGATCGTTACGTGGGCGCCAACATGGCGCACCAGGGCACCAAGTTTCGCAACGACGAGGAGCGTCGCGGCTACTTTATCTGGCTCGATAACCTCGAGTTTGAAATGTTACGCATTCCTCGGCCCGATACCACGCTAGTGCTCAGAGTCCCAGCCGAAATCTCTCAGGAGCTCCTGACAAAAACCGGCAAAAAACGCGACATACACGAACAGGATGTCGCCTACTTAGAGCGCACGGTTGCCGTCTACGACGACCTCACTCAGCTCTTTCCGAAGGATTTTATGCGCTTGGACTGCGTGCGCGACGGACAGTTGCTCAGCATCGAAACGATTCACCAACTCCTCTGGCAGAAAATAGCGCCACTCTTGCCGCAGCCTAGCACCAAGCCAGCGCCCGCAGCGTCTGCCACAAGCGCCGCAGCGGTCGCTACCCGGCCCGATGCAACAATCAGCGAACCCATAGAATTATTCGGCAGGGAGCAACTCGCAGGAGCTGTGCACGAAGAAGCGGCGCCAGCGCCCAATACTAACACAACAGCCCCGGATAGCACGGCAAAAGCACCATCACAGGAAACGTTCCAGCCAGAACCACTCGTTCGCAAAAACGCAAACGGCTCTTTTGAGACTACCGAGGCAGGCAATGCGTTTTTGGCCGAAGCGGTATCCAGCGTTGACGGGAATGTCTATGCGTTCAAGGACAAGCTCAGCCCCATGACCATCGCCGCAGCTATGGCACGTTTGAGCCGGCGCGGGGACGACATGCGGGTGACTATTTTGGACGAATTTGCTACGGCCGCCGGCAAAGACCAAAAGCTCTTGCAGCGCGTGATCACGGCCTACGGCGATGACTCAGTGCAGCAACTGGCCGGTATTCATCTGGTCGTCGAAAATGCCAGCAATATTCTAACCAAAAAGCTGGAATGGGGCAGGCTGGCATCATACCTGGAGCAGTCCACTCGATACATTTATTTTGACCAAAAGGACGGGCACGGCAACTATCGCTACTTCACACCGCCACATTTCAACGCCGAACTACAGGCACAGTATCGTGCCCATATGGATCAGCTGTTTGATATTTATTCCGAAGTAGTCCACAAGCTTGCCGACTACATTGGCCAGAATTCGAGCGTACCGAGTGACGAACGCGACGGCGCCTGGAGGAGCGCCGTCCGGGCGCAAGCCTGTGACGCCGCAAGGCCCCTGCTGCCTACTGCCACCACCGCCACGGTCGGCATCTATGCCTCTGGCCAAGCGCTCGAGAGTCTTATTATGCATTTGCAAAGCGACGAGCTGCCCGAAGCGCAGGCAGTCGGTGCGCAATTGTTGCGCGAAGCACGCAAAGTGATGCCCACCTTTTTGGAACGAGCCGACAAACCAGATCGCGGCGGGGCCACCATCGCTTATCGCGCCAACACCTACAAAGCTATGCAGCAGATTGCCGAAACGTATCTGCCCGAGGCCTACGGCGACGGCCAGGTTGAGCCTGTGCAGCTCACCGACATCTGGCCGCGCAACGAGCTCGACCTGGTGCCCGATATGCTCTACGAGCACAGCACTTTGCCGCTGAGCGACCTCCGTGCCATTGTTGCCACCTGGCCCTACGCCCAAAAGGCAAGCGTTTTTGACGCCTATATGGGTGAGCGCCTCAACCGTCGCCATCGCCCGGGGCGGGCACTAGAAAAGGCGCACTATAGCTGGGACCTGGTGTGTGACTACGGCATTTTTCGCGACCTGCAACGTCATCGCATGGTCGATGATCTGGAGTGGCAGCAGCTGACACCACGTTACGGCTACGAAATACCACAGCTCGTTGAAGACGCCGGACTCACCGACTTGTTTGAGGCCGGTTTCGATCGTAGCCTCAAGCTCTACAGTCTGTTGCAACAGCACGGATACGCCCTGGAAGCGCAGTACGCCACGCTACTCGGCCACCGCATGCGCTGGAAGGTTACTTATAATGCCCGCGAGGCCTTCCACCTGCACGAACTCCGTACCGGCCCGCAGTGCCATCCTGGCTATCGCAAGCTCGTCCTGGCCATGCATCAAAAACTGGCCGAAAAACACCCGCTGCTCGCCGAAGCAATGCAATTTGTCAATCAGGGCGAAGACCCGGAGCTATCTCGCCTCGCCGCCGAGCGCTACACGCAGTTCAAACTCCAGCAGCTCGACACGTAAGCTGCCCAATTGACTTTGCGAGAAAGTCGTACTAGAATAGCGTCTATGGTAAAAACTTTTATGGTTTGCATTATACTCGCGCGCGCTACCGAGCTCGGTTAGTTACATTGTACCCATAAAAAGAAAACCCGAGCTCCACGAAAGCTCGGGTTTTTAAAAACCCGGAAAGAATATATGAACCAAGATACGTTTACCAAAGATCTTATCCCACTCATTGCGATTCCTTCAATAGCGAGTGATGCCGCAGCCTTACAGGCCGCTGTTGACTATATCGAGGCATACATAAAGCAGCGCGTAAACGTTACTATCGAGCGTTTTGAGCGTAATGGCAAGCCGAGCTTGCTCGCTTATACTAGCGCTACTCGGCCGGCACGTTTCGATGTGATATTAAACGGCCATCTTGATGTCGTGCCAGGCCGAATTGAACAATACACTGCAAAGATTGTCGGCAACGAGCTTCACGGCCGGGGCACCTTTGATATGAAGGCCGCAGCGCTCGTCGAAACGGATGTGTTCTGCGCAGCCGCCGGGAAAGTGCCGTACGCCCTCGCTCTACAAATCGTGGCCGATGAAGAGATTGGCGGGTACGACGGCGCAAAATACCAGATTGAACAAGGGGTTCGTGCTGACTTTACCGTCATCGGCGAACATGCACTTGCCTCAAACGTAATCTACAATGAAGCGCGCGGGCTATGCTGGGTTGAGCTAGCCTTTCGGGGCAAGACTGCACACGGCGGCTACCCCTGGAATGGTGAAAATGCGCTACTCAAAGCCAGCCGTTTCGCACACGCGGTCCTCGAAGAGTACCCCATCCCCAAACGCGAGGTGTGGGGAACTACCGCAAACATCGCAAGCATCAAAACCAACAACAACGCTCATAACGCAGTGCCTGAAGATGCCCGCCTGCACATCGACTTCCGCTTTACTGCCGAGGACCCGGTATTCCACAGCGTAGACTCCGTAAAAGCCTTCCTGAAATCGATTGATCCAGACGTCGAAATCCTCGCCATACCGGTTTGGGACCCAGCGATTTCAGTTGATCCAGAGCACCCAGCCTTGCACGCCCTAGTGCGGGCACTTGAGCATACGTCTGGCAAGCCTGTGCGATTTGATCGCCGTTACGCCGGTGGTGATGCCCGGCATTATGCCGCGCTGGGTGATAGTGCCGTGGAATTTGGTCTGAGCGGCGGTCACATGCATGGCTCCGATGAGTTCGTCGACCTTACTTCCATCCAACCATATTGGCAGACCCTATACGAATTTCTTACCCAAACCTATAAACCGAATAGCGTAAACGAGCAAGCACATGACACATCCCAAACCAATCGACATCGAAATCCTGCGCCAACTAGTCGCATTTCCGACCGAAACCGGGCACACTACCGCGACGAACAAGGCACTCCAGTACATTAGCGACCATTTAGAGCGTAGCGGTATGCTCATTACCCGCCTTGAGCATGACGGCTACGGCGCGCTCGTTGCGACCACTCGCGACACCAAAACACCGGCCGTCATGCTCGTTGCTCATGTCGATGTGGTTGCAGCACCTGAACCACTCTTTCACATGACCGAGCGAGACGGCAAGCTATACGGCCGCGGTGTCTGGGATATGAAGTTCGCCATTGCAAGCTACCTAGCGGTTGCCCATGCACTAGCCGGCAAGCTCGCCGACTACGATTTCGGCATCATGATCACCAGCGACGAAGAAGGGCATGATCGAGGAGTAAAGCACCTCATTAATCAGGGCTTCCTGCCGCAGGTCGCTATCCTGCCAGACGGCTCAAATAACTGGCACATCGAGTCGCGCGCCAAGGGCGCCATGCACTTCACCATAACCATCAGCGGTAAAACGGCGCACGGCTCCCGGCCATGGTTGGGCGATAGTGCCTCGTACAAAGCGGTAGAGTTACTGCACGAACTCCGCCAACACTTCAAAGAACAGGAGCCCAACACACGTACGCTAAACATAAACGCACTAGAGGCCGGAGAGATCCATAAGCATCTCAACCGTATTCCGGACCGTGCCCGCATCGGATTGGACATCCGGGTGCTCGACGATGCCGAGACAGTCCATATTCAGGAATTGCTTATTGAGATGTGCAAAAAGTACGATGCGACCTGCGAGCGCGACGTCTTCTTTCCGGCGCTTACGCACGACCACGAGCACCCGCTCGTCGCACAATTTGCCACGAGTGTCGAGCGTGTAGCCGGCATCAGAAACGAAGGCTTCTTGTCGCTTGGCGCCAGCGATGCCGCACACTTCGTCGCGCAGGACGTTCCTTGCATCGTTACTTCCCCAACCGGCGGCGACCGTCACAGTGATGATGAATGGATAGACAAAACATCATTCTTGCATATGACACCCGTTCTACTAGACTACCTTGAAAAGATCGCCCGTCGTTGACAGGCCGTACTGCTCGAGGTATAATACCCCCTGAAGCATTACCGAAGACCGTAGCTGCTTGCAAAAGCTTAATCCGCTACCGAGGAATGAAACAAATTTTGTTGCATTTTGTAAGTCTTTGGTAATGCCAGAGACTTTTTAAGTTCTTTAAAATCTAGTAGGTCGAAAGATTTTGTAATTAAAAGAGGCGCTGCTCCACGCAGCAAATCTTACAAAGGAACACACATGTCACTAACAAAAGACAAGAAAAACGAAGTTGTCAGCGAAGTCAGCGAGCTGCTGAAGACGTCAAAGATGACTGTTGTCGCCAAATACCAGGGCACCACCGTAAAGGCTATCCAAACTTTGCGCCGTGAAGCCCGCGCTGGCGGCACCAGCGTCAAGGTGGTTAAAAACCGCCTCGTCATCAAAGCTTTGCAGCAAGCCGACAACCTCAAGGATGTAGACACCAGCGCGCTCAACGGCATGCTGCTCTACGCATTCAACGCCGAAGACGAAGTTGCGCCCGCCCAAGCGCTGGCCAAGTTCGCCAAACTCAACCCAACCATTGAGTTTGTGGGCGCCATTAGCGCCGAAGGCACCTTTGTTGCCGCAGACGACGTCAAGGCCTTGGCAGCATTGCCAAGCAAGGACCAGTTGCGCGGCCAGCTCGTCGGCACGATTGCCGCACCGCTAACCGGGTTTGTGGGCGTTATGTCCGCCAACTTGCGCAGCGTACTGTACGCACTCAATGCCCGTGCCGAAAAACTTGGTGCATAGAAAATAATCAATTTAGGAGAACATCATGGCAGACGAAGACAAGAAAGTAGAAACACCAAAAGAATTTGAAAAACTCGTAGCTGAGCTCGACAAATTGAGCGCGCTGGAGATCAGCAAGTTCGTTAAATTCCTCGAAGAGTACTGGGGCGTGAGTGCCGCTGCTTCAGCCGTAGCTGTTGCTGCTGCTCCTGCTGAAGCAGGCCCTGCTGCCGACGAAAAGGCTGAATGGGACGTTATGCTCAAAGACGCTGGCGCGCAAAAAGTCGCTGTTATCAAAGCAGTTAAAGAATTGACTGGTTTGGGCCTGGGCGAAGCTAAGGCTGTCGTTGATGGCGCACCAAAAGTAGTGCTTGAAAAGGCCAAAAAAGAAGACGCCGAGAAGGCCAAGAAGGCGCTCGAAGACGCTGGCGCAACCGTAGAACTAGCCTAGTCTAGATCAACTCTACACACGATTACCGCCTGCCTTTTGCGGGCGGTTTTTGTGTGCCTGCGCGGGTTTTGCCAGGTAATTTTCCGTACATCCGCAAGAGGTAGATCAACTTATCCACAGAATTCGATTAACTTTTGACTTGACGAAATAAACATGATAGTTTTAGGTGTAAGTGTATCGAAACAAACACTTCTTATGAATGAGAGACACACATAGATGGCAGATGTACCCGACAAACAGATCAAACGGCTGAAAGCACTCATCACCGATGCAGAAACAAACCTGGCTGCAGCAAAAGAGCTGCTGGTGAGCTTAGTTGGTGACGACGACAAGGTTTCCGCAGTTGCAACGGACGAAAATCTGGGCAAGGTCATCGAAGGTGTTTTTGACGGCCAAACGATGATCGGCTCCGACGGCAAAAGTTATCCGGTGCCCGCCAACTATGCCAGCAAATCAAAGCTCGTCCAGGGTGACATCCTTAAGCTCACCATCGAAGACGGCGGCGCCTTTCTCTACAAGCAAATCGGGCCGATTGCTCGCAAGCAAGTGGTCGGCACACTCAAATTTGACAATGGTCACTATTTTGTTGATGTCAATGGACGTAACTTCCAAGTGCTGCTCGCAAGTGTCACGTATTTCAAAGCCAAACCTGGCGACCAAGTGAGTGCCAACATCCCCGAAGACGACACCAACGCCGAATGGGCTGCACTCGAAGCGGCATTATAGTCGTCATAGTCGCCGATACTTCGCTGCAAAAAGATAATGAAGCAAGCATCATGCCTCGGGTAGAGGTCGGCTACACGACGCAAGAGGCAGCGCAGGTAAGAGCAGCTCTGTTATTGCTTCAACGCCAGGCGATCGAAGCAGTTCAGGCGCTCGACCAGAATTCTAGATATCCTAGTACGGATTTTTAATTAGACTCTTCAAGCTCTAGCTGGGCAGAAACAACAACGATTTTCCCGGCCCACTCTGCTAAAATAGAAGCATGAGTGAGAGGGAAGTACTTGGCTTAAGGGTGGCTACATAATGGGACGGGCGTTATATCGTTCGTATCGGCCCAAAAAACTCGACGAAACCGTGGGGCATGAGCATATTACCGCGGCACTTTCGCATGCCCTTAAAAAGGGGACCATAAGCCATGCCTATCTCTTTACCGGACCGCGCGGCATTGGCAAAACTACTATTGCCCGTATCCTTGCGCACGAAATAAACGGCTTGCCGTACGACGACGATTCGATGCATCTGGATATTATCGAGATTGATGCCGCCAGCAACCGGCGAATTGACGAGATTCGTGATCTGCGCGACAAGGTAAACCTGGCGCCAACTTCGGCAAAATACAAGGTGTACATTATCGACGAGGTGCACATGTTGACACGTGAAGCGTTCAATGCGCTGCTAAAAACGCTCGAGGAACCACCCGCGCACGTCGTGTTCATCCTCGCAACCACTGAGGTGCACAAGTTGCCCGAAACAATTGTTAGCCGCACGCAGCATTTTACGTTCCGGCCCGTTGAGCAATCCAAAATCATCGGCCTGCTGAGAGGCATGGCCGATGCCGAACATATCACTATTTCTGATGACGCCCTGGCGCTTATCGCGCAGCATGGGGAAGGCAGTTTTCGTGATAGCATCAGTCTGTTGGATCAGCTGCGCAACCAGGCCGGTGATATCAAACTGGCTGACGTAGAAGCTACGCTCGGCATTGCGCCCGACGAGGCAGTCCAGGGTTTGCTGGAGGCTGTGCGCGCGCATGACGCTGCCGCTGTTTCTCGCCAACTCCGCGCGCTGCACGAACAAGGGTTTGAGCCAGCGCAAGTGGCGCGGCAATTGGGGAAGGCCCTGCGCGAATCGCTTATTAGTAACCAGCCCGCACTAGCACCGGCAGACACACTCAGGCTACTCGCTCAGCTTGTGGATGTGCCGGCTTCGGGTGAACCACGCATTGCGCTTGAAATTGCAGCGCTAGATGCTGCATTTGCCGGTAACGTCACACCGGAGACTCCTGCAAAAGTTGCGGCTTCTTCCTCAAAGCCTGAGCCATCGCCCAAAACAATGTCCGAAGCCGTCCAAACCAAGCCAGCAAGCATCACCGAACCGCACCCTAGTAGCTTCAGCAAAAAGGTCGTATCAAGCACCGCCTCAAAGACCACGGCCATCGCACAACCTGCTTCGCCGCCTGCTCAAGCACAACCAAAAGCCACTATAGAATCGTCAGACAAAACCACAGACGATGAAGCAGCGATTGAGACACATTCAACCGAAGTGCTTGACCCCGCTACCTGGAACGCCGTCCTCGCAGCAATTAAAAAGCAATACAGCACCCTCTACGGCATCATGCAAGCAGCTCAGCCGACTTTTGAAAGTGGCAAAGTCATTCTCACGAGCAGCTTTGCCTTCCACCAAAAACGCTTGCACGAGCAAAAGAATCGCGACATTATCGCAAGAACTGTGGAAACCGTTAGCGGCCATAAGATGCAAATTGAGTGCGTCATCGGTGAAATCAGCACCCAACCAGCAGCAACCGTCACGCCACCGCCGCTACCTCCTGAAACCGGCGAGACCGTGCACGTGGTCGGCGCCAGCGCTGCTTCTCCCGCGCCCGTACAGCAAGATCCGCCAAAAGACCCAATCGCAACCGTTAGCAATATCTTTGGTGGCGTTGAGCTGCTACAATCGTGAATAGCGTGGGTGAACGAGTACGGGCACATTCCGATTGCACGCCCGTCGCTTACGCCCAGACGCTTCCGGCGCCTCAATCCAGCACCATGAAAGTCCCGGGGACAGTCCGCGCCAGATGCTTGCCACTCCAGATTACCGAGAACGGATATAGACAGACATCAAAACAAGTAACGCCTCGATAAGAGCCTCACAATGCCACCAGATAACACCAAACTGCCACCGCCCCAGAACCCCGAAGCCGAAGCCAGTCTTCTTGGCGCATTGCTTATTGACGCCGACGCGCTTGTCAAAATCGCCGACAGTATTACGGCTGACGATTTCTTCGATCCACGCCATGCTCGTATTTACAGTGCCATCCAGCAGCTGTACGAAAAACGAGAAGCCCTTGATGTGCTCACACTGGCCGATCAGCTGCGGGCTAACGGCGAGCTCGATTTGGTTGATGGTGCAGCTTATCTCACCGAGCTAACCAACTTCGTGCCCACGGCCTCGCACGTTGAGCAGTACGCGGCGATTGTCGCCCAGAAGGCTATTCGGCGGCGGCTCATCAAAGCGAGCCAAGAAATTACCGGCCTCAGCTATGACGAGTCCAAGCAACTCCGCGACCTCGTCGAAGAAGCCGAAACGCGCCTGTTTGAAGTGAGCCAGCAGCACATTAAGCAAACCGTGGTGAGCCTGGAGGATATTCTGACCGCCAGCTTTGAGCGCCTGGATGACTTACATAAAGACAAGGGCAAGCTACGCGGTATCCCCACCGGTTTTAGAGATCTAGACGACATCCTGGCAGGCCTACAACGCTCCGACTTGATTGTCCTAGCCGCTCGCCCCGCCATGGGTAAAACAGCGCTCGTGCTCAATCTTGCGCACAATATCGCAGTGCAGGCTAAAGAACCAGTGTTGATATTTTCGCTGGAGATGGCCAAGGAGCAGCTGGTGGACCGCCTGCTCAGCATGGAATCAGGCGTTGACGCCTGGGCACTGCGCACCGGCAATCTCACCGATAGCGATTTCGAGAAGATTGGGCAGGCCATGGGAGCCCTCAGCGAGGCACAAATTCTGTTCGATGACACGCCAGGCATTACGGTCAGCGACTTACGCACCAAGGCCCGGCGCGAAGCCCATAAGCGACCGCTCGGCCTGATTATTATCGACTATTTGCAGTTAATGAGCGGTGGCAGCCGGTTTGGTGGCAGCGACAACCGCGTGCAAGAGATTTCAGAAATTTCGCGCGGGCTTAAGATTGTCGCCCGTGAATTAAACGTCCCGGTTATCGCGCTGAGCCAGCTGAGTCGTTCGGTGGAAAGCCGCAGCCCGCAGATTCCGCAGCTATCCGACCTCCGTGATTCTGGGTCTATCGAGCAAGATGCAGACATCGTGGCCTTCATTTATCGAGAAGACTACTATAATCCGGAGACTGACCGCAAAAATATCACGGATATCCTCATCAAAAAACACCGTAATGGGGCAGTGGGCACCGTGGAATTGTACTTTGAACGGGACAAGCAGCGATTCCGCAGCCTCGACACGAAACACACCGCCGACCCGTTTGCAGGCTAGCGAGCGATCCGCACACAAGCACAGGAGATGCTATAATTAGCGTAACGATGAACATACAAACCGTACAGCAATTTGTGTGGTCGCACCGGCGGGTGATTATGCTCTATGGCAGTTTCTTTGGCGGGCTCGCTATTTTGCAATTTGTACTTCTTGGCTCGCTATTGCACGGCTTTAGCGCAGACGAAGTCCAAGCGTATCGCAACGCAAGCAACCTCCACACCATTTGGAGTAACCCCCTCAATGCACCATTCAGTTTGATGGTATATGGCCTTGCACACCTCTTGCCGGGCAGCCTATACGCGGCGCGTCTCACTGCGGCAGTCTTGGGTTCTGGCACATTGCTCGTGTTTTATACATTGCTCCGCGCATGGTATGGCACGCGCACCGCCCTGTTTGCCGCCGCATTATTCGGCAGTTCGAGCTGGTTTTTGCACACGAGCCGTTTGGGCACGCCGAGCACGCTATTACTCTTTGGATTGTTTGCTCTTGTGGCCGCCGTTACCTGGACACGGCGAACGCAGCGGCCACTGGCATGGCTTAGTTGCATATTGCTCGGCAGCGCATTGCTCTACGGCCCAGGAATGATCTGGTTTTTGCTCGTGGGCGTTTTGTGGCAAATCCGGACAATCGGTGGCTTGGCGTGGCAACGGCGATGGGTGAGCATAGCCGGCGTGCTGGTTGCCGTGGGTGGCATCGCGCCGCTCGCTTTTGCGCTCTATAGGTCACCGGCACTTATCAAGCCGTGGCTGGGGCTGCCTGCCCATTGGGCAACGCCATTCACCGCTCTGCGCTCCATTGCAGACGTCCCCATGCACATCTTTGTTCGCGGCCCAAGTGATCCGCAATATTGGCTCGGGCATTTGCCGCTGCTCGATATCTTCAGCATCGTCATGGTTATTTTTGGGAGTTACGCTTTCGTAAAATATTCACAGCGGTTGGCTGCGGGGTTTGGGATTCTATTTATATTGAGTTGTGTGCTGATCGGGCTCGGGGGCGTGAGCTTGGGCTTGCTTGCGCCTTTTGTATATGCGCTTGTCGCCAGCGGTGTTCACGAATTTATCGGTCGCTGGCTCACGGTGTTTCCGCGCAACCCCATCGCTCGTAAGCTCGGCGTCGGCCTGATGGCTTTGGCCGTTCTGGGCGCTTGCACGTACAATATTCGCGCTTACTTTATTGCATGGCCGCAATCTAGCACCACCGAATCCGCATTCACCTACCAAAAACCGTAACGTACCCGGGAGCCGGCACAAATTAACGTCTTTCTAACTCTATACAATTTGGTACAATAGAAAGATAAAAGGAGAATGGTATGAGTCGGCTTGACCAGGCTAAAATGTTGATGCGCGTGAAGAAGATTCAAAAAGAGCTGCAAAAGCAGATCATCACTATTATAAAGGGTGACGGTGCTGTCCAGGTTGAGATCACCGCCGATCAGAAAATCAAAAAGATTCGCATAGATCCTGCATACGTTGACCTCGACGACATTGGTCAGCTAGAGCGTTGGATTGAAGATGCAGTAAAAGAGGCCATCGCCGAGAGCCAAAAGGTTGCCGCAGAAAAGATGCAGCCTATGATGGGTGCGTTGGGTGATCTAGGCCTCTAATCGTACTTGATGTTTCATGCCCATTCTGCCACCTGCACTGACTGATGTAATTGACGCTCTGGGCAAGCTGCCGGGCGTTGGGCCACGTACTGCTGAGCGGTACGCCTATTTTTTGATGAAAAGCGACGTCGCCAAGGCCAAGGATATCGCGCGGACACTGGAAAGCCTGCACGGCGGTGTGGGTGTTTGTAGAAAAACATTTGCATTAGTGCCTGCGGGCCAAGAGCTATCTGATCTATATACCGATCCGCGTCGCGACAAGACTATTGTCGCCGTCGTGGCTGAGCCGTTCGACGTTGTCGCCCTAGAAAAAACGAATGAATTTCAGGGGACATATCATGTGCTTGGCGGTCTGGTGTCGCCCATTGACGGCATTGGGCCGGAACAATTACACATTACTGAGCTCATCGAACGCATCGACGACGATGCCGTCGAAGAAATCATTCTCGCTACGAATGCAAGTGTCGAGGGCGAATCCACTGCGCTCTACATCCAGCAGCAAATCGGGCCAGGGCGAAACGTTAAGATAACGCGCCTGGCGCGCGGCTTGCCAATTGGCGTCGATCTTGAGTACGCCGATCAGATTACGCTGAGTCGCGCGCTCGAGGGCAGGCAAACCCTTCCGACATAACAGAGCTTATGAATGTACGCCATATCAGCCGCTCTGCCTGACACACTCCTATCCAGCGCAAAGAGTCGCCAGAGGCCACCGCGCCACCGCACTTCTTTGGAATGCATAAAGTAACTATAACGAAACTCTCCTATTTAGCGGGCTTATTAGGTATGGGCGACAGAAGCTTGTGGCGTAATTGGCTAAAACTTCGTATACTATTGCCTATGACCTATCCTGAGGCAGCACAGATCCAGACGCTATTGAATGATGCCAAGCGAGTAGTTATTGTGCAGGCGGACAATCCGGATGGCGACTCATTGGGTAGCGCACTGGCACTCGAACAGATCTTGGGCGACATGGGCAAGGAGCCCTTTTTGTATTGCGGCGTTGACATCCCATCCTACCTCACGTATCTGCCTGGATGGGACCGCGTAAGCAAGGACCTGCCGCAGCAATTCGATGCCAGCATCATCGTTGATACAAGTTCTGAGAGCCTGCTTGAAATGCTCACTAAAACAGGGCAGCGCGGGTGGCTCGGGGCACGGCCCTGCATCGTTATCGACCATCACGATGTGCCGCTGACTATTCCATACGCCAAAGTCGTCTGCAACTATCCCACCGTCGCAGCCAGCGAGGTCATCTACGAGCTTGCACAGCAACTCGGCTGGCCACTCAATCTCGAAGCCAAGAGGATGATCGCCACTGCTATTTTGTCTGACAGCCTTGGCCTCACCACTCAGGCAACCAGCGCACGCAGCATTCATATTATTGCGGAACTGGTAGAAGGCGGGGTAAGTATTGCCGAGCTCGAAAATCGACGCCGAGATACACTCCGCAAAAAACCGTCACTTGTGCATTATAAGGGCCAGCTTTTGCAACGCGTTGAATACGCCGCCGACGACCGCATTGCGATGGTAACCATCCCATGGGAGGAGATCCAAACCTACAGTCCATTCTACAACCCTTCAATGCTCGCCATGGAAGATATGCGCCTTACCGAAAATACGGCAATCGCCATTGCTTTCAAGCTCTATTCCGATGGTCATATCACCGGCAAAATCCGCGCCAACTACGGCTTTCCAGTCGCCAATAAGCTCGCCGAACACTTCGGTGGTGGCGGCCACGCCTATTCCAGCGGCTTCAAAATACCGCTCAATAGCCGGCCGTTTAATGAATTAAAATCAGAGTGTATTACTGTCGCTACCCAACTTTTGGACAATCTCAAACAGGAACAACAGGATGAAGATCTACAATACACTACTGACATCGCGCAAGCTTGAGCCCGTTAAGCCACTCGACGGCAAAACGATACGCATGTACACGTGCGGCCCGACCGTGTACGACCACGCACACATTGGCAACCTCAGCAGCTATGTGTTTGCCGATACCTTGCGGCGCACCCTGTCGCTGGCGGGTTTTGATGTACAGCACGTCATGAATTATACCGACGTCGACGATAAAACGATCCGTCGCAGCCGCGAAAAATATCCGGCGGATGACCCTCACGCAGCTCTCAGCAAGCTGACCGGCGAATACATCAAACGCTTCAATGACGATATGCGCAGTATCGGCAATGATCTGAACGCGATTCAGTTCGCCCGTGCAACCGACCCCAACACGATACAGGGCATGCAAAAACTTATCACCCAATTGCACGATGCAGGCTTTGCTTACATCGCGGACGACGGCGTGTATTTCTCTATTGATGCATACCGCAAAGCGGGCAAAACATACGGCCAGTTGCTAGAGATTACCACCAAAAATACCTCCGAAGCTCGCATTCAAAACGACGAGTACGATAAAGAATCGGTGCACGACTTTGCGCTCTGGAAAAAACAAAAAACAGATGAGCCGGCATGGCCGTTCACGCTGAATGGGCAAAACTTGAGCGGTCGGCCCGGTTGGCATATCGAGTGCTCCGTAATGACTGAGCAGAATCTGGGCCAACCATTTGATATTCACACCGGGGGCGTAGATCTCATTTTTCCGCACCACGAAAACGAAATCGCCCAAAGTACCGCCCTTGCCAAAAATCCGCTCATGGCGCAAATCTTCGCGCATAACGAGCACGTTTTGGTAGCAGGCAAGAAGATGTCCAAATCGCTTCAAAATTTTCATACGCTTGCCGACGTCGTTGCCAAGGGGTTCGACCCGCTTGCTTTTCGCCTCAAGATTTTGCAGTCGCACTATCGTTCCCAGGTTAATTTTACCTGGGAAAGTGTAGAAGCGGCGCAAAATCTATTGCAGCGCCTCCGTGCATGGGCCGACCAAAAACACCAGCCAGCCGCCCAGCGCAGTGATTCGTCGACAGACACCTACGCTCCAGAGCTCAAGCGACTACTGGCAACAGTCCAAGAAGATCTGAATACACCGCTTGCCATCACCGTGCTTGTGGAGCTTGTTCAAGATGACGAGGCGAAGGGTGTAGACGTTCAAAAGATCCAGCCGCTTCTCAACATTGTCGATCGACAATTCGGCCTGGACTTGAGTCAGCGTCCGGACGTCAGCGAAGAGCTAAAAGCGGTGATTGCCGCGCGCGAAACGGCGCGTGAGGCTCAAGATTGGGCAAAGTCAGATGAGCTGCGCAATACGCTTTTGCAACAGGGTATTGGGCTCAACGATACCGCTCGCGGTTCAATCTGGTATCGCCTCTAAGTACAAGAGAACCTGCCCTCTCACAGACGCGCTACCTATGCAGAAAATACATCAAAACCGAATTCGCAAAGCTCAGAAAAAGCTAATCAAAAATTACTTCGAGCTGCCCTCAGCGCGTGCAACCGTTGCTGGATCAAGAATGTGCCTACCCAGTAAATAGTCGAGTACCGCAACCCGCATGCAGCCAGCCACTGGAATGGCTACAAGCCCAACAAATAACCCCCCAAAGCTCACCCCAATCACTACCGATGCAAACACGAGCAATGGTGACATGTTGGTAGAGTTCGCCTGGATACGCGGCTGTATAATATATGTCTCAATCAACTGATACAAAATGTAGTAGGCCAGGATAAAAATAGCCGCCGGCAAGGAGTGGAACGAAGCGACAGTAGTAACGATAACCGCCCCGATCGTGTGCCCCACAAGCGGAATAAGTCCACAGACGAACACTACCACCATAAGTGCCACGGGATAATTAATGTGCAGTATAAATAACATCGGCACGATCAAAAGCGCAGCAAGGGTCGCAAGCGTAACCTGTCCGTTAACATATCCTTTTACCACACGATACATATCCGCTGTCACACGATCGAAATGGTCGTGATGCCGATCTGGCACCAAATCGCGAAAAATATTCATCCAGTGCGGGCCTTCAATCAGCATCATAAAGGTCAAAACCAATATCGTCAGTACCGCAAAGATACTGCTGCCCACCGTGCCGATTGATGAAACTGCCGTGCCGCCACTATTTTTGATCCGCGCAGAGAGTTGCTGGGAAAGCTTATCAACTTGCGATTCTAGTTTGTGCCGCCGCACAAAGCTGCCAATCGGCGTGTCCTGACTGTGAACTTCCTGAATCAAATGGGGTGCAGCCTTGATAAAATTCTCAGTCTGGCGCGTGAGGGGCGGCACAATACTGGCAATAAAGCCAAGCAGCAAGGCAATGACTACGAAGAATGAGATAGCCGTCGCCAGCGTACGACTCCCTCGGCGCTTGCCCGGCAGATGCTCGGCGAGCCATCGCACAGGGGCGTTGAGCGCAAGCGCCAAAAAGAAAGCAGTGGCTATCAATATAAGCGCGTGTTGCGCACGATGCAGGGCAGCCAAAGCCACCAGCCAGGCAAACACCAGCACCAGCACACGCATGACCGTGCGATTAGAAACACCAAACATAACTGTGTTGCGCTGTTTGTCTGTGTGAGATGTGCCCATTATTCCTCCATTATCACCTAAGATCGGCGCGCTTGCAATGCCAAAACATACATCGCGGCAAGCTCCGGCCCCACGACACTAATGTCAAACTGCTTGGCAAAGGAACGCTGCCACGCCTGTGTCTTAGAACGGGCGTCCTCGTCGTGCAGGTAACTTGCGAGCAGGGCCGCAAGGCCCATTTCATCATTCGGATCAAATAGCACTTCGGGGTGGTCAGCTAATACCGCTCGATAGCCCGGGTTATCACCGGCTAGGGTAATACCGCGCGCAGCTGCCATGCCTTCCAGGAGCACAATGCCAAAACTTTCGCCGCCCGTACTCGGATAGATGGCGATGTCAGCCGATGCCACATAGCGTGGCTTATCCGCCTCAGAAACCCACCCCGCAAATGTCACTATCTCCTCAAGGTGATTCGTTTTTACATACTCACGGAGCGTTTCTTCGAGCGGACCGCGGCCGCAAACAATCACTCTGAATGGCTCATCCGCCTCCATAACCATTCGCCGCACAGCGCGCAGCAGATACTGACAGCCCTTGCGTTCCACAAGCCGCCCAACAAACACGATCGTTTTGACATTATCGTACTCAGGGAAAGGGCGCGCCTTAAAAAACGGCTGTAGATCAAGCGCATTTGGGATAACCTGACTTTCGAGCCCATATGTTTTGCGGGCAAATGTTTGCGCAACAGGCGACACGCTAGCGACACGGTCAAAACGCTTGAGTGAACGACGAGTCAACACTCCCAAAGCTCGATTAGCTTCGTGAACCAATCGCGACTGCGGCGCTACATGGAAAGTGCCGACAACTGCCGTTGCAAGGCTGGCCGCGCGGATAATTCGCCCTGCAAGTAAAGGGCTGTAGGGCATTTGTATGTGTAATACGTCAAACTGTTCCGCCCGAAGAAACGCACGCAAACGGCGCATGGATGAAGGCAAGGGCATGGACATCCGATTACCGTTGAAGCGTACCTTGATATTGCGACTTAAGGAATGCGTGTTGGCAATGTCGGTGCGCGCCGTCTGGCCCACCAAATAATGTACATCGTGGCCTTGCGCTGACAACCATCGCCCCACCGCCAGGACATACTGCTGCACACCATCCGGCGTGTCTAGCGTATCGTCAAGCACTAACCCGATCTTAAGCTTGGCGGGCGCGCGTTTTAGCGATGGCTTTGGCATAAATAACCTCGTACTGATCCACAATTGCTTTATAGGTATATTGCGGTAATTCCGCAGCAGCCCATGTTCGCCAGGCTTCCCGCAGCGGCTTTTGGTACAACAGGAGCTCTAAGCGGCGAGCAAAATCTTCGTCGTGCTTGGGGTTGACCAGCGACAAGGCGCCGAGACCTTGCATCACACTGGCGTACCCAGGATTGTCGCCAGCAACGGTGACCAGCCCGCAGGCCATTGCCTCAAGCAATACCAGCCCAAATCCTTCGCCATATAATGCGGGCGCGCAGAACAAGTCACTTGTGCGCAAATACTTAATCTTCTCTTCGTTTGAAATATACCCAGCAAAAGTGACGTTTTGTAGTTCCAGATCTTGTGCAAGCATCTCTAACTTTGCGCGATCAGGACCGTCGCCGGCCAACACGAGCGACAGTTCGGGATGCTTGGCCTGAAGCGGCTTAAACGCCTTCAGCAGATATTTCGGACCTTTGCGATTTTCTAGGCGACCGACGTAAAAGATAGTCTTGCGTCTGCGGCCATCGTGAAAATCTGCTGGCGGCGTATAGGCCTTGACGTCTATACCGACTGGGATGATCGCCACCGGCTCGTCCGTGAGACTACAAACATATTCGGCCGCCAGATCTCCAGTAGCTACAAATTCATCAATATATTTGAGCAGTGGCTTGGTGTAAGGGATCACTACTTTTCCGAACGCCTGGCTAATAATGCCATCTGGCAGGGAAGCATGAAAGGTAGCAACATTGGCAGTCTGTGAACGTGTCAGAATCTGGCGACCAATAACGGGCACCCATGGCTCATGAAAATGCAACACATCAAACTGATGTTTTGCGAGCATTTCTTCTATCTCTTCACCTTCGCTGGTCGAAATCTGTACCGTGGTATGCAGTGGCGCCCAGTGAAAATCAGCACTAACCCCAATAAGAATAGTGTGGTCCTCGACTACCACATCGGTGCCGCGTGGCTGCGGCGTAATAAGATATACATCGTGCCCACGGCGCGTCAGCTCTGCCTGCATGGCAAACACAATCTCCAGTACGCCACCCCCATGCGCAATGCTATACGGCAACACTAGTCCGATTTTCATACTTAATAAGCAGTATAGCACAGAACTTTCGGCCCCTTGCTCAACTCGCCATTGGGCTAGCCGCGCGCAAACTCAAAGCAATATCGCCTAACCGCTATGACTTGGATAGCGCACGACGGAGCGCCAGCGGCACCAGCACGGACATTGCTTTGCGATCAGCCAGAACGCTTGGCGTGTGCGCTTTGAGATTGGCGATGGCATGATGATAATCATTGAATATGACACGTAAGTGCTGCTCAACAATTGCATTGTCAAAATAGTGGTCATGCTTGGAGCTCACGTGCCAGACGGGTAAATCGACCTGCTTTTTGCAATTGTCTATAGTGAGGAATTCGGCCGTCGTTGTCCAGTGTGTGCTAACGTCATTCGCCTGCCAAAGCTGTATTTCAAACTCCAGCATTCGCTCAAATAGGGCAGGTGGCGTGTCGGCAAAACGGCGCTTTGATCGCCCCCAGTGCACATATACAGACTTTATGAAAAACGCGTTCAAAAAGACGTGACGGACACAAAAGGCCACTGGCCGCTTGCCGATGATACGCGACATCGTCAGAGCGCTCCAGTACTCCCAAGGCTTGAACAAAAAGTCGTCCCGGTGAGCAAAGCCGACAATACTCACGACGAAGTCAACTTTTTTGGCGAGCTCTGGGTAGCGCTGCAGCATGCGCGTCGCCACTACAAAACCAAAGGATATGCCAACAATTGTCACGCGTCGTCGCTTGTATTGCATTTTGATGAACGCCGCCAGATAATCGGCAAAATTGTCGATCGTCGGCTTCTTGCCAATTTTGCGGAAACTATCCATCCCCCCAAAACCAGGCAAGTCGGGCATCGCCACTGCACCGTACTGGTTGAGCGTCTGCGCCAGGCCCCACCAGCGCTCCAACAAAGCGTGGTGACCATAGATCAGCAAAATCTCTCTGTTATGATTCTTGGGCGCTGGCATACGCAGCATTCGGCCTTGCAGGCCATTCATGTTAAGCGGCACGATGAAATCAGCAGGTGTTGGCTCTGGTTTTGACACAGGGACTCGCAATCCTTTTGTCGTTTTTATTGTTCTTATAATAGTATAGTGCAATATCACCAAAAAATTGCTACTTTTTCAAAAAACAGCTACAAGCAATCGGCCGTAGCCGTTGAACAAACCACCCAGATGCGCTAAAATCAGTCTGTTATATATTGGGACGTGGCCAAGTGGTAAGGCACCAGGTTTTGGTCCTGGCATTCGGGGGTTCGAATCCCTCCGTCCCAGCCAAGAAAAGTGACACATATACAAGTATGTGTCACTTTTCTTTTTCGTGAGCCGAGTTAGGATAGGAAAATATAATTGAAGCTCGCAGTAGCCTCGGGTAGTGGCATAGCCATACTCGAAACACTCCTTAAACACTTAGGCATTTTTGAGAAGTTCACCTGTATTGTCGGGAAAGAGCACGTCACAAAACATAAACCCGACCCTGAAGTGTATATCCTGACAGCAAGCCAACTTGGCTGTTCAATACAAGATTGTATAGTGATTGAAGATACGGTCGTCGGTGCGCAAGCAGCAATTAATGCGGGCATGTCAGTATATGTATTCTTGAATGTGGTAAATAGCAAGTCTGAATTCAACGATATCAACGTAGCTGGCTTTCTTGAAACAACTGAGGGGATAGGCCAAGCTGTCGCGTGAGCCTATCCAAGTATCCATTACCCTTCAGATCTCGCTAATGATCGCTGGTGATAGGCTTCTCGAAAAAGGTTCTATCCGTGTACATTACTCGTTATTATTTTCATAGGCATCTTTCTGGGGTCTTTTGTTATTATTGACTCATGAGCGACAATAGAACCAAGCTTCCGTTGAGGCAGAATTGTGAAGGTTATTTTTTAGATTCCAAGGGCAATATCCTTGCCCAGCCTACCGATCGGGGGTATGTCATATTCCCGGGCGGTGGAATCGAATCAGGCGAGGATCCAGAATCAGCCCTTATTCGAGAAACGCGGGAAGAAACGGGTGCGATAGTAAAAATATCTAGATCACTCGGACGTATACATTACGAATGGCCTAAAGGTTGGGCTAAAACAGAAAAACAGAAGCGCCGCTATGAACAATTTCGTGGTGATGAAATGCACTTCTGCGCTGGAACCATTACGGGATTCGCAGATGTAAGTATGGACGAAGAGGATGCGTGGCAGGGCAACAAGCTCATCCCGCTAGCCGATATCATTGATTTTATCGAGAGACTTAGGCCCTTCCCATCTGAGCTTGATATTTACTACTCCGCTCAGCTTGATTTTTTGAAGTCCTTGCTTTCTGAATCAAGGGGCGCTACGAAGGTCTAGCGGTAGGCTCATTCTAAGTGGCTTCAGAAGCATCCAATAACAACATACTGACCTAACAATCCGACTAAGATGTCTATTGACGTAGATATTATAATAGCGTTATAATATTCGTATGATTCAAAGCATCCAAAAAGTCATCAAGATCGGCTCAAGCGGTGGTGTGACAATTCCAGCTAAGGAACTAAAGCGCCAGAATATTGCTTATGGCGACGAAGTTGAGGTAATCGTTCGCCCGCTTCACGCTGTTAATGGTGAAGATAAAGGGGTACTTGAAGCCGCTCAAAAAATTCTAAGCGACTACAAACAAGACTTTCAAAACCTCGCTGAGCGATGAAGCTGCTAACCCTAGAACAATTGCTACAAATCCATGCGCTTGTCGTTAATACGACAGGTGGCAGCATGGGTTTGCGAGACCTTGGACGTTTGGACTCGGCCATTGCTACCCAAACACAGAATGTTTTTGGAGAAGAGCTATACTCTTCTATTATCGATAAAGCGGCAGCCGTAATACGTAGCATAATTGCCGACCACCCTTTTGCGGATGGCAATAAACGGACGGCGATGCTAGCCGGTTTAACGCTACTTGAGATAAATGGGCTGCAATTTGTTGCCCAAGCCGGCGAGATTGAGGACTTCGCCGTAAAGATTGCCACCGAAAAGTTAGACGTCCCCGTAATTGCCGCGTGGCTCCGCAAAAACCTCAAACCTTAGATTCATAAATCAATGATGATTGTCTTACTTTGATGACAGGTAAACCCGAGCTTCTCTAATTTCCGGCAGAAAAGGATAAAATCAGCCAGCAGGGTGTTCCCTCCGTCGGACTCACTTCCAGCCAAGTGTTATATTTATAACTACATCCAATTACATAACCTGCTTGTGGGGTTATTATTGTCGCCGTTAGATATCGCCTACTAAGTGTTATATTTAAAGCATGATTCAAGCTGGTGCCTTTAGAGTTTTAAGATGCTACGCTGGCACAGATGTATTTGGCTTCGCCGACTTATGTAGCCACGCAGGATACGCCACCGATCTTGGTGGCTATTATATTCGTCAGTTAGTTAGAGAGAGGCTGCTAGAAAAAACTGCGCGAGGCCAATACACAGTAACACCGACAGGCAAAAGCTATCTAGCAGTAAACCTGGAGCATGCACACCTGATTTCAAGACCACGCTTATTAGCCCTGTTTGTTGCAAAACAAGGCCAAACATATATCACACTGCGCCGTACGCGCCAACCTTATATAGGTCGTTTAGAGTGGGTAGCTGGCGTAGTAAAGATTGACGAGCAACTCGATGTTGCCGTTCAACGCCTGTTACAAGACCGATTCGGTACCACGACCCCCACAGAGTTGACAGGCTTCTTTCGACGTATCGACCGTTACGATGGGAGGAGTTTTGACGACAAACTTTTTGCCGTCCATACCGTAGAGCTCCCCAAACCTGCAGCATTGCTAAACGAAAATACCCAAGGTAAGCTTATGCGCCTCACTGCCGAAGAGCTAGCCCTCGCTGAGGATTCTAGCCAGAGCTTGCATGACATTCTTACATGGTCGGAAAGCATGGCTCATACGACCAGCGGCCCTCATTATATTGAACATATATACGATCTGACCAACAAAGACCTTGAGCAATATGAAAAGTAGTTCCTATTAATTCCTGCCCTAATTTGGTTTAATGCTACACATGAATCACTCGAACCATGTATCTAATTCTGATAGCTTCGTTAAACCCACTAAGCATGCTGTAGCACTTGTCATTAAAAGGAGCGACGGATACTTTTTACTTGTTAAACGTCCCGAGGATGAAAAAGGGCCGATCGCTGGTGTCTGGGGTTTTCCCGCAGTAACTTGTCTTAAGGATGAGCCCGAAGAAAACGCAGCGAAGCGTGTCGGCCAAGCAAAGTTGGGGGTACACGTACGTATTGAATCCAAGATCGGTGAACGGACTGTAGATCGCGGAGATTATATACTGCACCTGAGCGACTACGCCGCCAAAATCGCCAAAAATGAGGTTCCCCGCGTCCCGCAGCCTGACACTAACATCACCCAGTATGTAGACCTGAAATATACGGACGACCCCAGAGAATTGTTCCCCGCCGCACAGAGAGGATCTCTATGCTCTCAGGTCTACTTGTCTTCCCTCAATGTCGACTGGGAATACGAAGATTGAAACGTAGGCGGTCCGCACAATTTCTCGACCATAACACGCCAATATGGCGGTATCCGTTGTTCAAATATTGAACCCATTAATGTCCACCTGGCCATTGCAATACCTAAATCCAAGGCTCTCTAACTTTTGACTTAATCGTATGACATCATGTAAAAGGGATTCTCAACGTGAACCCCACGCCCAGCCATGAAATTGCTTTGTAATACAGCCCCTCAAATGGGATTACATTTTTTGCCTGAAATTCGTGGGGGAGAAAGAACAACCAAACTTTCTCCATATGGCATAATAATGACATGTCAGTAAATCCCTCAAGTTTTGGAAAATTAGAGGAAATTCCTGTTTTGAAGGGTCTCGTCATTCTTATTGGCCCACCCGGTGCGGGAAAATCTACCTTCGCAAAAAGACTTATCGAGCAACAGAGATTAGATAGCAGCTCATATATCTCCAACGATAAAATTGCTAAAGATTTATTTGGGCTAACTATTGATCGCGGTGATAAAGATAGTGAAATATTTGCCGAGCAAGACCGCCGCATTGCGGCACAACTTGAAGCTGGGAAAGTGGCTATCGTCGATGCCACGAATGTAAAGCCGGAGGCGCGACAAAGATTGATTAACATTGCCAGACGATATCCGGGATTAATAGCAGCCCTATGCTTCAGACGTGACAAAGCAACCCTACTTAAGCAGAATAAAGGGCGCGAAGTGGAAGTTCCTGAAGTAATGCTCATGGAATATGCCAAGTTAATGCAACAAGTAAATCCAGAAAAGCTACATGATGAAGGCATTGAGCTCGTGATTGATATTCCATCAAACATGTAGCTACGCTTTTTCCGTTATTGGTTTAGTGCCATAACCCAGGAGTAATTTAATTTCTTTGACACCATCATCGGAAAGTGGAATAAAGGTTATATTCCAGAACATGCGCCCCAGAAAACAAGTACTACCGCTTTTGAGAATGAGGGCGTATTTAACGAATACGTAGCTTCGTCGGCTAGACAAAGGGTGTTTTTATTGTACAATACTATTTATGGTACATCCAGACGCACCTAGTTTTGAGGTGTTCCCATCACCCGAGCCTCAACCCGACTCTGATTTTCAAGTGATTCAAGATAACAACAACGATGTAGTCGAGCACCGCTCAGTCGGTTCTGGTTTTGCGCCGGGGGATACATATGAGGATAAGGGCGAAGCTAATTTAGCGTGGTCACCTACCGGAGATCATATGCCACCTTGGTGGGGTGAGCCAAGCGATGTGAGAAATATAGCGATAGAGTCAAGGAGGGGCGAACTGATTCGTCAAGCTCCAGAGACTTGCTGGGCCACATCATGCCTAAATGCCTGGGTTGCAAGAGGAAGTCTCACTGGCCCTGAAGCGCAATCTATTCAAGATAAATTATTTTCAGACCCAAATTATCGCCAGTTTTTTGATCCAGGAACTGATCATTGGATCCTTCCAAACCCGGAGGCGTTGGCCTATGCCGCTCTTGAAGTAACTGGACGAAGGATGAGCTTTGCGAAACTAGAAGGTGCTGAAGCAAATCAAAAGAGCGTACAAGCACACGTTTTAGCGGGATTAGTTGCAGTAATAGGGACTCCTGAACACTTTCGTACTGTACTGCGCCCAAGCGAGTATCCTAAGATGCTCACTGTCATTGACCCAATGAGGCCGCAAGAACTCCAATTCTATCCTTTGGACGAGGCGCAAGTAACGCTTGATGAACTATACGGCCATGGCCTTGAAGTGGTGCTGATTTGATTGTATCGAGTAAACCAAGTTGCTCCATTTCGTGAGGCGCTCGTCTTTGTCTGACAACTTTTTGAAGTAGATCTACTGGATCGCCATGAAGAGATTATTAAATTTTTGCTCATGCCAAAAACTACACTTTGCATAAGCGCTGGCGCTGCATAACGGATGGCTATATACTTGCCGTATGCCCTCAGCCTTTACCACACGTGACCGCGCGGCGGTGCGTCAGACCCATAAGCTATTTTGGCAAGCGAACGCCGTCGATAAACCAGGCTTTATTATTTGGCTATGTTCGCGGCCAGCCGCACTGCTCATTTATAACGTCTTGATTCCCTTTGAAACTGCCTACGGGTTACAGGCGATCATTACGGGCCACAATAATAAGGTTACGCATTACGCGCTGAGCATTTTACTGCTCGGCATTGCTTATTGTGTATTGTGGGGTATTGGCGGAGTAGCTATTTGTGGAAATGGCAGAGCCGGCACAGAGTACATTCAAAAGGTAGTTTTTGAGAACTATCTCCATAAAGATTACGAGTTTTTTAATAGCACGTTTCTCGGCACGCTTGGCTCGCAGGCAACCCGGCTTAAGGACGCCTACAATGAGTACTGCAGCCTCATCATGAACGGCGTCACAAAACAACTCATTGTAGTCGCCACCAGCATTGGAATTATCGCTTATCAATCGTTCATGCTGGCGCTGGTTACGCTTGCTGGCATGATACTCATCATGAGCTTCACAATTATTAGCGGCAAATGGCGGCTGAAATATCGGCGCTTATTAAGCGAAGCAAACAGTGAAGTTGCCGGTGCGGTTGGCGACGCGCTGGGGCAGGGCGTAACGGTCAAAAGCTTCGCTGCCGAAGAATACGAAAAGGAACATCTTAATATTGCGCTGAAGAAGCAGGTACAAACACAATATCGCTCATGGCTATCGTCTATTCCCGCCGATATTGGGCGGATGCTTTTAGCCGCTGTAGCAACGGCAGTCTTATTATTACTGACAGCCAGACTGTACCAGCACCATACTATATCTATCGCTATTGTCGTTCTCGTGCAGCTATACGTTATTAAGTTGGTCAACTCGACACAGGAGATCGCCGAACTCATCAAAAGCTATGAAAGTATTATGAGTAATGCTCATCAAGCTGTTAAAACGATGCTCATTAGCCCAACCGTGTTGGACAGCTCGCAACCCAAGAAACTACCCCAGAATGGTAAACTGACGATAAGTCTAACCAACATGAGCTACCGCTACGATGAAGCACCAGCGGGCATGTACGCTGTTAAAAACTTTGATTTAGTTATCAAGCACGGGGAAAAGGTAGGGTTCGTGGGCTACTCCGGCAGTGGTAAGACTACGCTCACAAAATTACTGTTGCGGTTCATGGATGTTACGGATGGAAGCATCGCAATAAGCGGCATTGATATACGAGAACTGACGCAAAAAGAGTTACGGTCACAGATAGCCTATGTGCCGCAAGAGCCGCTGCTTTTTCATAGGAGCATCGCCGAAAACATCGCGTATGGCAGGCCGGATGCGACTCAGGAAGATATTTATAAGGCCAGTAAAACCGCTTTTATAGATGAGTTTGCCGGTGACCTTGCCGACGGTTATGACACACTCGTCGGTGAAAAAGGCGTTAAACTATCTGGCGGCCAGCGCCAAAGGGTCGCCATAGCAAGGGCATTACTCAAGGACGCACCTATACTCGTACTCGACGAAGCTACCAGCGCGCTAGACAGTAGAAGCGAGCAATACATTCAAAAAGCGCTTTGGCGATTAATGAAAGGTCGTACCGCATTAGTAATTGCCCATCGTCTGAGTACCATTCAACGTATGGACAGAATAGTGGTCATGGACAAAGGGCACATCGTTGAGATTGGCACGCATGATGAACTACTTAAAACTAAGAATGGCATCTACGCCAAACTATGGCAACATCAGAGTGGCGGCTATATCGTCTCAAGCCAAGAAGATTCCGACGATTAAACAGGCAGCAAAAAACGAGCTTGGCTGGCAGCACAAATATCGCGCAGTCGCGCCAGAGCTAAGGCACTTTTTTGTCGTAGATAGGTCAGGCTTCTCTCTAGACTTCCGCCTGGCCAAAATAAAGCCGGTGAGCAAGGAAATGCGCCCTCAAAGCGTACGCCCAACTCACAATCATAGACGAGACCGCTTCTCAAGGCCCTCTTTGAGCTTGAGGGTAAGCACAAAAGTTCTATTCTGTCTGGGACATAAGCTCTGGCAGGGCAGGTATACCGATCCTGTCGGAGCTTAGATTGGTATCCAAACCAAGAGAAGACAGCGATTTGTCTGTCGAACCGTCTTTTGTTCGCGACTGTCGGAGCTCGGCCTCTTCCAGCGCAGCCAGGATCACTTTGCTCACCTTGGCGGGATGTTGGGTTGGATCGAAGAAAATATTGTGATAGTTACGCGTCGGTATATCTAACACTTTGAGAATCTCCCATACCTTGTCTTGCTGGGCTTTCATATAGCTTGGCAGTACGATGAGATGCGCAATCACTTGGTTTTCAGGCTTTAAAAACGCGGAAGCATCCAGAGCTTCACAGAGCCAACGGCCCTGAGCCGTTCGCAGGCGGATATTTTGGTAAAGCGGATTCTCCGCTAGGCAGTTTACAAACGTTATCTCCTCGCCCTGTCGTTTGATCAGGCCCCGCTGCTCAAGCCCCGCAACCATAAGGCGAGCAGCCTCGGTTTGTACACTTTCTGCGATAAGCAAAAAATCACGCCCTTCCTGCGCAGTGGCCGATATGGCGGCGCTACTCCGGAGGATTTCCGCCAGGCTTTCTCTAAAATTCTTCCGCTGGCGTGCTGTGTATGGGCGCAGTTTGCTAGCTTTAGCATCAGCTGATTGCTGTTTTTGCGTATTATATTCATCGTAAAGCGAAACAAGACGCGCTCCTGGGAAAAACCGATGGATAACGCGCGCCGCCTGGAGGCCGATTGCATCTTCGGCAATAAGGTTATCCGCGGTAATTCGGCCATCGCTCTTTATATAATCAGCGAGGTAAGGCCCTAATGTCTCAAACTCCACGGGCACACCTGAATTACGCGCATACATAAGCTCTTCGAGCTGCGCCCGCGAAAAATCCACTCCGTCCACCTGGCTGGCCTCATCAAGCATTGCTAAACTCGATGCCAGAACGCGCTTTGCTGATTTTGTCAATTTTCTATCAATTGGCAAGTTGAGACCATGAATGACCTTAGCTATCTTTTGGGCGTGGAAACGATCTGCGGGAGTCATAGACCACAGGGGTAGTTGGGAACTGCTAGAGCTATACATGCGGTCATAATATCATATGCAAAATATTTTATGTTGTCCACTTCGGACAACATAAAATATTAGGTGTACGCTTTGTATACATAGCTCAACGTATAAACAGCACTAGAAACCATATAATAGAAGAAAATCCTGAAACGCTGGCATGATGCGTGGTATTTTTGAACACTTCTGGGAACTAGCCCGAGATGCGGAGGAGGGCGTATGGCCGTCATAATTGCAGAGTCGACGCTCGCGTGAGGCATTGCTTGGTGAGTCCGTGGTGGCTAGCTTGATATCATCGGGGCGTAAAGTCCGGGCTTTTTCCTGTTTTCGTTAGCGTTACCTTACAATAAAGCCAAAGCACTCGAAGCTGCTTGGTGCGCCGTGCCTTATTACGCTGGCGGTAGCACTCTGCCCCCAGCAGAGTCTCTTGAGGAGGCGCCTGGAAGTCAAACATTACTGCATTCTGCGCCCTGTAGACAATAATTATAGGCCTACAAGAAATGTGTGTTGGACTTGATCTGCTTTCTCCGACCAGGGAAGTTTAGTGATTATTTCTTTGACCAAATTCTCAACCTCTATAAACTGGTTTGGCAGGATAGAGTATGTAGCATGGGCCTGAAAAGGGGCAGCGTCAGGATTGATTTGCAGCAGGCCGGGCATATCATCCCACCTCTTTTCAATAGAGATATCGCGCCCCAAAAGAGGCGGAGTATCAAAATCCGCATTATGCAATACCCCGAGTCTTAATAGTTGCCACACAGCCGCTAGATGTGCGCAAGCCCATTCATTTCGCGTCTCTTTAGAGTACAGCTCTCCTTCAAATCGAAAGCGCCCCGCCTTATTTCCATCACAACCTCGTGGAGCATTCCGAAGCCAATACGATAAACCTGGGCGCAGATCTTCAACAAAAGTGTCAGTAGTCACGAGGCTATCGAGCATATATCTAGCAAACTTCACGCACGCTGCCTCTCGAGCAAGATAGTCGATCGTAATCTTGGCTTCTGCGGCAGCGTCAAGTATTTGCGGTATGATCCGCCGCGGTCTATATTGTGCACTGTAATCATCAATGAGAAAAACCGTGCTCGCCCTTCCTCCTGCGGCGTACACCGATTTTCCTGTCGTAGCCCAATCCTTTACCTTTTCAAAACGCCGCGCTAGTGGAACCTCTGGATTACTACGAAAGGCTTCTGCATAAAAATGTCCCATTTCAATAGAAACGTCTGACATTCCTGTACGAGTGTTCACTTCTAGAGACATTACTGTTTCGCCTAATCACATTTATTGATTGAGCGGTTCATCGGCTGAGCGTGCCGCTGTATCTATCTGGTGTCAGCCAATATATCAGACCATGTGCCATAGGGGAAGCCGAAAACTCGTCCGAACGGTCTTGCGCAAGGCGTGCGTCTATAGCATTATATAGATATGCCAGTCGTAAGTGTTCGCTACAATCCAAAAATATCGCACGCCGAACTCAAGGCCCTTTTGCCGACGCTCAGCACGACGCTCGCCAAACAGCTTACCTGCAAGCACGATGGCAAAGACATCGTTATCACCCCAAAAATGGTCAAAGTTCGGTTTGATGTCGCTTCAGAGTTGGACACCTTTGCCGACCTACATATTGAAGTTGAGGCACGGGCGTTTGAGGCGCGGTTTCCAAAACTCAATTCCTATAGCGCCGAACTGGCTGCTGCTATCGCGCCGCTAATAAAGGAAAATGTGAGCATCAGTGTGTGGTATAAGTTATGCCGGGCTAGCTGGTACCCGGAAACTATCAATGTAGAGTCGGCGATAAAACCGTCAACCTCTTAAGCAACGGCCTAAATGCGGCGATACCCGTGTCATGCATACCTCCCAAGGCCAACAGGGTAGTCGCCATGCCACAGCAGTATCGCCAAGCAGACTACTCTAGTAGAATCACTAGCGGTGCAACGCACCTTAACCCGATATGCGCCTACTCGTCAGAGCCTTGTGGAAAACTATCTATGGATAGTCATTAACACTATTGACAAGGGGCATGATTTAGTGTAGAATGAGCATAATTCACTGGAGGAGCGAAGGATGTTACGAAACTTTTTGAAAAAACAACGCGTTATCGCCGCAGGGGCAGTATTGCTGTTTGCAACGATCGCAACAATTGCTACTAACACTGTCGGTAAGAGTCCGGCCGTAAACGCACAATCTGCAGACTGCAACCTGAACATTGTCTGTAATGGGCTCATCGGTGGCAGCACTGTTGAGCAGATCGACTCGTTCAAGGTGTATTACAGCCGCGGCTACGACAATGGCAACAAGGACCTCAGCGCTGTCTACAACAATTGGATGGGCGCAACACCGGCCATTGTTAATGGCATGAACACCGGCAACACGGTAGCAGGCACTGTCTACAGCAATGGCGACGTTAAAGTCGGCAGTAAGTTAGTCGGCACAAACGCGGTCGTCACCGCCCGCTTCAGCCGCGCCGGCTTCACGCATGTCGAAGGCAACGTCTACTCACGACCAGTGACGACGTACGAATACTACGCCACTCGCCCAGCACTTATTTACATGCAAAATGGCAAGATGCTCTTCTTTGTTGAAACCCCTTGTGGTAATGCCGGTAAGGCAACTCCTGTAATTCCTCCAACTCCCCCAGTCACGCACCCGACCGCAAGTCTGGTTTGTACTGCACTCAAATTGCTTGGTGGCGCCACCGACACTAAGGGTGATGTAACCTACACCTTGCAGGCAACTGCCGCTGGTACCAATGCCGTACCCGCAAGCTACACGTTCAACTTTGGCCAAGGCCAGGGCACGCAGGTTGTAAACTCCACCAGCACTACCGTGAGTAGCAACCCGCACACCTATGCTCCAGGGACATATAGCGTAAACGTTACGGTTACTGGCACCCCTACCAACGGTGCAACCGTTGCTCCAAATCCAGTCAGCTGCCCGGCAAGCTTTACCGTTAACCAGCCACCGACCGGCACTTTGGAGTGCACCGCCTTTGCCCTCAACCAAAAAGCGACTGACGCTACCAGCAACAACACGACCGCAACGCTTACGGCCACCGTAACGCCCAGCAGCCCTACAGCTTTCACGAGCTACACTTACCAATTCAATTTCGGTAAGTCAGGCAGCGGCACCGACCAGGGCACGCAAACGGTCCAAACGACAAGTACCACTGCAACCTCCAATGTTCACACCTACGTTCCTGGTACCTACACCAAGATTAGTGTGACCATCACCGGAAAAACTCCCGCTGGAAAAATCGTAAGTGCCACACGCACTTGCCAAACCAACCTGACAATTCCATCACCTACCTGCGCGCAGAACAGCAACCAGAGTGAGTGTGTTAAGCCAACATGTACCGCGCCAAATGGCCAAACCTACCCCGTAGGCTCAAGCGAATGTACGACCACTCCAGTTGTTCTGACCAGTGTTGTGACGCCACCAAAGCTCACAAACACCGGCCCTGGTGAGACCATCGGCCTGTTCGCTGCAGTGACTATTGGCGGAGCCTTCTTGCACAGCTATCTGACCCGACGCTTTGCCAAGGCTCGCGGTTAATCAGGGAAGCGTCTGACTGACCGCTCACCCTCGACAACAAGACCACTTCGGAAGAGGTGGTCTTGTTATATATTGCCAAGGAACGCTGAGGACTTTTAGTTATTGCGGCAAATACATCTCATGCCTAAACAGCTTGGGTGAAGACGCCAAAAACAACAGATAGTTATTTGGGAGAGTACGTCTACAGATAGCCGGCCGCTTAACTCTCTAGCTCTTGCAGGTCCTCGCTGCTCAGTCGCTTGTTGGCATGCCTTGATGCTGGACGGATTCGCTTTTTGTTGCGGGCGGCGGCCTGCTGGCTCTTTTGAAGCGCGAGCACTTGTAACTCGTGGCGCATCTTCAAGTAATTGGCGTAATGAGCGGCATCCAGTTTGCCGCCGGCGAGCGCCGCCTGCACCGCGCATCCTGTCTCCGTCGTATGACTGCAATTGTGATACTGACATTGCGCAGCAAGCGCCAAGACGTCATCAAAGTTTTCTTTGAGGTCATCCTCCACGCCCCACAACTGTAGTTCACGAATGCCGGGCGTGTCCATGAGCAAACCGCCATTGGGTAACAGAAAAAGCTCGCGGTGCGTAGTGGTATGCCGGCCTGTGTCATCACGGCGCCGAACGCTTTGTATTTTTTGCGTGTCACTTCCGAGTAGACGGTTGGTAAGGGTTGACTTGCCGGCACCGGACGAGCCGACCAGAACAGCAGTGCGGCCAGGCAGGATGAGGTCCATAATCTGATCAACGCCCGCACCGTTCATGACGCTGGATACGATAATTGGAACGCCGAGTGATGTAAGTTGTGCCTGGTACGATTCCGGATTGGTCACTTTGTCAGCTTTATTGAGCACGATAACGGGCCTAATGTGGCTTGCCGACAACTGATACAAATAGCGTTGCAACCGTTCAGGACTAAAATCGTTGTCCAATCCTTGCAATACAAACGCGATATCCACATTTGCGGCCATGACCTGTTTGACTGCTTTGGTGCCTGCGGCGCGTCGGGCAAGTTCGCTCTCGCGCGGCAGCACGGCTTCGATTGTCGCCGTGTGCGCGTCTGCGATGCGTACCAATACCCAATCGCCAACTTTTGGCAGTAAGGAGGGGTGAGCGCCGTGCAACAGTTGATTTGAAAGTACCGCCGACCGCTCTTCGGGCATTACTATTTTCTGTGCCGTACCAAAGTCCGCCACAACTCTTGCGGGGACGCAGCCAGTGAGCGCCGCCTTTTTGAATTGTGCCGCAAAGTAATCATTCCAGCCGTAGCGCTGCAAACCATCCATATATATAGTATGACATGAATGCACCCAGGAGTCCCGCCACATCTTCGCTCATGGTCGCCAAAATGCGGGCACGGATAGGCGCCAGCGTCAAAAAGTCATCTATTTTGAATTCTGGGAACTTTTGTATTACGCTTATGATAAAGGAGTAGTAATGGGCGATGCGGCCATACAGATAAAAAATCTTAGTGTGCACTTAGACGGCAAGCAGGTTTTGCGGGACATCACTGTCGATCTGCCGCGCGGCAAAATTGTCGGCTGCATTGGGCCATCAGGCGCCGGCAAGACAACGCTCATTCGCAGTATTGTAGGGCGGCAACGCCTAGCAGCGGGCAGCATTACCATTGACGGGCTGGCTGCTGGGTCGCCAAAACTACGCAATCAGATGAGTTACATGACGCAAGAAACGTCGATCTACGGTGACCTAACCGTCAAAGAAAATCTCCAGTATTTTGCAACGATGATCGGCACGCCCAAAAAAGAAGCAGGCTCGATGATTACCGCCACACTCCGGACGGTCGATTTAGCAGATCAAACGAATCAAATGAGTGGCAGCCTGTCTGGAGGACAAAAGCAGCGATTGTCGCTGGCGATTGCGCTACTTGGAAAGCCGCAGTTCATGATACTGGATGAACCAACCGTGGGGCTTGACCCGGTACTTCGCGAGCAGCTCTGGCGGCTCTTTGCCGAGTTGGCGGCCAAAGGCAGGACACTACTCATTTCTAGTCATGTTATGGACGAAGCAAGTCGTTGTGATGACCTCATACTGATCCGCGACGCGAGCCTCCTGGCACACGACACGCCGCAAGCACTATGCGAACGCACCCAGAGTAAGGATGTAGAAGAGAGCTTTCTGAAGCTCGTAGGGGGCCGGGCATGAGTATCGCAAAAACGTTCGCCACGGCTCGGCGCGTACTGCATCAGTTGCAGCATGATCCACGCACCGTCTTTCTGATTATGGTCATGCCGTGCGTGCTTATCACTATCTTGCGTTATGTCTTTGATGGCGAACGTGCCGTATTTAATGGCATCGCACCGATGATTTTAGCGATTTTTCCGCTCCTTATGATGTTCTTGGTAACATCAATCGCTACGCTGCGCGAGCGAACTACCGGAACGCTTGATCGCCTTATGACTATGCCGATGTCCAAACTCGATCTGATTTTTGGCTATGCGGTTGCCTTTTCATTGGTTGGACTGGTGCAAGCATGTTTAGTAAGTGCTGTCACGCTTGGCTTCCTGGGCGTTACGGTGTTGAGCGGAACGATTCCGGTATTGGTCGTGGCGGTCCTTTCGGCGTTTTTGGGAACCACTCTAGGGCTGCTCGTGAGCGCCTTCGCCACCAGCGAATTTCAGGCAGTGGAATTAGTGATGCCCATTCTAATGCCGCAAATCTTGACCTGCGGTCTTTTTGTGGCACGCAGCCATATGGCCCAATTACTGCAATGGCTATCCGACGTGTTTCCGCTGACATACGGCGTGGACGCCATGAAACAAGTGGCGATGCACACACAGTGGTCGAGTACGCTCACCAAAGATATGTTGGTGGTCGTGGCCTACGGCGTTGGGGCGTTAATTCTTGGCTCAATCACGATACGGCGCAAAGAGTAGGGGACATATTAGCTCTTAAATAGCCGCAAATCAGAGAGCTCGGGCGGCAAAAAGCCTTCGGGATGCCGGAAGCCAGCCTCCCATTTAGTGCCTTTTTGGTAGCCAAGATCTTTCATAAGCTTGGTCGGCGCGTTACGCAAGTGGAGCGGCACCGGTAAGTCAGGGAAGTTGCGGGCGGCGGCCTGGGCAGCCGACATCGCCGTAGCAACCTCGCGCGACTTCTTTGTTTTGGCCAGCACGCTCGCACAGTGAAAGAGATTGTACTGACACTCGGGCATGCCAATGCGCTCTACAGCCTGAAACGTTGCCACAGCCAAGCCCAGCGCTGCCGACGCCACCAGTCCCACATCCTCGGAAGCAAAAATAATCATACGGCGCGCGACAAACTTGGGATCTTCGCCAGCTTGCAGCATACGCGCCAGGTAGTACAACGCGGCACTCGCATCACTGCCGCGCATGCTCTTAATGAAGGCGCTGATGAGATTATGATGCGCTTCGCCGGCCTTGTCGTATCCCGGCAAGCGGCGTTGGGCGGCAGTTTGGATAACTTCTGTGGTGATGGGCCCTTTGGTGAGTTGCAGGGCCAACTCCAACGTGCCAAGCGCTATGCGGGCATCGCCGCCTGAGATTTCAGCCAGGAAGTCTATACTTTTCGCGGGCAAGCGTTTTGCGAGCAGTCTTTCGGCCTTGGCCGTCGCCTTGATAATCTGCACAAGATCGGCTTTGCCCAGCGGCTCCAGCACTAAGACCCGCGAACGGCTGAGAAGCGGATGGATCACCTCAAAGCTGGGATTCTCAGTGGTAGCGCCAATCAAAATAATCGTGCCGTCCTCTACATAGGGCAAAAATGCGTCTTGTTGCGCTTTATTAAATCGGTGGATCTCATCCACAAATAAGATCGTGCGCATGCCGAGTCGTTGCTGCTGTTGCGCCTCTTGGACGATGCGCGTCACGTCAGCCTTTTTAGCGGTGACGGCACTTAATTCCACAAATGCCGCACCAGTTTCACGGGCCATAATCCGGGCGAGCGTTGTTTTGCCGCTGCCGGGCGGCCCCCACAAAATGAGGCTCACTGGCTGTTTTTTGCTAATGATCTCACGCACAATTTTGCCCACGCCCACCAAATGCGCCTGCCCAACGACGTCGGCGAGTTTTTGAGGGCGCATCCGTTCAGCGAGTGGTCGAGTGTCCATATCCATAGAGTATATCGGCTCGTGGCTTGTGAGGCCACCCTGTTTGCAAGCGCGCTACCAGTAGGCGCAGGAACTCGGAAAATATGCGCTACCTTCCTTGTTCTTAGGCCGTCACAATCTGCTAAAATAAAAGGAATGAACCTCGACCTGTTTGGCCAAAATTTGGTTGTAGTGCTTGCGATGCTTTTTGCCAGTGGTTTCGCATATTTGATTTTTGCGCCCTGGCTACAAAAGCCCATCCAAAAAAAGAAGAAAAAAGAAAAGAAGAAAGACCACCAAAAGCTGAAGATTCCTAAGAAAAAGGCCGCTCGGTTGCTAGCCGCATCGCTGCTCGGAGCCTTTTTTATACAAGGACTTGCCGTACATGAATACCCGGGCGAGCAACTGCCAGCACTCTTTTTGATGTCGCTACCCTGGATGCTGGGCATCGGTGCAACTATCTGGGTGTGGGCAACACGCAAATGGTACAACCGCACAACTGGTTTTGTCCTTATTGTTTGTGGATTTTTATTTGGTCTAGCATTGCTGAATGATTACTACCACTACTATCCGACACTCAATGATGCGTTTAATATAAGCCACCACCAGGTGATTGGGGGCCGCACGAATCAAACAGTTATCCGCTACAGCGCGACAAAAACGGGAACGCATGGCGCATCCTTGGAAGCGTCACTCCAAAACATCGGCCAATTGCCAGCCCAAGGTCAGATATACGGCATCACCGTGCCAGGCACGGCATCACATTTTACCGCGCGCAGAGGCTGGCTGTATGTCCCGCCGGCGGCATTTAGCCCGCAAAAAGTTAACCTGCCCGTTATTGTTCTGATGGCCGGTTCGCCTGGCGGCCCCAATGACTGGCTTAACGGGAGCGACGCCGCTCAAACCCTTAGCGCTTTCGCAGCACAACATCATGGCGTTGCGCCTTTGGTTGCAATCGTTGACGAGAACGGTACACAGGCAAACGACACGGAGTGCGTGGACAGCCCGCACGGCAACGTTGAAACATACCTAACCGTTGACGTACCCAACTATCTCAAAACAAACTTCGATGTTGCATCGAATCCTGCATCTTGGGCAATTGGCGGCCTGAGCGACGGCGGTATGTGCGGCATTATGCTGGCGCTTCGGCACCCCGACACGTATCGTTATTTCTTGGATCTTGGCGGCGATATCGGGCCAAAAATCGGCAGCCAAGTTGCCACAATCGCCGATCTCTTTCACGGCTCCCAGCAAGACTGGCAAGAGCACCAACCGCTCTATTTGCTCCAACACATCTCTGGTAAGGCGAGCAACCTCGGCGGCTTTTTCGCCGTGGGCAGCTCCGACAGCAGTACTATCATGAGCGCCGTACAGAGCTTGTATCATCAGAGCGTCACCAGCGGGCTGAATGTCGCCTACGAAACCACACCAGGACACCATACGTTTGATGTGTGGGGCAAACAATTCCGTGATGCCTTGCCGTGGCTATCGTATCAACTTGGCGCCACGGTGTGCTCCAGCCAGTGCGAATAGTGCATCTTTGGTGGCGCTGACCATGCCGCCGACTGTGGTCAACTGCCAATACCTACACAAAAAGTAGCCGAGCGCTTCACGCGGAAGCACTAGACAACGCTCCCATGTTTCTGTAAGCTAGTCTGGTAGTATAAACATAAGCAGGATAAAGAACCAGAAAGGCATTCGCCGTTCGACAAGTACCCATGCGCCTATTGACCATGTGAGACGGGAACTTCGGTGGATTACTCGCTTCTGTATCTATGATAACGTAGGGTATTTTATTTCTTTGTCAGGCTGATTGAGGCTGCTTTTTTGTGTTTGGCGCGAAAGCCACTTCATAAAAGAGTTCTGTATGATTTTTGTACGATTGGTGGTTGGACTGATGCGTTACCGTGGCGCATCAGCATTTGTTAGTTTTTCCTATTTTTGAACGGTATTACTAAGAAGGGTGGGTCTGATGTATCATTTTGAATTTTTTCATTATACGGTTGCAATATCACAAGTACTCGTGGGGGTGGCGCTCTTTTTGGCAACTCCAACGGCCATAGCGCTCGTGGATTTTGTGGGGGTAGTCCAAATGTGGCTGCGGCCACGCGTGGAAATATCAGGCAAGCCTTGCGACGATTTCGTAATCCTGGTGCCCATCTTTAACCACATGCGCTACCTGCGAAACGCCGAATATCTGGCGCAATACGCCGGTAAGGTCGTCTTGTGTACAACGGCGCACGAAAGCGGCTCTTTTTACCGCGATTTGAACGACATATGCAAACGCTACGGCTTTCAACAACATCGCAGCAATATCAACCTGCAACAAAACGACAAGACACGCAACCCCTGGAAGATTTTTCACCACGTTCTTGATCGCGCCGACTACAAAAAAGTTGTTTCCGAGGAAGGGCGGGAAGCGCTGCTTATTGAGAATACGGTATACTTGCAGGCGCCTTATTGTATCTTTTTGGATGGCGACACAATATGCAATGAGGATCTACGGCAAGTGATCGGCGACTTTCGGGCCAGGGAGTACGACGTGGCATCCGTGCGTATCGTGCCGTCACACGCGACGACCCCAGCCGAGCATATGCAGAGCCTGGAATATAGACTGTCGATGGACTCGCGCAAAGTATATCCTTGGCTGACATCGGGCGCATGTATGGTCGCAAAAACAGACGTGCTGGAGCATGCCTTGCGCAACCACTCGCACTTTTTCCAGGGTGGTGACATCGAGATTGGCAAGCTAAGCCGATTGCTGGGATACCGCGTGGGGCATTTAGAGACCGAATTCCATACGGATGTCCCCGGCACAACGAGCGCCTGGTTTCGTCAGCGTATCGCCTGGAGCAGCGGCGATTTCCGCCATGCCGTCATCAATGCCGGCGCTTACTCTTGGCGGCACCCACTGTTCTTTTTGTATTTTACTGTTGTTGTCTATGCCATGCTGCCCTTACGCCTATGGATGGCTGTGAGACATCCGATTATCTTGCCCATTGTCGTCGTTATTTACTGGGGGCTTTTGTACACTTTTCGATGGCGCTACCGAAGCTGGCATCTATTCGTACTGCCGTTTTACGGACTGATTAACGCACTTATTGTGACGCCGCTGGGTATTCTCATCTACTTTCAAACGGCTTGGCGCAATCGCAACGCCGGTATTATCCGGCTGCGTAACGAACCACGACGATCGTTTTCTACCTGGCTGCGCTACGTAGAGGAGTGGCCGGGAAAGTAGGAACAGGTTGCCGGTAGCCACTTGCCATACGAGGCAAAGGCGGGTACACTAGCAAAGTTCTTATGGCAAGTGCAAGCTTCCTAGGAGTAAACACACACGCAAAGAGGGGATTACGGGATGTCACGACTTCCGCAGGTCGGCAGCGATGCTGGCGTTTGGGCACAAATTTTGAACGATTATTTGCAGGTGGCGCATGCTGCCGATGGAACGCTGAACCCTGGCACCGTAGGCTCTAGCCAGATACAAGCGGGGAGCGTAGGCAACGCCCACGTGAGTAGCCTGTCCCAGGGCAAAATTACCAACTTGCCAAGTGATTTGAGCGCCAGCATTGGCAAAAACATGGCGCTCACTACTCGCGCGGCAGGCTTTATTAAGTCCATGATGAGCGCCAATACCGCCCTTACGACTGCGAGCATAATTCGGGCCGATCGTTTGTACGACCCCAGCTACACCGGGACAGTCACCGGCACCTTTGATCTCCTGGGCACTAACCCTGGCACCGAACAATTATGCCCCATTGTTATCACTACGCCCGTCGGCAGCATCCCTGATGCCTATTTTGGCACGGTCACCGGCCACATTACTGGCTATGGCAGCTTGTCGGCAGGGCCATATACCGTACAAGCATACAAAACGACAGATGCCGACTACTCGCAACCTTCGAGCGCCGTAGTCGATGGCAGTGGCGCCTTTTCGTTAGACCTCAGCACCACGCCGTCATGGGTGAGTGGCACGTGGAAATTCGGCCTGCTGGATAACAGCGATACGTTAGTAGGGCAAAAATGGCCGCAGAGCCCCAGCTACACCAATATCGTTGTCAAACATGCGGTCATCACCGACACCGCCTATCCGGTCGCCAACCAGCCCGCTGCCACCACGGGGACCTTTTCATTTTTGAGTTCGCAAGGAGGCATGAAGCAGTTTCAGCTGGTTGATAGTTCAAGTGGCGCTATTTTGGCTCAGTACGTGCCGCCCGTACAAAATGTGCGCTCGTATTTGGTCACTGCGGATGAGCTCGGGTATGGCACAAATTTTGTAAATTATTGTTACACATACGACCAAGCAATCGCCTTACTTGCCATGATTGCACTGGGTGATTTTGCAACAGCACAGCAATTGGCAAGCGGCCTCCTCAAAATGCAAGCTACGAGCGGCGCAAGCGATGGCGGTTTTGTCTTCTCTGCACCTCAGTTATCCGCCAGCTACGGCAGCCCATACTACCGCACTGGCGCACACGCCTTTGCGACCTACGCTTTACTATGTTATGTCGAAGCCTACCCCACCGATGCCACTCAAAGCTACCATAGTGCCATACAAAAAGCGCTGGCCTATTTGGACGGCCGCCTCTCGCATAGCAACAACACCGCTGGCCTATATTTGGGAGGGACAGGTATCTACAACAGCTCTCCTGGCCAGCCAGAAGTTTTTAACCAGGGGTACGATATTACATGGGCATCAACGGAGCATAATTTTGACGTATGGCACGCGTATCAGAAGGCTGGAGTGGTGCTGGGCGACAGTGGGGCGAGCGCAAAAGCGACCGCACTACAGCAAAGGATATTGAGCACGCTATGGAATAGCAGCGCGGGCCGCTTTTATCAAGGGATGCAGCCTAATGCCGCCGACACGAGCGATCCGCTCGATACGCACACTTGGGGTGGTATTTGGCTGCATAACATCGGGCGTGACGACCTCGCAAAGCAAGTCTTAAGCGATACGGCCTTGTCACCATTCAAGCTCAGCAACGACGGTGTCGCTGGCTACGCAGCAGCGTACGATGCGGGCGGCTATCCTGGCATTATCCCTGCCGTGTGGAGCGAAGGCACGTTTGGTGCGGCCATGGCCTTTTTAGCCATCGGCGATTGCGTACGCTGGCAGGCAACAATCGATGGTATTGCAGGCGGCCAGCAAGCTGATGGTTCGTTCCGCTATGCAACCACTCCGGACGCTACTTATCAATTTACATCGTCCAAATCAACAATTGGGGCGGCGTGGGCTATTTTAGCATCCCTGGGACACGGCATCTGGGATATATCCATACCGCGCTCCAGCGCATAAAGCGCCTACACGCAACGAAAAGATAGAGACCAAAATGCAATAGACACTGCGCACCGCATGTATAGGTATCCAACAGGCAGTGCAATAACAACGCGTGATTGACCCGCTATGCGGCTGCGGGCTGGCCAAACAGCTGCATGGTCACGGTAGTGCCGGTATTTGCCTGAGAATCTATATGAATTGCGCCGCCGAGATACGCCAGAATAAGCTTGTCGATATACAAGCTAAAGCCCATGCCCTCGTGATTAAACGTTTCAGCGCCTTCGCCTTTTACAAACGGGTTAAGTAGCACAGCGAGCTTGTCAGCCGGGATAACCGCGCCACTGTTGGTAATAGCGAGCGTAAATCGGCCCTGCTCCACGGTGGCGCGTATCGCTATCTGGCTGTTATCGCTGGCATATGCCACTGCGTTATCAAGCACATGACCGCAGACAAGGGCGAGCAAACTTGCGCTTTGACACGCAAAGGCTTGGTCGGGCAGAGGAGCGAGAGTAACGTGCTTGGCCATAGCAGGCTGCACCAGCGGCTGCCACGCACGTTGTATCAGAGGCGCTAACTGTTGCATGGTGCGTGGCGCATTACTTCTTGTGCCCCGAAGCTGCGAGGCGATAGCGAACTTCTTAAGTAAGCCATCCAGACGTTTTACGCCATCATCGATAAACGCCTTAGATTGGCTTGGGGATATTTGCGATATGGCTACGGCGAGTTGGGCTACGTCCGTCTGCAAGCGGGCAAGCGTCTCGCGGACAAATTGCTCGTGCGTTCGTGCAAGCTGGTCCTCGTAGGCCAATAACTCTGTTGCCATACGCTTGTCGCAACGACGTAGCTGGACAAACCGCAGCGCAAAGTATAGAAGCATCGCAAGCAGTGCTAGCACCACCGCCTGCAACACCACGTTCACGCGGCCGACGGCAAAGTCTGCTACGTTCTCGGCCAGATAATCGAAGCCAAACGCCAATGTTCCAGCAATCGCAACCGGCAGCCACAGACTCCACTGCGTATATGGTCGTACCAGTGTTAAAGACTGCTCGAGCGTTGCATCTCGCGAACGGGCGTCGTCGATCAACCGCGTTACTGCATCTTGCAACCGCGCGGTGATTGCCCGCAAAGTTTCCTGGGAAGTCGCAGCCAGTCCATCCAGCGCCTCTTCCAAGCCACCGTTAATCAAGGTGAGCGGCGTACGTAAATAATGTGATGCCAGCTCTGTAAATGTCCGCTTCATATCCGCCATAAGCTGGACCTGCTGCCTACGGCGCCGTATCGTGCGGGCTTCGGCTGCTTCGCGGTAGGTTTGCACCAGCAACACTGCGATGTTCAATCCTAGCAGTACAAACACCACGTACGGGAAAGCGTACACAACTTGTTTAGGCAGTGCTTGTAGAAAATGACTGACTACCCCATTCACTCCTTTGGGCATTGTTGCAACACCGGTAGCCAGGCTGGCTGCGCTGGCGTCCGTGAGCCGTACCGTAAAATGCTTAGTAATTGTCTGGCCATCCTGACCCATGACGACAATCGATACCTCTGTGCCCGGCAGCTGCCGCGGCAACCACAACCAACGCGCAGTGCCTGTTGCGTCTGGCAGTGCAGTGCTCGGTGCGTTCGTGTTAATCAAAAAGGTCGCTTGCTTGAATGAAGTACCCCGGCCATTCAATGGCGTCACCACAATGATATATCCAGCACGCGGAATCAGCTGTCCATTGCGCAAGTTAATCGACACATCCAACCCCGAGGGCAGTTGTATGATGGTCGCCGGGCCAGATACGGAGTCCACTGGACCATCTGGACTTCCGGGGGCAGGAGCGACAGGTGAAGTCGCACAGTCGCCGCCATAGGCGCATGCCCCATATGTCTGTTGACCGCCATACAACGCCATTGCAAATCTAGCGGGCACTATCGCCATACTCGCCGCCATGACGATACCCACCACCCACCATACGCCTCTTCTCATGCCGCTTATGATAGCAGACATTCCCTCGCAAAAGTAGCAAATCTATGTCTGGCACGTGCTGAGAACTTGCCGCGGCCTCTTGAGCAGATGCATTATGGCCAATCATAGACCGATCCACTGCGCAAACAGTGAAAATAATGTTGCAATATTTATACAGTCGTGTTATACTAAACATGATTTAATTAACAGCATAAAGCGGTTACAGAAAGGGTGGTGATGCACCTTTTGAGTACGGGCGTTAGCCCATTTTTAGTTTTATGGTATCTGTTTATTGCGTTTTTGGGCGCAGTATTATTGATGAACGTCATTTTTGCTGTGTCAGCACGCGTTGTGCGCTGGCGGTTGGCGGTGCTTGTCGTAAAACATTCGGTAAAAAATGATGACCAAAAATAATAAGACTACCGCAGCCACGGCCTCTCCAAAAGCAAACTGGCGGCAACGAGGTTACCGCGTGATGCATGTCGTTGTGTTTACGCTATGCGGACTGATAAGCGCTTTTTTGCTTGCCTCTGGTTATGAGTCTGTCTACAACCGGACGCTACCGTTCGTGCACACTCTTGAAGCCGTGAATTTGAGTGCCGTTAGCGGCTCCTATAATTTGCAAAAGGCGGCCGACTACCCGAACTCCTACTACGGCACTTTTGGTAAGCCGCAAACGCTTGAGCTACCTTCCGCCTCTGTGCGGCTCAATATCGTAGCGCCAGTCCAGCAAGGCAAGCAATGGTTGGCGCGAACCAGCACGCTGCATCTGCTCATCCCACAGGCACCGCGCAGCGGCAACATTGGCGTCGCCTTGCTGTATTGCCGCTCCAGCTTCCGAACTATCAACGATCAAAACGTACCAACTACTGGCGCAAACCTCTTTATCGATACCGACCACTCCTGGCGCTACGTATATAAAGTGACCACTGCCCGAGCATACCCCGAAAACGAACCTTACATCCTGGCCGACAGTGGCAGCACGGGCAAGCTCCTTATCGTTTGTAATGACGCAGGTCAACGCCAAAACCTTGTGATCGAAGCTACCCTATTATCTGTACAAGGAGTCACGCAATGACCAATACTACACTTTTCATGTTCTTCCGCAACATGACGATTCTACTGGCAACACTTATGCTGGTAAAATACTTCATTTTCCTGAGCCTATCCGCCTTTTTTCCGCTCCGCGAGCAACTCCGCAGGCGTCGAGTGATCCGCAATGAGATCAAGCAACAGGGAAAGGTCGCCCCGTATCAACCAGTAGTATCGGTTATTGTGCCGGCCTGGAATGAAGAAGTTGGCATCCTAAAGACCATTCAGTCGGTTATCGCCAATGATTATCGCAATATTGAACTCGTCGTTGTACAAGACGGTTCTACTGACCGCTCCGAGCAACTCGTAAACGCCTTTATCACCGGTAACCGGCTTGGCCGGCTGCGTGATGGGCGGGTCGTTCGCCAATACTGGAAGCACAACGGCGGCAAAGGCGCAGCTCTTAACTATGGCATTAAAAAGAGTAAGGGTGAGATAATTTTGACTATCGACGCCGACTCTGCGCTCGCCCCAGATGCTATCACGAAGCTCGTTGAATATTTCCGTGATCCAACGGTATCGGCAGTAGTTGGACAGGTGCGCGTGGGCAACGCTCGCGGCCGGATCATTGGCACCATGCAGCAACTGGAATATCTGTTTGGATTCTATTTTAAGCGTGCGCACTGTGTGATGGGCGCCGAGTACATTTATGGCGGCGCCTGTGCAGCCTTCCGGCGCAGTACGACATTTGACTACTTTGGTATGTTTGACGAAGCCAACAAAACGGAAGACATCGAAATGTCCATGCGCACCAAATTCCATGGCCTGCACTCGCTATACGCCGAAGACGTCCTTTGCTACACCGAAGGCGCAGCCAACTATGGCAGCCTCATTAACCAACGATTGCGCTGGAAGAAGGGCCGCTTTGATACCTTTCTGCACTATCGTCGCATGTTCTTTTCGCTTGAAAAGCATCACAACAAGCCGCTCGCTTGGCTGATCTTGCCACTCTCAATGATGGCCGAAATACAGCTCTTGTTGGAGCCAATTGGCGCCACCTTGCTGATTACCTACAGCGTCATTTCCGGCGAATTTGTCTCCTTAAGTTTGAGCATGTTGTTCGTCGGGATTTCGTACTTAATTGTCGCGTTATTTGGCGTACATCTGAGCTTTAAGGAGCGCATGCGGCTCTTGTTCTTGTGGCCGCTCACATGGCCGCTCTTTTATATCGTGGTATGGATTGAATTTCACGCCCTGGTACGCAGCATTCAGATGGTCGTGCGCGGTGATGCCCTGGAGTGGCAGCAATGGAAACGAGAGGGAATCTAGCGCCGTGAAGCGACAGCACATTATCTTCATCAACATTGTATTCATCAGCATGATGCTCTTTTCGAGTGGCATGGTGTACCAGTTTATGACCGGCAAAAAACCGCTGACCCTCATCGGCAATCTCATCCACCCACCCAAAAAAGTGGTTGTTGAAACAAGCGCCTGCAGCACCGGGGCACCGCTCAAACTGGACGGGGCACAGATAGGTGCGCTCAAAAAGCTGGCAGTATACCAGTCGGCCTGCCACTCATATGTTACTGGCACCATGATGACATTTGTGGGAATGCCCGTCTCCGCGCAAACCGCTACCCAAGATGCCCAGCAGGACGTGAAGACACTCAAGGAATTTGCACACTACAACGTCCGGCCACTCGTTGTTGCTGAACCTACTGATTACACAACAGGCAACAACCTCGACTTTGGGCAATTTGCCGCAGGCGCGTTTACACCGTGGCTCGATATGTACTTTTCGGCACTCAAGGCATCCGGCCTCACCGATGCGCAAATGGGCATCTGGAATCCATTCCCCGAAGCCAATCTGCCGTATTGGGCAAACAACCAGCCGCAGTATTTTGCGCCGGACGTCAATGCGTATCTGAGCACACTGCACAAATATTTTCCGGCTGCCCAGACCAGTATCATGCTCAACTCAGCAACCTATCAGACAAGCGACTTTAACTGGCAAAATGGCGAGTACGACAGTCTGATGCAGTATGTCAAAGGGATCACGCCCGGTTCAATCACATACGCAGGCCTGGAGGGCTTCCCGTGGGTACCGCCAGCAGGCGGCACCGGCCCTATTTTGAATGCCGCCGAGTTTCTCAACCCGTCACTCATCAGCGAAGCCGCCAACTACTTACAGACCAAAAACATTTGGTTCAATACCGGCACGTTCTCACAAAAATACGCGCTCGACCCAAGCCGGCTGGCATACGTTTCGCCTGAACAACGCAAAGAGATTCTAAATACTGTGGACGATCAGCTCCTGACCCTACAAAAGCAAGGTTTCCATCTGGCCGTTAATATGTTTGCACAAGACAAAAGCCAGTCATCCGAAGAAACCAATTGGGCATACTGGGGCGGCGACCGGCCATTCAACTCTGCGGCCACGCCCGTTTTGACTGATTTTATCAGTACGATGAATCAGCAAAAGGTCGACTTCTGGCTGTTTGACGAGTAAGCAATCTCGCCCTGTTCATACTGGCAGGTTGTCTTAGATTAGGACACTGGTCTCGTTACTTTACAAGTCTTTACGGCACAGTAACTTGAGTTTTATACTTATGGTTAGTCATGTGTGGGCTGGTCTTTGGCCTTCCTCCGCGCAGGCTTATGTGATTATCAGGGATCATACTCACTGGCCGTCTGCGGTTAAGCGTCACTGAGCACCTTCAAAATTTTCTTTCAAGCAACAGCATCCTTGGACAATAGGGGTCGGCCGATAGAACGGTGGCTCGAGCCTTCATCCGGATCGCTACATACAAAAATCCGTTCGCTGGTGTCGTAAAAACATCAGATTCTCTTATCAAAAACTACCAGGGAGCTTGAACTATGGAACGACAAACAATTAACAAAGAAGTAAACGTAACAGCGTGGTACTTTAGTAACCGGCGTGAGCAGCTCACAAGCTACCCCAAACGCATGGAATACAACCAAACAGAGTACACGTTTGCCGACGGCCTGCGCTTTCTGATCCAGAAGGGCAAGCAAGCCGTGCAGCTGTTCGATATGACGGACGGAAGCCGCGACTACCGCCTCGCCTTCGACACGCAGGACCAGTCTTGGACGCTCGTAAGTATTTCTGGCGCACCGGCGTAAACGTAGCGTACTTCTTGATAACCGGCAAAGCTCTCCTTTGCCGGTTTTGTTTTGGCGGCGTACTTGTACCGTCGGATATGGCAAATGCCAAAAAAGAAACGCGCATTGCATCTAGCCGTAATCGCGTATAATGGAGCGAGAAATGCTGTAAGCGTAAGCAATCCGCTAAAGGAGTAGCTCTTGTGAAAAAGGATCTTGTAACCAGAACTGTCGAGGCTCCGGCTCAATTTCTAGAAAAAACGCTCGAAACGACACAAGAAATTGGGCGGCGCCTGGAGACAGGCAAAACATTGCAAAAGACAAAAGATTACTGGCATACGCTGGGGCCAGGCCTCACAACAGGCGCGTCGGACGACGACCCGTCGGGCATTGCTACCTATTCACAAACTGGCGCACAGTTTGGGTTTCAGCTATTGTGGATGGCGGCGTTCACCTTCCCGCTCATGTCGGTAGTGCAAGAGATGTGTGCACGCATCGGGCTGGTGACGGGCCGCGGGCTGGCAGGGAATATCCGACTGATGTTTTCGCGGCGGGTACTGAACGCTTGCTCTATCTTACTCTTTGCGGCCAACGCTTTTAACATTGGCGCGGACCTTGGGGCGATGGCGCAGGGCATGCAGCTCGTCTTCCCTCGGTGGAGCTTCGCTTTGCTGGTTATTGGCTTTACCATTATGATGCTTGGCTTACAAATATTTACACCGTACGAGCGTTATGCCCGGTATCTCAAATGGCTCGCGCTGGTGTTGTTTGCGTACGTTTTGTCGGCAACCCTCGCACACTTGCACTGGGGCACGGTGCTCAGGCACGCTGTTGTACCGAGTGTAACCTTTACGAAAACGCAGATCTTGTTGATTTGTGCTATTTTGGGCACCACTATTTCGCCCTACCTGTTTTTTTGGCAGACCTCGCAAGAGATTGAAGACCAAATCGCCCAGGGAAAGACCACGATTCCAATGCGTCAAGGTGCCACCAAACAAGAGGTGCGCAGTATGCGGATCGACGTGTGGTCCGGCATGGCTTTGTCCAACATCGTGATGTTTTTTATTGTGGCAGCGTGTGGCGCCGTGTTATTTTCCAAGGGCATTACGAACATCAATAGCGCGTCTCAGGCGGCTGAGGCACTCCGACCGTTTGCCGGCAATGCTACCTACTTTTTGTTTGCCGTCGGAATTGTAGGCACCGGCATGTTGGCCATTCCCGTTCTGGCCGGTTCGAGCAGCTACGCCCTGGCCGAAAGCCTGCACAAACAGGGAAGTCTGAGCAAAAAACTCAAGCAAGCCTATACTTTTTATGGCGTTATTATTATTTCGATGCTTGTGGGATTGGGCATGAACTTCGTCGGTATCAACCCCATCAGAGCGTTAATTTACTCGGCGGTGGCCAATGGCATTGTTGCGCCGGTGGTGCTAGTGCTCATCTTGCTTATCAGCAGCAACAAAAAGATCATGGGCGAGTGGGTGAATAGCCGCTGGTCAAACGGTATCGGCTGGTTTGTGACAGGGCTGATGGTTATATCGGGCGGAGCCGCCATCTTTTCGTTGCTCACATGAGCTAAAGAAAAGAGGCCAGTCTTTGATAGTAGAATAGGTTATAGGGGGTTTATTATGGATACAAAACCGAATTTTGCAGGGCTCAAGGCGCTCTTTTTTAACGGCACGCTCACCAAGTCACCCGAGCATAGCCACACCGACTTGTTAATCAGCGTCAGTCAACAGATCATGGAAAAAGAAGGTGTTACGACAGAGGTGATTCGCACCATCGACCACGATATTGCGACTGGCGTGTGGCCCGACATGCGCGAGCATGGCTGGAAGACAGACGAATGGCCAGAACTGTACAAAAAGGTTATGGCCGCCGACATCTTAATCGTTGCAGGGCCGATTTGGCTCGGAGACAACAGCTCGCAGACCAAGAAACTGATTGAGCGGCTGTACGCATGCTCCAGCATTCTGAATGATAAGGGGCAATATGCCTACTATGGCAAGGTTGGCGGTTGCCTGATTACCGGCAATGAGGACGGCATCAAACACTGTGCCATGAATGTGCTCTATAGCTTGCAGCACCTTGGGTACGCCATTCCGCCGCAGGCCGACGCCGGCTGGATTGGCGAAGCCGGCCCGGGCCCGAGTTATGGCGATGATCAGTCCGATGGAACAAAAGTAGGCCTGGATAACGACTTTACCAATCGCAACACTACGTTTATGACCTGGAATCTCATGCACCTTGCGAAAATGTTGAAAAGTAGTGGTGGCATGCCGGCCTATGGCAACCAGCGCAAAGCCTGGGACGCAGGTTCGCGTTTTGATTTTGCGAATCCTGAATATCGGTAGGCCAACGGCCGCCGCCAAAAGAGACTATTCCATTACACACAGATATACAGTAAGAGCTTACTGTCCTCGGATTGCAGGATACAGTCATGGATGGCCCGGGGTTGCGTCAGGCTATACGATATAGTGATACATGTAAAAGACCACCTCAAACATTACGTTGCCAGCGGAGGATAGTAGCTCTATGAATGATTCTTTATTCACCGGCGAGCAGCCCATTGTAGCGCTGGATGTTAATTTCGCATCTATAGATGCACGTTACAAGGAAGGCGATCGAGCAGGTCAGCTCATATTGCCAAATAGCAGACCAGGGTATATCGCGACACGACTCGCAGAAAGCGGCATAGGCGTTATCTTTTTTCGCCATGACGACCCTACGGGGTATGACACTCTCGGACTTAAACGCTACACGATTGCCCCCGACCTCAGCAATCCAGAGACATACAAAACGTATGATCTGCCGCCCGACCAACGGCTTGTGCCGCACGCCATGCGCGTACGCGATGGCATTCATCCTGATCTCCATCGTCGAATTCCCGGCTATAACTCCGCGAGATTCTGCGGCGCTATGCAGAATAGGTCAATCGTCCAAGATCGGCTGTGCGCAGCAGGTGTGGGTGCTGTAGGGGTCTTTGGAGCTTTTGCCCAGATACAGGAAGGCCGCACGATGGCGGAACACAGTGGCGATAGTTCCTACGTGGTAAGGCCTGCACGGGTCGGCATTAGCCGCGAAGAGCACGTGATGAGCCTAGACGAAATGCGTCAGTCTGCGGCCGGGGATCGCCCGTACTCAATAGGAAACGCGGTGCTCATGCAGCATATCGAGCAAGCGCCCTTTGAGACAGTTGCGCGTATGCTTTGCGCACAAGAAGCCGCATATGACGAGAACGACCGCCACAGCCTTGTTCTCTACACGCACGGCCGGGACACCTACGCAGCAGAACTACAAAAGGCCGACGCGAAAGGCGGGTGCTGGAAGACAACTGAGTTGTTTAGCGCAGAAGAAATACGCAGCCGGATCCCGCATCTATGGGAGCAAAACCGCACCGCTGTTAGTACAGTTGCTCGGCGCTTTGCAGCGCGCTCTAGCTCGTATGGCATTTCTTATCAGCTTGGCGCAAACGCATCTGAGGATTGGTATGTATCGGAAGTAAACCCTCGCCCATATACTCCAGACCTCAACGTTGGCTCAGATAGGCAACAAGCAATTGCTGAGACTACCGTTATGGCCGGAGAGGTACGACCATTGCAAAAGCTCACAGAGTCAGCTTACAATTCGCATCCAAAAGCCCTCGTTACGCTCCGCTACCGCTAACCGATAAGACGATAGGAGAGACAGGCCGAAAACACTAAGAACAGACGTTGTTATCCAGCTATTGGCATCGTATAATGACGGTATTGTCGTGGGAACAACCTTAGGACCGTAATCAGGGGGGCGCTTATTGTATGTTGTATTTCAAAAATCACGAGCTTGCCGAAACATACCATATTTCTGACAGAACCGTACGAAACTGGATCGAGGAAACAAAAAGTGGCAAACTTGCGCTCGCTCTTCATACTCACGACGGCAAGGCATATGTCGCAAATACGGCCAAGAACCTCGCAACCATTGAAGGGCTGGTTGCAGCGCGCAAAAAGTACCGGCCACATCGCACCTTTAAAGTTATCGCACCCGACCCAGAATTTTACCGGCTATTCAGCCCTGGCCAGGTCTATGATATTGTCTCCAACCTAGAAATTCACCATGAAATCCCACGCCAATACAACTACTTTGATGGGGGTGCAGACAGCTGGGATGTATATGCTACCCGTCTCGACAAGGAGCAAACGCCAAACGTCCTCAACAAAACCAAAGAACTCCTTACTCAAAACCAGGGCTATATAGACAACTTACTCCGCAAATATACACGTATTAATGTCGTGGATATTGGCGTGGGCAACTCCATGCCGGTCAAAGAGCTTATCGAACGCCTAAACGAGCGGCAAGCCATGGGCCGCTATATTGCGCTGGATATCAGCCAGAATATGCTCAATATCGCCAAACGAAATATCCAAAAATGGTTTGGGAATACGGTGTTGTTTGAAGGTTATGAGCTGGACATCAACTATGATCGCTTTGGCAACATCCTAGCCGAAGAATATTTGCGTAAAGATGCCGACCAAACTGCCAATCTTATTCTATTGCTTGGCGGTATGCTTGGAAATTTGCGTCATCCAGATGGCGCGCTGCGTATCATCCATGACAGCATGGGCATCAACGACCAACTCGTATACATCAAAAAGCTCGATACCAAGACCGCGCGGCGGCACTTTGACTTCAATGTTGAGCCAGGCGGCGGAGCAGTACCGCCAGTGCACAGCTTAGTAGTTGACCTGCTCAACATCGATAGATCATTCTACGAATTAGAAGTTGGCTACGAACAGGAGCTACGTCAGCGGTATGAGCGAATCAGATTCAAGATTGCATTGACGCTCAAATTCCAACTGGATGAGGGTGGCCGCTCGGTCAGCTTCAACAAAGGCGACTCAATCCTATTGTGGCGCAGTCAGCAGCAGAGCGCACTTGAGGTCATCAATCAGTTTGACCGTAATGACTTCTACATGTTGCACTCTAGTCAAACTGACGATCAGGATTATCTGCTGACGATATCACGAGTAAAGACAGCAGAATTCTAGCATGCGCAGCCTAGGCCAACCACGCTGTTGCAGGCATATAGATCTGTTCACCCGGACTTCCCAAATGGCCTATGGCATGCGCTAAGCTCGTCTACATACAGAAACACTATATAAGGATAGACTCGGCAACTATACCTCGCCGCCAGCACGCCCCAATAGGGTCTACGGCGTTTACTCGCTACGAAGAGATAGTTGCTGGCGTACACGACACTATGCGCATAACGCGTAACATGCTATAATGGGGACACTAGAAATGGCTGCTCATTTTTTAGTGCACATGTAAATAAGAGAAGAAGTTCACTTGAGGAGCAGCAGCTGGCTTGCCGGTTTGCCTCATGGACAAGGAAGGTAAACAATACTAATGGCAACGAAACTTTTTGTCGGCTCACTGGCCTACTCAGCAACCGACGACGACCTGCAACAGGCTTTTGCGGCGGTTGGTACCGTAGTGTCTGCAAAGGTCATTATGGACCGCGACAGCGGCCGCTCAAAGGGCTTCGGCTTTGTTGAGATGAGCACCGAAGATGAAGCGCAAGCTGCCATCAAAGAACTCAACGGCAAAGAAATTGCTGGCCGCCAAATTACGGTCAACGAAGCTCGTCCACAAGCTCCCCGCGAACCCCGTTCATTCGGTGGTGGTGGCGGTGGCAACCGCGACGGTGGTTTTGGTGGCGGTCGCCGCTACTAAAGCAACTCGCGTGCACCGGCCCTAAAAGCCAAAAATACCGCTCGGAAACCCGGGCGGTATTTCTTTTGTCGTAAATTCGGGAAGGGGGTAAGCCCGCCAAGTACGAGACGACGGGCATAGGTTGGAGGCTAGGTTACTTGCGCGCCCACCGAAACACGCAAGCGAACCAACCCCCTGCCTCTCTTACGCCTTAATAAACGTCAAAGCATGTCCCTGGCGACCGGCACGGCCGGCGCGGCCGATACGATGCGTATAGTCCTCGTAGTTATTCGGCAGTGCATAGTTGATGACATGAGTGATGTCAGCGACGTCGATACCGCGAGCAGCAACATCAGTGGCAACAAGCACGGTGATGTCGCTATTGCGGAATCGTCGTAGTGCCTGGGTGCGCTGGCTTTGCGTTTTACCGCCATGCAGAGCATCGGCGCGGAAACCGCGACCGATCAGCTCTTCTGCAAGACGCTCAACGTTTCGCTGTGTCTCGTCAAAGATAAGTACTTTAGCTACTTCTTCACGGTTAAGCACATCGTGCAGTTGGTCAATCTTGTGAGCGCCGTCGTAGTAGCGCACCACATTCTGCTCCACATTGTCGCTCGTAGCACTCGTCCGGACAGAAATCATGACAGGATCATGCAAAAAGCCTTGCACCAAAGCCTCAATGTTCGGCTCCAAGGTTGCCGAGAAAAAGAGCGACTGCCGCTCGGAGGCCAGTGAACCCAGCAAAAAGCGTACGTCGTTGATAAAGCCCATGTCCACCATGCGGTCTACTTCGTCGAGGACCACAACATTGACCGTGCTCAGATCGAGCGTGCCGCGCTCCAGGTGATCTTTAATACGGCCAGGGGTACCGATAATCAGGCTAGGGTTGGCGTGCAGCTCGCGGAACTGGCGCGACATAGACGTCCCGCCAATCAGTACGGCGCCATACAAACCCGAACCGCGGGCAAATGCCCGGCATTCGGCTTCAATCTGCTCCGCAAGTTCACGTGTCGGTGCGATAATCAGCGCCCGGGACTGCGGATCTTGGATCAGCTTGTGCAACACGGGCAGCGCGAACGCAGTCGTCTTGCCGGTACCGGTATTGGCGATACCCACCACGTCGCGGCCTTCAAGAGCATGTGGAATAGCCACATCTTGAATACGCGAGGGCGCAGTAAATCCTTTAGCGGTCACATTACGGTGTAGTAATGGGTGCAGGGCAAAGTCGCTAAACTGATGCTCCGGAGTAAATGGCACTTCAGTGACTGGCTTCGCAGCCTTAATAAACTTGTTAGGGTCGATATACTGCTGGTGCTTGCCACCGCCAGAACGTGCATGAGGGCGACGTGGCGCAAAACTGCGCCCAGCTGGACGCGATGCACCAAAATGGCGCGTTTGATATGTGGGCATAGAGGAATCCTTCCGATTAGCTTGCCGATTGACATATTGGTATTGTCAAATGAAATCGAGCAAACGGAACGGACTACCCGGATTCATCAAAACAATTATTTTAATAATAGCACAAATGTCTTCTTAGGGCAAGTTGTTTCCACCACAAGCCAGTTGTATAACATTGCAAAATAGTCTATTTTATATCGTAGAGTGAGTAGACAAATCCGTGTCCTGTACCGAATGCTCGTAGTGAGTGCCCTCGTTATGATTGGCATTTTTGCAGTTTGGTGGTTTCAGCCTCAACATATTCCGCACAACTTCCATGGGCCGTGGCGAATACTTGACGTGTTGCTATTTGGGGTTGTTTCGTATGTGATCTGGCATTCTATCGTCATGCAGATCTTGACGTGGATTATCGCTGGGCATATTAGGGATGTGTCCGCAAAGAAGCCGATCCGTAATAAAAGAGTTGCTTTTATTACTACATTTGTTCCTGGTGCTGAATCTATCGAACTCTTACACAAAACCCTGCCAGCAATGCAACGCGCTACCTATACGCACGACACATGGCTGCTCGACGAAGGAAACAACAGCGAAGTCCAAGCACTCTGCAAAACATACGGCATCCATTACTTCAGCCGAAAACCATTCGACCAATACAATACGCCAACTGGCAAATTTGCCACAAAAACCAAAGCCGGCAACCATAACTCATGGTATGACGCCCACGGCACCGGCTACGATTTTGTCGCACAAATAGACACTGACTTTATACCGACGCGTGACTTTCTAACGAAAACGCTTGGATATTTCCGCGATCCAGACGTAGCGTTTGTGGGCACGCCACAAATCTATGGCAATACCGGCGAGTCGCTCATCGCCCGGGGCGCTGCCGAGCAAACGTATCGTTTTTATGGGCCAGTGCTCCGTGGGCTGTGCGGGATGGACAGCACACTGTTGATTGGCGCAAACCATGTCATACGCGTTGCGGCACTCGAGGCAATTGGACATTACAGCGCACACGTAACCGAAGACCTGCTTACCGGCATGGAATTGCACGCGCAAGGCTGGAAAAGTGTCTACGTCCCTGAAGCGCTGGCTATTGGCGAAGGACCTTCCACCTGGCAGGCATACTTTAAACAGCAAATGCGCTGGGCATATGGCTGCGTGCATATCTTGTTCCATCACAGCCCCCGCTTGTACAAGAAGATGAGCAAGCGGCAAGCACTGTATTATTTTCTACTTCAGCAGCACTACTTCTCGGGCCTGGCCATGTTTCTAGGTATCACGAGCCTGAGCATGTACTTCCTGTTCGGCTTGCAAGTGGCACACATTGCGCTGCGGCCTTTTATAGGCTTCTATGTTCCGACACTGGCAATATGCGGCTTATTATCACTCTGGTTGCAGCGCTTTAATATTCGGAAACAGGAGCGAGGCTTTTTGTGGGCAGGCAGGCTGCTGAGCCTTGCGGTTTGGCCGATATTTTTCTTGGCGCTCTGCCGGGTTATAGCTCAAAAGAAACTGGTTTATTCAGTCACCCCAAAAGGCAAGCAGCACTCCACGCCACATAACCACTCGCTTGAACTCTTTGCGCCGCACTTAGCAATTGGCGTACTGTGTATTGCCGATCTGGATGCAGCAGTCGTTGCCCACCGGACGGCACCCCTCATGCTATATTGGGCCGCCAGCGTCGCAGTGCTCATGATACTTGTGCCATTCTGCGAGACGATCGTTACACACGCGAAAACGATAGCTCGGCGCATAACAGCGCGAGTCGTATCGATTAACGATCATTATCGCATCTTGGAGTTCCGCGCCCAAGACGCTTCGGGCCTGCCTGATGCCCCAACCGACATCGAAAAATATCGCTACACCGAGCGCAAATACAACCTGCTTGTCGTGTTTTCCATCATCAGCTTCTCGTGTATTGCGCTCAGCACATTCCACTTTCTGCTGGTCAATGTGTTTTTGTGGGGATTGTTTGCATTTTTGGCGCTGTCGATCGTCTATTTCTGTATGTCGCTCGCGGTCAACCTTTCTACAAAAAGTTTTGATTTTGACACCCACGATTCACTGGTCGCCGCGTGGCGGCCCAAGCGCTATCCAACGGTTGATATCTTTCTGCCGACGGCAGGTGAAGATATCGAAGTATTGGAAAATACCTGGCAGGGCGTGCGCGCTATACAGCAAACATACCCGGGCAAGGTCACGCCGTACTGCCTCGATGATGGCAACCGGACCGAAGTTAAACAGCTCGCCAAAACGTTTGGCTTTCGGTATAGTGTTCGCCCAAATCGCGGTGAATTTAAAAAGGCAGGAAACTTACGGCACGGCTACAACATGTCTAAAGGCCAGTTTATTGCTATCTTTGACGCCGACTTTCGGCCGCGCGGTGACTTCTTGAACGAAATGTTGCCATATTTTGAGAGTAATCCTCGGATCGGCATCGTGCAGTCACCACAATACTTCGACGTGGACCGAGCACAAAACTGGCTGGAACGTGGCGCAGGTGCAGTGCAAGAGTTGTTTTACCGCTTTTCGCAGGTGTCACGCCAGCACCATGACGCATCAATCTGCGTCGGAAGCAATGCTATTTATCGCCGTAAAGCGCTGGATGACACCGGTGGTACCGCGCTTATCGAGCATTCCGAGGATGTACACACTGGTTTTAATATGCGTATGCATGGCTGGACCATCCAATACATCCCAGTCATCCTGGCAAAAGGGCTATGCCCCGCACAAATGCCCGCCTTCTTTAAGCAACAATACCGCTGGTGCATGGGCTCTATGAGTCTCCTCAGCTCCAGAAAATTCTGGTCTGCTAAGCTTGCACTGCGCACGCGTCTATCATATATGTCCGGCTTTTTGTATTATATCTCGACGGCCATTACGTCATTTTATACACCGTTTATTCCACTGATCTTGCTGATCTTTATGCCTGATCGGATCGTACTCAGCAACTATCTCCTCATTTTTCCGGCCATTATCTTTACACAGATTATTTACCCTGTGTGGCATGAGTCAATCTATGGGGTGGAGGCATGGGCGACACGTTCGGTGTACGGCTGGGCACATGTGTTTGCTATTTACGATGCACTCATAAAGCGACCAATGCCATGGCAGCCGACTGGCGCAAAGGGGCACAAAAAGGATTATCGCTATCTCACGTTCCGCTGGCTACAGGTAATTTTCAATTTTATACCCGCAGTCGCCTGGACGGGCATTGCAGCGTACGATGCCATCGCACGCAACCACTTCAACTTCTTGCCCATCCTGTTCAGCGGCGCTTACTATTTGTGCTACACGGCTAAAGTAACCTTCTACACCACATCCAATATTTCTTTCCTGCCTACACAAAAGTTCAAGCTGTGGCGCACTCGCCGCGTCAAAGATAGTCTGCCAGAATCGCTATAACGGAAAAGCTAGAAGAAGTTCTTGCCAAAAGCCCTTTAGTAGTTCGCGATTGGATTGGTCGCCGACCCCAGAAGCATGCGGCATTATCCCATCTTCTTGCGGCAATCAAAACTCATGGCCAAACTCCGAGCCTAGCATTACGGGGAGTAAAGATGAACGAGGACTTCCAAGACGTATGGGCTTAGGTGGAAATCCCAAGGTGCGCTTAGCGGCAAAGGTACGTCGTGTCGTAGCTCAATGCAAGCGGCTGCGGATTTTTGCAGGTGAGCTTGGCAACGCGGACATACGAAATATGATGTTCGTCAAGGCGCGTAAGGCTGGAGTCAAAGCTACCAATGTGCACTTGATACGTAGCGTGTGTTTGGGCAAGCGCGGCAAACTGCCGATTTGCAGATCGTATGTCCTTAATGCGAGCCCCAGTTATCGCTCCAGCAGCGATAATCGTATTGGCAGCTATGAGGAGAATGAATGCCACGCGGATCGCCCGCGCCAGCCAACCGCGGTGCGAGCTCCTAAGGAGGCTGATAAGCATCAGGAGTGGGATCAGCGCCAGCAGGGGACTATAGCGCAACTTGTTAGGCACCGGGATAAGCAGCGTGGTGCTTGTAATGAGCGTAATAATGAGCCCAATATACAGCAATGCCCGGCGCTCTTCGCCTAATGCCGCGGACAGTAACAGCCATATATACAGGATCAAGCTCAGAAGGATTAATCCGCCAAAAAAGACGCCGCCCGCGCCAACACGGCCCTGATAATCATTTGCCTGGGCAATTTCATACTTGCTGAAGGTAAAAGGCGCCTTGAGGATTGCCACATTCTGCGGCGAGTCTGGACTGCCGTTGGAGGGTTTCTCGGGTGCCGAAAAGATGCCGTAAAAGAGCAGGGTGAGCCGATTAGCATGTTCGAGATTTATCGGCACATTGTCGCGCCTGAGCGTAGCGCTCTGAGCAGGCAAATTCTGCGGGTAGAGCGGTGAATGATAATTGTTAAGATTGCGACCATACGGCACCCAAAGCGTTAGCACTCCTATGACGCAGAATCCCAGGATGATTGGGCTAAGATGGGGGTACTTATCGGTATTCGCTCTAACAAAAGCGATGGCCACAATCGCACCCAGTACCGCGCAAACGACTAAGTTACTAAACTTGCCGCCAGCTAGCAATAACCAGCTACTCAAAAAGAGGGCCAGCGCAAGACCTTTGTCTTTATCCATGAGGAGCCGCAGCAGCGCGGCGATTGCAACGAGCGATAGTTCGTAGCCATAGCCATCGCCCATCAAGGTCAAAGCCTGCTGCATAAAGTGGATCTCGAAGACTGCAAGGAATGCTATCGGCACGGCCCATTTGAGTTGCAATTTAAGGCGTCGAAGAGCCGCAAGCACAAACACAAAAGCGATTACGGCCGCAATAACATTCGTAATAGCCGCCGCATTGAGTCGCCCGGTTGCCTTATAGATGCTGGCTTGAATCAGCCAGGTCGTTTTGGGGTAGCCGACAACATATTCACCGCCGTTTGGGTTGGGGAGTGGCACTCGGCCTGTTTTCCATGGGTTCCAGCCTTTACTCAGGGCTATGACCGCATCCGCGTGATAGTCTTGGCCATCCCAGCTGCTGTCGTATACCCGCCCCAGCCCTTGAGCAATCAACACGAAGACGAAGGGCAGCGCTATTGCGATGGCCACACCGCGGACAGTAAACCGCTGACGCTTCCTTACTTTTAGTACGGCAACGCCGCCGAGATAGAGTGCGTACGCAACGGGCAGCTCCCAGCGATTAACACGCACATTGCAAACGAGACCAACGTTCAGCAGAGTCTCTAGGAATATCATAAAAAACAGCAAGTGCGCAGCCAATTTCTCCAGTCGCTTCAGCGTCATGAGATGTACGATATCATCTTTTACACTTTATCGCCAATAATTTGGAGCAAGGCAAGGCTGCGGTACTCTATTGCCAATAGAGCAGCGGCCGATAGGTAAAGGTATCTTCCAGCTGTATGTCAGGACAGAGCGCCCCAGGTTGCTTGGTTTGCGGCCGCACCAGAAGACAGCGTCACTGACGAGGGCAAGGACGTCTGCGCTGTGCCATACGTCATAAACCGAAACGGTGCAACACCGCGCCCGGTGTTGACGGCCGAAGTGCCTGCCCGGCCAAAGGTCGGACCAGTTGTAGTCCAGTTGACCAAAATGGCAATGTAATAGGTACCCGCGCTCGCCATAAAAGGCCCGCCCGAAAATGGAACCGTTTTGACAACGGTTGCAGCACCGTTCCAACTTGCTTGCTGGTCGCTGGAAGCGCCGACGAGCGCGCCGGAGGAGTTATACAGCCCAACAAAGCATTGCCCGGATATCATATTGCCATTGCCAGCCCCAATATACACGACTGCATTGCTCACGCTTATAGGCTGGCGGATAATGATATGCGCTAGCTGGACAACTCCAGATGCCGGGGTGAATGTGCCCTGCAAAAATATCGGGTCTGCCACCCAGGAAATCATGCTGTCGTCCGAAGGCGTGTCTTGATTCGGTGCCACATTCGCAGCAGACGTGGTGAGCGTACCGTTTTGCAGATATTCCAGATATCCGACAACGGTCCCGCTGGATGCGGCCGTGACAGTTGGATCGAGTATTGCGCTAATGCGTACGTCACTGCGGATGTTGACCCCATACGCTACGCCAGTCGTAATCGCCTGGGAAATACCACCGTTATAAGCAGTATTATCGGCATTAAACCGGATGTGCACAGCATGGCAATTGGCAAGCTGGACAACCGTGCCACCCGTATTATCGGCAAGTATCTCAAAATCAAGGTCACCACAAACATTGCTGGTGTAAGGGCCGATGGCAACGACGGGCGAAAGGGTAGTAGCAAACGTTGTAAAGGCCTTTATTTTGAGGGTGATATGCGCACAGCCCGAATCCAGGATCAGGCCGCCCTCAGACGCATAGCCGTTGCTATTGGTGCCGCCGCAAGTGTCAAAGATAACCGCGGAGCAAGAAGTGTTCGTAGCTGAGTACATCTTCCAGCCCGTTGTACAGCCAATTAGGTCAGCCGAGCCAATCGACATGTCGGTCCCATTCTGGTATACGCCGAGTGCCGCCGTCCCAACCAAGATGCGACCGATCTCATAATGGTAGCCGTTCAGACTAATTGCAGTACCAGGCGGCACGGCCGGCCCCGAGTTACCAGCCGCACCCGTGTCGGTAAATGAAGGAGTTGCGGACGTATACCACGTGCGTTCACCGCGAGATATCGTAGCACGGTAAATTTTGTAACTTGAGAATCCGTTACTATCTGTCCACGTTAGGGAGTTTGATGAAGTTGCACCAGTATTGACGACAGATACTTCGTTGCTAACGATTGACTCGCCACCCGACGAATCAATCCCCGTGACTACATAATAATAGGTTGCCGCCGCGAGCGTTCCGCCTGAGGTCGAGCCAGCCACCGCCAGGGAAGTGCACTTGGATGAACTGCCTCGGGCATTGCTGACCCGCAAGTCATCACCCACGATCGTGGCATAACTGCCCACGGACCCCAACTTTACGCCAGTACCAAATAAAGCGTTGAGATTAATAACCCCGAAGCGCGCCAGTCGAGAAGCGGTGATGCAATAGGCGTTCCGGCTAGACATGACGTTATATAGCGTGGCGTTGGCATCGAAGATAATACCACCTGGAATGCTGATGGGACTCGCAACGAGACAAGCTGAATGAGGGCTGCCTCCCGGTACGAACACCGTTGCATAGCCTGACTGATTGCCATTGGCCTGGTTGGTATTCAAAGCTGCTGCTGCAAATGCTGACTGTATGGCACTGCTATCATCATTGCCGTAGGTGATCCAGCCAGTGCCGCCGGCATAGGTTGCTCCGGCATTCGCCGAAAGGGTAATGGAGGTCGCTGAATTAACCGCCGCAATAGTCGTAATCGTTCCCACCGAACCGCCGTTGCTAGAGCTCCAAACAACGGCAATCTTACCCGCGTCGCCGGCCGTGAATGGTGCCGCGCCAGTAATCGTGACTGTCCGGCTGGCAGTAGAAGTCGTGACGCCGTAATAGGTCTGGCCATCAACCTTTGCGCCATAATCTTTGACGTTATAAACCAGGTCGCCCTTGTGGACCGCCGCATTGTCTGTCGTGGCGCCAGCGATAGTGGGCGTCCATTGGTTGGTGTTCGCGGTATAGGTGAGCACTTGTCCATCGGTGGGCGTGCCGACAAGTGGTATTCCTTGCAGAGCAGCAACTTTGGGACTGGCATAGGTACTACCACTTAGATCCCCTCCTACGCCACTTCCCGGTTGAAGCGAGCTGTCGGCACTGAGTAAGGAAGCCTGGACACTAGCAGCAAGATCAGCTGCAGGAATACCACTTGGCGGTTTCACATATTTGGATGCAACGGAGCTGATTGCAGTTTGCAGCGCACTATCCAAGTCGGCAGTTGGGATGCCAGAGGCAGGCTTGCTGTATGCACCGGCCGCAACAACCGACATCGGCTGAAGCGCACCATCCGGCAGATGGGAGACGCTCAAGAAGTCGTTTAGCAGATTACCCCACGTACCATTATCCTGGCCGGGGATTGGAAGTCGCGCTGCCATTATTGTTAAATACCCTCCCTTTTCTTGATTTGCGCCAGTATATAAGTAGATGGGTCAAAAATGCAAGCCACATTTTTGACCCATTTTTTACCGAGTATCAGGGTCTTTATCAAGCCAGCATTCAGCAACTATTCGTACACTACAGTCAAAAGTAACGAAAGGATACACGTATGAACGTGTTTACACGCGGAATGCGCAATGCGTTCCGCAATGGCGTGCGAACGGGCTCCATTGTACTCATCTTAGGGCTCAGTATCGGGTTGAGCCTGACGATGCTCGTGGCGCACCGGGCAGTCGGGCAGAAGATCGCATCGGTCAAGAGTTCGATTGGCGATACGGTGTCCGTAACTCCAGCCGGAGTGAACGGGTTTGAGGGCGGTGGCAATCCGCTGACCAGCACACAAATAAACCAGATCAGCTCGCTGGCGCATATAACCAGCGTCAGCTCCAGCATCAACGACCGGCTGACAACGAGCAGCACAAACTTAGTGTCGGCAATTGATGCCGGCAGTCTGGGCCGCCGGTTCTTTGGCAATGCCAATGGCAGCGGTGGAGATAATTTTGGCGGCTTTGGCGGAGGTGGCACCAGTAACGCAGTGCCTGTATTTACACCGCCGGTAACGGCGCTCGGCACAACCGACCCTACCATGCTAAACGGCAGCACAATTGCACTAAAAAGCGGCAAGCAGATCAGTGGCACTGCCGATACTGCTGTGGCACTGATTGGTAGCAGCCTGGCCGCCAAAAACAACCTGACTGTTGGTTCAACGTTTACTGCATATGGCGCGACAATCACCGTGACAGGTATTTTTGACACAGGCACAGATTTCTCCAACAACACCGTCATTTTCCCGCTATCTACATTACAGCGGTTGAGCAACCAGACAGGGGACGTAACAAGTGCCACTGTCACCGTAGACACGCTCAGCAACGTGAGTAGCGTTGTATCGGCCATCAAGAGCAAACTCGGCCCCGCCGCCGACGTCACCAGCAGCGAAGCAAGTGCCACTACCGCGCTCGCGCCGCTCCAAAGCGTGCAAAACGTTTCATTGTATAGTCTCATCGGTGCAATTATTGCCGGCGGCGTCATTATCTTGCTGACCATGGTCATGATTGTCCGCGAACGCAAGCGGGAGATCGGCGTCGCCAAAGCAATTGGCGCGTCAAACATTCGGGTGATAAGTGAATTCGTGGTAGAATCCTTCACGCTAACGATCTTGGGCGCGATTATTGGGCTGCTCATTGGCGTGATTGGCGGGCAGCCAGTAACAAAAACGTTAGTAAAAAACAGCAGCACTCCGAGTGATACGAGCATGTCTATGCCAGCACCAGGCGCAAATGGCTTTGAGCGTGCCAGCGGAAGTCGGATGGGCGGAGGCAGCTTCCGCAATTTTGCCAGGGGCGTGCGCAACAATAGTGCCATCAAAGGGCTAGACAATATCAATGCCGAAATTGGTTGGAGCATTTTGCTCGACGGCTTTGGCGCCGCAATTTTGATCGCTGCTGTTGGCAGTACGCTTGCCGCCGGCATGATCGCCAAAGTTCGTCCATCAGAAGTAATGAGGGTTGAATAATGCTACGAGTCACACAGCTTACCAAAACGTTCCGATCTGGCGACACTGAGGTATATGCCGCAAGCAACATCACGTTTGAAGTCCCAAAAGGACAATTCGCGTCAGTTATCGGTCGGTCAGGATCTGGCAAATCGACACTCCTCAGCTTGCTCGGCGCACTCGATAAACCAACCAGCGGTGAAATTATAGTAGACGGCCAAGACCTCACCAAACTGCACGACCATCAGCTTATTAGCTATCGTTGCAAAACGATTGGCTTTATTTTTCAGAATTACAATCTCGTGCCCAACTTGACTGCTATCGAAAACGTGATGTTGCCAATGGAATTTGCAGGTATGCCCAAAAAGCAGCGCAAGGCCCGCGCCATCGACCTGCTTAATCAGGTGGGGCTACAAGACGACAAACAACTGCGCAAACCCGGACGGTTGAGTGGCGGCGAGCAGCAACGCGTGGCTATCGCGCGGGCACTCGCCAATAAGCCCAAGCTCATTCTGGCCGACGAACCAACCGGCAACCTGGACTCTACTACCGGCAAAATGATTTTCGATCTTCTGCATGGCCTAAGCCGCTCAGAGGGCACAACGATCATCGCCGTCACACACGACCTGTCCATTGCTGGCAAAACGGATGCCACATTCACACTGCAAGACGGCAAGCTCGTCTCTGATGCCCGCTGACGACCCCGCTTTTTGCAGCCAGGGCGCGTGATCTCTGCTGGGCGAAGCTGGCAACAATTGCTACAATACCTACTAGTAATGAACAGAAAGCTCAAACCTGTTGTTTTTGCGCTGCTGTCCTTAGCGCTCGTGGGGGTTGCGGCAACGTATTTGCGGCATACCAATATTCCAGTGCTGGAACCAAAGGGCGTGATTGCCGGACGCGAACGTCATCTTATTGTCATTGCCGTGTTGTTATCTTTGATTGTGGTGGTGCCGCTCTTTGCAATGCTAATTGCAATTGCCTGGCGTTACCGCGAGGGAAACGCCCGGGCAACATACAGCCCCAACCTGGATGGCAACAATCTTGCCGAGACAGTGTGGTGGCTCATTCCTACGGCGATTATCGGCATTTTGTCGGTTATCACCTGGACGAGCTCGCATCAGCTTGATCCATATAAAACAATCAGCTCAAACGCCAAACCACTGACGATTCAGGTCGTTGCGCTTGACTGGAAGTGGTTATTTATCTATCCCGACCAACACATTGCTTCGGTCAACTTCTTTCAGATACCCGTGAATACCCCGATTAATTTTGAGATTACATCGGACGCGCCTATGAACTCCTTTTGGTTGCCGGCGCTTGGCGGTCAGGTGTACGCTATGCCCGGCATGTCCACGCAGCTACATTTGATGGCCAGTTCCACTGGCGACTTCAACGGATCGTCGGCCAATATCAGCGGCATTGGTTTTGCTGGCATGACGTTTGTGGCAAGATCCAGCACGAGCACTGCTTTTGCGCAGTGGGTACACAAAGCGCAAGCTTCGCCGCAGGGGCTCGACCTCGCAGCATATAATCAGCTGGTCGCACCCAGCAAAAATAACCCCGTTTCGTATTACAGCTTAGCCACTAGCAATCTGTATAATACGATAGTAATGAAATATATGATGCCCGAATCCACTTCGCCGCAGGGGCCAAATTCACGCCAAAATAACGGCACTGCGCCCAAAACGAACGCGCCTCTGGCGCCGCCGAACATGCAGAACGATATGCAAGGGATGAGCATGTAATATGAGTTTCTTTTTCGGAAAACTATTAGGCAAACTCAGCTGGGACGCGTTGCCCAGCAGCCCCACAACAGCAGGGGCAGCCGTGTTCATGATCGTGGCAACCGCCGCTATTTTTGGCTATTTGCTGTACACCAAACGGCTTCGCTGGCTCTGGAAGGAATGGCTGACATCACTCGACCCTAAGCGCATTGGCGTCATGTATATCGTTGTGGCAATTATTATGCTCCTGCGCGGACTCGCCGACGTGCTGATGATTCGTGCACAACAGGCAACATCAGCTGGCAGCGCACATGGTTTTGTGTCTGCCGATCAGTTGCAACAGGTTATTTCTGCGCACGGCACTATTATGATTTTCTTTGTAGCGATGGGCCTGTTATTTGGCCTTGTCAATCTTATTCTACCGATTCAGCTTGGCTCGCGCGATGTAGCGTTTCCATTTTTGAACTCTATTAGTTTTTGGTTGTTCACCGCAGGTATGGTGTTGGTAAATCTATCGCTCATGGTTGGCGGGTTTTCGGGGGCAGGGTGGCTCGCGTACCCGCCACTGTCGGAATTGCAATATAGCCCGGGGGCGGGGATTGACTACTGGATCTGGGCACTGCAAATTGCCGGCATTGGCAGTCTGCTCTCTGGTATCAACTTTTTTGTGACCATCGTAAAAATGCGCTGCGAGGGCATGACGCTTATGAAGATGCCGATGTTCGCATGGAGCGTGCTGGGCACGATGGTGCTCATACTGTTTGCTTTCCCTATTTTGACCGTCACGCTTGCATTACTGTTTTTGGATCGCACACTGGGCATGCATTTCTTTACGGCGGGCGGGGGTGGTAACGCCATGATGTATGTCAATCTTATTTGGGCATGGGGCCATCCGGAGGTGTACATTTTGGTGTTGCCGGCGTTTGGTATTTATTCCGAGATTGTGGCGACGTTTTCACGCAAACGATTGTTTGGCTATGCCTCCATGGTGTGGGCCATTGCTGCAATTGTTTTTCTGTCGTTTACCGTATGGCTGCACCACTTCTTTACAATGGGCGCGGGCGCGGATGTCAACGCCTTTTTTGGCATTATGACGATGATTATCGCTATTCCAACAGGCGTCAAGATGTTCAACTGGTTGTTTACGATGTACCGCGGGCGCATCTTGTTTGCCTCGCCAATGTTGTGGTTTTTGGGCTTTGTCGTAATCTTTACAATTGGCGGAGTAGCCGGTGTACTACTTGCACTGCCGCCTATCGACTTCCAGTTGCACAACAGCCTATTCTTGGTCGCCCATTTCCACATGATGATTGTGGGCGGCGTGGTATTTGGCTATTTTGCCGGACTCACGTATTGGTTCCCCAAGATCTTTGGTTTTACCCTTAATGAGCGGCTTGGCAAATACGCCTTTTGGTGCTGGGCGAGCGGATTTGTGCTGGCCTTTACGCCGCTGTATATTCTGGGGTTGATGGGCGCTACACGGCGACTGGATCACTACGACGCATCGCTTGGCTGGCAGCCACTATTCATTGTGGCAGGCATTGGTGCGCTAATCGTCTGTGCAGGTGTCGGGTTCCAGCTACTGCAACTGGTCGTAAGCATTGTGCAGCGCAAACAACACCGCGACTTCACCGGCGACCCATGGAACGGCCGCACGCTGGAGTGGTCGGTGCCATCTCCCGCGCCAGCATACAACTTTGCTATTTTGCCCGAAGTGCATAGCCGTGACCCATTTTGGGAAACGAAACAGGCAAACTTGCCAGCATCCACGCCGCAATACACCGATATTCGCGTGCCTAAAAATACCGGCATGGGCGTATACATTGCGAGTGCCGCTTTCTTATTCGGTTTTGGCATGATTTGGCATATGTTCTGGCTCGCCGCCGCGAGTTTACTCGTCACAATTGTACTTGTTATTGTCCGGTCGTCCGATGACAGCACCGAACGTTTGATCCCGGCCGCCGAGATTGAACAAATCGAAACCACCCATCGTGAGCAAAGGGAGCGCTACGCATGAGCGAAGTAGCCGCCGAAATTATGATGCAGCATGAGCGCGAAACCACTAAAACGGTGTTCGGCTTTTGGGTGTACCTGATGACTGACTGCGTGCTGTTTGCCAGCTTGTTTGCGGCTTACGCCGTACTGCATGGCAACACTTTTGGCGGGCCATCCGGCAAGGACCTGTTTAGCTTGCCATACGTACTCGTCGAAACACTTATTTTGCTTACCAGTAGTTTTACCTGCGGCCTGGCTATGCTCGCCGTGCAGCAACGCAATCGCCAGCAAGTGTTATTTTGGCTCGGTATTACATTCCTACTCGGTCTTGCGTTCGTTGGCATGGAATTGAATGAGTTTCACCATTTGGCCCGCGAAGGGAATAGTTGGCGACGGAGCGGTTTCTTGTCATCCTATTTTGTGCTGGTTGGCACGCACGGCCTGCATATTATCACGGGCCTGCTGTGGATGGCCGTGCTAAGCGCAAAGGTCATGCGTAACAGTCTGAGCGCACCAAACGTCAAAAGGCTGACGCTGTTTAGTCTATTCTGGCATTTCTTGGATGTCGTGTGGATCTTTATCTTCACTATTGTGTATTTGATGGGAGTCATACCAGTATGAGCAACGTGCCGACTAAATTTTCTGGCGAAAACGGCGCAACTATAGGCGCGTATGTTACTGGCTACGCTGCGTCGATTGCGCTCAGCGTCATGGCGTACCTGCTCGTCAGGCAGCACAGCAGTGGGAAGACGACACTCATCATACTAGTCATCAGCCTTGCGATGATCCAATGCATCACGCAGCTGCGCTTCTTCTTGCACCTCGGGCGCGAGACCCGGCCGCGCTGGAAATTGCTGGTCTTTTTGCTCATGCTGATGGTTGTGTGTATCCTGGTGTTCGGCAGCCTCTGGATCATGTCCAATCTCAACAAACGCATGACGCCGCAGCAGATGGAGACATACATGAAGAGCCAAGACGCGCTGTGAACCGGCTGAGGGCCTACTACCGGCTTACAAAGCCAGGGATTATTTACGGCAACGCGTTTACCGCAACAGGTGGATTTTTGCTGGGGGCACGGGGGCATGTGCATGTCTGGTTATTCCTCGCAATGCTGGGCGGAATGTCGCTGGTCATAGCCGCTGCGTGTGTTTACAACAACTTTATGGACCGCGATATCGACCAAAAAATGGCGCGCACCCGCAAACGCGCACTCGTACAGGGAACAATTTCGGGAGCGCACGCCCTCACCTATGCCACACTTTTAGGTGTTGTTGGTTTTGCGGTGCTCAGCCTGTGGGTCAACGCACTCGTGGTACTGGTGGGGCTGATCGGTTTTATCGATTATGTGGCATTGTATGACATCGCAAAACGGCGCTCGGTGTATGGAACGCTCGTGGGAAGCATTTCTGGTGCCGCGCCAATTGTAGCCGGCTATTGCGCCGCTACTGATCGTTTTGATGGCGGAGTATTGATCTTGTTTTTTATCTTAGTGTTTTGGCAAATGCCGCACTTCTACGCCATCGCCATGTACCGCGCCGATGATTATGCCGCTGCGTCAATTCCCGTAGTACCGCTCAAGCAGGGCTTCCATGCCGCAAAAATACAGATTATGTGTTACATCGCCGCCTTCATTGTCGCCATTAGCACACTCACCGTCTTTGGATATGCTAGCTACACCTATTTGGTGGTGATGATGCTGCTTGGAGTGGCTTGGTTATGGCGCGGTTTCCAGGGATTCGGTCCTTTAGACGACAAGAAGTGGGCGCGCAAGATGTTCTTTTTTTCGCTAATTGTTATTGTGGCGCTATCGACAATGCTATCGCTTGATTCTCTTTTGCCATAGCACTTTGCTTGATCATTGAGGACAATCTCGGCCGAGTAGGCAAGTACGTCTCTATAACACTATTTAACCAAGGCTATTTTGGGTGTGCACATTGACTGGCAAGTACTTCTCCAGCGGTTCGGTTTGACTCCACAGTAACTCAAAGATACTTTTCTGCGTTTTGACAAGCTCAGCATTTTCGATCTCCACTCCAACGATTTCTCCCTGTTGCCAATAGGTTACGGCGAAGACGTTATTGTAAATCGCCGTATCGCCAGAAACGTCAAGCTGGTCGGTAGTTAAGATACGGGTAGACTGGAACTGGCCACGATAGCTATTTAATGGGTCGATCTTGAGATACTTAAGCATGTCAGGCACTGGATTTGTAATAACACGATCACGAATGCCCCGTCTAATCATCTCTTCGCTATGTCTGCGCATAAACTTCTGACCAGTTACTTCTACTCGACCAAACTGCGAATAGCCGACAAGTTCTTGCTCGGCTCGCAGTGTATTCCAGATCATTTGCTGAAATCCTTTTGCACCGCTAAAATAACGCACCTCAGTGTTTAATGGAGAAGCTGTGACCTGCGCAAGGCTTGCCTCAAGCGACACGAGCTTTTCTTGCATCGTCTCGATGCGTGCCTTTTCTTTATCAATGTACGCATGCAAGATACTGAGCGGATAGGCCTGCAGCTTCTGGCTCTTAAAAGTGACGATTTTTTGGACCAGTCCTTTCTCGGCTAAACGCACAGCACTGTCGTATATAGACGTTCGGGGCACGTCAAGCTCCCGTGCGATTTCCAAAATGGACTTTGACTGTTTGTTGACAAGGTGCAAATATACACGAGCCTCGATCTGCGTCAGGCCAAAGGTGGCGAGTTGTTCAATAAGTATAGAGTCTTCCATAATACGGCCGTGTCGGACACTTCCGACGACAAGTATACAACATTTCGCGCTGCTCGTATAGTACGGACCTATGACGCCCGTCCGAACCGTATTACTGACTCTGAGTATTGGCCTCTTATTAATATCACCCTCTGTCTACGCGATAAGTATTGTGCGAGGCAAGTCTCAGCCGCATCGTTTAACTCGTCTGGCGCTTATGGCGGCATTAGTGCTTAGTTTTCTTAGCGCACTTGGCGCACATGCCAACATCGGCACGCTGCTTGTAACTGGTATTTCGGCAGTGCATGGCGTTGTTATCTTTTGTTTGAGCATGTGGCGAGGAGTGGGCGGCAAGAGCCGGTTTGATTGGCTTTGTTTTGGCTTGGCCATCGCCGGACTTATTGGTTGGCGGTTGAGCGGTGATGCGCTGGTAGGCATCTGGTTTGCCATATTCGCCGATAGCATGGCATATGCACCAGCCCTTATAAAGACTTGGCGACACCCAGAGACAGAGACGCACTGGTTCTACACGCTGAGCGCTACTGGTACTCTTTTGGGGCTAGTGGCATACCCCTTTTCTGCTCCTTCTGTCTTTCAAGTTTATCTCATCCTGAGCTCGATAAGTATGATCGTCTGCATTTATCACCGTGGAATACCAATGCAGTATTCTAAGTTGAAGACGCCTGAACGGAAACCTCCGGATCCAGTAGCCAAGTAACGTGGCCGCCAGCTTGTTCGATAGTATTGACGACTTGGACAATCGGCAATACCGTATCGCCCTGTAAGGCGCGTGAAACAGAGGTAGATTTGGTTGGGCCAGTCGCTAGGATAAAGCCATTTTCAATTCCTTGAACTGCGCGGAGCGTGAGGCTGACGCGATCGGGCGGGGGTTTTGGTGAGTCGTGCACAGCAACAACCAGCGACTGATTCTGAGCCTGAGAATCTCGCCCCGGAAATAGCGATAGCGTATGACCATCTTCGCCCAGGCCGAGCCAAGCAAGGTCAAAATGCGGAACAGCATTCGCCGTTTGGGGCAATGTTGCTAACAGCGTGGCGTATTGCTCGGCCATGATTTCTGGCGAAGATGCAATCGCTGGTCGCAAGCGATTTGAATCTGGCACATCAACTACGTTGAGCAGGGCATCACTCACCTGGAGCCAGTTGGCATCCGGACTGTCGGCAGGCACGCAACGTTCATCGCCGATCGCTACATACACCCGTTGCCAATCTACGCGCGCCTGGTACTCTGCGGCCAAAATACGATACGCCGCCATCGGCGCACTGCCGCCAGCCAACAACCACGTCGCCCGGCCACGCGCCGCAATTGCTGCACGCAGTACTCGTGCCGCCGCTTCTGCCGCTGCCGCAGCGACGCCCGCAACGTCCTTCTCTATCTGTGTATCCGCCATGTCATCCATAGTATACTACTTAAGTAACATTGCTAGCTTGAAATGAGGGGACACTGTGACGACATCTGAGCAACCACGTGGCGATATCGCTGTTATTGGGCTGGCAGTAATGGGCCAAAACCTTATCTTAAATATGGACGATCACGGCTTTTGCGTGGTCGCCTTTAACCGCACTGTCAGCAAAGTGGATGATTTCCTACAAACAGAGGCAAAAGGCACGCAAGTGATCGGCGCGCACTCCACCGAAGAGCTCATTGCCAACCTCAAATCACCGCGGCGCATCATGCTGATGGTCAAGGCCGGCGAAGCGGTTGACGACATGATCGAGCAATTATTGCCGCACCTTGAGTCCGGCGATATCATTATCGACGGCGGCAACTCACTTTTTACGGATACCATTCGCCGCGTTGCATACGTTGAGTCAAAAGGGTTTTTGTATGTTGGTGCTGGTGTGTCTGGCGGCGAAGAGGGTGCACGGCGGGGGCCATCAATCATGCCGGGCGGCTCACCAGCCGCATGGCCGCACATCCAGGGCATCTTCCAGGCCATCGCCGCCAAAGTCGATGATGGTTCACCTTGCTGCGAGTGGGTGGGCGAAGGCGGTGCCGGACACTACGTCAAAATGGTGCATAATGGCATCGAATACGGCGATATGCAGCTAATTAGCGAAGTATATCAGCTGATGCGAGACTATCTCAAACTAGACACTGCGGAGATGTCGGCAATTTTTGCCGCCTGGAATAAGGGCGAGCTGGATAGTTATTTGATTGAAATTACCGCCGCAATCCTCGCCCGCAAGGATAGCGGCGGCGCGCCGCTGGTAGACCACATTCTGGACGCTGCTGGGCAAAAGGGGACTGGCAAATGGACCGTAATGAGCGCAGCCGAACTTGGCCAGCCCGTATCGCTCATTAGCGAAGCCGTGTTTGCCCGGTGTGTTTCCGCGCTTAAAGCTGAGCGAGAGAGCGCAGCGGTCGTGCTTGCCGGCCCAATAGCAAATCAAAAGCCGAGCGACGCCAGCGCCTTCGTAGAGCAATTGCGCCAAGCGTTGTATGCCGCCAAAATCGTCAGCTACGCCCAGGGTTACATGCTGATGCGTGCGGCAGCCACAGAGTATAATTGGAACCTCAACTACGGTGGTATTGCACTCATGTGGCGAGGCGGCTGTATCATTCGCAGCCGATTTTTGGGCGATATCAAAACCGCATATGACGCCGATCCCGCACTTCCCAACTTACTTCTCGCTCCGTTTTTCACAAAAGCGGTCGTCGATAATCAAGCCGCATGGCGTGCGGTTATTGCCACGGCGGTGCGAGTTGGCGTGCCAACCCCGGCGCTCAGTTCGGCGTTGGCTTTTTACGATGCCTACCGCACCCAACAGCTGCCCGCCAATCTCATCCAAGCTCAGCGCGATTATTTTGGCGCCCACACCTACGAACGCACCGACAGGCCACGTGGCGAGTTTTTTCACACCGATTGGCTGACTGATGGCCACGAACAAAAAATAGAAAGCTAAAGGAGAGAGCGTCAATGATCGTTTTTATTCACGTATGCTGCGCCATAGCAAGCCTGGCGTCGACAAGTTTACTATGGCTGCACAGGTCCAAACGCGTGCTTACTATCAGCTACGCGCTTGTGGCAGCAACCATCGTAAGCGGCAGCTATCTTGTTTGGAGCACGCCGACGCACATTCTCCAAACCTGCGTTTCTGGCTTATTCTATGCAACTTTTACTCTGTTCGGCCTGGCAACCGCACGCCATCGCCTGCGTACTTCTATCTAAGATTAGCCAATGTTGCCCGTCCATTGATGGCAGGTAACCGGTGAGCCATCATGTAAGGTGGCCGTAGCGGTTACGGTAGTCTTATCGTCTATTGCGGCATCTACGAACCAAGGTGTTGTGCCTTCCTCCCTTCCACCAGTAATATAATACTTCGTGTTACCACCCTTATAAGACGCATACGACACATACTCTACAGGAGAAGGAGGAGGCGTGTCATGCGGGCCATTCCAGATAATCGACGCTGAATTACCAGTAACCTTAACGTCACATGCGGGTTTTTCTGCTTTGGTTCGCGTGGGCATACCTGGGGAAAATGGCACGGAGGTTACTGGCGACGTACCAGCGCCGCCAGAGTCGCCGCCACTGTCAGAGTTTTTATTACAGGCCGTAGCGCCTGTTGCCAGGATCAGCACTCCCAGAGCAGATCCCGCTCTTTTTAAAGATTTATTCTTCTCGCGTGATTGATTAAAATTTTCCATAAGCGCTTATTATACATCGCGCTTATGGTTTGCCAACTATGTTCTCAGCAAAAAGGGAAACTTTACAACACTCTCCGGAGTGCTCGCACTAAAAATGCTGACGAATATGACTAAAGCTGAAGTCCCAGTCAGCGGTCGCCTTTTTGTGAGGATTAAAAATCCCTTCGGGATCCATAATATGCTTGGCTTGCTGAAAGATCTTGAGCATCTCCTCGCCATACATCTGCCCGAGCCACGGGCCGCGCACCAGGCCGTCGTTGTGCTCACCGCTCAGCGAGCCTTTATATTTGAGCACCAAATTGTCAACCTCTTTCATGGCCGGAAGCAGTTTGGCGCGGTCTTTGGGGTCTTCCAGCTTCATAAGAGGGATGATGTGGAAGTTGCCGTCGCCCATATGTCCTGCGACAGTCGCCAGCAGTTTGTATTTTTTGATGATCTTCTGGAGTTTGGGCAAAAACTCCACCAAATATTCCGGCCGCACCACAAGATCGTCGATAAACGGCGCGGTGTGCTTGTCTTTGACCTTGGAGCGCAGCAAGTTAAAGCTTTGGCGGCGCATCAGCCAGAACTTCTCACTTTTGGCTTCGGTAGGGTCTTCTTCTTGGCCGTTAATTTCGTAACGCGCGCGGTGCTGCTTGAGGTCTTTATGCAAGGCCCGGATCTTTTGCCGCACCTCATCTTCGGTCTCGCCGTTAAACTCAACCATCAGAATGAGCTTGGGGATACCGCGCAACAGTTGTAACCCATCTGGGATCAAACTGAAAAGCAGGCGAACAAACCGTTTGACGCCCAGCATTTTAAGAAAGCTCGGCAAGAAGCGGATGCTGAGCCATAGCGTCGCATCATCAAAGCTCTCAAACGTTGCCGGATGATAGGAGAGGACTTTGGGAATCAGCTCGCCCAAATCGTCCATATCCCGAAGAAACAACACCAGCAAGCCGGAATGCGGCCGTGCTGGCACGAGCTTAAAATGGATGTCGGTCACAAAACCGAGCGTGCCTTGCGCGCCGACAATCAGTTTGTTGAGATCAAAAATGCCTGTTTCACGATCCCAGACGTCCCACAAATAATAGCCGGTGGAATTTTTGCTGACATTGGGCTTTGCGGCTTTGATTTTGTCGTAATTGGCTTCGATGAGATCGTAGATGCCTTTGTACACACGGCCTTCAAAATCTTTCCGAGCCATTTTGATGACCAACTCGCGGCGGTCAAGCGGCTTTACGACGCGCTCAACGCCATCGGCAAATACAACGTTTAGCTGGGTGACAAAATTCTCGGTTTTGCCAAACTCAAGCGACTTTTCACCGCCCGAGTTATTGTTGACCATGCCGCCAATCGTGCAGAGATCGCGCGAAGCAGGGTAGCTGGGCATCAAGGCATGATGTTTGAGTGTTTCTTTCTCGAAGTCACGATAAAACACCCCCGGCTGCGCGTGTGCAGCGGTGGCCGAGACACTCTCGATTTTTGTTAAATGTTTATTAAAATCAACAATTACCGAGTCGTTAATGGCACCGCCGGACATATCCGTGCCAGCTGAGCGTGCCGTAATCGACAGCGTGGGCATGGTTTTTTTGCGCTCGGCAACAAGGCTCACCAGTTTTACGACATCGGCAGCGTTTTTGGGGGAAACGACTAATTGCGGCCGCATCTCAAACATTGACGCGTCATGACTATATAGGTCAAGCGTTGTACTTGCATCATCAATATCACCCGCAAAACCGGTGCGGGCAAGCTGTGTTTTGAATTCATCCATACTGTAAGCATAACTACTTAGATGGAGGCATGCAACTACATATGCTGGAGCTGCCGGTAGCGATTTAGCGCGGTGGGTTAAGTCCCAGCGCTGCTATCTGGGCTTCGCTGCAAAACGGAACCAAATGATCGTACACGGGCTGCTGATTCAAAGGCAACTTCAGAATCTCTGGGTCAGTCGTATTGTAGTACGAGTTAGCTGGCGTAATGCGCGCTTCACCAGGCACCGATGTATCATTGGCGTCAATTACGTACCAATAACCACCGATTACGCCCTGGGCTTGGTTGTTTTTGTCTTGCGCTACACAATCGACTTTAATTGATTTGTCTTGTGGAATTCGCGCACCCTCGCCAATGGCGTCGTAGTAGTTAAAGGTACGCGCACCTTTGGGCGTCTGGACAATTTCAGTATAAGCATCGGCGGGCGGCAGATGAGGCAGGGTGCTTGGAGTATTGGGCGTAGAGCTGGTCTGCGGTGTGTCCTCAGGAATCTGAGCCTCGCCAGTGCGCGCAGGGGAAGATGAACCTGTTGAAACATCAGATGAAGGTGCCGCCGAAGTCTCCGGCGCGTGCTGCGAACCACAAGCCGTAGCGAGCATGAGCGTTGCTGCTGACAGCGCCACCGCAGGCCTGCTGAACCCGAATCTGGACTCGCTTTTATCCGCCTCTTTTAGTCTATTCATCATGGCCTCACCCCCTCAAACTAACCAGGCCATTTTAGCACGGAGGCCACGTGCGCAAAAGCATTTTGGATTACGGCTTACCGGCAGAATATCGTATACTTTAGATATGACAGATACCAAACAAACACAGGTACTTGTGGTGGGCGGCGGCTTTGCCGGCGTAAAGGCAGCATTAGAGCTTAGTAAACATGAAAAGGTTAGCGTTACACTTCTATCCGATCAGACTGATTTTCGGTACTATCCAGCGTTGTATCGCACCGCAACGGGCGGACGACGGGCGCAGTCCGCCATCCCGCTGGCCGACATATTGAGCGGCCAGAACATCGCCCTAAAACATGGCGTAGCCCAGACGGTTGATCGCCCGGCCAAGACGGTAACAACTGCGGCAGGCGACGTCCTTCACTACGACACGCTCGTTCTGGCGCTTGGTGTCGTTACTAATTATTTTGGGATTCAGGGGCTAGCTGAGTACTCTTACGGCATTAAGTCGTGGGAGCAAGTTCGAGCTTTCAAGCACCATCTGCACGAAGAAATCACCGATGGGCAGACGTCAGATTTACAGTACGTGATTGTTGGTGCAGGCCCCACCGGAATTGAGCTGGCCGGTGCGCTGCCAGCATATGTTACACACATCATGAAGCGGCATAAGGTGTCCGGGCGCCGCGTCCATATTGAGATCGTTGAAGCACTGCCGCGCTTGCTTCCACACTCTAATGAACGCACATCAGCTGCAGTTGCCAAGCGACTGAGTAAGCTGGGGATTACGCTCAAACTTGACCAGAAAGTTGAAGGCCAGACCGCCGATCAGCTGATGGTCAGTGGCAAGCCGATTGCCAGCAAAACAGTCGTCTGGACAGCCGGCACCAGCAATCATCCCTTTTTCAAGGCTAATAATTTTGCGCTCAATGAGCGTGGCAAAGTCATCGTGGATAGTTCGCTGCGCAGCGAAGAGAACATATACGTCCTGGGCGACAATGCCGCCACCCCCTTCAGCGGTTTGGCCCAGATTGCTGTTCGCGACGGCGTTTTCGCCGCGGATGATATTATTCGACGCTTAGACAATCGGACCCCAAAGGTCTACAATCCCACCGCGCCCATCACCGTTATCCCCGTAGGCCACAACTGGGCGGCAGTGGAGTGGAAAAAATGGAGCCTGCGCGGGTACATTGGCTGGCTATTGCGCCTCGGAGCCGACTGGGTCGCCTTCAAAGATGTTGAGCCTTGGTGGCGCGCCACCAAGCAGTGGGTACGGGAATTCGGCAAGGAAAGCGACTGCCCGGTGTGTGATAAATCTCGTTAGCCAGTTGTCTTTGTGTCGTCACGAGATGTAGCCACGAACTTCAGCGAGCGCACAGACATACGTCGGCCCCAAAACGCCAAAACCAGCCCTATATTTGACTATACGGTACTATTAATGTCATAATACGCTGGCATAAGTTCAGAGGTTTCCAATGCGTATACGAAATGAAGGAGGTCCCCGCCGCATCCGCAGAACCGTTGCGATCGCCAGCAGCCTGGCGGGATTCGACGAAATTCCTGACTGTCTGGTTCCGAGCCTTGAGGGGGCATTTGGCGTAGCCGCTATCCCTAATTACCTTCCACAAGCGGGTGTCTGACAAATGGAAGGAATAGTTCCACGCAAACCAGAGATCGCGGACGGGCGGACGATGGGGGCAGGCCTCATACTCGGCATGTTGAGTGGCATTAAGGCGGGCAGCGAATTGCAAGCACATCTATACCCCAGAGAGGCTGCGACAGACAGTAGGCTTGCCCAGCAGGAAGAGACCCTGAATGCACACATATCACAAAAAACCAATCAATTGGATTACGAGACGCGGAATCCTCAAGCAAACCCCTATGCCGTCTCGCCAGATGCTCTGCGAGGTCAAATTGCACAGGATGAAAGCGCGATTGCTCAAGTTGTCGATCAGCGAAGTCATGATGGTACTAACATACATAATCTAGAATTTGTGGGCGGCGGCATGCTGAGCGGAATCCTCTTGCTTACGTCGATTATCCACGGCGTACGCTATTACCGGTACAAGAGAAAAATAGATGAGATAGTCAGTAGCAATCGCGTTACTGATGCAGAAATACTACGCGCCTCGCAGTAGACGCCGAACGATACCCGAAAAACACCTGGTACAATAAGAGAATGGGAACGTTCGACGAGGTGTTTGCCACACTCAATACAGCACAGCAGCAGGCCGCTCGGCAAATCGATGGGCCGGTGATGGTGGTCGCCGGGCCTGGGACGGGCAAAACGCAGCTTTTAAGCGTGCGCGTCGGCGAAATTTTGCGACGTGAGGCCGGGCTGTTGCCCAGCAACATTCTATGCCTGACATTTACCGACGCAGCGGCGGCCAATTTGCGCGAGCGGCTAGTAAGCAAAATCGGGCTCGGGCAAGAAGCCTACCAAGTGGCGATTCACACGTTCAACTCCTTTGGATCGTGGACTATGGCAACCTATCCGGAGTATTTTTTTGATTGGCGCGAGGCGGCGACAGCGGATGAGCTCACGACCTATCGTATCGTTGAGACACTGCTCAGCCGGCTTCCGGGCAATCATGTGCTTGCCGCGCAGGGCAGTGACGGCACTTTTTTTGCCCTAAAACGTTTGCGGCATTTTATCAGCGACAGTAAGCGGGCAAACCTGCGCCCGGCCGATATACGTAAGTTACTCGACGCCAATGCAGACACTTTTGCATTACTCACGCCAATCTTTAATGCAGAGTGGCCGGTGGGCAAGCGCGGCGCGTCTGCGGCGGAGGGGATGATCCGTTGCTTGCAGGCCGTACAACATGCGGTGACAGATAGCGAGCAATCGCTTCCTGCCGGCCTAACGCCGCTTGCGGCCTTGCTGCTGCAACAATTGCAAGCTGCGGCCACCGAAGCCGAAACGCTTGCGCCAAACGCCCAGACCAAGCCGTTCACCGCCTGGAAAAACGCATGGCTAGAGCTCGATGACAATAAGCAGCTTGTGTTCAAAGCCGCCAGCAAACAAACGCAGCTCCGGGCGGCAGTAGCTATCTACGAAGATTACCAAACAGCTCTGGGTGCGGAGGGGCTGGTAGATTTTGACGACCAGATTATGACCGTCATCAGCGCATTAGAAACGCACGAAGCTCTGCGTCTTAACCTCCAAGAGCGTTTTCAGTACATCATGGTCGACGAATACCAAGACACCAACCGCTCACAGCTGCAAATAGTACAGGCCGTCACGGATGCTGCCGTTCACGAGGGCCGCCCGAATATTTTGGTCGTTGGTGACGACGATCAGGCTATTTACCGCTTCCAAGGTGCCGATATGAGCAACATCGGCGCGTTCCAAGCAGCTTATCGCGACCCAGTGATTATCCCGTTGGTGGACAATTACCGATCTAATGCCGGCGTACTCGACGCCGCGCGGCACGTCAGTACACAAATTGCGTTGAGCCTGGAAAAACAGTCAGGCATCAGCAAACAGCTCACCGTGCATGTCGATCAGCTTGACGGAGGCGCGCAGCTTCATGAGTTCGCCCACGAGCACGAGCACTATGCTTGGATTGCAGCAGAGATAAGACGCCTGACGGATAGCGGACAGGGCAGTGATATCGCCGTTCTTGCCAGAGAGCGCAGCCAGCTCGACGCGCTCGTGCCCTATTTGCGCACACAAAATCTGCCGATTGATTACGAACGGCGTGAAAGCGTACTAGAACAGCCGCATATCGTTGCACTCCTGAGCCTTGCGCGCCTTGTCCATTCACTCAGCGAAGACGAGCTTGATGCGGCCAATGCGCTTTTGCCAGAGATCCTGAGCCATCCTATGTGGCAAATTGCACCCAAAGACCTTTGGTTCATAGCCCACGAGGCGCGAACCAACGGACAACTCTGGTTTGACGTTATTTTTGAACAAGAGGGTACGACCGCGCGTGCCGTTGCCGACTTTCTGTTTGCCCTCAGCCAGCAAGCCAATACCATGCCACTCGAACAACTATTGGACGTGCTCCTGGGTATTTCCGACGAAGAACTCAGCGAGTCCACGTATGTATCACCGTTCAAAGACTATTATTTTGGTCGTGAACTGCTTGACCGCAAACCAGGTGCTTATTTAACGTTATTATCACACCTGAGCGCGCTGCGGCGTCACTTGCGTAGCTACCAGCAAAGCAACCCTGACGTCCTCCACCTCAAAGATCTCATCGCTTTTGTTGATGCCTGGCAACGCGCAGGCCTGACAATGATTGACACCGCACCGCACCGTGAAGATCACACCGCGGTGCATCTCATGACCGCCCACAAGGCCAAAGGGCAGGAGTTTGCTGTCGTATTCGTAATCAGTCTGGAGGACGACACGTGGGATAAGCGTCCAAGCAACAGTCGATTTACCTACCCACCCAACTTGGCCGAAATCAAGCCAAGCGACAACGACGCCGACGACGCCTTGCGCCTGTTGTTTGTGGCTATGACCCGCGCCAAACATACCCTACATCTCTGTTATTTTAAGCAAGATGAGGGCAGAGCACTCCACCAGCCGTTCGCACCGTTGCTCGCCACACAACTCGTTGCCGATACGCCCGTGGTGGGCCAAGATCCGGTAGCGCTCGTGCAGCAGTACGAGGCCAATTGGACTTCGCGTCATTCGAGTGTGGATACTGCCACAAAACGGGAGTTCCTTGGACCGCTTCTGGAAACGTACAGCCTGAGCGCCACGCACTTAACCTCATTTTTGGATGTTACGCGTGGTGGGCCAAGCTTTTTCTTAACGCAACAGCTCTTGGGCTTCCCGAAGAGTACCGGTGCCAGCGCCTGTTTTGGTATTGCCGTGCACCGCACCCTCAAGCGCGCTCATGAGCTCGTGGCCAATGGCCAAACTCCCGAAATCGAGCAGCTCATCGGCCATTTTAAGGCCGAGCTGCAACGTCAGCCGCTGAGCGCACACGACCTCGCCCAATTTATGCAGCGAGGTGTCGACGGACTCAGCGCTTATTTTGCCGCGACACTTACAACGTTTTCCGGAGCCCAGAAGTCCGAAGTAGACTTTGCCCACGAAGGTGTTATGGTAGGCAAAGCGCGACTTAAAGGCGTGTTGGACCGCATGGACTTTGATAAGACGGACAAAGTCGTCGATATTTCCGATTACAAGACCGGACATTGCTACAGCAAATGGCAATTGCCCCCCAGCAGCAAGTCGTTTGAGAGGATTAAATTGCATCACTATCGGCAACAGCTGCTATTTTATGAGCTGCTAGTGCAGGGCTCAGCAACTTGGGGCAAGCACGGCTGGCACGTCAGACAGAGTATGCTGCGTTTTGTCGAGCCAGACCAGTATGGCCATATTCGTACGCTCATACTCGATGCCGAAGACAACGAGCGTGCTCAGCTAGCCCAACTTATCCAGATTGTATGGAATAAGATTATGGCACTCGATTTTCCGGACACCAGCCAATATACTCCCGACATTTCAGGTATTGAAGCTTTTGAACGTGACCTGCTTGAGCAAGTAATATAATATAAGCCACCGATAATCAGTGGCTTATATATTACTTTTGAAAAGAGTATTTACTTCTTCTTTTTGCCAGACTTGTTTGATGTTGCGACTGCTGTCTCACTTGGAGCAAATAGCATATTGTATAGATTGAAGCCAAGGACAGCGCCAAGAATCGGCCCTAGCACATACGTGCCCCAGCCCCATGAACGCACGCCAAGGGCAACCGCGGGATTGAGCAAACCGGCAGACGCAGACGACGCAACCAACACACCAATCGCTAAGCTACCGCCCAAAACTGACGCCGCTTTGCTATTCTCGAACTTCTGGAAAACGACTGCCGCCCAAGCCAAGCTAAACACGAAGGCACCAGCCGTCTCGGCAGCAAGTACGCGACCTGTAAAGTGGCCGGTGTTCGCCCAGTGGGCATTAACGAGATAGGTGTAGAGCACATACGCCAGCCAAGCGCCCAAAAGCTGTGCGGCTAGATAGGTGACGGCCTTAGTACTGCTCACTTTACGGACGGTCCACATGCCGATCGTCATAGCCGGGTTAAGATGTGCGCCAGAGACAGCGCCGAAGGTGAGTGTAACCGCGGCAATCGTCAGACCGACCGCCAAAGCGACGAAGTAAGGAATACCAATTGACGAACGGCTCACCGCTAACACCACTGCCGTTAATGTGCCGGTACCCAAAAACTCCGCCATCAACATGGCGATTTTTCTTCTTCCTAACATAGAACCCTCCTGTAAGTAGTTGTTAGCTTAAGCGTAGCGCAAACAAATAGGTTTGTAAAGGCGGCTTTAGAGCGGCTGACGCTTTTAGTCTGGATTACCGATTTGTCTGCCAACGCAACAGCGTAGAGCACGGCACCCCGTGCCGTGTATGCAGCCCATCCACACCATAGCGGTACACCACGCCTAAGCTTTGTGATGCGCCTTCGACCGGCGACGAAGCTGGGCAACTGCCAAGCGAACAGCCTGACGATCGATAAGAGCCTGCGCCTTGTCGAGCTCAATCTGGGTTTTAGCTTCTTTGCGCAACCGTATAGCTTCGTCGTGAGCCCTGTTGACTTCTGCTTCGTTCACTTCGTCGCCATGTGTAGCCTCGTCCACCAGCACGCGTGCGCCATCTTTAGTCACCTCCAGGACGCCGCCGTAAGTGGCGTAGTGCTCAAGATGATAATCCGGGTCGGTGCGGTTACGGCGAATCGTAATGACGCCCGGGATGAGCAGGCTCAGAAGCGGCTCATGATGCGCCAGCAGGGTAATCTGGCCATCAGCCGTCGGCACAATGACCGAGTAGGCCTGGGCCTGAAATTTCACACCGTCTAAAGTCACGAGTTCAAAGTTCATAGTAGTGGCTCTCCAGTCTCATCACTGAGCAACGGTTTTACAGTAATGACTTCTTCGTTAAACAACGTTGAACTCACCGCTGCATCACCAATATACCTTCCGCCCCGTCGTAGGTTGCGGCGCTCAGCGTCAATCATGCTATCTACCGGGTTCGACGAGATGCCTTCTGGCGCGTCGACCTTGCTCGATACAACGTCCCTAGGTGGTAGCTGCTCGCCCATAGCTCTTATTTAACCTCGCTAATGTCACCCTTAAGGTAGAAGGCTGATTCGGGCTTGGTGTCGTGCTTGCCGTCCAAAATTTCGCGGAAGGCCTTGATCGTGTCTTTGAGGCTGACGTATTTGCCGGGGTTGTTGGTGAAAATTTCAGCCACGTAGAAAGGCTGGCTCAAAAAACGCTGCACGCGGCGAGCGCGAGCAACCGTTTGCTTGTCCTCGTCGCTCAACTCTTCCATACCAAGGATGGAAATGATATCTTGCAAATCTTTATACCGCTGCAAGATACGCTGTACTTCGCGGGCCACAGCGTAGTGCTCTTCGCCAACAATTTCGGGGTCAAGAATAGTTGAGCTGGAGTCCAGCGGGTCAACGGCCGGGTAGATGCCGAGGTCGGTCAGTGCACGGTTGAGCACGATCGTGGAGTCAAGATGGCTAAAGGTCGTTGCCGGAGCCGGGTCGGTAAGGTCGTCGGCCGGTACATAGACAGCCTGGACAGAGGTGATTGAGCCTTGCTTGGTGGAGGTGATGCGCTCTTGCAAAGCACCCATTTCTTGCTGCAAGTTTGGCTGATAGCCTACGGCTGATGGCAAGCGGCCAAGCAGGGCAGACACTTCAGAGCCAGCCTGCGTAAAGCGAAAGATGTTGTCGATGAATAACAACACGTCTTTGCCTTCGTCGCGGAAGCCTTCGGCAATGGTGAGCCCAGAAAGACCAACGCGCAAACGAGCACCTGGTGGTTCGTTCATCTGGCCAAAGACCAGCGAGGTGTTCTTGAGTACGCCGGAATCAGCCATTTCGTGGTAAAGATCGTTACCTTCGCGGGTGCGCTCACCAACGCCGGCAAATACGGAGTAACCACTGTGGAATTTGGCGATGTTGTTGATAAGCTCCTGGATAAGAACGGTCTTACCAACACCGGCGCCACCGAACAAACCAACCTTACCGCCTTTTACGACCGGGCAGATGAGGTCGATAACTTTAATGCCCGTTTCCAGAATTTCGATGGAACCAGCCTGATCTTCGAGCGATGGCGGGTCTTTATGAATTGGAGCAAGCTTTGTAAATGTACCACCCTTGCCGTCAATGGGTTCGCCAATGACATTGAACATGCGGCCAAGCGTTGTATTGCCAACAGGCACGGAGATAGGCGCACCGGTATCTTCCACAGCCGTTCCGCGTTTGAGACCGTCGGTACTGCTCAAGGCAACGGTACGCACCACTTCCTCGCTCAAGTGCTGCGCCACCTCAAGGAGTAACGTCTGATCGTTAAGAGTCACTTTTAATGCACTGTTAATAGCAGGCAAGGTGCGTCCCTTAAATTCAACGTCCACTACCACGCCGACTACCTGCACGACAGTGCCGTGCGTTGTCTTGGTCTTCATCTTTTCTTCTTTTGTCGCCATCAAATATCTCCTATACCACCTAAAAATAATACTGTCTCGCCGTCATCATACACTCTTTTGGAACGTCCAACAGGTCCTTCACCTGCAACATCATTGGGACCGTCTATCGTTCCAGGCGGCATGAGGATCACCTCTCCGCCAGCCTTCGGGGCATCATCCGTGCCGGCCGCCTGCGATTCCCGTGACGCTTCAGGTAACCCGCTCGGCCCGCTATCTGTCACTTGGCCAAAAGCAAATCGGCCAAACCGCGCGACTTCCTCAGCAAGCGGAGTTCGGCTGGTCGGTTTGATCTCTCCGCTCATTTCATTGCCTCCGCACCGCCAGTTATTTCGGCAAGTTCTTGGGTGATAGCTGCTTGACGAGCGTTATTATACGCCAGGGTGAGGTCGTCTACTAGGTCGGTGGCGTTATCGCTGGCATTCTTCATGGCAACCATTCGCATCGAGTGTTCACTGGCAACAGCATCCAGAAGGGCTTGATAGATCTGGGATTCGAGCAACCGTAGTGTGGCAAACTCCACCAATGCGTCGAGCGATGGCTCAATTTCGGCATGTTTCAGTTCGTGAGATACAGGAACTTCGTCAAATCCAGCAGGCAAGAGCTGTTGCACTTGAATGTTTTGCATCACGGTTGACACGAATTTGGTATAAATGAGGTCAACCTTGTCTGCTTCGGCAGCAGCAAAAAGGCCAACAACCGAGGTGATGATCGGTCGCAACTGGTCGGCATCGGGGTGGTCAGGTAACTCTTGGTATACCCCTTGCACATCCAAGTCCGCAACACGAGCTGCGCTTTGCGCCACTTGGCGTCCCACGCATACAATAGACGTTTTGATTCCCGCCGTACGATCGTTTTGCACTTCAGTAAGCATCCGTCGGATGACGTTGGCGTTGTACGCACCGGCCAGCCCACGGTCGCTGGTGACAACAATCAGCAAGCGGCGTTTTACTGGGCGAGGTGTAAATAACTGGAACTGCTCACCATTCGCTGCAATGCGCAAACTCGTTAAAACCTCACGTGCCAACTGAGCATAGGCTCGTGGCTTGCCGACGACCTCTTGCGCTTTGCGCAATTTGCTGGCAGCCACCAATTGCATGGCACGCGTAATCTGCTTGGTATTCTTTACCGAGCCAATACGGTGCTTGATCTGCTGGCGACTGGCCATTTCCGCTACTCCTTAGCCTTCGTAGCTAGTGTTTTGTGAGATGGTGTACTAAAAGAATGCGCAATACGCTCAGCTACTTTAAGGACAGCCTTCTCGATAGCCTCGTCAGGTTTGTCGCCCTTGTTGAGTGTTTTAATTACATCTTTGTGCTCGGCCTCAAGCGCAGCAATGAGTTCAGCCTGGGCTTCCTTGATTTTTTCGGTGGGCACGATGTCGAATGCGCCCTTAGTTGCCGCCAGAATGCTCGCCACCTGCTCTGCAACACTTAGCGGACTGTACTGCTTTTGTTTGAGCAGCTCGGTCAGTCGTTGACCGCGCTCAATGCGCTGTTTGGTTTCGGCATCGAGGTCAGTCGAAAACTGTGAGAAGCTAGCCAACTCGCGGTACTGCGCGAGGTCAAGCCGCAAGCCACCGGCGACACCTTTGACCGCCTTTGTCTGAGCCGCGCCACCAACGCGGCTCACACTCAAACCAACCGAAATAGCAGGACGAATACCTTGGTAGTATAGATTCGTCTCAAGGAAGATCTGGCCGTCCGTAATAGAAATAACGTTGGTCGGGATGTAGGCCGAGATGTCGCCAGCCTGCGTTTCGATAATCGGCAAAGCGGTCAACGAGCCAGCACCAAGATCGTCGGATAGCTTGGCAGCACGCTCAAGCAAGCGCGAGTGCAAGTAAAATACATCCCCAGGATACGCTTCGCGGCCGGGTGGGCGGCGAAGCAACAAGGACATCTGACGATAGGCAACCGCGTGCTTTGTGAGGTCATCATAGATAATCAAGCCGTGCTGACCGTTGTCGCGGAAGTACTCACCCATTGCACAGCCAGCGTATGGAGCAAGGTAGAGCAGGGGAGCTGGATCAGCCGGACTTGTTGCCACGACAATCGTTTGGTCCATCACGCCTTCGCGCTTGAGGCGCTCCACCAGCGCAGAAACCTTAGAAAACTTCTGGCCAATGGCGACGTAGACGTTAATTACGCCCGTCTTTTGGCGTGCCTGGTTAATCATAGTGTCGACAGCGATAGCGGTTTTACCCGTCTGACGGTCGCCGATAATCAACTCACGCTGACCACGGCCGATTGGCACCATGGTGTCGATGGCCAAAATGCCGGTCATCAGTGGTTCGTGGACGCTTTTGCGTTCCATGACGCCAGGTGCTTTGCGTTCAATGAGTCCACGTTTTTCTGTTTTGATTGGGCCTTTGCCGTCCAGCGGGCGACCCAGTGGATCAACCACGCGGCCAGCAAGTTCAGGGCCGATTGGCACGTCCAGCACGCGGCCGGTAAGCGTCACCTTCGCGCCAGCGACAACGCGGGCGTCATTGCCCATAAGCACCGCGCCGATTTCGTCTTCCAGCAGGTTAAGAGCAAAGGCTTCCACAAAGCCACCGTCTTCAGTCTCAATCTTGATAACTTCGTTATAGCCTGCACCATGCAAGCCATAGACTGATGCCACACCGTCACCCACACGCGTGACGATGCCAGCCTCTTCCAAGCCTTTACTTGTGCGCAGTTGCTCAATGGCGCTGCGGAGCTCGCCGGCTAGTTCCTGTATCGCTAAATCACTCATACTATGTCCCTTCGTAGAATCCGTTAGATCGCCGCCAATTGCCGCAGGCGTGTGCGTATACTGATATCCAATGCGCCGTCTGGTGTCCGCGCTTGCAGACCACCAATGAGTGCCGTATCCACGTGCTCGTCCAGCTCGACATGCTGAGCGCCCGTGGCCTTACGCAAGGCGGCCGTCAACTCCTTGCGGAGCGAATCGCTCAAGCGGCGGGCGCTAATAACCGTTGCCAGCAGGTGGCCGTCGCGGATCAGTAACTCGCGAGCGATGTCATTGAGCAATAAATCGGCATCATCAATCATGTTTTGGTCGATGAGGTAAGCGGCAAGTACTTTCATCCAGTGCGCACGGCGCGTAGGCTCCGCCAGCAGCTTGTCGGCAACCGCCCGGGCAATGACTCGGCGTGAGAACTTTCCGTGCATCAGCGGCGCTCCTCATCCAAAGCGGTTTTGATGAGCCGAGCATCTTTGTGCTCGTCAAGCTTTTCACTGATGATTTGCTCGGTCGCCAAAGCTACGAGCTTAACAGTTTCTGTCTTTAACATCGTTCGTGCTTTGGTAATGTCAGCATCGAGCTGAGCATGCGCATCTTTGACGATCTGTTCGCCGCGCACCTTGGCTTTCGCCTCAGCATCAGCAATCATTGTCGTCGCCTCCTGGTGGCTACGGGCAATGACTTCGTCCGCTTCTTTACGCGCGTCGGCCAGCAGCTTCTCAATCTTGACTTCGGCTTTTTCCAGAGCTTCTTGCGATTGTTTGGCCTCTTGCAGACCGGCTTCGATCTGGTTGCGGCGTTCGTCGATAGACTTTATGAGGGTTGGGTAGACAAACTTGCGTAGCACCCACACCAGCACGACAAACGCCAGCCCCTGTTCAATAAACAGTTGCCAATTCAAACCAAGCGCTTGGAGCAATCCTGGTGAACTTGTGGTAGCGACCATGGCGTGCATCATTCTAAAATAACCTTATTTATTTCAAGAACTTAGCAATAAGCGCCACAACCAAACCAATGATAGCCAAGGCATCCACGAAGGACATAGCCAGGATCATAAGGGTGCGGATTTTGCCCAAGGCTTCTGGGTTACGGCCGGCAGCCTGCACAGCGCCAGAACCCACCAGGCCAAGGCCGATGCCACAACCTGCGGCAGCAATCGCGTAAGCTAGTGCAAATGGTAATTGATCCATATTATTGAAACTCCTTTATTTTATACTTCCGACAGTTGCTCTTGTTTTGCCACAGTCCGAGGCGCAGGGGCCGATTCCTCGTGCCCATCTGCTTCAGCCTGCGGCAGTCCCAAACTTATAAACGCAACCGTCAACATGAAAAAAACGTACGCCTGAACGGCGCCAACAAACAATTCTAACACATAAAACAGGGGTAGTGCTAGTGGAGCAGCGTAACCGGCCAAAAAGCCGATAACCGCCAGCAGCACCTCGCCGCCAAACACGTTACCAAAAATACGCAAGGACAGAGCGAGCGTACGCGAAAACTCCGCAACAATTTCGAGGATGCCCTCAAAGCTGTGCAACGGATCTTTGAATGGGCTCACCAGATAACGGCGTATGTTGCCGAAGAAGCCGTGGCGCTTGATCGCCCACGCTTGCGCGGTGCCCATCGATAAAATAGCCAAAGCAAAAGTAGTGTTCATATCAGCTGCCGCGCCACGGAAGAGCGCAACGTGATGATACATAATAACGCCGCCCACAAACGGCAAAATGCCCAGCCAGTTATTAATAAGGAAGAAGAACATCAGCGTGACAGCCAATGGCAATACTTTGAGAGCCACTGCGCGGTCGCCAATAACCTCTACGGTAGTGTCATACAGGCTTTCAAAAATCCACATTACGGCATGCACAAAGCGGTTGCGCTTACCCTTCTTGACTTGCGACTTGGCAACAAACAGAACAGAGAGCAAAATGCCAATGCCGAGGAGCGCCAGGAGCTGCGAGTTAGTAACCATAAATTTGCCAATATGAAAAACAGCTTCTGGGGCGACACTTACTTCGGGCTGAGCCATGGCGAAAAAGGTCATAACTTACCTCCGCCGCTCAACCGACCGAGTTGCAACTTGACGAGCCATACCGAGACGCCAAAACCCCCGAAGGCAGCGACAAGTGTGACCCATGGCTTCGTGCCAAAATGGCGATCAAACAAAATACCCAAGATAGTCAAAATAAGCACTGGCGTCGCCATTCGCCAAGTAGTGTCTAGAAACGCGATGCCGAGACTGCCAAGGCCAAAACTCGGTTGTACACTCGCTGCAGGAGGGGTGGTATGTGCGGCAGCCTTTTTCATTTGTTACCTGCAGTATACCAGAGAGAGGGCGGTGGATGCAAGGTATTTCAAGGCGGGACAATCCCAGAGAAGAATACTGGCCGTAGATTGCCACAACTACCGGCCGGCCGTGCAATACCGCAATATAATGCCAGACGATTATATTTATTATTGTATGAAGATGCTACACTATATATATGAATAACGTCGTCGTCTACAGTGCTGATTGGTGCGCCTTTTGCCATGCGGCAAAAGAGTATTTGGATAAACTCGGGGTCAAATATACTGAGAGAGATGTCGAAGAAGACCCCAAATTCGCGCAAGAAGCAGTCACCAAATCCAACCAGACGGGAATTCCCGTGTTGGATATTGGAGGCACGATCATCATCGGCTTTGACCGACCCAAGATCGACGCAGCGCTCAAGGACAAAAAGCTCATCAAATAACAAACAGCCACTTGCCGCGCTGGCAATGTGAGCAATATCGCTTACGTGCACACCTCTCGCCGTTTACGCTGAAGTTGGCGCAAACGGGGGGGCATATATGGTACGTGAAAAAATAAACTTGGATCCGGTGCGACTAGGAATAGATCCAGAGTTGGATCAAGAAGGGCGAGACAGACTCGTCCCTCTTTTTTTATTGCTACAGAGGAACGCCGGCGTCCTCAAGGAAGCACTCACGGGCTACTCCACAGTTGACGAAATACGACAAGTCCGCGACACAAATCTGGAAGCCGCTCCAAAAGGTGTACATAAACGTCGGGTTGCGCAGGCGCTCGGAGTTGCTGCAGCAGCACTCGAGAACTGCGATACGGCCGCGATAGATTTGGACGCCAGGACTGCAACGGAGGTGAGAAAGCAACTTGATAAACAGAGGGCGGAATATAGAAGGGAAAGCCGCGGGCCGCTCGACAACTCAGTAGTGCAGCTCGGCACAATAACCACCGAAGTCATAAAACGATCGGTCGTGTTTGATACTCCAACAGATGCAGCAGCGTTGTTGCCCACGGTAGCATAGACATACGCATGCAATTGCATAGGAGAGAGGCCGGCGCAGCCTGAGATATACGCTATACTATATATCTAATGGCATTTGAGGACTTTGAAACAAAGCAGTCGGTTGTCGTGGTCTACACCGGTGAAGGCAAGGGTAAGACGAGCGCCAGCCTCGGCTTGCTCACGCGCGCGCTCGGCAATCGCTGGCGAGTAGCATTCATCCAATTCATCAAATATTGGGGCGTGGGTGAGCATGTGTTTATCCGTGATATTATGCCTTTGTTCAGCGACCAACTCTATTTTTATAAAGGCGGCAAAGGATTTTATAATGCCGGCGAAATGAGCCAGCAGCAAGTCACTGCCGAGCAGCACCATGCAGCGGCCCTGGAAACGTACCATGAAGCCTTGCAAGCTGCCACAAGCGGCGACTACGATCTGGTGATTTGCGACGAGATCAACAACGCCGTGTGCGACGGGCTTCTGGAAGAAGCGCAGCTCAGGCAACTCATTATGACACGCGCGCCCAAAACCAGCCTGTGCCTCACCGGCCGTAACTTTCCGGAAAGCCTGTTACCGCTCGCCGACATCGCCACCGACATGCACAAAATCAAGCACCACTTTGATGACAAATTCCTGGCCAACAAGGGCATTGATTTCTGAGCGTATGCACACGCAGCTCCTGCAATAGTAGATAGACAATCGTTGCAAAAAAGCTTTTGCGTTTTGAAGGAACGTGTGTTTATATGATGCGCATGTTCAGAAGAATATGGAACCCCAAGATACTGCCGTGGCTCATTATCGTCACCCTTAGTACCGTTTTTGCGGCGAAACAGTTTGGTTGGATGGCACATATACGGCGCTCGGGCGAGAGCGCACAACCAGGGCTATACAGCATCAACCATTTCATCGACGGCGATACTATTTCTGTCGATATGAACGGTACTCCGCAGTCCATCCGCTTTATCGGCGTGGACACGCCAGAGACACACAAGCCTAACACACCGGTGCAATGTTATGGCCCGCAGGCAGCCGCATTCACCAAGCAGATGATTGGCTCCGGGCGCGTCCGCCTGGTAGCCGACAGTGGAAGTGATAGCCGCGACATATATGGCCGGCTGGTGCGCTATGTGTACTTGCCGGATGGCCGCAACTTGGATGAACTTCTCATCCAAAATGGCTACGGATTTGCGTATACCTACTATCCATTCACCTTGGCCGCGCACTTTGCCGCAGATCAACAGTCAGCGCAGGCAAGCGGCAAAGGTCTGTGGGGCGCCTGCAAACCGTATCAAGAAACGGGCGGACGATGGCAAACTCAGCCCGCCACAAGTGAAAAATAGACGGAGTGATCTTGGAGCCGATCCAAAAACTTCTGCGCCAGACGCGTCGATTTCTCTATCAGGAGATTCTGAAGGATGCTAAGCCTATATACAGAGAAAGGCTATCGTCACTTATAGCTGTTCTTTGATGCTGTCTGAGCAAAATAGCTTGCCAGCCCCGGATTATATTGTTCGATACGTGAAAGTACTTCAAGAGATTTGTCTCTTACAATCGGTGTTGATACGCTGAACGCGTTTACCCAATTATCCGAAGTGACTGCTGCGGCTTCCTCAGCCTTATCTTCAACAATGTTAGTTTCGGCGTAGTTAGTCAGATACGTCACCTCAGAGCGCATTCGGTCTATCTTTGCCTGGATAGGCTTCAGATCAGCCGCGTTCATACCTTTTACCTCTTGCTTATACAACTGCGAAACATCTGGTGTGCCGGCAAAACTTTGGACACTTGGATACGTTGCGCTTTCACCACTGTATGCCTGGCCATGATTATGCGCATTGTATGTTGGGTCGTTATACATGGCGTACACGCCACCGCAAGTGGCACCGTCCAATCTATGCCCGGTCTCATGCCGTATGGCGCTCGGCCCCTCAACGGTGCTCAAGTTAAACACAATTGATCCCTCGGGGGTAAGGTTCGCATACGCATCGACAGAAGAAGGGCGGTCTGGTTGATTGGCGCCAAGGGTGATCTCATGCACATTTGCGAGATCCATATATTGCTGCGGCAATGTGCTGACACCTTCGATAAGGTCGAATAAGTCCATTTTTGCGGTCGGTGTGTTAGTGTCCGCAACCGTAGGCGACACCATGCCGTATGCAAGCCGCTGGCCTGGTGTTGCAACGTCGAGCGAAATACCGTACAGGGACAGATACCCTCGAGCGGCATTCAGATACGCAGCAAAAGGCAACTGCGGGTCCTGATTGTTCTCAATGTCCTCCTCAAGCGCTGCCGTATATGGTCGAGGATCGTAGGTGGTAACACCGGTTTCCTCCGCAACGGTCGCGTCGATTGTATACGCAGTTGTGTCATTGTCTTGCATGGCGTGATTCTTGTTGTAATCCGAATAGATTTCGTCGGTAACCGTATCGCCTAAGGCGGTTGTATGAAGCAGCAGGCCGCCCGGCAAGAATTCTTTATTAAGGATTGCCGTCACATCAGCTTGCTCTTTTGCTTGCATAGCCTGGTCTACCTTTTCAATCAGAGGATTCTCCGGCTGGTTAACGAGTGCCTCAGCTGCCGTCATGGCCTCTGGATCAACAACAGCGCATTCTGCTAGGTCCATTGGCGTAGGCAGATTCGGCGACAATGAGTGTAGCGAATACTGGGCAATGCTATTGTGATGCGCAGCCGCTGGCATCGGGTCGCCAAGGCCCGCCAAGGATGCGCAGGCAAGAAGGCCCGCAGTAGCTTTTACTAGGCCGCGCCTCAAAAGCGGCTGAGCAGGCTGGGATAAGATAGATTCATTAGCCATGAGTCGTTATAATAACATAATAGTTCATAAATGTCTATACCATTCAAACACGGGTAGGGGTTACAGCTCGGCCAACGGACTAGGATGCGACTTGTAGGTAGCATCAAAAAGGTAGCGTAGCGAGAAGCGCCCATTTTGCGGATCGGATGCCCGGTATAAAAACCGGACGAGAAAGTAAACGCTCAGCATGAATATGGTTAGAGGATACATGCAGCGCTGGCTCGTAAGGCCATGCGCCGCATAGGTGCGCGGGTTGGCCATGACGTAAGTATAAAACGATCGTGGGCTGTAATCCACGCAACGGGCGGAGACTTGCGCGCAGAGCGTGGGGTCAAAGCGTACATTGCAGCGAGCTTGCGCCAGATGTACTGCCAAGTCGAAGTCTTCGTGCAATTGGTGCGCATGACAAAGCTCCTCGCACACCGCCTGCCATGCAGACCGGCGAATGGCCATATTGCCGCCGTACAGATACACTTCGTGGCGTAGCTTGCGAGCAATGGTTTGCCGGAACCACAGATCAATAGACGCGACGGTCCGCTTCAGCGGAATATCATAATAGCCGACTGAACCGCTAACGGCATCATATGGGTTGTCGGTGAATATTTTTATAGCTGTTTGAACCCAATCAGCAGGGAGAATCGTGTCGGCATCAATGCGACCAATAATGTCACCGCGAGCCGCATTAAATCCGGCATCTCGCGCAAACACTATGCCTTGCCTAGGCTCAGCAACGATCCTGACGAACGGATACGATTGCGCAACAAGGGCAGTGCCATCCGCGGAGTTGTTGTCGACAACAATCACCTCAAACGGCCGGACAGTTTGCGCCGCAATTGCGTCAAGGCATGCAGCCAAGTGGCTTTCTTCGTTGTAGGCTGGTATAACTAAACTAACACGTAATGTAGGTCGCGACATCGCATCCATTGTACTATGTTTCATCGCATCACATCATACGCTGAGCAGCTGTTCATCACCTTAAGAAAAGGACTGCAAGTGCTATGGCGCTGGATCATGTGCTATTGGCGGCGGAATGTTTGGCATAAGCTTGTTGTTATTTTTGCAATTCTTATACTGCTCGCTCTGGGCACGATGTATGGTATTGCCCGCTGGTATATATGGAGCGAACGCAGCAAGCCGCTCACCTTGGGCGCCACGTTTATCCCCGATTACGCACAAAGCCTCGGCCTGAGCCCCGAGCAAACCATGGACGCGCTCACGAACGATCTGCATATCAAACAGTTCCGGCTGGTAAGCTACTGGAGCGACATGGAACGCACGCAAGGCCATTACGATTTTTCGCAATTAGACTGGGAGATGCAGAAGGCCGAAGCCGCGCACGCAAAGGTCACGCTGGCTGTGGGCCTGCGCCAGCCACGTTGGCCTGAGTGCCATATGCCAGATTGGGCCGCAAACGAGCCCCAATCTGCCTGGCAGCCGCAGCTCGAAGCCTTCATGACCGCCGTGATTAATCGCTACAAAAACTCGCCGAGCTTGCAAGCCTACCAAGTTGAGAATGAGTACTTTTTGCAAGGCTTTGGAAAGTGTACCAATTTTAGCCGCCAGCGGCTGACCGACGAATACAACCTGGTCAGAAAACTCGACCCGCAGCATATTGCCATTGTTGGCCGCAGCAACAATGCACTCGGCATTCCGCTGGGATCACCGCAGCCGGATGAGTTCAGCATCTCGGTCTACAAGCGCGTGTGGGATGCCGGCTTTACGCATCGCTATCTTGAGTATCCGTTTCCAGCCTGGTATTACGCTTTTCTGGCGGGCTTACAGAAGATCGTTACCGGCAAAGACATGGTGATTGGCGAACTTCAAGCCGAAGCCTGGCCACCGAATGGCCAGGGAATCGCCAATATAAGCCTCGCCGAACAAAACAAGTCGCTCGATGCTCAGCGGCTCAAAGACCGCTTTGCATACGGCAAAGCAACCGGCATGAAAACCATCGACATGTGGGGGGCCGAATATTGGTACTACCGGCTCATCAAGCTCCACGACCCATCGCTCTGGAATGTCGCCAAAACTGAGTACACACAGCCAAACACCTAGCCTCCGTTTGTTCCCCAAGATTGCATCAGCTACAATAGAGGCGTTATGAAGAAAAAGCAGGGGCAGACCAAGCAGATTACCAACCGGCGAGCTAGGCACGACTATGAGCTGGGCGATAGCTTGCTGGTGGGCATTTCGCTTACCGGACGCGAAACCAAGGCATTGCGTCTGGGACACGGCCAGCTGCGTGGGGCGTACGTGAACGTCAAGGGCGATGAGCTGTGGCTGATGGGCGCCACCATCAATGGCACCAACGGCATCCCTATCGACGAGGCCGAGCAGGTCCGCAATCGCAAGTTACTCGCCAAGCGGCGCGAAATTGACCATCTCGTTGAAGCCAAACAACAGGGGCGGACTATTGTCCCGCTTGAGTTACTGACGGGCGGGCGGTTTATCAAACTGCGTATTGCGATTGGGAAAGGCCGCAAAAAGTACGATCATCGAGAAGCGCTTAAGAAGCGTGATAGCGAGCGGCAAATCCAGCGAGATCTCACGCGGAATACGTAGCACACGGGCAAGTCTGCCGAGGCGCACTGCCCGTTATGAGTGTACTTGAGTGGATCGCCCTGAAGGAGCGCTATTGCTTAGCCGCGCGCAGTTCTCGGTACTTAATCCGAGCTGTTTGAGCACGGCAAGCAATAGCGCTCCTTCAGGGCATAGCTAATCTTACGCTTCCGCAACCGTGTCGCGCAAATGAAACGGGTCTTCCAGCTCCAAGCAGCCAATTCGCGCATCAGACAAACCAGCCCACAAGCGGTATGTATAACCATCTATATGTTGCAAATGGCCAGGGAAGACGACGTCCCGGATGGCATCAGTTTTGGCCGGTCCATCCTCAAAACAAGAACGCGTAGCAATAATGTGCGGGCAAACCTTGTGTACCTTGCTGCCGAGCAAGTCGTGCAATGCGATGCGGTACGTGCATACCGCATAGTGCAGCGTGCCTTTGTGATCTTCAAGCGCCACATGGCCCAGCAAGCCAACCCATGCACGACCTTCGCTGTCTTTGAGCATGTAGATACTATTGACGCCTACCCAGTCCAACGCGTCTTGGCAGCTGTCCAGAATGGCCAGCACCGGCAGATCGCTTTTGTCGATCTCAACCAGTTGGTCAAGCGTGTCAATAACATGCAGCGTGATACGGCCGCGCACATACTTATCCCCCTGCGGCCTGCGACAAATAAGTAGACGGTCGTCGGGCAGCTGCAGCAGGCGCACATCCTTCATGTTGTCCACCACCGCAAACGGAATGCGTTCCAGCGTTTCGAGCGAATCACCCTTATAAAATTCGGTACGAGGCACGATGGTGCCGTGCATATTGCGTACCCACACCCCGCCAAACACCACTTGCTGCAAGCCGCGCTCCTCAGCGTAGAACACAAAGGGGTCTTCCATCATGCCAAAAGCTTCAATGTCTTTGGCGAGCCGCCAGATGCCGTGTGCGTCTGGCCGGGCAAAAGCGATGCTGGGATGATACGACACAGGCGTGGCCGCATTGCTGCTGCGCGCCTCGCAGCGAAAGGCAAGCACGGGGCCGCCATCACCCTCATACAATGCAGGGTTATACGTATCTTTGTCGCCTACGCCATGAATGGTGACGATTTTACCACGCTTGGGCGGACAGATAAGCCCATAGCGTTCTACCCAAACTTCGTCATCCCATTGTGCGGCTGGTTTTGCTTTTGTCGTCATGCTGATTCCTGATTACTGAACCAATTGTTGCACACGCCGGTGTTCATGGCGAGCCCAAAGATACAGAATAACCGATTCAGCACCTTTGTTATTGCAGACGGCGCGCGGCAGGGCGTACAAACCGTCGCCGCAACCATGGCGCGCAGAAATGAGGCTGGTTTTGTAGATGTTGTTGCCGTAGAACCATTGCATCCAGTCATCGGCTTTTTGCGCCAACTGCGGGTCGCCATAGGCAATATAGGCTTCCGCCAAAAAGAGCACCATAAAGCCAGGGTCGATGGGTTGCTGGCCGTAAACATCCCGCTCGACCGCACCCACGCGTTGCCAAATACGATTGCCCACTGGCGCCGGAATCACGCCGATCCGACAATAGTCTTCCAGCGTATCAATCGACCGGTGCACGATATCGTCCAACTTTGCCGCAGCCGCGTTTGGCCCGCCAAATCTCTGCCGATAGCGCAGTACCGCCCACGGTAATACGGCGTTGGCATAGGTCATCTGCTCACCAAACCAGCCGAGCTTCTTATCGAACTGCTTAACAAGCTCGCGGGCAATTTTGTCGGCTGCCGGCTTATCGCCAAGCGCGCAATAGGCAAGCAACAAGTAGGCAAGTGTATGCTTGTAGCCGCGCGCAACCAGCCCGTCGGTAGAATCTTTGGCAAGGATTGCACGAGCTTCGTCAGCATAAAAGTCCTGCTCAATCGCCACGCACAGCGCCCAAATCGCCAAAGCATGGGCGTCGTCTGAACTATCGCTGTCGAGCGGCTGCCGATGTTCATCAAAAAAGCCCACAAACCCGTGGACCGTTTGCGACTTAGCCAGATAGTCCAAACAAATCTTAGCTCGCTTGGTATCGCCATACAGCAGATAGACAATGAGCGCCCGGGCGGAGTCGTCCAGCGCATAGCCCATTTCACGATGAATTTCGTCGCCCTTGGTATGCTGCCAGACACCAAAATCGTCCGTGAGCCACCGCAGGTGCGTCAAGACGCTGCTCATACGGCCGCCGCCTGCGCTTGCCGCACCAGCTCAAACAAATTGAGATAGTTCATGCCGGTGTTGAGCCATGTCATCTGGCGACCCTTTTTGTAGGCCTGCTGGCGCATGGCTAAACGGCGCTGTGCATCGTTACAAAGTGAAATAATACCCTCGGCAATTGCAGAGCTGCTCCGCGGCGCCACGAGCAGGCCGGCGCCACCATCAAGAATTTCTTTGGCGTAGTGATATGGGGTTGAGATGCAGGCCTTGCCGGCGCCCACCGCCCAGGCGAGCGTGCCGGAGGTAGGCTGCTGCATCCCCGGGTAGGGAGTGACAAAAAAGTCAGCGGCCAAGTAATAGCGCCGCAGCTCCTCGTTGTCTACATAACGATTTACGAATGATACGTGCCGCGACATTCGCAGGTCACGAATGCGTTGCTTCAGCGTATCGCGGTAGGCTTCGCCGTGCCGATGCAAAATATGCGGATGCGTCTGGCCAACGATATACAGCCTGGCTTTTGGTGCTTCTTCGACGATCGCCGGCATAGCATCAATCATATACTCCAGACCTTTATTGGGACCCAGCAAGCCAGCAGTCAAAATCATGGGCGCAGCCGAAATGCGCAACCGCTTTTTGTGCGCAGCAATGCCATTAAACGAAAAATCTGGCACGCCGTGGTGAATAACAACCGCCTTTTCTTCAGGGCAATCATAGACATCGATCAATATTTGTCGCGAGCTTTCAGTCATAGCAATAACGGCGGCCGACTGCTCAATGATCCGCCGCATGACGTATTCCTGGTGAGCGTCTGGCTCGGGCAAAATGGTATGGAAGTTAGTGACCAGCGGTTTCTCAATACGATCTAAGAGTGGCAATAGATAGTCGCCTTGAATGCCGCCAAACAGCCCAAATTCATGCTGCAAATTAACGACATCGGTCGAAGACTGGTTAATGTAGTGCGCTGCCAAGCTATAGTCGTGAGGCTCATGTTGCTTGACGCGAAGCTTCACCTCCCAGGGATAATCGTGCTCCTGCACATCATCATTAATAGCAACAATCTCGGCAAGCGCATGGGGATTGAGATTGTTGATAGATGTAGTCAGATCCTTGGTGAATGTTGCAATCCCGCACCTTCGGGGAATATACGAAGAGATATAAATTACCTTGATTGGAAGCTGCTTGTGAGCCAACTTCGCAGACAAGTTCTGCAGAGACGTATGCATTGTTTCACCCAAACCTACCACCTTGCACATCGTACTTACTGACTCTTATTATCGCCTATCTTGCCAGCAAAGGCAAGTCGCCCAGCCATCTACAGAGGTGAGAGTCGTCTTTTGGCGCACTGCATAACTTTTTGCCAGGCATTGCCAGAGGGCTGCTAGTTCGCTATAATCAATCTGTTCTTAGGAAGCAGGCGATACGTCCACCGCTTGCCCAAAGAGCGTATATTTACATTCCGGGGTAGCTCAGCGGTAGAGCGGGTGGCTGTTAACCACTAGGTCGAAGGTTCGAACCCTTTCCCCGGAGCCAAGCCAGAATAGATGAAGTCAGAACTGAGAATTCGGTTCTGACTTTTTGTATGGGCAGACTAGAGTTGCAACTATTTGGCTTTGTTATTATTAGGTAATGCTAGTTTTTATCAGCGGAAGCATAAATTCAGGGAAGACCACAACATCAAAAGCACTAGCCAAGAAGCTCGGAGCTGCTTTTGTAAATGTTGATGACCTAAATGACGCCATACCAAACTTTAACCTTGCAACCGATCTAGATAAGTCTATGGACTTAGCAATTCAGATTATTAATAACTACACGAGACAAGGAAAAGATATTGTTGCTAATTACGTGGTGCGACAAAAAGATTTTGATCGTTTTGAGAATGAAGTCGAGGCTCAACCTCAAATTGTCATTACACTAGCACCGCGCTTGGAGGTCGCTCAAAGCAAAAGAGGCGACCGTGAATTATCAGATTGGGAAATTTCGAGAATAAAGCATCACTACGACACTGGCATTGCGTCGCCGAGCTTCGGCTACATAATTGATAATTCCGATATGACAATTGATGAGACTACCGATAAGATCATGAAGATAATCGCAGACAGCAGACGGTAAATACGCCACTTAGAATCCTCCGGTACGCTTGGAGAGTATCAAGAAAACAGAGGTAGACATTACCAAATAAGCTTATTTTTGCTATAATATAGTTATGCAAGATATTGATGAAATAAGTAAGAAACGAGCAAAAGAACTTTTTGGTAGTGCTGACTTATTGTCTTTTGAAGTTGGCACAACGAAAGGTTTGCAGCAAATTCATCAGTATCTTTTCCAGGGTCTATATGATTTTGCTGGACAGATCCGCAAGAAGAATATTAGTAAGGACGGCTTTCGTTTTGCTAATTCTTTATACCTAGAAGATGCTTTGCAGCGCATAGAGGAGATGCCAGAAGTTACCTTTGAAGAAATTGTCGAAAAGTATGCAGAGATGAACATTGCCCACCCATTTATGGAGGGCAATGGACGCAGTACGCGTATTTGGTTAGACGTAATCCTCAAAAAAAGCCTAGGCCGGTGTATAAATTGGGCATCCATTGATAAGAATGACTATTTTGAGGCTATGATACGCAGCCACGTTAAGAGCTTAGAGCTACGAGAGCTGTTAAGAGCTGCATTGACTGACAAGATTGATGACCGTGAGGTATTTATGAAAGGTATAGACCAATCATACTACTACGAGGAATCCGACGACTACAAAGGTTAAGAAAAGTGGTCAAACCAAAAAATAAAGTAATAGGAACTAATTGCAGTCTTGTTTTATTGCGGTTATGCCTTCCTCTATCGTGGTGAGCCAGGCCAGAATATACGAAGTCAGAACTGTAATTCAGTTCTGACTTTTTATTTACCCACACAAGAGTTGAAACTGGGCGAGTTTGCTAAGATGTAAGCATGCAAATAATAGTTACAACTACGGATACGTTTTGGAACGAGGCAAAAGCTAAAGGAATTTATACTCGTTCAACTATCGACTCAGCCCTGGAAGATGTAGGCTTCATTCATGCAACGCTCCCAGAGCAGACGACCGATATGCTGAATAGGCATTTTGTGAATCGGGATGACGTGCGACTACTACAAGTTGAAGAGGCAAGAATTAAATCTGAGGTTAAATTCGAAAAGCCATTAAGCGGACGTGATGAGCTATTTCCGCATATATACGGCCCTCTAAATATCGACGCAGTGGTCGGCACAATCAAACCAGCAAAGGATACGAATGGCCATTTTATTAGGCCTAAGGAGTTGGATACAACATGAAATTAGTTCTTGCATCACAGGGCTTTACTACACCAGATGTTGCGGATGCAGTCGCTAAGCTATCCAACAAGCCTCTAGAGAATCTGAATGTGGCAGTCATCAACGAAGCGTACGTTGCGATTGGAGCAGGCCGTCGCCAGGGCTGGCTTATAAATGAGCTTTCACTTATACCCGAGCACTGTGGCGGTGCAGTGGCGTTCGTCAACCTAAGGGCATATGACATCCAGGAAGTTGAGAAGCGCCTAGAATTTGCCGATGTAATTTACATCGTCGGCGGCGCTCAGCTTGTATTACCAAAACTTTTTCGAGAAACAGGTTTCGATAACCTACTAATTAAGCTGTCAGATAAAAAGGTGATCATGGGCACTTCAGCAGGGGCCAACGTACTTGGGGCGCAGATAGAAGACCCTACCTACTGGCAAGACCAATACGGGTCATCCGAAGAATATCTTGCCGAACCTCCGCTTGGGCTGGTCAATTTTAACATCTTGCCCCACTTTGAGAGGGAAGACCATCCACGCCGAAAGACAGAGATACTAACACCGCTCCTAAAAGATAACCCATTTCCACTTTATGGATTAACCGACCGACAAGCCGTCCTATATGATGACGGGGTCGTAGCGTTCGTCGGCGGTAGCCCTGCTACGTTTGGCAGGGATTAGCAAGCAGAATCTAGCTTCACGGCGGTTATAACCTCCTCTATCGTGGTGGGCCAAGAGTATATATTTTACAAAAATTCAGTAGGCATTCACGCTACTGGATTCTTTGTTAAACTACCGCTACGGTCAGGTACACTACTTTTATGCACGGCTCTTCGGCAACATGGCGTCAAGCTCCTCTAGCACCAAATCATAAATAAGGCCGTGGCCTTGCGGGCTTGGATGTTGTCCATCGTTAGGCAGGAACGTCGGAAGTTCCATGCCGAGCGCCTCAATGCGCTGGTGTATGCTCACATATGCCGCCCCACTACTTTTAGCGTGCAGGCTCAATACCTCATCGTACGCACGATTTAGGTTTGCGTCAGTCCTTACTCCTGGATGTATCGGATTTTCATCGTCGACAGGTGATAAGCCAACAAACAGTTGCCGAACATTTTCGTTGTCGCAAACGGCTGTAGCCTTTTCTAGACTGGATCGGAACGAATCGAGAGATACAGCTGGCTCAGTGGCCTCTTCGCCGATTATTGCAGCTTCAGCATTGCCCACCATGAATATACCAACCATACGGCACCCAGCTTTATAACGTTCAATGTCACTGGGCAAATATTCTACGATTTTAGGTAGCGTAAGGGCTCCACAGGCGAGATTAAAAACCCGTCCGCGCGTCCCCTTACGCGTAATGTCTCTTTCAGCAATGGTAGTTTTTAGACGGTCTGCCCATCCTCCTTTTTCACCACCATATAAGCCGTAGGTGGCGCTGCTGCCATACGCTAAAAATCTTGCCATAATTACAAGTTATTATAATATATAGTTAGGCAATTATATACTTGACGTTACCACTCTACCCCTGTATAATTAGAGTATGAATGCGGGTAATCTCATCGACTTCTACAATGAATTTGCCACCGAAGAAAAGTGTGCGGAGTTCTTAATACAGCAACGCTGGGGAGATGAGATTACCTGTCCGAAGTGCGGCACTATTGGCATTAAAGCTTATCGGCTCAAAAGCGGCCGTCTTAAATGTGCCGAATGCCGCAAACCTTTCACTGTCCGTATGGGCACCATATTTGAAGACAGTATGATCCCACTGCAAAAATGGCTGTTTGCTATTTATCTTTGCACCAGCCTCAAGAAAGGTATCTCATCCATCCAACTTGCTAAATATTTAGGTGTCACCCAAAAGACAGGCTGGTTCATGCTCCAACGCATCCGGTACGTCTTTGAGAACGGTACATTTGAAAAGCTCAAAGATCAGGTAGAAATGGACGAAGCCTACGTTGGCGGTGCAGATAGCAACAAGCATGCCACCAAACGAACTAAATACCTTACCGGAAAAGGCGCTCAAGGTTTTGGGAGCAAGAATAGCAAGACACCAGTTGTTGGTATGGTAGAACGACACGGCAAATTACATGCGGTCGTCACGAGTGATACGGGCAGCAAAACCCTTATGAACCTCGTGCGTAAGCACATCGACATCGATGCTACGGTTTACACAGACGAGCACATGCCATACCGGACACTGCCAAAGATTGGCTACAAGCACGAAAGCGTGAACCATGGCGCTAAGGAATTCGTCAATGGTATGGCCAGCACCAACACTGCCGAATCGTTCTGGTCACACTTAAAGCGTGGTATAGATGGCATTTACCACCATGTCAGCCCAAAGCACTTACAAATGTACTGCGACGAGTACAGTTACCGTTGGAATACGCGCGAAATGACCGACGGCGAGCGGTTTGAAGACTGGTTCGCGAACCTGAATGGAAAGCGATTAACCTACAAAACGCTCACTAAGAAAACCTAGTTACCCCTGTAAAACCTGTCCCCACTCTCTCGCCATTTTGCCCCCATGGGCGAGGGCAAAACTTGCGTAACCTGTATCTGTTATCATACAATCTTTCGTATCCTCTACCCTTAGAAGTAGTGGTGTAGGTGGGGTTGGCTGGGATTGTATATGCCGACATCTAAAATGAAACAAGAACAAGTAAAAGCTAAGAAAAATAAACAAAGAAAAAATCTAAAAGAAGAACTAAATAAACCAGACTTAAAAAAACAACTAACCTAAAATCAAAAACTCAAGAACTATATAAAGATCGAAATAAAATCAAGAGATAGAATAAATCAGCTAAGATATGACCGAACTACCGAAACTAACCAAGAAGCAACAAGAGATACTAAGATTACTGTACAGTTTCAGGTTCCTCAATCGTATACAGATACAAGCCTTCCTCGGACACAAAGACCCGAAAACCATCAACCTGTGGCTTCGTGATCTACGAGCTAAAGGCTACGTCGAGTGGATATATTCAACCCATTTCGCCGAGAAGACCAAGCCAGCGATCTACTACCTGGGCTTAAATGGTGTGCGGCATCTGCGGACGCTCACTAGGAAAAGCAAAGACGATGACAGCAACGCGGTAGTATTGCCAGTCTACCCGCCAGAAGAATTGCGCAAGCGCTACAAGGAACCAACACGCAGTCAAACCTATGTCGACCGTTGTGCCCTTGTTGCGGATTGTTGCATTGCTCTTGAACGACAAGATGCTGAAGATCAAGCGAAGGGTAAGAAACTCAGGTACTATTACCAAACCGAGGCAGGCTATTTGCTTGGACGTAGCTATTATCACTTCGTGTCAGACCTAGACGATACGCCTATCCAGCCACACCTCATTTTCTGCCGTGATAGGCTTAATGAGAATGGCAAAGAAGATGCCACCATTGGGAGCTACATCCTTGAAGTATTTGATGCAACCTTGCCACGGTATCGTATGAAGAAACGCCTCAGCGATTATGTGAAGTTTTTGGACGATGAAGGCGATACGTGGAAAGAGCAGACCGATACCGACAAATTACCAGTTATCCTTATTGTTTGTCCACGAATGAGTGATCTCATTTATGCCAAACGCAGAACACGAAAACTCATTGCAGATGCTTGGTATTGGGAAAGTGACGACGTGGAGAAGCCGAGGATGCGGTTTACGACGATGGAGAAGATTAAAGAGCATGGGATGTTGAACGGGGAGATTTGGGAGCAAGCGTAGATGTGGAGGTTTGAACGAGGGCGACAATTCAGCGTTGAGCCAATAACCGTAACTCCTGTTTGTGAAGCAAACGGGAGTTGGCATATTTTACGAAGGAAAATATGCTTAGCAGCTATCTGTTGCGGTACAATTAGAACATGAAAGAAGATCATGCAAAAGTAGGTGTTGGCGTACTGATTCTTAGGGATGGCAAAGTGCTATGGGGCAAACGTAAAGGCTCACATGGTGCGGGTACATATGGTATCGTCGGCGGCCACTTGGAATATGGCGAAACGGCTGAGCAAGCCATTCTTCGAGAACTCGCGGAAGAATGTGGCATCAAAGTAAAGAATCTTCGTTTCCTATGCGTCTCGGACTTCCTGACGTACTTTCCGAAGCACTATCTCGACGTTGGTTTTGTAGCCGAGTGGGAATCGGGCGAACCGCAAGTATTGGAGCCTGATAAACTTGAGGCTTGGGAGTGGCGAAATATTGACGATATTCCAGACAACGCGTTTCTGCCCTGCGTTGGGTATATCGAAGCATATAAAACAGGTAGAAATTACTTCACCTATCCACCGGAGAAACGATAGTATGAAAAAGATCATCCCTAACACCGCGACCCTCATCCCCGACACCGCCAAACTCATGTATCAAGGCATCATCTATGGTACCTACCAGTGGCAGCAAGAACTTTTTGATGGCTCCAAGACAACGTTTGAAATGCTTCGTCGTCCTGACACTGTTGAATTCATGGCGATTGTTGACGGCAAAATACTCGTACTCAATGACGAACAGCCGCATCGTGGTGCTCGTCTCGGTTTTCCTGGTGGTCGTGTCGATGATGAGGACGAAGACATTACCCTTGCTGCCAAGCGCGAGACTCTCGAAGAGACGGGATACACATTCAAGAACTGGCGGCTTGTCAAAGTCTGGCAGCCGCAAACAAAGATCGAATGGTTCATCCATTTGTTTATCGCCTGGGACGTTGCAGACACAATTGAGCCACACCTTGATGCTGGCGAAAAGATAACCGTTGAACATTTACCGTTTGACAAGGTTAAAAAGTTGGTTGCTAGCAAGACTGGTTATCTTGGTGAGGTAGGTGAAGTTTTTGAAGACCTAGACAGCATTGAGGAATTAATGGCGTTGCCTGAATTTAGTGGAAAGGAGGTGGAGATTTAATCATGAAGCCAAACACTAAAGCTCAATCCATCCTCAACCGTATTTATTACGCTACGCTCTCCACTGTTGATCCCAACGGTAATCCATGGAACAGCCCTGTCTACTGTGCCTATGATGAAAACTATAACGTCTACTGGGGTTCTCACATTGAAAGCCAGCACTCGCAGAATATTCGAGCAAACCATAAAGTCTTTATTGTTGTCTACGATTCGACCGTACAGCCAGGAGACGGCGAAGGAGTCTATACCCAGGCACACGTCGAGGAGATAACCGATCCAACGGAGATTGCCAAAGGCCACAAACTCCTGCAAGACCGTCGGCCAAACTGGTACTGGAAACTTGAAGAACTACAGCCGGACAGACCTGTTCATCTTTTTAGGGCGATACCTGAGCGTATCTGGATGAATGGCGAGGGCGAGAAGGATGGCCAGTATATTGATACGAGAGTTGAGGCAGCAGAGTGAACGTGCAACCCTACCAACCAGAGGATTATTGGCAAGTCGCCACATTATATAAACAAACCAATCTCTTTGGCGGTCAGTTCGATGAGAACCGTGACAGCGAAGAACGTCTGCGAAAACGAATCGAAGCCGACCCAGATGCTATTCTCGTAGCAGAAGAAAACGGCAAGATCATTGGCACGGTTTCACTTATTGAAGACGGCCGCGTAGCTTGGCTCTTCCGTTTTGCTGTCCAGCAAGGAGAAAATGAAGCGGCTACCACAAAGGCGCTTTGCGATGTAGCCCTTGCCACACTCAAAGCCAAAGGCCATGATCAAGTGCTGGTGTATACGCCCGTTGGTAATGAGCATTTGGACAGCCGTTACGAAAGTCTTGGGTTTAATCGTGGCAGTGATTATACGTGCTACTGGAAGGACATTTGATGCTAAAGCCGCTCTTAACAGGCCTATTACTCGCAGTCACAACTGCCTTAGCGACAAGTATTGTCACCTATCACTTCACTAGCAAGGCCAAGAAAGCCGAGGCGATGTTACGATTTCGAGAAGAAAAATATGCGAAACTGCTCGTGCTGCTTGAGGGATTTGTAGGCAATACGGCTTCAGCCGAAACTAAACGAGCCTTTTTCAAAGAGCAACACGAATCATGGTTATATTGTTCCGACGAGGTTACGGAGGCTATTAACCGTATGATTAAACTCGTTGCAAATACAAAAGGCGTAGTTCGCGTTGAAAACGAAGACCCTGTAGGCGATATTGTTCTGGCAATGCGGAAGGACTTACTCGGCAAGACTAAGCTTAATGCGACCGACTTCCGTTACATTGACGTTATCGAAGACAAGAAGCGACGATGACCGTAAAACGTTCTGACCGTGACATTGTCCTACGAGCGTTTACCTTCTTCCAAGATGCGGCCAATGGCGTAGGGCTACAGATGGAGCGAATACAGGGCGACCCTACGAATGACGCAAAGACCATCTCTCACCTGTGGTTTGACTGGCAAACACTCATGACCCATTTATGGCGAATGCGCAAAGCAGCACTATTACTGGGCAAAGCGTCATCCGTAAATAGCAAAGTTCAAAAATCTATTACCGCCTTTGACAAAGCGCTCCCAGGCCTAAAAACATACCGCGATGTGTTCGAGCACATGGAAGCATATGTTTTTGAGGATGACAAGCGGCATAATGTGCATATCGGCAATGGAGGCTTACAGGTCGGAGCAGTTAGTAATGACACGTTTTCATGGGCTATAGACGATACTGAGTTTTCGCTTCAAGAAGCAGCTACGGCCAGCTCAAGGCTGTATCAAGAGATTAAAATGATAAAGAACGGAGCTGTTCGGACTATGATTCACCCCAATGTATTCACGCTCCAACTGCCCGAGTACACAGCCGACAGAATAGACAATCTTGGCGGTATTGGTCTTAAGATGGACGCCCTTTTATTTAGGCATTTTGAGGATAAGAGCGTAATACTTCGATGCATTGACATAAGCGACCATCCGAAATCTCGTAATGAAGTTATTGATTTGATCATAGGATCAGGCACCGACCATTACATCAAGGATCAACAAAATCGTGGGTATGACTCCAAAGAAATAGACATGTGCGCCTACGAGATTAACGAGCCTGTTAAGCAGCACAGTGCATATTTCTGCAACCCCGCACCCTTTAACCCAACAAATACAGTAAAGGCAAACATTCTCGTTGATTTTTACAACTACGAAAAACTTATCGACAGTACTCGCGGCAAAAGAATTGACCTGGTACTTGTGTATGATGCCACGAAACTCAAAAACAAGTCATACAGTGACCCGAGGGATAAGGCGGGTCTTCGTAAAGATGGGTTTATTTTCAAGAATCCAGAGAATAAGGCTGAAGCACTCCTCGGCATACTAAACTTTACAATTTAGTATTCTCACTTCGCGCAAAGTTTGAATTCAAGACATTTAGATACATTCCGAGCCAGTTCAAGGCGTATATGAGTCCATCGTGAGTCTCGACATCCGCCAAAGTCGGCCTATAGGCATTCTTGTGAGCGACATTATTACGAAGTGTATTGATGCTAGACTTTTTGACAATCTCAAACGCCCACGCACGACGATCTTCCTTTAATCGAGATATACGCTCGGTCGGATTCAGACGCTCGTCATCATAGGTATCCAGAAATAGCTTTCGCATCTTATAGAACGTATAGGCTTTGATACTCTGCTTGTATTGTTCAAGAGCTATAATATACTCGTGCATCTTTATTCTACCTTCGTCCGTTCTATAAGTTGATGAGCGGTCAAAGTTTTTGTTGATGATTGCTTGCAAAAAGAAGTTTTCCGCTCCTTGGCACAACGTGAGCGCGTAGTCTCTGTAGAGTTTCTTCTCCTTTAATACAGGTAGTTCCTGTAGGAACCATTTATATGTAGCCGCCTGAATTCTGTCACCTTTGAGCCAGAGGATTTTCTTGCAATCTTGGCAGCTTACGTCCATGCCGCTCGTTGTTGCCATTGGCGATAAATCGGTAGCACGGTTGACGATATTCTCAAAACCGCAATGCGGACAATCGTAATAGATATTCTCATATCCGGCAGCTTTGATCTCGATAGTTGGCTTATTGTCCATAGTTGACCGACTGATCTACAAACCCAGCCCATCTAAATATGGAACTATAGTCTCAGGCCCAGTTAGATCACTGGCCCAGTTTCCACCGGAACGCAAGACGACCGCACATGTGTCATAGAGATGGATAAAAGCCTTCTCCCACGCAGCGCTCAAGCTTGAAGACGTTGCCTTCAGCGCTTCGAGGAGGCCATCAACTATTCGTGCCTGTTCCTTATCCCAGTCTATGCGTTGTCGCTCCTGTTCTCTTAGGTCGCTGTTGTGATCTGCGCGATATTGCGGATCGCGCCAAACAGTCAAATGGATATCGTGCACCTCCATTGAAGCGCGTATGGTTTCAAGTTTATTGAATAACCTTGGGTCAGTTGAGCCAAGTGAGCTACTATAGTATTCCTTAAGCGTAATATCCGTATCTCGAGGATTTTTTGTGTAGAAGTCGACGATGGATCGTGCCTTTGATAATACGGCGTTACGCGCTACAGTCCCAATTTCAGGGACCTCAACGTTGACCGTCTTATCTCTTGCACATTCCCTAAATGCGTATTCTGCACGCACCAAACATCTGTATTCATATACAACATGAACGAATGCATCTTTTGGGTCAATCTCAACCATCGTAACCTCCTCGTCTGTAATTAGTTCCCATAACTAATTACAGCACCATAAGGTTATGTCTGGCAAATAATCTAATGATTTAACTCTTCAGCCCCTTGAAAAGTTCCTCGATCGACACGTTCAAACACTTCGCCAATCGGTGCATCGTCGTCACTCTCGGCCACTGTCGCCCCTGCTCAATGTAACTGACCGTTAGAGCGGTCACATCCGCTTTCTCTGCCAAGCTTTCTTGGGTGAAGCCTCGTGCTCGCCTTAGCTCTGCGAGTCTCTTTCCAAATGCTGCTAAATACTTTGCTTCTTTTGCATCTCTGCTCATGAGATTAAGCGTAGCTAAGTATGACCAATACTAACACTTAGTACTACTAATAGTTTGACGATTGTGTTATCTTTATTTACAGGCAAAACTATTAGAGTTAGTCATAGGTTAGAAATATGGGTATAGTTTGTTTTCCAGATGAGATGCGGCCACGAGAAACGGTGGTCTGTGTTTTCTGCGAAAAAGAAATACCGAAGACCAAGGCTACTGCCGGGTTGTTCGATGCGGATGGCAATCAGGTCTTTGCCTGTAATGAACATTTCTGGCGAGGACATGACTTTATTGTTGGCTGGGTAGATTACGGTGCACGTATACGGTTGCAACTACTGACGCGTGGCGAGTTACCGCAAACTTTTACGATGAGTGACAGTTGTATGGAAGGGCGGCACGGTGACTGGTCTATTTGTTGAAGAACGTATGGCTGGTAGTAGCCCAATTGCTCAGGATGTCGTCAAGCACCTGTATGCTCGGTCATTATGCGGCAAGGTAGCGATTGTCGCCGAGCGACCAGTCGTCTTTCTTTCGGCACTCAAGAAACAATGGATGAAGATTGAGCGACAATTGCGGCATGAGCGATCGAGCACGTTGAATCCAACGAGGTTGCTAGAGTTTACGCACGAATTGCCGCGTATCCAGACGTTGAGCTTCACCGCAAAGCCGCCGATTGACGAGCCACGAGCGGACGTACAAATTGCGACAGTAGAGCAGTTTCTCGAATGGGCGCCACAGTGCCGGACGATGTATGTAACGTGTGGTGTAACCAACGAGCAGTTGCACTTGATTACGGCCTGGATGCCGAAGCACTCGTTAGTGGTAGTCTACAAGGATAGCAAACAATATGTTGCGGCTATTCCGTAAGCGTACGCCACCAACTGATTTGTTGACGTCGAGGCTGTATAACGAGCGAGATTTTTATCCAGCATTCATACGCGACTTACATAGATGCACGAATGAAGTCTTGATTGAGAGTCCGTTTATTACGAGTAGCAGAATGCGAATGTTATTGCCAGAGCTTCGCAGGCTACGAAGAAGAGGCCTGAGAGTTACGGTGAATACGCGTGATCCGATGACGCACTGCCCGCCGTTCGATATGCAGGCACAGGATGCGGTTGGAAGCATGCAGCAGATGGGAATAAGGGTACTTTACACGGGCGGACACCACCGAAAGCTGGTGGTTATTGACCGACGAGTACTCTACGAGGGATCACTGAATGTATTGTCACAGAATAACAGTTGTGAGGTGATGCGACGGATTGAATCGGAGGAACTCGCAAAGGAGATGGTGGGGTTTGTGGGGTTGGGAAAGTTTTGCTAGAGAGCCATGGGCACTAGATCATCAGTTAGCAGCACACAAATCACGTGGACGATCTGTTATTATGGTCTTGTATGCAAAAAGAGGATATCCTAGCCGAAATTCAACGTACATCGCAACAAAACAATGGGCGACCTTTAGGCGCGGGTCGATTTGAAAAAGAGACAGGCATAAAGCCCTACGATTGGGGCAAGTACTGGGCACGCTTTGGTGATGCACAACGTGAAGCAGGCTTTGAGCCGAACACTCTACAGGTTGCTTACGATGACGACCATCTCTTCGAAAAAATAGCGCTGCTGACACGTGAATTAGGAAAGTTTCCGACTAAACTTGAACGACGTGTGAAATCATCCAGTGATCCTAGTTTCCCGAGCGCAAATACTTTTGATCGTCTCGGGAGTAAAAGCCAACTTGTCGCCAAAGTGAGAACCTATTGTCTCGCTAAGCCTGCATACGAAGATGTCATCAAAATCCTTGATTCTATCACTGATGTAGGGGTATCAGATAAACTTGATAACAACATAAATACAACCAACGAAAGGCTTGGAGAGGTATACTTATTCAAGTCAGGACGCTATTACAAAATAGGAATGACAAAAGATATTGCCCGTAGGGGCAGTGAGCTTAGAATTCAATTACCTGAGAAAATAGACTTAATTCACTCCATCAAAACAGATGACCCCAGCGGTATTGAAGCGTACTGGCATAGACGATTTGACGCGAAGCGTATGAACGGTGAGTGGTTTGATCTAAATACAGCCGACATACGTTCGTTTAAACGGTGGCGTAAGATATATTAAGGAATTTGATTATGAGTAAGCCTACAAAAAGACAACTTGAAGACTTGGCTGAGCAGATCAAAAAAGATCAGCCAAAATTAAGTCCTGCCGAAAAGCGAGTAAAGCTCAATATGTCTTTCAAAAAAGCTGTTAAAAAAATCGTCCAAACCTCGCCACCAAAAAAAGAGACAAAATAAGCTCTTTTGGTTTTGGTAACGTCAAGTATATAATTGCCTATAGTTATGCCTTCGTCAATCTCGGTGTATCGTTCAAGACCGGCAAGCCGATGTTTTACGAACGGGCACTCCGGCGCAAAGGACTTAGCAGCCTGCTCACCACATAAATGCCAAAGCTGAATATCGTCACGAACACGCTCGGTTTAACCGTGCCACTCGCCAAACTTGCAAGAATACCTCCAACACTCGCAAGCAATGCGAACAACACGGATAACGCCGCCACGGCAGCTGGCTTAGACGCAAACCGCGTTGCTGCGGCAGCTGGCGTTATGGCAAGGCTGAGTACCAGCAGTGTACCGACAATCTGAGCTGCCGCTGTAACCGTCAGCGCTAGAATATACAGGAACAGCAAGCCCAGCAGGCGAACGGGCACTCCTTTTGCAGCGGCCACATCCGGATCGACCGACGCAAATAAGAGCGGGCGGAATATGACCACCATAGCTAGCAGCACGGCGACACTTATACCAACAAGTAATGCCAGCTGGCCGGTACTGACGCCGAAAATATTACCAAATAAGATGTTAGTTGCCTGCGTGGCAAAACCTTTGTAGAAACTCAGGAACAGGACGCCTAGTCCCAACCCAAACCCCAGCACTACGCCGATAGTTGAGTCACGCTCTCGTTCTCGTGTACTGAGCGTGCCAAGCACTGTGGCTACAACGATTGAGCCAACGAATGCCCCAAGAATAGGATTGCCCCCAACAAGCAACCCGGCAGCCGCACCCGTAAACGACAATTCGCTGGTGCCATGCACCGCAAACGCCATGCCCCGGGCAATCACGAACGGCCCGATCAGACCGCAGATGACGGCCACAAAACCGGCCGCCAGCAGGGCATGCTGCGCAAACGCCTGAGTAAGGTAATCTGTCAGATTCATGCGTGGTGGCCCTCCGCGTGGTCAACAAACATGGTCGTGCTGGCATCTTCCGTGCCGACGACCAGCACCCGGTTATGCACGTGCAGCACCTCAATCGGTGAGCCGTATAATGCACTTAGTGTACCGGAATTCAGCACCTTGTCAGGCGTATCCAGCACCCACTTGCCATTTGCGATGTACAGAATCTTATCAATGTAGGGCAGCACCGGGTTAACCTCGTGCGTCACAAACAGGACCGCCGCATCGTGCTCCCGGCGGTAGGTATTAATGAGGCTCGTCACGGTTTGCTGCGACGATAAATCGAGTGAAAGCAGCGGTTCGTCACATAGCAGCAGGCGTGGCTCGCTCACCAGCGCCTGAGCTATCCGGAGCCGCTGCTGCTCGCCACCCGAAAGCAGTCCGATTGGGTTATCCGCATACGCCGATGCGCCGACGTCCGCTATAACTGTATCCAGATGCTCCCCATCGACATGAGTTAATCGACGCATACCGAACCGGTAGCCGTTGAGGCCGAGCTGCACCAGATCACGCCCCCGAAGCGGCAGACTCGGATCGTAGCTTTTCTGCTGTGGTATATAACCCACCAGTCGATTACCACGTTCCGGCGGCTTTCCAAAAAGCCTGACAGCTCCGCTGCTAACCGGCAGAGCGCCAAGCAGCACGCGCAGCAAGCTGGACTTACCGGCACCATTCGGCCCGAGCACCGCGATAAAATCGCCGCTTTGCACACTCAAAGAAAGGTCTTTCCAGAGTGTCCGGCCGCCCAAGGTGAGCGTAGCGTCTTCCAGCGTCAATACATCATTGGCTTTTGATTTGGATTTTGGCATCGTCACCTTAGGATTGTAGCGCTTTCAGCAGGACATTCAACTCATCCTGTATCCAGGACTGGTAGGTTTTTTCATTTGTCGGCAATGTTTCGGTTACGCCGATGACCGATACGCCGGACTGCTTCGCCAGATTCTGAACGTGCTGCGTAACCGGACTGGTGGCCTGCGAGTTATAGAGCAGTACCTTGACCCGTTTGTCCGTCATCAGCTTAGCCGTGGCCTGAGAATCAGCCGGGCTTGGGTCAGCGCCGTCTTCTATGGCTTTGGCAAAGCCTTCCGGTGTTTGCACACTCAAGTCAACCGCCGCCAGCAGGTAGCCGGGTACAGGCTCAGTATAAGCAACCGGCGCGCCGGCATACCGCTGCTTAATAGTACTAATCGTGGCAACCAGTGGCTGCAGGGAAGTTTCAAACTTTGCCAGGTTGGCCTGATAGTCATCTCTGTGGGCCGGGTCTTTGGCTTCATAGCTGGCGGCAATCCGCTCCGCCACCAGATGGACTTTCGGTATGTCATACCACAGGTGTGCGTTGGCATTGTCACCGCTCACATTGAGTATGCTGGCTACCGTCAATACTTGCCGGTCCGAATTCTTCGACGCGTTGAGCAGCTTGCTCATAAAATCGTCGTAGCCAAGACCGTTGACAATAACAACTTTGGCCGACGATACCGCCGCCGCGTTCTGGGCGTTTGATTCGTACAAATGCGGGTCAGCTGTCGGGTCGGTAATAATCGACGTCACATGCACGTGGTTACCGCCTATCTGACCGGCAATATTGCCCCAGAAGTTCTCGGCGGCCACCACTTGCAGACCCTGCTTGTCTGGATTACTGTGATTGCTCACCAATACAATCGTTCCAACCAAAAGGGCTACAATCACCAATAAGCCGGCTATTATCCGCCAGGGCATTGTCGCATTCTTTCTCATGCTTCAACTCCGTTTACGTATCGTTTACCCCCAAGTCTAGCCCCACTGATCACATATCTGCAAATTACTTGCAAAAATCTAATGAATTTGCAAAGCATGAAGCAGGAGTATTTATTGCAAACCATTTGCAATAATGCTATATTCTGCGATATGGATTCATCCGACAAGCTGAAAATACTGCTAAAAAAGCAAGGTTATAGCGTCACCAGACCACGCGTCGCCACATTTGAGGTGTTGCTGGAGGCGCACGAAGCATTGACCATTGCCCAGCTTATAGAAAGGCTGCCCAGCATTGATATGGTGAGCGTCTACCGGACACTTCAGCTGTTTGAAAAGGCCGGCATCGTACATAGAGTATGGAACGGCTTTAAGAGCAAGATCGAACTCAGCGAAACATTTTCGCCACACCACCACCATTTCGTCTGCAACAACTGCGGGGCAGCTCAGGCCATAAAAAGTAACCAGTTGGAAGAGAGCCTACACGCGCTAGAGTCCGAGTACGGATTCGACTTACGAACCCACTCAGTAGAGCTAAGCGGCTTCTGCGAAGCATGTCGTTCAACAGCAGAATAGGCCGCTTACATACGGCTTTTGTTCGGTAAGACGAGACTCTTCAGGCACTCCCAAAACCGTGTCTCATTTGTTGCATTCTGCCCCCGGTAGAGGTTCGAGACCGGTACGCTGAGCCATGTAGTAGGGCAGCTAGCGGCTCAAACAGACCGAACACTGCGACTCTACGCTGGCATGATTACGTTCGATCGCCTTACTCGACGCTAATTGGGACTGCGTTACCCATATACATCGGCAGTATTTTTTGTAGGCGTTCGTCAATGGTAGCTGCCAGTTCTTTGTCTTTCCACCGCCCTTCCGGCGGCAAGCACTGGTTGGTAGTAACCAGTGCTTGTATCGACTCAGGTAGCTTGGCAAAATTCGGGGCGTAGGCAATCGTCAGACCGGTGCGCCAGGTGTCGCTTGCGTTCGGGTGGATGGCGTGTAATATGCGCCGGTCGCCAATGAACAGATCACCGGTCTTTACCGTTACGTCTTTCTCGTCACTCCGAACATCAGCGTTTTCCGGCTGTTCGCACCGCTCCCCATGTGACCAGCGGTGCGAGCCAGGCACCACCCGTAAACAACCATTGTCGGGCGCGGTGTCCTGCAAGTAGTAAATCAAGAACAGCTCGGCCGGCTCCGGCTCCTCATAGCGGTAGAACAGGTCGGAGTGCCAGGCTAAGCCCTCAGACTTCGGCGGTTTGGTCGTAACGTAGAAGCTATGGAGCCGTGGATCAGTAAACCCCAGTGCAGCAAGCATTCCCAAGGTCTTCGGCCAAGTAAGCAGCCGCACCATAACAGGCTCGCGGTAGTCGGCCTTGATAAGCGCGCCGGAGTCGCCGAAATTACCTTTGGGCGTGTGCGACAGTTCAGTGTCGGTAAAACGTTGTAACAGGAATTGCAGCATAACATCGTCGAGTACTTGCGGCACGACGCAATAGCCTTCCTGGATGAGCTGGGTTTTCAGGTCTTTGGTTGTTATTTTGTTTTCTGTCATACAACACCTCCATCAGCCGGCGTACTACTCCATGTGTCCCGGCCTTGGCTATTACATTACGCCTTTATCGCAAAAACCGCACCATAGGAACACCAGCTACATCTTTTGTTAACGTAGATGACCTCAAATAGCGGGGGGGCTATACAATACCGCGCCCTCCATATTCGTCGGCGGGGCTACATCTCTGACGACACATTATGCAAATGACGGCAACCGATTGCAGAAGGTCATCAACTACAGATGAATTTTTCTGTTATTTTCTTGGCCATAAAATACCGCTTATGCTTTACACTAGATGAATCATGAATAATACCCAGATATCGAAAGAGCTGGCGATAGGGCTTGTTCTTATCGGGCTCGTGAGTGCCGCCATGAGCAGTCTCGGCGCACCGCTCGTGCCAACAGTAGTAAAAGTAGTACACGTCCGTTTGGAGATTGCACAATGGACACTGACGATCAGCCTATTGGTCGGCGCAGTGATGACACCAGTATTGGCTCGACTTGGCGACGGCCCATATCGGCGCCGAGTGATACTTACAACCCTATGGATCGTACTCGCGGGGAGTGTGTTGGCGACTTTGCCGCTTGGCTTTATTGGCTTACTCGTTGGCCGCGCACTACAGGGCGTTGGCTTGGGGCTACCCGCCCTTATTATTGGCGTAGCAAAAGACCATTTTGTAGGCAGCAAAGCACAGCAAATCGTAGCCCTTGTATCCGTTACCTCACTCGCGGGCGTCGGGTTTGGCTACCCAATAGCTGGCGCGGTCGCGGAGTTCGGTGGCTTGCGCGCTGCTTACGGCATTGGCATCGTTATGGCAGGAATTGCCCTCGTATTTGCCTATCGGACGTTGCCCCACGAGCGTCACCGCGCGGCACGACAGCTTGATACCGTTGGCGCAGGGGTGTTTGGCTTAGCGCTAGCTCTGTTCCTCTATGCACTGACGCAGGTTGCCGGTAGTACTTTGTCTAGCGGCGCTGTCATCGGCATCAGCATTGTGGCACTTGCACTTCTCGTGGGTTGGGTATGGTATGAACGCCGCCAGTCGGAGCCACTCGTGCACCTTAGCACCTTGCGCCATCCGGCCGTTCGCCTTGCGGATGGGCTCGTGCTGCTGGCTAGCATTGGCATGTACCTGCTCCTGGCAACGGCTGTTCGCTATGTGCAGACCCCAGCAGCCGTGGTCTATGGCCTTGGCGCATCCGTGCTTACGACAGGATGTATGCTCACCCCGTTTTCGATCCTTGGCTTTGCGGCGAGCCGTACGGTACCGGTGCTGCGGCGCACCATGCCTGACAGACAGGTACTTGCTTTAAGCGCCGGGGTTGTTCTGGTTTCGCTTATTGGTTTTGCAGCTTACAGGAACCAATTATGGGAGGTGTTCGTATGGATTGGGCTGGCAGGTTTCGGAATCGGCGGGGTCTATGCTACAGCCCCGGCTCTCATTATCAACGCCGTACCCGCTCACATCACGACGAGCGCCATCGGATTTAATCAGGTGCTCAGGATGGTTGGTTTTTCAATTGGGAGCGCCTTGTCGGCATTGATATTGGAGCTATACACACCACGCGGCAGCGTGTCGCCGCTTGATAAAGGGTATACTGCCGTAGCTATTGCTGGCATTGTCATTATTACCTATGCGATCGGCATGACGATGGTATCCTATGTTCGACAACTCCGATATACTCCAGCATCAATAGGGGAGTTACAGGCTGTTGAAGAGAATGCGGCATGATGGCGAGGGCGGCCGGATCATTGACGCCACTTCGAACGATTCAAGAGCGCTAAGCCGGGCCGAGTTTGTGATACCTCTACTATATGTTATCGTAATTTAATGTCTTCGTACTCAGGCTTTGAATCCTCTGTCGGGCGACCACTTCCTGGTGTCGAAGTCCTGGACATTGGCGGCGGGTTAGACCCCAATCAATTTACCGAGTTCGTAAAATCGCTTACAATTCCTGCACATGCTGACTGGGCTGGTAATTCGGTTGAGGCACGTCCAGCTAGACTTTTCGATAGAGCCTTGGCGGCGGCAAGTCGCACACCTGAGAAACCGAGGGATCCCTGGGCCCCAGATCACTATTGGCATTTCGATGGCGGATATTCCGGCGAAGCCAATCAGTTCGCTTCAGTTCTATACGCCCAGCATCTCAGGGGGCGTGTAGCAGGGACTGAATTTATTGACACTGCTGAGCTTTTATTAGCAGTGGAGAGCGATCAGCCTGGCTTAACTGAGGAGTTGTCTGCCTGTACGGGCGAATACTCGGTCACGCGCTACTATACGGACATACTGTCAGCACTAGGCGAAGTAGCGGGCAATTCTATTGAACGAACCCTACAGTCGAAGAACGCTAGCAGTCTGGCCGAGGTCGCACATCGTGAGGACGTCCGGTACCCCATCAAACATTTTCCCGCTTTACTCACCCACCCATTTCGGAGAGAGCTATGCTCGATGGTCGACGATCTAAACCTCGTTCGCCTCTTGGGCGTAAATGCAACACGCGGGGCGGAACTCATGCGTAGAATGCGCGATGAGTATTTAAATCTGCCCAGAGAAGAATTGTCAGATAGGCCATACTACTATCGCCACCAATGGCAAGAGGGCCAGGTGGTAGTTTTCCCCCAGGTTGGCACTATGCATCGAGCCGAACCAAGCCCCGCCGGCGAACTGCGCCGAGATACGCTCAGGCTATTTGTAGCATAGTCTCGTAGCGAGAACTCTGGGAGGTGTGCTGTTAGGAAGGCCGGGCTAAGCCGTGAAAAGGGCCGGCAGGCTCTCTGCCAGCACCGATTGACCGCTTAGCCAAGCCGCAGTACGGGTAGCCCAGAATGGGTCGACTAGATCGGGGCCGTCCAAAAGGACAGTTCTTTATTGCGCCCCTTCCCGTAAAGTAGTCTGGCCTCAGTGACAGGCTGTATATTCGCGAACAGCAGACTGGCCGAATGATTGGCACATTATGCTTGCAAAATAAAAGGTTTCTAAGTATAATACAGCGGTCTTTTGGTGACCAGCTCAACAAATCAGGTTTCGCGTTTGCGCGGAAGAGAGCATTTGGTTTTGAGTTGATCGTCGCCCAACCGAGTTCGCCTTGGATCGAATCCGAAAGATACGCCACGTTTCTAGATGGTTAGGCTTTTGTATATGTCTCAAAAAAACGAACAATCTTTCGATGAGCAGCACCTTTTGCGTGTGCTAAAACACTACCTGCCTACTCAAGGGCCGCTCAAGGACTTTGTACACCACAACACGCTGCACGCGTTTCAGGATATGAAATTCTATGACGCAATCTTTAAAGCGTCAGCAATCTTTGGCTACCAAACTACATTTTCGCTCACCGAATACAGGGGTCTCCATACAATCAATCGGATAACCCCGGACATTTTGACCAGAGTAATCAAAGCAAGAAAAGGCCCTAAAGATTTTGAGGAATGGCAGACACGGGCCCTCCACAAAGAATACGACGAGACTCTTGAGCCGCGTGTCGGGAGACTACGAAACGAATGGAAGCGTCGCTACCCCATCAACCTCGATAATGCCGTTCAACCACTGTTATTTCGCACTGTCTGTAGTTATATCGACCAAGGCATCGCTATTTCGGCTTTTCCTCTTGAAGACAAAGGTCTGCTGAATGCGCTCCGCGGCCTGGAAGAGTATAGCCTTGTAAGCTTCTTCAAGACAAAAAAGGCGCGTGACCTGTTGCGAGACAAGTCCTGCAACATCACCAGGCTCCTGGAAATAGTAGTAGGGAAGGGCAAGGAAGCTTATTTCGAGCAATACGTCTACGACCAGCAGTTCGGGCATCCGGGGTGGTCGGGCATCGTATCGACCCTCGAAGACAGGCCGGAGCTACTCCTGTATCCAAAGAAAATTTCTCTGGAAGACATGATAGCATTAGAGCTTTTGCTCGAAATCGACACGCTCACGAGTGTCCTGGGAGAAGAATGGGAACCGCTAGGGAATACTGTTTCGCAACCGCCAGCAGACATATTCGCGGATGTACCGTCCACAGAACTGCGAGAGGTTATCGAAATATGGCAGGACGCTTTCGAGTGGAGCTACTACGATACGGTGCTTGCCGGATTAACGCTTGCAGCGCCTGCCAGTTCAGCCGCCAGCAAGTCAACCGCCAAAAGTTTTCAATCCATCTTTTGTATCGATGAACGAGAGTATTCTTTGCGGACTCATGTGGAGCATTTGGATAGCCACGCCGAAACGTTCGGTGCGCCTGGATTTTTTGGGGTAGAATTCTATTTTCACCCCGCTCACGCGAAATTTTACGATAGGCTCTGCCCCGCGTCAGTTACCCCCAAGTACCTCATCAAAGAGGTAGCAAAAGTCCATTCGCACGTGCATGCAAAGGAAATCATGTACAGCAAGCACTCTCACAAGCTGGTCAGAGGCTTCTTGCTTTCTTATCTGCTGGGAATCCCGGCGCTGGGCAAACTTATCGCCAACCTTATCAACCCCACTATGAGCCCGGCGATTGCTGACGCGTTTGGTCATATGGATCCAGAGGCCGCACTCACCATCGTGCATACCGAAAAACAGCGTAACGAAAAGGGCTTGCAGGTGGGCTTTACCGTGAAAGAAATGGCGGATCGAGTCGAAAAATTGCTGCGATGCATTGGGCTCGCCAAAGATTTTTCTTCGCTCGTATATGTCATAGGTCACGGATCAAGCAGTGCCAACAATCCGCATCACGGCGCCCACGACTGCGGCGCATGCAGCGGCCGGCCGGGTCTGGTCAATGCCCGAGTTTTCGCCTACATGGCAAATTATCAGCCAGTGCGGGACCTGCTAAAAAACCGAGGTCTGCCCATACCTGCAACCACACAGTTCCTGAGTGGTATGCACGATACAGCATCCGACGAAATCAAGTTCTATGACGAAGTGGCCCTGACAGAGGAAAATAGCGAACTGCACATCAAAAACAAGCAACTATTTGAAGACGCGCTCGATCTGGATGCCAAAGAACGATCGCGCAGATTTATGTCTATCGACACGCGGCAGCCCATCGACAAAATTAGGAGCGACATAAAAAAACGCTCGGTTTCATACTACGAACCAAGGCCGGAGCTGGGGCATGGCACCAATGCGCTGTGCGTTGTAGGCAGAAGAAGCCTCACGGAGCATCTGTTTCTCGACCGGCGAGCATTTTTGAATTCCTATGACTACACGACCGACCCAGAGGGCAAGCTATTGCTCGACGTCCTCATGCCCCTTGGGCCGGTTTGCGGTGGCATAAATCTAGAATATTTCTTTTCGCGGATGGACAATTACAAATTAGGCGCGGGCACAAAACTGCCTCACAACGTCATGGGCCTTGTAGGCGTCGCAAACAGCAGCGACGGCGACCTCCGTCCGGGGCTGCCACTGCAAATGATTGAAGCGCATGATCCTGTGCGGCTCCTGATGGTTGTCGAGCACACTCCAGAGGTGATTCTAAAGGCTATACAATCAAACCCCAATTTGTACGAGTGGTTTGCGAATGATTGGGTTCACTTAGCCGCGTTTCACCCCAAAAAGAAAAAGCTCTACGTCTTCAACGAAGGAGAATTTGTGCCGTACACCCCACTCACCAAAAAATTGCCTATTGTACACGACCTATCCCGCATGTTTGAGACAACCCCTAAGATGAGAACAAACCATATTTTAGACGCCACGCGGGAAAACCTGCCGGTGCAGATAATCAAATAGCCCATATGTTGCCACAACTCCTCGCCGCACTAGTACTTATCCCGCTCCTCGGTTTTGCCGGCTGCCTCGTTGTGCCCAAGAGATGGGAGCGCACGATCTTTTCCATAGCCATCGCCACGATACTTTTGGAATTTGCAGTGTTTTTGTTCTTGGGTTACCGCTGGCTCAACGCTGGCGCCAGCTCCGTATCGACGAGTATTGGTACTCTATACACAAGCCCGCACTATGTCTTCTCGCTTGATTTCTATTTCGACAGGCTTTCAGCAGTTTTCTTAGGGATGGCTACGGTCATGACAACCCTCGTTTTCACCTTCAGCCGATATTACATGCACCGTGAGCCAGGTTTTAAAAGGTTTTATTACACGGTTCTTTTGTTTGTTATCGGGCTGTCGCTCATCATCCTGGCCGGCAATTTTGATGTACTTTTGCTGGGCTGGGAACTCATCGGAATAAGTTCTGTGTTGCTCATTGCTTTTTATAGGGATCGATATCTGCCGGCGAGAAACGCTCTGAAAGTTTTCTCAGTGTATCGCATTGCCGACGCCTTCTTGCTTGCCTCCATCTGGTATGCACATCATATTTTCGAAAAGAGTGTACATTTTTCTGAGTTTTCGGGACTCGTGGCGGGGCACGGGAGCCAGCTGGCGGTGCTTGGTCTGCTGCTCCTCATGACCGCCCTGATTAAGTCTGCGCAATTCCCATTCTCGTACTGGTTGCCACGCGCCATGGAGGGTCCTACGACGTCCAGCGCAATTTTTTATGGTGCGTTATCCGTACACATGGGCTTGTTTTTGCTGCTTAGGACGTATCCGCTCTGGCAAGGCAGCACTTGGCTCCGAATTACTATTGCCGTTTTGGGACTCATCACAGCGGTCGTCGCCTCGTCTATTACTCGGGTTCAATCATCTATCAAGGTGCAGATTGCCTATGCATCTATTACCCAAATCGGCATAATGTTCATTGAGGTTGCCGCCGGGTTCTGGTGGCTGGCGCTGCTCCATTTTGTGAGCAATGCCTCACTCCGGACGTATCAGTTACTCATTTCTCCGTCGGTCGTAGGTTACCTTGTGCATGACCAATTCTTCTATTTTGTGCCTCCCGTCCAAAAGATCAAAAATACGCTAGCAGGGAAGCTCCGCGCCACATTCTATATCTTGAGCATCAAAGAATGGAATATGAACACGGCAGTTAGCCATTATCTTTGGAAACCATTGAAGTCTATTGGCCGGGCGGTTGCTTTTCTGGACCGGGCGACCGTTCAACTGATTTGCGCGGCACTCTTTTTGGCCGCTGCATCAATCGTTGCGCTTGCGTCAGTCCCCGCCGGCTTGAAACTTACTATTTCTACTACTGCCGCCGTCCTAAGTATTATCTTATACATACGCGCTTTCGCAACGAAGAACACGGCGCGCACATGCTGGAATCTCATAATGCTGGGGCATCTTTTTGGAGTGCTTTTCTTGGGACTGGCTTCTGACGAAAGCTGGAAATATCCAGTCACTTATGGCGCGGGAGTGGCAGCAACGTTCATACTGGGCCACGTTTGCCTGTGGTACTTACGGGCAAAAGGCGAATCCACTCTATTGCGAGATTACCATGGCTCTATATATGCATCCAAAAAGCTGGGTCATGTCTTCTTCGTAGTATGTCTTCTGTTTATGGCGTTTCCTGCTAGCCCCTCCTTTTTAGCGCAAGACGTCCTTGTGGATATGATCTCAGGAAGTCATGTCTTTCTGCTTGCACTCTTTTGTCTCTCTTATTTGCTCGTCGGGGTGAGCATTATGCGCCTATACACAAAGGTCTTCTTTGGACCGCATAAGAATGGCTACCACGAGATAGCCTACAAATCTTCTTAGGCTGTTAGGCCAGGGCAGACCTACTTGCTACGGCCACAAAAGAACGCGGGACGCCTAGCATTACTAGAGAAAATCGCCACGACTGCCACCACCGACCATATCATGAAGCTCCTGCCCGGTGTCTTGCCTCAAGCCTCTCCATTCTAGATGACACTTTCTGTTGGACTGATTACTCCCACGATTGCAAGCCGGACGGCTCAACTGGTTGCATTACCCAGCGAGAAGCTACATACTGAAAGTATAAGCTTAATGAGCTGCAATATTGATTGAGCGAAAGGCAACGAAGTCATGGCGGGCGGAGCACAAGAACCTACAAACGGATCAAAACGATACGGCAAACGACCATTATGGCAGTGGGTCCTTCTGTATGTCATTATTGGCGGACTTATCTATCTTGCAATCTACTATTTCTACATGCGTAACCACAACACCAATCTGTATGGCAGAAATTCAGGTCAATCGCAGAGCGCTACGAGCGGTAGCGTGCCGCCCGTAAATAATGCCGTACTAACAACCAAGACAGATGCTAAACTTGGGCAATATTTGGCCGACCCCGAAGGGCATGCTCTCTATACCTATAGTTCTGACAGTAACGGAGTGAGCAGTTGCACTGGGTCATGCATTGCGATATGGCCGGCCTACCAAGATAGCGGGACAACAACAGGCCTTCCTGCCGGGGTTGCAACAATAAAGCGTACAGACAACGGGGAAACGCAATTCACCTACAATGGAATGCCCCTCTATACATTTGCAAGCGATGGTAATGGCCAAGTAACCGGAAATGGGGTTTCTGACTTTGTCGTTGCAAAGCCCGTTGCCAACCCCGTAACTAACGCCACGTCTACATCAACCGCTCCGTCATCTTCAAGTGACAGTAGTAGCTCTTCTGGTTCATATAGCTGGTAGATAACCGGGGTTTATGTGGCGCTGACGTGCTCTGAGAAGGGGGCACCTAGCAGATAACGTATAGGCATTCCGCTTCATGCCTGGCGAACCGCTGCCATGGGCCGCGGGACAATATGTTCGTGTGGAATTGCCGCATGAGAGCCGAGCCAGATTACAGCGTCGTTTTGTCTAGAAACTGCACCATCTTAGCAAACGCGTTTTTGCCGTCAGTATTAAAGGTAAACTGATATTCGTGCGGCAAACTCGGCGTGTGATCAGGCGGATAAAACAACGTCGTGACGGGAACATGCAGAGAAGTGAGGAGTTGAGCGAACGGAGCCGACTGCGTATTGGTAAGCGGATCACCATTCCCACCGCTAATGAAGGTGGCGGGGAAATCGCTCGACACGTGATAGTAGGGTGATGCTTGCCGGACAAGCGGACTCTGTTTGTCGCGCGTACCGAGATACGCCCACACGGAAACGTCGCTCCCCCAACTAACAATTTTGGGCAAAGTAGGATTTGGTTCGGTCAGCCCTTCCATTTTATAAATGCCGCAAAACAGCACCGTGCCAACAAGTTGGGATGGGGTGAGCACTGACCGCACACCGACCTCCCGCGCAAAGGCAGCGTTGGTAATGATGGCTGCCATCTGGCTGGAAAGTTGTGCTCCAGCAGAATCGCCGGCCAGTACGACCTTACCGGTGTTGGCATAAAAGCGCGCTGCATTTGCCTGGATATATGCATAGGCATCGTTGAGCTGACGGAGCTGCGTGGGGTAGGTCTTTTGGGGCGCCAATGTATAGTCAAGCGATACGACGACAAAACCCTGATTCGCAAGAAGTGCATAATATGGCGCCGCATCTTTCTTGTCGCCAGAGAGCCACGCACCACCATGTGTCCAGATAACGAGCGGTAGCGTCTTGCGCGCATGTAGCGCCGAGTTAGGAATGTAGACATCAAGCGTTTCCTTCGCATCCTCCTTGCCATATCGCTGATTTTGCAACACGGTAACTGGTTGCGCCGGGATACTGCGCTGCAAGTCCACCAGCGTCTTGTGGCCATTGCGGTCAAAGACAAAACGAATAATCAGCGCACCGGGCCACGGACTAAAGCGGAACGCCAATGTCACGACGATCATAAGTGCCAAAAGGCTGCCGGTGGTCCACAAAAACCACTTTTTACGGTAAAAACGAATTCTTTGGCGGACCTTTTGCATATTTTTTTGTATCGCTTATGGTTATATTTACAATTCTAGAGCAGAACGAAGGCGAGTTCAAGGCCGCCAGCCAAAGCCGATTACAGTACGAGATTACAAGTTGCATCCGGTAAGCATTTACGCCATTGAACAAATTAAGTATCTATTGCTAATATTATTTAATAAGTTGTACATTGTTGAACATGATCGGGAAAGGCAAGGAAATGAAACACAGTAAAACGTTAAGAAACACATACAATCTAGTCACACTTGCACTCGCTGCAAAAAATGCAACGGCATACAGAAAAGATGATAGCTATGACGTCCTAGCGCTATCTCTCGAAGGCCGGGTATCAAAGGGCGTCTGCGATCCCGTCGCTGCGGAAGCAGCCCTAAACGACCATTCAGCTACCAAACCTGAAGTTTTTAATACCACTCCCAAAGGGGAGCGCGCGGCTCAGGCCCTCGCCGAGCTGGTAGGCGTCGGCCTTCTTGACCCTCTATTCGCAGAGAATGTGCTGGATCATAGCTTTGACAAATCGGCAGTATGCGATGCTATCGGGTATATCGCTTATCACTAGAGCAACCCGAGGCTAGAACCAGGTAAAATAGGGGGTCACTAGCCTGTGTCTTTTATTACGGGTGACCCATTATCTACACTAAGCGAGGGTCCGATACTCACCAGCCCTTTTACATACTGAGTTGGATTAACGAAGTTGCTGCCTTTATCTCATTACAGCCGAGAAATTACTTTTGTTGCTATCCCGCTCCTAACATGCTCGACGAGATTCTCGGTCTTCAAAAACTCTGGTAGAACATGGTTGGCTGCCGGATCTATAAAATCAATCTCTTCGATTTCTTCCAACCCATGAGTAGTTTTTGATAAATCTATGTTCAAATAGTCGGCATCGTTTTTGATGTGAAAGAAGAACTCCAGATAATCCTTCTCGCCATGGATGAACTGCTGCACGTACAGCAGGTTCCCCACAACCGGTGCAACACCCGTTTCTTCGATCATCTCCCGCTCAATGCCCGCAACAAGCGGTTCACCCTCGTCAAGACCGCCACCCGGCAGACACCAATAGCTATTGTCACGTCTTAGATGGTCTTTGTATGGTTTAAGTCGCACGCATAGTAGCTTGCCGCCATACAGCACAATACCGCGTACTGTCACATGCCTTATCATGAGGCAATAGTAGCATAAGATGCTACTATTTTGGCAGGCAGACGAGCAACTTCCGGGCTCTTTGCGTGGTATCATGAATGCATGTCCGTAAAAATCACTTATTTTGTGCATGGTACCACGACCGACAACGAGAAAAACCTGTCGTCAGGATGGAACGATGTCGCCCTCTCAGAGCTTGGCGTACAACAATCCAAAGACCTCGCCGAAAAAACCAAAGCGCTGCACTTTGATGCCATCTTTACATCCGACCTGCGCCGGGCGATCGACTCAGCCAAATTGACCTGGGGCGATACGTACCCCCTAATTACCGACCAGCGTCTTAGAGAGTGCGATTACGGCGACCTAAACAGCAAGCCTTCTGAAGAAGTTGAGCCGATGCAGGAAAAAGCCATAGATATTCCAATGCCGAATGGCGAAAGTTACGAGATGGTCAAAGACCGAATCAAAGCATTCCTAGATTTTTTAAAGAAAGATTACGACGGCAAGCATATAGCGATCGTCGCCCACAAAGCCCCTCAGCTCGCATTAGACGTGCTGATAAAGGGCATGACCTGGGACGAAGCCTTTGCGACCGACTGGCACAAAACAAAAAGCTGGCAACCAGGGTGGGAATATACTCTTCAGTAGACCCAAAATCGCGGGAATGCGCCTACTCGCAGGAGCCAATGCAATATGTTTGTAGTAAAATCCAGCGGCACTGAGACTGCCAGGTTTTTGCTACCCGGGACCTCCCGATTAGGTAACCGCTTCAAGAGATGCTACACTTAAAGGTAGCAAGTTATTCAACACTATATCTTTTTCATATTGCTCGCCCTATAGGCCACTTTATCCTTAAGCTATAGCGAAGACCCTATCTCGCTCACTATCAGCTTAAAGAGAGGGCCAACACAATGGCAACCAACTTATTCGTCGCTAGGCCGCGCGAGGATTGTCCCCAGAAACAAGATAGGGCACGGTTTTTGCGATGAGCAGCGCGCTGGCGTCGAGCCCCACTCGTACCTGGAGTGAGGCAACAAGGACCGCGTCGTGAAGTACCTCGTGGGACGATCTCAGAACGGGTTAGAGGTATACGCCTACCTTACCAACTCAAAAGTCGGGAAGCGCCTGTCCAGGCAGCCGCAACTTATGGCACTCGCAGAGGAAATGCTTGCCGCAGTGACACTAAGCGGCCCTGAAATTTCTATGGAACATGATATGCAACGGCGGATAGGCTACGACTTCATTGTCAACACGACGGAACAGGATGCAACATTTTACGCATGTCTCATGAAGGATGATGTGTACACGCGTTTCGTAAAGAACGGCGAGCCCACTCCCACAAACTATTTAACTGTCATATTACAGCAAGATGACGACAAGAATTACGAGCTATCCGACATCTGGATTGGGCGGCTTATTCCCGGACGGCCTGGTAGTAATGACGAGACAACTGATAGCATATCCTACTGGTCAAACCATGCCTTTATTTTAGGCGACCAGCAGCTACAGACGCGCACTTTGACCAAAACCCGCCCATACTAATAAGAGAAGGATGCCTCATGTCAAAAGACAAAGGAAAGAAAGAAGTCAAAAAGCCCAAAAAGGCTAAATCGTAGTAGCGCATTAAGGCTCAAGATTCTTAGAGAGTTTGAGGGCAAACCGAAGGGTGCAATGGACTGCAACTGCGCGTAAGAATACAAAAAGCGCTGCCATAATCTCGCAATAGCCTAAACGACGGCAGAGTACGCCTTGGATATGCCGAGCATACACGTGCTGCGATAGAGGTGTTTGCTCCGTTTTTGATTTACTTGTGATACTATGGCTCAATGATTGAGTTTGCAGTTAAAGGTGCGATTTTTGATGTGGACGATACCTTGCTCGATAATCAGCCTGGCGTGCCTGGCCATGGCTTGCACGAGCGTTCTCGTTTGGCCGCCGTGCATACCGTTGGCAAGACGCATAATATACCTGTGCTCAAAGAGCTCACCGCGCAGCAAAATTTGGACGCTTTTCTTAATGCGCCGGTGCACACAGGCGAGGCTGCCGTATGGAACATCCTGGTAATGACAGGCGTTGCAGATAGTGAAGTAATAAACCCAGGCAATGCCGTTTTTCAGGAAATCGTCGCCTTAAAGAACGAACTACACAAAGACATATTGCGTGAATTTGGCAGGGAAGTGCCCGGCGCTGGCAATTTTGTTCGGGCATTGGTGCAGGCTGGTTTGCAAGACAAGCTTGCTATTGCGAGCACGGCTCACAGGCAAGATGTAGATATGTTCTTGGGCATGACCGGGCTCGACTGCCTGTTTCCCGGTGAGCATATCAAAACAAAAGAGTCCATCATTCATCCCAAACCACATCCGGAGGTCTTTAACTTGGCGTTTGCTTCATTAGGGCTGGCCGAAACAGACAAAAGCAAGGTGTGCGCATTCGAGGACGACCCGCGCGGCATTATGGCGGCGAAGGCCGCTGGCTTATACGTGTGCGCGATAACCACACGTTTTGACAGAAAAAGCCTCGGCGAGCTTGAGGTAGCGCCCGATTTGATTGCCGATAGCTATCAGGAATTTGCCGGTTACTTTGGGCTGCAGATCTAACTATAGAGCACCGCTCGGGTGACTCGGAGCTGTAGGCTCGTTCGGTGCAGAAAGGGGCAGAAGGGCCGCGCCGAACGTCGTATCTTTAAATCGTCTATCATACGTGGTTGCGCCGGTTTGATGCCTATAGAAGCCAGCCGCATTTCGGGCAACATTTTGATATGCTTAAGCTATGAATCACTTCGATAAGAGAATAGACGCCTTCATAGATGCGTTACCAGACTGGCAGCGAGAGATCTGCCTCGATGTGCGCGCATTGGTGCACCAAGCTGAGCCAGAAATTATAGAAACCATAAAGCGGAGCGATAGGCCTTACTTCGTGTTGCAGGGCAATGTCTGCGCACTGCAAGCAGCCAAAGATCACGTAAACATCTTTATCTATGATCCAATAGCACCGGATCCTGACAAGCTCATCAATCAAGGAACGGGCAACAAAACGGCAAGAGCGATTCAGATATATGAACATGACAAGTTGCGTAAACAGGCCTTTATAAATCTCATTACGTCGGTCTGCAGCAATAACCGAGCCGGTGGATGGCGCAAAATAATCTAGCATGTACCCTTCAGTAACACTATGGTAACGCCCGCCAAAAGGGGATCACGGTTATTTGGCTACCCGCCATGTACTGATTACGGATGACACGATGTGCGACTGCAAAAAGCTTCCTGTCTAATGGCACGCTTTGCTACAATTACCCTACAATAAGAGAAAGGTACGTATGCAAGCAGCTTTGAACACATACATTAGCTTTAACGGACAAGCCCGAGAAGCAATGGAATTCTATAAGTCTATATTCGGTGGCGAACTTACTATTAGCACTTTTGCGGATCAGCATGTGCCCAACGCGCCAGCAGACGGCGTTATGCATGCGCAACTAAACGTCGACGGCAAGCCGGTGATAATGGCCAGCGACGGCATGGACGATAAAACCCGCAGCGGCTTTAGCCTCTCACTAAGTGGGGACAATGCCGAAGAGTTGCGCGGCTATTTTCAAAAGCTGTCTGAGAGCGGCCAGATCACCAAGCCTCTCGAAAAAGAATCTTGGGGCGATGAGTTTGGTATGGTGCAGGACAAGTTTGGCATCACATGGATGGTCAATATTTCGGCACATTCAAATTAAAGAAGACAGACCACGCCGATTCGCCGAGTGAACGGATGCATTATAAGTTATGTGTGATAGGATAGAATCTGACCAAGAGGAGGGAGCGCGCTTATGCATCGACGTACGCCGAACCAGCTAGTATCGGGGCATCGCAAAACCGCTCCGGTGTTTGCCGCTGTCATATTAGCGGCAGCAGGATGCGCAGCATCTGCAAAAGAAGCGCCGCATACAGCAAACTCAGCAAGCGAAGACATAAGTCACTCTTCCGCAGCCGCTAGTTCCGAATCCGCTTCTGCCGTAAGCGCAGGTGTGGCAACCGAAGCACTGGTATGCGATGCGCTGGTAGCGCAGCACCAGCCTAACGGCAAGTGGCGATTGTATGGCCGCCCGGCGGTAAGCGGCAACTCCCCCGACTACCACCTCGAAGAGGTTAAGGCGAACAGCTCTGGCGTGCAAGTTACGCCGTTGCCGGAGCAAAACGGTGCACAGCAATGGTACGACATGTACGGCGACCCGATCCCTGGTGGAGCTGTGGCGGCCCACTGTGCGGAGCAGTCTTTGCATAGCGTTCACCTCTCCAGGCCGGATAGCTGGGTGGCGACCACCAACCAAGGCGCGGCCCTTCCGCAATTCTGGGACAGCCGGGCACTCAACCCTGCTGGTTTTGGCGGTGCCGGCCTGGATTATGGCGAAATGGATTGGTTTAACGTCGCTGGCGTTACCGATCAAGCCCAGGAGTGGCAACGTCAAGCGCAGCATCATTCATAACGTTTAGATCCGTTATAGTCTTTTGGGTGTTACGCGCCATCCCAGGGATGGCTCTGATTAAAAGGAGCCGTGGCTGTAAGGTTATATCCAAGGCGTATTTTCACCTTCTGTACGCCGCCTTCGCCACCGGACAACATACACCAATCATTGCGGCAGAGCAGCAACATGCTACTATAAAAGCATTAGCGCGTAAGGGTAGGGTTGGAAATAATGAGCAGATTTAGGGCGCATAAAGCGAGAATCATAGCAATCATCGCGGCGATAACATGTGTCGTAGGCACGGGCGCGCCGGTTGCCATAGCAGACGCTGGGATAGGCGCTGTTGGCTCGTGGGCAACGGGTACGAATCTGCCGCTGGATGTCTCAGGTGCCGTATCGGTCACCTACAACGGCTATGCATATGTGCTAAGTGGGGCGTCCTCTTCCACAGGCGACAAGTCCAGCGCCGTGTATTATGCAAAGCTCGGCACCGATGGCACTGTTGGGTCCTGGACCACGAGCACACACAGTTTGCCGCAAGCACTCTATTACCCCAGCGCCGTGACCGCTAATGGCTACATATATGTTATGGGAGGTTACAGCACCGGCTTTCAAAGTGCTGTGTATTACGCCAAAATTAATAGCGATGGGTCGATCGGGTCCTGGACCACGAGCGCCAATAGCTTGCCACAGGGGATGTATCAAGCAGCAGCCGCGACAAATAATGGTTACCTGTACTTCATCGGCGGCATCAACGGAAGCTTTACTGCACTCAATACTACCTACTACGCAAAACTGAACAACGACGGCTCAACAGGAACTTGGGCGGCAAGCACGAACGTCCTGCCGCAAGGCGTGGAAGATGCCGCGGCGGCCACCGAAAATGGCGCGGTATACATACTGGGCGGGAGCGATGGGTCCAGCAGTGTCGATTCGGTGTATACCGCAATGTTTAACGCTGATGGGTCGATCGGGTCCTGGACCACGAGCGCCAATAGCTTGCCACAAGCGCTTGACGGCGCAACAGCTGTCATGACTAACGGCTACATATACGTGGCTGGCGGCAATGATACGGGCGGCAATTCGCAAAATACCGTGTATTATAGCAAGCTTACCAGTAACGGCACCACCGGCCCCTGGACCACGAGCACAAGCACATTGCCACAAACCCTACAATTTAGTACCGCCATCACATATGGCGGCTATTTCTACGTAATAGCCGGGCAAAATAACGGCAACACTCAAGACACTATCTATTACAGCAAGCTCAATTTTGTTAACCAACAATCTGGCGTAATGCCTGACGGCCAGGCCTTAGTCGCCACGACACCGGCAGGGACAAATATCGCGAGTCTGACGACTTCAGCAAGCACTAGTAGCGACGCGGGCTACAGCTATCCGCTCGGCCTGGCCAGTTTCACTTTTACGACGAGTACCATCCAGAACCAGGTTTCACTCACTTTCCAGACGAGTCTCACGCCTGGCCAGGTGGTCGCCCGAAAATATAATCCTACATCGAGAACGTACAGCACTATTCCTGGTGCAGTTGTCGCTCAGACCACGCTCAATGGCCAGCCGGCGCTCAACGTCACCTATACCATTGCTGATGGCGGGGCGCTGGATGAGGACGGCAGCATCAATGGCACTGTTGTTGATCCGGTGGGGCTGGCACAAACGACTGCCGCCACGATACCGCAAGCTCCAAATACGGGCTTTGGAACACCACAGCCGTCAAACACCCTTACCATAGACTTGGCAACGGGTTCAATTATTACCTTGAGCATTGGGGCGGCACTTCTTAGGCGACAATACAAACACTCGGCGCGCGGGCACGCAGTCTTCGGTAAAAACATGAGCGGAAGCGACGCCAAATAGGCCGGCAGCTCTTATGTGCTTACTAAGCTCGCGAACACGACCAGACGCTCGCTAAACTCACTAGTGCCGGTAATTAGTGAGCCGGTGCACGTCATCAGGTTTAGGCCAGGTATGCGAGTATTCACCGGCGACAGAACTTGGCCCATGTCAACTGCGTTGTATGGATACACGCTGCGACCGACAACCTGATAGGTATAGTTCTTGTTATCGCCACGGACAACCGTTATCCTGTCGCCAGGCTTCAATCTTTTGAGGTCAAAAAATACTCCCTTCGCTTGCCAAGTGGACACATGGCCATAGATAAACATCGCTCCAGTCTGCCCCGGCAAGCTACTGCCGCTGTACCAGCCGGCGCTATAAATGGTATCCGGTGCAGCAATGGCGCCCGTTTTTGTAATGCCGAGTTTTACCACTGGCGTATTTTTGACGCCAATAGCCGGGATGGCAATATATTTTGGATTAGTCGCTGGCACCGTATAGCTTGCTATAGCTTGCGGCGTTGGTTTTATCGCCGACGGCATGGTAGACGACACGCCAGGCGGGATTCGCGGCGCCGAATGGCTATGGAGCGCCGACAAGCCAGCGGTTACCGCCAGGAGCACGCCAATAGCCGTGACTCCCCATGCTGCCAGTCGCCATATAATCACGCGTTTGATGAACATATTCCCATTGTACAGGGCTATGCCGTAAAGGGTCATGCGGGTATGAAACTAAACGCTGAGCAGCAACGGCAGATCCGCTATATGTTGCACCTAGACTACTAAAGCTAGTATCCTAAAACGAACTGGGCTAGGCTAATTTTTGCTCCAGTATGTGCTGTTGGTAGGCGCTATTCATCTCGCAAGCTCGTAATTGCGTTTCCGGGTCTGGGTGATGTAGCCGAGCAACCCTTACTGCCGCCTCAATAAATGCAGCTGCGTCTGGCGTGTTAGCGTGAAAAAGTTCGGTCGCCTCTGGGCCGACAGGCCTACAGTGCGACCCAAGGGAGACTGCTAGCTGACCAAATACGTGACTGCTGTCTGGATCTCGCAAAACATGCGGGTTATCTGCGGCGTGCTGGGCGCCTGCGGCAACTACCGCAAATTCATCCACTGTCTCTAGTGTAAGTCCCGCAACTACCAAACCGTTTTTACTTTCCAGCAGGCCATGTGGTTTCATCATACTATTATGACATACAGTCGCGTTCCGCGCAATGTTGCGACACGATCGGCTCTGGATACAGCACACAGGCCTCATATGCCCTCCGCTATTTGCTCCCCGTTGAGTTCCATCACCACGCGAAAGGGCAGATATCCTCACGTAATAATTACACCTCGGTAGCCCCATGGCGTTACTCGTTTTGTGGGGATAGGCACCCTTGACAGGCGTTTGTTTGACGCATTTAATTAATACTGTGGACGAAAGCCTGGAGGGCAGATTAAAGATCCACTAGCGTTTGGCCCATCACACACGGGCTCGGCGGCCCAGATGATCGAGTGCCATGCATCAGGGCAATACGCCGATGGAGCACGCGAACTCAGCATGGCGAACCGGCGCACCGCGGCTATTACGAGCGCGCCTGCCGCCGGTGTCGCCAGACAACTGCCTGGACAAATTTTAGGGATATGTAACAAACCAAATAAAAAGAAGCGGGATATACCCAAGGTGACCTACTTCTTAGAGAATAAAGGATGCTATGAAAAATACACCGTCTCGAATAATCATAGGTATTGCAGCAGTGGTGGTCATCGTAAGTGCAGGACTACTGATTACGCACAAGAGCTCGCCGGCGTCGACGTCATCATCCACTATGCCCATGACCACCTCCAGCACACCCGTCGCCACCAACAAAGTTACCATTAGTGACTATATGTTTATGCCTATGTCGGTCACCGTTAAGACAGGCGCCACAGTCACCTGGACGAACCAGGACGCTGTCGCACACACGGTTACGGTCGACAGCGGGGATGGCCCGAGCAGCGCGCTCTTCGGCCAGGGCCAAATATATTCATACACTTTCAAAAAAGCCGGCACATACACTTACCGCTGTAACGTACATCCCCAAATGCACGGGACTATCACCGTAACAAATTAAGAGACACTGCCCGGGCGTCGCTTTTCTGCGCACAACAGCCTTTCATTTCCTGGCTGCGGCGGGCAATACGAAAGTTACTCTTTCGTATTTAGCCCCGAGCAATTTATGGTATCATTAGACATTATTATGTAGCCTGGCATTTCAGGCAAATAAGAGGGTGGTCATGCTTCCAGCTAATTTTATTATTGTTGCTGTTTTATTACGATTTGCGGCGGGCGGGAGTTACCTGCGGGCTGTCTGGCGAGGCACCGCCCAGCCGAGCGTAGTCAGTTGGGGCTTTTGGAGTATTACGGCGCTGATTGCGTTTGGCGTGCAGCTCGCCAAAGGAGCAGGGCCCTCCGCATTTGTGACGCTCGCGATTGGGCTCAGCCCCTTAGCGGTCTGCTTGACCGCAGTATACAAGGGCGTCCACAAGACAAAGCTCACTCGCCTCGACAAGTGGTGCATTGTACTCACCGTTATTGGTATTCTTTTGTGGCTCATTAGCAAAAACCCGATGGCAGCACTGATTATGAGCATCCTGGCGGACGTCTTCAGCACCATACCGACGCTTGTGAAAGGCTACCGTGCACCGAGCACTGAGCACCCTCTAGCATATGCCATCTCCATACTCGGTATGGTCACCGCATTGCTGACGATTACTGATTGGCGCATAACGAACTGGCTATTCGTCGGCTACATTTTGTTTAATAATCTTTCGATCTTGTTCACCATCACCGTGCTGAGCAAGATGCGCTCATTCCGTCTTGCGCCCCGGGGGTTTATGCAGCTCGGCTCAGAGCCAGTCGACTCGTAAAAGCGCTGCCTGCAAGTAAGGCGGATGACTCCATGCTTCGACCCGTTCCAAGCCGGCTAGACTAGTATGCGAAGTGCCACAAAATGCTCGCCGGTGGCCAACGAAGCCCATTACCGAGTATAGTAGTAAGCGGAATACGTGGCCGTAAGCACATACAGGAGAAGATATGCAAAAGATCACCCCCTTTCTATGGTTCGACAATAACGCCGAAGAAGCGATGCAATTCTACACGTCAATCTTCAAGCAGAGCAAGATCGGCAATATAACCCGTTATGGTGACGCCGGGCCGGGGCCAAAGGGTAGCGTGATGTCCGGCACGTTTGAGCTGGAAGGCCAGACTTTTATGGCGCTCAATGGCGGGCCAGAGTTTGCGTTCTCGCCAGCGATCTCGTTTTTTGTGAACTGCGAGACTCAGGAAGAAGTCGATATGTTTTGGGAGAGATTGTCTGAGGGCGGCGAGCGACAAAACTGTGGCTGGCTCAAAGACAAATTTGGTATTTCGTGGCAGATTGTCCCAACTATTTTGGGCGAATTATTGGGTGACCCAGACCCGGTAAAATCGCAAGCGGTCATGCAAGCAATGCTTGGCATGCACAAGATTGATATTGCCGGCTTGCAACAGGCGTACGACCAAGAATAAATGTGACCCGCCGTGCAGTTATATCTCTCTCACAATATAAAGTACGATGCTTAAGCTGTGACTATTCCCATACTCGAAAAATTTGAGCGCATGCAGCCCTTTACCGACGATGAAGCGTGGACGCTGTTTCGCCTTGCAGCGATCAGCGAGGCAGTGGGCTGGAGTTTGCTCATTTTGGGCATCCTTTTTAAGCACTTCGTGACGCCGGGCAGCAATGCGCCAGTAGCGATGGCCGGACAAATCCATGGGCTGATTTTTTTGAGCTACCTTGCTGCCGTTTTTGCGGTTTATTCCAGTTTGCAATGGTCGCGGCGGCGGACAATTGTAGCGGGCCTGGCCAGCATCCCGCCATTTGGCTCACTCGTGTTCGAGCAGTGGGCCGCGTATAAGCGGCGCGGCGCGGCGCTGAAGAATTATCGGCAGATCGTAGTGCACGCGCTGATCATCCAGAACGATGCGCTGCTCGTTGTCCAACCCAAGGAATCAGGTTTCTGGCAGTGTCCGGGCGGCCGGGTAGAGGCAAACGAAACTGCGGAGGATGCCTTGGGACGAATCGTGCAAGCGCAGACAGGCATTACGCCATCGCTCGGTCGGCTCGTGTATGTGCGACAGTATCGCCGCAAGTCTATTGAGCATATGGAATTCTTTTTTGCCGTTTCAAATAGCGCGGCTTACGACGAACGACAGCTCAAAGCTGCTCTCAAAGGTTCAGCACTCATTGACGATATTCGCTACCTTCGCCCGATGAACAATCCCGATCTCCAGCCCAAATTTTTGCAGCATTGGCCAGTTATCGCCGATGCTCAGCGGCGAGACGGGCACGTCGTATTTATCAACAAGCCTTGACATACCGCTCATTCTTTGCTATCATAAGTATCAACTAAGGTATTTTCTCTTTAGTGTTCGAGTGTTTTCGCCATCTCTTGGAAGCACGTATTTTATCAAGAAAACTCCTGATTCTGTACGAACTACGATTGCTCTTTATACGCCGCATTTTACATAAAAAGGGCTAGGAACCGGCGACTTTCCCTTGCATATTCAAAAGCAATAAACTACAAAGGAATCATAATATATGAACAAACCCAAACCCGGGCTGCGAAGCGGCTCAGCCAAAACACGCGGTGCTAGCCTCCGGGCGCAGCGACGCAATCAGAACGATGCGCAGCGCACCCTCAGCCACTATGCCACCGCCAAACAAAAATCACCTGTCGTGCCGCAAACTATTGCAGACCCCTACAACAAACTCAAAGTCACTTTTTTGGGTGGCATGCACGAGGTTGGCGAAAAGAACATGACCGTTATCGAATACCAAGATGACGCAATCATCCTGGACTGCGGGAACAGTCTGGGTGTTGATTTGCCTGGAGTAAATTACGAGATAAATGATCCGGCATATCTGGAGGTGATCAAACACAAGATCAAGGCATACGTCATCACGCACGGCCACCTGGATCACATTGGCGGCCTGCGGCATATCGTGCCACAGTTTCCGGCGCCAATCTATGGATCACGCTACACAACCGGCATTATTGCGCGCTCCTTTGAGGATGAACATGCCAGCGTCGGTGATTTTACACCGGAACTCGTAACGGTCAATATCGACAACCACGAACGTCTCAAGCTTGGCAACTTTTTTGTGGAGTTTATCCGTGTCACGCACTCCATTCCCGACCCAACAGCCGTTTGCATTACTACACCGGCGGGAAGCATCATCGCGACTGGCGACTTTCGGCTTGATCCCGAGCCGCTCGACCATTTGCCGAGCGACAAAGTCCGTCTGAAGGAACTCGGCGACCAAGGCGTGTTGCTCCTTTTGAGTGAGAGCAGCTATGCCGACATTCCCGGCCGCACCCCAACCGAGCACACCTTGCAAGCAAGCTTTGATGACCTTATCACCAATGCCCCCGGCCGCGTCTTTGTGTCAATCTTTTCTAGCAACATTAACCGTATCCAGATGATTATTACCGCCGCGGCGGCGGCAGGGCGCAAAGTGGCCCTTGACGGCCGGAGCATGCTCGGTTTTTCCGAAGTAGCGGTGCGGCAGGGCATCCTCAAAGTGCCCAAAGGTACGATTGTCGCTATGCAGCAAGTTGGCAGCATCCCTGCCGATCAGTTGCTCGTGCTGTGCACCGGCGGGCAAGGCGAGCCTGGCGCCGCATTGCAACGGATGAGCGAGGGTGAACATACTTATGTCAACCTGGACGCCGGTGATACGGTTATTATCAGCTCATCACCCATTCCAGGCAATGAGATACATTACGACCAGCTGAGCAATCGGCTCAGCAAAAAGGGTGTGCATTTGTTCCGCCATCCGACGCACGAATTGGATGGCTGCGGTCCATTGCATGTATCCGGGCACGCCAAACGCGACGAGCTGCGGGAAATGATCCAACTCGTCCGACCAAAATTCTTTATACCCGTGCATGGTGGTGCACTGCGACGCCGCTACCACGCCGATTTAGGGATTGAAGAGGGCATACCGCGTGGGCATGTTTTGCTGCCAGATAATGGCGACAGCCTGTTCTTTACTGCCAGTGACGTCGAAGCAGGCGGGCAAGTTCCGCATGGCAGTCTCCTGGTCGACCAGAATGGATCGGTGGTGAGCAGTGTGGTGGTCAAAGATCGTTTGTTGCTGGCCGAGGAGGGAATTGTGACCATCATCCTGACCGTGGACAGTAGCACCGGCCGCATACTCACCAGCCCAGATATCGTTAGCCGCGGGTTTATCCACATGCGCGACGATGAAGCACTACTCGGCGAGCTCCGCACCGAGCTACGCCGGGTCGTTCAGCAACGCTTCCAGCGCGTGGCGCTTGACCGCTTCAAAGCCGAACTCCGCGACTATGCCAGCCAATTCTTGTTTGAGAAAACTGGCCTCAGCCCTATCATCATTCCTGTAGTTAATAAAATAGCGGTGGGCAAGCAACCGCCCACATCAGTGGCCCACAATCAGCCGCCAAAGGCCGAAGCCCCAACTTCGGTGCAGGAGCAACAACGCTTTCGCGAACTGCGCCGCCGTTTGCTTACACAGAATCGATAGCCGCCCGGCAGAAAAGACGAGCAAGTAACAGGCCCTGCTGCCGCGGGTATCGCGATGTCGATTACCGTAGAGTGATTTGCGGCTCCGTTGCCCACTTAATAATCTTGTCCAAGGCAAAGCGGGAATTAGGGTCATTTACGATCAGCTCTGCGTCAGGCGGTTCCTCGCACTCTAGATCTACCATAGCATACACGCTCCGCAGCTCTCTACCATCATGAACTTCCACAATACTAACCAGAGAGTCGGTCGCTCTATCGCGGTCGTCGCTGGAGCTGCTTTCGACAACACTACGATACCGAACCATGCCGGAAGGTTGGTTATCCCCGGGCAGTTGAACTTCAACCATCTCATACGAGTGGTCGCTCTCACGTTCAATCGTATAATGTCCGTTTTTTGGAGGCTCCTCGTGACGCCATCCGTTGTATGCATTATCTGTAACGCTGGCTTGCACTGTAGTAGTGACAAGATAACGGAGCTTTCTAGCAATCGCAGACGCAAGGGCCAGCCGTTCTTCTTCTGCAATATCGGGTAGCTCGACCGAATCACCAAACTCGTGTGAAGTCATGCTGTAACCTCCTCATTAGCATACCAAATAACATTGTCCAGATAGGCCTGGATGCCAGCGCCGCCAACAGCGCTCACTTGCAAACGCACGGCCGCTACACCGACCCAGTCAATGTTCCAAAGCCCTGAAATACCCAGCTGCATGACAGCATCTTTTCTAGAGTCTCAGAGCCGGCGTTCCCCGCTGCCATACTTTAGCAAGGTTATGCCATTATATTAATGAATGCACAACTACTATATACTACTTAATAGAGGCACGCAATATACTGCCCCTACCGTCACAGACGAATGGCTAAGCAAAAAGACTACGAGACACACTATACCTTATAGACTAAGGCCACGGTGCATCACTCGGTCGTCAAACGAGCAGCGGTACGAAAGGGGCGAAACAGAGCACTCAGCCAAGAGCGCAGAGCGCACAGTTGCGGATTTGTGGCCGCTCTTTATTACGCCCGCCGTTTGAGCATGAGCGGTAAAATGCCAAACGTGAGCACGATAGCGTATATCACTGCGAAACCACACATGATACTTGGGATGCCCGCGATTGTTTGCGGGTTAATGGCATTGACGATGCCGACCGGCAACAAGAAGCTCAAATTGCCAAATACCTGATACACAAGCGCACGACGCACTTTAGGCGTCCCGGTCACGCTGTAATACAGCCCTGCACCGATGCTTGCGATAAGCCATGTGTAGTAGTACGCAAAGTACATGCCGCCAAGGCCCGGCCGCAACTGAAAGATGGCATAGTTGCCCGCACAAATATGGCTCTGGAAAGCCGAGTGGCTAAACCCGAAAACGGTTGCAAAACATACACTCGTGACGTACGCCAATCCGACAATCCAGCGGGGTAATCGCCTCGAAACTACGCGGATAAGATGCACACCGAGCGGGGGTAATAATGTGATAGACACGTATCCAATCCGCGACCATAGCGCTTCGGACATAGAGGTATGGCCGCACGTTGCATACTCGCTCAGCTGAAAAAGCGCAAGTAGCGTCAACGTCGCAATCGCAATGCGCGCAAGCGCTGACAGCTTATACCGAACGAGCGTGTATACCGCAAACGATATCTCGATAAAAAAGGTGGCGATCATGACAGGTGGCGAAAAACAGTAGAAAGTGTTGCCGCTTTTCGACCTTTGCATAAGCATACTGTTTCCAATCATACTGCGCTTGCTCGACGTTCGCAAGAAAATGCCGCATCTGTATCTAAATAGTCACGCGCAGTAGGCAAGGGCGCTTTATGCAGTGAGCTTGCTAAGTAGCCGATGGAACTGCGCCCTCTCAGCAGGCGACAAACCTGACCAATTAAGACATAATGGCATTTCGCTGGTCAGCTTTTGGATAATCGCCTGGCCTGTTTCGGTCAATGCGAGCACCTTGCTGCGACGGTCACGTGCCGATTCTTGGCTCGTAATCAACTGCTGTGCTACCAAGCGGTCAACGATGCCGGTGACATTTGACGCATCACAGTGCAGGCCAGCTGCGAGCTGACCCATGGTCGCACCGCCGTCTGCAATGGCATGCACGGCGTAGAGCTGCGGCGGCGTCAGGCTATGTGCATCGGCAAAGTTCGCCATAGCTGCCTTGAGGCGTGCGAGTAGCACAAATAAATCGTCACAGAGTTGTTGGGTGTCCGTTTCCATGGCTTAAGTATACTACATATCCTCAATAGTTGACAACTTCAAGTAATTTGCTATACTGTCTGATATAACGTAACTAAAAAAGGGACTATATGAAAGTAAAACATAAGGGACTTGCGCTTGCGGTGCTCGCCACTGGCCAGTTTATGGTTATTTTGGACGCAACCATCGTAAACGTTGCGCTCCCGGCCATCCAAAAGGCACTTGGTTTTACCAATGATGCACAGTTGCAGTGGATTATCACGGCCTACGCATTGGCATTCGGTGGCTTTTTGCTGCTTGGTGGACGTTTGGCTGACTTGTTTGGCCGACGCCGTATGTTCATGGCCGGCGTATCACTGTTTGCCGCCGCTTCGCTGGTTGGCGGGCTATCCCAAAGCCCCACCATGCTCATCGTCTTCCGCACCATCCAGGGTCTAGGCGGAGCACTGCTCGCGCCGGCAGCGTTATCGTTGGTGCTCAATATCTTCAAAGAAGGCCAAGAGCGCAATCGTGCCTTGGGCATTTGGAGTATGGTGGCCGGTGGCGGTGGGGCAATCGGACTGTTGTTAGGCGGGCTTTTGACACAGTACGCTAACTGGCGCTGGATTTTCTTTATTAACGTACCGATTGCTATTGGTGTGATGTTTGCGGCTACTCGATTTGTTCCCGCAGCCGAGCCAACCGCAAAACAACGAGTTGACGTTGCTGGGGCAGTAAGCATTACCGCTAGCCTGATGGGTCTGGTCTATGCTTTGGCCGAGGCCGCCCAAAAAGGATGGGGCAGTGGCATTACACTGGGCAGCTTTGCTTTCTCGGCCGTACTTATGGCTATCTTCATAGCTAACGAGATGCGAGCCAAGCACCCACTCATTCGCCTGAGTATTTTCAAGCGACGCAATGTCAGCGGTGGCACTGCCTTAGGTGTGCTAATGCCAGCTGCGCTGTTCGGCATGTTCTTCTACCTATCGATCTACCTTCAGCAGATTCTGCGATACTCGCCGACTAAGACGGGCCTGGCAGACGTTCCCTTTACACTGGTATTGATTGTCGTTGCCGGCTTCTTGTCGCGTAAGATCGCCAAGATCAACCCAAAGCCAATCTTGGTGCTCGCACCACTAGTAGTGGGCGCGGGGCTGGTGTTCTTCTCTCGCATGCCGGTGCACGCTAACTACTGGACGAATATTTTTCCAGGTATCGCCCTGATGGCCGGTGGTATGGCGGCAGTATTTGTCACGAACACGGTCGTCATGACCAGTGGCGCCGCTCGAGAAGAGTCGGGCTTGCTGTCGGGCCTTCTGAACACTGGCCAGCAAATCGGTGGCGCTGTCGGCCTGGCGGTACTGAGCGTCATCTCAACAGCAGTTACTAAGCACGATATTGTTGCCGCACATGGCCAGCTTAGCGCTATGCCGGCTGCCATCGTCCATGGCTTTCAACGTGGATTCCTCTTTGCTGGGTTGTTCACGTTACTCGCAAGTATAGTTTCACTTGTTGTCATCAAAGCGCGCAAGCCAAGCTCAACCGATATTGCCCAGGAAGCGGAAAACGAAGCCGAGGCTTTGCCGGCTGCTCCTGGCGTATAGTTTTTGCGGTGCGGCGCACGAAAAACAACGCCATAAGCTAACGCGGTCAGCTCAGGCCGCGTTAGCTGTATTGTAGTCAGGCGATAGCGGATTCTTTTTGTGAACAGCCTTGGCGGTCTTTTGGAATTTGCGGTGCGCGAAGTATGGCATCTTTCTGAGACGCGCGGCGCTGAGCAAGAATATCATCTCGATAGCCCCGAGTGGCGTGAGAAGCTCCGGCGTATGCCGGACAAGCGGCGCCAGCGCAACGTCAAGTCCAACGGCTCCCGCTTGCGAGGCGAGCATCAGGCGCTGAAATGCATTCGCGGCTATTTCATTTTTTAAGGCGCGCAGACGCTTCAGTGGAATGGGCTTAATGAGTGCATCCAGCTCTTCGGACGAATGTGCACGACTCAACTTTCTCTCTATAGCGGCAAGGATTGCAGGCTCGAGCGCCCCACCGACCTGCGCACGCCTAATAATAAGCTCTTTTGCGTCTTCAATGGGCAGATGTTGCACCGCTTGGCGCGTTTCTGTGGAGACTGGCAAGTGGTCGTGCAGTTTATAGTCCGTGTCGAGACTAAACTCTTTTGCACTGAGAGCGGCAGTGGCCAGATTCATGGTGAGCGCAATCCCAACAGCATCTGCCGCAAATGCCGCTCCGGACCCGCCATAGCCCAGCGCCGTCCCCTTAGTGGCAAGCGGGTCAATTTGAGTTGCTGCCGCACCCGCACCAACTGCCGCACCCGCCGCGATGCCGTACTGTCCCGCCACCTGCTTTTTTGTTACGATCTTTCGTGTCAATTGACGATGCAGTTGTGCAAAAAAGGGGATGGAAGCAACCAGATCATCGCCAAAACCGCCAAGTAGCTCATATATCCATGCCGGAACATCGGGAGTATCCTTTAGGCACGTTGTTAGCGCGACCATACCCAGGGCAGCCCGAATAAAGCGCTTGGGGCTCTCTAGTTCTTGCGTCGCATAGTCTTCGCTTATCTGATGGATCGCCCAAATCTTGCTGAGAGCCGCCAGCGCTTCAGAGGCTTGGTTATGTTGGGCACGGTCATCGTCGGTAAGTCTGCCCGTGACCTGCAATTCCAGTGCCGTGCCAGCGCAGCTCATAATTGCTTCGAGCGCCGCATCAAAGTCAGTCGCCTTGCGCCTCTCGCTGGCAAGCGCCGCCTCACCGACATGTCTCTGCAATGTACCTTCGGGTGTGCGCTCACGAAAACGCGCTTCAATGGCATCGTATTCTTCGATAATCGGCACTGTATCTTCGTGAGATATTGTCGGTTGGCCATGTTCTTTTCCGAGCATAATGAGTGGTGCCAGCCAATGGTCAAGTCCGCCTTGGGTTGCGTCGATCGCTCCGACTGCATCAAGCGTTTCTTGAGGTGTGTGCTTGAGTATGCGCCATTGCATGCGGTGCCCGGCTCGTGCAAGGGCCGTGAGAGCACCTAATGCATCAGGGTCATACGCGCCAAGGCATCGCCCAAGCTCATCATCAACGGCAAACGGCTGCTCCGAAAAAAGCTCAGCAGCCCCTCCTGCACGCAGTGACCGCTGCGCTTCTAAAAGTTTCTGCCGGGGCGCCTCAAACGGAGTCGGCCATAGGACAATCTGCAAAGCCTGTGAGCCAATTTGGTGCGCCACGCGTTTGGTCCGCGGGCCGGCAGCAAGCCGCTCATCCCTTTCGTAGAGTCGAGCGAACGTTTGCGCCGCGTCAAACGATTCACTCGTCTGGTTAGCGAGCGCGACCAAATGAGCACCCACGTCAGACAATTCTACCGGATTCTCTGCAAAAGGTAGATGAGGGAGCTCAAGAAGTTCGGTGTCACGTGACATGTCGATGTGTATACTTTATTTAGGCACTGCCTCAAATCGAGAGGTTTCCCGATTATATAGGATGATCTACTCCTCCGTCCATGTATTTTTTACTCCAGATCTCAGCGGGAGATTGGATGTGCAGATTGTGACGCGCATGCAGCCTGGGTACGCGAAAATTAACGAGAAATCAGAGGTACTTTCCCGCAGAGGCAAGGCGACGGGCGCGGCGCAGGTGGCTGCTAAGATGGTGACGACGGCCAGCTACCTTGCGTAGGAAGCGCTCACGCCGGGCTTGTTTGCGTGGGGTTGGGGCAATAAATTGTTGTGCAAAATGCGTGCGTTGCTGGTTCATAGTGCTGATCCTCCAATGCTTAATTGGTACATCTAGCATATCGTGGTGGGCTGGAGAAAAGCTTAAGCTCCAACCAACACGGGGCTTAGGGCGCTAGTCGCCAGCGCTTGTGCTACCGGTGGCAGTTGTGGTGGCGTTAGATGTTGTGCTTGTCGCAGGCATTTGTTGGCTTGTGCCCAGCAGCACGATAAAGTTTGCACCAGGGTAGGCCCGCGTAAGGGAAGCGCTCGTAACAACGTTTGTACCAAATAATTTTTGAAGCGCCGCTTTGCTCTGTGGGTCATTGCCGCCAGAATTATCTATGATCGTGTCAGACGTTTGCAATGGCGGCGAATATGTCATGGCGGTAGCCGTCATACCTTTGGCGTTCAACACCGCAGCTTCTGCTTTGGCGAGCCCAACGGTATTTCCTGCGTTCAAGACAATGACGTTTGCCGATTCTTTGGCGAGCGGGTTATTCGAAAAGAGCTTGCGGAGAGCCTTTTGGATGGCACTGAAGTCGTCAAGCCCCGCTGCCGGTTTGAGCGCAGACTCACCACTCGGTGAAGTGTAATTCGCGAGCAGCGTAGTATTTGCCCCGTTCAGCGTGTTGATGTTGTCAGAGGCGATATTGGCATCATTGATCTTTTTAGTCAGCGAATAGAGGGTTTCAATCTCGTTTAATTTGAGATCGGTCGTTACGTTGTTACCTACGGCATCCAGTAAGCTGCCCACCTTAAAGGGATTGGCGATGACTGCGGTTGAGGAGGCTTTGTCTTTGATTGCAAGCACCATCTGCCGCTGGTGCTGCGTGCGTGTAAAGTCACTTTGCGGAAAACCGTACGAATGGTTTGCTTCGCCGCGTGCGCGGGCCAGGTTGAGTGCCTGCACGCCATTCAGCGTTTGAACACCATTTGCGAGTTTGAATGCTTTGGAACCGGGGTAGGGCTGCGGATCGTAGAGGCCGCGTGGGTCAGGACTTTCGATATCAACGGTAATGCCGCCGAGGGCGTCGACTAAATCCCGGAAAGCGCTGTAGTTGACAAGCGCATAGTAATTAATAGGGATCCCGAGGTTCTGCTGAATGACATACTCCAGGGCGCCCATACCGCCTTGCGGATACCCTGCCTGATTAAAATTGGTAATTTCATGCGCGGAGTTAATCTTTTGGTGTGTTCCGAGCGAGTTATTGCTCGGCAGGGGCACCCATAGGTCGCGTGGAATGCTTAACATAAAGGCGGTATTGTTATGCGTATCAATGCTCAAGACCATGATGGAGTCGGTGAGCTGCCCGCCAGCCTGGCCGTCGGTGCGGTCGGCAGAATCGCCGGCGATAAGCACGTTAACCCGACCGTCTTGCGACTTGAGGGCGACGGGGTGAAAGACCTGCAGCAAGCTAAATGGGTTGTTATCGTGCGTGAGTTTAGCGATGTTGCGGTAGAATTTCCAACCAACCCAGCCACCAATGGCGAGAAACAGAATAAGTACCAGAGTCCCGGTAAGGAGTACTGACTTTTTCCAGCCCGTTGGTTTCAAGCGGCGCAAGCTCAATCGGCGCACCTTGGCCTTTGGCTGCGCTGCGGCACCTGCGCGACGGGGAGTGTAGCTGAGTGTTGTTCTTGGCATCGTGGGGCTGGAGGCTGGCGCAGTTGGTGCTGCGTGCGTGTTGGTGGGCGGTCTGTGTCCCGAGTCGGCAGGCGAGTGTGCAGGGCGAGCAATCGGCTGCATCGGTGGCCGGCGATTGACAACGCCAGGCCGCAAACTCGCGGTATTAGGGGCTGCTTGATGATGCAAAGCAAAGGGACTCAGCCGGTGTGCAGGCTGTGGCTTGGCGATGCGAAAGCCATCAATGTTCCGCGTAGGACGCGGTTGTCTTGGGTTTACTGGCATAACAACTCATCTATTATAGCAACTTATGCTTTTACGAAAACCTGATTTTGCGTAGAAATTACGCCACGTCTGGGCCAAGCGATCATCGGCCGAGCGAGGTGATGCCGTTTGGCAAGTCCATACCCGTCTGATCATTCACCGTAAGATACTAGGCGCAACTGCTCACCGAGCTGTGCGCAAACGGCGATCGGTTTCATCTTCTATTTCGCGGCCAACGATCTCCTCCAACAGATCTTCAATAGCCACAATGCCAACGATCTTGTCGTTACGCTCGATTGGCAAAAGGTGCGTGCCGCCAGTTATAAAAATACGAAAAAGGGTATCCAGTGCAGTTCTCGCTCCCACAATCCGTGACGGATAGAGGGGTAGTTCGTCAACACGGCGCGGTTCTTCGTCGAAGTCAATGTCCACTAAGTCTTTGACGAGCAAAATGCCATAACAGGTTGTGCGTTGCTGATTAAAAACCGGGATACGGCTCCAGCCCTTAGCCTTTATTTCGTCGATCTTTGCTGCGTCAACGATGTCGTCGGGCTTGAGCCAATACACCTTCTTTATATCAAGCATGATATTGCGCACGCGTTTTTCGCTGAGCGTCAGCGCACCGCGAATAATCTCTATCTCATCGTCGTCAAGTTCACTATGGTCATTGCCAAGATGTTCGGTAATCATCATGCCCAGCTCGTGCCGGCTTTGCAGCTTGGCCGATTCGTGCCCAAACAGTCGGTCGAGCAGCAGCTGCAAAGGTTTGGAAACCGGGTAAGTCACTACAATCATCACCCACAGCAGTGGTGTCAGATATGCAAAATAGGAGAGCGCCCGACGGCTAAACAGCGCTTGGGGCAAAATCTCGCCAAATACCACGATGAGCAGCGTACTGACAACGCCAGCGATCAAACCGTTGGAGTGATCGTCGATAAGCAGGGAAGTGACTGAAATAACCGCCACGTTGGCAAGCAGGATGCTGGTGAGGGTGAGGTGCAGGTTGCGACGAAACGGCAAAACCCGGCGGGCAGCCACATTATCCAGTGCTGCCTTGCGCTTGAGGTCAGCAATATCCAGCGCCATAAGTGCGATATTGAGCCCTGAGCACATGGCTGAAAAGCCCACAAGTAAAACAACTTCGAGAATCAGTATCATAATTGTTGGATGCACCATATATGTAACGATTGTAGCAAGAAGTGCGGGCGACCAAAATACTAGAATCTAGCACGCGGCGAACCGAGCCTACGAGATTATACCTCTACATCCTTGAACGGCTCGGCAGTTATTCCGCTCGAGAGGCTTTGGTGCGCCGGCAGATCCGGGAAATCCGACAGGTGGTGTTAAAGACGACACGTTTTCATGTGGCGAGGATTACATCTAAGATTCAAGCAGAGAAGTAGGTTGCATATTTATACGTTTTGTTTTATAATAATGACCATGCGTAAACAATTCGTTGCCGGCCTAGCGTCAAGTGCCCTCTTAATGGGCGGTTTATCCGGGTGCGGTTCCCGTACGTTTGAAGAGAGACAACCACAAAATAACACCGTTCCTGCTGAGACTGAACTGCAACGCCCTTTCGACGCGATTGCACATTACTGGGAAGTAACTCGCGGTCTTGGCAAGCTTGGCATTACATTGGTTGAACTACCTGATGACGGTAGCTATCAATGCGGTCGAAGTAATGAATTTAGCCCTAACGACCCCAGTCCTGCATACTATTGTGCTCCAACAAATACCATAGTGGTTTTGCCAAAGCAATATAACGCACTTGAAACCAGCTACACCCAAGCAGGCGGCAACCCAACACTGTATCCAGATCTTTTACTTGGTCACGAATATGGCCATGGCATAGAGAATTACTTTAAAGATGACCGACCGAGTCAGAGGTATGAACTGGACGCGGATTGTCTTGACGGTGAGGTTGGATACGGCCTTAATCAGCTTGACCCAAAAGATGCGCGTATCTTCTACGACGTTATAGGTAAGCTGGGAGATGATCCAAGTCACGGCACCGCATATCAGCGGTATACTGCATTTTCAAACGGGCAGATTGCTGAGAATGGTATTGTCCAAGGCTGTGGTTTTCGTGAGGAAAAAATATACCCGATGGCCACCCCAGGAATCTAGCCCATAATGGTGCCGTAGGCACTTTATAAATGACACTGCGTTGAGGAGCGCCAGCTGGCAGAACCACACTCAACCAATCTACAGTAGGTTCAAATTCAATAAACTCCACCGAAGAGCAAGAAACGTCAAGCTATCGAACGTATCTGGCGGCACTGACAGGCAGCTATATTTGCGCTACAATACGGATATGGTTTTTTTGATGATGCGCTGGTGGTACGGCCGCGGCTGGTTGCTGGCGGTACAGCGCACAGGGGTGCGGGCAAGTGCAGCTGTGGCGCGATTTTCGGTCGGACAGTTATTGGGCAGCCTTTTTGCTCCGTGGCATCGGATTGTAAGCGCTGGCGGGCGAGATCTGGCCACTAAATTTCAGGATATGGTCGGCAACCTGGTGTCGCGATTGGTAGGTTTTGTAGTACGGCTGAGCGTCCTATTCGCCGCACTTATCGTCTTTATCGGAATCGGTGTATTCGGAATCGTCGAGATCGTCGGCTGGCCGCTGCTGCCTGTCGCGTGCGTATACTGCGTTGTCCGGGGTGTTACCGGATGAACAACCCGCCACAGCTAAACCTCAAAAGTGAACGAGCACGCAAGGCGCGTTTTGGCGCGCTGATAAGCGCCAAGGGCGAGCGGCTGCTTGGACTCATAGCCATCTTGCTAGCCGCAAGCGGGGCATATGGCTTATGGCAGCAGCCGGTGCCGACACATCTGAGCTTTGTGGCGCTGGCTCTAGCGGTGTTAGCCGTGCTGTTTGCGGCCTGGCATCGCTATGACCTTGCTCGGCTGTCCGTAAACAGTGGCGACCACGGGCAATTAGATACACTGCTTGCACCCGAAGTACTCGCCCGCTTGCGCGAACCGCTCACGCCATTTTCGCTGTGGCAATCGATCATGGGCGATTGGCGTGCCGGCTTTGTTATCCATCATCTTTTATTGCCCGCAAACGCGTTCAGCGATGTGCTCTCAAAAGACGAAGGGGCGATGGCCGGCGTTTGGCAGCAATCACTCGATATTGCCACCGCGCTTGCGGCCCCAGAGATCAATGCCGGGATTCTGGCCGCCGCCCTTATCCTTTCATCCAGCGAGACGCGCACACTGTTGGCATCACGGAAGCTCAGTGAAGCTGACGTACGCGAAGTAGCAGGCTGGCTGGAGCGCGGGCTGGCGTCGATACGCAAGCCACGAGCCTTTTTTGGCGGCATTGGGCGAGATTGGACCAGTGGCTTTACACCAATGCTGGAACGATTTGGCGAGCCGATTAGCCGGTATGTTGAAGCCGCCGGCGGCAGCGTTGCATTTACCGCCCACGGCGACGCGGCCGACGGCGTTGTCAACAATCTGACTCAAGGCACGAGCGTTGCCCTGGTGGGACCAGTCGGCACTGGCAAAACAACACTGGTGGATCTCGTCGCCGAACGACTCCTGAGCGGCAAAGCTAGGCAACTACAGTACTACCGAATCATTAAGCTCAACGCCTCGGCAATTTTATCGGCGGCGGCGGGCAAGCTCGAACCGCTCATGCTGCACTTATTTAGCGAGGCAGTGAACGCAGGCAATATTATCCTGTTTTTGGACGACGCCCACCTCTTTTTTGGCAATGGCGTCGGTGCATTTGACATGGGGCAGCTACTTGCACCCATTTTGCAAAACCGCCGTCTCAAACTGATCGCCGCATTTACGCCAGATGAGTGGCAACAATTGCGTACGCATAATCCAGCGCTTGCGAGCAATCTCGCCGCTGTCGTAATCCGGGAATCCAATGCTCCTGACACGGTCAAAATTGTAGAAGCAGCCGCCAACCAGCTAGAAAATCGGCACCAAATGCTCGTTTCCTATGAAGCAGTCCGAGAAGCAATTCGCTTGAGCGGACAATATATGCAAGAGGACGCCTATCCCGGCAAGGCCATTAGCCTGCTCGAACAGTCGGTGCCCTATGCCGACCAAGGGCTCATGGTGGCCAAAACAATCCAAGCGACACTCGAAAAGACCCGCGGCGTGCACGCTGGCGCATCCGAAGCGCCCGAAGCAAATATTCTTTTGAATCTCGAAGCCTATATCCACCAGCGGATGATCAACCAAACGCACGCTGTGAGTGTTGTTGCCGCGGCTTTGCGCCGTGGCCGGGCGGGCGTGTCCAGCCCCAAACGGCCGGTGGGCAGCTTCTTGTTCTTGGGACCAACTGGCGTAGGCAAGACCGAGCTGGCACGCAGCCTGGCAGCGGTGTATTTTGGTTCAGAAAGGCAAATGATCCGCTTAGATATGAGCGAGTTCCAATCGCCTGATGATGTCCGGCGCTTGCTTGCCACTGGTGGTGACCATGCGCGTAGTTTGCTGCTGCAAATCCGCGAACAGCCGTTTGCTGTGGTGCTACTCGACGAAATCGAAAAGGCTCACCCTAATATCCTCAACCTGCTGCTGCAACTATTGGACGAGGGGCAGCTCACCGATGAACTCGGCCACGTCGCTTCCTTCCGAAGCGCCATTATTATTGCCACATCCAATGCCGGCGCTATAGATATTGCTGCCCGTGTCAAAGAGACTGGCAATCTCAACGATTTTGAACAGCCGCTCCTCGATAAGCTTATTGCCAATGGGCAATTCAAGCCTGAGCTTGTAAACCGTTTTGACGAGGTCGTGCTCTTTAGGCCACTCAACGAGCAAGAATTGGCACAAGTGGCCAGCTTGATGCTCCAGGACGTCAACAAAACGCTCGAAGCCCAAAACATCCGCGTAGACCTTACGCCCGCGGCCCTGGCGTTTATCGCCCGTGAAGGCTACCAGCCGGAATTTGGCGCGCGACCCATGCGCCATATTATTCAAAAGACCGTCGAAAACGCCGTTGCCGTACGCATTTTGCAGGGCCAGGCCACGCCCGGCACAACCATCACGCTCGATGAGCCAGACCTGCAGGCAATGCCTTCCTAAGCAACCCAAGCAAGTGAATTATCGCCAAAGTATTGTAATATGTGGTATATTATGTTATTATTTACATTATTAAGGATTTGCTATGCCTGCTATCAATGAAGTCACCGTTACAAACTACAATGCTTTACACCCTTTTGACCTGGACGGAGACTGGGGATCGTCACTTGATGCAATAAAAACATTTGATTCAGACGTCCTCGTCATGCCTGAGACATCAATGCGCTACCCAGAACTGCGGGAAAGCGGCCAGCTCATGGGCGACGAGCACTGGGATAAATTGCAAGCAGAGATGGCAGTACTTGGGTATAAAGGGGTAGCGGCCAGCAGTCGTGAAGATTTAGTCACGACAACGTGGAGTCGGCTCGCTACACCTGAAGCCAAATTATCTGTCATACCACTTGGCGAAGTTGAAGAGGCGACCATAGCGCAGTTAGCGGTAGACGACTTCGGCACATTGTTCGCTGACCATGCAACAAGCCACGATAGAAAGAGGCGCGCAGCAATGGCCAGAGCTATCGTACAGCATGCTGGCACTGTAGCCGTAGCAGGCGAAGGCCTGGCCGTCATTGGGGACCTGAATGCTGCATACGCACGCGACAGCGTCACAACGCGCATACTACGCGGCTTGGATCCATTTGCGAGAAGGGTCCCAGGCTTTTCGGATGCAGATGACTACTTTAATAGTTCGCCTGCGAAACAGGCGGCCGGCAAAATTGTTCGCGCCACGGCAATGACCAACGACGGCAGTTTGAAAGTATACGAGCGCGCCGGTTTTAGAGATGCCGCTGGCGCTAACCGCCAGGCAACCGTCCACATAGGACCTCTCGCCATGCGGACCGACCACGTATTCGTGCAAGGATTTGATGTAACAAGTTACGACGTGCTAGAACGCCCGCAAGACAAAAACGGAAAAGCACTCAGCGACCACAACCCGGTCAGAGTAACGCTCGCGCGACAAAGCTAACTCAAGCTGCGCTTTCAGGCAGTCTCACAGGAACTTCCTATGTGAGCATGGCAGGATTACAACTAGCCCCAAAATCCAGCTATAATTACGGTGAAATACGCTATAATAGCGCTAAACGGGACGTGTTGATGAAACTGGTAATACAAATTTCTTGTCTAAATGAGGCGGCAACGTTGCCGGCAGTACTCGAGAGTATCCCGAAAAAGATTGCGGGGATTGACGAGATCACGGTACTCGTTATTGATGACGGCTGCACTGACGATACGGTAGCAGTTGCCAAAAAGTACGGCGTGCACGAATTTGTATACCACGCCAGCAATAAGGGCCTGGCCGCTGGCTTTCGGGATGGTATACACCGAGCTTTGGAATTAGGCGCCGATATTATCGTGCACACCGACGGCGATAACCAATATCCGCAAAAACGTATCGGTGATCTGGTGCAACCCATTTTGGACGGCAAGGCGGATATGGTGATCGCCGATCGCCGCGTGCAAACGATTGCACATTTTTCACCCGCCAAAAAACTCTTTCAGGCAATGGGAACTAAGGTGCTGAACGCCGCCGCTGGCACCCACGTGCCGGATGCGCCAAGTGGCTTCCGCGCTTATTCGCGTGATGCCGCTATGCGTCTCAATGTGGTTACGCGCTTTAGCTACGCCATGGAAACGATTATCCAAGCAGGGAATAAGCGTTTTGCAATTGTCAGTATCCCGATCGAAACAAACCCCAAAACACGCGAGTCGCGTTTGTTCAAATCATCCTGGGAGCATATGCGTAAGTCTGGCGTTGCCATCGGCCGCGCGTATATGATGTACAAGCCTTACGTCATTTTTGTGACACTGGGCGTGGTGTTATTGGTGCTGGGCATCATCCCATTCGCCCGTTGGCTGTACTTTTTGCACTTTGATAGAGCTCATGGTTTGCGGCACGTCCAATCGCTCCTGGCTGGTTGCGTCTTGCTGATTGCCTCATTTATATCTTTTACGCTCGGTGTCGTGGCTGATCTTATTCGTATCAATCGCATACTCATTGAAGAGACGCTTGAACACGCCAAGCATACTCGGTTCGACAAGAATTAGCCTAGTAGTACTTTCCGCCTTTTTCGATAAGGATCGGCGAGAGAATGCGGTGAGCCGCGTGATTTGCATGCACGACAACGGTGTTGGGCCAATACCAACTATCGTCACTCCGCGAAATAAAGGTCAGCACACCGCCGCCGCTGATGAATAGCAGCGACACCGCCGCCGCCAGGATCGGCTTTGCGAGTTTTGCGTTGTGACGCCGCAGCGCGAGGCTCATTGCGCGGCCCAGGATCGCCGCCGCGGGCAGCAGCACCGGCAACAAATACCGCCCGTTTATGGCTACCGGCTGGCCAGTACGCAAAAAGTCTTTGTAATTGTCCAGCCACAACGCACTGCAGTACGTAAGTATTATCGCCAAAAAGAAGAGCAGGTAGGCATTGCCTCGAAAGATCGCGCGCCGCTCGGCCGCAACTACCAAAATACTTGCAAAGAATAGAATAATGGCTGCGAGACTTGGCAGGGGCAGGGGCACATAATTGGTGTAATCGCCGTTAATGGCAAAGAACAGCCGGTAGTACAGGCCAAAAAACCACTCACCAGAATAGCGAATGGGATTCTTGGAAACATGGGCATGCGGTTGCTGAGCGTCGTCATAATTGCGATGCCATGGACCATAATTGAGACATTCTTTGGTGCTGAGCACCTGGCCGCAATCGGGGATGGGGCTGCCATATCGCATAACATTTACGATATACCGCTGCGCAAATAGCGCGCTTGCGGCCACCACGAACAACACCAGCCCCACGCGCATGCTCCGTGAGAGTGCCCCGAAGCCTTGGCGGCATGCACGCCACAGCTCTCGACGTTTGGGTCGGAATTGCCGAACCGCCACCACAATCACGAATACCGCAGCAGCCAAAAAAATTGGCAAAAAGGCATATTTTACGAGGCTTGCCAGGAGGCACACCGCAAGTAGTAGCAGTATTCGCCGCATATCAACCCGCTTGGTGCGCAGCGCGTCGTATATACCAAACACCAACAGGCAAGTCACCGCCGAAAGCGGAAAGAGTAAATCGTCATAATTAACTTGAGCGGCCAGCTGCGGCACAATCGGAATCAATGTAAAAATGAAGATGCTGAGATTGACGAATGCCGACGAGATGCCTGCTCGCAATAGTATTCGTTTGAATACTGCAAAGCCCGTGATGAATAGCGCCACATCCATCAGCCGCAATATGATAACTTGCGCCGCCTCAGCGTGGATGCATAGGGCCATGAGGCGATAAGGAAAGCTCATGAGGTAGTGATACAAATAGGATGGGTCACGCACAATAGCACCAAAACGGTCCGCGTCAGGAGGCTGACTCGTCAAAAAGGGCGACCAGTGGTGGGCATACAGCTTAATAAGCCCAAAGTGAAACTGCTCGTCGAACGCCTGTGGGTAGCGGGCCGAAAAAGCGATCCACAAGGACTCAACGGCAAAAAAGAGCATCACCGCAGGGAAAAAGCGACGGCTACGCAGCAAAGCGGTAACATTTCGAGCAAATTGTTGCATATCTCTCCACATTATACACACGTAGCTGAATGCAACCTGCAGCTCTGTCCGCACCCATCACTATCTGCGCAAACTTGCCGGCCCCACGCACGAACGGTATGATGAGAGCAATGAGAAGCAAGCGCGGCTTAAAGCTGATTATAGGACCGATCATCCTGATGCTGACGATCGCCGTCTTTGCACGCTACCTGTCGCAGCACACAAACGTGTTGCATCAACTTGCCCGAACACCGCTGTCGAGCGTCGCCTGGCTCCTCCTACTGGACACGTTCGCCTTTGGTACGCTCGTGCTGTTACTAGGTGCCTCGTTGCGGGTGTATGGCAAACGCCTTGCCCGGCGTGAAAACTTTTTACTCAGCGCCTATTCATCTTTGGTTAATTTTTTTGGACCGGGGCAGAGCGGGCCGGCCGTACGCGGCGCGTATCTTAAAAAGCGTGTCGGTTTGCGCCTGAAGCAGTATGCTTTTGCGACACTGATATATTATGGCTATTTTGCGATACTGAGCGGTGTTTTGGTGGTTGCGGGCTTGCGACCATGGTGGCAGACAGCTCTTGCGTTCATAGTGATTAGCGCTGGCGGATATGCGGCCTTTCGGCAATTTGGACCTCGGCAGAAAGATATGAATGAGCGCCACTTGCTATCACGCAGCGGCGGCATCTTGCTGGCAACGCTGCTGCAAATGCTTTCCCAAGTGCTCCTGTACGCCGTTGAATTGCACACGGTCGACAGGCACGTGAGCGTAGGGCAGATACTCACCTATACCGGCGTGGCCAACTTTGCTTTGTTTGTGGCGCTTACCCCGGGCGCCATCGGCATTCGCGAATCGTTTTTAGTGTTCAGCGAAAGGCTGCACCACATTACCAGCAGCGCTATCGTCAGCGCCAACCTCCTGGACCGCGCCGTATATATCCTATTTCTTGGCGTCTTATTCATCCTTGTTCTCACTATGCACGCCAAGCAGCGCCTGCGCCTACGTCAACTTGACGAAAAACCTACCCAAGAATAGCCGCGCGTACGATATAGTAACAATATGGATTGGCTTGATGTAGGCATCGTTATCGCCCTGATTGGGGCAATGTGGCACGGTATTGCCTTGGGGCTGGTGCGACAAGTGGGCTCAACGATTGGACTGGTAGGTGGGTTGTTTTTGGGTGCGTACATTGAGACAAAGCTCAGTCACATAGCGCATACGCCCACAACTCGAGCGGCACTCGCACTTGGAGTATTGTGGGGCTGCATGGGAATAGTGTGGAGTGCTGGCGAATGGCTCGGTATGCTTGCCAAACAGCACATTCAGGCTTGGCGCGTTAATAGAATCGACGGAGCGCTCGGAGCGTTGATAGGCGGCATCACGGTGCTTGCGACGGTATGGCTTGGCGTCGCCGCTCTGGACGGCGTCCTGCAAAATAGTGTATTACAGCAGCAAATCCACCGTTCACGGGTTGTTGCCACGTTGAACCAGTCGCTGCCACCCGCACCAAACTTTGTCGCCCGGATTGGACACATCATAAATCCCAATGGCTTTCCGCAGGTATTCGCTGGACTAGAGCCTACAGTTAGTACCGATGCGCCACTCCCTGACTTGGGTGAACTAACTGCTGCCGTACAGGCCGACCAGCACTCGGTTGTCAAAATCGAAGGCCGAGGCTGTGGCGGTATTGTGGAAGGCTCGGGCTTTGTGGCCAAAACGGGCATCGTGCTCACCAACGCACACGTTGTGGCTGGCGTGAGCCGCCCGCAAGTAGTAGATGTAAATGGTGAATACAGCGCCACTGTTGTGCTGTTTGACCCTAACCTTGACCTTGCGGTGCTGCGGGTTGACAATCTCAAAGACGCGCCGTTGCCCATTGATAGCAACACGGCACCCAATGGTACCCCGGCTGCCGTGCTCGGCTATCCGGGCGGTGGAGACTTGCATATCGGCACCGCACGCATCCTACAATCTCTCGAAGCGATGGGGCGTAACATTTATGGCCAAGGAACTACTACTCGGCTCGTGTACTCCGTTAAGGCCACGGTACGTCCGGGCAATTCCGGCGGGCCGCTCATTGCCAAAAACGGCAATGTTATTGGAATCGTATTTGCCGAATCAACGGTAAATGACCAGACTGGTTACGCGCTCGCTATGCACGCAGTCAGCGCGGAACTGGCCCAAGGCGCTACGCGCACCCTTGCCGTCGGTACCGGCGCATGCGCAGAATAGCAACTCGTTTTGGGCTTTATTAGAGATATGGGCTATACTTCTAGGTAATGAATAGCACAACGAAGCCTCGTGAGGCGCTAGCCACCGCAGTTGCGACAAAAGCCACGTCACCACCGACGAAGCTTTCACGCTGCATTCCGTGGATGCTCGTAGTCGGCGGTTTTGTTGGGCTCCTGTGCGCATTTATCATCGGCTTTGACGAGTTTAAGCTACTGCAAAATCACCATTTCGTACCATCCTGCAATCTTAACCCGGTCATTAGCTGCGGATCAGTTATGCAATCCAAGCAAGCACACATCTTTGGATTCCCCAATCCATTCATTGGACTTATGGCGTTTCCGGTGATTATTGCCAGCGGTATGGCGTTACTAGCCGACGCAAAATTACAGCGTTGGTATTGGCGAGGACTGCAAGCAGGCACTATTTTTGGTGTCGGCTTTGTCCATTGGCTATTTTTTGAAAGCGTCTATCGTATCCACGCCCTGTGCCCATATTGCATGGTGGTGTGGGCAGTGACCATTATTACATTTTGGTACGTCACGCTATACAATCTCGAAACCGGAACAATCAGCATGCCGATACGACTTAAGTTGGCACTGCGGCGGCACCACTTAGATATCCTGGTACTGTGGCTGTTGCTGATCGCCAGCCTCATTTTGAAACATTTTTGGTATTATTACGGAAAACACCTGTAGCATCGGCCTGGTACGAACAATATGGCTTCCAGGAGAAACGATCTATTACGTAAGGGTGTCGAAGTGCCGGCAGTGGTTTTGGGACGGACTGTTTTAGCTGCCCAAAACGTTGCGGGTACGTTTCCAGGCAGTAAAGTATTGCGCAAGACAGGTGATTACTGGCATATGCTGGGGCCCGGCCTCACCACCGGAGCGTCAGACGACGACCCGTCAGGTATTGCTACCTATTCACAAACTGGTGCACAGTTTGGCTTCCACCTGCTCTGGCTCAGCCCCTGGACATTTCCGCTTATGGCCGTCGTGCAGGAAATGTGCGCACGTATTGGCCTGGTGACTGGCCGCGGCCTGGCCGGCAACATTAGTGCATTTTTCAGCAAGCGAGTATTGTACGCTTGCACCGTTTTATTATTCATGGCCAATACTTTAAACATTGGGGCGGACATCGGCGCGATGGCCAAAGCAGTCCAGTTGCTGCAACCGCATCTCAATTTTGGTTTCCTCGTTGCCGTCATTACCATCTTCAGCCTTGGACTACAAATTTTTACGCCGTATGTACGCTATGCTAAATACCTCAAGTGGCTGGCGATGGTACTCCTGAGCTACGTGTTTTCGGCGATTGTCACACACCTCAATTGGCACTTAGTGTTGTCGCACACCTTCGTGCCGTCCATGCATATCTCCAAAGATCAGCTCTTTTTGATTTGCGCCATCCTCGGCACGACCATCTCGCCATATTTGTTCTTTTGGCAAACCAGTCAAGAGGTCGAGGAACAGATCTTGCAAGGCAAAACCACCATCGAAGCGCGCGCAGCGCAGACCACAAAAAAAGACGTCCATGACATGCGCGTGGATGTGTGGTCGGGCATGTTTTTGAGCAACCTGGTAATGTTCTTTATTATCGCGGCGTGCGGCGGCATTCTGTTTCCCCATGGTATCACCAATATCCAGTCGTCGGCGCAGGCCGCCGAGGCGCTGCGGCCGTTCGCAGGTAATGCCACATACTTCTTGTTTGCCGTAGGGATCATTGGCACTGGCTTGCTGGCTATTCCGGTACTGGCTGGTGCCAGTAGTTACGCTCTGGCCGAAAGCTTGCACTGGAAAGAGGGCTTGTCTCGCAATCTAGAGCAAGCACGTGCTTTTTACGGCATCATTATCATTTCTATGTTGGTCGGGCTCGGCATGAATTTCTTGGGCATTGACCCGATTAAGGCGTTGATTTATTCGGCAGTAGGCAATGGTCTGGTAGCGCCCATCGTTCTGTTACTCATCGTTCTCATCGCAAGCAATAAGAAAATTATGGGGCCATGGGTCAATAAACGCTTTGCGACAATCATAGGCTGGTTCACGACACTCCTCATGGCTGCTGCGGGCATCGCTGCGATCATCTCACTCTTTTAAGATAGGGGAGGGAGGCACGGCAGCCGGCACGAATTCTACTTTTTGATATTCCCCCAAGGGTGCTGTGGGAGGGCAAGGCAATCAATCCACGCAGTAGACAACTCATATTCTTTAAGCGAGTGCCGGTTGACTTCCGAGGCCTGCACGCACGGTAGATTGTACGTATGCCCAACCCTTACAGATCACTCATGGCGGAGCGCATCGACGGGATCTTTGCGAGCAGCTTTGATGGCTGGAATAACCCCAAAGACAACACCCACAACCAGCGAGACAAGCGTAGCGGTAATCATAGCACGCCAGGCGATAACTGGATGATAGGTGGTATAGACCCGCAAGATAACTGCTACGATAGCCGACGCGATCACACCGAGTACGCCTCCAGCAGCGCCGAGTACCAATGCTTCTAGAGTAAATTGCGCAAGGATCTGCCGGTTGGTGGCTCCAATAGCCTTACGAACGCCGATCTCGTGCATCCGCTCCGTCACCGACACGAGCATGATGTTCATAATACCGACCCCGCCTACGAGCAGGGAAATAATCGCCACCGCGCCAACCAGACCAGACAGCAAATCCAACACGTTGCTACTCGCAGCCAGATTCTGCTGTTGATCGAGCACACTAAAGTCCTGCGCACCACCACGCTCCCCCTGGAGACCGTTGGTGATGGCCATGATCGCCGCCTTTGTGCCATCTGCCTGAGCCGGCTTAGCCAAAATACTATAGAACTGCGTCTCGTTGTGGCTCAGTTGCTCGGCAGTGCCCACGGGGATAAAAATGGCGTCGTTGAAGTTAGCAGTTCCAGAAAGAGGGGCGGCGGCGAAGTCATCAAACACTCCTCCGACTAAAAAGGTCTGCCCGCGAAATGAAAAGGTGTTGCCAAGCGGAGCGTCCTGCTCAAACAAGGCTTCAGCAACGTGCTTACCCAAGACGGCAACGTTGGCAACTGCGTCAGATGACCCAAAAAACCCGCCACTTGCAATCCGCTGATGCAGCGCACCGGGCAGATCAGCATTTGTTGCAAGCACTAATGCGTTGGGCAGCGTAGTATTCGCAGGGCCACTCGTCGCCTGGACGCTCCCCGAAATAACACCGAGCGGAGCCGCCAGCTTGACCCCCGGCGCATGCTGCACCGCGCTTACATCTTGTGTCGAGAATCCGCTCAAGCTATTGAGTCCAAATAATAAATCGGTATTAGCGAGCGCTTTGATGCCGCTCACGGCCTGTGTGTGGCCGGGTCGCACGGTGATAAGGTCGCTGCCATATTGGTTGGTTTGCTGGGCAATCTGCTGTTTGACGCCCTCGCCCAAACCCACTACGGTCACAACCGCTACAATACCGATAACCACGCCGAGCATCGTCAGCAAACTGCGCCCCTTATTCGCGCGGACGTTGGCAATGGCCACCGCAAAGTTTCCACGAGCAGTACTCATTTCTTAGCCCTCGCCGTAGTTCGCTTCTTGGATTTGGCTGGTTGTTTTTTACTCGATTTAGCTTTTTTGGGAGCAGCCTTTGGCGTTGCTGTCACGCCCGACTGAGTGGCTGGAATATTCTTCATGAGGCTCGACACGCCCGCCAAGTCGTCGTCCTCTGTCTTAACCGGCAGCGTATACATCACTTTGCGTGCCGTGGCGGCAATCTCGCCCAGAGCAGTTTGCTCATCGTGCACAATCGCACCGTCATGCATATAGACAACCCGCGTGGCATAGCGGGTGAGCTCGGGATTGTGCGTGACAAACAAAATAGTGTTGCCAGTATTGTGGATTTCGGCCAACAATTCCATAACAAGCAGGGAGCTGGCACTATCCAGGTTGCCCGTCGGCTCGTCGGCGATGATAATCTTTGGATCGTTCACCAGCGCCCGAGCGATAGCTACCCGCTGCGCCTGACCACCACTCAGCTGGCTCGGGAAGTAGTACTCACGGTCAGCAAGACCAACGCGCTCTAGCATATTCGCCGCTTGCTTGAGCCGCTTACCAGGCAAGACGCCTTTATAGGCGAGTGGCAGGGCAACGTTTTCAATAACACGCAGGCGTGGCAGCAAATTAAACGATTGGAAGACAAAGCCGACCGTGTCGCGACGCACCTTAGCCCGTTGATTGGAACGCAAGCGCGCCACCGCGCGATCATGCAGCGTATATGAGCCGTGCGTCGGACGATCGAGCAAACCAATGATATTCATAAGCGTTGACTTGCCGCAGCCGCTTGGCCCCATCACTGCGACAAACTCGCCCGGCTCAATGGTGAGCGACACTTCGTCCAACGCCACCGCCGTGGCATCGCCAAAACCGTATAATCTACTGACATTTTCGAGCTTAATGATAGACATTACTTCTAGTGTACCTGCGGGGGCGCCGAAGCCGCAAGGTGTTTTTTGGACATTTGTACGATATAATGTGCTACGTTCCCTTAAAAGTACGGAGAGGTCGCATAGTGGCCGAGTGCGCCGCCTTGGAAAGGCGGTATGGGGGCAACTCCATCGAGGGTTCGAATCCCTCCCTCTCCGCCAAAACAAAATATCCCGAGGAAAAAGCTGGGATATTTTGTTTTGATAGAACCAAAAAGGGCGTGGACACAGCACGCCCTGGCAATTTACGGTAAACTATCAAGAGCAATAGGGGGGTAGCATGAAAATTACAAAATATGAGCATGCATGTTTGGTGATTGAGGAGCGGGGCAAGCGCCTTGTTATTGATCCGGGCGAATTGACGCGCGATATGGGCAGCGTCACTGATGTGGTGGCTACAGTGTGCACTCATGCGCACTTCGATCATTGCAACGCTCAGCAGCTAGCAGCGATTCACGCGCACAATCCCCAGGCCCAGTTTCTGGGTCCGCAAGAGGTAGCCGCCGCCGTACCAGCAATCCCAATCACCATAGTTCATCCAGGCAACACGCTTGCGATCGGACCTTTCCAGCTGCAATTTTTCGGCGAGAAACATACGCCGGTTATCGACAATAAACCAGACAGCCAAAATGTCGGCGTGCTCGTGAATGGCATATTTTATTATCCGGGCGACTCATTTGACACTCCGAACGGTATTCAACCAGAGGTTCTGGCGTTGCCGGTAAGCGGGCCGTGGCTAAAGCTGGGCGAGGCAATTGACTTCTTGCGCGTCGTACAACCAACAAAATTCTACTTTTCTACCCACGACGCGCTATATTCCGATATTGGCATGCGTGTTGCCGAAGGTTGGCTCACGGAAACCTCTACAACACTAAAAGTCGCCCATAAAGTGTTGCGGCCGGGTGAAAGTATCGAGATTTAGCGGGTTTTACCTCCCCACGCAACGCAAGACACACTACTGCCTGTATCGCGCGGATCTAGCCGGAGCTCAGCAGACTTTATGCGAATACCGAGGCGACATTCGCAGAGTGAACAATTGTTCCTAGGCGGTCATTCTCAAGCGCCTGGACGATGCTATATTCTGCACCATATACCTGCAAACACACATCGAGTCCGCTCGCTGTAGCCTCTTGCAATAATTCCAGACAGCGCCTGTCCACCGCACCAAAACGAGCGTAATCGGCGAGCATTGTGGTCGCGGCTATCTCTGCGTAAGGGCGAGCGCTCGGAACTTTGGCCGGATCGGCATCATATACACCGTTGAATTTTGTAGCTTTGAGTGCGACGCTCTGAATAGAAGGATACGCCTGGGCTTGCCATAGAGCATACTCCACGACGGCCGTGTCGGTGGTTTGGCCTGGCTTGCCACTACCACCTGCCATCAGTACTACGTGTTGTTTTTGGTAGGCGGCGTGCACCAGCGCAGGGTCGTAAGCTACGATCTTGCCAAGCTCAAACTCCTCAAACGCCGACCCTGGCGCCGCAAATAGTACATAGGGAACGCCGTGCTCGGCAAGCGCCGCAGCGAGCATAATGCTATTGTCAACCGTCGAACGCCGGCCGATGACGTCAGCATACCGTGCTAATGCACTGTCCGCAAATTGCGCCCGCGTATTAGCGCCGCGTCCAAAGCCATCGGGCACGTTGCCACCGCCAGAGACAATAAGTAACCCACGAACGCCAAGTGAGCGTGCTCGCTGCTGCGCTTCACCAATTCTGAGAGCCGTCTTCTTGAGCGCGCTTGCCGTCCAACGTTTGCCCGCAACGTCAGTAAGCAACTCCCCAGACTGCTTCAAGTGAACGATACGTTCTTTCATCTGCGGGCACTATACCCGCCACTCCCTCGAAGCGTCAAGTGTAAAATAGCGATGCTTCTCACAATATATTGCGTATGGTGTATGCCTTTTCTGCAGCACGCAGACCAGGAACCCGCACGTGCAAGTTTCCACCCCTACAAACGATTTATTTCAACAAGAGGTTCCTGTTACTATGCCCGCGCAAACGGAGGTGATACACTAAAGATTATGAGCAAGACAGCTGATGCTATAAACGAAATACGGGGTGATATCCATACCCTTGAACGCGGCACGACAAGGCTAGAAGCGGCGGTATCTCCAGCATGAGCATTAAGATTTACTCCTGGAACGTCAACGGCATACGCGCTGTTGTCAAAAAAGGCTTGTGGGCACCATTTATAACCGCCGAGAAGCCCGACATTCTATGTTTGCAAGAGACCAAAGCCCAGCGCGGCCAGGCCGAAGTCGACCTGAATGGCTACGAAGAATATTGGAACTCAGCCGAGAAGCCCGGCTATTCTGGCACGGCTATCTTCTCCAAGATGCATCCGCTCACTGTAATAAATGGCTTTCCGGAAGCTATCGTCAAGCAATTCGGCGTCACCGGCGATACGTACGGCGACCCCAACAAAGAAGGGCGCGTGGTAGCTGCAGAGTTTGAGCAATTTTATGTGGTTACGGTGTATACTCCCAACGCGAAAGACAATCTGTCACGCATTCCACTCCGCGAAAAGCACTGGGACCCGGCATTTTTGGCGTATTGCAAAGAGCTAGAGAAGAGCAAACCCGTGGTATTTTGTGGCGACCTCAACGTCGCTCACACCGAGGATGACCTAGCCAACCCCAAGCCCAACCGCGGCAAAAAAGGTTTTACCACCGAAGAGCGTCAGGGCTTCCAGAACTTTTTGGATGCCGGTTTTGTTGATACACTTCGTATGTTTAAACACGGCAACGGCTTTTACACTTGGTGGTCGCATTTTGCCAACGCCCGCGCGCGAAATGTTGGCTGGCGCATTGACTACGTGCTGGTATCAGAAGCACTCAAAGGGAAGGTAAAGGCTGCCGAGATTCATCCAGCTACCCTTGGCTCCGATCACTGTCCCGTAAGTATTACTCTCGACATATGAACAACGACAAGAACGACTCAAACACCACGATTGCCGACGTCAAAGCAACTATTGCGGCTTACCGCGAAGAGCGTGGCTGGGACAAAGTTCCACCGCGCGATCTAGCTATTTCCATTGTGCTTGAGGCTGCAGAGCTGTTGGAGCATTTCCAGTGGGGGGATGATTTGGACATAGAAGCCAAACGCGCGGAAATTATGGACGAATTTGGCGATACACTCAGCTATCTCATCCAACTGGCGATGACACTCGACTTTGATGTAACAACAGCCTGGCGTGAGAAACTAGAGAAGGTTAAAGCGAAGTACCCCACCAGTATCTTTAATCCCGACAAGACACACGACGTTGACGCCTATCTCAAAATTAAAAAGGCGTATCGTAACGGCAAAACACCGTCGAACAACTCGGACAAGACGGTAGAGTGATGGACGACTACACAAAAATCTGCACTCTAGTATTTTTGCAGCGCGACAACGAAATCTGTCTGGCCATGAAAAAGCGGGGCTTTGGAGCGGGCCGCTGGAATGGCGCCGGCGGAAAAGTGGAACCAGGAGAAAGTATTGAAACAGCAATGGTGCGCGAATGCCAGGAAGAAATCGGCGTAACGCCTGTGCGCTACCATAAAATAGCAGTCCACGACTTCCGTGGCGTCAAGAACGGCGAACCATGGGGTAATATTGGCCACACGTATGTTTGCGATAAGTGGGAAGGTGAACCTGTCGAGACTGAAGAGATGGCGCCTAAATGGTTTACAGTTGAGGATATCCCATATAGCGACATGTGGCCAGACGACAAGTTGTGGCTGCCACTAGTCCTCGACGGTAAACTGTTGCATACCAAATTCCAATTCGATGAGCAAGATGCGATTATCGGCATGGAGATAACTGAGGTAGACCAGCTTGCACCCGAAGCATAGAGCTGCGTCGGTGACTGTCGCCATTCTGTATGGCTTTAGCGAAGGGCCAGGTTTGGGCGGCGCATTCTTACGGACTCTCAAGCAAAATGGCTTTGAGATAATCGCCGATCCGCGACAAGCCGACGTTATCGTGGCGCACTCAGGCGGCTGTTACCTCGTGCCAGAAGAGAGTGCCGCTAAGCTCGTTGTGCTCATTGGTGAGTCGTTCTGGCCGGGCCGGCCGCTGCTTGGACGAGTTATCCGCAAGATGCAGCTCGACACCGCCTCATATTGGCGTGCAGGTCATTTTATCGCTTGGACAATAAAACAATTCTGGCATAGCATCTATTTCTGGGATATGCCGCGCAATCTGGCCATGTGGCGACGCCAGCAACCGAAGACTTGGCCAATACTCGCGGGCAAGAAGGTAGTCCACATTCGCTACAAAGATGATGCGTTTTGCACGCCGGCAATTTCTAAAGCAGGCGTGCTGCCCGGGGCCGAATTCGTAACCCTCCCTGGCCAACATGATGAGCTGTGGATACGCCCGGAGCAAACCCTAGCAGTCATGCTTCAAATGCTTAGTCTGTAAAAAACTAGCGAGTAGCTTCTCGGTGGAAGTACATACTCGCGCCGGCAAAACGCGCATGAAGCCAAAATTAGGACATAGCTGACATCCGGGTTCGGCGGGGCGCAACACTTGCAATAGATCCTAGATACGAGAGCCGCCCTAGAAGCTGCTGTGTGGAGCACACTCCAGGAGCGAAAATCAGACCATGACGGCGTTACAGAGGTGCTAAACTATACCTATGGAAAAACCATATTGGTATCGACAAGAACCAGGCAAGCCGCTATTCCCAGACCTCCTCTGGAGTCGTCCCGAAAATCGGCAGATGGCGGGCAAACTGCTGATTGTTGGCGGGAATCTGCACGGCTTTGCTGCGCCGGCCGATGCTTACCGCGAAGCCATGAAAGCTGGCATTGGTGCCGCACGCGTCTTGCTGCCCGATGCGCTTCGCAAGACTGTTGGACCGGTGCTGGAGGCAGGTGAATTTGCGCCTAGCACACCATCAAGCGGCAGTTTTAGCCAGAAAGCACTGGATGAGTGGCTGTTCCAAAGTTCCTGGGCAGATGGCACGCTCCTGGCGGGCGACCTCGGCAGAAACGCCGAAACAGCCATCCTGCTAGAAAAATTCCTCACAAAATTTCCAGGCCAAATCATCCTCACCAAAGACGCCGGCGACTATCTTAGCACCACGGCGCAGGCCGTCGGACATCGGCCGCAAACACTGCTTGTGCTCAGCCTGGCGCAGTTGCAACGCTTCGCCATTGCGCTCAAATATTCCGAACCGATTACCTTTAGTCTGGACTTGCTGCGGCTCGTCGACTGGCTGCACAAGTTTACGGCTGCATATGCGCCGCATATCATCGTCAAACATCTGGACACCATATTTGTAGCCGTTGGCGGGCAGGTTAGCACCACCAAACTCAGAGAAGATCTGCCAATTTGGCGCCTCAAAACCGCTGCTCACGCCGCCGTCTGGTGGGTGCAGAATGCCGAGCGCCCCTTTGAGGCGCTTACGACTGCACTTCTTGACCAAGAATAAGCCCACGGAGATTATGAGCTACGCGGAAAAGTTGTTCTGGATTGCGGATAGCGCTTGCGTGCTTAAGTTCCTCGTGGCCTAAGGTTAGGGCGGGAATTTTGTTCTGGCCGGCTTTTGCATAGGTGGTGTAGGCAGCCTCACTAATCTTCGTGCCCAAGGACATGCGGGCCATAGGCGTAAATCTCGACCAAAAAGGAAGTCGCCACCCTCTTTCACCGGCGGTGCAAACCAAGCTAAAACCCGGCTCTCGAGGGTATTCTTTCGTAATTTGCCGCGACAATGGCGCCAACCGCATTGACCACCGCCATCCGTTCGCCACACGCCATGGCACATAACAACTGCTGGTAAGATCAACCTGATCAGATCTTTGAAGCAAGTCTCTCGCTGACATATCTTGATTTGCGATAGCTCCGAGTTTGCTAGCAACCGCGTCAAGACTGCGCTCATCTATTGGATAGAGAGCGTCCAACGCTTCATAAAAACCTGCTCTTTTGACTAATTCATCGTACTGGTCAGGACGCAAAGAATCGGCAGATTCTACCGCTCTCGTGTGGTCAGTCTCCCATCTCCGATACGGCGAATCATAGTTGGTGTTATACGAAAGAAAGTCGTAAGGTTTAGACGTAAGAGTATCTGTCATCATTCAAAAAATATGAGAATGGTGGGCGAGGTGGGAATCGAACCCACACGAGTGTAAGCTCACTGGATTTTGAGTCCAGCGCGTCTACCAATTCCGCCACTCGCCCGAGCATCGTGTTACAGGTAGGCGTAACCGGGGGTATTGTACTATACTGGACGCAGAATGGCGAGCATAAGCAGCACATGAATCCATTATTTCCAGATAGCGACGAGCAACAAGAAACGTCCGGGACAACTCCGGGCTATGTTTTGGCGCGCAGTCAAGGACGCCATCTGCATCCGCCGGAGCACCACACGGACGATGCCCATCCCGGCGCTGAGCAAGCCGTCGATCTTATTCGTAACAAAATCAATCAACTCTACACTGCTGAACCAGCAGCTAAGCAAGAACTTGCTGAAGCAGCCGACACTCCCGTAGCGCGCAGCAAACATCAGCAGTTTATGCACGAGCTAAGCACTTCCGGCAAATCGCTCGCCCAAATTCAGACGGCGTGGCACAACTACTATGTTGGCCTGCCAGACGACGAAAAGCACTTGGTGTGGCAAGAATTTTATTCGGCAAACGCGCGACATCCGTCAGCGTATACCAAATTTGTACAGGAGCACGCGCGGCGCGAACTGACGCCCACGGAGGCAGCACAACCTCACCCTATAGAGGCAGCGTCGGCCAAACCCTCCGTGCAAGGGCCGATCTTTGGTACCATGATAAGCCCCAATGATGCAGGTGCTGCTTCCCGCGCCGGAAAACGATCATCACCATCCGACAGCTTCCGCTCCGTCGCTTCGTTACGGCGTCAAATCATCAAGAAAGTTCAGGCTTCAAATGCGGCACAGATCAAGGCCAAACAACATGTTCAGTCGCTGTTGTTTGGATTGGGGCTCGGCTCGCTCGTACTGCTAATCGTACTATTCAGTTTTTTCAACGAAGTGGTCATTGCGCCTTTTATCCAGCCCAGCCGGCACGTGAGCGCCACGCCAATTATTTTGAGTTCCAGCGACATCACCCCCAATAGCACCCCGGAAGTCATTATTCCGAAGATTAATGTTGAGATCCCCGTCAACTACAGCCTAACGACCGACGACGAAAACACCGTGGAAAATGCGCTGGAAGGCGGCGTGGTGCACTACGCCTCAACCGTAATGCCGGGGCAGGCAGGTAACGCGGCGTTTTTTGGCCACTCCAGCAATAACATCTTCAACCCAGGCAAGTACAAGTTTGCCTTTGTGTTGCTCCATACGCTGGTACCTGGTGATATCTTTTACTTGACATACAACGGCACGGTGTACACCTACAAAGTCTACGACAAACAAGTGGTGGACCCCAGCGATATCGCGGTGCTCAACAATGTGCCCGGCAAAATTGCGACCGCTACGCTCATCACGTGCGACCCGCCAGGCACCAGTCTGCACCGTTTGGTCGTTTGGGGCGAGCAGATCAGCCCTGATCCAAGCAGTAACGTTGCAGCAGCGCCGCCTGCCACCGCAGCAGCCACCCAGCTTGCCAGCAATGGCCCATCATTGTGGAGCCGCCTCACACATTGGCTGTTCTAAAGCGCGCGCTCGCTTAAAGTCAACAAAATGATGCACTCGGAACTAGGTGTCCAAAGCCTCTGGCTAAAGAACCCAAACTACTGGTCGGCAGGCGTAAGCATGCTCGTGCTTGTCAGCGCGTATCCGGTTACTGCCGTAAGCGTAGCAGGAGTTATCTGCGGAGCGATTGCATAAAGCGTGTGATATTTGGCGTCAAATACTGGCGCGATGCTCGGGTCGGCAGCAATGAGCGTTTGCCGGTTGGCACTGTCAAAGTCAAAGAGCAGGTCCTTACCGCCTGAAATATACTGCAAGTGGTAGTCATCTATCCAGGTAGCATTCGGCTGTGGAGCATCAAGCGGAGGTTTGAGCGTGTAGGCATAGGTTTTGTCATTTTGGGCATCAAAGACGGCAAAATTACCGCCAGATTCAGCCATCAAAAACTGATCAGCCCGCGAGAAGCTCAAGACACTTGGCACAGTAACCTTAAGCACCGCGCTCGGTACGATCACATTCGCACTTGTAACTTGACTAGCCGGGTTTTTGTAAACATCTATTTTATTGTCGCTGGTAGCGCCGTATGCCACGTACCAATCATTTTTGTATTGCGCCAGGTTAAGGATATACGACGTACTCGCAGTCACATGCCCAATAGTATATGTCGTACCGCTTTGACGCAGCTTGACGGCCACCTTGCCCGTCCCGCTGGCAGTATTCGTCGCACTTGCCCCGTCGATATACAAAACGCTATCGTTCCCCGAAGCGGCAAAGGCAAGTACATGCTGCGCCAACGCGACAGGAGTTGACGCCGACAGGCTGGCGGTGCTCAGCGTTTGGGCAGCCTTGTCATATAGGTAATATTGATCATAGGCATTGTTGCGTAGCACTATGTTGTCCGGATTAACACCCAGCGTCTTGGTGAGGTTAATGCTCGCACTCGGGTTGTCACGATTGAGCAAGATATACTCACTCGTCGTTTGGCCGTTTACCGTAAAGGCGTGCTTGAGTAACGCGTGCGTGTTGTCCGACGACCACGCTGACAGTTGCCAATTCTGCGGGCCGGTACTTTGGCTCAGAGAGCCGGTCGGCAGAGAGAGCGCCTGCACCGCATTTTTAGGATGGGCGAGGTCGTACTCGTCGAATACGCCAAACGTTGCTTCATTTGGAATAAGCAGCCACCGCTGATCAGGACTCTGAAGCATAACGTCCGGTTTGGCGGTGTACTTTGCTATCGTTGCCGTTTTGAGTTTGACCGGCAGAAGAAGAGGGTAGTCAAACCGCTCAATACTGCCGCCCTCCACCCCGATTGAGCGCTGCCATGTCCGATAACCATCCCGCTGTACTTTTACCGTGTACTGCCCGGCGGGCAAGTTGAGCCGGGCATTGGTTTGCGCCTTCTCGACACCATTCAAGAAAATAGTAGCATTTGATGGCTGCGAAGAGACAAAAACCAAGCCGCTCTGAATAACCTGGCCGCTGCTATTAATGCCGAAGCCATAGGTTTGATACAACAAAATGATCGTAGCCACAATAACTAATAAGCCGACCAGCACATATCCAATAAGTAGGCGAATACGATGAGCTTTTTGTTTTTGTGGGTCGAGAAAATCCATAGCGCCCCTTTATTATAGACGTTTGCGAGAATTATGACAGAGCATTCTATATCAGTAGGATACACTGAGAGCTATCAGATTTACCCTTACTACCCAGCAGATTATATAATCGGCGGCGCTTCTGGACCTGTAGTGTTCGACAGATACGCTTCGACCTCCGTTACGCCACCTCGAGCCCCTAGATAGGCTGCACGTTCATTTTGGTTATCAGTTAAATCCACCAAAACGTCGTAGGAGCTCTGCTACACGGGCGCCGCGAGATATTTGTTCTTGCAACGGAAAATCTGGACCTCGATTCTCCGTAATATTCTCCTAATTTACTTTATTATAGCATAATGGCTACTATTGTCAAATGTACACAGGAACGCCATTGCACAAAAAGTGTGTTCGCGGTACCATACATATAACTTACGCTTAAAGGGTAATCGCGTGGCGCAAACAACAAACATCATTGAATTAAACGGCAAACGATACGACGCCAAAACGGGGATGATGCTCGGCAATGGTCAGGCAGACGTCACACGCGGGTCAGTGGTCACTCATGCCCGCCAAGGCAGAGCAATTGACGACTTTATCCACCCGGATCATCGTGCCGTGCAAGCACATATTGCAAAACAGCACATTGCAAAAACTACATCTCCTGTGCCGTCGCAGTCTCAACCAGCACAGGGCCGCGCCGATATCACTCCCGTTAAAAAAGTTCGTTCGGGACAGGCAATGATCAAGCCGATCGCCGCCCATCAGCCACAAAAGTCTAAGATTTTAATGCGGCATGCCGTCCAGAAACCCACATTCAAACTCAAAACCGCCATCAAAACCCAAGCTCCGGCAGAGGTTATGGCCAAGCCGCTCGGCGTTATCGTGCCAAAAGCCTCAGCATACCAGCTCAACCCAGCGCGCGTACACCGCGCAAAAGCGGTGTCACGGAGTCCGCACGTAGGCCGCTTTGCTCCAGCAAAGGCGGCAGAGCCACGTGTCGCCGTCGCACCCCCAGCAACTCGCGCCCACGCCAACCTCAAGCCTGGCCAATCGACGCGCGCTACCGCTCAACACATGGATTCGTTCGTGCCACGCCATGCAGCCACACGGCACACTGCAAACACTCGCCAAGCTCATCACGCCGCTCCAAAACAGGCAATACCCACCGATATTTTTGAAGCTGCTATAGCACACACTACCAGCCACGAACGTCCTGCCCCAAAGGTAAAACGCCGATCGTCTTATCGTTGGTTCAAAATTGGTGCCAGCGTCGTTATATTTTTTGCCCTAACTGGCACTGTTTTGTGGATGAATCGCACCAATATTGCGCTGCATTTTGCTTCGGCCCGCGCTGGTTTTAGCGTCGCTATGCCCTCGTATGTCCCAACCGGCTATGTGCTCAACGGCGGCGTACAAGCAGCTAACGGGAAAGTAACGCTCAGCTTCCGTTCGGGGAGCGCAGAGTACAGTTTGACGCAGCAAGCATCACCCTGGGACAGCAACACGCTTCGCGACAACATGCTCGCGCTGACAACGGGCGCACCACGAACACTCACGGCCGCTGGCCGCACCGTATACCTCTATGGCGACGGCAACGCCACTTGGGTTGATGGCGGCGTGCGCTACAATTTAGCGACCAATAACAACCTTTCGAGTAGTGAGATTACCAAGCTGGCTGCAAGTATCTAAAGTCCTATGAGGGCGCGCGGCAGGCGACCATCCCCTTTAGCCAAGCACACCCCAAGAAAGGATAGCTATTTACTGGGTTCAGAAGGATGCATGCCGCGCATCAGATCTGGCAATAGAGGTGGAGGCAGAGTATAATACTCGACATGAAACCAGCACGCACCCGTTTTGCCCCCAGTCCAACTGGCTATGTGCATGTTGGCGGTTTGCGCACGGCGCTCTTTGCCTGGTTGGTTGCCCGCCAGACCAATGGGCAATTTATTTTGCGCTCAGAAGACACCGACAAGGCCAGGGAAGTTGCGGGTTCGGAACAACACATCATAGACAGCCTGCACTGGCTCGGTTTGGAATGGGATGAAGGCGTTGACATCGGCGGCCCGCATGCACCATACCGGCAAAGCGAGCGTCTGGCCATATACAAAGAATGGGCGCAAAAGCTAATCGACAAGGGTCGCGCCTACGCCGACCCCTACACGCCAGAAGAAGTCGATGCTTTCCGGGATGAAGCAAAGGCTGCAAAAAAGGCTTTTCTATTTCGCGACCATCGGCCCGAAAATCCACCGCAGTGGGACGGCAGCCAGCCATTACGCTTCAAATCCGACCCCAAAGCCTACAACTGGCACGATGCCGTCATGGGAGATCTCTCGGCAGGCGACGAAGCGGTGGATGACTTCATCCTAATAAAATCCGACGGCTATCCCACCTACAATTTCTGCCACATCATCGACGATTTCATCATGCAGTGCACGCACGTCATTCGCTCACAGGAGTTTATTGCCAGCACGCCGCGGTTTCTCAATTTGTACGAAGCACTTGAGATCGAGCGGCCCATCTTGGCCACACTGCCGGTCGTGCTTGGTCCTGACGGCAAAAAGAAACTATCTAAGCGTGATGGCGCTAAAGACATCTTGGATTACGCCCGCGAAGGCTACCTGCCAGAGGCGCTCGTCAACTTCATGGCCTCACTCGGCTGGAATGACGGCACTGAGCAAGAGATTTTTAGTGTTCAAGAGCTCATACAAAAGTTTGACCTCAATCGAGTGCAAAAAAGCGGCGCTCGCTTCGACGAACAACGGCTGCTATGGATGAACGGTCACTACACACGCCAGCTCAACGCAAATGAACTATGCGAGAAGGCGCAAAGCTTTTGGCAGCCCGAAGCCGCTGCATTTGACGACGCCTACAAAAAGCAGGTGCTCGCGCTCATCCAAGAACGCCTAAAGTTTTTTGCCGAAATCCCCAGTCTCACCGACTTTTTCTTTGTCGATCTGCCGGTAAACTCAAAGCTGTGGCAAGAGCACAAGCAACTCAAGAAACTCCCAAACGATCAACTGCAACAATTGCTTGCGCAGAGCATGGCCGCACTCGAAACCAGCGACTTCTCGCTCGACGATCTCACTGCCAAACTCAACACGCTGCTTGAGCAGACCAGCCAAAAGCCAGCTGTCTTGTTCAGCCTCATCCGTATTGCAACGACGCAAGCGCCTTCCAGCCCCAACTTGGCAGGCACTCTGGCCGTTCTGGGCAAAGAAAAATCACTGGCTCGCATCGACCAAATGCTAGCAGCGCTATAGGAGCAGGCCCTCTTGTCACGTGTCTCAATAGGTGCTTTACGGCCGCCTATTGAGGGTTAAGGCGCATCTCGTTGGCACAAAAGCATAAGCGCTGATACAATAGGAGGCATGGACGGCGATAAGATTGTAGTTCGGCGTAAGTCAACGCTCACCCAAAGCCACAATGCTCAACATACGGCTGGCGCCACAATACACCCAACAGCTTTTCAGCCCCCGACTGTTGTTGAGGAAAATGAAGAGAAGCAACACTCCCATCCGTTAAACGACCATATGCATGGCGGGCTAGGGCCTAGAAGACCCTCCGGCAAGAAACGGTTTTGGCAAAACTGGCATAAAAAGCAGTGGATCATTGCCAGCGGTATCGCAGTGGTCGTTTTGGGTAGCATTGGGACGACCGGCTTTTTGCTGCTACATTCCAAGAAAGCTGCAGCGCCAGCCCATCCAGTAGTAGCCGTTCAGTCCCCAGCCCCTAAACCGGTCATCCCAACGACCGTGCCATCAACGCTCACTGGCTTGCCCGTCGACCCAAGCGTCAACCAACGACCCGTAACAGCTGTGATGATTGAGAATAGTACTGCGGCGCGGCCGCAATCCGGTCTTGACCAAGCCGGGGTAGTATTTGAAGCGCGCGCCGAGGGTGGCATCACCCGATTTCTTACGCTGTTTCAGGACAGCGCGCCAAGCTATATTGGCCCGGTGCGCTCAGTCCGTCCATATTACCTGGAGTGGCTGCTGGGATTTGATGCAGCAGTGGCGCATGTGGGCGGGAGCGGGGAAGCGCTTGCAAACATCAAGGCATTAGGCGTCAAGAATCTCGACCAAGAGTACAACAGCAGTTATTACACCCGCATATCGTCGCGGCCAGCACCGCACAACGTATACACCAGCATTGCAAACCTGAATGCCTTAGAAGCAAAACTGGGGTATGGCGCCAGCAAATACGCAGGTTTTGCGCGCAAGCCCGAGGTGCCAAGCAAAACTCCCAATGCTACGAGTATCACGTTCAACATCTCTAGCGCGCCATATGCCGCACATTACGATTACAATGCAACCACCAACACGTACACACGCTCAGAAGGCGGTGCGCCGCATATGGAACTCGCTCAGAATGGTACAAAAACACAGATTGCGCCAAAAGTAGTTGTGGCGCTGGTGATGCCGCAAGGTCTCGAAGCAGACGGCCTGCACGTGGTATACAACACGATTGGCTCTGGCCCCATGGACGTCTTCCAGGACGGAATCATGACTTCCGGCACATGGCACAAGGCAAGTAACACGCAGCAATTCACCTTTACCGATGCAAATGGGCAGCCGCTGGCACTAGACCCTGGACAAACTTGGCTCACTGTACTCGGCGGCAGTAATTTAATAAGTTATAAATAGCAGAAATACCGTATATCATAATAAACGTGGCCCGAACACAAAAGCATGGATAACCTACAAAGATATGTCAGTCAGTTCCGCGGGCGCGTTGTATTACTCTTGCTGGCGAACAATATCATCATTTTAGCCGACTGGTGGCTGGCCGATGTGGTCTTTAGACTGGTGGGCTGGTGGCTCCTTTTGGCGCTGGTAGCTATACCGCTTCTGAGCTTGACGATTCTCCCGTGGATCAGCACGCGCTACCTCACTCAACCCACCAAGCTTTTGTGGCAGGCTATCTTGCATATTGCACCCGACGCCGCCAACGTACCGGCACCAAATTTGCAAAAATCAAACCTGGGGCGCGACCTGATTACCAATTTGGTGGCGCATGTGTATCAACTGGCAAATATTAGCGACAATATAGAGCAGTTTTCAAACTCCAAGCCTGCCAAGCGCAACTTAGCAAACGAGTTTGTGGCCAATAGCTTGCCGCTGCCACTCGTAGTGCTCGCCGCCGACCAAACGATCTGCTTTAGCAACGAAGCGCTACAACACTACATCGGCCGCGCCAAGGACGACCTACTGGGGCAAAGCATGTACTCCGTGATGGATATGTCTTTTACGAACGAGCAGACCTTTGATGCCTGGCTCGCGCACGCCAAGGCCAATACAGTTACCGCGGCGCAAACTTGGGAGCGTGTCCGCCTCATCCTGCCCGACAGCAAAAAAACGCTCTTGTTCGATCTGGCTGCATATTATAACAGGAATAACCCCGACGGTTTTGAAACGATGCTGGTGCTGTTTGACCACACCAAACAATACAGCCAAGACGAGCAAGCGATGAGCTTCTTGGCGCTGGCCGTGCATGAACTGCGCACGCCGCTCACACTGCTCCGTGGGTATGTTGAGGCCTTTGAGGAGGAGCTGGGCGGTAGTTTGGATGCCGAGCAAACTGATTTTATGCATAAGATGAACGCTGCGGCGCAGCAATTAGCCGCATTTGTCAACAATATTCTTAACGTTGCCCGAGTAGAGGACGACCAGCTCGTGCTTAAATTGCACGAAGAGCAGTGGCCAGAGGTGGTGCGCGATGCCGTGGCTGATATTGCGCTGCGCGCTAAGGTGCGTGGTATTGATATTAGCGTAGAATTTGCCGACAATTTGCCGAGTGTTGGCGTGGACCGAGTCAGCATCGACGAAGTAATCATTAATCTTATCGACAACGCCATCAAGTATAGCGGCGACAGCAAGCATATCAGCGTCAAAGCATACCTTACGCAGGACAATATGGTAGAAACGACAGTCACTGACACTGGCGTGGGAATCCCCGAAAATAACGTTGGTAACCTCTTTGAAAAATTCTACCGCGACCATCACAACCGCGCCCAAATTGGCGGCACGGGCCTGGGCCTGTACCTCAGCAAGGCGATTATTACTGCTCATGGCGGGCATATCTGGGTCCGCAGCAAGCTGGGCGAGGGCAGCACCTTTGGTTTCACTGTGCAACCGTACGTGCGACTTGCCGAGGAGCAGAAAACCGGCGATAATAAAGACATCGTGCGTAGCGCCCACGGTTGGATCAAAAATCATTCAATGTACCGTCGATAAGTGAGAGAACAAATATGCAACCGTCCGACTCAAACAATCCACTGCCACCAACCACTCCGCCAGTAGCGTCCTCGTTTGCGGCTCCCGCGCCCACCGGCAAAAAGATCCTGTGCATCGAAGATGAACATTTTATCAGCGAGCTGTACGCCCGGGCATTAACCCGCAGCGGTTACGATGTAACGGTTGAAGTCGATGGCTTGCGTGGCCTAAAATTAGCCCAAACCAACCAGTTTGACATCATCCTGCTCGACCTGATGATTCCGACGATGACCGGCACGGAAGTGCTGCGCCGCCTGCGAAATGCTGCCGAAACACCGAAGCTTAAAGCCAAAATTATCATTACGACCAACCTAGAACAGCGCGAAGATGTCCGCGCCGCCATAGAACACCAGGCCGACGGCTATATTGTCAAAGCCGAAATCACGCCGCACGAACTCGTGGACTTTCTCAACAAGCTTACTTAAAAAGAACACCCCGCGTGCACGTAGCCGACAACGCCTCTTAATTAGTGCGCGTGCTTCGAGCATAGACCCATTTCCTGGCGGCAAGGTGCGCGCTATACTTAAGGTCATGAGAGATGGTGAGCAGCCCGGTATTAGCGTGCACAGCGGTTTTCCAAATGCGGCGACCGACCGCAGTTTGGATAGTTTAGACTTGCATCACCTACTTGTGCCGCGGCCAAACAGCATGTTTTTGTTCCGTATTCGTGGTAATGACTGGGACGACGTGGGCATTTTTGACGGCGATATTGCCGTAGTGGACCGGGGACTGAACGGGCGAGCCGGGGATGTAATTGTGTGGTGGAACGACGCAAGCGGTGAGTTTGCTGTCTCGCACTACCGGCAATTGCCGGCCGATGCCACTGTTTGGGGCGTCGTGACTACCACCGTGCATCAGTTCCGCAAGCAGACAAGCGGAGCAAAGAAAGGACAGTGACGGTGGCTGCCTCACAAATGCTCGCCCTGGTCGATTGCAACAACTTTTTCGTAAGTTGCGAGCGCATCTTCCGGCCGGATTTAGAAAGTAAGCCAGTCGTGGTGCTCAGCAGCAATGACGGCTGCGTTGTAGCGCGCAGCAACGAAGCCAAAGCCCTGGGTATTCCCATGGGCGCGCCGGCTTTCAAGTGGCGAGACGAGTTTTACCGCCACAGGGTCACGACTTTCTCCGCTAACTTTGAGATTTATGGGAATATCTCGCGGCGAATTACAGCGATTTTAGCCGAACTATGTCCAAAAATTGAGGTCTATTCGGTAGACGAATCATTTTTGGATATTACAAAATTACCGAATATTGGAGACGGCACTACGTGGGCGGTGGCCGTGCGAGCACGGATACTTGCTGAGCTTGGCGTGCCCGTGTCGATCGGCATTGCGCCGAGTAAAACGCTCGCCAAACTTGCCAGCGAACACGCTAAGCAGCATCTTGAGACTGGCGGCGTCGTGAGTTTTGCCGGCCAGGCACCGGCCGAGTTTGCCACCGCACTGCAAGCCACACCCATCCGCGACGTGTGGGGCGTCGGCCGACAGCTGACGCCCAAACTGCAAGCCGAAGGTATCAGCAACGCATGGACACTCAGCCAACTACGTCCGCAACGAGCGCAACAACTCATGGGCATTCGCGGCCGCCAGCTGGTCGCTGAGCTCAATGGAGTTAGCTGCTTGCCGTTTGCCGCAGAGCAGGCGACCACCAAGAGCATTCTGCGTTCACGGACTTTCGGTGAAGACACTGGGCAGGCACACGTCCTGGAGTCAGCGATTGCCAGCCTTGCCGCTTCGGCAGCGTTTAGCTTGCGCCAGAGTGGACTACTCACGCGTCGCGTCGGTCTATTCATGAATACAAACCGCTTTAAACCAGGCTACAAACGCTGGGTGGAGGAGGTCGCATTGGATATGCCCACAAGCGACACTGGCCGTATCATTAGCCTGCTTGCTGACGCGCTTGATAAAGCATACAAAGACACGCAAACCTATCACCGGCTCGGCGTCTTTTTGTACGACTTAGCGCCAGCGCGAACCTTACAAACCGATCTGTTGGGCCTTGTCAGTACCGATACACATGACCGGGCGACGGCCCGTATGGCTGCTGTGGATGCCATCAACAGGCGCCACGGCAAAGGCAAGGTACGATTTGCCGCCGAAGACTTAAGCACTAGCTGGAAGCCCAAACACCAGATCCGCTCACCGCGCTACGTAAGCGCTTGGGACGAACTGCCCGAAGCGCGTATTATGGATACGTAAACGCTCGGCTACGCCAGCCACTCCGCCCACCGCCAGCAAGAGGTGTTACTAGGCGTGGCACGCGCTGTTGCTGCGGCTTTTCCAGGACAACTCCTGGCTACACTTGCGCCGCGAGCATAATATTGCCATCATACACGTATGAAACTGCATATTGTAACCGTCGGCGAACCAAAGCTGGCCTATGCTCAGGTCGGTTGGCAGGAGTATCTCAAGCGTTTGCAGCATTACCACAGCGTGCGCGTGACGCACATCGCGAACAAGTGGGCATACGATGCGACGCATATCTTGCAAGCTACCGGGAATACTTACACCATCGCGCTCGTTATTGAAGGGCGGCAATTCTCCAGCCCAGAGCTGGCCGATCTGCTCGAAAAACGAGCGATCGAGGGAAGAGAAGTGTGCTGCGTCATTGGCGGGCCCGAGGGCCTACCGCCAGAGGTTATGAAGCAAGCCGACTTGCAGTGGAGTTTCTCCAAATTAACCTTTCCGCATGACCTAGCAATGCTCATCCTGTTGGAGGCGCTCTATCGGGCCAGCACGATCACAGCCGGATTGCCTTATCACAAATAAGGTATTGGGCAGCGTCGATCTTTGGACATGGCAGTAGGCGCCTAGGCTTACGGATATCACAAGATAGACGTATGCATAGAGATAAGGCAAGGTATACTAGGGGGATGACAGAAAAAGAGTTCCAACACAGACTTACCCAGCGGCTCCGCCCCCTCTATATGACGCAATTTTTTCAAGGTTTTGTGCTGTGGTACGCCATAGAAAAGGTCTTTATGCAAAGCATCGGGCTGAGCAATGGGGCAATTGCACTAGAAACAGTACTCTTTACCGCTGCGATGCTTGTTGCCAACATCCCATTCGGGGTGCTGGCTGACCGCTGGAGTCGCAAGGGCGTTTTGGCCATAGGCGGGATGGCGCTTATTGCCAGTTCAGTTGTTTGCGGCCTGAGTAACGACTTTTGGCAATACGTAGTTGGTGGTATTTGTTGGGGATTGTTCTATGCAGCCGCAAATGGCACATACGATTCAGTTGTGTATGATACTTTGCTTGAGGAAACGGGCAGGGCAGAGGCATTTGAACGATACTATGGGCGCGTCCAGCTATACGACAGCATAGCGCTGGTTGCAGGCTCGCTTCTGAGCGCAGTTGTTACGCATTTTGGCGGTTTGCGGGCGGCATATTTCTGGACGGTTCCATTCGCCGGTTGCTCAATAGTAGCAATCAGCTTGTTCCACGAACCGACCCTCCACCGTAAAGAAACAGCTCTGGTGATGGGCGCGCATCTCAAAGCGACCTTCAAGGCAATTGCCCGAAGAGGGCAGGTGTTCTGGATTGTGGCCACAATGATTCTCATCGGCGCAACGATGCGTATCATGTTTGAGCTGGATCAACTATGGCTCATTGCCGTAGCTCTACCGCTTGCATTGTACGGGCCGGTGAACGCCTTACTGCTAACGGGCATTGGCTTGAGTGGCCCGCTTGCAAATCGCGCCAAACATAGCAGGTTCGCCATACTACTCGTTGGAGTTGGCGTACTGGCAGCCACATGCAGCCTGCTGACGCACGTACGACTGCTAATTATTGCCGCGGAATTCGGGCTGTTTGCAGGATTGATTGCTCTTAATATCATTCTGGGACGATTTTTGCACGACAGTATGCCTTCAAACATCCGTGCCGGTGCATCATCGGTTGTGACCACCCTCGGGTATCTCTTATTCCTGCCGCTCGGCTTGTTATTTGGCTTCGTTAGTAGCCACAGTGGCGTCTTCCGCGCCGCCTGGATCGTTATTGCCGTCGTGGGCGTTGCCTGTGTGACATTATTCAGAGTAGTTATGCCGCCTGCATCTGCGGACTAATATGGGCCAGGATTCACGCGCACCTGCACATCATACAGCGAGCTATCTGGCGCGCCACTTCTGACAGAGGCTCTGTTTTACTTGGAGAACAGGGAACAGGCGCGCCGTATAGCAGCCGCCGACATTTTTCTCAGGTTGTGTCTTCCGCCCTTGCGGTATCCTTTTGTATTCAGAACCTATTGTAATGCAGTCGAATTGACACATATGACAACGGATCTTAGCGGATCCTTAGCGTACGGTCCAACGACCGCACAGGCATCTCCTCCGTAATTAGTTCCCCCAAAGGGATCGTCTTCGTGAACCTGATAAGCGTTGCTCTTACCCGCACTAGGGTCGCAGAGAGCCGTCCCAGTTATCGTGTCAGTACCGGCAGGCTGGCCCTTTAGGTCTAAAGCGGTAGCCAGGAGCTTTTCCAGATCTCCTCCAGTGGTTGTTTTTGCAGAGGAGTTGCCTTTAAAATCGTGACAATGAGGCAACCGCACGGAGACATCTGCCGCTCGCGGGAGCGTGCTTGCCTTTACCGCTACCGGTGTCGGAGACGCCGTGCCGCCACTACTGCTACTACCGCTACCACCGCCACATGCTTCCGTCCCCAAAGACACCCCACCAACGATTGCTACAGCAGCAGCCGCGCGGCCAATCTTCCATAGCCACAGCGGTCTGCTATCAATTGATTCAGGTAAGTGATTTTTGTTCATTCCGGTCATATTCTCCAATTTATATAAAATCAATTTCAGACACAGTCCCTGTCACGGACAGCTCGTTGTCAGCCAGAAACACATCAAGGGAAGCTATCGCCACCAAGTCAACCACACACATACCTGTTCTGTATGGATGACTCCTCCGAGGTCAATAGAAAACTTTCCGCGCAGGTTTGGCGCCTTTTTTGGATGCGTACATCTCGAAGACCTTGCGCTCATTCCGCACCTCGACGTCCATCCGATGTTTCGCCGCCTCTCGGGGTGAGCGCAGGGTACGCTGCACTTCAACTCAGCCCAAAAGGTTTGTCGCGGATTTGCTACTGCTGCATGAAGTTCCGATACTCAGCTTGGTCGTAGTACAGGGTAAAATTAGCAATCTTGCCGTCTACCACGCTCCAAACTTCTGCATCGTCTTGCTGCATATGCGCCCCCTTAGGTGACACATAGGTATACCCGACGATAGCGCAGACGGCGTCGCCATCAGTGAAGACGCGCCGCACTTCCAGGCTTTCGACCGACTGTAGAAAGTTAGTATACGCCTTCACGAAGCTTTCTTTGCCCGTAAACAGCTTCTTGACGCCGATGCAAAAACTAACATCGTCAGCTAATAGTTGCTGCCACTTGTCATCCTTGGCCGCAGCGCTCCTATAAAGCTCCGTGATCAATGCGTCTGTTGTCTCGTCTGTCATTATCCCTCCTTATATATTCTTTATACGTCCTTATTTTAGCAGGGTCTGTGTATTTGGCGAGACACCCCGTTCTCAAGGGTGTGCACCATGGAATGAGTTATTGAGACGGGGCTGCGGCCGATAGATATCTCTACCGAGGGAGAGCTTAGCCTAGATGTAGCCTAGCTCTTTAAGCACTACCTCTTCAACGTCAACTACGCCACTCACCTCAGCGGCTTTATAAGCCTGCCGGGCACGTTCTCCAGGGACTCGAATATCGGTTACACCTTCTTGTTTGCGAGCATTTTTAATTACGTTCACCATCTCGGAGCATTGAGCTTTAAAATCCTTTAAGTCTACAAGCAGCTCTGGATCAATAGCCATGAATAAGTCACCATAGTCTTTGTCGAACGTCTTATAATCACAGAAGGCTGAAGCCGCTATGGCCCAGCCATGATCTCGACCACCATACCAAGCCCTGATCCTTTGTAACTGCGATCAAATGGGAACATCGCCCCCTTGATCGCTTCCGCCGGATCAGTAGTCGGTTTGCCCTCGCTATCTATAGCGATGCCTTCAGGGATCGACTCACCTTTATCCTTAGCAAGTATTAGGCCAGTCCATGTCATAGGTGAAGTAGCCATATCAAAAATGATTGGTTCCTCATTCGTAGGAAAGCCAAACGCAAGTGGATTTGTACCGAAGAGTGGGGTCTGCGCTGCCAAATGGCGCTACCGAGCCCGCCGATCGTGTCATTGCTATACCTAAAAGATCTTCTTTGGCAATGCGGTCCACATAGTAGGCCAAGGCTGCGCTGCTACAAAATGTATTATTTACACCTACAACACCAAAACCGTGCGCTTTGGTTTTTTGAATGACAACATCAACCGCTTCCTAGCATGCAAGCGGCGCTGGTGCGTGGTGAGCATTTATGAGCCGCGAAAGTTTTGTGTCACGAACTGTCTCAAGCGGAGCAGTGGGCTTTTCATCTTGTACTGGCTCGCTCCCTATCAACTTGGCGATACCCATAGGCTTAATGCCTGACATATCAGCCCAGAGCAGCACATCAGCCATGCGGTTGGCATCGTTCTCGTTGAAGCCCCTTTGCTTGAAGGTTGCTAGGACTTTTTGGCGCAGTTCAGTAATAGATATTTTCATCCCTTCATAATACCTTACTTGGACTAGATTTCATCTCCTCTGTCAGCTCGTCAAGAATCGAACACCCTTATGTTGAATCCGGCCGCCCTTCGCTTTTTGACTCTACCTAGTATACTAACCTAGGAGAACACTACTTAATTTTTAAGTGCCGTATTCTCACATATTAACAAGTATTAGTCGTTAGGGGGGTATGTATATGGTAAAAATCAAAAAAATTAAGAAACCTCAGGGTTCATTGAGCGGCGCAGCCAATAGCAATGGCAATTCAGCTGGCAATGGTGCGGCAAATAGCAATGGTGCATCCAACGGTAACGGCTCACCACACACAATAGTAAGAACGAGAGCTACCATTCGTAAACATATCGGCCAGTAGCGGGCAGCGATACTAAATAAATGACAGCTTCTAAGAGGCTGTCATTTATTGTTTTGTTATTTGTTGTCTTCTCGATACATTGTTGTGCCCGCAAATCGTATCGTATTGGTAGGCCGTCGGGTCTTTTTATCGTGCATATATTGGACCACCTCGCCCCTATTCATAACACTCCCAGGAGTAGTAATGCGAAGCGTCGCGTCATCGACTCGTTCAAGTTCTTCATGCCATCCAAACGGCTCCCATCCGTCTGGGTCAATCACAATAATCTGCGCGCCATTACTCAGTATTTCAATGGATGAAAAAATATTCGTATAGCGGCCGGTGAAATGCTCAAAAGTATCTTTCTCGCCGGTTGCTCGCGAAAAGAAGTCGAATACTTCAAAGATCCCACGAACCATATGGGAGCTCTCACCGTCACGGCTATTAGTAAAAGCGCTAACTGCAATCCTCTCTTGCGGATCAAAAAATGTAGCACTCTCGTGGCCAGCCAGATGTCCTGTATGACCAATAATGCGGCGCTCTCCAACAGTCTGAATTTCAAAACCGAGGCCAAACTCCATACCATGGTCATATCCACCATTGACAGCCCACTGAGTACGGTGCGCTTCACGCTTCGTGCTGTCACTCAAAAGGGTCTCATTACCGTCAAAATGACTGGCTACAAATAAACACATGTCTTCGGCAGTAGTGTGGATACCGACGACCGGTATAAAACTCTGGAGAGAACGCCGCTCCCCAACCTTTAAGTAATGATGTTCGACAAGCCGTCCGTAACCCGATGAGGTGTGACCATGAAGATCTGACACATAGTCAGCCGTCGTACCAGTCATATTGAGCGGCAAGAAGATATGCTGAGTAGCGTAGTCTTGGTACGCTTCGCCGGAAGCTGCTTCTATGACTGGCCCGAGCAGTGCATAGCCCATGTTAGAGTACTTTAATGTAGTATTCGGCTCTAGGACGAGAGGAGCATCAAGAACCATCCGACGTAATGCAGCCATTGTTGGAAATGGCTTGTCGAATGACCAGAAGTCCGTCTCTAGGCCATCACGCACTAGCCCAGCACTGTGGCTCAATAGCTGACGAATGGTAATCTGTTGTATTCGTTTGTCCTCGTGCTTTTTAAGCCACGGAGCGTACTGTACAACTGGGTCATCGAGTCGTATCCTCCCTGATTGGACAAGTTGCAAGACTATAGTAGCCGTGATCATCTTTGATTGTGATGCCGCGCTAAAGCGATGCTGTGTCGTAAGTGCCTGGCGTGACTCTATATCCGCCTTACCATACGCACGAGAAAAAATGATTCTATCGTCACTAATAATAGCGACACTAAAACCCGGAGTCGTAATATGTCGCGATCTGTATGCAAGCCAGGAATCCAGGAAGGTGATTATTTTCTGTAAGGCTAGTCTATTCATGGCGTTACATGTCAGATTATATCGGTTATATAGAGTTTTGTAACTGTCCTCCTAAGTCCGGCCAGTGTAGTTTGTTTTAGATTCTCTGCCCAGGAAGATGTAATAGCCAATGCGATAATTACAGGTAGAATTTATGACGGCAAGTCCTTGCTCAAGTGCTCATGCACAATTCGCCAACTACCATCCAGCCGAGCAAGTACGTTCGTGCCTTTGCCGGCGTACGTCTGCCGCTTACACCGTCAACATGGCCGTCCGATGTAAACGTATAGGTACAGCTCGATACCCAATAATTCGTGGCAACCCACTGGACATTTGAAATAGTGTACGTCTCGTCCTTGATGGATCCCCAGGTATCTTCAAAAGCCTTCTTGATTTCTGCTTTGCCGGTGAAGATTCCATTCGTAAACCAAAACGTAGCGTTTGTAGCAATAAAAGGGGCGACGTTCGTAAAGTCCGCACTATTAGCGGCCTGCTCATATGCCTCAAGGAACGTTTCGAGCTCATGCATGAGTTCTATGCGGTCGTTAATAGTGATTGGCTCGCCTTTCTTGATCGGCCGCAGTGCATAGTCACCTTGGCGTTCCAGATCGGGGTAGGTTGTCGGGTTGTCATCATGATTCACATATCTGGCCGGCTCGGGAAAAAGATAGATTTTACCGTAGAACGAGTGCGTCCATTCACGTTCCGCAGTTGGCAACGCATTGAATTCAGTTTGGGTGAGTGCTTTGAAGTTATAAGGGACAACGAGTTCGCCTTCTGCAAAATCACGTGCGGCATAGACGCCTTTACCTACAAGTTTGCCGGTGCCGACGGTGGCATCAACTCCGCTATACATCATCCTGGTTATACTACAGCGGAAGGCAATAATATCTTTTCGATGTCCGTCCAGCTCCTAGCGCGCCGCATTCTTTTAGGGAGTTCATCGGCATGGTTCCATGGATACTCGCCAAATAGAAGCACGTCTATGCCAACACCTGCAACAACTTCGGCGTGGTGCAAGTGGTCGTCAATAAGAAGATCGGCCCTAAGCTCCTTGCAGACATCCGCCTTTGAGCGGGCTTTATCCCCGAAGAAACCAGTATATTCAATCGACTGAAATACGTTCGGAAAATATTGTTCGAGCATGGCTTGGGTGGCGGCCGCCAAAAACTCCGTACGGCCGGTGACGATGTGCAGTTCGTAGTGTTGTGCTAAGCGTTTTGTGACTCCTATAGCTTCACGCAGTGGAGGTTGCTTTCGATACTCGTCAGTCTGGAGATAGCCTTCTACTCTCGCAATAGCCGTCCCTGCATCTGGCACATCCCATATTTTCAGATCTTTAGAGTACATGTCTTTCAACTCCAGATGCGTCCCGTATGTCTTGTTGTAGTGATTTAGAATAAGTGGCGCTGTTGCAACGAGCACGTCGTCACAATCAACGGCTATGATATGGTAATTGCTCATGCATCCATCATACCGTATTCATTGAGCTCAAAGTACATGGAACTAGCTACGCTATGCACCAGTCTGAGGGATATGATTGCCGCCCGTAACATAAATGAAGTTACCGTTCCAAAACTGCGTAGGGTTATCGACGATGGTCAGTACTGTTTGGGCGATATCTTCGGGGGTAGCCACTCTGCCTAAAGGATTGGTCTTTGCGAACTCATCCCATGTCTCGTCTGATGTTAGCCCTCGCTCTTGCCAATATCCAAGGGTCGTCCTTACTTCACCTGGGCCAACTCCATTCGTACGCACCCCATACTTAGCCAAAGCCAACGCCATGGTCTTGACGAAGCAGACAGCGCCAGCCGTCCCAACAGAATAGGCAACATCCTGAATATCTGGGCTATCACCAAGGCACGACATGATAACGATAAGGTCCGATTTCTTGACTTTCCTAAGCAGTGGCAGGGCGTATTTGGTGCACAAAAAATTTCCGTCAATCTTAGGGCCGACTATCTCTTTCCACTTTTCGTAGGTCACCGTCTCGATCGGTGCAACACCATCAACACCAGCGTTATTGACTAGCACATCGAGCCGTCCAAACTCAGAACTAACTCGGTCGAAGCATGCCTTTACACTATTCTCTGATGTGACGTCAAGTTGCACTGCGATTGCTTCACCATCTTTAGAGGTGATCTGGCTGACGACCTCGTCGGCCTTATCTTTGTTCTTTCTGTAGGTTATAACAACCGCATAGCCTTTGCTACCGAGCAATTGGGCTACACCCGCACCTATGCCTTGCGATGATCCTGTTACGAGAGCGACTTTGTTGGATTTCATATATCAATCATACCAAAAGAGAAGGGAACCGAGAAACAGGGGGTAAAATGAAGAGGCAGGCGTAAACGCTACTTTCTACCAGTTAATTCAATGTGGTAACCTTGCGCGGGACCTGTGGTGAAACGATTTTGGGAAGGGCTGGAATGGTTGAACTGCCAGCTTGCAGAATTTGTCGGAGACGACGACTCCTAGTCCTCTATCAACAGTTTGAGTGCATGCATAAACCATATATATCCTAAACCTACGCCAGTCGTGCTAACCAGCTTTCTTTCTTGATCGCGTTTATTGTCGTACCATACCGCATCAAAAGACCCATATTTTTTGCTCTCCCATGCCAAGCGCACTTTAGTATCCACCACCTCAATAGCTTCACTGTCATGAGGATGTGGTTCAGTAGTAGGTGGATTAACCAAACGACCTTGGCCATGCCGCTGTGCTACCAGACGAAGCTCATGACCCCGATCGGGTCCGGCCACATAGCAGACCTCAGTTTCCACGTTGCCATGGCCGTCATCAAAGGTCGCAACGTCGTCTGCAACGAATTCACCGAGCGACACCGGAAGATCTAGTTGCCTCAGTACACGATTGATATCCTCATGCCATTTTTCTTCAGAGGGTCCGGGTTCACGCTGAAATGCCCATAGTCCAGTCGGGACGCCAACTAAATCTGCGTTATAGCGAGCCCAGTAACTCAATCTAGAAAAATGTGTAGCCATAATGCTCGAAGCAGCAATCTCGTCAACCGGCTGAAGGCTGCGAAAGAATGCGAGTAACTCTTCTTCAGAGACGTCACCCTCTATGACGCCAGCCTCAATCATAGTCCTTGCCAGCCGAGCCGAAGCAGCTCGTTGGCCATAGTAGTTCTTGCCAAACCAGACCACATACTCATCCTTGAGTGGAAGTGGCTTAACCTTGCTGCGCCATAGGCTGGGATGATCGGTTGCGGGAAAAGCCCAATCATACAAAAACTCTTTGACCCGAATACGACCTGACGGCAGTTGCACTTCGTAGCGATACGCCGAAGGGTTATTGGACGTCCATGGCGTGCGGCCAGCAGTTACGCCTTCAGTGCGGCCTGGTGGCGCTTCTTTGCGGACGGTCGCATTCCCAACTTCATAATGACCACGTCCCGGAATCCAAACAATGAAATTACACCATTGCTGGGCCTCCTGCGGCGTCATTCCAGGAGGTATCGCTTCTAATTCGCTAGCATCGCCAATTCGTCGCCACTGCCAAGTCGAAACCATCTACCGTTTCTCCAAGAGTTTTTTAATAGGAGTGAAGTAGTAGTCCGGCCAGCCATCGGCCATATCTTGGAGCTCATCATCTTGTACGGGCATCTGCCGCAAATGTACAATTGTGGCGTTATCATCCGTTTCAAATGTAAATGTCACGATAAATTTTCTTTCCGGATGATCATGGCCATACCAGTCCTGCTCGAGAAGTTCCATAGGGATAACTTTTGTATTAGTCCCATGAATATCGCCATCCCAATAGCTAAAACTCCCACCTTCGGCTAAGTCCATTGTAGCTGGGCCCGCGCCCCATTTTTCGGCCATGTCTGCACTTGTTAAGGCTTCCCATACTTGAGCAAGCGGGGCATCTATTCGGTATGTCTGTTCAATTACATGCATAGCATAATTGTAACAGAGGAGTAACTTACTAGGTTGCCCTTTGACCCTGCTAGACCCGCATTGCGGGTTGGCGTTATTGAGTAGGGCTTTGTAAAGTCGTGCGCGCCTCGTACTACGTTTTTCTAGTCTCCGACTATTGCTCAGTCCTTGACGGTGGAATTGATGTCCACATTCAACTTGATTTTTGCTATTAGGAATAGCTCATGGGGTCAGAGTATTATTCATCTCTGACAAGGATAACTTTTACCTATAATAAAAGCTAGGTACGGGAAAAGGCTTTCGAGTCTTTAAGTACAATAATCATAGTGATCCACGTGCAGAAAAGTTTACATCCGCTCAAGACGGAAGCCAGCCGCTGGAGAGAGGCGGGCCTACTATTAGTAGACCCGCGTACTTACCCCGTCAGTAGCACCTTCTGGGCCGGAGCATTGTCGCGGCTAGATTTTGTGCTGGTTCTAAAGCGGATATTCTTCATGCAGATTTGCCGGATTCTGGTCGAAGGCAGAGGCGTCTTCGTACGACATGCCATGAATATCCTTGAGGTTTGGAACTAGCCGCGTAAACTCTCTGCCTTCGGCGTATACGTCGTACACTGCGTGGTGAGCCCTCACAATGCCATAGATTGAACTGCCTGGCAATGTATCATGTCCGGCATCTTGCCACTTCAGGCTCAGGTTAGCTATAGCACCATATGTTGCCTGAACCGTCATAACAAGTTGGACCGGGTCGCCAGCTTTCAGGCTGGAGAGGCTTACGGTCTGGCCGTCATCAAATACTTGAGCGTTAGCGTCAACTGGAAACGTTTCGGTTGCATAGCCGTTATCATGAGAGAACATTACGGTCATAGTTGTACCCTGATTGGCTTTTACAGTGCCTACCGTAACATAATGCTGCGTCTGCACCTCAGTCGACGCAATTATCTTTTCATAGTTTCCCGGTGTATTAGATTTAAGCGACATGCCGGTCGGCACCGTGCCACTTAGAGCAACTCCAGGAAAGAGCGCGGAAAGATCCGTATACTCGCAGGCACCGGCAACCATATCCGAAATCTGAGCTGGCGTTACCTTGGAATCTTTCTTAATCTCGTAGAATGTCCTACCTTTATTGTCGCCACAATGACCACCCATAGCCGAAACCCAGAAGCGAGTATCACCATTTTCTAGTGTAATAACATTTCCATACGTAGCCCCATCGTCAAAACCGAACCAATGTACGGCTGCATATGTCGTACCGCCCAAAAGTAACGCAGTACTTGCGCCTACGACAAGACCAGCGTGTTTAACATGTAATTTCATAACAATAGCACCTTTCAAATTGGAGGCCCAGATCGTGAATCGACTCCGTACAGAGCCAGCGAGCGACCGTTCCATGACAATGTTAGTAAAATCTTTGGCGAGTGGGCGCCGAGGAATCTGATCCGCCTGACTTCGCAGACGCGAATCGATATCATTCATGACAAAGCCTCCTTAAGTTGTTGCTTAGCTCGATGAAGCCAGCCGCGGACTGTGCCAATGGGCACATGCAGCTCAGTTGCGATTGCTTCGTAACTCTCTCCATGCCAGTAGTACAGCATAACGACTGCGCGGTACTTAGCGGAAAGTGCTAGCACAGCATCGCGTAGTTCCTGGTCTCGCATGGTCTGATCAGTCGGCACCAAAGTGCTTTCAAGCGTGTCTTCATTTAGAAGGGGCAACGCCCGCCGTTTGCGGAGCATCTGCAAACACTCCCGAGTGCCTATAGTAAATAACCACGTCTTGAAACTGGCCAGGTCTGGATCAAACCGTTTGAGATGTCGATATGCACGAATAAATGCCTCCTGCGCCGCATCGTCAGCATCGTCTTCATCACGTAGTATATAAAAGCAATGGCGATAGATAGCTTGTTTGTAACGGTCGACTAGCGTGCGATATTCGCTACCATCGCCGTCCAATATGCGAACAATTAGCTCGGTTTCGTCTGTGCTCATACCCTTTATATGCATCAGACGTCCAAAAGTTACAAATATTAGGTAAAGGATTTTCTAAATCAATTGTAATACATATATACCAAAGAGGAGATATAGATTTCTCTATACCTGCATCTGTTGTTTCTATTATGGTGAGCGCAACGTCCCGAATGTGGAACACTTTGTGGCCTAGTATTGAGTTATTGCACGACAATTTAATACGGCTTGGGGTGTTCGATCATGAGTTTTAGGGGGATTGTAGCATATCTAATCGTTCGTCTTGATTGGAGGACTATAATAAATAGTATAGGTAAGGAGAGGGGGGGTACACGTATGCGTCGACCATTGACACAAAGCATAAGCGATACTACTATCTCTAGTAGAGTACTATCAAAAAATAAAACAACAAAAATGCTTTCAGAATTTGAAATGGTTTCCTTGCTTGCTGAGGGGCTTAAGCCAGAATTTCGCACCGATGTGTTCGCACGCGAATTTGCGGTGGGATACGGTATCGCAGACTTGGTTTTTGCGAGAAGCTTCATGTCCGAAAATAATCGTCTGGATAGGCGGCCGATCAGCAATTATTATGCACTGATGCTTTACTTAGACCTTCAGGATGACGTACCATTCACCGCTAAAGAAGCTCGTGGGAGTACCAGGGCCAGCGACTCCACTACCCAAGCAGCAATAACGCAACTTATTAATGACGGTTATGTTGAACAGATCGAAAAAGGCATCTACATAAAGAGCTACGTCATCGAAAAGCCTGCATTAAAATTAGTAGCCATCGAGGCGAAACTACGTGATTGGAAGCAGGGCATTATGCAGGCCAGGAGGTATAAGTCATTTACGGACGAGAGCTACCTTGCATTACTTGCACGATACGAGAAAAATGTTGACTATGACTTGCTCAATGCACACGACGTAGGTCTAATACTGATAGATGAGAAGAATGGCGAAATTACTTTTAAACGCAGGCCCATTGGTATTCGGCCGCAGCATATGACCGCAATTGAGACTTCAATCTACGCTGACGAGCTGTTCCTAAACAGCTTCAGTCTTAAAACTGCTTAAGCACCTCTTTCCAGGTTTTAAGTCCATCCGTGTTACCGCCAAGCTTAACGCCTCGCTTCACAAGAGCCTTACGGAGCTCAACGGCCTTATCGATTCGAGCTATAAAATTATCACGCCTGTCTGCGATAGCTGCGGCGTTAATTTCACTTATTTCCGCCGTACGGGAGAGGAGAAAATCTAGTTTTGGAACTTGGTTGTTTTCGGAAAGGCCGTCACGCAGAGACACTGGCACTTTTGAAGAAAAGTTAATAGTGTGCTGAGAGAATTCTTCCTTGAGTTCGTCCTCGTAACCCATGATGTCGCTTACAATACCACTAGGCAACTTCAAAGTTACCGCCATTAACAGATCTGGGAAGTAGTGCTTAATCGGCATTTGTGGAATATCTTTTTCCTTTTCAATGATCGACTTATTGAATGTGTCGAGTACGGCCAATCCGGACGTAATTGCGTCAAAACCAATACTTAGCAGTCCAAGACCCACCGCAGGTACGCGGCAGGCAATAATTTTGGCTTTTGTGAACTCCTTAATTTTCAGCCCTGTTTGGATGTAATTATATAACTGTGCATCATTAGTTGTTTCTTGAATCGAGTCAACATATAGCTGCATGTACTCGTAGTCAATGCTGCTGTAATTGTCGAGTATAGTTTTTTGTTCTTTCTTACGTGAGAGAGTTTCGGCACCAGTACATATAGCCGCCGACAATCGATAACTCGGATATTGCGCGCGAATGTAGGCGCTACTTGCTCTAAGAAGTTGAATGTTAATCTTAAACCAATCATCCAAAGCGCTGGCGAAGTAGAAATATGGTGCCGTTATGATGTTACAGCCATTGACGATTTGTAGATCAATGACACTCTTTACAAAGTCGCGAACCTTTTCCGGGTCCTCAAAATCCTCTACTTCATATGGATTGTAACCCTGCGGGGCGTAGGGTAAGTTTTTTAAAGATACTGTTTTACGAAAACCGGTGTACACCATACGGTTAGTGCCTGGGTCGGCAATAAAATCTATCGCTTCCTTCTTCGATTTCAGGGCCATATCTAAACGTTTCGAGGGCTTGTGCTCGTGAATGGGGTAATCTACGCCATCAAGATCCGTGATATCAAGTAGTGTTTCAACAATTTTAGTATCACCAGTCATGAGTCGCGGATAGAACTTCACTTTATTAACACCCGTTGAGAGCTGAACCGTATCTTCAACGGTTAACGCGGTCATTACGTCTTCACTGGTTTTGAATCGCTCGTATGCCTGTTTTGAAAGAAGTCTCAAGATTGCATTTTCGACGTGGGTAGGAATCTTTGGATTGTAAATTGAAGGGAGTGGAGGCTTAACATTGACCGTTTTGTATGTGATCTCTTGATGTGATACAGATGCAAAAAGCAGCTCACCGGTTAGCAGCGCATAGAGTATGACGCCAATCGCGTAGTAATCACTGAGGTAGCTTATATGCTTCCCGTCAAGAATTTGCTCGGGAGACATAAAGTGTGGCGCACCAATCATCATGCCCGACTGTGTTAACGTCGAAAAGTCGATAATCTTTGAAAGACCATAGTCGATAATCTTCAACTGTCCATCATTACATATGGCAATGTTATCGAATTTGAGGTCACGGTGTATCAGATTCTGCTGATGGACCATGTCTAACCCAGTAAGCAATTCCCTTATGAAGCTTATCGCTCGATCAGTTGTCCACGGCAAAGGTTCTTCTTCGATAACCTTATCAAGCGTTTTGCCATCGACGTATTCCATGACAATAAATTTGTAATCAATGTGATTCTCTGAGTAATCACCGTCATCTATATACTGAACTGCATAGGGTGTTTTGACGCGCTTGAGCGCTTCAATTTCTCGGTCGAGACGTTTTGGTGTGTCATAGCGCTCAGCGATATTAAGCTTGTCGATGAACTTAATCGCATATGTATTCCCGTCCTTGCTCGCCTTGTAAACGGTCCCAAAGCTGCCACGGCCAATATAATCACCTACTAGGTAACCACCTACATTCTTACCTTCCATGCCCCAAGTATAATCCAATTGACGTTTATTGGCTAAGATTGTAAAGAATTGACACTTTCAACAAGTTTAAGTCGCACGCACCCAAAGGGAATCAAACTCGTATTAACAGAGGTGAACATACAGAAAAGAGTTCCACAGAATAAATGGTGGAACTCTTTTGATCTGACAATATTTATGGTGACCCCTGCGGGAGTCGAACCCGCGATCTTCAGGATGAGAACCTGACGTCCTGGACCACTAGACGAAGGGGCCGTTTGCTGGCGCGCGTTTCCGGGCAACAACTGGGGAAAATAATAGCACAAACAGAGGCGATATTCAACTCGTAACCAAATAACCTTCCAGCAAATTCGGTCTGGCAAAATCGTGGCTGCGCAATGTTCTAATGGCTCTAATGTCAACGGACAACTGCCTGGCTGTTCATATGCAGATATCGGGGATAGTTACTCAAAAGATATGGGGAGCACGCTACTTGAGACCACATCACAACCCACGCGTCATAAAAATGGCATAAGGCTCATACATCATATACCCGCGGACGATGGCAGTGCCTGATTTGCTGCGTATCCCATGCAGCGTACAGCAAACAGGCGTGCACCGTACGAGCATAAGCGGTACAATAGAACAATATGGATTACTTTTCGTACCAAGTTGGAGCTCGCTGGTATCGCCTGTACTATGCGCTGTTGCTTGGGGCTAATCTTGCACTGGCTGGCGGCTACGCGCTGGTTACCGCCGTACCACTATTTCATCATTGGCAGGCGACCTTCGGCTTGAGTAGCACCACCGCACTTTTGAGCGGCGTGGGTATCGCGTATAGCCTCACCGGTTATTGGATCTTACAAAAACGCGACCTGCCATTTGCGACACTCATTTGTGCAATGCTGTTTGCGCTGACGTTCCTTAATGGTGTGTCGCATACTGATCCGCATGCCGGTATGCTGCCATACGTGGTTATTTGGTGGGGCTGTGTCTTTTTTATTGGTTTTTACGGCTTTCCGCTGCTCCTTGGCACTGTACTTCTTACCTCCGTATACATCTTGTTGCGTACCAACTTTAATATTGCTGCAGTAGGGAAGTATGACTGGTTGTTGTGGATTGGCGCGCTGGCGGCAGCCGCCATAGGCTACCTCTGGTGGCGGCGGCAGTTTATGAGCCAAGAAACGAAAACCGTCAGCCAGTTGTCGGGCATGCTGCGTAATAATCAGCAGCAATCCGAAATTCTTATCCAATCTATCGCAGATGGAGTAATCGTTATTACGAATGATGGGAAGATTACCTTGATTAACCCCGCTGCCGCGAACATGACCGAGTGGCCAATTGACGAGGCGACTGGCGTAGATGTAAAGCTTGTCGTAAAACTGACACGAGAAAATGACGCACCCATACCCGAGGAAGAAAACCCGTTTGCATTGGTGCTCAGCCGCAAAGAACATACCGCTAAAACAGTTCTACTGACTGGTCGCAACGGCAAAAAACAGATTGTATCGCTGGTGATTTCGCCGATTGTCGTCCAGGCCGGGGCCGAACCAACAGGGGCAGTTGCAGTCATTCGTGACATTAGTGAGCAGCATGCCGCCGAACAACAGCGCGGCGAATTTATCAGCACAGCCAGTCACGAAATGCGTACGCCAGTAGCGGCGATTGAAGGCTATCTGGCTTTGGCACTCAACGAAAAGGTAAGCACCATCGATGAGAGAGCGCGCAGTTATCTGGAAAAAGCGCACACTTCGACACAGCACCTCGGCAAGCTTTTTCAAGATCTGCTCACTTCAAGCAAAGCCGAGGACGGGCGGCTCAGCAATCATCCAGCTGTTGTGGAGATGGGTGCTTTTATGCAGCAGCTGAGCGATGACCTCAGGTTTGCCGCCGAGAAGAAAGGCCTGGCAGCCGACTTTGTTGTGGGTGGCAGTAACATCATTGACGCTACCAGCAAAGAAGCAGCGACGCAGCATATCGTCAAACCGCTGTATTACGTTGAGGTTGACCCCGACCGCATGCGCGAGGTCATTACCAACCTCTTTGATAATGCCTGCAAATATACCGAAGCGGGCAAGATTTCCTTGGGACTCACTGGCGACAACGATGTGGTGCAGCTGTATGTTCGCGACACCGGTTCAGGTATTCCCGCGGAAGATATTCCTCACCTGTTTCAGAAGTTTTACCGTGTGGACAACTCGGCAACGCGAACTATCGGGGGGACGGGCTTGGGCTTGTTTATCTGCCGCAAGATCGTAGAGCTGTACCACGGCCGCATTTGGGTGGAGAGTGAGCTTGGCAAGGGTAGCAGCTTTTTTATCAACCTGCCGCGGCTCAGTACCCAGCGCGCCCAAAGTTTGCAGGCCACCGAAGCTACGGCGCAACGATCACTGGGTGCCGTGCCGCCGTCTACGAGCACTATGTAAGGCTTCATCTCGTCGCAGCCTCTGCGACGTCCAATTGTTTAGCCAAGCAGTTCTTTAGCCGACATTTGGCGTTTATACAAGCCCGCATGGTACAATGAAAAAAACATAACCACTTGCAGAGAATAGGAAGCAGTGATGGCAAAAATATTGCTGGTCGAAGATGACAATAACTTGCGCGAAATTTATGAAGCGCGGTTGCAAGCCGAGGGATATACTATCGTCGCCGCCAAAGACGGGGAAGAGGCTTTAGTCGTCGCTAAGCAGGAGCATCCTGACCTAATTATCTCTGACGTCATGATGCCGCGCGTGAGTGGCTTTGAGATGCTCGATATTTTGCGTAACACCGAGGGTTTTAAAGATACTAAGGTCATTATGCTGACAGCATTAGGCCAAGCCGAAGATCAGGCGCGCGCCGACAAGCTTGGCGCCAATCGGTATCTGGTAAAGTCACAGGTTACTTTGGAAGATATTGTAAACGCGGCCATCGAGTTGCTGGGTGGCGCAAGTAGCGCTCCAACAGCGGCGCCTGCAGCGACCGATAACGCAACCACAGCGACTTCAGGCCAAGCGGCCACGCCTCCTGTCAGTACTCCCGCACCAGTTGCACCTGTCCCAGCCCCGGCTCCAGTCGTTGCCGCAGTGCCAACCGCCACAGCAGCAGCGCCAAATCCTGCACCAATCGCAACGCCAGACGCAACAGCTCCCAGCGCCCCAGCACCACAGCCACCAACTCCTGCGCCGGTTGCGACAATACCCGTAGCTACGCCGCCAGCGCCGCCAGCGCCGCCTGCACAGCCCGCAGCACCTGTGACGGATAGCACGACTCAAGCTCCGACGACACCGACTCCGCCAGCGCCAGTTACTCCTACAACCCCATCTGTAGCAGCGCCGACGCCTCCGACCAGTGATGATCAGCTCATGGCCGATGCGATGCGCGACTTATTGAATGCGACTCCAGAGGCAAGTGAATCCTCAGCTCCTACAACGAATGCGACGAGCAACAGCGCGCAAGCTTCCGCCCAGCAACCCTCTACGATTATCATGCCAGATGCTGCGCCGCCTGCACAGCCCGCAGCACCTGTGACGGATAGCACGACTCAAGCTCCGACGACACCAGCGCTTGCACCTCAGGCCTCGGTGGAGTCCGCTGCCGAACCGCCAGAAACACCTGCGCAAACCGTGCCAACCCGTACTATGCTATCAGGCACTCCGCCACCCGCGAACACTCCAGCTACTACTCAGGCTCAACCTAACACTCCGTCAACGCCAACTCCGCCAGAAGATGAGACCGCCGACTCTGAACTTGACGACAGCGATGCGGTCCCCATTGCACGCAAAAAGATTATCTCGCCGATATCCAACCCTGCGGCAGAAACCAAGCCCGACCTCAACGCGTTGCTTGCCCAAGAGGAACTGCATAATGGTCCGAGTATTGCTGATGCGCCGGTCGCCCCTGACGGAAGAGTTACGCCACCACACCCGCCTGGCCATGTAATTTCTCCGAATAACGTTCAGATGGCAACGCCAACTCCGCGTCCGATTGACCCCAGTAGCATTGCGCTCTAGATCGTACCTGCGCCCAAAAAGTCCAACTATTTTGCACATCATTGCTGGCAGCGTAAGCTAGAGACATGCGTATTAATGTATATGTTGCCAAAGCAACCGGCATGAGCCGCCGGGCGGCAGACGCCGTCATTCTCGACCGGCGTGTCAAACTCAACGACCTGACGGCCACCGCCGGCATGCACGTGGACGGTACTGACACCGTGTTTCTGGACGGCCAAGCGCTCACGCTGCCAACAGAAACGCTAACGATTACGTTCAACAAACCCGTCGGTTACGTCTGCTCGCGTGACGGACAGGGCAGTGCAACGATTTATGATCTCTTGCCGCCAGAATTTCACACCCTAAAACCCATTGGACGCCTGGATAAAGACTCCTCCGGTTTGCTGCTACTTACGAATGACGGCGCGCTCGCGCATCAGCTGACCCATCCCTCCTTCCAAAAGATCAAGGTATATGAGATTAAGCTGGGTGGGCCACTGCGAGCGCTGCACCACCAGATGATTACCGATTTTGGCGTGCAACTGACCGATGGCCGCAGTCGTTTTGGCCTGGAGCGCATGCACAAGGGCGACGACCGCGCATGGCGCATCACGATGCGCGAGGGACGGAACCGGCAAATTCGCCGAACCTTCGCAGCTCTCGGTTATCAAGTGGCTGAGCTACGTCGTACTCGCTTTGGTGACTACACGCTCGGCGACCTCAGCCCCGGCTCGTTCCAGGTACTTTAGTCAGCAATCGTAGAAAAGACAACGGGCTTTTCTACGGACGTAGTGTGCTTTATAATACTGCGGTTGCAATAGAAATAAACACTAATTAACAGAAGTCTGCTCTTTTGTGGCCTTTTACCAGAAAGGCCTATTTGACGTGGGCAAAAATCGGCCATGCGCAACCATGGCCGCGAAAGAGGTATTGTATGATTTCAACAATGATGGAACATCCCCTATTAGGGGAACTTGGGCCAAACAGCACAGTGGCAGTCGTGAAGGAACTATGGGATGCGAACTCAGACATTCCAGGCCTACCGAGTGGACCGATCAGTGAAGATGACCACTTACTTGTCGAGGCGTACGAGCACGGACGAAGGTGTGGCCCGCAACATTTACCACAGCTGTCGCCCTTCAAGCCTGAGCTCGAAGACACCTACCGAAGGTATCCCAAAGAGGCAAGACGACACCAGCCCGCTCGCGCCTCTGGAAGCCTGGCACTTAATGGTTCGATGGGCCGACGTGCACATACGCCACGACGGCCAGCAGCCGTGCCTTCGACGTCAGATACCTCAAGCCAAGCTCTTCCGGAAGTTGAGCAATCGAAAAAGTCCATTAAACCCTCAGGGCTTATTGGCGCCGGATCTATGCAGGCAAGGCCGTGGGCGGCCCCAGCGCGTCGTCCAAGCCTACAAAATAATCAGGACGAACTCATGCCGCCTTTACTACTCGCACCAGAACGGCCACGGTTGCGGGATCGTATCCTGGGGTTGTTCAAGAAGAAGACGTCCCACGCGGTGCTCCAAGCTATTGTGGAGCCAGCGTTCGCTTCTGGCGTACAAACGGCGCACAATGCCACGCAGAACCAACCCAGGCCTGCCAATCACGCTACAGCCTCGCCCAATCGCGGTGGGTGGCAAAGAAACGAAAGCGCCGAAAGGTCTGCACGACGGCGCCTATTACAACTGTGCGGAATAACTGCCCCTGCAGGCGCCAAAGAGGCGTGGGCGCCGAGCTCAGGTCCTCAACTCAAGGAAGCGGCCCGGCCAATCCAAACGGAGCATCAGGCCGTTCCTAAATCTGGCATGTCCACTGTCGTGCTTACAAAGCATCCGAGCTTTGAGGCAAATCTCTCGCGGCCGCACCGAAATATAAGCAATCTTGGATTCGCTGGCGTCCCCCTAGAAGAAGAGAGAAGGATACTGGACGGTTTGCGTTTATCGCCAGAGGAACCCGATCCTGAGCCAAACCATCTGAATGCTCTGAGACTGCCACGATCTCCAAAAGTCGTCACCGAGGCGCACGAACGCGCCATGCACGCTTTTCTCGCAGAATATGCGGGAACAGGAGCAGGGGACCAGAGGAACATTCAGGCGCCGAGAAGCACGCCACAAGACGCCCTAAACTTGGACATACCTGCACCTCAAGTTGAAGCGGGTGGTACACCGATCTATAAGCAACTTGAACGCAAACAAAAGGCCGAACGGCTCACACAATACTGGGCGGGGCAGCAGGCGTATTACCAGAGTCGTGAGCGAGCACGCCTCCGGAACCTAAGCGAGCAGACAATGCCAGCGCATGGAGCATACTAGGATATAGGGCGCTGATCTGTTATAATGGTCGGTAATGAGCGCAAAACTACCGATTGTAGCGATTGTCGGGCGAGCCAACGTGGGCAAGTCCAGTTTGTTCAATGCGATCCTAGCGCGGCGCGAAGCGATTGTGGCACACGAGGCCGGTACCACACGCGATAGCATTACGGCCAAGGCCAGCTGGAACGGCCAAGACTTTTGGCTGGTGGACACCGCCGGGGTCAAAGACGCCGAAGACGACTTTGAGTTTACCATTCAGGAACAAATTTTGCAGGCAACGGACAGCGCCGACGTCATCTGGGTGGTTGTGGAGGCAAACATTCCTATCAGTGACGAGGACCGGCGTGTCGCCAAGATGGCGCTCAAGAGCCGGAAGCCTGTTTTCTTGGTCGTCAATAAGGTAGATAAGGCTCGGGGCGATTTGCCTCTGTTTGAGCGATTGGGCATAAAGACAATCATCAAGACAAGCACCACACAGCATCGCGGCATCAGCGAATTGCTTGATACGCTCGTTGCGCAGATCCCAGCCGCTACGCTGGCCGAGGCTGACGATCGTTTGCATATTGCTATTTTGGGCCGCCCAAATGTCGGCAAATCGCAACTGTTCAATGCGCTCGCTAAAAAGCAGCAGGCTATTGTCGCCGACCGCGCTGGCACCACTCGCGACATCAACCGAGCCGTGATACGCTTTGCTGGCCGCGAAATTGAGCTGATGGATACTGCCGGTATCCGCCGGCCGGGCAAGATCGGCGTGGGGATCGAGCACTTTAGCGTTGTACGCACACTGTCAGCTATCGAACAGTCTGACGTCTGTTTGATGCTAATGGATGTTAACGAACTCAATACTCAGCTAGACCAAAAGATCGCCGGGCTCATCAAGGAATCGGGTAAGGGCCTGATCCTGGTTGTGAGCAAATGGGACGCTGCCGAAGGCCGTGATGCTTTTACTCGCGACGATTTGGCACCCAAGATATCCCAAACATACGACTTTGTGCCGTGGGCGCCCTTGATCTTTACAAGCGCTATTACTGGTCAAAACGTCACTAAGCTTTTTGAACTCGCCGCCGTCATCGACCAAAAGCGCAAGCTACGCATCCCAACGAGCGAACTCAACCAATGGCTGCGCATGGTAGTAGCGTCACACCCGCCGGCAGGCCTCAAAAATCGCGCGCCCAAGCTCAACTACATCACCCAAGAGACCGATAACCCGATCCCCGCCTTTAAGGTTTTTGGCAGTCACACCAAATTTTTACACTGGAGTTACAAACGATATATGGAGCGACTCCTCCGCGAAAAATACGAGTACGAAGGCACGCCGATCCAGTTTTGGTTTATCGAAAAGCACGAGACGCACAAGCACGGCAATAGCCCCACCAGAGAGCCCCGCAAGCTCGGACGCCGCCCAGAAAAAGCCTAGAAGAAATGGAAAGATAGTATCCGTCAGGCAAAAGGCCGAGGACTACTGGCCGCAGCCGAGCATTTGCTCTATAATCAATCATTATGCCTTTTTTGCAAAACCGGCCGCAGGTGGGGCAGGCGACACAGTTTTACACTCTCAGCCAGAACAAAACCGTTCTGATCGTCGGCCTTGGTAATGTCGGCCGCGAGTACGAAGGCACGCGGCACAACATCGGCTTTGCATGCCTCGACGCTTTTGCCGCCAAGAATGATTTTGATCCATGGATCGAAAAGAAAGACCTAAGGTGTTATTTTGCCAGCAAAACGCTCGGGGAGACGCGCGTTATTTTATGTAAACCCACAACCCTTATGAATTTAAGCGGCGAGTCCGTGCAGGCAATAGCGAGCTTTTACAAGATCCAAGCCGATCACACCGTGGCCGTGCACGATGAGCTAGACATGCCATTTGGCACCATCCGCACCCGCGTTGGCGGCTCAGCAGCAGGACACAACGGGCTCAAATCAGTCATCCAGCACTTCGGCGAACAATTTGGGCGCGTGCGCATTGGAATCGGCCCAAAAACTCCAGAGCAGATGGACAGCGCCGATTTTGTGTTAGCTCACTTTACCCCCGACGAGCAAAAGCAAATCAAAAACCTTACCCAAGAAACCAACGCAATTCTTTCGGAATACATCTTCGGTGGGCAATTGCCGCATGAAACGCGCAGTTTTATCGTATAAGAGACTACCGGACATCCGGCAATGTGCCGTCTCGCATCAGATAGAGCAATCCAGCGCCTAAGTATGGGTTACGCTGAGAAGCATCGGCGAGGAGGTCAAAAGCGCTTATTGCTGCTTCAGCCGCTTCGACGCCAAGCAATGTGCGTAGAGTATGGTTTTTCGTCCCTCCGGCAAGTTGATCACTGTTGAGAGAGCAGTCTAGCAAATCGGTCGCGACGGAGAGAGCTGGATCAATCCACGGATTACGGCCTGGAAAACTGTAGTTTTCTACCATATCGATACAATAACCTATTTCTATAAATAATACAAAAATAGACCGGCAAGAGGGGGTGGGCACCGCTTGCCGGTCTATTTTTGGGGATATCCGAAGATCTCCCCGGCGAACCCTTGAGGGGTTCAGCCCTTCAACTTTGCCTCAGCGAAAGCGTCGAAACCAAAACATCGTAGGTTCGCGCCGGCCAAAAGGCCATCTTTATGGGACTCGCCGACCCACATTAAGAGGGTGCGTTGCTGCCGAAGCAGCAGCGGGGTTGAAGGGGTTAGTTTGCTTTAGAGCGCGTGTCTGCCGGTAATAAAATCGCCAGGCAAGCGCCGAATCGAAAAGTGGAGGGTAACAACTTGTCAAAGGGCACGCTCTAAAACAATCTAACAAGCGAAGCCTTTTGCAAGGTTCCGCGTTAGAAATGGGGGATATAAGGTGCGTAAACGCTTAAGTAAGGTTTACAAGTTGCAATTCTAGCAAAAGCATGAGGTATTGTCAATACTTTTGCATATTATTGACCTATTTACCATTTCTTTTCTTGGTAGCCTTAAGCATCTTATATCTGTTATCTTCCTGTCGATATCGGAAACATATCACAGTACAAAGTATTGAATTTTTGAAGGAACCTATGCGAGAATGCCGCAACTTGTATGGAGTATAGCATGACTGACCAAATAAGGAACATTAATTTTGAAAATGCCGAATTTCCGGCACGCCTACGCCAATTACCGGATCCGCCACGCCAATTGTACGTGCTTGGCGGCGACTTGCGTAAACTGTTGGCTCAACCAAGCATTGCCGTCGTAGGGAGCCGGAAAGTCACTCCGTACGGCAGAATGGCAACCGAGCGGCTCTGCACAGCATTGGCGCGCGAAGGCGTAACGACTATCAGCGGACTGGCGATCGGCGTAGACGGGCTCGCCCATCAGGCTACACTAGACGCAAATGGGCCCACAATAGCGGTACTGCCGTGCGGATTGGATCGAATATATCCGGCGGGTCACCGGCGACTCGCCGAGCAGATTATTGCTAGCGGCGGTGCGCTCGTGAGCGAGTATGAGCCAGGCAGCGCAGTGTATAAACTGAATTTTATTGCGCGGAATCGGATTGTTGCGGGGCTGGCAGATGCACTGTTAGTGACGGAGGCCGCGCTCAAGAGTGGCACGCTGCATACGGCGCGCTTTGCGCTCGAGCAAGGCAAGGATGTTCTGGCAGTGCCGGGAAATATCACGAGCGAAACTGCGGCGGGCACGAATAACTTGATAAAAAGTGGTGCGGCGCTTGTGAGCGAGGTAAGTGACATATTGCATGCGTTGGGCGTGGAGCCATCACGGCCCCAAGACAAGCAGGCGCGGAAGGGCGGTACGCCAGAAGAACAGCTCATTCTCAACTTCCTTGCAAGCGGGCTATGTGATGGCGCGGAGCTGCTTGCAGCCACTGGCTTGGACGCCTCTGGCTTTAATCAACATCTGACGATGCTAGAGATCTCTGGTGCTATTCGAGCTCTGGGCGGCAATCGATGGGCACTCCTGTAAGCATGGAGCGCGCTGGCCGATGCCCGCAAAAGCTCTATCCACAAGCACAACGCACGCCACAATAGCCTGTTCCTTTGCAGGCGAGTGAACTTCTTGGACACCCCATCCGGCCAGCAGAAACCACTTTGCGTGCGTTATACTGACAGAGTGAAAGCACTCATATATATCGGCCTGGCAATTGGGTCAGTGGTTGGCGGCTGGCTCGGCAGTCTGATCGACCACAATCCGTTGTTTGGTCCGTGGAGTATTTTGTTTGGTACTATTGGTGCTTTTGTAGGTATCTGGGCTGGCTATAGGGTGAGTCAGTATTTTTAATAACAAAAACGGCTGTTCCCAGCGATTTTACCAATGAGTGGAAAAGTAAATTCACTTACTGGTAATAAGGGTTCTATCTCCTCCCGACGGGAGAACTGAGGTCACCCTTTCGGACTTCACACAAAATCGTTTGCTATGCGACGCAGAGTTGCGTATTATGGGCTTTTGCATATAATGCTGGTGAGACAAACATGAGCAAAAATTTAGTTATCGTTGAGAGTCCGGCCAAGGCACGCACCATTGAAAAATATCTGGGGCGTGATTTTACAGTGAAGAGTAGCATGGGCCACATACGCGACTTGCCAAAAAAAGGCATTAATATTGATATTTCCAACGATTTTGCGCCGACCTATGAAATTAACACCGACAAGCGCAAAGTGATGGCCGAACTTCGCAAGCTGGCCAAAGCATCTGATGAGATCTGGCTGGCGAGCGATGAAGACCGCGAAGGCGAGGCAATTGCCTGGCATTTGACACAGGCACTCAAGCTAGACCCCAAGACCACCAAGCGAATTGTATTTCACGAGATTACTAAGACAGCAATCGAAAACGCCATTAAGCACCCGCGAACGGTAGACTTAAGCCTGGTGGATGCCTACCAAGCGCGGCGAGTACTGGACCGATTGGTGGGTTATGAGCTGAGCCCAGTGCTCTGGAAAAAGGTGCGTACCGGACTCAGCGCCGGGCGCGTGCAGTCCGTGGGCGTCAAACTGATCGTGGAGCGCGAGCGCGAAATTCGCGACTTTACAGCAATAAGCACCTACAAAGTAGTTGCGATATTTACCGTTGACGGACAAGAACTCAAGGCCGAGCTCGCCACCAAATTCTCAGATAAAGATAGTGCACGCGCTTTCTTACAGGCGGTCGTCGGTGCAATATTTGCTGTAACGACTATTAGCGAAAAACCAGGCAGCCGCAATCCCGGCGCACCGTTTACCACGAGCACTTTGCAGCAGGAAGCCTCGCGCCGCCTGGGCTACAGCATCAAGCAGACAATGACACTAGCGCAGCGTCTGTACGAAAACGGTCACATCACCTACATGCGTACCGACAGCACAACCTTGTCCAGCCTAGCCATTGACACCGCCGAAACGTTTATCAAAAAAGAATATGGCGAACGATATCACACGCGGCGACAGTTTAAAACCAAGAATGAATCGGCGCAGGAAGCCCACGAAGCCATCCGGCCGACCGACTTCGCCCGTGTAAGTGCCGGGGATGACGGCCAGCAAGAAAAGCTCTATCAGCTAATCTGGCAGCGAGCTCTGGCAAGCCAGATGTCACCGGCACAGACCGAAAAAACTGAGATCACTATCGGCGTCTCGACGCGTGAGGAAGTGTTTATCGCCAAGGGCGAGGTGCTAAAATTTGACGGTTTCATGAAAGTATACGGTGGTGGCAAGGACGACACACTACTGCCTGGCGTCTCAGAAGGACAAGAGCTGCCGCTAGACAGCATGACCGCAACCGAGACATTCAGCCGCGGCCCCGCACGCTTCAGTGAAGCAACGCTTGTTAAACGGTTGGAAGAATTGGGGATCGGGCGGCCAAGCACCTATGCCTCAACCATCTCAACTATCCAAACGCGCGGCTACATCGAAAAGACCGACCTGGAAGGTACCGAGCGCAAAGTGCAAAGTCTCTCGTTGGAAAATGGTTCGATTAGCGAAAAAGAAGTTACCGAGATTACCGGCGCAGATCGTAACAAGCTTCTCCCGACTGCGGTCGCCGAAGTGACAACTGATTTCTTAGAGAAATACTTCCCGAGCATCGTGGACTACGACTTTACCGCGACTGTGGAAAACGACTTCGACCAGATTGCTGCCGGCAAGGAAGGCTGGGTGCAAATGATTCGCGCCTTTTACGGACCATTTCACGGGCTAGTTGAGAAATCGGCCGACGCAACACGCGCAGAGGTATCACAAGCCCGGCTCTTGGGTGTTGACCCCAAGACCAAGAAGCCCGTACTTGCACGATTTGGCCGCTACGGCCCGATGCTGCAACGGGGAGAGGTAGAAGACGAGGAAAAGCCCGCTTTTGCGCCGCTACCCGCCGGCACTACAATGGACACCGTCACCTTAGAGCAAGCACTTACCATGTTTGAGCTGCCGCGTACGGTTGGCACCACCCTCGATGGCCAAGAGATGAAAAGTAACATTGGACGGTTTGGACCATACGTGCAAGTGGGCAAGACCTTCGTGAGCATCAAGCCACTCGACCCATTCACGATTACCGAAGCTGAGGCTCGCGAATTGTACGCCGCCAAGCTGGAAAAAGACGCCAATAAATACATCAATGAGTTCCCAAGCGGCATCAAAGTGGTTAATGGCCCATACGGACCATACGTCACGGACGGCAAAAAGAATGCCAAGATAGCCAAAGACGTCGAGCCAGCCAAACTCACCGAAGCCGAATGCAAAAAGCTACTGGCTGAGGCGCCCGCGCGCAAGAAGTTTGTGCGGCGTCGCAAGAAGGCATAGCCACCCTAACAGAGCGCTGCAAGAACGCTTATCAGTGCTGCTGCAGCCTGGATATGCACCTTTGCAGCCAACGAGTACTGAAAATTGCCCGTACGCCAGGGTCGCGGGGGTAGTAGCATTGATCTTACCCAGATGATCTGCGCCAGCGCCAGCTGCATAGCGAGTATGATTCTCGGTTTTTGTTTGAGCGCTGCTTTTTTTGGCATACGGCATGACTAGACTAGCACAAGTATACAACAGGGGAGAATACGGCTAGAGTGACACGTACCCGTTGGCCCACATGATTCTCTCCGAATGCTTATGCAGCCTGACATTTTCAAGCAATAAGTTGTCCACAGTGCAAGTTATGGCGTGGTGATCTCCCTACAACATATTTTGGCTTTACGCGCAGATTTCGTGCTACAATATTTTTGTATGGTGAAAGCGTTTGACTTTTAATGGCATACGTTTTATAATTGTAGCTAACAATCCGATTAACAGATAGGGAACTATGATGGCAGACGCCAAAACTACCCCCGCCCGTCTCAATACTGAGGCAATTGTCCAAGGAATTCTGAAAAGTTTAGAACGCGACCGTGAACGCGAAATTATTTCGCGTCGTTTTGGGCTGTTCGACCGAAAAGAGACCTTGGAACAAATTGGCGAACTACTCGGCATTACTCGCGAGCGGGTACGCCAATTGGAGAAGTCGGTGGTGGCACGACTTAAGGCAACGACTGCTCAAGGGGATTTGAGTGGCATGCGCGACGTTGAAGCAACTTTGACCACACAACTCCACGCAATGGGCGAAGCAGCGCGCGTAAGCGACCTGAGTGCCGCTCTATCAGAAGAAAACACACGCACCGAACAGTCACGCATCGCGTTCTTGGCCTCACTCTGCCCAAGCCTAGCGGTGATTGAAGACAATGACCATTTCTTCTACGGCGTTGGCGTTCGCGAGGTGCGGGACGAAAAAGCGATGAAATCAGCCATTGCCCATGTGCTTGACTCTGTCAAAAAGATTGGCAAACCCACAAGCATTGACGAAATCGCAAATGCCGCAGGCATTCCCAGTGTTGCGCAAGCTCGCGCACTGGCCAGCATTTCCAAAGATCTCGCCACGCTCAATGACCGCTGGGGCTTAGTAAAATGGCCGATGGTCAACCCTAAAAATATCCGCGACAAAATCTACGTTATTCTATACGAAAACGGCAAACACATGCATTTTAACGAGATCTCTGAGGCGATTAAGTCGTCTGACTTCAAACGCAAAGACGTGACCGTGCAGGCTATTCACAACGAATTGATTAAAGATAAGCGCTTCGTACTTATCGGTCGTGGTATTTATGCTCTCAAGGAGTGGGGTTATGCCAAAGGCACCGTCGCCGACATTATTAGCGCCGTTCTGCGCGAGGCTGGCGAGCCGTTGCACCGCGATGAGATCGTTGCACGGGTACTTAAAAGCCGTTTTGTAAAAGAAACGACTATCTTGCTCAACCTACAAGGAAAAGCGCAATTTAAGCGCGTTGCAAAGGCCACATACACGCTCGAAGAAGTGTAGGGCGGGGGCCCGCGGCGCGGTTTCTTAGGAACTTGGGCGGTCAGAAGGGATCATGGCGGTCCATTCGCAAGCGCGCCTTCTTGTTGTCTAACGCGCACGGTTACAAATGGATGTTCGCATTCAACCTATAAGCCAGTAAACAAAATACGAACACAGAGAATAGCCGGAGCGCTGGCTCTAAAAGTGTCTCTGTGATTAGATTTAGCGGATTCTTTTACTTACATAAGGCAGGTGACTAGAAATGGTTCGTTGTAGGTAGCGCGGAAGGAAAAATAGGAACGCGCAGAGCCACAATGAACGATGTATATCTCAGCGAATGAAAGAGAGATATATCATGTCGTACAATGTATATTTTGCGACTCTAATACAGCTCCAAAAGACGATTACTAATACCTCTATTGCGGGGGAGTTAGATGCTGTATTGCGTCTTTTTCTTTTTGCGCATGGGTACACGTACACGTACACGTACACGTACACGTACACGTACACGTACATCTAAGTATAAGCGTGCTCAGCGACTTGCAAGCCGCCGCCCCGCGCCCATAAATAACAGCGCTTCTGCTGTGGTGAGTCTGTAGTGTTTCACGGACACGCCACAACGCTACGACACTACCACCAGTGTTGTGAGAAGCGCAAACATTTGACTTTTCCACAGTTTCGTCGTGAAATAGTTTGCTTTTCTGTCATTTCATGACCTTTATATGTCCCCTCTGCCCTATGCCTATACACCCACTATTTGACTTTTGGTTACTACGATATGAAAATATGTTTTTTGAAGTAACGATTAGGTTCATTACAAAGTATCGAACAAAAAACGAACTACTAGGGTAGAGCGGGTCATCGGGGGGTGTTTATCGTACTTCTCGGGCGTAGTTCTTTATGGCTAAGGACCACACGGACGAGACGCCGCATAGCATGTGTTGGCCGTCCATGCGGTTTTCCTCTCCCCTGTTTCTTTCGGGCGGAGCCAAAACCCCTTTGCCACCAACGACGTGCTAACTACTTTCTACACTGCTCTCCACTCTATACCTTACCCCTAGAGCGCTCAACTAATTTCCCTAGCGCGAGAAATAAAAGAAGCGGCAAGATGCTCCCCGCTCGTTGGCGCCCGCTGCAGGCCCGAGCTACGCCTACTTGTAATAAGCGCGGCCCGCCACCCGGACATCCACGTAGGTGGCAGGATTTTGATTGTGCGTAGCGAGGTACTGACGCACAGCCAAGAAGGTGCCCGCTTCCTGGCGCGCATCGTTGGCGGCCAGGTTACACTTTATAAAATAGGGTGCACCACTGATGCGCACATCGAGTTCGCTAGAGTTAGCCGGTAGGGTCAGCGAGGTAATGACTACGCCTTTTGCTCTGAATTGCACAGCAATCTGGCCGGTAAACGCCACGTCAGCAGCCGGGAGCGCCGTCTGACCAACGCTTACTTTGATGCCGCTCTGATCGGCAACCGTAGGAAGCTGTAGACCTGACAGATTTGCAACTTGTGACGCGTCCATTAGAGCGCGGCCGGAGGCGTCGAGCACAAAACTGCCGCTGGACTGTGTTTGCAATACAAGTTTGGGTGTCGCAGGTTGGAGGTATACGACCGGCTGACTTCCCAACACCGGCAATGACATTGAAACGGCCGTTAACTCGGGAAATCTCTGTAGCAAGCTGGCGCTGATATGTGCGGTGTCGATGGTAATCTTGTTGCGGTTGAGCACCGACCCTGCAAGCAGCTGGTGCGTCTCCGCTGCGTACACGCTACTACTGCGCAAAAAGATGCGACTCGACGAGTCATTGCCGCTCATTGTAACAACCTTTGGTGTTGCGCCAAGCACCATGTCCAGCGCCAAAAATAGGACTACCGCCAGTGACACGCCCACCAGGCGCGCGTTCCGCCAGAACGAAACCCGTTGCCTGCGACGTACCGCGAGGGCTGCGGTGTCGGCCTTGGCAATATCGCGCTCATCGCTCCGTTCGTCTACTCGCGCGGAACGCACGGAGTGATACGAAAATACCTGCTGACGTGGTTGAGAGACAGCAGTTATCGGTCGGCGCCGCTCAGGTTGAGGTGGTGGTTTTTTATGAAACATTTTTGTTGTCTACTGTCTTTTTAGGTCTTTGCACTTAGGAGTGCCTGCTCCAAGCTGTTTGCGTTGTAACGTGCCGTGGGCTTTTGGCTTGCAGTCCTTGTTATTCCGCTCCATCTAATAATATCATCGCCAAGCGTTTTGCGGCATCCGGTGCAGCAAACGTAGCCAATTTTGCACCCAAAGCTTCTGCTTTTTCGGGATGGTCGAATAGCTCGGTAAGGGGTGCGAGCAGCGCCCGCGGATCACGTTTGAGCAATGCGTCATCGGCGATCTTTATTGCCTTACTATCCGCGAGCACTTTAGCATTTTTGAGTTGATGCCCGCCAGCCAGAAAGGGGCTTGGCACAACCACGCATGCCTTGCCTTGGGCCGCAAACTCAGCCATACTCGTGCCACCCGCTCGTGTCAAAATTACATCAGAAGCAGCACTGTATTCGTGCAAATTAGAAACAAACCCTTTAACGATCACGCGCTTGAAATTAGCAGCCGAAAGTTCATCGCGATAGCGGCGGCGCAGCGCAGATTCCAAAGCCCGACCTGCAATATGTACAATCGCCAGGTCAGGATAGCGCCCTAGTAACTCCGGCGCACAGACCGCCAATGCGTCATTCAGCGTTGCCGCCCCATTGCCCCCACCCGTCATACACAACACCTTGCCATATGCCTCTAAGCCCAGTAGTTTCCGCACTGCTACGATATCCTCAGGTGTATTCAATCGAAATTGGTGGGAAATAGGCACGCCGACTGTCTCGGTTTTGGCCGCTGGATAGAAGGCCGCATAAACTCCCCTGGGCAAAGCAACCGTATGCAACCGAGCCCATGGTGCCACGATCCGGTTGGCGAGACCTGGCAAAGCATCGGAATCATGTGTTATGTACGGAATGCGCCGCAATGCCGCACTTAACCCCACCGGCACGCCGACAAAACCGCCCTTAATAAACACCACATCGGGCTTCAACCGACGCAGCAACCAAAAACTCTGCCACAACCCCACCATGACCCATACTACGTCGCGTGCGTTTTTGAGAAGCGTAGGCACGTCCAGGAGCTGTTTAAGGCCCTCGCCGTGGTATCGGCGCAACTTCCCTGCCCGCACCGTGTACGCGGCGTCTATATCGGGATGCTCGGCAGGAATGTCGCCGAGCGCATCACCCCTTTGGCCGATATATACTATCTCAGTTTTGGGCCGCAGCTTTTTGATTTCGTGTGCCACGGCCAAAATCGGTGTGATATGGCCACCGCTACCGCCGCCCGTTACGACTATCCGCATATCCGCCTCCGTTATTCCCTGCCCCTGTTACATACTTAGTATAGCGTGAGATCTGAAACACCAGCCCCAATGCAGCGAGAGTTAGCAGCACACTACTGCCGCCGTAGCTTATTAGTGGCAAGGTGATGCCTTTGAGTGGCAGGAGCCCAATCATTGCGCCGATATTCACGAACGCCTGCGTTGCCAGCCACACCAAAATTCCAGCCGCCACCAACCGGCTAAAGTTGTCTGGCGCCCGGTCCACAATACGTTTGAGGCGCGCAAAAAAGGCCACGAATAGCGCAAGTAAAATCGTCACCCCTACAAAACCAAATTTCTCTGCATAAATCGCAAAAATAGCATCATTCTCTGCCTCAGGTAAGTAGCCGTAGGCCTGCACACTGCGGCCCAGGCCCAGACCCACCGGGCCACCAGAGCCCACGGCGATCAATGCCTGGCACGCCTGCCAGCCTGTTGTCAAACAGTTGGCTTCTGGATGCAAAAAGGTCAGCAAGCGCTCGCGCCGGTACGGAATCGCCGACACCGCCAGAACCGTTCCTAGCACGATAATCCCGGCAATTAGCATCAGGCGCTTCATGGGCAGCCCCGCCATAAATGCCATACCGCCCATCATCGTAACGATGACCCCGGTCGATCCCAAGTCACTCTGCACGCCAGCCACCACCAGGCCCACGGCCAGGACGACAAAGACAATTGGCTTGAGCGTTTTCTGCGTATCGGCAATCGTACCGTCACGCACTCGCCGGGCCAAAAAGTCCGCAAGCCATATCAAAAGCGCCAATTTCAGCAGTTCCACCGACTGGAATGACAAACTCCCCAGCCGGATCCAACGGTGTGCGGGATAGTTGGCGCTCACCGGCAATACCAGCGCTATCAGAGTTGCCAAACCTGCAATTACCAGCAACGTTGGGTACAATTGCCGCCACACTCGAAACGGAATCTTTGCTGCCGCCACAAACATCACAAGCCCCAAAGCGATCGCCATTAGCTGCCGTCCGACAAAATAGTTCTGCCCCACATGTTTGCCCACGGCAAGTGCCGGGCTAATGGCATAAATGACGGTGATACCGATAGCCAGAAGAGCTACCGTTAGTATCATGAGCATATAGTCCGGCCGATGCCGTCGGATGGGCGCAGTGCCCTGCTCCGCTGCAGATGGCCGTTGCAATCCCGCTGTTTGCAGGCTCCGGCGGGCAGTTGCCCCGCGCACCGCCGCAGCACTATAGCCCATGAGCCGTACGCTCCTGATTCATCACGTCCACGCGAGTGCGAATACTAGTCATTTTGTGTTTCCTTTGTGTGCTCCAAGTATAGCATTCCGATACATATTACGTCTTTGGTGATGCATAGCCGCCATTAATCAACATATGTGCGAGCCCGGCAAAGATTGGTTGCGCCGCCGCCGTACCAGCATATTGATAGCCTGGCAGCTGCGGCTGCATCACAAATACCACGATCACATACTGCACGTTATTGCCGCCCACAAACCCCACATATGTTCCGTTGAAACTCGTTTTAGAATATCCACCACCAGGCTGGGCAATCTGCGCCGTACCGGTCTTGCCGCCCACTATATAATCTGGGCTAAAGCGCAGATTGGACGCATTTAAGGCGTGCTGCTTTACTACATACTCCATGAGCGATTCAAGTTCCGGCGCCACCTTCGGCGCCACAACGTTCTTCACCACCGCCTTCGGCGCGTTTACTGCCACCTTACCATTCGGCGCGATCGTCTGGTCCACCAAATGCGGCTGATAATAGGTGCCCCCGTTGAGCACACTGGCCACCGCACCAGCCATTTGCAGCGGTGTTGCGGTCATCGCCTGGCCAAATGCACTGTTGGCATATGTCAGGTCAATTCCCGCGCCATTATCGTTTGGCTTTTGGATCAGCCCGGAGGCTTCATATCCCTGTTCAATTCCCGTCTTTTTGCCAAGCTGGTAATGATTGACCATGTAATCGTACCAGGCGTCACGTCCCTTTTGGTCGATCTTGTTGGCCGCGGCGCTGCCACCCATTTGCATCAGGATCCAGGTCGCACCAGTGTTCAGCGATAAGTTCAAAATGGTTGCGAGGTTCTGCTGCCCTGGCCCGCCATCCTGCTCAATGTTGGTGATTTTGTATCCGTCCACCGTCCATGATGCCGGGTCATAGTACGACGTATTTTGCTGAATCACTCCTTGGTCTAAGCCCGCCGACACGGTCAACGTTTTCATAATTGACCCCACCTCAATCGGCGTCGCGACCGCAGCGTTCTTAAACAAGTTAGAATCAGTAACGCTGCCATAATTGGACGGATCATATGCGGGGTAGTTCGCCATCGCCTTGATTGCCCCGGTGTTTGGATCGATGATGACCGCGCTGCCAGACGGCGCCTTTACATTTTGGACACCGGCCGCCAAAATCTCCTCTGTCTGCTCCTGGATGCCCGTATCGATCGTCAAAACGACATTGCTGCCATTCACCGGTGGTGTTAGCGTGTTGCCTGTGTCCGCCGCCAGCGGCACGCCATTAATATCCGTCACAGCCTTGAGTTGCCCCGGCGTGCCCGCCAGCGTGCCTTCCAGCGCCTGTTCAATCCCGTACCGGCCAGTACTGCTGTTGTCTACAAACCCCAGCAACTGGCTGGCGAGCGCTCCATCCGGATAAGTGCGGTAATCTTGCGCTTGCGCCCCCAATCCTGGATATTTTGGCTTGAGAAGCGTCAGCTTGTTCGCCTCCGAAACCTTATGCGCAATAACTACATATCGTGAGTTGGGCGTTCTGAGTTGTTGCGCATACGTCGCACTATTACCACCCAGCACGCTCGCCAAGGTATCCGCCACGTGGTCCACATTCTTGATCAGCGCCGGGTCGGCGTATACCGTATACAGCGTCTGATTGAGCACAATCGGCACGATAGAATTGCCCTGATGCGCCTCAATCAGACCGCGTGCGGCTGGAATCTGGTAATGCGTCAGCTGGTCGCTCAGGGCAACCTTGTGGTAGTAGTCCGCCCGTATCACCTGCAAATAAAAGAGCCGGGTCATAAAAATACCCACAACGAGCATCAGCACGCCGAACAAAATGCGCGATCGTGCCAGCGCCTTCCGCGCCACATCGCTAGAAACAGTAGGTTGCATAAGCGTTATTATATACTAGTCAGTCACCGTGCCGGCAGGAGTTGTTGCGGTCAGTGCCTGTGCCTCGGGACTGTTGGAAATACGCTGCACCGACTCCAGGCGTGCCGAAGCAACTTGCAGCTGGCTGTTCTGCTGCTGCAAACTGGATTGTTGCTTTTGTAAGCTATTAATCTGGTAGCCATATGCATTTGTCTTTGTTACCTGCACCAAATACAGCATGCCAAGTAAGCACGCCAGCACAATAAGAATAACGGTGTTGCTTACCGGACCGAGTGTTCGTTCACGCGTGCGAAACGTCACAGCGTTTTGATTGCGGCCGGCGTAAGCTTGCTGGCGACCCATAGCGAGAGAACTTGAGTATGTCATAATAATTTTCTGTTTTTGTATTTGTTTTTATGTTGGTGCGGGGCGGTTATTTTACGAGCTTTTGTGGCCGAGTGGCCAACCAATTACTCGGTTGGCCACATTTTTGGCCATGCATTCTAAGAATGCGGGGTGACACGCCGATTAAACGACGTGTACCTCGATTTTCTTAGCGCGGGACTGGTCGACTACTTTGATTTTCATGTAGCTATGTCCCTTTCTTTTGTTTTTATTTTTTCACTGCGGCGCGAAGCTTTGCGCTCCGTGCTCGCGGATTGAAAACAATTTCCTGTGCGTCGCCGGTAATGGGCTTTTTGGTAAGTAGCCGTAGCGGTGCATCATATCGTTCACCACTGGCCTCGGCAAATGCTTGTTTGACCAAGCGATCTTCCAGGCTGTGAAAACTAATGACCCCAATACGACCGCCGTGTGCCAGCAAATCGTCCATCCACAATGGCAAACTGTGCCTCAAAAGCTCCAGTTCGTCGTTGACTGCAATGCGTAACCCCTGAAAGGTACGCGTTGCCGGATGCACTTTACTGTAGCCCGGCCAAGCCTTGGCGACGATGACGGCAAGTTGACTCGTGGTTGCAAACGGTCGATGTTGTACGATCAGACGCGCAATCTGCCGCGCTTTTGGCTCCTCGCCATAACGCTTCAGCACATCCGCCAGATCCGCCTCAGCATAGCCATTCACTATGTCTGCAGCCGTCAGCGTTTGCGTGCGGTCCATGCGCATATCGAGCGGCCCATCCTGTTGGATGGAAAAGCCACGACTCGCCTCGTTAAGGTGCGGTGATGATACGCCAAGATCGGCCAAGATCATGTCGAACGTGCGTTTCTCGCGCTGCAAGCCCTGGCTCGCCGACAAAAAGTCAGCCTGCCGTAGCTGCAAGTCCGTTCCCGCAAACCGTTGCTCAAGATGCACTATTGCCGCCTGATCCCGGTCCACGAGCACGCTGCCCGCAAAATTGCCCGTTCGCTCCAGCACTGCCGATGCATGGCCACCGTATCCGCCCGTTAAATCCAGGTACGTTTCCCCTGGTTGTGGGTTGAGATACTGCAGCACTTGCTCCAACAAGACTGGAATGTGCACGGTTTGGTCGTTTTGGTTTTGTATCGTCACTTATATTGTTTGTACCATAAAACACTCGTTTCGTCATCTCTCGGATTGCTGAGACTTTTAACTTCCTCGGCACTGTCCTTGGGCTCCAAAACTGCTTGAATAGCAGATTTGTCGTGCGGATGTGCCTCGGAGAATTTAAAGTCTCACCAGACTCGATTAAGCGTTACTCAGTTCTATAATACTTTTTGGTGTTTTTGTTTTTGCAAAATCACCTATTCAGCAGCCAACTGTTTGTTTTTGTTGTAGTTTTTGTTTTTGTGTTGACCGTTTGTCCGTATGTAAAGAAGGTGTAATTGGATTTGAAAAATCCTAAAACTTCTTACTGGCAAACGATCTTTTGAGAGACTTATGTGTGAGGTGGAGTTTTGGGAGGTGTTCCAAAAAAGGTGCAATGGGTTTTAAGTGGTGCCATCGATCACTTGTTGACTGCCAAATAGCTGACTTCGAGTCGTTTTGTATGCTATTTTCCTGATTGTTAAGGTGCTTCACTTCGGCCGCAGCGTTTATACGGTATTGGCCATAATCCGCCAATATCGCCCTGCGCGCACTGCCATAACGTCCTTGTCGATGCCTGCGAAATCCAGCAGATGCTGCTCAAGCGTTATACGCCCTTGCTTCTCATCCAGCGGACCTTCAACCTTCCCCATGCGAAACTGGACGTTCAGATCAGCCGTTTTTTCGTCCAAGATGTTCCCTTGGAGCTGCGGCTCAACCTGTTCATCCCACACGCTTTTTGGATACAGGTGCAGGTACGTTTGGCCCTTGAAACCACGCGTTACCACTACCCCGCTCGCGAACTCGGCTCGAAGCTCAGCCGGTATGGTTAACCGCCGCTTGTCGTCAAGCTTGCGCTGAAAGTAGTCTACTGTGGCCATCGTTATGGTTTTTGAAGTTAATTTGCAGTGGTTTTTATTTTTGATGCGTAGCTCTTTTGTGTGTGGCGAGCTACCCACGTTTACCCACTGAAATGATCATACTACCCACACTTACCCACTGACAAGCATATTTTTCACAAAACAGTGGTTTTTCCTACACCACTTATCCACAGATTTATAAGTGGACGACAACTTATCCACAACATCTAGCGCCTGTCATGATGCCTTAAACACCACCACGCTGTTGCTACATAATTGTACACAGGGCAATTAGATTAAGTAGACCGCAGCACGGGTTCGCCAAAACTAGGCTCGATTGCTTCTCGCAGCTCCTGCGTTCTCTCTGCGCTAAACTCTGTCCGCGCGAGTATCCAACGCAGTCTAGCAAGGGCGACCGCCCAGGATGCTGTATCATCTTCGTCGATCGGCCCTTCCGAGAACTGCGGTTTCTCATAAACACTCCAGGACTCCCTTTCATCTGGCACTGGCTCAATCCCCATACCTCCTTCAATGGTAATAAACTGCTGCATGGGTTGATCGGGAAGAGAAATATTGCCTATGTGGACTGCGCGAGTGTCACCTTCCCCAAGTGAAACATATCCTCCCATAATTGCCAGTGTCTTGTCATCGCCAAAGAGAGTGGTCGCCACATCTCCTTCACCTAGGCCCGCCCGAAGCATTCCTTCTATCTCTTGATACAATAATGCATATTCTAATTCGGGGTTGAGATACGAAAGGTTCGGACCGCTATCGTTATGATTCATTTCAATGCCTCCAGGACTTACTTGCTATACCCGCCCAACATCAGCTGCCACTCATCGTGAAATTGCGGTTTTGGAAACCAAAATCCGGTGAGCGCACCGGTTCGTTTTCGCGCATGTACGCACCCAGGACCCCGAAGCCTTGAATATACGCCTGGCGCATGGATGCAAGTGTACGCGCGTCCAGGTGTACCATGCCAAAAATGAGCAAGCTCATTACCGACATCATGAGGCCAGGATGACGCAAAAAGCGTTCCAGCGTATGGATTTCATCTTTTGTTTTGCTATTTTTTATTTTCATGATGAATATATAAACATTAGCACTAAATTGCGCTACTGTCAATTAAGTAACACGACAACGACTACTGGTCCGGATCGCAGCTTCTCTCTCGACCCATCACATGCTACACTCGATGCCATGCCTAAATTACGGCGAATGAAGACACTACCTCTCAGCGAGCGCCCCAGGGAAAAGATGCAGAAGCTCGGCGCAAGCGGGCTGTCTGACTTTGAGCTGATCGAAGGATTAGTGGGGACCGGTGCTGCTGGCATTACGGTAGGCCAGGTGTCGCGCAGCATTTTACGCTTGCTGCATAAGCATGGCGGAAGCATTACCTACGAGCAACTGGTGGACACAAAAGGGGTCGGCGAAGCCACAGCCATCAAAGTGTTATCCGCACTTGAGATTACGCGCCGCTATGTGGTGCGTGATGCGCTGCCCCTCCAGTCACAGCAAGACTTTCTCGCGCGCCTCAGCGATATGCGCACTTTACAGCAAGAGAACTTTGTATGCTTAAGTCTGGATGGTGGACAGCGACTGATTGCCCGCCGGACGATCACCATCGGATTGCTCGACAGCGTGCAAGCACACCCGCGTGAAGTGTTTGCTGACGCCATCGCCGACCGAGCTGCCAGCATTGTCATTGCCCATAACCATCCCTCGGGTGACCCTCAGCCAAGTCAGCGTGATATCACCTGCACGCAACAGCTTGCGGCCGCCGGACAATTGCTCGGCATTGCACTGCGCGACCATCTCATTCTTACCAAGACTGAGCATTTTAGCTTTGCGCAGCACCATTTGTTTTAGGACCTTGACGTCCATAATTATCTCCCCGGGCACTTGCGGGTCGCCTTTTGTGCTCTAAAGTAGCACAAAAGGTGCTTCCGAGGTGCCCTCAGGAGGATAATTATGGACGTCGAGCTTACGGTACTTTGCAAAAACACGACAAGTGTTGTCAAAAGTATTCCCTTCGAGGCAACCTGTGGTATGATGTGCCCGTCCAAAGCAAAACGGAGGGTGAGACGAATGCAAAAATGCTACTTTGAACTGAGAACGCAAGCGGCGCGCGGTACCGACAGCATGGCTGCTGATATGATGCGACACTTACATACACGGCAGTATCTCGGGAAAACGCTCGTCATAAGTGATGATCCATTTGCCATATTGAGTATTGCCCGTAAGCAGTGGCTGCGCGTGGCGCGGGCTATCCAGAAACAGCGCGCGAGCACGCTTAATGCCGATAAAATCCTCAAGTATACGCACACTATTACCCATATGCAGCATATGCGGTTTACACTCAAGCAACCAGAGGAATTTCCAGCCGGTGACGTCTTCTTCTTGCATCCCCGTCACTTACTGCACCTGCCGGCACAGTGCTTTACCATCTATACCGACGTGGCGTTCTCGTCTGCAACTGCGGAGGTTTTACTTACACAATTGCCCGCTGAAGCGCTCATCGTTGACTATAATCACACGACGTCATGGGCTAAGATGGGATTGCAGCCCAAAAGCACGCTGGAAGCCGCAGTTACAACTGCCTGGGAGCAGGCACTGCATTTTTTGGCTGACCACGACATTGTGGTACAGGACTTGCAGCAAGGCGCCATCCAAAACATCCACGCTATGGATGAGGCGCTCGATGTGCTGCTCGGTACGAGCCATGCGTTTATGCAAGTGGCCAACGCTTTTCAGCGGGCGCTTGAGCTGGGCCGGCCGCTGCGACTCACCAAAGACATACGTCAGCAATATGACACCCTGACACTGCTCGCGCATCGGGTGCAGGCGCTCAGCCCCGGTGCGTTCACCCAGCAATTCCTAGAAGTGTACAACGAGGACGATTCATTCTTTTTGTTCGAGTCTGCCTCGGAACTCCTGGCAACGAACTTGCTAGCCAAAACTATTGCCCACCACCAGCGTGCCGGACGTCATAACTTGGCACAGGCGTTATTGCGGGCTGCAAGGCCCGCATACCGTTCGCCTTATTCGCCGCTGTTAACCTGAGGCACAACGACAGGTTGTTCGGGCGCAAAAACTTGAGCTTGATCAGCCTGTTGCTGAGCAGCCTGCCAGTCTGCAACAAGCACATCATAAGTTTGTTGGGGCGTTAAGCAGTTGTTTGGATTCTCTGACCAATCTTGCGTAGGCTCCACTACCCAGACTCCACGAAGCCAGCCGCCAAAGGTTCGCGCAACCTTGCGTCGCCGACTGTTTAATGTTGGATCCGTAGCCCCGGCATCAATGGATTCATTGCTCTTTCGTATCATACTGTTTCCCCTTCTTCGGCTATTTTATCACTACTTGCTCACCAAAATGCTTCTCCAGGCGTTTGCGGATGGAACCCGGGTGGCGGCCAAACTGTGTGGTCAGGTCGGCCAGCGATGCCTTTGTCTGAAAAAGTTCTTGTAATTTTGTATCATCGGCCTTACTCCAGGGCAAGTAGGCGTTCGGATAGGTTTCGCGCATTTTGGCCAGCTTTTCGGTCCATGCGGGGTTGCCAGTCACTTTCTTTGGCCTGGATGTCGGTTCTTTGGCGCGCTTTTTGGCTTTTTCTTTGAGATGTGCAAATCGTTCGGCGTCGTGTTGGGAAGTAACGCGGAGATCGGCGTCGATAGCCAGCGCCTCATCGCTCATTTTCAAAGCCATACGGTTGATGCCAATCAGGCTCAAACTCTCCAAACGGCGCACCCGGCTGAGTGCCACGTAGCCCATGCCCTCCACAAATGCGCGGCGCAGGTCGATCTTGGCTGCGTCCAGCGTCATTCCTTGGCTTTTGTGTACCGTAATCGCCCAAGCCAGTCGCAAAGGCAGCTGGTTGAGCCCTGCGCGCTTGTGGTCACCATCACGCAACTCCCAGGTGTCCGGCAATACCGAAATCTGTCGCCCATCTTTGAGTTCCACGATTGGATAATCGCTGAGGGGCTCAAAACCCACCACCGTGCCCAGACTGCCATTCACATACCGCCTCTCGGGACTGTTTTTGATAAACATCACGAGCGCCCCTGGCTTGAGAACGAGATCTTGCGGCGCCAAACATGAACGCATCAGACTTTCGACATAATTGGCCGCGCCGGTAGTCGTCATTTCGTAATGGTGCTCTTCGCCGTCAATAGCCGCCAGCCGCCGCTCATTGATAGTGTCCACGTCAACGTTCACCGTGTGCAGTTCGGTTACTTCCTGTCCGTCTTGCAGTTCAGCGCCCACGCGGGCTAAGAGCGCTTCAGCGTGCTTGCGGCGAATATCTCCAGCACGCAGGGCGTTCAAAATGCCCAAAAAGGTATCATCGTCTTGGCGGTGTTGTTCGTTGAGATAGCAAATTACCGGGCTCAGGTCAGTCCAAACAGCAGCGTGGACGACAAATCCACCGGCACGGCCATCGTTGCGATTGACGGGCGGGAGCTGAAAGAAATCGCCGCACAAAATCAATTGCACACCGCCAAACGGCTTATCCGGCTCGCCACGCACCGCTCGCAACATCGTATCCACCATATCCAAGCGGAAGTCGTGCAGCATAGAAATTTCGTCGATAATTAAAATGTCAGCCTTTTCGATGGCCGTCGTGCGTGTTTTACTGACGTTATCAGCTGCGTGTGGTGGCAGCTCATCTGCAATCCCGATGCCACTCCAGGCGTGGATCGTCGAACCGCCCAAGTGTGATGCAGCCAAGCCTGTCGTCGCCGTCACCGCCACGCTTTTCCCCTGCTCTTTGGCGCGCGTAATAAATGCGCGTAACACATACGTCTTACCCGACCCTGCCGGTCCGGTAAGGAGCACGTTCTCCCCGCTCAGCATAATTTCCAGTGCCAACGCTTGATCCATCTATCTCCCCAAAATCCCCTAAGCTGCATCTTATTTTTACCTACCCTGCCCTGTTTGGCAAGTGCGTGGGCGTAAAAAGAACAGTCGGCTGACGGAGCGGCATTTTGCTTTTTGGATGGAGACCTGGTCATATCTGATGCGCCCACTCATTGGGCACACTTGGCAACTTCCGAATTACACGGGATCGACGGAATTAGGCTTTATCCAGATTTTCTGAGTACTTATCGTATCCTCTGGCAATACAATTTTAATCGTGCGGCGCCAAAGAGGATGCGGCTACCGAGCGCCGACAAGATTGGCGCTTTCATATTTGCGAACCGCCCGACGAAACAGCCAGAGTGAGAAAGCGAGCCACAGAGCCATTACTATCAGCCCCAGAAGCACAAGGCTCCAGTGCAAACCGCGCAGGACGTCAACCTGGACTGCACCCACAAACAAGCCCGGCACCGCGGTAAGCAGGACGGTCCGCAGCGAGCCGGTGAGGACCCCCGTGGGATACATGCTGGTGTCCAGGAATACAAAGCCAAAGTAGCGTGATAACCGCTCGCTATCGAACATATAGAAAGCCAGAAGGTTGGGCAGGAGCACCGTAAAACTCCAAAAAATGACGCTTCCAATCAGCATGAGGGCGAGAAATAAAATAATCGCCGTAGCATTGGCGTGCGCGTGAGCAATATACCATATAGTCAGGCCGAGACCCATCAAAAAATCGCCAATAGTCGAGACATCGACATTACTGCTGGCCAGTTGCGTCAGGAGCGAGCTGGGCCTCGTCAAAAAACTGTCAAACGACCCCTGGTCAACATGCCGCGGTAAGTCCAGGATACCGACACTTAGTAGCATCACCATTCCAAAGACCAGCATATTGATGCCTTGCAAACCGACGAGTTCAGACGCCGACCAACCATTAATCGTACCAAAACGATTAAACAGAAACAGCCAAGCGATAATCAATGCGCTGTTATTGAGCATCATCCCTACGATTTGGATGACGAATGCGGCTCGCAAAGTCGCTGCTGCCCGGAATTGCATGCCAAGCGTCAGGCGATACACACGGATATCATGCCGGATATTCTGGAGCAGCCTAACCACCATTGACCTCAATCTTGCTCATGGCTCGCTGCCACACACGGTCACATAAGAACACTAGGAACGCCGACCACGCTACAGCTGCGAGTACCATTGGGCCCAGCGAGGGCAAAATCTGCGGATTGAACAACTGCGTTGGGGCGGCATATACGCCAAATGGCGAATAGCGTACAAGTATCTGTGTCGCATGGGGTAAGAGCGCAATTGGCACAAACGCACCACCGAACACAAGGGTAAGCTTGTCCAAAATGCGATATACTGGCTGCGCATCTTGCAGCCAAAAGGCCGCCAGACCCACGGTCAAAAACATGGCGCTGGCGACAATCATTGCAAGGAGCGTCAGGAGCACAAATGCAGCGCTATCCAAAAACGTCAAATGCGACATATCCGGCGCACCAACAAAGATCAGGAGCGCAATTGGCAACACAATAAGTTGCGCCAAAAATTCTAAGCCGTTTTTGCCCAGTAGCTCACAAATTTTGTACAGCCGCCAGTCAATGGGCTTGATAACTCCTACTTCAACGACCCCTGTCCTGACCTCACGGTCAACAATCTTGAACACATTTCTGATGCCCAGATTAAGTATGAAAGCAAAGTACGCCGCTATACTCCAAAGCGCGTTGGCATACGGCAGGCTCGTGCGGGCTGCGCTGTGTGCGTAAGCCACTTTGTAGATGGCGGCAATGAGCCCCACGCGAATGACCGACACCGCCACACCAGCGACCAAGCGCCGTGCATTGGCGCTGTCTTCACGCGCTGAAGCGCGAATGATGTCAAGGTAGGTGCGCAACGAGCTACGTCTTGTCAGTTGCCCGACGCCCCGCTCATGCAGCTTGCTGGGCGTCGCCTTCACTGCCGATCCTTTGTATACAGCTCATGGATAATATCTTCCAAAGGTGTGTCCTCGATTGTCATATCGGCTACGGGGATTTGCGCCAGCAGCTCACGTAAAAAGTCATTCAATGCATTTTTCGTCGTATCTACCGTAAATAGCAAGCGGCCATCCTTGCCCTCAGGCTGCACGTCCGCTATTTTGGCGCGCTCTGCCCACTGAGCGGGCGCACTTCGGTCCAACCAGGCAGCAATCGGCACTACCGATACTGCCTTCCGCCGCAAATAGTTCTTTTTGAGGTCGGCAGTTTGAGCGTCCAGCACGATCTGTCCGTGATTGACGATCATGGTGCGTGTGCAGACTTCTTCAATGTCGCCCACGTCGTGACTGGTTAGGAACACGGTCGTTCCCTGCTCGCGGTTGACCGTTTTAATGACCTCGCGCAGCGCTCGCTTGGCCACAATGTCTAATCCAATCGTCGGTTCGTCCAAGAAAATAATCTCCGGATTGTAAATGAGTGCGTTGGCCACTTCGGCCCGCATCCGCTGGCCCAGACTCAGCTTGCGCACGGGCTGCGTTACGAATTCACCCAGATCAAATTGCCCGATGAGTTTTTCGACACGCTTCGCCGCCTCGGCCCGCTGCACGCGGTACATGCTGGCCGTCAGACGAAAGCTCTCGGTCAGCGGCAAGTTAAAAATCAGTTGCGAGCGCTGCCCAAAGACAGTGCCAATTTTCATGGCCAATTCACGCCGCTGCTCTAGCGGGCGCATGCCAAGCACCTGCACCGTGCCTGTAGTGGGCTGCAAGATGCCCGTCAGCATCTTAATGGTCGTAGATTTGCCCGCGCCGTTCGGCCCAATAAACGCCAATGATTCGCCGCGCGGCACGTCAAAACTAACGCCATCCACTGCTCGCACCGCTGTTGTCTCAGGATATAAAAAGCCGCGCACACCTTTGTGCGTCTTAAATTCAAACGTTTTTGAAACCTTTGAGACAACAATTGCTTTATCGGAACTACTCATGTCGATTATTTTACCACAGTATTACATCTGTTAAAAGTATTGTCTGCGATGCAAACCAAACGCTCAGCAACTCTAAGCCATCCTATTATTTTGCCTTGTGACGGTCGTGGTAGGCAAGCTTGCGGCGTTGCTGATCAAGCCGTACGATATATTCTTCATACCGATTATAGAGGCTGGAATATTGCCCGCTTGGTGCTAGTAAGTGCAGCAGCCGGCCCTTTTGCTCCAAGTACTCAATCAAACAGTAAAAATCGCCGTCCCCCGACACTATGACGGCCTTGTCATAGTTGCTCAGCTCTTTCATGGCCCAAAGCACGAGTTCGGCGTCAATATTCCCCTTGACTGGCTTTTTCTCTTCTTGCTCGTTAGGTCCAGTAGGTTTTTCGTCTGATCCGGATCCGCTCGGCTCGGCCATTTCCGGACGTGGTTTGGTCATGTCAAACGTCGGCTTCAGCACTACGGCAAATCCTAACTCGTGCATATGCTCATAGAGCTGCTCAAACTCTGGGATGTAGCCAATAAACATATATGCCTTGGTCACGCCGTACTCTTCGGTCAAAAAATTCCGGAATTTGCGCCAGTCCATTTTCCAACCCAGCCGTTGCACGCCAACGTTCAGGTTTTGACTGTCGATAAAGGCGTACACACGAGGTGTTCCTTCTGAATTTATAGCATTCATAGCAACATCATAGCAAAAGCACACCAGCTTCCCAACTCGGCCGTCATATCGATACATCAGATGCTAAAGATTCTTAGGTAGTGAGCAGAATACTTCGCCCCGCTACGCACGAGGATTAGCCTATAGCCGCTTGCCCTTACGCGCTTCGTTAGCCCAGTGGTCGGCCAGCTCATTGCCCTCGTGACCAACGTGACCGCGCACCCAGATGAGAGTTGCCTTGCTCGCACGGTACAACGGGCAGACCTCGCGCACAATATCGAGATTTTTGATCTCGCCACCCTTTTTCTGCCAGCCGTTCTTTTCCCAGGTGATCGACCATTTGGTAATGACGTTAATCCAAAATTCACTGTCGGTGTAAATCTCGCATGGCTCGCCCGCGGCGTGCTTGAGTGCGGCCATAATGGCGAACCCTTCCATACGGATATTAGTGGTCATGGCGCCACTCGGTTCACCGCCCAACCGCACGGGCTGCTTGTCTTGGATGACGGCAAAACCGCCCGGACCAGGGTTGGGACTCGCGCTGCCATCGGTATAATATATGTTCATCTCACTATTCTACTGGAAATCAGCTAGAATGCCGCCGTAAATTATACATTCGCCCTATTTTGTCATACCTGGAATGTAGCATGCACTCCCTCGGGTCGCAAGCAGTACATCTTACAACTTGCGCAACTCGCTGGGCTGCCCCGGTACAGCCATCTTGCGACGCAGCAAAATAACCGCTGCAAAGGTCATATTGGCGAAGGCAAGGTAGAGTGGATATGCTATGGCAGTGATTTTCCAGCCATCTGCCGCCATAAGGGTAAGTATTGCGGCCGAACCGCCTAGAAAAAACGTGAGCCATGTCTCCTCGTGCGGTCGCTGCCAGGTATGCTTAAGTGTCGGCAAGCCACCGATTAGATCAACGCTAACCGAAGTCACGATTGCAATGGTTGGCGAATGAAAAATCATCCACAGAATGAGCCCGGCAAGTGCCGCAATCTGACAAACAATATCAAAGCGCGCAAACGTGCGGTCGCCATAGCGTAATCCGGCAAGCACGACGGATAGCGTCTCGGCAGTCGCACACAGAAGCAGTACTGCACCCGCATACTGGCCTGCTTTGAATGACGCCGCACAGGCAATACCCGTCAGCAGTGCCCATGTTAGCCATGACACAATCCGGGGCTTGGTTCTACCCCTTACCACGTCCCAAATATAAGGAATGACGCTGACGAGAGTCAGGGCGCTACTCAGCACAATAAAAAGCGTCTTCATTGACTCAATATAGCACAGTTCCATATTCAAGGTAGTTGTTCGGGCTGTGTCGCGCGCTTTGCACGGGAACTATTCCACGTGGCTAAAACGCCGAGAATTTGCAGTCTTAGGAGCGCTGGGATCGTGGGCCGCAGCTCGTTGCAAGCGAGTAGACGTCGTGCCATTGTGTGATATAGCTTTGGCCCCAGAATCTGTCAGAGTTTAGGGAACCAGCTACTACGGCATTTTATTCAGCAACTGCGTCCAGGATGTCGGTAATCGCTACGCGCGTTTGCTCTGCGGTGTCCCGGTCACGCACGGTCACCGTGCTGTCTTCAAGTGTTTGAAAGTCGATGGTAATGTGCGCCGGCACACCAATCTCATCTGAGCGACGGTAGCGTTTGCCGACGTTACTGTTGTCGTCCCAGATGATGGCGCCACGCTTTTTACGCAGCATATCATAAACGTCGCGCGCTTTGCTGACTAGCTCTGGCTTATTTTTGAGCAATGGCGACACGGCAGCTTTGTATGGAGCGAGCCGGGGCGACAATTTCAGGATAACGCGCTTTTCGCCGTTCAGCTCTTCTTCACGATAGGCATCAAGCAAAACGGCCATCAGCATGCGGCCAACACCCACCGAACTTTCAACAACGTAAGGCGTAAAGCGCTCACGCGTTTGGTCATCAAAGTACGATAATTCTTTGCCGCTCACCCGCGCATGGTTCGTGAGGTCATAGTCCGTCCGATTGTGCGTACCCCATAACTCTTTGAAGCCTTGCGGAAATTTAAAGTAAATATCATGTGCGGCGCTGGCATAATGAGCGCGTTCTTTCTCGTCGTGTTCATGCCACTGCAAGTTTTCCTCTGCAATACCCAGACGCTCCACCAAAAATTTCCAGGCAAAATCACGCCAACGCTCATATACTTCTGTTTGCATATTCGGTGCGATGAAATATTGCATTTCCATTTGCTCCAGCTCGCGCACGCGGAAAATAAAGTCGCGGGGACTAATCTCATTACGGAAAGCTTTGCCAATCTGTGCGATGCCAAATGGCAATTTTGCACGCATTGTCTCGCGCACGTTTTCGTAATTAGTAAAAATTGACCCGGCTGTTTCTGGACGCAAATAAGCCACCGACGCACTATCCTGCACCGGGCCGATCCAGGTTTGCATCATCATATTAAAGTAACGCGGTGCACTTAAAGCATTGCCGTCGGGCGACTTTTTATCTTTTAATAACTCGGTGAGCTCGTTGAGATCAGTGGAATCAACACCCGCCAGGTGGTCGGCGCGGTAACGCTTTTTGGTCACCAAGTCTTCGACCATTGGGTCGGTAAAACCAGCGACGTGGCCGCTCGCTTCCCATAGTCGAGGATTTTGAATGATCGCTCCATCGACACCAAAGATGTTGTCATGCTCGTGAACCATCGCCTGCCACCACTCGCGCTTGAGGTTGTTAACCAGCTCAACGCCAAGTGGCCCGTAGTCCCAAAATCCAGCTAGCCCACCATAAATCTCACTAGCCTGGAACACAAACCCACGGCGCTTGCACAGGCTGGCAATATCTTCTAAAGTAACTTCGCTCATGCCGGTAATTATAGCGCACAACCCGCTTAAAAAACAGATCACACAGCTTAGCGTCTGCGTATTCGGCCACTCCTGGCTTTGCTATTAACTAATCCCCGCGTGCTGCAACAGCGTTTGAACCAACGGTATAAGATCCTCCGCAAGCTGCGCAACTCCGGTAATATTACTGAGCGCCACAGGTCGCGCATTGGCAAATGCCAGTCGGAGCAATTTGATGTGATTGGCATCAAAATGGCCAACCTCCGGTGCAAACGTAAAGCACATTTGGTCAAAATCGAACATATATCGCCCTTGAGCTATGAGCCGCTTGCCTGCACTATCCGTCTGGAGATTTGGCGCATGGCCGCCCAAGCTCAACAGTTGGACGGCAAACCAATATCGTATGAGCGGCAAAGAGATAGATAAAGTGTCTAGTGAGTCAAAAATGTGTTCAAGCAAATAGAAATAATCCGCTTCGGGCTCGTCCTCTGTGACCTTGTTGAGTTGTTTGAGAAAATCGTATCCTGCCTGGGTGCGAGCCAGATCCTTCACGATATTGCTGTAATGCTTAGCAAGGCGTGTTGATACGAGCGTGCCAATCTCGCTTCGGCCGCGACCGAAAGTAATCGTGCTGACGCTAAACAACTCGATGCCGCCCGCGAGCTTGGATTTGACCCTACGAACACCTTTGGCAATGAGCCGAAGCTTGCCATGGTCTGGGGTAAGCAATGTGAGGATGCGGTCAGCTTCACCATAATTGGTGCGCGCAAGCACAATGGCAGTCGTTGTAAGCTGATTCATGCCGCACCCTTTGCGTGCTCTTGAACAGTACTGAGTAATTTTTGGAGGCTCGTACGGGGCTTATACAGCACCGCTACTACCCCTAAATTGGCCGTTAGTGTCCCAGCGACAGCAGCTAATGCAGCCGGTGCAGTATAACTCTGTATAATTACTGGGGTCAGTTGCCATTCGGCATACGAACGCAGTTCATATAAAAACTCAACGCCGTTATGCGCGGACAGCTGTAATTCCAAAATGATAATATCCGGCGTGTGCTCGTCGGCTGCATCAATGGCCGCCTGCGCCGTCGTGGCATGGTGCGTCTCGTGCCCGGCTGACTGCAGCGCCTTACAATATGTCTGTGCAAGCATCACATCTGGTTCCACAAGTAAAATAACGCTCATTGCGGCCTGGCACCTTGGGCTGTTGCGGATGGGACAGACATCATACCAACTGCAATTGCCGACTCGGCTGAAAGGTTGCCGCCAAACCAGTTTGCTTATTAAAACGACCGACACGAATAGCTGTCGCCATCGCAGAAAACAGTGCGTCAGCAATAAATAGCCCAGCACTTGAGCCAGCAGCCAAGCTCGGTATTGCCTGAGGCGCCCGGCCATACCATTGTAAGGCCCGACGCCAATCCGCCGGTGCCAATGCACCAAACTCACCATATAGCCCGGCAACAATGCCATACGGCGTGCGATGTACAGCCAAAGACAGCCGCCGCACCGCGTCGTTAGCAGCGCTTGCCGCCCGGGCCTCAATAAGCCCGTACCCCAGGCTGAGTAATGCCGCATGCAAACCACGCGCGTTTGCCATCACCGGCGCATACTTGCCCGCCACCTGCACCTCAAGCGCTACGCCGTACTGGCGCGCCAACCCATGCAACTCGTGCGCCGTATCGGTGAGCGTTGCAGCAACCGATACGGGCTCAAGCGCCAAAGCCCCTTGCTTATCGAGCAGTTGTAGGCCCAATAGATAGCTATCCACCAGGCGAAGGGCCATATCGGTCTGCGTGGAAATAGACGCCATCACTTTGCCTACGTCACCCTGGTACGAAACAACACCCACTCTTCGGTCCATGCTCATCAGTTCCGCCTGCCGAGCAATCACAGTCAGTGGCACCTTCAATTGTTCAGCCACCGAACACAGCAACCGCATTGTCTCTGGCGAAGCGTCACGCTGCACCTGCAAACCCTCAATCATAACTCCAGTATAGCATCACCGAGGCATAGGTGGACGCCAAGCATTACACATTTTGATACAAACGTTTATAACGTACCCCAAGACTTGTAGTGCAGGAACCTACTGGAACACAAAAGTTGCGAACTACAAATAGTCACAAGATATATAATAGGCCAAAAGATGCACGTATTAAAACAGTGCAATGGCTACGGTGAAAACGTCACATTGGGCAGAATGATATTCATAAAATCGTTCTGTTCAACAGGTTGCTCGGTCCATAATTCAAGCGTCAGGCTACGGATTGGCAAAACTACCATAGTGCCTTGCACCGTTTGCCCAATCTGCCCAGTAACAATCGAACCGATCACATTGGGCACCTTTGGCAAACTGTAGGGTGCCACCTTCACTCTCCCGTCTTTTGCGTAGCTCGTAAACGTTGCAAGTTGTTGTGCATATGCATTCGATAACACTTGGACGCGTAATGCAAAGGTGTTTGAGTTAGTATCTACGTTTGGTACGACGTCGGGTTGGAAGTAGCCATTGATAGGAAAGTTGCTGCCATTGGTGACGTCTTGCACGTAGGCGCTCCATGTTTTGGGGTACTTAACCGTAACATTTCCGTATGCGCTCGGACCAACGTACGCTCGCAATGGATATTTTGCTGCTTGCGCATAGATCAACTGGTCTGCTGCCTGTGTTTGCGTTTTGGCTGCTGCTTGGGCCGTAGTAATTTTGGCATCGGTGTTATTCTTGTAGTCCTGTCGGCTCATAAATGCCCATACACCGAAGCTTGCAGCACCAACGAAAAATAATACGGCCAGGATAAACGGAATCAACAGCCCGTTCAAAACACCGCGTTGGTCAAGCGTCTTCATATCGCTCATGGTATCGCACTGTGCTTGCGCGCGCAAGCCCCTTGAGTCTTTGTTCACGGCTAAGTCTGGCGCCTACGCCCCGCGTCTCCAACCGTTACAACAACGAACACACCAAGGTTGCCCCAACTACATGCCCAATATGCCACCGCTCTTTATATAAAGGTTTTGGGTTGCCAGTCGCATTTGTCGATTATGGACATAGATACAGCATCTAAACAGGTACGCGGGCTACACTGTATGCTGCTTACTTACGCTTCAGTCGCTCCAGCTTGTTCTCAGCTTGCTCCAAGTGTGCGCGTAGCTCCGCAGTGAGCTTAAGACCGCGTTCGTACAATTTTACCGCTTCGTCTACCAGGATGTCGGGCGACTGTAGCGCCACCAACACCTCGTCCAACTCGCGGCGAGCTGTTTGGTAGTCTTTGGGTTGATCGGTTGCTTTTGCCATTTTGTACTATTCCTTATTCATGGTAACAGTTTTGACGAGGGTTGTCAGCCGCGCATCCGCCAACTCAACGCTCAGCTCAACACCCGAATGCACCTCGTGCCCGCTATGTACGATGCCGCCTTCTGCCCGCACCAATGCATACCCCCGCCGTAATGCCGCCTGCGGGTTAAACGCTTGTAACAGGCTCAGATCATGCTCCAAAAGTTGTCGGGATTGCTGCATAACCCGGTCAGCGCTTTCCAACAATTCTTCGCGGATGAGTTGCAGCCCTTCCCGTTCCGTCCGCAATCTGCGTGTTGCTACCTCTGCAAGCCGTAGCTCATACGCCGTAAGCTCCGCAAACACTGCGCCACGATCTGGGGTCAGCAATTCCGCCGCATTACTCGGTGTGCTCGCCCGTCGGTCGGCTGCCAGCTCCGCCAGGCTAAGATCCACTTCGTGCCCGATCGCCACCAGCGTTGGAATGCGGCTAGCCGCCACGGCCCGCGTCACCTGCTCGGTGCTAAAGGCTTGCAGATCTTCCGCGCTACCGCCTCCACGCGTCAGTACTAGCACTTCTGGCGGCTCAGCCAACCCACCAAATTGCTCAATTGCCCGCACAATTTGCGCCACCGCCGGCTCGCCCTGCACCTGCACGTCAATCAGCGTTACCCGCACGCCCCGCCACCGCGCATTCAAGATCTTCATAAAATCATGAAAAGCAGCCGATTCGCCGGAGGTAATCAGTCCAATATGTTGCGGCGGATATGGCAGCGGCCGCTTGCGCTCGGCGTCAAATAATCCCTCCGCGCGTAATTGTGCCTCAAGGAGCTTTGATGCCTTTTTGATCGAGCCCTCGCCTGCCGGCGTCAGCTGCTGCGTCGTCAGACTAAAGCCGTACAACGGGTGGAGCCGCGGCGTTCCACGCAAGCGCACCAGCATGCCGTCTTCCAACGGCCCGGGCAGCTGATACACCGTGCCAAAACATTTCACGCTGGCTGTTTCATCTTTGATATCAAAATACACCCACTGATTTTTGCTGACTCTAAAATTGGCCAGCTCACCCGTCACCACCACATTTGGATAGGCAAATTCGAGCGTCTGATTCAGCAGTGCGACAAAATCACTCGGCGTCAACTCAATATTTTCCATACGCCGCGCCTACCCTGCCGTTCGGCGCTGCAACGTCCGGTGATAAAAATAGTAGCCAGGCGGCAACTGAATAAGCATGTTTAAAATGCGATACATGACAGTTACCGGTAAACTCAATGCCGCAGGCACGCCGGTGGCCACCAGCACGCCGGTCATCAGCGCTTCGTATATGCCGACGCCGCCCGGCATCACCGAAACTAGCCCGGCAAAATTGGCGACTGCATATGCCAAAATTACCGAGCCCGGATTCACCCAGTGTCCAAACGCCACATACACCGCATAGACCGCAGCCACCTCGCTCGCATTGGCTATCAGCGACCACCAAAATGGACGCTGCAACGCCCGCCAATTGGATGAGATAAGCTTGTAGTTTTGATGCAACTCCTCCACAAGTCGCCGGACGCGCTCGGTGTTGATTGTCTCGGGATGATGCGGCCGCACAAAGTGAATCAGGCGATTGAGCACATTCGTCACAAAACTCATCGACGCGTTAATTCGCTTTTCAGAACCAATAATCGTCACAAATGCCAGAGTCCCGACGATAAGCAGCGTGGTGAGCGAGGCGCCGAGCAGCAGCGCCAGATCGTTCACGCGCCCGCCAATGGCAATGCACAACATGCCGAAAATCAGTAGAATCTCAAACGAAGCAAACAGCAACACAAGCTTCATCATTTGCACCACTGTTGCCCGCCCGGCTGTGATCTCGCCGCCACGCATCCGCACTCCAAAATAGGAGATGCCGCTCAGCCCGCCACTTGGAAAGACATTATTAATGAAGTTCAGTTCCAGCGATGTTTCAAACAAAAAACGATATCTTAGATTGTTACCTACTAGCGCAAATAGACCATAGTACATTCGCGCCTGCGCATCGTAATTGACCCACTCAATCGGGACTAGCAGTAACAAAACACTGACGTTGACACGGGAAAAATTGCGCAGTGTGTCGAGCAGCTGATGCCGCACGGCAATCATGAGTGCCACCAATGCTGCTACCGTCACGATATTGAGAATCGCCTTCCAGCGGTGCTTTAGCCATGCCGTTTCGCTCATATTAATCCATTAAAGCATGTCCGAGATGCTTTCGCCAGGCGCCGAGTGGTATAACCTCGGCCTTGGCCAACGCGCGCGGACGTGCATTAGCGTTAGCCTCTCGAGTGCTGCTCAAGGGCTTCGCGGATTTTCTGGGCGTATGTTGCCCGCAGTTCGGGATCTGCTAACCACTTTTGGTCAGAACCCATCGTGTTGTAACCGTCGTTTTTATATCTGGGCCATACGTGGAAGTGAAAGTGAAAAGCGTGTTGGTCGCCCTCAGGCTCGTTATTTTGCCGTGTGGTGATGCCGTCGCAGCCATACGCTTGCTTCATGGCGATGGCTACCTTTTGAGCAACCTCGAAGATACGGTGCCCGTATTCTATGGGCAGTGAATAAAGATTCTCAAAATGCTCATTCGGTACGACGATTACGAAGCCATTGTTGTTTTGACCCGAGAAAAAGGAGTTAATGAACGCGGTTACCAGTTCGTCCTTGTACACAACGTCAGTCTGTTTCATGACGGTATCGCCGTTTTCTACGCCTTTTACGCCAAGACAAATGGGACAGATGTAATCTTTGGGAGCTCTACTCGGAAACATTATGCTTTGATCCTCTTGTTTAACCCCTCAAGTTTAGCATGGACAGGAAGAGCACGGGGGCGCCCGATAAGGAAGTCATTTTATCAGTTTCAGAGTATACTACATATAGTATGAATGCACGGAGTTTGTTTGTTTTAGGCCGATTGCCAGCGATTGGCCGCGCCGAGCTTGAAAGCTTACTGGGCGCAAGCCATGTATCACCAGCTGGCGAGACGGCTGTTTTGAGTGATATCCCGGCGCCGAACATACCGTTTACGCGGCTCGGCAGCAGCGTAAAGCTGGCTGAGTATTTGGGCACTATTCCCGCCACCGATATGCGCTCCGCGCAAAATGGGCTCAATAGTTTTGCGCTCAAGTGTGCGGAGGATATTCCGGAGGGTAAAATCCAACTCGGTGTCAGCGCGTACGGTGTGCAAACCTCGCCACAGCAGCTGATGGCTGTTGGGCTTAATCTCAAAAAGACGCTGCGTGCGCACGGTTATTCAGTCCGGCTCATCCCAAACGAGGCAGCTGACTTGTCGAGTGCCCAGGTGCTGCACAATCACCTGGTTGGCGAGCGTGGTATTGAACTGATCGTCGTGCGCGATGGCACGCAGCTGGTGGTTGGCCGTAGCGTGGCTGTGCAGGATATCAACGCATATGCCGCACGCGACCAGGGCCGACCAAAACGCGATGCCCGTGTGGGCATGCTACCGCCAAAACTCGCCCAGACAATTGTGAACCTTGCCGTTGGGCAGGCTACTCCAACAGTTGAGACCGCAGTACTTGATCCATTTTGCGGCACTGGCGTGGTGCTACAAGAAGCCAGCCTGATGGGTTTTGGTATTTATGGCACCGACCTCGAACCGCGGATGATCGCATACACCGGCGACAACCTAAAGTGGCTCGAGGACACATTTGTTCGCAGCAAGCCTCTGAATGACGAGAAATCCGCATGCGCCCTCGAAGTCGGCGATGCGACGACTCATCGCTGGCAACCCATGCCCAACTTTGTCGCCAGCGAGGTCTACCTCGGCCAGCCACTCAGCTCATGGCCAGCGCCCGAAAAATTGCGCACCATCGTCGGCACATGTAATGTCATTATCGAAAAGTTTTTGCATAACATCAGCAACCAGCTTGTACGCGGCACGCGCCTCTGTTTGGCCGTCCCAGCGTGGCAATCACCAGCTGGTCATTTTTCTCATCTGCCCTTGCTTGACCATTTAGCCGAAATGGGATACAATCGAGTAAGTTTTGAGCATGTGCGAACTGAGGAACTGGTTTACTATCGGCCAGATCAACTCGTTGCTCGCGAATTGCTCGTAATAACAAGGAACTAAATTAGCTATGTCACACGTTAAAGCAGGTGGATCAACCCATAATGGCCGTAACAGCATCGGAAAGCGCCTCGGTGTTAAGCGTTTTGGCGGTCAAAAAGTGAGCGTTGGTCAAATTATAGTGCGCCAGGTTGGCCTTACGAAGCGCGCTGGTGAGGGCACTCAGCTCAGCCGCAACTTTACGATTCACGCCACCAAAGACGGCATTGTCACCTACAAAACACGCCGCGTCCGCCGCTTTACCGGCAAGACCGTCCGCCGTACTGAAGTCACTGTCGAATAGTAACGAATAGGCTAGACTAAACTTACCAATCTAGGTTTGTTTAGGCTTAGATCATTAGGCCTTATTGCGCTAATTTAAACTAGCGGTAGCGAGTATCTGGAGGGGGTAATTTTTTTCCTATTGCCTTGCCATACTTGGCACGTCAATTTTCAAACATAGGCAGGACAAACGTTGACTCTGTCTTGCGCGGCGTAGTCGTATCAAATCTATGCCAAGTCGGGCCACCCTCGGCCGTAGTAAATCCAAAAACAGTTACGTCACCTGCGGCTAGTTCCGTCGTATACAATGTGGGGGATACAATGTCAGGATCGACACGGCCAGTTAATAAAGCAAGGTTTGTTGCGAACGTGTCTGCCGTCTCTGGCTTTTCTCGATATTGCGGGCCGCTGTTCGCAAGAATTACTTTCCCAGAACCTCGCCTTGTTCTGTGAACGTTGAGTACTATATCGGACGTATCCACTGTGCTAATATCCGTATGCAAAATACCGGTTTCAATTTCTGCTCCGGCACCAATGATTTTGTCCAAGTCTGCCACATGCATCCCGACCGTATAATGCTTCCCCGCCACGCCGCTCATTGTATGGGCAATTCTCGGTACGAGCAAAGGCCTATAAGATTCATCGGTGGTAGCACGTATTACGAATCCAGGCAAACCAGCCCGATAGATTTGTCCGAGAGCATCTTTTAGCTCGGCGTCAGTTCTGACCTCAGTCATACCAACTTCTTCAACCGAGACATATTCAGTCATAGATTATATTATAATATATACGTGAGAAATGTCAATTATCCTACCCAGGCAGGGTACCTCGAATAGAAGCTATCTACTCCAGACCGAGATGATGCTTGATGCGAGCGATGACATCAGAAATAACGACTTGTGATTTGACGAGGTAATCATCGACACCCAGGCTCTGAGCACGCTGTTTATCACTATCTTGACTGAGCGCGGTGAGCATAATGATCTTGAGGTTAGCTGTTTCGGGGGTGTTGCGCAGGATGTCCAGGACGTCAAAGCCGCTGACTTTGGGCATCATCACGTCGAGCAAAACAAGGTTAGGTTTGAAGCTGATTGCCGCGGCGAGCGCATCTTCGCCATTGGCGACCCGCTTAACCTGAAAACCTTCGGCCTCTAACCGTATTTGATAGACTGATGCAAGCGCATCGTCATCCTCTACGAGCAAAATGCGTTGTGGGTGCTGACCGGCGGGCAGAGTACTTGTATCCATACTGCTAACGCTACCTTATTCAGCAGCGTTTTGCAACCTGAACCGTGCATATACATAGGCTTCGGGGCACGGTTTTGTTGGACATCTCCCTTCCCTACAACAAGACGGCCTGCATGCCAAGTCATACTTGGCGAGACGTGCAGACCAGTAAAGGGCAGCTCCGCAACTTATTTCTGTAGCAGGCTGGCAACAAAACCGGCAAACATGGGGTGTGCACGATTGGGGCGAGATTTGAATTCAGGATGGAACTGGCTGGCCATAAAGAACGGGTGATCGATGGCTTCGATCATCTCAACGAGGTTACCGTCTGGGCTGGTGCCGACGGCGCGAATTCCCCAAGACGCGTATTGCTCGCGGTAATCGTTACTGCATTCATAACGGTGGCGATGACGTTCGACAATATTTGTGGTCCCATACACAACCGCAGCCTTGCTGTCTGGTGCGATAACACAAGGGTAATCACCCAGACGCATAGTACCGCCTGTATTTTCTTTGCCTTTTTGATCGCTCATCGTGTTAACCACTTGATTGCGCGTTTCATGGTCGAACTCTGCAGAGTTGGCATCGGTAATTCCTGCTTCACGAGCAGCGCCAATAACGGCCATTTGCAGCCCCAGACATAGGCCAAGATAGGGCTTTTTGTGCTTCAATGCATGCTGCGCGGCCTTGATCTTGCCTTCTACGCCGCGCGGACCAAATCCACCCGGCACCACAATGCCATCCACAGCGTCAAGCACTGCAGCTACACCAGCCTCATCTTTTGTGCTCAAATCTTCTGCGTCAATCCAAATGATATCAACGTGGACATTATTCTGCCAGCCGGCAGCACGCAGCGCCTCAAACACCGACATGTACGTGTCTTGGTTGTCCATATACTTTGCTACAACGCCAACGGTGACGCGCCGGTCGCTCCGTGTAATGGCGCGTTCAACCATTGTGCGCCAAGTAGTTAAGTCTGGCTTCTGGTCGGTTGGTAGGCCGAGCTTGCGACATACCACTTCACTGATGCCGGCATCTTCTAGTGTCAATGGCACCTGGTAAATGCTCGGTGCGTTCGGCAGAAGCGCGATTGCATCCTCGCCAACGCCACAAAATACACTAAGCTTCGCGCGAGCCGATAGACCTGCTGGGCCTTCGCTACGCGCAACCAGAACATCCGGCATGATGCCAATAGCACGCAAATCTCGCACTGCGTTCTGTGCAGGCTTTGTCTTGATTTCTTGGCTTGCACCCAAAAATGGCAGGTACACAACGTGCACATACAGACAGTTCTCACGGCCAACACGAGCACTAAATTCACGAATTGCCTCAATAAAACTGAGGCTTTCGAGATCGCCAACCGTGCCACCGATCTCAACGATATGGATATCAAAGCCCTCGCTCGCGTCGGCAATATAATCCTGAATGGCAGCGGTCAGGTGTGGTACGATCTGGACGTCTTCACCTTTATATTTGCCAGCGCGTTCGTCTTCGATAACCTTGAGCAGCACGCGGCCGCTCATCAGCGAACTATCGCGGGTAAGTTCTTCATCCAAAAAGCGTTCGTAGTGCCCTAGGTCGAGGTCGGTTTCAGCCCCATCTTTGGTCACAAAGCATTCGCCGTGTTCACGGGGATTGAGCGTGCCGGCATCAACGTTCAGATACGGGTCACATTTTTGGAGATTGACTTTGTGGCCGCGGGCTTTGAGTACATTTCCGATTGAGGCGGCGGTGATACCCTTTCCTAATCCGGAAAGCACGCCACCCGTCACAAATATATACTTCGTTGGCATGGTCACCTCTTTGTTACATCGATAATACCGTACTATGACCGTTTTCGCAAGCCTTCAGATTCAAATTACACGTGCAAGTCGCATAGGAACCTGCGCCGAGGTCGGTCCACTACGGCTCACATCCGAGCTGGGCACATGGCAGAAATGATCTGCACGGAAGAACTGGCGCCGCTTACTTACTCTCAAGGAGCTGCAACGCGGCAGCTTTTTGCGCGTCATTGCCACCAGGCGCATCGCCCGCGGCCGACTGAACAATTTTGTCAGGTGTAATGCCGGTATGGTTGATGCTTTGGCCATTGGGACGATACCAGCTGGCAATTGTCACTTTTAGCTCCGCGCCACCTGCAAGCGTGTTGAGCTGCTGGACCACGCCTTTGCCGTATGTCTTTTCACCCAAGATGGTGGCTACTTTGTTGTCATGCAGCGCACCGGCGGTGATTTCGGCCGCACTCGCCGATCCGCCATCTACCAACACTACGGTTGGAACATTCTGCAAGATGTTGCCACCTGTTGCCTTATATGTTTGCACAACCGTATCGCCACGCTTCTCTTGCAAAATTGTCGCGCCATTTGGCAGCCACAAGCTCGTCACATCGACCGCCGCATCAACAAGCCCGCCAGGATTGTCGCGCAAATCAAGGATTATCCCCTGCACCTTTTGGTCCACGAGTTTTTGTGCGGCAGCTTGCGCCAGACTCCCCGTGTCATCAGAGAATTGGGCGATCTGAATATACCCGATGGGACCGTGCGTACCGGCCAGTACACTTGAGGTGACGCTCGGCACTACAATGTTAGCGCGGGTAATGGTCAAGGTGAGCCCTTGCGTGCCGCGTACCACGCCAAGAGTCACTTTTGTGCCACTGACGCCACGGATGCTACTCACCGCAGCATCAATAGAAATGCCAGCGGTGCTTTTGCCATTAATAGCCGCAATGATATCTCCTGTTTGCAGACCTGCCTTTGCCGCCGGCGAGTCTGCAACTGGCGCAATGATAGTCAGCTGACCACTAGTGTTCTTGCCAAGCTCTGCCCCGATGCCACTAAAGCTACCAGCCAGTTGATTGTTAAAATCGTTGGCCTGCGCGGGCGTAAAATACTCGCTATAAGGATCGTTCAAAGAATTGGTAAGGCCATTTTTGAGGCCATCGAGCAACTGCGTGGTCGTAAGCTTGCCGTCATACTGTGAGCGAATGAGCTGATAGACCTTATTAACGCTTGCATAGTTGAGATGCGCCGGCAAACCGCTCTCGGTTTTGGCGAACATTCCCGGGTAGATACGGCCGCTTCCCACGCCGACTCCGGCAGCAAAAATCACACCTGCGACAAGCAGTACAATAACGATTCGTAACACACCACGAACTCGCTGCGATGCAAAGCGCAGCTTGATGGCAGCTCGGACAGCATTTGGCGCCTTTTTTGTTCCTGTCTCTATTGCCATGCGCGCCATTGGGTCGAAAATCGTCCGGTCAATTGTTGGTTGTACTGTGACACGTAAATTTGCTTGCCTTTAACTTGTTCGACGTACATCGCATGCCCCCATGCACCACTGGTGCTAATCGCGATATCACCTGGCTGAGGCGTAGGATACACCGGGATGCCACTCCGGCGCGCTACGCTCACCCAGTTTTTGGCACTCCCCCAGCCAATTGGCGCTTTTCCACCCGAGAACTGCACTGCCCAAGCCGCATACGACACGCATTGGCGGTCGCAATACCCCCATTGATCCGGTCCGTCATTGTTGACACAGCCCGGCGCGGTGCTCATGCTAAAGCCGGAATCGGCATAGGGATAAGAGCCAGTCAGCGGGTCACGCCTGCCGGCACCCGGAAAACGCAAGAAATAGTAACTGGCCGTAAAGCGGTTGTTGGCAGCCAACTGAGCAGCGATTAAGGCATTGAGCTTTTGCTGGTTCTGGGCCACTTGAGCAGTGTATGAAGCCTGTTGAGCCGCGTCATATGACAGCATGCTTTGCTGCTGGCGTTTGGCCGAGGCCAGCTGCGAGTGTTCAACCGTTTGATCGGCCAGTTGTTGGTCAACGTCCGCCTTTTCGTTTTGCAACTTAGTCTCAAGCGTCGTGATTTGATCGAGTGTATCTTGGAGTTTGGATTGCACCGCACTCCGATACGTCTCGGAGTCGGCAAACGCACTCAGATCCTGGCTGCTGGCGAGCATCTCGGCCGTCGAAATGCCACCGCTGACATATTGCATCTTGACGTCTGTAGCCAGCACTTGTTTTTGCTGGATGAGCTGCGCTTGCGCATCGGCGATCTGGCCCTCCAACTGCACTTGCTGAGCCTGACTAATGGCAATTTCCTGTTGTATGCTGCCGATTTGCGACTGGAGTTTACTGATTGCGTCCTGATAGCTAGTGGCATCGTTTTGCAGGTCAGCTACGGTATTCTTATCATTGGCAATCTGTTGCTGGCAGTCAGCGATGGTGGCGCAGGTAGCCGCTTGCACAACGCCATCGCGCAAGCTTGGGAACGCCATCCCAACTACTGCGAGCAAACCCAAGCCAACAAAACCGGCTGTCCGGAGATGACGCGCTAGCACCAGTGTAGTATGCCCTCTTTTTTTCATGTGTTTGTTCTGTAGCGACCCTTTTACTATACCATCTGTGCTCATGCTTACAAGTACCCCCGCTTATGCAATTTCGTTTTGATGGCCAATTTTTGTTTGTCGCCAGGTTACTTTATTTCGATTTAAATTTGAGATAGCGCCGCGTGGCAATAGTGGACGATACGGCTCCAATTAGTATACCAACACCAAGTTGCAACGCAAGCAGCAGCCAAAAGTGCGCATGGAAATAGTCACTGGCGTAGCTAATATTTAAAAGACCGAGGCTGCTTGCCTGCAAGCCGGAGCTGGCCAACGAAAATAGCACGTCGATGCTAGCAACCGAAATCAATGCGGCAATCACGCCATACACAATACTCTCCACCACGAATGGTCCGCGAATAAACCAGGTGCTCGCGCCCAGCAAACGCATAATAGTGAGCTCGTCCCGGCGGTTAAAAATGGCCATCTGAATGGTATTGAAAATGATAAGCATCGAGATAACCGCAAATAACAACACTGCCACAACACCGACACGCTTCATAATACTAGTGGCGTGCGCAATCTTGTCGATGGCCGACTTCTGGCTTCCCCCGTATGATGAGTGAATCTGTGCGTCTTCCAGGGCGACATTGGCCGGCAGGTCAATGTACGCTTTAATGGGGTCGATGCGCGATGTATCCACCGGAGTGATTTTGAGTGAAGCAGGCAGTGGGTTGCCCGTCTGACTAATCGCTTCTTGCAAAGTTTTGTCGGAGCTGTTTTCGGCGCGATAGATTGCCAGGGCCTGGTCTTTGGAAATATACTCGACCTGCTTGACGGACGGTAGCGCGCGCAAATCCTGCATCAGCTGGTTTGTTTGTGCCGTCGTCGTTGTGTCAGCCAGATATACAGAAATATCAATCTTGCTGTTAATGTCGGCTATAGTGTTGTTCAACGTTGCGCTCGTGATAATTGAGAACAGCACCGTGCCAAGCGTCACCACCATTACCGCCATGGCGGCCATTGCCAGCCAGGCATTGCGGCCAAAGTTAATAATCCCCGCCTTGATGACACGCCGCAGCGTAACAATGCGCCGGTGTTTGGTTTTCATTTCGCTACCCCGCTACCGTACTCGGCGCGTGCGCGGTCGCTAACGATCTGGCCGTGCTGAATCGTTACGACACGACGCATGAGCGTATTGACGATATCTTGGTTGTGCGTGGTGAGTAATACTGTAGTGCCGTAGTGATTGATCTTTTCCAGGACGTTAATCACGTCCCAGGCGTGTTTGGGGTCGAGGTTGCCCGTTGGCTCGTCAGCAATCAAAATTTTCGGCTGGCGGACAATGGCGCGCGCAATAGCCACGCGTTGGCGCTCTCCACCGGACAATTCCTGGGGCATACGCTTCTCTTTGCCCTTGAGGTTAACAATATCAAGCACTTTGGGGACCGTATGCTGGATCTCGCGGTTGCTCATTCCCACAATTTCGAGCGCAAAAGCGACGTTTTCAAATACCGTCCGGTTGGGCAGGAGCTTAAAATCCTGGAACACGACGCCGATTTTGCGCCGTAGCAGTGGGATTTCGCGATCTTTGAGCTTGTCATAGTCAATCCCGCCCACAATAATCTTGCCCGATGTCGGCTTTTCCTCGCGCGTGAGCAGGCGCAGCAGCGTCGTCTTGCCCGCGCCACTCTGACCCACGACAATCACAAACTCCTTGGGCTCTACGTGCAAACTAATCCGGTCGAGCGCCGGCGTCGCCGTTTTGCCATATGTCTTTGTTACCCTATCCAACAAAATCATCAGAGTTCTATTATAAGACGCGCGGCAAGCATTAGCAACTTCCCATGAGGATATTACAATGCATTCAAACGATAGCGCCTGATCCTCCAATCGAGTAATTCTACGCTACACCGAGACTATGGTCGAGGTATGCGTTTATAAACCCATCGAGGTCACCGTCAAGAACGGCTTCGGGATTGCTCGATTCAAACCGTGTGCGAATATCTTTGACTTGCTTGTAAGGATGTAGCACATAACTGCGAATCTGATTACCCCATTCTGCTGATTGGTTGGGGCCCTTGAGGTCGGCGATTTTTCCCTGATGTTGCTCCATTTGCAACGCTATAAGTTTGGAACGCAGGAGGGTAAGTGCGGTTTCTTTGTTTTGCAATTGCGAGCGCTCATTTTGGATCGCCACGCTGATGCCCGTCGGCAAGTGCGTAATGCGTACCGCCGAATCAGTGGTATTGACGCTTTGCCCGCCGTGACCGCCACTGCGGTAGACATCGATGCGTAAATCTTTTTCATCCAATTCCAGATCTTCGGGACGGTCGACTTTGGGCAGAACATCGACTTTGGCAAAGCTCGTCTGACGCAAATTGTCGGAATTAAACGGGCTAAGCCGCACCAAACGATGCACGCCGTGCTCGCCTTTTAGCTTGCCATACGCGAATGGGCCGCGCACCTCAAAGGTGACGCTTTTGATGCCCGCCTCATCCCCTGCTGATTCTTCCATTGTTGTCACGCTATAGCGATTTTTTTCTGCCCAGCGGACGTACATACGCAGGAGCATCTGCGCCCAGTCTTGCGCGTCTGTGCCGCCAGCACCGGCAAAGATACTGACGATGGCGTCGTGATCGTCGTAGGGAGCCGCGAACTTGAGGTCGGCTTTGAGCCGGGCAAACTCAGCCTCGGCCATATCTAGCTGGTTTTGTAGGTCAGCCCTGATCGTCGGATCATGAAGCGCGGCCAATTCCAACACATCCTCCACACTCTGCTGTAGCGCTTGCCAAGGCCCGATCCGTGCCGCTAGCTGAGCCTGTTGTTTGGCCACTGTCTGCGCAGCCACAGCGTCCTGCCAAAAATCCGGCCGCGCCATCTGCTCATCAAGCCCTGTTTTCTGCGCTACGAGCTCATCGAAGTGCAGCCGGCGCAAAGCATCGTCTAATTCAGACTGCGTTCGTTTGGCTTGCGCAATAATTTCTTCCATACTCTTATCATACCTTATTCGTCAGATGGACGGTCGGACAACTTGTCAGGACATGGGCTATGATCGCCACAGCGGCATAATACGCTGGCGCAGCTCCTCGGCAAACGTGTCGTCATAGTTACCGAGCACGCCAAGTGCCCAGATATCTTTGGCGAAGAGATCGCGCGCAATCTGCACAATGCTCTCCTTGGTAACTTCTTTGATGCGTTTGGGGACCTGATAGTAGTCTTCCACAACTTCGTCAAAAAAGTAGCGTCCACTATACCCAGCCAACGTACCGCCGACAGTCTGAGCGCTGCGTTGAAAGCGGCCCAGCGAGTAGGCTTTGGCAGCTTCGATGTCTTCGCTCGCCATGTCTCCAGCAAACACCTTTTGCAGCTCTTCAACAATGATATCAAACAGCGGGCCGACGTTTTTGCGTGACACCTGCGAACCGAACCACCAATTGCTGACACGTTTGGCTTGGCCAAAGCCGGAACTCATGCCGTATACCAGGCCACTTTCCCGGGCACGTCCGAGAATCTTGGAATAGAGCGTTTCGGTGAGCATCGTATTGGCAAGGCCTAATGCATCCGACTCGGGATCAGTCATGCGACGTTTCATGAAAGTGTCGATATAGAAATAGACGTTTTTGACCGACTTGTCGCGGATGCAGACCGGAGTCGTTTGCGCGGCAGGAACTTCCTCGGGAAGCGCCAGCCGTGCAGTGCCCCGCGGCAATTCGATCTGTTCCATGATGCGCTCAATGGTTTCGTAGCGCTTCGGCGTGAGATTACCGGCAATGATAAACCGCATATTGCGTGCGGTGTGCGTCCGCTCGTAATGCGCACGGACGTCTGCCAGTTTGACATTCTGCATGAGCTTGAGCCGTTCTTGGTCGGTCTTGGCCAAAAAGCCATAGCGCTCGCGCAGGGCGAGGCTGAGATGGCGGAAGTGATTGTTGGACCTTGCAGCGAGTTCTTCGCGTACGTTGCCAAATTCCGCCTTGAATTCTTCGCGCAAAAAGAGCGGCTTGGTGATAGCCACAAGCATGAGGTCAAAAATGCGTTCCCATTCAAAGTCAGCACACTCTGCTTCATAGGTGATATCGTAGACACCAGTCGAAGCATTGCTATAGGCGCCATTGCGATCAATTGCCTCCTGGAACGCGCGCGCTTTTTTGTAGCGCTCATTAGCACCGAGCAAAATGTGCTCCATGAGGTGCGGCGTCTCCCATTTTTTGGGATCGACCAAATATTCACCAGCTCGAAAGCTAAATTCAAAGCACATTACGCTGGCATTCGGCACATGCACCAGTAAACCTTTTGCGCCAGTCTTAAGGGTCAATTCGGTAACGGTATGTTTCATAGGTTTTCTTCCGGACGGTTATTATTTACGCTTGCGAGCCGCGCTTTTACGTTTACGCTCTGCTTTGTGCGCCTTTTTGAGGGTAGCAGGTTTTTTAGTGGCCGGGCTAGTGGCTGTTTTATTGGTAGCTTTGGCCTTGCTCGCTGCAAAATCTGCTTCTTCAAACTCATCATCGACATCCAGAATCTGACCGGCATTGCTGATAGACTGGCGTGCTGCACGGGTCAATTCTGTTTCGGTTGGTGCTTCGAGCATGCTGGGATCGACCGGCTGAGCGTGGAAGAGCGCGCGCACGACTTCTTGGCGCAGAGTGTGTTGCATCTCGTCAAACAATAGCTGTCCCTGACGGCGATATTCCACCAGCGGATCACGCTGACCAACACTCATCCAGTGGATACCTTCGCGCAGGTGGTCCATATTTTCGAGGTGACGCATCCAGAGTTCATCAAGCATTTGCAGATAGATATCACGCTCCACTTTGCGCATAATTTCGGGCGTGAAGGCCTCGGTGCGAGCAGCATACAAATCCCCTGCTTCTTTGCGCAGAATCTCTCCGGCTTTCGCAGCAGGACTATCGAACAGCCGGTCGAGCGCCTCCGTTTCCAGCGGCACCAGCTCGCGCAATGTGCCCTCAAACTGGTCAGTGGTGAGCAAGGGCGAAGCAGCCAAAGCAGCTGTCTCTTCGTCGATGAATGCCCGGATACGTTTACTGATATCTTCCGCACGCAGTACTTCACGGCGCATGGCATAAATAGCCTTACGGTGGCGGTTCATGACGTCGTCGTATTGCACAACGTTTTTGCGCTGGTCAAAGTGGAAACCTTCAACCTTTTTTTGCGCCCCTTCCAGGCTCCGGGATATCAGCCGGTTTTCGATGGGCGTTTCATCGTCCACTTTGAGACGATTCATAAGCCCTGCGATTCGTTCTCCACCAAAGATGCGCATCAGGTCATCCTCAGTACTGACAAAAAACTGCGTCACACCAGGATCGCCCTGGCGGCCGCTGCGGCCACGCAGCTGATTGTCGATACGACGGGATTCGTGCCGTTCGCTACCTAGCACAAACAATCCCCCCAGCTCTTTCACGCCGTCGCCGAGCACAATGTCGGTACCGCGCCCGGCAATGTTGGTTGCCAGTGTTACAGCGCCCTTTTCTCCAGCGCGTTCCACAATCGCAGCTTCTTTTTCGTTGTTCTTGGCGTTCAAAACTTCGTGCGGCACGCCAGCTTTCGCGAGCGCATTACTTAGCAGTTCGTTCTTCTCGATTGACACCGTGCCAATCAGCACCGGTTGGCCCTTTTCGTGCAGCGCTTTTACTTCTTTAACAATCGACTTGAACTTGCCTGCCTCACTCTTATAAATGCGGTCAGTGCGATCCTGGCGGCCCAGCTTGCGGTTGCTCGGCACTTCCACGACGTCAAGTTTGTAGATCTGGTGGAACTCTTCACTTTCAGTCAGCGCCGTACCGGTCATGCCGGCTAATTTGTCGTACAGGCGGAAGTAGTTTTGGAAAGAGATGGTGGCCAGCGTCATAGATTCTTGCTGGACTTCGACGCCTTCTTTAGCTTCGATGGCCTGGTGCAGGCCTTCGTTGTAGCGTCGGCCTTTGAGCAAACGGCCGGTAAATTCATCGACAATCACGATTTCGCCGTCGTTGGTCACCACATAGTCTTTATCCCGCTTGAACAAGGCGTGCGCTTTGAGCGCCTGCTCCAAGTGATAAATAGTGCGAATATTTTCGGTGGCATATAGATTACTGAGGCCCAGGACCTTCTCGACCTTCTCGACGCCTTTATCGGTAAGGATAACTGTCTTGCGCTTCTCGTCAGTTTCGTAATCATCCTCCAGTTTAAGCTGTCGGGTGACCTTGGCAAATTGGGCGTACGCGCTGCCTGGCGTGACGCTCGGCGCCGAAATAATAAGCGGCGTGCGGGCTTCATCGATAAGAATAGAGTCCACTTCGTCCACAATCGCGAAGTGTAAATCGCGCTGACGCAGTTGATCGACCTCGCGCACCATGTTGTCGCGCAAGTAGTCAAAACCAAACTCGTTGTTTGTGCCATAGGTAACGTCGGCGCCATACGCTTCTTGGCGGCTGGCCGGCTTGAGGTGGCGGAAGCGCTCGTCTTTGTGATCTTCGTTGATAAAATCAGGGTCGTATATATATGAGTGATCGGCAATCATCACGCCGGTGCTTAGCCCCAAGAAATGATAGACCTGCGCCATCCAGCCGGCGTCACGCTGGGCCAAGTACTCGTTGACGGTGACCACGTGCACGCCTTTTTCGGTGAGCGCGTTGAGATAGACTGGCGCCGTGGCCACCAGCGTCTTCCCTTCACCAGTTTTCATTTCGGCCACATTACCTTCGTGCAAAATCATGCCACCAATAAGCTGCACGTCAAAATGCCGCTGGCCAAGTGTGCGCGTAGCCGCTTCGCGCACGACTGCAAAGGCGTCAGGCAAGATTTTGTCGAGCGACTCGTTCTTGAGTCGCTTTTTGAGCACATCGGTTTGCTCTCGGAGCCGAGCGTCTGACATATTCTTATATTTGTCAGCAAGAGCGTTCACTGCGCGTACTCGCTTCCGCAGTCGCTTTATCGTCCGCGCCTGTGGGTCGCCCAAAACTTTCTTCAGCAATCTATTCATGCAGCTTAATACTCCCTCATAAACTTCAAAATCAGCTTTTATTGTACCCCCTTTCCCCGGATATGGCGAGCGCATTACACGCTGATTATGTGTGCCGATAGCGACTAGCCAGCGTAGCCGCCAATACATGCCGCAGACCCGCCTGGCTGATTGGGGCAACTCTATCTCTTCTCGTAACAAGAGCACCTCAATAGGCCCCAAGGATGTTTGCTTGCTTTGAGAAGTTAGTTGCCGCAAATCGGAGCCTATCGCTTTGGCCAAGCACACTTCAAAAAAGGATAACTATACGCTTAATTCAAAGGATACGTGTCCGCAAGCCACCATTGACAGACACACCGATTAGTATATAATCAACGTAATGATTCATAGTCCTGATGCTGCACCCGCCGCCGAGGCCTTGGCATTGCCAGAAGGCCTTGTTAGTTCACGGTCAGTGGGCTGGATTGATACTGACCGATTGCCTTGGGTCACAGACCCAGAGCACGATGACCGCATTGGACTCTCAGAATTACAGTTTAACCACGGCGGCGTGGTGTATATCGCCAGTGCAGGCACTCCTGCGCTCAATAAAATTAGCCGGGAAGTAAGTGAACAAGACACGCCAAACGCTGCCGGGCATCGCAAGCTCAACACGCTTTTTCTTCGTGCGGCAAGCCTCAAAGCGGGTGGGGCCGATTCAGAAAGTTCGTACCTTATAACGCAGCTAAACGACGCATCGGTTGAGTTTACCGGCTTCTCTCTGCAAGCTATGCACGAATCTAACCGTCCTAATACGCGCCGCGTGTACTTTGCCTCCACCCGCGTCGGCAACGTTCGGCCGTCACTCCTGGATTCCAGCATTGCTATTGACCCTACACGACCGCTCCTTGTACGGGTGGGAGTCACTGACAAGCACCACCAGATTAAGATGCTCAGTCTCCTAACGGGCAAAGGTCGGCAGCAACTGAGGAAGGGGGGTGCTGGTAGCATATGAGTGGACATGAAGCACCTGATACAGCGGACAAAGGCATCAGATTCGGCGACGGCGACCTGCTACTCGATACGATAGTCGAAGAAACGACGGGGGACGAGGGCGCAGGCGGAGGCGAACTCATAGAAGCTACTATCTTCTTTACTGACTCTCGTGATCGAAATTATGCCATTCAAATAAGAAAAGGGTCGGATTCGGACTACGAACTGGGAGCTGACGATCCCCAAGACCATAGCACTCAGGGCCTGGTGGTGTCATCCATCGACCCACGTCTTGTGATTCAAGTTTTGAGCTTATCAACTGAGGAAATCCTAGGCCTTGCTACGGTGATCCCCGCGGAATAGGCACTTGATTCGCACGGTTACTAATAGCCAGACTACTTGCGTTCAACTTGCTCAACGTCAATGCAAATTTGATCTGTGGAGTATTTTGGTTTGGTCCCTGCTCAAACGGCTACGGCCGTACGAAACTCATCTAGCCTGCAATATTGAAGCGCGCGAGTAAACGGCGATGGAGCCGCGGACTGGCATGCTGATCTTTGTACTTTTTGATCTGAAGTTTGAGCTTAGCCTCGGCGATATCAATTGCCGCATAGATATTGATGGTGGTTTCTTTGACCATCAGGGTTTCATGGGGCAAGCGGATGATAACCTCGCAGGTTCGCTCATCCCCGCTCTTGCTCTTGCCTTCCTTGAGTTTAATTTCAGCGTGCAGGCTGGCGCGAGCATGATGCGGCGTAAAGCGGTCCAGATGGCCAATCTTTTTGGTGATATAGCGACGCAAGTCATCGCCGACCTCCATATGAATGCCTTGAATCTCAAATTTTTGAATCATAGCACCTCCTTCTAAAATACGTTAGATTTCGGCAAGCCCGCCCGTAAACGGCTGGAGCACACTTGGAACAAGGATACGGCCGTCGGCGGTTTGATTGTTCTCGATGAGAGCTTTGAGAATGCGGCTCATGGCAAAAGCGGTGGCGTCGGCGGTATGCACAAGCTCAAGCTTGCCGTCTTTGCGGCGCACGCGAATACGCAGATCGCGCGACTGGTAGTCGGTCATGTAGTCAGCCGTGTGCGTTTCGCGGTAGGCTTTTTGGCCCGGGAACCAGCAGTTTATGTCGACGCCGGAAGCGTTTGGCTTGCCGATATCGGCAGTGCATTTTTGGATGAATTGATACGACAAGCCGAGCTGCTGCATTAGATATTCCTGAATGGCAATGTGCAGCTTATGCTCTTCGAGCCCGGTCTCTGCCGTAGTAAATGTCTCCATTTCGAGCTTGTCGAACTGGTGTAATCGAAAAATACCTTCAACGTCCTTGCCATAGGTGCCGGCTTCGCGCCGGAAGCTCGTGCTGTAGCCCAAATAACGGATTGGCAATTGCTCTTCGGGCAAGATTTCGTTCCAGTACATCGTACACAAGGTATGCTCGGCGCTGGCGTTGAGCCAGAGATCATCTTGCTCAATCTTGTAGGTGACTTCTTCAGCGTTGAGCCGTGCACTGGCTACATATGGCTCCGTGCGGAGCATGGCCGGGGGCAGCACGGGCGTAAATGGCTTCGTGCTGACGTGCAAACCATTATCGGCAATGATTTTTTTGATAATTTCTTCGTTGCCGAGTGTCTGCATCACAAATTGGATCAGGGCAAATTGCAGTCGCACCAGCCCACCCTTCAGGTAGGCAAAACGGGCGCCAGCGATCTTGGCGGCACGCTCTTTGTCGATGAGGCCGTGAGCCGCGCCCAGCTCGTAGTCGTGTTTGGGGGTGAAGTCGAACTCGGCCGGTGTCCCAACCGTCTTGGATATCACGTTTTCGTCTTCGGTAGCACCGACAGGCACAAAGTCGAGTGGCACATTCGGTACTGCGCGCAGCAGTTTCTCGTACTCTGCGTCGAGGCCAGCAAACTGCTCTTCTTGCTGCGCCAGCTCCATTTTGATGAGCTTGCCGTCATGGATTAACTCTGGCGTGGGCTTGCCGCCTTTCATTTTGGCCGCGTTGTCGTTACGCTTTTGGCGCAACACCTCGACTGAACTCAAAAGTGTCCGGCGCTCCTCGTCAACCTTTAATAGCTCAGAAATGTCTACCTTGTAGCCTTTCTGGCCAGATGCCTCCTGTACCTTTTCAGCATTGTCTCGGATAAATTGAATATCTAGCATACGTCCTCTTGTTCGACTTCTTATAGTATACCAGAGACCGATAGATGGGGAATCTAGGGTATACTTGGACTGTCATGTCCAGTCTCATCAAAACGCAAAAATTGTACAAGAGCTCCCGACCAAACGCCAAGCCCCTGCTCCTGATGTGCGGTTTGTGGGGGAGTATTTGGCAGCTGCGCAGGCTGATCTACACACTCAACAAGGCCGGCTACAACGTCACGGCGCTCGACTTTACGAGCAAGATCATTACCAGTGGCAATCCAAAGTTGATGATCGACCTCGTGGACGAGGTGATACATTTTGCCGATCGGCTCGAAAAAGACAGCAAACAGCCGGTGGAGCTTGTCGGTGTCAGCTTTGGCGCCCTGTTGTCACTCAATATCGTCCGTCGATTACCCGCTTACCAACGGGGTGTTTTGATAACCGGCGGTGACATTGCAAAGATTATCCAATGGTTTGTACCTTGGAAATGGCGAATGCCATACGCCGAACTCGCCGCTGAGTGGCAGAAGCTTAATATGTATTCCGACCCCAAAGAGTTGCACGATAAGCAACTACTCTTCGTTCTGCACCACAAAGGGCGAATGATCGACCCGCAAGATGCTATCGAGGAGCTGCGCAAACACCGTGAAGCCGGTAACCGCATTACGGTTATTGAGCGGCATCGGTTTGGCCACATTGGCACGATCATCGAAGAGACTATTGTTAAGCCAGAGCGCATATTGCAGTATTTAGAAAAGGTTGGAGCACCCAAAGTATAGGCTGACAGGCCGTTCGTCAGACGGTACGCTGCTTCTGGAGTGCTGCCAGTGTGAGCTTGGCGCGTTCGCGGGCGTAGGCGCAGAATTCGCACTCGCCACCCATGATGCTTTCACCCATCGGCGGCAGCTCCTCGGAGTCCATACAGGCTTTCATGGCGGCAAGCGTCGGCTCAATCCAGGAGTCATTACCCTTATAAGGGATGATTTTGGTTTTGAATTCCACTTTGTCAAAAAATCCGTCCAGGTCGGCTCGGCCGTTGGCATACACAAAGTACCCGGTTGGGGCGACCGCAAAACCGTTCTGACGCAGCAACCATTGGTAGACCTCGAGCTGCCGCTTATAGCTGATCTGCCAGCCAGCGTTAATGCTCACTTCTTTGTCTTTGGAGGTTGCTTTGTAATCGACCACAATCAGCTCGCCCGCGTCGTTTACCCAGATGTCATCGACGCCGCCAAAGACATGCAGATTTGTTGGTTCGTGGACGTGAATTATGCCGGTAAAGGTGTCACGCCAGGTGTCGAGCTGCTCGTGCGTGAATGGCACCGCTACGACACCATGCGCCGTCATCAGCGGGTGCGGCTCACCCTTAGCCCGATACACATCGAACTCTTTTTTAAACAGTTCGTCGATAGTTTTGTTGATATTAAAAGGTGGGCCATCCGGCCGCTTAATCTTCAGCCGCACGTCCAGCCAAAAGCAGCGCGGGCACTGTTTAAACAGCTCGATCTTGCTGCGACTCACCTTAAACGGCGCCGTCTGGCCTGGCCGATACGGCTGGCTGCGTTCCCTCCAATAGTTGTTGTACGCCATGTTGATCTATTGTAGCAGCTTATGCCTTTTGTTGCGTACCTACATTAAGCGGGGACGCCATCGTCGTCGCATGACTCTATATTCTGACCGCGCGCAAGCGCCGTCATTTCACAATGCATAGTAAGCGTCATGGTGTCTGATTTGTATGATACACCTTCATAGATATTACCCCTGTCGGTGAGCACACTTACCGCATAGCCGTTTCCGCCGTGGGGGGTAAACGTTTGGCTTAACCATTGCAGCGCGGCGGAGCATTTCTCGCGCTGTATCTTCGGACACTTCGCGGATTTCAAGATCTGGCATACTCGGCGCCGTACGTTTCTTTTATATAAGCCAACAACTCCGGGAATTCCGTCAGTTCAGCAAAATGCTTGCCGCCTTTAATTTTAACTTGTGTCGGGTGCAGCTGCTGGGCAATAAATGTAAATTCATCTTGCGGGATGAAGGGGTCGTCGTCACCCCAAAAGAGAGCAATGTTCTCTTGGTTGGCTATAATTTTGTCCCAATGCCAAGGCTTATCGTAGTAGCCACTTTGCTTTTCCATATCGTCGCCCAAGTCGGTATAGCAGGGCGAAATAAGCACCGAGCCTTTTATCTTGCTGTCCTCTGCATACCGCATGGCGGCAACTGCGCCGGACGACCAGCCGACAAGCACGTCATGCTCGCCCGCCCTAACATGCTCCTTTAGAAACGGCAGCCAATATTCGGCCCGGGCGATTATGGAATCCGGCATCGTTTCAAAGAACGTTTCAAAGCCGAGACTCTCAAGCTGCGCCTTGAACCATGGAGCCCAACCAAATGACCAATGTTCCGTGCAGTTGCCGTGGATAAAAATGATGCGAGGTTTCATATTTCCTTTTGCGTTAGTTCCGCTCTAAAATCGCCAAAGTCTCGATGTGCGGTGTATGCGGAAAAAGGTTGTACGCCTCAAAACAGGTAATTTTGTATGCGGCTTGGAGCTTGGCCAGGTCGCGGGCCTGCGTCGCGGGATTGCAACTGAGGTAGGCGATCTTTGGCGGCAGCACCTCCAGCACACGGTTAATGACCTTATCGTGCAAACCGGCACGCGGCGGGTCAAAAATAACTGGCTTGCCGCCGAGGATGTAGTCAAGCGCCTGCTCACTTGCAGTCTCAACTACTTCTGCCGTGAGCGCACTCGCAGCAGCGTTTTCGCGCGCCATAGACGCGCTTGCAGCATCCAGCTCTACCAGCGTCACTTTCTTGGTGGCCACGCTCAGGCCAATCCCCCCTACTCCTGCGTACATATCAACCAGATCATCTGCTTGCAGATGCGTACGAATAGTGGTCAGCGCTTGCTCAAAGATAGGCAGATTGACCTGGAAGAACGAATCTACGTCGTAGGTAAAGTCCCGGTCCAACAGCGTGTCGTGGAGCGTCGCGTCGCCCAATTCGTACAGCAATTTTGTTGGCACGCTGGCAGGACTTTTGGGATTAGAATGGTACACCCGCAAGCCCTTAAGCTCGGTCGGTAATTCCAATTTTGTAAACTTAGTCAGTTTTGTATACAATGCCGCAACCGCCTCGCCATTTTGCGAGCAACGAACAATTATTGTCTTCAAATCTCCGGCACGCGGCTGGTGTTTTTGCAGTTCCCGAACTATTGCCTGTGCCGCCCTGTCGATCGCCGGCAACGCAAGTGCACTCCCCTCTACAATTGTCTTCTGGTGTGATCCGCGGTTATGTAATGCCAGATGTAAACCGTCGTCGTCACCCCAAAAGCTGTACTCCATCTTGTTGCGATACTGCCACTCTGGAGCAGCTGATTGCATACTATATTGTGGCACTGGCACGTGCGCCTGCGTGAACAGCTCGTCCACGATCATCTTTTTGTATTCATTCTCGGCAGCAAACTCCACGATTTGCCACGGGCTTGTCGCTAAATAGTTCGTTTCGCGGGCTGCAACCCGTTTGGGCGATGGGGTGATAATCTCTTCAGCAATCGCCTCCGCAAAAGATCGTTTTGCCTTGATAACTCGTACTGCTACCGTCTCGCCTGGCAGTGCGCCCCATACGAATACTTTACGGCCATCTGCCAATTGGCCAAGCCCTTGCCCACCATGCACTAATTTTTCAATCGTCACTTCTTCGGTCATTTTGTAAGCTCCAATAACTCTTTCGGTTGATCTATGGTTGCAAACGGCTCCACTGCTGATAATCGTTCACGGTTGTGGCCTGCCCAGGTTGTCGCAACGCCATGCACGCCCACAAACGCAGCAGCCTTCAGGTCAAGGACCTCATTGCCAATATAATAACAATCTTTCGCTTTTAGACGGTTACGCTTGAGTAACTTACGTAAACCATACACCTTATAAAATGCGTTGCCATAATACACACTCACGATATCAGCAAAATAATGCCTGAGATGATGAGCTCGTAAGAAAGCATCGACGTTCTGGCCACGGTTGGAAGTGAGGATAAACATCTTGTGCCCAGCCGCATCCAATTGTTGCAGCGTATCCACCATTCCCGCAAAAGGTACGACTTCGTCCATGTGCGGCAGCATCCGCCTGCGAGTCAGCAGAACAAGCTTTGGCACCTGCCAAAAATGTGTGCCGAGTGCGCGGACGGCTGAAAGCAGCGGCAGACCGCGCAATTTGCCAAGCTTTTCTGCCGGCATGCGCGGCACACCGGAAATCTCATATATCACCTCAACCACAAGTGGAAATGTGTCGGCGAGTGTCCCGTCAAAATCAAAAATAAGCGTGCTCATCTCATTAGGGGCGTAGCGTCCCGGCAAATACCTGCCAGGCCAAGGCCGTCTTGGCGACCAAACTTAAAAGCATATACAGTCGCTCTCCATAAAGATAGGTAGACCACTTGCCTTTTTTGCGATATTGCAACGCCATGTTGGCCGCAAAACTGCCGAAGCTCAGGAAAATGGTGCCGTAAATCCAATAGACAAATCCTGGTATACGGCCAGTCCCGTACACATTTGCGCCGATAAGGTAGGCGGCGATTACCAGCCATGGCACGATGCCCACCCCAGCACCGACCCAATATGCAAGCCAACTCGTTGTCTTTTTGCCTTGGTTGGTAATTTCCATAACAAGCCCAAGCAAGTTCATCCCTGCCGTCAGTGCGAGCAGCATGAGTAATGTCGAGGCATCATACACGCCACTGAGCAACCCGATAGCGACCATCATGACACCAGCACTCGCCGCGTACTCAATCCAGCGAGCACGATTGAGACCCTTCTTGAGATCGGCTTCGTATCCCTTTCGCCATACCGTAGCAATGGCCAGATGTGCGATTGCCGACAAGAAGAAAAAGAGCGCCACCAAATAGCCCAGATTTATTACAAACAACTGGTGCGTGGCAGACCCTAATACTGGGTGACCAGCCAGCGTAGATTGTACCGGGTCCGGCGTGAGGTAGCTCGCAGTAACAGGCAAGTCGGCATGCGAGCTAAGCACCACAATAGCCGCCCCTTGCACGGCATGGAATCCCGCCAGCCACTTATTCCAGCGGTGTAAACTGTCGAATGATTCTTGCGTCAACGTTGTTTTTGGAGCCTGAGCCATCCTTAAACTATAGCATGCGGGGCAGCACTTTATCTATAACGCCTCGCAAATGCATCCGCATGAGCTCGAAGTCTTACCAACAGTTTAGAAAGGGCGTGTTTTTGTGTTTATTCTTCTCGGCCCCGTCAATTGCGGCCAATATATCCCGCACCATGGTCGCCTGTCCGGCCGCCGTTGGATGAAGCAGACCGGCCGCTTGTATCCCCTTGCACCTATGGGAATACAGCACTGCATCATGGTATTGGCGCATACGGGATATGGCACATGCCGATGCCAGTACGCTTCGCAAACTTCTGGTGGTAAGGTTCGGCTTCATAAAACAGTCCTGCTTTGGCGATTTGCGTGACGATCGGTTCTTTATGGCCAGCTTGCGCTGCATCTCGCGCTTTTTGGGCGGCAGCTTTTTGGGCATCGTCAAAGTAAAAGACGGCTGAACGATAGTTATCGCCAACATCCGGCCCCTGGCGATTGAGCTGCGTGGGGTCATGCATGCGAAAAAAATGCTTGAGCAGTACATCGTATGTCACCTTCTCTGGATCGAACTCGATCAATACTGCTTCGGCATGGCCAGTCAGATGCGTGCACACATCATCGTATGTGGGATTCTTGGTGTGTCCACCGGTGTAACCGCAGGTCGTCTTGACCACCCCGGGCACTTGGTCAAAATAAAACTGCACACCCCAAAAGCAGCCTGCGGCAAATAAAGCTTGAGCAGTTTTCATACTCGTAGTATAAGCCTCTGCCATCCAAGTTACAAAGCGACCTTCTGTTTATATCTGTTATAATCAAAGGTATGCCGTGCTAATTCTAGCGAATATTCTCCATCTTACCATTTTTAAGTAGAAACTAGACATGCTTCTCACCATCGACATCGAACACAAAACTATGGGCAACAAACTGCTCTTTCGCGGGCTGCAATTGCATGTCGACGCCAAAGAAAAGATCGCCATCATCGGTCGTAACGGTATTGGTAAGACGACACTCTTTCGCATGCTGACCGGCGAAGATACAGAGTATGACGGCCATATTACCTGGCGCAGCGGCACACGGATTGTAGCGACCCAGCAAGAACATCACGACCTTGGCGCCGCCACTGTTGTCGAGTACATACTGAACAATCTGCCAGATTACAAACAGCTCAAGCACATCATCGACACCTATCCCGAGACAATGGGTGACCACATGCGAAAAATCCGTGAATACAGTGATGCGCTAGAACAATTCGGCGATGCCGATTATTATACTGTCGAAGATCGGGTGCGCCGCAGCCTCGATGAATATCAGCTCGGCGCGCAAGCCGACCGGCCGATGGCCAGTCTGAGCGGTGGCCAAAAACGCTTCGTGGAGCTTATCCGCGTGGAGCACTCCCGGGCAGACATCGCACTCATCGACGAACCGACCAACCACATGGACTACGTTGCCAAAGCAGCCTTTATCAAATGGTTTGAGAATGTACCCCACGCCGTCATTGTTGTTACCCACGACCGTGATGTGCTGCAAAAAGCGGCACGTATCGTAGATATCAAAGACTATCAGGCCAGTGTCTTCCCTGGGAACTACGATGCATACCTTGCCCAAAATGCCACCCGCGTTGCTACCGACCTCAACGATTATGATACGATGCAGCGCCGGATCGTCAATATCAAAAAACAAATCCAGGCGGCACGTGCCAAAAAGAGCCAGTGGGGCGGTACCGCCGACAAGAAAAACCCGTTTGTTGTCATCGAAACCAAGCTACTCAAAGAGCTGAAAGAACTGGAAAGCGTGGAGCGGCCGAGTTTTTGGATCGACCAAGAGTCGGTGGCAGGACTCAGGCCGAATGTAGAGGCAAGCTACCAAAAGCATAAGGCCAAGACCATCCATATACGGCGTTTGGACAGCGCTGAGCGGCAACGCGAGCTTATAACACTCGACGACGTGCAAGCCGGATACGGTGATAAACCCCTGTTTACGCCGGTAAATATTCGCTTGCAAACAGGCGACCGCTTGCAGCTCGTTGGCCGTAATGGTGCCGGCAAAACCACACTCATTAAGACCATACTAGATTCTTTGCAAGTCCCGCGGCCAAGCACCCTCCTGCATGGCAAGATTGTGCTCGACAGCAAATTGCGCATCGCTACATACGAGCAAGAAGTCCAGGCTGGTCTTCTGGACCAAACGCTCGGCGAAGCCGTCGAAACGATATACGACCGTCTCGGTGTGCCCGTGAACGCCGAAGTCGTTATGCGAGTCTTGAGTGATTATCTGTTTGAGCCGTATGCCGACCGGGAACAACTCGTTCGTAACCTGTCTGGTGGTCAAAAGGCCCGGCTACAACTCATCAAGCTATTTGCCGCCAATCCTAACTGTATTATCCTCGACGAACCGACCAACCACCTAGACCTGCCGTCTATCGAGGAGTTAGAGGCAGCACTTCAGCAATATCGTGGCGCCATTATGTATGTCAGCCACGACAGCTACTTTACCCAACACCTTGGCGGTGCGACTTTGGCAATCACACCAGCCTAAACGATTGCCAAAAATTCCTCGACATTTGCCAGCTTGCTACGTATGCCGTTCTCTCTGGCCAACCTGGCCTGCACAGATTCGCAATAGTTACCCCTACTCCTCGACCACTACATCCTGCCAAAATGCTACATAACCCCGAAAATTCTTCTTTACAATCTCGATCGCCGAAGGCTTTGGGTTTAGGTAGGCCCAGGCCGAATCTTTGCTCCAGTCGTCACCCTGGCCAACGTCGAAGTATTGGCACACGCCTTTCCAAGGGCAGGTATACGGTGTCTGGCTTTTGCGCAAAAATTGCTTCTTTACTGAATTGGGTGGAAAATACCAGTTCCGTTCAATGTAAATAAGCTGCTCTTTAGGGGCCTCCGCGATCACGATACCCTTCCAGATTGCTTTCATATATTTCCTTTCGTTGGCGTTTATATCATCTACTATACCGTCGACAACTCGATCACGCTATTGCTATTTTATAAAGAACATTGACTAATATGCTAAACAAGCGTACACTGTTGTTTGTTAGATGTGAGAGGGGCTTCGGCCTGTTGTCGAAACCCTTTAGTGAAGGAGTGATACCTATGAAAACACGTACTATGCTGGCAAATGCCGGCGCAAGTGGCATTGTCCTATCGACCCTAGTAGCTGGTACGGTTTTTGCCTGCCACCCACAAGGTTCAATCATCAAAAAAGTCCAGGATATAACGACCAGCAGCGCCGTCGTTGACGCCAATACGGCAAGCAGTGCGCTCACCGTCAATCAAGGCGACATTCTCACCTACAGCATCACCATTGCCAACGCCGAAACGGTCGAAGGCGACCAAAACCAGGCTGATATGCTCAATACGAGCTTAACAGATACGCTGCCGGCCGGTGTGCAGCTTATAGGTAATCCGACCCAAACAACAATCACCGAAAACCTCGGTACGATTAAAGCAAAAGGTAGCATTACCAAACAATATCAGGTCAAAGTAACCGCTACACAGGACGGCTCAATCCTCACCAACAAGGCTTGCTACACGAGTACTAGTAACCTCGGTGCCTCGTATGCCCAAAGCGGCTGCGACACTGCCGTCGTGAAAGTGCATGTCCCCACGCCAATCCCCACACCCGTCCCTACCCCAACGCCTCCGGCACCGACACCCGTTGTCACCCCTGCCGCAATTGTCACACCAACAGCAGCAGCGTTGCCAAACACCGGTGCTGGTAGCAGCATTGCACTGGCTATAGCAATTGCAATCCTCGGCTACGCCGCCAATGTACTCCGTTTGCGCCGCCGTGCCACTGAGCGCGCATAAAGAGGAATAGCCCTCCGAATAAATAAGGAGCCTGAGGTATACCAGGCTCTTTATTTATCGATCGCCGTAAAGGCACCACGCGCCGCTACTTACCAAATAACTGAAAATCTTTTGTTACTTTACGGATTTCGTCGGTTTTACCGAACAATACCAACCCCCAGAAATCGAGTTCATCAATACTCTTATTCTTTAAAATATCCAGTTCCACGCGTGATGAGCCAGTGGTCATTGTTTCGATGAACACATTGTTTGGCAAATGCAGTGCACTCGCTTTGCGGTATGCTTTGAGCAGCTCATTGGAGTCGCTTGCACGCAGAATAATTGTCGGGTGATGCGAGATAACCGCATCTAATTCGCCCGTCTTGTCGCGGTACTCCAAAAAGTCAATTTGTGCAGGATTTGAGAGTGTTCCTACGAGCCCAGAAACGGCATGCGCAGCAGCGTTCATTGCCCGGCCAATCTCGATCTGTTTGTTAAGGATAACTACCATTTGATACGCCATGCGGTGTTCTTCGCTCATACGTTCGCTAGTTGGGGACAACAGATTTACCCGCCGACTGGGCGATAATTCGGCAACGGCAAAGTTCAGTTCTGGATAAATTGTTTTGGTGGTTTCGTCGAGTTCGCGACGCAGTTGCGGAAAAACCACACCTTCGCGCGCCGTCACCCCTTCAAGCACCCAGAAGAGGCGCTCAGAATAACCTAGGCCACAGGCTGGCGGCATGGCATACTCAAGCGCTTCGACATAGTCAATATCGAGCATTTGCGCCTCGGCGTCGCCGGCATCACGCATTGCCTGCTGCTCCTTGAAACGGTTGAGCTGATCGATAGGGTCGTTGAGCTCCGAAAACGCCTTACATAACTCGCTACCGCCAATAAGCAAGTTGAACTGTTCGCTTAGCTCTGGCCTGCCGGGCTGGACCTTAGCAAGAGGCTGCATAAACGTTGGCATATCAATCAAAAATGCTGGGCCGGCAATCTGGGAGCGATATTTCTTCCAGAGCTTATCCAGGCCGCGGGCACGATTGTCCTGCTTTTCAACTTCTACATTGTGCTTTTTGAGCTGTTCTTGAATCTGCTCGATAGTAGCCGTAAAGGCGTCGAGGCCATATTGCTCACGGATGACGTCCACAAAACTTATTCGCGGCCAGTCTTGGCCGTCAGGACCAAGATCAATGTCTTGGCCGTTCAGTAGCCTGAACTGGCGTTTACCCCACGTCTGGTCGGCTATCGCCCGGACCATGCGCTCCGTCAGCTTCATGCCCATCTCCCAGTCGGCATAGGCCCAGTACCATTCCATTGCGACGTGCTCTGGCAAATGCTCATCAGAATAATTTTCGTTGCGGAAACGCGCCCCGATATCAAACACCTTTTCGTACCCACCAATAAGCAGGCGCTTCAGCGGCAGTTCATGGGAGATCCGCAGGTAAAAATCTTGATCGAGCGCATCCATGTGCGTCACAAATGGCGTCGCATCAGCGCCACCGGCCGTATTTTCAAGTACCGGAATGTTGATTTCAACGAACCCTTCATTCAGCAAAAATTCGCGCGTCGCCTGCCAGAAGGTGCTGCGCCGCAAATATCGTGCATAAACGTCTGCATTGATATTTGTGTCGATGTAGCGACGGCGCATACGCTCTTCTTTGTTCGTAAAGCCATCGTGAGCCGCAGGCATGGGGCGCAGCGACTTCGTGAGCAAACGCAACGTCTGAACCTCCACCGAGATCTCATCTGTTTTGGTTTTGATGACCAGTCCATCGGCTTGAATAAAATCACCAGCATCCAAAAGTGGCAACTGCCCAAAACCCAGTTGGCTTTTTGGTGCATCAAGCGCAGCGACTTTGTCGGCGCTCAAAAATAATTGCAGCGTGCCTGTTGCATCCTTGATAACGACGAAAGCAATTTTGCCAAACTTGCGAATGTTGAGTATGCGACCCACCACGCTTACCGGCTTACCTTCGAGGGCGTCAAAGTCTCCAACTACTTGTCCCAATGCGTGAGTACGAACTGACTGCGCAGGATACGGGTCAACTCCTAGGTGTTGGAGCTCGGTAAGTTTTCTGAGACGCTCGTCGCGTAGTTCTTTTAGTGTGGCCATGTTGCAACCATTATACCGTGCTCTTCCCTGTAAATCTACTGCTTTACCAGGGTGGCCGCCCTCGGCTCTTATGTGCGCCTAGCTGATCTCAACGATCGTATACGTGACCGTCTCAGATGGCGTCTTGATATCAACGCTTTCGCCAACCTTTTTGCCGAGCAGCGCTTTGCCAATTGGTGATTCGTCAGAAATTTTGCCATTGAGCGGATCGGCTTCAACCGTACCGACGACTTGAAATTGTTTCTTTGCGCCACCGACAGTACTCTTGAGCTGCACTGTGGAGCCGAGTTCAACCTTGCCGTCACTCTTGGGTGTAGCAATAACGTCGGCATTGGCCAAGATGTGCTGTATTTCAGTGATCCGTGCTTCGTTGCGGTCTTGGTCTTGGCGAGCGGCGCTATACTCAGCGTTTTCCGCCAAATCCCCCAGGTCACGAGCGGTCTTAATACGCTCAGCGATCTCTACACGTAATGCCGTTAACTGTGCGAGTTCATCTTGTAGCTCAGCCACGCCGGCAGCGGTCAAATGGAATTGTTTCTTCATGATATGGATTCTTTCTCCTTAATTGCCCTAAACATTTGGCGTCTGTCCCGAAATCGCGCTCATTATACCAGATTTGTAAAATTGTTTACGAGTATATTTATCACTTCATCCCGGCTCATCATGTGCGTATCCGACTCGGTCCGCTTTTTGACTTCATATTGTGCTGCGGCAAGCGTTTTAGCGCTCACGACAATACGATAAGGAACACCGAGGAGGTCAGCATCGGCAAATTTTTCCCCCGCCCGCACGTCTCGGTCGTCGTATAATACCGCAATACCACGATCCGTCAAGGTCTTATATAGGTTATCAGCTTCTTTGGAAACCTTCTCCTCTGTTCCTAGTTGTGCAAGGTACACCTGGAACGGTGCTATGCCGTCTGGCCACACGATGCCCTTGTCGTCTGCAAAATGCTCCACGATCACGCCCATGAGCCGTGTAATCCCGATCCCGTACGATCCAAGCACCACAGGCTTGTCCTGCCCATCTTCATCCGTAAAGTACAGCCCCAGTTGCTCTGACTTTGCACCGCCAAAACTAAAGATATTGCCGACCTCAGCAGCCTTTACTTGTTCTAGATCTTCCTTTTTGACGTCTAGCTGTTTGAGGACGTCATCAGTAAAGACTTCTTCGTTGATGGCGATCTTTTTGGTCTTATCGACGTAAATAATGTCTTCGCCGGCATCGGTAATCGTTTGGAACTCATGACTAAACTGAGTAAATGCGCCACCTGACGCGAACGTCACATAGGTAACGTCGCCCAAACCGACGCGTGCAAAGACGCGCAGGTACGCCTGCGTTACTGCGTCATAGAATGCTTGGTGCTCTGCCTCGCTGCGAGAGTACGAATACAGGTCTTTCATGACAAATTCGCGGCCACGCATGATTCCGCTCTTGGCGCGCAGTTCGTTGCGGAGCTTGGTTTGGAATTGATAGACGTTGGCTGGCAGATCGCGATAGCTGGAAATGTAGTTGGTCATCATCTCCGTAATTTGCTCCTCATGCGACCAGCCAAAACCTACGTCAGTGCCATTTTTGAGTTGAGACTTAAACCATACGTCGACTTTTTCATCATCCCAACGGTCGGTTTTTTCCCACAGTTCCTTACGCTGCAAGCTCGTCATGATGAGTTCTTGGCAGCCTAGCGCGTTCATTTCCTCACGTACAATCTTTTTGATATTTTCGAGCACCATGAGCCCCAGCGGCAAATAGGCATACACGCCTGCCATTTCTTTATGAATGTAGCCGGCACGGATCAAAAGTTGGGCGTTTTTAGCAACCTCGTCTGCAGGCGCTGTTTTGCTGGTTTTAGTAAAAAGTTGGGTGGTTTTCATGGAGAAGCAGTCCTTTTCGATAGCTAGGCTTTACGTACGTTGTTAAATAAGATCAAATATACTACCGGCAAGCCGGAATACGCGGAAGTTGAGTGGCTAAAGAGTATGTTACGCGTTTCATTGCCTTTAGTATAGCCAAAAAGGGTGAAATTGAGAAGTAGGGATTGTTTCGACGTCCAACACCCTGACGATGTACCCATACAGACGCGCAGTTCTCGGTACTCAATCCGAGCTGTTTGAGCATAATATGGGCACGCTGTCAGGGCGTTGGACGCATCGCAAAATCTTACGTCGTTACCGTGTATGGATAATAAACAGACTCAGAAAAGCGATGCTGTTTTTCATGACATGTACCGCAACACCTGCCCACAAGCGCCCGGTTTTATTTCGCAAGTAACACAGCACCAACGATAGCACAAAGGTGTCCAACCCAGCCACCCACAATAAGCCACCACCACTGCTTTCTAGCAAGTGTGGCACCGCAAAAAGCGCACTCGTTCCCAAGGCGCCTATGTACAACCCGTAGCGCTGTTTAAGTGTCGTGAACAAGAAGCCACGAAAAGCGAACTCCTCAGCGAGCGGCGGCAGAACCGCCAGGCTGATAAAGGTCAGGACGAGTGCCGGCGCCCCGACAGGATTCTGAAAACCGATATCCTGCTGCTGGCTAAGATTAAGTCGCACCAGGAGTTCGACAACGACGATCGCCGCAAAATACAATACGATATATGCGAGCGCGCCTGCGAGCGCATACCCCGCATCCCGCCAGCGCGGCCGGCGCAAGCCAAGCGCTTGCAACGAGCCTTTCCGCCAGCGCACAAACCAATAGATTACACCCACCAATACGATCTCACTAATGAGTACATACACGAACTGCGCACTAATAGAGTTGTCGATCCAATCGCCAGCCTGCGCCGAATTCCAGTGCCTGAGCGGTGGGTAGAGCGAAATAATGATGCCGCCAAGTACCTGTGCCGCGATAAACCCCAGCACCACTATCAACACTGCCGTCAGCGGTCGCCAAGGTATGCCTGGACGTTCTTTCTGTGTCTCCGCCACCACCGTATCGGCTGACGCTGTTTTAGTCGGTTTAGAAGAAGCGTTTGACATCGACAATTGTTATAAGTACCACAAGAAGCATCAACACTGCAAAACCCGCGCCTACAATGCGCTCTTCATTTTCTTGGGTAAGTGGTTTTTTGAGAAGCCGCGCGATGAGCAACAAAAAGAGCCGGCCACCATCCAATGCCGGAATTGGCAAGACATTCATAATTGCCAAAGTGAGCGAAATAATTGCAATCACCAGCAATACATATTGGTATCCTAGCAGGCTCGTGTCATGCAACACTACCACGATGCCTACCGGCCCAGACACTTCGCCTGTCGCTTCGGCCTGTCCTGCCTGACGCGCTGATTTGTTGCCAGTGGCTAATCCTGCTAGCGTTGAGCCCAGGCCACCAAGGGCATGCCCCAACCCCTGGACCGTCAAGACGGTAAACTGCTTAATAAGCCCCGCGGCAACGATGGGCGCCGACCACGTTGAGCGCGTCAGCGAAAATTCCTCTGGCGCAACGCCCAAGTAACCTTTTGGTGTATTCGCCTTTTGGCTCGCTGCGACCGTCTGAGCAGTCAACAAAGTGACTGTCGGCGTTACCAGTCGCCGGCCACCGCGCGAGACCATGAACGTCACTGGCTGGCCAGCATGCGATTTCGTAAAGTGTGTGAGGTCCTGGGCCGTCAAAAAGGTCGTATCGGGATGCTCTTGACGCACTTGCAGGCTGCAATCCGGCGGATTACTCGCTCCCCGCACAAGATAGTTACAGCCAACCACCCGGCCAGTCCACGCTCCGATAATCTGGTCGTGGTCACGCAATCCAGCGTGCGATGCCGGCGAGCCCGACTCCACTTGACCAACGAACACCCGTTGGTTTGCCGTATGGCTATCACGCTTTACCGTAAACTGGTTGCCCACCAGCTGCGGCATCCCCGCCCACGCCAAAACCGTAAGGAGTACGAATGCCGCCAGTAGGTTCATGCCGACGCCAGCCAGCATAATCTTTGCTTTCACCATAAGGCTTGCCGCGCCAAAGGTGCCCGGTGCCGTGTCAGAATCGTGCTCGCCCTTGAGCTTTACAAATCCGCCGATCGGCAACCAGTTAATTGAGAATAGCAGTCCACTGCCCAACTTGCGCGACCACGCGCGCGGCGGAAAACCAATGCCAAATTCCTCAGCCTCAACGCCGTTACGGCGCGCTACGATGAAGTGCCCAAATTCGTGGACTACAACCAGCCCCACAAACAGCACAATTCCCAAAATCAGCAAAAACACCGCCATACTGCTATAGAGTATAGCAACTTTTAGCTGAAATAAATCTGAAAAAGTAGCCTACGGCCATTTTTGTTGGGTCGTCACTAGCAGCCGCGGCCTGCTAGATCGTCATAATTTCAGTTTCGCGCACTTTGGCCATGGCTTCTACTTCCGCTTTGGCTTTGTTCATGGCATCGTCGATTTGCTTTTCTGCACGTTTGGCATCATCTTCGCCAATAGATTTGTCTTTCTTGGCATTCGCAATAGCATCGAGTGCGTCGTGGCGAATATTGCGTAGCGCAATCATGCAGTCCTCTGTCTTACCGCCAAGCGTCTTGACGAGCTCGCGGCGGCGCTCTTCATTAAGCGCTGGGATTGGTACGCGCACCAGCCGGCCATCGTCCATAGGGTTGAGGCCGAGACTAGGATTGTCGCGAATGGCGCTCGAAATAGCCTGGATGTTGGCCGGGTCAAAGGGGGTAATCTGCAGCAATTGCGCCTCTGGTGCTGTCACGTTCGCTACTTGGTTCAATGGCATGGGCGAGCCATACGCCATCACCATGACACCGTCCAACATGCTGACGTGTGCTCGACCCGTTCGCACCTTTTTTAGCTCTTCAGCAAAGTGCTCGACTGCTTGTTTCATTTTTTCTTCGTATTGTTTTGTATCCATATGTGTATTGTTTCTTGTTTAGCGAGAATGTCAAGCTAATAAATCGCGCGGACGAACCGCTTACTGGCACGCACGCAGTTCTCGCTATCTACGTCCGAGCTGTTTGAACACAGGCAGTAAGCGGTTCGCCCGCCGTTCCTTCTCTTTACGCGACTTCGCCGAGCGCCAAACGTGAAAAGCGACGAACTACCAAATTTTCACCGAGCTTGGCGATATTTTCTTTGAGGTAATCTGCGACGGTTTGGTCAGGATTCTTAATAAACGGCTGCGCCAGCAGACACTTTTCAGCAAAGTGTTTTTTGAGCATACCTTCCACGATTTGCGGCACCATGTTCTCAGGCTTGCCTTCGGCTTTAACCTTCTCGGCAAACTCAACACGTACACGCTCGCGTTCTTCTGCAGGCACATCGTCCACTGATACGAATTGCGGTGCACTGGCGGCCACATGCATGGCAATGTCTTTTACAAACGCGGCAAACACTTCGTTGCGAGCTACAAAATCGGTTTCGCAGTTGACCTCTACCAGTACGCCAATACGAGCATCGTGCAAATAACTGCCGATGACACCAGCGCGGGCTTCGCGCTCAGCACTTTTCTCGGCCTTGGTCAGGCCCTTTTTGCGCATAGCGGCTAGCGCGGCATCAAAATCGCCGCCTGTTTCGTCCAACGCTTTTTTGGCGTCGGTCATACCTACGCCTGTTAGTTCGCGCAGTCGTTTGATTTGTGCAATATCGAGAGCCACTTCATTTACTCCTTATATTAAAGTTGTACTGCAGGTTCAAAGGAACTATTCAGCCTTAACAATTGGCTTTGCAGTTTCCTCTTTTGTTTCGTCCTTGTCTGGAGCAGCCTTGGCGACCTTTGCTTGACCGAGGCTGACAGCTTTTGCTGCATAATCCATGACCAACTGGATCGTCTTGATTGCGTCATCATTGCACGGGATTGGGTATGTCACCAGGCTGGGGTCAGCGTTGGTATCCACCAGAGCAACCACGGGCAAACCGAGTTTGCGTGCTTCTTTGAGCGCATTTGCGTCATGCACGATGTCAACGATAAAGACCGCGCCCACGCGCTGTGCCATGTTTTTAATGCCACCATAGAGCGCATTAAGCGAGTCAATCTCTTCTTGGTAACGCTGTAGTTCAAGCTTGTTGTATTTGGCAGCCAGTTCGCCAGAAGCCATCTTGGTCTCAAGTTCATGCAAGTGCTTGATGCGGCCACTAATTGTGGGCCAGTTCGTGAGCATTCCACCCAACCAACGCTCTGTGACGAATGGCATCTTAACGCTCTCGGCAGCTGCCCGCACGATGTCCTGCGCTTGGTGCTTGGTGCTCACAAACAAAATTTGTTTGCCTTGAGAAGCAACGTCGCTCAAAAAGCCAAAGCCCTTTTCCATGGCTGGAACCGTTTTGGTCAGATCGATAATGTGGCTACCATCACGCTTGGAGTGAATGTATGGTGCCATTTTAGGGTGCCAGCGGCTGGTTTTGTGGCCAAAATGCGCACCTGCTTCTAATAGTTGTTTAATGTCTACATCTACAGTAGCCATGGTTGTTGTCCTTTCTCTTCGTTTTGGCGCCTGGCCGGGCCTGCACGGCTGACGGCTCAGGAGGATGTATCCCAAAACTGCTTCGTTAATAAATTGTGTTTTTATTGTAACAGATCAGGACCGTAGATGCAATAAACCGCAGCCAACAACAAATGCCAGCCGCCCTCATGGTACGCACAGCACAACAGGCCCAGGATGTTTACTCGCCCTGAGGGGAGTTGCCGAATAAACACCTTTGACAATCGGTGCAAAAACAGTTACAATGCGCTTTGATTATGAAAAAAGCACTTCACCCCACAACGTATCGCGCAGTCGTATTTGAAGACCTGAACAACGGCTTCAAATTTTTGACGCGCTCCACTGTCGCTAGCGACGAAACCATCAAATGGGAAGATGGCAACGAGTACCCTCTCATTAAGTTGCACATCACCAGCACTTCGCATCCGTTCTTCACCGGCGAAGAGCGTGTCTTGGACATCGAAGGTCGCGTAGACAAATTTAAGGCCCGTGCCAAGGCCGCCGAAGCTGCCCGCGAAACGCGTGCCAAGGCCGCTCAGAAGCAAGCCGCCCGCAAAGCTGCTAAGGCCGAAAAAGCCGAAACCCAAAAGCCGGCAAAGCCAGCCCGCTAGCTGCTTCGACCACACGTAGACCGCTTGAATTTCGTTTTCAGGCGGTTTTCTTTATACTACAAGGAGAATCATGGAATTAAAGGAAGCATCCCTACGCAAAGAACTGGCCGATCTGGACAAACGTCTCAGCGATCCAGCCATTTTTGGCGCTAAGGAATATCCTAAGCTAGCAAAACGCCGCACCGAGCTCGAGCGCTTGCTGACATTATTCGACGAGCGCAGGCGTCTGGCACAGGCCGAGCTAGAAGCGCACGAGCTGTCTGACAGTAACGATAGCGAAATGGCCGCCATGGCCGCCGACGAACTAGCAGAGCTCGCCGGAAAGATTGCGGCCAACGACGCAGCGCTACAAGAAGCGCTCACACCTAAGGATCCGAATGATGAACGCGACGTTGTGATGGAAATTCGAGCGGCGGCCGGCGGCGACGAAGCCAGTCTCTTCGCTGCCGATTTGTACCGCATGTACATCCGCTGGGCCGAACGGCACCGCTATAAAGTAGAGCTGATCGGCGAAGCACCAAGCGAAGTTGGCGGCTTCAAAGAGATTATCTTTGCGGTACGCGGCGAAGACATGTACAAACTACTCAAGTTTGAGGCTGGCGTTCACCGCGTGCAACGTATCCCCTCCACCGAATCGCAAGGCCGTATTCACACTTCTACCGCAACCGTTACGGTATTGCCAGAGGCTGAAGAAACTGACGTCGAGATTAATCCAAATGACTTACGCATTGACGTCTATCGCAGCTCTGGCCACGGTGGGCAAAGCGTCAATACCACTGATTCGGCGGTACGCATTACGCACTTGCCCAGTGGCATTGTGGTAACCTGCCAAGATGAAAAATCACAGATCAAAAATAAAGACAAAGCACTGGGCGTGCTCCGTGCACGGCTTTTAGCTATTAAGATCGAAGAAGCGCAAAAACAACTGTCTGATTCGCGCAAAAAGCTTATTGGCTCTGGCGACCGTAGTGAAAAAATCCGGACCTACAACTTTCCACAAGACCGTATTACCGACCACCGGATTGGCTACTCGCGCAGCAATATTCCCGGCGCGCTAAATGGCGAGATCGACGATCTTATCGAACAACTCCAGGCTGCCGAACGTCAGCTCATCAGTAACGAAAGCTGATCGTCTGAAAGCCATGAACATCCGAGATTGGCTCCGCACAAGTGTCGAGTACTTAAAAAGGGCAGATGTTGGAACAGCGCGATTGGATTGCTTGGTGCTTCTTGAAGACACGCTCGGCACTGAACGTGCATATATTTTGGCACATCCAGACCGCGAACTTGCACCAGCAGAATTGGACAGTCTGCACCAGAAAATTATACAACGGGCCGAGCATGCGCCACTGGCGTACATCAGAGGTAAGACAATGTTTTATGGGCGAACATTCGCGATAAATAGCAGCGTGTTGGTGCCACGCCCAGAAACAGAAACAATGATTGAATTACTCATAAAATTATCACTACCCACCGCACCGAAGCTTGCGGATATTGGCGCAGGCTCTGGCTGCATTGGCATTACTGCCGCACTTGAAGTGCCTAATAGCGAAGTGTCGCTTTATGATATTGATACCGCAGCGCTTGCAATAACAACGCAAAACGCTTCCGCCTTAAAAGCAAAAAACACACACATTGCCTACGCCAATCTAGCCGAACCGTGTACCAAAAAACAGTTTGACGCGGTGCTAGCTAATCTACCATACGTGCCGGACACTTACCCCATAAACCGAGCTGCGACTTTTGAGCCGAGCATTGCGCTTTTCTCTGGCACAGACGGACTCGACGCATATCGTATGTTTTGGCGGCAGCTTGGCGGCAGCCCCTATAAGCCATCATTCATCCTTACTGAGTCGCTGCCATTCCAGCACCACACGATTGCAAAGTTAGCGCGCAACGCGGGTTTTGTACTGGAGCAAACGCAAGACTTTATCCAAGTCTTTACTCGGATGGACTAGCTTTTAGTTTTAGCTGCTGTTGCTACTAGCCTAGCTCGTCGGTGCTGAAGCGAGTTTTGCTGTGACCGTTAAATCTTTGCCTGCACGCTTAACGTTCAGCGTCACTGTATCACCCACGGAGAGTTTATCAAGCACCGAAGTTATACTCGTGTTCTGACTGATTGCCGTACCATTAATCTTCGTGATGATATCGCCCTCTTTGAGCCCCGCTTTGTCAGCCGGTCCACCAGCAATAACCGCCGTCTGCCCCGTAACTGCCGACGGTGCAATCCATGCGCCGCTGCTCACGCTAAGATTGTACTGAGCGGCAACGTCTGCAGTGATCGGAATATAAATGACACCGAGATATGGTTGTTGCAATTTGCCATTTTGCTCCACACTTTTAATGAGTCCGGCAACGTCGTTGATGGGGATCGAAAAACCGACGTTTTGGGCATCACTAGCGATTGCTGTGTTGATACCAATCACCTGGCCATCAAGATTAACGAGCGGACCACCGGAGTTACCTTCGTTAATTGCGGCGTCCGTCTGGAATAGGTCATCAAGGTTTTCCGCTGATGAGCCGTTGCTGTCAGTGGCCTGCACGCTGCGGCCAAAGCCAGAGATAATGCCGGTGGTAACGGTATTTTGATATTGCCCAAGAGCATTCCCAATAGCCACCACCGAATCCCCTACCGAAACCTTGCTTGAATCACCAATCGTGGCCGGGACCAACTTTTTACCATTAGTGTTAGGGATTTTGAGGAATGCGACATCTAGACTGTCCTGACTCGCCGTCCGGCCAACCACCTGAACATTATTATAAGTAGTGCCATCAGCGAGTGTCACGCTCACGCTGGTCGTGCCCGCAGGCACCACGTGACGGTTAGTGATAATAAGTCCATCGGCAGACAAAATAATACCGCTGCCTTCATCAGTCGGTGCTCCACCTTGACCCAAACCGAACAAGCCTTCACCAGGCGTAGCGCCGCCTTGCGTTGCCGTCACCGATACCACGCTCTGTCCGACATTTTGAGCGATACTGCTAATTAACTGCCCTTGAGATTTGAGTACTACCTGTTGTTTTTGGACAGTAGTCGAGGTGTTACGGCCGCCACCCGCCCAACCGCCCACAAAACCCGCTCCCATACTCAAAATCAACAAAAAAGCGGCCAACAAGAAACGCACCTTGGGATGATCGGCGGGCAATGTTTTGGGCTGGCGGTAAGAAGATGCTTGAGCGGCGTGAATGAGTTCCGCGGCGCTCGCTTCGTCATTCGGGCTTTTTATAGCCGCATCAGGTGCCGAGTCCCCTTCTGTGCCACGCTGCGCGTCATCAACTCTTTTTTTATTGTCATCCTCTTGCATGCGACCCTCCACAATTACAACTCATCTCAAACAACTTTGTCACCCCAGTGCGAAAATACTAACACAATAAGCACAATCGCCGACATAATAAAGATAAACTGTCGCTGGAGATTTTGGGTGAGCTTGTCCTGATGATCCAGGTAATACAGCGCTCCCAGGCCATAACCAATAGCCAGAAGCAGCAAAACGGGCTGAGCCATAACGCCATAAAATAGCAACCAATGCCCCAGCGGCCATAACAGCGCCGCTCCAAAATACCCCCAACAATACGACAGGAGCTTAGCGTAGGTTTCGTCGAAACTATCAAAAAAGTGTCGAGCAGCTAGGTAGCAGATCACGCCAGTGGCCAGCACCAAACCATAGAGTGGTGCGTTAGTCCACGACACAAATAGCGCCATTAGCCCGCACACAAAACCAATCATCGCCTGTACTGACACGAGCAAAGTGGATGCACCGGGCTTAATTGCGAGCAGCCACACGCCATACAGCATCGTCCATAGGAACTGCATCATGGCGCTCTCACCACCCTGTGTCATAAACAAAAGAACGGCGATACCTACGGTGATATCAATGGCATTAGCTCGGACATTAGCCGGCCAAAAGCGCGGTCGTACAGCAAACATACGCCATTTACTTAACAAAATTATGGCCAAGGCTAGCTGAACAAATTGAATTCTTACGAGCGAAAAGACCAGTAACGGCAAGAGCGCTGTAAGCGCCAAATGAGCAAGCCTCGGAAAGCCACTTGCGGGCTTTATCTTTTCAATCAGTGGCCTCATATTTGATCCTGCCCTAAGATTATCACAAAATCAGCACCGCTTACAGTGACGCCTGCCGGCAAAGCCGTTACTGGCTTAACGCCAAAACGATTTTGCAAGTAATGCGCAGTATAGGGATCTTTACCATTCGTCAGGTCAACAACCACCGTTTTAGAGTAGTCGTGTGAAGGGGCATCCGCACTCGAAACAATAGTATATCCGTATGATTTGAGCGTAGCGACTTTGCTCGCGAGGACGGCCGAATGAGGAGTACCGTTCAGAACTGCGACTTTGGCTGCCTCTTTTACGATATGACCGTCCGGCAACATGCTACGGATATATGCCTGGATCGCCGTATAATTGTTTAGTCCTGCACGTGGCATGACTACTGATTGTGTGCCAATTCGCCCGGTGGTAACGAAATTATTCGGCGGATCGGCCAAACCAATGGACTGCGCGCTATTCAAATCAATACCCCTAAGGACGCTATACATTTTTGACATGTCGCCGAGCGAAATATCGGTGACCACATTACTGCCAAAAGCATCAATGAGTTGTGTTATCTTTATCGGGTTACTTAGTGTGCCGAGTGTGAACACTTTTTGCATAAGCGCCACAATGACGGCTCGCTGTCGCTGCGTGCGGGCAAAGTCTGATGTTGTTTCGCGTGACCGAACATAAAAGAGCGCACGCAACCCGTTAAACGTCTGCACACCCGCTTTCGCGAGCACAGGATTGCCCCCGTTCTCCCAAGCCATGGTTGGGTCGTAGAGCGTTGTGGGCACGGTAATCGTGACGCCACCCACCGTGTTGACTGCCTGCTCAAAGGCCTGAAAGTTCAGCAGTACATTATACTGAATGGAGACGCCGGTCACCTGTGAAACGATACTATCTGCCGATGCAAAACCAGCATCAATCGCTTTGGTGTCCTTATTATCTGCCGATTGCTTGCCAAGGTAGGCGTACTTACCTGTCTCATACGCCGCGTTAATCTTCATGCTGCCGCGATGTGGGATAGTCACCCACAAGTCCCGCGGAATGCTAACGAGTGCCGTCGTGTGATTAACCGGGTCAATACTTGCGATGAGCATTGTGTCAGTCAGATCAGGCCCGTCATGCCCGAGGCCGCCAATACCTAGCAACAGAATATTGACCCGCGCATCGCCCTCTGTTTTAAGATCGGCGAGACTTGCGTTGGACTGAAGCGCCACGGCAGTCTTGCCCGAACCCTTGAATACTTTGTGCAAATTTGAATAACCCTTTGCGAACAAAAAGCCACCACCTAAAATCGCTAATACGACGACCGCCAATACAGTGCGTTTTGTCCACTTGCGTATCGCTCGCCAGCTCAAGCGATGACTTTTTACAGCCGGACTTTGCTGGGGTGGGGCTGAGAACTCCGATGGCAGTGTCATATTGAGCATTGTCGGTTCACCAGATTGTGCTTTTGATGGCGTAGCCATATCTGTGGGATGGTAACCTTCTGCTTGCTGAAAGTTACCGATCTGACGAGCACGAAGTTCAGGTGTTGGTTGCGACGGCATCGCATGGTCGGGATGCGCAGGAGACTGTCGGCGCACAGGGGCACCCAAAAAACCATCTACTGATCCTTGCGGCGCGCTGCTCGCCGATCTGCGAAACCGAGATTTCATTCTTACTAGTATACCGTCCACTCACCCCACCTGTCTACCTGCCACTGGCCGGAATACTATTGGTTAAAGTACACTTTTGAGCTATAGTTGAGAATTGACATGCCCGATACCCAACCGTCCCCAGAAACTCCTATAGCCCCAGTAACACCACCGATCAAACGGCGGCGCGATTCTGTTCGTAGCACCCTTGCGACACTCAGTATTCTCGTTATTGCGCCTATCGTCGCCCTCGTGCTGACTGCCTTTGTCTTCCAGTCCTACCAGGTTGACGGGCCGAGTATGCAGACTACACTCAGCAATAACGATCGGCTCATTGTATGGAAACTCCCTCGTACCTGGGCGCGTATCACAGGACACGCGTATGTACCGAAGCGTGGTGACGTCGTCATCTTCGTCGGTGGCCAGCAAATTGCTAATTTTGGCGAGAACTCCAATAAGCAACTCATCAAACGGGTCATCGCATTACCTGGTGAACGGGTACAAATTAAGGATGGCGGGGTTATTGTATACAATGCTGCTCATCCAGGCGGTTTTGATCCCGACCAAACACTCGCCTACGGTAAGGTTATTGGCGACACTGAACCCATGAACACAAATGGCATCATTACCCTCGGCCGGAATCAAATCTTTGTATGCGGAGATAATCGTCCGGATTCGCTCGATTCACGCTCATTCGGAGCGGTCAATCTTAACCAGGTTGTCGGCAAGCTTATTGTGCGTATTTTACCACTTGGCGACGCAAAGCGGTTTTAATTTCACAAAAGCTCGGGACCCTTCTTAGGATATAAATACGTGAGTTTTGGAGCATGCTCGCTTGTGTATTCTGTGGCGGGGGAACAATATCGCGTTATAAGCCGGTAATTTACGAGTGAGGAACCGATGCCATTACAAAACGCAAGGTGCGCTACCCAAGCAACTGAACAATTTTTTCAAGCTGTTCATCAGACTTAAATGTAATCTCCAACTTGCCACCCTTTGCTGTTCGGCGAATTTGCACCGGCGCACCAATCTTTTTGCTCAACTGTCTGGTTGCAGGCGTTTGAGTACGCATCCGCTCACGAGTAGCCTTCACGTCGCGGAACCCATCACGCACTGATACTACAAAACGCTCAGCCTGGCGTACCGACCAGCCTTGCGTCAAAATTGCAGAAAGCAGTTCGACCTGTTTTTCGGGCCAGTTCCTAAGAGCCAAAACTGCTCGAGCATGCCCTTCAGTAATTTTGTGCTCGTGCAGTGCAGACTTCGCGTCCTCCGGCAATTGTAAGAGTCGCACAATATTTGTAATCGTCGACGTCGCCTTGCCCAAGCGCCGTGCAATATCTTCGTATGTCTGGTCAAACAATTCATGTAGCCGTTCAATCGATACCGCTTGTTCAAGTGGCGACAGATCAACACGCTGCACATTCTCAACCAGCGCAATCTCTAAGCGCTCCAAGTCTTTACTGGTCCGTACAATCGCCGGTACCGTTTTAAGCCCAGCTAGTTGGGCCGCTCGCCACCGGCGTTCGCCCGCAATAATACTAAAGCGATCATCGCCTAGGGGTGAGACGACCAATGGTTGCAGGAGGCCATACTGTCTAATCGAGTCTGCGAGCTGCGTCAGCGCTTCTTCATCAAAATGTTGGCGCGGCTGCTGATCATTGGCGCAAAGCTTCCCAACCGAAATCTTTTGCACCCGCTCTTGCTCATCAAGGAGTAAGCTCTTGTCAAAATCTTGCGGGATGAGCGCATCAAACCCTTTGCCGAGCCCCATCTTTTTGCCCGTCGCTTTAGTCATCGACACGTTTTTGTACCTCTTTTGCGAGTTGTTTATAGCTACGAGCACCCTTGCTCCAGCGGTCATGTTCAAAGATCGTCTGTCCAAAGCTTGGCGCTTCAGCCAGGCGAACATTGCGCGGCACCACTGTTTTGAAGAGCTTATCCCCAAAATGATTTTGCAGTTCGGTCATAACCTGCTCCGAGAGGCTCGTTCGCTTGTCAAACATGGTTAGTACCACTCCAAGCAACTCCAGTTGCGGATTCAAACCTTGGCGAACGCGCTGCACCGTTGCCAGCAGCTGTCCTAACCCCTCGAGCGCATAGTACTCGGATTGGACCGGAATAAGCAGATGCGTGGCCGCGGCTAAAGCATTAATAGTCAACAATCCAAGCGCAGGCGGACAATCAATAAATATATGCGAATACGCCGCTACACTCAGCGCGGAGCGCAACGCAAGTTCACGCTGAGCTACATCAGCCAGCTCTATTTCGGCAGCGGCCAGATTGGCATTTGCCGGCAACACGAACAGCCCTTCCCGACCGCTCGGCTGAACTGCTTCATCAAGTGTCGCGCGCCCAAAAAGCACGTCATAGCTAGTGAGTTCAGCGGCATCTTTGTCTATACCTAGCCCGCTGGATGCATTTCCCTGTGGGTCCAGATCGATCAGCAATACCGGCCGGGCTGCACTCGCCAGCTGGGCCGCAACGTTTACTGCGGTAGTCGTCTTGCCGACTCCGCCCTTTTGGTTAATCACTCCAATGATTGTTTGTTTCATCATTTCCCCTACTCGCTCAGTATATCACCCCTACATTTGTATTGCCAAAATGCTCTGAGCGGTACCGCTCTATACTACTAGCCGTATACTACTACCCTGTGAACTCTAATTGTTTGTTTTGCTCACGCGGCATTGTTGCTGTAGTTTGAGCCGCTATTACCCGCCTATTCCCGTTGTTGTACTTGTTCCACTCGCCATCAATATCAGCCAGAACCGGCAAGGCTAGCCCATCAACTAGTAGTCCTAGTATCTGTTCGATGACGGTACGTTAATCACTTGCGACTTCCTTCATAGCCAAGTGCACACTTTCCATTTCGGCTGCTTGTTAGCGAGTTTCGAGCCATTTTTGGTTATTGGCTGGGGTCTTACACTCATGGGTAGGTTCGTAAGCAAGCACGACGACGCCCTCGTCATCTGTTACCGGCCACTTATTCATTGGCAGCGCGTGCGTCCGTCTACGCCGGCGAGTACCTCACAGCAGGGTTGTACGGCGGCTTACAGTAGCGCTACCCGGCCTTATGCTTTCATAGTGTGAGACCCACAAGACCGGTGCAAGTGCGTGCTTTCTTTTTGCAGCCGCTCCTGGTGGCCATATCAGCTAAAGATCTTCAAGTGATCGGGTTTCTTCAAAAAAAGACCATCAAGACTACGAGCGTAGTAGTAAGTTTGAGCCCACGAACCTGGAGGATACGAGACCCGCCAGCGGATAGTACGAGCCTCTTGTGATATTCAGCTACCCGGACTTCTTCCGGTTTTCTTTAGTGCCGCGTGAAATTCTATCGATGTAGCCAGATAGACCTACCAGTTGGGCAATATCTCTCGATGTGACCTAAAAACAGCCAACAAATTCTTGTGCAGTAGATTTAGTCTGTTTCAAGGACACTTACAGAGACCCAGTCGTTGGAATCTATATTTAGAGTCGGACTGGTTCCTGAAAATATCTTCCATCGGAGCTGAACCGTAACGGATCCTGCAGGTATTGAACTCACTACGAGTGAACAAGAGATCTGCTGGTGTGCATTGGCGGCATTGAAAGTGGTACGCGTGCAATCATAATCCGTTCCACCTATGTTTATACCAAGCATTGTGGCTGATGGATTTACGTTTGTCCTCCAGCTAGTACTCACTGATATGAGCAGCTTTGTTCCATTAGCACTCTTTGTGAAAGTCGCTGATGAGGGTGCAGGCAGGTTAGCGTAAGAAGTCGAGGTAGTGGAGCCAGAACCGGCAGCAGCACTAAGACCATTAGATTGGACAGACGAGACACAGTTTCGCCATTCACCATTTTGGTAACAGCGGAAGAGGCCCGAGGTACTGTTATAGTACATGGCACCGTTGGCGCCAGTTGGATCAGTGGAACTGCCTGTTTTGACGCCGAGCACTAGTACTTCGCCCACAGTGTCCCCACCCGAAGGGCCGATGGTAATTCTTTCTGACGTGGTTGACGTGTTGACGTTGAACATACTTACGCCAGCCGAGTTTTGGATTACAAATGCCGATGCAAGTGAAGCCGTACTGGACTTAAAAGTAACCGCACCTGTATTTGCTAAAGCAAAGTCATGGTTGAAACTGCTTGTATCGGTTATGTAAAAATTCTGGGCCTGCATATCTATGGTTCCACCAGAATTGTAGTTGCCCAGTGTGAGAGTATTGCCACCATTAACGTTATCATATAATTTCATCTGATACGTTCCTCCGGAGCCCCCATCGAGAATGACCCCCGTCCCGGTTTGCAAGTTTATGCCACCCGCATTACTTATATTGGACACAGAGCCGGGCGTGCTCCAAGTATACGTGGTTCCGTTGTCGACGATAGATGTGGTGGCACTACTGACTGCAATTACAGCCCAAGTGACTCCGTTATCGGTCGAACGATAAACATGATAGCCGCTTGCATAAGGTACTGCAGTCCACGATATTGTATTTTTGCTAGTGCTTACAGCTGGGGTGGTCGAACTAGGACTAGATGCAATCGTTGCAGTAACACTGGTACCATCCGCACCTATGGCGTCTAGCCTATACATATAGGTAAGACCAATGGTCAACGATCCACCCGTGGTGCTTGGCGTTAGTGTGGGGGCCGCTGGATTGGCAACGCCGTTTACGTTGATGCTACCACCGTATGTGTTGAGCACACCTTGATTTGCGCCGAAATTAAGGAGGGCTGTGCCAGAAGCGTTTTGAACCTGGAACGCAGCACTTGTCGCCGTGCCCTTAACCGCGACAGTTGCATCGCTGCTAAGAGTAATCGCCCCTGTGCCCGTCGTTGTTGCGGCGATACTTCCATTAGTGGCTGGGGCCAACGTGATAGCCGACGACCCGGTACCACCTTGCACCAAGGTACTACTTGTTGTGAGAAGCGAACCGATAGTGACTGCTTGCACACCACCCGTCGTGCCATTATTACCAATATTGATGGTTTGAGTGCCCGAACTTAACGATGTACTGCCAATTTGTATTGTATTAGCGACGTTGCCGGTATTAATATTAATTCCGCCTGCACCTTGTAGTGTGAGAGCCCCCGAAGTTGTCGACCAAGTCGAAGCAGCCGAAGCTGTAATAGTAACACCATTGCCCTGGATAGTCGTCGTCCCTCCGGCGAGCGAGTTCGGCCCCGAACCAATGCTAACGATGGAGTTGCCGCCGGCCGTGTTGGTGTATCCAATGTCAATCGTTGCTGTTCCAGAATTCTGCGCAGTGCTACCGATATAAGTAGCGGTATTAGCATTAGGTGAAGTCTCTATGTTGGTTGTTGTGCCATTGAATGCCGGTCCAGTACCACCAGTTGAACCACCAGTTGACCCCAGGTTAATATAGCCATTCAGCGTATCTACATCAAACAAAGTGTTGTTATTAGTGCCGCCTGCATGATTTACAATCTGGAAAGCCGTCGCAGTATCCGTACTTGGCTGCTCAAAGAACTGACCTTTGATACCAAATCCAAAGACAACGCTTCCAAGGCCCGAGGCGTTCTGTGACATGAGACTCAAGAAGTTACCGGCGCCAAGCCCCCCATCCGCATCTTGTATATTTATAGCGCCGATACCGTTAATAAGCTTGATGGTAGGCGTCGTGCTGCTCCCGCCGGTCGAAAGCCCATATGCCGCCTGGAGCGAGCTCGCACCGGCGCTTGTCCAGACGCTCCCATTCCATACGAGCACTGCAGTGTTACTCGGGCTCAGTATGTAGCTTAACGATCCAGCAATTAATGTAAATGGATTAGTACCGGCATTAATAATATTCAGCATACGGCCCGATGTCGTAACCGTTGGCGAAGGCACTGTAAACACAAGATTTGTAGCCGACGCCGTGGCAAGTATCGTTGTAAAGGAGTCAACGCTACTTTGCGTAATCGTTGCCGTCACCGCGCTCGAATATGCGACAGTCGTGTAGACCAACCCACCATTAATGGTGACTAACCCCTTTGTCCCTGTGCCTGCAGCCGTACCGCCCTGCAGGGTGATGCCACCACCGTTGCTTACACCCGTCCCCGTTGCAGTTCCACCCTGAATCAAGACATTGCCGCCGGCCGTTGCGGCGCTGCCGCCACCAGCACCACCTTGCAGAGTGAGTAGACCGCCACTGTTGGTGCCGCTTCCGGCGCCGCCCACGACAGACAAAGCAGTATTCGTAGCCGCCGTAACAGTAGGCGCTGAGCCGCCCACAATGACCGTGCCAGTTGTTGACGGTGTTAAGTTTATGTTTTGGGCGCTCCCACCAGCGGTTAAGGTAATGCCACTAGCCCCCTGGAGGGTCAGGGTTCCACTCGCGCGATTTATGTCTGTCCCGATAGTGCCGCTAAACGCCAAGCCGTTGCTTAGGGTACCCCCTGACTGGACTACTGAGATGCCATTTGTAGTTGTACCGAGCGTGTTAGTAACGTTGAGCCCGTTTGTGGTTGTACCGCCGCTACCATTCCGCTTAATAAACAGGCCGTTTGTCTCTGTGCCTGATGTATTTGTAATGTTAATATCTGCTGCGTCACCAGTTAGGCTCTGGTTGATAACCACCGCAGTTGTGCTTGTGCCGGTAGTGCCGTTAACCGTAAGTGCCGTTACGCTATTCGCCGTCGGGCTGAGTACAACTGCGCCGTTACTGCTAAACGTGTCAATATTTGCACCTGCGCCATTTTGCAAGTCAAGAATGTCGCCGGTGCCTGCTCCGTTAGCCCTAAAAGTCGCCGCAACGCTGCCGCTCGTTGCCGCTTGAACCGTAACGTTTGCGCTTTGGACTGAGGTCGTGTTTTGAATAAATCCTGATGCTGCGATGCCACCTAGCTGACCTGCGTCAAAAGCATAAGGTACGGCCGTGAGCTGGAGGCGAGGTGACATTTCACCATCCCACGTCGGGCTCCCTCCAGTTCCGCCGATATTCATCGTAAGCCAAAGGCCCTGATCCCAGCTGATTGCCGGGAAAGCAGTGACACTCCCAAGGTTTACCGTCAGGTACCCGTTAGCGACACGGACTTGATTGGCGCTCACCCGAGTCTCGGTCCACAAACAATTGGCATCACCTGTGCAAGAGCCTTGGCTTGAACCAGAAGAGGCCGAGGCATTGTATAGCTTAAACTCAACGTTGTAATTTCCATCCGGGACGATAGCCCCAGCACTACTCATGAGTCGGGCTTGAAAGTTGATGGTGCTTGTGGTCACCGCCGCCGCTTTCCCAGGGGTAAGCAAAAATGTACTCAGAATTGCGGCGCCCAGAACGAATACGCCCGCAACAAACGCTCTAAAGCAGCGCGCGAACAGTACTCGTTTCTGAGGTGTTTTTTGGTTCATTTTTGTGGTTTTTTATTTCTGCAAACCCGAGTACTATTATGAGCCGATTATGCAGCGAAACAAGTCAAAAAGTCACATTTTTGTATACAGTAAATTTCAGCAATTATGCAGTATTATTTGCGACGAAATGATGTATCTTTGTCAACTTATAGAGATCCTGCCTGTTGGTAGGTCACTATAGCCATGCGGATCAGGGAGATGATGACTCTCGTCGTTGTAATAGGATCAACAATTTCGTAACTCGTCGATACTTTTCCACAACACGTGTCTTCATCATACAAAAATAGCAGCCAATTATGAGCTGCTATTTTGTTTCTGAAATCAAGTGTTAAGCAATTTTAGCAATCTTAATCACTGTGTGTTGCTGTCGATGACCATGCACTTTATGGACGCGTTTTTTTGCTTTATAGCGGATCGCCACTACCTTATCAGCTTTGACGTTCTCTTCTACGATTTCAGCGCTTACCGTAGCTTTTGCCACCGTTGGAGTGCCAACTGTTGTGTGTTCACCGTCAATAACCAGTAGCGGCTCAAAAACGACGGTCTTTTTGTCAGCGTGCAACAACTCTACTTCGAGCGTCTCGCCTTCTGTTACGAGATATTGCTTGCCACCGGTGGCGATTACTGCTTTTTTCATGCTCTTACTCTCTTTATCAGCAATTATATACCATCAGATAGTAACAGATACAGTCGTTTGTGTAAAGGAGGTTACACTTTTCGGACTGAAATAGTTACGTCGTGGCCATCGATTATGAGAGCTCTCGCATTCTCAGCATCTTCCGTTTGATGCGACACCTCTACAGCCAGCACTTCACTGCTTATTTGGTCCTCGAACTCTTGAACAACCCGAGAAACCTCTGCGTCAGGACTACTAATTGCGAGCATGACCCGATCGTCTACATCCAGTCCTACCTCCTTACGAAGAGACTGAATATGGCGAACGATCTCACGCATTAAACCCTCTCGCCGCAACTCAGGCGTTAGCTCAAGCTCGATTTGCGCCTCAAGCGGTCTATCAGTGACTTTTTCGCCCTCTGTGTCGGCTTGCGTTATGATAGCTTGTTTTACATTCAGCTCATCCTTGATGATTTGTATGTACTGTGACAGCACGACTTCATCATCCGGTAAATGGCGCATACATACGCGAGCCTCCTGGAGTGGCTGACGCACCTTTATTTTAGCTGCAGCACGCTTAGAAAGCCCTTGCTCGATTCCCAACCGAATATCCGCCATCTCCTGTAAGATGAGTTCGTTTATATGACCAACCATAGGCCAATCACGTAAGTGCACCGATTCGCCACCGGTAAGCTTTTGATAAAGCTCTTCGGCTAGAAACGGTGTGAAGGGTGCCATCACGTGTGCAAGCTGCACCAGGATGTAGTGAAGTGTGCGATACGCAGCCTGCTTATCTGTGTCGCTGTCACTTTTCCAGAAACGGCGCCGTGAACGACGTACATACCAGTTGGAAGCATCCTCCAAGAATGGCAAGATTGGCTTTGCGGCATTCGGTAAGTCATACTCGTCCATATGCCGTGCCACCTCTTCGGTCAGCTGGTGCACACGCGAAATAATCCACTGATCGAGCACATTAGTAAGATCAGGGCTCGGATCCTCGTGATTGCCACCCCATTCCCACCCATCTACTTCGGCGTACAAAGTAAAGAAATCGAACATATTCCACACCATACTCAGCTTGCGAGCCACATCAGCAACGTCTTTATCTTGCAACGCGAAGTCTTCACCACTAAAAAGTGGGGAAATAAGTAGCAAAAACCGCAACGAATCCGCCGAATACTTGTCCATCAGTTCGTTAGGATCGGTATAGTTACCGAACGACTTGCTCATCTTGCGACCGTCATCGCCAGCGACAGTACCAGTAACGATCACGTTCTTGAATGCATTTTTGCCAAATAAACCGACATTTACTGCGTGCATGTAATAGAACCAGGCACGGACTTGGGCAACATACTCCACGATAAAATCACCAGGGAAATTTTGTTCAAACTTTTCAACATTCTCGAAAGGGTAATGAAACTGAGCAAATGGCATCGAACCGCTTTCAAACCAACAGTCCAAAACTTTGTCTATACGCCTGTACGTGACACCATCCAAATCAAATGTCACATCGTCAATCCACGGCCTATGATAGTCTTTGAGCTCAACCCCGGAGAGCTCTTTGAGCTCGGCATAGCTACCGACGACCTTAATGTGCTCTTTGCCCGCACCGTCAACGCCCTTCCACACTGGCATCGCCGTGGCCCAGAAACGGTCGCGGCTAAGATTCCAATCTGGCGCGCTCTGGACTGTTTTAGCGAATCGTCCATTTTTGATATGCGCCGGGAACCAGCTAATTGGCCCATTCTGCTCCAACATCTCTTCGCGCTGCCCGGCAATGTCCATGAACCAGCTCGGATGCGCACGATACATGAGCTTTGTGTGGCAACGATAACAGTGTGGATAACTGTGCGTAATATACTCAATCTTCCAGACAATACCCCGCTCTAGCAAGGTTTTGGCAATTGGCTTGTTGGCTTCCCATACGTTCTGCCCCTTCCATTCGCCAGACTTGTACAAACCGTTGTCATCAATATTGCTGATAACCGGGAAGCCGTTTTCTTTGGCAAGCGCGAAGTCTTCTTCACCGTACGCAGGAGCTAGATGTACGATACCCGTGCCTTCTTCTAAGCTCACGTAGTCAGCATGCCATACCTTGTTGCTATTTTCACTATGATTTTCAAACAACGATTCATAGCTCTTGCCCACTAATTCTCTACCGGTCAATGTTCTTATGATTGTATAAGGAACAACGTTATGCTTCTCATCAGTCAATACCTTATTGAGCAACTCTTTTGCGAGTATCAGATGCTCGCCGGCGACATCAACCTCGGCATATTCAGCCTTCTCATTTACCGCAACTGCAGTGTTTGCTGGCAGTGTCCACGGGGTTGTCGTCCAAGCCAGCAAATAGGCATCGCTATCGACAAGCTTAAACTTTACAAACACAGAGGGATCGGTGACGTCCTCGTATGAGTTGTCCATAGCCACTTCTGCTTTGGAAATCGGTGTGGCATCACGCGTGCAGTAGAGCAATACTTTCTCACCTTCGTAGATCTTCCCCTTTTCGTAGAGTCTCTTAAAAGCCCACCAGACTGATTCCATGTAGTCTTTGTCCATCGTTCGATAGGCACCCCGAAAATCAACCCACCGCCCAATACGATCAATCGTATCCTCCCAGAGCGAACCAGTTTGGATCATATTATCGCGACATGCGACAATGTAGTCTTCCAAACTAACCTTCGTGCCGATATCCCGTCTATCATGAACACCTAGTTTTTTCTCGGTGAACACTTCTGCCGGCAGACCATGACAATCCCATCCCCATACTCGCTCTACGCGCTTACCTCTCATCGTTTGATAACGAGGAACCACATCTTTGGCAATTGTTGTCAGCAATGTACCCTGATGCGGAGCGCCCGTAATAAACGGCGGTCCATCGTACAAGACGTACGCTTCATTCTTGGGCCGCATTGCCACGGACCTTTCAAACGTCTGGTGCTTCTTCCAGTACTGCACAAGATCTTTTTCGTACTCGATCGCCTTACGGCGAGTGCCCTTTTGGAATTTCATATTTACTCCTTATGATGCAAAAACAAAAAGTCACTGCTTTTGACTGTTGGAACCCGGATAAATGCGGGCGGTACCATCCAACTTCCAAAAGAAGTGACTCTTTTTGGCGCTTTGTTGCCGGCTGACGAGCGGTATAATCCGTCGGGTTCTACTGTTGCTTCGCGCAATTTCTTCCCGCTGCTTCGTGGGTGATAGCCACTTACCTGTAGTACTCTACAGAACGCATTTCTACTTGAAATATACTCTAAGCATACGACAAATGCAACGGCACAGAGCGTTGTCTCAAGCTCTATAGGCCCTCTCCATGAATTCGCGCAAATTATTGTAAGGGGCCTAGAAAATACATGGGCCTTCTGGGGCCTCAGCTAAACGCATAGCCGGCAACTTCGTCCATCAGAGGCAGCGGCATACCGATCCAACTATTTATAAGTGAGCCATCGTCTGCCAAGGCAAGGATTGATGGGTAAGCCATGACGTCATAGAGACTAGCGATCGATGCACCATCCCGCGTATTAACACTTAATAACTCAACTTTACGAACAGAGACGTGTTGGCGCTGAAAATCTTCGACAAATGTCTCGACATCATTAGCATATTCCGAATCCGGTCTATAAAGGATAAGCACTTTCACTAATCCCAGCATATCATATGTGAATGCTACAACACAAGAAACAGCACCTGCCTTGCGGAGACAGGTGCTGTTTGGAATTCTAGCGCCTCTACAGGTCGGACTTATTCTAACTGCAGCCGGTCGTCGAACCGCAGCTACTGCATACGTAGCAGCTGCCGGCACGTTGCGTCTGATTGCCGCAGTTATAGCAAAGTGGTGCTGCGCCGTCGGCGGCCTTGCCCTTTGCGATTTCATGACTGCTTGCAGCGGCCGATGCGACATCTGTCTGATGCTCAACGGCCACCGGTCGTTCACTAGCTTCAACCAGTCTACCATCAACCGACCGATCATCAGTAAGCAGCACCGTTTGTTCTTCAGGCATATCCTCAAGCGAAGCCAGACCTAATTCCAGCCGGTCGTCGAACGACAAGTAGTCGAGCGCAAGACGGCGGAAAATGTAGTCCGTTGTGGAACTTGCAGTGCGGATCTCTTCATCATCGGTAATGCCCGATGGCGCAAAGCTGGTGCTCATCATCGTCCGAACGTACGCCTTAAGTGGCACGCCGTACTGCAAGCCATGGCTAACAGATATGGCAAAGGCATCCATAAGACCTGACAGCGTTGAACCCTGCTTCGCTACGTTCACGAATAGTTCGCCAATTGTACCGTCTTCATATTCACCAACAGTGAAGAAGCCTTTTAGGTCCGCAATATTAAATTTGTACGTCTTGCTATTGCGGCGACGCGGCAATAAGCGACGCACCGCTCCTTTTACAATGATCCGGTCGTTCAACACCGTGACCGGCGACTCGATCGTTGCAGTAACTGGCGTGGCAGCTGCTGATACTTCTTGAGTACTCTCTGCCTTCTTCTTCCCGGACAATGGTTGCGCCACCTTACAGTTGTCGCGATAAATAGCAATTGCTTTTATACCCATCTTCCAGGCGTCAATGTGCAGCTGCTCAATGTCCTCAACGGTCGACTCTTCTGGCATATTCACCGTCTTGCTAATAGCACCAGAGATAAATGGCTGCACAGCCGCCATCATCTTGACATGCCCAAGGTAATGAATAGCGTTGTCGCCCACAGCGCAAGCAAACACATCAGCGTGCTCTGGCTTGAGGTGTGGCGCACCCGCAACGCCACCCGTATCATGAATGTAGCTAACGATCTCTTCGATTTCATTGCGACTGTAACCAAGTGTTTGGAGTGCTCGTGGTACGGTTTGATTTACAATAGCCATGGAGCCGCCGCCAACCAGGTTTTTGTGCTTGACCAAGCTAAAGTCCGGCTCGATACCCGTAGTGTCGCAGTCCATCATCAGACCGATGGTGCCCGTTGGAGCAAGAACACTAGCTTGTGAGTTGCGCACACCATGGAGTTCGCCCAATTCAACAGCTTCATCCCAAGCCGTTGCTGCAGCGCTTAAGAGCTCTTCAGAGACCAATGTAGCGTCAATATCTGATACTGCCTCGCGATGTTGGCGCAAAACGCGCAACATACCTTCACGGTCTTTGTGGAAACCGGCAAACGGACCCACACGCTGTGCCATTTTTGCGCTCGTGGCATACGCATGGCCGGTCATCAGTGCCGTGATAGCGGCTGCTTGAGCACGCCCTTCGGCAGAGTCATAGGGTAAGCCTTGCGCCATCAACATAGCACCTAGGTTAGCGTACCCAAGCCCAAGTTCACGGTAAGCTTTTGCGTTTTTGGTGATCTTTTCAGTTGGATATTCGGAATAGCCCACCAAGATCTCTTGTGCCGTAAAGATCAGTTCCACCGTATGTTTAAAGGCATCAATGTCAAACGTATTGTCTTCACGCAAATATTTAAGCAAGTTAATACTTGCTAGGTTGCAGGCCGAATCATCAAGGTGCATGTATTCGCTGCAGGGGTTGCTACCATTAATGCGGCCGGCATTTGGCGCAGTGTGCCAGTGATTAATCGTAGTGTCGAATTGCATTCCTGGATCTGCGCACTCCCAAGCCGCCTCGGCAAATTCACGAAAGAGCTCGCGGGCCTTAACCGTTTTAAGTGTCTTACCAGTCGTGACCGCTTTCAGGTCCCACTCGTCATTGTCGAGCACCGCCTTCATAAAGTCGTCAGTCACACGAACGGAATTATTGGCATTTTGAAACTGAACCGAAAAGATGTCTTTGCCGTCAAGTGACATATCAAAACCGGCATCTTGCAACACCCGTGCTTTGCGCTCTTCAATCGCCTTGCACCAGATGAAATCTTTGATATCTGGGTGGTCTACGTTCAAGATGACCATTTTTGCAGCACGACGGGTTTTGCCACCGCTCTTGATTGCGCCCGCTACCGAGTCGGCCCCGCGCATAAAACTCAAGGGACCAGATGCCCTACCTGCACTCTTGCCAAGCGGTTCGATCGACGAACGAATCTTGCTAATATTGAGGCCGGAGCCGGAACCGCCCTTAAAGATCATGCCCTCATCACGATACCAGGTGAGAATGTCTTCCATCGTGTCTTCGACGCCCAAGATAAAGCATGCGCTCGCCTGTTGTGCGCGATCAGCGGCACCGATGTTAAACCATACTGGCGAGTTAAAAGCCGCACGCTGTGTCGCCAAAACATACTTCAGCTCTTCTCGAAAATCCTCTGCTTCACCATTCGATTCAAAGTACCCCTCTTGCAAACCTTGACGAACAACGGTATCCACGACACGATCAATAAGTTTAGCGAGCGAGTCTTCACGACCGTCTGTACCTGGCGTTCCCGTAAAGTACTTTTGCGCTACGATGTTAATTGCATTTTGCGACCAGCCGTCAGGAAACCGAAGATCTTTTTGCTCAAAAACTGGTTTCTTTGTTGCAGGATTTACAATGATTGAGTCTCGGTTTTCCCAGTTGAGCTGTTCGTAAGCCTTACTTTTTGCAGGGGTGAATAATCGCCCCCGTCCTAAACCGGTTGTTTGTCCCATAGTACCCTCACTTTTTTTGCTCCAAAAGCATCTCTCAAAACTTCTGGAGCTTTTGTTTAATAATTTTAATGTATTTGTTTAGAGTTCACGCACCGTCCCCCAGCCGTCAGCTCCCCTCGAGTTTGCACTCAGTACTTACTTTATAATACAGTTTTTGCACGAATACAACGTGAAAAAACGAGGGGAGCCGCCAAAGCAGCGCAACGCTATATATGTGTCTTACGCTTTGGTTGCAACAGCGGGCTTATGCTTTTTGATGTGCGACAACTCACGCTCAAATTCCGCAACACTCTCAAATCGTCGGTAAACACTCGCAAATCGAACATAAGCAACCTCGTTGAGTCGGACCAAACGCTCCATCACCAAATCACCAATCTTTGATGAGCTTACTTCTGGCTCGCCGCAACTGTACAGCTGCTGTTCAACTTCAGCAACCAACCGCTCAAGCTGCATATTCGTCACAGGCGTCTTCTCACACGCACGATAGAGCCCACGCAATAGTTTTTCGCGACTGAATAGCTGACGCGTACCATCAGTCTTAATAACAATGAGCTGCGGCCGCTCAATGCGCTCGTACGTCGTAAAACGGTAACCGCATTTTGGACATGAACGCCGTCTGCGAATTGCTTCACCATCAGCAGCATCACGCGACTCAATCACTTTTATGTCATCGAACTGACATTGACTACACTTCATATCGCTCTGCCTCCACAATTCTTTTGAATGTGCTGTCGCTACATATAGCGCTCATGCTATGTATGATAGCCCTACTCATAGCGTATTACAACCGCATATGAGTTGTACTATTGCCAACAACTTAGGCTATTTTCTCGGGGTCGCTATCTTCGTCCTGGGGATGACGCGCGCGCAGCCGACGCAGGAATGAAGGCTTGGCTAACTCTTCGTCGCTACCAGGCTGTGCCATATCTGTGTCAGGCTGCACTAAACTACCCGCCTGATCGTCATGTACAGTACTATCGCCAGAATCATCGTCATTATCGTTAATTGCCCAAATATTGGGGAGTGGAGCATCGGAGGTAAAGTCTGCAGCCGCGTCATCTTCTAGAGAGACATCCATACGCGCAATCTCAGGCTCATTTTGCGTAGGCGTGGCGGCAGGAGCAGAAGTCTGCACGACGCCGCTTGCAGTACGTTCCGTAAAGTACGAGGCGTCAAAACCGGTAGCGACTACCGTAATGATAACCTCGCCATCAAGCTTATCGTCAATCGTTGCACCAAAGATGATGTTCGCATCCGGGTCAGCAGCAGTAGTGATCGCCTCAGCAGCTGCGTTGATCTCGTGCATAGATAGATCATTGCCGCCGATAATATTAAAGAGAATGCCGCGAGCACCGTCGATTGACACTTCAAGTAACGGAGAGTCGATTGCCTGCTGGGCAGCCTGGACCGCCCGATTCTCGCCGCTTGCCCGCCCAATACCCATTAGCGCAGAGCCGGCGTTCTGCATAACGGCCTTAACATCAGCAAAGTCGAGATTAATGAGGCCATGAACCGTTATGAGGTCGGAAATGCCTTGTACGCCCTGCCGCAATACATCGTCAGCGACCTTAAAGGCTTCCATGAGCGGGGTTTGGCGATCAATCGTCTGAAGCAAGCGATCATTTGGGATAACGATCAGCGTGTCGACACTGCGACGTAAGTTTGTGATCGCTATTTCGGCATTTTGGCGCCGTTTCTCACCTTCAAAAGCAAAGGGCTTAGTAGCGAACCCTACTACCAAAATATTCATTTCTTTCGCCGCGCGCGCAACAACGTGCCCCGCACCGCTACCTGTGCCACCACCAGCACCGAGCGTTATAAAGACCATATCAGCGCCTTCAAGCGCTTTTTTGATTTCGTCGATTGACTCTTCGGCAGCATTCTGACCCACACTTGGGTCAGCACCTGCACCCAGGCCGCGAGTCGTGTCTTTACCAATGTGGATTTTGATTTGCGCCTTAGAATAGTGAAGTGCTTGAGCGTCGGTGTTAATAACGATAAATTCGACGCCTTCGACACCCGCCTCAATCATCCGGTTAACTGCAGCGCAACCCGCACCACCAACACCTACAACTTTGATGCGTGCGAATGTCTGTATCGATGGTGCAACTTGTGGCATAAATCGTGTACTACCCTCTCTTTGATTCACAATTATATGTTCAGAGTATAACGTAGGTTGCGCTTGAGTTCAATAAATTTGCACGGCTGCTTTTGTCGCACGAGCCGATCGAACACTTCGTGTACGCAGCGCCTTACGGTTTTACTTTACGCCACAATGAATCGACAAAATTTAGTGCTCGCGCACTTGCTTGGCCAGCTTGCGTTGGCGCAGCCTCTGGTACCAACAGCATGTCGAGCATCATGAGGCCTACCGCTGTATAATAGGTCGGGTCAGCAACGGTATCAACGAGACCTGAAACCGCACGGAGTTTACCGACGCGAGAGGCAAGTTGTAGCTTTTCTTTTGCAAAATCCGCAATACCCGGCAATTTTGCCGTCCCACCTACAAGCACCACTCCACCGGGCAGTTTACGCGCCCGGTGAATGCGCACTAGTTCCTTCTGGATATATTCAAATAGCTCTTCGACGCGAGCCTCTGTGATCATAGAGACTTCTTCGGCAGCGAATACGTAATCTTGTTCGTGCAATTTAATCCGAATGTCTCGCTTGGGGACGCTAGCGGCGAGAGAGGCGTGACGCAGTTTCACCGCTTCAGCGACATCAAGATCTGTTTTAAGTCCAATCGCTAGATCGTTCGTGATATGCGCTCCACCAATAGGCAATACAGCCACATGCTGCACCTCACCGTCCTCTAAAACGACAATATTCGTCGTCCCGGCACCGATGTCCAGTAATACCGTACCCGCCTCTTTTTGCGGACGATCCATCACCGCCTCGGCTGCAGCTAAGCTCGATAACGTGTGATTATGGATGCTCAACTGCGCCTTTTCGAGGGCCATATCTAGGTTGCGCAAGTTCGGCGTTCCGGCTGTAACAATGTGTGTATCCACTTCCAGACGTACTCCGTGCATGCCGACAGGATCTTTGATATTATCCTGGCCATCTAATCGATAATTCTTTGCAAAAACTTGAATAATTTCGCGGTTTGACGGCAATTGCACTATTGCCGCTGCTTCCTCAACGCGCAAGCGATCCTCCTGAGTGATTTCGCGGTTTGCACTACTGATCGCTATGACTCCCTTCGAGTTGAGACCACTGACGTGCGAACCATTAATATTCACGGTTGCGCCACTAATGCGCATGCCAGAGAGTCGTTCTGCCTCAGTCAATGCCTGCACAATTGCCTCGGCAGCATCTTCCACATGCACGACAATGCCCCGGCGCATTCCCATGTTAGGAGCCATACCATGACCAATAACCGACAATTTGCCAGGATTATTTGAGTCCACCATACCTACGACACAGCGTACGGCGCTGCTGCCTATATCAAGGCCGACATACGGTGCAGAAGAAGCGGATTCGCGCATATGAAGGCAGTATAGCGCTAGTTCTTGGTATTCGGCAAGTATTCTTTAGTGTTCACTGTTCGTTTTCTAATTTTTGAATACATTTTGGCGTTTTATCTTCGTGTAACGCAAATCTGATGTAATTCTTGTGATGTATGCCTATGCAGTGATTCAAACCGAGAGACTCATAAGACAACACGCCACTCAGACTGTTGTCAAAATCTCACAGCCATCCCGTGTCACTAGTACTGTATGCTCAAATTGTGCTGACCAACTTCCATCACGCGTAAAAAGCGTCCACCCATCGCGGCCTTCAACAATTTCTGGACGCCCTAACGTTGTAATAGGTTCAACGGCTATGGTCATTCCCGCCTTAAGCGTTGGTCCAGTACCAGTCCGGCCATAGTTCGCGATCTCCGGATCCTCATGTAACTCGTAGCCAACCCCATGTCCTACTAGCTCTCGCACAATGCCCAACTTATACCTGCGGAGTGTTCGTTCAATCGCTGCTGAAATATCTCCCACCTTACAACCGTCTCGTACAACATTCAGCCCATCGTACAACGAGCGTTCCGTGCCTTCTAAAAGACGCTTTGCGTCAGGTGAAGGCTCATTACCCACACACACGCTGATACCGGCATCAGTTATCATGCCCTTATATCGCACCCCGAAATCAAAATTTACAACGTCACCCTTTTGAAATGGACGATTACTCGGAATACTATGCTGTACCTGATCGTTGACTGAAATACAAATGATATCAGGGTAGTCAGGATTCCCTGGCACACCCAAGAAAGCAGGTTCACCACCTAAAGCGCGCAATTCCTTTTTAGCCATATCTGACATATCCCTCGGAGATAAGCCAGGCGCGCAATTCCGTTGTAATAATTTCAGCACAGTAGCAAGCATACGGCCGCTTTCGCGCATGGCGGCAATATCTTTTTCGGTCTTTATACTTATATTCATAGTGCAATCATCCGACTTTAGGCAAAGCTAGTCAATACATTGCAAAATTTGATCGTGGACAATGCGCGGCGACTGCGAGGCGTCAATGTCATATATACGCACGCCTTCCTGCCGCAAATGTTCGATGATAGGAAGCGTCACTTCACGATACTCTTTGAATCGCTCGGCAATCGCCTCGTCCGTGTCGTCTTGTCTGCCACGAGCAGAAAGTCGTTCACGAACAACGTCCTCTGATGCAGCAAGGTGAATCAAGGCTGTTAGCTCAAATCGGCCAGCCTTTGTTTGATCCATTAGCCAATCTGCCTGAGGAACCGTGCGCGGAAACCCGTCCAGTACAAACTCCTCATTGGTGTCGATAAGCTGCAAGACTTTGTCTATGATGTGGATCATCTCATCGTCACTCAGCAGCTTACCCTCTAGCATTTCGTGGCGACGCTTACCCGTAACAAGCACGCGCAGAATTTCACCAGTAGAGATCCAAGCATAACCATGTTCATCGGCTAGTAGCTTGCCTTGCATGCTTTTTCCAGAGCCGGCTACGCCGGTGAGAATTATCATCGGGCAAGCCTTTGCTTTACGAACTCGGCGATGCGCCCACCGGCAGCCGCAGCACCAACTTCTTCTTTTACGGTCGCAATAACCTTACCCATCGCTTGTGGCGACTTATCGCCGACTGCTGCAATCACTTTATCAACGATCGCTTGCAAGTCATTGTCCGATAGCTGAGCTGGCAGATACGTCTCGATGATGCTCTTTTCTGTCAGTTCTGCAGCGGCACGGTCTTCGCTACCGCCTTGCTTATAGAAATCGGCGCTCTCTTGGCGCTTTTTTGCCTCTTTCGCCAGTAGTGATATAACCTCCGTCTCTGGAAGTCCAGTATCGCGCGCACCAGCAGCAACCTCAGCATACAAAATGACGCTCTTGATGCCACGCAACGTCATGACCTGCGTTTTGTCGCCGGCAAGTAATGCAGTCTTCAGATCTTCTTCAATCTGCTGCTTTATCATGCTATCTAACGAAGGCCGAGCTTAATCTTCTTAACTTTGAGAGCTTTACGTTCAGTACGAATGATAGCTTTTGCGCGACGATCACGCTTGCTAATCGGCTTCTCAAAATACTGTGATTGCTTAACGGTTGCTACGGTGCCAGCCTGCTGCACCTTGCGGTTAAAGCGGCGAAGCAGGTTTTCGGTTGATTCTTTTGCGTCTTTACGTGTAACTTGTATCATTTCGTTGATATTGTATCTGATGATGACTGTTTTTGCAAGTGGCTAACAGACAATCTAAGAAATTTGCTTTTTCTGAGCAACGCGTTGTGATTTGAGGACAATGCTCTGAAGTTCCTTGAATATTGGAAACTGCTTGTTCGTGTGATACATCTTTGTGTTCCCCTGCTTCTCTGAAATTAAGAAGCCGACCTTCTCAAGTCGTTTCAGTTCGCGCTGAATGTTACCCGCGTCTTCTTTAATAAGCTTTGCGAGGCCGCGAACATGGGTCTTAAAATCAGGATATTTAGCGTAAATAACGATGATTTTGCGCCGTACTCGTGATGTGATGAAAACGTCTAACATTAAGTCCTTTATTGTTATCCAAACAACGCGATTGTGGATAGAGTATAGCCGAGTGGGCTACCCTTTTCAACACCAATCCTTAACTTTATTTTTCACCCCCACTTTAGCTACATCAATTGTGTGCTCGCAGCAGTGCCTTACTGAGTGTACCACGCTAAGGTGCCATCGAAAAGGAATGTTTTCACATCTTTCGCTTATAATAGGAAGATGCATTACATAGCAGTGATTGTTGGGACGCAAGCCTATCACGGAACGGCTCCGTTGACATACGCCGCCGACACCTCCCTACCACCTGGCACAATTGTCGTCGTACCTCTGCGACATGAGCAGGCGCTTGGGGTTGTCGTTGGGTCTAATAAAAAGCCCGGGTTCCCTACTAAGGCGATCCTTGAGGTGCCACCATTGCCAGCACTGCCGTCCCATTTACTGAGCCTACTGCAATGGATGTCCGGCTACTACCCAAGCTCGCTAGGTGTTATCGCACAGCACTTCCTACCAAAGAAACTTGCGTCCAGTGCGCTCACAGACCAGGCATCAGACCCAAAGTTTTCGGAGATCCCCCTCCCCCAGCTAACGAACGACCAGCAGCAAGCCCTAAAACAAATAGGTACCGAAGGTACCCACCTACTACACGGCACAACTGGCTCAGGAAAAACGCGGGTCTATATCGAGCTTGCAAAACGGGCACTTAAAGCAGGAAAATCGGCCATCGTTTTGACGCCAGAGATTAGTTTAACTTCGCAGCTAGCTAGCAATTTTCGTAAAGTTTTTGGTGAAGCGGTTATAATCATCCACTCTCAACTTACCGAAACAACACGACGAGCGATCTGGTTCAAATTATTACAACAACCAGGACCCTTTATTATCATTGGGCCACGCTCCGCTCTCTTTATGCCTTTGCAGCACCTTGGACTTATCGTGATCGACGAAGCTCATGAGCCCGCATACAAACAAGACCAGGCGCCCTATTACCACGCCGCACGAGTAGCCAGCAAACTCGCAGAACTCGCAAGAGCACCCATTGTTTTAGGGACTGCAACACCGCTTATCAGTGACTACTATCTTGCCGAGCAGAAGAAACGCCCGATTATTCGTATGCAACAAATAGCCGTCACACCATCGGATAAGGGCGCGCGCCATATTCAAGTCGTAGATCTACGTGACCATAGCCAGTTCACTAAAAAGTCTCATCTCTCAGACGTTTTGGTAAAAGCTATTAGTCAGACACTTGCTAAACAAGAACAGGTGTTGCTATTTTTGAATCGGCGCGGGACGGCCCGCATTGTCTTTTGCGAACAGTGTGGCTGGCAGGCAACCTGTCCACACTGCGACCTGCCCCTGGTATATCATGGTGATAGCCACCGCATGCGATGCCATGCCTGCGACTACAACGCCCCTAGCCCCACGTCCTGCCCTCAATGCCAAAGCACAGCAATCATCTACAAAACAGTCGGCACAAAGGCTATTGCCGAAGAAGTCATGCGTTTGTTTCCAGAGGCAAATGTACAACGTTTCGATACTGACAACACAAAAGCGGAGCGTATTGAACAACACTACGATGCCGTACATAGCGGCTCCGTTGATATCATTGTTGGAACACAGACGCTCGCAAAGGGCCTTGATCTTCCAAAGCTTGGCCTCGTTGGTGTTGTACTAGCCGATACGACCCTATATATCCCCGACTTCAGCGCTCAAGAACGCACCTTCCAATTGTTAAGCCAAGTCATTGGCCGGATTGGCCGGGGGCACCGTGATAGCCAAGCTATTGTGCAGACCTACAATCCCAATAGCCCCGTCTTAAAAGCGGCTATGGAGCAAGACTGGAGTAGTTTTTACCACACGGAGCTAGCGGAACGGCAGAACTTTCTGTTTCCGCCCTTCTGCTATCTTCTTAAGCTGACCTGCCGGCGCGCCACCAGCATAAGTGCTCAGCGAACCGCTCAGCGCTTTATGCGAGAGCTGGCCACGAAACACTTGCACATAAGCATCGAGGGGCCAGCCCCCGCCTTCCACGAAAAGAGTCGTGGTGGCTTTGCCTGGCAACTTGTCATTAAATCGAAGGATAGAGCCAATCTTCTAGAAGTTCTATCGCTATTGCCAAGTGGATGGAACTACGACATCGACCCACTCACCCTGATGTAGCACTCTTTGCGATTAGCCGGTAATCCGCTATACTCTATGCTAAATGGATAAAGATGATATTATTGCACTGCCTAATCCAGCCTTGCGGCAGCGCTCCAAAAAAGTTGGCATTATTACCGATGATACAAAAACAATCATCGCGGGTATGAAGGCGGCAACCCTTGACTGGGAAGAAAGTCGCGAGCACGAAGTGGGAGTCGCCTTAGCCGCCGTACAAGTCGATAAACTCCTGAGAATTATCGTCATTCGTAATGATTTTGACAACAAGTCTGACAAGAGTTTTAGCGTTTTTATCAATCCTGTTATCACAAAATACGAAGGCGCACTCGTGCGCGACTACGAGGGCTGTCTAAGCATACCTGACATTTACGGCTACGTGGAGCGTTCCACTGAAGTACGCGTAAAAGCGATTGATGAAGATGGGCGTGAATTCCGCATAACCGCCAAGGGTTTCCTTGCACGTATCTTCCAGCATGAAGTAGATCACACCAACGGTATCGTGTTTATCGACCATATCAAGGACGATTCTAAAGCATTCTTCAAACTACGCGCAGACGGACAACTCGAGCAACTCAATTATGAAAAAAATATCAAAACCAATCCTATTCTTTGGTAGTGGGCCAGTCGCCGCGGAAAGTCTGCGGTTACTCGCCAAGAACTTTACTATCGAAGCCGTCATCACGAAGCCACGAGCCGTGCATCATCATGGCGATGTCCCTGTGCTGCGGATTGCAAAGGAGCTAGACCTAAAAACGTTTACCGTAAGCAATCGGCGTGAACTAGACGAGCTTATAGCGGCCACCACTTTTGAAACTGACCTTGGGGTACTCATAGATTTTGGGATTATCGTATCGCAAAACGTGATAGATGCTTTTCCTCGAGGAATTATCAATAGCCACTTTTCGCTTTTGCCACAGTGGCGCGGCGCCGACCCAATCACCTTCTCAATTTTAAGCGGTCAGCGCGAAACGGGGGTCAGCCTCATGCTTCTGACCGCCGGCATGGATGAAGGACCGATCCTTGCCTATGCTGAGCAGCATATCGGGCGCGAAACCACGACGCCCGAACTTACAGACCAACTCGTTCAGCTAAGCAATAAGATGCTCGTAGCGATGGTGCCTGCGTACCTTAGCGGTGAAGCTATTCCTGTCGCACAAGACCCTCAAATAACGCCAACCTATTCACGAAAATTAACCAAAGAAGACGGCGACATCAATTGGCAGAAACCAGCGGCTGAGATTGAGCGCGAAATTCGAGCATTCGTTACCTGGCCCAAGAGCCACGCAACAATTGGAACTCTACCAGTAGTTATAACAGAGGCGCACGTCGTGGACCTTACAGGACAATCAGGGAGCTTTGTAGTCCACAACAAAGAGCTTGTCGCCTTCTGTGGCCAGCAAGCACTGGTAATCGATCGGCTTAAACCATCTGGAAAACAAGAGATGACTGGGCAAGCCTTTCTGGCTGGCTACCGTCGCTATCTAGAAGAGCAGTAAAGATCTATTGCATCTGCACTTCCCTATTTCGCTACAGCTTGTCTACTCCAAATCCAAATGAGTAAAACCAGAAACCCTGGTTTCTTTGAAGCAAAAAATAAGGGCACTAGCGACCTGCGCGTAAGCCCTACGCTGCTAGTCCATACTCGGGCGGTGAAGGAGCTTGCGGCGGCTGAGGTGGAACAGCAGGCGAGGTTCCGGCACTTGCTAAAATCTGTGGAGCAATCGCTCTAATTTCAGCCTTTAGCTTTTCAAATTCTTCCGCTACAACATCTTTGTAGTTAGGGAAGTTTGTCTCGAGCCAATGCAAAGCGCCCGCTTCATCGTTTGCATTGATAAACTGCTCAAATTCGTCTAGCTGTGCATCGGTCATACGCTCGGCCAACTTCATACCAACACGCATTTCCAGTGTCTCATAGATGTGAGATAGCATCTTTTTCTTCTCTTCAGGAGGGAGTGTAGAAAGCCCAAGTTCTACCAGTAAGTCATCATCAAGCTTTATCATATGTAGTTCCTCTAGTTGTCTACTTTAGCGTACGCGAAACCGTAGAACGTGTAAAGACCTCGAGCCGGTCACCCTCTTGCAGTTCAAGTTTTGTAGCTGTCTGGAAGCTCAGACCACACATTTCGCCCTCAAGCACCTCTTTAGCATCTTGCGGGCCACGCTTTAGGTTGGTAACTTCGACTTCTGCCAGCTGCTCATCGCCACGCATCACCTTGGCGAGCGCCGGCACGATCAGTTTGCCCTTTGTTACTTCGCCGCCACATATTACTTCGGATTTTGTCGTCTTAAAGACGGCACGCACCACGAGGCGACCGTATTCGGTCTCGACGACCTCTGGTGCGAGCAGTTCACTTAACTCGGACTTAACGTCATCAATTAACTCATAAATAACCTTATAAAGTCGAATACTAACTTTATCGCGCGAGGCAAGGCGCTTGATATCAGCAGGCGCTACGACGTTGAACCCATACACTATAGCACCACTAGTAGCCGCCAAGTGCATATCGTTCTCTGTAAGTGTACCCACTCCGGCGCTTACTATGCGTACTGAGACTTCATCAGTGTCGAGTGCTTTGAGACTGTCAATAACTGATGTCAACGAGCCTTGTACGTCCGCTCTGATAAGTATGTTCAGCTCACGCATTTGTGTCGTGCGGCTCATCATGCGGAGTAGCTCACTGCCACTCATATTACTGCTTGCAGCATTTGTACGACGTTCAGTAGCCGTCTTTTCGGTCATACTCCGCGCAGCCTTCTCGTCTTTTACGACGACAAACTCATCGCCGAACTCAGGCAAAGCTTTGAAGCCAGCGATGATAATCGGTGTTGATGGCCCAGCCGTCTTGATCGTCCTACCGTCCGTCGACTCAAGAGCGCGAACTTTAGCATAAGTTGTACCAGCGACAACAAACTGCCCCGCCTTTAACGTACCCTCTTCGACAAGAGCATTCGCGACTGGTCCACGGCCTTGCTCCATATGTGCCTCAATGATAAGCCCCTGAGCAGCTGTGCTCGCGTCGGCCCGAAAGTCTTCCACGTCGGCCACCAGCAAGATCATATCAAGCAATTCATTTATGCCTTGTTTTGTCTTTGCAGAGACTTCCAGGACTACCGTATCGCCTCCCCACTCTTCTGGCAATAAGTCTTGCTCGGCAAGCTGCTGCTTTACACGGTTCGCATCAGCGCCCTCTTTGTCGATCTTATTGAGCGCTACGATAATCTTTACGCCCGCTTTGCGCGCAAAGCGAATTGCCTCAATTGTCTGGGGTTTAATGCCATCGTCAGCGGCAACCACGATAATTACCATGTCCGTAAGATGCGCACCGTGCTCGCGGATTGCGGCAAAGGCCTCATGACCTGGAGTGTCGAGCAAAGTGACGGGACGATCGTTATGCATTATTTGGTAGGCAGAGATATGCTGCGTTATACCGCCAGCTTCACCCTTGGCAACTGCAGCACCACGGATAGCATCAAGCAAGCTTGTCTTGCCATGGTCAACGTGCCCCATAACTGCTACCACTGGCGCACGCGGTGTTGTCTGCTCACCAGTAGCATGTCGCTTCTCGCGAGCTGGCGTAACCTCGGTGCGCTCTTTTTTAGTAAGCTCCACATCGAGGCCCAACTCGCCAACAATAATCTGCGCAGTATCAAAATCAATCCGCTCATTCACCGTTGCAAGGACTCCATTTTTCATGAGCTCGCCAATGAGACGTGTCACCGGTAAGGTAAGTTTTTCGGCCAGAGTGCCGACAGTAGTCATGTCTTCGATCTCGATTGTTCGAGCCATGTGAGGCACTCCTTTTTAAGGCGATTAACTTTAAGGAATTCTTACAAACTATTGGGCGTTCTTGAGGCTCAATGCAATCTTGCGAGCCTCGGTGTCAATATCCAGCACTTTAAATTGCTTCTTTTCGTTCAGCTTAAAGACCTGCTGCGGGTCAACTGCTTCGTCATCGCTCATTTCTGATACATGGACGAGGGCCTCAACCGCCGAGCTCAATTGCACAAATGCACCAAAGGGCGTAATACGTGTAATCTTACCCTCGACGATGTCACCCTTGTGGAAGGCTTTAACTTCTTGCAACCATGGATCCTCAGTCATCTGTTTGAGGCTCAATGACAAACGATCCTTATCGATAGCGATGATCTTGGCCTTGACTGTTTGGCCGACCTTAACATAGTCACGGGGGTCTTCCACGCGTTCCCAAGAAATTTCAGAAATGTGAATGAGACCTTCGATACCCTGAACATTCACGAATGCACCGAAGTCGATAACACCTGTCACGACGCCTTCGACGGCATCACCAACTTTGAGTTCAGCAAAGCGCGCCTGCATATCACCCTTTACTGCTTCCTTTTCGGAGAAGATCAGTTTGTTATCTTTGCGGCTCACATCAAGCACACGCATACGTAACGGCTGCCCAACAAGCGCGTTAAGCTTCTGCAAGATTTCATCCTTGTCCGCACCTGAAACGCGCGGGTAATGTCCTGCGGCTAGCTGCGATACAGGCAAAAAGCCACGGATACCTTCGAGTTCAATGAGTAGACCGCCACGATTAGCGTCGTAGGGCGCGACTTCTACGATCTCCTGATCGTCAAACATTCGCTGTAGTTCATCCCAGCCGCGATCTTTGGCGGCGCGCTTCATGCTAAGCAGCGCATACCCCTCATCCAACTCAGGATCAATAACACTTACCACGACTGTCTGGCCCTGTTCCAACTTTTGGCCATGCGCGATCTCGCGGCGCATAATAACACCGACGCCTTTAGCTCCTAAATCAATCCACACTTTGTGTTTCTTAACTGAGCTCACTACTCCTTCGACGACTTCACCGGTTTCAAGGCGCTTAACCTCGTTATCGGCCAGCAATTCGTCCATAGTTACCGTTGCTTTTGACATGTCTTACATGCCTCCTTCATAATTGTATTTCTGTCGGCATAGCCTCGGAAGAGACTCTGCCGCAAGATTATCTCCATTATACCCTGTTCGCCTCTTTTGGTCAAAGCAGGATGCAGTAGAGCACAGCCGAGCGACATGATACACTAAGATAGCAATGTACATAGGGATCGACATCGGGGGCACCAAGACACTTGTCGCGTGTCTTGACGAAACTGGAGTTATAAAGCAGCAGCTCCGTTTTGCTACGCCTCACGAATATCCTCTTTTCTTACGCGAATTGGCGAGTGCCGTTGCGCAATTATCAACAAGATCTTTCCATGGCGGCTGCGTTGCTGTACCGGGTAGAATCGATAGAAGCAACGGTATTGGCATCGCTTGCGGCAACCTCCCCTGGCGCAATGTGCCAATTAAACGCGACTGCGAACAAATGCTACACTGCCCAATGCTCGTCGAAAATGACGCTAACTTAGCGGGCCTGTCCGAGGCTATGCTTATGAAAGATGAGTTTAGCCGTGTGCTGTACGTTACCGTTAGTACCGGTATTGGCACCGGCATCATCGTGAATCAAGTGATTGATCCCGCATTTGCGGACTCTGAAGGTGGTCATATGGAGCTAGAATATCAAGGTAAGTTACAGACGTGGGAATCATTCGCCTCTGGGCATGCGATTACCGAACGATACAATAAACAAGCCCGCGAGATTACCGATTCACAATCATGGCGACAGATTGCCCATGCTATTGCCATAGGGCTTGTCGACCTCATCGCTATGGTACAGCCACAAGTTATTGTGCTGGGGGGTAGCGTTGCGCAGTTTTACAATCAATTCAGCGACTACCTAGAGGCAGAGCTCAAAAAATACGAAACGCCACTCGTGCCAATCCCGCCGATCCGCCAAGCGCAACGCCCTGATGAGGCGGTTATCTATGGCTGCTACGATCTTGCCAAGAGTACTTATGGAACCGTTCGTTAATCGACTGCGGCGTGATTTTCCGCATTACAAGTTCGCCCCAGACAAAAAGCTCTGCTGGTCACCGCAAACGAGTACTATTTTTTACCCGACGGTAGCGCATGGCAGCCCAGCCACGGTGCGTTGGGGTGTCCTTCATGAGTTAGGGCACGCTGAGCTGGCGCATAACCACTACGTCACTGACACACACCTTTTACGTCAAGAAGTTGCCGCCTGGACGCAAGCCGGCAAGATCGCCGAGCAGTATGCAATTACCATCGACAGCGACTATGTCGAAAACTGCCTGGATAGTTACCGCGATTGGCTACACAAACGCAGCATATGCCCTACATGCGGTATGCACGGCTTGCAGACTTCTCGGACTCTATATAGGTGTATAAATTGCCGTCTCACCTGGAAGGTCAGCGAGAATCGATTCTGCCGCACATATCGCAAGCAACAACTCTCCGCTAAACTTAAAACCGACAGCTTATAGATAGCTGTCGGTTTGTGAAGCAAAGAGGTCGGAGTTGCACATATCGCAAGCTCTTAGTTGCACCTTTGCGGGCTTCGATTGTAGCCAGTAACTTATTCCTGAGTTACTGTGGGTTTCGTAGCTTTAGAGCGGCGAGAAATACGACCACCCTCGGCACCCTTAATTCGAGCGCGCTCGCGGCCGGTCAAGCCATCTGCACCTACAATAGTGCTAGCAAAGCCACCATTGTGACCCTTGCGGCCACCCATTGCGCCAATACGTGCGTAAAAGTCGGTGCCATATTTTTCAATGTTACGTACAGCGGCAGCTTTGCCGCCCTTTGGTGTTCCAGCCATGATAGGCTCCCTTCTCGTTAGTCTCACCTTCAGAGGAAATAAAAAGTCGTCGACAACCATCGATAGACCCCGATTCCCCACGAATCGTACTTATGGTAACATAGGTTAATGGTAATGTCAATAATAGTACCTGACCGCTATCTCCGCGAAGCTAGCGCTGTAAAACCTATTGAGGCCGACTCGCTCTGCGGAGATAGTGGTCTACTTCGCTCGACTGATCTATCGACCTCAACTGGGGTCGTGCGACTCTTAGAGAGGACCTTTCCAGGCATGGATTAATGTCAGCGATGCGTGCAAGGCAAAAGAAAAAGGACTTCCTACTCGGAAGTCCTTTTTATAATTCGGCACCGTGCTATTTTCCCAGGGGTGAACCCCAAGTATTGTAACCGCGGCGAGGCTTAACTGCTGTGTTCGGCATGGGAACAGGTGTTTCCCTCGCGCCATGGGCACCGAATTCATTCAATGTATCAATACATTGAATGTCACGGTGCTCATGCAAGTGCGAATGAATTGATATAGCAAAGAAACAAATGTACTGTTTATCGTGCTGATAAACACCAATAACTAGTCAAAGCATTTCTCTCATTCCTGCCGCCAAAAAGGTGGCCGAATGAGAGAACGTAAAAAGTCGATGGGACTATTAGTACGCTTCGGCTCCATACATTGCTGCACTTCTACCTTGCGCCTATCAAACTGATCGTCTTTCAGTGTCCTCATAGGGAAATCTCATCTTGGGATCAGTTTCGCGCTTAATATGCTTTCAGCGCTTATCTGTTCCGCACGATAGCTACCCAGCCATGCCATTGGTATGACAACTGGTACACCAGCGGTGCGTTCACCCCGGTCCTCTCGTACTAGGGGCAAATTCCCTCAAATTTCCTTGCGTCCACAGCGGATATAAACCGAACTGTCTCACGACGTTCTGAACCCAGCTCACGTACCTCTTTAACCGGCGAACAGCCGGACCCTTGGAAGGTGCTCCCCCTCCAGGATGAGATGAGCCGACATCGAGGTGCCAAACAGCGCCGTCTATGTGAACTATTGGGCGCTATAAGCCTGTTATCCCCGGGGTAACTTTTATCCGAAAGCGCTGCCGATACCACACTCTTGTACAAAAATGTACTGACAGCGGAAAACTTACTCCGACTTTCGTCCCTGATCGGCTTGTAGGCCTCACAGTCAAGCTAGCTTATGCGTATACACTATCGATTCGATTTCCATCCGAACCTAGCTAACCTTTGAACGCCTCCGATACTCTTTAGGAGGCAACCGCCCCAGTTAAACTACCCACCAGACACGGTCCCCTAACCGGAAATAGTCTTCGATAATGAGAAGAGTCTCGCGACTTCTCTCATTGCAGTGTGCTTCGGAAATATTCCGATACTCAACTGCATCTTCCCTTTATGCAATATAAAGGGGATCGAAAACTCTTTGCGGTCAGGGTAAGAATAAGATCGTACTAAGGGTGGTATTTCACTGGTGACTCCACCTAGGCTAGCGCCTAAGTTTCAAAGTCTCCCACCTATGCTACACATAGTACGACCCGATTCAATGTCAAGCTGTAGTAAAGCTCCACGGGGTCTTTTCGTCCTGCTGCGGACAGACGGCATCTTTACCGTCAATGCACTTTCACCGAGCTCTTCGTTGAGACAGTACCCATATCATTACGCCATTCGTGCGGGTCAGAACTTACCTGACAAGGAATTTCGCTACCTTAGGACGGTTATAGTTACCGCCGCCGTTCACTGGGGCTTCAGTTCGCACCGTGAAGCACTCCCCTTAACCTTCCAGCACTGGGCAGGCGTCAGCCCGTATACATCCACTTTCGTGTTAGCACAGACCTATGTTTTTGGTAAACAGTTGCATGGGTTCCTTAGCTGCGGCCCCGCCACATTATCTACCACGATAATGTGCTTTTAGGGGTCAGCTTTCTTTTCTCAAAATTACTCGTTTATACAGATCCGCTACAAGAAGTTAAAAACTTGCAGCGAACTACTGTTGTTTTCCTGAAAAGAAAACTGGCAAGCCACACGTGATAAACACTGTGGCGGGGCAGGCCTTATTCCGAAGTTACGGCCGCTTGTTTGCCGAGTTCCTTAACGAAGAATCACTCGTACACCTTGGTCTACTCGACCTGAGCACCTGTGTTGGTTTGCGGTACGGATAGCCTTGCACACACGTTTGGTAGCTTTTCTAGTCAGCACCTTCATTGGAATTCGACCAAAAGGTCGTTTCATTCGTACGTATTTCTCGTACTTAGACGGATATAACCATGAATCCGCTCCAACTAATATGCCGCGCACGCCAAACAATACAAAACTAGTACGGGAATATTAACCCGTTGTCCATCGCTTACGCTACTCGCCTCAGCTTAGGACCGACTAACCCTGGGACGATTATCGTGGCCCAGGAAACCTTGCTCTTTCGGTGGGCAGGATTCTCACCTGCCTTATGGTTACTCATTCCAGCATTCTCACTTGATAGCGCTCCACCAGACCTCGCAGTCCAACTTCAACGCCCTATCAACGCTCCTCTACCACTTGCAGTAAACTGCAAATTCGCATCTTCGGTAGTATACTTAGCCCCGTTACATTTTCCGCGCAAGATCTCTTGACGAGTGAGCTGTTACGCACTCTTTAAATGAATGGCTGCTTCTAAGCCAACATCCTCGTTGTTTAAGAAATCTCACCTCGTTTCCCACTTAGTATACATTTAGGGACCTTAGATGGCGATCTGGGCTGTTTCCCTTTTGAGCGACGAGCTTAGCCCCGCCGTTCTAACTGCTGTAGTTCCACTGATAGTATTCGTAGTTTGTCAAGGGTGGGTAATCTTGCGACCCCCAGTCCGAAACAGAGCTCTACCCCTACCAGCTACCGTACAACGCTAGCCCTAAAGCTATTTCGAGGAGAACCAGCTATCTCCGAGTTCGATTGGCATTTCACCTCTAACCACAAGTCATCCGGGCGTGTTGAAACTCACTACGGTTCGGCCCTCCACACAGTTTTACCTGCGCTTCAGCCTGCTCATGGTTAGGTCACCCGGTTTCGGGTCTATTGACTGTTACTTAGTTCGCCCTATTCAGACTCGCTTTCGCTATGCCTCCGTCAAATGACTTAAGCTTGCAACAGCCAATAACTCGCTGGATCGTTCTACAAAAAGCACGCCGTCACACCATAAAGGTGCTCCGACTCCTTGTACGCGCATAATTTCAGGATCTATTTCACTCCCCTTCCGGGGTTCTTTTCGCCTTTCCCTCACGGTACTTGTTCACTATCGATCGTAAGATATATTTAGCCTTGGGGGGTGGACCCTCCAGATTCAGTCAGGGTTTCACGTGTCCCGACCTACTCGACAAAACAAATATAAGGTTAGCGACACTTTGCGTACCAGGCTATCACTGTCTTTGGCGCAGCTTTCCAACTGCTTCTGCTCGCCTCGCTAATTTGTAAACCTTATGCAAGAGAATGGTAGCTCTTGCTTCCAATACGGAATTCTGGACAAGTCCAGTGCTCCGTACCGGTTGTTTGTAATGTCACAACCCTCTTTAGATATTCGTCTACCAACTTATCCATCTGAATTAACAGACGGAAACCTAAAAAGTTTGGGCTCTTCCGCATTCGCTCGCCACTACTAACGGAATCATTGATTATTTTCTCTTCCTCGCCCTACTAAGATGTTTCAGTTCAGGCGGTTACCTACAACTTATCCTATATATTCAGATAAGCGTGACTGGGCATGACCCCAGCCGGGTTTCCCCATTCGGACACCTTCGGCTCAAAGCTTGTTAGACAGCTCCCCGAAGTTTATCGCAGTCTTCCACGTCCTTCATCGGTATCTTACGTCAAGGCATTCTTTATGCGCGCTTAATTAACTTTTTACGATTAGAAATCTATTACTAGACTTCAATGCATTTGACTAGTTATTGGTTATTACCAATAACTGCCATTGTCTCAATTGCTTTTCTCAATTCCAGATTGTTAAACTGCTAAACTCAAGACAGATACTTCTTGAGGCTTGAGTTTAAACGAAAGACTACTCTCTTGCAGACTCGTTGCCTAAACTCAAACGACTTTGCCAATCATACCAATAAAAACAGAGGTTGTAAAGCAAAAAGTGATGACAAATTTGCTACGACTTTTATACTGTTATGGATTGGTGGGCGATCGGGGACTTGAACCTCGGACCTCGTCATTATCAGTGACGCGCTCTAACCAGCTGAGCTAATCGCCCGTATAGTATAAGGTTGGTGGTGGAGATGCGGGGATTCGAACCCCGGACCCCCTGCTTGCAAAGCAGGTGCTCTAACCAGCTGAGCTACATCCCCAAATGTATTTGCCAGCACCTGAGTGCATTGTAGTAGATATTGCTGGCTATACGCAAACCTTTTCTTGTTAAAGAAAAAGGCGCCGAACATGCCGCGCGCCTTTCGCTTAAAAACTGAGTAGTGCAATCAACGTCAAGTTCAGGTTTTTCAGACTATTTCTCGCCACTCGAGAGTGGTACGTAAACTATCAGTACTGAATTCATAGTTTACCGAGATCGACCTAGCTCTTATTGCGATTGCTCGACAATAATGCTAGTTTTCTCCCTAGAAAGGAGGTAATCCATCCGCACCTTCCGGTACGGATACCTTGTTACGACTTAACCCCAATCATCTCCCCTACCTTAGGGCTAGACAAGCTAGCACGTCAGGTATTGGCGACTTTCATGGCTTGACGGGCGGTGTGTACAAGACCCGGGAACGTATTCACGGTAGTGTTCTGACCTACCGTTACTAGCGATTCCAGCTTCATGCAGGCGAGTTTCAGCCTGCAATCCGAACTTGGACCGGCTTTGATGGGATTTGCTCCGTCTCGCGACTTGACAGCCCTTTGTACCGGCCATTGTAGCGTGTTTGTAGCCCCAGGCGTAAGGGCAATACTGACCTGACATCATCCCCCCCTTCCTCCCTGTTACCAGGGCAGTCTAGTTAGAAAAATACAACTAACTACAGGGGTTGCGCTCGTTGATGGACTTAACCAAACATCTCACGACACGAGCTGACGACGGCCATGCAGCACCTGTCACTGTATTCCCGAAGGCACAGTCTCCTTTCGGAGACCTTCACAGGATGTCAAACCTGGGTAAGGTTCTTCGTTTACCATCGAATTAAACAACACGCTCCACCGCTTGTGCGGGTCCCCGTCAATTCCTTTATGTTTTAGTCTTGCGACCGTACTCCACAGGCGGGATGCTTAACGCGTTAGCTTCGCTACTAGAGGGGTCGATACCTCTAACAGCTAGCATCCATCGTTTACGGCGTGGACTACCGGGGTATCTAATCCCGTTTGCTCCCCACGCTTTCGTGCCTTAGTGTCAGGAACGAGCCAGTTATCTGCCTACGCCATCGGTGTTCCTCCCAATATCTACGGATTCCACTCCTACACTGAGAATTCCAATAACCTCTCTCGTCCTCTAGCCTTGCAGTTTCGATAATGTGTATATGGTTGAGCCACACGCTTTCACTATCGACATACAATGCCACCTACGCAACTCTTTACGCCCAGTAATTCCGGATAACGCTTGGATCCTCCGTATGACCGCGGCTGCTGGCACGGAGTTAGCCGATCCTTATTCATCTGCTACCGTCATATTCGTCACAGATAAAAGCAGTTTACAACCCGAAGGCATTCATCCTGCACGCGGCGTTGCTCCATCAGACTTTCGTCCATTGTGGAAAATTCCCTACTGCTGCCTCCCGTAGGAGTCTGGGCCGTTCTCAGTCCCAGTCTGGCTGATCATCCTCTCAGACCAGCTAATGATCGTCGCCTTGGTGAGCTTTTACCTCACCAACAAGCTAATCATGCGCAGGCCGTTCCCAAACCGCCGTAGCTTTACTCCGAAGAGCACATGCGGTATTAGACACCATTTCTGGTGCTTATCCCTCAGTTTGGGGTACGTTCCTACGTGTTACTCAGCCGTCCGCCGCTCGTGTATTCTCACGCATTATTCAACTCTGATTCCCTAGCCGGGGAATCATCGCTGCAGGTAGTATCTCCGAGGAGACTCGCCTGGTTAAATAATCTGTGAGAACCTTACCGCTCGACTTGCATGTATTAGGCACGCCGCCAGCGTTCATCCTGAGCCAGGATCAAACTCTCCAAAAAAGTAGAATTTGCCTAAACTTCAGTCGAAACTGACTGCCAACTTCCGAAGAAGCTGGACTTGTTTAAAACAATTCTTCTGCATCCTAAGATGCAAAATGAACTGACGTTGATTTGCACTATTCAATTTTTAACGTTCGAAATGGCGATTACGAGAGAGTCTCGAAGAGACCCACGTCAAGCCATTCCGACCATCTTACTCCATTCTAGGCACCTGGTCAAGGGGTAATTTGACAGTTCATGTTGTGCTACTTACTGCGAATTAACTAGCTGGTGCCGAACTCAGCTAGCAAGGCATCAATACTGCTCAAGCTATCCGTAGTCGTCGTCGGTGCGGTTGCTGTTTGGGCATGTGCCCGCTCTACCAACCGCTCGGCATAGATCAGAGCGTCGTTGCCAAACGCTGTTTTCGGCACTACCAGTTCTCGATACGCATCATAGGCCTCGCGGTCATTGACCAGGGTTGTGAGCCCCTTGAAAACAGTTACGAGCTCTTTATCGTCAGGCACAAACTCCTGTTTCGTCTGATCATACGTCTGGTGCTCACTTACTTCGAGCCTTACCGCGACGTCAAGATATGGTGCCGGCACTTTTCTGCCTACTGATGTGGTGTGATCACGCACTAAATAACTTAGGTTGCCGGTCATCACACCCGTTTCGGCAGTCATTTTCGATGGCAACTGACTGCCCTCTCGCATGAGCAGTGAGGCTACACTTGGCTCCAAGACGGTTACCGGCTTGCCCGTCTCGGTCCATCGGCGCAGCGAGTAGAGTGTGGCTCCCATCTCTTCGGTTCGCTCCTCGGAATCACCCCAGAATGCAAACAAAGGAATCCAGCTTGGCCGAAAACGTGCCACATCTGGCAGCTCACCACCCTGCAGACCCATCGCCTTATCGAGCCTGGCAGCTGTCCGGCTGAAATGCCTCAAGAAGCCGTTGACGGTATCGGGGTACTTTTGGTGAGGAGTTTCGGTGTGAGGCTGTGCACTGCGTGGGAACATATCAACTCACTATAGCAAGCTTCTAACATCGGTCAAGCATGAGCAATTCTGGAATTATTCTTCGACGGGTTTTGAGCGCTTTTCGGGCGTTTCTTCGGCAATGACGACCGTCTCGTCGGGATCTTCGTCTGGAATGTCTTCAGTCTTGTCTACGAGGGCCAGAGAGACCACTTGGTCATCGTCGTTGAGACGCATGATACGCACACCTTGAGTAGCGCGACCGAGCGCTGGAATGCCGTCGAGGCCCAGCCGGATGGTCTGCCCTTGCTGGCTGATGATGATCAGCTCTTGTTCATCGGTGAGCAGGCGTTTGACGCCGACCAGTTCACCGGTCTTATCATTGACGACCGCGCTGCGGATACCGACACCGCCACGAGCGTGCGGCGTAAACTGATTCACCTTGGTACGCTTACCATAGCCGTATTTGCTGATGACGAAGATGTCGGCACCCTCTTCGACGATGTCCATGCCAATCACGTGGTCACCGGGGCGCAGTCGGATGCCGCGGACGCCGCGACTAACACGACCCATTGGGCGAGCGCCCTTTTCATGGAAGCGAATGGCCTGACCTTGTGAAGTGCTGATCACGACTTCGTTGTCACCGTTGGTCATGCGAATCCATTTCAGCTCATCGCCATCGTCCAGGTTGATGGCAATCAGGCCAGAGTTACGGACATTCTGATACTGCTCGAACGGCGTTTTCTTGACCACGCCGCGGACGGTACACATGATGAGGTTGGCAGCTTGATCGGACTTGCTGACATTGATGACGCTACTGACTGTCTCTTCAGGCTGCAATTGCAAGAGGTTGACCAACGCAATGCCTTTGGCGTTGAGGCCTACGGCTGGGACTTCATAGGTCTTGAGTCGGAACACCCGGCCCTTGTTGGTGAAGAACAGCAAGAAGTCATGAGTGCTGGCGTTGACGACGTGCTCGATGACATCTTCTTCGCGGGTGGCCATGCCCCGACGGCCCTTGCCACCCCGGCCCTGACGCTTGTAGTCGGCTATCTGGCTGCGCTTGATGTAGTTGGCGGCCGTCAGCGTGATGACAACTTGCTCATCGGCGATCAAGTCTTCGTCGCTCATTTTGCCAAGTTCACTATCCACGACCTTGGTGCGGCGCTCATCGCCGTATTGCTTCTTCAGCTCGATGAGTTCATCGCGAATAATCTTGAGGATCTTCTTCTCGTCGGCCAGAATACTTTCCAGCTTTTCAATCAGTTTCATTAGCTCAGCCAGCTCGTCTTCGATCTTCTTGCGCTCCAGGCCGGCCAGCGTACGCAGCTGCATGGCCAGAATCGCTTTGGCTTGAATCTCAGTCAGCTTGAACTGCTTCATTAAGTTCAGCTGGGCTTCGTCGGTGGTGTCGGACTTGCGAATGGTGGCAATGACCTCGTCAATGTGGTCGAGCGCCGTCTTGAGACCTTCCAGAACGTGGGCTCGCTCACGGGCCTTGCGGAGCTCGAACTCAGTTCGGCGGCGAACAACGACAGTGCGGTGCTTGATGTGCTCCTGGAGGATGTCCTGAAGGCTCAGCACGCGTGGCTGAATGCCGTCCAGCAAAGCCATCATGTTGAAGTGGAAGCTCTGCTGCAGCTGGGTCTGCTTGTAGAGCTGGTTCAGCACTTTCTTTGGGTAGGCGTCTTTCTTGAGGTCGATGACGATACGAACCTCGCCGCGAGCCGTCTCGTCACGCAGGTCACTGATGCCAACAATCTTCTTGGTGTTGACCAGCTCAGCGATCTTCAGCACCAGTGATTCTTTGTTCAAGGCGTATGGGATCTCGGTGATAACGATCTGGTGACGGCCCTTGTTGCCTTCCACAATCTCGGCAACACCGCGAGTGATCACGCCGCCACGACCAGTGGCATAGGCGGTGCGGATTGATTCCTTACCGTAGATTACGCCGCCGGTTGGGAAATCAGGTCCTTTGACATGCTGCAGCAGATCATCGAGCGTAGCCTCGGGGTTGTCGATCAATTCGATCTCAGCATCGACTAATTCTGAGAGGTTGTGTGGCGGAATGTTAGTCGCCATACCGACCGCGATACCCAGCTGACCATTCAATAGCAGGTTGGGAAGTTTGCTGGGGAGCACTGATGGCTCAGTGCGGGTATTGTCGTAGTTATCGCGGAAATCAACGGTTTCTTTATCGATATCAGCCAGGAGTTCATCGGCCAATCGGGCCATCTTTGCTTCGGTATATCGGTAGGCAGCCGGCGGATCACCGTCCATGCTACCGAAGTTACCCTGACCGTTCACCAAGGTATAGCGCATCGCCCACGGCTGAGCCATACGAACCATAGCATCATAGATGCTGGAGTCACCATGCGGGTGGTAACGACCCATGACGTCACCGACGACGGTGGCAGATTTGCGGTGACGTGAAGTGCTGCGAAGTCCTGATTCGTTCATGGTGTAGAGAATGCGGCGATGGACCGGTTTGAGACCATCCCTGACGTCAGGCAGAGCTCGATCAATGATAACGCTCATGCTATAACGCAAATAGCTATCTTCCATGACGTTTTCGACGGTTCGTCGTTCTACGATTCGTGAGTGCTCGGTGTCCAGGATATCGGCCTCGTGCTCCTGGCCGCGGCGGCGATCTTCCATAGATTGCTCGTGGGTCACGCTATTATCTGGCTGCATCTCCGGCATGTTCTCTTCCGGCATATCATCGATCGGTAGTGTCGGTTGGTCGTCCATACTAAATATCCAAGTCCTTCACGAATTTAGCATTCGCCTGGATGAATGATTTGCGGAGCTCCACTTCGGTACCCATCAACTTATTGAAGATGGAATCAGCTCGTTCGGCATCCTCAACCTTGACCTGTACCAGCACCCGCTTCTCGGGGTTCATAGTGGTCTCAAACAGTTGTTCGGCATCCATTTCACCGAGGCCCTTGTAGCGTTTGACCTCGCTGAAACCAGCTTGCTTGTGGCGGTCGTCGTTGGGATCAACTTTCTGGCCTTCCTTCTGGCGCTTGTCGATGGCGCTATCCAGCAGCTTCTCTAAGTCTTCTTCGTTGTAGATGAAGACTGAGTTTTTGCGGCTCGGTCGGACCAGTTCGAAGAGCGGCGGCTTGGCCAGGTAGACGTGGCCACCATCGACGACTTCTTTCATGTAGCGGAAGAAGAACGTCATTAGCAGCGTCGAGATGTGACTACCATCGACATCGGCATCAGTCATGATGATGATTCGATCGTAACGCAAGCCAGCGATGTCGAAGGACTCTTCGATGCCGACACCCAGCGCCTTAATCAGGCTGAGGATCTCGTTGTTGGCCAGCATCTTGTCCAAGCGGGCGCGCTCCACATTCAGCACCTTACCGCGCAGCGGCAGGATAGCTTGCGTCTTGGAGTCGCGGCCGGACTTGGCAGAGCCGCCGGCTGAGTCACCCTCTACCAGATATATTTCGGAGTTTTTGGGGTCCTTACTGGAGCAGTCAGCCAGCTTACCGGGCATGCTGGCGCCGTCGAGTACACCCTTGCGCAGGATGTTCTCGCGGGCAGCACGAGCGGCTTTGCGGGCCCGGGCGGCCAGCAGTGCTTTGCCGACAATTTTACGAGCGACTTGGGGATGCTCTTCAAGGTAATAATTAAAGTACTCGTTCATGACCTGCGTGACGTAGCCTTGGACTTCCGGGTTGCCGAGCTTGTTCTTGGTCTGGCCTTCGAACTGCGGGTCGGGCAGCTTGACGAGAATAATAGCCGTCAGGCCTTCACGCGTGTCTTCACCGCTGAGGTTTTCTTCTTTCTCTTTCAGCAGTCCGTTCTTGCGGGCGTACTCATTAATAACGCGAGTCAGGGCGGCACGGAAACCGGTCAGGTGGGTACCGCCATCCGGGTTGAGCACGTTGTTGGCGAACGATTTGATCAGCTCGGTGTAGGCGTCAGTGTACTGCAGCGAGATCTCGACCTGAGTGTCATTGACCTGCTTATCAACGTAGAAAATGTCATCGTCAACTGGCTCTTTACCGACGTTGAGGTGCTTCACGTAGCTCTGGATACCGCCTTCGAAGTAGAAGCTGTAACGCTTGCCGGTCTTCTCATCTTCGAGACTGGTGTGGATGCCTTTGGTCAGATAAGCCGCGTGGCGCAGGCGGTCGAGAATTGTCTCATAATTGAAGGCTACCGTCTGGAAAATAGTGTCGTCAGCGTAGAAAGTAATCTCGGTGCCGGTACGGTCAGTTTTGCCAGTGACCTTCAGGTCGCCTTTCGGTACACCACGCTCATAATCTTGTTCGTGAATCTTACCATCGCGATAAATCTTAACGTGCAGATTGGTACTCAGGGCGTTAACAACCGACGAACCCACACCGTGCAGACCACCGGAGACTTTGTAGCCACCATCGCCGAACTTACCGCCAGCGTGCAGCACGGTCAGCACCGTTTCAACAGTACTCTTCCCGGTCTTCGGGTGAATGTCGGTAGGAATACCACGGCCATCGTCGATGACTGTCACGCCACCATCAGCTAGCAATTTGACCGACACGCTGGTGGCGTGGCCAGCCAGGGCTTCATCTATGCCATTATCAACAATCTCCCACACCAAGTGGTGCAGGCCTTCGATGCCCGTGCCACCGATGTACATGCCCGGACGCTTACGGACCGGTTCCAATCCCTCTAATACGGTAATCTGATCTGCAGAGTAACCAGATGCACCGGACTTTTTGTCTGCCAAAACTTTTACACCCCTGTTATAAACGATTTATGACACAGCTTGCGTCTTACTTTTGTCCCACTGACTATTAGTATAGACGAATGTGCGCTTCGAGACAATCCTCACCCCTTAGGTGTGCTTACTTTTGTATGCAAAATCACGCTTGTGCTTTATAGGGTGCTGTGATTAAATGACCTCAGAAGTTATAAACAAAAACCACAAATATGTTCGAAAAACTACTTGCCATCCTGCCGTCTAACCCTGGTGTTGCCCACCAGCTGGCGTTCTATGCCCGACGCATGCGCGAGGAAGCAGCTATTCGCCGGGTCGGTATGTTCTTCATTGTCATGGCCTTCTTTATCCAGTTCTTTGCGGTACTCAGTCCGCCAGTTTCCACCAGCGCTTACTCCAGCAATGACTTGATCGATGGCGGCGTCAGTTCTACCAACGGCAAAGCGGAGATCGTGAGTCACTGTCGCAATAACGTCAAGAGCTACGGTGACGTAATGCACACCTTCGGTATCTCGTGTGATGACATTGCCGGTGGTACAGTTACGACCATCAACTCCAACACGACCAATGCTGCTGGCAACCAGCTCTACTCACTCGGTTGGTTACCGCATGCTACGGGCGTCGATGGCACCTCGGCTGACCAAACAGCAATCAATGTCTTAAACTACCCGCAGCCGGTATTTTCACGCCTGCTCCGAAGCTGGGACAGCAACCACACCACTGGCTCATCCTACAAGGCTGTCAGATTCACAGTTACCGACCCGGAAGGCCACAGCCGCGTGTACTTCATTCTGTTCACTTGCGGCAACCTGGTGGCTTTCACCAGCCCCACTCCTCGCCCGGTTTGTCCGTTCAACCACAATATCTTGCAAGGCGATGCCGGTTGTTACTGTCCGTTTAGCAAGTCATACTCACCGAGCGACAGCCGCTGCTACTGTCCGTTCAACAAAGCTTATCCGCCGAGCGACAGCCGCTGCTACTGTCCGTTCAACCACAACCTGCCGGCCGGTGACAGTCAGTGTCATTGCCCCTTCAATCCGAATATACCGCCGACTGATGCCGGCTGCTACTGCAAGTTCAATAAGAGCCTGTCGGCGACCGACGCCAAGTGTGCTTGCCCGTACAACAAGGCTATCTCGGCGACTGATGTGAACTGCTATTGTTCCTTCAATAATACGATTTCAGCGACCGACGCCAAGTGTCACTGCCCGTTCAACAGCTCCCTGTCGGCTGGCGATAGTAAGTGCTACTGTCCGTTCAATCAAAAGCTGAGCTACAACGACAGCAAGTGCTTCTGCACCGTGCCTGACAAGACGACTATCTCCAAAGATTCGGCTGACTGTTTCCCACCCTGCAAGTACAACAACTCTATTGCTGCCGACGACGCCAAGTGCAAGCCGTGTGAACGCGCCCTGAGCAGCGAAGACACCACCGCCTGCATCACCATTCATAAGACAGCGATCTATGGCACCACCAGCGGGCCCAACGCCGATGGCACCCAAGCCAAGGCTGGCGACGTCATTACCTATACGCTCTACGCTGAGAATAAGGGTAAGGATACGGTGAAAGGCTTCGTCTTCGTCGAGAATCTGAGTGACGTGTTGGATTACGCCGATGTGACGGATCTGCACGGCGGTACTCTCGATAAAACGACCAACGTCGTCACCTGGCCTGCTGAGGCCATCAAGTCTGGCGAGACCGCCAGCCACCAGATCACAGTAACGGTCAAGAGCCCTATCCCTCAGACACCACCGGCCCCAAGCGATCCGCAGCACTTTGACCTGACTATGACCAACGTTTACGGCAATGCTATCAACATCACCTTGCCGGCTGCCCCACCACAAGTTGTCCAGCAAACTGCTGCCAACCTGCCAAACACCGGTCCTGGCTCTGGCCTGATCATCGCGGCAGCTGTCATGGTCCTCGGCGGCTTCTTCTACAGCCGCGCCCGCTTACTGCAAGAAGAAAGCACCATCGCCGTTCAGGAAGCGGCCAACGCCTAAGGAGTCACTATGAGCGAACGCCCAACTTCTCACGAACACCACGAAGCGCTACCACTTCCCGAAAAGCATGAGCTGCTGACAGCCCACACCAAGCACGAGAAGCAGGAGAAGCGGGCCGAACAAGACCCACACCAGCTGGCCAGTGAAGCCCGCAAACATATCATGGAATCATCGACGAGCCAGGAAGTCTTACGGCAACATCTAACCGAAGAAGATACTCCTGACGAGCAAGCCCCCCGCACCATCAGCCAAGAGCTAAAGCGCATTACGTTGCAGCGTGAGCTGCAAGCTATCCGTCGCAAACTACCGCGCAGTGAGCGTGGCTTCAGCAAGCTGGTGCACCAGCCGGTCGTTCGGGCCGTCAGTGAAGTCACCAGCAAAACCGTCAGTCGCCCGTCCGGTATGCTGGGCGGTGGCATCGTGGCCTTCCTAGGCTCTCTCGGCTACCTGTACTTGGCCAAGCACGTCGGCTTCAAGTACAACTACTTTGTCTTCCTGGTGCTGTTTGTGGCTGGGTTCGTGATTGGTGTTGCACTCGAATTCATCGTCTATGTAGCCCTCAGCTCACGCCGCCGCGCTCACGACTAGATTATCGAACTACGAACTCTTTGGCTGATCAGCTTGCTGGAAGGTACCGTCGCGACCAATAAAGATCGTGTCGCCCTGGCCAGGCTGTAGATCAAGCTTATCTTCGGTCTTCGGAGGAGCAGGCTCTGCAGCTGGAGGTGCCGTATTGAGCTGGCCTTTAAGCTCGGCAGCGATCTGATCAACTTCCTTCTGCTCAATCTCATTGCTAGAGATATTCTGGGTCGTTTCAGGCGGTTTTGGCGGCTCAGGCGCAAGTTGGACGGCTGGAGGCTCGGGCGCCGGGCTGACGGGCGCTGGAGCGCTTATAGAAGCCTTGGCCGGTCCGATAGCCGGGGCTGGTTGACTCACCGGGCTGGTTGTTGGCGCTGCTGGTGCGCCGAAGCTAGCCTGTGGCACGCCATCACGACGTTTGTTCAACCACTCGTCCAGGAAGTTGCCAGTACCAGGAGTTGGTGGTGGTGCCACACTGGTCGTTGCTGCCGGCGCAGCACCAAAGCTAGGAGTGGTGGGTGCCGGTGTTTCTCTAGTAGACATTCGCTCATTGATTTCTTTCTCAACCACCGACTTTGGCCGGCCGTACTTGGCAGCTGTCAGTTGTTTTAGGGCTTGGGAAAGCCGTGGATTAGGCGTTCCGAGTGCCGGCATCGTCGCCATACTGAAAGGCTGGGTCGGCACGCCGCTTATAAGCGTCCGGACGATGGTGTTGTAGTTCGGCACCCGCAGCAAATCGTCACCGTCAAAGGTCGGCTGGAAGTACCGCCCCAGACCTTCCACATCGTTCTGGCCGATACGGAAACTGACGATGGTACCGATGTTACCGAACACTGCGTCACGAATCTCATCGGTCAGCTGCGTAGTAAACTGGTTGGCCACGATCAGGTTCAGATGGTACTTCCGGGCTTCACTCATAATGGTGGCAAAGCTATCAGTACTGAAGTTCTGGAACTCGTCAACGTACAGGCTGAAGTCTACCCGGTCATCTTCCGGCACGTCCGAACGGCTCATGGCCGCCGCTTGGAATTTCATCACAAACACCATGCCCAGCAGCTTGCTGTTGAGCTCGCCGGTTCGGCCCTTACTCAGGTTCACCAACAGAATCTTTTTGTTATCCATGATGGCTCGCAGGTCAAAGGCCGATTTGGTCTGGCCAATGATGTTCCTCATCATTTCGTTACTCAGGAAGGCACCAAATTTACTCACAAACCACGCAGTGACCTCTCCAGACTCATTGGAACGCTGTGAAGCCGGGTACTCCTTCTGCCAGTAATCGAGCACCGTCTTGTCAGTTACGTGCTGTAATTTCTGCCGCAAGAATTCCGGGTCGCGGAACAATTTGGGAATATCAACGAATGTTCCCCCGTTAGGATCTGCCATGATAGCCAGCGCCGCGTTGCGGAAGATATGCTCATAGCGCGGCCCCATGATCCCCTGGTGCTGTGGATCGTACAGCTTCTGGAGCATATTAAGCGCTTCCTGGATGAGGAAGTCTTTCTGCTCCGGCATGTTAAATTCAAACAAATTCAGCCCCATTGGGTAGTCCATGTCGGCCGGGCAGAAGTAAATCACGTCCTCAGTACGCTCCTTCGGCACCATGGATAACAATTTTTCGGCCGTGTCGCCGTGCGGATCGACGAAAGCGAAACCATTGCCATTGAGCATGTCCTGTAGAGCCAGGTTCTCGAGGAAGGTCGACTTACCGGTACCGGTTTGTCCAACCACATACATATGACGCTGACGGTCGTGGTAGCTCAGACGTATCGGCTTCTTGGCACCGCGGAAGAGGTTGTAGCCAAGCAGCAGGCCTTCATCCGGGATGTTACGAGGGCCATCGACTTGCTTGGAGTCCTGACGAGCCAGCTGCGAGGTTGGTATCGACCGCTCATCCGGGAAGTGGAAGATCGTGGCTAACTCCACAGAGTTCAAGATGTTCTTATCGTGCTGCTGCGGGAAGAACCGCATGATGTAGCTGGTGATCAGGCCATCAATATCCTTGGCTGGCGTGTACTTAAAGCCATTCTTCCCTGGTGCGTCATAGAGAGCAAAACTGGCAATAATGTTGCTGCGGATCGCCTCAGCACGCTGCAGGATGTTCGATGAGACAACCACCCGGATAACCGTTTCGAAGCCCGGGTGCTGGGTCTTGGCATCAATCGCGTCCAGCGTTGACTGTTCATGGCTGGAGAGATCATTCTTGTCTCCCTCTTTGGCTTCAGGCGGCTTATTAAAGGCTGTGAAGAAGTCTCGGAGCAGCCCGTTAAAGCTGGGTCCCTTGTGACCCTTACGCTTATGGCTGGCCACCTCACGAGCATGCTTACCCCAACTAGGGTTGGCTGGTCGCATCAATATCTGAATGCCTGCTCCATCTTCTTTACCGAGAGTGGCCAAGGCGTTCAACAGTGACTGCATGGCATCACGCTTAATATCTTGATAGGTAGCGATTGGGTAGGCGTAGTCTTCTTTGAGGTTCAATTCACCCCCGACGGTACCAGTCACCCGCCCGACCGGACTGAAGATGTTATGTTCAGCTACTTCTTCAAGGCGAGCTGCTGGGTACGCACTGTTAATCGCCTGTTTGACGACATCCAGCAAAGCGATTGGCACTGCCGCGTAAAAGTAGACATAGCCTTGCGTGCCGACAATTTCAAAGGCAAAATGACGCTGCCCATAAAATGTATGCTTCCAGCCTTTCTGCAGAGTACTGGCAATAATATTGTAGATCACAGTCGCTTTGCTGATGGTCTCGTCGGTCACATCACGCACGTCGCGGGAACCAAGTTCTATGTCATCACTTATGGGTGGCAAGTGGATCAGCAGCGGCACCATTTTGAGTCCGCGCTCATAGTTTTTTTGCTCACGAAAAATCTTGCGCGATTGCAAATAAACGATCGGCGAAGCGATGATCCCAAAGAAAGCTACGATTGCCAGGACGATAAAAATTGTTGTCATAATATCTACTGGCTTACTTTAATTGTCTTATTGTAGCGTTTTTGTAGATAGTCGGCTTTTACCACTGTTAGTTCCTCGCTCTGGGCATGTGGGTCATCTCTGTTAGCCTCAACGATCTTTTTCGCCTTTTCAACCCACTCTTTTTCGATCAAATCGCCATCATCAGCCGTCGCGGGGGTCGAGCTTTGTGTTGTTGGAGAAACAGCGGGTTGAATGGCCGTTGGAGCGGCTGGTAACGGGATAGTTGGCAGTGCTGCTGGCATTTGTGCGCCTGGTTGCTGGCCAGTTTCCGGGCCGGCAGGCGCCTGCTCGACAGCACTAGGTGCGTGTTCAGGTGAGTCATTTTGAGCCCCTGGATGTTGCTCCGGCATGGGTGCCGGCAGCTGCAAACCCGGCTGATTTTCTGGAGGATTCATAAGCCTTATTATACAGCGTGAGACCTATATGATACAGAGCGCGAGCCCGGAAGCGGCCGGACTTTATTTATCGGCTGTTTTTTGCCCGTAAGCAAAATATAGGTACGCCAGCAGGACAAATGGCAACAGGACGGCGATATCGCGGCCCGTTAGCTCACCAATTGATTGCAGGGCCAATACGCCGCCACACATCACGGTTAGGATGGTAGCCAGTCGTCGAGGGCGCGGAACAGCTAAGCCGTACCAGGCGAGCAAGTAGATGAGCCCTTTTAGCAGCTCATATAGGCTGATAACTAGCATTACGAAGACCGCCATGATCACAAACGACGGTACCCGGTGTGGGTCAGTCGAGCTGCAAACCACAATATCAACCGCAAACAGGCTGATCAGGGTCCAAAAACGCTTGTGTGTGAGGAGTTTTTTCATAGGTGAGGCTTCTATAGGTAGCTGGTAGTGATAAAGGCTGCCGAAGGAGAGGCCTCCGGACAGCCTTGAGTAAACGACCATAGTGCCGGGACAGCAAATCCGCCATATATATAGACTATTGAGGCGCTTGCTGTCCGCAGCGAGGGTTAGGGCTCTACAAAACGAATTTGTCGAGTTGCCTTGACTGACCGCTCCTATAGCCTTTCGGCTACACGGAGCGTTGTGCTACGGTTCTCCCGTATGGTGTGTCTCGACACCGAGTTTTAGTGTGAGGCTTCGCAAGTCCGCCCCCGCAAGGGCTTCTACGTGCCGCCTGAATCTGGACTCCAGGATCGGTTTAAATTGTAGTTTTTGTTTTGGTGACTTACAGGTTCTAGACTAGCATGCCAGGGCTGAATTGTCAATCCTCTTATGCTTTTGCCTGGAGCAAGAACCCCTCCTCAGCGAAGCGGAGCTAGATGTTTTCAGGCCTTCTAGTTTGAGCTTAGGCCCTCGATTGCCCCTCCTTGCACCCCTACTTTTGTCGCCAGTATTCTGAGGCCCAGTTAGTTATACACAGGATTTTTATGCTATTAAGCATAATTATTATTGACGAACTCTTCGGTGTTATATAAGATACATTCAGCACTTGAGTAAATCAGGTGTTCAAAAACAAAAACGACCAATTAGGGACAACGGATTCTCGCAAGTCGTTGTCCCACAAAGATCAAACCCAAATCAAAACCCCAAAGCAAACAAAAACCTTAAATTATCCTTAAATCACCTTGTCTTTCCCGGGACAAGGTGATTTACTTTTTACGCTAGAAAATAAGCGGTGGGCAGAAGGCTTACAGATCAATGGCTACCGCAGTCCAGAGTATTATCAGTAATGGCACGACCGGGACAATCGTTGATATCGAGTGCAGCCTGTCCAATAACCTCCCGAATATCGTAATTGTCGGCTTTGCCAATAAAGCTGTCGATGAAGCCAAGGAGCGCATCAGGGGTGCCTTCGCAGATAGCCATATAATGCTACCGCGCAAACGTATCACTGTTAATCTGGCGCCGGCTGATATTCCCAAGGCAGACAGCAGCTTCGACCTGGCCATAGCCGTATCAATCATGCTGGCCAGCGAGCAGATCCCGGAACAGTTTACGCGCCACCAAGCGTTCATCGGTGAACTTGGCCTTGATGGTAGCTTGCGGCCGGTGCGCGGAATCATTGGCAAACTACTAGTTGGCCGCGCTAAAGGTATACAGACTTTCTACATCCCCGCTGGCAACCTGGCACAAGCGCAATTAGTTCCGCACATTACGCTGCTGCCCGTTAAGAACCTCCAGCAACTCTATGGTCATTGCAACCAGACAACCCTGATCAAAGCTGTCCCGACGGGTGACGGCAAGTACAACGCGCCGACGCCGGCACAGGAAAGTGATAGCCTCACCGAAGTCGTTGGGCAGCTCCAAGCCAAGCGAGCCCTGGAAATTGCTGCCGCTGGCGGGCACAACTTATTCTTCAATGGGCCGCCAGGCACCGGTAAGAGCATGCTGGCCAAGGCCTTACCAAGTATTCTGCCACCCCTGGAGCGTGAAGAGGTGCTGGAAGTCACCCACCTCCACAGCCTGGCAAGTCATGATTATGAAAAGATCATCAGTGAGCGACCTTTTCGATCACCTCATCATAGTGCCAGTCATGTAGCGATTGTTGGGGGTGGATTGAGCCTGCGTCCGGGAGAAATCAGCCTGGCGCATCGAGGAATTCTCTTCTGTGACGAGCTACCGGAATTCAGCCGTATGACCCTGGAAGCCTTGCGACAGCCGCTAGAAGATCGGCTGATCACCATTGCTCGGGCTAAAGACACGGCCGAATACCCAGCTAATTTCATCCTGGTTGCCACCGCCAACCCCTGCCCTTGCGGCTACTATGGCACCAGCGGTACCTGCCGCTGTCTGCCGCAACAAGTCATCCGTTACCAACAGCGGCTGAGCGGCCCGATCATGGATCGGATTGACCTATACGCCCAAGTCCACGAGATAAAGCACGCCAGTCTGCTGGCAAGCAAAGACAACAGCCAAACCGACAGCCAGGTTCGGCAACGCATTGCCCTAGCCCGGAGCACCCAAGCCAAGCGCTATGGCAAGTCCAGTAAGCTGAACGCCGACATGACCAATGGTGACATCAAACAGTTCGGCCGTTTGGAACCGGAAGCTAAGGCCTTGCTGGACACCGCCGCCCAGCGTCTCAACATCTCGGCCCGGGCGTACATGCGAGCCGTCAAAGTGGCTCGCACCATTGCCGATCTCGAGCAATCGGCAATCATTGCCACCACGCACATCACAGAAGCCCTGGCCTATCGGCCGCAAATTAGTTCTAGTTGACCTCTGTGGGCTCATCTGTTACAATACCCTAACGTTAAAGTCAACGCTAACGGAGATAGATCATAGCCAAGTTCACGCGCCTGAATGAACAGATTCGGGCACCTCAGCTCAGAGTCATCGATGATGACGGCAAACAGCTCGGTGTTCTTAGTCGAGCCGAAGCGCTGGAGCTGGCTCAGGAACGTGAGTTGGACTTGGTGGAGATTTCACCAGATGCAAATCCGCCGGTAGCCAAGATCGTTAACTGGGGTAAATACAATTACCAGCGCACCAAGCAGCTGCAGAAAAATCGCAAGACCGCTAAGACACTTGAGATGAAGCAGATCCGCTCGGGACTGAAGATCGGTGAACACGATCTGCAGATCAAGATCAATCGTGCGACCAAGTTTCTGGACGCCGGTCACAAGGTTAAAATCACTCTCTTCTATAGAGGTCGTGAGCAAGCCCACCGTGATATTGGTTTTAATCTCGCCAGCAAGATCATCACAATCTTCGGTGACACAATTATCGTTGATCAACAGCCACAATTGGCTGGCAAGCAACTAAGCTTTGTCGTTCGCAGCAGCGGCAAGAAACCCGCGGTGGTGGCAACCACCCCAGTAGGCTCAGAAGGAGAAGACGATGCCAAAACTGAAGACGCATAGCGGCACCAAGGACCGCGTCAAGATTAGCAAGAACGGTAAAGTCCGGGTCGGCAGCGCCAACCTGAATCACTTTCTGGGCAAGAAAAGCGGCAGCCGCAAGCGCGCACTGCGTGGCTTGACCACCCGCAATGGGCAAATGGCTAAGAATATCAAGAAGAACCTCGGCGTTTAAGGCCGTTTGTAAGGAGTTATCATGCGAGTAAAGCGCGGCGTTACATCACACGCCAAACACAAGAAAATCCGTAAGGCGACTAAGGGCTTTAGCCACCCGAACCGGGTTAGTATCAAGCGTGGCCGCCAGGCTGTCACTAAGAGTCTGCAGTTCGCCACCCGCGATCGCCGTAACAAGAAGCGAACCTTCCGTGAGATCTGGAATGCCCGCATCAACGCCGGTGCCCGCCTCAATGGCACGACTTACAGCAAGCTGATTGCTGGCCTCAAGGCTGCTGGCATCACCCTCGATCGTAAGATCCTGGCTGAGCTGGCCGTCAACGAGCCCAAAGCTTTCACCACCGTTGTGAAGGCTGCTAAGAAATAGCCAAAGGCCTATTTGCCGCCATACCTGCCCCGCATTTTGCGGGGCATTTTATTTGATAAGACGTGTGCCGACTTCCATGAATGTACGACGGGCAGTCTCGTCAAAAACCGGCGAGCCATGGACGGTTGCCGGACCAATGCGAACAATCTCAAAAGGCTTCGGTGACCAAAGCTCTGGATCCGTTGGCAGACTGGTGGGATCGACTTCGGGTAAAGTACGTGGCGTGTGTAGCCGAACTGGCCCTTCGTAAAAGACCGTTGGCTGATGACTACTTACAATGTACAGCGGGCGCTCGACATCGCTGGAATCTTGGCTCACATAATCCAGATGCAACTCCGCTTCACGGGGGGCGCGGCCAGCTGGCGTCTCCTTGGACTGCACGATAGCAATATCGATGGTTGCCCCAGTCTTCGTCACTTCCCGAACATCATCAAGCATAAGATGGAAGGTGCCCGGTAATAACCTTACAATGTCTTCCAGCGGATATCCGTGCCGACGGCCATAGTCGACAGCCATGTCAGGCTCGGAGATAATCGGTGAAATCCAATTCGCAAAGACCGCCCGCTCTTCGACGGGCATAGCCCCGATCACTTCTGGCAAGGCAGCTTCGTATTCCATCTGGCCATGCTCCAAGGCAGCAATGTAGGGCTCAACGGCACGCTCCCAAAGACTCATGCGCCACACTCCCTAATCTGTAGATTCTGCCGGATCATTATTAGCCTATTTTAACATTATTTTCATTAAATTTCAATTAAAACACCCCTCCTGGTGGCGGGGCGCTTAAAGTGCCAGATTATCTATAAGCCGGGTTCTGTCGAGGCTAACCATCTATCTAGGTTTACGATTGCTCGCAAACTCGAGCGGTTCTTACGATGAATCCTTAGCGGGACGCTTTGGGCTTTAGGCCCTAAAGTTTCCATCTCCTTGCAGCAGACAGGGTTTACCACTTCCACCGGTCACCCGGCAGAACTGTGGGCTCTTACCCCACTCTTTTCACCTTTACCGATTGCTCGGAAGTATCGTTTCTGTGGCACTTTCCCTAGGGTCGCCCCCGGTCGCCGTTAGCGACTGCCATTTCCCTTTGCTGCCCGGACTTTCCTCGTGGTTGTAGCCACGCGGTTAGCCAATAATCTGGCTAATGAATTATACCACCCAAAACCTCTCAGCGAGAGGTTTTGTAGACGCGAGCGAAGCGTCGTATGTAACAGGCAGAATTCTCCGGTTAATCCCTAGCTGTTAGTTTGCGGCAAGGTGGTCGTCAAGCGCACGGTTGACCGCGGCGTCAGCCAGCTTGTTGAATTCACGGGGCACATGACTAAAGCTGATCTTTTCGAACTTGGTCGCCAAGGTCTTGATGGCATCATGGATCGGCCAGAGATCGCGGTTCTTGACCTTAAAGATACCTTTCATCTGATTAACTACCAGCAAGCTGTCCATGTACACTTCGATCTCTTTGACCTGCATCTTGAGGCACTCTTCGAGTCCCAGTTTGAGCGCCGTGTATTCTGCCTGGTTATTGGTGGTGACGCCAAGGTACACACCTTGGTCAACCAACACATTGTCTTCCATATCCAGGACTACGAAGCCACTGGCCGAAGGGCCGGGGTTGCCGCGAGAGCCACCGTCACCAAACAGCTTCACCTTTTCGGGATGAATATTCAGGCCGGCTGATTTGGCTGCTTGGGGCGCCTGGTGTGCATAGAGCGCATCGATGGCCTCAGCCATTTCGTGGTCTTTGTCGGTAATGTTCTTGCCGCCCTCGTGAGTGATCAGCCAGATCTGCACCACGCTCCACTCATTCTCCCAGCGAGGGTGATGCTGGAACTCTTCGGCCAGCTCCGCAACTTGGGTCATAAAGGCCCAGGCGTGTTTGAAGTCATCGAAGTTGAATTGCTGGTATAGCCCGTGTTTGGTTTCTTGCCACATGCCTACTATCTTAGCACGTGGCCAAGACTAGACAGCGCTGTGATGCGCGGCACCAAGTGTAGTCAAACGAGCCAACCCCCAGGCGATCACAGCATAAACGGCTGCTGCAACCAGAGTATAGATCTCGAAGCGTGACACCCCATAGGTCAAACGGTAGCCAAACAGGCTAAAGAACGGTGCCACGAAAGGATGGCTGATTGTGTAAATGAAATTGGCGAAGGCATTTGCCGGGTTAGCACCCAACAGTGCCAAGGTGAAGCGGAACGCCAGCAACACGAGTAGTACACCGGCAACATACCAGATGACACGAGTGGCAAGATTATCTTGTCGGTCGTCATCTGCACTCGAAACTTCATGCACCTCATGCTGCGCAACAATATCCGGTTGATCAATTGGTTGTGCCACACGGGTTACTTTTTCGTATCGTTCAGTCATATGAAACTCCTTCTGATTAATACACCGAGTGTCGACGCTTCTGCAACAGATGGAAGATTAGCGAAATGACACCAATAATTAAGAGCAAGTGGACGAAGCCACCGGCAACATGGAATGTGAAACCAAGCAGCCACAATAGTAATATTACGAGACCTGCTATCAAAAACATCTACCCTCCTTAACACCTTACTGACAAGTTCTAGCCTACTCTCGATCGCCAGCTCTGGCAGTAACATAATCAACAGCGCCCATCCCTAGCCCCTAACAGACATATGGGGTAGAATAGCAAGTCCCGGGGTGTGGCTCAGCTGGTAATACATATGACTGCAGTGAAGGTGCTAAAATGTTCAGCGACAGGGTGTAGCTTAGTTGGTAAAGCGCCGGGCTGGGGGTCCGGAGACCGGAGGTTCAAGTCCTCTCACCCTGACCAAGATTGATATCCGTTGCACCGTTCCTGACCAAGTAAAAAGCCCAAGTTTGATCTTGGGCTTTTTACTTGGCATCGGGCACCGGGTTTGATCACCTGAGGGATCCCAGGTGGGTGCCTGCACGCGTAGGCCACAGCCAAACGCAAATCTTAGGCTCCCTAATGATTAGTATCAGATAATCATTCACCCGACGAGGGAGTTTCGCTCCTACCCGACAAGTCCTAGTATAGCTGAATCCAGTCAGCTCAAGGAAGGATATTTATCACAGCCTGGGCAATGTGAGCTACAAAACCGCCGAGGTTGAAGACGAAGATCAGGGCAAACAGGATGAAGAATCCGTAGGACTCAATGGTACGCATCACTTCTTGAAGCGGCTCAGGTGCAAAGGCGTACAGTACCCGCGAACCATCGAGTGGCGGGATTGGTAGTAGGTTGAAGACGAAGATCACGACGTTCAGCGTCCGGAAGATATTGAGAGCCTCGGCGACCAATGAGCCGGGAGCAACAACGTGCAACAGCAGGCTGCCGACTATTGCCAACGCCAGATTAGTCAGCGGTCCAGCTGCGCCGATGATAGCAGCGCCAAACTCATCATATTTGACCCGGTCCGGGTTGAACGGCACCGGTTTGGCAGCCAGGAATGGCGCATGAAAAAATATCAAGGTAACAATCGGCAGCAACACCGTCATGAACGGATCAATGTGCGCCAGCGGATTAAGCGTCAGTCGCCCTTCCCGCTTGGCGGTATCATCACCCAGCCAGTGGGCGGCAAAGCCATGCATCGCTTCATGCAGCGATAAGCTGAGGACGATAGTCACCAGAATAAAGACTAAATCGAGACGAGTATAATCACCGAGCATAGCTCTAGTATACGGTATCGATGAGCTGGCGGTGGCCAGCCACATCGTGAACCCGAAGGTAGGCTGCTCCGCTATCGATGGCAATCCGCCCAGCTGCCAGGTTGGGCTCCAACTCCATACGGTCATCACCCAGAAAGCGCTTGCGGGAGTAGCCAATCATCACCGGATAATCTGGAAGGTCCTTGGCAATCGTCAGCAACTCATGATTAAGCGCCGGCGTCTTGCCGAAGCCAATGCCGGGGTCAAGAATAATCTGTTGCCGGCCAAGCCCTAGCTGTTCCAGCTGCCAGGCGCGGGCCAGTAACTCTTTGACTACTTGCTGTTTGTCGGCAATCAACTTGCCCTCGTGCGCCGCTTGCACATCACGGCCCGGTAGGTGGCTGACGATGACCCGGGCGTAATGTTTGACGACCAATTCGCGCATATCTGGGTTGTTCATACCGGTCACGTCGTTGATGATGACATCGCCCAGCAGTAGCGCCTGCTCGGCAGTTTCCGGATGATAGGTATCAACCGACAGGCTGTCCGGGTAGAACTCCAGCAACTCTTCGAGTACTGGACCGAGCCGTCCCCACTCCTCTTCCCACTCCAGCGGCGTCGCATTCGGCCGCGTACTCTCGGCGCCAATGTCGATCAGCGCCGCGCCGTCATCGAACAGTTTATCGGCCTGGGCTACAGCTTTTTCCAGCGTATTGAACTGGCCGCCATCGCTAAAGCTATCTGGCGTGATGTTCAGAATTCCTACCAATTGCGTCATAACTTCAATAATAACAGAGGCGCATTGTAGTGTCATGGCGGGCTTGGTCCGCCACCCATGCCAAAAGGAAGACCAACACACAATCATTCCGCATGGATCCTGAAACAAGTTCAGGATGACAAGGACGTGGTAGGATAGTTCTATGACAGAAGTTTATCTCTCCTTGGGCTCGAATGTTGGTGACTCGTCGGCGCACTTTGCCAAAGCTATTGAGTTGCTTGGCCAGCACCTACACAACATCAAGCAGTCAGCGGTCTACACCAGCAAAGCCGTCCACTACACCGATCAACCAGACTTCCTGAATATGGTCATCAGCGGCGAGACTGATCTGAGCCCCGAGGCTTTGCTCGATACCATTCTGAAGATAGAGCTCGAAGTCGGCCGCGAAGAACGCTTCCGCTGGGGACCACGCGAGATAGATGTCGATATTGTTTTCTACGGTGATCAAGTGATTGAAACTGAGCGATTGACGGTGCCGCACTTCCGCTTCCGCAACCGCGGCTTCGTCCTACAACCGCTCAACGACCTCAACCCGACGTTCAAGGACCCGGTGACTGGCCAGACTGTTAATGAACTACTGGAGCATTTTTTGATGATCGCCCGTTCCATCGCCGCCCGGGTTGGTGAGGCGCCAACTGTTGACCAACAGGGATAATTTTGCTAGAATGAACCTCTATGCAAGTTTGTGATCTCACCGGTAAAGGCAAGCAGTACGGCAGCAATGTCAGCTTTTCGCAGCGCCACACCAAGAAAGTCTGGAAGCCAAACCTCCAGAACAAGACGGTGGTAGTGGATGGTAAGAAAGTGCAAATGAAGCTCAGCACTCAGGCTATTCGTACCCTCAAGAAAAAGGGTCTACTGACCCCTGCAGAACCAGCTAAATAAGTTCCTATCCCCGACACGAAAACTTGCCCCTAGAGGCGAGTTTTTTTATAGGCCATGAGCCGTGTGTAGCTAGGATTTTTCGAGCACGACGAGCTGCGTAACATCAGATAGCTCGTTCGGTTTCAGCTTCAGTTTGCTGACCGTCTCTCTGACTTCCATGCCGAGTTCCTTGAGGGCATTGGTCAGATCTTGCTGTGGCATCGGGAACTGCAAAGCCTTATCGGCGTAGTGGACAGGAATAACGATTTTTGGCTCAATCTCTTTGATAAGCTTCAACGCACCGACTGGGTCAACGGTGTAGCCATTGCCGCCGACCGGCACGATCATTACGTCGACCATACCAATGGCTTCCATCTGAGCGTCACTCAGTTCGGGATAGACGTGACCAGTGATCAGCACGCTTTGGTCGCCAGCGACGAGCTTGAACATGGTGGCCGCCAAGCCATCAGCGTCCATGTGAGCCCGAGCAGCCACACCGACGATGGAGATATCGGCTACCTCGTACTCACCAGGGCCAGCGAAGGTCAACCGGGCACCCGTCTTCTCCGGGGCAACTCCAGTGTATAGCGCCACATCATCAGACTTGAGGATACTCTTGCCGCCAAGCTCGGTCAGGTTGTCATCAATCACAATGCGTGTACCTTTGTAGGTCACACCAATACAATTCGCACCGTAAAACTGTAAATCCATTATCTCCCCTTGGTTGTCTTGGTAGGTTCGGTCTTCTCGGCTTCTTCGGCAGCAACTTCTACTGACAATAGATTGTGTAGGTCAACCAACACTTGCTTCTTGGCGTTGGCAATGGCTACGGCAAAGCGATCATTGATCTGCTGGCGATACTTGAAGTCGTTCAGGCTCATTGTCGTATAGCGCAAGCTCTTGTTTTCCTTGGACTCTAGTTCATTAACGTATTTTTGGAGGGCGTTGGGGTTCACTTCCCCGACAACCAGGAAGTCGACGCCAGCCGTCTCATCCCGGGTGAACTGGCCAGTGTAGACCGCTAGGTCGACATGACCGACTGACTTCAAATCGTTTTCGACAATGCCGTCACCATCAGCATCAGCCGCAGTACCGGCCTTCTTGGTTGGCTTCACGCCGCCGCCGAAAATTTGCTGCAAAGGCTCATAGAATTCGAACTTTTGGTTCACTTCGTAGTACAGCTTATTGTTAGTATTGTCGCTCGTGATAATGCCGATGCTCAGCAAATTGCTGAGTTCGCGGCGCACCGAATTGATCTGCTCATCAATCTTCCGCGTGATCTCACGGACGAAGAATGAACGGTTCGGATTGCTATAGAACAATTGCAATAATTTGACTCGAGTTTTTGATCCAAACAGTTGCTCAACCATGCGACCATTGTAGCAAAGATTGATTCAGTCACGAAGTTTTTGGATGCAAAAATGTTGTGACTAGGTCAGCAGCTTGGGTCAAATTAACAGAGGTAGAAAGCCAGTGAATACTAGAGTTACGCTTAAACCAGGTACGCTGTCGCTTGGCCAAATCCTGGGTTGCTTTGATGATTTTGGCACGGGTTTCGTCCAGGTTTTGGGTACCTGCAAAGTAGGCCTGCCACTGCGCATAGCCGATACCCTTCATGGGTTCGGCCTCCCAGCCATACTCGTCTGCCAGATGCTTCGCCTCAACTTCCAGACCAGCTGCCAGCATGTTATCCACGCGCTGCGTCACACGTTCGTGAAGTTGTTCGCGTGGGACCTGCAGACCCAAAATTAGAGTGTTAGGGCGTAAGGCCTTTTTCGTCGGCAGCTGCCCGTCGTTTTCAATCAGCCGAATCACTCGTCGTTTGTTGCGCACATCAATGCCGTCAGTTGACAAGCCATTAGCCTCGGCTCGCTCCAGCAGCTGTTCCAGGCTGAGTGCACTCAACTCTTGCCGCAGCTCCGGGGCGGGTGGGGCTAAAAAGCCGTAATGGTATAGGACGCTGTCGATATATAAGCCAGTGCCGCCGACTAGGATCGGCAATTTGCCACGAGCGGTAATGGCATTGATAGCCGACTGGGCTAATTGCTGGAAAATCACCGCGCTGAAGCCACCATGGGCATCAGCAACGTCGAGCAAATGGTGCGGGATCTTGGCGCGCTCTAGCGGCGATGGCTTGGCCGTGCCAATGTCAAAGTCTTTGTAGACTGTCCACGAGTCAGCGCAGATCAGCTCACCGTCAAACTGCCGGGCAAGCTCCAACGCCAAGGCTGACTTGCCAGAGGCCGTCTCACCGACAATCACCAGCAAGGGTGGTGCTACACTGTTGGACGCCATAGTAGCCGCTCCACATCCACCCGATAATCATCCGATACCTGGTAGCCTTCGGCCTCCAGCACTTGCTTGTGGCCGGCTCGACCTCCCGGATAGCCGGCGGCTAGACCACCCTGTTTGTTGACAACCCTTTGCCATGGCAAATCAGGATCACCAAAGTGAGCAATGCCGCCCACGATGCGTGCTGCCCGGGCATTGCCGCATAAGGCAGCCAGTTGACCATAGGTCATCACCCGGCCGGCCGGTATCTGCGCTACCAGCGCCTCCACCCGTTCGCGAAAGGCTCCGTCTGGCTGCATTACAGTGAGGTTTTACTGACCCGGCTCTTGGCTTCGTTGGCAACCGTGCCCAGGAATTCATCAATAGCGACTGTTCTGGCCGTTTCGTTAACCGCCATGTCGCCGCGAATACGTGGCGTAACCTGGCTTGATTCGATTTCTTTGTCACCGATCACTAGGGTATAGGGCACTTTGGCCAGTTCAGCAGCCCGGATTTTCTTGCCAACTGATTCATTGGAATTGTCGACGCTCAAGCGCAGGCTCAGTTTCTTGGCTTGCTGGCGAACATTCTCTGCAAAACTACGAGTCATCTCTTCTTGATTAACGGTAATCAGGCGAACCTGCTCGGGTGCCAGCCATACTGGGAACTTGCCAGCCGTGTGCTCGATGTAGACAGCTAGGAAGCGCTCTATAGAACCCAGCAATGCGCAGTGAATCATGACCGGCTGCTGTTCGCCACCATCTTCAGCCACATACTTTAGCCCAAAGCGTTCCGGCTGCACGAAGTCCAGCTGCACCGTTGCCACTTGGTGCTCACGACCAATAGCGTCGGTAGCCATGAAATCGATCTTCGGTCCGTAAAAGGCCGCCTCGCCTTCCTGCTCGAAGTAATCGAGTTGGTTGGCGGTCACGGCATTCTTCAGTTGCTCCTGGGCGCTCTGCCACAGAGCCGGATCACCGAGGTATTTGTCTGATTCATCACGGTAGCTGAGGCGAACCCGTAAGCCCAAACCAACCGTTGCATACAGTTCGCTGGCACTGGCCAACAGATTGTTAATCTCGGCTTCTATCTGGTCGTTCCGACAGAAGACGTGACTGTCATCTTGAGTAAAGGCCCGTAAACGATTAAGGCCACCCAGCTCACCGGTCTTTTCGTCGCGGTAATCAGTCGTGGTGTCCAGATAACGCACCGGTAGATCGCGATACGAGCGAGCTTGTGAGGCGAAAATCCGGGTATGGTGCGGGCAGTTCATCGGCTTTAAGACAAACTCGTCACTGGTTTCCTGGCTTTTGACCAAGAAGAGCTCATCGCCAAACTTAGCCCAGTGTCCAGAGGTTTCGTACAGATCTTTCTTGGTCATGTGCGGCGTCCAGACCTTCTCGAAGTCGTAACGCTCACGCAACTCGTTAGAGAATTTGGCCAACTCCTCTCGAAGTACCGTCCCACGAGGGGTAAACATTGGCAGACCCGAGCCAACCATATCTGAGAATACGAATAGATCAAGCTCTTGACCAAGCTTGCGGTGGTCGCGGCGCTTGGCTTCTTCCAGCATATCTAAATGCTGTCGCAACTCCTTCGGTGAAGTAAAGGCTACGGCCGTAATGCGCTGCATCTGTGGGTTGCTGTCCTTCGCACGCCAGTACACGCCACCAAGGCGCATCAGCTTGAAGGCACCTACCTTGCCGGTTGATTCAACGTGCGGTCCGCGGCAGAGATCTGTAAAATCGCCATTCTTATAGAATGAGACGCGCTCCACCTGGGCGTCGCCTTCGGCAATCGTACCGAGCTCAGCAGCATCGAGGTCTTTGGCGATGGTTGTGCCGGCACGCTTGAGGTCATTAAGCAGTTCTTCTTTGTAGGGCTGATGAGCGTCCTGGGCCCACGTAATGGCATCATCAATAGGAAGATCGAAGTGCTCAAAGGCCAGGTCGGCCTCAATCACCTGTCGCATCTCAGCTTCAATCTTGTCGAAGTCTTCTTCCGAAAGCTTAGTTTCACCAAGATCGATGTCGTAATAAAAGCCGTCTTTGACCGCTGGACCAACACCAAACTTAGCCTCGAGCCAGAGGTGCTGGACAGCTGTCGCCATGATGTGCGCTAGTGAATGTCGCATTGCCGCCAATTGATTGTCATCTGCCATAGTTCTCTCCTCAGAAATTAAAAAAGGACGCCTGATTCAATACTCTCGCACGGTATTCAATCCAGCGTCTCGGTTCTCTCTGTCCCTAATCGGGTTAGGCAGGAGAAGGTTCCACCTCGACTTTTACTCTTGCAACTTCAATAACGGTTGTCGTTGCCACTCCTCCGGAACTCAGTGGGTGGTGATTCCACGTCCTCGTTCCCTGATAGTATACCACCGGTTCATCCTCCGGTGAAAGCTCCACTTAGAAACAGCGTACTTGAGTGCAGCGCGGAGCTTTCCGCCCGAAATGTGCCAAGTACGCTGTTTTGCCCCCGGCAAACAAAAAAGGGTTGAGTGGTCTCGCAATGCCATTCAACCCTTGATCGACGGTTTCGCCGCTGTAAAACAGTCTCGGCAAAACTTCACCTGTGATGACTATCATAGCAGGGCTAGTACTGTATGGCTAGCCTATTTATGCTGTAAAAGCTACATTTCTACATGGGGATAACTATTCCCCGCTAACGTCACGCCTGGCGTTACAGACTACCTCTTTTCAACTGAACTCTTTACCGGTATAATCAATGAATCCCTGTAACAGGGGCGATTAGCTCATTTGGCTAGAGCGCCACATTGACGTTGTGGAGGTGATAGGTTCGAATCCTATATCGCCCACCAAGTAAAAAGCCTCGCTTGTCGGGGCTTTTTACTTGGTTATCAACAGGGGTGAGAACCGTAGAGTGAGCAAAGCGAACGAAGGTTCGGTGGAGCACCGACTCTCGCAGGAGTTCACTCCGAGAAAGTCGGTGCGGAAAAGGACGAAGTCCGCATCCTATATCGCCCACCGAACTGAATTCCAACTGCGAGGCGTTTCCCCGCAAGAGCCACTACTCTGTAATGAACCGGGTCTCACCCCTGTTATAAGCACTAGCGTTTAGGGCTGGTTTATTGACTAATATAGCTTCCTTGCCTATAATACTCAGGTTAATCGAGGAAGTTTTGGTATCAAGAACAACAGCGCTCTAGACGCATTTAAGCTTTTTTACGAAGAGCTGATTTCTACAAACCCCCAGCAAAATCGCATTCGCCGCATCCGAGCTACCGCCCTACAATCCAAGTAGCCAGGCAAGTTCACCGTCGCACAATTTTGGCCGGCCCCTTCCTTCGAAGAGCCGGTTTTTTGTTTTCCCCGGTTTTGGGGTACTTATACACTAGCTTTTTCAATAGCGTTATGACAATATATTGACATGGTATGTATACATTGCGGCGGAAAAACACAGGTCATCAACTCTCGCCTGCAGCGACGGAATAATCAGGTATGGAGACGCCGAAGTTGTGCAACCTGTGGCACAGTCTTCACCACCGGCGAGGCGGTTGACTACAGTGCTGTCTGGCGTGTTCAGGGTACTTCAGGCCATTTACAGCCCTTTAGCCGTGATAAGTTGCTTCTGAGCCTCTATGACAGCTGTCAGCACCGCAAAAACAGCCTGATGGACGCTGGAAGCCTAACTGAGACGGTGATTCGCAAGCTGCAAGATATAACTTCAGATGGACCGCTCCAAGCAGGCACCATCAGCCAAACTGCCCTGGTAGCCCTCAACCGTTTTGATAAAGCCGCCAGTGTTCGCTATGCGGCCCTACACCGTAGCTAGCGGCGGAACCGTCGTTTCTTCGCTTGCAGGCTGGGATCAGCGGTCGTCGAGGTACGGTTGCCCGCCTCATCGACGCTGGCTTTCTCGGTGATATCAAACTTCGACAGATAGTGCTTAAACATCAGGCGAGTCTGCGAGTTGATGGCAGCCATCGAACCGAAACCGATGCTCGTCACCGGTACAAGCACCCATTGCAGGAGCATCAGTGCTGAGCGGTGGCGCTTGTAGCGTGCGGGACGCGGCGGCAAGGTAATCTGACAGATATAAATCAAGACTAGCAGCGCCACAATGCCAAAGCGTTGGATATTGCTCACGATCAGCGGCAACTCATTGGTACCGATGTTCTGTGGAGCGATGAAGAATGGTATAAACGCCGCCCCGAGTGCCAAGAGCGTGCCAGTTGCCCAGGTGACGTGACCTTCGAGACTCCGGAGTAACTTAGCCAGCACATCGGCTTTTGGCGCCTTATTTTTGTGCCAGAAACCCTTGTCGGCAATGTAGGCAATATCGCTTGCGCCATAGGTCCAGCGACGCAGCTGCATGAACTGAGCCTTGATCGTCCGTAGATAGCCATTGGCCAACACGACATCTTGATAGATTGGAATACTGAGCGGATAAACCCGATAGTCGCCGTCGTAGCGGAAATATGACCGCCAAAATTGATGGCCGTCCTCAACAATTGTGCGTCGACTCCAGAAGTCCATATCAATCAGCGCGCTCATTGGCTGGGCGTGAGCCGAGAAGTTACGAATCATGTGTAAGCGTTGCGTGCCAACGATGTAGAACAGGTTGTTACCGGTGGCAATTACCCGCATCAGTGTCGGGGCATCCCAGATGTTATTAGTGAACATCGCCAGCGGCTGATACGAAGCCTTGAGTGGCTTAGGCACGACGCAGTATAGATAGCTCAAGGCCGCAAAGTACCGCTTGTCTGGCCGGTTGTCGGCGTCGAGCGTCGTGACGATCACCCGCTGCGGGTCAAGCTGCTGCGCCGCTAGGTACTCCTGTAGCTGCCGACCAGCATACGTAATGTTAGCCCCTTTGCCAACGATCTCATCTGGTAAACCCTCAGGATGTTTGACGGCCATAGCGTGACCGAATTGCTTGCCATATGTCTTCAGGAGGTCACGAATACGCTGCTCGGGCGCTTTGCCTGCTCGACCTTCGTAGGCGATAACCAGAATGATCCGCTTGGGGTCGAAGTCATTGGCCAAAACTGCCTGAATCGTTGGCTCCAGCACCTCACGACTCTCATTGACCGTCGCAATGATCACCGCATGCGTCAGTTCACTCGGTTTAAACTGGTGCTCACGCTGGCTCAGCAATGACAAGTTCTTGAGGTGCCAGGCCGGGCGCTCGGCACGACCACCGGTTACTTCACCAGCGTCAATATCGGCGCTCAAGACCTTCCAGTTCAACTTCATCTGCTGTCGCATTGCCCGGTAGCCGGCAATCGCTCGCAAGGAGTATGCCAGGCCGCGCACAAAGAAAATTAACAGATAGAACAGGATGAAAACTACTGCCAGATTCACCTTAATGCCGTCACGTGTGATATTCAAAAAGCTCAGCATGAGGGGTGACAGCAACAGCGTCCAGCTCAAGACACCAGGCAAAATTTCAAAGAATCGGTAATGGCCTTTGCGGTCTTTTTCGAAAGGAATCTCGAGATCGGTCACCTGCTCACCACCGTTAGCGCAAAACGAGCAAGGCGTTACTAATAATAATGGTTAGTACCAGTAGCAAGATGCTCAGGTAGAGGATAGCGATCGAGAGTTGTCGATGAATGTGATACGCCCGAATGCTGAGTGCGGTATGAATCGTGAACACCAACAGCGCGAAGGCTATGAAGCTCAGCAGATCGGCCACTCCCCCTGTTTTGAAGGCGTTAATGCCCAGACTGGAGCGGTACTGGACAATGTAGCCGCTACCGTGGCTGGTGCTCAGACGCAACAGAATGAAGATGCTGCCGGCAACAGCCAGAAAAGCGTTGCTGCTCAACAGCAGCAAGACGAGATGGTCGTGAAAATACTTCTTGGATGAGGCCATGATCTAGCAAGTATTGTATCACCTCTGGCAGATCAGGTTTGAAAATTCTTGTGGTGCGGGTAGAGAGAATCGAACTCTCCTCTCAACCTTGGGAAGGTTGCATATTAGCCACTATACGATACCCGCTCGTTCTTCTGGGCTCACCGTTATTGAGACCGGCAGAGTGTCTTCGTTAAAACTATGGAGCCACCTAGCAGGATCGAACTCAGAACAGCCCAGTGGGCTGTTGCTGTCGTCACCAGCGAAGTGTCATCCAGTGAAACTATGGAGCCACCTAGCAGGATCGAACTGCTGACCTACGCGTTACGAATGCGTCGCTCTACCAACTGAGCTAAGGTGGCTTATGGCAGCATATTATAGCAGTTCTGAGCCGGCATGACCTCTGAATTTAGCAAGATTAGACGAACATTCGACGCGCGAAGGCCAGGCTCCAGCGGACGGGACGTAGCTTCTCAAGTGATGAGTTCGCGAGCATGCGTGCTTCGTCGTCTTTGGCAACAAACTTCGCGGCAGCTACTTCACTGTCATCGAGGTCAAGCTGGCCATTTCCGCTATAGAAGGCTGGCACTGCTACCAATAGCTTGCCGAGGCGAAAGCCACTGCGAGTCTTTCGTTGCGGCTTAGCTCTGACCTCAGCCACGGCAGCGTGAAAACCAAACAGCAAGTCTTCCCGGGGAATCCCAACTTCCTCATGAGCTTCACGAATAGCGGCATCCAGAACACTTTCGCCAGGCTCGATGCCACCCTGAATGGGACTCCAGGCTACTTCACCCAAGGCCCGAGCTTTGGCAGACTCTAGGAGTAACGAATGCCCAGCTCCATTAACAAGTGTCAGCACAACCGTCGGCCGAAAATCCATATGTTCCCGGCTTCCCATAATCCTGGCCTGGGCTTGATCGAAAGATAGATGAGCCTCAAATCCAGCAGTTTCAGGTTGTGTTTGGGTGTTGAGGTACATATCTGCATACTAGCACTCCTCTGTTAGAAATCAAGCTCCTTGATTGGCGTAACGGCTCGGGTGTCTATGCAGCAATTGGAGCTCGCAATCTGGTGATTGTTATCACTACCCCTTGATTTGTACACAAAAGAGACTACGCTACACAATAGGGTATCAAAACAAACATCATGCAAAACCGATTGTACAAAAATAGTAAACAACGAGGCACCAGCGAACACTTCATGTGGTCCTCCGCCTGGGGCACTGAACTATGAGGTACTTCACATCAGTACTCTTGCGTCTGATGCTCAGGCTTGGCCTTGAGTAAGCTGTTGTCTCGCAGCAGCTCGAACTCTCAGCCTTATAATAAAATAATCACCGAGTGGTGACCATGCATAAATCTTATGTATTCTTGGCGGGGCTGACGGGACTTGAACCCGCGACCTTCTCCGTGACAGGGAGACGAGCACTCCGCTGCTCCACAGCCCCACGAAATACAGGGGTAATCATAGCAATTTACCGAAGAAAAAGCAATTCTAATGCCATGACCGCAACAGATGCACTTGTCTGGCTCACGTTCTCGGCACTGCTAGGTTATACTGGATAGATTATATAAGACCAAGCTACCGTGAACAAAGATGGCAAACATATGAGGTCAGTCCCTTCTCTCAAGCGGTCTAAACACGCTCTTGAAAGCTTCGCACGCCTCACGCCGCCGTGGCTACAGGAGTTACTCGGTGCTGGCGTTGTCGTCTTGGCCACCCTCGTTGAGTTAGCCCATATTGCTCAGTCCGGTTGGTTGAATAAATTCCTGTACGACGGTGACTCCCTCGCCCTGCCGTTGATGTGGAAATCGGTGCAATTACACGACAAAGCCGCCTGGGTGTTCTCATCGCAGTTCAATCTGTTCCCAGAAGGACCAATCTATGCCATTGCCCGATCACTTGCCCATTCGGTCCGAGCCTCATTAGTACTCAGTGCCATCATCAATAGCCTGCTCTTCTATGGCTTACTCCGCCTGTTGCTACATCAGGCAACACACATTTCACAGATCCAGCAGCGTCTATACGGCCTGCTGGGAAGCTTCTTGCTGATCGGTTACATGCTGCTGGAAACGCCGCCAGGCATAACCACTCAGGCGATGGCCACCTATTATCTATTCACGACCTACTACTACGGATCACTCGTCATAGGGGTACTGACACTCTGGCTAGTGCTCAAGCAGCTCCAAAGCGCCTCTAAAGTGAGGAGGTCGGGCAGCAAACAGGGGTGGTGGTTGGCGGCACTGATTCTTGGCCTTACTATCCCGACTGTCGCCTCAAACCCGTTATACGTCTTGCAGTTTGGTGCACCCTTATTGGTGACACTCGGTTTGCTGTGGTTGCTCAGGCTGCTTCCGTGGCACGCTATCAAAAACGCGGCCGCTTACCAAGTCATTGGCCTGGCTGGTGGCCTGCTGCTCCGTTTGCCATTGCAGAATTTCGTCGGTGAACCACTCCAGGCACATACCCAAGGACAAGATAGCCTGTTGCATCAATGGTATAAATCGCTGGTGTACTGTCTGGGCATCCTCGAGCAGCCTCACCCTACAACAACAGTGGTGATTCGGGTACTTTGCAGTATTGGCATCTATTTCAGCTGTCTGTTCTATGTCTTGCTATTGCTTAACAAGCGTGCCAAACACCAGAAAACACCTGTGAATCCTGCGCTGTTCCTGGTAGTCCTGTTTGTGACCGTGGAGCCGCTGGTCCTGCTGGTGTTGCTGGTCTTTAGCAACGGCATTAATAACCGTTACTTCATCACGCCACTCATCTTACCAATCATTGGTTTCACACTAGTGCTTGCCACCAGGACTCATAGACTCCTCAAACAGGTTATCGGCTACGGGGTCATCACAGTATCCATAACGATAGTGGTTTTGGGCTTGCTGACCATTCCCCACCGGCTTCAGCCACTGGTCAGCAGCAACTACTCAGACGGAGCCTGCCTGGCTGCAGCACTCGATCACCGCCCGGGAAATGGCATTGGCAGTTACTGGGATGCCCGCCCACTCGACATCTATGGCCAGTACCACGAACGCGTCTTGCAATCCTACTACTACAGTCCGTTCGCTTGGTTGAACAATTTAGGGAGCTACCAGGACAAGTCCTATTCGTTCGTATTGATTGATAAAAAACCCCGCTCGCTCATCGAACTGCTGCTCCCAGCAACCTACAAGGAACTCGGCACTCCGTCGAAGGTCAGTGAGTGCCCCAACTTTACTGTTATGCAATACTCGCCGGGCACCCCTGGGCACAAGCTTTTGAATCAGAAAATCCAAGCCGACTTGACGCTGGAGCTGAAGTTACGTAGCCAGGGACGAATATCTGAGTACACACTCAATGACAAGGAAACTCACAGACACTAAACTTTAATGTAATCGTGCGGTGGGTTCTTGGCCTGGAGCGGCTTGACGTACGTCGTTATATCCTGGAAAGTAAACTGAATGTGTGCCGCGTGTCGGGTTGAATCAGTCGCATCAGTCACTTTCACGATATCCAGTGTGTACCCGGTGTTAATCAGGCTCGAGGTCTCCCCTGGCTTGAGTCGGAAAATCTCCTGAGCCAAGACCGGTGATAAATCGCTATCGCGCATCGTCAGAGGTCGAGGATACTGACCACCCGCAGCTTTGGTGCCGAGATCATCGCTTACCTGCGTAGCCAAACTGCCAAAATCTGCTCCGTTAACCAACTGCTGCAAGGCAGCGTGGGCCTTTGCGGTTGTACCGTCGTCCAGTTTGGCGACCACTGCTTGCTGCAACAGTTCTTGCTTAAGCTCACGCTTGAAGTCGGCTTCTTTCCAGCCCCAGAATTCATTAAGAACAACCCGGAACACTCGCTCACTGTCACCTAAGCGATTCTGGCTACGCACCAGCGTGACTTGATTATTCACCTGTTCTTCGCTGACACTGACATGGTTCTGGGACGCCAACTGCTTAACGTACGCATCCTGAATAACCTGCGCCAGCGCTTGCTCTTTGAGGCGCTTGAGCTGCTGTTTGCCGTCTTTGGAAATGAAATTAGCCTGCTGCTGGGTCTGGTAGTAGTGCATGTTGCGACGCAGCTCAAACAGATACGATTCGTAGCTTACCCAGCTACTGCCGGCCTTGGCCACCGGGAATGGCACAATGCGCGTGACATTGTAGGTAAACCCAGATGTTGACTGGAACTTGTACAGGCTGAGGCTGAATAGTACGAAGAAGCTGATAATCACCACGGCGAACAAGCCAACCGAGATTCGCACAATGTGGTGCTTGGAATGCTGCAATGGATAAATATACTTGCGAGCCCCTGCCAGGACTTCTTCACGGTGTTCCGAGACAGTCTCGTTGGTAATGCGCGGCACTGTGCTGAGGGCGTCACTCACCTTTTGCTCAGCCGAACGAACACGCCGAAGCTCACGCGAAAGTTTTACTTTCGGTAGTTTAGGCTTCTTGATCTTCTTCGGTTGCTTCATCGGTTGCTGTTGACGAAGATGCGCTCTTCGCCGGATATTGTGCTGTGGTTATCCCTTCATCACGCAGTATGCCGAGGAGTCTCTTCTGAATCTTGGCCGGATGATGCACATCACGGATTACCAAGTCTCCCACGTACGTCTGCATCTTTATTGTACCAAATCCGAGCAGTGTTTCCTGTAACCCCGAGACTTCGTAGTTGACTGATTGTATCTGGGGCAAAGTTAAGTCGGCCACTGCCCGGTGGAATAAGCCTTTTTGAGTGATCTGGATGAAGCGCTGGTCGGTGACGATAAAGATACTGAAATGCCAGCTGATCCAGCTTGGCGCAAAGATGAGCAAACCAAGTATGCAACCTGCTGCCAACCCACCGAAGAAGATACCAAAGCCCAGATCGGGCTTGATGGCTGCCGGGATAATGCCGATCAGCGGCCCAAGCATACCGAACACCAAGCCTTTGCGCATCACAATTGGGTGTTTGTGAAAGACGAATAACACCTCTTCGTCGTCGAACTGGTCTTCGAAGTATTTGTGGTGTCCGTTGGCTGGTGTTTGTTTGGCGTCGGTTGCCATATGCGTATTGTATCAAGAATCTGTGGATTGGTGCCCCCACTACGATTCGAACGTAGAGCTTCTCCTTAGGACGGAGCTATTTTATCCATTGAACTATGGGGACGAGTGAAGGATAGTGGCACATACTAGCATAGTTCCACTCCCTCAACGAGCCTCCCTCTGCAAAGCAGATGGGGACTCGCCCCTTATTGTACAAGACTTCGCTACTTCTTAGGACGTGGCTGGGTGAATTGCTCGTGGACGGCGGTGTAGTCGTGGATTTCTTTGTCAGTGAACCAATGAGCAATTTCCTGCTTGGCCTCGTTGCTGTCGGCGGAAGCATGGATGATGTTAGCAACGCCCTTGCCGACGCTCGATGCCTGGCCATAGGTGACATGGGCGTAATCACCTCTGATGGTGCCAGGTGCGGCAGTCTTCGGCTGCGTATCGCCAACCATTTTGCGGACTGTTTCAACGGCTTCGACGCCTTCGAGTACCAGCGCTATCACCGGGCCGTCTTGCATGCTGGCCAGCGTACTTTCGAAAATCTCATCGCCTTTGCGGGTCTTGAGTGTGCCGATGCCTTCGTAGTGCTTGAAATAATGCTCATAATTCGGCTCAAGCATCTTAGCGGCCACAATTTTGAAGCCAGCTCGCTCGAAGCGCGTTAAAATTTCGCCAACAATACCGCGCATCACGGCATCAGGCTTGAAGATAATCAGTGTCTTTTCCATGTGAGGTCCTGTTTAGTTACTCCTATTCTAACAGAGTTAGTCCCGGCAGTGAAACGCTTACGGTGGTTCGCACAATGCTACAATAAGGTTATGATTACACGAAGTGGAATCCTCTGCCGAGCGGAGCGAGGTACGATGATTGGTGCAGGAGTCCTCTGCCGAGCGGAGCGAAGCTAGATGTTATTTGGAAAAGCCAAAACTGATTTTTTAGAATATCTTGAGATCGAGCAAAACCGTTCCCAGAAAACTATCCAGAATTACGATCACTATCTGACTCGCCTGATCGACTTTGCCGGCGACATCAAAGTCTCAGATATTGATGCTGAGTTGATCCGAAAGTGGCGTCTGTGGCTGAACCGCCTGGGGACTAACACCTCTGACGAGCTTGGTAAAACCACTCAGAACTACCATTTGATTGCCCTGCGGAGCTTCCTGAAGTTTTGCGCCAAGCGGGACATTCCGGCCCTTTCGGCAGACAAAATTGAACTAGCCCGCACAACACGCAAGCAAGTTACCTTCCTGAGCGAAGGCGAAGTCATGCGGCTGTTCGAGCAGCCCAAGCTCGATATTATCAACGGTCTGCGCGACCGGGCAATTTTGGAACTACTGTTCAGCTCGGGTTTGCGTGTTAGTGAGCTCGTGGGTTTGGATCGGGATCACATTAACTTGCAGCGACGAGAGTTCATGGTTCGCGGTAAGGGCCAGAAAGACCGTCCGATCTTCATCAGTCCTGAGGCCGCCAACTGGATCCAGCAGTATTTGGATAAGCGCAAAGATACCTCACGACCCCTGTTCGTTCGCTACAGCGGTACCAAGCAGGTTGACCTGACCGGCAACTTCCATCGCTTAACTGCTCGGAGTGTTCAGCGATTAGTGGCTCGTTATGCTCTGCTGGCCGGCATCACTAAGCATGTCAGTCCACACACCTTGCGGCACTCCTTTGCCACCGACTTACTGATGAACGGCGCCGACCTGCGTAGCGTACAGGCCATGCTTGGCCACAGTAACATTGCCACGACCCAGATATATACGCACGTCACCGATCCGCATCTCAAGAATATTCACGAAAAGTTTCATCGCCACACTACAAGCAGCTAGGTAAGCAGCAAGTCTACTGCAAGTAGCAAGCGCCAGCACCGACTGCACTGCCACTCAAGTCGAAGAACGAGGTGTTGCCGCTGGCGTCTGTCCAGAAGCGCTTGCACAGCTGTTGGCCCTCAATGACATAGTTGTCTGGAATCAAAGCGTTGGGGTTGATCGGCACTCGAACCTGAATGCGCTTCAATACGTCCTGGGCTTTGCCGGTCGCGTCAACTAACACCTGAGCACCAGTAAATTTGATGGCGGTTGCACCATTGAGACCGTCGATATGCACTGTCGAATCTTTGTAGAGACTAAGCACGTGGATCGAAAAACTGGCGTTACTCGGTAGGCCAGTAATTTTCACACTGCAGGGGTAGATGGGGTCACCGCTCGGAGCAGTAGCATCACATTGCCCCGAGGCAATCAGCCCTTCCGAGGCGCTGCCCGAGCCACCATATGCCACGGTGTGGTTGGTATTTACTGTAGACGGGTACAAGAAGATGGTCATGGCATTGCCTATCAAACTAGTGCGGTCAAAACCAGCATCTGCAAGTGGGGTAATAGTAAATCGCAGTAATGCTGGGTAAACCCATTTGCCAGCCGTAGTGCCGCTGGGATAGAACGCATTTGTCGGCAAGCTGCTGTTGAACGTAGTATTCCCTGTCGTGTTCCAGTGTATGGTCAGGGGTGATGGCACGGCGCTGGTGCTGAACACTGCTGACTTGTCAGTCTCCGCCCCGAGCTGATAATCAATCGAGGTTGGCGCAGGATCAACCAGCAAGCAAGTGTAGGCCACACTATAGCTGGCATCGAGCACATTGTTCGGAGTGGTACAGGAATTTTTGGCTGCCACCGCTGTGCCAGCGGTCACATTACCCTTGATGGTCTTTACTTCATCGTTAATCGCACTTTCTGCCGCGTAGTAAGCCTGGCTGGCTAACTGCTTGTTCAGTGCCTGCTGCTGTTCATGCCGAGTGAATTGCGTAAAGGCCACACTGATAAGTCCCAAGATAATGATGATCGTCAGAGCGATAACCATCGAGGCAAAGCCTGCCTCATTGAGTTGTTGCTGGTCTTTTTTCATAAGCATAGCCGTGTTCATTGTACTACCCTTGTAATCTTTTCACTACCGTTGTCGACAGATAGGCCGCAGCGCAGAACTGCCGCCCACTGCTCACGTCTTTGCAGCGAATGGCATTATAGCTTGAGGGGCTAGTCAGATGCGTGGTATTAGTCGTTGACTTACAGTCATTGCTGACACCACCGTCACAGAGTAGATCAATATCACCGTAGACCACTGCCACCTGCACGCCGTATGGTGACGTTGAACCAACGAGGTTTAGAGCTTCCAACCGAGAATGTGGTGCAATCAGTTCCGTGCCACCGCTTGAAGGTGTGGCACTACTCAAGAAACCGGCTGTGGCTGTGCAGCCGCTCGAAGGGTCAATAGTGTCCCGCCATAAGACATGCGTGCTGTCAGTGCCGATCTGCTTGCCAATGACATAGGTGTAGCGCACGGTGCCGATACACAGCGCGGTTGTTCCATCAACCGCCGGGCCGGCAGTCTGCTTGTCATGATTGTAGACTTTGACCTGCTGGCTGATATCATCAGCAATACTGCGGACATCGTTTTGGATTTGCGACTGGCTAATGCCTTTGGCGTAGAGTATACCAATCCCCTGGGTGACAAGGGTGACCATCAATAAAATCACTGACAGGATGCTGGTGGCAATCAACAGTTCAACGATCGTAAAACCAGCCTGATTGGTGCGGACTTGGCTCATTGATGCAGCCTATAGAACAACGTTTGCGTGTTGGCCGGCCCGGTGCCGCTGGCATCCGGCCACGTAGCTGTCAAGGTGAATAGATCAGGGTTTGTAGCACTGGTGCTGTACTGGATACTCAACGTGTAGCAGAAGCCATCAGTCGCGGCGTTACAGGTTGCACCACTCTGGTTAACCTGGCAGCTGGCAGCCGTCGTGTAGGCTGGCGGAATGCCGGTGATGCAGTATGGTGTGGCATTAAAGACCTGTGCGGCCGTAGCGCAGGTACCGGTGGAAACGTTACTGCAGGTCAAAGTACGTAAGCCTTCGATCTCGCCAGCTAGGAGTTCAGTAGCTTGAGAGCTTTCTTGGGAAGCACGAGTGATCAGGAGGCTGTGACTGGCTGTTTTGTAAGATATGGCCAGCGCTGAACCCAGCACCGCCAGCACAACTAATACTTCAATAATGGTGTCGCCGAGATGGTTCAGTTTGGTGTGTTGTTTTAACATTGGGCCGTCCATGTTGCTTTATCGATTACTTGTACCGTTACTGCCAGTCGGTTCTGCTGGTTGCCAGTACCCGACTGTTCTCCGCCGATGTTGATGCGTGCATAGTAGGTGTCGTCAGTCACACAGACGTAGGCGGCTTGCGCAACAATGATGTTGCTCGATGGGGTCAAGCTACCGGCAGCGGCGGCTGAGTCAGAAGTATTGTTCAGCCCGGTCGTGTATACCAAGCTGATGCTTTGGGCGCCATTCTGGTAGACACTATTGGAGGTTATCCCGCTGCTGGTATCAACCTGGCCAAAGTTCTGGATAAAGCCAATGTCGAAGCTGTGATAGGTGGCCCCCACCGTATTATAGGCGACCACGCTCTGGACGTTCAAGTTCTGGGGCACGGTCTGGCTCTTGGTCAGCCCACTAATGACCGTCGGGCTGGCCGACTGGTAGCCAGTTGCCAACTTGCCGGTGCTGTCTTTCTGCGAACCGGCCAACGAAAAAGTTTCATAATTCGTCTGAACATCAGCAACCCGGAAGTGCATCAGCTTGCCCATAAATACACAGCCATTGGCATTTGTACCCTGTGTAGGACTGGCCGGACCCACCGGAACTGAGGCGGTCGGCACACCACTACCGCTGACCGTACAGGTCAAAGGTATGTCTGAATACTGCCCATCGTTAACTTCTTCCAGCGTGCTCTGAATGCGCTGAGCCAACTCATTGGTACCTACCCGGAAGGCATTGCTCTGTTGGCGACCACTGATAAAGTTGGCGGCAATCAGGAACATTAAGCTCGAAACAGCCAACACAATCATTACTTCGACAATAGTGTAGCCACTTGCCCGCCTCGTACGTGTCATGTTGCTTGTCGTTACATTTTGCTGGAGCCAGTTTTTGGTTGTAGACACTGGCTAGAGCTCATGTTCTCCTCAAGGAGAATTATAGCACAAGCACTATCGAGTCAACAGATAGACAGCCTAGAAGTTTAAAAACGTGGCGTGGTACCAATGCAGCAAGCTGGCACCGAAGAGCACCGTAAGGAATGCTCCGGCCATCAGGAACGGACCGAATGGCACAACGCTGTTGGCTTTTAAGCCCTTCTTGACCATGAGCGGTATGGCCACAAAGCAACCCAGCAGTGAGGCACCGAAGATGAACAGCAATGCCCGGGCTGGCGTCAGCACTATCAGACCGAGCAGCCAGCCCAGCCGGACATCGCCACCACCAATCCATTTGCCTTGTGACAACTGATAAATAGCATAGAACAGTCCGCCGCCGATCAGGAGGGCTCCTGCCAGCTCCAGTAGACCGCTCGATAGCCGCTTGTCGACATGGGCAAGGATGATGCCTGCCCACAGCCCTGCTGGCAGATAGAGCGGGTACAGCAAGCGGTTTGGCAGTATATACCAGCGCACATCGTAGACACTGAGCGCCATAAAGCCGGTTACCAGCACCATCCAGAGCCCGAATAGGACTTGTTGATAGACGAGCGTAAGGCTGGTCGGCCACCAGATGTACGAAACCGCAAACAGGACAGCAGTCAGCAGCTCGACCAGTGGGTACAGCCAGGAGATTGGTTTGTGGCAGTAGCGACACTTTCCCCGCAGATAAAGCCAGCTAAAAACCGGTACCAGATCTTTGGCAGCCAGCTCATGCTGACAGTGAGGGCAGATGGAACGACCCTTGGTGATCGACAACTTTTTTAGGTATTTCTGGTTTGGTTTTTTCTTGGCCGTCTCATGTTCCTGTTCGTGTACTCGCCAGACCAGCGCGTTCACAAAGCTACCCAGACACAACCCGAGCAGGACCAATGCCACAATAATCATCTAGCTTCGCTCCGCTCGGCAGAGGATTTCACTGCGCTCAATCATGAGCATAATAGTACCACAAAAGAAAACAGGCTCCGGAGAGCCTGTTTGTCTATCGATGTCTCTTGGATCAGCCGGCGCTAATGCAAGTCGTGGTGTTCTGGCTACCACCCTCAGTCATGTAGAGGATCACGCCACCGCGCGAGCTGTACTGGACTTGGCTCGAACTGTTAACTGTGCTCGAGAAAGTGATCGTTGGATCACACTTGGCGTTGACGATGATGTCCACCGAGTCAGTGTCAGCTGGAGCTTTGGACAGAGCGGTTGTCCCTGAAGATAACGACTCAAACTTGATGTTACCGGTATTGTAGAAGGTCAACTTGGCGTTGCCGTAAACGTCTGAGGCGTTTGCCGGGTTAGCGCCACCGTGGTTGTTGACGAACTCTGAGTAGGCAGCACCCAAGGTGCCGGCTTCTTGCTTACGCTGCGTGTTGCGTGAGTTACGTTGTAGAGCTGGGATAGCCAGGAAGATGATCAGCAAGATCAATCCGGCGATAGCAAGCACAATCATCACTTCGATGATAGTGAAGCCCTTCTGTTCTTTCGTTGACTTTAGTTTGCTAAGCATGGCAGATGCCCCCCTTGCGGCTTAAGTTTTATTGCTTATGGTTTGATCATAGCGGTCACCGGAGATAAAAGCAAGTTATTTGTCGGAGGTTTTCCACAGGTGCCTACCCTTACAGTTGCTGGCAAATCGGCTGTAGACCGCTGGCAGTTTCGACCTCGAAAAGCGCTACTACGTCACGCGAGCCAGCACCGACGTTGGTGGCGTCAGTCGACGAGCTGCAGACGAAATAACTATAGATGTCGATCTGGTCAGCGGTTTGAATTTTACCGGTGACAGCGGTTGTCGAAGGACTGGGAGCGTTGATGTGCACATCGCTAAGCTGGTAGCCGTACAGTGGCACGTTGTAGTTATTGGGGCCTGAGCCTAGATAGGAGTTGTCTGGCGGGAAACCGCCGCCATGGTTCACTTGGTAGCGACCAGTGGCGTCAAGGATAGCCGAGACAGCCAAACGACGGCTATGGTTGTGGCCGTTCCTGTTAAGTGCCGGGATCATCAACAGGACTATCAGGAAAATGAAGCCAGCAATCCCCAGGACGATGATTGTTTCAATGATCGTAAAGCCATCTTTCGATGCTTCCGGGTGTGTCATGATTACGATCCCGTGAAGCCTGATTGGTTGACAAGGCCGTAAATCGGCAGCAGGATAGCTGCCACAATCGTAATGGCAAAGATACCCATGATCACCATCATGACTGGCTCAATGATGGTACTAATCGCCTTGATCTCATTGTCGACTTCTTTCTCATAGTAGTCCGCGACCTTAGCCAGCATGGTTTCGATAGCACCTGACTGTTCACCAATCCGTAGCATGTTCGGTACCAACTCCAGGAAGTTCGGGTCTTTGTCTAGTGAGTCTGACAACGCCTTACCACCCTTCACCTTCTCAATGGCCTTGTGGATTGATCGGCTGATATGTGTGTTGTCGACGGCGTCAGCGGTGATCTCAAGCACTTGGATGAGCGGCACACCGGCAGCAACTAGGGTTGTACCGGTCCGAGCGAAGCGTGCCATGTACATCTTCATGAACAGCGGGCCGATCGGCCAGGCCTTCATCTTCATCAGGTCAATGACCGATCGTCCGCCAAGCGTTCGAGCCCAACGTGTACCAAAGAAGCCCCCGACACCTAGGATGATCAACACCGCCCACCAGTCATGACGAGCAAATGATGAGAAGGCCAACAGCACTCGAGTAACAAGCGGCAGCTGGGCCCCCTTCAGTCCAGCGTAGATACTCTGGACTTGGGGCAAAACCTTAATCACCATGAAGCCAACAACAGCGAACATCACGAGCAGCACAATCAGGGGGTAAATCAAGGCACCGCGCACTTTGCTGATGATGTCAGCATCTTTTTCTTGCTGGTCAGCCAGTCGTTCGAGGCCACTGTCGAGCGTTCCGGAAGTCTCACTAGCGGCCACCAAGCTGATATAAACCCGGTTAAACACGTTTGGGTGCTTTTCCAGAGCCACGCTAAAGGCTGTACCGCCCTCAACATCACCAATAATTTGGTTGATCACAACTTTGAAGGCTTTGTTAGTCGTCTGCCCTGCCACGCTCCGTAAGCTCTGCACCAGTGGCAATCCAGCATTAATCAGTGTTGCTAACTGCCGGCTGAAAAGGACTTTGTCCTTCGTTTTAATCCGCTGGAAGCGGCCAGCGCCAGTGGTCTTCTCGACTTTAATGCTAACTGGTGTCAGACCCTGGGCAGTGATCAGCTTAGCAGCCGAGGCTTCATCGTCAGCCTGGACTTGAGCCTTAACTGTTTCACCGGTTTTGGCATTTTTGGCCTCGTATTTGAAGGTCAACATTAGCCTTAGCTCCTCATCAATCTATCGAGTTCATCGAGGTCAACCGCAAAGTTGCGAGCTTCGTCATAAGTAATCGTGCCGGCGTGGATCAGGCCGACAAGTGTCTTGTCCATCGACTGCATACCGAACTCTGCCCCAGTCTGAATGACAGCTTCCAGCTGGTGGGCCTTGCCTTCACGGATAATATTACGCACTGCCGGGGTAGCGACCAGGATCTCGGCTGACGCCACGCGACCGCCGCCGATCGTCGGTATGAGACGCTGGGATACAATGGCCATCAAAATGTTACTGAGCTGGGCTCGAATCTGTGGCTGTTGGTGCGGCGGGAAGACGTCAATCATACGGTCAATACTCTGAGCGGCACTGTTGGTGTGCAGAGTGGCGAACACCAAGTGTCCGGTCTCGGCAATGGTGATAGCACTGGCAATGGTCTCAAGGTCGCGCATCTCGCCAATCAGCACCACATCCGGGTCTTCACGCAACGCCGAACGCAAGGCTGCTGAGAATGAGTAAGTGTCGTAGTGCACTTCTCGCTGGACGATGACAGATTTCTGCGAACGGTGAGTGAATTCAATCGGGTCTTCAATGGTGATGATGTGACTGGCTCGTTCGGTGTTAATCTTGTGCACCAGCGCTGCCAGCGTTGTCGACTTACCAGAACCGGTCGGACCGGTCACCAGCACCAGGCCGCGTGGGTAATCGGCAAACTTCTTGACGATTTCTGGCAGACCGAGCTGTTCGGTGGTCAGAATTTCGTTCGGGATAAGACGGAGGGCGGCAGCCATGTTGCCACGCTCATGGAAGGCGTTGACACGGAAACGACCGAGGTCACCGTAAGCAAAACTAAAGTCGAACTCTTTGTCTTTGAGCAAGATCTGCTTCTGGTCTTCGTCAAGGATCGCAAAGATCAATGCTTCGACAGCTTCTTCATCGAGTGGGTCTGACCCAGTGACTGGCCCCAAAGCACCATCAACCCGCAGCATTGGTGGTAAACCAACCTGCAAGTGCAGGTCCGAAGCCTTCTTCTTGATGACTTCGTCCAGTAGGACCTCAATTCGTGGTTGTGTTGGCATGTTCGTGGTCCACCCTTTCTTGGCGCCTTAGGCGTTGTCCTCGGCTGCTACCCGATTTACTTCAGCTATAGTCGTTCGGCCATCGAGCGCCTTGAGATAGCCATCCTGCCGCATGTTGACCATACCTTCGGCCTCGGCTTGTTTGGCAATTTCTGTGCTCGTTGCTTGTTTCATGATTAATCCTTGGATGGCTTCGGATACCTCAAACACTTCGTACAATCCCATTCGACCCTTATAGCCGGCTGGTGTCTCAGAGCTATCCGCGCCCTTGCTTAAAGTATAAGCGGGTTGGCCACTTAAGGGCAAGCTTTTGTACCCCAAGTCATCAGCGACCGCCTGCATTTGCTCAGCGGTTTTGGGCAAGAGGTGCCCGACGGCTGTTTGGATAGCAGCGGTCTCGGCAGCCGAAGATTGATACTGCTCTTTGCCCGGATCGGCAATCTTACGCACCAACCGCTGGCCAATCACGGTGTGCACGGTACTGGCGATGAGGAACGGTTCAACGCCCATGTCCAACAGACGCGGTAAGATACCAGCAGCGCTATTGGTGTGCAGCGTGCTAAAGACTAAGTGTCCGGTCAGCGCGGCTTGCACCGCCAGCTGGGCTGTTTCTTTGTCACGGATTTCTCCGACCATCACTACGTCGGGGTCCTGACGCAGAATACTACGCAGACCAGTGGCAAAGGTCAGACCGACCTCAGCATTTACCTGAATCTGGTTGATACCATCCATCTTGTACTCAACCGGGTCTTCGAGTGTCACGATGTTAATGGTGTCGTTCTTGATCTCCTGGATCAGTGCGTAGAGCGAAGTCGATTTACCGGAGCCAGTTGGGCCACTGGTCAGGATCATGCCATTCGGGTTTTCCAGGCCTTTACGGATGGTACGTAGCGCCCGCCCAGCGTAACCCATATCTTCTAGTCTCAGGCTGGTGCCGGATTTGTCGAGCAGACGAATGACTACTTGCTCACCCCAGACGATTGGGGCAATGGCGATACGTAGGTCAATGGCTTTGTCATCAACCTGCACCGTAAACTGGCCGTCCTGCGGAATGCGGTGTTCATCGATTTTCAGGTTGGAAAGAATCTTAATGCGGGAGATCAACGCCGGCTCAGTACTCTTGGGCAGGCGCATGACTTCGCGCAACACACCATCGATCCGGGTACGGATCTTGAGCTCTTTTTCCATAGGTTCGATGTGTATGTCGCTGGCACGGTTACGGGCCGCGAACTCCAGAATGGCCGACAACGCCTTGCTGATCGGCGAATCCTGAACGATCGTCTTGATGTTGCTGTTTCCGCCCTTTTGTTTTTTGCCAGTGTCGACTTGAACTTCTTCGCCGGTAGGGATGACGGGTTGGTCTTTAAAGACGTTCTCCATCTGGCTGTCCAGGCGGGTGCTGTACTGCTGGAGGACTTGTCGAATACCCTTCTCGCTCGCTACATAGACTTTCAGCGGTCGTCCGATGCGGTTACTCAGGAAGTCAACAGCCTGAACGTTATCGGCATCGAGCATCGCGACGACCAATCGGTGCTGGATTTCGCCCAGTGGCACCGCCATATAGCGCTCAGCAATGTCTTGTGGCAGCAGCTTCATAATCTCAGGGTCGACCTTGGCTGTCGACAGGTTCACATACGGTACTTTCGTGATGGCAGCGTTGGCCTTGGTGAGCTGCTCATCACTGATGTAATTCTGCTTCACCAGGTAACTAAACAGCGGCTCCTTGACTTTGTCGGCAGCCGCTTTGGCTTCGGCCAGCTTATCGGCCGTGAGCATGCCGCCAGATACCAGGCTTTCTTCGAGCTGTTGTTCACTGGCTGCGGACAGGACGGTCATGTAACCTTCCTTCTATTGTGTGGCCTTGAAAGGATCAGTATTGGAGTTTTGGCTAATGTTAATATTCCGGGTTGGGTCGAAGGCATCTTTGTTCAGGAACTTACCGAGGCTATCGGTGTAGTCCTTGCTGGTAATGTCTGGGAACGATGAGCTGATCGGCTGCACCACTTCGGCTTGTTGCTGGTGAGATTTTGGCGAGCCAAAGATAGCGTTCGATACGAAGTAAGAGAAAATAGCACTCATGAAGATGATGACACCTATGACGAAAAAGTCTTTTTGCTTCATTTCACTACCTTTGTGCTTATATTCACCGACTTCGACGGCTGATAGCTGGTGTGTGCCGTAATTGTAACCGTCATCTGAGCGTTGCTGCCGCTCAAACTAATGTTATCAATGGCGATCGGCCGAATCGATTGCTGCAATTTGGCGAGCAGTTGCTGGACATCAGTGTAGTTGACGTGGTCGAGGCTGAAGGTAAAGGGCATTGGTACGGCAGTCGGCGTTGGACTTGAGCTATTGCCCTGCTGGTTCACTTGGTCGTCAGTACCGGTAATGCTACTGGGGTGGAAGCCGCGGTCTGTCAAGATTTTTTCAATACTTGAGGTCAATGCCGGGAAGTCGTACTTGTAGGGTAAAGCGTCAAGGATCACCTTGGAGTTGTCACCATCACTGTCGCCGGTGCCAGTCTTCGAGCCACCGATGATGTTGGTCGGTTGGTCTACGAACTGGTTATACGATGTAACGAGCGCTTTATAGGCGTTAATATTCTGGGTGAGTTGCGTATGAGCTTTTTGCTTCTCCGACGTCACCCGCGCCAGGTAGACGTTTGAGCTAAACACCGCTTTGGAAGCCATCAGACAGAAGACGGCTACGAAAGCTGCTACCGCCACGATGACTACCATTTGGGCGTTGGCCTTGGTGATTGCAATGCGTTTGGTTGAAATTTCGTTAGCCATTACGGTGTCGTCCCTTTCGGTGTTGCTGCCGGCGTTGCCGTTGGCGAAGCCTTGAAGAGGTCAGATGGATTGTCTAGGCCTGAACGTGTGGTGGTAGTCGTTGGTACGGACAGCTTGGCTCCAAGCGTAATGTCAAAAATGTCCGGGTTGTACGCAAACGTAATTGAGTAATTGACAGCTGTCGGCGAGTCTTTGGCACCGGCGACGCCGAAGCTGGCAAGCACCACATTACTAAAGGCCGGCTGTGCGGTCTGGTTCTGGCTGTCAGTGTAGGTTGTAAACTTGAGGGTGTCGACAAACTTGTTGACGCTACTCAGGCTGTTTGTAGCCCCTTGTAACTGAAACGTGTGGTTGATGAAGTCGACACCAAGATTGCTGATGCTATCCTCTGCCGGTGTAATTTGATTGAGGTAGTCGGCCAGTTTAGCGGCATCAGGCTTAGTCTGGTGCAAGGCAGCCAGGCTTGCCAGCTGGTTTTGTACTGTCAGGATCTTGTTGATCTGCGGCTCATTCTTCAGGGTAGCGGTTTGCTGGGTAATGTCTTTGGACAGGTCACTCAAGTGCTTTTTCTGCAAACCGTTGACACTGAGCAACAGAGCCAGCAGGACCACAGCGGCAACACTAACTAACAGCGACAGGCTGATCACCAGGCGACGGCTGCGCTGGGCTTTGATGTATTCCAGCTTAACGTCAGGAAGCAGGTTCAGTTCAATCATGAGTTGCGCTCCGCAAGGCCCACGGCCACTCCAAATTGGTTGGAAATTGTCAGCAATTCATTCTGGCGATCACGACTGAAGCTGACGCCTCGCCATGAGTTGCCTATCTCCACATTCAGGCCAAACTTGTTGGCCATGTATAACGGAAATTCTGGAATAACTGATGCACCGCCAGTGACGATTATGCGGTCGATCTTACTGCCGACATAACGAGTCTGGAAGAACTTGATGGACTTTTCAACTTCGGTCGTCAGCAAATCAACGGTGCTGGTGATGGCCTGGAAGACCTGCCCTTCAAGCTTGTCCTTGCTGAGGCCAAATTTGAATACGAACTGCTCGGCTTGCTTATCGTCGATGTTGAGGTTCTGGACAGCTGATTTGACGATCGCTTCGACACCAGTCGGAATGCTGCGAGTCAGGTGCGGCGCATCGCCCATGACCACTACCAGGTCAGTTGAACGCCGACCGACATCCAAGATCAGCTGCGGGTTAGCGTCCGGCATAGACAGTGCTCGGGCCATAGCCAGGTTGTCGGGCTCAAAAGCAATGACATTCAGGCCAATTGACTCCAGCATGTCCAGTCGCTCTTCAACAAATTTGTTCGGCACACTGGTCAGCAGAATCTCTTGCTTGGTCTTATCAGCCGGTGAGTCACCGATCAACGCCCAGTCAACTTTTGATTCAGCTAACGGCGTCGGGATCAAGGAGTCGGCCTGGTATTGAATGGCTTTGGCTAGTTCATTCGTTGGCAAGCGATCAACGTCAGCTACAGTCGTGAAGACGCGGCTTGAGGGAATACCAACCGCCACATTCTTGGTTGTTGGCTTAGCTTGATCTACTAGCTCCTGAACTGCTTGGGCAAGCTTCAGTTGGTCGGCTTTTGAGTCACTGACTGACAGGTTATTCGGCAACGGAACATAGGCATACTTAACGAGTGCTTTGGGTGAAGTAGCACCGCGCAATTGCACAAGCCGGATAGCGGTTGTACCGATATCCAAACCGAAGAAGTCGCCGGTGGCACTAAGGAATGTACTCATGATTCACCCCGAATTATATCATAAGCACTTTCGAAGCGTCTCTGAACCAGTGCTCCCTGGAAGCCATCGATAGTTTGGTTTGATTGTGCCCCACCCATTTGTTATTTATTTCCTAATTAACTCTTGCATTATATCCTACAAAACCGGTGGCAGACTACTTATGGTGTCGTAATAGACAGCGCCACTACTGCCGGAGTCGGCCGACGGGCTGCTCAGGAATAGTTCCGGGTCGTACTCAAAGATTTCGCTACCACACGTCTGGCGTGAGGATGTCTTAATGCCGACGTTGCTACAGCTTAGCGTTGCAGGGTTTGGTGGTGTTTTAGGGATTTTGTTTTCACACAGGTAGGTCCGTGTCCAAGCCGCGGTGCCGCCATTGCCATCGTTATCCGCGCCTTCAGTTATTGGAATACAGACTTTTGATGGGTCGTTGCCATTGCGGAAGTCCAGACCAATATCCACATCACTACATAGGAAGTTGTCACCCCAGGTGTACGAACCACTCACGCCAAGTGGCTGGACAACACTACCCCAAGGGGACGTGCAATGGAGGCCACTGAAGGCACCACCGCTATATGTCCAGGTTAGATGGACAGCTGAGCTGGATGGAACACAGATATAATTATCGTCCCAGGTGTGGTTCGGCGGCCCTGAATTTGGTCCACCAGGATAGCCCTGCTCTGAAGGCTCATTGACCCACGTACAGCGCATGCCGCCAATACCGTCAGCTCCAGTGGGCGTACCGCCGGCACTCGTCCACTTCAGACCAGTCTGTCCACCGCCAGTTTCGGCTTCATCACGCAGACTGCCGTAGGTTCGCATCAGATTAACTTTGTCAGCCACGAACTCACCATAGACACTCAATTGAGTCTTGCAGCTACCGTAAAGGCTGGTAGAAGCTAGTGGCGCAAAAGCGTTGGCGCCGTTCACATGACCGCAGGTGTAGACCTGTCCCTTGGACCCCGTGACGACTGTATTCTGAGCAACGTAAATACCATCAAGCTCCTTCACACCAGGATCAATGTAGATATTACCAGTAGCAACGACGATCAGTGACGGAACATTGGTTGAGCCGGTGCTGGGAGTAGCAGACCAGCCGGTACTGCTGTAGGTGATATCGTTCTTAATATAGACGTCACCGTAGACATAGACCGCAGCATTCGAACCATTGCTGAGCGTCACCGCGCCACCAGCATTCAGCTCAAGATTTGCCGGGCTTAAGGCCGTGCCATAGGTGTAATTGCCGTTGGCGCCGGCTGGGATGTCGAAGTCATTACTGCCCAAATCACCTGCAACTGGTGCAATCGCAGTGGTCGTTGCACTACGCTTCGGGTTCGGTGTCGTGATGCAATGGCCACTATAGCCGTCTTTTCCACCTAAGGTTGGGCTGTCATTATCCCGGGTGAAGTTACCGGTGGTGTTAGAGAATGCCAACCGGTCCGAGCCGCTGTCTGAAGCCAACCCAATAATATCCAGGAAGGAGCGGGTGCTGAGTTGGGTGCTACTGCCGTAGCCATAAGCCGGGTCAGTGTTATTGAACCAGCCGCCGAGCATGCCGTTCTGCGGTGAGGCGGTCGTACAGGTACTGGTGAGTCCCGAGAACTCACCACCGGCCGATATGCTACCACCATAGGCCTTGAAGTACGGTGCATTGTGGACGGTATCGCAGGCTGGTGGGTTGGAGGTATAGGGGCCGGTAGCCGATATCAAGTTGCCGTTTCTATCTACCCAGCCAGTATGGTTCTGGATGCTGGCATAGAGACAATAGCTGTCACTCGAGTCAGCACACGTTACCGACGTTTCGACTTGGTACTGATTATTCAGGAAATGGTCGTATGGGTAAGTATTCGGTCCTAGGACGGTACTTGAAGGACCACACGCCGAGCCAGGTCCGGCAGTTCGGGTGATCCAATATGTGGCACCGGACGGCACGCCTCCACTTGGGCCACCCCAGCCACTCGCATAAGTGGTTGTGTAGTTAACTGTCCCGTCGTAAGTGGTAGGCGCTTGAGAGTCATCGAGACCACCGGTAACTGTCGGCGTAATCGTGAACTGTCCGCAACCAGTCAGCGTGGCTGACGCCGTGTTATTCGTCCCGTCTTGGGCACCGCTACTATCTACCCCTAGTGCTCTTACCGTAAAAGTAGTGTCAGCGCCATTGAAGTAAGCACTTATATCGAACGAGAAGTTATGTGAGGAAGTTGTTTGGCTTTGCACAACCCCACCGCCAACGATCAGTTGAACAGTTAACTCCGAACTAGGATCATCAATGTCTGATGCCGAGCCAGTGAGCGCATTCGGGCATTGTGGTGGGTTGACCGACACGGTCGGAGGGTTAGGTGGCACGATAGTACAACTGGCGCTCGCTAGTACCGTTCCGTTGCCGGTCAGATAGTACGTGTGCGTGCCAACCCCAGGACTATCACCGAAAGCAACCGGGCCACCTGTGGCTACACCTGCCCCTCCGCTCGCGATGAGTGTCGAGGTGGTGTCGGTCGTGCCGTCACGCCGTAACTTCGCCTGGCTGCTAGAGCTTATCCCAGTCCAACCAAAGTTACCGCTGATAGTCGATGTTCCGGCGGTGCAGTTTACATAATTGGAGCCTGCAGGCGGCTTCAGTGCGCAGGCGGCTGACCAAGTCTTTCCATTGGCATGCAAGGTATATGTATATGACACGCCTTGGGCCAAACCAGCACCACCGTCTATGTTCGTAGTGCTCTTTGAGGTGGCTGACCATGATCCGATCGTAGCGGATGGATTGTTCCTCGTTAAGCTACCGCCAGGAGGCGAGTTCGCGTACGCGAAGGTAACCGTGATGTTCGTCGTGTTAGAGGTACAGCTAATACTACCGGTAGTTGCCGGCGGGTTTTTGTCATAATAGAGTGTGGAGTCAAAGTTAACAACGCTGTTGGCGCCACTAAAGTAAGGGAAATAGTTAGCGGCAGTCGTGCTATTACCCTTATAGTCGATCGTGTGGTTGTAGGTGTAACCAGATATGACCACGCCATCGACTTTGTTGTTGGTTGTTGTGTCATTTTGAATGTTATAGGCCGGGCCATTACAATCGAGGATGACATCGAGTGTACCGGCATTATTATCAGAGAAGCTTTTAGTGACAATGTAGCATGACCCCGAGCAGCCTGAGTTCGTGGTGACACTCCAACCACTACTGGTATAGCCGCTCTTGTCACAGTTACCGGTTGTTCGGCGTGCGCTCGCCGTGAGACTAATATTCGCACCGGACAATAGTGCATTGGTATTATTGTCTCGGTATTGAATCTTATAGTCGAGTTTGTGGCTTACCAGACAGTTGGCGCTTGGCAAAGCATAGGCGGTATTCTGGCCCAAAGCATCTGTTAGTGCATGCCAATTTGACTGCAGGAAACCGACTGTCCGATGGAGCATTGTCGGCGCAAAAGTGACCCCCGACTGCTTCCGATAATAATTAGTAAACGCTGTCCAGTCAGCATAGTTTCCACCAGTTGAGGCATCGAGGCGAACGATGATTACCATGCCTGTATTTGCCTTAAACGGTCCTGTGTAATCACCGACATTCTTGAGTGACAGCATCTTGCTACTCATATCTTCACCCTCGGGATAGGTTTGGAACTTCGATGATGGATTGCCCAAGCCAAAGCCCATGTGCAGATACGTGACCGGTACACCGTTGGTCCGATCATATACTGCGAACTGCTCATCTTGAGTTTGGGTATCATTTAGCTCGGCGGCGGCGGCCAGCTGACCCGGCGTATCTTGCTTGGCGTAATCCGGGAGGTACTTTGTCTTCAACAGCGCAATTTTGTCATTAATATGAGCTTGGTAGTCCTTGGGGTATTGTGTTTTGAGCGTATCCCAACGTACAAATGTCATTGAGTAGATGCGGTCAGATATCAAAGAGCTCTGGAGTTTACCTTCAAGATAGTCGATGGCATTCTTACGGTAGATATCGTCCTTGTTCCAGCCGTAGGTCTGCTGCATGTACGTCTCATACTGTGCTTCAGTGCCGTATTGTGCGTACTTGGTTGAGACAAAGGCATCAAGTTCCGCCTGACCGTACTTAATACCCCGCTTGTCGGCTTCGGTTTTCAGACCGGCGAGCAGAATCGCCTCATCCTGGGCTTCTTTCTTCAACTTGTTAGCATCGATATCTTTTTGTCCGGCAGCTTTGGCAGCCTTCATCTTTGCAGTAGCAGCAAGATCCAGGTCATTACCAGTGAACTTGTGATTGCCCACAGAGTAGGTCTTGTGCTTGAGTATGACTTTCTCGTACACGGCAAACAGGCCGACGACAACGACTACACAGATCAGTACCAGGACGATCGACTTCAGCAGTTTGGATTTTGGCCCGCCCTGGTCGTGGCTCTGGGTAACCTCAGCAGCAGTACTAGCAGACTTACCTACGGCAGGCTTTGCTGCAGGCTGGTCAGTTTCAGTATTTTTCTTTCTCTTTAAGAGCTTCATCGTAAACACCTTGTGCCCTGAGCTGCTTTCCACTTATGGTTTCAGTATATCAGCTACGTAAGAAATTAAAACGTTTTCTACAAATACTGAGCAACTAAGTGTACTCGGGGTGATTTACTGATGGCGGGATTAGTGCATTGCAACTGTTTCGCCGTGACTCGGGTCAGACTTTGCGGCCTGATTGCGGATCACAAGAGTGGCGATCAATGAGGCGGCAATGCCGAAGGTCGAGCCAACCAGATAGCCGTTGTGGAAACCGTGGACGGTTGCAGCAGTCACCTGTGCATGGGTTGGTGCTGCGTGCAGATGCAGGTTCTGGAGATACTTAGTCGTCCCGGAGGTAGCGAGGCCAGTCAGGACGGCTAACCCAAGAGCGCCGCCGATCTGCTGCGAGGTATTGAGCAAGCCAGAAGCCAGTCCAGACTCATGATGTGGCACTCCCGATGTGGCAGCAATGGTCGCGCTCACGAAAGTACCGCCCATACCCAGACCCAGTAAGATCATGCCAGGTGCGACATTGCCCCAGAATGTTCCATCAACTGGAATGTGTGACATCCAGAACAAGCCGGATGACACTACCAACGGCGCAACCATCAGGATTGGCCGGTAGCCAATTTTCTGGACAATCCGCGGCACGTTAGTTGCCGTAATCGCTACTGAGATTGGCACGATCAGGAAGCTCAGCCCAGTATGGATCGGTGTATAGCCCAGAACTTCCTGCAGGTACAGGGTCGTGAAGAAGAAGATTGAGAACATCCCGGCGGCCATGAACAACATCAGTGAGTCAGCGCCCGCCAAGTTACGGATGCGGAAGATTTTGAGCGGCATGAGCGGATGCTTGGTACGGGCTTCATTGATCAGGAACAAGGCAATGGCCAGCAAGGCAACACCAAAGTGAACGACTGAGAAGTTTGAGGTCCAGCCTTCGGTCGGTGCTTTGACAAGAGCGTAGACCAACATCATCAGTCCACCGGTTGCCAGAATGGCACCAGGCAAATCGAGGTTGTTGTGATCAACTTCCGACTCGTGGCGACCAAGAATACGCAGCGCGGTGACAACGACGATCAGCCCGATCGGCACATTGACGAAGAAGTTCCAGCGCCAGGAATCGCCTGCATGCGGCCAGGTCAGATACTGCGTAATGATGCCGCCGAACAGCACGCCAGCGGCTGCACCGCCAGAGGCCACGGCGCCCCAAACACTCAGCGCCACATTGCGTTCATGACCCTCTTTGTAGGTTACTAAGATGATTGACAAGGCCGCAGGCGACATAAAGGCACCGGCCAGACCCTGTACAGCGCGGGCTGCAATCAGCTGTCCCCCGCTCTGCGACAAGCCATCAGCCAGCGATGCCAGCGTGAAGAGTAAGACACCGCCCAGGAATGTTCGGCGGCGGCCAAATAGATCGGCGAAGCGACCACCAAGCAGCAAGAAGCCGCCAAATGTCAGCGTGTAGGCAGTGACTACCCACTGCAACGTGGTTTGTGACATATGGAAAGCGTGCTGGATCGACGGCAATGCCACATTCACGATCGACACATCGAGCACCACCATGAACTGCGCCAGCGCCAGTAATATAAGAATCAGCCAGTGACTGGTTTGTTTTGTCTCTGATTTTTTGGCCATAGCCCCTCCGTCTCTGTAGTTTACTGCCACCCTTAGCCGTACTTACTATACATAGTAAAGGATTGTCGCCTCGATCGTCAAACATAGCATGACACTAAGCACGCTACTCTTGAGATTCGCCCTAGCCAGAAGTTAGTCGGCTTTGTACACTACATACATATATAAGGAGATCATATGTTCGGAAAGATTGCCCGTTTCTCAGTTCGTTTCCGCTGGTTGATTATCATTTTCTGGATCGCTGCCGTGCCAATCGTCACTGCCAACTTCCCAAATATTAATGACGTCTCGAAGAACAATAACTCTGACTTCCTGCCAAAGAACAGCCCGACCGACACCGCTACCAACCTGGAATCGGCGTTCCAGCATAAGGACACCGCTACTAATGCAATTATCGTCTTCAGCCGGAGTGATGGACAGCTGAGCACCGATGATGTGGCCGCTGCGCAGCAAGTGATCGCTCGCGTCAAAACGTACAAAAACATTACGCAAATTCGGGACACCGGCGCCAGCGCGGATGGGCAGGCTCATGAGTACCTCGTCGGAATCTCGGCAGCTGCCAACGGCCCCGGCTCAGAAACAGTCGTTCCAGACCTACGCGCCAAAATACATCAGGTCAAACTACCGACCGGGTTGACCGTCAACCTCACCGGTGATCTGGCAGCCGCCACCGACGCCTCAAAAAGCCACAACCAAGGCCGCAACACCACCGAGATTTATACAGTCATTCTGATCATCGTCTTGCTGTTGCTGGTCTTCCGCGCCCTGTTGGCACCACTCGTAACCTTGATCCCCGCCGGACTGGCCCTGGCCGTTTCGCAACCTGTGATTGCCGAGTCAACCAAGGCTGGTGTCCAAGTCGGCTTCATCACCCAGATCTTACTGATCGTCTTGATCTTGGGTGCCGGCACCGATTATGGCTTGTTCCTGGTTTTCCGAGTTCGTGAGGAGCTGCGCAAAGGTGCCAGCCCCAAAGAAGCAGTCATCAAAGCCATGACCCGCGTCGGCGAGTCAATCACCTTCTCGGCAGCGACCGTCATCGCTGCCCTGCTCAGTTTGCTGCTGGCTACCTTTGGCATATATAAAGGCCTTGGGCCAGCGCTGGCCATTGGTCTAGCGATCATGCTGCTCATTGCCCTGACTTTCCTGCCGGCTGTCCTGGCGGTACTCGGTCGAGCGGTCTTTTGGCCATCGAAGACTGTCAAACAGCCAGTCAAGCTTGGCCTGTGGGGACGCCTGGCTGACAAAGCCATCACCCGCCCGTATACCATGCTGGCGCTTGGCGCAGTCGTCTTCGCTGCCCTGGCACTCGGCATGCTGGGCTACAAGGCTGGCGGCTTCGGCAACCAAAGTGCCCCGAAAGGCAGTGAGTCAGCGGCTGGTCAGGCCGTCATCGACCAGCATTTCTCGGCGGCCAGTGACAGCCCGCAGTTACTCATCTTCCGCTTCAATAGTTCTGTCTGGGACAACCTGTCAGTTCTCCAGCAAGTACAGACCAAGCTACAGACAACTGGTGACTACAAACAGGTTGTCGGCCCCTTCAGCGCCAACGGCTTCACGCTGACGCCTGACTCGCTGCAGCAGCTGCACAGCCAAACCCCGGAGAGCCCCATCCTGCAAGGGGTCAGTCAATTCATTAGCCCTGATGGTAAGACAGTCCAGTTCTATGGCGTGTTGAAAGCCGGCAAGAGTGGCACCAACGATGCTATGCAAACCACACCAGCCGTTCGGGAACATTTGGCAACAATTGCCTCAGCGGTTGGCGCCAACAAAGGCATTGATTACAGTGCCGATTCAGTGGCCTACGATGTCAACCATGTCGCCAACAACGACCTGCGAACCATCATTCCATTGGTCCTGATCATCATTGCTGCCCTGCTGGCCATCATGCTCCGCAGTCTGGTTGCACCGTTGTACTTGATTGTGAGCGTTGGCCTGTCATATCTGGCTAGCATGGGCTTTGCCATGATTGCCTTTGTGCACCTTGGCCATCAAGATGGGCTGTTCTTCATATTACCCTTCCTGATGTTTGTCTTCGGTATGGCCCTTGGCGAAGACTATAACATCCTGGTCATGAGCCGCATCCGCGAGGAAGCCCACGGCAAGGTTACCCTCAAGCAAGCAGTTACTAAAGCCATTGGCGTGACTGGCACTACCGTCACCTCGGCAGGGTTGATTCTGGCCGGTACGTTCACCATCCTTGGTCTGGTTGGTGGTGACCAATCGGTCCAGCAAATTGGCTATGGCGTGGCGTTTGGCATCCTGCTGGATACTTTCTTTGTTCGCACCCTGCTTGTCCCGTCCATCGTCGTCATCCTCGGCAAATGGAACTGGTGGCCGTCACACCTTTACCGCCGCTGAGTATTCGTTAGGCGGGAGTCCTGACCTCTGTTACAATAGCTGACATGAGTTTATCTATTGGGATTGTCGGCTTGCCGAATGTTGGTAAGTCTACCCTGTTCAACGCCCTGACTGGCAGTAATATTCTGGCAGCCAATTATCCATTTGCTACCATCGAGCCAAACACCGGCATGGTACCGGTGCCCGACCCACGACTGCAAAAACTGAGTGAACTCTACGGCAATGCGCCTATCAAACCGGCGACTGTGACTTTTGTGGACATCGCCGGCCTGGTAGCTGGAGCCAGCGAGGGCGAAGGCCTTGGCAACCAGTTCTTGAGTCACATCAGGAGCACCAATGCCATCGTCCAAGTGGTTCGCGCCTTCGCAGATGACAACGTCTTGCACGTTGACGAAGCCCATGACCCAGCCAAAGATATTAGCGTTATCAACACCGAACTTGTCCTGGCTGACCTGCAGACCCTCAGCAAGCGGCTGCCGAAGTTCGAGAAAGAAGCCAAGGCCGACCCCAAGCTCAAACCCGTTCTGGAGACCTACCAAGCCGTGAATAAACTTTTGGATGACGGCCAGCCGCTGTGGGCTCACCCAGAGATTGACCGGGAGCATTTAGCCGATCTGCACCTGCTGACCACCAAGCCAATCATCTATGTGTTCAATGTCGACGAAGCTGGTCTGGGCGACGACAGCTTGCAGCAAAAGCTGAGACAGCTGGTCGCACCCGCTCAAGCCTTGTTCGTCTGCGCCAAGCTTGAGAGTGAGCTCCAAGAACTCGATGAAGCAGACGCCGCCGAACTGCTGGAGAGTTACGGCCAAACAGAATCAAGCCTGCTGCAGCTCATCCACGCCGCCTACCAGACACTCGGTCTACAGAGTTACCTGACGGCTGGTGATAAGGAGGTGCGAGCCTGGACGATTCATCACGGCGATACTGCCCCACAAGCTGCGGGGGTCATTCATGGTGATTTCGAACGAGGCTTCATCGCCGCCGAAGTTGTCAGTTACGAGGATCTCCTAGCTGCCGGATCTCTGACCGCCGCCAAAGCTAGCGGCAAAGTCCGCACTGAGGGCAAAACCTATGTCATGCAGCCCGAAGACGTAGTCGAGTTCCGATTCAACGTCAGTAAGTAACTATTGGGTAACCGCCTGTGGTCGTTTAGGCACAGTCTGATTGTGGCCGTGGAACGACATTGCGTGTCCAAACTTACGGTTGCGTAGTGCCAACGGTAGTTTGGCGCGAGCAATATTGAACGGATTAATCTCAAGGGAAGCCGGGTTGATGCTGCTGGCCGCCTGGGCGATAGCTGGGAAGATACCGACCGCTGGCGTCGCAGTTTGCTGCACGGCATGTTTACCGAAGATTTCCTTGGCTCCCTCAGTGTAAAGTTCCTGAAGTTGAGCGGTAGCGGCTGTGCTCTCCGGACTAGCGGTAGCCTGGCTGACCTGACTGGTCTCGGCCTCAACTGGTGGTGTCAGCCCGAGCGTCTCAACCGGTAGTTGCCCAGTCTGAGCCCGGTACTCAGCTAACAAACGCTGAGCGTACAGGTAATCAGCCAGCTCTGGAGATGGCTTGACCGGTTCTGGCAAAGCTGCAGTTGGTGCGGCCTGGGTCTGCAGTTGTATCCGCAGCTGCTCCTGTTGCTGATGCTGTGTAATCAGGTATGCCTGCAGCTGCTGGTTAATCTGCTCCAGGTGGATTCGCTGATCCTCCAAGTGGCTGGTCTGCTTCTTCTTGGACTCGGCCATACAGTGTTGAACATGGTTAATGACCTTACGTAACCTTGGCTGGTTATAGCTACGGAAACGGAGCGCCTTATCGCCTGAGGCAATATTAATCGTAGCCCCCAGCAGGCGGTGGCTATAATCAAGTTCATTAATCATGTCGAAACGTAAGTCTTCTACGGTCAGATAATTGAGCGGTTTTTTGTCTATAAGTAAGAGCCGGACGTTGGTGGCAACCAGCAACGCGAACCCGCCTTCGTAAATACCATTTACCAAATCGTAAATCTCTTCGTCGGGCATCAATATGTGAGGTAGTTCGCTGACTTCTGCTTTACCCCAGCCGTGTGGCTTAAAACCAAGCTGTTTCAGTTGATCATGAACGATCTTTTGACTTACCATAGCACCTCCCCTAATGCCTACCTATCATAGCTGTTGCTGCCTGAGGAAGTGGTTAGAATCCTCACTCATTGGCTGAGATTTTCGTCACACCTTTGTGCGCTACCTCTGTTCACTTTCGACCGTCAGCAGGCTTGACCACTGGCTTTCTCCTTTGACATTTCCCGTAACACCTATCATAATCAGTTCTATGCTCGCCACGCTCAAGCAGACGGCAGAACTGGTGGACTTCTTCAGGGCAAATGGCGTTAAACAGACATTCAAAAAAGGTGACTTTGTTATCCGCCCCGGCGACCCGCCGCACGGGGTGTTTTATATCTATGATGGTCTTGTCAAAGCCTACGACATAACCAAGTACAACGAAGAGAATCTACTGATCATTCGCAAGCAGGATGAGATCTTTCCGCTTATCTGGGCTCTGACCGCCAAAGAACGGCACATTATCTACCAAGCACTGGCACCGACCACAACCTGGCGCCTGGAACGCAAAGATTTTCTGGACTTTATCCGCAGTACACCCGATGCCCTGGCTCCCTTGCTCGACATGACCCTGGAAATGTATCGCCTGCACGGCGACCGGATCCTGAATCTTGAGTACCGTTCTGTCCGCGAACGGATCATTTCGTTCTTACTGACCACCAGCCAACGCTTCGGTAAGCAAACCAGTGAAGGTATGCTGATCGAGGTCGCCCTTCGGCACCAGGACATTGCCAGTTCAATCAACGCCACCCGCGAAACAACCAGTCGTGAGCTATCCGCCTTGGAGCGCAAAGGCCTAGTGGCCTCGCGAAACTCCTATATATTGCTGACAGATGTTGAAGCGCTGCGTAAACACCTGAACTAGAGCTATTTCCAGTTCATGACCAGCTGCTCAATAGTCTTGAGCACTGTCCCGTGATCGGGCAAGTCGTTTCGATCATAATAGTGATCCGTGTCCATGTACTCGGCCAGCACATTTAAGCAGTAAATGTCGTCGGCCATGACATGCATGCGGTCAACTGCCGCAACGCTGGCGAACGGCACGGCTACGATGAGACTCTCATAATTTATTGGTTTGAGAAATTCAAAGGCCAGATCAAGCTGGAAGCCAGTTTTCAGACCATCAGACACCAGAATAACATGATGGCCTTTGAGCAAACGCTTATCCATCGGGCCTTTATCCGTAATGAGGTGGTTGAGGGCATGCATCTGCTCAAGCTTCTGCTGCTCGATGTATTGCCGGTACTCACCGACCATTTCATCTATCTCTCCCTCTGAGTAGCGGTGATTGTACGATAGGACACCTTCAGCCGTGATGCCAGCAACGGCATCCGGTTCGCGCGGCAGCATGATCTCGGCACTTTGCAGCATTGTCATGACGCAGTGCAGCTGCATGGCGATCTGGGCACCAACGACGGCTCCACCATCATTGAGCACCACAATTGCACAGTTCTCGTAGCGGTATTTGGGAACCATCTGCGCCGCCAACATACGTCCGGCTTGGACCCGATCTGCGAAATACATCTAGAGACCGTTCGACCTTTCCGCTTGCCATACCGTAGAATGCATACCCCTAGTGTAGCAATCCGTTTATGCTTTGCGTAGCAAATAAAACCGTTCGAGATTGCCCTTGGCTCCTTTAATATCAGAGTCAGCTTTTTCCAAAATCAAGAAGTGCTGTCGAGCCCAGGCTTCAAAATCTTTCAGAATCGTCCGGCGCATCGCATCATTTTTGATTACACCTTTATGTTTGAGGCTGGACTGGCCGGCTTCGAACTGCGGTTTGGCCATAGCCACGATTTGTGTCTGCTCCGTACACAGGCGAGCGACGGACGGTAGGATCTCTCGCAAACTAATAAAGCTGACGTCAGCCACCACCAGGTCAATCCGTTGGCCGGTAACAAAATCCCGAATGTCGGTCTGCTCGTGCAGTTCAATCTGAGGATTACCGCGCAGGCTGTGATGCAGTTGGTCAGTGCCAACTTCTACGGCAATCACCTTTTTGGCACCATGTTTCAGCGCGTAGTCAGTGAAGCCACCAGTGCTACTGCCGACATCAAGCACCGTTTTGCCATCAAAATTTAAACGTAAGGTCTGGGCAACTGAGGCCAACTTCAGGGCAGCCCGACTCACATACTGCTCACTGGCAGTAAGTTGAACATCTACCGCCTCGGCGACCAGCTGTCCGGGCTTCATTTCAACCTTGCCGTTGACCTTAACCTGGCCAAGTTTGATGTAACTCTCGGCTTGGCTGCGTGAATTGACCATGCCGCGCGCCGCTAAGAGATGGTCAAGCCGCTGTTTCATACCTTTTTATTGTAACCTGTCTGCTCGAGTGCAATTCGCGATGAAAGGCAAAGCCCGTAAACGAGCCGTATATAGCATACGGTGAGTGCGGACTGCAGCGTTTCGCGAGAAATGTGCCGAGCAGACAGGTTACCCTTTAACGCGTTCGCGGTAGCTGCCATTAGTAGTATCGACGCTGATCACATCGCCCTGCTTGATGAAGGCAGGTACTTTGATGGTGATGCCCGTCTCTAATCCCGCGTCTTTGGTGATGGCACTGCTGGTGTCACCCTTCACGGCGTCTTCGGTGTAAGTAACCAGAAGTGGCACGTTCTTTGGCAATTCAACGTTGATCGGCCGACCGTCAAAAAACTGTAGTTGCACATTGTCCCCCTCTTTCAGATAGCCAGCACCGTCACCCACAAGGTCAGCTGAGACTTCAAACTGATCAAACGTCTCCTGGTTCATGAAGTGAAAGGTTGTTCCGTCGTTGTAGAGATACTGCACCGTCTGGGTGGTAACGTCAGCACTGTCCAGCTGCTCGTTACCTTTGAAGGTCTTTTCCAGCACCTTGCCATCGATCAGGCTCTTAATGCGGACATTGACGATACTGCCGCCCCGGCCCATAACCTTCTGATTGTAGTCAACAACGCGGAACGGTTCACCTTCCCACTGGAAGAGTGTGCCTTTTTTGAGATCGGTAATACTCAGTGCCATACAAGCTCCTTACGTAATAAATCTATTCAGTAGTTTGAGCGGTGGAATGCTCGGTTGATTCCACCAGTCTGCCCAGTTCACGGTAGGCGGTGGCCGCCATTTTCTCGAGCTGTTTGAAGAATTTCTTCTCGATGTATTTGAGTTTGAGCGCATATTTGAGATGCTCGTGAAGCTCCTCAAGCGCCTGACGGGCAGCCAGATAACAGGCTAACTTCTCCCATGCCAGCTCTTTGTCGACACTATCCTTTATCTGCTGTGGCGCCATGGCCGAAGCCTGACGCATTTTGACAGCCAAGTCGTTGGCCACAGTGTCCGTGGGCACCACTTCGCGTACCAGTTCGTGTACTTCGAGCGCTAATTTGTGGCTGTGATGCCAGGCCTTGGAGGCACGGTAATCCATGCCTCTAGCTTACCACTAGCGGCTTGCGTGGAACAGGGGTTAGTTGTTCGCGACAAACGGTAGCAAGGCGATGTGACGAGCCCGCTTGATAGCGATGCTCAGGCGACGCTGCTGGGCCTCAGTCAGACCGGTCTTCTTGCGAGTCTCGATCTGGCCGTAGACGTTCACGTAGCGCTGCAAGGTCTTGAAGTCCTTGTAGTCGAAAAACGCGACGTCAGTTCGGTGTTTAAAAATCTTTGCCATTAGTTATCTCCTAAAATGGAATGTCATCTAAATTAATTGGTTCGTCGCCGATGTCTTCAATGACGACATCATCTTTCTTCGGGGCTTTGCTCGGGGCTGGCTTGCTGGCTGGTGCTGGCGCAGAATCGCTCGATCCGCCACCAAAGTTGCTGCCGCCTTCTTCGCCGCCACCGCGGCTGTCCAGGAAGGTGACATCATTGGCCAGGACCTCCACTTTGCTACGCTTCTGACCGTCCTGCTCCCAGTTGCGGGACTGTAAACGTCCTTGGACGAGACAGCGACGACCTTTGCTCAAATACTGAGAAACACGCTCAGCGAGTGGCCCCCAACAAACAATATCAATGTAGTCAGTGGCTTCCTGCCATTCACCGCTCTGATCTTTGTAGCTGCGGTTCAGTGCCAGGCTAAAGCTGGTCACATTCTGGCCAGTTGGTGTCTGGCGCAGTTCGGGATCCCGAGTCAGGTTCCCCATTAACGTTACTTGGTTGAGACTACGTGCCATATGGCAATCCTCCTTGTAGGAAACTATGTCCTTTAATTTGTTCTCTTACCCTAACCCTCGCTTAAATATTCGTCAATAGAATTAACAATTATTTAAGCTTGCTCTTCGTCTTTGCTGTCTTCGTCGTCATCCTGATCACCGCGCTTGGCAGCCTGCTCGGCTTTTTCGGCCTTCAGCTTTTCAGCCTTAGCAATGGCCTTGAAATCTGGCCGAGTGATCAGGAAACGAATGACTTCGTCAGTGATGTTGAGCGTGCTCTCCACCTTGGCTACGCTAGCGCCGGGAAACTCGACGGCGTAAAACACGTAGACCGCATGTTCATTGCCCTTGATATCGTAAGCCAGCTTGCGCTTGCCCCAATTGTCAGTGGCTGTGACCTTGCCGCCATTGTCGGTGAAGATCTTCTTGACACGGTCCTCGGCCTTGCTGAGGTCGACTTCCAAGTCAGGGTGATACAACACAGCAATTTCGTACTGATTCATAGCATTCCTTCCTTTGGTTATAGCCCACAGACACTAGCGGTTGTGAGCTGAAGTTGATAGTCAGATAAGTGTACCTGATCCACCCCTGTTAGTCAATAGGCCTGCTACAATGAGGGCAATGACGAAGTGGCGCCACGACAAGCAGCGGAGACGCATCCATTGGGGCCTGCTGTTGGTCGCGATTATCCTGCTAGGAGCTGGCAGCGCTGCCTACTGGAAAATAAATCAACCTCAGAAGGCTGCCTCCAAGAAGCTGCAGAATGTTAGCGTCCGGGTTACCCCGGCCGCACCAGCTGCCCCAACGACGGTGGTCGGCCGTTATATGTTCACCGGCACCAGCTACTGGGCTCGGGCCATTGAGACTGAGGCGCATGGCGACTACAATCAGCCCTTCAGCCAGCTCGACACCTTCCACCGCGACAAATATGACGCCTGGCAGACCGACATGGAGTGCCCGATCACCAACAATGTCGTACCTTATGCTGACCAGGTCAAACTGCTGGTCTTCAACTGTCGACCAGAGTTCCTGAACGCCTTTACTAAGTACTTCAACATCATCAACCTAGCCAATAACCATACCGACAACCAGGGCGGCATAACGGGCCTCACCGAGACCCGGAATAGGTTGAAGGACGCCGGTGTGCAATACCTGGGTACCTTCGACCCAGCGGTTGCCAGTGACATCTGCGAGATCATCGCCCTGCCCGTCCGGCTGGAGGAAACCGGCAAACCAGAGACCAAAGGCAACCTGCCGGTGGCTTTCTGTGCCTGGCACTACGTCTTCCGCCTGCCGCGACCCGGCGAGATCGATGTTATGAAGAAATTCGTCGACACCTTCCCGGTCTTTGCCTTTGCCCACATGGGCCGCGAATACATCCCCAAGGCCGATCCGGTGCAGGAACAAATTGCCCACAGTATCATCGATGACGGCCCGGAATTCTTGATCGCCAACCAGTCACACTGGGTGCAAAACACCGAGGTCTACAAGGGTAAGTTGATCGTCTACTCCACCGGCAACTTCATCTTCGACCAGCTGGATGCCGAGACCAATCGTGGTGATAATGTGGCCGTGAATCTCAGCGTCAAAGCTGACGATAACGTCAAGAAATGGCTGGCGCTTGGCCCATCATGCTTCGGCTTCCAGGACGATTGTTTCGCCAAAGCCCAGGCTCAAGGCCTCAAGAAAGTCCAGCTCAACCTGGCTTACAGCGTGGTCGTCAGCCAGGGCGGCTACAAACTACTGACCCACCGGGCCGACGCTGCCACTCAAGCAGCGGTTGAGCAGCGGATGAACTGGACACCAACCTGCGCACAGCTCAGCGCACCCTACAGCTGCGGCACCAACGACGGGCTCTAAGCCTCCGAAGCTAGCAGATGTGGTCCCAGTCGCGAATAACACCATTGATTGTGGTTTGATCCTGTACCTCGACGACAACCTTACGGTCATCGCCATCAATGAACGGCAGATAATCACAGCCTAGCTCTATCGTCCTGGCCTCATTATCGGCACGCTTATGGATCGGCTGCCACTCTTTGAGCCCATCTAAGGTGCTGCCGCTCCTTGGGCCAACGAGGTTGCCGGCGATAGAGCTCCAGTAGTGTTCTGAGCTGTACAGCATGACCGAGAACCCTGCGGCTTCAAAGACGTGCTGCTCGCCTTCGAGCGCCGCTACATTATCGCGCTGGGCGGTTGGTGTGTCATGCATGAAATTGGTGTGGTCCCGGCTGTATTCAACATCAAGCGCCACGACCTGACCAGCTTGCAATGTAAAGCCGACCGTCCGAGCCGATCGCTTGAGCCCATTCAATGCGTTTGTAGCGTCCTGTTCGCCTTCTACATAGGCACAGGCACGGGTGTCACCACCACGACAAGTACTATCCTTGTAGGGTGTTGTACCCTTCTTCGGCCAGCCAGACGAATTCGGTTTATCAAGTTTCGGGACTGCATAGAACATGGTCCTCGCTGGGCCCAAATGCTCCTTCGCCCAGGCCAGCTGCCCAGGCAGATATTCATTCAGCTTGTCGGGCTGACTGATATGGGTGAGCCCAAGGGTCACGAATGAACCGAGCGGTAATCCTTTCGAAGGGTCATCGGGCCAGCTGTAGTCAAAACCGTCGCCTTTTAGCAGAGCAAGCTGATCGCCACGCGCACGCCTTAGTCCCTGCCGATGAAACTGAGGGATATGCGTTGGTGAGGGCTTTGGCGTTGGCTTAGGGGTAGCGTGATGCACCTCGACCGGCTTGGGCGAAGGCTTTGGGGTCTGGACCGGTGTTAGCGACCGCACTATCTTGGGTGGCATAGGGTCCTTGAACACTCCGCCCGTAACCAAGCGACCGCAGTCTTTGGCGCAGTCTGCTGCCCGAGCCCGTGACTCATACACCGCTACAGACGCCCCCATAACCAGAAGATTACCGGCCAATACCAGTGCTGGTAGCTTGGGATTTTCCCGTAAGCCTTCATGCCAGCCTTTTGCGTGCCGTCCCTGTGCCATTTGATCTCAGCGTATCATACGCTCCGGACAAAGAGGTGTTGTGATATTTTGTTTACTCTTCAACGAAGTTTTCGTCGAGGACTTCATCACTAGTGCCGGCAGCCATAGCACCGCCACCAAAGACTTCATCGATGGAATGAACCAATACTTCGCGTGGCCGTGAGCCATCAGCCTGGCCGATAATGCCTTGCTCTTCCATTTGCTCAATCAGTCGGGCAGCTCGGCCATAGCCGATGCGTAGACGCCGCTGCAGCAAGCTGGTGCTGGCCTTGTGGTTTTCGATCACCACGCCGACAGCATCGCGGAACATGTCATCATCGGCATCGTTGGCGCCGAAGTCGGCCACGACGCCGCCCTTACCGTTGAGCTGGACTGGCTGGCTGACCACTTCGTCATCATATTGTGGCGGTCGTTGCATGCGAATGAAGTCGGTCACCTTGTTGGTCTCATCGTCGCCGATCAGCGCACCCTGGACACGCTTAGGCTTGGGCATATCAGCTGTGCTGAACAGCATGTCACCCTGGCCGAGCAGCTTCTCGGCACCCACTTGGTCGATGATGGTTCGGGAGTCAACCTGAGAAGCCGTAGTAAAGGCGATGCGAGCCGGCACGTTAGCCTTGATGAGGCCGGTGATGACATCAACAGACGGCCGCTGCGTGGCCAGCACCAGGTGAATGCCGACAGCCCGGGCTTTCTGGGCAATCCGCACGATCAGCGCTTCGACATCGCGAGCCGCCATCATCATCAAGTCCGCCAACTCATCGATGACGATCACAATGTAGGGCATGCCCTCTTCCTTCTTTAGATTGTTATACTCAGCGATGTTGCGCTTGTTGACGTCGGCTAGAGCCTTGTAACGGCGCTCCATCTCAGCCACCGCCCATTTGAGAGCACTAATACATTTCTCTGGCTCGACAATCACCGGTGTCAGCAGGTGTGGGATATCATCATACGGCTTCAGTTCAACCTGCTTGGGGTCAACCAAGATCAGCTTCAGGTCGGCTGGCGAGTTGCGGTACAGCAAGCTGGTCAGGATAGTGTTGATCATCACTGACTTACCGGAGCCAGTCTGACCGGCCACCAGCAGGTGCGGCATCTTATCCAGATCGGCCACAATCCCCGTGCCTGAGATGTCCTTACCAATGGCAATGGCCAGCGGGCTCTGCTGATCCTGCCACTGCGGCGATTGGAATAGTGAGCTAATGCGTACTGTGGCTGACTTCACATTCGGCACCTCAATACCGACGGCGCGCTTGCCAGGGATTGGCGCTTCCATGCGGATACTAGTGGCCGCCAGATCGAGTGATAAGTTATTCTCGAGCGCTGTTATCTTGGTCAGCTTCACCCCTGTCGGTGGCTTCAAAGTATACTGCGTGACACGTGGGCCGATGTTGGCCCCTTCCATCTCAACTTCAATGTTAAAGTTCTCGAAAGTATCGTGGATGATCTGAGCGTTGGCATTCACATCACCGGCATCAGCTTTATCTTGCTTCTGATTCAATAAGTCCATACTTGGGAACTGCCAGTCAGGGTCGCTGGCGGTCGTCAGCGCCTCGTGATTTTCGCTGGCACCGAGTTTCTGTGCTGTGTTTTTCAGGCTAGTCAGCGGCTTCTGGTCTGTCGGGTTGTGGTGCATGACCGGTACACCTTCATTCAGCTTGAAGCTCGGTTGTTCAGCCGCTTTGGCTTTGAGACTGGCCAGATCGCCCTCGCCATCTTCACGCTCACGCTTTTTGAACAAGTTTGCGAGCTTGGCAAAGATTTTCAATGACACGCCGAACGCAAAACAACCAGCTAACAGCGTGAGTATGATCAATAAGAAGCCGGCCGGAACTTTATCCAAGACGATCAGCAGGCCGGAACCGATGGTATGACCAAAGGATCCGCCGTGCCCCGCCAGCCACACACCACTCGGTTTGCGCTCTGCAAAGACAATGTCGGCCCAGCCAGCCGCAAACACCAGGAAGGCAATCATGCCAGTCAATTTGGCCAGTGGGATGCGTCGGTCCTCGGCGTTGAACTTGAAGATACCCCAGTACATCAGGGCCACTGGCGTCAGGTAAGCTGCCCAGCCGAAGCCCCAGTAAGCACCCTTGAACAGATCCACGGGCAGCGGACCACCGGTGCCGAAGCCACCGATGAGCAGGAAGACCGCCAGCACCATCATCAGCACTGCGCCGGATAGTGCCCAGAACGGCGATCGCTCAACAACCGTGTCAACTGTTGGCTTCTTCTTTTTGGTAGTTTTTTTCTTTTTTGCCATTGCGTATGTCTTAGGTACTTATTCTATAACAATCAAGGTGTCCGCTCAACTGATAGCGCCGTAGCAATCGAACCAGAAGCCCGGACCATGTCACTACCGACTGCTTGCGGCATTTCAACGAAGAACTCCCGGCTTTCAGTCTGCCTTGCTTCTCGGGCAAAGTGCTCGAACACCGATTGTGCACCGACTAGTGTGGCACCAGCCAGCAAGGCGGCTTCATCGGCATCGTTGAGATTAGGGCTCAGCAATATTTCGCCATTCATTTCGCCGCGACTCGGTATACCGCGTGCCTTACCGGCACTTTTGAAAAGAGAAACAAGCACCGTGAAACTGCTGTCCACCGTATCACCTGCGGTAATGTGCTCGGAGAACCAGACACTGGCAACCATCGGGCCGGTCTTGAGTTTGGCATCAATGAGCGCCTGCTGCGCTCGCTCGTCGTAGGTGACAACTTCGCACTGTATTTTCAGGGCATCACGGACTGTTTCTGCCGCCCAGCGTTGTCCGACGACTTCCGTGTCATCGAGATCACCGACAGTATCGAGTGGTGCATATTCTTTCTTCAGGTCGGCAACCGTGTATGAGCTACGCTTGTCAGGGGCTGCTTCCTGGAGCTCGCCGAGCTTTTTGACTAGCCGATTCACACTCACCGTTGTGACGGGTGTGTTATCGATGAGTTCGGGTGTTTGGAGCGGGTGTTGGTTTTGTCCTGTCATAGCAATACTATAGCAAAAAATACAACTTTTGTCAATCCGCTTACGCTATCGTTTAGCGAAGGCTTCCCACTTGCCTGCTTCGAAGGCGCGGTCAGCGGCGGCGTCTGCATCATCAGCCCGATTCTTCAGATCACTCAGATCGAGCACAGCACCAACTGGCTCCCACAAAGTGAGCATCCGTACCGGAACACCAAAGCTTCGAGCCTGGGTAATCAGCTTGCCACGGGAACCAATGAGTAACTTCGGGGCATCGACATGTTTGCGCGGCAAAAATTGCTGCCACGTCGGATCAGCGATGACATCGTGCGTGACACGGCTCGGCAAGCGCACATAACTATGCTGCCCGGTTGTGGTGGGGCGCACCTCATGCTCAGCGTCGTGACCGAGCGTCGCCAACTGGCCAATCATCAGATCAACCACGTCATAACAAACTGGCATAGTATGCACCCGAGCCAGCGGCAGCCCGTTTTCCGCTAGCTGCCGATAAGCCTTTTGGGCTGAATACTGTAAATCACGATGAAGATCTAGACTATGCGCCACGTTAGAATCCTAGTTCTGATCCGGGGCTTGTGGCGTTGGGCTCGCAATTTCGTCTGGGCTGGGCATACCCGGCTGCAAATCAACAGCTGCACCAGACAATGCCTGCTCACCTGCGGCGGCGACCACCTGTTGGCCAGTGTGTGATCGATACCTATCTATCTCGTTCTGAAGCCCTATATTGCCCTTCAGTATGTCAGCATTATCCATTGCGATCGGCTTGTGATTCACCAAATCAATATCAATCCCGGGTGCAGCTTGACCACCGGTTGGCGGATTATAGGGAACAATAATCTCTTTCGGAGCCTGAGGCTCTTGAGGCGATTCTGCTTTATTTTTACGGCCAAATGGCAACGGACTCATATTAAAACATTAGCACTTTTACGGTGAAAAGTCAAGCTACCGTACGGTGAGTACTGTGGCCGATGCAAGCGATGCGGGCAGCACGACGGTTGCCCGTGAGTAGTCAGCATCGGTACGGAAACAGCTCTCACCTTCAGCGGACGGAACCAGCGCAAAACGCTTCGGTGCGCCACTATCAACAACCATAACAGTTGCATTAGCGGCGCTCGCGTTCAAGCAGTAAGACCACTGTTTGTTAAGGCCGAGGAGATAGCTACCGCTAGTCTTGGTCGTATAGTGACTGAGTGCGTAATTCCCTTGATTGAATGTCTCAATCGGTTGGTGGTCAGCATAGCTCCCGACCAGTGCAAAGCCACCAACTCCGGCAAATAAGGTCACAAACAAGAACATGCCATCCATTCGCAAGCGTCGACGGGCAATCTTAACGGCCACGACGGACAGCCTGTTCGGTCTTGATAAGGTCGACTGAGAAGAAAGCAAACGCCAGACTCAGGCTCAACAAACCAAGCTGATTAATCGCTTTGCCGATGTTATTGATCAGCAGCAAACGATCGTAGTTGTGCGGCACCAGATGCGGATTGTACCGGAAGATACCATAGATCATCAGCGCGTCGACCACCAACCACAGCAGGTTAGAGATGATCAGCGGCTTCAGCTTGTTCGCCACGGCATATAGCAGCGGCACCACGCCAAAGGCCGCGTACAGCACCCAGGCTGAGGCTGAGAGACCAGTCGCCACTTTGGTGCTGTAGATCTGGACCAGCTGTGGGATATCAGTCAGCGGCATGCCAACGGCTACAAAGTACATCATGTAACCGATGAGCTTATCGGAAGGTACGGTTTTAGTTTTCGGCATAATGCTATGATTATACAATGGTTGCCCAACAGATACACAAACCGCCCTATCGACGTCTTGGTTTTATTTTTCTGAGTCTGGGCCTCGGCTGTGTGATTATCTCGGCCTTTGTCAGCTTTATTTACCTTCGCCCGACCAACTTCAAAGCCACCTACCGGCAGCACCAGCTAGCTGACTGCCTGAAAACGACAACTGCCGCTAGCGTCTGTCACGCTCGCTTCGATCCCAAGCGCTAACTGACTTCAGACATATGACTGATCAGCGACCGCTCATCTCGAGTGCAGTTTGTGATGAAACGCGAAGCCCGCAAACGAGCCGTACTTTAAGATACTGTGAGTGCGGACTGGAGCGTTTCGCGTAAAATGTGCCGAAATGTGCGGTTGCCTTAGTCGACGCGGGGGTCTTGGGTCAGCAAACGAGCCCGCATTTCCTGGAAGCGCTTCTGCTGATCGGCAGCAATCTGTTCAGGAGTCTTTGGTGGCTGCTCACCAGCCTTCTTCTGCTCAGCAGTCTGTGGTTTGGCGCTACCAGCACCGCCGCCTCCACCAGAGATAACATTGACCACTGGGATGACGATCGGGCTACGCTGGGTATGTTCAAACAGGTAGTGGGTGACATGCTCTTTGAGCTCCAGCTTGAAACGATCGAGGTCGACCCGCTTGTAGCGCTGTTGGACAGCTCGCTTGAGTTCGTTGCGCAGACCGTTCATGATCTCTTCGTTATCACGCATGTAGATGAATCCGCGACTGATGATGTCCGGGCTGGTTGACAGGTTACCGGTCTTCTTATCGATGGTCAGCACCACGGCCACCAAACCTTCTTCGCTCAGTAGCACGCGGTCTTTGACGACGACGTTGCTGACAATGGCCCCAGTCTGGTCAACCAAGATGGTGCCGTGCGGCACTTCGCCGACCAGTTCCATTTTGTCGGTTGTCAGGGCGATAATTTCACCGTTGCCAACATTCATGGTGTTAGCGCGAGGGATTCCCTGCTCAACTGCCAGATCGACGTGGTATTTCTTGGCGGTGTAGTCACCGTAGATTGGGATGAAGAACTTTGGCTTCGTCATGTTGATCATGTCAGCGTACTCGTCGCGGGAGCTGTGGCCGGACACGTGCAGTGGGCCAATGCCATCAACTTCACGAGTCTCGTGGCGGAAGACGTGCACCTGCTTCTTCAGCAGCTCATCAACCATGGTGCGAATTGCTGCATCGTTGCCTGAGTACGGGATGGGCGTGCTGGATAGGATGACAGTATCTTGTTCCTTCAGCTTGATGTGGCGGTGCTCGCCATTACTCATGCGTTGCAGCGCACTGCTCGGCTCACCCTGGGAACCGGTACAGACAATGACCACGTTCTGGTCCTGCATGGTACCAACGCTAGCGATTGGCACAAAGGTACCTTTGGGAATGCGCACGAAGCCGTGGCGGACTGCCATTTCCAGGGTAGAAACCATGCTACGGCCGTCCATGGCGACCTTTTTGCCACTGTGAACGGCGGCATTGATGATCATCTGGACACGGTTCATGTTGGTGCTAAACAGACCGACAAATATGCGGCCTGGGGCATTGCCCATGATGTCTTTGAAGGTCTGCTCGATGGTCGACTCGCTCGGCGTCCGGCCCATACGTTCGGTGGTAGTTGACTCGCTGAGCAGCGCCAAGACACCTTGATTGCCAAGCTCGATCAAGCGTTCAGTGTCTGTACGCTCGTGGTCGAGTGGGTTGGGGTCAAGGCGGAAGTCACCAGTGTTAATGATGCGGCCGACCGGGGTGTCGAGCACGATCACCGTACTGCCAGGAATGGAGTGCGTGATCCGCACCAGTTCGACGAAGAATTCGCCGACTTTGAGGCGCTCGTGAGTGTTCTCATTCATGGTCACAGTCTGGAGTTCAAAGCCGTCAGGCATCGGCAAACCGAAGTTCTCGAAGATTTCTTCCACGCGGCCAATGGTAAATTTCGAACCGTAAATCGGTGCCGGGAACTTCGGTACAATGTGCGGCAAGCCGCCAATGTGGTCAAGGTGCCCGTGAGTGATGATGTACGCTTTCAGCTTCGGTCGGATCTGCTCCAGGTAGGCTGTGTCGGCAATGCCGTAGTTGATACCTGGCAGGTCGACGCCAAGGTCGTTGCCACAGTCCAGGATGACCGCGTCATTCTGGTACTCCACCAGGATCATGTTCTTGGAGCCACCGCCATCCATACCACCCAGACCGATAATTTTCAGTCGTGGGCTGTCGTCAATGACGTTGGCTCGTGGCTTAGCCAGCTGTTCGGCTGGCAAGTGTTGGTTGGCAATGCGCTGGGCGTCCATTTGTGAACGCTTCTGGGCTCGGACAGCCTGTCCTCGCGACGTGCTGAGGTTGCTACTGATCTGAGCTGTGGGCTTCTGTGGCCCTTTGCCACCGCGACCGCGGTTATCAGGACGGCGGTTGCCGCCTCCGCTTCTCGGTGGTTTTGAGCTAGTTGGTTTGTCGTTTGGTTGCATAGATTCCTTTCTGTGCAATTCTAGAATTATTAAATTTTCTGAAGAATGAGTGGGATGAGGGCAAAGTCGTCAATTAAGGTTTGCCTCATGCCTCCGTTGTACAGGGCGGCCGCCGGGTGAAAGAGTGGCAGATAGACATGGTCTTTCACTCGCATCGACTTGCCATGAACCTGGCTGATTTTCAGCCCGGGCAGTAGCACATCCATGCTGTGCCTGCCTAGGGTGACAATCAATTTCGGGTTAATCGCTTCGAGTTGCGCTACAAGGTATGGCAGAAAGGCTGTCTTCTCTTCAGGGAAGGGATCGCGGTTGTTCGGTGGACGATATTTCACGATGTTCGTGATGTATACATTGTCCCTCTTTAGGCCAATCATTTCCAGCATTTCATCGAGAAACTTTCCGGCAGCACCCACGAACGGCTTGCCCTGCTGGTCCTCATTCTTGCCCGGCGCTTCGCCAATGAAGACAATTTCGGCTTCCGGGCTACCATCGGCAAACACCAGCTGGGTTGCGCCTTGTCGTAGTTCTGGTGTCGGATCATCATCCAGAATCTTCTGGCGAATGTCATCAAGCTGTTGCTGTTTACTCGGCATGAGTCACCTCCTTGCGGTACATCCGCTCGGTCCAGCCAGTGGTTGGCTCGGTGAAGGTCTGGTCCGTTGTCTGCAGACCCAGCTTGTTCAAGACATGCACGCTGGCGGCATTATCGTCTTCACAGAAAGCTATGAAGCTGTCGACAGTCAGTTCAGCTTGAGCCGCATCCATCATTGCCACGATAGCGTCTGTCACCAAGCCACGACCACGGGCCTTCGGGTGCAGAAAGTAGCCAAAGCCGAAAGTATTCGGTGCCGGTTCGTAGCCAAAGTAGCCGAGGTCTTGCCAGAACGATAGCATGCCGACGACCTTGCCCTGCTCGACAATTACAAAGCGCAGCAGGAACGTTTCGGTGGTCTCCGCCCGCTTAACTTCGGCTTCGACGTCAGCTGGTGTGAATAACCGCGAGGCGATCGTCACTCGTTTGCGGATTTCCGGATCGGCCTCGAGCGCACTGAGAATCTCGGCGGCGTCGCTGGCCTGCAGCGGCCGCAGTTCGACGCCATCACGGACTGGAATGGTGCGATGCAAGGAGCTTAAATCCTGCTGCTCAACGACCACGCTTGCCCCCGAAGTACGAACCAATCAACTTGAAAATGTTCTGGAGGCTACCGACCAGGAAAACCAGCGTCAAACCGTACCACCACAAGTTGCCGCGGTCGATCGCTAAGCTCACGAAGCCATAGGTGATGAGGAGCTCAACGAGCCCAAAGACCAGCAGCCCTGCTCTGGTCTTATGCCAACGCTCGAGCTTATCCACGGTCCGGCCTTTCGATCAGCCAGGTGTCATAGCCAGCCATTTCGTAGCCTTTTATATAGCCCGGGATCAGTTGAGCACCAAGTTTACGTGCCACCCGCTGACTCGCTCGATTACCTGGTGCAATTGTCAGCACGACACGTGTAAGGCCCCAGTCCTCAAAGCCAAAATCTACCAGCCGGCTGGCGGCTCGCGTGGCGACTTGTTTACCTTGGGCGTCATCATGAACACCATAGCCCAACATAATGGAATCGTTGCGGCGCTTGTAAAGCTCAACGGATCCCAGACGCCGCCCTTCCTGGACACCCATGATCGCATAACACAGCATGCTGTAGTACTCGTCGTTGTTGTTGTATACCGCTCGTTGCAGTAGTAACTCATCGTCAACGACTAACTGCTCCGCAGCTTCAGATATCACTTCGAGAGGGCTAAGGGTGGTCATTGCTACTTCTTATCTGCGAGTTCGCGGGCGGCGGCTTTCATGGAAAGCTGCAAGCGGCCGCGGTCGTCGATGGCGACGAGTTTGACGGTGACTTTATCACCTTCTTTCACCACGTCGCTGGTCTTCTCGACGCGGTCTTCGGATAGTTCCGAGATGTGCACCAGGCCGTCTTTGCCAGGCATAATCTGTACGAAGGCACCGAAGTCCATGACGGACACAACCGGCTTGTCGCGGTAGATGGCGCCGACTTCCGGCTCAGCCACAATGTCACTGATCCACTGTTTGGCAGCAGCGATGCTTTCACCGTTCGGGCTGGCGATCATGATCGTCCCATCGTCCTTAATATCAATGTCAGCACCCGTTTCGCCGGTGATCTTTTGGATGGTTTCACCACCCTTACCGATCACTTCACGGATCTTGTCAGGGTTGATCTGCATCGACTCGACGCGAGGAGCGTGCGGGCTCATCTCATTTGGCTTGGAGATGGTCGTCAGCATGTGCTCCAGAATGAAAGCCCGACCTTCGCGACCTTGCTCCAAAGCCTGCTTCAGGACGCTGACAGGTAAACCGTGGACCTTCATGTCCATCTGCAGCGCGGTGATGCCCTTCGGCGTGCCAGTCACCTTGAAGTCCATGTCACCAGCGAAGTCTTCAGCATCGGCAATGTCGGACAGGATGAACGGCTTGTCACCTTCCATCATCAGACCCATAGCAATACCACTGACTGGAGCCTTGAGCGGCACACCAGCGTCGAGCAGTGCCAAGACACTAGAACAAGTAGCAGCCATGCTGGTAGAACCATTCTGGCTCATAATTTCAGTAACGGTGCGGATCATGTATGGGAATTCTGCTTCGCTCGGCAGCACGGCAGTCAGTGCCCGCTCAGCCAGGTAGCCGTGGCCGATTTCGCGGCGGCCCGGAGAACCAAGGCGACGGACTTCACCAACGGTGTAGCCAGGAGCATTGTAGTGGTGGATGTAGCGACGCTCGCCTTCCTTTTCCATGGTGTCCACCAGCTGCACATAGCTCAGCGGTGCCAAGGTCACAATGTTGAAGGCTTGGGTCATACCACGAGTGAAGATGCTGGAGCCATGCGCCCGCGGCAAGAGGCCGATTTCACTGCTTAGCTGGCGAATCTCAGTCATGCTACGGCCGTCAGGACGGACGCTGTCTTTGACAATGCCTTTACGCACGTCTTTGTGCAGAGCCGACTGGAAAGCTTCGTCATAGTGATCCTTCAGGGCTGAGTATTCATCCCCATGCTTCTCGTCAAACTCAGCGTGCATCTCGTCTTTGAGCTGGGCCACCAGAACATTGCGCTCCGGATATGGCTTGCGCAGGTCTTCGCCAAGCTTGCCTTCCAACCAGGCGTCAACCGCTTGCTGGATTGATTCATCAGGCAGACTGAGCGTGAATTCTTGCTTGGTCACGCCAACTTTCTTGACCAGTTCTTCCTGGGCGGCGATCGCTGGCTGCATCGCTTCAAAAGCGTAGGCAATGGCATCGGCTACTTGATCTTCAGTCACTTCACTGGCGCCGGCTTCCACCATCATGACGCCGGCTTTGGTGCCAGCAACCACGAGGTCGAGGTCGCCTTCATCGAGTTCGGCAGGTGTGGCGAAAGCTTTGAACTTGCCATCGACCAGACCAACCCGCAGACCAGCAACTGGGCCGTCAAATGGTGCCCCGCTGAGCATAAAGGCGGCGCTCATGGCAATCATAGCGATCATGTCCGGGCGAAACGCGGGATCCATGCTCAGGACCGTTGCCACACCCTGGGCTTCGTGGCGGTAGCCTTTTGGCCACAGCGGGCGGATCGGGCGGTCGATCAGACGACCAATCAAGATGGCGTCGTCACTGGGACGGCCTTCCCGCTTGATGAAGCGTGAGCCACTGACTTTGCCGGCAGCGTACATCTTCTCTTCATAATCGATACTCAGCGGGAAGTAATCCATGTTGATCGGGCTGTTGCCGACCATGGCTGTACCGAGCACCACCGTGTCGCCGTAGCGTGCCAACACCGACGCACTGGTGCGGAAACCGACACGACCGACTTCGAGGGTCAGTGTGCGGCCACAGAGTTCAACTTCTACTTTGATAATTTCTTTACCGAGCGGATTAATGGTTTGTCCCATGGGATCCTTTCATCAGGTGATAAGGTTCAAGCACCCTGCAACTATGTTCAGGGAACCTGTGCTTCATCACCCGTTGGTTAATGTTCTCTAGAATTACGATTCTAGATAATGGATTCGAGCGCAGCGCTGCAATCGACTGTTCCAAAACCTAATTCTAGATTTCAATGTGCACAGGCTCGGCACCTCGAGGTTCGAGGGGCCTGGTCCGAGCACTAACGGCGAATGCCGAGCTTCTGGATCAGTTCTAGATATTCCTTTGAGTCGTTCTTGGCAATGTAGCGAAGTAAACGGCGGCGCTTGCCGACCATCTGCAACAGGCCACGACGAGCCATGAAGTCATGCTTGTTGGTCTGTAAATGCTCAGTAATTTCTTTGATACGCTCTGTCAGCACGGCTACTTGCGCAGCTGGGCCGCCAGTGTCTTTGTCGTGAGCTTGCACGCTTTTGATGGCAGAAGCTTTCTTCGTTGTTTCAATCATGTACAACTATATTAACAGATCAGCGCCCCTATTGCAACACCAAGGAATCCAAAATGTGTTCGGCGGTTGGCTGGAGCGCCTGGGAGACATTGTATTCTCCGACGAGCGTACGGCGGAGCTGGCAGGTGTAGGCGCCGCTACCTAGGGCTTGGCCAAGGTCTTCAACCAGTGTGCGGATGTAGGTGCCAGAGGAGACGTCAGCCTTGAATTTGACCGCTGGGTAGGTGTAATTAGTCAACTCTAAGCTGTTAATGCGGATGGTACGTGGCTCGATGACCACTTCCTTGCCCTCTCGTGCCAGCTTGTAGGCGCGTTGACCGTTAATTTTGATGGCTGAGTAGGCCGGTGGGATTTGCTCGATCTCACCGACGAATTGCTGCAGCGCTGCCTGCACCTGGTCAAGTGTCGGCTCCGGACCGTTGACGGGCATAATCTCGCCCTCGGGGTCGCCAGTGGTGCTGGTCTCGCCCAGCATCATCGTCACCTCATAGGTTTTGTCGAGCTTGCTGAATTCGCTGGCCCGCCTGGTATACTCTTTGCCGACTAAAAGGATCAGCAGCCCGGTGGCAAAGGGGTCAAGCGTGCCGCTGTGACCGACTTTGACGTTCTTCGGCTTCTTACCTTCTTCGGTCGCCACCAGCCTACGGATATAGTTTACGGCATCAAATGATGTCCAATCGGCCGGTTTGTCGACTAAAAGTATTCCTTGCATCGTCTAAGCATTCTACAATGGCGAATATGAAACGAATACTCTTCGGCATTTTCGCCCATCCTGATGATGAAGCCTTTGGCCCGTCAGGCACCTTGTTGCAAGAGGTCCGAGACGGCTCAGAGCTGCATTTGATCTGTGCCACTCGTGGCGAAGCCGGTAACAATCCCGATCACCACGCTGATCTTGGCACTGTCCGCGAGCAAGAGTGGCGAGCAAGTGGCCAACAGCTTGGCGCTACCACCATGACCCAGTTGCACTACCCCGATGGCGGGCTGGGCAATCAGCTCTATCTGGAAATTGCCGGCAAGCTCAAAACTACAATCAACGAAGTGCTCAATGACCAGCACGAGCCGGTTGATCTACAATTCATCACTTTCGAGCCAGGAGGCTTGACGGGACACCTCGACCACATTGCCATCAGCCTCATCACCACCTTTGTGTACGCCTCGCTGCAGGAACAAACGCCAAAATCCGTTGAACAACTAGGCCTGCGCTACTTCTGCCTATCGGACAAACAGGTACCGACGGCCAACATAGACTGGATCTTCCAGCCGGCGGGATTGCCGAGCGATATGATTGACGAAACCCGGGATGTAACAGATATGAAAGAGCAAAAGCTGGCAGTGATGGCGGCGCATCATAGCCAACGGGACGACGCCGCTATGATCAAAGCTAGATGGGGCGATGCCCTGCAGACTGAGTGTTTTTATTATCCTGATTCGCGTTAGCTAGCGGCTGGCGGGTTGCCGTTCGCGCCAAACTGGAACGGAATGGGTGGCGGTACTGGTGGTGGGCTGTTGGGGTCAGCTGGCGGCACGGCATCACTGGAGACTACCGGTGTGGGGGTAGCTGAGCTGCCTAAAATATCGTTGAGATGTGGGCCAGGCGACAGCGGATCATCGACCACAGGACTGGCGGCTGCCTGAGCCGGCATGGTTGGCATAATGGTCGCGCTGGTGTCCGATGGATGCAAATCACCGCCAAATGGCTGGGCATTGAGCGCCTCAATCGGTGCAGGTGCCGGGGCTGGCGTTGAAGTGTCTGCGATCGCGGCTTGTACTTCACCCCGGGCATCATCGAGCGAGGCAGTGTGTGGACTATCGACTGCTTCCTCGAGCTGGGCCAAGGTTTCATCGGCCGGCGCAGTGGCGGCAGCTTCTGGCACGCTATCTGTCGGTGGCACCCAGGCTGGAGGCGGTGGAGTCAAACCAGTAATGAGTGGTTCTGGAGCTGATGGTGCGGGGGCTGCCGCTGGCTCGACCGGAGCTGCCGGCGGTGCGGGTGTTGGTTCTGGAGCCGGCGCAGGTGCTGTTTCTTCTGGCTCAGGAGCCGGTGCTGGTTCTTCCGGTTCTGGAACCGAGGGTACGGGAGCTACAAAAGCTGGCGGCGGCGTCTCAAGGAGCGAAGTGGGGTCAACCGTTGGAGCTATCGGTGAAGTCACCGGGGCTGCATCATGATCAAGCAGTGGTTGGTCTTGTGAGCTCGGTAAATTCATCGGGTTCACTGCCGGTTCGTACTGCTCCGACTGAGTGTTGGCAGTCAACATGCCGCCGAGTTGCGGTGCTTCAGTGATCAATCGACTCCCGGTACCAGTAATTGGATTGGGGTTGCTGGCTGGAAGCTCAGTTGCTGGCTCGGTCGGTACTGGTTCATCAGCCACACTATCATCGACCGCTGGCAAGGATGCCGTCGGTGCATCATCGGCGGCTTCAGCCTGCTCGTCGCTATCATCATCGCCGACCAGGTTGCCATCGTGATCAATTTCGATAGTACCGTCGTCTTTTGGTGGCTTGGGCGGCGGCGTCTGCAAATCAGCCGAACCACTATCATCATCTTCCAGATCAGATGCGCCACCGTTTTCCAGTTCGCTGGCAACCAGTTGCTGGTTGGCGCCAGCAGCCATCAGTTTCGAGCTGACACTCATGGTTTGTGCTGAAGTTTTGGCGTTACTGAAGCGTTCAGTTTCGGCCACGATACCAGTTAGCAGCGCCGTAGCGATCTGACCATCAAGCTGGTCTTTGTCGAGTTTTTCAATAAGTTCAGTCACTAGCTCACTCAGGCTACTGGCATTGGTGTCTTGCCAGTTGATGCTGCCCAGTTCCCCGGCGGTGGTTGTGATGCTGGCGATTGTGGCATCATGCAGGATTCGGCCGTGAGCCGTGATGGCTTCATCGAGGTCACCCTGTTCTTGGACGCCGATGGCTACCACGACATCAACGTTGAAGTCGCCCTGACTGAACTCCAGGTCTTCTTGAGTGATCGATGTCCGATACGGGGTAATGAAAATCCGCACCACATTGTCTTCGACTTTGTAACGCAGCTTGTCAGCTTTGGATTTATCGAGCGCAATGATGAAATCACGCAGACTATCGGTGGTTTTTTCGATGGTTTCGTCAGGCTTCAGGAACTCAATGGTTGACGGCACAGCACCGCTGAAAACAGCAGCAGCGTGTTTGCCCTGCTTGTTCAGAAACAGAGTCAGACCGAGTAAGGCGGCTAGCTGGTCGACCGAAGGGTTACGACTAACCGTGACCAGCACATTGTTGGCAGTCTTGAGCCGGTCAATAAGTTGGGTTTGGGCATTATCCATAGCTATCTATTTTTGTTGGTTTTTATTTATGGAGCTGTTATCTTTTACACTACCATAAGCATCAAGGGTTGTCCACCAACTTTTAGGGGTTAGCCCCTCCCGTATTGGCTCAGTGTGGCCAGGTGTCTTTACAAAACCGCCTCACCCCTGTATAGTCAAGCGTCGAATTCAATATTTCGTAAAGTTGTAAAGTAAGGATCGTCAATGCCCATTATCAAATCTGCAAAAAAGCGCGTTCGTGTTGCCAAGAAGGCTTCCGTACGCAACAGCAAAACCAAGCGTAGTCTCAAGTCTGCCCTGAAGCTGTTCGCTAAGAGCCCGGCTGCCAAGAGCCACAGCGAGAGCCAGAGCGCTATCGGTAAGGCTGCCAAGAAGCACGTGATTCACAAGAACAAAGCCGCTCGTTTGCAGCGCCAGGCTGCTGCCAAAGCTAAGGCTGCTGGCGTGAAACCGGCTAAGAAGACCTCTGCCAAAGCTGCTCCTGCCAAGAAAGCCGCACCAGCGAAGAAACCGGCTGCCAAAAAAGCTCCTGCCAAGAAGAAATAGGCATCGCCAGCTTTCACAAGCCGCCCTCCGGGGCGGTTTTTTATTGGGCGAGGGTCAGTAGATAGTGCTGCAGAGCTTCATCGGCGTCAAGGTTGGTACGCTTCAGGTCGGTATCGATTTTCAAGAGGTCGCTGACAAGTCTTTTCAGGCTGATTAGCGACAATTTGCGAGTGATGCCCTGGCTTTTCTGCACCACGAAAGGGTTGAGCTTGGCGGCTTTGGCGATGTCGGCCGCTGACCGCTCACCGGCCGTTTTGATAATTGCCAGTACATTCAGTTGCCAGCTCAACATGGCAATGATCTGCTGGGGCTCAACTTTCAGCGCCCGCTGTTCGGCATACAGTTCCAACGCTCGCTTCTGGTTGCCGGCGAAGGCCGCCTCGAGCAACTGGAAGATAGTGCTCTGCGGCGTGGTTTCGGTCAGCAGTTCGATCGTCTGCCGGGTAATGTTTGAGTCGTAGAGCAGTAGCTTCTCCAGCTCATTCGCCAGCAGCTGCTGCCTGGCGCCCAGCCGCTCAACCAAAAAGCGTGCATCGGCGAGGCTGAGTGAACCGCCGCCTTGCTTGGCGGCATCAACCAGCCAGGCTGCCTGGCCATTGCCGTCGAGCTCCGGGAAGTCGTGAAACTCGGTCGATTTCTTGATAAATTTGTAATACGCAGTGCGCTTGTCCAGCTTAGGCTCGACCAAAATAACATCGGTTGTTTCCGGTAGATCACTCAAAAGTTGCTCAAACTTTTCCAGGAACGGTTTGTTGCTACTCGGCGAGCGCAACACTACCAGTTTTTTGCTCGACAGGAATGGCAAGCTGGTCAGTGCTTCGCTGATCCGGGCAAAATCCGCCTCTTCGGCATCAATTCGCTCTAGCGCCAACTCGTCATGTTCTTTGACAAAGGCAGCTACCAGCTTGCGCAGCTCCGCTTGCAAACCAAAACTATTCTCTCCTGTTAGCGTCCGTATCATCAGTACGGCTATTATACGCGACTAGCCGAGGTATGGCTTGAGACGTTCGATAGAATCAGTGACAAGCTGGCGGTTTTCCTCATTATTCGCCCAAGCGGCGTCAGACTCATCGAGTATACCGAGGGTAGCGTGAAGTGAAGCACTAAGGGCAACCGCAACATCATGACCAAGTGGCTGGGTGCGGGGGTCGAGTTGCAGACTAAGGGTATAGTCAACATCTCGCACCATACGGTCTTGCAAGCCATCAAACCAATGAATCTTCCCTGCCGGGTCTAGCCGACCACCGATGCGCAGATATTCGGGCAAAGCACCCTGTCCCCAATATTTAATACAGTTCTTGAGGTCCTCGATGCGTGCTGCGCTATACCGATCAAAGGTTTTATCGGTGAAGCCCAGCCGCGTATACTCATCTTCTACTTTGGAGAAGTTAGACATCGCCGTTTCGCTATAGGCCATCATTTGAGCACGAACGTCAGGGTCTTCCAGGGCTGCAGCATCAACACCAGCTTGAATTTCATTCCGCACCCCCACTAGGACATCAGTAAGCAGCTCATAAGTACCTCGGTGTGGCTCATAGGCATCCTCTTCTTCTTTATGTACCAGCCATTTGCTGTCAGGCTTTTGGTTATATGGCACGTGAACGTCTTCTGGCCGCAAGCTTGCCAGAAACGAAGCGAATAGAGTGGCGTTCTCAATAGTCGGCTTTAATTCAGAGACCGTCACCGCTTCGCCCTGAGCGCTGGCTAAATGATTGCCGTTTGGCAGTAACATAATGCCAATGCTTGTGAAAACTCCCTCGTTCATCAAGGCTGTGAGATCCTGCGACATTTCGCCTTCTTCTCGACCGCGGCTTAAAGACTCGGCAATATCTTTTTGCTGAGCTGATGGGTCAATAATCTTGGGGTCGAGTGAGCCAGATGCGATTTCATCGCCGTTATCATCAATATCAATGAAGTCACCGGCAGCCATGGTGGCCTGCACTACGCCACGGAAAAGTGCACCGAAACCGGTGTGTGAACTATTGTGATCTAGAACGTCGGCGTATGCCTGGCGTACAGTCTCTAGCTCTGGGAGTGGCGCTTGGTTGTCTTGTTCGTGTGTCATAACTTTTTTGTGTTGTTCGCTATGTAAACATTAGCAAATTATTGCGCTTTTGTCAATTTAGGTATAATTAATATTACAGTGCTCGTATCTGTTTATTTGCTATACTTACGCAGATATATGTCACAAGTTATCATTGTTTCTAACCGCTTGCCGGTGAGTGTTAAGAAAGTCGGCGGCAAGCTCAGCTTCGAGAGCAGCATCGGTGGTCTGTCAAACGGGCTCAAGGGCTACGTCAGAGGTCACGGCAATGTCTGGATCGGCTGGCCGGGGATCGCCAGCGACCTGCTGACCAAAACTGACCAGAAGACCATCATCCGTGAGCTGGCCAAGCACAATTGTCAACCGGTGTTTTTGACGCAGAAACAGATCGATGATTTCTATAGTGGCTACAGCAATGGCCTGCTCTGGCCGCTGTTGCACAGCATGAAGATGGAAAAAACCGAGACGCCCGAGCGTTGGTGGCAAGCGTACCGTGAAGTTAATAAGTTATACGCTGAAGAGATCGTCAATAGTGCCGAGCACGACGCTACCATCTGGGTGCACGACTACCAGCTGATGCTCGTCCCGGAATACCTGAAGCAGGCTTTGGCACATAACCATATCGGCTTCTTCCTGCACACCCCCTTCCCGACCTTTAAAACACTGGAGAAGCTGCCCGAGACCAAGCGATTGGTTGGGTCGCTGCTGCAAGCCGACCTGGTGGGGCTGCAGACGAAAGAGAATGTGGAGTACTTCTCGGCTGCCGTTGAAGGCTTCGACTTCGGCGTGGTGAGTGACGGGCTACTCATCCAGCATGGGCATTCGGTGCAAATTACTGACTTCCCTATCGGTATTGATTATGCCAAGTTCGACAAAGCCTACCAGCTGCCCGACGTCAAAAAGGCGCTACAGCATATGCGCGCCAAGTACGCTGGCCTGAAGGTTATTGCCGGTGTTGACCGGCTCGACATCACCAAGGGCTTCGTCGAACGGCTCACTGCCTACCGGACTTACTTGGAGAGACACCCGCGGCAGCGGCGCAAGGTCGTATTCGTGCTGGTGGGAGCACCGTCGCGTGGCGATGTGCCGGCTTATCAGAAGCTTGCCAACGAGGTCGAAAAACTGGTCGACAAGATTAATGAGGAGTTTGGAACTGACCATTGGCGACCGGTGGATTACATCAAGGGCCTGCCGTTTCACGAAGTCACGGCGCTCTTCCAGCTGGCTGATGTTTGCTTCGTAACTCCCTTGCGTGACGGTATGAACCTGGTTGCCAAGGAGTACATCGCCAGCAAGCGCAAACGCGGTGTGCTAATCCTGAGCGAGGGTGCCGGCGCAGCGCATGAGCTGCATGATGCTCTGCTTGTGAACCCAAAAGATCCAGCAGCCCTGGTTAAGGCCCTTGAGAAAGCCCTGAGTATGCGGAAACGTGACATTGCCGGACGCTTCAACACCATGAATGAACAGATCGCCGGCCACACCATCCAGCATTGGGCCAAAGAGTTCGTCGACACCCTCAAGAAGCCGCCAGTGCCGTTGCCAGTCCGACCACTAACTGCCGCTGTAGGCCGTAAATTGGCAGCAGAGTATGAGCGGGCTGACCGCCGAGCATTCTTCTTCGATTATGACGGCGTGTTAGCCGAAATTGTCACCCGCCCCGAAGACGCGAAGCCTACTGAAACTGTTCTGGAAGTCGTCAGCCGATTAGCCGCTGACCGCAAGAATGATGTCTACATCATCAGTGGCCGTAGTCGTCACGATCTGGGTGAGTGGCTTGGGCAAACTGGTGTGGGCATGGTGGCTGAGCATGGCGCCTTCGTCCGTAGCCCCGGCAAGCAGCGCTGGCAGCCAACTTCGACTCGTGACAGCAGCTGGCAACACTCAGTACTGCCACTCCTCAAGTTCTACGCCAATGAAACACCCGGCGCTCACGTCGAACAGAAAGCTACCAGCCTGGTCTGGCATTACCGTGAGTCGCCAAGCTACGCCGCTCAAAAGAATATCGTGTTGCTCAAGAAGGAGCTGAAGCCGCTGCTGCAAGGCACTGGCCTGCGCGCCTATACCGGAAAAAAGGTCATTGAAGTCAAGCACAAGGACACCCACAAAGGCACTGCCGTGAAGCACTACATGAGCGAACAGCAGTACGACTTTATCATGACTGTTGGCGATGATTACACTGACGAGGACATGTTCAAAGCTGTGCCTAAGTGGGCTTACAGCATCCGTGTTGGCAGTGGCGCAACTGAAGCCCGATTCCGTATCAAGACTGTGGCATCGTTCGTAAATCTGCTCGCCAGACTAACGGGCTAGGCGCTGACACGTTGGGCAAATGTGTGTGCCGCGGCCAGCGACGCGTAACTTCTGGATGACACTGCCGTCTCGCGGACAAGCCTGTCCTTCGCGCCGAAACACCCGGGCAAAAGTCAGGTAGCTGCCGCGTTTGCCCTCGGCGTTGACGTAGTGCTTGTCGGTTGAACCACCCTTCTCAATCGCCAGCTTCAGCACAAACACCAGCTCCTCATAGAGCGTCTTGAACTGCTCGTCACTTAATTTACTCACGGGCGTGTTGGGGTGGATTTGGGCACCCCATAGCGATTCATCAGCGTAGATATTGCCAATCCCGGCAATCACCGTCTGATCCAGCAGTACCGCTTTGACATTACTGTTCTTGCGGCGCAGCATCCGATCACGGAGCACCTGCCAAGTGAAGGCTGCGCTCAGCGGCTCAGGGCCGACTTTCTGGAAGAAATCGAGGTTCATGACTTCCAGCGTCGGTATCAGCCGCATCCAGCCAAACTTACGCTGATCATTGAAGAAGAGCTGTGCACCATCAGTAAACGTCAGTGTCACACGGGTTGATTTGTCCGGCAGCTCACCGACTAATGACTCATTGGGATGACCAGCGCCAAACCGCTCTCCCTCGCTTCGGAAGACCAGTTGACCGGTCATCTTCAGGTGAATTACTAATGAATATTTGCTCGATAATTCGATAATCAGGACCTTAGCTCGTCGTTTGACTCCAGTAATCTTAGCGCCGATCAGAAACTGCTCGACATCCGCTGCGGCATTCGGGAAAGATTTGAGCCAGTCGAAGTCAACCACCTTGATCAACCTGCCTGGCAGCAAGCGAGATAAACCCAAACGGACAGTTTCGACTTCTGGTAACTCCGGCATGCTCTCATTTTACAGGTATACTAAAGTGAATGGACAGCTTGAGTAGCATTTTGGGTCGCAAAGATTTCGACGAACCGCCGGAGGTTCAGGCCATTAAGAAATATGTGCAGGCTGAGTTCAAGATGGATGTCTCGGTGATGGTCCGAGAAAAGGACATCCTGGTCGGGGTCTCCAGTGCTGCCCTCGCCAACAGTCTGCGGCTTCGTTCGCCAGACATGAAACGCCGCTGTCAGCTGACCAAACGCCTTACGTTCCGGATTGAGTAAGCAACGCTGCTAGATCTCGGTGGAGCTGGGCAAAGTCCTGGTACAGAATTGTCCACATACCTAGTGCCTTGGCAGGCTCAAGCAAGGCTTCGCGGTCATCAATGAATACGCACTCATCGAGCTCAACCCCGAGCCGCTCAGCGGTATAGCTATATATTTCTGGATCAGGTTTGGTCAAACCTACCTCGGCCGACACGATAATGTCATCGAAGTAATGCTCGCCGCTCATAGACTCCAAGTAGTCTATGAGACCCCTGTTGGCATTACTCAGAACCGCCAGTTTATACTGCTGCCGAAGCTCCTTAATGTAAGCCAGCAGTTCCATATTGGGCTGCTCTACTTTGTGCAAAACATCTTGCCAATCCTGGTCTGTGATGCCGAGTTTAGTGGCCATAGCAGTGTTAAAGTCTGCCTGGCTGATAAGCCCCAGATTGGTCTGCCCCAACATATCAGTGATGAACTCTTGATCCTTGATCGGGTCGCCACCAGCCGTTCGGTAGGTCTCCTCAAAGCCGCGGCCCACCAGCACCCCAAAACAGTCAAAGATAATTGCCTTGATCATAGCTCTAGTATATATAGCTTCAAGCCGAGCTCGCTAATAACTTGGTTAGAAGCCGAGGTCTGTGCTGAGCGCTAGATAGTCAGGCACCTGCTGCTTGAAGAGCTGTATGGTTGCCTGTGTGCTACCGAGATAGGTTTTGGCGCCACCACAACTGGTGACCCATAGTCGTTCAAAGCTATGATTGCCCTGCTTGAACTCGAACACTGAACGTTGGCCAAGCGGGCAGCGGCCACGCTCATCAGCGAGTTTGCTATCGTTATTGCCGCGAGTAAAGCTCACCAGTTCCAAGGCACGTAAGAAGGTAGCGTACGAGGCCTCGGTGTTGTGATAGGTCTTCTCTTGAATAACCTGACCGTTGTAGCCAGTGAACTCCTGGTATACCACACTGTTCTGTCCGACGGTTACTTTGAGCAAACGGTGGTCCTGGTCGGCGTTGACCGGCCCATCGATCGTCATACTGGCTTCAGCGTCAGTGTTGGCATAACTGGCAAGGGTTTTGCTGGAGGTTGCGACCTTGGATTTGCCACTATCGCCACTGCCACCAAACAGCAAGACAATGATCAAGATGATCAGTCCGATGGCGATGAGGAATCCTACAAAATATCGCATAAGTCTTCTCAGCTAAAAGCTGATGTATATATTATCATTATTATGCTTATTTTGCAAGGGTTTTATCCGGCTCATTGGGCGTATAATTTGACTATGCGATTGACGTACGAAACCGGCAGAGGCACACTCATCCAGTTCATCGTACTCAGTTTTTTGAACATCGCCACGGGTCTGAACTCAATTATTACTGCCTGCCGGCATGGTGACGAATGCGTCAGTAACGTGCTGACCTCGATCATCTTCTACATCTTAGTTGTCATCTGGTTTGGTGCTATCTGGATGCTCGGCTATATGGCCCAGGATCGGCGCAGCAGGCGCTTGGCACAATTGCTGATAGCCGCAGAATTGTTCATCGCCTTGATAGCCGTATTCAATGCCAAGCATCACACCGATATCCTTGGTCTGTGCACCAGCATAGTCGATTTCGCTTTGGCGCTGTGGGTGGTCACCCTGGCCTTCCGCCTGATGCGTGCCGGCACCGGTCGGGTGGTCAAACGGACCAGCGACAGCCAACGCCCTCGTCAACGCCGCAAGCCAGACGTTCAGGTCTAGTCTTCTATCTGTACCCGTATGAAGTTAGCATTATCGATGGTCCGATCCAGATCAAACTCATCAAACGTTTTCTTGCCAGCACAGAGTTCAAGCAGATACAGACCGGCGGCGGCATGACCAACCACTACCACTAAACCGTCTCTGGACAGCGCCTTGATCTGTTCGATCGCCCGCTGGGTACGGGCGGTGACCTTGTCTGGCAGCTCAAAGTTCTCATCACCGGGGTGACTGTTGTACCACTCGCTGGGATGTTGCTTGCGCGTCCCTTCAAACTTACCGGCTCGCTTTTCATACAGTTCCTCAATAATTTTGATGTGCTGCACATCAATGCCAAGTTCACTGGCAATGGCTTCGGCAGTTTGCTGCGCCCGGATATACGGCGAGCTGACAATGGTCGTGACACCAAGTCCCTTCAGCTTTTGACCCGTCACACGTGCTTGTTCCAGCCCAGCTTCGGTCAGCACCGTATCTGGGGTGCCGAGATACAATTTGGCATTCGCCTCACTTTCCCCATGCCGAACGAAGATAAACTGGGTCAAAGTTCACCCCAGTTGTCGCCGATCGATACATCGACGTCCAGGCGAACAGGCAGTTCATACACGTTCTCCATGGCGTCTTTCAGCAGGTCAGCGATGCGGTCAGCAACTTCCGCTGGACATTCTACGACGATGGAGTCATGGATCTGCAGTAATTGGTAGCAGTTATTGTGCTGCTTGGTCAGCAAATCCTGAACCTTGATCATCGCCAGCTTCATCAGGTCGGCTTCCGTCCCCTGAATCGGCAAGTTCATAGCTGCCCGCTCGGCTGCTTGGCGAACCACAAAGTTGGCCGAGTGAATGTCGGGCATTGGCCGACGGCGACCGAAGAGTGTCGCCACATAGCCGTCTTTCTTGGCCTGCTCCTTGATGCGATCAGTGTAATCGAACAGTGGTTTACGAATCGCTTTGTAGCGTTCGATGAACGTCACGGCCTGGTCGCGAGTCATGCCGGTGGCCACGCTCAAGCCGTGGGGGCTCATGCCATAGAGGATGCCAAAATTGATTACTTTTGCCGCCCGGCGCATGCCCTTGGTGACGTCTTCCGGCTCGCGGTCATAGACTTGCGCGGCAGTCGTCATGTGAATGTCGGCACCTCTGTTAAACATGTCGATTAGCTCTTTGTCGTCGGCCAGCACAGCAGCCAGGCGCAGTTCGAACTGCGAGTAGTCGGCACTGACCAGTTTATTGCCAGGACCGGCTACGAACGCTGTCCGGATGTGACGGCCCAGGTCGGTACGGGTCGGGATATTCTGGAGGTTTGGATCGTGGCTACTCAACCGGCCGGACTGGGCCTGAGTCAAGCTGTAGGTAGTGTGAACCCGGGACTGCTTATCAACCTGGGTCGGCAGGGTGTCAATATAGGTGCTCTTGAGCTTGGTGACCTCGCGGTACTGGGTGATGAGGTCAATGATCGGGTGCAGGCCGCGGAGCTTATCGAGTTCGCTGGCCGCTGTGCTGAAGCCGGTCTTGCCTTTCTTGATCCCCTGCTTGGGCAGATCGAGCTTATCAAATAAGATGTCAGCCAGCTGCGTGGGACTGGCAATGTTGAATTCCTGGTCGGCGTGGCCATAAATCTGTTGCTCGTAATCCGAGATCAGGTCATTAACTTCATCAGCAAACTTAGCCAGGTATTTGGTATCGAGCTGGATACCGGTGCGTTCCATCTGGGCCAGCACTGCTATGACCGGCCATTCGATATCTCGGGCAAGCTCTGGCAGCATGGGCGTCTCTGCCAAGGCTTGAGCCTGCTGGGCGTGCAGCGCCTTGATAACCGCCATGATCTCCGGCGCCCGGGTGATAACTTCCTCGGCATCGAGGTCTTCGAGCGTCGAACCTTCGTAACCCAGGTCGGCCTCAGCCAGCTCGGTGAGCGTCTGCTCACGCCGCAGGCTGTTGAGCAGGAAGGCACCGACATTGACGTCATGCCCAACCTCTGGCAGATCTTTGACACCCAGTTCGAGCAACAGCTTGTAGGTCGATTTGATGTCATAGCCAACCAGCGGCCGAACGTCTGTGAAGTTGTCGGCGACCAGTTGATGGCTGACTTTCCGCAAGTCAATGGTGTAGGTGTCTTTGCCATCCAGGCTGATGATTAGCACTTCCGGCTGCTTACCATGCTTGCCAGCCGAACGGCTGTGGATGTAGAAATATTCGGAATCGGCCAGCCTGAGCTCCCGGGCCTTGGCATCACTGTTGATAACAACGTTTTTGCCTGTCTTAAGCGTGGTAGCGCCATTGGCCACCTGGTGCTCATCGATTTTCACCTGCATGACTTCTGGCAAGTGCCGGACGAGTGATCTGAACTCCAGACTTTGCAGCAGCTCCAGGACTTTTTGCGGATCACACTTGCTGCCATCAACTTCTTTCAGGTCAAGCTTCAGTGGCGCATCAGTCCAGATTCGCGCCAGCTCTTTACTGAGGTAAGCGAGCTCCTTGCCGGCCTCCAGCTTTTTGCGAGTCGAATCTTTGACCAGCGCCAGATTGTCGTAGACCGCGTCGAGCGATTTGTACTCTTGCAGCAATTGAATCGCGCCCTTTTCGCCGATGCCTGGCACACCTGGGATATTGTCTGAGCTATCGCCTTTGAGAGACTTCAGGTCAAGAAACTGATGGACACTAATGCCATACTTGGCTTCAAAACTTTTCGGTGAATACAATTCGATATTGCTGAGGCCAGTCTTGAGTGCATAGACGTGTACGTGGTCGTTGATCAGCTGCAGCATGTCTAGGTCAGACGTCACCAGCAACGTTTCTATGCCCTTTGCCTCAGCCTGCACCGCCAAGGCACCCATGATGTCGTCAGCTTCATAGTCATCAAGTTCGTACAGTGGCCAGCCAAAGGCATCCAGTAATTCATGGAGGATCGGAATCTGTAATTTAAAGTCCTCGGGTGCCGGCTTGCGACCAGCTTTGTACTCAGGATACAGCTCCAAACGGCGGCGAATGTTGGTTTTGGGCTTGTCCCAAGCGACAGCTACATAGTCGGGTTTTAGTCGACGCAGTACTTCGAGCGCCATGGTAGCGAAGCCGAAGACGCCACCTGTCGGTGTGCCATCTTTAGTTGAGAGATTGGGCATGGCGTAGTAGCCACGGTAAAACACCGACTTGCCATCGATGACCACCAGCTTCTTCTTGCTCGCCTCTGTCATACCTCAAGTATACGCTAAGGGGTTAACGAGCAGTACTGCTAACGTTTATAAATTAATCGATCGGTGACTATCAGGTCGAGCGGCACATCGTGGGCTTCACTGGGCAAATTTATGACTCGGCCCTGTTCAAAGCACACACCAATTTTCTGCGCCTGCAGCTGCGTGTTCAAAAATTTGTCATAAAAGCCGCCGCCGTACCCGAGGCGATGTAGGCTGTCAGGGTCGAAGCCAAGCATTGGCACAATGATCACGTCGAACTCCGGGGTACCGACTGATTGTTCAGCGTCGATAGGCACTACTTGCCAGACATCGTCGAACTTCCGTGTCGTATACATATCAATCTGTGGGTGCGCCTGACCCAGCGCAGTGAGGAAACCAGCAATGTCGACTTCGCCAAGTTCCAGCAGCGGCTCGAAGTAATGCACGTATCGCACATCCGGCCAGTTAACAACGGTCAGCAGGCACTCATTGATCACTGCACTGCAAGCCTGACGCACTTCGCCGCTCAGCTTGAGGCGGTCGGTTTTGAGCTCTGAACGAAGAGTTACTTTGGTTACCGGCATAAGCTTAACTATACTCCGAGCAGTTCGCGAGGAGTATATGAAGAACCCGAGTGAACGGTCGCTGAGAAAATAGTGAACCCGGCGTGAAGCTATATAATACGTTCTATGAAGCTCACCAAAGTCGCCCGAGCCGTTTTGACTGACAGCCTTGCCCTGGTGGTAACCTTTGCGCTCAGCCTGATCGTGCTCAACACCCAACATCTCCCGCTGGCGATTCGACTCATCCAAGTCCTCGGGCTAGCCTTGCTGCTATCGTGGCCAGTGGCTACCTTGCGGCACGATACCCACAAGCATAAGGTTCGCGATACGCACCAACGGCAAGTTGTGTTTGAAATCTTAGCCTTTGGCTTGGTGGCAGCCAGTTTAGCCTACCTGAACTACAGCTGGTTTTTCGTGCGTCACGGGCTCAGCGCGGCCTACCTCGACACCACCAGCAATCTGTACATGGAAGCCACAAGCGTCACCCTGCTGACACTGCTGCTCTGCCAAACTGTACACCTGGTGTTTGTGCGCAATGATCACGAGAAGCGATTGTCACACACCTTTCTGCGCGGCAACCAGGAACTGCATCGAGCCTGGGCCGTGTCGGCTTTTATCTTGTTGAATCTACTGTACAACCCGCTGCTGCAAGTAGTGTTCAAAACTGCTGGCTTGGACTTTTGGGATTGGCTCAGCGCCCTGTTAATGGCCAGCCTATACACCGGCTTGAAAGTAATCCAGCGCCACTCCCGCGAGCATACGCACCATGCCGTCCTGAAGTTACACCACGAGCTGGGCAAGAAACTTTAGAGTTTAATAAACGCGCTGACTTCTTGCGTACGGTCCAGGGGCAACTTGTAGTAGTCACCGTGGCTCAGGGAGTTCCGCGACATCAGGGTGTATAAAGCTTTGCGCCATTGGGCAAGATTGTGCCGTTGTGTGGGAACAACTTTGTAGAGCGAAATGTAATAGGATGTCTCCTTCAGATCAATGTTCAGCTCCGGGTTTAGGTGACGAACTCGCTTGAGCATTCTGGGGATGTCGATCGTGTCAAAGTAGCCATAGCGCAGCTTGAGATGACCAAAGCCGTCAAGGTAGCCGAGCGAATCGTAGTCCGCCCGCTCATCTTCAGGCACGTGTGCTTCGTTGGTTACGGCAACCGAGACAATCAGCACTTTGCTGGGCAGCTCGTGGAGCTCTTCAAGTGTTTCACGCAGCACCAGCGGCGCGTAGTTCGGATGCAGGCTGATGTAGACCGCTTGGTCATCAAAACGATGAAGCTTTTTGTCGTGGTGAATCTCATCCACCAGATGGTCAAGCGTACCTTCCAGCTCTCGGCGCTCTCGCACCACAATCCGCTCCGCCTTGACCCAGGTTGTGACTACGATGAACGCCAATCCGGCCAGCAGTAACGGGATCCAGCCACCGTGCAAGATCTTCGTCGTATTTGAGGTAACAAAGAGCAGGTCCAGCGGTAACAGAACAAGCCCAATGAGAGCCACTAGCCGCCCTGACTTTTGCCACTTACTGCGCATCGTGACCAGGAACAGGACGCTGTCGACAGCCAGAGTTCCAGCTACCGCTATGCCGTACGCTCCTGCCAGCCGTTGTGACGAACCGAACAAAATAACCAGCAGGATGACAGCAGCGAACAGGGTGAAGTTAACAAATGGCATGTATATCTGGCCGGCTTCGCTACTGGAAGTGTGACGGACCAGCAGCCGAGGCAGGAAATCGAGGTGAGCGGCCTGCCGGGTGATCGAGAAAGCTCCCGAAATAACTGATTGCGAGGCAATGAGTGTGGCAGCCGTCGCCAGGAAAATAACTGATACTCGCAACTGTTCCGGAAACAGATAATAGAACGGGCTGCTGGCCAGTTCTGGGTGATGCAGAATGAGTGTACCCTGCCCCATGTAACACAGCAGCAGCGCCGGAAAGACCAGGAAGAACCAGGCTCGGGCGATTGGCCGGCGGCCGAAGTGTCCCATGTCAGCATACAACGCCTCGGCGCCAGTGATCGCCAACACCACGGCCGTCATTGCCAGGAAAGCGACGACAAAATGCTGCACAAAGAATTGCAGAGCTGTCAGCGGCGACAAGGCTTGCAGGACATCGGGGTATTTAATGATTTCGTGTAAGCCAGCCAGGCCGATGGTCGTGAACCACACGGCCATCACTGGGCCAAACAGCCGGCCGATCAAGCCAGTGCCATATTGCTGCAGCCAGAACAGCAGCGATAAGATGATCACTGTCGTACCAACCACGTAGTGCGTCAAGCTGGGTTCCACCACCTTGACACCCTCAACTGCCGACAGCACCGAAATCGCTGGAGTAATGGCGCTGTCGCCGAAGAACAGTGCCATACCAACCAGGCCAAGGGTGATGAAGGCCCATTTGCGGCGATCGTTCGTCACTGAGCTTTTGATAATTGACACCAACGCCATGATGCCACCCTCGCCCTTGTTGTCGACGCGCATGATCAGGGTTATATATTTCAGAGAGACAACGATGAAGACTGACCAGAGTACCAATGAAATGATGCCGTAAACATTAACAGAGTTGATAGCCAGGTGCTTGCCACCCACGCTAAAGATCGACTGGATGGCGTATAGCGGGCTGGTGCCGATGTCGCCGAACACGACGCCCAATGCACCCACCACTAATGCTGCTTTAATCTTTTGTGTTTTGCCCTTCCCCATAACCCGTATTATAACGGACAACTGTCATCCCCGATTTAGTCGGGGATCCAAACAAACGATAAGTCTCCATTTGGATCCCGCAATGAATGCGGGATGACAGAAGTGGAACTACTCGCTTTCGACTGTTTCGTGAAGTACTACGATTGGTGGCGAGTCAGTTCTTGGGCGTTGCGAGCAATCTGACCAAGTGCAGTGAAGGGATTCTGATGTGTGGCGGTTGGCTCTTCGCCAGTACCGAGCGGAAAGCCGTCGCTGGCAACCCAGTAGCGAATGCCACCGAGGTCTTCCTGAGTTATGGCCCGGAGCAGCTGACCGCCATTTTGCACCCAAGCACCAGCGTTGGAAACGAGCCCGATGCGCGGAACCCGCACGTTGCTCACAAAATCCCGGACATAGGCCGCAGCCGCTGCAGCAACTTCATCACCCTTGTCTGTTTCAGGACAAACGACATCTACATCCAGACCATCAGCGAGCAATCGAGGCCGAACTACTTCAGTGAAGTAGTCAGACTCAGTCATGCCCTCTTCAACGTCTGAGCCTTCGGCGGTCTTCATCTGCCGGGTACCGCCGACCAGTACGGTGCCAACGACAAAATGGTTGGCTGCCAGCTCGCTTAAACGAGTAGCGCGTCGCTGCATCCAGTTGCGCACCCCGCCCATCACAACAGCTATATCCAACTCTTCGGTCTCGGGCAGTGCTTCAGCTGACAGATAATCGCGAGCCACCGGTGTCAGCAAGCCAGATCGCTGCACCCAGCCCTGTGCAATCTCAACCGCTGACCAGTCGGTGCCGAGCACATCCTGCACGCGTCCAATGTTCTCCTGAAGTTCCTTGGCTGGACCAATAGCACCGATCAGGCCACCGAGATTATCGACATCTGGCTCTGCAGTTAGCTCATGGCCAAAGGCAGCTGCCATCTCTTCGACGACGCCAGTAGTGCCTTCTACCTCGAGCCCCACGTCATAGACCGAGTGGTCTGTGATAGCAAAATTCTCAAATGTGACTGGACTCGACATCTTGTACTCCTGCTCAATTTAGTCATATTTTACAACTTTTACTGCTAATAATCAATGTCTCATCTGTAGTACAATGGCAGCATGTCAAAACGAGCAATTATCTTTGTGGGTATGCCTGGCGCCGGCAAAAGCGTCTGTATGGAGCACTTGAAAGCCAAGGGTCTACCCTCCTGCTACTTCGGTGGCATCACCATTGAAGAGATCAAGAACCGCGGTATGGAAGTCAACGAGATCAACGAGAAGGTAGTCCGCGAAGACATCCGCGCCAAGGAGGGCAAAGGCGCCTACGCCCTGCGCATCCTAACGCAGATCGAGAAGTTCTTCGAACAAGGTCAGGACACAGTCGTGGTTGATGGGTTATACAGCTGGACTGAGTACAAAATCTTCAAAGAGGCGCTGGAGTACAACGCCATTATCATCGCCGTGGTAGCGCCGCGAGAAATTCGTCACAATCGCCTAGCGGAACGCAAGATTCGACCGCTGACAGAGGCAGAAGCCAACTCCCGTGATTACGCCGAGATTGAGAACCTCGAAAAGGGTGGCCCGATCGCGAACGCCGATTACTACCTGTACAATGACGGCGACCCAGCTTCCCTGCTCCACTCCCTCGACAAATTACTCGACAGACTCAACTTCAGTCTATAGATTTATTCAGGCTTGTGGGTCTGTAGCATTTGGTTCGGGTTCAGGACGTCGAGTAAGTCATAGGTGAGGTTCGGCAATGTACCATCAGCTTGAAAATCGCTCAGGTCTAGTGCGTGCGCTAACACCTCGTCAGCATCGGCTTCATCGACACCCTCGTAGGGATGGACTGTCGGCGAAGTCTGGTCGATGCGCCCCAACTGGAAATAGCTGACAGCACTGCGGTCTGGCCGGAGCGCAGCCAGCTGCAGAATCTCTAAGGAGTCCTGGCCGTGACGCACCTTGATACGGCTGGGGACAAACAGCACATCAAGTTGAGCCAGACCTTCAACCTCAACGACTGCACCGCGAGGCTGCAAGCCGCCGCTGACGATACGCGAGACAATCCCCAACTCAAACAGGCGATTAGAAATATCCTGTTGGCGGGCTCGCAAGAAAGCACTCTGCAACTCGTAGTTTTCAGAACTCGCTGACATAGAACATCATAGTACCATAATTCTTGTGCTTAGTCAATATTCCCTCCTGTCCGTACCTTGACTTTTAAGCATAAGTGTGATACATTTCAAGCAAGTTACAAAAACCAAAACAATCTATAAAACAGGAGCTTTTCCATGGAAACACCTGACCAGCCGATTCCACAAATTCAACCAGTTCAGCCGGACACCATGCCGCTGACGCCAGATCAGCAAGCCGACCAAGCAGCTGCCGCTGGTAAATGGGAGGGCTTTGCCCAGCCTGGTGCCGAACAAGCAGCCGGCGGTATAGCGACCGAAGCAAGCGCTGAAATGAATGCTGCCATGCCAGAAAGCTGGAGTGCTGAACCAGTCATGCCAGTCGGACCAGCCCCAGAGGCAGAAGAGACCCCTGCTCCTTCGGGCTTCGAAAAAGCCGAGTCCGGCCTGTTCGTTCCAGAAGAGGGCGCTCAGGTGAGCATGGGTATTACTCGTGAGGCGACCCCTACTGGAGTCTCCCTGAGTAAGGATCCTGGTCTTGCGGATGAGGACCCCGACCTCACCGTCACCACCGCCCCAGATGTACTGATTAGTGACACCCGCCGCAATACGCTTGAAGGCGTGGAGGCCGCATTCCAGGCACATCAGGAAGCTTTGCGTGGCCCCCTAAGCGATGCTGAAGCGGTTCAGGCAACTACCACGCTAGCACAAGTCATCGAAACCTTCAGAATCCAGACTAAAGAAACACCAGAGAACAGACAGCAGCTCCATGATATGGGTGGCGATAAAGTTGCGCTGAACGACATCCAAAGGATGCTCAGCGGCGACACCCTGGGTATGCTCTACAGCGACGATAAGGCAAACAAGGAAGCCGGTATGGACATTGGCCAACGATTGGATGCTCTCGTAAAGATTTATGGGCACTACGTTACCGAAAACTTTGATGAACAATCACACATTGGTTCTATGGGCGGTACGGTGCTAGTTGGCAAGGAAGGCGGCGAGCTACACCACAATGGATATACCAACGGCAATGCCTATACCATTGTCCGAGCTCGTCAGATCTGGGAAAAGATGCAGGCCGACCCTAAGATGATTCGTGAGAAAGTGCTGGCCCCCGAAGACGGCGCCCTGCCCGACATCAGCTGGATCATTAACGAGCCAGCCGTGATGAAGCCCGAAGACATTACAGTGCTCGAACGCGCCAGTTAAATTCGGCTCGGAACAATTTATTTAATGTAATCGTGGAGCTTCTTGGCGTCTCGGTGCTTGCGCAGTTTGGCCAAAGCTTTGGCTTCAATCTGACGAATGCGCTCGCGAGTCACGCTGAATTCCTGGCCAACTTCTTCCAGGGTATGTGACTTGCCATCTTCCAGGCCAAAACGCAGCTTCAGAATCTTCTGTTCGCGCTCAGTCAGCGCTGCCAACATGTCTTTGACCTGCTCTTTCAACAGCTGGCCGGTGGCTGACTCTTCGGGGCTGACAGTGTCTTCATCCTCGATGAAATCGGCCAGCACGCTGTCCTCTTCGTCATCGCGAATCGAGGCATCAAGCGAGCTAATGTCCTGCTTGATTTTCATGATGTGCTCCACCTTGTCGACGTCGATCTCCATGGCTTTGGCAATCTCTTCGTTGGTCGGTTCACGGTTTAATTCTTGGGTCAGTCGACGCTGGGTACGCAGTAGCTTGTTGATGGTCTCCACCATGTGCACCGGAATACGGATGGTACGAGCTTGGTCAGCAATAGCACGGGTGATAGCCTGACGGATCCACCAGGTGGCATAGGTCGAGAATTTAAAGCCCTTATCCGGGTCAAACTTCTCCACAGCCCGCAGTAGACCGGTATTGCCTTCCTGAATCAGGTCGAGCAGGTCGAGTCCGCGTCCAACGTAACGCTTAGCAATGGACACCACCAGACGCATGTTGGCTTCAGCCATCTTGTCTTTGGCATCTTTATCGCCAGATACCACGCGCTGGGCGAGTGCCAGCTCTTCTTCGGCATTGAGCAGTGGAATCTTGCCGATCTCGCGCAGGTACAATCGTACTGAGTCGTCAGCTACGTCATCATCCAGATAAACTGCCGCGGCAGTGTCGACTTCTTCTTCCTCTTCTTCGGCCCATTCGTCGGTAAAGTTATCAACGTCCGGTTCGGTGGTTGTGATCTCGATGCTGCTATCAGCTAGCTCGGTGTAGATGGCGTCCAGGAGCTCAGCATTTTCCGGAGTTTCCGGAATGGCAGCAACGATTTCTTTTTGGTCAATGTGACCGGCCTTCTTGGCCTGTTCGATCAGCTTCTGCCGGGCTTCGTCCAAGTTAACTGGAGCGCTGGCTTTCTTAGCCTTCCCTTTTGGGGCTTTGTCGGTATCTTTGGCTTTAGCCATTCATACTTCCTTTCACTTGATTAAGTAGTTCGTCGTAACGTTTGGCTTCCAGCAGCAAAGTATGGGTTGCTGCTTCATCGGCAGTTTCCATTTGCTCGGCAAGCCTTTGTTTTTCAATTTTGATAAATGTTTCTATCAGTCGTGCCTGCAATCGAGCGGCTTCGTAATGAAGCTCATTGAGCTCGAGGCCTTGATAGAGTTCCTCGTAGAGTAATCCCAATATTTTAACATAGTCTCCGATGCTTTGCACGGTGCTACCCTGTACTGCCTGGCTATCTTTGCCATCGAAGTCCGGGTGTTTACGCAGGAATTCCACCAGCTGTTTGGCTTCTGGTGTATACAGCATGTCCGGCGTAATCAGTTCCAAAAACTCGCGCAGAGTTTTGCGCATCAGCACCAAGCTGAGGAAGTTGTCCTGCATTTTTTTGTTCTCAACAGCGGTTTTGTTGAGCTGTGCGGGTTCGACTTTGATCCGGCGCTTACGGGTTGGAGCGTCCGGGCTGGTAGTTTTCTCAAACTTCTTGTCGAGTGCCGCTTTGTCGACACCGATGGTTGCGGCAATGGCATTCAAGTAGTGGTCTCGCTCCACGTCGTCGGACAGACCGCGTACAATCGGCAACAAGATGTCGCTGAATTCGCGCTTGCCGGGCGCACCAGTGATGTCCAGCAGCTTCTTGTAACGCTCCATCAGCCAGTCAAGGGCGTACTGGTGCTTATCAATGGCCTGCTCCCAGAGCTTGGGATCTTGCTTGATGAGTTCGTCGGGATCTTTACCGCTGGGAATGTCGATAATACTAAGTGTGACTTTGACACGACTGGCGATCGGAATTGCTCGCTCAGTGGCATTAATGCCGGCTTTGTCGGCGTCAAATGCCAGACGGATATCACCGGTGAAACGGCTAAGAGCCTTGAGGTGCGGCTCCGTCAGCGCCGTGCCAGCCGTGGCCACCACCTGATGTACCCCGGCCTGGTGGCTGGCGATGACATCGAGGTTTCCTTCCACCAATACCGCAACTTTGCTCTTGCGGATTGACTCCTTGGCCAGGTGTAGGCCGTAAATGTGCCGGCTCTTGTCGTAGAGCACTGTTTGCGGCGTGTTGATGTACTTCGGCGCGTTCGGGTCATCATCCAGCTGGCGTGCCGTGAAGCCTATCACCAGGCCTTGGGCGTCCTGCAGTGGGATCATGAGCCGGCCGCGGAACATATCTTGGATACCGCCTCGGTAGTTCTGAGCACTTAAACCGGCCTGCTTGACCTCCTCCTCGCTAAAGCCTTTGCTCTTGGCAAACTTCAGCAGTGCGTTACCGGTGTTTGGTGCATACCCCAGCCGCCATTCCAGGGCCGTATCTTTGCTGAATTTGCGGGTACCCAGCACATACTCCAGGGCAATTTTGTGCTTCGAAAACTGGACTTGGTAAAATTTGGTGCTCAGTTCCAGCAGCTCATGCAGCCGAGCTTTGTCTGGGCCACCACGCCGCGCCGGGGTACTGCGATATTGCTCGAGATCGATCCCGGCTTTGCGAGCCAGCAGTTCAAGGGCGCCTTTGAAGTCGACACCTTCAACTTCCATGACAAAGCTGAACATGTTGCCGCCCTTACCAGAGGAGAAGTCATGCCAGATCTGCTTTTCGGGACTGATCATGAAGCTCGGCGTCTTCTCGTTGCTGAACGGACTGAGCCCCCGCCAGTTGCGCCCGGCGCGCTTCAGTGGCACATACTCAGAAATAACTTCCTCGATAGAAAGCCGAGCCTTGACCTCTTCGACAGCATCCATAGCAACCAGTATCAGGTATCGGCTAGCTTGTAGCAAGGATTAGCATCTTGCTCCGAGAAGGATCCGCGGTGCATAGTGGGCGATTACGCTGGCCAGGTTTCGCTTGGAGTAGAAGCTTATGGTTTAATAGAGGTCATGCAACCACACGAACAGTTCCAGCCGAAAGGCCCCGGGACTCCAAACTTGGGTCAGGATAAAAACCCGTTCAAGGGTCATATCGCCCGGCCCCAGGAAGTGCCCTTGGCCCGGCCGGAATACACACCGATCGAGCAGCTGCAGCGGGCCCAGCAAGCTGCAGTGGCAGCCCCCACACCACAACCAGTTACGCCAACCCCCTTGCCTCCGGATCATCCCTACTCGTTCATCTTGAACCCACAGCAACCAACCAACCGAAGTCCACTCAACGTTTCTCTGCCGCTACGAATTGGGATGATTGCTGGGCTGCTCGTCGTTCTGCTCGTCGGCTTTTCGCTCGTCAAGGGTGCCATCGGCGGCGGTAACAAACTGGGCGAAACGGTCGCCACTGTTCAGCGTCAGCAGGAGATGTTGCATGTACTCACCGGTGCCCTTCAGCAGCAAAGTTTGTCTGACCAGAATAAGAGTTTCGCGCTGACCGCCCAGTTAGCTCTCGGCAGCTCTGAATCAAAACTCATCACCTATCTGTCAAAAAACGGCACCAAGCTCAAGACGCCGACACTCAACTTGAAGATCAGCAAAACCGTCGATGCCCAACTGGCCTCGGCCATAGCCAGCAGCACCTATGACTCTACGTTCAATCAAGTTATGCAATCCCAGCTGACTGCTTACATAAATGGCCTCAATGCCGCCTACAACCAGAACAAGGGCCAAAAAGGTCGAACACTTCTGCAGGATGATTATCGGCAGGCCAAGTTGCTACAGCAGCAACTGACCACCCCGACTAACTAGCTCCGACAACCAGCTCGTAACTGTGCCGAATTAGGCCCTGGGCCTCTTCCCAGCCCAGTTGGCCGGCGAGGACTATCGTATTCCAGTGCTTCTTATTCAAATGATAACCAGGCATGACTTCGTCATATTTCTCGCGCAGCGTGACGGCCAGTAACGGATCACACTTCAGGCTGATACGCACCGGCGTCTTGCCTTCGGCAATCAGTGCAAACATCTTGTCGTTAACTTTGTAGACGGCCACGTCCTCGCCGAACGGATATTCTAGCCGAGCGTTAGGCATACTTAAGACATATTCCTCAACAGTTTTATGGTCCATATGGCGATTGTATCAGATTAATAGCCACGTTCCATGTGTGTCATAAACAAGTCGTCGTCAACGACTTCCTGCTCAAATCGTCCGACGAGATAACTTCCAATCTGAGCTCGTAGGCCTGGCACTGACAGCCGTTCGGGCGGTGCAGAGGGTCGGCCAATGACAGCTCGTACTGCGTTCCTGACGTTGGGCAGGCGTTGGGGCTTACGGTGTGAGCTTCAAGGTACTGTTGGCGCGCTGCAAGCACCGTATGGAGGCCAAAGAGCTGCTCTGATGAGAAAACCATGACGTGAGGCTCGACATCAGCCGCAAGAATCGTGTTTACGATCCCGGATTTGATTTCAGGGCTGTCCAGAACACCTATGAACCCCCAGCTATGCCGGATCGCCCAATATTCTGCGTGGTTTGGGGCAAGCTGCGCTTGTTCGCCAGCCGCCGTAATGTTCATATTTACGGTTTAAACCATTCCAGGTAATATTGCAACTCAGCAATACTGGCCTGGATATCGTCGAAGGCACGGTGAACTTCTTTCTTTTCGAACTGCACACCATACTTGGCTTGCATCAGTACTTTCCAGGAGCTGACGTCGAGCATGCGGTAGTGCAGTTTCAGGTCCGCCTCCGGCCACCACTGTTTGATAAAGTTGCGGTCATTGTGGATGCTGTTGCCGGCTAGAACCGCCGGTTCGGCACCGAACTGCTCGGTGATCAGTGCGATCAATTCTTGCTCAACTTGTTGGCTTGGCTTGCCGCTGTCCATTTTGGCAACAAATTCGTCACGATTTTGCGGAAAGTCAGCCCACCAGATATTTTTCTGCATACGCTCGATCACCACATCCTTGGGCTGTTTGACGATCGCTTCGTAGCTGGCCAGGGTTTTGAATTCGAAGTCCGTGACTTCCGCCGCCACCTCGAGTATTACGTCTTCGAGCGGGTCGAGCCCAGTCATCTCCAGATCTACCCAGAGTAGCTTGGTTGGCACCGCAGTTTTGTCAATCATTGTCACCATGATAGCAAAAGAAGCCGCAGTTGCGGCTTCTTACCCCTCCACAAGTCTCTCAAACCGACAAAGTCGTCCTGAATTTATTTCAGGATCTAGGCGTCTTTGGCGCGAGCGGTGGCCAACGCTTCGGCATACCAAAGCAAGTTCTCTACCTGCGCTTCAAGGGCGTTATGTGGACCGTACGGTGCTGCCTTCACTTCTTGAGCCAGAGTACCTTCTTCGTCCAATACTTCGCCAACACGCTGGCTGAAGAATAGAGCGGTTGGAATGGTCACCGCGCCAACCCCAGGAAACGCCATGCGCAGATTGGCGATCGCCTGGGCACCGCCGCTTGAGCCGTGGCCGACCAGCGCCACCGGTTTCTGCTCCATCTGATAGTCCAGGTAATCTATGGCGTTCTTGAGCACCCCACTGGTCGAGCGATTATACTCTGGCGTGACGACGATGTACCCGTCGAACTCGGCAATCTTATCCAAGAACTTCTTGACGGCCGGCACTGCCTTACGTTCAGGGTTGTAGCGGGGGCTAATTGCTTCATCGAAAAACGGCATCGGATAATCCTTTAGGTCAAGGACCTCAACCTCTGCGTGCTTGGCGGCTTCTTCGGCCGCCCATTTGGCCAACCGATCCGTTACTCGACCTTCACGTACACTACCGACAATCACTGCTAACTTCATATTTTGTACCCTTCGTGCTATACTTTTTATAGTTCTGGTGACAATTATAGGGCCATTACTATACTTTGTAAAGCTATGAAATCTACCTCTGTTATATCAGCCTCACGACCGCTCGAATCAAAATCGGGCTGCATTGAAAGCGCCATGGAAATAATTGGCAGCAAATGGACTGCGCTGATCCTGCGCGACCTCGCAGCCAGCGAACAACGCTTTTGTGAACTCGAAAAATCGGTCGGCAAGATCAACCCACGAACGCTGAGCCAGCGCCTCGACGACCTCGAAGCTCACGGCATTATCACCAAGCAGACGTTCGCCGAGGTCCCACCACGCTGCGAATACGCCCTGACCGACAAGGGTCGCGACCTGATCCCGGTTCTCAAACAAATGGCCGCCTGGGGCGAAAAGCACAACGCCAGCTGCTAGAGCGCTGCTGCGTTACTATTTCTCTTCGAAGTTCAGGCAGACAGAATTGACACAGTAGTGCTTGCCGTTCGGCGATGTCGGGTCATCCTCGAACAGATGGCCAAGGTGACTGCCGCAGTTAGCGCAGGTGATCTCCGTTCGGTGCATGCCGTAACTATTGTCATCGACGAGCTTGATGGCTTCATTGCTAGCAACTTCGGAGAAAGCCGGCCAGCCCTGCAGACCAGGCATACTTGACTCAAATTTTGTGCCACTCTTGAATAAAACAGCACCGCAGGCTGCACAGGTGTAGTCGCCGTTACGGCTCTCGTCGAGGTGCTGGCCGGTTCCTGGCATCTCAGTCCCCTTCTCGCGCAGCACACGATATTGCTCAGGGGTCAGCTTTTGCTTCCATTCGTCTTCAGATAACTGTTGCACGATGTTCAGGCTCCTTTTCTTTCTTACTTTTCTTCACAGGCCTGTCGAGCTTGTCGAGGCGTGAGAACTTCACAATCGCATAGATGGCTGCCATAACAAATAAGAAGTTGAGCAGGCCATAGGCAAAGGCTCCCCAGCCAAAATGCGCAACTCGGTCATTAAGGTGCATCGTGAAGGTTCGCTGGCTGAGCGCCTGACCAAACAGGAGTTGGAAAAGTGGATCGATGAAGCTCGACACTAGCTGCTTAACGAGTGTCTGCGCCTGCAGGCCAATGATGAAGCCAATTGCCAGGCCAACAACCGCGTGTTCGCGCAAGAAATTGACGAAGCCGCCGACTGGATTAACTTCTTGGACGACCATGACAGCTGGGTTTGGCTTCGGCTTGCGACCACTCTTGGGGGTTTCGAATCGAATTGTTGCTCCAGGGGCGACGTTGACTTGGGTGGTTGGCTTCTCGACAGGTTTCGGCATACGACTCCTTTGCTACATTTTATCAGGTGCGGTGATGCCAAGTAAGTTCAAGCCGCTGCGCAAGGTGTCAGCGTAGCGCTGCACAAGTGCCAGGCGCAATTGCTGACGCTCATCACCCATTACCCGATTGTGCTCGTAAAAACGATTAAAAGTCTGCGCCAGCTCGTACAAATAGGTGGCAATGTGGTGCGGCATCAGCTCAGCTACTGACTTGTCGACAACTTCGCTGTACTCACCAATCTTGCGCAGTAATGATCGTTCACCGTCTTCGAAAGCTACTTTGTCATCTCGAGCGAAGTCGAGAGATCCGTTTGGCTGAACAGATTCCTCCGCTTCGGTTGGAATGACATTTACCTGGCGCAGAATCGAGCGGGCTCGAGCATGGGTATACTGCAAGTAGGGACCGCTGTTGCCTTCCAGGCTAATAGACTCTTCGAGATCGTACACCAAATCGCCACCCAATCGGTGCTTGGTGAATGCATATTTTATGGCGCCGATTTTAATCTCTTCGGCCTGGCCACGATCAAGGTCCTTCAGTGTTGCTTCGACGTCAGCAATCAGATCAGTGGCGCTGTAGACATCACCAGTACGACTGCTCATCTTGCCGCTTGTCAGACTGACGAAGCCATGGGTAAGGTGTCTGGTTTTGCCGGCCAGTTCCGGGTCAATCTCTTTGAGAGCCGCCAGCATGACTTTAAAGTATTCAGCCTGCTCGTTAGCGGTGATAATAATTGAACGAGCAGCCTGCGGGAAGTCACTTTTTTTTAACTCGGTCAGGCCCAGGTCTTTGGTCTCGTAGGTCGGCAAGCCTTTGCCGGTAATGAACACTCGGGTGTGCAATCCGACCTTTTCGCCTTCGAACACAATCGCACCTTCGCTCTCGGTGAAAACATCGGGATTAGATTTTACGGTTTCCAGCCCAACGGGTGCTGATTTGCTCTCGAGGTAGCGACCATCATTACTGTGGCCATCATTTTTGATATGCATCTCCTGCAGAGTCAGGTCAAAGTTGGCAAAGCTGCGGACTTTGCCTTCATCGTAGAGTGATTTGATTGACGGATCCTGGGCATAGACCTGCTTGTTGATATCGTCGATGGCCTGCTTGGCGGCTTCATCTGCTTCGTAGGCTTGGGCGCCGGCAGCGTAGTAGACACCGATATTGTTTTTAATCGGATCGGTCATGGTCGCCGGATCATAGCTGGCTTGTTGCATGCCCCATATGGCCTTGGCCACGTGCAGACCAACGTCACCGTGATAGCTAAGGCGTTTGACTTCGGCACCGGCAGCCTCCAACACGTAACAGATGGCGTCGCCCACAATATAGCTGTATAGATGGCCAATGTGCATGGCTTTGAAGGGGTTCGGATCGCCAAACTCCACCAGAATTTGCTGGCCAGCCAACGACTGGGTTGGTTGGGTCTCTGCAGCGGCCAGCAAGGCTTGATCACGGAGGCGCAGATTCAAGAAACCGGGACCGGCGACTGACACTTCACTCACCGGCTCAGCCAGTGACTCGCGGAGTCGGTCAGCCAGCTCTTCGCCAATCTGCCGCGGGTTCTTACCTAATTGCTTGCTCAGCTGCAGCGCAACATTGGTGCTGTAATCCCCAAACTGTTCTTCCGGGCGCGTTAATTCAATCGGCGCATCAACGCCGAATAATTCTCGGACATTCTCAGCGATCTGTCGCTCCAGCTCGTGCTTCATGCTGTCTAGTGTAACAGATTAGCCGTCAGGGAGCTGACGGACCAGCCGCGCGCCTTGCCACAGCAAGCCGTACATTGCACAGAGCAAAATGAAAAACGTGACAATCGACAGCAACATGTGTGGATAAGAAGTCGGGTGCAGCAACCGATCTGACACATCGAACAGCAGGCCGCCAGGGTTTGTCAGGATATCCCAGCTGTTCCAACGCAGGTCACGACCGAGATAAATAGCCGAACTGCAGGCCAACAGAGTGGCAGCGATCAGACCAACTGTCACCTGGCGGGAGGCCCGCCGCTGCAACTGATGATGAATCAGGTAGAGGCTGCTGAAGCCGAGCACTACCCCTGTGTAGATGAAGGCTGTGAACATCAGTGTGTCATAGAGGATGTCTACCCGTTCAACATCGCGCAGATGGATAAAATCACTGATCATGTAGAAGCTGTTGGGCAGAAGTACCAACCAGACAAAGCTCAAGCTCAGTCCCTCCCAGCTGGTCCAGGCTTTGCGCCGCAGGACGATCACCAGCCTGACAGCAAAGACTAGCGGCAGCCAGGCCAAGAAGAGATTCCAGATCAGATAATTGAAATCGAAGCTGTGGTTACGCCAAGCGCCAAAGCTGAAAAGCCCGATACTTACCAGGCTCGAAGTACCGAGTGCCAGCAGATAGCGGCTGCGCGCCGACCAGGCCTTCCCCATAACTTTAGTATACCTTAGCGGCCGGCGACCAACTGGTCGGCATGATCCGCAACGTATTGATACTGAGCCTGAAGTTGCAGCGTTTGGCTCAGCACGGTGTCAGTAACATGCAGCACGGCATACAGATACGCGCCGACCACTACCCCCAGAGCCAAGAACAGCTTCATGGCCAAAGTAAACCAAGCTTAGCCGTACGAAGCAAGCATGAGCAATTTACTCGTGACGTTCGAGCTTGCGCTGCTGCGGCGTTTCGTGCGGGCGGGCGAAGTCGTCCTCCAGCCGCCAAGTGGTACCAAGTTCCGGCGTTGACACTTCCACGATGTCACAACCATCTTCCAGGCCTTTCAGTCGATGCCGTTGCCCGATCTTGGTGCTATAACCAACGCCTGGCTGGAGTACGGTTTCGACCAATTCACCCTTGTTATTCTCCCAGATCACAGCACCATTGCCGCCAACAATAAACCAGCTCTCCTGCTTTTCGTCATGAACCTGCAGACTCAGTCGTGCACCTTCATTGACGTGCAGCAGCTTGCCCATGTAGGGCGCATCAGCCGGTACCCAGTGGAGCTCATAGCCCCAGGGCTTTTCAACGCGACGGACATATGAATCCGTGCTGAAATTTTTCGGGTCATAGTGTGGTGCTTGGTCATCTGCCATAATTCTCTCCTTTATCCCATCAATTTTTTAAGCGTATCCACGAGCTCCAGCGGCGCCGGATTGAGGCCGCTGAGCAGTGCGGTATAAATTGTCACGAAGTCGCCCAGCGCCATCGCCCACAGCAGCTGCTCGAGCATGGTCTTGCCTTCTACTTGTACCACATGCGGCGCTGGCCGCCTACCGGACAGCAGCCGCTCGCTGAGTTCGAACCTTTTTTGGACGCGTTCATGTTCCAGGGAGCTGCGCAGCTCGAAGACCGCGTACGGCTTTTGCGGCGGCTGGGCTGTCCAACCCATGAACTCATTGTGGTTGAACTCTGGGTACTGGTTACCCCAAGCGATCTGCTTGGCGTTTTCGTTGAAGCCAATCTTCCATTTATAGGCGGCTGGCCACAGCTTTGGGCCACTATAAATCACCGCAGATTGGCCGAGCGCTTCCTGCGCCAGCCGCTTGGCGGGGTTGGTTTTCACCGGAACGGTTGGCAGCCAGGCCTGTACTGCTTGTTTGAGGAAGTCCGCCGCCTGGGCCAGCTCGTCAAGTGCCGCCTGGGGCACCAATCCAGCGTGCACTAAGAGCACCAACAGGGCTTTGACATTCCCCAGGGCCGCATAGCGCGGCTCTTGAGTGTCGGGAAGTAACAATAACGGGTAGTCGTGTTGGCGGGCGAAGTCTGCCAGTTTGCCGCCGTGGGTGATGACCATGATCTGGGCACCTTTGGCGCGAGCCTGCTCGACAGCCGACAGTGTCTCCTCGGTGTTACCGGAGTAGCTGGCAGCAATGCACAACGTCTTGGGACTCACGTAATCCGGCAGGTCGTACTCCCGGCTAATGTCCATCGGCACTGGCAGCTGTAGCCAGCTCTTGATAAATAGTGCCGCGATGCTCGAACCGCCCATCGACGCGTAGACCACATTGGTGATCGGCTCCACGGATTTCTTGCTAGCATGCACCTCAAACTCCAGCCCCAACTGCTGCCACTGGCGCTCGACAATACCTAACGTGTCCTGCGGGTCACGAGTATGCAATAACTTCAGATCATCAAGCATCCAAAACCCTCCAAAATATCAGTACTAGTAAACCGCATCTGCCGCTCGAATGCCAGTTCTTGCAAGAAGGTGCTTATGCTACAATCAGTGCATATAGATTTAGCACAACTTCTCAGGGGGGCACCGTGTTCGGACAACCAGACCAAACTAACACTGACGGCCAGGCGGCAATGCCGGCTGACAACCCAGCACCAGCAATGGACACTGCATGGGGCCAGCAAGATACCGCAACCCCGGCCGATCAGCCCGACCAGACGTTCGAGGCTGGTGCCGTTTCGGACGGCATGCCCGCTCCATCAGATGATTCCTCGGCTCCGGCCGACGATCAGGCTTGGCAGCATCCTGGTACGCCATTGAATGAAGATGCCCAGCCGACAGAAGCACAACCCATCAGCGATGTTATCTCACCGGCTGGAGGCTTTCCGAAGCCACCGAGCTTCCCTGCTCCGTCCAGCTCAACTCCTCCAGACCTGACACCTCCACCGATGCCGCCAATGCCTCCAAGCGATACGCCAAGTAGTGATGCGGCTCCGGACTTGACTGACCTCAAGCAACAGGCCTTGCAAGAACTCGCACCCCTGGTTGATGACCTCCAGCAAAAACCTGAGGATCATTTCCGAACCATCATGATGCTGCTCCAGGCCAGTGATGACCAGAGTTTAATTCCCAAAGCCTACGCTGCTGCTCACGGTATCGAAGATGAGCAAGTTCGTGCCCAAGCCCTGTTGGATGTGGTCAACGAGATCAACTACTTCACCCAGCCGCACGAGGGCGAAGAAGCCCCTGCTGAAAGTTAAATCTCCTCTAGCTACTTAGAACTCTTCGCAAATCTAAAAAGAGCCGGCTGACCGGCTCTTTTTTTGCACCTTTGTGCGCAGCTTACATCATGGCACCCATGGCACCAGACATGTCTGGGCCACCAGCGGCAGCTTCCTTCGGTACGTCGACAACCAACGCACCCATGGTCATGGCTGTGCCGGCGATGGAAGTGGCGTTCTGGATAGCCTCCTTGGTCACCCGAGCTGGGTCAACAATGCCTGCCCCCATCACGTCAACAATCTCACCAGTACTAACATCTACACCCTGTCCAGGCTTCTTCATTACCTCGTTTACTAATGCCTGGCCGTTATAGCCAGCATTATCCATGAGAATTAAAAACGGTTGGAGTAAGGCGTTAGCTAAAATGTCTGCTCCAGGATCGCCCGTCACCACACTTGTTGTGCTGCCAGCAGCGACTGAAAGTAGAGTCTTAAGGTCTTTATCCTTAGTTCTCTCAAGGACTAGTGCTTTTCCAAGCTCAATTAATGTCACGCCACCACCAGGCACGATGCCTTCGGCCAGAGCGGCTTTGACAGCGTGGACAGCGTCGTCGACGCGGAATTTCTTCTCTTCAATCTCGGTCTCAGTCGCACCACCAACCTTGATGACAGCCACTTTGCCGCTCAGAGCAGCCCGGCGCTTCTCAAGGTTGTCCTTGTCGTAGTCGCTGGTAGCAGCATCGGCCTGGGCAGAGATTTGTTTGACGCGAGCGGTAACTTCAGCTGGAGTGCCGGCACCTTCAATGATGGTCGTTTCGTCTTTGTTGGCGATCACACGGCGGGCTGAGCCAACCACATCAAGCTCAACGTTCTCGAAGGTCATACCACGGTCTTCGGTAATGACGGTGGCACCGGTCAGGATAGCAATGTCTTGCAGGATATCCTTGCGGCGGTCGCCAAAGGCCGGCGCCTTAATAGCGACGGTGTTGAATACGCCCTTGAGACGGTTAAGAATCAGCGTGCCCATAGCCTCGCCTTCGACATCTTCGGCGATCAGCACCAAGTCTTTCTTGCCGGATTGAGCGACTTTCTCGAGCAATGGCAGGAACTCTTGAATGCTGGTGATCTTCTTGTCGGTAATGACGATAGCTGGCTTGTCATAGACTGCTTCCATGCGGGCTGTGTCGGTCACCATGTAAGGGCTGACGAAGCCGCGATCGAAGGTGAAGCCTTCCACGACTTCACTCTCCAGTAGCAAGCCCTGGCCTTCTTCGACGGTGACGACACCGTCTTTGCCGACCTTTTCGATCACGTCAGCGATCAGCTTGCCGATCTCGGCGTCACCCGCTGAGATGGTAGCTACTTCGGCCACGCGAGAGGTCTTGCCTTGGATGTCCTCAGCCATGCCTTCCAGCTTGGCAATAACTTCACTGGCAGCCGCTTCCAAACCTTTGCGAAGCAGCATTGGATTGTGACCAGCAGCAATCAGCTTGTTGGCTTCGTTGAGAATGTGGTAGGTCAAAACTGTCACGGTAGTCGTACCGTCACCGGCGACATCGTTCATCTTGCTGGCAGCCTGCTTGATCAGCTCGGCACCAACTTTGTAGCCCAGGGTCTCATCATCCTTGTCTTCCAGGTCCACACCTTTGGCGACCGTCACACCATCGTGAGTGACGGTTGGAGCACCAAACTGCTTGCTGATGACCACGTTACGCCCCTTGGGACCCATGGTGGTCTTGACTGCGTTGTAGAGAATCTCGGCACCGGCCAACACGCGGGCTCGGGCGTCTGCATCATAAAAAACTTTCTTAGCCATCTGTAAACTCCTATTTAACCGTCGCCAGGACGTCTTCTTCTTTGACTAAAATATACTCTTCGCTGCCGACTTTAACATCGGTGGTACTGTAGCTTTTGTAGACGATCCGGTCGCCAACTTTGACCTGCTTGGCTTCGGGTCCGACAGCCACAACCTTGGCGGTTTTTGGCTTTTCCTGGGCGTTGTCTGGCAAATACAAACCACTGGCAGTTTTCTTTTCGGCTGCTTCAGCCTGGGCCACGACGTAGTCGCCGAGCGGTGATAATGGTGCACTCATAGAATAGAACCTCCCTGAACGTTAGTACTCACAGCTATGCTCTCGCACGGCACACCTGTTTCTAGCACTCATGATACCCGAGTGCTAACGCCGGGTCAAGCGCTGAAGGGCTTATGATTCAGATATGTGGAGACAGCCTTTTGGCCAGTACGGACGATAGACACTAGCCAGTGGGGGCATGGGCAGCTTGGTTCTAATGATGCTCTGTATGGCGTCAGCCGCTTTCTCGATATCAGTGGCAAAGCCAAAGCCAACTGCCGAGTGCTTGCCGGTAGTGTGGCAGTTACCCCTGTTGCCGGCCTCAGGCGCATCGTGTGCGGCGTAATAAGCTCGAACTTTGATCGGCGGATGCGAGCCATAGTTGGTTTTGAAGCCATCGCGTATGACGGCTTCGGGCGCCGCCAGAGCATGAATCTCCATGGAATCACGATACTCAAGCATCTCCGGCTTTTCGAGGAGCGTGGCACACCGGCCCTGCATTTGCGTGCCAGTGACGAGCCAGTCATCACCCACTGCCACAAGCGTGTCTTCCGGTGCGGCCGTCAACTGCTGTGTGTCGTGTACCACTCGCCGTTCCAGACTTCCGTCATCGTGGGCGCACAGCAAACTCAGGATCCGATCCGTGACGAAGGTATCGCTCTTCGGTAGAACGCGTGCCATGCCGGTCTCGGTATTCGGATTTGAGGCGATCAATATTTGCCGTTTGGAGTCAGCCTCCAGGAATGACTTCCAGAAAACGGCAAGACCCACCGCGGCAGTTATGAATTCTTTTTCACCGATAAATGTCAGGTTCTCGTGGATACTGGCAATCTTGGGAGCAACTTTCTGGAGGGCTCGTTTGCGGTCCCTGCGGATGGTGCCATCTTCGTTGAGGGCCAGCCCGGTAACCCGACCGAGGAATTGATCGATGTCCCGCAAACCGTCAACCTCGCGCATTGACCACAGCCATTTGCCGCGATCAGGCACTTTGGCATACGATGACTGGCCATCGTACGCGAAGAGGGCTGTCCGGCTGTCGTCCTCGACCATTTCGGCAAGTGATGGCGTCCGGTCTACAAAGCCCTGACCGTACAAACGCGCCAGCACTCGGCCTTCATCATGGGTAGCTGGTGCGGTTGGCATAACCTCATCACCTGACAACGACCCCGTAACCTGTAGGGGTACATCAACTACGATGGATAGCTCGTCGCTCGGTGCAGTTGCTAGTGCCAACCAACCGTCTACGAGCGCTGTTCCCTGCTCAGATTGAGGCAGCAGTAACTCCCTGGCATCTAAGGTTCGCCCGCCAGAAAATGCTCCTGCCTGCTCATAGCCGCGTAAGTCAATTATGTTTTCTCGACGCATTTTTGTGCCTACTGCTCTTTTCTAAAGCATACTACTTGTTGGCTGGTAAATCACGCAGTTCGTCACGAGTCTCCATCAGAATCTTTCCCAACCAGTTCTCGCCTTTCTGGCTGAACGGCGGACAGACGCCAAAGAACCGGTCGCCCCAATCATTACCTTCGACCAACTGTTGGCTGCCAGTAGCGATCAATAGTTCGGCCAAGTCCGGGTTGAGCGTAAACTTCTGCCACACGTAACCTCGCATAACATCCAGTCTAACTTCATACCAATCGGGACGAATCGGCACACCAGACTCCTTGAGCTCTCGTGACATACGACGCGCCAGATGACCGGTCGGGGTAATCAATATATCGTGGCGAGCCGAACGATCAGTGAATTTATCGGCCTGATAACCGTGTTCGACCGTAGGGACTTCTATACCTTCTGGTAGCACAAGATTGCCCACGCGCTGACGGAAGAAATTGTTGAGATAGCGGTTCTCGCCTTCAAATTGTTCAATTGCCATATGCCATCCTAGGACACCAAAACTTTATCTAGATTATCCTAGCATATTTTTACAGATTTGTCCATTGGTTATGCTTACGCTGCCGTTGGATCTTCGAAGGCAGTTACTTCGGGGTAACAAGAGTGGCGCCAGGCGTTGGTGGCAACATATTGTCGACAACCCCACCGACTGGTGCTGGACCGGTTGGGAACGTGTCGGGAGTCGGCGTCGAAGTAGGCTCTGCCGTTGGCGTGGTGGTTACTTCCACTTGGCGCAACTCGGACTTACCTGCGTTTTGTGTGAGCTGATCATAAGCCACTACCCCGCCGCCTAGCAATATACCGGCAGCTGCAAGGCCAAGCACGCGGGCTCGGAGACTCGAACGAGCTGCTTCTTGAGTGGTGTCGGGTGTAAGAGGTGCTTCTGACATAACAAGCATAGTATACTACTAATGCTTCTCAATGTCAAGTCTATCAGGTGTGGGACAGGAACCGGCTGTTAGCGGTGTTCCAGTACTTTGCCAGCCAGCCGGTGGCGCCAGCCGCCCGGAAGTACGTGTCGTTGCCACAGTCAAAACGCCATAGGTAAGCAACGTTCGTGCAGCGCGTGAACATGGCGTGCCCAGAGCCATCGGCATAGCACATGACGTCGTGCTGGTCGTAACAATGCAGGTTTGGTGTGCTATAAGGTGCGGCTACAGGTACGTAAGTCCCGTAGACATGGCCCAAGACAGCCCCCATGGTGTGCATCAGTTCGTGCGGTTCATCGTAGTTCCAGCAGGGGTACCAAGATAGGGCGAACAGATTTCCGCTGTTATTGCCATTGTCTTGAGTTGGCCGAGCATCGAAAGATACGTCACCATAGCCACAGGCCGTACCGCCTTCAATTTCCACCAGATACTTGCGGGCCAGCGAGCTATAGCCCTTGGCTCGTAGCTGACTCTCTACACTGGAGTAGCTATTGATGTTCGTGGCGCTGAGGGCGACGGCTGGGATCGACAAGGCACAGGCGCTGTTGGTAACAAACCGCACGTTTCGCACTCCCCCGCTGGCCACACCACTGTTGTGAAAGACGGCGTTGACTCGACGCATGATCGCTTCCAGGCCGGCTCGTCGGGCGCTGAGGTTATTGGTATGGCCACTTACGTAGGCATAAATCACCTGCACACGGTAGCCATCAGTACCGGTCCCAACGCATGGCCAGTTCACCGGCTTAACCGCGCAACTGGTCGATGACATGCACATACTGTTACGACTTTGGACATCATCGGCGCCGCCAACTGGGTTCTGGACTACACTGGAGTCAGAGGACTCAACAGGCGTGGAAGCATCAGCAGCGGCGATATTAGCCAAGTTGGCATCGACACCCTTGGCTCGCTCACGCACATCCACACCTTCTGGTCCTGGATCAGGGTGAGTGCAGATCTTTTGGCCGTTACTATCGACACCATCGGTTTCGTACACTCCCTTACAGGGGCCGGTGGTAGCTTCGTGGTGGCCAGCGTTGACCAGGCCACGGGCCGGGTTATCAACCTCAGCTTCGCCTTGGCTGGTGTTCGGTAGGGCAGCTCCAAAGGCCAGAAGGTAGGTGCCAACAGCTGCCACCAGTAAGATCACAACAAACTTGGCACTCTTGTTGGCGCTGAACCGCTGCCAATATGAAGCCTGCCGTTTGCGGGTGGGTTTCTTCGAAACTTTTGTAGAACGAGTCGTTTTCTGGGCCATTATTTCTCTCAAATAAAGACGCTTATGATACTGCTGCCATGGTGCGCCGAATTGTGCCAGCTGTCAATATCAATACATCGACCACTGTCCAAGCATAAGCGGCGTGATACAATTTTTACGATGAAACCTGACCATGTCACGCTGTTCGGAGTACCATTGGACCTCGGCGCCAAAAACCTGGGCGTAAGTATTGGACCCGATGCCTTTCGTCACCAAAAGATTGCTGAGAAGCTGGGCTCTGTTGGCTTCCAGGTGCATGACAGCGGCAACATTAAAGTCCGCGACCATACTGAGATTGAAGTCGGCAGCCCGCGGCTACGCTACCTGGATGAGATCGTGCGCGTCAACCGAGAGGTAGCCGAGCGCACTGAAGCTGCGCTGCGGGATGGCAACCGGGTAGTTGTGCTCGGCGGTGATCATTCTATTAGCCTTGGCGCTGCTTCTGGTGCGTCGGTGGCTTTGGCTGGCAATCTGGGCCTGGTGTACTTCTCGGCTCACGGTGACCTGAACACCGACCAGACAACTCTGACCGGGAACATCCACGGCATGCAGTTGGCTGCCCTGCTCGGCCTCGGCCATCAGGACCTCGTGCAACTTCATAACCCGCAGACCAAGCTTGATAAAGCCAACGTGCTGCACATTGGCGGCAGCAATTTTGACCCCTTGGAGCTTGACCTCATCGAGCGCGAACACATTCACATGTTCACACTGTTTGATCTGTTGAGTAACGGTCTGGCAGCAGCTTTTGCCAAGCTGGATGCCATCATGGCTCAGGTACCGAACGTCTGGGTCAGTCTTGATGTTGATGTCATCGACCGCTTGTACGCCCCGGGTGCTGGTATGCCGAACAACAAAGGCCTGACCTATCGTGAGATCTCTGCCCTGGCCGAGTACGTCGGCAAGCACAGCAATGTCGTCGGCCTGGATCTGGTGGAATACAGCCCGCTCCAGGACGAACAGCGTAAGACCGCTGAGCTTGGTATTGAGCTGATTACGACTTTCTTGGGTAAAAACTACAGCTGGTACAGCGGTTACCTTGAAGAAAATCGGATCGGTTAGTTTATTTCTTCAGCTGTTTGAGGGCTTGGCGGGCGGTAGCAATTTCGTCCCATGGGTGTTCGCCATCGGCTCGCTCAATGGTCTTTTCGTGACCTTTACCGAGCAGCAGCACCGTGTCGCCCTTTTTGGCGCGTTTTAGGGCAAATGCAATGGCTTCGGTGCGATCGTGCACCAGAAATAGGTCTGTGCCCTGCACTTTTCCGGCTTTTTCGGCGCCAGCGGCGATTTCCTGCATAATGGCCTGTCCGTCAATGTCTCGATCATCTTCTTCGGTAAGGACAACCTCGTCGGCATACTCACCGGCCAGCTGGCCTTGCACGGCCCGCTTGGCTTCATCGCGGCGGCCAGCACTGCCAAACATCACGATCAGTTTGCCTTTGACTACTGGCCGGAGGTCTTTGAATAATTTTTCGAAGCTGTCGGGCGTGTGAGCGTAGTCAACGATCACATCAAAGTCCTGGCCCTCGCTGAGTGTCGCCATCCGTCCCTCGACACCTTTGAGTGCGGCAATTCCCTGCTCAATCTGTGCCTTAGTAAGTCCAAGGGCCCGGCCGACACAGACTGCCGCCAGCGCATTCTGCACATAGAACGTTCCGGGAATATTAATGCGGATCTGGTAGGTTTCGTCCGTGGCTACGGCCGTGAAGTTACTGCCCGTTGGCGATAACTCGAGCTTTTCAACGCGCACATCGCCTTGGCTCATGCCATACAGCATCGGATGTGGCGTGGTTTCGGCGAAGTAGGCCCCGTTCGGGTCATCAGCATTGCCAATGCCGACCTGCAGGCCTTTGCGATTGCGGGCAGCACGTTTGAAGAGCAGTCGCTTGGCTTCAACATAGCGTTCAAAAGTCTTGTGATAATCCAAGTGTTCGTGCGTCACATTCGTCATAACCGCTACTGAATATGGCACGCCGTAAAGCCGATGCTGCGCCAACCCCTGACTGGTCGATTCCAGCACCAGCCAGTCTATCTGCTGAGCTTTCATCCACTTCAGGCGCCGCAGCAATTCTGGCACAGGCACATTGGTGTAATGCTGCACCTGGTTCTTGATGTCGTCGTTAACACCGTAAGCCACAGTCGTCATGATGCCAGTCTTGTAACCTGCCTCAACCAGCATCCGGTGAATGATAAATGAGGTTGAGGTCTTGCCGTTGGTCCCTGTCACTCCGATGACATGCAGGCCGCGCGCCGGGAAACCGGCCTTGGCGTGCCGCAGACTGGCCTCGACCAGGTGGCCAGTTGGTTCGACTTTTTCGAAGACGGCCTTGGGGATGAGCTTTTTGACGATTTTCCGTGGATTCATGTGCTTCCAGTATAAAGCACCACTCAGCTTTGCTTTATACTGTAGGCGATGAAGATTCTTGGGATCGAAACCAGTTGTGATGAGACCGCGGCTGCCGTCGTAGAAGATGGCCACCACCTGCTGAGTAGTGTGGTGGCCAGCAGCGCCGACATTCACGCCCAGTATGGCGGTGTCGTTCCAGAGGTCGCAGCCCGCAGCCACATCGAGGTAATTATCCCTGTTATTCAACAAGCTTTGGATGAGGCTGCCTGCACTTGGGATGATATCGACGGCCTGGCGGTGACCTACGGTGCCGGGCTGGGCGGCAGTCTGCTCATCGGTGTCATGACTGCCCGGACACTGGCTATCATCTTTAAAAAGCCGCTGTACGCTATCAATCACGTTGAGGCGCATGTCTATGCCAACTTCCTAACTGACACTTCCCTGCCGGATTACCAGGTACGCACCGTTCAGCCGGAGTTTCCAATGCTGGCGATCATCGTTTCCGGTGGTCATAGCCAGCTGGCGCTGTTCCGTGACCACTTTGACTACACCTTGCTCGGGCAAACCCACGACGATGCCATCGGTGAGGCCTTCGATAAAGTGGCCAAGATCATCGGCCTGCCCTACCCTGGCGGTCCAACAGTGGCCAAACTGGCAACCGAAGGTGATCCTCAGGCTTTTGCCCTGCCCAAAGCCAAGGTCGCCAAGTACGACTTCAGTTTCTCCGGCGTCAAAACAGCCGTTCTGCGGCAAGCACAAGCAGCAATCGGTGAAGATTACAGTTTTCCGTCTACAAAGCTGCCAGAGCGGCTGTCTGAAGCTCAGAAACGTGACATTGCGGCCTGCTTCCAACGAGTAGCCGTCGAGACCGTCATCGACAAAGCTAAAACAGCCTATCAGGAGTTCTCGCCCAAGTCCGTGGTTGTAGCCGGTGGCGTGGCAGCCAATCAGGAGTTACGGCGCCAATTGACCGCTGCCCTACCCTTGCCGCTGGAGTTCCCTGACCTCAAGCTCTGTACCGACAATGCCGCCATGGTGGCGACACTCGGTTGCTTCAAGGCCCAGCACAATCAGCCGACGGCCGATCCCTACACGCTCGAAATTCAGCCTAGTCTCTCGATGTAGTTTGCTTTTTGTTCGATATTTCGTGCCTGACAACAGAGGTGATATGATGGATTGCATATGAGATTGCCAAAAGTTTATGAGGCCAGCAAGTACGAGGACGACATCTATGCGCTCTGGGAGAAGAGCGGCGTGTTTACGGCTGATCCGAAATCGGGCAAGGAGCACTACAGCATCAGCATGCCACCGCCGAATGAAACTGGCACCCTCCACATCGGTCACGCGCTATTTATTACACTCCAGGACATTCTGGCCCGGCACGCCCGCCAACAGGGAAAAGACGTACTCTGGCTGCCCGGAACCGACCACGCCGCTCTCCCGGTCAATGCCATTATTGAGAAACAGCTCAGCGAAGAGGGAACCAGCAAGCATCAGATTGGCAGGGAAGCGTTTCTGGAGCGCACCAAGGAGTTCGTCGGCACTAGTCGCGAGACGATTAACGGCCAGATTCGGGCTATGGGCGCCAGTGTTGATTGGACCCGCAGCCGCTACACCCTCGACGACGCCCTGAACCGCTGCGTTAATGAAACGTTCGTAAAAATGTACCACGACGGCTTGATCTACAGGGGTCATCGTATCGTTAACTGGGATCCCAACTTGGAAACTAATGTGTCTGACGACGAGGTGGCTTACGTTGAGACACCGGGCAAGTTCTACACCTTCCAGTATGGGCCGTTCCAGATCGGCACTGCCAGGCCGGAAACTAAGTTTGGTGACAAGTATGTCGTCGTTCACCCCGAGGATAAGCGCTACGCTCAGTATCAACATGGTCAACAGTTCAGCGTGGAATGGATTAACGGTCCGATTACCGCCACGCTCATCAAAGACGAGGCCGCCGACCCGGAGTTTGGCACCGGCGCCATGACCATCACCCCTTGGCACAGCCAGGTGGACTTCGAGATCGCCGAACGGCATAACCTCGAGAAGCAACAGATCATAGACTTTCACGGGAAATTACTGCCCGTCGCCAAAGAATTTGCCGGCCTGTCCATCGAAGAAGCACGGCCCAAGATTGTCGATAAGCTGAAAGGCAAGGGGTTACTACTCAAGATTGATGAAAACTACGTCCATAACGTGGCCATCAACGACCGCGGTAAGGGAGTGATCGAGCCACAGATCCGTCTGCAGTGGTTTGTTGACGTCAACAAGCCGGCAGTCGACTGGAAAGGGAAGCAGTGCAGCCTGAAAGAGGTCATGCAGACCGTCATCCGAGACGAGGACATTGAACTTATTCCCAAGCGCTTCGAGAAGACTTACTTCCACTGGATCGATAATCTGCGTGATTGGTGCATCTCGCGACAGATCTGGTGGGGACATCGCATTCCGGTCTGGTACCGGCAAGCGACCGACGGCAGGGAAGAGACCTACGTTGGCGTCCAGCCACCAACTGATCACAGCGAAGGTTGGCACGAATGGGAGCAAGATCCAGACACGCTCGACACCTGGTTTAGCAGCGCCCTGTGGACCTGGAGCACGCTGATCGACCCGGCCTTGGCGCAGAATTACGAATTGAATCTTGGCGACCTGCTGGCCCAGAGTCAGGACTTCCAGACCTACCACCCCACCAGTGTCATGGAGACTGGCTGGGATATCTTGTTCTTCTGGGTCGCCCGAATGATTCTGGCCACGACCTACATGACCAATCAGGTGCCGTTCAAGCAAGTCTACCTGCACGGCTTAGTACGTACCGAGGATGGCAAGAAAATGAGCAAGAGCAATCCAGAGACCATCATCGATCCATTGGAAGTCATTCCCGAATATGGCACCGATGCTTTACGCTTCGCACTGATCCAGGGCATGTCGGCAGGCAATGACCAGCGCCTCGGGCGCAGTAAGATCATCGCCAATCGTAACTTCGCCAATAAGCTGTGGAACATCGCCCGATACATCGAGGATACCATCGGAGAGGAAGTAAATCGTCCAGACTTGAAGCTCGTCTCAGCGGCCGATCATTGGATAGTGGACAAATTACGAACATCGCAGGATAAGATTGGAAAAGATCTCGACGAGTTCCGCTTCAGCGAAGCCTACGAGACGCTGTACCACTTCGTGTGGGATGACCTGGCCGATTGGTATGTCGAAGCCAGCAAGGTAGAGCCTAACAAACCCTTGCTGGCCTATCTGTTGGAGAACGTCTTGCTACTGGCTCACCCCTTTGCGCCATTTGTCACCGAGACCATTTGGCAGACGTTGGCTTGGGAGAACGACTCCGTCCTAGCCGGCAAACCCCTGCAGAAAATCGTCAACAGTGATGCCAAGCAGGCCAAGGACTTTGCTGAACTCCAGGCCATCGTCAGCGAGACGCGGGCCATCACCAAAGTCCTCAAGGTCAGCGACGTGACACTGTATTACAGCAACGCGCCATTCCTGGAGCAGAACGCCACCATCATCAAGCGTTTAGGCCGGTTGCTCGCTATCAAGCAAGTGACGGACGGTGGACAGGGCCTGAGCCTCACCAGCACCAAGTACGACTGCTGGTTGGACATCGACAGTCGGACCGCCCAGAGCTACCTCAAGGAGGTTCAGGCCAAGCATGGTCAACAGCTGGCGCTTATCGACCAACTCAAGGGTCGCCTCAGCAACGACAACTACGTCAAAAACGCGCCGAAGCAAGTAGTCGACCAGACCAAGGAACAACTTGCCGAAGCCGAAGCGCTACTCAAAACCCTCGAGTTGGAAATCCAGCGCTTCAATGTGATCAAACCTACTGAAAAATAACATCTTATTGCCGTTCCAAATAAAATCGTTAGGGCGCACTAGTTAACTGGCTGGCTCCAGGGCGTCGCGCACTCGGACGACTGACTCTTCCGGTCGAGCGTCGTCAAACCACAGCGTGTGCCAACCTTCGCGCTCGGCAGCCATCAGGTTGACCCGCGAGTCATCGATCAACAGGATCTCATTGGCCGGTACGCCGGCTCGCTCTTGGGCAATTTCATAAATCTTAGCTTCTGGCTTGATGGCCGCCACCTCTGATGAATCGATGACCGCATCATAGGCAAGATCTGGCAGCTGGTTGCCGCGGCGCATGGCACTTAGCAGGCCGGGCATAATGTTGGTCAGCAGGCCGATCTTGTAGCGTTCGCTGGCCCAGTGCAACACTTCCTGCATCTGTAAGATGGGCTCGACGGTCTCCAGATAGTACTTCTGCCAGTCAACGGTCTCCACACCAAGCCGTTCGGCCAGTTTGGTGTTAAAGTCACTGATGCTCATGATGCCGCGGCAGACATCGTCGTTGAAGTGCCAGAAGGCTGTTTCCACAGCGTCAGACGGTGCTCCCGTGGCTTGGGCCAACTGGGCGAAAGCCCGCTGGTAGAAGTGCACCAGACAACCGTTAACATCGAAGTACACGAAGCGTACGCCACTCTTGGTCTGCTGCAAGGTACGGTCAGGGGTTACCGGCCTACCGGTACCGACCAGGGCGTCGAGACTGCTTCCCAGGGCGCCAGCGATAGCCTGCACGGTGAAGATCGAGGGTGCCTTAATGGCTCCGCGCTCGATCTTTGTCAGAGTCGAGAAACTGAGGTTGGCTTTCTGACAGAGCTGTTGTTGCGTCAAGCCAGCAGCCTGGCGTGCCCGTTGTAACTGCTTACCCAACCCAACCTCATCCATGGCCATATCATACCAGTGGGCCGGCAGAAAACCAAGCCATAGTTAGTACTAAACGGCTACTAGTGGGGGATGATAAACCGCAGCACAGTATAGAAGAATATCGTACTGAGCACGAAGATGGCACCAAGAATGGTCACCACGCTCTTTTGGTCGTTATAGCCGACCCGGCGACCAACCCTTGAATACGCCCAGGCAGTGATCCCAGCTCCAAAGGCAACAGCAATCCAGAAATTCATACCGCTTATTGTAACTTAAAACTTCAGCTTCTCAGCCATTTCCGCCAGGGCGGTATGATCCGGCTCAGCGTTGGGGTCGGGGATGTGGCGTGATTCTTCGGTAGTTGAGAAAGGGAAGACATGGACGTGAGCATGCGGCACATCAACTCCCAGAACCATTTCACCGACGTACGGTTTGCTCGTAACTTCTTTCAGTCGCAGCGCTACTTTGCGAACCGTCGACATGACCGCTTGGTAGTCAGATTCGGTGAGTTGCCAGACGAACTCCACCTGCTTCTTCGAAACGACTAGTACGTGACCGGGCGTCTTGGGATGAATGTCGAGGAAGGCGTAGGTATGCTCGTCCTCATAGATTTTGTGGGAAGGGATCTCTCCCTTAATGATTTTGGTAAATATGGTGTCCTGCATACTCTCAGTATAGCTGAACACACTGGCGTACAGTTCCTGTGGAAGATGGTTACAAAATTTGGCTGGCTTCCTTTACAATGGGGTCATGATTTGGTTGCGCAAAGGAGTTGTACATCTGTTGGCCTTGCTTATGCTTTTTGGGCTGCTGGGTACGGCCGTCTCAACGAGTCTCAATCTGAACCTTTCGTCACCGACTAAGCTCGAAACCTGGCTGGACCAGAGTAAGCTCTACGATCATTTTGTGGCCCAAGCGGTCAACCAGGCTCAGAAGTCAGCCGACAACCAGAACGAAGGTGCCGACAGCGTCTCACTGAGCGATACCGCCGTGCAACAGGCTGCTGATGACGCTTTTTCGCCAGCCCTGTTAAAACAGAGTGTCAACACTTTCCTGGACAGCAATTACTCATGGCTACAGGGCAAGACGGACAAACCGAGCTTCAACATTGATCTGACGAACGCCAAGCAAACCTTTGCCCAGCAAGTTGGTGCGTACGTAAAAACTCACCTGGCAACCCTCCCGGTGTGTACACAGCAGCAGCTTTCCCAGATTGATATTCATAATTTTGACCCGTTGAACGTACCTTGCCGCCCATCGACCATTGACCCGGCCGCCGAGGGTCAGCAAGTCACTCAGAAGATGGAAACCGGTGACTTCTTGAGCAATCCAGTCATTACGCCCGAGTCTATCAACCCCAACCAAACTGGTGACAGCAAACCGTACTACACCAAGTTAAGTTTTGCGCCCACGCTGTACAAATATGGAGTAAGGCTTCCGTGGGTCCTGGCTGTCATTTCGCTGCTCCTGGCGTTGGCCATTGCGTTCATCGCGCCGACTCGCCGCAAAGGGATCCGCCGCATTGGCTCAACATTATTGGTCGCCGGTCTACTGCTCGTCTTAGGTAAGTTTGCCGCTGATGCGGTGTTCACCAGGGTGCAAGCCAAAGCCTTCAACAACGCCAGCGTTGGCCAGATCCAGCAGTCACTGACGATCTTTGCTCACACCGCTGAGTCAGAACTGGTGAAAATTGATCTGTACTTCGGCATATTATTCATCGTGCTGGCCATTGTCTGTTTCGTGATCGTCGCTCGGAGCAGGGAAGCAAAGCAAGCCATGGGGCCGACAGCAAATACACCGAGGCCAACAGCGAGCACTGAAAACGCCGTAGCAAGCACTCCCAAACCAGTTGCCAGTCGACCGAAGGTCAGCCTCGACGGTATCGGGCCAGCCAAGCCAACGACCGCACCTCCGTTACCAAAGGCTAAGTCAATCGCCGTCAGCAGCGAAAAGTCCAAGACTCGCAAACCACCACGCCTCGTACAGTAGACAACCAGTCAGTTTACACACAGTGAATCTTACAAACCCAGCGGTCAGTCTTCTGGAGACGCACGGTAGGCGGCGGTTGTTTTTGCTCGATCGTCGAAGTAGCGACTATAGTGGGATTCCAACTCTGCGCTGATACCCGGAAGCTCGGAACCAATGAAAGAGTGGGCTTCATTGTAATAATCTGCCTGGTCATAGCCCTGCAGCTCTTTGGCAATACTGGCCGCTGCCGGCTTGGCCATTTCAGCTTGCAGCAGCGGCTCTAAGTCCTGTTTCTCACTGGAGCTCAGTCGACTGTAGGCAGCATGCAACATCTCATGGGCAGCCGTCACGGTCGTGCGGTTCGCCTCGGTCTGATTGGCTGGCTGTAACAGATAGATCTTGCGGCCTTCGATGCACCCCAGCTTCTCAACGCTGCACAGACTATCAAGCTCTGACTGTGACACGATCTGTGGCTCGAAGCGATAGAACAGCTGTCTGCCGGTTTCACTCATTCCGGCAGCGTCAGCTAACTGAACGATGTCAGTCGGCGGACTATATTGTTGTTGGTGCCACCAATCACCGATCGCCTGGGCATTCCGAGCCGCAAAGAAGCCGACGACCAGTACGATGAGCAGAATGAGTAAGTCGAGTTTTTTGCGCATGTTTTCTCCTCGCAGGATAACAGACGCGGCCATTCCTGCTCAACTTTAGGCCACGCTGTGGCTCTCCGACAAACGCCTAGGCTACCCAGTAGTCGTTGGCGAATAACAGTAGTGACCAGGCAAGTAAGAATGTACTACTTGCGATATACAGTGACTTTGTCAGCTTTGGAGCGCTGAGCTCACCAAATATTGCCAGGCCCAGAAATATCGGTAGCAGGCTCAACGTGAAGCGATTGACACTCAAGAAACTACCGGAGGCTAAAGGCAGCAAAATGAAAGCCAAGCTATAGATAAAGTAGGCCTTACCGAGGTGCCTCCATACGCTCCAGAGCCCAGCGACCCAGACTGCCACAAACCAAATGTACATTGGTCGAAATGACGAGACCAGATTATGGATCAGGCTGCCGCTCAATCTGCCCCAATCTTGTTCGGCGCTTAGAAATTCAAAGGCCGAGCCGTAGTGAATACTGAGAAACACCATGTACGCCAACAACCCGGCAGCCCCGACAAACGCCGGTATCAGCTTTTGCCAGTGCCTGTCCTTTTTCACAAGCACGTAGTCCGCCAGGAAATAGAGACACAGAAGTAGTCCTTGGTCTCTAGTGGCAGTCGCCAGCGCAGCCAGCACTGCAGCAGGGAGGTACTGTCTCTTGCGATAGGTTAGAAGAGCGCTGGCCGTCAGTACGATAAATAGTGATTCGGTGTACGGCGCGGCAAGATAGAAAGCAGTAGGGAAAAGGGCCATTATACCAAGTACCAGCCAAGGCGAAACAGCAAGCTTCCGCTGTTTTAACTCCAGCGCTGCCCACTTATAAATAGCAATTGCAGCCCCACACAGTGACACCCAGGAAACAACAAATCCTGACCAAGCGTAAGGAAGCTTGGTTACGGCATGAGTGGCCCGGATTGCCAGCGGGTACAGGGGCATAAAAGCCGCGTCGCTCGGATCACGGTAGCCGTCTTCGGCTATCTGATTATAATGCCCGGCATCATAGCGATTCAGCGAATTAACGATCGACTGTGTTGATACCGGAGAACCCAGTCCCATCGGCGCTCCGCCGGCAGTGCCAAAGTCCCACACCAGCCCATTGGCATATACCGCGGCAGCCAAGGTAAAGGCTATGAAGAGCAGCGTCGCTATGAAGATACTGGCACTGTTATACTGCTTGATAAATATTTTGAGCCGCCTCAGTAAGGCAGTACTCTCAGTGCTCAAACGTGCCGAAAAGCTCATCTCAATAACACCCTCTACAATCATGCGCATTATACAGACTTGTAAGCCGGCCGAACACTCGTGATCTGCCGCGGTGTCCGTGATCGGCAGCTGGCGGAGAGAGAGGGATTCGAACCCTCGGTACGGTTGCCCGCACAACGGTTTTCGAGACCGTCCAGTTCAACCACTCCTGCATCTCTCCGTAATCTAGCTATTCTACCAGATTAGTGAGGGCTTTTGCGGCCAGCACAGAAATCGTCCTTAGGCCTAGCCAGAAACAGATAAATGTGCTAAGATTACCCCTGTTACTCAAAAAAAGCGTTTACCAAAATTGCAATCCAAGGAGCATTAGCGACTGAATGCAATTTTGAGAGGACGACCGTAGCCGTAAGTCGAAGCTTTTGGTGAAAGCCAAAACGAGACAGAGGCGTACGGAAGGACGAGCACCCGTAGCTCAGCTGGCGTTGGCGAAGCCGACACATTCGTGTAGAGAATCATTGCTCTAGCCAGCGAGAACAGACTAAAAGTGCTGGGTACCTTACAATTAAAGTAGCATGTGCACCCGTAGCTCAGCTGGATAGAGCGTTGGCTTGCGGAGCCAAAGGTCGTAGGTTCGAATCCTGTCGGGTGTACCAAAGTAAGAGCCCTAGCATAAGCTAGGGTTTTTGCTTTGGTAGGTTCGTGTCAGCGAACACGGACCGTAGGGTTCGATCACAAGGAGCTCACGCAGGAGCTTGCTCCGAGTAAGCGACACAGGGAGTAGCGAAGCGTTCATCCTGTCGGGTGTACCAAATTTGTAACCTTGAAAGCCCTTCGGGGCTTTTTTGTTATCATAAGCTTAATGGACAAAGCAATCGCAGCCAGCAATCTGCAGGTGATCAAGGGTGGGCAAACCATTCTGAATGATCTGAGCTTCACACTGCCCGCTGGCAAGATCATCGGCTTGCTTGGACCATCAGGAGCGGGGAAAACCACGCTGATCCGGGCAATTGTCGGGCGTCAAAGCCTGGACAGAGGCTCACTGGAAGTCCTCGGCCAGTCGGCCGGGGCCGCAAGCTTACGGTCACAAATCGGCTATATGCCCCAGTCGCCAGCGGCGTATGCCGACCTGTCGGTGCAACAGAACCTGGAATACTTCGCCCGCATGAACGGCCAAGCCGACAACCGCGTTAAGGCAATTATCCAACAGGTTGGACTGGGCAATCAGATGCATCAACTGGTTGAGAGTCTATCCGGCGGCCAGAAGTCTCGTGTATCACTAGCAGTCGCTCTCTTGGGCAAGCCAGCGCTGTTAATCTTGGATGAGCCGACCGTTGGTGTCGATCCAGTTCTCAGACAGCAGCTCTGGGGACTGTTCAGCGACCTGGCCAAGGCCGGCGCCACGCTTGTAGTCAGTAGTCACGTGATGGATGAAGCCGACCGCTGCGACGAACTGCTGCTGTTGCGCGACGGGCAGCTACTGGCTTACGGCACGCCAGCAGAGCTGAAACAACAGACCAAGACCAAGACTATTGAGGACACCTTCCTGAAGCTGGTGGAGCAGGGAACATGAGTCTGACGAGAGCTTTTGCCACCAGTCAGCGGGTGCTGCGGCAGCTGTCGCATGATCATCGTACGCTCGGCTTGCTGTTCGTTGTGCCGCCGGTGTTAATCACCCTGTTGAAATACGTTTTTAGCAACGACCTGTTGTTCGGCCAGTTGGCGCCGATGCTTCTCGGCATTTTCCCTTTGATCATGATGTTCTTGGTGACCTCCATCACCACTCTGCGCGAACGGCGCGACGGCACCCTCGACCGGCTGATGACCATGCCAATGTCGAAGCTGGACTTCATCCTTGGCTACGCGCTGGCCTTTCTTATCTTGGGATTTGTTCAGGCCTCAATTGCCTGTACGGTCATGCTCGGCCTATTGCACGTCACGGTTTACGGCGGCACGCTGCCGGTGCTGGTTGGGGCTATCGCGGCCGCCTTCTTGGGCACCTCTGTCGGCCTTTTCACCAGTGCCTTCGCCAACAGTGAGTTCCAGGCCATCCAGTTCATGCCCGCCTTCCTGTTCCCACAGCTGCTGACTTGCGGCCTATTTGTGGCGCGCGACCACATGGCTCAGGCTCTTCAGTGGTTTGCCGATGTTATGCCGCTGACCTACAGCGTAGATGCTATGAAACAGGTTACGTCCCACCCCACCTGGACAACAGCACTGACACACGATCTACTGATCGTCCTCGGCTATGGCCTGGTAGCACTAGTCCTGGCGTCAGCAACTATCAGGCGCCAGGACTAGGTGCTATACTCCGATTATGAACTTACCGAGTAACTGGAACTGGCACCAAAAGCACAAAGCGAGCCTGTCGGTCGGTGATCGCGCAGCCGACAAAGTGCGCAACGGCATGGGCAGCTGGGGATTCGTCTTCACATTCGTCAGCTTCATGGCAGTCTGGGCATTCTTGAATAGCGCTGATGGTTTCCGTCACTGGGACAAGTATCCGTTTATCCTCTTGAACTTGTTCCTGTCGATGTTAGCCGCCCTGCAGGGCGCGATCTTGTTGATTGCCGCCAAGCGAGCCGATGCCATCAGTGCCGCTATGGCCGAGAACGACTTTCACACCAATGTAGAAGCCAAGAAAGAGGTTGAAGAGCTGATGGCCATCAACCGGGAACAACTTGCCCTGATCAAAGAGCTCGTTAGAGACCTCGAAAAAGCCAAGCACCTCAAATAATCACAACGTTGTGGGAAAATTAACAGCGTGCACTCAGGCAGGCAGGCTATGCTGGCAGTGGTGAGAGTTAGGGGAGGATATTGGTATGACTACCGAACAGACACCGCGTCATCGTGTCGCAGCCAGACAGCGCGTCTGGTGGCGTGAGTACTTACAATAGATTTTTGGATTTCAGGGCGGCCAACCGTTCATCTGCCTTAGTGGGTTGGTCGTGTGTTAAGCTTCTTGGAAATAGCCGTTGACTACTGACAACGGCTATTTCGATTGCGTAGTACAGAATCTGAGCCTGTAGGTATATCCAGAACATCAGGCTGAGGGCGACTGCGAAGTAGCTGTACAAAGCACTGAGATTTTTAAGCTCGTGGGCTAACAGGTAGTTGCCAGCAAGCTGCAGGATCACCAGGCCGGTGGCGGCCACCATTGCGCCTGATCGAAGCTCCTTGGCTTTGACGTGTCGCGGCAGGCTGAAATTTATCAGAAACAAGAAGAGCCAGAACAGCATGACGATATTGAGTAGTACCGAGAGTGCCACGAATGCCAGACCATGACCGGCGGCAGCCGCAATGCCGGAGATGATCGAGGCGGCCAGGAAACCAAGGCCACCGATCAGTACCAAACCAAGGCTTCGGAACAAAGACCTGGGGAAGGTGTCAAACGACGACTTCTGCCCCAGCCAGATGTGTTGCACGCCATGTCGGAAGGAGTCGGCAACACCACGCGTACCGTAGAGCGAGATCAGAATGCTGGCCGCCAGAGCCAAGCCGTATTTGTGCAGACTATGGACGTGCGTAGCCAGCTGAGTGCCGAGCAGTGGAAAATAATTCGTCACTCCGTCAATGATGGTCTGCGACAGATGGGACTGGCTTCCGACCAGGTTGGTCGTCAAGGTCGTCAGCAACATAAGCAGCGGGAAAAAAGACAGGAAGGCATAGTACGTCAGCAAGGCCGCCCGCGTGCCGGCTTGATCGTCTCCGTACTTCTTGATAACCGCTACCGGGAAGCCGACCGCCTTGCGCCGTCGTTGGAATCTATCAAAGCGCTGCAGTGTTTGTTCAATCTGATTCATGAAAGTATTACAGCACACTCTGGCGCGGAGCGACAGTCAATCCCTTGAGTTTGCTCGCATTTTGTTTTGTGAGAAAGTTTACAGCTGCTTGCCAGCCATGAGCGTGATAATAAGCAGCACAAACATAAAAGGAGGGCATAATGTCCAGCGAAGAAGCCGAAGCACTGATGGAAGAGTTTGAAAGATGGGATGCCAAACAGGCAAAGCATGATTTCATCAGTCGAATGGAGCGTAAGCTCAGCCGCAAGGAGCGCAGTAGCGGCGCCTAAAATATCCTCACTTTGTACATTTGGACCCGTTCTGTCATCAGAGCGGGTCCGTTTCTTTTTTAGAAGCGGATTTTCTTGAGCAAGCGATCGACGGCGTCAAGATGGTGATCTTCGAATGGCAGCGCTGCCGATAGTACCGAAAGAATTGGGTCCTGGTCGTCCGGGTGATAGTAGATGGTCATCACCGGCATAAAGCGCTTGAGCGGCAGCAGATCGACACTGGGGATGGCCGCATCTTCATTGACTGAGAAGCAGCGGAACTCACTAAGTGGATAATATTTGTCGCCAATGCTGAAGCCACCACCATCGAGCTGGTATTGCAACTCTCGGGGTTTTCGAGCAGCATAGCCGCCAAAAACAGCAGCACATACGATCACCACCACGCACGAGATCACATCACGCGTTAACAGATAGGTCAGAACCGCTAGAAGGGCCGCAATGCCGGCAAGCGCCAAGTACCAATTAATGGACTTCTCATGAGCTATGTATTCTGAAGCTGTCCAGCCAATCGCCCCTTCATCCAGCGCCGCAAACTGTTCAGTCGTTTGATCTGGTGCTGCGGTGTCCTCAAAGGTAGTCGCATCGCTGACGACTGCAACCGGCATTTCGGGAGCGGCTGGGGGTGGCACGGGCGCACCACCGGGGGCAATAACTTGGCCCGGCTGTAGCTGGTCGCTGTCTGTTACTCCGCTGTCTGCTTGGTTGTCTTCCGCCTTAGCCATGAGCGTTATTGTAACCCAGTCAGAGGGGTAGGGCAAAAGGCTAGATTAAATAATAGTGGCCAGGCGTCGCTAGTGAAAAAATGTAAAACCCCGCGTGGTGCGGGGTCATACATTGGCGGAAGGGGTGGGATTCGAACCCACGGTACCATTGCTGGCACGACGGTTTTCAAGACCGTTTCCATCGACCACTCGGACACCCTTCCAGGCAAATACAATAATGGCGGAGAGAGAGGGATTCGAACCCTCGCGGGAGATTGCTCCCCCCTATCGATTTAGCAAACCGACCCCTTCAGCCACTTGGGTACCTCTCCGTATATGGACGCTGAAGTAAAACAGGAGAAATTATATCAGTTTATATCTGTTGAGGGAAGCGGGTTTACGGCTGGGCAAAGGCAACCGCCTCGACTCGGCGAGCGCCGGCACGTTTGCAGACCCGAGCAGCCGCCTCGAGCGTGGCACCGGTGGTTATGACATCGTCGACCAGCAGAATGCGCGCACCAGCCAGCGGCTTCGTGACTCTGAAGGCGTCTTCCAGCTGCCGCAGGCGCTCCCGGCGGCTGGCACCGACCTGATGAGCCAGGCCGCTGCGACGCAGGCAATCGAGGTAGGGAAGCTGTAGTTGCTGTGCCAGGGCTTGCGCCATGAGCTTGGCCTGGTCATAGCCTCGCTGCCGACAGCGACGTGTGGTCGTCGGCACCGGGACAACATACAAGCCTGCAGGATCAGCGATCGTCAGTCGACGACTCAGGCTGGTTGCCAGCTCAGCTGCAGCCGCCTGGGCACCATCAAATTTCAGGCTCCAGATGACAGTTTTGGCAGTCCCACTGTAATTCGTCCGAACTGTCACGGCATACAGCCGGCTTGAGCTGCGACAACTTGCGCAGGTAAGTCCACCCGGCGATCGCTTTCGACAGCGATAGCAGCGAGCGGGCAGTGCCGGTAAGCCCGACGCGCAATCTGGGCACAGCACGTAACCCTCCTGCCGGCAACCGCAGCAATTGTGAGGAGTTATACAACCGATAAGCCGATCAAACAGAGTCATGTTGTGTTTAATGTGTTGTAAATAGTGGTTTCGCGCATTGCACAGGCTTCGCCACCTAAGCTATACTGTGACTAATACAAAAATGCAATTCTCTTAAGTAATATTTAACTTCTGCGTCCGTATATCACCTATACAGGCCGCAGCTGATCAACCGGAGGGTAGTATGGCGCGACGGAATCGCGACGACGATTTGTTATTAGAAGAAGATGAATTAACTGCTGCATTTCTCGGTGATGAGCCGACAATGCCGGCTGAAGAATCAGAAGTTGCGGGAGTTTCACCAGTTGTTGAAGACGAGTGGGATGAGGACGAGAGTGTCCCTGGCCAATTGGCTGTCGACGTCTACGAAACCCGTGAGAAACTGTATGTGAAGGCTCGCACCGCCGGTGTGAACAAGAACGACCTCGATGTCAGCATCTCAGACAATCAGCTGACTATCCGTGGTACGCTCAGCTCTGGCGCCGAAGAAGGCGTCGAGAACTACTTCCTCCAGGAATGCTACTGGGGTGAGTTCTCTCGCACCATTGCGCTGCCAGTTCCAGTGAAGGAAGAAGAGATCGAAGCCGTACTCAAAGACGGTGTGCTGACCATCAGCTTTGGCAAGGTCCAGCAGGACACTGTCAAGAAGATCCAAGTCCTCTAGAACCAAAGCTTTGAGCATAAAAAAGACCCCTCATCCGAGGGGTCTTTTGTTAGACACAAGAACTACTAGAAGCTACTGCCAGAAGTGTTCGCCTGAGTGATCACCACCCGGACGATCAGCTGAGCCAATGCCACAATGATCAGGCCAACTAGGGCGTAGATCAAGGTGTTCTTGGCGTTACCAACCTTGCCAGAGTCACCACCAGAAGTGATGTAGCGGAAGCCACCGTAGATGATCATCAGCACTGAAGTGGCACCAACGATTATCGAGAACCACTTCGTGATGGTGGTTGCCAGGCCTTTGAGCCCGGTTGACGCATCACCTGAAGTTGAAGTACAGGTTGTACCCGAGCCGGTTCCGGCAGCTGAGTCTGCACCCTCACCAAGGCTCGATTGAATACCGGGGCTACAAGCAGCTGACGCTAAGCCCACACCGACACCACTCACCAGGCCCAAGCTTGGCACCAGCAGCAATGCGGCGAAGCTTGTGACGATAAAGTTCTTAATTTTTTTGATCATTTTTAGAATTACCTTTCTTTAACATTACTTAACTTATACTACAGCGTTGTCAGCGAATCAAGCGTCACCTCAGGTCACGCAAGCACTTAGGTCGTCAGTCGGATCCAGGTGGTGTTGGCCGGACGGACAACTGGTAGCAGCACCAGTCGTATCGTTCACGACGACCCGCACAATGACTTGTGCCAGAACCACAATAATGATGCCGACAAGCGCGTAGAGAATAGTGTTTTTGGCATTACCGACTTTGGCGGCCTCGCCGCCAGAGGTGATGTACTTGAAGCCACCGCTGATGATAGCAACTAGCGAGATCACCCCTACAAGAAAGCTTAGAATATTGACGATCGTGGCAACGGTGTTTTTGACGCCGGTTCCCGTACAGTCAGTGTTCGTGGTGTTCGCGCTAATGCCGGTCAGAACCTGTCCTTTGGCATCTGAATTTGTGCCCCCGCAAGCGGCACTGGCGACGGCGCTGAAGGCCAGCGCCGGTGACAGAACCAGACTCAGGCTAGTCAGAATACTCAAGATCATATGTTTCATGGTGCTCCTTATAGTTTACTCAAGACGAAATCGATCAGGAATCGGCCCAGGATGATAATGACCAGTCCGATGAGAGCTCCGCCAATGGTACGGCGAGCGGTTTCGATGTCAGTGTCTGTCCGGGAGTTGGTGCTGACGTCACTGCCGGAAGTCGCAAAGCGCAGCGCGCCAACAATGATGACGATCACCGCCGCGGCGCCACCGATGTAGCTGACAATATTGGTGACATCGTAGAGTACGCCTGTGCCGCAACCTGTCGGTGGGTCACTCGGATTTGCTGCGGGAGTACAGCCAGTAAGTGGGTTGCGACTGTTGTCGTGCTGCTGACAGACTGCGGTGTTGGCATTGTCGCCAGAGCAGTCAAGTCCGTTGCCGTTACCGGTCAATATATCGGTTGCAGCCAACGCTTGAGGCGATACGCCGAGCATGGCGAAGCTGACAATTAGTGTAAGTACGGCTGCAGCGAAAACCTTCATACCTAGCCAGCCGACTTTAAACGATCCGTTATGAAGAAGAGGATTGATTCGGCAATGATCGCTACAACGATGCCAACCAGGGCATAGATGATGCCGTTGCGAGCCTTGGCAACTTTGGCCGGGTCGCCGGCGGCAGTAATGTAACGAAACCCAGATAGCGTAATGACCAGCAGCGCGGCAGCACCAATGATGCTGCGAGCAATCGCCAGGAGGGTCAGTATCGGGTTATTGGCCGGGTCCGAACCAGTATGTGGCAAGTTACCTGGTTTGATGGCCGTCGCCAGAATAGCTTGATAAATAGTATGCATGTCCATAGTTTACCCTAGCACGTGGCCTATATATGAAACTATCAGCACTGACACGATGGCGAGCGTCATGCCGATCAGGGCATTGACGATCGTTCCCTGAGCCTTGGAGGTCGACTCCGGGTTGCCTTGGCCAATGACGTATTGGAAGGCGCCATATAGCACAAAGGCCAGGGCGACCATGCCGGCGATCCGTAGCAGATCATCAATGACCGCCAGCAGGACCAGCGGAATGTCGCTCTTGGTGTTGGTCGGTTCACAACCCCGATTTGTTCGATCTGTGGCATCGGAAGTTGTTATATTGAAACACTTGATATCACACTTGCCGACCCCGCTGCCTCCTGCAAATTCGGTATCTGGAATGTAGGCAAACCAGGGCTCCAGGCCCAAAAAGCTGTGCTTGCACTCAGCGCTATTGGCAATTGCGGTAGTGGCAAGGACACGGTTGGGTAGAGCAGCGGGGATGTGCCAAGCAAGGGCTCCTGCCGAGGCTGGCATCAGCGTCAGTAGCGTGGTGAGGGTCAGGACTATTTTGTGGAAACGGCTCATCGGAAAGCTCCGCCGGGTATGATGAATTGTAGGAAAGCATATAGGAACATGTAGGCGACGATGCCGATGACGGTGTTGGCAATCCGCCGCTTGGCTTTGCTGGCTTTCTGGGGATCACCCTCGGAAGTGGCGTAATTAATACCCGCCAGGATGAGCGAAATCACCGCTAGTAAGCCGAAGATAACAGATAGTAGGTCGATGGCGGGGTTGACGTACTTCTGGACTAGGTCGCAAGTGCCGCCGTTACCATTAGTGGAGCAGGTCGCCGCCGGATCGCTGGTTGATTGCGTACAGCCCGAAGCGGTCGCTGAGCCTGACGGACATGATGAACACACAGCACTGGTGCTATTGTCACAGCCTGTCGCAGGCGTAGAAGGGGTGCTTCCGCCGCCCGGATCTGTTGGCCCAGCATAGACAACTGCACTGGGAGCCAACAGCAACAACGAGGTTAGCCCGACGAGCATCAGCCGTCGGAGACGAGAGACAGGAGGCACGCTGAATGTCTGTTTTTGCATAGCGATTACTTTCGCTCACTATACCGGGAAGTCGGCCTCTTGGCAAGCTGCCCTCCTTAGCATGAGAAGACGCTTATGATATAGTGAAATGAGGTACTATACTAGAGATAAAAATGCGTCGCTTTCTTCATATTATTCCGCTCATTGTGCTGCTCACCACGAGCCTGGTAACTTTTTGGCACCCCTCTGTCAGTGCTGCCTCTTTTGACACAAGCCCTTGGTATGACACGACCGGAAATACCGTCAACCTGAAAGACAAGAACGCTATTAAAAGCCGTTTCGTAGTTGACGATACCGACAATATTAGGGATACGGTTACCGGCACTGTTTATACCCTCAACGGCAGCATCACCCATGTCAACCCAGCGATTGCAACCACTGGTAACACAACCGGTAACGGCACATTGTCGAAGGGTGCCGATGACATTTATGAGAACTACAACAACCCAGTTCATCACCCCAACAAATTCTACTGGTACTGGCCGGGCGGCCAGGCGCCCAAACAGGTCACCATGGGTACGGCGGTCAATGGCGTAACATATTGCGCCGGCGGTATTATGGCGACTACAGAGGTGGCAGACTCGCCATACCTTTGGGTAAACTTCATTCCAGCCACACCAGCCCTAAGCGACTCGACAACCTGTAAGACCTACGGTGGTGGCCCGATCACAACTGGCGAGACAGACCACGTAGCGTTTCGTAGCACCGACTATAAAACCGAGCGGGACGACATCCATAGCAAGAAGAACCCTCTGCAGACGCTTGGCGGACCAGCAGGCCAGTACTCGGCATACCTGCATTGGCAAGACTCCCAAACTATTAACATCATTAACAGTTCAATCACGTTCCAGCAAATGACAGATGCCGATGCAATCTCGGTATTGCAGGGGCACCTTAGCCATGGCAAACAGAATGCCAACAAGTACGCCAGTGGCTACAACTATTTCGCCAGTACTGCCTGTGTCAGCAACGGCGGTCCAAAAGTTATTTTGGCCATCAAAAGCGACGGTGATAATACCGTTGGCTACCTGCTACATGACAACAAGCCAGGCGGCGAAGCCAGCACCGGCGATGCCTATGCCGACTGGTGGGGCAAGAGCTTTACCTGCGCCTTCGGTTACGACGGCCTTGACGATAACCCATACGTCACCCTTCAGACTGGCTGGGTCACTGACGGGGAAGGCGCTGTTGTTACGTCCCTCATTAGCGGTACGGACAACGCTTCCAAGACACCAGATCCTTCAACACCACCGATCGACCTGACCGGCGGTACCGGCGGTAGTGGCACCAGCAGCGGCGCACCGAAGCTGAGCTGTAAGGCAAGCAATGGCATACTGGGGACTGTCTTCTCGCTCAACTGGATACTCTGTCCGCTGATCGGCGGCTTCACCGATATCATTGGCTTCGTTGATAACGCCATCACCAGCCAGCTGCTAGTTGGTAGCAATAACGGTACTGGTAACCCGAACAAGATATTCTGTAACGATAAAACATGTAACGCCTACCATCAGGCTTGGGCGTCCTTCCGCAATATCTCTCTGGGCTTATTAGTGATCGGCGGACTGGTGATGCTCATCGCCCAAGTACTGGGCTTCGAGATCTTGGATGCCTATACCTTGCGCAAAGTGGCTCCCAGGATATTCATTGTGGCCATTGGCATCACTTTGTCCTGGCAGCTCATGGAGTTCATGGTCACGCTGACTAATGACCTTGGCCTCGGCGTTCGCAACATCATTATCTATCCGTTCCAAAGCCTGGGCACCGACACCATTAAGCTTGGTGGAGCCGGCTTCGCAACTACCCTCGTTGGTGGCATTGCCGCATTCTCTATTGGTCTCGTCGGGTTGTTGGCCTTAGTTGCTTCTGGCGCGCTAGTCTTGCTCATGGCCTTCGCCGTGCTGGTGCTGCGACAAATCGCCATCATCATGCTGCTCATCTTGGCACCGGTAGCTATTGCCTCCTACATCTTGCCGAACACCCAGAAGGTTTACCACATCTGGTGGGAATCATTCAGTAAAGCGCTGCTGATGTTCCCGATCATTGCTGGGCTGATTGCCGCCGGGCACGCCTTCTCGTTAGTTGCCTCGCAAGACACCGGCACCATCAATCAGTTCGCCGCCTTTGGCGCCTACTTTGCGCCGTACTTCCTGGTGCCAGCTACCTTCAAGATGGCCGGCGGCGCCATCCGGCAGCTCGGTGGCTTCGTCAACGACCGCAGCCGCGGTGCGTTCGACAGCCTGCGTGGTGTCCGGCAACGTAACTCCAAAAAACGCCGCGAAATGTACGCCCACAAGTTCAAAACAGGTGAGTTCGCTGGAATTCACACCCCCTCCAGTCGATTTAATGCCGCTAGCCTTAGAATTGCTAAAGCAACAAATCGGTTAGGCACAGGTGCCTCTGCCGGCTGGCGCGGTGCCTATGGATTTGGGGAGCGGGGTAAGGTCCTCAACGCCGCAACCCTCATGGAGGGTGCTGAGGCCTCTCGCAAAGAAAAAGCCATGCAGAAACTGGCCTCCAGCAATGCCTTCAACCGCTACATGGTTTTGACAGCCAAGCACCACGGCAACGAGCAGAAAGCCATGGAAGACTTGCGAGGCTGGTATGCATCTGACAGGAACGAGTACGGCCGGAAGTTCGAAGGTGAGGATCTGGAAGGTAAATTAAGCGAGGCTAGCGCTGGCATGCGGGCCGTTGGCGGCTTCACGGCCGGGCGTGCTGTTGCATCATACTTGAACATGGGTGCCGATAAGACGGCCATTAAGAACCTAGAGGACTCTGGCGAAATTGCAGCCTGGGTCAGCGAAGGCAATGGCAGCACCGCCTACGAGCTGTTGTCCAACGTGGGCTCTATCAGTAAGCAAGGCGGTCGAGCAACCCTTACCGCATCCCAAGACAACCGTGCGGCCCTTATTGGCGCCACCATGAAGCGGCACTGGGGCGACTCGACAGGTAGTAAGGTTGTCGGTGATTACGATGAGGTTGTTGCCAAGGCTACCATGTCAGGTATCGGCGGCGAAAGCGGTTACACCAAGCTCCTCAACAGTCCGTCTCGTGAGATTCGCTCAAGTGTCGAGGAGGCCTTTAGGGTTCTCGATGGCTACAATCCAGATGATCCGAATAACACTGTCAGTTTTGAAACCGCAGCCCAGGCGGCCGCAACCGTTACAGACCTCAAGAACAACGTAGACATGGGTTACGGTACTCCTGACAATAAGATTGAGTTTAACAATGCTATGAACACTCCGGGTAGGCTTCAGAAGTTAGCCGAGTTCATGGAGCGGCCTAGTGAAGTTCCAAACAATGTTCCAGCAAGAGCTTCCGATATCGCAACCCGGCAAGAGAGAACTGTAATTAATCAAGTTCCGCAAAAAGCCGGAGAGTACGTCAGGAAGCTCGTAGGTGAACGAAACACTCAAATATCGCAAGACCAGCTTGCACAAATGAGTGCCGCCGAACAGGCACGTGTACAAGAACAGCAACAGCAGCAAAACGACCAGCAGCATTAATATTTAGCCACAACCAGTGATCAATTAGCATAACCGCTTATTGCAAAATAGCAAAAAGTATGGTATGTTATTAAGTATGGAAACACCTGGTCACGAGCCTCATGATCCAACCCCATCTCCAGTTCCAGGAGGCCCTGTAAGCGGCGACCTCACTCCGCCGGACCCAGTTATTGATCCGCATATGGCTCGTCGACCAAGCCTCGGCAATCGTGTTTTATCAATCTTTAAAAGGTCGACAGGCGACACCTCTCTGCATGGTTCCGCTACGAGACCTCCAATGCCGTCAGTTAACCTCTTACCTCCTGAGTACACGCCTCGGCACACGCCTATTGGGCTAGTTGGCTACCCGAGCGTTCTGGCGCCATGGATGCCAGAAGAAGGGCATGAAGAGCCTCACGCAGAATCTCATACCGACCATTTAACACTCCCTGACCGTGATCCGAGTGTTCCTGCCAGGGATCAATATCCAAGGGAGCCAAACGCTACTAAGAGAGAAGCTTGGCTATCCCACCTGGAACACGCTCTCGAGCGCAAAGCAGCAGACAGTCGTGGCTCTGACCCAGAGGACTACTTGTCTGATGATGATTTGAAGTTTGTTCGTATGCTACAAGTTGCTGCAAACAGGGATCACGATGGCACAAGTGACGAACCGGGCGCGCGGGGCACCGACCGGCCTCGATGGCCCGGATCAGAAGCGATCTGGCACCGCCAAATCACGCGAAAAACCTTGAGCGAGCAACACCTCCCGCCAAAGCCACTGCTCGACGATGAGGGCAACCCAATCAAGGGATATCGTATCGGCTATCTGAACGTACGCCAGTTCCAGTCACCAGTCCTGTTCTGTAGTGACGGCAAGCTACGTATGCTCATTAAGGTCAGCGGCCACGGTAAAAAAGCAAAGAACTATTCTGGCTACGCTACATTGCCTGACGCCGGGGAGATCCTGACTGTTCGTGACCTTGGGACAAAAGACGCCGTATCCATCAACCACTCACACAACCACACCTTGCGCACTGAGATTAAGCGCTACACTAGCAAAGCAGGTGAGCACAGGGGCATAGACATCGACATTGCCAACTATGATGAGTTGATACAGCGCGAGGAAGCGCCTGAGTCGTACGAACATATCACTTGAGCTTACCCGCCACTTCGGGTACTTTAGGCCGTTCATTGCGTTCGTTCCATAGCGACAGACTGAGCACCAGAAAATCACGCTTATGATAAAGAGGAGATTTTCCGGACGCGAAGCTATATAATATAGGGATCGTGGGCACATATAAACTCATTCAGGACATTGAGGCCGAAGACCATATTCTCGGTCCGCTGACCCTAAGGCAATTTATCTTTGCCCTGATCACGGCATTCTTGCTGTATATAGACTTCTTGATTGTGGCCAAGGGCGCAGCCTTCTTACTCGTTTTGTTTTTGCCACCAACGGTGTTGACTGGCTTTTTCTCGGCGCCCATCGGCGGTGACCAGTCCACAGAAGTCTGGGCGCTGGCCAAGCTGCACTACTGGTTCAAGCCGCGCCTGCGGTTGTGGAACCAGAGTGGCGTCAAAGAGTTAGTGACGATTACTGTGCCCAAAAAGATTGAGCGAGTCTACACCGATGGCCTGACCCAAACCGAGGTCAAAAGCCGCTTGAAAGCCCTGGCCAACACCATCGACACCCGCGGCTGGGCCGTCAAAAACATCGATCTGGAGACCTACGGGCCATCATTTGTAAGTGGTGACTCTGACCGGCTGTTTGATCTCGGAGCCATGCCGGCACCCGTGCCTGAGGCCGACATGGCCACCAGCTATGACATGCTTGATGAAGTCAACAGTCCGGTCGCCCAACAGCTGAACACCCTGATGGATAAATCAGCTCAAACACACCGCCAGAACCTTATCAGCCAGCTACAGGCACCGGTGGCGACAGCCCCAGCACCACAGCCAACTGCGGCATCGGCCGCACCGCCAAATGACTACTGGTTCATGCAGGCCGCTCCCGGCACCAAGGCGCCCTCACAGCAAGTTGCGCCGGTGGCCGCCGCCGTACCAACCGCCGAGGAGGAGGCTCTGGCTGAGCGCTTCAAGCAGCAAGCCGCCGAACAGGCCAAACTGACGCATGGGCACATGCATACTCTCCAGCCACTTGGATCACAGCCCGTTGCTCCACCAGCTCCTGTTGCCCAGCCAGTTACCCCGGCCCCTGTCAATCCCGCCATTCAGGCACTGGCCTACGATGACGATAAGGATATTGCGACCTTGGCTCGTGAAGCACATAAAAGTAACCCCAGCGGAGACGACGGGGAAGTCGTTATCTCCCTCCGTTAGGCAGGCATATAGAGCATGAACCCCAACGATCCAAACGCCCAGGCCGCTCCGCAGCAACCCTATGTACCGCCAGCCGTTACTGGTGTTGGTGAGCCGCGCAATGGTCTCGCTCCAACAGTTTATTCCGCTCCCGAGTTTCAACCGGGCGCCGCCCAGACTCTGCCATTGCCGCCAGCTCCGGCTAATTTTGTAGCCCCAGCCCCCGTGGCCGCCGCACCGACACCGCCAACTAGCGCTACCACCGGCGGCACAGCTGCCGCACCGCCCATAAAAGCCAACTCCAATAGTACCCAAAACTCGCTCCAGATCGCCGAGGTGCGTGACGGTATCGTCATCATGAACGACGGCTCATTCCGCTCGGTACTGATGGTCAAAAGCATCAACTTCGACCTGATGAGCCCACAGGAACAAGAGGCTGTGGAGTTTAGCTATCAGGGCTTTTTGAACTCTCTATATTTCCCGATCCAGATCTTCATCCGTTCACGCAAGGTCGACCTCCGACCCTACATTGAGAAGCTGGACAAGATCCGCTCCGAGCACGATAACATGCTGCTGGCGCTGCTGATGGAAGACTACATCAACTACATGGACGCCCTCAGTCAGCAGACCAACATTATGGATAAGAATTTCTACCTGGTGATCCCGTACTTCCCAGTGGTCGAGGCGCAGCAGTTCCTGACTCAGAACAAGAACTTCTTGTCCGGCCTGACCAAGCTGTTCGACAAGAGCGAGCAACACGTCGTGATCAATGAAGCCGACCTAGAAAACGCCAAGGGTGAGTTGCGCAACCGTGTACAGTCGGTGTTAGCCGGCCTGCAGCAATGCGGCATTCAGGGCGTCCCACTCGACACCCAAGAGCTGATCGAGCTCTACTACGACACCTACAACCCTGACACTGCCACTCGCCAGCAACTGAAAGACTTCGGTGGTATGACCACCGATGTCGTGCAAAAAGGTGTCGGCACTGCGCCACAAGCCCATTTACAGCGGGAGTTACAGTAATGCTCGGCAAAGGCAAACAACCGAAGCTGGATCCGGTGGCCATCGCCCAGGCTCAGCGAGCCCGTGAAGAACAAGAAGTCCAGACCGCTTTCCAGCGGGGTATCACCGCGCTGCGTGACTTCATCGCGCCCAGTTCATTAGAGTTCAAGAACACCCACTTCCAGATCGGTACCCGCTTCGCCCGTACCTACTACGTCTACGGCTATCCACGCCAGGTCTACACCGGTTGGCTGAGTGGCATGGTCAACCTCGACGAGGTCATGGATATGAGCCTCTACGTCTACCCGGTTGAGAGTCAGGTGGTACTCGAAAACCTGAAGAAGAAGGTGACCAACCTGGAGGCCGGCATCCAGATCGATTCCGAAAAAGGCCGCGTCCGTGACCCAGGCAAACAAGCTGCCATCCTCGACGCCGAAGAAATGCGCGACAAACTGCAGGTCGGCGAGGAGCGCTTCTTCCGGTTTGGCTTCTACTTCACGATTTACGGTGGCAGCATGGAAGAGCTGGAGTACATTTCTCACAAAGTTGAGTCGATGCTTGGTCAACAGCTGGTCTACAGCAAACCGGCCACCTCTCAGCAAGAGCAGGGGCTTAATAGCACCATCCCGCAGCTGGTTGACCAGTTACAGATTCGGCGAAACATGAGCACCGGAGCGCTGTCCACCAGCTTCCCATTCACCAGCGCCGACCTCAGCCAGGACAATGGCATCCTCTATGGCATCAACATGCACAACTCCGGACTGGTCATCTTCGACCGCTTCAGCCTGGAGAATGGCAACTCCGTGGTCTTCGCCAAGTCTGGTGCCGGTAAGTCATTCACCGTCAAACTGGAAGCCCTACGCAGCATGATGTTCGGCACCGAGATCTTCATTATCGACCCTGAGAACGAATACCAACGGATGTGTGACGCCGTCGGTGGCGCCTACGTTCGGCTCAGTCTGGCGTCAACCACACGTATCAATCCGTTTGATCTGCCTAAGGTCGTTGATTCCGAGGAGTCGGACAACGCGCTGCGCACCAACCTGATCACGCTGCACGGACTGTTGCGCCTGATGATGGGCGGTGCCCAGGCCCAGATTCAGAACAGCGGCGGCCAAACCTTCATGCCCGCTCTGAGCCCGGCCGAAGAAGCCGACCTGGACGCAGCGCTCATCGAAACCTACGCCAAAGCCGGCATCACCAACGATCCGCTGACCCACACCGCCATTCCACCAACCATCAGCGATCTCTACGACACCCTGTTGCACATGGGCGGTACCGGTCCACAGTTGGCTCAGCGACTACGCAAGTACACCAGCGGCACCTTCGCCGGTATCTTTAGCCAGCAGAGCAACATCGACATCAACAACCCGATGGTCGTCTTCAACCTCCGCGACCTGGAGGACGAGCTGCGGCCAGTCGCCATGTACATTGTGCTCAACTACATCTGGAACAAGACCAAGTCTGATCAGAAGAAGCGCATCCTCCTCGTTGACGAAGCCTGGCAGCTGATGAAGTATGAGGATTCCGCTAACTTTCTATTCTCACTCGCCAAGCGAGCCCGCAAATACAACTTGGGCATCACCACCATTACCCAGGACGTCGAAGACTTTATGGGCAGTCGCCTCGGCCGGGCTATCGTGGCCAACGCCAGCATGCAGTTCCTGCTCAAACAGTCGCCATCAGCCGTCGACGTCCTGACTGACGTCTTCAAGCTGACCAGCGAAGAACGCAAACGCCTCAGCCAGTTCCCGGTAGGGCAGGGCTTATTCTTTGCCGGCCAGAGCCATGTCCACTTGCAAGTTGTCGCCAGTCCAACCGAAACCGGACTCATCACCACCAACCCCGACCAGGTCCGAGCCATGAACCAAGCTGACCAAGCCGCTGTTGGCAGCCCTGTCGGGCCAATTGCCGGCGATCTTAACCAACCTCAGGGCACGATCGACCTCGGTAACCGCCTCTATCCTGGTAACGTTTAAACAGGGTATACTGGTACCAAGGGAAAACCATGGCAACCAACCTTGAAGACAAAGAGGGTGAAACGGGTATTAATCAGCCTGATCCGGGTCAGGCGTATGTTGACCGCGAATTCGCTGGCATAACCAAAGGCGCCAAGAGTCCGCAAGATTTGCGTGAGGCCGAAGAATACCCCGATGCCGAAGGTGATGATGAGGCCGATGAAGACAGTGGGGACAGTGAAGGCGGCCTGTACAACGACGGCAGCGACGAGTCGATGGACGGACACGGTCTGGCCCGCAAGGGATCAGGCAAAAGCACGGGCGACGGCGACAAAGGCGGCAAAGCCGGGGGCGCCGGTGACGGCGATGCCTCGGGCGGTGTCGGCAGCGAGAGTGGCGGGGACGGTGAGGGCGGATTATACAATGACAACGCCAAGCAGGGTCGGCTGGCTCGCGGTGCCGCCAAGTATCAAAAGGCCAGTAGCGGCTACCAGAACCTCAAGAAGAAGGCCGGCACCAAGAAATGGTTGGTTGGCGCGGGGGTTGGTGGTGGTGGCGCGGTCATTGCCCTCGTCATCTTGCTGCTTGTCTTCATGGGTGCCTACAAGGCAGTAGACTTCGCTGAGCACATCGCCGCTTTCCAGTTTGCCCGCACCGCCATCATTGCCAATGAATCAGCCGCTAGTATCGAGAATGAAACCGTCAGCATCGCCACTATTGCCGATGATAGCGCCTATGCCAGACTGGCAGCTAAATACTCGACTGCCTCTGGAAAAGTGAAAGACACCTGGGCTAAACTCGATAAATACCGGCCTAATAAAACCTTGGAAAATTATCAAGCTGACGGCAAGCTAAAGTTCAACTATGCAAGAACCGGCTTGGGGCGCCAATATCTCAAAAGTGTCACCGTCGACGGGGTTGAGCACACCCTCGAGACTCCCTCCTTCACTGGCACGCTAAAGAATAAACTAATCCCTGGCTACAAGTTTGCCAAAGACGTGAACTTCTATCGTGACTTTGCGCCGGCCATGAACCAGTCCCTGAAAGGCGGTGACATCGGCGTGATTACCCGCGGCCGGATCGCCATCAAAATCCAGCAGCGTATCGGTATGGGGCTCGGCGGTGCTTTGTTCGCCAAGTTCCTTGGCAAGACCAGCGAGCCACCCAAAGCTGGCGCTACCCCCGCCGAAGCCGAGGCGGCCATTGACAGTGAGGCCCAGCAGTTGTCGCTCTTCGAAGACTTGGGGCCAAACAAAGATCTTGCCCAGGCCCCAGGTGGCAATAAGGTGATCCAGCAGGCCGAAGAAGAAATCCGCAAAACTCTGGAAGAGGATGCCGCCAATCCAGCGGTCGCCAATAACCCCGAACAACTTCAGCTTGACCTTGAGGCTGTCCTGGAAAAGAATGTCAGTGGTGACGCCGCGGCTGGCATGCAGGGAGCGTTTCAGTCGGCTCTCGGCAAGGTGCTCGGCTTTGTTAACCCAGTATACAAAATCGCTGTGCCAACCTGCCTGATTTACGACGGTTCAATTGTGAAATCCGGGCAGAGCATGGACATTCAGAGCCAGCAGGCCGAACGGACTGGTGGGCTGGTAATGACCGAGGGGGCCTGGATGAAGGATGGTAAGGCCGTCAATGCCCGGGCTGCCGGTGCCACCAACTGGAAGCTCGGCGACATCACCCAGACCTATGCCGAACGCCGGGCTGCCGGACAGCAGGTTAGCACCGCTGACTACGCCAGTACTGAAGCTTCGGCACTCGGACAGCGCAGCGCATCCATCGGCGACCTTCTGCCTGGCCCATTGGGGACGGCGGTCAACGCCATTGGCCCAGCCTGCCCATATGTCACCAACATTTGGGGCGCAGTTGGCCTTGGAGCCATCAACATCGCCTTTAATGCAATCACGCTTGGTGGGGCAACCGCCGTCGAAGGTGGCACAGAGGCAGGAGCGGAGGTCGCAATCGAAGAAGCCTTGCCGCCGCTCATCAGCCGAATTATGGCAAGAGTCTTTGACGCTGGTGGTAAGGTCAAACAGTTCGGCATAGACACGGCCAAGTTTGCTGGTGTTATCGGAGGCCTGACCTTGCTGGCTCGCTACTATGTCGCCACCTACTCTGGCATCAACCATAACCCGCTGGCCGTCGGTGCCGAGTATGGTGACACTGCCGATTGCGGCACCAACATTTATGCCCAACAGGTGAACCAGGAGCAGTACTACGGAGCGCCGATGACCGATGAAGCGCTGCGACCGGACTACGCCGACATCCAGACCGCTATGGCTCAGCACGAGAGCCAGAAGAGCACCTTTGACCGCTACTTTGCGCTGTCCAACGCCAACTCTCTCACCAGCCGGGTCGGCCTGATGGCTGGCGGCTACCTGAACCACGGCTCCTTTGCGACCGTCTTCCGGCAGGGCAGCGCCATGCTGAACCCGGTACAGTCGATTGGCAGCTTGACCCCGCACTTCTTTGGTCGGGCCAGCGCCGCCGATCCAGTGGGCAGCGTCAACACGTACTGCGGTAATGTCCAGTTTGGCTACACTGTGCAGGAGCGCAACCTTATGAAACAATGTCCGGCTGACACCCACGACCCGAAACTCTGCTCCTTCCAAATGCTCGAAAACCAGGACGCCCTGGATCAGAGCGGCTTGGAAGATGCTATCAATAGCCATTACGGCAAGTGTTTCGATGGTAGTGAAACCATTGGCAATATGCTGGCCAGTGGCGATATCCAGCGCAGTCAAGATGGCACCGTGTTGCCTGACAAGGGCCTGTGCTCGCCGAACAACCTCGGCGTCAACAACCGAGATCCGGATAGCCCGTGTGGCTCCGGCGGTTGTGGAATCCTGGTGTTCCGCTACCGACTCGCCCACGCGTATGCCAACCAGATGGACCAAATGTTAAGCACTCAGGACGTGAGCGATGGCACAAGCACCTGACAGAACATCGTGGCGAATGGCCTGGCACCGTCTGAAGCTTATTGCTGCCGTGTTTGTGGTGCTCGCCAACCCAGCTTCGGCCCTGGCGGTAAGCTCCAATGACGTAGGCTGTGTCCTGGCTGGCGGTATATCCGGCACTTGCTGGTACAATCCCTCGGCTGGTAGTCAGTGTAGTGGTGCCGCTTCAAGTCTCCCGGCGGGCACGTTGCCGTCATTCGTGCCAGAGCCTTACAATGGCGCTTTTACGGCTGGGGCTAAGAAGCACAATGTTGCACCGGCCCTGATCGCAGCCCTCTTCAGCGAAGAAAACTTTACAGGGACCGACCCAGATAAACTACCCCAGGCCTGGGCGAACCTGCCCAAGCGGCATCCAGATCCCAACAGTGGCTGGCCAACAAATCAGTACAACACCGAAGGTGCTTTCCAGTTTATTCCTGATACCTGGGCTGCCTACGGCGATGATGGTAATGGCGATGGGGTCAAAGACCCGCAAAATATCGCTGATGGTGCTGCTGGTGCGGCCAACTATGTGGCCGCCAATGGTGCCACCGCCGACAAGCCCGAAGCAAGCTGGCAGAACGCCATCTTTCACTACAACCACGCTCAGTGGTATGTCGACGCAGTCTTGAAGTATTACGATTACTACAATTCTGGTGGCCAGAGCACTGGTCAGACAGCACCATCCACTGCACCAACCACAAGCATCTGTGGTGGTTCCGGTGGCACCGGTGTCAGCCCTGACGGTTTTGTCTTCCCGCAGAAGACTACCAAAGCACAGCTAGCCAGCCAGAAGCCGTACGCTTGGAGCCCAACCTGCAAAAACCCCATTCCAGAGATGGGTCCCGGCTCAACATTACCTGGTAGCGACCCGGCAAGAGACGTCAGCGGCCTTTGCCACCATGACTACCTGGCGGCTGACATCTTCAACACCACCGGCACGCCTGTGGTTGCCCCACGTCCTGGTATTGTTGAGTCCTACCACGACGGCGGCAGTGTTGGTTGGACGATCCGAATTTACAGTGACAAAAAACTTGGTGGTGACGGGCTTTGGTACTACCTGGCTCATATGAAGAAACCGTCAGAGGGCGGCACGCTCTTCACAGCAGACGGACAGACCGTCAAGGCCGGTGATCAGGTCGGTGCGGTTGGCACACCAGCTGATGCTGAGGGCACTGAACAACACACCCACATCGACATCAGTCCGGTCGACAATAGCTTTAGCCGTGGCTACACCGGTACTGACGGCCCGTTACTTGACCCCATGCCAGCTCTGTATCCGGCCTGGCAAGCATTACCTGATTAGAAAGGAGGAAATATGCGCAACCGTATCGTTTTCATTAGTCTCACACTCATAGGCTGCTTGGTTGGCATTGCTGTAGCACAGTCGGTTTTGCACGGGCGGCAGCTCGGAACGCTGGTCGTCAACATGAACACCGTCGCAACGGTCACCTACAGTCAGCTCGATAAAACTCCCGTGAAAGCTGGCTCTGGCTCAACGGTTCGGATCCGACTACCAGCAGGGGTTTACCAGATATTAGCCAGCGCCAAAGCCGGCTATGGCCAGACCTCGACCCCGGCACAGGTTGAAAAACGCAAGCTCACCACCATCAGCCTGAGCATCATTCAGCCAGTGGCACCTCAGCGGGTAGCTCTGTATACGGGGCGAGATGTTCATGAGCTCAACAATGGCGACCTGGCTTTCGTCAACTCGCCATTCCGTCTACCGTCGATCATCGGCCATGGCACTTCAACTGCCCAACCATATCGCACCGAACTCTACCCGGTCGACAGCATTACCTGGTTGAGTGATCAGACCGGTTATGCCAGCAGCAATCAGGGTGACTGGACGTATTTCAACGGCGTTAGCACTGGCAAACTTCCGGTCAGCGGCGCTGAAGGTCGGGTTGCTAAAACCCAAACCTCGGTCAATAGTTCGGGCGGCGTAGCCTTCGTCATTGACGGCGGTCTATACCTTCTGACAGGGCCAACTGCAGCCCCCCACAAGCTCCTTAGTCTTGGTGACGACTCCTGGACACCGGTTTTGAGTTCAACAGGCACGACCCTGGTGTTCGACTCGCGAGAAACGGCCGATTCAGGCGGTGGTAGTGTGCGGTCATCTCAGCTCGTCTTGGCGGACGGGACCAAGCAGTCCGTTCCGGCAAGCCTCAGCCAGTTGACGGCCGCCAGTTGGTCACCAGACGGGACCAAGCTTGTGGCTCTAAAAACTTCCGGGCTCTTTCTGTACAACGCCAGCTCAAACAGTGTCACCCAACAAGCCGTTCAACGCCCGACCAACAGTTCAAGCGTCAGCTGGGTTGACAACGATCGATTCCTCTACGTACAGGGTGGTCGAGTTTGGCTAGTTAGCGTCTCAAAGAATGTGATCCAGTTGATGAGCAACATGCCTGGGACCCCCACTGGCACAAATCCGTTCAGCCTGAGTCGCGACGGCCATGCCGTTTACTTTGGCAGCACGCCAGAGTCTAGCGACGGCGGGTACATCTACAAGCTTGTCTTGCCTCAGTAGTGTTTACGGCGCCAGGGCAATGATCGTTGCTTCATCGGTGAAGTGCTGTAGCACCACGTCGGCATCAGTCGTCGTAATAAACGTCTGGTAGGGAGCCAGGTAGTCCGTGAGGGCGTGGCGACGCTTACCGTCCAGCTCACTGAAGACATCGTCGAGCAGCAGCAAGGGTTTTTGCTGTCGCAGGGTTTCAATAAGCTCCAGCTCCAGGATCTTCAGGGCCAGGATGGCGGTTCGAGTCTCACCCCGCGAAGCCGTCTCACTAGCTGGCCGGCCATCGAACAACACCCGGAAATCATCACGGTGCACACCGCTTCCGGTAAATCCGCGAAGAAGGTCAAGTTCACGATCAGCCTCTAGTTTCTTGAGCAGGCTCGTTTCGTAGTTATCTGGTGGCCAGGCCGTGTCATAGGTTATCGTCACGACGGTATTGGCGGCAGACAGAGCTTGGTAGAGTTCGGTGAGCTTGCTGTCCAATTGCTCGACGAGCATTGTCCGCGCCCGCACGATCTGACCAGCCAGCTGGCTCAACCGCACGTCCCAAGGGAAAAGGTTGTTTTGATTCAGAGCGCTCTTCTGTTTCAAAAGGCTATTGCGCTGTGCCAGGGTTCGCCGGTACTGCCGGCGAAGCGTCCCGTAGCTGGCTTGCGTCTGCTCCAGCAGATCATCCAGGTAGTCACGGCGCCGTTCCGGACCGCCAGACAGCAATAATAGGTGATTGGGCTCAAATAAAATGACCGGCAAGCTGTGGGCGTGGGTGAGTCGCCGAAAGATCTTACCATCGAACTCAAAGCTTTTTTCAAACTTCGGTTCGGCGGTAAGCTTCAGGGTGCGCTTGCCGCCATCAGCCAAGTCGGCATCAACCCGGGCCCAAGGAGCTTGGAAGCGCACCAGCTCAGCATCTTTAGCACGATACGAATTACCGCGCGCCAATACCAGGACTGCTTCAAGGAGATTAGTTTTACCGCTGGCGTTCGGCCCAACCACAATGTTCACCCCACTCCCAACCTCAAATGAAGTGTCACGGTAGGAACGGAAATTCTGCAACCGCAGGTCAGTTATCATGCCCTTATTGTACGTTAGCCCAAAAGTGTCCTGTGGACACTTTTGTAGACACGAGCGAAGCGTCTTCGTTACGGCGACATGACCCGTTCATTACTAGCCTTTGAGCGGCATAACGACGTGGCGGTAGTCAGTTGTGTCAGGATCAGACAAAAGGGTAGGCTCTAGTTTGCCGTTGAACCCAAAACTGATGTTCTCACCCGAGAAAGCATTTAACCCGTCGAGCAGGTAGCGGGCGTTCAGGGTGATACTACCACTGCCGGTGGCCTTGGCCGGGGCGGTGGCGGTGTTTTCACCAAGCTGTGATGCAATTGAACGAATACTCAGTTGCCCGGCGGCTTCATCAACTTCAAGCGTCACACTACCAGCACTCTCTCGAGCGAAGAGGCTTGAAACCTTAGTGACATTCATTAAGTCAGCTCGCTTGAGGGTTGCTTGAGTTGCGAAACTCTCGGGAATAAGCTTGCGGTAGTCTGGGTACTTGCCGTCCACTAACCGAGTCACCAACTCAACGTCGCCAACTTGGAATAGGGCTTGTTGGTCATCATGGGTGATATGAATCGTTTCGGTGTCGTCACCCAGGACGCGCAGCAGGTCCTGCATAGCACTGGCTGGGACGAGCAAGTCAATCTGTTCCTTGTTTTTGCCGAGGCGCTTTTCGGCTAATCGATAACTGTCGGTGGCAGCCATAGTCAACTCGCCATTGTGGGTTTGAAGTAGCACACCGGTCAGAACTGGGCGCGTCTCATCACCGGAAGCGGCGAAAACTACTTGCTGCAAACCGCGCTTGAAGGTGCCGCTGTCTAGCGTCCAGCGCTTACCCTCAGTGATCGCCGGCATGACGGGGAAGTCATCAGCCACAATACCATTAACCACTGATTGGTACTGGTCGGTGGTGACGTGCAGCTTGGTTTCCTGAAGGTCAAGTTCGATCACTCCATCCGGTAGACTACTGATGAAATCTTGCATCAAGCGAGCTGGTACGGTGATGGAGCCTTCTTCTTTCACCTTAGCTCCAAGGAAGTAGGTGATGGCAATGTCGAGGTTAGTGGCCGCCAAGCTCAACCGGTTATTACTGGTTTTGAGAAGGATGTTGGCTAAGATCGGTAAGGTGCCGCGACTATTGGCAACTCGGGCAACAGAAGCTAGTGCTCGGTTTAAATTTTCCTGAGTGACTTGCAATTTCATAGTGAGGCTCCTAATAAAGATAATGAAATATATTTATAAAACTTTGTAGTTGTCTTTATTGGTGTGGTGGAAAGTGCGGATAAACTACCAAAAAACAGATTGAGTGACGGACAAAAGCCTGCGGAAAAGCTGCCGACAAAACCTGGGAAAACTCGGGATAAGCCACCTGTTTTATCCACGCTGTTGTGTAATTGACGAGCGGCTGTGGAGCAATGTGTGGTTTGTTCGCGGCCAACCCCCAAACAAACCACAGTCCGTCCACAGGCAACACACACCATATTAGACATAGAGGTGCTCCCGAATCTCATTAACGGCCAGCCGCAAACTAGCATCCAGCCGAATCTCTTTCTCAATTTTTTCGACTGAGTGAATGGCGGTGGTGTGATCTTTGCGACCCAATTCCCGGGCAATCTTCGGAAAACTCAAATGCAGCTCGTTACGCAGCATATACATGGCAACTTGTCGTGGCACGACAATGTCTTTGTCTCGTTTTGGCCCGACGATGTCATCGAGCGGAATCTGGAAATGCCGCGCCGTCCGCTCGATGATCTGCTTGGCGCTTAAGTGTTTTGGCCGGGACTTATTGACGCCGAGTAGGCTGGTGGCGACTGACAGGGCAGGCTCCAGGCCGCGCATCTCACAGAAAGCCAGGAGCTGGTTGAGCGCACCCTCCAACTCCCGGATGTTGGTCTGAATGTTGGCGGCTAGATACTCCATGAGGTCTTGCGGTAGCACAGTGCCATGACTCTGGGCTTTGGCCTGCACGATAGCGCAGCGTGTTTCGAAGTCCGGGATTTGCATATCAATGCTCATACCGCCCGTGAAGCGTGACCGCAAACGATCTTCGAGGGTTGGAATATCCTTCGGCGGTTTGTCGGAGCTGATAATAATCTGCTTATTGGCCTGGTGGAGGGCGTTGAAGGTGTGGAAGAATTCCTCCTGCATCTTTTCTTTGCCAGCGATGAACTGCACGTCGTCGATAATCAACACATCAGCTGTTCGATAGTGGCTGGCGAAGGCGGCGGTTTTGCGGAAGCGCAGCGCATCGACAAACTCCTGCACGAACTGCTCGGTCGATATGTACAGGACTTTAGCATCCGGATTGCGCGCTGCCACCGTGTTGCCCACGGCTTGCATGAGGTGCGTCTTACCGATACCGACGCCACCGTACAGGAATAACGGGTTGTACTTGGTTCCGGGCTGGGCGGCTACGGCCTGGCAGGCAGCAAACGCCAACTCGTTACTGGCGCCCACCACAAAGTTCTCAAAGGTGTAGCGCTCATTTAGTCCCTGGCGGTAGGAATGGGAGAAACCGCTGCTGTGGTTGGGCCGGGCTGTTGCGACCGGCTCACTCGTTTCAGATTCTTCCGCTGTAGTAGCTGTCGACGGAGTGTTGTCAGTGGTTTTGGCGATCGGTATGTTGGAGATCTTGTATTCAATCACAGGCGCGGTTACCCCATTACGGCGCAGGGTGTCAGCAATAAGTTCACCATACTTACGCTCCAGCTGCTGCTTAATAAAAATGTTCGGGACGCCGATGGTCACTTGCTCAGCGGTGCTTTCCAGCAGGCTGGTGTTTTTGAACCACGTCACGAAGTTGCCGCGGGAAACCGTCAGCTCTATCTCACCCAATACTGCTTGCCATAAGGCACCCTGTTGCATAACCGCTCCCATACGTAGGGACTAATATACGTTAGTCCGACATACTTTTCCACACCCGACTAGATGTTTCCTGGTAGAAGGCTAAAAAGGGGCGCACCGCTGATAGGTTTGTACACAGCCCGTCGGCGGATCTGTTAATCTGTGGACAATCACTCGGGGAACGTGGATAACTTAGCGGGATCCGGGGCTAAACATTGTCAAAATGACGGCGTAGCCGGCGGTTTGAGCCGGGCAGAGCGCTTGATTCAGGACCAAGGACCATGCCCGCGTAGCGCTTTACAAACAGGGGCAAAACAGATATAGTAATCGGACATCATTTATTACTGTTAGAGATCTCAAAGGAACATCGATGCCAAAACGAACCTACCAGCCGAAAAAACGTTCTCGCGCCCGTGAGCATGGTTTTCTGAAGCGGATGGCCACTCGCGCCGGTCGTAATGTCTTGAAGCGCCGTCGCACCAAGGGCCGCGCCAAGCTCTCAGCGTAACAAGCGGAGCCACCATGATTGGCCGCGCCCATCGTTTCCATGGATATGGCAGCCTGAGAGCTGTTTACCAACGAGGCAAAACTGCCCATGCACCGGCACTTAATCTGCGCTACAGCCAGCGAGACAGCAATAAACCCTATCGGGTGGCTGTCGTGGTGAGCCGCAAGGTAAGTAAATCGGCAGTTGTTCGCAACCGTATTCGCCGCCGGATCTATGAAGCCGTTCGCCGGCACGATACGCTCATCCCGGCGGGCACCGATCTGGTGTTCACGGTCTTCGGTGAACATTTAGCCGAGCTTGATGCCGGCAAGCTGGAACTGACCATTGCCGGTCTGCTACAAAAGGCAGCTGGCTGAACGGTGGCCGGAAACGTCTGCACCACCGACGAAAATCCTGTATAGTACCTAACAGTATCCTAACGAGGGAAGCCGCGCCACATGTTTACGACGCTGATTGTTCAACCGATTTTTAATCTGTTAGTTCTGGTCTATGCCTTGTGGCCGGGCCATAACTTTGGCATCAGCCTGATTATCTTCACGATCATCGTCCGCTTGCTGTTCTGGCCATTAGTGAAGCGCCAGTTGCGCCAAACCAAAGCCATGCAAAAACTGCAGCCAGACATCAAGCTGATCAAAAAGAAGGCCAAAAACCGTCAAGAAGAGCAGCTGCTGACCATGGAGCTGTACAAAGAGCGGGGCATCAATCCGTTCTCCACCTTCCCGATCATCATCGTGCAGACAGTTATCTTGATCGGCCTGTATCTTGGGCTACGACGAGTCATCAAGGACCCGCACACCCTCATCACTTTTGCCTACCCGCCACTGCAGCACCTGAGCTGGATCCAACATTTGTCACACAATATCCACGCCTTCGACAACACCCTCTTCGGAGTGATCAACCTGAGCCGGGCGGCGCTCAACCCGGGCGGCGGAATCTACTGGCCAGCTATGCTGCTGGTGATCGGTAGTGCCGCGGCCCAGTTCCTGGTGAGTGGTCAGCTGATGCCAAAGACCGACGACCAACGCAATTTGCGCGACATCCTGCGAGCAGCTGGCGAAGGCAAGGAAGCCGACCAGGCCGAAGTCAACGCTGCGATCGGCCGCAAGACGCGCTATCTGCTGCCAGGTATGATCTTCTTGTTTACGGTCAACCTCGCTTCCGCCCTCAGTCTCTACTGGTTGGTCGGCGGCGTCGTAGCCTACATCCAGCAGGCTCTGGTGTTGCGCCAGGACGAAGGCGATCTGGAGGCTCTGGCTGACGGACCAACCAAGAAGAACGTCGCCGATATCCCCGAAGCCGAAGTAGTAACGCCTGCCACTTCCAAAAAATCCTCCAAACCCAAAAAGTCCAAAAACGCAGCCAAACGGAGGAAGAAATGAACGATTCACTCGAAGAAGCCATTGTCTACGCCAAAAAATATCTAGAAGATTTGCTATCCTTTTTCGGTCTCAATACCGACGTCCATGCCACCAGTGACGACGAAGTCATCCAGCTTGGCGTCCCCAGCACGCACATGAACGGCTTCCTGATCGGCCAGCACGGTGAAAATATGCGTTCGCTGCAGTATCTGACGAGTACCGCGCTCAAGAATAATGACTTCGGCAACACCCGGGTCAACGTCGACATTGCCGACTACAAAAAGCAACGCGCCGATCGCTTACGCGAAAAAGCCGAGGGCTGGGTCAAACAAGTTCGCGATGGCGGGGAGCCGATGGAGTTGCAGCCGATGAACGCGGCCGATCGCCGGATTGTTCACCAGCTAGCGGCTGATTACGGCCTAACCAGCGAATCAGCCGGTGAAGGTCGTGACCGCCACATTATTCTCAAAGTCGCCGACTAGTCGGCGCTGGGGGCCGGCTCACTTATTTCAGCGACCAGTGCTGGCTGCAGGCGACCGGTTACGCGTCGAATAAATTGCTTTATGTCAGACATGATCGCTCCACGGAGCAAGTAATCACCGGCCTGCTTGGAGAGACCTACTGATGGCGTGTCCACCCAGCGGGTGTAGTAGTGCGCAAGTCCGAAGCTCACGCTTAGACCAACGAGGAACACGATCAACAGAGTGGCTGCATAGCCAGCCACCGGCAGCAGCCAGGTGAACAGGTAGCTCGAGAGGCTACCGAGTACGATGAAGTGCGTCAGATAGAGCGCAAACGATATCTTGCCCAAATACTGGAACGGTCGCTTGGCCAGGAACTTGGCCAAACCTGGCAGTCGGAGCACGGCAAGCATGACAAGAATTGCCCCAACGACATGCGCAAAGGTTTCGAGCTCTCCGTTCGTAAAGAAAGGTACGTGAAGGTGGTTGTACACGCTGGGGTAGGGCGTATCGACGGTCGTTGTCCAAGTACCAAGCACGGCACACAAAGGCAGCGCTAGCCAGAAGAAGCGTGGACGAAGTTTTTGGAGCAGGACTGGCTGGGTAAGGCTTAGGTCACAGATTGCCAAGCCTGCAATAAAGGCTAAGAAGTACGTTTTTATAAGAATCAACCCGAAGAGTCCGTAAAACAGCCAGCGGTTACGTTCGGTGCCAAAGAGGGCCAGCAATCCAAAGACCAGGAACGATCCCAGGAGTTCGTAATGCATGGTCCAGAGCGGGACGTTATAGCTGGCAATAAAGTCAGTATTGCCGAACCAGATGCCATAGAGGCCTTGAAAGAGTGCTTGGCCAAAGTGAGCGGGATAGCTCCAAAAAAGCTGCAACCAGTTGTTTCCGGTTGCTGCGCCGGCGGGTCCATTATGCATTGCACCAATGCGCAGCACAAAATAGGCGAGGAAGATCGAGCCCACGGCCGGAATCATCAGGCGGAATATACGTCGGGCGGCGCTCGATACAACAACCTGTCTATCTTTCGTTTTGAAGAATTTGATACTCAGCACAAAGCCGCTGAGTACGAAGAAGATGCACACGGCAAAGTTGCCAGCGATCGGCAGCTGCAGAGGACTTGTAGCCACTACATGATCGAGCTTTGGGTAGCGATCAATCGCCGCATAGCCAATCAAGAAGGGCAGAAAAGCGGTGACATAGTGCAAGAGCACTACGCTCAAAGCGGCAATGCCGCGCAGGCCATCAAGGCTATGATAATGCTGTTCACCCTTCACGATTTAGCTCTATTTTACCATGCCACACCAAGCCCTAACACCGGCGAACAGTAGCAGCTCATTTAAAAAGATGTTATAACTATGCTAATGAGCGAATCCTCGCCGAAGGTTGTGTTTGCTAATGGTAATGTTGCCCAGTCACCGCTGGCGCTTGCTTCGATGGAGACGCTGGGTCGCTTTGTCACTGATGCCGGCTTTGACGGGGTAGAGTGGCATCCGCTCTTTCGCAGCGCCCGCTCGGTGGTGGAGGCGGTTGACAGTGGCGTCTTGCAGCTCAATTCATTGCACCAGACGTTTCGCACTAACCGGCATTCACGCGACACCAATCGCTTTGGTGGCAACCCTGGCTTGATTAATCGGCTGATCGACAGCCCACTGGGTGGCTTGATGATGCCCGAAGTGGTGGCTTCCGCTGACTATATCGCCGAAATACAGACAGGCATCAATCAGTCATTGCCGGTGGTGTTCTTTCCGCAAGAGCAGGCAACGGTTGACCGCGTAACGCTCAACAAGGTGCGGGCCAGCCTGTCACTGTTTCAGGCGACGGATCATGTCGCACGTTTGGTCTATGCACAGGATTTTCGGCAGTTCGAGGACGTCATGCTCGAGCAACGCGGCTATGACGGCTTTGTCTTCGACACGCTGCATGTGCGCCGCACCTATGGCAGTGATCCCGGGATTGTCAGCCGCAACCCGTTCCGATTACTCGAGCATACTCGGGCCGTGCACCTATCGCTTAATCGTTTGGACTTTGCCAAGAGCGAACCGCACATTCTCGGCAAACAAGAATTGGACGACGCATTGAGTGGTGAGTTTACGGGCTTTCATCGTGATGTGCTCGATGCCGTGCGTGAGCAGCCGCAGGTCAAGTATGTGGTGGTGGAGCTGGCGAGTGGCGCGCTTAAGCGTCAGGCTGCCGAGCGACGACTGACAGTGCAGCAAGGCTACAGCCAAATTGCCGGCAACCTACGCAACTTCTTGGAACGTTAGTCCCGGAGGGCGTCATTGTAGCTAGCTAGCGTCTGTTCAGCCATGCGTTGCCACGAGTATTTTTTGACCTGTTCGCGCCCAGTGGCTACTAAGCGATCGCGCAACATTTGATCTGATAGTACCTCTTTGATAGCCCTGGCCATGGCGGGCACATCAAGCGGGTTGAAGTATCGGGCAGCATCGCCATAGATTTCCGGCAGACAGGTGGCGTTGCTGCTGACCACCGGCGCGCCGTGAGCCATGGCTTCCAGGCCAGGCAGGCCAAAGCCCTCACTCAATGACGGGAAAATATAAGCGGCGCAATTTTCGTACAGCCAGCGCAACTGGCCTTCGTCCACAAAGTCGGTAAAGACGATGCGGCTGCGGACCGTGTCCGGCACGCCGTCGGCGAAATGCTCATAGTTGGTATCTTTCTTGCCGGCTAGTACGAGGAGCAAATCGGGGTCATCAACCATTGCGAAAGCTTCCACTAAGCGCGCCAGATTCTTGTGCGGCGTTGGCCGGCCAACATACATGATGAACTTTTTATCAATGAGTTGTGACAAGCCAGATAGTTGAGTGACAATCGCGTCGGCGGCTTCGAGAGTGACAGTCACTTTGTCTGGGCTAATGCCACTAAAATTGACGAGGTCAGATTTCACAAATTCTGAAGGCGTGAGTACCCGCTGGGCTTTCTGGGCAGCGCGCTTGATGACGTGGGCGTAGACCCGTTGTTTAATTTTGAAGACGGCTGCATTCTTGGCGGGATTGCTGAAGCGCAGCGTGGTCAGGTCGTGGATGGTGGTCACCGTCCGACCACGGTACCAGATCGGTTGCTGTGGAAACGTGAAGTGCACCAAGTCGGGTTTCAGCTGTTGGATCTGACGCTTTAGCCCCAGCTGTTCGTCGAAACTGAATTCTTTGTGCGGGCAGGGAACGACGCTAAAGTTGGCAGCCGTCGGCTGCCAACCGTTCACATCTTCTGGTTTGAGCAGGATTTGAAAATCATGTGGCGAATTGATCGCTTGCAAGTAGTGCAGCAGACGCTCTACATACCGGCCACTGCTGGTCCGCAGTTCACGGCCGTCGATCACGATTTTGGACATGCTCCTATAGTAACCGCTGTTGTGAAATAAAACTACGCAAAACGCCACTTTGTCGGTATACTTTTAAGATACGAGAACGAACTAACTGGAGGGACCTGTGGCAAAACGAGCACTGATTACTGGCGTGAATGGACAAGACGGCGGCCACCTCGCTGCCTTACTGCACGAAAAAGGCTACGAAGTTTTTGGCATCATGCGTGGGCAGTTGGAAGCCTCGCACCCCAAGTACAAAACCTTCAAGCAAGCGTTTCCATACGTCGAAGTCATTCTGGCTGATCTACTTGATCTGTCATCGCTGGTACGTGCCATGCAGGTTGCCAAGCCTGATGAAGTCTACAATCTGGCAGCCATCAGCCACGTCGGCTACTCTTTCCGCGACCCAATTCTGACACACCAGATTACTGGCGGCGGCGTGCTCAACATGCTCGAGGCCATTCGTCTGACCGGCGGCGAAGACCGCGTACGGTTCTACCAAGCCTCAACCAGCGAAATGTTTGGCGGTCTGGATTACAACCGCCCTGGCGAAGGCTACGATGAAGACTCACTGTTCCACCCACGCAGCCCATACGGCGTGGCAAAACTTTACGGCCATTGGATCACCAAGAACTACCGCGAGAGCTACAACATGCACGCCAGCTGCGGCATCCTGTTCAACCACGAAGGTGAGCGCCGCGGTGTGGAGTTTGTGACGCGTAAGATCAGCAACTCGGTAGCTCGCATCAAGCTGGGCAAGCAAGATGTCATTGAGCTTGGCAACCTGGATTCCAAGCGAGACTGGGGCTATGCCGGTGATTACGTTAAAGGTATGTGGTTGATGCTGCAGCAAGACCAGCCCGACGACTATGTGTTGGCTACTGGCGAAACGCACACCATCCGTGAGTTCTGTGAGCTGGCCTTCGCCGAAGTTGGCATGAAACTCAAGTGGCAAGGCAGCGGCGAAAAAGAAGTTGGTATCGACGCCAACTCCGGCAAAACCGTGCTGAAGATTAATCCCGAATTTTTCCGACCAGCCGAAGTCGACATCCTGCTGGGCAACCCAGCCAAGGCCGAGAAAGTCCTCGGTTGGCAGCGAGACGTCGACTTCCCGGGTCTCGTCAAAATGATGGTCGAATACGACCTTGGCCTAGAAACTTCCGGTACTGCTTAAGTATTCGTTGGGTGCTCGGTGTTGAATTGGCGTAGGGCACTGGCGGTGGTAGCTGCCGCGCCGGCCAGTCGAAGGCGCTGCTCGGCTATGTCCCGAGGTGCACCAGGCTTAGTTATAACCTCAAGGCCGTCAGCTGCCATGTCAACCAGGCAGGGATGATAACTGCCGGCTGGGGCCTCTAAAATTTCGCCGAAGCTCAGCCAGCGCAGGGAAGAGAACTCTTCATTATGATCGAGCTGATCCAGCTCGCGGTCGTCGAGCGGGTAAAGCTCCAAGTTGGAAACCATGTGGCAGCCGGTGGCGTAGCCGGCAATGCGCGTCGGGCTGGTTTCGTCATCAAGCACTCCGAGCGGTGTGTGCTGCTGAGCACGGCTATCCCAGATCAGGTTGTAGCGGCCCACATTTTGCAGCTTCGAGGCATCAATATCCAGGCCCAGCTCGCGCTTCATATTGTCGGCAGCTGACTGAGCGATGGTTTGACCGGCGCCCATCCGGCCGCCAATTACCCAATCACCGGCGTGCGGCTCCTGCTGGCGAGTGCCGATTAAGATTTTCTCAGTTCGCGGGTTGTAGACCAGCAGATCAACACAGTCGATAGCTAGGCTGCTCAGGGCTTCGCCATAGGTTGCGTCATTGCCAATCCGTTTGCGAAACAGGGGATCATGGGCAGGGTCTGAGGTCGTCACATATTCGCGCTCGTGTGGTATGCGGACGAACTTCTTAGTCTGGTCTACGAAAACTGACTGTTCTACAAGGGCCATAATAACGGTATTTTAGCATATTATTCTAGAAAAAGCAAATACAGGGCAGGGGTTAGCGGCTGCGGAAGTCGGCGATAACATCGACCAAAGTTTGGTCGAGGGCAATTTCCGGTTGCCAGCCAGTGTCGGCCGCTAGTCGGTCGTGTGAGCCATAGATTTCTGGTGTATCGCTGGGCCGCATCTTGTCTGGATCCTGTTTGACCTCGACCTTGGCATGTGAGGCCTTCACCAGACCATCCAAAATGGCATGACCAGCCACTGGTTTTCCAGAACAAATGTTGTAAACTCCACCAGATTTGCCTTTCTCCAGCAGTAGTCGATATGCTCGGACGATATCACGGACATCGGTATAGTCACGCTCGGCTTCCAGGTTGCCGACCAGTACGTCGGTGGCTTCGCCCTTTTCGATAGCCACAATCTGCTGGGCGAAGTCTGGCACGATGAAGCCAGGTCCTTGGCCCGGTCCAATGTGATTGAACGGTCGGGCAATGATCACTTCGAAGCCGCGGCTCTGATAGTACAGTGCCATTTGCTCCTGGCCGATTTTACTGACAGCGTAGGGTGAATTCGGGTCAACCGGTGACGTCTCGGTCAATGGCAAGGCTGACTTCGGATCGTACAGTGTGCCACTGCTAATGATGATAAACCGAGGCTTGGCACCCTGCTTCAGGGCTGTTTCAAACAGATTGACCTCAATGCCAACATTAACATTCATATAGAGCATTGGGTCATCAAAAGACGGTCCAACGGCTGCCAGCCCGGCCAGGTGCACCACGCCAGTGACACCAGTGAAGTCGATCTTGGCGGCCTCCTCAGGCTTACTGAGATCAAGCTCCAAATAGCTTTCCACATACGGTGGCTGCTCGTGATTGCCGATCGGTCCACCGACGCCGACAACCGTCATGCCGTTGTCGGCTAACTCTTTGACGAGATGCTGTCCGACGAAACCATTCGAACCAGTTACTAGAATTTTAGACATATTAGTAGAGTACAGGAGTTTTCGATGGCCACCAAACCCATTGCCCCAAAGGTGTTTTACAGATACAATATGAGGCACGTGCGACAATTTACCCAACGCTACCAATACTCGATAATTTTGCTCAAACAGCTGGTCAAAACTGACTTCAAGCTGCGCTATCAAGGCTCGTTCCTGGGCTATGTCTGGTCGCTGCTGCGCCCTCTCCTGCTGTTTGTCACGCTGTACTTCGTCTTTGCCCGTTTCCTGAAGGTTGGAGACACCATTCCCCACTATCCTCAGTACCTACTGCTCGGTATCTTACTGTGGAACTACTTCGTGGAAGTGACATCCGGCAGCGTTGGTGCCATCGTTGGTCGGGGCGACTTAATGCGCAAAATTAACTTCCCGAAATACGTCATTATCCTGGCTGGATCGTTCTCGGCCTTCATCAACCTGATGCTGAACTTTGTGGTACTCAGCCTGTTTATGGTTGCCGGCCACATCGATATCAGCTGGCGAGCCTTGCTGATCGTTCCGCTGATCGCCGAGCTGTTCGTTATCTCAATTGCCCTGGCCTTCTTCTTGAGCACGCTGTTTGTGCGCTTCCGAGACGTTTCCTACATCTGGGAGGTGGTGATGCAAGTTGCGTTCTATGCCACACCAATTCTCTACCCGATCGCTAAAGTACCAGAGATTGCCCGCCACCTGGTTGTCCTCAGTCCGCTAACGCAGATCATCCAGGATGCTCGCTATGCGCTGATCACGCCACAGACCGAAACCATCTACACCGTGAACAACCACCAGTCGTGGCAATGGGCCATACCAATCGCCATCACCCTGATGTTGGCAGTCATCGCCGGTACATACTTCCGCAGTCGCTCTAAGTATTTTGCTGAGGAGGTCTAGCGATGGCTGAAAAAACTGCAATCGCTGTCCATCACGTTTCTAAGGACTTTATCCTGCCCAACGAGAGCACCAACTCTGTCAAAAGCCGTTTGATCAGTGTGTTCTCCGGCGGCCGCGACAAGTCAGTCGATATTCAACATGCTCTGCATGACATTTCGTTTGAGATCAAAGAGGGCGAATTCTTCGGCATTGTCGGCCGCAACGGTAGCGGTAAGAGTACGATGCTCAAGATCCTGGCCCAGATTTACCAGCCGACCAAGGGCAGCATTCATACTGAAGGCAAACTGGTACCGTTCATCGAGCTGGGTGTTGGCTTCAACCCGGAGCTGTCCGGCCGGGAGAATGTCTACCTGAACGGCGCCATGCTTGGCTTCTCCGAGAAAGAGGTCGACGCTATGTACGATGCCATCGTTGCCTTTGCTGAGCTGGAGCCATTCATGGACCAGAAGCTCAAAAACTACTCCTCTGGTATGCAGGTTCGCCTGGCATTTTCGATGGCGACCCGTGCCCAGGCCGACATCTTGCTGGTCGACGAAGTGCTGGCCGTCGGCGACGCTGACTTCCAGCGCAAGTGTTTTGACTACTTCCGGACACTCAAGAAGAATCGCAAGACAGTAGTCTTCGTGTCACACGACATGAACGCCATCCGTGATTATTGCGACCGGGCTGCCCTCATCGAAAAATCCGAATTAGTCATGATCGGCAACGCCCAAAAGGTCGCCTCGGCCTACTCCAAGCTCTTCATCCCCAAGGACGAAGCTTCGACCAGTGATGAAGATACCGAAAGCCGCTATGGCTCACGAGATATCTCTATCGAAAGCGTCCATGCTCGGCAGACCAGTAGCGATGGTGCGGGCAAGATTCTCATCAATGCCAAGCTGGTGGCACACATTGACTGTGAAAACCCACGCATCGGATTCTCGCTCAAAGATTCCTTCCTGCGGCCGCTGGTCGGTACCAATACCAAGCTCGAACACTTCAAGCTGGGTAAACTCAGAGTCGGACAACACTTCAACATTCAGTTCGAACTCGAAGACATTTATAAACAGGGTGACTACACTATCGACTTCTCGGTTGAGGATGAAGCAGGCACCATGGTCTATGACTGGTGGGAAGAGGCCACGTCATTTTGGATCAAGAAGGATTCCAACACGGCATTTGTAGTGAGCCCACCCGTAACCATTAGTAGTGACGATGCCGCGTAATACAGCTAAAGATCATACCGAGAGTTATCGCCAGGCCAGCGAACGGCTGATTGTACTGCTGTCCTCGTCACGCCATCAGATAGACATTTTGGAGTCGAAACAGAAACGGTACGAGCGACCGCTCCATGCGATGATTCAGCTTATCAAGTCCATCGACCTGGCAATTCTCGATTTCTTTGGCCTGTCGCCGCGCTTGCTGGCGCACATTGTGCCGCCAGAGCAAACTAAAATCGATGAAGCCTCAGTTGGCACTATGACGGCCGAGGAGCTACAGCAAACAGCCCTTGCCTATGACGCTCGCTTTGCCGTTGCCGAACGCCGAGCTCGTCTACATGCCCCCAGGCAGTCCATCGGCACGGCCTACCGTTTTATGCGTGGACAAGGCATTAGACTGGCCAAGCGGCTGGTGAAAATACTGCGACGAGGTAAGCAATCATGAGTGGCCAAACCCGCGTCTGTCTGATTGATTGTCAGGTCTTCCAAACTCCAGCCTGGCACAGAGGAATGGGCAAATACTCCATGGAATTGCTGAGGGCCTTAGCGCATAACGAGACCTTTACCGCCAGCCGGAAGATCGTGCTGCTGTTCAACAAAAACCTGTCGATGGATGAGGACATGCTGGAGGCTGCCAAGCGTGCCTTACCAGATGCAGAGATCGTTACAGTCAGCCTCAAGATACGCACTGAAGGGGCTTCGCTGCCGCATCAAATCAAAAAGAACCAGACCTATATCGATAGCTTCGTGGCCGACAACTATGCCGAGTATGAAGTCGAATTCTTGATCTTGTCACTCTTCTTGTCAGAAGGTGCCACAGCCTTCCCGGCTGTTGCCAAGAAGATAGTGCTGGCTTACGACCTGATTATGCTGCAGTTTTTTGAGATGTATTTGGGCTTCGGGGCCTCTGACCAACACTTCGGTCATTACAAAACGCTCTTCCAGGCCGACCTGTACCTGACGATATCGGAGACGGTAGCCAATGACTTGGTGACGACGCTTGGGATTAGCAAGGACCAGATCGTGAGTATCGATGGTGGGGCGATCGAACGCCAAGCCATCAAGACCGTTAAACCCACCAATGCTCCGACCAAACCATTCATCCTGATGCCAACTGGCGGGGATCACCGCAAGAACAATCACCGTGGAGTTCGGGCTTTCGAACGTTTCAACGCCGAGCACGGTAAGGCCTACCAGCTGGTCCTGACATCGACCTTTGCCCCACAATTAGTGCACGCGTTGAATGCCATTTCAGACGGACTGCACTTTACTGGCAATATTGAAGAGGAAGAACTGGCTTGGCTTTACGAGCATTGCCAAGGCGTGCTCTTCCCGTCTGAATACGAAGGGCTTGGCTTGCCGATCCTGGAAGCAGTCGAGTTCAATAAGCCGGTGGCGTGCTCTGACATCTCGGTATTTCGTGAGATTTCCACCGAAGCTTTCTATTACTTCGACCCCTACAATATCCCGCACATGGCACAGGCTATCGAGGATATGGTGGCTGGTACTGACTGGTCGACAAAACTCGATAGCTACAAGAAGGTGACTGACCAGTACTCGTGGGCACGAAGTGTCAAACGCATGGTGGCAGCGATCGATTCATGCACTGCAAGAGTCGCACAGCAAGCGTTGCCAGAACGAGCGGTCATCGCCCCGAATGTCATGGTCGACAATCAGCTCTCTCGATTTGTCGGCATGCAATATCCGCAGGATTCACAGGTGAGCAACATTGATTACTACTATGACCTGGGCGTCAAACCGAAGCCGGCTCGACCAAACCACTTGGCATTTAGTGCAACCTGCCGCGAGCTGGCTGAGTTTGGTAGAGAAGATTATCTGGGCTACGACATAGTCGACTACCACATTGCGAATAATGCTGGCAGCATACACACGCTTGTCAAAGCGCTGGCTTTGCCAGGAACGGTCTATCTTCACAGCCCCAGCCTCGATCGGACCTTTGCCAGGGCGCTGAAGCACGGCTACATGTCCAGCGGTCGTTATCAGTTAGAAGCACGGCTTGGAGAGCTCTACAAGGATAGCTCGTGGCTGATATCACTTCTCAGCTGCTCCCAGCGGGTTATCACCTATGACAAAACAATTCACCGCCAGCTCCTTAGTCTTGCCAAGCGTTTGCCGAAGGCTGCCGACATTGAACTACAGGCTTTTCCTGGCCACGAGCTGCCGTACAAACCTGCCCCGAGTTTGGAGCACATGCCATGCATTGGCCTAGTTGTTGGGTGTGACATATCCGGCGTCCACGAAGTGTTTGATGCTGCCATCGAACGCTGGGGTATGGACGTCAGCTACAAAGTATTTCTCGATGGCCTCAAAGAGGAAAAGTATTACGAAGAAGTCGGCTTGGACTATCCAAACTTTGTGCCACACTTCAGTAGCACGGACTATGGCTTCGACCTATTCTTGCAGCAAATCGATACTTATTATTCCTACCAAGATACCCGCGAGACGGCGGCTCGCTTCATAGAGCAAATGGCTGCCGCTCGCGGCATCGAAATTGCCAAGCCGTAGCTAACCGAGCTGTTTGGCGGTTTCCAGGAAAACTTGGGCACTTGTTTCCCAAGAGAATTTGGCAGCCTGCTGCGGTCCCTCAATGCGTGCCTGCTTGGTGATTGTATCAATATGTTGGAGGTGGTTGGCCAGCGTTGCCGCCAGTTGAGCTTGATCGTGACTATCAATCATCATGCCAGCATCGCCGATAACTTCGGGCAGTGACGAATTGTTGGAAGTGATCACCGGCACGCCACAGGCCAGGGCTTCCAGTGGCGGCATACCAAAACCTTCGTAGTGGCTGGGGTATACCAGCAGACTGGCACCAGATATAACCGCCGCCTTATCAGTATCAACGACGTATTCACTAGGTCGGATGATACGCCCTGCTTGCTTACTACTGGCCTCAATTTTGCCAAACAGCCGCTCGGCCTTCCAGCCGTCGGCCCCGACGATTAGTAACGAATATTTTTTGCGTGCGGCAACCGGTAAGCTGAGGTACGCTTCAACCAAACCTTCCAGATTTTTGCGAGGCTCCAGATTTGACAGCGCCAGAATGTAATCGCCGGTGATGCCGTATTTTTTCTTGGCGGCCGCGATCTCTTTAGCTGGGCGACGATTGATAAATGCCGGGTCAACTGCCGGTGTAGCCACACTGATTTTATCAGCCGGTACTTTGTAGAACTGCATAACCTCGCTGCGAGAACTTTCGGAGATAGCAATAATGCGCGAAGCCTTCTTCACCGAGCGGCCAACGGCACCAGACAGGAAGCGGGCGTTATTGTCTTCTACAAACTCTTTGTGGAGCTCAAAAGATAAGTCGTAGATGGTTAAGATTGATTTGCTGAACGCCAAACGCATGCCAACAAAACGCGGGAACAAATAAATGCCACGACCGTACAGCAGGTCCATCGGCGGTAGCTTATTGTGATGCCACATCGCCAGCATTTTACCGGTCGAAGCGGGGAAGGTTTTGTATTGGAGGTGCTTGAAGCCGAAGCTGAGGAACCGCTCGACTGCGTCCTGAGGAATGATTACAATGACTTCGCGAGCTTTTTCACCAGCGGCTTTTTGTTGCCCGATGACATGGTCCATGCCACGCAAAATCCCCAGAATGTACTGACCGACGCCGCTAAAGTGAGCTTCAACGATCCCCAGGCCGTCAACGTACAGTTTCTTCATCCACCTATCTTAGCAGATCAGGCGGAGCTATTGGGCGCCGGGCGTGTTGGTTGACCAGGTTGGTCCGCCGTTGCTGTTGTAGAGGACAAGATTGCCGTCTTGCTGGATCACCAGACTGGACGTGCCACGGCCGGATGTTCCGGAGGTCCACAAGGCTTTGCCGGTAGCATCGTAGAGTACCAGGTTGCCATCGCCTTGCATGGCCAGGAAGGCAGCTGCCTTGCCGACAGTACCAGACTGCCAGATGGCGCCGGTCGGTGAGTAGAGCACTAGATTTCCATCACTCTGCAGGCGAAGATGATATTTACGATCGGCCGTATCCAGCGACTGCCCGACAAAGAGATTGTTGGTCGGATACAGCTGCTTACTGACGCGGCTCAGATGGTCGGGAACACTCACGGTGTTAGTCCACCACAAAGGGGTATTTCCGTTATAGAGCACGATGTTGCCGTCGCACTGTAACACTAACCGATTAGCGGAGGCACTCCCGGCAGTAGGTTTATTGGCGGTATTTGAGTTCCAGAAGGCTACCGTGTTACCGTTACTATCCTTGCCATATTCCACCAAGTTGCCATCGGGCTGGAGGATGAGTTGTGTGACTTTATTGCTGTTGGCACCATTGGCCCAGACTGCCCGGAAGTTGCTGTAGTCGACGAGATTGCCATCGCCTTGCAAGTTTAAGGTTGTTTGGCCGTCGGGGGAAAGTAGGAATTGGCCAGGAACGATTGACTGGCCAGCCGTCAATGAGGCCGTGCCACAGCTGGGCTGGGTGACCGGACTGACCACATCAATCGCGTAGTATAGCCCAATGTCATTTAGCCAGCTGGTACCCTCGATGAGGAGGTTGAAGTACTCCTTGTACGCCCCGACCGTTGCCGGAGCCGTGACTGAGAATTTGAAGGTGGCCGTGTCACCGGGCAGAACACTCGTCTCCTGCATGTCGATTCGCGTATTGCTGGCCCAGCTCGAGTCTTTAAAGACGCTGGTGCGATCTTGTGGATTGCTAGTACCGAGCCTTAGCGACCCTTGGGTCCAGGTTTGGTTGGTGTTGTTACGAGCCACAATGGTCAGATAGGCCGTACTCGGATGGTTTGCATCTGATTGTGCGGGTGGTGTAAGCGTGATCGAATCTCCAGTAAACGGTTTGGTGCGGCCACTGTCAGTGTAGGCTGACTGCTGAACCAGGGTCCAGTTGTAACGCGGGACGATGTTCTGCGTTGAGCCAAACCATTTCTCGAACCAAGTTATGAAGTTGTAGCTACCCGAGAAATAGTTATTTGGACTGCCAGGATAGACATGAGGTGTGTAGCAATACATACCAGCGGTGGCAGCATTGGCAATTGTGAAGTTAGCGTAGGCGTAGCCTTGGTAATCGTAGAACGTCACATTATTATTTGGATACAAACCGGGATAATAGTAGCGCGGTGTGTAGCCCGCTCTGTCAACGTTGCTGTTGCTTCCCGGGGTGTACGGAGGTATTCCAGCATGGCTATCACTGCATGCATAGTTGGCGTTGCCGTTGAGGCCCCACCAGCTGACATTGCTCATGGTTTCAATGTAAGCCCGGAATTGCCAGGTGCCGTTATCAACCTGATTGAAAAAGCCCAGATATGCAGGAGCACATGACTGGTAGCCCATGGCGCACTGGATTTGGCTCGCATCTGGAGAGGGGTCTGTCACCAGCGATTGTTCTTTTTGCATGGTGGCCAGAAGCACTCGTGGACTGATCTGATACGCTCGAGAAGCATCATAAATTATCTTGGAAGCTAAAACATTCTGGCCACAGGAATAGTAGGTGGCGTAGTAACTATAGTGAGCGCCGCTTGGGCTGCCACAATTTTCGGTATCGGTAAAACCTGCCAAACCACTGCGCTGAGCCGTCAGAAAACTTTGGATATCTGGTTGGCTCATCGAGCCGGCGTCTTGGAAGACAGCGTCACTGATGAGGTTGGGCGGGTTGTAAGCAGCTGAAGCTGCCGGGGCATGCCAAAGGCTGGCCGCCAGAACGGTTGCCAACACACTAAAACCAAGACCTAAGGCTTTCATGATCCGAACTGTACTGCTATTTGCATTTCATTTATCTCAGTTCCGTCTGAGTCATAACTGAAAACGTCGAGTTTTCCGGTGCTTGCTGAAGGTTGAAAGTGCATTATGCCAGAGAAGTTTCCGCCCGATACATTGAGTTGTCCTTCTGATATGACGCCCAGCTTGTTGTCGATGAGTCGATACTGAACCATGCTAACCTTGGCGGAACCACCCAACACGCTACCATCGTGAATTACGCCATTCGCAGCAGGCTGCTTGACGGTGATATCGCCAGATGCGGCAGTAATCCATTGGCTAGAGTCCGTCTTGATTATTTGGCCGCCTGTATCGGTTGCTGTACCCTTATTAGCGCTGTTGTTAGTGCTGATGGACTTATCGGATTGACCAGATTTAGTAACGGTCGGTTGCTGCTTAGAAATTCTTCCTGCTGTCACGACGACCTGGCTGGCTGGTGTTGAGGAGTGGAAGAAGTGAGTAGTGTTCGTGAGTTCCAGTGCGGCAACGACAACAATCGCCAGGGCTACAACCGCTGCTAGGCGGCGCCACTGCTGAGATGAGTTTGATTTCTTTCGAGCCATACTTTTTATTTTAGCGCTAATGCCTATAGTATGACACCATATAATCGATTTTGGAAGCCCTACAATCCAGTATTTGGATTGCGGATGCTGGCATTCAGCTTGGTGTAACCAGGATTGCTCGGCGGATAGGTGTAGATGTAGAACGATGGACAGTCATAGACGGCAGTTGGTGCACCGAGCAGGTTCTGGGTACGGTCGGCCAGAATGGCAAAGTTTGGTGACAAGGCCACTTCTTGATCAAACGCCGGTGCCGGCACTTTGTCTACGACCACAAATGTCGGGTGATAGATATGATAGTCAGCGCTGTTGTATAGCCAAGTGAACTTATCGAGAGTACCGAGCGTCTGTACCAGGACTAAGTGCTGCCGGCTGTTAAGCTGCAGCCCGCGAGCCCGCCAGTACTGAGCGACACCGACTTTGGAGGTGCTGTCGGCCAGCTTTTGATCCAGGCAACGCTCATCGGCCGTGTAGTAGTTGGCGGTTGCTTGGACATTAGCAACGGGGTGTGACAGCAGGCCTGCGCTGAGCGCCAAGACCACCACAGCGAGCATGGCCAGGCGACTGGCGCGAATGATCACCGGCCTCTCGAAGAACTTCAGCGAAGTCAGCGCAGCGCCGGCCAACAGCGGGAAGATAATCAGCGGTACCAAGTAGCGAGTCAGGGCATTGCCGGTGGCCACGCTGCCAGCTATCACGATAAGCGGCGTCAACCCAGCCAGCCCACTCACCACGAAAACCTCAGGCGACAGCAATGGTTTGAAGCGATTCGTCACCCGAGCTCGCGTGGTCAGCTTGATCAGCAGCGCGAACAGCCCAAGGCTTACCACCAGCTCCAGGACAATAAATTTCAGCTCAACTTTTTGCTGCCAGTTGCCGTGCTGCATTTTCGAGACAAACACCGAGAAAGTTCGAAGCGAATCGCCGATCATCCCAAAGTGCAGGTATTGTCCAACTTGGCCGAGCGGCGAGAACAGGCTCTTCAGCAAGGTTTGCCGGATCGCAACGGCCACTAGGCTACCAACAAGTTGCGGCGCCAACAGTAGGACGACCGTACGCCAAGACAGCACGTTGAGCAACCACGCCAAGCCAGCAATCAGGGCCAGTGGTGCCACAAACTGCAAGATGTACAGCGGATTGGACACACTAGTTAGCAAGGCAATTGTCGCCAGGCCGACCAACCACCAGCGTAGTCGCTGCCAGTCTTTGGTCCCGCCACTCTTTACACGACGCAGCAACTGGACATTCAGACCCAAGCTTGCCAAAGCCATCAGGATCACTCCGTAATAGGTTGTCGACATGATGAAGAAAATAGCCAGGCCCGGGTCAGTCCGATTCTCTAAGAGGCTGAGTACCAAGACTGAACTGCTAGCCAACAAAGCGTACAAGCGGGCAGTCAGGACGTTGCCAGCAAACATCCCGGTAATCCAGCGTAACAGCGCATAGAGCGCCAGGCAGTTAATCAGGCTGTTCAGGATCAACGCCAGCCGAAAGTCAGGTGTCAGCAGGCTGGCCAGTGAGTAGATTGGTGCCTCCGGAAACAGGAAATTTTGTGACGAGAACACCCAATGAAACGGCTCGTGGAGAGCCAGTGACTGAGCGACCGCCGGTAGGGTCAGGAAGTCGGCGCTGCTGAACACCATGGCTTCCCAGGCCGAGCGGACGAGGTGGTTGAACTCCGCCAGAAACAGACCAATGATCGCCACCACCGGCACCAGCTCCGGCCAGTAGCCCCAGTCGCGGAACCGCCGCCAAAGATGCTCGAAGCGTTTCATCGTCCGAAACGCATGCGCGCCACCAGCGCCAGATTCTTAAAGATAATGCCCTTTGGCAACTTCGATTCACCATGCGTACGATCCATAAAGACGATCGGCACCTGGTAAACGCCTCCAGCTTGCTGGAGTGCTCGGAACTTGAGCTCTATCAGGAAACCGTAGCCAGCGGCTTGTAGCGTATCGAGATCCAGGCCTTGCAACAGGTCGCCGGAAAACATGTTGAAGCCACCGGTGTAATCGGTGATCTTGGTGCTCAGCAAAGCCCGGGCATAGATATTGCCGCCACGGCTCAGGAGTTTGCGATGCCACTGCCAGTCGGGCGTAGCGCCACCTTTGATGTAGCGCGAGCCGATCACAAAGCTAAAGTCCTTGGTGGCATCCAGGAACTGCGGGATGTACTTAGGATTGTGAGACAGGTCGGCATCCATCTGCAAAATAAAGTCGTAGCCTTCGTTCAGCAGTTTCTTGAAGGCATAGACGTAGGCCTTGCCCAGTCCTTCTTTCTTGGTGCGGCGCATGACTTGCACCTCGAAGTTCTTGGACTTCAATTTTTTGCCGATTTTTTCGGCGGCGTCGGCCGTGCCATCTGGCGAACCATCATCGATTACCCAGACGGTGGTGGTGAGGTCAGGGTAGTCTTTCAGGTATTTACTGAGTGCCGGCAGCAACTTTTTGACATTGTCCAACTCGTTGTATGTAGGTACGGCTACCGCCAGTTTCATGCCTGCCTCTTTGGTCATGCCATACAGTATACTAAATACCATGCTGAAAAAGATCTGGGAGGTTAAACTAACGCGTTTTTTAACCGTTGGCGTGTTCAACACAGCTTTCGACCTTAGTCTGCTGAACGCCTTCGTTTTCTTGTTGCACATCCCGCTACTGGCAGCGAACCTGATCTCGGCGTCGATCAGTATCAGCACTTCATACTTCTTGAATCATCACATTGTGTTCCGCAGTCCCGAACAGCATGAGCTAAAGCGCTTCCTGCATTTTTTTGCCGTGACCGGCATCGGCATTCTGGGCATCCAGACCCTCGTCATATATACAGTTAGTCATCTACTCTCGCCTCATGATGCCGCCCTGACTCGTGTGTTCCGCGAGATTGGCTTCCGGCACATTACCGGTCGACTGGTTGATCTGAACATTGCCAAACTGTGCGCGGTAGCGGCCGCCATGGCCTGGAACTTCTCGATCTATCACTTCGTGGTCTTCAAGAACCCCGAAACTGATGCTGAAGGTGATGATTTGGAAGTCAAACCGCAGCCCAAGCGTCGGTAATTTCTGCCTAGGCCTTTTCGGGCCCAGATAGTAGAATAACTAGGACGCTTCATGAAACACCAAAATAAGTTAAAAGCTCTTGTCATGGCACTGTTCAGTGCTGTTTCGCCGTTGCTGTTCAGCGGCACGGCCCTGGCGGCAACACCCACACTGGTCTGGTCACGCTCGTTTGCCTCGAGCGGTATTAACGAATCATCACCAATGCCGGTCAATATTGGCGGCAGCACTGATAATATTGTTGTTGGTTCGCTCAATGGCAATGCCTACATGCTTGATGGCGCTACCGGCAATGACGTTGCCGGCTGGCCAAAGGCCACGGGGCATCCGATTGAATCTTCAGCCAGTAGCGCAGATGTCGACCATGATGGACACCAAGACATTTACATCGGCAGCGGTAACGCCTCAGGCGAGTGTGCTGGCGGCGGTATGTTCCGCTTCAAAGACGATGGCACGCAAATCTTCAAGTTCATAGCTAATGATGGGGCAGGCAGCTGCCCTGATGCTGCCGTGCACCCCTCAGCAGCGCTTGGCGATATCAACCGGGACGGCTATGCTGATATAACATTTGGCGCCCTCGGACTGAAGGCGTTTTCGGCCCATAGTATCACCGGAGGCTTAAATCCCGGTTGGCCGTACTATTGGGATGATACTCAGTTTGCCTCGCCGGCCTTGGCTGACCTCGATGGAGATGGCGTTACCGATGCCGTGCTGGCAGGCGACTCGTCACCTGGGCCGCCGGTAGATTGGAGCGGCGGGTTTGTCCGTGCGCTGCGCGGTGATGGTTCGGAAATCTGGGAGTACAAGATTACCGAAATAGTCCGCTCTTCACCCTCAATTGGGGATGTAAATGGTGATGGTATCCCTGATGTCGTATTTGGCGCCGGCAATTTCTATAGCACAAGTGATTCTACGAAAATATTTGTGCTCAACGGTGTAACGGGGGCGCTTGAGTGGTCTCGTGATTTAGGTGCTCAGACGTTGGCTTCGCCAACACTGGCCGACTTCAATGGTGACGGCCGGCTCGATATTGCTATCGGGCTCTGGGCTGGAACCAACCAGGGCCAAGTCTACGTTATGAATGGCACCAATGGCAGTAACATGACAGGCTATCCACGCAGCTCTGGCGGCGGGGCTGTCCTGGGCCAGCTCACGACGGCCGACCTAAATGGTGATGGCAAACAAGACCTCGTCGTCCCGACGGGCGGCGGCATATTTGCCTATGACGGCAACACCGGCACCAACCTGTGGGGTATTCGCCAAGGTTTCGCGTCGTATCAGAACAGCCCGCTGATCCGTGATCTTGATGGCAATGGACAGCTCGATATCGTGATCTCTGGCTGGAAGTCAAATGGCACGCAAGTGGTAGATCGCTTTCAATTCCCGAATGGCGACCCGGCCGTGCTTGGCGGCAATGGCTGGCCAATGTTCCGGCTCAACCAGCGACTGACTGGCTCCTGGACCAATCCACCGCTTGAACTCAACCCGCCGACCGGTACTGCGGGCCAGGGCTATCGTTTAAGTACCAGCGACGGGGCAATCTTCACGTTCGGAGAGGCTCAGTATTATGGCTCAGCCAACGTCTACCACCCCAGCACGCCCGTAGTGACGAGCATGTCAACACCAACTCACGGCTACTGGCAAGTGACGCAGGACGGCGGCCTGTTCAGCTTCGGTGACGCCCAATTCTACGGCTCAGCCAACGTCTACCATCCCAACCAACCGGTGGTAGCGGCCATGGCAACCCCGACCGGACATGGCTACTGGCTGGTCACCCGTGACGGCGGCCTGTTCAGCTTCGGTGACGCCCAATTCTACGGCTCAGCCAACGTCTACCATCCCAACCAGCCGATCGTTTCGGCGATGGCTACCAGCACTGGACATGGTTATTGGTTGGTCACGGCCGACGGCGGCTTGTTCAGCTTTGGCGACGCCCAGTACTACGGAGGCGCCAACATCTACCACCCGACCACCCCGATCGTGAGTGCGCTGCTTGACGCCAGCGGCAATGGCTATTGGATGGTGACTAGCGACGGCGGCATCTTCACATTCGGCGATGCGCCATTCTACGGAGGCGCCAACATCTACCACCCGACCAAGCCGGTCGTCGGTATGTCACGAGCTGACACTGGCGGCTACTGGATTACAACCAGCGACGGCGGCATCTTCACGTTCAATGCGCCGTACCACGGTGGCGCCGGTGGCCGAAACACCAGTCACCCCATCGTCAACATTGCAACGCAAGGCTATTAAAACCAACCAAGGCTAGAGCAGGGGCGCAGAGTTTGGTATTATAGATCGCAATGATAGTCGTAATTATCGCTGGAGGGTCCGGGACGCGCCTCTGGCCGCTCTCAACATCGGGGCACCCGAAACATTTGTTGAACCTGACAAATGACCGTAGCCTGCTGCAAAACACCTGCGCGCGCATTGAAAAGCTAACCACTCCGGAGCAAACTTTCGTGGTATCCGAGGCATCACACGTCCACCATGTTATTGATCAGCTGCGTGACATTGTCCCCGAAGAGAACATTCTGGCCGAACCAGCCCGACGTGGCACGGCTTCCTGTTTCTTGTTGGCGCTCAACGAGATAAAGCGACGAGGTCTCGACGATCAAGCAGTTTTCTTCCTGTGGGCTGACCATGTTATCCGCGATGGACGGGGCTTCACCAGTACTGCCAGCCAAGCCGCTGAACTCGCCGAGAGCATGCAAAAGATGGTCTTCATCGGTGTTGAGCCAACACATCCTTCCACCGGATTGGGCTATATGGAAAAGGGCGATCGCCTGCAGAATGGCTTCAAAAACGCTTTCGAACTCAAAAAATTCGTCGAGAAGCCAGACCACAAGACGGCTGCTGACTACTTCCAAAGCGGTAATTACCTATGGAACACCGGCTACTTGATGGCCACTCTTTCGACGCTGGAACGTGAGATTCAAGCCAATGCCCCCGAGCTCTGGACGAGCTACCAAGCGCTGCTCAATAGCTCCGACACGACGGAAACCTATCTGGACCTTGAGTCGCAAGTTATCGACAAAGCCTTGTCCGAAAAAGTCAGCGATGGCCTGGTAGTGCCCGGAACCTTTGACTGGCTCGATGTTGGCTCATTCCAGGACCTGCATGGCGTCAGCGAACAAGACGATGACGGTAACTACACAGCCGGCGACAACCTGATGGTTGAGCAGGTGACGAACAGCTACATCCGTAACGAGCAAGACATACCGATCGCCGTCATTGGCTTGGATAACATTGCCGTGGTGGCGACCAAGAACGGTTTTCTGGTGACCAACAAAACACACTCTCAGAAAGTCGGCGATGCCGGCAAAAAGTTCGGAGATGTGGCGTGAAGAAACTGATCGCTTTCGACCTTGACGGTACGCTGGCTCCCAGTAAATCACCGGCTCCCGACCGCATGGCCGAAGACCTCAGCCAGCTGCTCGACAAGTTTCACGTCTGCGTCATTTCTGGCGGTAAGTTCGAGCAGTTTGAAAAGCAATTGCTGGCCAACTTGCACGCTTCGCCATCACAGCTGGAGCGACTGCACATTATGCCAACCTGCGGCACGCGCTACTACAGCTATGACATTGCCACGAAAGATTGGCGCCAGGTCTATGCCGAGAACTTCAGCGAAGCGCAGAAGAAGAAAATCATCGATGCGCTCAACAAAGGCTTCGATGATCTGAAGATGCGGGCTGACAAAGTCTACGGCGAGACGATCGAAGACCGTGGCAGCCAGGTGACCTTCTCGGTACTTGGACAAGACATTGTTGACGTCTTGGGTATGGAAGGTGTCGAGCTCAAAGAAGCTTGGGACCCGGGCAATGCCAAGAAACTGAAGCTGCGTGACTACATCCAGCCACTGATCCCCGAGTTTGAAGTTCGCGTTGGCGGCGTGACCAGTATCGACGTGACCAAGAAGGGCATCGACAAAGCTTATGGCATGCGGAAGCTGATGGAAATGCTGGAGATCTCTAAAGAGGAAATCCTGTTCATCGGCGATCGCCTGCAAGAAGGCGGCAATGACTACCCCGTCAAAGCCTTCGGCATTGACTGCTTGGAAATCTCGCAATGGCAGGAGACGGCATTGGCTGTCGAAGCCATCTTACATACCGTCTAGCTTCGACAGTCGCATTATTTTCAAGCTATTCTTCAGGTTTTCTGGTAGACTAGCTGACCAAGAGGAGTTACATCTATGAAGCTGGCAGTTGTTGGTACAGGATATGTTGGTCTGGTGACTGGCACTTGCTTTGCCGAAGTCGACAATGATGTCACCTGCGTCGACATTGACGCCGCCAAAGTGGCCCGGCTGCAGGCTGGCGAGGTGCCGATCTATGAGCCAGGCCTTGAAGCCATGCTCAAGCGTAACGTGGCGGATAAACGGCTGCACTTCACGACTGACTTAGCTAAAGGTATCAAGGATGCCGAAGTCATCTTTCTAGCCTTGCCAACGCCACCGAATGAAGATGGTTCAGCCGACCTGTCATATGTGCTCAGCGTGGCCAAAGACCTCGGACCGCTGCTGAAAAACTACACCGTCATCGTCAACAAGAGCACCGTACCGGTCGGGACTGCCGAGCAGGTGCGCCAGACAATCGCCAAGCAAACAAAGGTAGCATTCGATGTTGCTTCCAACCCGGAATTCCTACGCGAGGGCTGCGCTGTCGAAGATTTCATGAAGCCAAATCGCATTGTGGTCGGCAGCAGTTCCGGCGAAGCGCGAGCGCTGCTTGAGAAGCTTTACGAGCCGTTTACGCGCCAGGGTTCACCGCTGCTGATGATGGACGAACGCTCGGCCGAACTGACCAAGTATGCCGCCAATTCATTCCTGGCGGCCAAGATTAGCTTCATGAACGAGATTGCTAACCTGTCTAATCTGCTCGGTACGGATGTTGACAGCATCCGGCTGGGCATTGGCAGCGACGAGCGCATCGGCCATCGCTTCCTGTTTCCCGGCATCGGCTATGGCGGCAGTTGTTTCCCGAAAGACGTCTTGGCCTTGCAGAAAACAGCTCATGACCATGGCTACCGATTCAAAACCATCGATGCCCTGATTGAAGTGAACGATCACCAGAAGCGTATCTTGTTCGAACGGGTTAAGGCGTACTATAAGGGTCAACTTAAGGGCAAGCATTTCGCTATCTGGGGCTTGGCCTACAAGCCGGATACCGATGACATCCGGGAAGCGCCATCTTTGTACCTCATCGAAGACTTGCTGAAAGCCGGCGCGACGGTTACCGCCTATGACCCCGAGGCAATGGACAATGTCCGCGGCCGTCTGGGCGAGCAAGCGGGCTTACGCTTCGCACAAGAACAATATGCCACCCTTGAGGGTGCTGACGCGCTGTTGATCGTGACTGAGTGGCAGACGTTCCGGACACCGAACTTTGAGCAGATCACTAAACAGCTCAGCTCGCCAACTATTTTCGATGGCCGCAATATCTACGAGCTGGCTGACATGGAAAAGCACGGCTTCCACTACGAAAGCATCGGCCGCCCGACCGTTGGCTAACTATTCAACAGTTACTGATTTTGCCAAGTTTCTGGGGCGGTCGATGTCTTGGCCCTTGTGTTCGGCGACGTAGTAGGCAAACAGCTGCACGGCAATGACTTGCAGGAGCGGGGCTAGCTCTTCGAGAGTCTTCGGGATGTAGATGACATCATCAACCAGGCCCTTAATGTGCTCGTTACCTTCAGTTGCCACGGCAACGACCGGACCGCCGCGAGCGCGGATCTCCTGGATGTTGGAATACGTTTTGTCCAGCAACGGTGAGTCGGTGGCGATGGCAAAGGTCGGGAAGTTTTCGTCGATCATGGCCAGTGGTCCGTGCTTCATCTCACCGGCAGCGTAGCCCTCAGCATGAACGTACGATATTTCCTTGAGCTTCAAGGCGCCTTCTAGTGCTGATGGGTAGGCGTTGTGCCGGCCGATGTACAGGAAGTCGCGGTAGTCGGCATATTTCTCGGCAACTTTTTTGATGGCTTCGGCGTGGTCGAGCACGGCCTGGGCTTTGGCCGGCAGATCGTCCAGCTCTTGGATCAGTGCTTGGAATTTCTCGTGCTTGCCTTCGCTCAGGTGGAGGGCAATCAGCGCTAGTACGGTGACTTGGGCAATGAACGCCTTGGTGCTGGCCACGGCTCGCTCTGGACCGGCGTGGCAGTAGACACCGGCATCAGTCATGCGGGCAATGGTGCTGCCAACGGCGTTGACGATACCGAGCCGCAGGACGCCTGCGTCATCAACTTTTTTCAGCGCGGCAATGGTGTCGGCAGTTTCGCCCGACTGGGAAATGGCTAGTAGTACTGTGCTGCGCGAGAATGGTTCCTCGCGGTACTTAAACTCACTGGCCATCTGGACTTCAACCGGGATGCCAGCCAGCTCTTCGATCAGATATTCGCCAACCAGACCGGCGTAGAATGACGTACCGCAGGCCACGATCACGATGCGGTCAATGTGCTTCAGCTGACCCAAGACACCTTCCAGACCACCGAGCTTGACGACGCCCTTGTCGACCACTGCGCGTCCAAGAGCCGCAGATCTAATAGTGGCCGGGATTTCAAAAATTTCCTTGAGCATAAAGTTCGGGTAGTCGCCGAGCAGGGCTTCCTGGTTGTCGAAATCAAGTAGCTCAGCCTGCGGCTCAGTCTGCTTACCTTCTTTCATGTTGTGAATCTTGACGTTGTCCGGCGTAATGACCGCCAAGTCATAATCTTCCAGATAAATAACTTTCTTGGTGTGTTCCATGATGGCAGTCGGGTCAGAGGCTAGGATGTGCTCAGCTTCGCCGACGCCGATCACCAGCGGGCTGGAAAGTCGGGCGGCATACAACGTCTCTGGCTCGCGGGTACTGACCATGGCGATGGAGTAGGCGCCGCGGACATCCTCGAGAGCAGTCTTGAAGGCTTCCTCCAGATTGCCATCGTTCTGCTTGGCGTAGTAGTCGATCAGGTTTGGGATGACCTCGGTGTCGGTCTCGGACACGAAGTTATAGCCTGCGGCCTGCAACCGATCACGGATCTCTGAGAAGTTCTCGATGATGCCGTTGTGTACAACGAAGATTGACTGCTCGTTGTTAGCGTGTGGATGAGCGTTTGGTTTGGTGACGCCACCGTGAGTTGCCCAGCGAGTGTGACCAATCACGAGCGGCCCAACGAGGTTAGCTTCCTGGACAGACTTCACCAGCCCCTCTACCCGGCCAACTTGCTTCAGCACTTGGTGCTCACTACCGTTGATGGTAGCTACGCCAGCGGAGTCGTAGCCACGGTATTCGAGCGCCGTCAGACCCTCCATGACGATGTCGATCCCGGAACGTTTACCAATGAAACCGACAATTCCACACATGGGCTAGGTTTTCCTTTCGCTAAGGCAGTTATCTATATATGTTTGCATATTTTTACGAAAAGCTACAGTCGAGAAGCTGGCAGCGTGCTCGGTAATCGCTTCGTGGTTGAACGACTTGGTACTGGCTGTTTCCAGGGCGCCGACCAGACTCTTGACGGTCTGCTTGTCGAAGAATAGACCAGTCTTGCCATCGACTAGATAGTCTAGTGAGCCACCCTTGCGGTAGGCCACCACCGGCGTGCCGGCGGCCATGGCTTCGACGGCCACAATACCAAAGTCATCCTCATTCGGCATAATGAAGGCAATTGCCGACTGGAAGTGCTCGGCAATCTCAAAGTCGTTGACGTTGGTCAGGAAGGTCGTCTGACGGTCGCCCAGTTTTTCCAGCCGCTTATGGTCAGGACCGTCACCGATGACGATCAAGGGTACTTTCAGCTCGTTGCAGGCTTCAATCGCCAGATCAAATCGTTTGTAAGGCGTTTGTCGCCCGGCCACCACGAAGCCGTGCCGCAGCTCCGACTTACCAGTTGGTTTGAAGCGATCAATCTCAACTGGCGGATGGACCACAGCCGCTTCACGTCGGTAGTAGCGCTTGATCATGGCCTGCGTGTGCGTTGAGTTTGTCACCAAGTAGTCGGGTTGCTTGGCAGCATAGCGATCCCAGCGCTTCAGGGGACCGTTCAAAAGCCGCAGCCCGAGCCGGGCCAGCCAGTTCAAGCCAAACGGGAAACCGGGGTTCTCTAGATATTCCTCATGCCGTGACCAGTAGTAATGGGTTGGTGCGTGGCAGTAGCAAATATGCACAGTGTCTTTCCCAGTTTTCACACCCTTGGCCTCGGCGCCGCTGCTGCTGATTACCAGGTCATACTCACTGAGGTCCAGGCGGCTGAAGGTCCAGGCGCGCAGCAGCGGTAAAAACTTCTTCAGGCTTTTTGGTAGACGCTGTAGCGAGGTAGTACGGATATCAGCTTCGGCAAACCAGTCAATCTTGCTGGTGTCGTACTGTGAGGTGTAAATCGGAGCATCAGGGTACAGCTGGTGGAGCTCCCATACCACTCGCTCAGCACCGCCTATGCCAGTGAGCCAGTCGCAAACAATGGCGACCTTCAGCTTGTCAGCCTTGCTCACGCGCGGGTCCCTTTGTGGAATAACACAACCCAGACGGTCCGCACCAGGATAACCAGGTCATCCCAGAAACTCCAGTTCTGCACGTAGTACAGGTCCAGCTTTCGCCGTTCTTCAAAACTCAGGTCGACGACACCCGAGATCTGGGCCAAGCCGGTCAGGCCGGATTTGACGCTCAGGATCAGATTCTTCTGGGCTGACTTGTCGAGCTCGTCGGCTATCAGCGCCCGCGGGCCGACCAGGCTGATGTCACCACGCACGACATTGATCAGCTGCGGCAACTCGTCCAAGCTGTTGCGGCGCAACCAGCGGCCAAATCCAGTAATCCGCGGATCCTTAGCCAGTTGATCACCATTCTCCCGATAGCGTTTGATAAGCTCCGGTTTGCCCAGTTTGCGGAAGGCTTCTTCCGGACTGAGGCCGTTATAGGCACGCTTCAAGGTACGGAACTTAAAGATACTGACGTTGGTGTCGAAGCGGCTCAGCCGGGTTTGTCGGAAGAATATTGGACCGCCGTCGCTCAGCTTGACCCCAAGCGCGAACAGCACCATGAACGGCGAGGCGATGAGCAGCAACAGGCCGCCCAGACCAATATCAGTCAGCCGTTTGACCACTCGGCCCCAGCCGATGAGTGCCGTCTGATGCACGGCGATGATTGGCACCGTCTTAAAGAGATCAACCTCAATGTTACCGACAAAAAGCTCGCTGTTGCCGGGCACAAAGCGATACGCGACATGATGTTCCTGGGCATGGGTTAGAATCTCGTCATTTTTCTGCCCATCGGCATAGAGCTCAGTCTGAATGATGGTATGCAGCTGCTCACCTCCTAGGCCGTCGACCGCTTCGCGGAAGGTCTTGAAGCAACGATGCTTGGAGTCTGATTTCAGCGGGTGCTTGATGCCACCAACCACGCCAATGATCTGGTAACCGGTGACGTCGACGCTGGCCAACGCTTCGAGCAGCCGGTGCGTGGTTTTGGTGTCGCCGACCAGCAGGATGTTATTGATGCCGACGCCGTAGCGAAACAGCATCCGCCGCACGCCGCGAGCCATGGTACGGAACAGCAGGGCGACAAAGAAGGCCAGACCAAAGCCATAGAGCGTCACCAGCCGAGCCGGGAAGATGGCCGTGTTGGTGATGTAGGCATAGCTGATAACGAACAAGATGCCAATGAAGGAGCCGGTTAGCAGTCGACCCAATTCGCTGAAGCGGTTCTCATACACCCGGGCGTTGTAAAGCCCCAGCAGGGCAAAGATCAGCAACCAGAACGGCAGTAGTCCAACCAGGATTGTCAGGTAGCTGTGAGCGTGGACATTGGCACTCAGTGGTTGATGGTCGAGGGTGACCCGCAAGATGTAGGCAACGGAAAAGGCGACAGTAATTGCCACAGCATCGCTGATCAGTAGACAAAAATTGTAGACGAGCGAGGCGTTATTCTTCATAGTTGTTTGCTATAGTGTTCAGCAAGCTGCTGTCACAGCACGGCCGAGAGGTGACAGATTATTTCGCGGCCAGGCTATATACTAGATTGTAACACTTATGAACACCGTTCACACCTCAACCCCAGCCTCGTGGCTCTCAGAGAGCAGACAAGCCTTGAAAGGTGATCAATGAAAGCATCAACAGTCAAATACGGCATTTTAGCCTGGGTTAGCCGGTTCAGTACGGTTATCCTGCTGCTGATGCCGTTTCACGCCTTTTTGACTGTGTGGCTAGCTAGCCTGATCGGCCACTATACGGCACTACGTCTCTGGAAAGAGGCGCTCCTGGTGCTGTGCGTGGTCGGTACACTCTTCCTGTTGGCTTTTGACCACAAGATTCGTAGCCACACCATCACGCGGCGCTTGGTGTGGTTAATCTTGGCCTACAGTGGGCTCAACCTCGTCTGGGGTTGGCTGGCACTGAACCAGCATGATGTTACCTCCAAGGCTCTGGGCTATGGTTTGATTGTTAATCTGCGCTTCCTAGTCTTTTTCTTAGTTACTTGGTCGGCAGCCCTCCGGCTCAGCCGCTTACGGGCCCACTGGCAGTGGCTGGTGCTGGCTCCAGCGACGGTCGTGATAGTCATTGGGCTGCTGCAAATCTTCGTTTTGCCGCATGACTTCCTGCGTCACTTTGGCTACGGGGCGGCGACCATCCCGGCTGTCGAAACTGTTAATCACAACTTGCACTATGTGCGGGTGGCCTCGACGCTCCGGGGAGCTAATCCATTGGGTGCTTATCTGGTGGTGCCAATTAGCCTGCTGACGGTTTTGCTGTTGCGCGAATGGCGGAACTGGCGTTACGCTAGCCTGCTGCTCGGGGGATTGATCGTCCTATTCTTCAGCTACTCACGGAGTGCGCTGGTCGGCACAGTCTTGAGTATTATTGTGCTGCTGTTCCTAGGCCGCCTGTCGGCAGTTGCCCAGCGTCGAGCAGCCATGGTCTTAGGCAGTCTGGTCGTCTTGGCTCTTGGCACGGTCATAGCCTTCCGCCACAACACCCACTTTGAGAATTTCGTTTTCCACACCCAAACCCACTCGGCGGTAAAGACTACCTCCGACCAAGGACACCTGTCGGCAATCAAAGACGGTTTGCAAGATTTGGCCCACCACCCGCTTGGCCTGGGGCCGGGCACGGCTGGACCAGCCAGCTACTACAACACCCCACACGGCGAGAAATTGGCAGAGAACTACTTTATTCAGGTTGGCCAAGAGGTTGGCTGGCTTGGCCTGATGCTTTTCCTGCTCATCAACATTGGCGTCGGTTATCTGCTTTGGGGTCGACGCAATGACCCGCTGGGCCTCAGCCTATTTGCCAGTTTGATCGGCCTAACCTTTATCAACTTGCTGTCACATGCTTGGTCGGACGATACCCTTGCCTATATCTGGTGGGGACTAGCCGGCATAGCTATGGTTCAGTTGCCGAAAGCAGCGGAGAAGCGACATGCCAAGCCCAAGAAAAAAGCTGCCTAGCCACCCTTCGTGGAACAAACTTTTTGTTCAGTTTGCCAGGTATATGGCCGGCGGCAGCTTGTATTTCTGGTCGGGCTACGCCATCTTTGCCATCTGTTATTCTGGTTTCCATTGGGATTGGCTACCATCCAAAATCGTCTCTGACGCCATCGGCTGGTCTCTGAACTATGTTGTCCAGCGCTACTGGGCGTTTGCTGAACAGCACCACCTCAGCGAAATGCAACACGTCGGCCGCTACTTATTCATTGAGACGATCGGCTTCTTCCTAGATTACCTAATCATCTGGGGCTTGAAGGCCGTCGGCGTCAGCCCCTACATCGGCTTCTTCCTGAGTGCCGGCTTCTTTACGATCTGGAGTTTCCTCTGGTACAAGTATTGGGTATTTCCTGAGCGCAAGGCTTCTGACATAATAAAAGCATGAACGAAAACCAAACGGAGTTGGCGGGAAAGGTCCGTCCCACCAAAAAGCAAAAAGAACTGCTGACGTATATCGAAAAGTTTATCGCTGAGCACGGCTACAGTCCCAGCTATCGCGAGATTATGACAGGCCTGAACTACACCTCGGTAGCCACCGTCAGTCTGCACGTTGGCAACCTCATCAAGCGAGGGCATTTGCGCAAGCGTGACCACTCGGCTCGCTCACTAGAAGTCGTTGCCGGTTCTTCGCCAGCCAAAATTACCACCAATGAAGTTGCTCCTGGTGAAGAAAAATGGCTGGTCGAAAAGATCGAACACGCTTTTGCCCAGCTCGAAAACCTCGGCGGGGAACTGGCTGAAGCCAGCTTGGACCACTTGTACGTGTTAATCGGTGCATTGAAAGTTCTTGGCCTGGAAGGTGCAGCTCAGAGCTTCATGCCGCGCTTGACGGCACTCAAACAACGCCAAACGACATAGATCATGCAGTCTACAGGGGTCTACAGAGTTGGTGATCAGCCGGAACCTCCCAAGCGCCACCGCAAACGCAAGTGGCTGATAGTGACCATCCTCATCATTGCCGTGCTGGTCGGCGGCCTATTGTGGCTGAAGAGCCAACTCAAGCCGCACACCGTCATTCGCCAATCGAAGGCTGTCAGCACCAAGATTGATTTCAATAGTCAGACCAAACACTACGTTGAACCTGACTTCAGTCTTGATCTACCAGCTACCTGGCAGCCCCAACCACGACCGGTCGGACCATACCAGAGCTACACCTGGACGACCAGCAGTAAGGGTACCAACGGACAGCAACTGGTGATTTACGAGGACAAGATTCCGGGCAACTTTGCCGTCAACCGAGTGCTGATCGTTCACAGTGAAGGCGATCATGTGGCGTCGGACGGCACAGCCTCTGATAACTGCGCCAAGTACACTATCGGCGGGCCAACGATTGGCGAGTTTGGCTCACCAGCAAAGTGGCAGGGGGTATCGTTCATCTGCGACCAAGCCAACCAGGCTCGTGATCTTATCGGCACCAGTTCGACTGACGGCCTGAATACAGTCATTCTGAAAAAGAGTGATGGCACCAGTCACCAATTCTTATTCACTCTGACCAACCAGAACTACGCCAGTCCTGATTATTCGGTGTTATACAACATGCTCACCAGCTTCCTGATGAACTAATTTCTGCGCCGTTCTGCGTGGTAATTACTACCATATCTAGTGTCCGACCGCGGTGCTACACTACTAGAACTTAACAAAACTAAGCTGGAAGTGTGGTGAGAATCCACGGCAGTGCCGCTACGGTGATTTCCCCTAAAAGGGACAAGTCCGATACAGCAAAGAGGGTTTACGTGAGTCGTCCAACTCACCTCACAGCAGAGACAAACACATTTCATAGCCAGGGTTCATCCGCCTTGGCTTATGAGTTTGGGGCAGAACCGGAGACGGAATTAATCCGTCCACAGCTCAACTTGGTACCACCATCGCTGGAAGGCGCCGTTCGTTTGGCACACGAAACAGGACTTGAAGACGAAGCCCAGGCCCGCTTTGCGCACTGGCGCGGCTCACTGGCCGTAGCCGCAACCACCCGGATTCAAGAGGTCGCTGTTGCTCCGCCTAAAACTGACTTGCTCGAACAGATCCAGAAAGCCCGAGAAGGCGACGAACAAGCTGCTCGATCAGTCCGATTGAACGTTTCCAAAGCGACAAGCGAAGGCTTCTTCAAGAAAAATCACATCACCAAGCCGGTAGAAATGCAGCGTGGCGCCGATGGCCAGCTTATCCAGTTTGGTCAGAGTCTGGAGAGCGTCCATGGCAACGCCATCTTGATGCGTCCAAACCGGCACCAAAGCCTCAAAGACATCACTGAAGCCGAGGCTCTGAATGGCCAACGAATTCAGCTGGCCGCCGAGAGTGGGGTACTAAAAGATTATTACTACGTTGTGTTCTCAGTTGTTCCTAATGGTGTGCCTGAGGCTCAGCTTGACCATCGAGGCGATGGATATTTCCTGGAGGACTTAACCCTGGTGCCACAAGCTACGACTGAGACAAATGGCTCAGTCACAACAGAATCGGCCTTCATGGCCGGTGTTGAGTCCAATGGCACGGAGTCGTTTGAGGAGCGCCAGAAAAAGCGTTTCGACTTTGCAGCGCTTGCCAAGCTATACCAACGCTTCAATAAAGAGGCGCCATCGACTGCTGCTGGTTTGATCCAAGAGGGGCTATTTATTCATAAGAGTTTGATGCCAAATGGCGTACTCGACCCAATGCGCTGGTTTGATGAAGCGGCCGACGAAGTACTGGGTCGAAACATTGAGCGTAAAGCCGAAGACTACATCAAGCGCCGTGAAGAGTCACGGCGCGAAGAAGACAGCGTTGCCGAAGTTGAAAACAAAGTCTTCAATGACTTACTGAATGCTGATCTCGAAACACCTATGGAAGCAGCCAAGCTGATGTGGAAACTGGTAAAAGATCACGGCCTCAAAGAAGCGGTCACCAATGAATACATTGACCCAATTGTCTTTGGTCGCCGAGCAGCGGTTGAGCTTGCGCACGCTCGCGTGCTGACTGCAGGCGGATACACTCTCCAGGCTGAAATGCACTTGCGTCTTGCAGAACAAGTTGCCGTAATTGCTGGTTGCGGTGGTGGTGCCGGCAGTGGTTCGGGCCGGGAAGGACAGGAACGAGGCTTCAATGAACAAATGACTGAGGCTGAACTGGCAGAGACGTATGGTACTGATAGGTTTGGGGCCATGGCTTTCTATTGCCCTAAAGGCCATCTGAATGTCCGCAAAGAGCGCGATAAGCTTATCCCTAAGTGTCAGCACCAGGGCTGCAAGGCTGCAGTCGCTTGCGACTAGCTATAATGTAAATATGAGCATTGCTGAGTGCACTCTCTGCCAACTAAAAAGTCCGGGGATGTAGTGCGACGGATCGGGATCTATGCTGGAACGTTTGACCCAGTGCACGCCGGGCATCTGGCCTTTGCCCTGCAGGCTACGGAAGCAGCCCAACTTGACGCTGTTTATTTCTTGCCTGAGCGCCGACCGCGTGACAAGCAGCACGTCGAGCATTTTGGCCATCGGGTTGCCATGCTGCACCGGGCGCTGAGGCCCTACAAGCAGTTTGAAGTGCTGGAGCTCGTCGATGTCAGCTTCAGCGTGCAGCGGACCCTGCCCGAGCTGCAACAACAATTTCCGGACACCCAGCTGGTCTTCTTATTTGGTTCTGACGTGGTTGCCAAGGTGCCGGACTGGCCGCATGCCAAGCAGTTGCTGAAAAGCTCCGAGTTGGTAGTTGGCTTACGTGCCCAGGATGACGAGCAGAAGCTGCGTGCAGCTTTGGCAGCCTGGGCTGACCGACCGCAAGCATTAACGCTGTTCCACAGCTATGCGCCCGATGTGTCGTCTGGCAAAATCCGCGAAGCTCTGCGGTTGCGTCAAAAAGTGCCTGGAGTGCTAAAAAGTGTCGAGCGTTATAGCGATAAGCACTGGCTGTATGTATCACTCCAAAAAACCGATGACCGCTCAGCGTAGCTTTGACAAACCGCAAGCATTTTGCTAAACTTGTCGTACTTCTTGGTTCGTGCGAGAGACCGGAGAGACAAAAAAGTTAGCAATAAAAAAAGTGAGAGGCTTGTTCGACGTATGGGAGCGTCCGAGCCCGTCTAGTGAGAGGTGTAAATGTCCGTCAAAATCAAGATTGTGAATAGTCCTGCCACGGAGGTACGGGTCCACGTCGACCATCCCGAATGGCGCGAGTACTTGTACTACTAAGTTACTGACCGCTAGTTGAGGAACTGGAGTTCGCGTTCGGTGTGTTGGAGCTGCTAGGAGTCTGCGAAGTGCTGCCGGCGTTTGAGGCGCTGCCTTTCTTGGCGATCTCGGCGTTGATGACTTTCTCGAAGCTTGCAACCGAGCCGGAGATTTCGACTTTTTTGCCATCGATGAAGAAGGTCGGCGTACCGGTGATCTGGAGCTTATTGCCTTCGGCCATGTCGGCGTTGATCAGGTCATTAACCTTGCTTGAGGCGTAATCGGTCTGGAACCGTGTAGCGTTCAGCCCGAGCTGTTGAGCATAGCTCTTGAAAAGGGTTGTCGGGTCAGTCGTGCCAGACCAGACGCTCTGGTTTTCGTACAGCAGGTCGTGCATCTCCCAGAACTTATTCTGCAGAGCGGCTGCCTCAGCTGCCCGGGCACCAGCGAAGGCGTTCGGGTGAGCGCTAATCAGCGGGAAGTTTCGGAACTGGAAGAAAATCTTATCGGCAAACTCAGCCTGGACCTGTTTGACGATTGGGTAATATTGGCCACAGAACGGACATTGATAGTCGCCATATTCGACAAGCGTTACACCGGTCGAGCCCTTACCCTCAACGTGATTGGTCAAGGTATTAGAATTTTTTGATGAACTGTCTGGCTTGTTGCCGCTAAAGGCGATAATGCCACCAGCGATCGCCAAGATGATAATGATAACTCCCCAAAACTGCTTGGACATGGAACTCCCTCAATAAATATTACTGCTCCAAGTATAGCATTGACCTATACTGTATGAAGATGCAAGTTACCCACTTTTCACATAACGGTGAGCTGCTGCCAATCGACCAGGCAGTGGTATCGCTGAGTAACATCGCCTACAGCTATGGCTTTGGTGTCTACGAGACGCTCCGGGTCAGCGGTGGTATCGTGTACTTTGCAGATGAGCATGTCCAGCGTCTGCTGCATTCAGCCGAAGTTATTGAGCTGGCGCATACCTTCACTGAGGAATTTGTTACCCAAGCGATCCAGGCTCTAGTCGAGAAAAATCAAGTGCAGGCCTGTAACATCAAGATCCTGCTGATCGGTGGCACGACTGCGGTCGATGCGCAACTGTATATACAGTGCCTGAATCCATTGTTTCCGGATCGCAAGCTCTATAGCCATGGCGGCACGTTCATCACTGAAAGCTACGAGCGGCGTTACCCGCAAGCCAAGACCCTCAATATGCTTCCCAGCTATCTGGCTTACCGCAAGGCGCAACGCGAGCATGCCTATGACGCCTTATTGCTTAACAACCAAGGCCACATTGCAGAAGGTACGCGTACTAACTTCTTTGCGATGCGTGGCAAAACCATTACCAGCGCGCCTGATGATCAGATTTTGGGTGGGGTGATGCGTAAGGTTATGCTGCAGGTTGCGACAGGTAACGGCTACACGATTGAGCAGGGGGACATCGGGCTGGTAGACTTGCCAAACTACGATGCTGCTTTCGTAACGAGCACCAGCACGAAAGTCATGCCGGTGCTATCTATCGACAGCCATAGCTTCGGTGAGCCGACAGCCGACCTCAAAGCACTGATGAAACTGGTCGATGATTTCCTGGCCAACTCGCAAGGCAAGCTCCAGTAAATGGTAAGATGAAAGCATGAGTACAATCATTGGCCTAGCTCTGTTGATACTGGCGTTAGCTTTTGTGGTTGTCCGCAAAACCTACTATTCTTTGCCGTTGAAAGAGCTCAAGCGTAAAGCCGAGCATCACGATTCGTTCGCCAAGGTGTTATATCCAGCAGTCGCCTACGGCAATAGCCTGCGCAGTCTGCTGTGGCTGATCACTGGTTTCCTGAGCGCCGGTAGCATTATCCTGCTGGCTCGCAGCCTACCGGTCTGGGCTAGCTTGCTGATCGTTGGCCCACTGCTGTGGCTCACCTTCTCCTGGTTGCCGGCCAGCAAAGTCAGCACCATTGGCGCCTGGCTGACCAAGCTAGTGACGCCACTGATTGTCTGGTTACTGAACTGGTTACACCCGTTGCTGAGCCGCGGCGCTGACGCGTTGGAGAAACGCTACACGGTGGTCAAACACACCGGCATATTCGAGCGCGAAGACTTCATGGACCTGATCCATCGCCAGCAAAAACAGAAAGACAACCGTCTGACGGTCGAAGAGCTGGAGATTATTACCAGAGCACTGAACTTCAGTGAATACACGGTCGGCGACATATTGACGCCAGCCAGCCAGATCAAATCCGTGCTGGCTGACGACATCGTCGGACCGATCCTGATCGATGAGCTGCACCAAAGCGGCCAGAGTCTGGTGCTGGTACGCGACACCAAGAAAGGTCCGGTGGTCGGTTCGCTGGAATTCCGTCAGCTCGATATCCATAGCCACGGCCACATCCGCGACATTATGAACAAGACGGTCTACTATCTGCACGAGAATGACGCCCTTGGCGAAGCGCTCCATGCTTTCTTCGTCACCAACCACCCACTATTTGTGGTGGTCGATAGCTTCGAGGAATATCTCGGCATCGTCACCATCGAAAACATTCTGCACCAGTTACTTGGCCATGTACCGGGAGATGACTTCGATCAGTACTCTGACCTGCAAGCAGTAGCTGCCCGGCACACCAAGCGACGCGAGATTGAAGTTGATGCTGAGATCGATATGGCCGAGGAAGAGGCTCGAGAGGCAAGCGGCGAAACCGAAGAAACCCCTGTAAATACAGATGACGAAGTGGTAGAATAGCTTCGATGTTTCGCGTGGATCAAGCCAATATGAATTCCCGGATCGGCGGCAACTGCTAGCCGGCAGTTGTTTGCGTACCCGATCCGCGTCAGGCTTCCACCAAATCTAACGGAGAAAACCCCCATGAGAATTTTAAGTAGTGACGTCAAAGACCACGTCGGCGAGACGATCCACGTCGAAGGCTGGCTGCACAAAAAGCGCCTGCTCGGCGGCCTGACTTTCATCAACATTCGTGACCGCCGCGGCCTGGTGCAGATCGTCATCCAGGATAAGGACGAAGTCGAAAAGCTTCGTGGCCTGCAAATCGGCACTGTGTTGGCTGTCGACGGTGTCGTCCACGAAGAGCCGCGAGCTCCCGGTGGCGCTGAACTTAAAGACGTTAAACTGACAGTGCTGGTGCCAGTCACCGACGAGCCGCCGATCGAAATCGACAAGCCGATCCAGCACAAAGCCGACAACCTCGACACGCTGTTCGAATATCGTGTGCTGAACATCCGTAACCTGCAGGAACAGAAGATTTTCAAAATTCGCGGCGCGCTGACGCGCTCTATCCGCGAGTTTCTCGACCAGCATGAGTTCGTCGAGATCGATACCCCGAAGTTCTTGGCCGGAGCCACCGAAGGCGGGGCAGAGGTCTTCAAGCTTGATTACTTCGGCAAGGAAGCTACGCTGGCCCAGAGCCCGCAATTCTATAAGCAGATCATGGTTGGTGCCTTCGAACGCGTCTACGAGATTGGCCATAGCTACCGAGCCGAGCCAAGCGCTACCAGCCGTCACCTGACTGAACTCACGATGCTCGATATCGAGATGGGCTTTGTGGAGAGTCACGATGAAGTGCTCGACATGGTCGGCGACATGACGCAGTACGCCCTCAAGCAAATCTATGAACGGCACGCCGATGACCTGAAGAGCCTGAATGCGCCGGAACTCAAATTACCCGAAGACGGCAAGGTGCCACGCTTCACTGTCGCTGAGATTCACGATATGTACAGCCAAGCCAACAAGACCGACACTCGTGCCGAGAAGGACCTCATCCCGGACGAAGAGCGCTGGATCTGCGACTACGCCCGCAAAGAGCTCGGCAGTGACCTGGTCTTTGCCACCGAATTCCCGATCGAAGCCGCCAAGTTCTACCACAAAGTTGACGCCGAAAAGGGCGTCACCATGTGGGCTGACCTGCTGTTCCGCGGCCTGGAAATTGCCACCTGCCCACTGCGTGAGAACAACTACCAGAAGATGATCGAACAGATGACCAAGGCCGGCCTGGATGTCGAACACCCGGGCTACAAGTACTACCTGCAAGCCTTCAAGTTCGGCCTGCCGATGCACGGCGGCTGCGGCTTCGGTATCGACCGCCTGGTCGAAAAGACCATCGGCCTGGCCAATGTCAAAGAAGCCACCCTCTTCCCTCGCGACATCAACCGCTTGACCCCTTAATCTTAATTAATCTAAATTTTTAATTGCTCATGCTTGCTTTAGCGAAAGCACTGTTAGATCATGGGCGTAACAATTAACGGTGGGCATATGAGGGTTACATGGCTACCGAAGATAACGATAAGATCAAATCACTCAACTTGGCTCTGGAGGAGCAGCGAAGAGACTACGATGTCTTGCATAGCCTTCACGAGGCAATCAAAATCAAAAATCTTACCTTTTTAGCGACCGCTTTTGGTCTCCTTGGATATCTTTATGCCGCAAATAATGGTAGCAAAAACCTAAAAAAGAAACTGTTTATACCCGACCAAGCTTACGGAGACATAATTTATGTCGCTGGTATTTTATTATTGCTAGGGGCAATCGCAGGTTTTATCGTTGTTTTGACAAAAAACCGTGTTTGGAAGACGGCTTTTCAAAATGACCAAGAGGATAAACTGATGGATAACTACCAGGAGTACCTTACATATATGCATAAGCGCTATAAGCATATCTCTAAGGTGAACGGGGAGTGTTATGAAAAGAGGAGATATTTGTTAAATATCTCATTCATGGCTATGATATTAGGTGGTAGCATATTAGTTACCATAAAGACATTCGGAGGGTAACCAATGACTAAAAACTTAAACGATTACGGAGAAGGCGTTTAGCCTTCACACTTTTAAGCCCCGAAAGGGGCTTTTTTTATTGGTACAATTTCCATATGAAAGATGACTTATTGGTTGAGTTGTTTGAGGGGGCGGAGGAGTTCGGGCGTTGGATCGAAAAGCACCCAGACGCTGCTGGGGTGTGGGTGAAGATCGCCAAAAGGGGAACAGGTGTCACGAGCATTAGCTTCGACGAGGCGCTGGAAGTGGCACTATGCTATGGCTGGATCGACACTATGAATCACCGACTGGATGAGACGTTTTACTTGCAGAAATTTGTACCGCGCAAGCCCAAAGGCACCTGGTCAGCTCGCAATAAAGTCATCGCTGAACGGCTAATCGCCGACGGCCGGATGCAGCCCAGTGGCCAAGCTCAGATCGACGCTGCCAAAGCTGACGGCCGCTGGGACGCAAACTAAAACAACCCGCCGCGCGGACGGGTTGTTCTGAGTGCCGGCTGGCTTAGTTCCAGCCGAACGTCTGGCCAAGTAGCCAGATGCAGAAGCAGACTGCGATAAAAAACAGTCCGAGTCCGACTGGGCTGCCCCAGCTGAACCAGCTTCCCCACGAGCGCCAATGTTTCATATGGTCCTCGTAGTACTTGTAGTCCTTTTCGTCGATTGGTTTCGACATAGTAGACTCCTCGTTTAGGTTGTTAAAACCCGTTCGAGGTGGCCTTGGGTGTCACGTCATGTTGTTCGCCGGAACGGACGTCGCATGAACTGATAAAGTGACGGCCACGTCACAAGTATTCAAACATATTTGATGATTTTTCACAATATGCTTGACGCCAGCGGCGGATATCCTTTAAGATAAAACACTATTGGTTATTAAAGGTGGAAAATAAAGAGGTACCTACTATGGCATTTATCATCGTACCCCGCAAAAAGTTCAATGCGCTCGCACTGACTGTTTTCCAGCTGTTCTCATAGATTATTCATAGTCAGTCGCCACCGAATTTGTTAGACTTATCTTAACGATAAGCGGTTTCAATATATCCTATGGCCAAAGACAAGGCACCAGCTGAACCTGAAAAAGACGTCCTGACCCAGCGGGTCGATGCCATGATGGATCCTCGCCAACCCGATCCGGCCACACAGCCAGAGGTCGTACCAGGCGACAAGCCCGAGATCGATATCTTCAAAGAGATTGGCACGGCGCCCAAACTCTCCCCCAAACTCAAGAAAACTATTGCATCAATAGGTAAGGATGAAACGGCAAACCCAGAGGAAGCCGTCCCCGCTATTGTTAATTCGGTAGCGAGTGATACTGTTAGTGAAGACGACAATAGCAATCAAGTACCTGACCTGGAGGCGGGCACACTTATGACCAGCGAACTCAGCGATCCTGACACCGACAAAGCTGTCGATGACATTGTGGTGAAAGAAGGTGACCAAGTACTGGAAGCCGAAGACAGCAAATCGAAAAAGACTGATACGGCCGATAAGCAACCAAGTGCCTGGAAAGCAAAGCTCCAAAAGCTCGTGAAGAACAAATGGACTTGGATTGGCCTGGGCGTGGTGCTGTTGGCTGTCCTGGCCGTGCCAGTCACGCGCTACCAAGTGCTCGGTCTGGTGTTGAAGGGCAAAGCCGACATCACCGTTGTGGACAGCAAAACTGGTACACCGGTGAGTAATGCTGAGATACATTTTGGCGGAGCAACCGTCAAGACCGATGGCAGTGGTCAGGCTAAATTCAACGCCCATGTCGGTAAGCACACCCTGACAATCACCAAACAGTATTACACGACCTACAGCCAGTCATACTTTGTCGGCTTCAGCGCTGACGGCACTGGCAAAGTCTATGTAGTGGCCACCGGCCGCCAGATCCCGGTCGTGGTGCTGAACGCTATCGATGGCAAGCCGCTGGCCAATGCCGAGATCAAAGCTGTAAGCTCTACGGTCAAGACCGACAAGTTGGGCAAGGCTACGGTCGTGGTGCCGATCAACAAGAATACGACTGACCCGGGGAGCATTTCATTGAGCGGCTATACCACGACGGCAATCACACTCCAGGTGACTGACAAAGTTGTTGACGCCAACACCTTTAAAATTGCGCCGAGCGGTCACGTCTACTTCCTGTCCAACAAGAGCGGCAAGATCGACCTGGTTAAAACTAACCTGGACGGAAGCGACCGCAAAGTGGTCTTGGCTGGCACCGGTAACGAGGCTCCGTCAACGTTGAGCCTGCTGGCTTCAAAAGACTGGAAGTACCTGGTACTAGAATCGAACCGTGATGACGCCAACGCGTCGCCGGCGCTGTATCTTCTGGACACGTCAGATGACAGCGTCACAAAGTTCGAGAGCACCGACAAGGTCTCCTACCAAATTATTGGCTGGCACAACCACAACTTCTTGTACAGCATCAGCAAAAGTGATAATACCAAGGCTGGTAATCAACAGGTTAAAAGCTACGATGCCGATCATCGTCAAACCAACCTAGTCGTGCAGGATGACATTGACTCGGCCTCGAGCCTTTACCAATATCTCTCAGATTTCTATGTTGTGGGCGATGAGCTAATCTATAGCTCAGCGTGGCAGTATGCTACGTACAGCTACTATGGTCATCCCGCAGACACATCGCCACACAGTGATACCGTTACCGGAGTCTCACTCGCAACTGGCAAAAAGACGCTCGACTACGGTGAGATACCGGCTCACTCAGGAAATTTCCAGATAGTTCAATACGAAGCTAAGGGTCTTTACGTCCAGCAGAATAGCGGCAACGACACTGGCTACTTTAAGATTGAGGATGGCAAATCTACATCAGTGAGCGACCTCACTTCAACGAAGTTCTATCTGCCATACCCGACATTCGTCCAGTCACCATCGGGCAAGCAGACGTTCTGGACGGTCTACCAAGATGGCAAGAACACGCTGACAATCGGCGATGAAGAAGGAGGCAACTCCAAGCAAATTGCCAGCCTCAGCGACTACTCACCGTACGGTTGGTTTACAGACAAGTACCTGCTGGTGACCAAAAACAACAGTGAGTTGTACATCATGCCGGCCGGTCCGCTGAGCGACAAGCAACAGCCACTCAAAATCAGCGACTACTACAAGCAGCAGCAAACCTTCCGCGGTTACGGCGGCGGCTACTAGGCCTTGCGCCTAGATTTGAGTCGGACGATCGCCATTCTGCCATCAGTGTGCAGCGAACCGCTGAGCACGCGGTTCATCAGGCGGTAGGCATCACCAAGTTTGATGGAGTTCACCTTGGTAATGAGCTTCTGGACTTTGAGCTGACTAACGATTAGTTCGCGTTCCTGGTTAGTGTCAGGGTCAATCATATGGGTGAACTGCAAATTGTGCCGGATGAAACCAATGCCAGTGTCGAGTGATGCGGCACCCACCCACAGCAGGTTATCGCCATAGACTCGTGCTTTGCGGTGATGGAGATTGATGCTGCGCACATTGAGCGGCTGCTTCTCGTCATAGGTTGTGGCCCAGAATCGGACGTGATGACGCAGCCGAGCAGTGCCATCGACTTCCATTTCAAAAGCAATGTCTTGCTTGCGGCCGAATAGGAAGAGACTGCTGACTGGCGCCGTGGGGTACGACCACTCATAGATGATGCTGAGCAGCTGACGGACAATATTACGGATAGAGTGTGCATCGGCCACCGACCAGCCGGCGCGTTCCATGGCCTGGATCAGTTCGCGGCGGGTGCTGATGATGCCGATATTGATTGGGTCGGAGGCGAAGCCGTCGGGCGTCACGCAGTACAGTGGCAAGTGCTGTGCTGGTTTGAGTATTCGAAAACTACGGATAATGGCCGGTACCAGCACGTAGGCACCGAGGATATAGGTGACCAGCACAGCGAAGGCTGTCGGAACGCGGTTGCTCAAGAACGGGTAGATATTGCGCACCGAAATATAAGCGATCACGAGGCCGGGTAGGAGTACCGCGAAACGCTTTACGAAGCGGACAGCAGATTGAATCATCGCTGTTATCATACAATGAATGCAGATGATTGCCGAATTACAGCGCACCGAATTCCAGGAAGCAGTCTGGGATTTCTACCACGAGCATGGTCGACATGACTTGCCATGGCGGCAAGGCCAGCTTGACCCGTACCACATTTTGGTTAGCGAACTCATGCTGCAACAGACGCAAGTCGGGCGGGTGATTCCTAAGTACCATGAATTCTTGGCACGTTTCCCTGATGTCCAACGTCTGGCCGCCGCTCCGTTGGGTGAAGTGCTGCGGGCCTGGAGCGGGCTGGGTTACAATCGTCGGGCTAAATTCTTGCAGCAGGCCGCACAAGTAATCGTCACGCAGTTCGGCGGTGTCTTTCCCCCATCGGTTGCCGAGCTCACACAGCTTCCCGGAGTGGGCGTGAATACCGCCGGGGCAATCGTGGCCTATGCCTTTGACCGGCCAGTTAGCTTCGTCGAGACGAATATCCGGACGGTTTATCTACATCACTTCTTTCACGACGAGACCAATGTTGCGGACAAAGCCATTCTGGAACTTGTTGAGCAAACGCTTGATGCTGAGCATGCCCGCGACTGGTACTGGGCGTTGATGGATTACGGTGCGCATCTCAAAAAGACAGTTGGCAACCCGAACCAGCGCAGCCGAAGCTACGCTAAGCAGCCAAAGTTCGAGGGTAGCCGTCGCCAAATCCGCGGCCAAGTCCTGCGACTGCTCAGTAATCGGCCAATGACGCGACAGAAACTTGCCGAACAGATCAGCGACGAACGTTTGGCTGACGTCCTGACCGAACTGATCACTGAGGGGCTAATCCAGCGTTACGGTCGATCGCTCAGCCTATAACGCTTATGATATAATTCGCCATAGTATGGAACCAGTCCCAGCTCCACCAGAGGAGCCAACCGAAGAATCAGGTGCGACCCCGGCAGCTACCGGTGGTTCAGCTGAAGTTCCGGTTTCCGAGACTCCAGTAGTCGAGCAGTCGGCCGAAGCTCCAGTAGAGTCGCCAACTGAGACTGCCACAGAGGCACCGGCGGTAGAGCCTGCTGCCGAGCCTACGCCATCAGACAAGCCAGCTGATACCCCATCACCAGTCCAGCATGCCGTGCCACCAAAGCCTAAGACTCCACGTACACAAGACGCCACTATGGCGATCATGGCAACGGTGGTTATTGTCATAGTCCTAGCTGCCATCGCCCTGGTTGCTTTCCTGAAAAGCGCAAAGTAGCAGCCGTTCAAACAGTCAGCCTACTCGTCAACTGCTACACTAGAGGCATGTTTGATGAAGTTACCGATGTTTTGCTGCAGCCTGGGGCTGTGGCTGTCATCCCGACCGACACCGTCTACGGCTTAGTGGCTCGAGCGGCCGACGAAGCCGCCGTGCAACGACTTTTCGAGATAAAAAAACGTGATGCGAAGCCAGGCACTTTGATCGCTGCCAGCATCGACCAGGTCGAAGCGCTCGGCTTCAAGCGGCGATATCTGACAGCCGTTCAACAGTATTGGCCGGGCGCGGTCAGTGTGGTGATTCCGGCAGCCGATCCGGCGCTCAAATATCTGCATCGCGGCAAAATGAGCGTCGCGGTACGCATCCCCAAAGACCTTGAGCTCCACAAGCTCTTGGAACGAACTGGACCACTGATGACCAGTAGTGCAAATGATCCTGGCCAGCCGACGGCTGCAACAGCCCAGGCGGCTAAAGACTATTTCGGTGACCAGGTGGATATCTATGTCGACGGTGGTGATTTGTCTGACCGACAGCCATCAACGGTGATTCGCATTGTCGACGACGCCATCGAAATCTTACGCGAGGGCGCCGTCAAAATTTCCGAGAACGAGTAACGTTGCTACAATAGCTGCATGACACTGGATGACTATCAGAAGCAGGCGTTGACTACCGTGCTCAGCGACGGCGACGACTTCAAGGATTTATTGCACTGGGTGCTGGGTATCAACGGTGAGGCAGGAGAGATCGCCGAAAAGGTTAAGAAAATTATCCGTGACAAAGGCGGCAAGGTGTCTGACGCCGACAAAGCCGAGCTGGCCAAGGAAGTCGGCGACGTTCTGTGGTACTTGGCAGTCTTTGCCGATCACTTAGGTCTATCATTCGAACAAGTGGCTCAGGCGAACCTCGATAAGCTGCAGAGCCGTAAAGCTCGTGGCGTACTTGGTGGCGCTGGCGACAACCGATGAGCGCACAGCATACTACCAACATTCCGTGCGTGGCCATCGTCCTGCGCCGTGATGACAAGGTGCTGTTCCTGCTGCGCGAACACACTGGCTGGCGCGATGGATACTACTGTTTGCCAAGTGGCCACGTGGAAGATGACGAAAGCTTTACTGACGCCGCACAGCGCGAATTACTCGAGGAAACTGGCATCAAGGTTGACCCCGGCCAGCTGGATCATGCCCTCATCCTGCACCATCAGTCTGACGACGGCGTGCGGGTGACCTCCTGCTTCGAAGTTGAAGGTTGGACGGGCGAGCCGCAGAATGCCGAACCACACAAACACGCCGAGATTGCCTGGCTCGACCCAGCAAAATTACCCGAAAATATCGTCGAAAGCTCGCGCTTTATGCTCCAGCAAATCGCTGCTGGCCAGCATTACGCCGAGATGGGCTGGCAGGCTACGACTTAAACTCGGTGCGGAGCCAATCGTCCAGGCTGTCACCGCCGCCGCCAGCCATACCGACGACCATGTCACCCTCGTCCAGGTGCTTCTGAATCACTTTCTTTAGCTCGGCATTTCGCTCCATCGGGCCGGCAAGGCTTGGGTTGGCGAGGTGTGAGATGAGTTCTTCGGGTGGAATGACGCGTTGCTGGGCGTCTTCGCGAGCCAGGTAACTCGGGATCCAGTACACATGTTCAGCACCGTCGAAACAGTCTTGATACTCGTTGAGCATATAGTGCTGGCGACGATTGGTCAGCGGTTCGTACACGACGATAACTTTTTGGCCAGTCTCGGCGGCCATTTCAGTTGCCACACTCATGGCACCGCGGATTTTCTCTGGCGTGTGCGCATAGTCGCTGTACAGGTTTGGAATAATTTCTTCCATTCGGCGCGAAAGGCCAGGGAATTTGTTCAAAAGTGCTATAAGTTCATCAAGTGCCGTTTCTGTCAGTTGCTTGGTTGCTCGAACGGCTAGCCATGCGTCAAGGCGGTTATAGTAACCTTTCAGAGTCAATCTACTAATCTCACGATCATCACCCCTGAGTTGATGCACATTCTTCCAGCTCCTAATTGCTATGTAATCCATCGCATCTTCTTCATAGACATAGGTTGCTTGTGATTGCTCAATGAACTCACGGAAGGCTGCCTGGTAATCTTCGCGGGTGGGGAAGATCTCATGGTGATCCCAGCTGACGCCAGTGATAATACTTAGGTAGGGCTCAAATGCCAGGAAGTTGCGGTCGAACTCATCAGCCTCATAGACGAAATATTCCGACCCCGGTTCATAATGGCCCATATCAGCGAAATTAGTCTTAGCACCAACTGAATAGCTGACCGGAATGTCCAGTTGCTTGAACTGCCAGATCAACATAGCGGTGGTAGTCGTTTTGCCGTGGGTGCCTGCGACGGCGATGAGCTTTAACTGCTTATCGTGCAGAATCTGATTCAGCAGCTCATCACGCTTACTGGTCTTGATATCCTGTGCTTTGCAGAACGCCAGTTCCGGTGCGTCAGCGTTCTCTAACGTCACCGCTGAACTGTAGACAAACCAGTCGATCGGCTGCTTGTCGTGCAGTTCAGCAATTGCGTCATGGCTCTGGCCAATGTGGATGTTGGTGATACCGTGCTTTCGCAAATTCTCAATGTAGCTGGAGTCTTGCTTGTCCGAGCCAGAGACAGTGTAGCCCGCTTGTTGGGCAATCAAAGCCAGTGGCGCCAGTCCAGCACCACCGATGCCCGAGAAATAGATATGAAGCGGTTTCGCCATCTTCTTTATAGAGTACACTATTAACGATATGGATAAGCGGCAATTACATCACTTCTGGCGAACGTTCCGACTGGTCAGGCCCTGGTACTTCTTGATTCTGGCTATCATCAGCGCCGCCATCTGCGTCTTCAGTCTACGGGCCAACAACGAGCACATGATCACCTTGCGCGATGCCGTCTACGCCGCTGACAAAGACAATGGTGACGTCACCACCACGCTCAAAAACCTTCAGAGCTACGTCACGCGACACATGAACACGAACCTCAGTGCCGGGCCGAATGCTGTCTACCCGCCCATCCAGCTCAAGTACACCTACGACCGCCTGGTTCAGCAGCAAAGTGACCAGATCGCCGCCGCTAACTCACAACTCTACTCCCAGGCACAGGCCTACTGTGAAGCCCAGAACCATAGCGACTTTTCGGGTCGCAACCGGGTGCCATGCATTGAACAATACGTCCAGAGCCACACCAGTCAAACTATCAATATACCCGATGCGCTGTACAAGTTTTCCTTTGTATCACCGGTTTGGTCGGCCGACAGGGCTGGCTGGAGCATGGTGGTCGCCGGACTCAGCTCGGTGCTGTTCGTAGTGAGCTTTATCACCAACTTCTTGCTCAAGCGCGCCAGTAAGTAGCTATTCTCAACTACTGTCATCCCAGCGAAAGCTGGGATCTTAATGTATTGTTAATCTTTCTCAGCTATTCTTGGTAAAAGTGAAGCAGTATTACGTCTACATTTTGGCTAGCAAGAAAGACGGCGTGCTATATATTGGCGTGGCCAGTGACCTAAGTCGACGAATAGGTGAGCATCGTTCGCATGCAGCTCCAGGCTTTACGAGTAAATATTTCGTACACAAGCTCGTATATTACGAGTGCTATGACAATCCTACGGATGCCATCCGAAGAGAGAAGAATATGAAGGCTTGGAAGCGCGACTGGAAGATCGAACTGATCAATAACTCAAATCCAGATTGGCAGGACTTGAGTTTTGAGTTTCACTAAACACTAAATAAGATCCCAGCTTTCGCTGGAATGACAGGTAGGAGTAAGTTTGGTATAAGAAAACGCCCCTCCGAAGAGGGGCGTTCATCGTTCACTAAGCTAACAAGTTAGGGCTTAGCGGTGCCAGCGTTCTGAGTGGTGCTTGCACTGTTTGTGCTAGCGCTACTGCTCTGATCGGCACACTTCTGACCGTTCGGGTTTTGCTTCTCGAAGGTCGAGACAGCTTTGGCAACCTGACCGTTGTCACCGAGGTTCTCCCAGAAGGTAACCTGGTCACGGTTAATGACCATTTGGTCCAGTGGTTCGTGCAGTTCACAGCCGAGCTTCACGAGCGAAACGCTGGTGTTGCTGCTTGCGGTGCTGCTCGTACCGTTGCTAGAAGTCTGCAGGTAGTAAATGTTGCTCAACACAAAGTACTTGCTGTTCAAGGACTTAATGTTGCCGAAGTACACCTGACCAGTGTTCAAGAAGACGGCCTGCAAGCGGTTGCTGTCTACGAACTTATCTTCTGGCTTTGGGCCACCCGTAGCCACGACGAGGGCTACAGCTACTAACAGGACAGCAACGGCTGCGGTTGCAACAACCATACCGATGCGGCCCCAGTTACCATTTGTTGATTTACTGCGTTTGCTGCCAACACTGCTTGCGCTTGGGTGTGTTGGGGCTTGTTGTGTAGGGAAATCCATGTCTCTCTTATCTCCACCTCTTTATTACTTTTATAAAAGGACTTTCACTCCCTGGAGCCGTATCTCTACCCTCGCAAGACGCCTTCGCCGCTTCAATGCTAGTAATTCCCGTACCGCACCAAAGAGTGAAGGTCCTTATGTTTACCGAGACAGTGTAATACAGCTCGTGGTGCAGTGCAAGGAAATACCAGTGGAAAACTGACAGTATTGGCCAATCTAGCGACGAGTTACAGCTCGTCCGAGCCGCTCATTCTGTAATGACAAGTCAATATAATTACCGCCGGTCCGCAGTTAAATTGTGATGTTTCTCTGGTGATAGGGGTTGACAAATAAAAACCCACAAGAGTATCTTTAGGGGTACATTACTAACGGTAAGAGAGGGAGAGTCAATTATGGGTTACAGTCACACGAACTCAAAGGGTGTAACATATCACCTTAATTCAAAAGATGTTGTCCTGCGCGGCGGCAAGAAGCAAACTATCTACTACTTCAGCAAGGATGTACGCCCAGAAGCTACTGAGCTGCCTGCTGGTTTCGAAGTTAACGAAAACCCACGCAACGGTTTCCTGACCGTCAAGCGCAAATAGTATTGGCGGCCCCGTACACGGGCACCACCAATCAACACCCGGTTTGAAAAAACCGGGTGTTTTCTATATGTGATGCCCGAGCAGTTACTAGGAAATATTGAAAAAGATAACCCGAGTTGGATAAGCCACAAGACTTTCTCGACAAGAGGTTATATAATCGTAGATAAGATATGGCGAAACCCATCCTCACAGTCAAGAACCTGCGCAAGGTGTACGACGACAAAGTAGCTGTCGACGGTATTTCGTTTGAAGTCCAGAAGGGCGAGATCTTCGGCATCCTTGGTCCTAATGGTGCCGGCAAGACGACCACCCTGGAAATGATCGAAACCATGCGGGAGATTGATGGCGGCAGCGCTACGATTGATGGCATTGATGTAGCCACTAACCCATACGAGATCCGTGGCATCATCGGCGTGCAGCCACAAACACCAGGCTTCCAGGACAAGACTAAGCTGACTGAGCTGATCGAAATGTTCGCCGCGGCATATGGCGAAAAAGTTGATCCCAAAAAACTCTTGGATGAAGTGAATCTCGGCGACAAGGCCAACAGCTTCGTGGAGCAATTATCAGGCGGACAGAGGCAACGTTTCAGCATTGTCACGGCATTGGTTCACAACCCGAAAGTATTCTTCCTCGACGAACCGACGACCGGTCTTGATCCGCAAGCTCGTCGTAACCTCTGGGATTTGATTGAGGATGTCCGCAAGCGTGGTATCAGCGTCATCATCACTACACACTATATGGATGAGGCTGAAGTGCTGTGCGATCGCATCGCCATCATGGACCAGGGCAAAATCATCGCTCTCGATACGCCCAAGAAGCTTATTAAGAACCTGCTGGCCAAGGGCTTTACCAAAGAAGCAAAGGTCGAGCAGGCTAACCTGGAAGACGTCTTCCTGGATATGACCGGAAAGGGGCTGCACTAAATGACTTTGCAACAAAAGCTCAACACTATTCGCGTGTTCTTCCTCATCAATTTCAAACGACTCTTCCGTGATAAGACGGCACTGTTCTTCACCTTCATGTTCCCGCTGATCTTCTTGCTGGTCTTCGGCTATGCGAACAAAAACGGCGGTGTCTCCTTCAAGGTCGCGGTGCTGAATGAATCAAGTGCCTCAGTCGCCGCTAAAACGAGCGATGACATCAAGGGTCTCAAGGTCTTCAAAGTCGACAAAGAAGTCATCAACCTGGATCAAGCCAAGGAGAAGATGAAGCGCAGCCAACTGGATGCGATCATTATTCTGCCGAAAGATTTTGGAACTGTACACAACGGAGAGGTAAGCGGCGTGGCTGACGTCCTCTACACCCAGAATGGTGCCCAAGGCGGCCAGGCTGTGCAATCAGTATTGCAGAGCCAGTACTTCGCGCGCGTCAACGCTAAGTTTGTGGCCCAAAAGGCACCCTTTGACGCCAAGACGGTGGTCCTGAACGAGAGGAGCCTTACCTCCTTCGACTATGCCTTCGCGGGCATTCTCGGCTTTACAATTCTTGGCTCCGGCATCTTTGGGCCAATCAACATCTTTCCGGAACTCAAGAAGATGGGTATTCTCCGCCGGTTGCACACTACGCCGTTGCGGGTGTGGCAGTATTTCCTGAGCGTCATGCTTGGTAACGCCGTCGTCGGCATGTTGTCGCTGGCTCTGATGTATGCCGTCGCCTTACTTCTATTCCATCTGCATATTGCGGGCAATATCTTCGAACTGATCTTCTTCCTGATCTTTAGCTTGCTGGTGATCCTGGGCATCGGATTGGCTATCGGTGGTTGGGCCAAGAATGAACGCCAAGCCGCACCATTAGCCAACATCGTCGTCTTCCCGATGATGTTTTTGTCCGGCACCTTCTTCCCGCGCTTCGGACTGCCACTGTGGCTGCAGCACGTCACTAACTACTTCCCGCTGACACCGGTTATCGATGGGGCACGACTGATTACTACCGAAGGTCTGCATCTGTCACAGATCGGTTCGCAGCTGGGCATTATGGCCGTTTGGCTCGTTGTGGTCTACGCTATTGCTTTCCGCGTCTTCCGCTGGGAATAGCAAAATCTATCTAGTTCCAGGCAGTGCTTTTGGCATGACCGCCAACAATGAAGTAGACGCCAACGGCGGCTACCAAAAGTACTACAATGATGACGATCAGCATCTTCTTTGAAATTTTCATGTTAACCTTTCAGTTTTAGTGTGACCGAGGGCATTGTTACACAATAAACCTACCAGGACAACAACTAACCGCAAGCGTCATTGCCAGATTAGCATAAGTGTGATATAATATCATCCATGAATGGCCACGAAAATCTAAAACCAGACCAGGGCGAACTCTTTGGTGTATCGTCACACGACGGACTCAAGTACCTGACTGAACCTAGTCCTCATGCGCAGCCAGTTGATGCCGGGCCAGCTGGCCCACAGACGTTAATTGCTGAAACTATTGATGCTCGTGTACGTGCCGCTTACCTACTTAGCACACTGGACTTACTAGCACTCGCAAATCGGGGTCGAGGTTTTTTGGCGGCCACAAGCGAGGGTAGTCCTGAACTACCGAGGATAAAAAGTGGGGTTGGTGATGATGAAGCCGTAAGCCATTTCGCACGCGAAGTAAACTACAAGAAGAATAGTCAATTGATAAAAGCTCGCAAAGAATTCCTCAGGGCCTATGAGACGGGTATGGGCAGGGTTGGTGATGAAGACCCCGGGTTCACTGAGGCGTGGGCGGACTTTTATCGAAGCTACAACGGCACGAGCAATCGCAAGGCTCGGGATAAGCACCGAAAGAATCTTACAAAGATAAAAAACATCAAGGGTCAACCGCTGCATAGTGATAGCTATATAGATGAGCCGGAACTGGCTAAACCAGAGCTAAAAACTCTGACGAAAAAAGAGAAGCTGGATATTTTTGAAGACGATTCAAGGTTGCTGTTTGCTCCTGCGACTAATCGTGAAGAAGAGCAGGCTCGCCGTGCACTGAACTACATGGACAAACCCCACGGTATGTTGGATATGCTCAATGAGATTGATCGAAGCAATTACAAGGTCGCCCGCAAAAAAGGCGAGTCACACTCAAAAGCCAAGCAGATCGGTGACTTAGGCCGTCAAAGCGTGATCTTCGAGTGGGGCAGCTATGTTGGCAACGCCAAAGAGTCGCTCGACAGCCTCAAGGATTTACAAGCTCGCATCCAGGCAATTGATGATATGGATACGCCGCTGATCGACATCGCTGGGCTAGATCATGAGGCTCTAGCGGTGCTAGTGCGGGATGTTGACTATGATACTTTCCGAAAACACGGCATCACTAAGCGGCGCGACGATCCATTACAGACAAGGGAAGACCGAAGGCCTCAGGTTAACCCGAGTCGTAATAAGCAGGTTGAAGACCGATATACTGGGAGCCAGGTTGATGAGGAGACGCGCAATCAGATTCAGCTTTGGGCACAAGTGACGACAGCTCGAGACCTTCTCGGGCAGGGACGGCTTAAGAGGACTGTGGATCGCCAACAGCACCGCGTACAGTTCTGGGACAGGCTTCTGCAATCGACAGAGGGAAGCGATAAGCGCATCGCTCAGGACATACGGCAAGAACTTGGCCTCGTTGCGTAAGGCATCCGCTACAATGGTTTTCGATGAGTAGACGTGTTTCAAGAGTCCCCTTTTTCATATTGGCGCCGATGGACGATGTCACCGATACGGTGTTTCGTCAGATTGTGGCCAGCTGTGCTCCGGCTGACCTGTATGTTACGGAATTTGTGAACGCCGATGGTTTGCAGAGTCCGGGTCGCCAGAAACTCTTGAAGAAGCTGAGGTTTGCAGCCAGTGAAGGCCCGCTGATCGCCCAGATCTGGGGCAAAGACCCGGAAAATTTCCGCCTGACGGCCGAGCAAATCGCAGATGGTACCTTTGCTCGCGAGCTTGGCTTACCAGAGGGTGTTAATTTCGCTGGTGTGGACCTCAACATGGGCTGCCCACAAAAGTCCGAAGTCAGCAACGGCACCTGCGCGGCATTGATGAATGACCGGCCGCTAGCGCACGACATTATCGAAGCCACCAAAGCCGGCCTGGCCGGTCGCCTGCCATTAAGTATCAAAACCCGCGTCGGCTATCACGAAGTTGACCTGACCTGGATTGAGTTCCTGTTCAGCCATGACTTGCACATGCTGACGGTTCACGGCCGCACCAAGCGGCAAATGAGCAAGGTGCCAGCCGATTGGGAACTGATCGGCCAGGCCAGAGAGTTGCGTGATAAGCTGGCGCCCAACACCTTGATCGTCGGTAACGGCGATGTCCAGAATCGACAGCATGGGTTAGAGCTGGCACAGCAGCACGGCCTCGATGGCATCATGCTCGGGCGCGGCATTTTCCACGATCCATTTGCCTTTGCCGAGCAAAGCCCGTGGGCAGACTATGCTCCCGAGCAACGCATCGATCTCTATAAAAAGCACGTGCAACTGTTCGCCGACACCTGGCAAGCCGGCGAGCGCCCGATCCACACCCTCAACAAGTTCTGCAAGATTTACATCAACGGCTTCGACGGCGCCAAAGAGTTTCGTGAACACCTGATGGCTGCCAATAGCGCTGACGAGCTACAAGCGATCATGCAGGCTTACCCGGCTGTTGTTGCCAAGTAGTATTCTTAACTGCCACCTGACAGCCCGGGGCTTACACTGAGTGCATATGCTAAATACGAGGAGACGCATATGTCAAAATTAGACTTCGGCATCAAACGGCATTATCAAGATCGAAAGTTCATCAAAATGCGCTTGAGTCAGGACGATCGAAACTTTTGGTAAGTCTTATCCTAAAGATATAATCCAGAAAATCTAAGTGGTGGGGGTGGATGGACTTGAACCATCGACCAAAGGATTATGAGTCCTCTGCTCTAACCACTGAGCTACACCCCCTCGTCCAAGCGTACGCCTCTGTCTCGTTTTGCCTGTTCGGCAAAAGCTTCGGCTCACAGCTACGCTTCTCCTCTCAAAATTGCATTCAGTTGCGCTGCTCCTTGGATTGCAATTTTGGTTAATCGCAAACGCAATATAACAGATCAGAGTATACCACTTTCGGCAGAAGTTATATAATGGTGCAGCGCAGTATGAAAATAAAAATCGAGTATTTAAAACTGATCCCCGACTTCATCCGTCGGCTGAGCGATCCACGCTTCGCCGGGCAGATGGTCTTTGTGGTGATCGTACTGCTTGTCAGCTGGAGCGGCATCAAAACTATCCAGAGCAACTACAGTTTGCAGAAGCAGATTTCGACGATAAACCAGCAGAATGAACTGCAGAAACTCCAGAATGACAACTTGGCGCTCCAGAACGAGTATTTCAACACTGATCAATACCTGGAGCTGTCAGCCCGGCAGAATTTTGGCTTGGCCGCCCCGGGCGAAAAAGAAGTCATCGTGTCAAAGGCTGTCGCGCTTGCCCATACCGCCAACTTGCCGGATGCCAATACTCAGACCAAGACGCAGGCTCCGCAGCCGGCCTACCAGCGCAATTTTGAAGCTTGGGTAAACTTCTTTCTGCATCGCCAGAGCGGTAGCGATTGACCAAATCACCTCTGTTTGATACAATGCTAGTTCGCTCATAGCGCATGACGCGGGATGGAGCAGCGGCAGCTCGCGTGGCTCATAACCACGAGGTCCCAGGTTCGAGTCCTGGTCCCGCAACCAAGAAAAGAGTCCCAACAACGTTGGGGCTTTTTTCTTGGCCTCGAGGACAAAGACACGAACCTTCAAGTGAGCAAAGCGAACGTAGGTTCGGTGGAGCGAAGCCACGCGCAGAAGCTAGCTTCGAGCATGGCTGAACGGAGGAGCGAGTTTACGAGCGATCCTGGTCCCGCAACCAAAAATTCTAGCGCTGTATTTATATGTTCTAGTATGAGATTAGTGAATTGTCAAGTATGCGCGTATAGTTATACGTATAGACGACCTCAACACTAAGTATCGAGCAGGGAGCTGACGAAAAGATTGTTGTTGGGCTATCCAATAACCTAACGAGAGGCTCACTATGACTGTATACGCACCAATCAAGAAACAAGAACAGGCTCGCGTCCCTTATAATCATTCCATCAAGACCGAGAATAAGCCCGACACCGCAGACGCGAAACCTGCAGAACCACAACATCCTGAACAGCCCGAAGCTAAATAGGTAACTATGTGAGCTTTGCCAACGCTGAGCTCACGCTAACGAAGAAAGAGATTATCATGCCGAAAGACAAAGGCAGAAAAGAAGTGAAGAAACCGCGAGCAAGTTAGCGGACTGCAGTTGTTAGGGAGTAGCTTGTTGTGACGGGGAACCTGGCACACGAGCACTGATGTCTTGTGGCGGAATGGTTCAGCGGCATTTCGTTCCTAGATGGCGGAGCTCCTTGTTTGCGCAAATGACGTCAACTGGAATGCTATGATACGAGTAGGGGGTTACATGATATGGACGAAAATAGCTCAAACTACCCAGTACTAGCTGAATACATCGGCACCCATCCGGCCGCGGTGCTCAGTACGATTAATGATGATGGTACACCGTACGGCAGCGTAGTATATGTCGGCCTTGCTGGGCATCGTCAAGTATTTTTTGTCACCAAAAACCAAACCCGGAAATATGCCAATGTTAGCAAACGACCCCAGGTGAGTCTGACATTTTTCAACGACAAAGACAGCAGCACGCTACAGGCCAGTGGCAAAGCGTTTGTCGCCGACGATCCCAAAATGATAGACCATGCACTTGACGCCATGAAAAAGATACATGCGATGCAGGCTGAGTGGCTGCCGCCAATCTCAAAATTGAACGCGGGAAACTATGTGCTGATTGGCATCCAGCTCGAATCAGCCCGCCTGGCGCAGTACAAGGGCCTCGGTATCGGCAGCGACGACATCTTCACCGAACTGTAGCTTGTCAGCCTGCCCGACAAGGATCATAGTAGCGAGTAACAGGAAGAGGAGACACGATGAAACAGCTATCAGAATTGTTGGACTTGCACGGTAAAGCTGCAATTGTTACGGGAGGCGCCAAAGGCATTGGTGCGGGCATTGCGTATCGCCTGGCTGAAGCTGGCGCCAAAGTGCTCGTGGCCGATATGGATGAGGCAACAGCCCAGCAGACCGCTAAAGAATTGGTGGACAAAGGCTGGACAGCCGAGGCGCTCAAGGTTGATGTCTCGAGCGAAGATGACGTCCAACGCATGGTTGAAACATGCAAGCAAACGTTCGGCTCAGTGGATATCTTGGTCAATAATGCCGGTATTTATCCTCCGGAGCCGGTGGCACAAATGTCAGCCGCAGACTTCGAGAAAGTACTACACGTCAATCTACTCGGCGTCTTTCTGACGACCAAATACGCAGCTGAGGTAATGAAGCCGCAGGGCAGCGGCAAGATTATCAATATTACTTCGATCGACGCTTTGCACCCTTCGATGGTTGGCCTGGCCCATTACGATGCCTCCAAACACGGCGTGTGGGGCTTCACCAAGAACTCGGCACTCGAGCTAGCCCAGCACGGTATAACAGTTAACGCTATTGCGCCGGGCGGTATTGCCACCCCAGGGGTTGCCAGTATGAGCCAAGGGGCCTCAGCGGAGCAGATGGCCGAAAGCACCAAGGCCTTCATGGCTAAAATACCGATGCATCGCATGGGCGAATCCGATGAGATAGGTATGGTTACACTGTTCTTGTCATCGGACATGTCATCATACATGACCGGCAGTCAGATTGTCGTGGACGGCGGCGCCCTACTGAGTTAAGCTGAAGCTATGCAAGATAAACCATCACACGCGCACCAGAAAGTTCACACATTTCTACATCAGCACCCAATGGGCATCCTCTCTACCGTTGGTGCCGACGGCATGCCGTGGGGAGCGGCCGTCTACTATGTTACCGACGAGGACTTTAACTTCTACTTCGTCACTCGCGCCGAAAGTTTTAAGTATCAAAATCTCGACAAAAATCCGGTAGCTGCCCTGACAGTAGCAGATAGTGAGACTCAAACCACAGTCCAAACCAGCGGCAAGATATTGCGGCTATCACCAGAAAGATACATCGAAATTGTGTTTAACAAGTTAGCGCATCTGCGTCCCAAGGATGACCCGCACTGGTCGCCGCCAATGTCCAAGCTGAGAATGGGTGACTACATGCCGCTCTATTTGGTGCCGGACAAACTGCAGTTCGCTGATTACGGACACCGAAAAGCCGATATCGATGCTGAGTACATCGAGCACATCATCTAGGAAATAGCTGCAGATCTTAAATGATCTTCTGGAAGAAGTTCTGGTACTTTCCCTCGGGTGTAATTTTGAAGTTGGCGTATGTCATCTCACTTGCCGTAACTTTTATGACCGCCAGGTCATTTGTAGCCCCACTTTCAAGCAGGCGCACGGTCGGTATTGGCCAAATCTTGTCATTAAATCTGAGGCTCCACAGTTCAAATAATAGGCCCTGCTCAACGTCGAGCTCCTCAACACGTATTGCCTGGCCGGTTAGCTGGAGTGTTGCCATGGTCCCTTCGTCAGTAATAGCCATCGCTATTACCGGGTTGAAGACAAGATTGCGAAATTTTCGACTTTCGACGCGACTCGTAAAGTAGATGTCGAGGTTTTTATGAGCAACGAAGTGCACGGGCGCAGCGTGCGGCGTGCCTTGCTTATCTGATGTTGCCAGAGCTGCAACGCGGTTGCCAGACAAGAATTTATACGCCTTGTCCCGAGCCAGTTGCTGCTCGCTTTCCATACTCTTATTATACGCTCATCAGGGAAGCTACTAACTATTGGTTGGACATCATGGCCTTGATGGGCGCGACTGGCGGCTCAGGGGTCAGAGGTTTGGTAAAACTGGTAGGCGTCACTGGCGTGTTAATGGTGACCACCATGTCATAGCGGGGGAAGAGGCACAGACCTTGGCAATCGGTGCGGGCCGGCAGCTGACTGCCGTCGATCACCAAGCGGCCATCGACCACACTGATCTTAACTTTGGATAGATCTGGTTGGCCAATGTAGCGTAGCGTCACACTGTAGGTGTTGGACAGGTTGACATCATAAGTCAGATCGCCACTGACGGCGACATCGGTAAAGGCTGGCTCACTGCGGGTGATGGTGTGATGAGCATCCTCCACTCGATTGTGAACGCTCGGTGCAATGTCGGCGCCCAGTGCAGCACCGGCAGCCATACCAATCATCAACAGACCCAGAATTACACCGGTGGCCCAGCCGGCAATTGGCCAGCGCCGGCGAACCATAGCTATGCCAATGAGTGCTGCAAACGTCGTGGCCAGACCGGCCCAAGCTAGCCCCAGGTAGATAGCGGCGTGCTCAGCTGTACCCACCGGAAACAGATTCTCCTCGACCAACGGCCCATGGTGCAGGCTGACATAGAAGCCGGCAGCAGTGAGCCCAAAGGCAATGCAGAGGGCCACAATCAGCAGCGTGAAGCCGGCAATCTTGAGCAGGGCGCCAAACAGGGCATTGATAGTAGGTGCTAGGCTGTTGCTGGCACGGTGGGCGGCTCCGTGCACATCGGCCCGCTCGACGATCTCTTTCAGACTATCGACGGTGACCGGTTTGCCCTGCATCTGCAGGCGCTCGCTGGAAGTCTTGGCTTCCGGCACGATAATCCACAGCACCAAATAGAGCAGCAAACCCCAGCCGCCAGTGAAGGTGGCAATAACGAATAAGATGCGAATAATTAGGGCGTCGATGCCAAAGTAGTTAGCCAAGCCAGCTGCCACGCCAGCTAGCATGCCGTTCTCGGTGTCGCGGAACAGTCTCTTGGATGGGTTCGGCTCGGGTGAGTCGTCTGTCTGGTCATCATCTTCCTTGAAGTCTTTGGGATCGCCCAGTTGTTCTTGGAGAAAGGCAACATCGTCCAGTAGCACAACTTTATCACCAGTGACACCGCGTTCAGCCAGCAGTTCGACCATCCGTAGCTCAACCTCTTTGATGACCTCGACGCTTTTACTGCCTACTTCTTTCTTGATGTCAGCCAAGTAGGCCTTGAGGGCTTGGTGGGCATCGGCCGCAATCGTAAACGATTGCCGACCCAGATGGATTCGCGTTACTTCATTCATGACTTTGATCCTTTCTCCAGGGTCTTAATCGAACTGTGTAGTTTGGCATAGGTGGCGCGGAGGTCTGCAAGCAGGCTGTGTCCATCCGGAGTCAGCCAATAGTATTTGCGTGGCGGACCTTGCTCTGACTCCTGCCATTCATAGGCCAGAATTTTGTCACGTGCCAGGCGATTGAGCAGGGGGTAGAGCGTACCTTCCACCACGATCAGCTCAGCCTGGCGCAATGCCTTGATAATGTCGGTCGTGTAGACCTTGCCGTCTTTGCAGAGCAGCAATACGCAGTAAACCAACATGCCTTTACGCATTTGCGTCTCTGATTGATTGAAGCTCGTAGTATCAGTACCTTCATTCATATACTACTATGTTATACAAGGTAGTATGACATGTCAAGTAATTGCATATGAGCAGCTTGAGTTGAGTCGCAAACAGACAACCCACCAGCGCCGTCTGTTGTCTAGGCGGAGCCTTTTTTCAGGAACTTGTTGTACCCAATGAGAGCATTCACAAAAACGCCTGTTCCAACAACAATAGCACCCCACATAACAACGTAGGTGTTACCAATCGTAAAGTAGAACGTTAGTAGGGTTATGCCTGCACCAGCGAGAGGTGTCAACGACAGCCAGGCGATTTTCTTACGCTCAGCGTTCTGCCGAAGCTCAACTGCTGATTTCTTGTGCTTGCAGCAATAATTCCGCATGACATACCACAGGAAAGTTACAACAGAAGCTAGGGCCGTGACCGCCAACGCAACCCAATAAATAAATTGGTATTGGCTATCTGTCAGAAAGTATTTTGCTTTGGAATAATCATTGAGCGCGGCATTGAAATCGTCAATGGAGTTACTTCTCTCTAATGATGCCTTATCGCCGGCTTGCAGGTCATTCTTTGCAACAGCTTTGCTCCAGTCATCCATTGCTCGAGCTTCATCGAGCGTAGAGGCGCGCAATCGTTCAACTGCCCTTGCTTCTTTTTGTCCCAGGCCCTGGCTGGAGAATTCGTCCGCAGCACGACGGAGCTCCTGAGCAGCCTTGTTAGCCTCTTTCACGGACTCCGAATAATAGGCAGGCGATGTATCGGTGCTATGTGCGTCAAAAAAAGTCTGGAAGTTCGCATCTGCCGCATTGGAATCGTTAATTGCAGCTACGTTATCTCCGGCGTTATGAGCCAGCACAGTAGCGCTGCCTGAAGTTATTACGAGCACTACCGTGGCGAGCGCCACCCTACGCAAGTTAGTCAACATCATGTTTACTCCGATCAGTTGTTAAGGCAATAGTAGGCCACCCAAGCCCTATAATCAAGTAGCTTACGATGATGGACACACATGAATGTTATGCACACAAAAGACCAGAAGATTCAATCATTCCAGCAACCATCGTCTATGTACCGTTGTGCCTGTCGGCTACAAAGGGTTTTAACCGGTTGCCGGGATAGCCTTGCTGGGATGGACGTTGAGATCGTCGTCGAAAATCACTGAAGCGTGAGTGTTGAACGCGCCGGACAACACCTCTGAATCAGTATCGTGCACCGGGTACAAGCACATACCGACAAAGGTTTTATTACTCCCCGCAAACTCGTCGATATCCTGCTCATAATCCAGCGCATCGGCTACAGCCTCAGGGGTACGGTTGAGCCAACTCATCTCGCCAGCGGTGCGGATGCCGCGGTAGCCCTCGCGCTGAGCGTCTTCGGCGAAGTTAGTGACATTCGTAAGCATATAATTTCGCACAAAGCTGCCATGCGGCAAGTAGGTATCCTCCATCTCGAAGACCCGTAGTGCTCCTGACTTGATGGCTGACGTCACATCGAGGGCGTACTCTTTGAAGTCTTGGATAACTTGTTTTTCGGATTCGGGCGTTACAAAAATACACAGTTCGTGAGCTTTCAAGCCCTGCTTGAAATACTCAGCCAAGAGCTTGAGACGTTCCTGAGCAGTTTGGTATAAGAAGGCAGTGTGCCCGTGGGTGTGTGCATGGTCGAGGGTGGTGATATTGCCCATACTTACCACCCTGCAAAGCCACTCAAGGCACGGCTGTCAAAGTTGCCCGCAGTAAGTACTGTCAACACCGAGCCGAACACACTGATCATCTATTGAGCCACCCTACATTTGCTCTAAGAGTTTACTGGCATTATCTGCCGCCTGGGGCCTGGTGGTCAAGGAGTTATCCACCGGTGCGTGCGGCTAATCCGTAAGATGTGCGATTTATTACCGCTAGTGGTCTTTTGTCCGACCGGCAGTCTAACACAGCGCCGCAACCCTATATTTTACTGTCATTTTTGTGGACGGGCTCTAGACTGAGCAGGTAAGTAATAAGGAGGGCCTATGGCAACAACAAATCGTGGCTTCGCGGCGATGGATGCCGACAAACAGCGAGCAATCGCCAGGAAAGGCGGCAAGGCCAGTGGCGGCCAGTTTCGAGCTGGTGATCCGCGCACTAGTGCGGCTGGTCGTAAGGGTGCAGCTGCCCAACCGACTGAAGCCAAAGCGCGTGGCGGACAGAACAGCCACCGCAACACGTAGCCTCCCCACTTCCCGTACTGCTCGAGAACTGGCTTTCCGGCTCGTCCTCGAGCAGTTTTCATAGATAGCAATATCCAAAAATGTCCCCAGCAGCTACACTAGGCATATGCAACAATCAATTAATCGAACAGCAGCCAGTGCAACCTTGCACTGTCTGACTGGCTGTGCCATCGGTGAAGTTGCTGGCATGATTATCACTACGGCTGCACATGCCTCTAATGCTACCAACATCGGCTTGTCGATTGTCTTGGCTTTCGTGTTTGGCTACTCATTCAGTTTGCGGCCGCTCATCAAGCACGGCCTTGGGTTGCGGCATTCACTCAAACTGGCGCTGGCCTCCGATACGGCGTCGATCGCGACCATGGAAGCGGCTGACAACCTGTTCATTGTGCTAGTTCCGGGGGCGATCAACGCTGGACTCGGTACCGGTTTGTTCTGGATAAGCCTTGTCCTGTCGCTTGGTGTAGCCTTCCTCGCAGCTTTCCCGGTGAATCGATATCTCATCGGACGTGGCAAAGGCCATGCTCTGGTACACGGGCAGCACTAGTTGTAGCGGATAAACTCCCGCCAGGTTTCTGGATCGCTCAACGGAGGCTGCGGCACAACCCATTGCTTGATAATCTGCCGAATTGGCTTGGTGGGTAAAGTAACCATACCCCTAGTCTGCACTACACTACTGTGCGTTAGCTGCAAGATTAATAACAAATAGTTTGTAAACTATGTCACAAACTCGGGCCCGATAGCTTACAATAGAGGAAATGGCAGATCAACTTACTGCAACTTCGGGGTCAGGAACGCAGACCACGACTGGTACGCCACAGTCTGTGCCGATTACGGCCGGCTTTGGTGGCGGGACGCAGGCCAGCGGGGTTCAGCCGGGTACCGCGACCAGTCTGTTGAACAGTAGCCAAGGTGTTGAATTAACGCCAACGGCTCTGCCGAGCGTCAGCCTGGACAGTACTACTACTGCCGGAAAGACGACTTCGGGCGTCCCATTAGCTGTTAAGCCACACCATCTGAATCTTGGTTTACTGGGCATTTCAGCGCTATTGGTGGTGGCGGCCATCGTGCTCTTTTGGTCAATGAACCGCTCTGCAAAAAACACAACAGAGTAGCCACAGAATTTGCTTGCACTGCTGAAACGTAAGCAGTATGATACGGCTTAGATCAGGCGAGATAAACATCAACTGAAGCACAATTTGACAAAATAGCGAATTCGTGTATAATTGATACTGTTTCGTGATCACAAACAAAAATTTTACAAAACAAAAAGGACAGCGATGAAAGCCAAGAACGGTTTAGCATTTGAGTTAGCAACCTCAAGCCAAGATTTTGTTAAAATCGACCGCTTGTTACGCAAGCTCTAGTGCACGCTCTATGATGAAAGAACTCCGACTTCGTGTCGGAGTTTTTTCATGTTTGAGTCAGACGAGCGATCATGTAATTGCTAAAGCCACGCTCACCACTCATCATCACTGTGTGATGCCCCCAAACAAAGAGTGGTTTGAGTAGCGGTGCCAGGCGGTTCATCCAGGCCTTCATGGTCTTGACTTGCCAGTCGATAGATAAGTGCGTCACATCACCTTGGCGTCTCATGGTACAGACGGCGGTGCCGGCTAGATCACCGCTGATTTCCAGTACTGCCGACTGATGCTGCTCGACACTTTTGACCAGGATTAAGCAGTCTAACCGATAGCCAAGCGGTGCCTGCCAGCTGCAGCGAAACGAGCTACCAACTTCTCCTGGCTTGATGCGAATGTCATGGACATCACGGAGTTGTGGCCACCAGTGATCCCAGGCAAAGGGTTGGCTCAGCAATGCTTGCCAGATTTGAGCTGGCGTTGCCCTGATTTCCCACTCGGAGTGGAAATGATAGTGCCGCGGGCTACTCAGCATGCTTACGAGCCAGTAGTCGTAGGCTGTATTTGCGGATGAGCACAGCGGTCAGGCTCAGACCGTAAAACCACCAGATCGCCCGGAACCAGGGATCGGCCATCAGTTGCGAGCCAAGTCGTAACGAATGATAAAAAATAGCCAGCATGGCGATGTCACTGGAATCTGCAACATAATGCCACCAGACTTTCTGTCTGAAGAAACGGTGCAGTTCGAATGCCAAGAACACACACAAGCTGGCGGTGCCTAGGAGTGTGATCCAGCCCAGGCCGTGCGCAACATAGGATTCGTAGCTGCCCGGCGGCAAACCATAGCCGTCACGGAAACGCTGATAAATCAGCAGCCCGGGATGTAGGCAAATCGCCACCAGTACCACGTAGCCAGTGTAACGAAACCACTGCGCGAGGACGCTCTTAGGCAATTTGGCCAGCTCGCGGGCGGCACCCATGACGTAATGCGTCCACATCAGGCTGAAGGCCAGCAGCCCCAGCACGGGGAAGAACTGGTAGGCATTGAATGAAAAGATTTGCCAGCCATTGTCATGCCCCCAGACAAAGACGGCAAGGCCGCTTACGACCACGCTGAGCAGCCAAGCCGCCAGCTGCAGTACTCTGGTTTGTTGCTGAGTCTCGGATGGCTCCGGTGCTTTAGCCTGCAACGTTGACATGGATCAGGTAGCTTTTCTGAATATTGCTTTGGTACCAGTACGGTGTGAAATCGAATGATTTATCGGCAGTGAATGTGACGGTATCTGAGCCACCGGGCTTGATTGGTTTGCTGGAAACGACATCACTGCGGAACTCCAGCCCGCCGTGGTAGACCTCATTGGTGTCGACCTTGAAGGTCACGGTGATCTGGTCGCCTTTTTTGACGCTCAGTGACTTCTGGTCGGCCGTCTCATCGTTGGCGTTGACCGTGAAGCTGGTAGCTGTCTGGGCAGTGGAGCTCGAGTTGCTTGCTGGCGTGTTGGTGGTGTCTGAAGCAGCGGCTGGGGTCTTAGTCCCTTGAGTAGTTGCCGGTTTGGGTGAAGCTTTTGGTGTTGAGCTGTGGTTCGCCAGTTCATAACCGCCGATACCCAAGATTGCTAAAACTATGACGACAATTATTCCGGTTTTCATAGATCCTCCTTAGCTGACTCTCTTAATAATATACTTTTTATAGTCAGTCGCAACCAGCCTGAAGCTTAAAACAGGTGGTGTAGACGCTGGCTGGCGGTGACTTTCTCACTGCCAGCACAACTGGCTGGATCTTTCGCCTCGTCGTAGTGCTTGGCGGTGTTCGGCACGGTTTTGAATTCCTGCTGCAGAGTGGCATCGTCAATGTTGCCGAAGCTGACCAGCAAGCGTTCGCGATCTTTGATCAGCGTGTTGGTGATGGCGCCCAGACCGGTGAAGTCCTGACCGTTCTTGACGATATGCAGCTGGCTGTCACCGTCGTTGCGGTACATCGTACCGTCGGCGGTTTCGATAAAGTCCGGCCCAATGTACCAACCCAGATTTTCGAAGAACTGACCCCAGGTTACCGCGTGGTCATGGACATGAATAACTGAATTGATGTTGTCATGCATATGCGCGCGTTGCTGGGGAGAGGTAAGGCCGTTCACTGAGCTACAAACTGCCTCTTCCTGATAATATAGCGAGCTCTTAAACTGTTCACGTTGACCATTGATGTACAGCGCGAAGTTAGCGTGAAAGTGGACCTGATCCGGTTTGTAAGTGAAGTAGCGAATGCCAAGCAACACCAGCACACCGACCAACAAGCCGACGCCAAGTAACACCCAAGTCTGCTTGAGGAACGGTTTCAGAACTGCCAAAACTTTCTGCATGCTTCCTACTATAACCTGTCCAGCCATTGAGCTCCAGTCACCGAGCTCAATATCTTGTATGCTCTGAATAAAACAGTGGTGTGCTTAGCCAGAGCTATCGTCTTTGTCTTTTTTGTGGACGAGGTGCAGCGGGTTAATGCGCTCCAAACGCTTCAGACTGTGACGATAGACACCAAACACGGTTCCCGTGAGTGCCAAGAGGCTGATGTTGCCTCCGAAGCCTGACCAGAAGTTGTACATTTCGGTAGAGAATTTATTCTCACCGTTGTGCACACCGATAAAGTTCAAAAACCAGTGCAGTACGTGTATGTGCATAAGCTCCTCCCTATAACCTTATCGCAGTATAGCAAAGTGGTGCCAGTGGTCGGGTTGACTATGCTGTTTGGGTTTGTGGGCTTGGAGGGCTCGCAGGCGTTGGGCTGCTACCGCAAACCCAGCCAGCTACATCGACAGCATCGTTGATGAGTTCTTTCTGGGTGAGGTGAATGCTGAGGCCGCTCGGGAATGCTTCGTTCATCTGGTTGGGAACGGGTGCAATCAGGGTTGTAGCAGCATCAGAGAATGCTATGGCCTGAATCAGGTTGCCACTTTGGTTTTGGGGGTTCTTGATGCGGCCGAGATTGCTCAGCACACCGGAATCTACGCCGCCTATATCTTTGATTGGGCGTGTCTCACCGGCAGCAAGCTTCAGTGCAAAACGAGCGCAGTTTTTTGCATCAAACGGAACCGTAGCCTGTTCCGGCGTAATGCCCGAAGGGCCTTGGTGTGGTGCTACCGGGCCGAAACTCTTGTTCGACTGCGGCTTAGCCTCGCCAGAGCCAGAATTGGTACAGCCAGACAGCAGCAGACCAAGTGACAGGCCAGTTGCAGCTAGAGTTACTCGAGATTCCACAGATTTCATATGTTTACTATAACATTACACGAAGATAATAGCAAATGGCGTTGTATGTGCATTTAACAAAAAACTCCAGCTGAGCTGGAGTCCTTACGTTGGTAGCGGCGAGTGCAAAAAGCCAAAGTCTTGGCTTTTTGTAGACTCGAGCGAAGCGTCCGAGTAAAACGCACTATATTTGGTAGCGGCGAGTGGACTCGAACCACTGACCCCAGGCTTATGAGTCCTGTGCTCTAACCAGCTGAGCTACGCCGCCTCGTCCTTCCGTACGCCTCTGTCTCGTTTTGCCTTTCGGCAAAAGCTTCGACTTACGGCTACGGTCGTCCTCTCAAGAATTCAAAATCGAAGATTTTAAATTCTTGGTTTCGCTGCAACAAATTGCAAAGAACAGGGCTCAATATAGCATGATTTGTATCTGTTGAACAGACTAATAGTTACGGAAAATGAGGTAGCCAGCAGTTATCACGCCGATGACGATGATGGCAATCCGCAGGGCATGTGACGAGACTTTTTGGATGTAGGTCGAACCAGCATAGCCACCCAACAACCCGCCAGCCGCCATCACCAGACCATGTCGCCAATCAATCAAGTGGGCATTGAACAGACACAGCAGGGCAGTGATTGAGATGAAGATACCAGTAATATTCTTCAAGGCGTTCATGCGGTGGATATGGTCGTGCAGGCGAGTAAAGCCCAGGAACGCCAGCATAATGAAGCCAAAGCCTGCGCCAAAATAAGCCGCGTATATAGCGATGGGCAACACAGCCAGCGCAATGAGGTAGATTGGTTGGGTACTTTCGCGGACACGCTTGGGTGCTTGGAGATGTGCTTGGATGTAATTGAAGAGGAACGGCTGAAAAGCGAAGAGTACAACGGCGAACAACACCAAGCCGGGGACGATTTGATTAAAGTTTTTGGGTGAGGTATGACGTAGCAGAAAGGCGCCAATGATCGCGCCGACGACTGAAGGGATGAGCAGCAGCATATAACTGCGTGGTACCTTTTTGAGATATTTGCGGTAGCTGACGGCTGCCGCCGCGTTGCCGGGCAGCACAATCAACCCCGTTGTAGCATTAGCCACTAGTGCGGGGACGCCGAGCGCCAGCAGTACCGGAAAGCCCACCAACATACCGCCACCAGCGATGGCATTCATGGCACCAACGACGATGCCAGCCAGAAAGAGAATGATATCTTGCATGTTTGTTTTGTGTGAAGCCTCCTAAGCTTAGCACGATTGGCGGCCGTTCACCACGAGTCTGGCTAGGGGCGGCGGGCCAGACACCAGCGCTTGAGCAGCGATAATGTCAGCGTAGAAAGCGTGAACCCGATGACCGGCACCAGGGCATTAATCCAAGGAGAAATATGGACGACGAAATGTAAGTAACCGACCACCACAAGGTAGGTCAGCAGCATAATCGTCACACGCCGTAACCAACTAGTCTCCCAGGCTTTGTCAGCTTCAACCCGCCGATTGCGGCTTTCGAGTCGGGCGACGCGCTGTTCAATGGTTAACTTCTTGGCCATTATCGATACAATACTAGTATGAAGCCGCAAATGCCAGCACCTGGTACCTATGTGGTTGCTGTAAGTGGAGGCGTTGATTCCATTGCTTTGCTGCACGCTTTGCAGGCTCAGCCGGGCTATAAGTTTGTCGTGGCGCACTACGACCATGGTATCCGCGATGATTCATCGGAAGATCGTCGGCTGGTGCAACAGCTAGCCCGCCAGTACCAGATGCCCTTTGTCTATGAAGAAGGCCGGCTCGGTGCTGGCACCAGCGAGGCCGAGGCGCGGGACGCCCGTTACAATTTCTTGCGTCGAACGCAAGCTGCCAGCGAGGCTCGAGCGTTGATTACTGCCCACCATCAGGACGATGTGTTGGAGACAGCCATTATCAACATTCTGCGTGGCACTGGGCGCAAGGGGTTGACCGCGCTGCGCAGCCATCACGACTTGGTACGGCCGCTGCTCGATGTGCCGAAGCGCGATCTTGTCGCCTGGGCTCAGTCCGAAGGGCTGGTCTGGCGCGAGGATAGCTCCAACTACAATCTCGATTATTTGCGTAATTATGTCCGGCATCGTATCTTGCCGCGCTTTGATGACGCTGCACGAACCCGATTGTGGGAATTGATCAACGATCTGCGCTTCACCAATGATGAGCTTGATTACCTGTTGATTAATCAGTTGCAGATGCAGTCTCAGCAAGGCCGGCTGGATCGGCAATACTTCCTGCAGTTGCCCTACAGTGTGGCTCGAGAGGTGATTGCTGCCTGGTTGCGAGCCCATGGTGTGAGCGGTTTTGACAGTCAGACCCTGGAGCGTCTGGTGGTTGGTGCCAAGACTGGCGGTAAAGGCCAGCGCTTCGATGTACGGCAAGGAGTGAGCATGGTATTGGAAGCTGACCATCTGGCACTCACGGCACAGGAGCGCTAGGCAATCGTGACACACGAGGGTATAATAATTGCCTATGGATAAAAAAATTCGACGACCCAACCGGAACGCTGCTAACAATCGCCGCGGTATGAAAAACGCTGGCTTCATCGCCCTCTTAACCCTGTTTGCCTTGATCGGCATCGCTGCGCTCAACCAGCCGAGCACGGTCAAGACACTGCCCATCACCACCGTCGTGTCCAATGCCAACAAAGGCCAATACGGCAAGATCGTCGTGACCAATAACCAGCTCGACATTTATAAGAACAAAACCGACAAGCAACCAGTCGCCAAGTCGTTCCTGGAGCCCAACGCGACGCTCAAAGACGAAGGCTTCAACTTCTCCAAAGTCGAGATTGACACCACAGCCGCCAGCAGCAGTTCTTCCAACTGGGTAACACTGGCTGAGTCGGTGTTGCCGGTCTTGATCATCGCCGGCGTCCTGTACTTTATGCTGCGCAGCGCCCAAGGCCAGGGTAACCAAGCCTTGAGCTTCGGCAAATCACGCGCCCGGCTGTACGGCAACGAAAAGGACAAGGCCACGTTCAAAGACATTGCCGGCTCCGACGAAGCCAAGCAGGACCTGGAAGAGGTTGTTGAATTCCTGAAATTCCCCAAGAAATTTGCCGGCATGGGCGCTCGTATCCCTAAGGGTGTGTTGTTGGTCGGCCCTCCCGGTACCGGTAAGACTATGCTGGCTCGCGCCGTGGCTGGTGAAGCCAATGTACCATTCTTCAGCATTTCTGGTTCTGAATTCGTCGAAATGTTCGTCGGTGTTGGTGCTAGCCGGGTTCGCGACCTGTTCGCCAAAGCCAAGAAAAACGCGCCGTGCATTATCTTCGTTGACGAAATCGACGCCGTTGGCCGACGTCGTGGTTCGGGTATGGGCGGTGGTCACGATGAACGCGAACAGACGCTCAACCAAATCCTGGTGGAGATGGACGGCTTCGAGCAGGGCGAAAATGTGATCGTTCTGGCTGCTACCAACCGCGCCGACGTCCTTGACCCAGCCCTGCTGCGTCCTGGCCGTTTCGACCGCCGAGTCAACATCGGTCTACCGGACCGCAAAGACCGTGAAGCCATTCTGAAAGTTCACTACGCCAAGAAGCCACTGGCCAAGAACGTTGACCTTGACGCCTTGGCTGCCAAGGCAGCTGGCTCATCCGGCGCTGATCTGGCAAATATTGCTAATGAATCAGCCATCATTGCTGCTCGCAACTCACATAATGAAATCACCCAATCCGATGTCACCGAAGCCTTCGAGCGGGTGGCCATTGGCCCAGAACGTAAGAGCAAGGTCATGACTGAAGGCGACAAAGTTACCACCGCTTACCACGAAGCTGGCCATGCCTTGGTTGGCCACGTTCTGCCCGACAGTGATCCGGTCCACAAAGTCACCATCATTCCGCGTGGCGGTACCGGGGGTGTGACCTGGTTCATTCCACCGGAAGACCGGGTGTTTGTATCGCTCATTCAGTTTAAAGATATGCTGGCTCGAGGTCTCGGTGGCCGCATTGCCGAAGAAGTGGTGCTTGGACGTGATCGCATCACTACCGGTGCCGGCAACGACCTACAACATGCTGCTGAGCTGGCTCGTGACATGATCGTCAACCAGGGTATGGGCAAAGTGCTGCGTGACCAGGTCTTCAAAACTGACGATGGCATGATGATTGATCGCCTGATTCATGAGCGTGACTACTCTGACGAAACAGCCAAGGTCATCGACGACGAAGTCGAAAGCCTGATCACCGAAGCCGCTACCCGCGCCCGCACCGTCATCAAAGCCAACCTCGACAAACTCGAGGCCCTCAAAGACCGCTTACTCGAAAAAGAGACCGTCGATGCCGACGAAGTCCTCGAAACTCTGAAGGGTGCCAAGATGCCCGCCGGCGCTGCACTCTACTAATCGGCTGTAATTCCAAAACCCAGAAATTAACCTGTCATCGGACAGGCTGCTGCTCTATAATATTGGGTAACTTTCATGAATCCATCTCAGCCGTCTGCCCCAAAGAAAAAACGCCTCAACATCAGTAGTGTGGCGGCGCTGTTGGTGGCGACTTCTTTCGTCGGCCAGCTGCTTGGGGTGTTGCGTACCAAGCTGGTGAATGCCAACTTCCCGACCACTGGGCCTCAGGGAACGGATGCCTACTTTGCTGCCTTTACTATTCCGGACTTCTTTTTCTTCACCTTGGCTGCTGGCGCGCTCGGCGTGGCCTTCATGCCGGTACTGTCTGACCGACTCCATCGTTTAGGTCGCAAGAGTGCCTGGGAACTCTCTGCTTCGCTGATGAACTTCCTGGCGATCATCATGGCCGTGGTAGCTGTTGTCATCCTGTTGTTTGCCAAGCCACTCATCAGCCATGTGGTGGCGCCGGGCTTATCGCCTGAGCAGCTCAACACCGCCGCAGACATCATGCGACTGCTGGCCTTCAATCCGCTGCTGTTTACCATCTCAGGTATTTTGACCAGCGTTCAGCAAACCATGGGTCGCTTCTTTTTCTTCGCTATCGCGCCATTGTTTTATAACGTGTCGGTCATCCTGAGTATCTTTGCCTTCAAGCATAATGTTGGCCTCGTTGGGCTGGGGCTGGGTGCCTTCATCGGTGCCATTTTGCAATTACTGGTAGTCATACTAGGACTTTGGAAGACCAACTTTCACTGGCACCCCAAGATCGCTTTCCGCAACAAGGACTTCCACACAGTTCTTAATAACTTGCCACCTCGATCGCTTGACCAAGGGATGGATCAAGTGGAAAACATCGTCGAAACACATATCGCTAGTGGTCTAGGGACTGGCAATATCACCTTTTTCAATAATGCCTACATCCTGAGCACAGCGCCGATCCTGTTGCTCGGCACGGCGATTAGCACCGCTGCGTTTCCTCGATTGAACGCTCATCTGAGCCAAAACCGCCCCGACCTGTTCCGGCGTGATTTCCTGATGGTGTTGCGCGCTATGATCTGGCTGGCGGCACCGTTGGTGGTGGTTTGCTACTTCACTCGCGGCTATTTGGCACGTTTGATTTATAGTCAGGGCAGTCCACAGATTGCCACAATCTTTGGCTTCCTGGCCTTGGCAATTTTCTTCCGTATTGTATACGCCATTATTTCGCGCTGGTTTTATGCGCAAAAAGACACCAAGACGCCTCTGTTTGTGTCGCTGTTTGCTATTGGTCTGAACATTGTGCTGGCAGTCACCTTGGCGCGCCCCAGCGCCTATGGTGTTGAAGGCTTGGCGCTGGCACAATCGATTGTGGCGGTGGTCGAAGTCTTCCTGCTCTCGGTCGTCATGCTGTTTCGCGATCACCAGCTATTTGATGGTGTTTTCTGGAGTGGTGTCGTCCGCATTGTGTCGGTTAGCGGCTTCAGCGTTGTGGCCTGCTTCATCATGATCTCGCTCTACCCGCTGGGCTTCAATGACCGGGGTATTCTGACGCTGGGCACCAAGCTACTGTTCATTTCGGGCGTGACCTTTGGCGTGCACTTCATAGTCTCTTCAATCTTTGGCCTCGAGGAAGTCCGGCCGATCGTTTCGCGCTTCAAGAAGATTATTCTGAGCCCTATCAAAGCCGACGTCTAGTGGTACACTAAAGTTATGACGCGGGAGCAACGACTTGCCCTGATTGCCACAATTGTTGGCAGTGGGATTGTGATCCTCGACTCAACGGTCGTGAATCTCGCCCTTCCGAAAATCGCGGTCGGCCTGAGCGCCAGCTTTGCCGACCTGCAGTGGATCGCTGACGGCTACCTGCTGTCCTTATCGGCCTTGATCCTGCTCGGTGGCTCGCTGGGTGACATCTTCGGACGCAAGCGAGTGTATATGATTGGCTTGGTGGGCTTCGGCGTAGCGTCGCTGCTCTGCGGTTTAGCGCCGACCGCGCTCTTACTGATTCTTACCCGTATTTTGCAAGGCATCTTCGGAGCCTTGTTGGTTCCCGGCGGCTTGGCAATTATCAACACCAACTTCCCGATGGCCGAGCGTGGAGCGGCGATTGGCACCTGGTCGGCATGGTCGGCGATTTTTGCGGCACTCGGCCCATTGCTCGGGGGCTATATCCTTGGTGTTACGACCTGGCGCTGGATTTTCCTTATCAATGTGCCGCTGGTAGCACTGTGTTATGTACTCGGTAGGGCCAGCATCAAAGAGGGCAAAGACAGCCGGGTGCGGCGGGTTGATAGCAAGGGTGCAGTTTTGGCGATGCTAGCCTTGGCCGGCTTGACCTATGGTCTGATTGAAGGGCCAGCCAACCACTGGGGACTCGGGTCACGTATTCCGCTTATCATAGGTCTGATCCTCGTGCCACTCTTCATTCGATTCGAGCGGCGCTCCAAAGACCCCATGGTTCATCTGGATCTGTTCAGGTCTGGCAACTTCACTGGCAGCAATCTCATGACCTTTGGTATGTATGGTGCACTCGGCGGCTTCTTCTTCGCGCTGGTGATCTATTTGCAAACCGGGCTGCACTATTCGGCCATCAAGGCCGGGCTGAGCCTGATGCCGGTGACGATTCTGCTGGTGCTGTTCTCGAAGCGGGTCGGTAAGCTTTCTTCTCAGGTTGGCCCGAAGCTATTCATGACTTTCGGACCATTGATTGCCGCCGCTGGCATCCTGTCACTATTGAGGCTTGAGCACCACGCGAACTACCTGACGGTTGTACTACCTGGCGTTGTACTATTTGCGGCTGGTCTGACACTGTTGGTGGCACCGCTGACAACTACCGTCATGACCTCGGTAGCTGATGAAAGTTCCGGTATTGCCTCTGGCATCAACAACGCCGTCTCGCGAGTGGCCGGACTGATCGTCATCGCCTTGCTTGGCCTGTTCGGCACTGCCCACGTTTTCCACTTTGCTATCTTGTTATGCGCTGGTATGGCAGCCGCGTCGGGCATTATTTCATTCCTGACAGTCACCAATCCAGCGTCTGCCAAGCTGAGTAAAGCCACCAAAACCACGACTTGATCACCCCTGTTATTTTTCGACCTTTACAGGTATAATGGTCGGACATGAAGCAAGATCACATCCGGAACTTTTGTATTATTGCGCACATCGACCACGGCAAGTCGACGCTGGCTGATCGTTTGCTGGAACTGACCGGCACGGTGCTGAAGCGTGACATGAAAGCCCAGATACTCGACCGCATGGATCTGGAGCGAGAGAAGGGTATCACCATCAAACTGGCGCCAGTACGTATGGCTTACAAAGATTACGAGCTGAACCTGATCGATACGCCGGGCCACGTTGACTTCAGTTATGAAGTTTCCCGCAGCCTCGAAGCTTGCGAAGGCGCGTTGCTGGTGGTTGATGCCAGTCAGGGCATTCAGGCGCAAACCCTCGCCAATGTCTATCTGGCGATGGCTGCCGAGCTGACTATCATTCCGGTACTCAACAAAATTGATCTGCCAGCAGCTGACGTGGAGAGGGTCAGTGCTGAGATTATTAGCCTGCTTGGCTGCAAGTACGAAGATATTCTCCAGATCTCTGCTAAAACCGGTATGGGGGTTGAGCAGGTTTTGGAACGAATTGTTGCCGATGTCCCTGCCCCTACACTTAGCAAGTTAAGCGAAACTCGTGCCTTAATCTTTGACTCCTACTACGATGACTACCGCGGGGTCATCCTGTATATCAGAGTCTTTGACGGTGGCATCGCCAAGAATGCTCAAATAAAAATGATGGCTACCGGCGTCTCTGGCTTAGCACTGGAAGTTGGTGCTCTGAGGCCGGAAATGACAGCTGGCCACGAGCTGCAAGCTGGTGAAATCGGCTATATCGTCACTAACCTCAAGACAACTCGCGATGCCAAAGTCGGTGATACCATTACACTGACGGCCAACCCAGCCAGCCAGCAGCTGCCAGGCTACAAAGACGTTCAGCCCTTCGTCTATGCTGGCTTCTTCCCGGAGAGCAACGAGTATTACCAGGAGCTGAAAGACGCGATCGAGAAGCTCAGCCTCAGCGACTCTGCCCTGCAATTTGCACCAGAGAACTCGCCGGTGCTGGGCTTCGGCGTGCGCATCGGCTTCCTGGGCTTGCTGCACATGGACATCGTGCGGGAGCGGCTGGAGCGTGAATATAATCTCGAGCTGGTCGTCACCAATCCGTCGACTGATTATCAAGTGACCATGACCAGTGGCGAAGAGCTGGACATCAAAAGTGCCGCCGACCTGCCGGACGTTGCCCAGATCGAAGAAATCCGTGAGCCGTGGATCAAAGGCGAGATCGTCGTACCCAAAGCCTATGTTGGACCAGTCATCCAGCTCATCAGCAGTAAACGCGGCTTGCAGACTAACCTCAGCTATGTCGAAGACCGCGCACTCATTAGCTTCGAAGCGCCGCTCGCTAACCTGTTGACCGATTTCTACGATCAGCTCAAGAGTCTAACCAGTGGCTACGGTTCGTTCAACTATGAACTAAACAATTATCGCGCCGAAGACTTGGTGAAGCTGGACTTTTATGTTGCCGGCGAGAGAGTTGACGCGTTAAGTATCATGGTTCACCGCAGTGAATCACAGCGACTGGGCCGCGAAATCGTCGAAAAGCTCAAAGAGGTCATTCCTCGCCAGAACTTCCAAGTCGCCCTCCAGGCGGCCATCGGTGGCAAGTTCATCGCCCGTGAAGACCTTAGCGCCTTCCGCAAAGACGTTACGACTGGCTTATATGGCGGCGACGTCTCACGCAAAAAGAAGGTTCTTGCCAAGCAGAAGAAGGGCAAAGAGCGCATGAAGCGCTTCGGCAAAGTCGACATCCCTGCCGAAGCCTTTACTGTCATGCTCAAACGCGACTAGCTACATTGAGCAGTTGAGCGAACGACAGCTGCAGAGTCTGCGTGTAGCCCGTTGGAACCAACTGTTCGTACGAAGTACTTAGCATAGTAACTTAGCTCGGGAGCCTCATCAAGATTACCGACGCTCCAAAAATTTGCCTGAGTCTTGTAGAGAATAATAGATTTACCCGTTGAATCTATACCATAGTACTCACGGTGATCGATCCGATAACCGTTATTGGGCTGGTAGATATATATCTTTTCAAAGTTTTGGTTATACGGATGACAAGTCTTAGTGATCTTTGCTGCTAGCGGCGTGCCACCACCACCTTCCGACGGAACCATAGCATGGCTGGCGACCAACAGGCCGGTGCCGGTAATAGCGATTGCTAGCACCGCAAAGGCGCCAACGATGTGGTGGGAGAAGCCGTGCATATTAAGTTTTGTAAGTTTCATTGCTTAGCTCCTTGACGTTTATTGCTTAATGCGCAAGTCCTGCTGATTAGCATGGTTGCGATACTCAACTGGTGTGGCCCTAATTTGTAACACTGATAGAGCGGGCACAGTGGAGGTACGGATTGCTCAGATCAACTGCCATACTTACACTCTGGCCAGCGCTTGTGGTTCCAGTTGTCCACGTCCCAAAGGATACGTTTTTACTAGAGAATGCTGCAATCGATACTGACGGTTGTGGCGCGGCTCCTTTAGCGCCTTGTCCGATACTCATCGTCGGCTTAATATTCTCGGTATTGTTATAGCCGTTTTTGATTGTGGCATACGGGCTTACACTTTGACCCGCTTTGATAGAAGTGGGTGCGGTAATTGTGCACGAGAGCTTGCTACCACTCGGTTCTGGCGGTACCTGAGCGTGACTGGCCACTAGCAGACCGGTGCCAACAACGGCGATTGCCAGGACTGCGAAAACGCCGATTATTTGATGTGAGAAGCCGCGCATGTTCAGTTTAATAAGCTTCATGGATTTCCTTTGAATTGTTTTTGTTTTTGTTGAACTGCTTGTGATTATCAGGGGCGCAAGAAGGGAAGTCAACTACTTATCCACAAGCGGCATTGAGGTGTGCCAGAGGGTAACCATGGTAAATTCCCGAGGGGCGGTTTGAACTACCCCTGTAAATTTGCTAGACTAAGCAGTAATGTCCGATACGATCACGACCAAACTGGCTGCCTACAAACCAACACCTGAGATCACCCAGCTCATCAAAGACACGTCGATCCTCTTGCTCGTCGGCCCAACTGGCGCTGGCAAAGATGCGTTGAAAGAAAAGCTGCTCCAGACTGGCCACTACCACCACATTGTTTCGCACACCACTCGTCCACCGCGCATCAACCACGGTGTCCGTGAGCAGGACGGTCGCGACTATCACTTCATTGACTTGGCTACAGCCGAGCAGATGATTGACCGGCACGAATTTATTGAGGCTAAAATCTACAGCGGGAACGTCTATGGCACCAGTGTAGCTGAAATCCAGGCTGCTCATGACGATGGCAAGGTGGCAATGACCGACCTTGAGGTGCAAGGCGTCGCTGAATACAAGGCTCTCGACCCGGACGTCATGGCAATCTTCTTGCTGCCGCCTGATTTTCAGACTTGGCAAGATCGACTGCGGCGTCGCTATGGCGATGTGGTGGACGCTGACGACTACCGGCTGCGGCTACAGACGGCTTTGACCGAACTCGAGCAACTACTGACGACTGAGTACTACATGCCGGTGGTGAATGAAGAGCTAGACAGCACTTTCGCCAATGTAGAATCCATCGTGGCGACCAAGCAGTGTCCCGAAGCTCAGCAGGCCCAAGCGCGGGCTGTGGCCACCAAGTTAGCCGACGACATTCGAGATTACCTACAGCGCAGCTAGTCACGCTGGCACTCTTGATAGGAGACTGCTAGAGGCGTATACTTTAGCCCATGACAGAGCGACAAAAGCAAATTCTGACGGCCATCGTCGAACAGTATGCCGAGGTAGCCAGTCCGGTTGGTAGCAGCCTGCTAGCTAAGCTGTTCAATGTCAGCTCGGCAACCATCCGCGCCGAAATGGCTGAGCTGGAACGACTCGGCTTCATCCATCAGCCGCACACCAGTGCCGGCCGGGTACCGACGGACACTGGCTATCGCTTCTACGTTAATGAGCTGGCCGAGATCCACAACACTTCGGTTGCCATTGAAGGCCGTGCCGAGCGCGCTCTGGCCTCGAGGGTGCAGCAAGCTGGCGCACCAGAACGCATGATACGCAATGCCGTTGATACGCTCGTCGAATTAACACACAACCTTGGCCTGGCAACCATTGGCAATCAACTGTACATCAGCGGTCTTGGTAACCTCTTCGGTCAGCCGGAATTTATCAATGGCGTCCAAGTACAGCAGGTCGCTCAGCTGTTGGATAATCTCGAACCGTGGCTGCGTGAGGCCGCACCGAATGAGCCACTGAGTGTCTACATTGGCCAGGAAAACCCCATCGGCCGCACCGCTGGTGCTAGCCTGATCATCAGTCGCTTCCGCAGTCCGTTCAGCGACCGCAGCTACATTGGCACCTTGGGCCCAACTCGCCAGCAATATCGTGACGTCATGACGCTTGTCCGCCGCGCCGGCCAAGAACTGGAAGAGGTACTGTATGACTGACCGCTCACCGGAAGCCTTGACCGACCCGGATAACTTCAACACTGAGCAGATTGCCAACTTCCCGGCTAATATTGAAGCGATGATCCATGGCGAACCGTTTAGCTTTGATAAAGCGACGACCGACACGCTGATGGCAGAAGGCTTCCAGTTCAGGGCCATGATCAATGGCCGTTCGTTTGCCGACCAATTAGTGGCAGATGCCGAACAGATTGTTGGCGATGAGCGCCAGCTGTGGCCCAAACTGCGCGGCAAGCTGGGCGGTATGCTTGGCTGGCTGAAGGAGCAAATCTAATGGCGCACCCAGTACTCGAGCAACCAGCCGCCCAACAAACGTTGGCAGCGCTGCGCGAAGCTATTCCCAAGGGCCAATTCTGGATGGACATGGTAGTTTTCGAGGCCGGCTATGCTGCCGTTGAATCCCTTATGGACCACGATAAACGACAATACCCGAACGCCAAGCACATCGTCAATCTGGCGCTGGCTGAGATCCTGCGCCCTGAACCGTCAACAGGAGAAACCAATGCCTAAAGCACCAAAAAAGCCCGACGCTACCGGGCAACTCGAGGAACAGATCGCTGCCTTGACTCAGGCCCTACAGCGCGAACGAGCGGATGCCGAAAACCTACGCCGCCGCCACGAAGCCGACATGGCTGGTCTGCGCGGACGGGTGAAGGCTAGCGTGATTGCCGACTTGCTGCCAGTTATCGACAATTTTGAACGCGCCCTCAAGCATGTGCCGGCCGAGCTGGAAGGCAACGACTTCGTCAAAGGCGTCAGCGGTCTGGTCAAACAATTCGAAAAAACGTTGGCCGATCTCGGCGTGGAACGTATCAAAACCGTTGGCGAGCACTTCGACCCACATTTGCATGAAGCAGTCAGTATGGAAGAAGGCGAGGGCCACCAGGAAATCGTCAGCGAAGAGCTGCAGGCCGGCTATCGTCTCGGCGACGAAGTCATTCGGCATGCCATGGTGCGCGTCAAGCAACAATGAGCCCCGAGCTTGATGAATTTGTAGCAAGTGTTGAGCGGGCCTGGGTGGCCCATCGTACCGGGCGTATCCTGGGCTCGTATCTGCGGCTCATAGAACGGCGAGTTGCTCGGCAGGCCGACTGGCTGGACGCTCATGGAATCGGCAGTGAACTGGGAAATGTTCGACAGGTGGTTGATATTCCCGAAGAAGTGAATGGCTCGCCGGTGGCGACCGCTGATCAGCCGTCAGCTTTGCAATCGTCAACAAACCTTATAGAATATAGTCCAAATGAGTGCTGAGCTTGCTCCAAGCGAATCAAGACAAGCGGTGGATGCTGCTAGCTACCCGCTAGTCGGTGACCTGTTAGGTTGGTCCCGGGATATGTATGCTGACGTGGTATCTGTAGTAGCCAATGCTAACCTCGACGATAGTGCGCGTCGTACTGAGCTGCTGACGGTCCGCGATCGCTTCGGCGCGACCGGTACCGAGCTATGGATGTTTCACTTTTTTGCCATTTGCGACGCAGCTCAACCAAGCCCAGTGCGTGCTCAGCTCACCGTATTGCCCGGTCAGCATGAGCCTGAGAGCGAACAACCGCTGGCCCGACACGCCTAACGAGCCCAGCCATGAGTGAAGTTTCTGAATTTGCCCGCGCCAAAGCCTACTTTTGGGCGATTACCGATCCTGAGAGTGCCCGAGCTCTGTTGAATGACCTGGAGGGCATACCTCGTCCGGCCGATTCCAACCCACATGTAGAGATGCGCCGGCAGCACAATGCCCGCCGAGCACTCGCAGCTGAGCCGGAACGACGGGCAGCAGCCCTGGATCTGCTCCGGGAAATCGTCAGCAGTGAATGTTTCTTTGATGATGAGAAATACGCGAACTTTGACATGCCCATCGAGCCAGTAGCTGAGCGCGAGGTTAGTTAATTGGCGTTGACCAAAACACAATATCTGGCACTCTTGACACCTGAGTGCTAATTTCCTATGCTAAAGACAGTGTTGCGAACGTAACCGGATAAGCGGATCATTCACATGTATCTTCCATTTAACGAAGCACTGACGACGGCCGAACGGCAACAGTATATTGAGGACTTCCTCAGTACGTTTCCAGAAGAAGCCAATCACATCCCTGACGCTGATCGTATCGAGGCGGCAACCAGGATTGTCCGATCCATGAGTTTCGTAGCTGGCGCTATCAATAGCGGGTTTATCAGCACGTTACACTTCAGCGGCACCATCAAAGATGTCCCATTCGAATTCACTATAAGTAAGGAGCAAAACAATGAGTAAAATTATCGGCATCGACCTCGGAACCACCAACTCGGCTATGGCTGTGATGCAGTCAGGTAAGCCAGAAATTATCGCTAACAGTGAGGGTAACCGTACGACACCATCAGTCGTAGCGGTCAACAAAAATGGTGAGCGTCTGGTTGGCCAGGTGGCTCGTCGCCAGCAGGTGACTAATCCCAAGAACACGATTTATGAAGTCAAGCGCCTGATCGGCCGTAACTTCAACGACAAAGAAGTCCAGCGCGACCTCAAGCTGATGGGCTACGAGATCGTCAAATCCGGCAACAGCGTCAAGGTCAAAATGGCTGACAAAGAATACTCGCCGGAAGAGATCAGCGCCATGATCCTCGGCAAGCTGAAGGCTGACGCTGAAGCCTTCCTCGGCGACAAAGTCACCGAAGCCGTCATCACCGTGCCGGCCTACTTCGACGACAGTCAGCGCCACGCCACCAAAGACGCCGGCAAGATTGCCGGTCTGGAAGTGAAGCGTATCATCAACGAGCCTACGGCGGCTGCGCTGGCCTACGGCCTGGACAAGGCTGACAAGAAAGATGAAAAGATCGCCGTCTACGACCTCGGTGGCGGTACCTTCGACGTCTCCATTTTGGAACTCGGCGATGGTGTCTTCGAAGTCAAGTCTACCAACGGTGACACTCACCTCGGTGGTGCCGACTTCGACCGCGCCATCATCAACTACTTCGCTGACGAGTTCAAGAAAGAACATGGCATCGACATCACCGGCGACAACGCTGCCATGCAGCGGCTGCGTGACGAAGCCGAAAAGGCTAAGATCGAACTGTCGACCGCCCAGGAAGTTGACGTCAATCTGCCATTCCTGACGGCTGACGCCGATGGTCCGAAGCACTTTGAGCACAAGCTGACCCGTGCCAAGCTGGAAGACCTGGTCGGCGACCTGATCGCCAAGACCGCCGAGCCTTGCGACAAGGCGCTGAAAGACGCCGGCCTGAAAGCCAGCGACATCGACGCCGTGGTACTGGTCGGTGGTATGACCCGCATGCCATCCGTCCAGGAAAAGGTTAAGAGTATCTTCGGTAAAGACCCGATGAAGGGCGTGAACCCTGACGAAGTTGTGGCCATCGGTGCCGCTATCCAGGGTGGCGTGCTGCAGGGCGACGTCAAAGACGTCTTGCTGCTCGACGTGACACCGCTGAGCCTCGGCATCGAGACCATGGGTGGCGTGATGACCAAGCTCATCGAGCGCAACACCACCATCCCAACCAGCAAGTCCGAAGTCTTCAGTACCGCTGCCGACAATCAACCACAAGTCGAAGTCCACGTCGCCCAGGGTGAACGGGAGATGATCGACGGTAACAAGTCGCTCGGCCGCTTCGTGCTCGATGGCATCCCACCGGCACCCCGTGGCATTCCGCAGATCGAAGTGACCTTCAACATCGACGCTAACGGCATCCTGAACGTCACCGCTAAAGATAAAGGCACCGGCAAAGAGCAGAACATTACCATCTCCGGCTCCGGCAGTCTGGACAAAGCCGAAGTTGAGAAAATGGCCAAAGAAGCCGAAGCTCACGCCGACGAAGACAAGGCTCGCAAAGAAGCCGTCGAAGCCCGCAACTTACTCGACAGCGCCGTTTACCAGGCTGAAAAGCTGAAGAAAGACAATGGCGACAAGCTGAGCGACGAGGACAAAAAGACGCTCGACGAAGCCGTGGAGGCTGCCCAGAAAGTCGTCAAAGACGACAAGGCCAGCAAAGAAGATCTGGAGAAAGCCGCTTCTGAGCTCAACGACAAGCTAATGCCGATCGGTGCCAAGATGTACGAGCAGGCTGAGGCCGAAGCTCCCGCCGAAGGCGAAGATGCCGCTGACGACAAGAAGTCGGACAAGTCTGACAAAGACGAGCCGATCGAAGGCGAAGTCGTCGACGACAAGGAGAAATAGTGACCGAACCAGGCTTCCGTGAAGGCGGCTACAGCGTCGATGAAGAATTTAACGCTTTTGTGGTTGGTTTGCCTGAAGATGAGCGAACAGAAGCTATCGCGGACCGCGATTTTGAAAAATCTCTACGCTGCGTAATCATTGATGGCATGTTTGTGACACTAACAGGTCCTGAATTGTCTGACGAGGCCATGGCTGAGATGACGGCGTATATACGTTCCGTTAGAGCAGGGCACAAACAAGAAGCAACCGGCGGCACAGTGGCCGAGAGCGGTGAATAATTTCGTAGAACTGGTGCTGACCTGTGGCAGCTGGCAAGAGGCGCAGCGGATTGCTGACAAACTGCTGGAGCAGAAGCTGGTGGCCTGCGTGGAGTTCATCGAGATCAAGTCCAAACACTGGTGGCAGGGCCATCTCAACGAAGCCAACGAGATCAAACTCATCATGCAGAGTGCCGAACATTTATTTGACCGGGTTGAAGCCGAAGTGAAGCAGCTGCACAGCTACGAGACTTTCGTGCTCCAACAAATTCCATTGACGAATATTTCATCAGCGGCCAAACTGTGGCTGGAGGGAACAATCGATGTCGAACCCAGGTAATAGCGACCCATTCAGAGAAATTTTAACGGATGATGAACCAACAGCAGCCGAGCGCATCAGCCTGGCTAAATTTGAGTTGGACCACCGAGCTCATGCCCAACCAGGTGCTCCAGCTCACGATCCAGCAGAGACTATTTCCTTCGAGGTAATCTCACCTATTGGTGAGCGAACAGAGGTGTATTTCGAACATGAAGCGCCTGAAGATGGATTCCCGCAGCCCAGGCTGATGTGCGTTTATCCTGATAGCGAGGAACAAGAGTCATTCGTCTTCACGCCAGAAGTGCCAGAAGATGAGCAGGCTGCACATATGCCTCGCGAGGGTGCGATTGCTTCTCAAGGTGCAGACACAGCGCGTCAGATGGCCGTGATGTTCGAAGAACTGCTTGACCTGGCCGCGAAGCAAGCAGTGCACTACACCGTTGAAGTGGAAGCTTAAGTGACTGGTAGAATAGAGCGATGAGTCAGCGAGATTATTACGAAGTATTAGGGGTTGGTAAAAGTGCCAGCGCCGACGAGATTAAGAAAGCCTTCCGCAAGGCTGCCATTGAGCACCACCCCGACCGTGGCGGTGATGAAGCTAAGTTCAAAGAGGTCAACGAAGCCTACGAAGTGCTGAAAGACCCGGCCAAAAAGCAGCGCTATGACCAGTTCGGCCACGCCGGCGTTGGCGGTAACGCTGGTAATCCGTTCGGTGGCAGTTATGGCGGCCAGAACGTCAATTTTGACTTTGGCGACCTTGGCCTCGGCGATATCTTCAGCAGTTTCTTCGGTGGTGGCCAACCTTCAGGTCGACCGCGTCAGGCTCGAGGCCGCGACGTGGAAGCGACGGTTGAGATCAGCTTCGAGCAAGCTATTTTCGGCACCGAAGTCGAGCTGGCGCTGCACCTTGACGACACCTGCGAACACTGCAAGGGCACGACGGTGGAGCCCGGTCACGAGCTGAAGACCTGCGACCAGTGCCGAGGCTCTGGACAGGTGGTGAGCGTCACCAAAACAATCTTCGGCAATATCCAGCAGGCAGCAGTCTGTCCGAAGTGTCATGGCAGCGGTAAGGTGCCAGAAAAGGTCTGTACGGTTTGCCACGGCAAAGGTACCCAGAGCAAGCACCAGAAGATTGAGCTGAAAATCCCAGCTGGTGTTGATGATGGAGCGACGATTCGCTTGCGAGAACATGGCGAGGCCACGGCTAACGGGCCGAAAGGTGATCTGTACGTCAACATCCGCGTCAAACCGCACAAGAAATTCACACGTGAAGGCGACCTGGTGTTGAGTGAAGAGCACATTGCTATGGTCGAGGCAGCACTCGGCACCGAGATCGAAGTCGATACCGTCGACGGGCCCGTGACCATGAAGGTGCCGGCTGGCACGCAGAGCCGCTCGGACTTCAAATTATCAAATCATGGTGTACCGCACCTGAAGGGCAGCAGTCGCGGGGCGCACATCGTAACCATCATTGTTGACACCCCAACCAAGCTCACGAAGAAGCAACAGGAACTACTGCAAGACTTTCACAAAGCCGGCGGCAAGCACGGCCTCTGGTCTTAGCGACGGGCTTCGGTCCCTGGCAATTGGATAACCATTGCCTGAGCTTGCTCTTGTTCACGCAGTAAGTCACCGTAGCTCATCACGGCGTTACGGTTCATTTCGTGCTTGACGTAGTACAGTGCTTTATCGGCTTCACGCAGACTGGCATTTGGATTTTCGCCGATAACACTGAAGCCGATGCTCGTAGTGATGCTGAAGCCAAATTCCGGATTACCATGCTTAGCGACCTCAATAGCTGCCCGTAGATGTTCAGTTGCGGCGGCGGCACCGCTATCCGTGGTGTCACGCAGAATAATTGCAAACTCTTCGCCGCCGATGCGGTAGGCGGTGTCCCCGGTTCGAATATGGGTCTGGAGCACCCCGGCTGTATTACGGAGAACTTCATCACCCATCCCATGTCCCCAGGCATCGTTCACGCTTTTGAAGCGGTCAAGGTCAACCATAGCCACGTAATTTTGCAGCCCAGTATGATCCTTGTCGTCGTGTCGTCGTTCCGGATAAGCAGGTTTATAACCAGCAGCCAGGTCTTCGGTAAAGGCTGCATAATTGTGCAAGCCAGTCAGTGCATCAATCTTGACTCGCTTCTCCAGCTCCTCAATTTTGGCACGACTGGTGTGAGCCTCCCAGGGCGAGAGGGCGACAAACTTGGCAAGTCGCAACGGGGCACTCATAACGTTGAATGCCGGATGTATCAAACGAAACGCTGCCCGACCAGCATCAAACTTTTGTGGCCCAAGCGCCACTTCACGCAAGCCGTTCACTATGACGCGTGGTACATCTTTGGGATCGAATTCAGACATAGTAACCTTCTTATAAATGATAATAAATGTCCCTGAGACACCAGAGTATTGTATTATCTCATGACTGCCGACTTTCGAACAGTGGCCACGCCTACAATGATAATGCTTGCGCTTACGAGCAGTTCGATTAATAATAGGGCACAAATGAAGCGTTCACCGCTGAACCACTCTGGCTTTGTCCCACTACTACTAACCATACTAATCATCGTTGTAGTGCTAATTTATGTCGGCTACACTCGCGTACTGCACGCCAGCCACTAACTTGCAAAATACGTCATAACTTGTTATAATAAGCATCTATGATGCTGCACGAAATCACACCAGTCGCTGCCTTTAAACCAGTAGCTGTAACGGAAGCTGAGAAGCTGCTCGCCTATCCCTTTCCTCGTCCCGAGAATAGTGTATTGACTGACGGCGAGCAGGTAATCCCACTTCCTGATACTTTCAAAGAATTTATGACTGCCGCTGATGCCTTGCTTATCGAGCGCGGTTTGCCCGGCATGGCCGAGCGTGTACCGGTGATCGCCTACGGCGCGAACTCCAGCCCGTGGAAGAACCAAGAGAAGATGTCCACGTATGGACCCGAACAGCAGGAGTTACTGCAGACGACCCCTATGCTGACGGCAACAGTACCGGGTACGGTCATCGCCTGGCACGGCCGCCCGGGGCAGAAGGGCGCCATCTTTGCCGAACTGTACAGTGACCTCGATACTATGAACGAAGCAGCTAGCACACATCTGACATTTCTGGATGAGAAACAGCTTGCCGCAATTCACGTCACCGAAGGTATTACCTACCGCGTACAGTGGCTGGATGTACTAGCCGGATCCGACCGCAAACCATTGAAGGCCATCGCCTATGTGGCCAACGACGCCACTATCTTTACAAAAGATGGTCGGCCGGCGCTCGTGCAGCGACCTGGTGATACCGCAATTCCCAGTGCGCTGACAGCACAGCAAGCAGTCGACTTGATGTTGAGCCATGGTGGTGCCGACGATGATCCGCATAGCGCACAGGAACTGATCGAGAGCTTTGCCAAGCTCGATCTTGATACTCGTAAGAAAATCCAAAAGGGAATCGGCCAGCGGCTAGCCCAGACTGGTCGGAGCCGCGCCTTTGCCTTTCCTGGTGATGCCGCTGACACCATGGCTCGTGGCGACTTCAATGGTTTGCAAGCGCCGCACTATGCCGGTCTGCGCCTGGTAGAGCAGGTGGTTGCACCTTTACGGCCAACTGCCGAACAGATTGAAGCCAAGGCCAGTGAGCTACAAGAGAAAAGCCTGCAGAAGGGCAAAGATCTCAGCCGGCTGGTGGCGCTCGACCAAGCTCGCCGCAAGTTAGACATTGCCGCAGAGGTCCGCCGCCGGGCTCATGATGAGCTTGCAGTTCGTCTGGACGCAGACAAAGCCGGCCGGGTATTGTAAAATTCGTACAAACGTGGTAGAATAAGCTATTCTTTTCCACATTGTTCTTCATTGTGTTCGTGGTAAAAGACCATACAATAAGCAATAGCATTATGACGAAGAAATTACCCATCGAATATAACCGGTCACTGCCACTCGGTGTGGTCGGTACTGACACCTATAATTTCTTGGTGTATGACGGTATGTTTGATAACTTCCGGATCGTCAGCGAAGTCCGTCAGCAGTGGCTGCATGACCTGAAGCTTGATTCTCAGGTGTCTTGGATCGGTAAATCGAAGCTCTACGGCAACAGTGTTGCCAAGCTGATGCGTTCCAAAAAGTTTGTCGACGACTTTAAGCAGGATCCTAAGCGCAAATACATCATGTACTCGCCGATTGACCCGCCATACAAAATCAACCCGTTGGCCTACCTCATGAACTCGCCAACAATTGCCCACGCCTACGAAAACAAGCGTTACTTCCGTGATGAATTCTCCGACCTGATCCGTATGCCCGAGTACGAGATTCGTTACATGAATGAACTCGACCGCGCTGCCAGCTATAAAGATCTCAAAGAACGCTACGGCTCATTTATGCTTCAGGACGAAGAATCGTCTGGTTCCAAGGGCACGTATGCTATTCATAGTCAGGACGATTATGTGGAAGCCATCAAGTCGTTGAAAAAGTTCTCGCGCGGCCGCACCATCGTCGTATCAAAATTCGTAGAAGGTGAGATCGCCAGTATCCAGGTCTGTATCACCAAGTACGGTGTCTTTAACGGTGGTATCCAACGCCAACTTATCAACAGCAAATATCTGGTCAACAGTGAGCTGGAGGGCAGCAGCGGCTGGTGCGGTGGGGAAGTCGGTGACGAATATCCCGACATCGTTCACCACCAGACCCAAGAGATCGCTTCCATCGTCGGTTCCGAACTGGCCAGCCACGGCTACAAGGGCGTCTTCGGCATCGATCTGATCATCACACCGGAGCTGGAGATCTATGCCATTGAGATCAACGCTCGTCTGACCGGTTACTCGCACCTGATCAGCGATTTGCAGATTGAAAACGACAGAATTCCTTTCATGCTGATGCATGCTCTGGAGCTAGGTAACTTCGAATACACAGTGACCGATCCGGAGGCGCTGCCAAGTACCGGTCGCTACGACAAACCAGCTTCGCTGCTGATTCTCAGCAATCCGCTGGACGATGACTTGGTGCTCAAGCACTATATCCAGCCCGGTGTTTACCGGCAAAAAGCTGGCCGCGTTGAGTTCGTGAAGCCCGGGCATACGCTCGGTGACCTGCACAGCGAAGACCAGATGTTGATCACATCTCGTTATAACGAGGGCGACACCGTAGAACGCGGTCGGCGAGTACTCAAGGTTATGAAATATGGCAAGACGATGGGCAAGAATGGCGACTTGAACGCTAAAGCTCAGACGACCGTACAAGCCATCAAAAACACTTTCGACCTCCCGTAGAACTATTTGGTCGGCACATTTTGCGCGAAACCTTCCAGTACGCACTCGTCGTACTTTTGAGTACGACTCGCTTGCGGGCTTCGGGTTTCATCGCAAACTGCACTCGACCAAGTAGTTCTATTTCATAAGTGCTTGTGTTTGAGTGCTATAGTAAAGCGCATGACACCCGAAGTCACACTCGCGGCGCTAGTTATTGTCCCCATGTTGGTACTCCTGCTGCTGCGGGTCAACGCTACGTTGGTTTTCCTCAGCCTCTGCCTCGGCGATGTGCTGACGCAGTTCGTGGCTGCTGATGCCAACGAACTGATCGGTCTGCTGAGTGCCTCAAACGCCCAAGTCCACCTCAGCTCGACCAACAACACGCTCAAAATTATGCTGTTACTACTACCGGCCGTGCTGACGACAGTGTTCATGATTCGCACGGTAAGGGGACGATTTCGCCTGTTGCTGAACGCGCTGCCAGCCGTAGGAGTTGGTCTGCTTGGTGCACTGCTGATTGTGCCGTTGCTGCCACCCGGCCTGGCCTACAACATTATCGCCAGCCCACTCTGGGGGCAGGTCCATCGCGCCCAAGACTTGATCGTCGGCAGCACAGCCCTGGTCTGCCTGCTAGTCCTCTGGTTACAACGGCCAAAAACTGGCGGCAGTGAGGGCAAACACGGCAAACACAAAGGCAAGCACAAGGCCTAATTTATCGGCGGACAACCGTTAGCGGCGACTTGGGCTTTGTAGGTCACATACAAGGAATCGATCAAGCTAAAGTAGCGATTGTTTTCGCTATCGCGGTCTGCCTGGTAAGCTTGGTCGTCCGGCTCACCGGTGTCAGGATCATCGTAGGCACCGTTGTTATAGTCATCTTGCAGGGCTGCAAGTTTGGCCTGATGAGTCGTAAGTTCGGCTTGGATCGTCGCACTGTATAGATTGTAGGCAGTGGCTAGCTGCTGCTGGCAGGCACTGATGCCATTGTAGATGGGCTGGCTTTTGACAACCGGCTTAGTCGTAGGAGCTGGAGCAGGCTTGGCATTGGGATCGGGCAGCTCCTGCAGGTAGGTGGGGGCGGGGTGCGGCACTGGTTTCTTGATGACCACAACAGGTTTCGGCGGCAGCGGCTTCGGCACCGGATGACCGCTCGCCACCACATAACCACTAGCACTGACTAGTATCACGCTCAGCACAATTGCCAGCACCATGTAGGGTTGAGCTTTGGCCAGCGGCACGAGCTTGCCAGACCACGTCGAAAGTTTAGGGTCAAGTCGCTTCATAGCTGTTAGCGTAGCATTTGCTTGACAGGCGGACAATACAAGCGTAAAAACGTAAGCATGGTTAGTTTCAACTACGCCAAGCAGAATCAGTCATGGTGTCACCTTGTGACGCGTATGACTATTTGTGCCTGGAAGGTTGAAGCTGCCTAAATATATACAATCAAACGCGAAATCAATGGAGCTTCAACCACGAAGCTCCATTTTTTTTGCGAAGAAAGGCGAACACCACTATGTGGCACGCAGAAGCAACAACGTATAACTGGGAGGTCAATGTCTTCCCGGAAGGGCTGACGAATCGCGAACGTGACATTGACGCGCATCTGATCGATGGTGACGTCCGTCAACTCATGCGCCAGGCTTTTGCGTATATCTGTCAGGAGATCGAGGAAGATGTACTGGTGCTGACGATGCCCGGTGAGTTTGAAGATAATCTGGATCAATTGCTGCAGACTGGCAGTTTGCCCATAGTCGAAGTTCAGCCCACACATGGAGTTCCATGGGCGATCGCCGAGGTTCAGCCATGAGACGTAAACCCCGAGGCCTTCTGGTCGTAACTCTCATTTTTTAGGTAACTATCCTATGGCAGATTACCCAGAAGTACAACTACAGGCGGCACAAGAGCATAGCTCGAACCACCGGCACGAAATTCTTAACAGCGATGTTTGCGGATGCTTTTATTGCTTGGCAAACTTTTTACCCCGTGAGATTGAGGAATGGGTGGATGAAAATGCATGCGCAATCTGCCCAAAGTGTGGCCTTGATGCGGTGATAGGTGATGCGTCAGTCTTTAATGTCACCAACCAGGCTTTCTTAAAGAGCATGCGTGATTATTGGTTTATGCCTCCAATTCAAAAAGTCGCCGAAGCGACTGCATGAATTGGAGGGCCCTGCGGGGCTCGAACCCGCGACACGAGGCTTAAAAGGCCTCTGCTCTACCAACTGAGCTAAGGGCCCGCATTTTTTTGGCGCGGGAACCAAATTAACTCCTTACATTATCTATTTTTCGGCTAAAATGTCAATCGTCCAACAGATTAGTGTGATTAAAGAATTCTTAATTTTATATCGTACAGGCTCGGCAGTTGCTAGAATCTGTTGGCATGAAGCGGCTTTGGCGGTACCGGTTTCGCCGCGTCGACCTGCAGCTTAGTTTTTGCATCGCACTGCTGGGCGGAATAGGCTTGGCGCACTACGGCTGGCAGCTGCCAGGGTGCTTCATGATTATTGCATTTGGCCTCAGTGCAGTAACCGCCAGGACCCGCAGCCTCGTACTGGTTATCGCCGTTGCAACACTTGGTTTGGGCTGTGGCCTGAGCCGGGGCCATGTTTTCCAGCGGCACTTGGCTGACTATCAAACCCTGCAAGACCGGAAAGTTCAGCTGACGGTCGAGGCTTTGAACGACGGTGCGTACGGGACGAATAGTCAGCTGTCGTTTGATGCTGGCCAAGCCGAGGTGAATGGGCAAAAACTCAGCGGCAAATTGCACATCAGCGGCTTCGGACTGAATGCCGTCATGCAAGGTGATGAAGTTCAGGCCTTCGGAAAACTACGCAGCGGATCGGGTCAGTACCAAGGCTATATTAGCTACGCCCAGCTGCAGCTTGTCCGGCATCATCCATCACTAGTCGCGCAACTACGTCGCCGCTTTGCGGCTGGCATGCAGTCGGCCTTGCCCGAGCCACAAGCCTCGTTTGCCATGGGTTTGCTGATCGGGCAGCGCTCTAACCTCCCGGCCAGTGTGAAGCAGGATGTGTTGATGGTCGGGCTGACACACATCATCGCGGTCTCTGGCTACAACCTGACTATCATGCTGCAGGCGGCTCGGCGAGCACTGGGGCACTATTCCAAACGACTGACCACTTGGCTTAGCCTTGGCCTGATCGCTGCCTTCCTACTGATGACCGGTTCCAGCGCCTCCATTGTCCGCGCGGCAATTGTTAGCGTGTTAAGTATCTGGGCGAGCTACTATGGGCGGACCTTTCGGCCACTGAACCTGATTTTGATTGCTGCGGCGCTGACCGGCTGGGCCAATCCGTTCTATGTCTGGTCGGATATTAGCTGGTATCTAAGTTTCCTGGCGTTTCACGGTGTGCTGGTTGTTGCGCCGTTGATTGCAGCTCGCTTCCACCATGCCTGGCAGCGCTCTATCTTGGCGACGGTCGCCCTGGAAAGTATCTGCGCCGAACTGATGACCTTGCCGATTATTATCTTTAGCTTCGGGCAGCTGTCACTGATTGGTTTGCTAGCCAATGTGCTGGTGGTGGCTTTGATCCCGCTGGCGATGCTGCTCTGTTTCATCGCCGGCCTGGCTGGCATGCTGATCTTGCCGGTTGCTGGCTGGTTCGCCTGGCCGGCACAATTGCTGCTGACCTATATGCTCGATACCGCCCACCTTTTGGCACGGATTCCGGGCATCTTTATCCAGCAGCTAAGTCTATCAACGACAAAGCTGGTCGCGCTCTATGCCATCACCCTTGCCGTAACCGTTGTGTGGTGGCACAAGACAAAAATACTTGAATCTGCTAGAATAACAGATAAGAAATCTAAACTTTCGGGAGTTAGTTTTGAGCGGACACAGCAAATGGTCAACGATTAAACGCGAAAAGGGTGCCAAAGATGCCGCCCGTGGCGCGGTTTTCACTAAGCTTGGTAACACCATCGCCATTGCGGCTCGCGCGGGTGTAGATCCAGAAACCAACTTTGCCTTGCGTCTGGCGATAGACAAGGCCAAAGCTGCCAACATGCCTTCGGCCAACATTCAGCGGGCACTCGATCGCATCAAAGACAAGAATGCTGCACAGTTGCAGGAAATCTTGTATGAAGGCTACGGCCCTGGTGGCGTCGCCATCCTGGTGGAATGTGCCACCGACAACATCAACCGTACCTACCCAGAAGTCCGGCTGGCCTTTAGTAAACACGGCGGCAACATTGCCGAGAAAGGTGCGGTGGCTTTCCAGTTTGACCACAAGGGGATGATTCGCGTCAAAGCTACGGGCGATGATGTGTTGCTGGCAGCACTGGAGGCTGGGGCTGATGACGTTCAAGAAGAGGCTGGTGAATCAGTTATTTACACCGACGCCAAAGAGTTCGCTAAAGTCCGGGATGCCTTGAATACAGCTGGCCTCGAGATTCTCGAAGCCGAACTTACCTATGTCCCCAACACCACCGTCGAAGTCACCGGTGAAGCCACCGCTGGCAAAATCATGCGCTTGATGGATGCCCTCGACGAGGTTGACGACGTCAGCAATACGCACGTTAATTTCGACATCGCCGAAGACCTTTTGCCATGAGCTACGATCGAGAACTGAAATTTGCGCAGGAGGTTGCCCGCGAAGCTGGTGTGATCATGAAGCGCTACTTCCGGGCTGATGATATTAACCTCCAACACAAAGGTGATAACACGCCGGTGACCGAAGGTGATCTAGCCGTCAACCGGATGGTCATTGAGCGAGTTCAGGCGGATTTTCCGGGCTACGATGTACTCGGCGAAGAAGAGAGCTACGAAGCTGGCGGTGATTATGTCTGGGTCGTTGATCCAATCGACGGCACTGTTCCGTTCAGTATTGGCATGCCGACCAGCACATTCTTGCTCGCACTGGTTGATAAAGACAATGGCCAGCCGGTGGTTGCGGTTATTTATGATCCATATCTTGACCAGCTGTACCACGCAACGAAAGGCGGCGGTGCATACCTGAATGGAATGCCGGCTCATACGTCTAAAGACGCAACCTTTTTGAAATCCTATATGACACTGCATGGTCCGATCCTGATAACTGATCAAGTGAACTACCACCCCGGCCGTGTCTGGGACAAGCTGCGCAGTGACGGTGCCGGTTTACTGAATATGAGCTCTGGCGCCTACACCGGTGCAAAAATAGCTACCGGGGAAGTTGCCGCTATTGCCATGGCCAACGGGAAGCCGTGGGACTCGGCAACACTCTGTTTGCTTATTGAAGAAGCGGGTGGTGTAACGTCTGATCTCGTAGGCCAGCCTCGGCGTTATGATGAGCATGGCCTTGGATTTGTAGCAGCCGCCAACCAACCTCTGCACACTAAACTGCTCGAGCTCATCAAGGCTACCTAGCCCCAAGCTGTGCTAGTATGAGCATATGCTTTTACGGCTAGCCCGGCATCGCCTATTCCAGACTTTCATTGTCTTACTGATCGCCAGTGCCGCCTTGGCAACGCCGATCCGTCACGATTACACTTTTGATCAGTATCCGGGGGTAAGCTGCAGCAAAGATTGCAGCTCGGGCAACCAGACAACCACAGTGGCATACGGCGTGCCGGTCGTCTGGCTCAAACTTACCAAAACAGTTAGTCTCGACGACCAGCATGTCGTCTCGCAACACCGAGAGCAACTAGTGAAGCCGCTACTTCTGGACGGTGTTTCATATGTTCTAATGCTGGCTGTCTACGTGGCTTTTACCCAGAAGGGGAAACTGAAACGCTATGCGAATTCTCGGCATTGATCCTGGCACCGGCATCCTGGGCTTTGGTGTCATAGATGTCGAGAAGGGAAAAGCCCAGCTGGTCGATGCTGGTGTGATCCGCACACCAGTCAAAGAAGACGACGCGGTGCGCCTACAGACGATTTACGAAGAGCTGACAGACATTATCGCCAATACCAAACCTGAGGCTATGGCTGTCGAGAAGCTATTCTTTGCTCGCAACGTCACAACTGCGATGACAGTGGCCCAGGCTCGCGGGGTGGTGTTGCTCTGTGGCCAGCAAGCCGGACTCACCATCAACGAATACACCCCGATGCAGATTAAGCAGGCTCTAACTGGCTACGGCCGGGCAGAAAAAAAGCAAATCCAGGAAATGGTGAAAGTTATCCTGCAGCTCAAAGTGGTACCGAAGCCTGATGACTGTGCCGACGCCCTGGCTGCAGCCATTACCCACTCGATGAACATTAGACACTAGCGGCCTCCCGATCGTTCTGCGATAATAGGCAGATGATTGCAACCTTGCAGGGAGTGGTGGGTGAGAAGACGCTCGATGGCGTGGTGCTGGAAGTACAGGGTGTGGGCTACGGCCTGTTGGTACCAGCTCAGGACAACAACCAATTACGCCTCGGTGACACCACTAAACTCTACGTACACGAACACCTCCGCGAAGATGCCCACGATCTGTATGGTTTTGTGTCGGCCGATAGCAAGGCGCTGTTCGAGCAACTGCTGAGTGTCAAAAACGTCGGCCCCAAAGTTGCGCTTGCCGTGTTAAGTATCGGTACAACAGATAACGTGCGGGCGGCCATTGCCAGCGGCGACGTGAAGTTACTGCAAAGCGCCAAGGGCGTTGGCAAGCGGGCGGCCGAGCAAATGGTGGTTGAACTGCGTGATAAAGTTGGCTTACCAACTGGCCAAAGTGCCGAAGACCTGGTGACCCGTGGTGGCGTTCAAGTTGATGATGAAGCTGCTCAAGCCCTGCTGGCGCTTGGTTACAGTGAAGCTGATGCCATGGTTGCACTACAGCATGTGGCGGCTAGCTTGCCGACCGAAGAACGAATCAAACAGGCGCTGAAAGGTGTGCGTTGAGCATCCCGACTATCAAACTTAGCAATGGCCGCACCATCCCCCAGGTTGGCTTAGGCCTCTGGCAGGTGCGTGATCAGGCAGAATTTGATCGCTCCTTTGCAGCCGGTGTAGCTGCTGGCTATCACCACTTCGATACGGCTCAGGCCTATCACAACGAACAGTTTCTCGGCGAAGCCTGGCAGCGGGCCGGTCTGAAGCGAGACGAAATTTTCATCACCACCAAGATACAGTCTGAACATTTCGGTTATCACCGCGCCAAAGCCACGATCCAGCCCTCACTCGATAAACTTCAGACACAGTATGTTGATCTGTTGCTGCTCCATTTCCCAGTGCCAATTCTGCGCAAAAAGACTTGGCTGGTAGCCGAAGAAGCTCTGGCTGCTGGGCAGGCCAAATCCATCGGCGTCAGCAATTATACGATTCGACACCTCGAAGAACTTCAGAACTATGCCAAAGTTTTACCGGCGGTCAATCAGGTCGAGCTTCACGTCTTTCTGCAGCAACCTGAACTTGTTAAGTATTGTGCTGACCACAATATCGTCGTCGAAGCCTACTCGCCCTTGGCTCACGGTAAAGCAATGGACGACCCTGAGATTCAGCAAATTGCCGAGAAGCACGGCAAAACCTATGCCCAGATCATGCTGCGCTGGCTGATCGAGCAAGACTGCGTGATTCTGCCGAAGTCTGTCACTCCTGAACGGGTACAACAAAACATCGATTTGTTTGATTTTCAGCTGGACGCCGATGATCTGACCGCCATTGCCAAACTCGATCGAGATCTGCGCACTTGCTGGAGCCCTGTCCACGTCCCGTAGCCCTTTGTGCGCTATACTATTAGGTAATGATTGAACGAATTGTGAATGCTGGGGTTGAGGGCGAAACACCGCAAGAGGTAGAGCTCGAGGTTACTTTACGGCCAAGAGACTTTGCCAATTACATTGGCCAGGAACGACTAAAGCAGAATTTGCAGCTAGCGATCGATGCTGCCACCAAACGTGGCGAACCACTCGATCACGTCTTACTACATGGGCCACCCGGGCTCGGCAAGACGACTATGGCCAGCGTCATTGCCCACGAAATGGGTGCACAGATCCGGATCACCTCAGGTCCAGCCATCGAACGGGCCGGGGATCTGGCTAGTTTGCTGACCAACCTGGCTGATGGCGACATCTTGTTCATCGATGAGATTCACCGCTTGAATCGCACTGTCGAAGAGGTACTGTATAGTGCCATGGAGGATTTCAAGCTCGATATTATGCTCGGCAAAGGACCGTCAGCTCGATCGCTACGACTTGACCTACCGAAGTTTACGATCATCGGTGCAACTACCCGCACTGGCTCACTGGCGGCACCACTGCGCGACCGCTTCGGCATGATTCACCGACTGGATTTCTACACGCCTAATGAGATTCAACAGATTATCGAACGGGCAGCTACTATACTGAAGGTCAAAATTGACAAACCGGCAGCCGCCGAACTGGCTAAGCGGGCCCGTCTGACGCCGCGTATTGCTAACCGCCTACTCAAGCGGGTCCGTGATTACGCCGACGTCAACGGCGATGGCATCATTGATGCGGCCCTCAGCTTTGACGCTTTGAAATTGCTCGACATTGATGAGTTGGGCCTCGATAATGCTGACCGCAGTCTGCTAGAAGCAATTATCGATAACTACAATGGCGGTCCAGTTGGCGTCGAGACACTGGCCGCCCTGACAGCCGAAGAGCGGGGTACCATCGAAGATTTCTACGAACCGTACCTGATGCAAATTGGCTTGTTGGAGCGCACGCCGCGTGGCCGCAAGGTCACTCACAAGACCTACAAACACCTGGGCAAGAAACCAGAAGCCGGCAAAGAAACTACGCAGCCAACGCTGCTGTAGTTCTGTGCAGGAAATTACCTGTCAAACTGCTCTTAGCCTCTCTTGGTATATGACGTGAGGGCGAGAGGCTATATAATAATTAGCCATGGAACCACAACAGAACCAGCCTGACCCTCGTACCCGAGTTTCCAATAGCCTAGCAGTTACTCAGACTGGTGAGCAGGTATTGTTTACCATTCGTCGTCATCCGATCGGTATTCTTGGTATGTACGTGGCTGGTGGTATGCTGCTGATCGCCTCGGCTGTCGTCTGCTTCGTAGCACCGATGCACCTCAGCGGTGATGTGACGCAGTTCAAACATTATGGTGCATTGGCCTTCCTGCTGGTGCTGCTGGCGGCAATGGTCTTTCTGTTCATCTCCACCATCGTGTACTGGGGTAATAGTTGGGTCCTGACATCGGATAGCATCACGCAAATTCAGCAAACCAGTCTGTTCAACCGACAATCAAGTCAGTTAAGCCTCGGCAACCTCGAAGATGTCACTGCCGAACAGAACGGTATCCTGACGCATATATTCAATTACGGTTTGCTAAAAGTCGAAACGGCCGGCGAACACAGCAAATTCTCGTTCTTTTACTGCCCGAACCCGAACTTTTACGCCCAGCAGGTCATTGCGGCGCGCGAGGCCTTTGAACAAAAGGTTGGCGACGGTAATCGCGATACGTACCTGAACACTCACGCTGCACCGACCAACGTGCCATATGCGCAAGATCAGCCTCCAGCCGGGCCTCCGCCACAAGCTTAGTAGTTACTCTTGAAAAGGATTGTCGCGAGCAGCATTAAATAATGCTTGAACGCTGACGCTGTTATCCTGCAAGGATTTGAGCTGACTGACGACGGTAGGGTCGATGTGCGGGATTTTGGCAGCATTCACCTGGCTGTCAACATCTGCCGTTGACGGCTGCGCGTTGCTGAGGTTGTGAATCTGCATCACAATAATTGTGTACAGGACGCCAACAAATACCAGGAATAGCAGCAAGCTGTAGCGCTGCACCTTGGCAAGTGCTGACAGGACGGCTTCCTTGATGCTGGCTAGATTGAATTTCTTGGCTTCACTCATGGCTTAATATACTCGCTTACCCCTAGTGTAAATGATATAAGGTCTGGATTGGTTTTGTCCGGGTTGAGCGCAATGGTGTTGACCTGGGCTGTGCGACGGTTGCGCTCCAGGTCGGCCAGGAAGCTGATGAACTTGTTGTAAGCAACCGGCTTGGTGGTGTCGCTGGCCACACTGATCTGCAAGGTGTAGACACCCTGTATAGTCTTGACTGGTGCCAATTGAGACAAGGCGCTGGTCTTGCTGGCGCTGCTGGCGGCGCTGCTGCTTGACGTGGCGCTGATTGCACCAGTTGGCGAAACAGTAGTTCCGCTCGGGCTGGTACCGAGTGTCGACGCCGGGAAGCTGATACTGGCCAAGTTGACACCGTTGTTAGCGGCGATGTTGACAATTTCGCGGACGGCTTCCGCCTGATCTTTATCTTCCGGTACCACCGATTTGGCGATCTTCTCCAGGTCAGCATAGGCGCTGAGCTCTTTCTGAGCAGTCTTCAGGCTTTGCTGCTCCTGCTGTAGCGCGGCACTCTGGGCTTTGAGGGACAGCAGTTTCTGGGCACGTGATTTCAGCAGTGAGTTTGCTCCATAGGTGCCACCGACCAGCCCAATCGTTAGCAGCGCAATCAGGCCGATGAGAAGCAGGGAAAGTCGTTTGCTGGTCATGCTATTTCACCTTGCTGTTAATGAATAGGTACGGATTGTTGTTGGCGAATAGTGCTCGAATAGTGACGCTACAGGGGTACTGCGGATTAGTGGCATTGGCACCGCCGCAGCTGATGCTCACGATGTCAGCCTTGCTGAAGATCTTGTTAGCCGGATCGGACAGGTTTACCTGCACCTGAGTAGCGGTCTGGTAATCAGTGGCAATAGCCGAAATATCAATGCCACCAGTCGTTTGACTGATGTTTAAGCCGGTCAGGTTGGCATTGGCGGGGATGGTGGCGGCAATCTGCTTGATGAGCGACGAGAACAGCACTTCCTGTTGCAGCACTTTAACCACCAGTTTGAAGCTGGCGCTGATATCCTTAATTTGCTTCTGAGTATCGGCGTATTTTTCTTTCTGGAGCGTCGCCTGGGAGTCAGCGATCTGCCGGTTATAATTGACCGTTGATTGCTGCAGTGTTAGCAGGCCATATGTCGACAGGGCGCCCAGGCCAATAAATGCAATCAGAAAACTGACTACCCACTTACGGAGTTTAACGTTGCGGTGAGCATAACGGTAGCCCTGCTTCATGTCGGGCGGCAGCAGATTGATCATGCGCCAAACACCTCTTTGGGTTGCACCAGACTGAGACCCGCCACAGTGGCAAACATCGGTCGGTCAGCTTGTGACGGTGGCTGCAGCCCCTTGTAGTTTAGATAGTCCCAGGGATCAGTATGGCGCACTGCCATACGCAGAGAGTCAGTCAGGTAATCACTGAGGCCGGGCATGTTGGCGCCGCCGCCGAGGGTGATGATTTGTTGGACTGGGCGGTCTGTACCGTAGCGTTCTTCGTAGTAACGCAGCATCCGATGAATTTCTTTGATAATCTGGTCGAGGGTTGGCGCGAGCGCTTCTTTGATATCGGTTTGGCGCTTGCTGGCACCGAGGCCATAGCGGGTTTTGATCAAGCCGGCTTCTTCGTCGGTGACGTTAAGCTTGGCTTTGATGGAATTAGTAAAGTTCACGCCACCGCCCTGCACCGTACCGGTCACCAGAACATTCTTGTCGAAAATACTAATGTCTGATGACAACGAACCAAAGTCGATAATGAAGGTTGCCGCATCACTGTTATCGTCGATGGAGAATAGCCGGCCCGAGGAACTGAGGGTAGGCTCGATCAGTACCGCCTCCAGACCCATGATCTGAGCTAATTCGAGGTAGGAGTCGACGATTGCCTGGGGCACCGCAACCACTAACAACTCAATGCCTTCATCGGTCTCGCGGATGACGTTGTAGTCCAAATAGAGATCTTCGAGCGGCAGCGATACATATTGCTCAGCTTCAAGCTCGACGGCTTCCTGGAGTTCGCTGGGCTTCAACTTTGGTAGCTGAAGTGAACGGGTGAAGGTACGATACGCGGGGATAGCAATGGCTACTCGTCGCGTGGTGATGTCGCCGACGAGGTTATTTTTGAAGAGGTCCCGAGCGGCCTTAGCGATAATCTCTGGCTTGATAACCACACCGTCTTCTTGGGCGGCCTTATCAAAATTGGTCGAACCGTAACCGATAACCCGCGGTACGTGTTTTTTGCCTGTCGACTTCGGTGGCCGCTCTTCGAGCTGCATGACTTTCATCGAACCGTGGCCAATATCCAAGCCGAACAGCGGTTTATCGTGGTAGAAATTACTTATTTTTGCACTTTTCATATAAGCCCACCCGAGGCATAACTATGTCCAGTATACCAGATCTGGTGCTAGCATAAGCGTGTTTCATTGGCGTCGATAACCTTTCACGACCCAAGTCGTTGTGCCGGTGCCTACACTGCTTCCAAAAGTAATGGTACCGCTGTTCGAAAGATTAATCGTTTGGCCAACTAAAGCCCCGATTTGCCCACTGTTTGCCAAGCTGACCTGTGACCAATAGGCGTAGAACAAGCTGTTGGCCGCGTCACCGCTGGTATTAATATTAATGGTTGACACAGTGCGTGAAGCTGCCAGGCTGGTTCCAGTGACAGTAGCACAGTCGGGGGAACAGCCGGCTGTACTGTAAAATGTGATGAACTCAAAGCCAGTGCCGGCACTATTGGCCGTCGTGCCGGCACTATTGGTAAAGGCGATGCCGCTCACCGAGTCAACCATAATGACCGGCTGGGTGGCACCCAGCGAGTCGGCCACGACCAATGCAGTCTGATTATTTGACACGCTTAGCGAACCGGTGATCCAGACATTGCCCTGGACTGTAACTTGACACTTGTTGCTAACGCTCACATCACCGGTAATTTTGGTATTGGCTGGCCATACGCGGGTGGTACTTCCGGAGCATGAAGCTGCAGCAGCGGTCATAGTGTTGGTGACAGCCGCTTTTTGGGCGGCGCGGTCATAAGTGGGCAGGGTTTGAGGGGCAACGGTACCAGATACCAGACCTGGGTTGGTCATGCGGGAACCGTCGGTCTGGTTGGTGGCAGTGACGGTGCCGTAGATGTGAGCAGGATTGTTGACAGTGATTGGCGGGTTAGACGTATTGCCGCAGACCTGTGGATAGGTGCTGTCGGCTGGCACTGGACAGATCTGGTCGGCGACTTTGACATTGACCGGGTTGGTCGTCAGGCCAATTTGCGAGTTATTGGACATGGTGATCGAGCCGTTGATGAAAACGTCACCACCGACGACCTTAGAGCTGTTACTCATGGTCAAACCGCCGGCACCTGTAACGATACTGTACGAACCGCCGCTGACTGGTCGTAAGTCAACGTAGATCCTGACCGTGCGATTTGGCGTGGTTTTGCTGGCAGGGAAGTAAGTTTTGCCAGTGATGGCCAGCACCTTGGCAGTGCTCGTGCCACTAATACTGGAAGTGTACGTTGTCTTGATCTTGCTATCACTATGTACGGTGACTTCACCACCACTACTGGTCCAGGTGTTGTCGGCACTGAAAGCTTCCACCGAAGCATCAGCTCCGGCATCGGCTGCCAGCTGCGCCATGGTGTGGAATTGGTCGAATCGACCAACCTGATAGCTGGTGAGCGATAATCGCATATAGTACAGCGAGATAGTAATCAAGAACGGCAGCGTAATGATAAATAGCAGCAGGATTGATCCATGGTCATTGCGAAGTAGTTTCAGGCGTTTCATCAGAAGCGGTTCCTTAATGTTACTTGAGTGTTGGTAGTTAGGTTGAGCGGGTGGCCAGGCGCGTTGCGCTGCATGTTCAGACTAACTTTGATGGAGCGGGCCGCCGAGGCTGTCGCCGTGCTGACGTTATCCTGGTCGTACATGGTGAAGGTCATGGTGTTTACATATTGGGCGAGCTGCGTATCCGCCGGACAGCTGCTGCTGGCCAAGTTTGCCGGGCAGGTGGTAACTAAGGTGTTGCCGGTGGCGCTGGGGTTGGCCAGCTTGCGTTCCAAGAGGGTCGTCCCGCTTTTGTAATAGACCAGTTCGTTCATGTACGGGCTGCCAGTGCTGGGGTCAATGATGTAGTTACGCGAGGTGTCGAGGGCCGGCACAGCCAGGATAATCACGAAATTACTAACGCTGGTGCTCCAGCCGCCAGATGGCCCGTTGGCATCAGTTATCTGGTTGGTTTGGCGCACACCATCACCGAAGCGGATGTTCTCGACGGTGGTGCGCAGCAGGTTTTGCGAGCTGACGGTCAGCTCCGACAGCTCGTTATTGCGGGTAATAACCACAAAGTAGTTGGAGACGCTGCCGATGAAGGCGATGCCAACGATAGCCAGCACGGTCACTACCACTACCACCTCAACGAGGGTGTAGCCGGCTTGGTCAAGTTTTCTACTGCCCAACACCGAGCTCTCCTATGTAGGTAGTGTAGCCATATGACTGGGTTCCCTGGTCGTAATACGAAATGGTGATGTCAACTTTCTTGACGCCGGTGGCTTGGTTGCTAATAGCCATGCTGGCACTACGGCTTGGTGGTAGCTGGGTGGATAGTTCACTCGTCAAACTCGTTGTACCGATGGCTAACGAGTTATAGCCCTGGTTGCGCAAGGTCTCTACCTTGGCTTCAACGTACGAGTTTGCCAGGTTCAGATATCGGCCACGCTGGGCAACATGAACATAGCCAGTTACTACTGAGCTCAGGCTGCCGATAACGATAGCCGCCACGGTAATTGCTACCAAGACCTCGACTACTGTAAACCCAGCTGTTTTGGACCGATGTTTCATGCTTATGCTAATTATATAGCAAAACTCCCCAGAAGAGCCCAGTGGGCTCTTTCTGTAGACTCGAATGAAATGTCATTTGTAATTGTCCAAAGATAAACCCCTGAGATTTCTCCCAGGGGTTTTCCCTATCGACGAAAGTGTACTTACTTAGTCGAGGTTCTTAGCAGAAGCGGTTGTGGCACCGTTCACGCTGTTCTCGTAGTTAGCAACGAGGGTGTATTGTGAGCAAGTTGTATCTGTTGCTTCACAGTTAGCACCGCTACCACCACTGTCTTGTGGCAAGTACTGGTAGTGCTGGCCAGTTGTTGGGCTAGCAGCAAAACAGCTACTGCTGTTGCTGGTGATGTCACACTGCGCAGTCGTTGACTTAGGATCCTTAATGGCGTTGTGGTCGAGGCTTGGCATGTTGGTTGTGCGCCAACCAGCATTGTTCATGTCAGCACGGCTTGGGTAGTAACCCTGCTGGCTGAAGAACGCTTCGATTTGTGTTTGCAGTGACTTAACGTCGCTAGAACGCTTGCTGTCACGTGCCTTTGCTTGAATACCGGCGTAGGTTGTAATAACCAACAACGCCAAAATACCGATGACCACGATGACGATCAAGAGTTCGACGATCGTGAAACCTGATTTACGATTTTTAAGGGAGATCATGAGAGCCCACCCTCCTTGATTAATTTTTTAAATACCTTAATTGTTAATTGATTTTTGTCAGATACAGCAAGCTGTCGCTGACAACTATCTGAGAATGATTATAACCATAAGCAGCTCTTGGTCAAGCAGTTTATGGAAAAAGCCGTCTAACTGTTGCCAATGTTTTTCGACAAATTGGCGATCGGACCCATGACCGAAGCAGCAATCAAACCGACACCGGCGCCGAGGAAGACGATCATAATGGGCTCGATGATAGCCGCCAGGCCGTCGATTAGCACGGTAACCTCTTCTTCATAGAAGTCGGCAATCTTCACCAGTACGGTGTCAATCTGGCCGGTTTCTTCACCAACTGAGAGCATTTGAGCCACAATTGGCGGGAAGTGCTTACTTTGGCTAATCGGCTCACTGAGCTGCTTACCGTTTTTGACCTCTTGAGCAGCATCCTTGAGTTCTTTCTCGATCACTTTGTTACCCAAAGCTGCACCGGTTACCTCCAGCGCATCGAGCACACTAACGCCTGAGCCCATCAACGAGGCGAAAGTGCGCGAGAAGCGGGCAATCGCTACCTTAAGGATCACCACCTTGACAATGGGAATGCGCAGCAGCAGGGCGTGGAACTGGTATTTACCCTTGTCGGTCTTGATGTAGCGCATGGCGTAGACGGCACCAATACCCATGACGATGACGATCAGGATCAAGTTCGGGATCTTATTTACAACTGGGATTGGGATCCAATGTACCAAGGTTGGCGACGTACAGAACTTACTGATATTCAGCATGATCTGGGTGTAGATCGGCAACTTGGCATTTGGACCACCAAGACTGGTCAAAATCGTGCCGAGCTTTGGCACGATGAAGAGCATGATACCGAAGAAAGCCAACACCGTGATGCCCAGGATGACGATCGGGTACATCATGGCGCTCTTAATCTTTTTACGGATGGAAGCGTCCTGTTCTACCTGGAGTGCCAAGCGCTTCAGAATATCATCGAGAATACCGCCTTCTTCGCCGGCTCGTGTCATGTTGACGTAGACTTCGGAAAAGACGTCAGGGTATTTCGCGAAGGCATCGCCGAGCGGTGTGCCACCTTCAATATCTTTGGTAATTCCGCCGAGCACTTCTTTCATACGGGGGCTTTCAGAATCACCCTGCAGAGCTGATAGCGAACGGGCTAACGGCACGCCAGCACTGATCATCGTCGAGAGCTGGCGGGTGAAGATGACCAGATCCTGGAGCTTGATTTTTTTCTTGCCACCACCAAGCAGTGACCGACCCTTACCCTTTGATTTGTCGAGCTCAACCAATACCGGGTGCAGTTCTTGTTTATGCAACAGGGCAAGCAGCGCCTGCTTGCTGGCTACGTCGGCTGTGCCGGAAATAGTGCGACCCTCTTTGGTAGTGGCCTTATAGGCAAATTGCATTATTGTTCCTGGCTGGTGACTCGCAGCACCTCTTCAATTGTCGTCTGTCCGCGTAATGATTTTATCAGACCATCAAGTTGCATGGTCAGCATTTGCTCGCCGATGGCAGTCTTTTCAATATCTTCAGACGTACTATTGGCGACAATCATCTTCTGGACCGCCGAGGTGTTGCTGAGTACTTCGTAAATGCCGATGCGTCCTTTGTAGCCATTGTGGTTACAGCGATCACAGCCGTCATCGTGGGCTTTCCACAATCGACCAATGCTGGTGGCGGTGCTGCTGAGTTGGTCAGTGTCAGCTTTGCCAGTCGGCGACTTACCAATGCCGTCTTGGAGTGCCAGGCCTTCCAGATCGTGCATTTGTTTGATACCGCCGTTGTCGTCCAGGTGGAAAGACTTGTCGAGCTGTTTGAGAACGGTGGCATCGGGCGCATACGGTTCGCGGCAGTCAACACACAGCCGGCGGACTAAACGTTGGGCAACAATTACGCGCACTGTGCTGGCTATCAGGAAGGGCTCAACGCCCATTTCCAGCAGACGCGGCAAGCAGGTCGCGGCATTGTTGGTGTGTAGCGTGCTGAATACTAAGTGCCCAGTCAGCGCCGCCTGGACTGCCAAGTCAGCAGTCTGGCCGTCACGCACCTCACCGACCATGATAATGTTCGGGTCTTGGCGTAGCAGGGCCCGCAGGCCGCCTTCGAAAGTCATACCGGCGATCGGATTAACCTGCGTCTGGTTGGCACCGACGATGTGATACTCTACCGGGTCTTCAACGGTAGAAATGTTGACGTTCGGCGTGTTCAACGAGCTGAGCACACTGAACAGCGTCGTCGACTTGCCGGAACCGGTCGGACCTGTGACTAGAACCATGCCGTGCGGTTGGACGATGGCGTGCTTGAGATCTTGTAAGGCCTTGCCCCAGAAACCAAGCTCGGTGAGGTCGGCCGGCTTACTTGATTCGTTCAGGATACGCATGACTACTTTTTCGCCGTCCAGAATCGGCAGGGTCGAGACACGTAGAGCATAGACCTGGCCACTGACTTCGACCTTGAAGCGGCCATCCTGTGGCGCGCGGTGCTCGTCAATTTTCAAATTGCTCAGGATTTTAATGCGGCTCACCAGGGCGCCAAGCAGTTTGCGCGGCAGCTTGTTGGCTTCACGCAGCAGGCCGTCAATGCGGTAGCGCACCACGACGTAGTCTTCCCGGGGCTCGATGTGTATGTCGCTGGCGCCAGCCTTCACCCCATATTCAATGATGATATTTACCGTCTGGGCCACTGGTGAATCTTCGGCCAGGTCACTTTCGTCGACCTCTTCTGCTTCTTCAATCCCAGCTTCGTCAGCAATCACTTTAGTCAGTTCGCTACTGATGTTTCCGCGGTACTGGTCGAGTGCTGCCTGCAACAGGCTTTCGGTGGTGATGTGCACTTTGATGTTGGCGCCGAGCTGTTTCTGCAGGAAGTTCAAGGCCTGAATGTCATCAGGGTCTGCCATGGCTACCAGCTTGGTGCCGTCCTGCTGAAGGTCGAAGACTACGGCATTGTACTGCCGGGCGATCCGCTCGGGCAGCTGCTTCAAGGTCTCGTGTTTGATCTCCTTGGCATTCAACTCCACAAACGGTACTTCGATCTCATCAGCGTAAAGTTTGGTAAGATCTTTTTCACTCAAGAGGTTATTCTTGATCACCAGATCTTGCAGCGGCTTTTTCTCGGCAGTTTCTTGCTGGTGCAGCTCAGCCAGCTGTTCTTTGGACAGCTGTTGGCTTTTAGCCAGCAACTTCTCGACGAGCGAATCGGCTATGCGCATCGCTCATCACCCCATTTTTGTCTTGTAGAAGCTCCACCCATGTCGGGTTAATCATACCATAAGCGGTGAGTTGCCAGATTAAAATTTGGTTAATTTTTGCAACAAAATACCACCCCTCTAAGCTGTAGCAGTTTTCACACCCCGACACCTGTGGTTTAGTGCTACACTGTTAGCAAGTGGTGGCATTGAATTGTTTAAGACCTAGAGGAGGTATCTATGGCTGCTAAATCGACGAAAGAACCGAAAGAGATGCAAGCGAAATCAACCGATAGTGAAGGTAAGAACAAGGCGCTCGGTATGGCCTTGGAAAGCATTGAGAAGCAGTTCGGTAAGGGTTCAATTATGAAGCTTGGCGATGCCCACACGACGGCAGTAGAAACAACGCCAACCGGAGCGTTAAGTCTCGACATCGCACTCGGTGGTGGCATCCCCAAGGGCAGGGTAATCGAAATTTATGGTCCAGAATCATCAGGCAAGACAACCGTCACGCTGCACGCCATTGCCCAGGTTCAGAAAGCAGGCGGTACCGCCGCCTTCATCGACGCCGAACACGCACTCGATCCAGCCTACGCCAAGCGTATCGGTGTGGACGTGGAAAATTTGCTGCTCAGCCAGCCGGACAACGGCGAACAGGCGTTAGAGATTGTTGAAACCTTAGTGCGCTCCAATGCTGTCGACCTGATCGTCGTTGACTCTGTTGCGGCGCTGGTGCCACGAGCTGAAATTGAAGGTGACATGGGTGATTCACTGCCGGGTTTGCAGGCTCGCCTGATGAGCCAAGCCTTACGTAAACTCACCAGCGTCATTAGCCGTAGTAAGGGCAGCGTCATTTTCATCAATCAGATTCGTATGAAGATCGGTGTGATGTTCGGCAATCCGGAGACAACCACCGGTGGTAACGCGCTGAAGTTTTACACTAGCGTGCGCATGGACATTCGGCGTATCGGCCAGATCAAGCAGGGCGAGGACATTATCGGTAACCGTACCCGCGTGAAGGTGGTCAAAAACAAAATTGCGCCGCCCTTCCGCCAAGCTGAGTTCGACATCATGTACAACGAGGGCATTAGTGTCTCGGGCGACGTACTTGATCTAGCGGCAGCTAGTGACATTGTTGAAAAGTCAGGTGCTTGGTATGCCTACAACGGCGAGAAGATCGGCCAGGGCCGAGAAGCAACCAAGAAATACCTAGACGACAACCCGAAAGTTTTAGCTGAAATCGCCGACAAAGTTCGCACCGCCGAAGCCGCCAAGGAGTAGTTTTGAAAAAGGCTGTCATCTTGCATGGCACGGATGGCTCACCAGAGGGTGTATGGATCCCTTGGCTGAAGACACAACTCCAGACACGTGGCTACGAAGTCTGGGCGCCAGAGCTACCGGGCAAACATACGCCCAACAGGCAGATCTATAACGATTTTCTCTTCAATGCAGACTGGGATTTTACCGATAATCTTGTTATCGGTCACTCATCGGGAGCGGTTTCGGTACTGAATCTGCTGCTTGATGATCGATGCCCTCACATAGCAAACGCAGTACTTGTTAGCGCCTGGGCGGACACTGAGGCGGCTGGCCTGCAGGACAAGGGCTTTGAAGCCGAACAGTTCACTGAACTCTTTCCGCCAGGTGGTTTTAACTTCGACCGCATCAAGTCCCAGACAGATCACATACTTTTTTTTCACGGCGATGACGACCGCTATTGTCCGCTCGACCAGGCACAGTGGCTCGCACAGCAAGCCGGCAGTGAAATTGTTGTCATTCCCGGAGGTGGGCATTTGGGCAGTCAATTTCCAACGTTCCCGCAACTTACGGAGGCGCTCGAAGCCCGTCACCGGCTATGAAAATCACCAAGATTACTCAACAGGTGAAGCGCAGCGATCGCTATTCGGTCTATGTTGATGAGGCCTATAGCTTTTCCTTGAGCGAGGCAGCACTGCTGGAAAGCGGAATAGCTAGCGGACAGGAGTTGACCAAAGAGCAGATCGAGGAGTATAAGAAGCTGTCAGCTGACGATAAACTTTACAACAATGCTCTGAGATACGTGGCGATGCGCCGGCGGAGCCGCTGGGAAATGCAATTTTATCTGGAGCGCAAAGGTGCTTCCCCTCCCCTGGTTGAGATTATTCTTAACAAGTTAAGTCATATACATTTGCTTGATGATGAAGCGCTGGCCCAGAGCTTTGTGGCCGATCGCCAGCTTCTCCGCCCTACCTCGCGTCGCAAAATAATGCTGGAACTAAAAAAGAAACGCGTGCCAGAGGAGATCATCAGTCGAGTGCTAGGGGAAACGTTTGCTGGTGATGGGGCTGCCCTGCGCGAAGTTATTGAGCGCAAGCGGCGGCAGACGAAATACCAAGACGACCAGAAGTTAATGCAGTACCTTGCCCGGCAAGGCTTTAACTACGACGATATCAAGACCGCCCTACACCAACCTGACTAGGCGATTGATGCTGGTGCAGCCACTGGCGCAGTGCCGAAGAGCTCACTAATGATGATCGCCCGCGGCGTCGTTTCGATAACCTGAGTGCGGTCGATGCTCAAACTGCCCCCGGTCAGGCTCTTCAGCAATGATTGTGAGACGTACAGCTTCTGGATGTACATGGTGTCGGTTTCGATGGCATAATCGTTGACCTTGCCGATCTTCTGTTTGTCACGAGTGATAACCTGCTTGCCCAGCAGCTCATAATTAATGTCCAGAACTTTTTTGAGCCGCACGAGCTCATCGGGCTCGGTCAAGACATCGAAATCATTAATCACAAAGCCCTGGGGCATGAGGTCGCGAATGTCCTGATACAGAAGTACCAAGATCTGCTTCTCGTTGCGGGCTTGGCAGTAGAATCCTTCAACCTTCAAGTTATCCGGGTTGACGATCGGACTCATGATGGTTGCGACTGGCCCGCCGGTGCGTAGCGATAGGATCGATTTGTTGAGCAGACTTCCACTGAGTTTCAGCATGGTTTAAGTATAACCTGCCCCGAATCGCTTCGGCTACAACATATCACTCACCCCAGATAAAGATTAAATAATTTAATGTTTGCCACACTTTCTGGACGCTTATGCTTGCCTAGATTTTGAGTCGATCTTTACAATCCGACCTACTATGAAACAAACCACCTGGGCCAAACGAATGTTTGCAGTCATCATTGCGGCGGCACTGTTGCTTGGCGGAATGCCAGCAACATCCTCGGCATCGACTACGTCTTCACCGGCATTAGTAATAAGTCAGCTCAAAATGACGAGCAGTAATGGCCAGTTCATTACCCTCTACAATGCCGGCTCGACTGCCTTGGACATGAGCAAATACGAACTCGAGTACTTCAATAGTTATGATCTGACCAAGGCTACTAGCAGCAAGTTGATCGCACTCTCGGGCTCGCTGGCAGCGCATAGCTACTTCCTGGTCAATGACAGTAGCCTCCTGCTGTGCTATCAGCTGACGATCGACTCTGTATCGCTCGGTCTATCAAGTACGGCCGGTATGGTAGAAGTCTTGGCTTTGAACCAAAACAGTGTTGGGAGTTCGGTGACGCCACAGCTGCTGGATTATGTTAGCTGGTCGAAAACTGCAGTCAGCGGTGCCCAAACATTGCCGACCAACTCCAATGCCTTCTTGCAGCGGCAGCCAGTCGACAGCCAGAACAACCCGGCAGTTACAGCTCCGGGGAGTGGATCATGGCAAGCCGTACAGCCTGATCCTGCGAATGCGTGCAGTTTGGTGACTGGCAACAGTAGTGGTCCAACGACGGCGGTTGCAACTGGTTTGAGTCAATTACTACCGGCCACAGAACCACCTGCCACTATTCTCGGCGCTGCGGGCACTGATGAATCACCGACTGCGCTACTGCCAGCGGCAGATGTTGGCCTCATGACGCCAGTCATTACCGAGACACTGCCAAATCCGCTTGGCACCGGCAATGATTCGACTGATGAGTTTGTTGAGCTGTACAACCCAAACCCAGTAGCTTTTGATCTCAGTGGCTTCGAGCTGGTGGCTGGCACCACGGTACTCCACGAGTATCTCTTCCCAATTGGTGCCAGCCTCCCAGCCCAAAGCTTCACAAGCTACTACGCCTCATCAACCGGTCTTAGTTTGAGTAATAGTGGCGGGCAGGTACAGTTGCTTGATCCGGCCGGGAATACTATTGGGAGTAGTGCACCGTATGATACTGCCAATGACGGACAAGCATGGGCGCTGGCGAACGGCCAGTGGTACTGGACAACTACTGTTACGCCTGGCATGGCCAATGTGATCACTCAGCCAGTTGCTAAGGCCAAAACTTCAGCTGCCATCAGTAAGGCTAGTTCCAGCTCGAAATTCAACCAGGGAGTCGTGAAGGGTGCGAAGACCACGAAATCCAAGCCCGCGACGAAAACACCAAGAGCTAAAAAGGCTGCTTCTACCAAACTCAGCGCCAATACTGTCTCGGCAAATCCGGCTCCAGCAACCCCCATACATTTCTCAACGCTTGCTCTGATTGCCGGCCTCGCGCTACTATACGGAGTATATGAGTACCGATCAGACCTCGGAAACCACCTCCACAAGCTCCGAACATACCTTAGAGCTCGGCGAGCACATCGGGCGTAAGCTCCGGGGCGGTGAGGTTATTGAACTGCTCAGTGACCTCGGCGGTGGCAAGACGACCTTTGTACAAGGCCTGGCAAAAGGCATGGGCAGCGAAGACACCGTGCACAGTCCCAGCTTTACGCTTGGGAATGAATATCATGCTGGCAAGTTGACGCTGCATCACTTTGACTTTTACCGTCTAACAACCGCCGGCATCATGACCCAGGAACTGGCTGAGATTCTGACTGACCCAAATGCTGTGATTGTAGTGGAGTGGGCCAACATTGTGGAGCACGTTCTGCCGGCCCAGCGGCTAACCATTCACCTCGACACTGTTAGTGAGACTGATCGTAAACTTCGTTTTGAGTACCCTGCCGAGCTTGGCTATCTGGTCGACGAACTATAATGCTCATACTGACTGTTCGCACTGATAAGCCTGAGGCAGAACTGGGACTTTTCCAGGATGAACAGCAACTAGCCTACGAGGAATGGGAGGCTCATCGCCAACTTGCTGAAACGATTCACCAAAAACTTGAAAACTTACTTGGCTCACAGCAGAAGACAACCCATGACCTAGAAGCAATAATTGTTTTCAAGGGCCCGGGTAGTTTCACTGGTCTCAGGATCGGTCTGAGCGTCGCGAACACTTTGGCCTATGGCCTGAAGCTACCAATTGTGAGTACAACCAGTGATAGCTGGATCAAGCTTGGCATTCAACGCCTGCAACAGGGAGACAACGAGCAAGTAAGCCTGCCAGACTACGGAGCATTACCGCATATTACGGAACAGAAGAAGTAAGCGCCACCACTTGACTCTCCTCCCAAACTGCTTATAGTTGAGAGTGTTACTAACAAAACAAAAATCAGTATGAAAATTTTTGAACGCCTAAGTCGCATTGCTATGGCTTGCCTGCTGAGCCTTACTTCGCTGTTGGTTATGGCTCCTGAACTGGTCCATGCGCTCGGCAATTGCACCTGGAACGAGAGCACTAGCTTACAGATGAGCAATGGTTCGAACTGGAGCAACTGTAACGGTTCCGGTACGGCGCCCAACAAGTTGCCGGCGGCGACTGATGATGTGTTTTTCGACACAGCGGCTATCACTAATAACGATCATTTGATAAATTCCAACCTGCACGCCAATAATTTTACTTTCCAGGGTGCGCAGAATATCAGCTACGCCATCGACCAGGCGACGCTGACCATCGATGGTGATGTTACGGTAAGTACCCCACAGGTTGTGGATATCACTAGTAACATTAACTTTACCAAGGCTAACACGACCATCTCAGTTGCTGGCGGCGCGACACTTATTATCGATGGCGTGGTTGGCGGCAGTATAAATTTGACCAAGACTGGAGACGGTACCCTTATCATAACTGGCGCCAATACCTATAACGGAACCATGACGGCCAGTGGCGGCACGGTAGAGGCCGATGACACAGCCTCGTTTGGTAGCTCGTCGAACGCCGTATCCATCAATAACGGCGCTGACCTACAAATTGGCAGCTGCAGTGGCAGCTTTACCTTCGCCAATCCGCTTACTTTAACTGGCCAAAGCTCAAGCCCGAGCGGCAACAGCCCGCTTGCCAAACTAGCTGTCGGCAAGCAATGTAGTGGTAGCGGAAGCACGGCCAATGAATTTTACGGTCAGGAAACAGCAAGCAGCCAACAGTTTACGTTGAGCGGAGCCGTGACCTTGGGCAGTGATGTAACTTTCGCCGGACATGCCAGCCAAACCACACTCAGTGGTGCCTTGAGCGGTTCGCATAGCATCACTACACCGCCGTACTGGAGTGGCAAGCTGGTGATCGCTAGTAGTAGCAATACTTCAAACACCGCCAATGGCAGTTATACGCCCGGAACATTAACCGTTACCCTCAGCGATAGCCAGCCGTCGAGCACGGTTGAGATCGGCAATAATACAGAAGTAAGTATTGACGGCACACGTAGCAATACAACGGTTGATAGCGGCGGTATGCTCAAAGGCACTGGCACGGTCGGCGCGCTGAGCGTTGCTGGCACCGTGGCTCCCGGTCACAGCCCAGGTTGTATTACCGCAAGCAGCCTGACATTGACCGGTACCTACCAGGCAGAGATTGGCGGCACGACGGCCTGTAGTGGCTATGACCAATTACAAGTCACCGGGGCAGTCAGTGTTGCTGGCGCGACGCTGAGCACTAGTCTTTACGGTGGCTTTGTGCCGAGTGTTGGCCAACAATTCACGATTATTGATAACCGCAGTAGCGGCCAGGTGGCAGGTACCTTCAGCGGCCTGGCAGCTGGAGCCAGCTTCACTGCCAATGGCGTGACATATAGTATTGCTTACAACGGAGGTGACGGCAACGACGTGGTATTAACAGTCCAGGCTGTTGATACTGCAGTGGCCGCGGCTGCTAGTTCAGCAGTGACACCAGGAGCTCCGGATACGGGTTTTGCGCTCAGTAGCACGAAAACTTTGCCCACTGTACTCATGACAGTCTTTGCCCCCCTCTGCATCCTCATGCTGGCTGCACGGAGTGGTCGATTTTCCAAAACAGCTCGCAAATAAATCGACGTAGCTTGATCCATCACGCTTGCGCTCGATCTCTCTTAAGTGGTATGCTGACCTCTAGCGAGTGGAAACAAACACGCTGAAATAAAGACACATTAAAAGAGGGGATAGGCATGGCAGACCGAGTGCACATCGGTCTCGATAATCCTGCGTTTCGCGGCCGACTGCGCCCAGTCAATCGATCGGCGCCGTCTTTTCGTGCTGCCAGTATGGCTCCGCCTCAGTCCCGTCAGTATCCCAGTTCTCTGACACAAACGCCGACTCGTGTTCGGCCTGTCATGTTCACACCTACGCCACAGCAGCGCGTGGCTCCAACACCTATCGCAACGCCAGTTACGCAGGTACCCCCAGTCACCTCATCACCGCTGCGAGCATCGAGCGGTATGCCAACACAATCACAACCGGCTGTGGTATCAAAAGCCGCACCCATGCCGCGTTTTCGAGAAGTAGCCCAACCGGTTGTCGCAGCAGCATCACTCGACCAACAGCAGCTCCTGGCAAACAATACTCTGGCGCGGGTTGCCGAGCCGAGGACCAAGCGCTTGGCTCATAAACTCAGCCCACGACGAGCCCTAACGAGCTTCAAAGGCTATAACAAACTCCAGTACACTTTGGTCGGCATGGCCGGGCTAATCTTTGCCTCCGGTATCTTGGTCACTCTTTCAACACTCAAAACAAATCAGGATAATACAAAGAAGGTTACAGCCATTGTCCATGCTGTTGCTGACGCTCCTGCGGGAACGGCCGCCGCCGCTCCGCCAAGTACCACCCCGCCGTCAAGTAAATCAGTCAGTTCCTATACCGTTGGTCCGAACATGCCGCGCTATCTCGATATTCCCAAACTGAGTGTCCACGCACGAGTATTGTCGCTTGGGATGAAAAACGATGGTTCCTTGGCAACGCCTGGCAATGTGTTTGACGTCGGCTGGTATGACTCCAGTAGTCTCCCTGGCCAGCCGGGTGCTGTCCTACTGGATGGCCATGTCTCCAGCTGGACAACTCACGGGGTGTTCTATGGCATAAAGACACTCGTCGCCGGTGATACAGTACAGATCACGCGTGGTGACGGCACGGTCTTTACCTACAAAGTGATCCGGACGCAGACCTATGATTCGGACAGTGTCGACATGAACGCTGCCATGAACCCGGTAACCCTTGGCAAACCCGGGCTCAACCTCATTACCTGTACCGGCAAGGTGAAGCCGGGCACCAGCGAGTTCAACCAGCGGGTCATGGTGTTTACCGAGCAAGTGTAACCTGAGAAATAGTGCTTGTGTTTATAATTGCGGGGTGCTAGAATCACCGTAGAACTCCTTAAAACCAAAAACCAACATAAACAGAAAGACCCAACCATGTACAAGCGTATTCGGAACGTTTTGTGTGCGCTCACTCTGAGCGTGATGTCATTAGCCCCGGCAATCGCCCTGCCAGGTATCGCCCATGCGGCGACCTGTGATAGCACTTCTCAAGGCGGCGGAGCAGGTGGCGGCCTCGTCACTGATGGTGGCGAAAGTGGCGCGATCGACAGTGCCACAGTAAAGGTTAGTACCGAGCTTACCCCCGTTACGGCTTGGCCAGCAACCTCGAATGGTTTCACTAGTTTCGTTTCACTAGCAAAGACTGACTGTACCGATGCTGGCGTTTTCGTAGACTTACATATTGACGGCAACCATGTACTGACCGCCAGTATGTATGACAGCAGTCACTCGGCAGCCTATGTCCAAGGTACAGACTTTGCCAACGGTGCCTCAGGTGTGACCTGGGCTTCCGACAGCAACAACCATCAGACCATGACCTACACTATTCCGACCTTCCCAATGAATACGGCCCAGCTGGTGAGCGTCGACCTATCCAGCCCTGGTTTTGTAAACATCTACCTTAAGCAGGGCAGCGGTACAGACACGCTCCTCGGTAGTATGTCGCTGACCAGCGGTGTTACGAAGTTCTTAAATACTAACGGTGACGGTGTCTTTTTCTTCCTGGACGGCACCGACCAAAGTTGGACAAAGTGTAGTGAAGTTACTGCCTTTGAAGGCAAGGTTCGGGTATTGGCTGATGGGGTAGCCCAGGCCATAACCGTTGATGCTAATACCGACGATACGTGTCCGCACCTGAGCCAAAATTCCTATGACAGTACCAATAAGATCGTTGACTTCAAGACGGTGACAGTTGCTCAGTCAGGCGTTGCCGAGGATGCGCAATTCCTGCTGCCAACTTCCACCGGGAGTGTCTTTACGAACATACTGACAAGTACTCAAACTACAACTTCCAGTGGCACCACGTACTTCACAGATTTCTTCACCTCGACTAACACTGCCTCCCAGCAGCTCTTCTTTGCCAACTACTTCACGTCTGATGCCCAAGGGTACAAGGCGAACGACGAGCCAATTGTGGCCAGTGGTACCTTCGACATGTCACAAGGCGATATTGATGCCAGTACAGTCGTGTTTGATACCAACAAGACTACCTTTGCCGCAGTCGCTCACAACTTTGCCTCACTGACCAAGGACAAGACCTTCACGCTCTACGTACCCTACCGTGATGCTGACAAGTCTGTCGGTATTTGTCCCGGCGCTGCCAACCTGGCTGCTGTGACCACCAGCTGTGACAAGCTCTACTACATTGGCGATGGCCAATCCAAGACCAGCGCCGACGCCGGCGGCATCCCAGCCAATGGCACCGTCAAAGCTGCCATTGTCACCATCAACGGTAACAAGTATTGGCAGGTCGATGGCCTGACCGGTACCGGTGGCTTCAGCTCAACCGCTGACCCGAATGTTACTGCAGCTGCAGCTCCTGACACTGGCTTTGCCCTGGTGGCCAATAAGTCGTTCAGTACGCTGGCTATCTCAACCATCGCTGCACTTTCGATCGCTGCAATTGCTCACCGCCTCAAACCGGTCAGCAAACGCTAGATTACTTGCAGCCTATCTCAAGAAGCTCCCATAGTGGAGCTTCTTGTTTTGTTCCTAAACCGTTTGCCAGCCGTCACGCGGCAGCGTATATTTGAAGTAGGACTTTGACGTTTGAGAGACGTTCAATCTTCCGACACTTATTCAATTAATTCGATTTTCAGACAATTCGTTCCCGGCTAGAGAAGTGATAGCGATGCCATAGGGCGATGTCTGCAGGATAGAAAGGACCGATATGTTAGCAATTGTGCTCGCTATTGTAGGGCTGGTTGCTGGTTTTGGGGCCAATGTGGTCATTACCAAACAGCGCCAAGGCTCAGCCGAAGAAAAGGCCCAGAAAGAGTTAGAAAAAGCTAAAAAAGAAGCCACAAAGTTGGTTGAACAGGCTCGCGAAGAGGCTAACAAAGCCGTGGAGCAAACCCGCAAGGAAGAACAGTCACGCCGCGGTGAGATCAAAGATCTGGAGAAGCGTCTCCTGTCACGCGAAGAAGCTTTGGACAAAAAGCTCGACGAGCTCGACAAGCGTGCCGAAGCGGTGCGCAAGAACGAAGATGAAGTCGAAGCGCTGAAAGGCGAGATCCGTGAGATCCGCACCAAGCAGCAAGAAAAACTGGAGAAGATTGCCAAGCTGACCAAGGAAGATGCCGCCAGCAAGCTGATGCAAATGACTGAGCGTGACATTAAGCATGATCTGCTCGGATTGGTTGATAAGCTGCAGAATGAAGCCCGCGAGAACGCCGATGAGCAGGCAGCTTTGATCATCACGACCGCCATGGAGCGCATGGCCAGCGAAGTCACCGCCGAGCGAACCGTCACCAGCCTGAAGCTTGAGGACGAGGAGATGAAAGGCCGGATCATCGGCAAAGAAGGCCGCAACATTCAGGCATTGCAACGAGCAACTGGCGTCGACATCATGGTCGACGATACTCCTGGTTACGTGGTCCTGAGTAGCTTCGATCCGATTCGTCGCGAAGTTGCCCGTCAGACCATGGAAATGCTGATGAAGGATGGCCGTATCCACCCTGGTCGCATCGAAGAGGTTGTTGAGAAAGCCCAGAAGAACGTCGAGAAAGACGTTATGCGTGCCGGCGAAGATGCCGCCCGCGAAGTTGGCGTCATCGGCATTCCAAAAGAAGTCTTACAGCTTCTTGGCGAGCTGAAGTATCGCACTAGCTATGGCCAGAACGTGCTGAAGCACTCTACCGAAATGGCGCACATTGCTGGCATCATCGCTGAGGAAGTTGGCGCTGACGTCAAGATTGCCAAGTACGCTGCCCTGGTCCATGACCTCGGCAAAGCCCTGACCCACAAAATGGAAGGCAAGCACCACCACATTAGTGGCGAGATGCTTCGCAAGTATGGTGCGCCCGAAGCAGTCGCTTTGGCAGCTGAGCAACACCACGACGACGTCGAAGCTACCAGTGTCGAAGCCTTGATCGTTCGCACGGTTGACGCCATCAGCGCCTCACGCCCAGGTGCCCGCAACATCTCTGCCGAGAACTTCGGTGAGCGCATGCGTGATCTGGAGAACGTCGCCAATGGTTTCCCGGGCATTGAGAAGTCCTACGCCATCAGCGCTGGCCGTGAAGTTCGGGTTTTCGTGAAGCCAGAATCCATCGATGACCTCAGCGCCATCAAGCTGGCTCGCGATATTGCCAACAAGATTGAATCAACCATGCAATACCCCGGTACCATTAAGATCAATGTCATCCGCGAAACCCGCGCCGTCGAATTCGCCAAGTAGTATTGCGGTATACGGAATACAGGATATAATAGCCCAAAAGGTTTTTTATGTCGGCAGGCGAGCTTGGTTTTGATTTTGAGGCGAGAGAAGCGGAGTTTGCGATCGCTGATCCGGTGATGGAGCTTATGCTTCAGATTGGCGACAGGCTGTCTATGCTCAGGGAGCAACGAGTTGCTGCCCGCGACTTTGAAGTCCACACACTTCCCGGTAATGATGACCGTACTGAAGTGCTACTCATCGACCGCTATCATCCGCAGTATGGTGTCTATGCGCGGGTTGTCAGTGCAGTCCGCCGCTTTGATGAAGCCGGCGAGAAGATAGAGAGTTTTGATCGGCACATTGCACCCGGCGCCGGACGATTCTGGTTTTCCCAAGGCTCTACCCTGATCCGACCGCAAGCTAATAGCTGGCCGATAGGATTAAAGAGTGCACCAATTCTGAAGCTCAAAGACCAGGTCGTAGATATGGTCGCCGGCCCACGCTATGATGCCTATCCAAGAATGAAGCGGGTTGCCGATGACCCAGCAAGCATCCAGCGGCTGGCGACTACGTTGCAGCTGCTACAAGGCCTTGGCGAAGTCAGCTATGAGCCGACTTACGAACTAGGTCAAGGCGACTTCTAACGGTACACTAGATTCATGAATATTCTTTACGTCGGTGATGTGATGGGTGATATGGGCATTGAGGTGGTCGAAGCGGTGCTGCCGGCTTTGATTCAGGAGCGATCAGTTGATCTCGTTATTGCTCAAGGCGAAAATGTCAGCGATGGGCGGGGCATGACTTTGCTGGACTACAAGCGGCTGCGAGCTGCAGGTGTCAGCTTCTTCACGGGCGGCAATCACATTTTGGACAATGATAGTATTTATCGTGAGCTCCAGGATCCCCAGGAGCCAGTTATTCGACCAGCAAACTATCCGTCCGAGACGCCAGGGCTTGGCTACAAATATATCGAGGTAGCCGGGGGCAAAGTGCTGGTGGTCAGTTTGCTCGGCAGCATTATTGGCCGTCAAGCCAACGAACTCGTCGACAATCCGCTCCAGGTGATCGATAAAATCTTAACAAGTCAAGAAAGCACCGAACGGGCAGCCACCATTATTAATTTCCATGGTGATTACAGTAGTGAAAAAGTGATCATTGGTCATTATCTGGATGGACGGACCACTGCCGTGCTCGGCGACCACTGGCATGTACCAACGGCTGATGCGCGCGTTTTGCCAGGCGGCACAGCCCATGTCACAGATGTTGGAATGGTTGGGGCACTGGATGCGAGTCTCGGGGTGAAATTTAGTAGCGTCATTCCGCGCTGGCGTGATGGCAGGCAAACCCGCAACGTTTTGGAGTCCAACGGCCCACGTCAATTCAACGCCGTACTGATTACATCGAATGCCCAAGCCTTAGCCGATTCAATCGAACGAATCCAAATCCAACTTTAATTTTTGATCCCAATTCATTCGGGGATGAAAAAAGAATTGTTTTTGTTTGGATCCCGCAATAAATGCGGGATGACACTGGTAATGAACCAAATTTCTATGTATAATCAACCCCTGTTACGCAAATAATGTCGGGGAGTGGCGCAGTCTGGTAGCGCACGCGGTTTGGGACCGCGGGGTCGCAGGTTCAAATCCTGTCTCCCCGACCATAGATTATGATTTGTAAAATCTACCTTGTCCGTCATGGTCAATCTGTTGATAACAACAGTGGTGTCTTTGGCGGGCAACACGATACACCTCTAACAGATAGAGGTCGGCAGCAGGCGAGGGATAGCAAAGCGCTGTTTGCAAACATCAGCTTTGACGATGCCTTTAGTTCAGATTTGCTGAGAGCCTCTCAAACAGCTGAGATTATTTATGGCAAACCAATCCCCCCAGACCATCAGCTTTCTTCACTGAGAGAACGCACTGCCGGAAAAGACCATGACGGATCATGGCCAGAGGAAGAGTGGTTCAAGCTGAATACTGCCTACGATGCTAAGTATGGACAACTGTCATTCGACGAACGTTGGGAGAAAGCGCCAGCTGATTTTGTGGAAACTGACAGATCTCTTTATGAACGCTGCTCAGAAGCGCTTCTTTCGATAGCCACGGATCATCAAGGCCAAATAATTCTCGTGGCATCGCACGGCGGCTGTATACGGGCCCTGCTTATGAAGCTCGGCTTTGCAAAACTACTGACAGCCGGTTCATTCAAAAATGCTGGCTATATTGAACTCCTCAGTGATGGTGAAACGCTTAGCATCGGGAAGGTTGTGGGTGTTGATCCGGCAACCCTCACCGTTGGGGGCTAGTACTTTCTTTTGAACTGAGTATATGTTGGTTCTGCGACAGGAAATCGCAGATTCGCGGAGCGAGGACACGTCCAAGTGCTCGTACAGGGCATGCCGCAGCGGAGAAGAGCACAGCCCGGTAATCCCACCACCCCGAGTATTGCAAAAATTAACCTAAAGTGTTAGAGTAGTAAATTCTATGTCCGAACTTATTTCATGTAACGACCATCTCGAGCCGATCACCTTTACGCACGTTCCACAAATCACTCAGCGAGCAGTTCCGGAGCTAATTGCTCGCCTTGGTGTTCGGCAACGTAAGCCACGAGCCTCAGCCGAAAGTTTTGGTGCGCTGGTGATTCGCGAAGGCGGCCCAGAACTTGCCGAGCGATTGCTAAAACGCCTGCCAGGAACGGGTGTTGTTGATTGGGCTGAGTTCAAAGACCCGATTGCTGAACTTCATAGTGATCGTTTACCAACTGCCCGGGGTGAGAGCGTAACGGCGCACGTTACGCTCCATGGTAAGGTTGAGGTCGCGGTACTTGTTGGTCCGCTGAAGGCCGAGTATGCAGAAGAGAATCGTGTTGTTGAGTATCCCGCTGGTGTGGTGCACGAATCCAAAGACATAATGACCGAACGACTCTTCGACGAAAGCGTGCTTTGCCTCGATGCAGTCCAGCTGGCTGCTCAGCCAATGCGAGCTCTGCGCGCTACTCTCGACCAAGGAGACATTCTAGTTTTTGATGATAGACAGATGCACGCTGTGCAATCTCTCAGCGCAGAACGACTGTCTCGAGCCTACTATCTGTTGCCAGCTCAGCCTGCTCAAGCGCGACAAGCCTAGTATTTGCGGTTTGCCGCGCCGGTCCGAACCAGCATGGCGAGCGTGTCGTCAACGACTTGCGGGGCGTATTCGCCGTGGGCATTGATGGCGGCTGTTTCGATCAGCCAGTCATTCAACTGCGGATTGCCGGGCAGCACCGGTCCATGCATGTAGCAGCCGATGACATTATTGGTTCGTGCCCCCTCTGTCTTATCTTCACCGTTATTGCCATTACCGCGACTGACCGTGCCGAGCGCTTGTTGCGTGCCGTGTAAGTAGGTGCGGCCACTATGATTCTCGAAGCCATAGAGGGTACCGAAGTCTTCGGTCTCGACGGCAATGTTGCCAATCAGTCGTTTGTCACCGCCTATGGTTTCGGCATCAAAAATGCTGATGCCTTTGACTTCTTCATTGGCGTTGGTAAGGAAGCGATGCGCGAACAATTGATACGTGCCGCAGATCAGCAGCATCGGCGTGTCAGACTCAGTCAACTCAGTTAAGCGACCCCGAATGCGTTGAATGTCTGACTGGATTTCGGCCTGGGCAGCATCTTGGCCACCGCCACCAAGGACGATGTCTACCTGTTTCGGCAGTGTTCCACCAATGTGATAGTAGTCAATCACCGGAGTGTAGCCACGCCACTTGATACGTTGCGTTAAGGCCAGCAAATTACCGCGGTCACCATAGGTGTTCATCTCGTTGATATAGAGTTGAGTGATGTGTAGTTCCTTAGCCACGGTTTGCCTCCTGCTGCAGGCGCGTTAAACGATCATGGAGTTTGAGCATTGCCGTATAGGTTGCCAGGATGAGTTTGTCCCCAGATTGACGAGTGAGCATACCGAGTGCCTTGTCGATGTCTGGCTCAACTTTGCCGACACTCGCTTCGCCATACTGCAAGCGTAGTGCCATGTCGGCTGCTCGGCTACCGCTCGTGAAATTGATAGTCTGGCCTTCCAGTACTGTAAAGTCGACATCCCAGAGCCAGGATACATCACGACTATCGGCATAGTTATCATTAATGACTACCATGCTCATCCGTTCACCGATCGGGTATGATGCCAGAGCCTGGCGAAAGCTCGGCGGATTCTTGACGAGTACTAGCTGGACGTCGCCGGTGCTTAAGCGATAGACTTCGCCCCGACCGAAGGCGATCTGCACAGCTTGCAAATCCTCAGTCAACTGGCCAATCGGCCGCTCGGGTACAAGTTGATGCACGAGCGCCAGAGCTGCTGCAGCGTTTTGAAAATTATGCTGTCCAGTCAGCTGCAGGCTGGTCTTGTATTGTTTGTCGTCAATCGTATAAGTTGCCGAATTGTCGGCAAATTTTGTGAGCTCGACGTCTGGATGACGAGGGTGCTCTGGGGGTAAGGGCGTGTCGCCGGTTCCCACCGCCACCAGTTCGTTGTCGGTTGGAAAGAAGCGACGCAGAGCAGGGGCGACTCCAAAGTAAGCAGTTGGCACTTTGAGTGTGCGAGCGATCGGGCTGAGCCGTGGGTCATTGGCGTTGGTGACTACGCCAATCTCGGCTGCTTCCATGACAGTCTGTAGCAGACGAGCGACAGCATCAACTTCACCAAACCGGTCCAGCTGGTCACGGCTGACATTCAGGGCCAGAACCCACTGCGGCTTGATAATCTTCACGAATTGCACGGCGAAGGCTTCGTCGATTTCAAACACCCCAATATCCTGGCGGAGCTTACCGTTCATCTGAGCTTGCTGTGCCAGGCTAGCGATCAGGCCGCGCGTGAGATTACTGCCGGTCTTGTTGGTCACCACTTGCTTACCGGCTGCTTGTAGGAGCTCGACCACCATTTTGGTGGTTGTTGTTTTGCCGTTGGTACCAGTGATCAGCACCACGCCCTCAGGCAGCTGGCTGATCATACTGGCCAGATAGTTGGGGAATAATTTTTCGACTACCAAACCAGGCAAAGCCTGCCCGCCGCCGGTTCGGAAGCTCAAGATGGACTGCAGGGTTTTGCCTAGCAGGGTGCCGAACATGCGTTGCATGTATCTATTGTAAACCGAAACCCCCTGAATCTGATATAATTACCCCTGTTACTTTTATATTTTTCAGGCCAAAGCGCCAACGGCGCAACACATTTGGCTGAGAAATCGGGGCATTTCGGGGTGTAGCGCAGCTTGGTAGCGCGCGTCGTTCGGGACGACGAGGTCGTGGGTTCAAATCCCGCCACCCCGACCAAAGGTTTCCCCAGGCTCAGGACTACTCGATTATTACCAGAGAATATTGTCGCTTTCGTTAGCCTGTTTCTGAGCCTTGGCAGCTGCTGCCGCCTGTTTAGCGCGCTCTTGTTCGATCTGCTGAAGCTTCTTCTGCTGTGCCAGCGCCCGTTCTTCGTCGATTCGTCGCGCCATATCATCGATAAAACTCATGTTGATACTCCTGTTTAACAGCTTGTAGTGTAAGGGACGGCGCCCAACATGACAGTCAGATTTTTTACCAAAGACAGTGATTTAAGCAGGGTTGGCGTACAATACGGACATGGAACTAACGGTAGTTATTGCGCTTATCCTTGCCATCCTGATCGGCAATGAATGGTGGCACCGTCGCTTCCAGCCTCACAGCGAACTGAGCCGCAAATTTGTCCACATCACCGTCGGCTCGCTGGTAGCGTTCTGGCCATTCTGGTTCAGCTGGCAGCAGATTGAATGGCTGAGCATTGTGTTCCTGGTGGCCGTTATCATTTCGAAACAGCTCGGTGTCTTCCAGGCGATCCATAGCGTGCAGCGGCCAACGTGGGGTGAGTTCTTCTTCGCTATTGCCGTTGGCGGCGTGGCCTTAATTACGCATAACAAATGGATCTATGTTGCCGCTTTACTGCAGATGGCGCTGGCAGATGGTCTGGCGGCGGTTGTTGGTGTGCGTTACGGCAACGGCCAAGCTTATACGATCTTCCGGCACCAGAAGAGTCTGGCAGGCACGGTCACTTTCCTGGTGAGCTCATATGTAATCCTGCTGGTCTGCAGCCAAGTCGGTCTGCTGCCGGTCAGCGCACTCATGCTGTTCGGCATTAGCTTGTTGGCGACCATACTTGAGAATCTTGGGGTGGCTGGGCTCGACAACCTACTGGTACCACTGTCAGTTGCGCTGTTACTGCGAACGTTCGCGTAACGACGGAACTGAAATGGCGTGTGCCCGGAGGGCGTTGAAAATCACCACCACGTCCACTACTTCTTGCAAGGCAGCACCGAGTAATGGAGGGAACTTTCCAGTAGCAAATATGGCCATTAGCACCAGGCTGAGTCCAATACCGACGAGGATACTTTGCTGAGCGATTTTGAAAGTTCGTTTGGCAATCTCCACACCTGCGGCGACACGGCTCAGGTCGTCAGTCATGACCACCATGTCGGCTGACTCACTGGCAGCCGTTGAGCCGCGGGCACCCATGGCGATACCAATATCTGCAGCGGTGAGAATTGGCGCGTCGTTAACACCGTCACCAACAAAGGCCAGAGGTCGGTACTTGACCTCGGCCAGAACGTGCAGCTTGTCGGCCGGCAAAGCTTCGGCATGGACATGAGTAATCCCCAGCTGCTTAGCGATGGCATCGGCTGTAGCTTGATTATCACCAGTTACCATAATGATTTCTCGGCTGCCGAGTTGGCGCAAGCGTTCCAGAGTCGACTTGGTCTCGGGCCGCAATTCGTCGGTGAAACTGATCACACCGGCCAACTGACCATCGACGGCCAGATACACCACGGTTTGGCTGACACCAACGGCTTGCAGTTTTTTGGGCACGGTCACGCCCCGCTCCTCGAGCAGGCTCAGTCGGCCAATGATGATAGCCTGGCCTTTCAGCTGGGCTTCCATGCCGAGACCGGCAATCTCCTGGATATGCTTGGCCTTGGCTGGCTTGCAATGGCGTTGTTGGGCTTCGGCTACGACGGCCCGGGCAACGACATGGTTGGATGTCAGTTCTAGGCTAGCCGCCAGGGACACCACTTGGTCCTCAGTGTAATCGCCGACCGACTTGATGTCATGGACGCTAAGTTCTCCCCGGGTGAGCGTGCCTGTCTTGTCAAAGGCGATTGACTCAACATCCGCCAGGCGTTCCAATGCCGCACCGGTTTTGACAATAATGCCGAACCGGCTGGCCCGAGCCATACCGCCTATCAACGCAATCGGTGCAGCTAGCAGTAGCGGGCAAGGCGTGGCCACTATAATGACCTCCAAGAAGCGAATGGCTTGGCCGCTGAGTACCCAGACAGCAATGGCAATGGCATACGCCATAAAACTGAACGGTACACTGTAGCGGTCGGCGAGTCGTACGAAAGGCGCTTTGCTGGCGGCGGCACTGCGCACCAGCTTAATAATTTGCTGATACTGACTGTCGTCGGCCGTCGCCGTCGCCTTGGCGGTGACTGGTCCATCGATGTTGATCGAGCCACTCAACAGCTGATCGCCAGCTTGCTTCGCTTGAGGCAAACTTTCACCAGTCAACGAGCTTTCATCGAAACTGGCTTGTCCCTCGATGATCACTGCGTCGACCGCCACAACCTCGCCGGCTTTGATCAATACGCGTTCACCAACGTGAATTTCACTAACCTTCACCGCAACCGTTTTACCTTTGCGGATGACAGTTGCTCGGCGCGGCGCGCGAGCCAATAAGGCATTAAGCTCGGTACGAGCTCGGTGCTCAGCGAAGTCTTCTAGTGATTTGCCGCCAGTCAGCATCAGCACTACAACCATACCTGCCCAGTACTGTCGTAGTAACACCGACGTTACGATGGCAGTCGCCGCCAGTATATCAATGCCATACGAACCGTGGCGGACGTCCTGCCACATGCCCCACAACAGCGGCAACACCTCAATAATCGACACAGCTCCCAGCACAGCATGCGCTGCGGTGTGTTGTTTGGTAAGCTCCAACACCAGACTTGCCACCGATGCGGCGAGTGCCAGGCTGAATAATTTATAGCCGCCAAGTAACTTCAGCAGTCGTTTCATGTTTCCCCTCTCAGTTTGTGTGATCGTTGCCTCTAGTATACCAATAGTTGCATTTTTTCAGTTGCGAGTTCGGCCAAGGGGCGTATACTATACGAAATATAGTATTAGGAGGGAATATGAAAGCAGCACAACTTCAGCACTACGGCGACCAGGATGCGGTAAAGGTCATTGCGGATGTTCCGCAACCGAAGCCTCTGGCTGGCGAGGTGCTTGTAGAAGTGCATGCTGCAGCCGTTAACCCCTTTGACTGGAAAGTCCGTGACGGTGCCTACCAGCAGTATTTTCCAGTTAACATGCCAGCCACTCTTGGTGGTGATGTGGCTGGTGTAGTCCAAGAGCTTGGCGAAGCGGTTGAGGGTTTCGAGATCGGCCAGACAGTGCTCGGGCAAGCCAATGCTGTGGGCGGCCAGGGTTCATTAGCGGAGTTCACGCCCGTCAAGGCTGAACATCTAGTGCCCAAACCGGAAGCGATCGATTTTGTGGCAGCTGCTGCTCTGCCACTAGCCGGCGTGAGCGCCTATCAAGCCCTTGTTGACCACATGAATCTGCAAGCCGGTCAGAAGATCTTAATTCATGGCGGTGCCGGGGGCATCGGCTCGTTGGCTATCCAGATCGCCAAAGACATCGGTGCCTATGTAGCCACCACAGCGAGTCCTGATGACGCTGAATTCGTCAAAGAACTCGGTGCTGACGAGGTGATCGATTATACGAGCCAGGATTTCTCACAGATCATTAAAGATTATGATGCGGTTTTTGATACAGTTGGTGGTGAAACTAATGAGAAGTCGTATGGAGTGCTGAAGCCAGGCGGCAGTTTGGTATCAATGTTGGTTCCACCAAATGATAAACTTGTTAAGCAACGCCAAATCAATTACACCCAACAGAGTAGCAAGGCTACTCAGGAGCGCTTAGTCGCTGTAGCCGAAATGGCCGCTGCCGGTAAGCTCAAAGTCAATATCGACAAAGTTTTCTCGCTCGATGAAGCACCCGTAGCTCTGGAACATCTCAAAACTGGGCATCCTAAGGGTAAAGTTGTCGTCCAGGTCAAAGCCTAGTCTCAAAAAAATCGCTACACATCTGTTACAATCAGTGCTACGGTGACCCATTGCCCTGGTAGCTCAGCTGGATAGAGCAGAGGACTTCTAAGCCTAAGGTCGATGGTTCGAATCCATCCCGGGGCACCATTTTCCGGAGGACGCTTCGCTGGTGTCGACAGCAACAGCCCACCGGGCTGTTCTGGGTTCGAATCCTACCCGGGGCACCAGATTCCTTGTAAACGTACGGTGTTTAACGTATAATCAACCCCTGTTTACGGCGGAAGTAGCTCAGCAGGTAGAGCGTCGGGTTGTGGTCCCGAATGTCGCGGGTTCGAGCCCCGTCTTTCGCCCCAAGAGCATTGTAAAGACCCAAAGGGGTCTTTTTTTGTTGCCGGGCGAAAAGCACAGAGTGCTATACTATCAGAGGTAATCGAAACACAAACATGCTAGTTTTTGCGCTGCTTATTATCTTCATCACCCTGACTGTCGGTTTGGCCTGGTTCTTGATTGCCCACGATCGAGGGCAGAAGGAACCGGTTGGTGCTTTGTGGTTGGCGGTGGGCTTTGGTTTTGCTGGGGCGATTGTGGCGGCTCTTGCCGAGGTCTTTCTACTGAATGACAAAAATCTACGTCCTGACGTGGCGCTGCCGCTGGTGTTCGGCACGGCCTTGGGCGTCGGAGTGATTGAAGAAGTTAGCAAATTCCTGCCACTGGCGCTGTTCATTTTCAAGAAGCCATACTTCAACGAGCATACCGATGGCGTGGTGTACTTTGCGCTGGCCGGCATGGGATTCGGCCTTCCAGAAAATTTGCTGTACACCTTGGAATTTGGCTCACAAGCTGGTGTCGGGCGGATTCTGTTGACACCATTTTTCCACGCTGCCACGACAGCACTGGTCGGCTACTTCTTAGCGCGGCGTAAACTAGCGCACCAATCACTCATCGGGATCTGGCCAATGTTACTGGCCGCTGCGGTGTTGCACGGCATTTATGACTTTGGGTTGTCTACCGGCAGTGCTGCCTATGGCGCGGTAGCAGTGTTGATCACCTTTGGGCTGAGTGCGGCGCTCTTCATGCTCTACCTACAAGCTACGGAGCGTGACGAAGACCAAGGCCTGAGCGTGGTGGGCGTCAACAACTTCTGTCGTTCCTGCGGTACACCGAATCCCAAGCACAACCTCTATTGCACCCAATGCGGTAAAAATGCTTAAATAACAGGGAACTGCCAAAACCAACAACCAAATTATGAATTGTCCAAAATGCCAGCAGCCAGTCGATGATAGTGCCGCCTATTGTGGTAATTGCGGCCAAGCTCTCAAAGCGGCTTCACCAATCGCCCAAGTTATCAATCAACCGGCTGAGCCCTCGGTAGTTGCTAGCCCGAGTCTCGATATGCCGCTCATCGCCGGCTCGAGTCCGATGGTTCCCGGCTATGCCTTGGCCAAGCCGACGTCTCATGCCGGTGAAACCAAAGCCTTACTGTCGGTCGTATTCGGGGTGCTTGGCTTGGCTGGATCAGTGTTGGTGGCCTTGCTCGGCCTGGCGCTTGGTACCGCCGGCATTGTGATCGGCACGATGTCACGGCAATCTTCCAAGAAAGCAGTGAGTACCGCCGGAATCGTCATCTCCAGTTTGGCCATAGTTGCCGGATTGGCGGTCTGGGCCTACGCTATCAAGCATGACACGCGTCTGGGGCAACCATCCACCAAGGCAGTCAACCACCAGTTACCCAGCACGGCAGTGGCAGCCACCACGCTGTCGACACCGTGCTATAGCACCGGATTTAGCTCGAAACTCAATGTCAGTAATGCGTCTAACAGTTGTGACATGGCAGCCTACGACGGCACTTCTATGGAGACTTCGAGCGATCTGTACAAAGTCTACGCCAACAAAACAAGCATCGCCTCGGAGGCCGGCTTCACCAATACCGCCAAGGCAGCCATCGAAAAAGATATCGCGTCCAACCTGCCCAGCTTCACCATCGATAGCGAAAAAGTCAGTCGATTCTCTGGCAGTACCGCCTACGTGGTCAACACTTCTGATTCAGCCAAAGATATTGCCCTGGTGGAGGCTGCTGTCTATCACCCAGTTGATGATGGCGAAAACGTCTTCATCCTAGTGCATGCCTCTGGTGGCAAATCAACTGACCTGAAAGCCTTGGAGACCCAATGGCAATGGCGCTAGCTGATCACAAGAAGTTGCATCACCACGCCCTCCCATTGCTACTGTTAGGCCTGGTTTTGACATTGCTGTCAGCTGCTAGCTTTGGCTATTATCGCGATGCTGGACTGAGCGCCGAAGTCTCAGTCGCCCGAGATTTACTGACCCAGGTAGTCCACGTGCACCCCACCGCTAACGGCATGGCACAAGTCACGGTCGGTGAGCCACAGCCCAGCCAAGTCGGTACAGCGGCGGCGGCTGGTCAGGGCAGCAACCTGACATTCTCCTTTGATCAGTAATAAAAATTGATCACAGCCGCATCACAAGAGCCCAGAACCGTACTTGTCCACTACAGCAGACTGGCTGCTCCTTGATCGAGCACTACGCTCACAGCAGGATGATATCTTAAGAAGGAGGCGGGAGCGTCAGTGGATATTTCACCTTGCAGACTGCGTCGCACGCCCCATGCTTTATGCTCACCAGTAACGATGAACAGAATCCTCTGCGCTGCTAAGATGTTGGCTACTCCCTGAGTGATTGCACCCGTTGGCATCTGCTCCGGGCTGTCGAAGTAGCGGGCATTTGCTTCCATTGTTTCCTGGTCAGGTACGACGTAGCGAGTCCGAGAATCAAGTGCTGAACCACGCTCGTTAAAAGCAATGTGGCAAGTCCTGCCAGGACCAAGTGCGATAAGCCCAAGGTCAATTGCATGTGATTGTATAACCTTTTCATAGCGCTCAGCTTCAGCATCTCGGTCTGGAGCCATGCCATCTGGTATGTTGCGATTGTGCGGTGGAACATTCACCTGAGAGAAGAAATACGTATCCATGTAGTGCTTGTAGCTCGTCGGGTGGTCGGTATCGATGGGATAGTACTCATCTAGGTTGAGCGTGGTGACTCTGCTGAAGTCAACGCGCCCGGCTTGATAGGCCGCCACTAACAGGCCGTAGACGCCGATGGGCGTACCGCCGGTCGGCAATGTTAATACAGATTCTGGCTTGGCTTGTACCTGATCAATGATGCCATTCGCGACGTACTCTTCGGCCGCCGCCGTGGTCTCAAAAACGGTAACTTCTGGATCATAAACTGTTGGCATAAGACAGAATTATACGGTATGGGTGAGCTATAAGCATGAGCATCGGTGTAGTATCGGCAAGCAGCATAGCGCAACCCTTTTCAATATATACGTGGTGCGGGATGGGGTAGTCGAAACCCCGTCTCAAGTTTGGAAAACTTGCATATTAACCGTTATACGAATCCCGCGTGGCTTTGATTATAACAGATGTAAGGGCTAGATTTCGTGTAGGACGGTGATCTTGGCACCCAGCGAATTGAGACGTTCGGCTAAGTCTTCGTAACCGCGGTTGATGGTATAGACGTTGCGCAGTACCGAGTTGCCTGGCGCTGCCAGCATACCAATTAGCAGCATAACCGCCGGGCGAATACCACTGGGGCACACCAGGTCAGCTGGCTTCCAGCGGGTTGGACCTTCGATGAACACGCGGTGTGGGTCAGCTAGTTCCAGATTGACGCCAATCTTCTTCATCTCGGTATACATCAAAGCACGGTCTTCATATATCCAGTCGTGGACTAGTGTCCGTCCCTTGGCAACGGCGACGATTGGCACAAAGTAGGGTAGATGGTCAATGTTAAGGCCAGGGAAGACATTGGGGTGGATTTTTTCCTTTGGTGCCAGGAGCTCCCCGTTGTGTTTATGGATCTTCAGGTCAACGAGATCAGTTTTGCCGTTTTCGGCCTTGTATGTGTCGCTGACTTCTGTCTTGAGCCCCATTTTCTCCAGCTTCAGCAGCTCTAACTCAAGGAACTCAATTGGTGCCCGCCGGATAGTTATTCCTGAGTTGGTAGTTACGGCCGCCGCGATAAAGGTCATTGCTTCAACGGGGTCTTCTGCCGGTGCATAACTGATATTCTTCCGGATATTCGACACACCCTTAACGCGTAAAGTACTGGTGCCAACACCTTCAATCTGAACGCCAAGTCGCTGCAGGAAGAAGCACAGATCCTGCACCATATAGTTGGCGCTAGCCATTTTGATAACAGTTTCACCGTCAACTCGCGCGGCGGCCATCAGAATGTTCTCGGTGGTGGTGTCGCCTGATTCATACAGCACAACCGGCCGGCTGGGTACCTGCGGGTGAGCATCAATCACATAGTGCCCCGATTTGGTTAGCACGCCAACGCCGAACTCTTCTAAGCCATAGAGGTGAGGCAAGACGGTGCGCCGACCGAGTTCGCAGCCGCCAGCGTATGGAATTAAGAATTCCCCAGCTTCATGCATCAGCGGACCGATGAACATTAGTACGCTGCGTGTCTTGCGAGCCGCCTCCTTATCCATGTTTTCCAGATTGAATTTTTCTGGCGGCTTAATCTCCAGCTCATTGTCCGGCAGCCAGCGGACTTGCACGCCAATACTGGTCAGTACCTCGACCAGGCGGTTAACTTCTTCGATCCGAGCGACTTTTTTCAGCCGAGTCGTGCCTTTGTTGAGCAGACTTGCACAAAGCAAGGCGACCGTGGCGTTCTTGCTGGTTTTTAACGTGATTTCGCCCTTCAATTCATGGCCTCCTTCGATAAGGAGGTTGACCGCGCCGCTGTTCAGACTGATGAGCTGCTTGTTGAGCACATCACTAATGCGTCCAAGGGTTTCGAGACTCAGGTTCTGGCGACCATGTTCGATACGATTGACGGCCGATTGAGAGGTTGATAATTGGCGAGCAAACTCGGCCTGGGTAAGACCGCGTTCTTGTCGGATTTTGGCAATTAATTGACCGATTTTCTCATTGGTTGAGATCATACGTCCGGAAATCTTACCATATGTGATATTTTTTGCGCAACATAGTATTTACAACGAACTTTATGGTTTTGTAGGGTTTTAGTACACCGGAAAACCAGCTATACTAAGCTGTAACGCATAAGGAGGTCACGATGAACGACACAGTCGTAGCTGCTTTAATCGCCGCCGAAGAGAAACGCCAACGTGAAGGTCTGGAGTTAATACCTTCTGAGAACTATGTCAGTCGCGATGTCTTGACTGCCATGGGCAGTATTTTTACCAACAAATACTCCGAGGGTTACCCTGGCAAGCGCTATTATGGCGGTCAGGAAAACACCGACAAACTCGAGCAGCTGGCTATCGACCGCGCCAAAGAGCTGTTCAAAGCCGATCACGCTAACGTTCAGCCTCACTCCGGTGCCCCAGCCAACGAGATTGTATATTTCGCATGGCTGGAACCCGGTGACACTGTGCTAGCCATGGACCTCAGCCACGGCGGCCACCTGACGCATGGCAACCCAATGACTCGTTCGGCCAAACTTTATAATTTCGTACCATACAAGATGAAAGACCCCAGCACCGGCGAAATCGACTATGACGAGCTGCGAGCTTTGGCTCAGAAACACAAGCCAAAACTGATCATTGCTGGCTTCAGTGCTTACCCGCGCGAGCTGGACTATGCGAAATTTGCTGAAATTGGCAACGAAGTTGGTGCTTTGCTGATGGCCGACATGGCACACATTGCCGGCCTGATCGCCGGTGGTGTGGCCAAGAATCCCTTCGACTACGGCTTCCATGTCATTACCACAACCACCCATAAGACGCTCCGTGGACCCCGTGGCGGGATGATCCTGAGCAAGGGAACGGTCAGCACGCCACTGAAAGCACCAGAAAAGACCTTGGAGAACATCCCAACCTTGATCGACCGGGCTACCTTCCCGGGTATGCAGGGTGGTCCCCACGAGCACATTATTGCTGCCAAGGCAGTAGCCTTTGGCGAAGCCCTCAAGCCGGAATTCAAGACCTACGCTGCCCAGATCGTCAAAAACGCCTCAGCCCTGGCCGATGCCATGATCAAAGAAGGTTTCAAACTTGTCACTGGCGGTACCAGCAATCACCTGATTTTGGCTGATGTCTATGGTAGCTTTGGCCTCGATGGTAAAATTGCTGAAGAAGCGCTCGATAAGATTGGTCTAACGCTCAACAAGAACTCCATCGCCGATGATACGCTGCCGCCGTTCCGCCCGAGCGGCATCCGGCTCGGTACGCCAGCTATCACGACTCGCGGACTCAAAGAGGCTGATATGGCCAAAGTCGCACGCTGGATGAAGCAAGCCATCGACAATCGCGAGGATGAAGCTGAACTTGCTAAGCTTCGCCAAGAAGTCAAAACTTTCGCGCTGACCTTCCCATTGCCAAGTGATCAATAACTAGGCTGGTAACATCTCGGGCTCTTGCTCGAGGGTTATGCCAAAACGCTGTTGCACGGCAGCGATGATTTTCTGCTTAAAGGCCAAGAGATCAGCAGTATGCTTAGCATGTTCATTAATCAGCACGAGCGGCTGTCTGGGCCAGGTCGCCATGCCGGTCTCCTCATCGTGATAATCTTTGAAACCGGCCTGTTCGATCAGCCACGCGGCTGATAATTTCACCGAACCAATACCCACCGACCAGTGCGGTACCGGATCATAATTCTCGGCAATGTAGCCGTATTGTTCCTCGGTGACAATCGGATTGGCAAAAAACGAACCGGTATTATTGATTACCGCCGGATCTGGCAGTTTGGCAGTACGGATCGCCATCACGGCATCACGGATAATCTGAGGTGTCACCTGGGTGATTTTCTGAGCTTCAAGATAGGTTTGCAGCGCGCCATAAAATGGTGGCTGGGGATTGCCCTTGGTGAGGTGCAGGGTAATGGCCGTAATGTAGAAACGTCCGTGGTCAACGGTCTTGAAGCGGCTCATGCGATAGCCGAAGCCACAGTCACTGGCTGGGATGTTCACGAAGTCACCAACTTTAGTGTCGAAGGCTTCGACGGTCGTCAACGTCTGAGCAATCTCCTGACCATAGGCGCCAACATTCTGTACTGGAGTGGCTCCGGTCGACCCGGGGATTAAGCTCAGCGCTTCAATGCCAGTCAGTCCAGCTTGAACGGTTCGTTCCACAACCGAGTCCCAGTTCTCTCCGGCGCCTGCCGTGATATAACAGTTCTCATCATCTTCGTTGAAGGCTTCATAGCGCTCGATTTTATTAACGATTAAGAGTCCGGGGAAGCCGGCATCTTGCCAGACAATATTGCTGCCGCCACCGATCATAATGACTGGCAGGGTCTGGCCTTGTGCCCAGCTAAGGGCCTCGAGCAGTTCCATACGGCTGCGAATGGTGGTAACGTAGGCGACTTTGCCACCTAGGTGCATGGTTGAATAATCGGCGAGACTGGCGCCACTGATAAGGTCCATGCTGACATTATATAGAACTCTTTAAGATCCGGCGTATCCGAGGCCGTGCTTGTGCTTGCGCCCTCTTGGCAAGGAGCATAAAATAGAGAGAATGAGTCAGCAGGAAACCCCAAAGCAGCCTTACAAGTCACTCGGCACCCATCTGAAATATCTGCGCGAGCAATCCAATCAGACCATTGCCGAAGTCTCTGGTTCGGTAGAGATTGACGATGCCGAATTGGAACGGATTGAAGCTGGCCAGGAGTGTCCATCAGAGGATATCCTGCTGTTACTGATCAACCATTTCAACATGCACGATGGGGAAGCCACACAGCTGTGGGAGTTGGCTGGCTATGATGCTCCAGCCGACGAGAAACATCAGCTGAACGATGAGGCAAATCTTCAGAAGCAGGTGGTGATGCTGCTCGCGCTCGATTCTCGCACGCTTTATACCGATGGTGTCGACATCGTTTGCAACCCGGCAGGCGTCAACATGAACTTCACCCAGCAGACTGGGCAGGGTCAGGCGAATCCAATTGTCCGGCTCGGTATGAGCTATGAGCAGGCAGAGCAGGTTTCACAGGCGCTCCAGACAGCCTTGTTGCAAGCCAGATATCTGCGTGGACCCAAGCGTCTACCGCCAACTACGACCCCAGACAGTAATAAATAATTAAGGTAGCCAATGACCAGCCGCACCCATGATCTCGCGGCCATCACTGCCCTCGGTATCGTTGTGGTTACTAATCCGCTTCCAAAAATTACTCTGGCTACCGCCCTGGTCTGTATTTTAGCCAACCAGATTGGCGGTATTGCACCTGACATTGACCAGCCAACAGCTCCGTTCTGGCGTAATCTGCCGGTTGGCGGCTTCTTCGGACGGATTATTGACAAAATGCTTGGCGGGCATCGATTCATCACCCATTCGCTGCTCGGTGTTGCCCTGTTCGCTGGTCTCAGTGCTGCACTCCTCAAAATTCTGCACCCCATAATGCCGCACGTCGACATTCATCTGGTGTGGCTATCGTTCTTGATTGGGATGCTGTCACACCTCATCATGGACACCTTCACCAAAGAGGGCGTGCCATGGCTACTGCCAATCCCCTATAAATTTGGCTTCCCACCCCTCAAAAACTTGCGCGTTACGACTGGCAAACATGTAGAGGGCTGGATCGTATTCCCAGGGCTGCTACTATTTGACATCTGGCTTTGCACCAGCCATTATGGCTATCTTCAGCAACTGCTGCACAGCCACATTCGTTAAGCACTGTTGTAAATATGTGTGAAATGTCACGTGATGACTGAGTCTCACTGTAAGAATTCTTACAGTGACCCTGTTGACACAGGACTATGGTTAGCTCGTACGCGCTTAAAATAAAAGGTGACTATGACTTACGAAAAAATGCTACAGGGGCTGCAGACCATGGCACAGCACACTGCTGAGCCACCAGTTGTCCAGCCAAAAAGTCGTCGCACACCGGCCAAAAGCAAGAATAGCTAAGCAGTCGCTGCTTTAGTCTTCGGTTTTGACTGTGACTTCGTAGTACTCCGGCGTTTGGACGTTGCCGTAGTCGTTTTTACTTTCTCGTCAGGTTGAGTTCGGTGCTGTTCCTTAGCGATCAGATAGATGGCGCTGGTCAGAACAACCGCCGCCACTGCTTGACTGGCCAGTAGCACCTGATGCTGCCAAAGCCAGCCAACAATCACAGCCGAGGCCGGCCAGGCCAGTTCATAGATTGCCGCCCGAGAGGCCAGCACGCGCTTCAGACCCCAGTAGTAGATGAGTAGTGCAACGAGTCCGGTCGAGAAAGTGATGGCTACCAGATAGAGGAATTGTTCACGGGTTAGTGTCCGTAAGGCGTGATCACCAGTGAACAATACGAAACCGAGGGCAAAAATCGGGGTAATGCTGAAACGCAACGAGGTGACGTGCAGCGTTGAGGTGTCTTTGAGGGCATATTTGGAGAAGGCGGTTGAGGTACCCCAAGCGGCGGCAGCGATCACTGCCAGCAAGCCACCAATGAGCGTACCTTTGCCGGTCGCAAAGTTAATTACGCCATTTGGCAGCCACAAGAAGTAGGCTGCAACCAGCGCAATTGCCGACAAGCCGTAGAAGCGCTTAGTTAGTGGTTCTTTGAGGAACAGCGCGGCAGCTGTCACCGCAAAAATCGGATTTAACTGTTGCAGCAATACCACAACCGAGAAGGGAATGAACATAGTCTTGCCCAGTGCAGCGGTGTAGGCGATAGTACCGACGGCTCCAGACAAGAATGACACACCAGTGATGGCCAGCCATTGTTGACGTGTTAAGCCTTTGAATGATTTGAAGCTAGCCAGTACCAATGGTGCCAGCAAAATTGCACCAAACAGATGCTCCCAGAACACAATGACTGGTGCCCGCAGCCCTGCCATTTGCAGGTGAATACGCAGCAGCCCGTCGACACTCCATAGCAATGCCGCCACAATCACGGCGATAGCGCCGAGTTGACCAAATTTCTTCATAACTGTTCCTTTTCTACTGCGTTTCCTAGACGCAGTTGCTGCCATAGCAGCTCCCGACTATACGGTCGGCTCACGAATTGCACGTGATCATCCATGCCGAAGGGCGATGGTCGACGGCTCCAGAATCATCTGTTACGTCCGATTGGCGAATTGCACGCCACCCACAGGAAATTAATTGTTAATGGCACTATCATAGCACATACTAGAATCATGTCATTCCAAGCTTACATCGATAATATTTATGCGAAAACCGGCAAAACACCGAAGGACTTTCTAGAAGCGGGCAAGGCGAAAGGTATGTTCACGCCGGACGTCAAAGTCATGCAGATCGTTGACTGGCTGAAGCAGGATTACGGCCTGGGCCACGGTCACGCCATGGCGATTGTGCTGACTTTCAAACAGGCTGGCGTTATCCCTCCTACGAAGCGCTAGACGTCTTTACAGAAACATACATTCATGCTATAATAGTGTGATGAAACCAGAGAGACGTGAGCTTGATCATAGCCTGAGAATGGCTCTAAAGACCGGCGACAAAGCACTGGCCGCGGCCCATGCAACCTGGGAGCCGGTCCCGAAAGCCGAAACTGCAGAGGTGCCTGCACCTGTATTGAAGCAGATGCCACAGCTGACAAGCGAAGCAGCGCAGAGTGCAGCAGTTGACGCCGCGTTCGAGCGAGCCGTGACGCATATGCATGATGCAGAGGATGGCAAAGCCGAGGGTGTCGTTGGGATGAAAACGTACGGTCTGGCTATTATGCACGAAGTGTTCGACATGGATGCCGAAACAATCGTGAAGGATGCTGGAGCACTGTCTGATCTTACGGAATACTTATTGGCCATGGTCTACGCTGAGCAACGTGTCTATGTTCGTGGTGGCGATATTGCTGCTGAGCACCAGGACAATCCTGACGTGCAGCTGGCGCAGAGCCTGGTCAACACTTGGGAACTTCCCGACAATGAATTTGGCGCGCCAGCTATGTATCAGCGTGTTCAGTGGCAATAAGCCAATCAGCCTGACCAAACCAAAAAGAGATAAATTTGCTACACTGATTGGACTATGCGCGCGTAGCTCAGCTGGATAGAGCGTTGGTTTCCGGTACCAAAGGTCGGGGGTTCGAATCCCTTCGCGCGTACCATTTCAAAACTGGAGTTGTATACTAATGAGCATGAATCAATCAAAGGAAGATCCCCACTACATTATCTTAAAGAATTTATATGAGCTTTGGCAGAGCAGCATGCATGATGAGAAAATGCAGCAATCAATTAAATGGATCGCGTGGGAACTAGGTGTTGAACTAGGCTTCGATAATGGCTACTTTGAGCTGTCTGAATTGGCAAGTATTGATATAGAGAAAGACGCTTCCGCCGAAAAGCACTACCGTGAAGTTATTGAAACTAACCTGCACAGGTTAGGAAAAAAATAGCTCTAATTTTGTAAACAGTGCTGGACCACGTTTGTCGCAGGGCTTCTGTTACACTAGGCTAATGCATTGGCAAGATATTGTGATTTCGGGCTGTCAGATCTGTTTTGTCATTGCTCTGCTGCCTAGTTTGCGCAGCCACCACAAGCCGCATGTTGCCACCAGCGCCATGAACTTCGTACTCGTCAGTATTATCACCTTCTGTCTAGCGACACTGAAACTCTGGGTGTCAGCCGTGACAGCCTCATTCGTTGGTATCACCTGGCTGATCCTGGCCATTCAAAAATCAAAGCTTGATAATGCAGTCAAAAGCGAACAAAAGTAACTGGTACGCCCGGCAGGACTCGAACCTGCGACCCCTTGGTTCGAAGCCAAGTACTCTAATCCGCTGAGCTACGGGCGCTCGTCCTCAGTTTGCAAGAATGCAGAACGTATGACGTATACTATTCTAACAGATAAGCAACGGAGTGAGTACCTGTGATGATACAGACAATACTTGAAGCAGAAGCGGCACTGCAGCCCTACGTGCCACTAGTCAAAGAATTGACAGGCAAAGACACGACGCTTAAGCGTATACAACCGCTCATGCAACTGCTTGGAAATCCTCAGGATCGCTTGCGCATCGTACACATTGCCGGAACCAGCGGAAAGACCTCGACAGCGTATTACATGGCGGCTTTACTGACAGCTGGTGGAAAAAAGACCGGCTTGACGGTTTCGCCCCATGTCGATAGCATCACCGAGCGAGTCCAGGTGAACGGCAAACCACTGTCTGAAGCTGATTTTTGCGAAAAGCTCAGGCATTTCTTGAAAATAATTGAGCCAGTCAAGCAAAAACCATCCTATTTTGAACTGCTGTACGCCTTTGCCCTCTGGGTGTTCGCCGACGAGCAGGTTGATTATGCGGTCGTAGAAACCGGTGTCGGCGGTCTGCATGATGCCACCAATGTCGCCGAGCGACCCGATAAGGTGTGCATCATCACAGATATTGGGTTTGATCACATGAAGCTGCTTGGGAGCACTTTGCCAGAGATTGCCTCGCAAAAGATTGGCATTGTTCATTCGGGCAACCAAGCGTTTACTTATCGGCAGTCAGATGAAGTGATGGCTGTATTTGAGGCCTGGACACAACAGCAGGGGGCTGAGATGACGGTTGTGACTGAACCGACAGAAGTGCAGCCGTTTGATGCCGAGCTACCAGATTACCAACGGCGCAATTGGTGGCTGGCATACCAGACTTTTCTCTATCTCGCACAACGCGATTCCCTGTCAAACTTAACAAGTCAAGAATTACAGGAGACTCAACAGGTGCTCGTCCCGGGTCGGATGGAGGTCACCTTGGTCTCCGGCAAGAAAATTGTCATGGACGGGGCCCACAATCAGCAGAAACTGACAGCGTTCATTGCCAGTTTTCGGCACGCCTATCCCGGCGTCAAGCCGGTCGTACTGGTAGCTTTCAAAGAAGACAAAGCCTACCAATCAGTCGCCCCACTATTGGCAAGTTTTGCAGATCAGTTTATTGTAACCACTTTTAATACCAGTCAGGACCTGCCGGTGAAGTCAGTTGATCCTGAACTGGTGGCCAAGGCACTGAGAACCGCCGGCGCCAAAGACGTCGAATCAATTCCGGACCAACAGCAAGCCCTCCAAGCGTTGCTGGCAGCTACTCGAACAGTCGGTGTGATCACCGGCTCGTTCTACTTGCTGAGCCAGATACGAAGTACTAAGCTACTAGTATGATTCGTTTAATTGCAGCCGTAGACCGACAGCTCGGCATAGGCAAACACGGCGGCCAACCCTGGTACTTGCCGACCGATGAAGCCTATTTTGCTGAATGCACCAAGTCGCTCGGTGGGAAAATTCTGGTTGGCAGCACAACCTTTCGAACATTCAAGCGAGCTTTGCCGGAGCGCGCGAATTATGTGCTGACAAGCCACGATGAGCCGCTGGAGGGCGCTGAGTTGGTACATGATCTGGCGGCTTTTCTGGACAGCTTCGCCGAACAGGATCTCTGGGTAGTTGGTGGCGCAAACGTCTTTCAAGAAGTTATCGACCTCGGCAAGGCCGATGAGTTATACCTGACACATATCGATGCTAACTTTGGCTGCCAGGTCTTTTTCCCGTCATACGAAACGAAATTTAAGCTCATTGAACAAGGTGAGGAGCAAGAAGAGAACGGCTTCCGCTTCAGGTACGCAAAATACGCCAAGGCTTAGGTAGCATCACCTGGCTCCCTTCATTCAATATCCGCTTGTTCTTGTTCGGGTCGAGATCGATCATAATTTGAACCCAAGTCAATGCCGACTTTGTGGGCAGCTTGCCAAGTTCGCGACGTATGTTTACCGATAGCCGGGTATGGTGAAGGTCTGACTGGCATAGGCGCCCCTTTCTACATCTGATTGTGCGGGAGTTAGGCGTCAGAAACAGTTAGATTTTTTACCACAATATAGTGAAATAACTTATAGAGCCCTGGCTTGCCGCCAGCTATGATGGCCGTAGAGACATAAGCGAGGAGGAATATATGTCCCGAGTCATTGAACAAAACTGCCGGCCGACCACGAAGTCATACTTTGACTTTCGCAGCCAGTCCTTTGACCCGTTGTCGGTTTCCTGAACTTGCGAGACCTCGGCTTACGTCTGTATAAACAGCTCGCCCGATGTAGAAACGGCGAGCTGTTTCTTTTGGCTTCGAATCTGATGGTCTTTTCCTGAGCCAATCCAATTATACTGGTCTGAGGAGAGCTGTTTACTCGTTGTCGATCGCCTCGATGCGGGTTCGCAGTAGCTCGATGATCAGCTCGTCAGGGATGGGGGTGTCGACAGTGAATTGCAGGGTGCCCTTAGAAGTTTTGAAGGCGGCTAGACGAGGGTCAACATCGTCAGGAATGGCGCCAGGGAAGAGACTGAGGTGGTCTTTGAACGCCGCAAAAGCAACGAGATACTTGTTACGGTATTTGAAACCAGCCATCCCATAGGTCATGACCTCTTCAGCCGCCGGCACAGTACGATGAATAACTGCCCGAATATGCTCCAGCGCAGCGCGGTCGGGTGCGGCAACAGTGGCGAGAAGGTCATCAACGACGGACATGGTGAGCTCAGTATAGCACCGGTGCATTCGGGTTGAGCATCGGGACTGTTATGATGCTTAGGTGAACATCTTCCTGCTGGCATTCTTGGTTTCGCTCGGCCTCAATCTGCTGTTGTTTGTGCCAGCCTACTTATTTAAAACCGACAAATTGACTGATATTTCTTACGCCGTAACGTTTGCAGTAGTTGCCGCAGCTGGTTTCCACCAGAGCAGCCACACGAAACTGCACCGACTGCTACTTATCATGATTCTGGTCTGGGCCTTCAGGCTGGGCAGCTTCTTGCTGATGCGGGTCTGGAAGAAAGGCAAGGACGCCCGCTTCGACGAGATGCGCGAAAGGTTTGTAACCTTTCTACGATTTTGGCTGGCTCAAGGCCTATCAGTGTTCGTCATTATGTTGGCGGCTCTGAGCGGGTTCGCCCAGCACCATACACAGGTGACATTTGCCAGCTGGCTTGGTGTGGTGATCTTTGCAGTTGGACTCATCATTGAAGCGGTGGCCGACCAACAGAAATTTCGCTTTAGCCGTAACCCAAAAAACAAAGGCAGCTGGATTGACCAAGGTGTTTGGCGTGTCAGCCGCCACCCCAATTACCTTGGTGAGATCATGGTATGGATCGGTCTGTATTTCACGGTGTTATCGTCACTCGTCGGTGTCACCGTGCTGTGGGCGCTGTTGAGCCCGCTATACATCATCGTCCTGCTCCTGTTTGTCAGTGGGGTGCCGATTCTAGAGAAGTCCGCTCAGGCCAAATGGGGGAGTGACCCAGCATTCAAGAAATACGTAGCCGCTGTGCCGGTCTTGCTGCCGACCTGGAACTCCATCAAACGTTATTTCTGATAGTTGCCTTCGCAGGCTGGCTGAAGCATCACGGCCGGGCCGCCGTCAGCTTGCAACGTAGGGTCTGGGGTGGTGAGCTCAGCACGGACGCCAGCGAAACCGATGAAGCCATGTGGCTTGTTGGCATCGTGAAACCAGACATCGTTATTAAACGGCGGCTGATTGTTGGGGTAGACGGCAACACCAGTGTGCACCCAGCCGTCAACGGTGATCGTCTCGTTGCCATCGTAGCCATCGATCTTTTGAGCTGAGCGGTCAGGCTTGTCACGTTCGGCTGCGCCGACTGGTGTCCAGCGGTTCTGGGCGTAGACCACGAACGGCTTACATCCACCTTTGAAATGCGTATTTTCTGATTTGCCGCAACCACTCGCCGCTAGCGCGAGAGAAGTTACTGCGCCGACAGTTTTCAGTTGCCAGCTCAACCGTGCTTGAGGTTCCCGTTCAGCCATGTGAAGGCTATTCTACAATAATATTCAGTATCATGCAATGCAGCTTGATCGCTACTAGGGATTCTTAGTACTGGATGTCGTAAATTCCAAGATTTCATCCACGACATTCTTGAGCGGTTTAGCGACATTTATAGGTGTTGCGCCATGATTGAGCAGACTTTGTTCGAAGTGCTCGTGGAGCGTCAAGATGTCCGATAACTCAGCATCGGTCTTGCCGATTGCCTGCCCAGGCCGACTCCGCAGCCGCTGAATAAGCGTGGTGAAGTCCAAGGTCAAAACGAATATACGGTCGAACTTATCATAAAACCCTGCCTGATTGTGAGCTTTGGCGCATATGAATATGTCGCCTGGCGAATTGAGTAGCTGAGACAGCCTTACGGCATCCCAGTTGTAGGCGGCGTCAGTGTCGTACCAGCCTTTTGGAACCTCGGAAGGCTTATGAATGGGCTGGCCATTCTTGCGATTCTCCAGATGCATCAGACCGCGCATGTTTTGAGTATCGTAGGCGACATGTCCCCGACGTTTCAGTTCAGTCGCGACTGACGACTTGCCGGTACCTGGAAAGCCGGTAATTAAGAAGTTCATCATTCTGAAGTATAACAAAAACAGATGTGAAGCGGGTTACTTGTCACTGAGCAGGGCTAGGGAGAGGGCAACACAATGCTTGCAAAAAATGTCGTGACTCTTCGGATTGCCCGTACAATGCCAGGCCAGTCCTTCTGGAGTCGCCTGCAGCTGAGTGCGACGACGTGAGCCGCCCCCTTCTATAACTTTTCCATCCAGTCCGCCAACCCAGGCTTCCACCTCCCGCGGCTCTTTACGGATGAATTCTACGGCCTGACGATTAGAAATCGCCTCACCATATTTGAAGTTGGACGGCAGAGACAGCGCCTGTATTAATTCAAGATTCAAAAGCTCTGCGAGATTTTTCATGTGCTAAGTATATCAGTGATAAGACTGCGCTCTCGCCCCCAAGACTACCATACAAAAAACCCACTCTTGCGAGTGGGCTCTTTGTATGGAGGGCCATCTGGGACTCGAACCCAGGACACGCAGATTAAGAGTCTGCTGCTCTAACCAGCTGAGCTAATGGCCCTCGTCCTTCCGTACGCCTTTATCTCGTTTTGCCTATTCGGCAAAAGCTTCGACGAACGGCTACGGTCGTCCTCTCAAAATTTCAAACAGCTTCGCTTGGTTTGAAATTTTGGTCGAGCACCATAAACACTGATTGTGTGTTGTGCTCAAACTAGACAAACTTTAGCAAATTACCTCTGTATTGGCAAGACTTAGCCAGCGGTGGGACCGGCTGGTGGTTGCTGGTCGGGGGTTTCTGGTGCGGGGAATCCTGCTTGCTCTGTAGGAGCCGGTGGTTGCATCGGATTCATGTTTGGAGATGCCGAAGCAGCCATCTGGTCGGTTGGAGCACCAGACATTGCTGGCATACTACCAGCATCAATCATATCGTTGAAGGTATCTTGAATGATAGCTACACCGAGTAGGTGCAGAAGCCACAGCAGCAGAAACGATACGCCGGTGCTCATCTTGCCACTGGTATATTCGTGAACAGCCTTGGAGAAGTTGAAGAACCAGTAGAAGGTGATCGGGAGAATCAGCAGGAACGACAGGCCATACAGGACTAGCGTGAAGACGGCGAATGCCGAGTTAGTGCTACTAGCACTTGGTGACGAGCCGGCTGCCATGATGCCAGCAATGACAGCGAAGCCGAAGATCAAGATGTAGGGCGCGAATAGCAGCCAGACAGTTGGGGTGTGGATCTTGGTTTTGGCGTTGAGCTCTTTCTTGGTGACGACCAGCCAGTAGATGTCGTAAATGCCAAAAGTAATGATGCTCAGCAGGAAGACGGCAACTGGACTACGCTTCTTCATAGCTAGACGACCGGAGCCGCAGGTGGTGGAGTTTGTTCGTCGCTGCTAACATTTGGGGAGACGGCGTCGGCGGGTGTGCTAGGTGCAACTTGGCCAGCGGCATCAGCGGCCGGTGCTGGCGCTGGAGCAGCGGCTGGAGTTGCGCCTGCAGCCAGCTTGTTGAACTCGGCTTGGATGATGGCCATGCCGATTATGCCGAGGAAGAACAGTAGTAAGAAGGCCACAGCGCCGCTATATGCACCGTTGGTGACTTTTTCAACGCCCTTACTGTAGGTCCAGAGCCAATACAGGTTGACCAAAGGCACGATTAACAACCAAGCGGTCGGAATGTTAGCACCAAGCTTGTTCATTTCGCCCTTGGTCTTGACTTGCCAGACAATGCCGTAAATACCGAAGGTTACGATTGATAATAGAAGTGCTGCAAGTGGATTACGATTTTTCATGATGAATCCTATGTTATTAATACTGTCGTTATCATAAGCGTTACACCAGCGTAATGCAAACTGCGGCGGCTCCGGCTACTTCTTGGTTGTGCGCTTAGCCCTTGGAGCCTTCACCATTTCGTACAAAACCGCGTAGCTGGCGCTGTACATAACCAAGAAGTAGATGGCGAACGGAATGCCAATGATGGTGATGAATAGTAAGGTGTAGACAAAGTAAGCGCCAAAGATTCCCCAGACTTTGCCGATATGACCCTCTGTCGCCCGCCAGCTGGCTTTGTAGGCTTCCATAATGCCCATATCCTGATCAACCATGAAGTATTTAGCGAGAACCAAGCGAGGAATGACGAAAAAAGCCGGAATGATGAGCGCCAGTATGCTAAGCAGTGAAACAACTGCCACCAAAACGGTCAACCCCAGCATCCGGATCCAGAAAGGCAACGCCTGATTAACTGTTTCGTTAAAACTGAGCTGTTTCTTTTTGATGCCGGCAAAAAACAGCAAGATGCTGCCGACGCTGACTATCGGTCCAAGTAGAAAGCTTGCCAGATCACCCATGTGCATCTTGGGTGAGAGCAGATTCAACATGGCCGTAAACACAATGGCCAAGAGGTTTAGGGCAACAAAGACACCGACATTGACCATCATGATGACTTTGGAGTGCTTATAAAGGCCGAAGGCACCGGGCCATTCTGCTGGAATTGGTGATACAGTTTCGGTATTTTTTGCAGTCTGTTTCGTGGCCATGGTAACCTCCGATAATATTGCTCGCTAGCCGGAGCATAGCACAGCTATTCAGATTGGAGCAATACTTTGTCGTCGAGCGGTTACAGGCTACAATATGGTCAATGAAGTTACTCAATGGCAAAGACCTGGCCGAGTTCATCAAAGAACGACAGGCCCACCAGGTGCGTGCTCTGCGCCAGGCCCACCAGGTTTTCCCCAAGCTGGCTATCGTCATGACCGATCTTAACAATCCGGTCATTGATACCTATGTTCGGATGAAGCAACGCTACGGCGGGGACATTTTGATCGATGTCGATATTCACAAAGTCGAACAGTCTGAGGTCCGCAAGCTGCTAGCTGAGTTAGCGGCCGACGAAGCCGTGCATGCCATCATTGTGCAGTTGCCGCTGGCCGATATGAGCGAGTCTGAAGAGATCCTGGAGCTCGTGCCTGCCGAGAAAGACGTTGATGGTCTGGGCAGCGATCCGCAGTTTGACCCAGCCACAGCGCTGGCCATCATGTGGCTGTTGGCGGGCTACAATGTCCAGCTGGAAGGCAAAGACGTGGTGCTGGTTGGTTATGGCAAGCTGGTCGGCGCACCACTTGAGAAGCTGATGCTGGCTTCGAATATTACCCCGCGAATTATCGACAAAAACACGCCTGATGTCCCGGGTGAAGTTCGCAAAGCTGACATCATTATCAGTGCCACCGGCGTAGCTGGACTTATCAAGTCTGACATGGTCAAAGACGGTGCTGTGGTGGTCGATGCCGGTGTGGCCAGCGAAGGCGGCAAAACTGTCGGCGATGCTGCACCAGAACTTTACGAACGTGACGACCTAACTATCACGCCGCAAAAGGGCGGGGTCGGGCCGCTGACCGTCTGCGCACTCTTCGACAATGTCATCCGCGCCGCGCAGCGCGTTGCTGAAGCCCAGGCCAAATCACAACCAGCATGAAAATTGGGGTTTTCGATTCGGGAGTGGGCGGACTATCAGTCGCCAATGCTATTCAAGCTGCCTTGCCCGAACATGAGATTATACTTCGCGAAGATCATGAGCATGTGCCATATGCCAATCGTCAGCCGGCAGAGCTACTTGGTTTCGTCGTCCCGATTTTCCAGGATTTGATAGCGGAAGGTTGTCAGGTGATTGTTGTCGCCTGCAACACAGTCACCACCACACTCATCAAAGATCTTCGCCAGCGCTTCGACATTCCGCTGGTTGGCGTTGAGCCAATGATCAAACCGGCTGCAGAGCTGACAAAAAGCAAAGTGATTGCCGTTTGCGCAACTCCCACCACGCTGGCCAGTGCGCGCTATGCCGAGCTGAAAAACTCCTTTGCTGATGGTATTCAGGTCCTGGAACCAGACTGCAGCGATTGGTCAAAGATGATTGAAGAGAATATGATTGATCACGAACTGATTGCCGAACGAATCGGAGAAGTTCTAGGCAATGGGGCGGATGTGATTGTCCTTGGCTGCACGCATTACCACTGGATCGAAGAGGAAATTAAGCATCTGGCGGTCGATCGTGCGCAAGTGCTCCAACCAGAGCCGGCCTTAATCGAACAGCTTAAGCAAGTGCTCGTACGGCTTGGCTGAACAGCTCACCGCGCTCTTTGTAATTATGGAAGGTGTCGAAGCTGGCACAGGCGGTTGATAGCAGCACGACATCACCGGGCTGGGCGGCGGCGCGAGCAGCGGCAACAATATCGTCCATGGAGGAAACGCCTGGTTTCACCAACGAGGTGATAGCCGTAAAACCTTGATCGCGCAACGCAGATTCAATTTTGGCTGAATCGCTCGGATGGCTTCTGCTAGTTGTGTTGCCGATCAGCACTACCTGACGTACGTTGTGACTGATCGCAGTCTTGGCCAGCTTGGTGAAATCAGCGCCTTTCGTCCAGCCGCCCAGGATCACAACTTTTGGCTGAGCGAAGGCTTCGATGGCGACAATTGCTGTCTCCGGTGTGGTGCCGAAGCTGTCGTCGTAATACTTGACGTCAGCAAGTTCACGAACAAACTCCAGGCGATGCTCGAGTCCCGTAAATGTGGTCAGTACTGAGCGCATCGCGTCGACATTTTGTGTGACTTGCCAGACGGCAGTGACTGCGGCGCAGACATTTTGCCAGTTGTGGGCACCAAGCAATCTTAGTTCTGACGTCTGACAGATCACTTGGTCGCCGATCTTGATAGCGTCATCGGCAACCAAGGCACCAGGTGCTTCGTAGTACGGAAGCTGCTGACCAAAGCTGGCATCAGCGATGCTCGCCGAAGTCTCATTCTTGGCGTAATAGATGGCGATGTCGTCCTCGGACTGATTGATGAACAACTGCTGCTTAGCCGCCACATACTCCTCGAAATCTTCGTGCCAATCCAAATGTTCAGATTCAACCACCAGGCAGACGGCGATGTGTGGCGAAGCTTTGAGGTCGATCAGCTGGAAGCTCGATAGTTCCAGCACCACCCAATCATCAGGCTGGATATCTTGATCGAGCATGGCGAGTGGGGCAATGCCGATGTTACCGCCCAGGAGCACGCGCCGGCCGTCAGCTTCCAGCATTTTGGTGATCAAGGTGCTGGTGGTACCTTTGCCCTTGGTGCCGGTGACGCCGATGATATTTTTGGTCGGGCAGACCTTCATGAACTCATTGGTGTTGCTGGTGACTTTTTCGAGGATGGCTTCGTCGTTAGCAGCGACGATGTCGCGCGGATGCAGGTTGGGCGACCGGACGATCAGGTCGAACTGCGACAGGCCGTCTAAGTAGTGTTCGCCCAGCTGAGTGGCTACGCCGTCAGGCACTTCCAGAGACTCGTTGCGATCACAAATAGTAATGTCATTGCCATTCTGCCAATAGGCGTAGGCTGCCTGACCTTCAACTCCGTAGCCCAGAATGGCGATTTTCATGTCATTATTATGTCAGGTAGAGCCGAGCCTGACCAGCGGGCGACGTTTGCAATAGTTAGGATCTCAGCCTACACTCGGATTTATAGTTGGAGTCGATCCCCCATGGTACGAGAACATAATGATGTAAGGGCGCACGGTAAATTAACGGCCGCACTCTTTACGACAGTCTTGGCTATTCTTAGTCTCACTAGCTGGTATGTTTGGCACGCCAAGAGCAATGCCGATAACGTGTTAAATCAAGCTGCCCATTCGTCAATAACGAGTATAGCTAGAACTGACCAATATAGTGGTTGGCAGACCTATGAGGACACGGGCTATCCGCTTGCGTCAAAAATCACTATTAAGTATCCGCCAGGCTGGACAGTTACTAAAGGTGGTAAGTCAACTACTTGGCAAATTGTTCAGGAGGGCACCGGCAGCGCAATTATTAGCACACGAATTGTCTATCTGGATAACTCTCAATCACCAAAGCAAGAGTGGAATGGCTGTACATCTGCTGATAGCTGCGGAGCATCGGAGGGGGATATTATTCTCGAAACTAACGAGTTGAGAGTTAACGGGTTGGCGGCATACAAAATCAAAGGCAAAAACACCGGGGGTATTTTTTTCACAACTGTACTCAAGAGTGACAAGTCTGACGCAAATGGTACGGCTTTCATTGAGTTAACAACTTACAATTCTGACCCACAAACGCTGCATACTTACAATCAGATCTTAAAGACCGCACACTTTTAATAACCCAGTAAAGCACGTAGCAGTTATTAACTTTTTACTAAACCGTTTGCCAAAATAAAAACCGGGGGATACACTGAGCCTATTAACGGGGTAAGCGAGGGTATACCTATGGGGCGAAAGAGTAGTAATGATGATGCGCACGGCAAGCTAACAGTCTTGTTAGTGCTGATAGCCTTGGCTATCGTCGGCTTTACCAGCTGGTATGTTTGGCACGCCAAAACAAATGCTGACAAAACACTCGGCTCGGCAAACAAAATTACCAGTTCAGTAACTGTCGCCAAACCAAAAAAATCTACCAATTTAGCCACAAAGCCAGTTGATGAAACTGATGGCGGCAGATACCTCTACATAAAGGAGTGGAATGTCAGAGTGGCCTTGCCAAAGGAACTTTATGGCAAAGTTACATACGACCAAATAGCGACTGCGACGGATCCTGACACTGGATTGCCGCTTGAGTCGACAAAAATCTACATTGCAAAGACCGCTCTCGATAGTACTATCAGTGACTGTGCAGTTACTCCTACAAGCCTCGGGGACTCAGTAGCTTCGGGCGCACAATATATCAGATCTGACAGTTCACAACCCTTTAACACAAGTCGCTATAAAGGGTCTTTACATGCCCACATACTTACGGCTGGCCAGTATTCATTCCATGTAAACTCCATCCAGCCCGATTGCTATGGCGGCAGTAACGCGAATCTCGACACAGAACTTATTAATGCACTGGAGGGCCTGAAAGCAGTTAGCTAGTTTTCTCTAGAGGGTGGTTATCAACTTACGTAAGGAGCTGAAATGACTAATGAACTACCCTCATATGAAGCTAGTAGAACAGAAATCACTGATCACGACCCGGGTCTTATCTCCCGGTTACGACAGCCAATCGGGAGGGTTGCACTAGCCTTTGGTTTATTTGTGGCCACTTCCGCGGCACTTGAAGTTGCCGATGCCACTTTGCAAAATCAGGTAGCATATGCCAGCACCACATTCGAGAATGATTATCCGGATACTGATGCGACCGATTGCTCAAGCATCTACGGTATATATTCGTGGTGCAAAGGTGATCCTAGCACTCCGCACGGCCCGAGAGGGTTTGATTATCGAAACTGTACAGACGGTGTTGCTTATTGGGCGCAAAAGTATCTTGGAGTCACAATTCCAGGTTCATGGGGAAATGCCAAAGAGTGGGCAGGCAAAGCCACCGACTATACGGTTTACGGCGGAACTACTAGTAGTATCGAGGCTGGAGATGTCGCCCAAGACGACACAGATACATATGGCCATGTTGGTTTTGTGACGGATGTAAATAAAGACGGCCAGGGAAAAATTACTTCTATTCGAGTTGCCGAAATGAACAAAGCTGGCACGGGTGATTTTAGCTGGGACACTTATAGCACAAAAGATAGTAGCGGGAATTTTAAACGCAATGCCTCTGGTAAAATCTGGGATCACTTCATTGATTTGAATGGTAGTGGTAAGGGGCTCAATGGTGATGTCGTTACAACTCAAACGACGACTGCACCATGGACGGGCCTCAGGGAGCCAAGTGTGGTTGTTGATCCAGCCACTGGCCGCAATGTCTTCTTCGGTGGTGCTGATAACTATGTGCACCAATGGTCCGTACAGAACGGGCACTGGATCGACATCAAACTCACAAACCTCGATGGCTCGGCCATGCAGATTGCGCCAAATACCAGCCCTTCGGCAATTGAAGATCCGAACACCGGTCGCAACGTAATCTACAGTGGAAATGACGGGCGAATCTGGCAGTGGTCAGTGCAGAACGGTCATTGGGTTGATACTCCACTCGGTGGTTCGGTGAAGGCGAACACTAGCCCAAGCGCCATCGAAGACCCAGCAACCGGTCGCAATATTTTCTACGACGGCACCGATAGCTCCATCCACCAGTTCTCAGTCCAGAACAATGGTTGGTACGATTTCAAGCTCGGTGGTTTGGTGGCAGATGGTTCCAGCCCAAGCGCCGTCGAAGATCCCAACACTGGCCGGAATGTTGTCTACGTCGGAGGTGATATGAAACTACATGAATTCACCGTTCAGGCGCCAGGCTGGGTTGATACGCCACTCGACCATACTGGCAATGACGAGAAAGTAGAAGTCGGCACCAGCCCGAGCACCGTTGTCGATCCACAAACCGGCCGCAACTTCTTCTACACTGGCGAAGACAACAATGTCTGGCAGTACTCAGTCCAAAACAATCAATGGACGAACTTCAAGCTGCAGGGCGGGGGATCATCGACTGCCGTCGCAAAGGGGACCAGCCCTTCAGCCATGGAAGATCCGAACACTGGCCGCAATGTCTTCTACAACGGCGATAATAAACAGATCATGCAATGGAGCGTCCAAGGTAACGGCTGGTACGGTAACCGTTTAACCGGTGCCGGTGGCAATCCCAATGTTGATGACTATACGAGTCCTGGCGCAGTCGAGGACGGACCAACCGGTCGAAACATTATGTACTTCAGTAACGGCATGGTCTACCAGTGGTCAGTCCAGAACAACACCTGGACCAACTTCCTGCTCCAGCCGTAGCGAGTCGAGCAATAGCTAGTAAACGGTAATGCTTGATAAGAAGTCTGTCAGCAGTTGGGAATACGCTGTTTTCGCAGCTGTAGCTGCGTCAGAGTTGCTGTTTGCGGGTTCCTCTGGGCAGAATTCTGGAATTGTAATAACAGCGTAAGAACTTTTAAGCGTCAATAAGTACCTCGTCTGGGTGCAGCCCTCGTCGACAAACGATAAGTCGATTGCCGAGCCGCCACTAACTTTTTCTTTCCTAGCTTTGTATACATCCCCAACTTTGTAGTTGTCAGCAACTGCCGGGTTTTCATCAGCAACTACCCAAGTCTTGCCGTCATCTGATGGTTTGATGGTCGCTCCATATTTCCTTGCCACTACCGTGAAGCCAACTTTTTCAGAAAACGTAATAGATAACCGGCCCTGCATACCGCCAGCCTGATCTTGGTTACTGGGTGTCTGTAGGGTTGTCTGATCAAGCGTGCCCCATTGCATGGGGTAACCCAGGCGCAGGCCATTGGCTGCGCTTCTGTACTCAATCCAGTCACTCGGCAGCTTCTTGAAAATAGGAGCGCCGGGCTTGCTAGCAGCAACAGAAGTAGGGTGGACAGCCAGGTTTTTATCGGCTGCTTGCTTGGCGTGCCAGACATACCCGCCAACGAAACAAACCAGAGCCACAAGGACTAGCAGGAGAGCTGTCTCCACGCTGCCCAGACCTCTGCCATTGAGCTTTTTCATTAGGTGGTGAGCTGTTTTTTGACCAGGTCAGCAACCTGGCGGGGAGTCATGTCGGCTTTCAAGATAATGGCGCTGATATTCAGCTCTTTGACACGCGGCGGGATTTCCTGCTCACCCATATTGGTCAGAATGATAACTTTGATGTCTTTGCCCCAGGAGGTGGCGCGCAGTTTTTCGAGCATTTGGTCGCCGGTCATTTCTGGCATCATCAGATCGAGCAGGACGATGTCGGGCTTCATGCTTTCGACTAGTTCAAGGCCGATTTTGCCATTTTCGGCGGTCTGTACATCATAACCTTCGCCTTCAAACTTGAAGCGATACATTTGTGAGATAGCCTGATCATCTTCGATGATGGCGACTTTGGTCATAGGCTAATGGTATGCCAACCTGAATGGTTTGACAAACAAATTACTTTTTGAGGACTTCGGCAACCATATCCAGTATCTGTTGCGGCGTGGTCAAGGCCTTGACCACGTAGCGGCTGATACCCAGTTCGTTCAACTCGTCGGGGGCTTCTTCGGCACTCATATTGGTCAGCACGATGACCCGTATGTTCTTACCCCAGTCCTGTTCGCGGACTTTCGCCAACACTTCCGTGCCGGTCAGGCCTGGCAACATCAGGTCGAGCAGAATAAGGTGCGGGCGGAAGCTTTCGACGAGTTTAACCCCGTCTGGGCCATTGCCGGCTATCTTCACTTCATACTTGGCAGCCTTGAGCTTGAACTCATACATCTGGGCGATGCTGGCTTCATCTTCGATTACGACTATTCGTGACATAAGCGTATTATAGCCGCCTAAGCGTAAGCGGAAAAGTTAGTTTCTTGATAATCGAGATGCCAGGCGCTGCAACTTCGTTGGTACCGAGTCTGTCCCGGTTCCGATCCAGCCGTGCGGTTCGAATACAGCAGTCACTAGGGCACACACCGGCTTGTCCTCGCAACGAGCGCCAGTAACAACCATGTGAATCGGCCCAAACTTGGCGTGACGGTTGGCCATGAGGCCCTGTAAGCTGTTTTCGATATCGGCACGGACTTCGGCCTCGTTGTGGCCTTCGTGCTCCACGAGCAGGCCCTTCTTGGTCTCCAGGTCTTGGATCCAGCCAATACCAGCCCAAACCTCCTGGTTGCGCTGAATAGTGCGCTTCTGGGCCATCACAACGTAGAGGCGGTCGCCCCATTCGCCACCAAGGTTTCTGGCAGCAGCTTTGTTCACGATAATGTCGCTGTTGGGCGGCAGCACCGAGCTGAGGTAAATTAAATTAAAGTTGGCGATGCCAGCACTTACTAGGGCAGCATCGAAGGCTGAGAGCTCAGTCGGACCGATACCAATGCCTTTTGCGATCTGTATTTTCATAGGTTTGGAGTAATTGTAACACAAAACGGTTTGTGTCAAGCCCGCGTTGGAGTACCATGGTGACGATATGACTTGGTTCTATCTCGCTCTGCTGGCACCGCTGCTGTATGCCATTGTTAACTTGCTTGATGACAATTTGCTGCATTACGTGTATGAGTCGCCGAGTCTAGCGGCAGTGTCGGCTGGCCTGTTCGGTAGTCTGCCTCTCTTAAGCTTATTTGTTTTGCATGCACATGCGCTCCCCCCGCGAGTGGTGATCATGGCTGTTTTGACTGGAATGCTGACCCTCGGTTATTATTATTTCTACTTTCGCGGACTCGAATCAGAAACGCCGGCGGTAGTCGTTGCGCTGCTTGGACTGGCACCGGTCTTTCTGCCGTTGTTTGCACATGTATTCGTCCATGAACACTTAGTTGGCCCACAAGCTATTGGCTTCGGGATTGTCCTCGTGGCTTCTCTAGCATTGGCAATTACAGATTTCAAAACCTTCACCTTCTCACGCGCCTTGGTGCCCGCCCTAGTTGCAGTTTGCTTGCTTGATGCTGCGGCATTGTTCAGCAAATCGGTATACCAGCAGACTGATTTCTATAGTGGTTATATGTATTTTTCTCTCGGTATGGGCTTGGGTGGTCTCGGATTTTTCATAATCATGTTCCGCGACAATGTCCGAACAATAGTGCGTAGCAGCAAAAACCTCAAGAGGCTGTTACCGGTCATCGTCATAACTGAGCTCATGGCGGTCGGGGCAGAGCTTACCATGAACCTAGCGATTAGCCGCGGTCCAGTTTCGCTGGTAAAGGTAATTATGGGCATTCAGCCAATGTTCGTGTTGCTGATTGCCCTGGCGCTCTACCCGTTTTGGCCACAGTACTTCCGCGAAGTCAAAGCGGGCAAACTCATCCGCAAATTCGCCATTATGGCAATTTTGATTGGTGGCCTTGCTGTTGTCGGTATGTCGGCAACAACCTAGGATCGGCTCTCTTATGCTGGGCGGATCAGTTATTTAGTGATGTAGCTCATAAGTATTCTGTCGGCAAGTAGGCCTAGACATGATAGGTTGGGAAAGCCAGGGCCTTGAGTCATTGCTGCCAAGTTCGGCAAATGGAGACGTGGCGATAATCCACTGACGCCCATATCAGTCTCGATTCGTTCATGCAGCGAATTAGGGCTTTCAAACAGTGTTTGATCGGGAAAAAGTTCGAGAAAGCTTAGTTGATCAAAACCAGTTGCCTCGATAACATAGTCGTAAGGCCCTATTCGCGTCTCTTCATCTCCCTTGGAAATTAGATACAGCTTATTATCTGCAGACTCGATTTTACTTACGCTGCCTAAACGAGTGCTGACATTGTAGGCGGAGTCTAGGAGGTTTTTTGCGGCAACCGAAAAAGTTCCCCTGTCGGCGTGCCGGATGACCTCTCTCTTTTGCTTATCTGATAGCTCTCCCCAATTCATAACCTTCGAAAAGTACATCACTTCCATCCAGTGTTCGTTGCGGGTGAAAAGGATAGGGTGTCTTGTAACGATCTCGAGCCGAGAGGATTTCCCCACCACGCCAAGTAGCCCAGTTACGATACCGGCTGAAGTCTCGCCTGCTCCAATAACGGCAATAATTGCATTCCTTGCATCCCTTAGACGATCCAAATTGTGCCAGATATTTTGACCATTTAGGATGCGTTCCTCCGCGTCTGAATGTCCAGAGCGGGGAAAGCGGTGTGGCTTGCCTGGTCCCGTCAACACCAAAGCATCGGCATCTATCTGTGCGTCGCTCGAGCCATCGTTGTAGCTAACATGCCACCGATTAGCGGTGTGTGAAATGGTCGTAACCTCTCCCACCGTACATGTCAGGTCAGTCTTGCCAAACACCCACTTCATGTATTCCGCATACTTAGCGTGTGAAGGTGAGGGCAGCCCTCTGTCCACCCATTCAGCATATTTACCGAGTTCAATCTGGTAGGCCATATATGAAAGCTTCAGCATTTCTTGATCTACGGAAGTATCTATCAGTGACTCATAGGGAAAACCTACATCTTCGAGGGGAGTTGTACCCAGGATAGTGTCACCGTCGGTGTATCCGTTAGTTCCATCCCAGTTTGAAGCCGGCCCGTGCTTGTCAATGATTACGACTTCTGGCACCTTCCAACCAAGCTTTTTGAGTACATGTGCTTTTGCGGCAATAGCTATTGCCTTAGGACCGCAACCAACTACTACTATCTTTTTCATGCCAGTCCTATCATTTGAAAACTAAAGGGAACAACTTGCAATATACTGTGACCGAGGTTCGATGGTCAAGTGATGGCCCGTACAGCTTGACATAAAAGGCTATGCTTAGGTAATCTTAAATTGAAATGCATATAACAAAAAACAAACTGCAAATTTTCGTAACATTAGTATTTCTAGCATTTTTCGCATGGTGGATTAGCTTTCAGCATATTGTTACCAAACAAGGTGTTGCCGTGCAGTGGTTTGGTGGTACTTACGAACTCTTGGCTCTCATTGGAGCTGTTATTGGATTTGTCTCTGCACGTAAATGGGGCGGTTTCAAGGCGGTTTTAGGCAAGGCTATTATATTCTTTTCGCTCGGTTTGTTGGCTCAAGGGGTCGGCGAGCTTATCTATACTTACTACATCAATGGGGCAAAGATCCAGATCCCTTATCCATCCTGGGGTGATGTGGCCTATTTCGGGAGCGTTCTGTTGTATATTACTGCGGCTCTTTTCTTGGCGAAGGCTGCTGGCGCAGGCATATCATTAAAACAGAGGCGATTATATAAGCTGATTGCCGTGCTTGTTCCGATTGCCATTTTATCGGTATCTTACTACATTCTCCTTTACAAACATCAATATGACACATCACACCCACTGACAGTCTTTTTGGATGCGGGATATCCTGTGGGTGAGGCGATTTATATATCAATTGCCGTAGTAGTGTATCTGCTGTCAAGAAAATTGCTAGGTGGGTTGATGAAGCCGGCATTACTCTTGTTGATTGGCGCGCTTATTGTGCAGTACATTGCTGACTTTAATTTCGTCTTCCAGAGTAACAGAGGAACTTTTTTGCAAGGAGAGTACGGCGATTTCTTATACGTAGTTGCCTATTTTGTCATGACCACCGCTTTGATTAAATTCAAAACTATTCATGACCGCTTGAGTAGTTTTGCTCCAGCGGCTGAGACACAGGAGTTGCAACAAGAGCCTAAGGAAGACACTGATACTACAGATCAAAACGGGGGACAGCAATAATGGACGTCTACGCGCAGATTGTAGTCAAGATCATCCAGGCTCAAGAAGCTATCATTGGTCCTGTTGCTGTCGAGCGTGCCCAGCAAGTCTCTGGCTTGAAAGTTGTTGATTGGTCCAAGCAGGATGTCCAACTGTCTGGTGAAGAAGAAAAAGTGGTGGATAGGCTCATTGGTGTCTATCAGGAACTGTTTGGTCAGATCTCGGTGGAAGTCTCTAAGGAAGCTGCCGGCGCCTTAACCGGCCAGCTGCCTGCTGACCACGTGCCAGCTGCACTGAAATAAGGTAGTTGATGGCCTCTTCTGTTAAAGCCCCCAAGGCTGCCGCCCTGCGAGCGACTTTGAAGCGCCGTAAAAAGCTGGAAAAAGACCTGGCTCATGTCCAGGAGGAGATGTATAAGCACCAGCTGGAGTTAGTGAAGACTAACAATACGCTGTCGCTGCTGCGTAAGATTGATAACCTGGTGCTCGATTCCAGCCAGTCATTGCCTGAAGTCTGTTCTCAGATCGCCCAGGCGATCAGCGGCGTGGCTCAGTACCCGTTCGTCGGTATCTTCACTCGGATGAAGGTTGAAGACGAGCTGCTGCTGAGCGGCTGGGGTATGCAAGCCAATGTCCAGCAACCGCTGGAATTTCCGAAGCTGCCGCGGCTGAATCTCAATCACCCCTGGTTTGAGTCTTTGGAACAGCACAAACTGATCTCGCTGGAGGATGTCCCGCATCACATCATGCAGGAGTACATCACGTTGACAACCAGCCAGTACCACTGGTTCAAGCATAATCTACCGCTGCAGTCGCTGTATGTACTGAAGCTGCTGGCGCGCAACCAGCTGGTAGGCATCTTGGTTGTCGGTTTCCAGCAGCCGGTCAGCGAAGTCCAGGAGTCGCAGACTTTACTGCTCGACCGCTTAAGCGAGAGTGTCGGCGTGGCGCTCGACAACAAGCTGCTGTTCGAAGAGAACCAACACATGGTCCGGCAGCTCCGTGAATCAAACACCAAGCTGAAAGCCCTCGATGAGACCAAAGATGACTTCATCAGTATGGCCTCGCACCAGTTGCGGACGCCATTGACCAGCATTAAGGGTTACCTGAGCATGGTGTTGGAGGGTGATACCGGTAAGATTAGCCCCGTGCAGGAAAAAATGCTTGGCCAAGCCTTCTTCAGCAGTCAGCGCATGGTGTATTTGATCGCCGACTTGCTCAACGTCTCGCGGCTGAAAACCGGTAAGTTTATCATTGAGTCGGCACCGGTCAATCTGGCCGATGTCGTCGAGCAAGAGATGTTACAGCTGAAAGAAACCGCCGCCTCGCGTAACCTGACCATGACCTACGAGAAGCCCAAGCACTTTCCAACCCTGATGCTCGATGAAACCAAGACTCGTCAGGTGATCATGAACTTTGCCGATAACGCCATTTATTACACGCCGGCCGATGGCCACATCGACGTCAAGCTCATTGAGACGCCGACTAGCGTAGAGTTCCGGGTGGTTGATAACGGCATTGGCGTACCCCGGAGTGAACAGCCGCACCTGTTCACCAAGTTCTACCGGGCTGGCAACGCCCGACAGGCCCGTCCCGACGGCACCGGCCTTGGGTTATTCATGGCCAAGAAGGTGATTATCGGCCAGGGCGGCGCCCTGGTCTTTGAGAGTAAAGAAGGCAAGGGCAGTACCTTCGGCTTTGTGTTCAGCAAAAGCCAACATGCCGCGCCTGACAAATTGCCCGAGAAGCCGGCAGCTCCTAAAGCGGCTGCGGCCGAACCACGACCCGAACCCGCAAAATAATAAGCATAACTAATTGACAAAAAAGCACTTTTGGTGTAAAGTATGCTGATATGTCACCCGAGTTATATGTCGAAGCAGCAGCTGCCGCGGGTTACGCCGCCGGTATTGTAGCTGATCAGATCGCTGTCCGTATGGCAGCGCGTACTGAAACTGCGGCGTTGCCAATCTGGGAACAAGCGGCTGATGGGGTAGAACCTCAGAGCCGATCGTTCGCCTATCGAGCCGGGCACTTCGCCGTAACTCGTTTGCTAGCGCCGACAGCGCTCGTTCTGGGTGCAGCCAGCGGCATCGAAACTGCAGCCTGGGTTCCGGGTACGACTCAAGATCCTTCACAGCCGACGGTTGAGCTGTTGGTTGACCATTCAGGAGCTACGGCTCACAACCTGCAACACAAGCCGGTGATCAAACAAATCAATACCATTGCAGGCCAATTTAACAGCCCAACGAGCAACATCAAAGCCACAACCGCTAGCGCTGGTGAATTCCGCGAAATGTCGATCTCCGAGGTTGCCAACGATCCGGCAACCGGTCCAGCACCGCTGCCCGACGCTCTCACCAATGTGCTTTCCAAACTCAGCAGCGCTGATCGGGCAACAGCCACTAGCAAGGCTGGTGAACGCAGCGTGGTGGTTATCACCAACGGCAACGCCGTCGGCAACCCGACAGCTGTAGCGCACGCTGCCCAGACCGCCTACACCCACGTGTACGTGGTGAACGTCGAAGCTAAGCAGCAGCAAAATCCCCAGATTACCAATGAGCTGATGACCATTGCCAAGCAGACCAAAGGCCAGTACTGGGAGGCCGATCAGGCCAATGCCAAGAACATTGCTGATCAGGTTCAAGCAACGGTAACACCGAACCAACGACGTGACGACAATCCGTATCGAGTACCGCTGGCGGCTTTGGGTGGCATGGGCGCCCTAGGCGCGGCTGGTTTTTTTGCTCGACGTAAGAAATATACCTTTGGACGAGGAGTGAAAGGAGAATAATCATGAATCAACCAATGAACGCCGGTGAGGCACTGAACTTTTATCAAAACGGCATGGAGCAGCTGGACAAGATTGTCTTTGGCGAAGAAGCCGCCAAGGCAGCAGTCCTGGTTGGCTTGGTCATGCGCAAAAACCTGTTGCTGTCCGGCACGCCGGGTGGTGGTAAAACTATGTTGGCACAGGATATCTATCGCCTGGTCGACGGGACTGACTTCGACGAGCATGTGGCCGTTATCCCTGGTCAGCACGACCTGACAGGTAACCAAATGGTTGGTGGCGAGATCCCGATCAAGTCGGAAATCACTGACGCCAAAGGTACACGAACCGAGAAAAAGATTACAACTATTGAAGGCATCGTGAAGCCGCAGACCCGTTTTGTCTGGGCCGAAGAGATGAACCGTACCAACCCTACGGCTCTCAACTCGACGCTGCCGGTCATCGAAAGCCACCAGCTGATGACCAGTGCCGGCATCGTGTATATTCCTGACTACACCATGGCCGTGGCTACTGCAAATCCGTCTGATAACCGTGAAGGTACCTTCAAAATTACCGATGGACAGGCCTCGCGCTTTGCGCTTGGTGCGCGCATGGGTGCCAAAGGTAATCGCGCAGAACGCCTCCAGAACCTCCGTGGAATGCACGCTTTTAAACCGTCTCCAGAAGATGTGAAGCCGGTCGGTGACCTGCAGGACTTGGCTCGCGTCCGAGCCTATGCCCTCCAGACTGGCATGGATGACGCCACCTTCAACCGAGCATTAGAAATTAGCGTCGATACCAATGATGCGCTGCAACAGATGGGTGTTAAGGGCGTCGACGAAGCTGACAATCGTATGTCAAAGCAGATCACTACAACTGCTCAAGCCTACGCTGGCTTGCGCAATCGTGACTACGTTGTCCGTGACATTGACCTCGTTGATAGCGTCCAAGCCCTCGTCTCGGCTCGCTTGGGTGCCAAAAAAGGTGTCTCAGATGCCGAGATCCAGCAGATTGTTGCGAGCGTAACCCGCTTCTAAACCGGAGAGACCGGATGCCATATTTGCCCGAAACCGAAGCTGCCTTGGCAGAACTAGCTGCCAGTGAGAGCTATGTCTTTGGGACGCACGATGGCACCGAACTCAAACATGGGGTGATTGGTCGGGCGATGGGCGATGTGCCATTTGACCCCGCCAAGCACCAAGTCGGTGACATCAATCCGTTGTCTGTCTGGGGCTTGGTGCTCGATGAGCCACATGTCTCAATCGTCTTACCTGACCGGGCGCTGCAAGCCAGTGTTATCTTGCACACTGAACCGGGAACTGACCGCTTCGGTGTCGCCCAGGCTAAACAAGCCTTGAGCCGGCAACTGCACCAGTCAATTATCGAATCGATGCCCGGCATGACCGACCGGACATCGTTGTTCGTGGTTGGTGAAAATGCCGTTGACATTGCTGCTGCCACCCCTGATATGGAAGCCATCGTGACCAACGGAGATCCTGCCATCAATGCCAAGCTGGTCAGCGAACTGTGTCTAGACGGCCTGGCGTTTGTGACGAGCGATTTTAATAACCTCCCCCTGGAAACGGTACCCGGTGCAGCCTACCCGGCGACTGTCGGGCTCAAGATTAATCATTCACTGGAGCGCCACTTCCGATCCGGCATGGGCGTAATCCGACTGGGCGGCAGGAAAGAAGTGAACACCGACAAACCGCGAGAGCTGCGTCGCTTTAACGATGGGCTGGAGCTGCTGCACACTGGTATTATCCAGCGTTTGGGGCGGGTAGGGATCAGCGTGGCCGCGCTTACCGTCGCACCGGAATTACCAGTCGGCTTTGATTTGCCGCAGACCGACCAAGCTATTGCCGAGGCACTTACCCGGATTGCGCCACATTAAGCATAAGCTTGATTGGGGTCGCATACAATATTGTTGACAAAACAAAGATCATATGATATCATTTAACAGTAAAATTGCAATGGGGTTTCGGGGTGGCTATCTGACCAAAAGAGCCGGGTAGCTTCTCGAGAAACTCACTGCAAATCACATAGGAGCGAAGGAGCACACATGACACAGCAACCCGAAGTAATGTCACTCGCACCAGTACGAACTGGTGAAGAAGGCGCAATCAGCCGTAGGGTAGTTGCCGTTGTGGCCGCATTAGCGACCGCAGGAGCACTCGGTACCTTTGGTTACAAAGCAGCATTCGGGGGCGATAAGAGCGCTAACCGTACTCCAGTGCCTGCAACCTCACCTATGAGTGACCAGGCTACCAACTGTGACACACTCCAGTTCACGGCTGTAGATGCTGAAGCCAGCTTCGACGCTGAAGCTGCCTTGCCTCGCAATGATGTGAAGAGCAAAAGTGACGTGCAGCCATATGTCAGCAGCCTGTTCGGTGTCAAAGGTCCGCTTGGTGGCAACGCCAGCGCTGCCTCACTGGCCGGTGTTGAATCAATCATTACTATCTCTGCGACAGATGCCAATGCTGCTAAGGATCCCCACTACAGCTACGTCAAGCACTGGGAAGACAAGCTTGCGCAGTACGCTGCCAAGGGCGGTCTGGAAGTTGCTAAGACAGACTGCGCCGATACTGAAACTGTCTTCGGCGAAGTTGCCAGCTACAACGACAACTGGGCTCACGTTGGCGACAAAGTCACGGAGTTCAAGTTCAACCGCAATGGCAAATATGCAATCGATGGCTTGAAAGTTGTTGACGAGTTGGTTACTAATGACATGGTTTCCCAAGGCGCCAAGGGCACGCTCGGATCTATGAGTGGTGTTGAACTAACCTACAGCCCAACCGCTCACGATGTGTTGAACGGTTTCGGCGATTTCCTAATCACCAAATCTGGCCGTATCTTCGCCAAGGGCTACCGTCCCGAAGAAAGTGGCACCCTGAACGAAGGTTCACCTAAGCCAAGTCCGAGTCCAAGCCCAGTCAATGGTGGCAACGCCAACCAAGGTGGTGGTTCTAACGGCGGTGGCGTAAACAAGGGTAAGCAATCAGAGAACAACCCGAACGGTCCGAACAACGGTCCTGGTACCGGTCCTTCTCCAGAAGCCAGCCCTGGCAAAGACAACACGCCAAACGGCGGCTCAACCCCAACATCCGGTCCCGGTCCAAGCACTGGCCCATCACCTAACAAAACACCTTCGCCAAGCACCGGCCCAACTCCATCACCAAGCCCAAGTCGTAGTCCATCACCAAGCCCATCTAGTACACCAAGCCCAACACCAAGCCCGAAGGGTACTGACCCAGGCATCGGCGGCTAAGCCAGTAACGGAAGAATAAGGAGATATATTCATGAAGAATTTCAAAAAAATCGTAGCCACTGGTCTCGTCACTGCCGTTACCTTTGGTCTCTCAATGCTCGGTACTGCACTCGTCAGCGCCAACCCGGCTTGTTTCCAGTACGATCCGAGTGGTAACTTCACCACCAGCAACACCCCAGTTTTTAACAACATCTGTGGTGACACCACCCAGTTGAACTCAACTGACGGCCCGTACGCTTTCGGTAATGAAAGCAACTTCGTCCGGATTCGTCCTGACACCAGCGGCGATGTTACCAGCAACCGTAACAACCCAGCCCTGACCAACCAGGTTACCTCAGCTTGTACTGACGGCTCTAAGTTTGACGTCTGGACGTACGTCCACAATGACGCTCAGGCTTCGGCTAACGACAACGGTGCCGGCACAGCCGTCGCTCACAATGTTCAGCTAGCTCTCGCAGCTGCTGGCGTCGGTACTGAAACTGGTGACAATGGTGGCACCTTCACCTTCGGTAGCACCGTGAGTGCTTCCAACGCTGAGACCGTTACTGATACGGCCAGCCTGGTCTGTAATGGCCACAAGGTCAAGCTGACCTTGGTTCCAAGCTCGGTTCACTACACCCTCAATGTTGCTAACCCAACTTACGCTGGCCTGCCTGACAGCGCCGTCAACGGCACAACCGCCCTCGGTAACCCTACCTTTGGCAGCGGTAACGTCTGGGGCTGTTGGGACTTCCGTACAGTCGTGGTCTACCAAGTTGTCGTCCAAACCGTCACCGTCCAACCAGAAATAACAGCCACCTGTGATTTCTTCACCATCCTGGCTAACTCTGACCGTAAGGTTACGGTCAACACCTTTGGTGCGACGCACAAGAACGTTAACATCAAGAATGTTGTCGTGAGCTGGGGTGACACCACTGATGGCAGTGATGACCAGACCATCAACATCGTCAACAACGACATCAGTGTCGTGTCCAACGGTACGGTTACGCACAGCTTCGCTAAGGATGGTACCTACCTGGTGAGCGCCTTGGTGAACTTTGACAATGCCCCCTCAGCTGGTGGTACAGGAGCCGGTAGTAACTGTCTCGAATCAGTAACGTTCAGCCCTGCGACGCCACCAACTGTTACTCCCCCGCACATTACGGTTACGACTCCTCCAAAGCAACTGATCAACACCGGTCCTGGTGAAGTTGCTGGCCTGTTCAGTGGCGTGAGTGCTGCGAGTGCCTTGGGGTACCGCAAGTTCCTCAGCCGCCGCCTGAGCCGCTAAACTGTGGATAAGCACTAGCGGGAAACCCCGTTTTGTGCTACGGTAAACCTAGTTCTACGAGCAATGACTGACCGCTCCAAGACAAAAACCAAAACTTGACACTAAAAAGCTCCTCTATAGTGGGGTAGGGGAGCTTTTAATTTTGTATCTGTTATGATACTCTGTAACAGATCAAATTACGAGCGCCGACTGGTCCCATATGCTTCGCATATGCAACCCAAATGCTCGGAATGAAATTATATGTAAACACAAAATTTCATTCCTGCGCTTTGGTCCCATCGTCTAGCGGTTAGGACACCGGGTTTTCATCCCGGCAACAGGGGTTCGATTCCCCTTGGGATCACCAAACAAAGGCACCCACGTGATGTGGGTGTTTTTGTTTGGTGCTTGTCGCGTAGTGGCGCATTGAGCGGAGCTCAATATTCCCCTTGGGATCGCCCCAGGTAAGACGTTCTCCAGTCGGAGGGCTTTTTACCCGGTGACTGTAGTCTGAGCCCATCGTTGTTGGAAATACCTGGGAAAAGCAGTATAGTAGCAGGGAATACTATAAGTGCTCATTATTAGTTTGAAATTAACAGTAAATAAAGCCTAAAAATGAAAAATCTCAAAGAATTCTTCTCCAAAACAAAGTCTTCAACATTTATGTCCAAACTGTCTTTCGGTAGCCCCAAAGTCCAAGTGGTCTTCGTGACATTTATGGTAGCCTGGATCGGCGTAGCGCTGCTGTGGCACTCTTTCGCTTCATCACCTGTAGTGGCAACGTTGCAGGCCGAACAAATGGTGCTGCCAACTGGTGTTACGGCGGTGTCTGATACCAATGCTAGCGGCGGCCAAGCTGTGAAACTTACAAAGAACGGCGCACTGGCCGGTACCATCACTTTGCCAAGTGCTGCAACCTCGATTACGGTTACGGCGCGGGCTTCGCAGTGCCGTGGCTGGCCAATGCTCAGCATAGCTGTAGATGGCACCACGGTCTTGGCAAATAGCAGCGTCAGTTCGACAAGTTGGACTGGGTACAGTGCCACGGTCAATCTCGGCAGCGGTAACCATAACGTCAACTTGAGCGGGTCAAACTTCCTAGCAAAAGGGAAGTGTAGCCGGGCTCTCTATCTAGATGTGACGACATTTTACGGACCAGCACCAGTCACAACGCCGCCCCCAACGGTATCGTTTAGCTCTACACCAACCAGTGTCACCGCTGGCCAGTTGGCAACGTTAACTTGGAACAGCACCAACTCCAGCAGCTGTACGGCATCCGGTGGCTGGAGCGGTAGTGAGCCGACAGCCGGATCAACCTCCACCGGAGCCCTCAACACCAGCACAACCTACAACCTGTCATGTACCGGTATGGGCGGGTCTGCCAGCTCGAGCGTCACGGTCACTGTCACCCCGCCATCATCTGCTTCAGGCAACCCATCAGGTCTACCTTGGAAATCGGGCGTGACCGGTGACTGGAAAGCCTTTGCCAGCTGGCGGGGCCGACCGGTTGACACTGTTGTGGTCTACAACCATGAGCGCTGCTTCAATGGCTGTGGTGACAACATGGATGATACTTATTCACTTGATAACAATGGTGGCAATGATCTCTACGGCAGCGGTTATCGCGGCTGGGTAGTTTTCAGCCAGGCCTTGCTTCCAAAAGATGATAGTGGCACCTATACTCTGGCCAAATGCGGCAGCGGCAGCTACAACAGTGACTTTGCGGCTATCGCCACCCGTCTGAAGAATGACAACTTTGCAGGAGTCTATGTCCGCTTAGGCTGGGAAATGAATGGTGACTGGTACCAATGGGGGCTGGGCCGCAACTATGGTGGCATTAACAATATTGGCCATGAGACCGATTTCATAAACTGCTGGCGCCAGGCTCACGATGCCATGAAGGCTGTCTATCCAGCATTGCTCTTTGACTGGAACCCTACCAAGGACTCCAGCCACATGGGTGACGGTCAGAATGCTACAGCTACCTATCCCGGTGACGGCTACGTTGACGTGGTAGGAGTTGACTACTACGACTACTATCCGCCGTACGCCAATGACACTGACTGGAACAACGATTACAACACCACAATGTCCGGCGGCCCCCGAGGTCTTGGTACCTGGCTGGCCTTTGCCCAGGCACACGGCAAGCCACTATCCTTCCCGGAGTGGGCCTTGTCCAACTACGGTAGCTTCGGCACAGCCGGCGGTGGTGGCGACAACCCTTACTTTGTGACGAAGATGTTCCAATTCCTCCAGCAGCACGCCGCTAACATCGCCTATGAGTCTTACTTTGATGTGTCCAATGGCACCAATGGTGCTTACAACCAAACCTGTGTCTTCCAGGTCTACGACCCGAGCGCTGAATGTCAGCACAACGGAGCCTTCATTAACGCTCAAGCCCAAGCGGCCTACCTGCAGAGCTACCATCCCTAATTTGTCCGGCGGCGTATAATATAGCCCATGAAGCAGTCTGCGAATTGGCTGGCAGCCGCGGTGATCATTGTGGGTACGTTCTTCACGATCTATGGCGTGGCACAGCAAATACTGCGCCAATCGGCCAACAATGCCCTGATCGTCTATGCCGAGAGCGATGCCGACTCTCTTAACCAGGGTGCGCAGCCCAGTCAGCTAACTTCGAATACCTATAAAGCCAATCTGGCCCGCGTTGATGCGCCGTTTATTATTGTCTATGACAAGCAAGGTAAGACTTTGTCTGCAAGTGCCCAGCTGGACGGACATGCTCTGCCAGTGATTCCTAATGGAGTATTGCTTGCTTCACGAGGTGAAGCCTACCATGCTGTCACCTGGCAGCCGCGGGACGATCTGCGCTTTGCCACGGTTACGGTAGCCGCCAAAGACTACTACGTAGTTGCCGGACACTCGCTGGCCGAAACCGAAAAGACCGAATCACACATGCTTGGCTTGGCAGCCATCGGCTGTGCTTGTTCGTTGCTGGTGCTCGGCAGTGCCTTTTGGGTAAGCACGAGCGGAAACAGACGCCGATAATTTACTTGCCAAAATATAAAACTTAGTTTATCGTAATACATATAAACGGGAGACAGTTATGTCGACAGTGCGCGTTCTACTTTTATACTTGCTCTACATTGTGCTGATTGGTGGCATCACCACTGTTATTGTGCTGTCTCTACATTCCGGTAATAAGCCAAAAGTACACACCAAGCCGGTCACGCAAACCCAGGTCGCCACACCGTCGCAGTCGACAACCCCGTCTAAACCGTCGGCTGGCTCAGCTACCAGTAATGCTGGCTCAGCGGCCTCGCAAAGCGTCGCTAGCGCCAAGAACAACACCGCGATCGCTGATTCCGGCCAGCTGGTTAATACGGGCCCAGGTGATGTCGCTGCCGTGTTTGCCGGTACAGTTGTGATCGGCTATGTAGCCTACCGTCGCCACTTGGTTGCCAACAGCTAGACCACCTCTTGGTAAAAGGTCACTTGCACGCTATACTTGCTTACGGTATGGGTGGGCAACAAACAACCAAAACACCGAAGTTATCACTGGAGCACTCCAAGCGCACGCGCGTCATTGCGACTGTCGGCCCGTCGACGAATAGCTATGAAGCGATCTTGGCGTTGATTGAAGCTGGTGCCAATGGCCTTCGACTCAATTTCAGCCACGGTACTGCCGAAGAGCGCACCCAGCAGATCAAATGGATCCGCCAGGCCAGTGAGGCTTGCGGCAAACCGGTAGCTATCATTCAAGACCTTCAGGGACCCAAAATCCGACTCGGCGACTTCGACGGTATTCATAATGTCCACAAGGGACAAGACCTGGCCTTTGAGTACAAGGCCGACTATCTCAAGACGGGCCATCTGCCAACACAGTATGATCTGAGCAAGAAAGTCCGACGCGGCGAGCGCATCTATCTGTATGATGGCCGGATTCGGACGACGGTGACCAGCATCCGCAGTGGTGTAGTACACGCTCAGGCCGAAAATGAGGGCATTCTCATCAAGCGGAAGGGCATGAACCTGCCGGACACTGACTTTGGCGGTGACATCATCACTGCAAAGGATCGTGCTGACCTGGTCTATGGCTCAGCTGAAGACTTCGACTACGTGGCGCTCAGTTTTGTGCAGACGGCCAAAGACATTGAAACGCTGCGTAAGTTGCTCAAGACCATGAATAGTACTGCGAAGATTATTGCCAAAATCGAGACCAAATCAGCCGTCGACAACATTGACCAAATCATGCAGGCAGCTGATGCCGTGATGATCGCCCGCGGCGACCTGGCGGTGGAAACACCGGCTGAAAGCGTGCCGATCGTCCAACGCCTGATCATCGGTCTGGGCCGGCAGTATGCCAAGCCAACTATCGTCGCGACCCAAATGTTGGCCAGCATGACTGACATGCCCGAGCCAACCCGGGCCGAGGTGTCTGACGTCTCGACGGCTGTCATTCTGGGCGTCGATAGTGTCATGCTCAGTGACGAAACGGCCAGCGGCAAGTATCCACAGGAATCAGTTGCCATGATGAAAAAGATTATTCTCTATGCCGAATCGCATATGCCGGTGACGGTGAACTTCCCGCACGTTGACGACACCAGCCGTCATGCGGCCATCTGTAAGGCGGTCATTGGCTTAGCCGACAGCATCGGTGCGCGGGCGATCGTGGCCGAGACTAAATCTGGTGCGACAGCCCTCCAGCTGGCCAGCCTGCGCAGTAATCAGCCAATTATTGCCGTGACCAGTGTTAAGCGCGTAGCCCAGCAGCTGGCGATTGTCTATGACATCAAGAGTTACGTTCGTCCTGACGACCCCTTGGCAGCTACGAAGCTGACTGACTGGCTGCTCCGCAATAAGGTGTTAGCCAAAGGTGATGTGATCGTGACGGCTTCGGGCAAATATCCTGGTGTTGTCGGTACGACTGATACGATTAAAGTTCGCGTGCTAGAATAAACGAATAAGAGGGGTGGCATGTTTACCAAGCAGACAATCCGTGACATCAACCTGAAAGGTAAAACCGTTCTACTGCGAGCTGACTACAATGTGCCACTCGAGGACGGTAAAATTACCGACGATTATCGCATTACCCAGTCACTGCCAACGCTGGAATATATCCTGGACCAAGGCGCCAAACTGATCATCTGCTCGCATCTCGGCCGGCCAGGCGGCCAACCCGATCCGAAGCTCAGTTTGTTCCCGGTTGCCAAGCGTTTGCAAAAACTGCTTGATCACCCAGTCGAATTTGCCACGGATGCCGTTGGTGAGGTTGCTAAAAAGGCTGCTAAAGGCATGAAGGCCGGCGATGTGCTGCTGCTGGAGAATATTCGATTTTATCCTGGTGAAGAGGCCAACGACACAGACTTTGCTAAGCAACTGGCGTCGCTGGCCGATATCTTCGTCCAAGATGCCTTCGGTGTCGTTCACCACGCAGCCGTCTCAGTTTCGGAGCTCCCAAAATACCTGCCCGGCGTGGCTGGATTCTTGGTCGAGAAAGAAATGGATACTTTGACCAATGTTATGCATGACCCCAAACGACCGCTGATGGCTGTGGTTGGCGGTGCTAAGATTGCCGACAAGCTGGAGGTGATGCATCGCTTTATCGAGCTAGCTGACGTTGTGGCGGTCGGTGGCGCTATGGCTAATACCTTCTTGGTGGCCAAAGGCTTCCAGCTGGGCGATAGTCTGTACGACACAGCTGAAGTGCCGGTTGCCAAAAGTTTGCTACGAGCGGCGGCGATTGAAGCCAAAAAGCGACCATTTGTCTTTGCCGTACCGCATGACTTTGTGGTGGCTGCGGACATCAGCAAAACCGCACCAACCCGTATTGTCGAATTCACCACGCACACCATGGCCGATATCCAGCACTATCCCGGGCGAGTACCGGCCGAGGCCAGCAAGATCCATGCCCATGAGAAAATCCTGGATATTGGTCCATTCAGTGCCTCCTTCATTGCCGGGGCTATGCAGCTGGCCAACACCGTCGTCTGGAGTGGCACCATGGGCGTTACTGAGACGCCGAGCTTACAGGGACCGATCGGGCCAACAGCTCATGGAACCCAAACCGTCGTCGAAGCGATGCTCGGCGAATACGGCCATCGTCCGTTTAGCGTCGTTGGCGGTGGTGACACGGTCGGCTATGTGCAGTCGCGAAAGTTGACCAGTAGTTTCGACCATGTTTCAACTGGTGGCAGTGCCAGTTTGGAAGTGCTAGCTGGACATAAAATGCCTGGGGTGGAAGCCTTACAGGACAAGAAGTAGTACAATAGCCGTAAGCATTATGAACCGCAAGCTGATCGTCGGAAACTGGAAAATGAACCTCAACACTCATGAGGCTAGCCTCTTGGTGCAGCGCCTCAGCGATCGGATTGACGTTCATCGCGATGTTGAAGTTGTGCTGGCGCCGTCGATGTTAGTTCTGCAGCCAGTCAGTCAACAGATTGACCGACGCAAATTCAAACTTGCTGCCCAGAACGCTTATTTTGTTGATGAGGGTGCTTACACCGGTGAAGTCAGCTTCACGATGTTGCGGGATCTGGTAGATTACTGCCTGGTTGGCCACTCTGAACGGCGGATTTACTTCAACGAGACGTTAGAAATTGTTCGCGACAAAGTGCAAGCGGCCATCCGTAATGGCATTGCCCCAATCCTGTGCATTGGCGAAACCAAGCACGAACGCCTTGCTGGCGAAACCAAGCGAGTGTTGCACGATCAGCTCACTACCGCACTGTCCAATCTGACTGACGATGAGGTGGAGCAAGTCGTCATTGCCTACGAGCCGGTCTGGGCCATTAGTACCTTCGGTGGCAATCAGCCGGCCAAGCCTGACGAGATCCACGCAGCTATCCAGTGGATTCGTAAGCTGTTGCAAGAGCTCTACGGGGAGCAAGTGGCCACTGATACACGCGTCATTTATGGGGCCAGTGTCGATGCTGAATTCGTTGGCACGATTCTCGGCCTGCCTGGCGTCGATGGTTTGCTACCCGGCGCCGCCAGCCTGAATTATCACAAGTTTGCTGCCATTGTTGACGGTGCCTACCGCGTGGTCCACCAAGAAGGGAAGCACGGTGGCTGATTCCAAACCGGCAAATGGTAAGCCGATCGCAGATGTTGCTCACCCGGCCAAGCCGGAACTGAGCGATGCCTCCAAACCGCTAATCACTCGCCGGCCAGTGCTTAAAGAACAGCCGACAACCCCTGATACCGCCGTCGAAAATTTGGAAGGTGCCAAAGAGACTGAACGTCTTGCCAAAACGATTCCGGTCAGACTCCAGCCGCTCAGTGAATCAACTCCACAGCCCAAGGCTGCTGCCGAAACTGCCGAAGCGACTCCGCCAGAAGATGCCACAGCCGAGACGCCCGAAGCCAAGCCTGCTGAAGCAGCTGCCGATACTACAGCCACATCCCCAGAAGCTACCGAATCGAAAGATCAGACGACTGAGGCAGCTGATGACACCACCGCGTCGGCTCAGGCTGAACCTGAGACAGACGCCAAGACAGAGGCTGAACCGGAAGCCGAAACTGCCAGCGACGAAGCAGATGCCGGTAAGTTAGCCGACCCCGCCGGCCTGGAAGCTGCTGCCGCCAAGCAGGCGGAGCATGACGAAGCAGTCCAAAAGTTAACCGACAGCAAGCAGTATTTCTTGCCAATTAACAGTGTTGAGCAACGCAAGACAAAAAACTTCGTGATTATGGGCGTTATCCTGAGCGTCGTGTTGATTGGTGCCTGGCTGGACATTGCCGTCGACGCCAGCTTGATCAATCTGCCATTCAACGTTCCGCACACTCATCTATTCGCTGGAACGACGACCACAACACCAGCTCCGACGAGCAAAGTTGTCACACCGGCAACACCGCCGGCAACTTCGTTGTTTGCCACCTATACCTCCACGAAAGACGGGTTAAGCTTCCAGTATCCAAAGACTTGGGCACTCGATAGCACCAGCACCTTGCAAGGGCAAGAGGTTATCGTGAACCCACCGAAAGCGACCAACGATACTTACGTTGCCCTGGAGCGTAGTTTGCCGTCTAGCAGTAGTACCGCCAAGCTTGATTTCATTCACTATGTGGCCTTTGTCAGCGGGACACATCATCTCTTTTACCGCCAAGTTGTCTATCACGACCCAACCGCCAAGACCCCAGCCTACATTCCGGCTGCCAGTGTTACTGACACTAAGGGTACGGAGAAGATCGGCGATAGCGCACCGAGCCTGGCTGGCTTCAAGACGACCACCGGCTTGAGTTACCTGGAAACCTATAGTCTCACCGACAAGAGTGGGATAACCTACGCCAGTGCCACAGCCGCTCGTGCCTACCTTCAGACCGCCAATGCCAAGGCCGCCCAGCGGCTGCTGACATCAGTCAAGTTTTAAGTTACAACAGACGCCAACCGTCAGTTTTGTTAGAATGGTACGGTGTTAGACCAACTCTTGGAGGGCTTAAATCCGGAACAGCGCCGGGCCGTGGAAACGACCGAAGGGCCGCTGTTGATTCAAGCTGGTGCCGGTTCCGGCAAGACCAAAACGCTGACCCATCGCATTGCCTATATTATCGCCGACCACAAAGCGACTCCCTACAATATTTTGGCGGTAACCTTCACCAACAAGGCGGCGAAAGAGATGCGCGAGCGGGTCGCTCACTTGCTTGGTGAACGAGCTGATAACCGGAGCTTCATGCCGTACATGGGTACATTTCACGGTATTTGCGTGCGTCTGCTGCGCCAAGAGGGCGAGGCCATCGGTATTCCCCGCAGCTTTGTGATTTTTGATGAATCTGACCGCCAGGCGTCTATCAAACAGATCAGTAAGCAACTGTTGCTCGACGAGAAAGCCTTCCCGGCCCGACAGCTCAGCAGCATGATCAGCAGTGCCAAGAATGATATGGTTGGCCCGGACGAATATCGGGCTATGGCCAAAAGTCCAGCCGCCGAAGCTGCCGCTAAAGTGTTCCCGCTGTACCAGAAAGCGCTCAAGCAAGCTTCAGCCCTTGATTTTGATGACCTGATCAACCGCACAGTTGAACTGTTCAAAACCCAACAGGAGATTCGCAAAAAGTGGCAGCAACAGTTCAAGTACATCATGATTGATGAGTACCAAGATACCAATGCTGCCCAGTATAGCCTGGTTAACTTGTTAACTAATGCTGATCGCAATATCGCTGTCGTTGGTGACGACTGGCAGAGCATCTATAGCTGGCGTGGAGCTGATTTCCGCAACATTCTCAAATTCGAAAAGGATTTCAAGGACTGCACAGTCATCAAGCTGGAGCAAAACTACCGTAGTACCAAAAACATTCTGGATGCTGCCCACGCCGTCATTACCAAAAATACTCAGCGCTCGGACAAGCAACTGTGGACCGACACCGGTGCCGGCTTGCCCGTGCAGATGTTGCAGGTTGGTAGTGAGCGCGCCGAGGGCGAAGCCATTATCCGGCGTATTCGTAATGGCGTGGACAGCGGTCAGCGCCGCTACCGCGACTATGCCGTGCTCTATCGTACTAATGCCCAAAGCCGGAGCATTGAAGAGAACTTTGTACATTATGGTGTGCCTTATCGGGTGGTTGGTGGGGTGCGTTTCTATGACCGCAAAGAAATCAAAGATATCATGGCCTATCTACGCCTGATTTTTCAGCCCGAAGACCGGGTGAGCTTTGAACGTGTTGTGAATATACCGACCCGAGGTGTCGGCGCCAAAAGCTTGCAGAATTTCTTTGCCTGGCAGACCGAGACTGGCCGGACGCTGCTGGAAGCCCTACAGACGGTTGCTGAATGTGGCCAATTGACACCCAAAGCGCGCCAAGCACTTGGCGAACTGGGCGATATCATCGCCAGTCTGCGGATTGTCAGCGAAGAAGCCACCGTCGCTGGTCTGATTGATTCGCTGTTACGCCGGATTGATTATCTGAACTTCCTGAGCGATGGCTCGCCGCAAGGTGAGGCTCGTCAGGAAAACGTCAAAGAGTTGTTGAGCGTAGCTCAGGAGTACCAAGACGAAGGCTTAGCGGGCTTCCTCGAAGAAGTGGCCCTGGTAAGTGATCTGGATGGCACTAATTTCGACGGCGACGCTGTCACTCTCATGACGCTGCACGCCGCCAAAGGCCTGGAATTTCCAGTGGTGTTTATGAGCGGGCTGGAAGAATCGATCTTCCCGCACTCCCGAGCGCTGTATGACCAGCACGAAATGGAAGAAGAGCGGCGCTTGTGTTACGTCGGCATGACGCGGGCTCGCGAGGAATTGTATATGACTTATGCTTCCAGCCGCATGCTATACGGTGGCGTGCAGCACAATCCACCGAGCCGCTTCTTGTCGGAAATTGACGGCGAATTTCAGGCTACTAACAGCTTCGAGCCGGCCTTCACTTTTCAAGCTACGTTTAGCGATACGTCAATGCCGGCTGTCAGTAATGAGCCGCGCTACGTGCCCGACTTGGTAGAGGGTGATGGGGTGCGCCACCAGGTGTTCGGTGTGGGCACAGTATTGGAGATCGAAGGTGACAACGCCGTGATTTACTTCAAGGGCAAGGGAACCCGCAAGCTTAACATCAGCTTTGCGCCGTTAGAAAAGCTCTGAGCACCACTGCATGCTAAGGTGTTATTTGCTACAATAGACCACAGGCTTCGCCGAGGTATGGCTAATCAACTCCAAAAATTACGCTTAAAATTCATGCGCGCCCGGCGCATTCATTGGCCACGCCGTGTCCGTGCCGTCAAGCGCGTCAGTCGCCACCCGTCGTTTCGCATCCCGCTTATCACGCTCGGAGCTCTGGTGTTGGTAACCGGAGGTGTCTACTATGTGGCACGGAGCACTCATCGTTTGCCAGTTGCTACGCTGAACGCCAAGATTGTTATCATTTCACATGACCACCAGCAGCAAATTGTCCCAACCAATGAGCCAACTGTCGGCAAGTTGCTCGCCAAGCTGCACCTGACGCTCAACCAAGGTGATGTGGTGGAGCCTGACCAGGCAACGCCGATTGACCAGGATCAGTTCCGTATTAACATCTATCGAGCGGTGCCAGTGGAAATCGTCGACGGCAGTCACCACATTTTTGCCCTCAGTGCCGCCAAGACACCACGGGCTGTCGCCCAACAAGTCGGGGCCGGGATTTATCCGGAAGACACTCCCGGCATTGAACCCTCACCAAATTTCCTGCGTGATGCTTCACTTGGCCAGCGCATCGTCGTCGACCGGGCCACGGCTATCAACGTTGATCTCTACGGCACGCCGGTGGTGCTGCGCACCCACACCAAGACGGTGGCGGACTTGATCAAAGAAAAGGGCATTAAGCTGATCAAAACTGACCAGATCGTACCGGCACCAGCCACGCCAATCACGCCGAATATGCAGCTGTCGCTGATTCGTACCGGCACCAAAGTAGTGACCGAGATTCAGCAGATTAAAGCACCTGTCCAAGCAGTGTATGACGACAGCCTGGCCTACGGCACCAGCGCCGTGCGGCAGCAGGGCAGTGACGGCCAGCAGACAGTAACCTACCAGATTACCTTGACCAACAATGTGGAAACTGCCCGCACCGTCATTCAGCAGGTTGTGACGCGACAACCAGTTACTCAAGTGGTGGTGGTCGGTACATCACTGAGCGGTATCAAGGGCGACATGGCCCTGGCTGGCATTAGCCCTAATGACTATCAGTATGCCGATTACATCATTAGTCACGAGTCCGGCTGGTGCCCGACCAAAGCTCAGGGGCAATACGGCGGCTGTCCGCCATATTCGGGCTCGGTGCCGAGCTATGGCGGTTACGGGCTGTGCCAATCAACACCAGGCAGCAAAATGGCTAGCGCTGGCGCTGACTGGGCGACCAACCCGATCACTCAGCTGCGCTGGTGCAGCGGTTACGCTCAGCGTTACGGCGGCTGGGCTGGTGCGTACGAACACTGGTTGAATAACCACAACTGGTAACTATGGAACCAATACCTAAGAAATCACTTGGTCAGCACTGGCTGCACGATACCGATAGCTTAGAAGCGATGTTGTCGGCCGGTGCCGTCAAGCCCGGTGATGTGGTACTGGAAATTGGTCCCGGCCTTGGCACCTTGACCAAACTGCTGGTCAAGCGGGCAGGGCGGGTGATTGCTGTGGAGTTTGACGCCAACCTGGCGCGTGACCTGCCTGGGCGAGTCCCGGCCGACAATCTGGAGATTATCCAGCAGGATATTTTGAGCCTGGACTTCACGCGGTTACCGCACGATTACAAAGTCGTTGCCAACATTCCGTACTACCTGACAAGCAACCTTATCCGGATACTGAGCGAGACTTCCAATCCACCCAGTCTGGCCGTATTGCTTGTCCAGAAAGAAGTCGCCGAACGAGTTGCGGCCCAACCAGGAAGCATGTCAATTTTGAGTGTCACCGCTCAATACTTCTGGGAAGTGACACTTGGCAAACTGGTGCCAGCTGAACTATTTACGCCACCACCAAAAGTCGACTCCCAGATCATCAGCCTGCATTATCGGCAGCAGGCCCGTTTCGCCGATGTCGACAGCAAGGACTTTTTCAGGCTGGTGAAGGCCGGCTTTTCGCAGCGTCGAAAAACCTTGCTCAACAGCCTGAGTGGGGGACTCCAGCTGGACAAACCAACTGTCAAACTGCTCTGCGAATCGGTCGGCATCGACCCAGCGCGACGGGCGCAAACGCTCAGCCTGGATGAGTGGTATGCCCTGTGCCTTTCCTACAACACTTGATGTGTTAAGAATCTAGCGTTACACTGAGCTAAGTATGGGACCCACCAACAACCTCAGCTATCTCGTGCAACACCTGGCGGCCGTCATTGGCAAACAGGCCGACCAAGTGCTTCAGGAACAACTTGGGATTGGCCTCAGCCAGTTCAAGATCCTGATGGTTTTGGAGTGGAATCCGCGCGTGCAGCAAAAAAGCATTGCCGAGAGCCTCGGCCAGACGGAAGCCAGCGTCAGCCGGCAAATCAAACTATTGAAGCAGAAGGGCTTGCTGGTTACCAAGCCTGACGCCCAGAATCGGCGCAAGCACATCACTATCCCAACAACCCTCGGCATGCAAGTCACTGAAGCCGCAACCAACATCATGCGCCGGAGCTTCGGCCCGGAGTTTGCGGCTATTGGCGAGGATCAGCTTCTACAATTGATTACTGGTCTGCAGCGGCTGCACGCCATCGTCTGCCGCCCCGGCAAAGTTGGCGCTTGCGACCACCCGCTCGGCCTTTAACAGTTTATTTTTCGCGATTCTTGACGTTCTTGAGATTCTCGTTGATGGCGTCACGGTAATTCTCCAGATCCTGGGTATTCATGGCAATTGCGCCGATGACATCAATCTTGTCCACATGTTCACCGCTAATCTTACGCATTTGATAGAACAGCAGGTTGGCCATGCCATTTTCGTTAATGGCAATCAAGGTACCATCGCACAGTGAAAGCGGGACTTTGTAGTTCATGTCGGTGTTATCGTCGATTTGTAGTGGCATACACTCAGTATACTCCTGGCTAACCACTAGCATTTAAGATGTAAAAGTGGTATAATTCTTTGTTACGGGGCTGAATTTTAAGCTCGACGTTGGACTTTATCGGTTAGATCAGCAGGTCGCTTGTCAGCGTATAGGCAAACCTTTTAGATGCAAATCTCAAAGCTTCACTGTTAGCCCGCTTTGGTAACTTCCAAATGGCTACAGTACCAGTTTTAGCTTAATGCTAATTCCGTGTCGCGCGTGATGCCTGATAATGCAAAGACACGCTATATCTTCAGGACGCTCAGTTAGAATTATCCTAGCTAGCTGCTAAGACTTTGGATTGCTGGAATGAGATGTTTGTTCGTTTCGATATTCATTCCATAAGAAAGCTAAAACGAACTATACCTGTAGAAGACTAACTAAATAAACTGACGGACGCGGGGGCAGTACCCGCCAGCTCCTCCAAAGAAAGTGCCCGACCTATGGTCGGGTTTTTTCTTGGCTGAATCCCGGCTCTAGACTAAAATGGTTAGGAATGGTGAAAAATAAATATTTGGGGATCGTCTGGGTTGTGCTGAGCGTCGGGGCGCTGGGTGCTGGCAGCTGGGTCGTCTGGCACGCTGGCCATAATAAGTCGGCGAACAATAATCTCTTCGGTGCCGAAGCTGGTATGGCTGCCAGCCAGGCCGAATCTTCAGCTTCCGGCAGCAACATACCGCTGACACCCACCCAAGGGACTAGTTCAGACAACAGCGGCCTCAGTGTCAATCAGTCAACCCCAAACAATAGCGTCGGGCAGCTCGGCAATAGTGCCGGCCAAAACTTGATCGCTGGCTCTGGCAATGGGAGTGGCTCAGGCTCATCGAGCCCATCGCTGCCTGATCCATCGACGTTCGCGCAGTATGACAAGTACAAGAACGACCAGTCGGCACTGTTTGGTGACATTGTTGCCGGCACTGGTGACAGCTTGACGAGCGGCAAGAAAGCCGCAGTCTACTACAAGGGTTTCCTGACGAATGGCAGCGTCTTTGATCAGTCGCGCGCTGACAGCAGTGGCAAGGTCCAGCCGTTTGTCTTCGAGCTGGGTGCGCACCAGGTGATTGCTGGCTGGGAGCAGGCTTTGGCTGGCATGAAAGTTGGAGGTGTGCGACTGCTGATCGTGCCGCCGGCCGCCGGCTATGGTGATCAGGCGCAAGCGAGCATCCCGGCAAACTCCGTGCTGGTTTTTGAAGTGCAGCTCCTCGAAGTGCAGTAAACCGACATCTTATTTACTCTTTAGCCAAAATCTGTTATAAATTATGCTATGAATGAGCTGGCTAACCGTGATGGAGTTCTGGCATCGCTTCCGAGCAACCCGAACCAGTTTGCATTGACATGGGAAGTCGGCAAACGGGAATCCGAGACAGATAAACTCAGCGCCGAAGTTGCCGAGACTTTTGTGAGTGACGAACACATTGGTGTTTACCAGATTGTTGGGCGAAGTATGCTCGCTATAGCCGGTATGGACATCAGGCAAGCCGATGGCCAGTCACTGGAGGTGGACGGTCGACTCTTCGTGCCGATTGACGTTGATGCCCATACAGAATTATCCCATGCTATGCTCAACCGCTTTCGCCAACTACAGGCCGACAAACGGCCGGGTGATGATCCACGTATCCGTTGGAATGGTCAGCAGCTGGGGATTGGCAATGTGCTACATAACGGCTCGCTTGAGCGTCTCGATGGTGAGCAGATACAGCGGGCGATTGATGAGAAAATTATTTGGATCGATGATGAGTCGAGTGATCGTCCGACCGGGTACCAGGTCACCGACGAATCGCTGATGATCGACATGGCTTCATGGTTGCTTGACCTCGACGAGGCAGCCATCATGGCCGATGAGAAAAACATCCTCAACCTGATCCTCCACGGTCGTCGTGCGTTTGGTGTGCACACCGATATCGACCGACCGAATGGCGACAGTCCTCATGGCCGATTTGCAGTCCGCGCCGCCCTGTTTGCACCGGGTAACTTAACAGCGCAAGTATTGGGTACCAATGATCCTGGATTGATCCAATTGCCCAGTGGTGCCTGGATTCATGCCAACCGCTTCATGGGGACTGATAAGCGTATGTCGCCCCAGGCACGTGGCCAGCAGATTGAGCTCCTGAACCGAGGTACTGACATTGCGTGGGCCGATGCCCAGGCAGAGATTGCCTTCTACCAGCCAAAGCGGGAGGAGCGTATCAAGCAAGCCGTGCAACCGATTGTTGATTTGGAAGCCTTGCAGCCGGAACGTCGGGCTCACCTGCAGCAAAAGGGCTATGACCTGCTGAGCTTGGTGGCTCGCCGCGATATTTATCAAACCTTAGGTCAGTCACTGGATGCTGGTAATTGTGCGCTGGTGATTACGCCAAACGGTATTACCGAAGTGCCGAACACGAAATATGATTCCCGGAATGCTCGACACGTGCTCAATGCGGCGATCAGCTCAGGAACGGTACGTACGGTGCCCGAACACCTTAGTGAGCTTGGGCCATTTATTGAAAAACTTGGCATGGTCGCCAACAACCCGCGGGTTGTTGTGGCCGATCGTTTGCTGCTTGAGGATATTCCGGAGATCGTTAACAAGGGCGATGTCCAGGCGGTTATTGTCCGCGACTTTGGCTCGCCATTCATGAGTCAACAGACTCACACCGCTATCGTAGAGCTTGCCAAACAAGGCATCACTATCGCCTGGGATCATGATGGCGATATCCGCAAAATGCACCGCAGCGGTTTCTGGATGACTTCCGAAAATATTGAGCGCTTCGAAAAACTTGAGTTTGTCTACGCCTTTTATGGCACACACATGGACGAAATCGTGGCTGGAATGGAAGAGGACTATGAAACCAGCTTCGACATTATGAGCGGTATCATGCCTACCCGTTATGTTGGGGTTACCAATGGCGGCGGCCCAGGTGCGATGGCGGCGGCCAACAAATACGGTGGTTTGCAGGATATGATGCGCATGGCGGTCATGATCGACGTCGAGAGCAAGGGCCAGGGTGGGTATCGCCACCTCACAGAAGGTCACTTTGGTGTTGGCAGCGACTTCCGAACCTATCGCCAAACCACCCTAGACCAGACACGCGATGGATCAATTACCAGTACTGGCGGTTCGGGCTCGATCGAAGAGACCACGATTGGCGTCGTCACCACTAAGCTGCATGATGCCTTACCGTTCCCGATTGTTACTTCGGCGCCGGATAACTTGTACGGACCACTTAAGAAGGTCTATGAACGGTCATCCAACATCCACCTGCTCAATCCAAAGGGCAAAACGGCTTTTGAACTATCGAAACCACTGACCCAAGCTTGGGTTAGCCGCATGATCTTTAACACGCCTACCTTGGTGGAAGCGGCACAGATTTACCGGCGCTTCTGGGAAAATCCGAAAGCCATGTGGGGACAGGCGATGATTCCTAAGGCAGAGCTCGAATCGGCGCTCGCCAAGCGGCTAATTGTCGCTGACCGCATCGGGCGTCGAGTCTCGCCGTACATTATTGATGCCGTCAATTCCTACCGGGATCCGTCAGATCTGCCTGCCTAGACGTACGAAAAACCGCTGCGAGTGAGCACCCACAGCGGCTGAGGCTTCGGCCTACTTAAACAAGAGCAATACAAGGGGCTGGCCAAGTGCGTACCTCACGCACCTCGCGATTCATTGCCTGTCCGTTAGATCTAGGACTTTTCAATGGATTACCCCCTTTCTGTTTTTGACTTATATCTTTAATGTAACATTCCGTGCCAGTTTGTAAAGACTTATTAAAAAGAAATTAATCACACCTTTCCAAGCTTGCCACAAGGGGAGTCCTCTGGTATACTGGCGCTACTAGAACAGCTGCTAAGGTGTTTGACCGATCTAGACTTAAAAAGTTAATTGTACGTGTTTCAGAGGCGCAGCTAACTGGTTTGCCAGATTACCTCAGTACGCGATAGGAGAGTAAATGGCAACCAAACTATTCATCGGTTCCCTAGCATGGGCAACCACTGATGACAGCTTGAAGAGCTTCTTTGAGCAAGCCGGCACTGTAGTGTCTGCAAACGTGATCATGGACCGCGAAACCAACCGCAGTAAAGGTTTTGGCTTCGTGGAAATGTCCAGCGACGATGAGGCCAAGAAGGCTGTCGACGAACTCAATGGTAAGGACCTCGACGGTCGCGCCATTGTGGTCAGCGAAGCCCGCCCGCGCGAAGAGCGCCCCCGTTACTAAACTCGCGTTAGTAACACCCAAAATGAGCAGGGAAACCTGCTCATTTTTTTATTTGCTAACAGATGAGAGGGGTTGACAGTGCCGGCCTCCAAGCATAACCTAAAAAGGTTAGTCAGGAGCTACCAATGAAACTTAGTAAACTCAAATTAGTACTGGCCAGTCTTATAACAATCGGTGCCTTGGCCGCGCCAGCCTACAGCTACGCTGAAGGTTCATCAGGATCAGGCACCGAATCAGGCAGCACCTCTTCCTCTGGAACAGACGATACTACTACTAGTGGCTCAACCGAGACGCACAACTCAACTACCGGTGCGCACATCGAGGCAACTGATGATTCAAGGTCCGGTGCTGAAGTTAAGGCAGCCGCTCAGGCTAAAATTGCCGAGCACACTGAGGAGCAAAAGACCAAGCGCTGCGAGAAACGGCAAGCTGACGTCAACAAGATCACCGCTCGGATCGCTGAGCGCGGACAGAGGCAGATTGATTTGTTCAGCACCATCGCAACTCGCGTCGAGGCTTTCTACGTCAAGAAAGGTGTGACGTTAAGCAACTACGATCAGCTTGTCGCAGCCGTCGATAGCGCGAAAGCCAACGCACAAACCACCGTCGATACCATCAAGACCACGACAATTACCCTCAAGTGTGATGGAACAGACCCTAATGGTGCCGGTGCTTCTTTCAAGGCAGCCCTGAAAGCCGAGATCCAGGCTCTCAAAGACTACCGCACCGCTGTTAAGAACCTAATCGTTGGTGTTAAATCAGTCACCAGCACCACACATGACGACAGCAGCACAGAAGGGAGCCAGCAATGAGCCGACAGACTATCAACCAACGAGGCTTCTCGGCCTTTGAGCTCATCCTGCTCGTAGCTGTGCTCGGCATCATTGCCGTCGTAGGCTTGCGCTTCATGAATGCTCACAGTAAAACCCAGGCGGCAGCTACCAAAGCCGCTTCCGTTTCGGCCAGCACCACCACAGCTACCGCTCCAGCCGTCAATTCCAGCAGCGACCTGACCAAGGCAGCCACAACACTTGACCAGAACGACCCGACAACTGCTAATACCAGCGATAGTGGTGCGCTTGACGCTCAACTTGCAACAAACTAGCGCCAATTACTTGACCGCGTAAGTCGCGAGCCCTAGGCTGGAAGTATGCCGTTTGAAGACGCCCGTGCATTTATTAGCCAGAAACTTGGCCTGTCGTTCCGCACTGACAAACCGTTAACGCCGGCCGATGTCCAAGCGGCCCGAGTGTACATTGCCGATTATTGGACGAAGGTTGAGCGCTTTCACCCCAAGGATGACGAGAGTCTGCTCGGCCTGCCCAAGCCCTACCTGGTGCCGTCGTATATGGCCAAAACCGGCTTTGACTACAACGAGCTGTACTACTGGGATAGCTATTTCATGGTGCAGGGTATGCTCGATGCTGAGCACCAGGAGCTGGTGACGGGTATTCTGGAAGACTTGTTGTTTCTATTCAAGCGCTTCAAAGTTATTCCCAATGCTTCGCGGACCTATTTGACCGGCCGCTCACAGCCGCCGTTTCTGACCACCTTCATCTTTGACGTTTACGAGCACTTCCAGCCGGGTGAGAAGTGGCTGACAGAAGCCATCAAACTGGCCAAAAAAGAGTATGAAACGGTTTGGAAAGGCGTCAAAAAGCCCAACGAGCGCCAGGTGTACCAGGGCTTGAGCCGCTACTACGACATCAACTACCTGCACGATTTGGCTGAGGCCGAAAGCGGCTGGGACATGACACCACGCTTCGATCGTCGTGCGCTGAATTACCTGCCGGTTGACCTCAACGCTTTGCTGTACAAATACGAGACTGACTTCGCGCGAGCCGCTCGCATTCTCGGCAATGAGAAGGAAGCCTTACAATGGGACGAAGCCGCCGCCGCCCGCAAGCAGACAATGAATAAGCTGATGTGGGACAAGATCCGCGGCCTGTACTACGACTATAACTACGAGAAGAAGAAACGAGGCACTATCAGCAGTCTGGCGGCCTTTTTCCCAATGTGGGCCGGCATGGTTGACGAAAAGCAGGCGGCCAGCCTAGTGAAAGGTCTGCGGCGCTTTGAATACAAGGGCGGCCTGACTACCACCGACACTCTGCCAATTGGCCAGTTTGTGCTCGGCAGCACCCCGACCCAGTGGTCATATCCGAACGGCTGGGCGCCGCTACACCTAATCGTCGTTCAGGCCCTAGAGCGCTACGGCTACCACGACGAAGCCAAGCGCATTGCCATGAAGTGGCTCAAGACTAACCTGTGGTGGTTCAACTCGCACCAGGTCTTCCTGGAGAAGTACAACGTCGTTGCTCCAGATAAGCCTCCACTAAAAGGTTTGTACCCGTCTCAGACCGGCTTTGGCTGGACTAACGCGGTCTTTGAGCGTTTCTGCCAGGATTACGTCGACCAACAGGGATAAAGCTGGTATACTTAGCGAGTTAAGCGGCACTTTTGGGGTTGTAGCTCAGTTGGCTAGAGCGCGGCATTCACATTGCCGAAGTCGGGGGTTCGAGCCCCTCCAGCCCCACCACGACCATAGGCAACGAGTCTTACTCGAACCGTAGCAGGGGTGAGTAATTCACAAACCGCACAACAGAAACGTTGTGCGGTTTTTCTTTGACTCGAAACTATACCTTGGGTTCGAGTAACATCCCCTAACGGTGTACTTTGCTAATGGCCTCATTATAGTTCATAATTAACTGTCTGTTATGGCAGGGCAAGGTAACGATGCACCAGTAAAAAAGATGCCAGTTCCCGATAATTCAACACGGGAACTTCTTGCACATGCTCAGGCTCGTGTGATCTTCGGCTGGCTAACAGCCCCCGAGGCTCTACCAATGCTTACTACGGAGGGCGATGCTGATGAAGCAGAGCTACTAGAGCGACATGGTGCCATGACTGCCGCTGTTGATGCTCGACCAAAGCTTGCAAATACTCCTGCTCTTGTCAAAGAGCAAGGACGATGGGGGCTAAAGGAAGCTGCGAAGAGAGCCGATCTTCAGAATGCCTTTCGGGGTGCCGACTGGCGACTTGCTGCTGTTGACCTGTCAAAAGTCCTAGCCTTCCAAAAGACTGTTCGCCTACCAGGACTGGATGAGCGCATCCTAGAAGCCAAGGAAGACCCAAAGGCGCTACTCGAACTTTGTCTGCCAAGCGAAGAGCCGGAGGTTCCTTTAGTCTGGGCGCCTGACGCAGACGGAAAGGGTTATACGCTCAGCTCGTTCAATCCAAACTTTAGGGTTTACGAAGTAATGCCTGGTACTGCCACCGTGCCAAGTATGCCGGGCTCAGAGCCAATTAACCGAAACGCGATCTTTGTAACTTATGGTGCGCCTCCAAGCTACCTTCAAGTTGCCTCGTATCGTGGACGGTTTTTCTTGCGTGATGGATATCACCGTGCAGTTGCTCTACTGAGGGCGGGTGTAAACGAGGTTCCCTGCGTATTGGTCAAAGCAACTAATCTAAGTCAGGTTTTTACGGCCGCTGGAAACTTTCTAACAGAAGATGTAATGATGGGTGAGCGGCCACCATTCGTGAAAGATTTTGTCGATGACAACGTTAGTGCTGATGGCGATATGATCGAGATTAGGCGCGTGATTCGCATCCGTGGTGATGAGTTCGTTTTGCCTAGTTAGGAACGTTTAACGTAAGATAGGTCTATATGATTCGAGTAACAGCAATTCACTTAGTGCCGAGTACTAGCACGCTGCACGAGCATATTCAAAGCGTACAGTGGATCAACACGGGTACCGGTGTTACTGGCCAGAGTACAAAATCTGCCATGGTGGAGTACATTAACTCCGGCGGTAGTGTAATTGTTTCGGACGGGATTAGGGCGATTGATGTGGGAGTTGTATCCGCACCAACGCCATACATAAGGACTCGCGCCGACGGAGTCTGGACTGACAACTTGCTCGCTTTGCCGAAATATTGACCCTACTCAATTGCCTAGTTACGATCCCACGGCTTCCGTAGAGTTACGCCAGCAGTCTTCAGTGCCTTACGAACTGTTTCTGCATCACAGCCAAACTTGTGGCCAATCGCCTTCAGTGACCGTCCTGCCTTATAGAGCTCAATCGCTTGAGCAAGTTGGTCAGTCGACAGGCCTTGGTTGCGCAACGGCACACCAGCCTCACTCAGGATGTTGAGGACCGTGCCCTTGCCCAGGCCATACTTCTTCATGAGATGGGTCGACGGAAAGCCAAGCTCGTAGTCGTTGATGAGGTGCTGGATCTCTACAGGCGTCAGTCGAACCTTGGCCTTATGAACGCGAGGCGGCGCTGACCGTGATTGTGGCCGGGTAGCTGGTCGTTGACTGAGCCATCGTGCTCGTTCCAAACGTTGGCGCATGCCTGGATGTTTCGAGTACTGCTGCAGCACCTGGACCAGGACGGTCTTACTCGAACTGTCCTCAAGATCAGAACCATGGTTCGAGTAACGTCCGCCAGCGCCCACCAACCTGGTATAATTGAATCAATGAACATCACCGTAACTCCATCGATGCGCATGATGCCCGGTCGGGCGTAATTCTCTTTTCACGACATTTATTAATTATTTCTAAACAGGTAGACTAAACAGCATGAGTAAATTCTATGTTTGTACGGCGATTCCTTATGTCAACGCTGAACCACACATCGGTACGGCGCTCGACGTGCTGACAGCCGATGTGCTGGCACGAGCTGCTCGGCAGCGAGGCGATGACGTCACTTTTTGTACTGGTACGGATGAGCATGGTGGCAAAATTGCCGAAAAGGCGGCTGAGAATGGCAAAGATCCTAAGGCGTTTGTCGACGAACTGAGCGAACGATTTGTAGAGCTTGGTCGGCTATTGAACATCAGCAATAACCGTTTCATTCGAACGACCGACGAGACCCACGAGCAGCGCGCCCAAGTGATCTGGAAAGCGCTCAAAAAGGACATCTACAAGGATAAATATGTCGGTTGGTACTGCACCGGCGACGAGGCCTTCTTCACCGAGACTGAGGTCAAAGCTAACAACGGGGTCTGCCCCAACCACAATCGGCCATACGAAAAGATAGAGGAAGAGAACTATTTCTTCCGGCTCAGCGGCTACACCAAACCGATCCTGGAAGCCATCAACAGTGGTAAGCTGGCGATCGTGCCGGAGACCCGGCGCAACGAAATTCTATCCGTGCTCAAAGATGGCTTGGATGACATTAGTATTTCACGGCCGAAAGACAAGATCAGCTGGGGCATCCCAGTGCCTGGCGACGCCAAGCAGGTAATGTATGTCTGGTTTGAGGCTTTGATGAACTACATCACGGTACTTGGCTACCCGGAGCACCAAGATTTCAAAGATTTTTGGCCGGCTAACGTCCAAGTGCTCGGCAAAGATATCATTCGCTTCCATGCGGCTATCTGGCCGGCGATGCTGATGGGCTTAGGTGTTGAACTGCCTAAGATGCTGTATGTCCATGGTTTCATCACTGTCGACGGGCAGAAGATGAGCAAGACCCTCGGCAATGTAGTCAGTCCGACTGACATTGTGGCCAAGCATGGCGTCGACGCCTTTCGCTACTACTTCCTGCGTCATATTCCGAGCTATAGCGACGGTGACTTCAGTTGGGAAACGTTCGAGAACGCCTACAATAATGAGCTGGCCAACGAGTTGGGCAATGCTGTCCAGCGCACCAGTGTGCTGATTCAGAAAAACCTGGCCGGCAACTACGGTGACATTCCGGCGGCCGAGCATGATATTGCCCAGTACGAACAGGCCCTGGCCGAGTGTCGCTTTGATCGGGCGCTCGATGAAGTCTGGGAACAGGTGCGTGGCCTGAACCAGTATATTGACGAAGAAAAACCGTGGACGCTCAGTGGTGCCGGAGAAGGTGACCACTTGCGAGAAGTGCTGGCCTACCAGGTCAGTTCGCTGTTGTCGATTGCCCGTCTGTTGGAGCCATTCCTGCCAGAAACGGCCGCCAAGATTCAAGCGATTTTTGTCGACGGGACCGTCAATCCGATTGACGGCACGCTGTTCCCCAAAACCGATGTTAAATAAATCTTGACTTCGTGGCATTCGACCGCTCTACGGCGTAAAATAGACCCCAATGACCGAGTTTGTTGATACCCATTGCCATATCCAGTCGATTGGCTTGCAAGAAGGTGAGCCGGTGACCCGCGAGCTGTGGGCCAAGGCCGAATTCACTGCCGACCAGGTGGTGGATGAAGCCGTGGCTGCTGGCGTGACCCGGCTGCTGTGTGTCGGTTGCAGCCCGGAGGATAGTCAGTTGGCAATTGATTTTGTACAGCACCGCGACCACTGTTGGGCGAGTGTTGGCATTCATCCGCACGAGGCCGAAGCAGCGCTCAGTAGCGGCCGGATCCTGCCGGAATTTGCCGGTCTGGCCACTAAGCCAAAAGTTGTGGCAATCGGCGAATGCGGACTGGACTATTACTACACCCACTCCTCGAAGGCAGACCAGCTGCGGGTACTCGAGTTTCAGCTGGCGCTGGCCCAGGAGGCCGAACTGCCGGTGATTTTCCATGTTCGCGAAGCTTTTGACGACTTTTGGCCAGTTTTTGACGCCTACCATGGCCTCAAAGGAGTTCTGCATAGCTTCACTGATTCTGCCGAGAATCTGGAGCAGGCTATCAAACGGGGCTTGTACATCGGTGTTAACGGCATTGCTACCTTCACCAAAGATCCTGCTCAGCTGGACGTCTATCGCACCATCCCGTTGGAAAAATTACTACTCGAAACCGATGCCCCTTTCTTGACACCTACCCCTTATCGTGGTAAGGTAAATGAACCGAAACGAGTAGTGGACGTTGGGCGGTTTCTAGCCGAACTTCGCGACGAAAGTGACACAACTTTAGCCGCGGCGACGACTCGAAACGCTCGCCACCTGTTTGGGATATAAACGCTATGAAAACATTCGATATTTTAACCTCACTAAATCCGCTCGATCGCTCAGACAAAGAGTTGCTGAGAAGTGAGATTGGTGACCGCATCGGGGAGCTGGGCGAAGCTTTGGGCAATGCCGCCACTGAGCTGGCTGGCCAAGTCGATAGTTACATGAGCACTGTCAATGCCCCAACTCCAGAGGCTACCGTTCCACAGCCAACTACTGACAACCTTGGTCGAGTTGCCCTCGAGGATCTACAAGCTCAGGCCACGGCTGAGCAGACCAGGATATTGCTGGCGTACATCGACGAGTTACATGAACAAGCGCCGACTAATCTTCAGCCGGGGAGCCAGGACTAATGAACTTGCTACCGAGAGTTACGCCGCGCAATAGTGAAGACCGCCGGGCAGCCATCAAGCGTACCTTGCTGCGCCGCGAAGCTGAGATCGGCGGCAAACTCTTTGGTCCCGTGCCAAAGGGCCATCACCGCCAGTTTTTCTGCTTGGATCGCCACACTTGGATTTGGCATGAAGAGTGGCGCGACAAAACCGGTAAACACCACGTGGTGACTACTCGTTATGAAGTTCGTAAAGGTGGCGTCATTAAGTCACAAGACGGGCAGCTGACCTTCCACCGCTTATCCGATCAAGAAGCTTTGAATTTGTACAAAGCTACGCAGCTGTATGGTCAACGCGTTGGGGCTGAGTACCAGACGATGCTGCAAGCTGCCTAACCCGGCTATACTACTACTGAGATGTCTGACACGGCGATTTATTTAGATTTTGCGGCTGCGACACCGCTCGACCCGGCGGTGCTGAAGGCTATGCTGCCATTCTTGGCCGACCAGTTCTATAACCCGTCAGCTACCTATCAAGCAGCTCGCGATACCCGCAAGGCCTTCGAGGCGGCCCGGGTCAGTATTGCTCATTGGCTTGGCGCTCGGCCGAGCGAGATCATCTTTACGGCTGGCGGCACCGAAGCCAACAACTTGGCAGTACTTGGGATTGCCCGACAGTATCCGGACAGCCATCTGGTGACGACCCAGCTGGAGCATGATTCAATTCTTGCCCCATTCGCTGCCTTGGGTCAGCAGGGTCAGCAGACCACACTAGTTGCTCCACAGCCTGATGGCCTGATCACGGTCGAAGCGTTGCTGGCGGCTGTCACCGACGACACCGTTCTGGTCAGTGTCGGCTATGTGAATAATGAGATCGGTACTATCCAACCCCTATCCAAGCTTGCTCAAGCACTGCAGGCTGTGCGTGCAGACCGGCGCCAACGTGGCATCACACTGCCGCTCTACCTGCACACCGATGCCTGCCAAGCCGGCAATTATCTTGATCTCCATGTCGCTCGGCTGGGCGTTGACCTCATGACACTGAATGGCGGCAAACTCTACGGGCCAAAACAGAGCGGGGTATTGTACGTTAAAGCCGGTTTGCAGCTGGAACCCCTAGTGTTCGGTGGCGGTCAGGAACACGGCTTGCGCTCCGGCACTGAAAACGTGGCGGCAGCCATTGGTTTGGCTCAGGCGCTTGAACTTGCTCAGACCCAGCGGCACACCGAGGCGAAGCGGTTGCAACAGCTGCAACAGCAATTTTTCCAACTTATCGAAACGCGACTGCCAGCGGCTCGGATCAATGGCTCACGCAAACTGCGTATCCCCAACAATGTTCATTTGACACTTCCCGGCCAAGATAATGAACGGTTACTGATCCAGCTCGACGAAGCTGGCGTTCTAGCTGCAGCCGGTTCAGCGTGTAGTGCCAGTGATGAAGAGCCATCACATGTACTTCGGGCGATTGGCCTAAGTGATACCGAGGCCCAAGCATCGCTACGCTTCACCATGGGTCGCTCGACGGATGAAGCGGCAATCACCCGAACCGTCGAATTGCTCCACCGGCTAGCCTTAGACTAAGCAAAAGCGATATACTGTGTTCTGATATGCGCCAATATAAACAGCTTTTGCGCCCTTTGATGACATTGCTCGGCGTGCTATTGCTGGTAGTCGTCAGTGTTCCGGCCTCGGCCGCCAGCTCCACTGGTGCCACAGCTGGAACAGACGCCGCGACGGCCAAATCAACCAGCCAGAGTCTCAATGATGCCGTAACTAAAAGCTACAATGCTGATGCATCAGTTCAGATAGGTATGATCGTCGAGCTCAAAACCAAAGCGCCCGACACCGTGGTGCCGCTGCCGAACTCTGACATCAAAGGCATGCTTGGGGTGGTGATCCCTGAAAGTAACGCCAGTATTGTCCTGACCCCTCAGAACATCCAGACCCAGCAAGTGTTGGTGGCTACCTCAGGACGTTACGAAGTACTCGTCAGCAACCAGAACGGCCCGGTCAAAGTCGGCGATTACGTGACTATCTCGGCTATCTCCGGGGTGGGTATGAAAGCTGGCGACAATGAGCTGGAAGTCATCGGCAAGGCAGCTGGCAACTTCACCGGCACCGCCAACGTCATTGGCCAGGTCAAGCTCACTAGTACCATCGGCAAGCAATCAACAGTTGCCCTGGGCCGTATTCCGGTCGACCTGAACATCTCGCACAACCCGTTGTTCCAGAAGACTGTCGACTACGTGCCAGGCTTCATGGCTAAAATAGCCGTATCCGTAGCCCAACATCCAGTCAGTGTGGCGCGCATCTACCTATCCATGGCGCTTCTGGCCGTAACAGCGGTGATTGCCGGCAATGTGCTGTACAGCGGTGTTCGCAGCGGCATGATCGCTGTCGGTCGTAACCCCTTGTCCAAGAAGTCAATTTTCAGGAGTCTGATCCAGACAGTAATTGCTGGATTAATTATTTTTGTTGCAGGCGTGTTTGCGGTATACTTACTCCTGAAGCTCTAGCGTTTTCGCTACAAGCGTTAATATACAGCATGCGCATGGTGGGTAAACAAACATGACAATCTGGTGGCTCATCCTTATTCTGACCGCAATTGGTGCCAGCGGTGTTGCTTTTGTGTGGTTGGCCGTCAACGTCAAGGGCGGTGCCAAGCCCAAGGCAGCCGGCCCCAATTCCATTGAAGAAGCTGCCGACCAAGATGTTGAGCACGTCTTTAACGAAGATTTTCGTGAGGAGCTGCGCAACCGCGGTCGCCTGCACTTTGAGAAGATCATTGGCGAAAACGCCATGTTCCTGCAGCAAGACTTGCGATTGACGACTTCACAACTCAACGAATACATGAAGAGCGAGATTACCAAGAAGCTCAAAGAAGAGTTCCAGAAGTACGAAGAGTCGATCATGGATGCCAAGCAGTTGGCGATCGAATCAATTGAAAAAACCAATGCCGCCATCGACGAACAACGACAGCAGCTCGGCCAGCAACTCCAAGCCGAGATTGCCGCCGAGAAGCAAAACTTGCTCAAGCGCTTCGAGGACAATATGGCCGACATCGTCAACCACTATGTTTTGGCGGCTGTCGGTGACCAGATTGACCTCAATGATCAGCTGGAATATATCCTGAACGACCTCGAGGCCAACAAGCAGGCGATTATTGAGGATATTCAGAATGGCGCCTAGCACACCTGCTACTCCTCCAGTTGCCGCCACGCCCCAGCCTCGCAAAATGGTTGGTCTGCCAACGCTAGTTACGAGCCCAGTGGATATCGGTCGGCTGATCCGCGAGATCGAAATGATTGACGAGTCATTGCTGCAACTTGGCCTGCGCCAGAGCGGGACAGAGATCAAGATGCCCAAAACGACAACGCTAATGGACCAAATCATCGACCTAAACAAGCTCAATTTACTGCAGACGGAGGATCGCCAACTACTCAAACAGTTCCTCGAAGCGGTCAAGCAGAAAGCGCCAGTGATGCACGTTAGCTTTAGTGCAGATCCCAACACAGCCTTCATCGAGAAATTGATGGCCTGGTTGCGCCGGGAGATCCACCCATTGGTGCTGATGACGGTTGGCCTGCAGCCGAACATCGGTGCCGGCTGCGTCATCCGGACTACCAACAAGCATTTTGATATGTCGTTGAAGCAGGATTTTGCCAAGAAAGCCGAAATGCTGCGTCAAGCTATCGTGTCAGGCCCGGCGACAGTGGCCGCAGCAGCACCGGCCGTTCCGGCAGCAGCCCCAGTCGCTAGCACTGGAGCAGCCGCATGAGCACCGGCAACAAGCACTTCGACAAACTCGTTGAGGCCGGCAACCCGGTCGGGGAAGTTATTGCCATCGAAAAGTTTCTCATCAAAGCCAGCGGTTTGCAGCCCTGCTCGGTGCATGCCCTGGTGATGTTTGAAGATGGCAGCAAGGGGTTTGTTCATCAGGTCCAACGCGATCATGTGGTGATCCTGCATCTTGGAGTCGAAGGTTTACGCACCGGCACTATGGCTGTGATCCAGCATCAGGAACTGGTCAGTAAGGTTGGCAAAGATTTTATTGGCCGAGTCGTGTCGGTCACCGGCGACCCACTGGATGGCAAGGGTCCGATCGCTGCCGATGGCACTTGGCCGGTCTTCAACGTGGCACCATCGCTCTACCAGCGTCGCTTAGTTGAAGATCAAGTGGAAAGTGGTGTCACCGCCATCGACGCTTTGTTCCCGATTGTGCGCGGTCAGCGTATGGCTATGCTTGGCGACAGCAAATCCGGCAAGAGTACGCTGGCGACCCAATTCGTCATCAACCAAAAAAACACCGATCAGGTCGTGGTCTACTGTCTGATCGCCAAGCGACGAAGTGACATCGACACCTTGCTATCGCGTTTGACCGAAAGTGGTGGCCTGGAAAAAGCCATCATCGTGGTGTCAACGATGTTTGAATCGCTGATCATGAGCTACCTGGCACCATATGTTGCTTGTTCGATGGCCGAGTACTTATGGCAAAAGTGCGAGCAAGACACGATTATTATCTACGATGACCTCACCTCACATGCCCACGCCTACCGAGAAGTTGCCCTGCTGTCCGGGGTGAGCCCGGGCCGCGACTCCTACCCAGGTGACATGTTCTACGCTCACTCCAGTCTACTGGAACGTGCTGGGCGTTTGGATACCACCGGCAAATCGCTAACGTCCATCCCGATGGTCCACGCTGCTAATGGTGACATCACTGCCTATCTACCAACCAACATTATGTCGATCACTGACGGTCAATGGATCCTGGATATGGAAATTTTCCGATCTGGTGTTCGTCCTGCCCTGAGCATTGGTTTGAGTGTTACCCGAGCCGGCGGTGTCGGTCACAATAAGCGTCAAAAAGCCTTGGCTGCCCAGACGCTTAAGCTGCTGGCAGACTACCGTCAAGCTGAGGAGTTTTCGCACTTTGGTTCGGAACTGGCCGTTGAAGCCAAGCGAGCGCTGGCTACCGGTAAGCGCCTGTTTGAAGTGATGACCCAGAGCCCGACTGATACCTTCTCGCTGATGGCTCAGCAACTGATGTTTGATCTGGTGCTTAACCTTGAAGATGGAGCTGATCTGGACCTGAATGCCCTCAAGCTGAATGCCAATGAATACGCCCTCAAGATTACCAAGGACGAAGAGTATGACGCCATCCGCGAACAGCTGAAAACAAAGTGTCTAGTTGAGCTGAAGGGTATACCCGGAAAACCAAAGGAAGCCGAAGAAGCGGCACCGGCTGCCGACACCAAAGACACCGACAAGCCAGCTGACAACAAAGACAAGCCCAAGGAACCACCGAAAGACAGTAAGCCCGATGCCAAGACTGACGAAAAGGCCAAAGACAAAGAACCAGCAGAGGCTAAAGCATGAAAAGGCCAAATGAAATTGCCCGCGAGGAAGCTAACATGGCGACCCTCGTTGAGCTGACCAGTGTCTTCGAAGGCATCGCCAGTATGCGCATTGCACAGATCAAGAACCAAGTGCTGCAGTCCACCAAGTTTTTCGATGAATTGTGGCAGATTTACTCTCAGCTGCGCGTCGACAGCTTGTTTAGCTTTGGCCGCGACGAGCAACACCAAGTGTCTATCAGCAAGGAGCTATATGTCATCATTACTGCCGAGGGTGGCTTCAGCGGCGAAATCGACCAGAAGCTGATCCAGATGATGCTCAAGACGTATGACAAGGAAAAGAACGATATCATCGTGATTGGCCACCACGGTGCGGTACAGCTGGCTCAGCGCGGTGTGACATACAAGAAATACTTCAAGCTGCCGAATCGTGACAAGAACATCAATGTCATGCCGATCATTCGAGAAGTCCAGCAGTACCAATCGACCAAGATGTTTTATCAGGAGTACGTGTCGCTGATGGTGCAGGACGTGAAACGTATTGAGCTGAGTAGTGCCGTCAAGGAACGCGGCTCATCATCGGATAAGGATAAGGACGTGATCAGCGAAGACACTTACATTTTTGAACCAAGCACCTATGCGGTGGCTGCCCACCTGGAGCGGTCCATGATGCAGATTGCCATTAGCCAGCTGATTCTGGAGTCCAAACTGGCGCAGTACGCATCGCGCTTCCGAGCCATGAGCGCTTCCCACCAACGTGCCGACGAGACCAAGAATGACCTGCACATGGCATTCAACCGTGCCAAGCGTGGCGTGAAAGACGAACGCCTCAAAGAGATCATCAACGGTATTAAGAAGAGTAAAGCAGGAGTGGCAGCGTAATGGCAGGCAGCGTAGTAATGGTCAAAGACCTGGTGGTGCGCGTGCAGTTTGATGATGATGCGCCAAGCCTGAATGAACTGGTGACTGTTCAAAACGGTCATGACACCCAACTGCTGGTTGATCATCTGGAGCCCGGCGGGGTGGCGTTCTGCCTGAATGTCCGGTCTGACTTGCGCATGGTCAAGGGCATGGCTGTTGAGCGTACCCACAAGGGTATTGAGATCCCAATTGGTGAAGTGACGATTGGTCGTATCCTGAACGCTTTGGGCGATCCACTCGATGGCCTGGAGGCTATCACTGACCCCAAAGTGCCGCGCAAAGATATTCTTAAGCTTCCGCCACGCAAGAACGATTTTGCTGTCCAGAAGCCTGAAATCCTGGAGACCGGCATTAAGGTCATGGACTTCTTCACGCCATTTGTGAAGGGTCGCAAGATTGGCATTATTGGTGGTGCCGGTGTCGGCAAGACGGTCTTAACCATGGAAATGATCAACAACATCGCTCGTAGCGGCTCAGGCCTTTCTTTCTTCGCCGGTATTGGTGAGCGTATCCGTGAAGGTCACGAATTGTTTGTGACACTGAAAGAGAATGACCTACTCAAAAACACCTGTATGTTCTTCGCCCAGATGAATGAGAACCCGGTACAACGTTCGTTAGTCGGTATCTCGGCCACGGCCAGCGCCGAATATTTCCGTGACGAAGAGCATAAAGACATTCTGTTTTTCGCCGATAATATGTTCCGGTACATTCAGGCTCGCAACGAACTGTCGACTATCCTCGATCAGGTCCCCAACGAAGGTGGTTATGAGCCGACGATTTTCTCTGATGTGAAGATTCTTCAAGACAGACTGAGCTCCAATGAGAACGGTTCCATCACCTCAGTGCAGACCATCTACGTGCCAGCCGACGACGTATCCGATCCGGCGGTGCAGTTTATTCAGCACGAAATGGACTCGATCATTGTGCTGTCCCGAAAAGTCGCCGAACAGGGTATCCGCCCAGCTGTCGACCTCAATATGACTACCTCGAGTCTGCTGACACCGGAAGTTGTCGGAGAACGGCATTACTTGCTCAGCGTACAAGTCCAGGCCTTGCTGCAAAAGTATGATTCACTGAAGGGTATTATCGCCATCATCGGTGAGAACGAGCTCAGTCCGGCTGACCGGTCGGATTACGCCAAGGCTAAGAAGCTGATCGCCAACTTTACCCAGAACATGAACGTCATGACCAAGCACACAGGTGTACCAGGCGACTTCTTTACTCGCGAAGATACCTTAAAATCGATTGAAGAAATCATCGTCTAGGTAAGCTATGGCTGACAAATCTTCTTCCGTCGATGACAAGAAAGTCCTCGGCACAGCAGCTGTCCCGAAGCAAGACGAGCGTGACAAGCTCAACCAGCAAGCAGTCAATGACTTCAGTCAAGTTGAAGCCAACGGCCAGCTGAGCATGCGGGTGAAAGTCCACTCACCCTTTAACGAATATTACGACGCCCAGGCTTTTAGCATCACGGCCGAAAACGCCACTGGTCCATTCGACGTCTTACCACACCACCACAACTTCATCTCGCTGCTCAACCCCTGCGAGCTGATCATCCGAACCATCGAAGAAAGTGAACAACGCATCAAAATCTCCGGCGGCATTATGCACGTCAAGGCCGATCGCGTGATCGTATTCCTTGACGTCTAGCTATCCCAGTCGACTATTGGGTGCAAATTTAGAGTGCACAGTCTAACTACTCTAAGACGAAGTAATCGTAGGCAAATGAAGTGCCGGACGGCGGGGCTGACGAGTCACAAATACTAAAGGTAGTGCTGGTGCGAGTGACGTAGTAGGCAAGCCCGCCGGCGCCTGAGCCAACTGGCGTTAGCAAGACATGTGGCGTCTGCGAGTATTTGGCAGTAAAGGTGATGGTAATGAAACAGCCGGCAGTTGGACTGCTACCAATGTTGATCGTTGCCGTACCGGCGGTGTCCGAACCATTGACCGTGGCTGAACCGCCGCTGCCGAGCGCCGGGCCGCTGCTGCTGCTCGGTGTGCCCCCGCCGGCCGTAATATGGTGGGTGAGTACCAAGTCGGCATTTAACTGGAGGTTCGAAGTGGCGATTTGTGGCGCCGAGATCGGCCCGGCAAACGATGCGCCACCGTTCACCTGAAGACTCTTAGCAATTGTGGCCGAACCCTGGATGGCAGTATTGCCAGAGACAGCCAAGTCCTTGCTGACTGATACCTGGCCAAGCTGGCTGGTGCCAGACACCGCAATGTTATTGAGGGCAACAGTGCCTCCGATCTGTAGATTGCCGGCTACTTCGAGACCTTCTCGGACCAAAACTTTACCGGCGAAAACAGCACTGGACTGAACATTCAGCACCGACTGAGCATTGCCGACACTGGCGTCACTATTGGCAACTTGCTGGAGGGCCTGCTGGGTGAGAGTTTGGGTCTTGAGGGTGCTGGTGGTCGAGGCTTTTTTGCTCTGGAAGTAGGCAATGACCACAATCACCCCAGCCACCAACATGATAAATAGGAATAATAACAAGTAGATGTTGAAGCGACGGAGCTTGTCTTTGAGACTTTTTTTTGACGGTGGGGCGGCTGGCTGGCCAGCAGTGGAGTTGGTTGAGGTCGCATCAACAACAGCACCTGGCTCTGCGCTGCCGGCTGTTTCGAGCGTTTCGAGTGCGTTCTCGTCGTCCGCCGACGCTTCCGCGGGTTTTGTTTCTTCCTCAGCCATCCAATAACTCTTATGCTTCCTGTTTCTATCATACTACAGATTAACCGCCGGTGGTTGCTATAATGGTTATGTAATGTCGTGGAAACAAATACTAAAAAGCACCACTGCTGTTGTATTGGCCGTACTGTGTACGCCGGCGATAGCCTTTGCTTCGCAGACCAGCTCAAGCCACTATCAGATCAATGAGGTCTTCTTTGGTTCCGGTGGCGAGTTGAACTCCTGCAGCACCAACTACTGCTCCAAACAGTCGGCTGGCGAAACGGCTGTCGGCAAAACTTGTTCCAGTGGTACGCTCTGTGCCCAAGCTGGTTTCAACACCGATCGCTACCCCTATATCGAGATGACAGTCAGTAACACCAGTATCGACCTTGGTACAGCCACCGCTACCACTACCAAGACCGCTACAGCCAGTTTCTCCGTCAAAGCGTACTTGGCCGAAGGCTATGATGTAGTGACCGCTTCGCCGCCGCCAACTAACAGCGGCTACACGATCCATACCGACTCAACACCGCAAGTTTCTAGTGTTGGTACCGAGCAGTTTGGGATAAACCTTGTGGCGAACACCAGCCCAGCAACTTTCGGTGCCAACCCGGTGTATGTGCCAGATTCGACATTCAGCTTTGGTCAAGTGGACGCCAACTACAGCACCCCCAACCAGTACAAGTATCAACAAGGTGACCGGGTGGCCTTTTCCCAGGCAAGCTCCAGCTTTACCACCTACACCGTAGCCTATATCTTTAATGTCAGTAATGTCACGCCGGGTGGTCTGTACACCATGCAGCACGTGCTGGTGACAACTGCTACATACTGAGCTCAAAATAACTGTGGAAAACTCACAACATTAACCTGAGAAAGCACTTGTAGACCTACCATAAGCGTGTTACGATGAAGCCACGTAACCTAAACAAAAACATGATTGTATCAGATGAATAGCCCACTCAGGATCACTATCCACGCAGCTCAGCGAGTGATTGCGACGCTCATAATAGCAGTGCTGTTGGTAGTCGGCGTCTTACCATTGTTTGACTGGAACAATTCAGCTTCAGCCGTCGGCTCTCAGCTAACCAGTCGCAGCATCAAGCTCAGTGACGCAGGTGTTAGCAATAACAGTAGTATCACGACTGGCGTCGGCAGCGGTACCAACGTTACCTATCGGTTCCAGTTCACGATTGCTAGTACCGCGCACAGTTTGGTGATCGACTTCTGTGACGACTCACCAATTATCGGTGACACATCATGTACTACACCAGCCAACTTCATTGACGCCAGCGCCGGAACACTGGCTCAGGTAGGTAGTGGCGTGATCGGCGGTACTGGCTGGGCGGGGACATTTAGTACGACACAGATTAAGCTTCATGACGACAACGCTCACGCTATTAGTACCGGTGATGTCACCTCCGGAGTGGAAACGTTTGATATTAATGGCGTCACGAACCCGTCACAACTGGGTACTTTCTACGCTCGTATCTATACATACTCGAACAACAGTTACGGTACCTATAGTGGTGTCGCCAATGTGGCCACTGACAACCACTTAGACTTTGGCGGTATCGCTCTGACGACGACACGTACAATTACCATCACGGCTCGTGTCCAAGAATCATTGACCTTCTGCGTCACCGGTAACGGCGGTGGTACTGGTACGGCTGGCGACCCGTCAACTTGGACGACGGCCGGACCCAATATTCACAGTTGTGCCGACCCCGTGGTAGCGGCCAATCCGCCTGCCCTTGTGCTGGGTACCGGGTCACCAACACCGGTGCTAAGCGCTACGTCAGTGGACTATGGTAATGTCTATACGCAGCTATCAACCAATGCTACCAATGGGGCCGTGGTGCGTATGCGTAACAGCAACTTGAACTGCGGTGGCCTCAGCGCCAACGGCGGCACAAGCTGTTCTATCCCAGCAGCAAACATTGCAGCAGCCAACGCTGTGCAAAGTGGTGCAACCTCCGGTAATGCTGCTTTCGCGATGTTTGCCAGCGATGGTGAAAACGACCCTGGTAGTGGTGGTGGCCCAACTGTGAATACCGTAAATGCCGCCAGTTGTACTGCCGATGGCCACTTCAACGGTGGCGCAACGCACCAGCAAGCTGATCCCAACCACAGTGGTGACGCCGATACATACTATGGAATGTACTACGACAACACCAACGTTAATGGTGTCACCAGCACATTTGGTGCCACCGTCTTCAGCTGTACTCAACCGGTCTACCATGTTGATAACTACTATCAGTTTGCGGTAACCCCTTCATTAAGCACTCCAGCCGGCATCTACACAGCTAACTTGAGCCTCATTGCAACGAGCACATTCTAGGTAAGCAAATGAATGGGCTCCCCCAAACCAATCCAGCATAAACTTCGGCGACTCACGAACTTATTGCTGGCCTTGCTGTTCATTGGTTGGCTGATCAGTTATCTGGTGGCGCCGTCATATGGCGCCCAACTCGGTAAACGCAGCCTAGAACTGAGCGACAACCAGCCTAGTAGGACCAGTGATTACGTGTTGACCTTTGACCTGGCAACAGCCGGCACCCTAGGGTCGGTAAGAATCTTGTTCTGCACCGAAAATCCGATCATCGGTGATCCATGCACGGCCCCATCAGGCTTTGACGCCAGCAGTGCAGTGTTAGCCAGCCAGAGCGGCCCTGGTAGCTTCATCATTAGTCCGGCCTCAACAGCCAGTGAGATCATTCTTACGAGACTGCCTGCCAACGCAGCAGTGGGAACGGCCAGCTTCCATTTCACCGGCATCAAAAACCCTTCAAGCATTGGCTCATACTATGCCCGTCTGCAAACCTATGCTACCGCTGACGCCAGCGGTCCTGCCAGTGACTATGGAGGAGTCGTGCTTAGTATCACCAACTTGATCACTCTGAGTGCGGAGGTACCGCCGTATCTTACTTTCTGTACAGGTGTAACCATCAATGGTTTAGATTGCGCCAATGCTCGAGGTGACTTTATTGACTTTGGTGAGCTGTCGCACATTCACAGTAGTAGTGGCTCGTCGCAAATGTTAGTCACCACCAATGCCGAGGATGGCTACACTGTCACAGTCAGCGGGACGACCATGTCGAGTGGTAACAATGTCATTGATGCCATTCCGAGCGGTGATGTTTCGCGCCCTGGCACGGCCCAGTTCGGTTTTAACCTGCGTGCCAATTCCACGCCACCGGTCGGCAGTGACCCGGTTGGCCCGGGCAATGGCCAGCCACAGCCCAACTACAACCAGCCAAATAGCTTCCGGTTCGTCAGTGGTGACGTAATTCTGGCACATAATTCGCCCGATCTGACCCGCGTCTACACAGCGAGCTATATGGTCAACGTACCAGCCTTACAGCAACCAGGCGTCTATGTCTCAACGCTGACATACATCTGCTTGGCAGATTTCTAGACTTTCATGGTATTATTGCAGGTAAGCAGAATGGAAACACAGAGGGAACATTCATGAGTCGCTGGAAGAGTCGTCAATTACTGGCAGGAGTAGCTGTTGCGCTACTGACCTTAGTGAGCATTTCGCCAATTGCGCACGCCGCCGGCTCTGGCGGTAATGGCTTACGCGTCTCACCAGTTCGCAGTGACCTGACCATCAAACCTGGACAGTCTTACACTGTCACGATCAATGTGACCAATGTGACGACTGCACCGGCCAATCTCCAGGCCATCATCAACGACTTTACTGCCAGCCCCGATGAAAGCGGTGCACCGGCTATCATCTTGGATGCCTCCAAATTTGCCAGCAGCCACAGCTTGAAGCGCTTTGTCCTGCCAATCGCCAACTTCAGCGTCCAACCGAGTCAGACCAAGGCCGTATCGGTCGTCATCAATGTGCCGAACAGCGCCGCCGGTGGTGGCTACTTTGGCGCTATTCGCTTCGCGCCAGCCAGTAGTACGCTGGGTCCGAACCAGAACCTTAACCTGGCCGGCAGCGTTGGTTCGCTGATCCTCGTCAAAGTACCTGGCGACATTACTGAGAAAGTCACCATCGCCAGCTTTGACGCCCGTTCTGGCGACCAGCCCAATACCTTCTTCACGACCAACAAGCATATTGCCGCCACTGTGCGTTTCCGTAACCAAGGCAATATCCAGGAGGAGCCATTCGGTAAGATCCTCCTCAAGAATCGCAGTAATAAAATCCTAGCCAGCTTCGAAGTAAATGACAAAACGCCGGCCGCTAACGTTTTGCCGGACAGTATCCGTAAGTTCTCTGTCCCATTGAACAAGGTCGGCAGCTTCGGTGAGTACAAGCTTGAGGGCAACTTTGGTTACGGTAGCGGTGGTCAACTCCTGAGCGCCAGCACAACGTTCTATGTTATTCCACTATGGCTGATTCTGGTAGTCGTTTTGGTAATTCTCGCAGTGCTGTTCTTGATCTTTGGCTTACCGCGATTAGTTCGAGCCTACAACCAAAGCGTCGTTCGCAAAGCAAATCGTAAATAGTGCCAGGGCATACCAACGCAGAGCTTTGCGGTTCTACCGATTAAGGTTATGCTAATAGACATGAAACGGGTGATCCGGTTGGTAGGCTACGGCTTGGCAAGCCTCGGCATTGGGCTGCTGGTGCACGGCACGGCAAGTGCTGCTGGACAGTTCCCAGACCAGACTGCCTCTGGCTCAGTTGGTTTGCAAGGTACGATTTCGACAGCGCCGCCGACGCGTGGTGCAACCATCACCTCGCCTAGCAATGGCGCTATCTTTTCGACCATTCCCATCACCGTGACTGGACTCTGTCCTACTGGGGTGCTGGTCAAAATCTTCTCCAACAACATCTTCGTTGGGTCAACCTTCTGCTCCAATGGTAGCTACTCCGTCCAAGTTGACCTGTTCAGTGGGCAGAACGACCTGGTTGCTCGGGTCTACGATGCCTTGGATCAGGCTGGGCCGGATTCCAACACTGTCAATGTCACGTTCAATGACGCCCAGTTCCTGCAGTTTGGGACGCACGTCACTCTAAGCAGTGTCTATGCCGAAAAGGGGGCACCGCCCGGCCAAGAGTTTGAGTGGCCAGTGGTGCTCAGCGGCGGTACTGGCCCTTATGCAGTCAGTGTTGACTGGGGTGACGGGACAGCAACTGACCTGATCAGTGTCGATAATCCAGGTACTATCACGCTCAAGCACACCTATAAAACAGCCGGTATCTATCGAGTGATCGTCAAGGCCACCGACAAAAACGGCGGCACGGCCTTTCTGCAACTTGTCGGTCAGGCTACCGGCGCTGGCCAGAGCAATGCAAACAAAAATGGCGCCAACTCTTTGGTCAAGATTGAAGTCCTGTGGTGGCCAGCCCTCGCTATGCTCCCGCTGATTGTAGCCAGTTTCTGGGTTGGTCGGCGGTATGAATTGTACGTATTGCGCAAGCAGCTCGAGCGAAGTCGCGACCTAGAACAGGGCTAAACGCCAATAATTTGATAAAATAGTAGAAGTATGTCGAAAAAAGTCTATGTCGGAATGTCCGGCGGTGTCGATTCATCGCTGACCGCCGCTTTGCTCAAGCAGCAGGGCTATGACGTCACGGGCGTCTACATGAAGAACTGGAGCCAGGATTTGCCAGGCTTTGAGTGTCCTTGGAAAGAAGACTTTCAGGATGCTAAACGGGTGGCCGTGCAGCTCGACATTCCGTTCAAAATGTACGATTTCGAGACCGAATATCGACAAAAAGTAGTCGATTACATGGTGGCCGAATATCAGGCTGGCCGGACGCCGAACCCGGACATCATGTGCAACCAGGAAGTAAAATTTAAGCTGTTTTTGGACGCCGCACTGGCCGATGGTGCTGACATGATCGCCACCGGCCACTACGCCCGAATCCAGGATAGGCAATTGCTCGTCGGTCTCGATAAAGGCAAAGACCAGTCGTATTTCCTGTACCGTGTCACCGAAGATGCTCTCCGCCATAGTCTGATGCCGATCGGTGAGCTTGAGAAGCCCGAAGTGCGGCGTCAGGCCAGCGTCTTGGGGCTGGCTACCGCTGATAAAAAGGACAGTCAAGGTATTTGCTTCGTCGGCAAGGTGGGGATCAAAGAGTTTTTACTCCACGAACTTGGTGAGCAGCCACACGGGCCAATCATTAATCAAGCCGGCCAGACGATTGGCGAGCACGACGGGGCTATTTTCTACACCATCGGCCAGCGCCACGGCCTGAAAGTCGGCGGCGGTTTACCGTACTACGTATCCCGGAAAGATATGGCGTCTAACACGGTCTACGTCACCACTAACCTTGATGATGCCAATCTCTGGGTCAAACAGTTGCGACTTGAGGATCTGCACTGGATCAACCAACCTGCTGAGGCTGGCAAGTTTTATCAAATCCGTTTGCGGTATCGCGGTGCGCTGATCGACGGACATATTGAAGGCAATGAGCTGAAGCTTCGCCAAGAACAGCGAGGCATTGCAGCCGGCCAGTCGGCCGTTATCTACGACGGCGACCGAGTGGTTGGGGGTGGCATTATCAGTTAGTGTGTGGGGGAAGTTCTGGTCTTTCGCCGGCTGTCTGTTCAGGGATGCCAACGATTGGATATACGGCCAGTTGACCAAAACTCAGTGTATCGGTGTAGTACCTGGACCGCAGCAGCTTGAAGTCTTCTTCGAGTCCTCGAAACAAGTTAATAGCCGGACGTGTCACGCGCTCGTTAGCTGGGATTACTTCTTGAAATAAATTTTGCATGCTGTGAGTATGAACTTCAGAATTGTGAAAGTAAAGTCGAGGCTCAGTAACGTCCAAAGAGCTATTGTACTTCGAGAGCCACAGTACTAAGCGCACAATGGGGTGCCAAACAGGCAAAGGTGGCTTCATTGCCCAATCGTACGGCGTTGGCACCACAGAACAGGCTGCTCGGCACCTGCACAGACTTCACGTCTTGAATCTGTGCTGTAGCGCGAGCCACACCACGCAAACAGTCAATCGGTGCATCTTGCAAGTTAGGGATGCCAACAATCGTATTAGCCTGTAATTGGGCTGATTCCATTAAATAATTGTAACATAAATAGCGACTAATTGCAATTATTCGCTAGGGCTCATCTGGGGTAGTTCTGCTCGAGTGCTCGAGATAACCGTCGATTCAAACTGGCCGCGGATCGGGCAGGCGACAGCCAATGGACAGTGGAAACCGAACGCCCCCGTGTCTGCATTTCGTGCTACCAGCGCCAAAGTACAGTTACCGAAACGGAGCAGCCTTGACTGCCTGATGGCGAGCTCCGGCTCCTGTTGGGCATAGGCATGCTGTTGCAGATTATCGAAGAGCGCTGCATTTGCCACGGCATGTTCACCTATGGCGCTGAGCGTGGCCTTGGCTTCTTCGCAGTCGGCTCCGGGATCAAACCGCTGTTCTGGGATGCTAATACCGGCGTTGAGGGGCAGTGGTGTCTCTCGTCGAGTTTTTCCAGAACGTTTGAACGGATTGCCAAACATGGTGCTCATAGTATAACGCCGCTTCCGAATCTGATACAATCTAACAGATATGACAGCCCAAGAAATCCGCCAAGCCTACCTAGATTTTTTTGTGGAACGTGGCCACAAGGTCATCCCGCGGGCCTTGCTGGTGCCATTGAACGATCCCTCCACGCTGTTTACGGGCAGTGGCATGCAGCCACTGATACCCTATTTGCTCGGTGAGCCACATCAGGCTGGCAACCGGCTGGTCGACTCGCAAACCTGTCTGCGGGCACAGGATATTGAAGAGGTCGGCGACAATCGCCACACGACCTTCTTCGAGATGCTCGGCAATTGGTCGCTCGGCGATTATTTCAAAGCTGAGCAAATTGACTGGATGTTTGAGTTCCTGATGGACGTTGTTGGCCTCGATATCAACAAAATCTACGTCACCTGTTTTATTGGCGACCCCCGTTTTGATATTCCTAAAGACACGGTTGCCGCTGAAAAATGGCAGGAACTTTTTGCCGCAAAAGGCCTCGATGCAACGATTGCCGATATTGGCTCCGAGGAAGATGGGTACGCTCGCGGCATCAAGCCTGGCGAACGCATCTTTTACTACGACGGCAGCAAAAACTGGTGGAACCGTGGCAAAACCGGCCCCGAGACTACGCCGGTTGGTGACCCGTGCGGCCCTGACTCCGAAATGTTCTATGACTTTGGTACGCCGCACGATACTAAGTGGGGTGAGCACTGTCATCCTAACTGCGACTGCGGTCGCTTTATGGAAATTGGCAATAATGTCTTTATGGCCTACCGCAAAGTTGCCGAAGGCCAATTTGAACCACTCGAAAAACCAAACATCGACCACGGTTCCGGCCTAGAGCGCATAGCCGCCGCTGCCATCGACAACCCCGATGCCTTCAAGATCAGCCTGCTCTGGCCAATCATCCAAAAGCTGGAGAAAATCTCTGGCAAGAACTATGACTCACACACTGAGTCAATGCGCGTCATTGCCGACCATCTGCGTGCCGCTACTTTCCTGGCTGTCGATGGGGTAGTGCCGAGCAATAAAGAGCAGGGCTACGTCATGCGCCGTCTGGTGCGTCGCGCCATTCGCTTTGCGTTTGAACTCGGCGTCGAGCAAAATTTCTTACCCGAAATAGTGCCAGTCATCACTGATTTGTACAAAGACGACCTGCCGGAAGTTGCCGAAGCCCGCGATAAAGTCATCGAAGTCCTTATCAAAGAAGAAAAAGCCTTCCGCCAAACCCTACGCGGTGGCGTGAAAGAGTTTGCAAAGCTAACGGCTGATAAACAATCACTTGATGGTGATGTGCTTTTCAAGCTATATGACACATATGGCTTTCCGGTTGAACTGACGCTTGAAGAAGCTTTCAAATCCAATCTTTCATACGACACAACTACTACCAAACGGTTTGAACTCCTGATGAACGAACAGAAGCAGCGCTCGCAGACTGCTAGTAAGGGTGTTTTCAAGGGTGGTCTCGGCGGGCAGACCGAACAGCACAAGAAGTACCACACCGCCACGCACCTGATGTATCAGGCATTGCGCGATGTCTTGGGCGACCACGTGGTGCAGAACGGCTCCAACATCACCGAAGAGCGGCTACGCTTCGACTTCAGCCATGGTGAGAAGATGACGCCGGAGCAGATCAAGCAGGTTGAAGATATCGTCAACGAGCAAATACAAAAAGATCTCAAAGTGAGCTTCCAGGAGTATCCAACCAAGGTTGCCATTGAAGAAAAAGGTGCTCTGGGCCAGTTCGGCGACCGTTACGGCGACACCGTAAAGGTCTACAAAATGATCGCCGACGGCGCTGACCAGCCGTTTAGCTTCGAAATCTGTGGCGGCCCGCACGTTGACCACACCGCTCAACTGGCTGAAGACGGCAAGAAGTTCAAAATCATCAAAGAAGAATCCAGCTCGGCCGGCATCCGCCGCATTAAAGCCGTCCTCCAGTAATCTGCTACGCTTAAGCCAGGATGCTGACCAAGTCCATTATTGAAAATGTATTGCTGCTCGCGGGTGAGTCATTCTGGGCAGTTTCGATACTAGCGCAGCTTCGCAAGGTTTTGCGTACCCACCAGACGCATGGCTTGTCGGCACTGTCGATTACGCTCAACGCCGCCGGTAACATCGGCTGGATCGTCTATTTCGTACATCGACAGCTGTGGTTCCCGGTTGGCACAAACATCGTGGTGGTAGTGAGCGCGATACTGTTGCTGGCGGCAGTTCTTGAGAACAATCGTCACCAATTCCGCCTCGGTTTGTTCAGTATCGTCACCGTCGGCCCGTTGACCAGCCTGCTGTTGGTCGCCTTTCCTGGCATGGCTGGCTGGATCGGCATGAGCTATAACTGGATCGCCGGTACGCCGTGGTTGATCCATGTCATGAAAAGTCAAAAACTGACTGGTATATCTGCGCAATCGTTGGCCTTCACTTGGGGTGCAATGAGCTGTGTACTTATCTATGGTGCGCTGATCCAGGCTCCACCGCTGGTTGCCGGTAGTTTGCAGGGTATGGGTTACCAAGCAGTCATCAGTGGTCGATACTACAAATTCCGTCATCACCATTGACCATTCTGATACCGTTTATGGTATAATTATCGAGTTCAATCAAAAATAAAAATCATCATCAAATCCTCACATGAATCTAGGCACTCATCCTGATATCCCGTATTCGGCTGCATCAGTCATCTTGCAGGCTGCAAAGCCCGTATCACTCGTCACCGTAACTTCAGTTACGCCTCCTCATGTTACGGACTTTTCGCTCTACAATCTGACTGATTCGCCACGAAAGAGGATATCAGGATGAGTGCCCGGTCCAAACGACCAGTTAAAGCTCAGTTGCGGGCTATCCAGGCCAGCCAGCATCTGCACACCGTGCATCGTCGGCACACTGGCCATGTTACACCGCACCAAACGACCTCGTATCCGGTGCTAGCCATGCTATTGCTGCTGGTCGGCGTCTTTTTGGGTGGCTGGGGCCACATGGTTACTGCTGATACCATTACCGCACAAGACAGTTATGTGGTGCATGCCAGTGTACCTGGACCACCGCCGAGCCAACCGGCGACGATTGATGAACCGCACGATGGAGACGTCTTCACGACCAGCCCGATAACGGTCAGTGGTAGTTGTCCGGTCAACACCTATGAAAGCCTATACCGCAACGGTGCCTTCAGTGGCGTAGCGCAGTGTGATGCCGCGGGTCACTACGAACTCAGCACCAGTCTGTTCCCGGGTACTAACCAACTTCAGGTGCGCGACTACAGCCAGACCGATGTCGGCGGGCCATTATCGAATATCGTGACGGTGCAGTACAATCCGCCTGTTCCACCCAAAGCGCCAGATAGTAGTGGTACCGGCGGTACGCCCTCGACCACCAATACCAGCGGACCAAATGTCTACGGCGAGCCATTAATCTTCAAAACCAACTTTGTATACGAAGGCCACTACGTAGACACCGTCACCACCTGGCAGCTGGATATCGAAGGCGGTACGGCACCATATGCCATCAGTGTGGAGTGGGGTGATGGCCAGCATAGTTTGTTGAGCCGACCAAAGGCCGGAACCTTCACCGTTCAACACACCTACACCAAACCTGGCAGCGGCTATCGCGGCAGCTATGTTACAAAGTTCTCGGCGAGCGACAGCGATGGTGCACAGACTATCCTGCAGCTGCTGGCCATCGTCAATAATCCACCGAGTGCGCTCTTTCTCAATAATGCCAATGGACATGGTGCGGCCGGTGGCAGTACCAGTGGCTCAGCTGGTGGCTCTGGCGAGAATGTACGCAGCTACGTGCTGACGCTTATGAAGTTCATCTGGCCAACCTATGGCGTGGCAGTCTTGTTGGTAATCAGTTTCTGGCTTGGCGAACAGCGTGAATATCTGCGCCTTAAATCACACCACAAAAAGGTGCGGCACGCCTGAATGGTCGGCAATTGTAAGGTGATGGTGTGCTAAAATAGTGCATATGCTTGATAAATTTAAGGCCGTCAGTAATGATGTCGCGCGTCGCGCCCGCCAAGAGGCAGGCAAAGCCGCCTCCAAAGCCCGTGACAAAGCCTCTAAAGCCAAACAACCCTCCGACCAATACCTCGTAGCGCTGGATATCGGCACCGAATTTGTCAAAGCCCTCATCGGTAAGGTGAACCCCGAAGACGCCACACTGGAAATCATCGGCGTCGGCCGCTCACACCAAGGATTAACCGACATGCAGGCCGGTGCCATTTCTGATATCGCCGGAGTAGTCGAAAACTGTGACCAGGCCTTGAACCAAGCCGAAGAACAGGCTGGCATCAGTGTCCGGAGCTGCATTATCGGTATTGCCGGCGAACTGGTGAAAGGCACAACTACCACTGTGCGCGTGGCGCGCAAAGAGCCAACCAAGCCATTGGACATCGCTGAAATGGAGAAGATTATCAATCTGGTTCAGCAGCGTGCTCAGGAGAAAGCTAAGCAACAGTTGGCATGGGAGCTCGGTGGCAAGGAAGTCGACGTCCGACTGGTCAACAGCGCTCTGGTGAGCATCGAGATTGACGGCTATCCAGTGACCAATCCCATTGGCTTCCAGGGCAAAGACGTTGTTGTGCAGCTCTACACGGCCTATGCGCCGATGATCCACATCGGAGCGCTGGAGAAGACTGCCCAAGAGCTGGATCTTGATCTACTGGCCGTGGCCGCAGAACCATTTGCCGTTGCTCGCGCCGTCATCGGTAACACCCCGAATCAAACGCTGAGCGCCATCCTGATGGACGTTGGTGGTGGCACCACTGATATCGCTGTAATTAATGAAGGTGGCGTGCAGGGTACCAAGATGTTTGGCATTGGTGGCCGGGCTTACACTCGGGCTGTGGAACGGGATCTTGGCGTGGAATTCGAGCAGGCTGAGGAGTTAAAAGTTGGTCTCAGCAATGGCAAAGCACCAGTCTCCAAGCGGGCGGCGATTGAATCGGCACTTGGTAAGACAGCCGATGTCTGGATCAACGGCATTGAACTAGCCCTCAGCGAATTTACCAAGCTCGACCACTTGCCGCACCGCATGTTCCTCTGTGGCGGCGGCTCATCACTTGATCTACTTATGGACCGGCTCGAGGACACTGACTGGTACAAGACCCTGCCGTTTACCCGGAAACCATCGGTTCATCATATACAGCCAGGGCAGGTGGCAGGCATTACCGACCAGACCGGCAAGGTTACTGATCACACTTTCATTACCGCCATGGGCCTGTTGCGGGTTGGCATGGATACCATGCAGTTCGCCGGGGGCGGCAGCACGATCCGCGATAAACTTGATAAAATGTTAAGCGTATAACGTTTAGGTAATACATGGCCACCGCTGACAAAGATACCATCTACATCGACATCGACGACGAAATCACCGGGATTATCGACAAACTGAAGGCCAGTGACGGCAAAGTTGTTGCTCTGGTTCTGCCCAAGCGCGCCAGCGTCTTCCAGAGCATTGTCAACATGAAGCTACTCAAGCGCGCCGCCGAGACCTCCAAGAAGAACCTGGTGCTGATCACCGCCGAAACCGGCCTGTTGCCACTAGCTGGAGCGGCCGGTATTCACGTAGCCAAAAGTCTGACCAGCAAACCGGAGATTCCCTCCGAGCCGGAAGCGGTCAGTGACGAGGCTGAAGTTGACGAAGATCCAGATGTCGACGAAGTCACTGCCAAAGCCGCTGGTGCTACCGCTATCGGTCAACTCGCTGGTAAGCCAGCGTCTCCGGCGGGTGCCGTCAAGCCACCAAGTGATGATATGGAAACCCTGGAACTCGACGACGAAGACCTGCCGCCCGAAGATAATGTCAAAACCAAGGATTTCACTCCGCCAAAAGGTAAGAAGAACAAGAAGCTGCACGTGCCAAATTTCGAACGTTTCCGCCTGCTATTGGTGCTCGGCGGTTTATTGCTGGTCATCCTGATCGGCGGCTTGATTTTCGCCAATTACAACCTGGCCAAAGCTACCATCAGTATCAAAACTGACGCGACCGCTGTTGATGCCAATGCTGACCTGAACCTGTCGATAGCCGCCCAAAGCTTTGACCCCAGCGGTAATACCACGCCAGCCAAAATCCAAACTCAGCAGAAGACCTACACCCAACAGGTTCCAACCACGGGCCAGAAGAATAATGGCAACAAAGCTAGCGGTAGCGTGACGGTGACAAACTGCGGCCCTGATGATGCGACAATTCCTGCTGGCATTGGCTTTAAGAGTTCCAGCGGCAACACCTACATCAGCCAAGAATCAGTCGACGTCCCGACCAGCAATTTTACTTTCGGTGGCAAGTGTAAGAATGACGGTAAGGCCTCGGTGAATGTACTGGCTCAGAGTCCAGGCACAGGCTTCAATGCGCCGGCTGGCGGTAGCTATACTGTTTCGTATGGAACAGGTTTGACAGGGGTTGGTGACACGATGGCCGGCGGTACCGACAACATCGTCCAGAGTGTGAACCAGAATGACATTAACAGTGCTAAGTCCAAGATTACGCCGAGTGACGCTGATGTTAAATCGGCTCTGGAAAGTCAGCTCCAGCAGGCGGGCTACTTACCGATTACTGCCACCTACCAAGCTGGTACGCCAGCGGTTACCCAGAGCGCCAACGTTGGCGACACGGTGAGTACCGTGACTGTCACCGAAGTCATTACCTACTCGGTGTTTGGGGTGCACAAGTCCGACCTCGAAATAATCATTAAGAACAGCATCAAAGACCAGATTGACACCAGCAAACAAACCCTGCTGGACGATGGCCTCAGCAAGGCGGTGTTCAACGTCACTAACATCAACGGTAATGGTGCGGCGCTGAGCATGTCGACCAAGACTACTGTCGGCCCGGATCTGAAAATCGACGAGATCAAGTCACAGGCGGCCGGCCAACACATCGGCGCCATCAAGCAGCAGCTGGGCAACAATCCCGACGTCACCAATGTTGACGTCAAGTTGACACCGTTCTGGGTGACAACGGTGCCCAAGCAGGCTAACCGCATTACTGTTATCATTGCCAAACCAACCACTACGAGCAAGCCTAATGCCACAAGCCCCTAACCCATCCCTACTAGCTTTGGATGTGGGAGCTAAGCGTGTCGGTGTCGCCATCGCCTCCTTGGCAGCGCGTTTGCCACGACCACTCATTACGCTGCAACGGGATGACACGTTGTTCCCAACGCTGCAGACCATTGCCGAGGTCGAAGGTGTGAACAAGCTGATCGTTGGCTTCCCACGGGGCTTGCAGGGGCAACACACACAGCAGACTGAAGCCATTGAAGCCTTTGTGGTGGAGCTGAAACAGCATTTTGCCTTGCCGGTGCAGCTGCAGGACGAAGCTTTGACCTCCAAGCATGCCGAAGACGAGTTGCGTATGCGCGGCACGCCGTACGAGAAGGAAGATATCGACTCACTAGCCGCAACCTATATCCTGGAAGATTATCTGAAAGAATTCAAAGAGAAAGTTGCCCATGGCTAAGCGCTACCTGGCAGGCACCAAGAAAACTCGTGGCATCCGGCGCGTTGCAATACTGTTGCTCAGTCTGCTGGCTATTAGCCTGTTCAGCGTCGTCTGGGTTCGCCATACCTACAACAGCGATCTACAGCCGGTGAGCGGTAATCCGCAAACTCAGATCTTCACCGTGGCCCAAGGTGCCTCTGTTAAACAGATCGCCACCAAGCTGGAGCAGGATCACCTGATTCGTAGCGCCTGGGCTTTCGAGTTGTACGTCCACAGCAAGGAGTTGAGTGACCGATTGCAGGCTGGTACCTACGCTTTGTCGCCAAGCCAAAGCACGGCAAGTGTGGCCACGACGATGACCAAAGGCCGAGTGTCGACTGAACTGGTAACGATTTTGCCTGGTCGACGGATTGACCAGGTTCGCGCTGATCTTATCAACGTCGGCTTTGCGCCTGCTGATGTCGATCGGGCGCTCAATCCGGCGCAGTACGCCAGCTTGCCGGTGCTGGCCTACAAGCCTGCCGGTGTGGACAGCCTGGAAGGCCTGTTGTGGCCGGACTCCTGGTACAAAGATGCCGCATCTCAGCCGTCCGATATCATCACCAAGTCCCTGAAGGCGATGGGCGACCATCTGACACCAGATGTTCAGGCGGCTTTCGCTGCCGAAAACCTGACGGTGTACCAAGGCTTAATTATCGCCTCAATCGTTGATCAAGAAGTCAGTAAGCCAGCTGACCAAGCCCAGGCTGCCCAGGTCTTCCTAACGCGCCTGCACAACGGGTCGCCGCTGGGATCTGATGCCAGCGCCAACTACGGTGCAATTGCTGCTGGTCACGTGCCAAGCGTGAGCTATGATTCGCCATACAATGCTCGCTTGCACCCTGGTCTACCGCCAACGCCGATCAGTACGGTCAACGGTAGTTCCTTGGCAGCAGTCATGCACCCGGCCAACACCAGCTGGCTGTATTTTGTGACCGGCGATGACGGCACCACCTATTTCTCGACAAATCTGCAAGACCACGAAGCCTACACCCAAAAATACTGCCATAAATTGTGCGGCAATTAAGCAGTTAACAGGGGTCAATAAACCATAAAAACTTTGGAATATACGCAAAATTTGCTACAATAACGCGGTAACGTGTGCCAGAGGTAGATATTTCGCAAGACCTCTCCAACAGTTACCTCTGAAGTTGACAACTTTCTGGGTGGAAACCTACGGAATACCTAAACGTCTCCTTAAGAGTTATCGGCGACCCGTGTGGCGCCCGGAGTTTGTATTAGTACAACCCCTACATCGTCAATGACCGATCGTCTCGCGATTCCGCGAGGCCTCCACGCAGTGCCTTTGTGGCGCCGCATGCAGCGTGCAACAGTTCGCCGTCGGGTTACCCGAACGGCGATTGTCATATCCAATGTCATCGTTCTGGCCGTTATCGTCTTGTTTGTGCTGCAGGCCAAGAGTGCTAGTGTCTCCAGCCGGGTGACGGTGGCGAGTGAAACCACTACCAATGTCGCCAACAACGTGGCCAACCCCCTGGACCAAGTATCTTCGGCTGACATCGCCCTGACAGTGGCTCGCTTATCAAGCCTGCCAGAGACCACCGCCATTACCAACCAGGCACAAACTGATGCCGCAGATGTGGCTTTAGCTTCGTCGAATGCTGATGTGATTGCCAAACCGCAGGTAGTGGCCACAGCGCTGAAATCCAAGGCCGACATCAGCCAGTATACTTCAGCTGCCGGTGACACGGTCTCTAGCTTGGCCGCCAAGTTTGGAGTCACCTCTGACAGTATTCGCTGGTCGAATGATTTGAGCAGTGACGCCATCACAGCCGGCACCAAACTAACCATCCCGCCGGTGAGCGGTATTGTCTATACCGTCAAGGCCGGTGATACCCCAGACTCCTTGGCCAACAAGTTCCGTGCCGACAAGGATAAGATCATAGCCTACAATGACGCTGAATTGACTGGTCTTACGGTCGGTGACCAGATTATCATCCCCAATGCCACCAAAGTAGCACCAGTCACCGCCTCGCATGTTATCACTGGCACGGTTGCCTGGGGCGCCGCACCTATTTACGGGTACAACGGCTACGATTACGGCTATTGCACCTGGTACGTGGCCACCCAGATTTCGGTACCAGCCAACTGGGGCAATGCCAGTACGTGGTCGTACTACGCCGGCCAGAGCGGCTGGAACGTCAGTAGCACACCAACGGTCGGGGCAATTGCCCAAACACCGTATGCTGCGGGCGGCCTGGGCCACGTGGCGATTGTTGATGCAGTCTCAGATGACGGTTCACAGATCCAGATCCGCGACATGAATGGTATTGCTGGTTGGGGTCGGGTTGGCTATAGCGGGTGGATCTCCGCCGCTACTTACCCTCACTACATCACTCACTAAGCTGGCACATTTCCTGGGCACATTTTGGGCGTCAATCTGCGCTCCCTCCTCGACGTACCGTAAGTACGTCTGCGTTCAGGTGCTCGATTGCCATCCCAAACTGCACTCCAGGAAATGCACCATTCCCAATGTGCAACCCTAGACCAGCTGTGGAAAAGGCTGTAATCTGTTAGTAGATGAGTTTTGTAGATAAAGTTATGGTGATTGCCACCGCCGGTAGCGGTGGTGATGGTAAGTTAAGTTTTCGCCGGGAGCGGTTCGTCGATAAAGGTGGCCCTAACGGCGGCGACGGCGGCGACGGCGGCGACATTGTTCTGGTAGCCAGCAACAACCAGAATACCCTGGCAGCCTTTCGTTACCAGAAAGAGGTGCGAGCTGATCCGGGCAAGCCGGGTGATAAGAATCGCAAGCATGGCCGCAGCGGTGCAGACTTGCTGGTACCGGTACCAGTCGGCACCATTGCTACTGATGAGAACGGCACGGTCTTGGCTGACCTGGTAGAGGATGGCCAAAAAGCTGTTGTGGCCCGCGGCGGCCGCGGCGGCTTCGGTAATGCTCACTTTGTATCCTCACGGCGCCAGGCTCCAAATTTTGCCGAAAAAGGTGAGCCAGGTGAAAAGCGTGATCTACAGCTAGAACTGAAAATGATCGCTGACGTTGGATTGGTTGGACTGCCGAATGCCGGTAAATCAACCTTACTCAGCAAGTTAAGTAATGCCCGTCCAGAGATTGCCGATTACCCATTTACAACGCTGACGCCCAATCTTGGAGTTGTCGATATCGATAAAACCAGCAGTGTGTTGCTGGCTGACATTCCTGGCCTCATTGAAGGCGCAGCTGAGGGCAAGGGGCTGGGCCATGACTTCTTGCGTCACATTGAGCGTACGGCTGTTGTGCTGCATCTGATCGATGCCTACATCGAGAACGTAGCTGAAGTCTATCAGACGATCAGGGCCGAGTTGGAAGCCTACCAACCAGAACTGCTGAAACGCCCGGAGATTGTGGCTTTGACCAAAGTCGAAGGTCTTGACCAGGAAATTATTGACGACTTAGTACGCCAGCTCGAGGCAGTCACTGATGCCGACACACCGGTGGTGGCGATCTCGGCCCAGGCTGGGATCGGCCTCAAACCACTTCTCTTCGACATCAAGAAAGCCGTCGACGAAGTGCGCGCCCAACCCCTCGAGGAGGCTGATGAGTCCCAGAACTTACCAGTCATCACACTGGCTGACCGGTCTGCCGAGTGGCGGGTGAGCAAAGAAGGCACGCACTTCTATGTGACCGGACCGAAGATTGAGAAGTTCGCCAGCCGTACTGACTTCAGTAACGACCAGGCTATCCAGCGCCTGCGGGACATCATGAAACGCTACGGTATTCTTCACGAGTTGCGACGCCAAGGCATCGAGGTCGGCAACCCGATACACATTGGCCCCAGCGAATTGCCATATTAATTGTTGGTTAAATCGCACACTCGTTCATGAGCATAATGCTACACTGGTAATTCATGGCTGCTAGCTTCTTTTTTTACGACCTGGAAACTTCTGGCTTTGATCCGCGTAATGCTCGGATTATGCAGTTTGCTGGCCAACGGACCGACCTGGAGCTCGAACCTATCGGTGAGCCAGTCAATGAGCTGATCAAGCTTACTCCTGATGTCTTGCCGGACCCGGATGCCATCCTGGTCACCGGTATCACACCGCAGCAAACCATTGCTGACGGTCTGACCGAAGCCGAGTTCCTGAAGCTGTTCCAGCAACAGGTAGTTCAGCCAGATACCATCTTCATCGGCTTCAACAGCATTCGTTTTGACGACGAATTTATGAGATTTCTTCAATATCGTAATTTCTACGACGCCTACGAATGGCAATGGAAAGACGGCTGCTCCCGCTGGGATCTGTTAGACGTCGTGCGCATGACACGAGCGCTGCGCCCGGACGGCATTGAATGGCCGTTTGCTAGCGATGGTAAACCGACGAACCGGCTCGAGTTATTAACTAAAGTAAACAAGTTAAGTCATGAGGGTGCTCATGATGCCTTGAGTGATGTCCAGGCGACCATTCAGGTGGCTGCGCTTATCAAACAGCACCAACCAGAGCTCTTCAACTTCCTACTCAACATGCGTACCAAGCAAAAGGTAGCTGAGTTGGTGAACACTGGCAAGCCGTTCGTCTACAGTTCAGGGCGTTACCCAAGCCAGTATCATCACACTACGGTCGTTGTTCAGCTAGCCAAACACACTCAACAGGACACTGCCTTAGTCTACGATCTACGCCATGATCCGACATTGTTTCTGGAGATGTCGGTCGATCAGCTGATCGAAGCCTGGAAGTATACCAAGGATCCGGACGCCGTCCGACTCCCGGTGAAAAGTCTCAAGTATAATCGCGCACCAGCTGTAGCACCGCTCGGTGTCATCAAAGATTCGGCCAGCCAAGAACGGATTGGTTTATCTCTGGAAACCGTCCAAAAGCACCTGAAAATCTTAGTTGCTCATCAGCCCGAGTTTGCCGATAAAATCCTGCAGGCTCTCAGTAGGATGGATCAGGCTCGTGAGCAGGAACAGGGAGCTCTCATCGACAACCAGTTAACAGTTGACGGCCGACTCTACGATGGCTTCATTGACGGTGGTGACAAAAAGCTGATGAAACGAGTTGTCGGTGCCACTCCAGATGGGTTAGCAAATTTTGCCAGTCAATTGCACGATGAGCGACTCAGGAGTTTGCTGCCGCTCTATAAGGCGCGCAACCATCCAAGTTCCTTAAGCGGAGAAGAGCGGGCAGCCTGGGACGAATTCTGCCACCAGCGCCTGTTTGCGGGTGATGCTAAAAGCCGGGCGGCCACTTATTTCAATCGTTTACAGGAGTTAGCAGCGGCCAAGCCAACCCAAAAGCAGCAATTTCTCCTGGAGGAGCTTCGGCTCTACGGTGAGTCTATACTGCCCGCAGATGCAGTGAACTAGCGTGCAGCGGCATACGCAGTTTGGCGTATGGCAGCAAGCGCCGTCGGTGGAGCTCGATCATCACGATGCTACTGACACCTGTCAAAACTGTGAAGACGGCAACGATCGCCGTAAACGACAGCTGAATATTCGTTCCAGGTACATAACCGAGGACTAAGAAGTTATACACGGTGCCCAAACCTTTACACTTAACGTGAACAGGATTATACACTAGTTTGTATATATGTCAAGATATTGTATAAAACATAAGCCGTTAAGGCCAACACTGGAAAAAATCTTGCCGAAGCGGTATAATTGATCGTTCTAACTGGGGAGAAACGGTGGCTGATCAGATTATCGTCAAAGGTGCCCGCGAGCACAACCTAAAGAATATCGATGTAACCATTCCACGTAATCAGCTAGTGGTAATTACTGGTTTGAGTGGCTCCGGTAAGTCGAGCTTGGCGTTTGACACCATCTACGCTGAGGGTCAGCGACGCTATGTTGAGTCGCTTAGTTCCTACGCGCGCCAATTCCTAGGCTTGATGGAAAAGCCAGATGTCGACCAGATTGACGGTTTAAGCCCGGCGATTTCCATTGACCAGAAATCGACTTCACGCAATCCGCGTTCAACAGTGGCGACCGTTACCGAAATTTATGACTACCTGCGATTACTTTACGCCCGCATCGGTGTGCCGCATTGCCCAATTGACGGCAGTGAAGTGGTTCGCCAGACCAGCACCGGCATTATCGATCAGATTGTTGCGACCACGAGCGGTAAACGTCTAATGGTGTTAGCCCCGGTTGTCATTGATAAGAAAGGGGCCTTCGAGCACGTACCCGAGCAGTACCGTCGCGTGGGCTTTGCTCGCGTCCGAGTCGATGGGGTCGTTTACTCCCTTGATGAATTCCCGGAGCTCGACAAAGCCTACCGTCACCGCATTGAAGTGGTCGTTGATCGCCTGGTTAATGACGACGACAGCCGCAGTCGCTTGGTGCAATCTGTTGAGCAGGCGCTGGAAGTGGCCGAAGGCAAGCTCGTCATCCTCGACGCTGATAGTGACGAAACGTGGACCTACAGCCTGATGTACGCCTGCGCCCAGCATCCAGAAATTCAAATTCCTGACCTTGAGCCGCGAACCTTCAGCTTCAATAGCCCCCAAGGTGCCTGCCCGGTCTGTACCGGCCTGGGCAGCCGCTTGGAAGTCGACCCCGAACTGGTCATACCGAATGGTAAGTTGACCATTGCTGAAGGTGCTATCCGACCCTACAACCGGATTAACGTCGACAACTGGTACATGAAGAAGCTGCAGGTGGTAGCTGAGCGCCATGGCTTTAGCTTACAGGTGCCAACGGGCGAATTAACACCCGAGCAACTCAATCTAGTGATGTACGGTACCGGAAATGAGAAGTTCCAGGTAAGTTTGGGCATGGGCCGTTCGTTCGAAACCACCTACGAGGGGGTAGTGACCAATCTGGAACGTCGGCACAAAGAGACCGACAGTGATTTCATTCGCCGTGACATTGAACGCTTCATGCAAGAAAAGCCTTGCCACGCCTGCCAAGGGCAGCGCCTGAAGCCGGAAGTACTGGCTATTACGGTTGGCGGCCAATCGATCATGGCGGTCTGCTCGCTGTCGATTGATGATGCCTTGGCCTGGTTCAAGGGGCTCAAACTTGATGCCAAGGAAACGAAAATTGCCGAGATGATCCTGAAAGAAATCGGTGCTCGGTTGCAGTTCCTACAAGATGTCGGCCTGAACTACCTTAACTTGTTAAGAAGTGCTAATACGCTGAGTGGCGGCGAGGCTCAGCGTATCCGTTTGGCTACCCAAATCGGCTCAGGTTTGATGGGAGTGCTGTATGTCCTAGACGAGCCAAGTATTGGCCTGCACCAGCGCGACAATGCTCGGTTGATCCGCACGTTGAAACATCTGCGAGACCTCGGTAATACCGTCATCGTCGTAGAGCATGACGAAGAAACCATCCGGACTGCCGACTTCTTACTCGATATCGGTCCCGGTGCTGGCATTCACGGCGGTAACGTCGTAGCAGCCGGTCCGACGGCGCAGGTGCTCAAGATCCCTGAGAGTGTAACCGCCCAGTACCTTAACGGCAAAAAGCACATCGCCGTACCTAAAAAGCGCCGGACTGGTCATGGCACAGCCTTGGTCATCAAAGGCGCTCGCGAAAACAACCTCAAAGATGTGACAGCAGAAATTCCACTCGGTAAGTTGGTGGTCGTCAGTGGCGTCAGTGGCTCTGGCAAATCAAGTTTGATCAACGACATTCTGGCTAAGGAACTCCTGGCACGCTTGCACCGGGCCAGTACTGTCCCTGGTCGTCATGACGAAATTGAAGGTATCAAGCAGCTCGACAAAGCGATCATCATTGATCAGTCACCGATTGGCCGGACGCCACGCTCCAATCCGGCAACCTACACCGGCTTATTTACGCCAATTCGTGAGCTCTTTGCCCAAATGCCCGAGGCCAAACTGCGGGGCTACAGCGCTGGTCGCTTCAGCTTCAATGTCAAAGGTGGTCGCTGCGAAAACTGTGCCGGTGATGGCATCATCAAGATCGAAATGCACTTCCTGCCAGATGTCTATGTGCCGTGCGAAGTTTGTCATGGCAAGCGTTACAACCGTGAAGCCCTAGAGATCCATTACAAGGGTAAGACCATCAGCGATGTCCTGGAACTGACCTGTGAACAGGCTCTGGAATTCTTCGCCAACGTACCAGCTATCGCCCGCAAACTGCAGACACTGGTTGATGTTGGACTTGGCTACATCTCGCTCGGCCAATCAGCCACGACGCTAAGTGGCGGTGAAGCGCAGCGCATCAAATTAAGCTCAGAACTCAGTCGCCGACCCACCGGTCGAACACTGTATATTCTCGATGAACCAACCACCGGCCTGCACATGGCTGATGTTGATAAATTGCTCGGCATGCTGCACGCCCTGGTCGATGCCGGCAACAGTATGGTGGTCATCGAGCACAACCTGGATGTCATCAAAAATGCTGACTGGCTGATCGATATGGGCCCGGAAGGCGGCAATGCCGGCGGACAGATTGTTGCCCAAGGCACACCGGAGCAAGTGGCCAAGGTGGCCCAGAGTTACACCGGCCAGTACTTGAAAGCCTTACTCTAGTTTTTTCGATTTTGTTTTGCTGGCAGCTTGATGTTCACGGCGATTCCTGAGAATGGCCAGTGACAAGTGATAGAGTGTCGGGCCAAGGGTGATGCCCATGACGGCAATCACCGCCAGCACGATGTAATGGTCAAGGTTAGGGATCTTGGTGCCGAACCAGTAGCCGACCAGTGTCACACTTGTGGCCCAGGCAATGTCACCAACTGCATCAAACAACACAAATTGTCGGTACTGCATATGGCCAACCCCGGCAACCGCTGGTGCGAAGGTCCGTACTACCGGCACGAAGTGAGCAAACAACATGGTCTTTGTCCCGTAACGTTCGAAAAACTTTTCGGCGCGTTGCACGTACTCCTGGCGGAAGACAATGCCATCTGGCTTGCGGAATAGCCGCCGTCCATAGCGTCGGCCGATGTGATAGCCGACATTATCACCGGCAATCGCGGCTACGGCAATCACGATAATGGTCAATAGTAAGGGTAGTTTGTGCTGGGCGGCAAAGACGCCAGCGGTCAAGAGCAGGGTGTCACCAGGGAAGAAGAAGCCGATGAACATGCCGGACTCGCCAAAAATTACTGCCGCAATCAGCAATAGGCCGCCGGCTTCGATAATGTGTGATACGTTGAGCATTCTACTAGCCTACCGTGTTTGGCTAGGCAGGTCTAGCTGGGAAAACATGGCTCAATCTGTTACAATAGAGCGATAAGCGAGCATTGTATGCCAAAACCGAGCGAGCCTTCCAGAAAGAAGTAGCGAGCACGGCGTGAAGCTATATAATGGAGCGAAACGCATCAAGTTAAGGAGACCATCCCGACATGTCCAACGATTCAATTAAATTGTCAGTTGACCCCCGAACCATTACCGGCAAGGCCGTCAAGCACCTGCGCACCGCCGGTCGTCTACCAGCCGTTATTCATGACCATGGCAAAGATTCTATCCTGGTAGAAGGCGACGCCGTGCAAATGCTGAAAGTGTGGAAGCAAGCTGGCAAGCACCACCCAGTGGAACTCAAGGCTGGCGACCAAAACTTTGTGGTCTTGATCAAAACTGCGGACTTCGATCCCAAGAAGCACCAGCTAACACACCTGGTCTTCAATGCTGTCGATAAAAACCAGATGGTTGATGCTCAAGTGCCAATCCAGCCTCGCTACGCTGAAGGTAACGAATCAAGCCCGGCCGAGCGCTCTGGCCTGATCGTCCTGACGCAGCTCGAAGCAGTTGCCGTGAAGGCTGTGCCGAGCATGATTCCCGACGTCCTACTATACGATGCCGAAAAACTTGTAGAAATTGGTGACCACGCCACGGTGGCTGACCTCATCGTGCCCGAAAATGTTGAGATTGAGACTGACGCTAACCACGCCGTAGCAACCGTCTACGAGCCGAGCGCGCTGGCCGCCGCGAACGAAGCTGCTGCCGGTGATGGTGAAGATGTCAGTGCGGTTGAATCTGACACTGCTGATAGCACCGAAGCTGCTGGTCAAGCTGCCGAAAGCATGCCAGGTGGCAAAGAGCAGAAAGAGCCGAAGCCGACTTCCGTCGAAGCTGCCAAAGCCGACAAAGAATAGTTCTCGTTTTTCATCCGAAATGGCACACAGCTCAATGAAAACATAGTTTGAGCAGTGGTATAGTGGGGTCATGCCTTGGTTTCATCCCAAAACACTACTCGATAAAACCTATGAGATAGGTATTCTGATCAAGGGCTTTGATGGAGTATTGGAGCTTGTCGGTGGTTTATTGGTTTTGATTCTTAGTCCGCATACTATCACCGGTATTACGGCTTTTTTAACACAGGATGCCCTGCAAGAAAACCCCCACAATTTCATTGCCTTACGTGTGCAACACGCTGGCCACCACTTGGCCACTGGGCACACCTTATTTGCTGCTCTATTCTTATTGACCCACGGAATTGTCAAAGTAGTACTCGTTACCTGTCTGTTGCTTAATAAGCTCTGGGCCTATCCATCGGCTCTGGTCGTCCTAACACTGTTCTTGATCTATCAGATATATTTGCTGATAACAGCCCCTACTTTTGGGATGGCCTTCCTCACAGTACTCGATATTATTATCATCTTCTTGGTTTGGCGCGAATGGCAAAAGATCAAAACTGACCACATCTCACTGGTAGCTGAGGCACACTAATTCTCTTCAAGAAATCCGCCGCTTTGATGTTGCCAGAGCCGGGCATACAGGTCTTTACGCTTGAGAAGCTCTTGGTGAGGACCCTCTTCAATAATCTTCCCGTCATCAATGACGACAATGCGATCCAGCCGTTGAATGGTGCTCAGACGGTGGGCGATCACCACGGCCGTTTTGTCTTTCATCAGCTCCCACAGGGCTTCCTGAATGACGCGTTCGCTATCTGAGTCTAGGGCTGAAGTTGCTTCGTCGAGAATCAGAATCGGTGCGTTCTTCAGCATGGCTCGGGCAATCGCCACCCGTTGGCGCTGGCCACCACTGAGTTTGACACCACGCTCGCCAACGATCGTGTCATAGCCATGTGGTAGGTCTTTGATAAATTCATGGGCGTGTGACTTTTTGGCAACTGCGATAATCTCGGCATCTGTAGCTTTGGGCCGACCGTAGCGAATGTTTTCTTTGATCGAGCGATGAAAGAGCAACGGCTCCTGCGGAACATAGGCGATGGCTTCACGTAGTGTCTGCTGCTGCACGTCATAAATACTCTGTCCATCGATGACAATATCGCCGCTCTGAATATCGATGAAGCGCAATAGCAGCCGTGTGAGAGTGGTTTTGCCACCACCGCTCGGACCAACCAGACCGATCCGCTCACCGGCTTTAATCTTCAGACTGAAGTTATTGAACAAAGCCTCGCGCTGCTGATTAGCATCATGGTACTGGAAGGTCACTGCATCCAAGACAAGCTCATCTTTGCCAGGGCGAAAGGCTTTGGCGTGTGGTTTGTCTTGGATATGTGGTTGCTGGTCGAGCATCTCGGACATTTCCTGAGCATCGCCGGCTACCGCTTCCAGTTGACGCACCATAAAGCTGCTACGCCGTACGTTGTCGATGACACGGATCATGTACACCTGGATCAGCAGGAAGGTAGCAATGCCCAGGACGCCGTGCTGGACCTGCACAATTGCCAGAAACAGCACTGTCAGCTGACCTGCCACACACATGCTCTCAACAATCCAGCCATTACGGATGGCCCGTCGCCAAGCCTGCAAAAACAAGTTGCCGCGGTGGATATTAATGGTGTGATAACGTTGCATTTCCGAAGCTTCCGCGGCAAAGGTCTTCACCGCCAGGGCGTTGGTCATAGCATCGGCCAGTTCGCCGATCTGCTGACTCTCTTTGGCGACTGCTCCACGACGTAGCGGTAGACGGCCGAGGGCGAACAGCACAATGACAACTTGCGAGAACAGCCAGAAACCGAGGACCACCAGCGCCAGCATCGGGCTGTAGTGCCACATAACGCTCAGCGCAATCGCTACCACAAACAGCTGCGGCAATAGCTCAAAGAACATCACATCATTGAAGGTGGTGTAGACTTTGGCGAAGCGGCTGGCCTTGGTGACAATTGAGCCGCTGAAGTTATCGGCGAAGAAGCTGTAATCCTGGTGCACCAGATAGTTGAAGCAGTCTTCGTAGAGTCTGTCAGTGACTTTGTGGTGCAACACCGCCACTCCCCAGCCATCAAGCACATAGGAGATCACCACCAACAACAACTGGACGATGGCGGTTGCAACCAGCAGGCCAGTATCTACGACGTGTTGTTTGACCAAGTGCCCGAGCACCATGGCTATCATCAAGGGCACGATGGTCTGCTGTATGGCCAACATCAAGCTAAAGCCAATGCTGGCGAACATGCTTGATGGATATTGCCGCCAGTATGCTAAGTACAGCCACAAGGCTTTCATGCTCGGCTTGTCGGTCGAGGGGTCACTCATCTGTTCTATTCTAACTCAGTTGAGTTGGTTTCGTCGTCATCGTCAAGGAAACCGCCGCTTTGATGCTTCCAGAGCCGGGCATACGTGCCATTTTGCTGGAGCAGATCTTTATGACTACCTTGCTCGACAATTTGACCGCCATCGAGCACGATGATGCGATCCATTTTTTGAATAGTACTCAGTCGGTGGGCAATGACAATTGCGGTACGGCCTTCCATGAGTTTCCAGAGCGCATCCTGAATCAGTAGTTCGCTTTCCGAGTCGAGCGCCGAAGTTGCTTCGTCGAGTACTAAGATCGGCGCATTCTTCAGCATGGCTCGCGCGATAGCCACCCGCTGGCGTTGACCACCACTCAGTTTGACGCCGCGTTCACCGACCAAGGTGTCATACCCCTTCGGTAGTTTGCTGATGAAGTCGTGGGCATGTGCCATCTTGGCCGCGGCTTCAACTTCTTGCTGGCTGGCTCGGCGATTGCCATAGCCGATGTTTTCTGACAAGGTTCGGTGAAACAGAACTGGCTCTTGTGACACGTAGGCAATGCGTGAGCGCAGACCGGACTGGGCAACGTCAGCAATGTTTTGGCCGTGAATGCTAATGGTGCCATTTTCGATGTCCATGAAGCGCAGCAGCAGACGGGTAACTGTCGTTTTGCCACCACCACTTGGACCGACCAAACCAACTTTCTCGCCCGGTTTAATTTTGAAACTCAGACCCTGGAACAACGCCTGTTGGGTATTTTCCGGATATGAGAAGCTGACATCATCGAACACTACCTCACCGCGCTGCATGCGTGTTGGCTGGGGGTGCTTTGGATCGACTACATCGGGTTTCAAGTTCAGTATCTCTGTCATTTCGACGGCATCGCCGAGACTGCGATTGATATCGCGAATCAGACGGCTGAACTGCCACAACTGATTGGTAATGTTCTGTGTGTAGGTCAACAGCAGGTAGAGCAGGCTGGCGTTAGTGCCGTATTCGGTAATGGCAACCAAGCCAACGGTGAGGGCAATAATCTGAAAGCCATTGGTTTGCAATTGGCTCAAGGCTTCCGACTTCAGAACTTCAATCGACAGAATGTTGTTGGCCTTAAATAGCTTGCCGCTGACGCCCTGAAAACGCTTTGATTCGTAGGCTTCACCGGCAAAAGCACGAATAGTACCCATATTGGTGATGGCGTCGGCGAGGGCTGCCGTTTGTTTGCTTTCCAGGGCCGCTACCTCGGCGTTGAACGGCAGCTGTTTAACCATCCGGCGGAACATGATCACCAAGTACGCCGCGACAATAGTCAGCAGAATCAGGGCGTAGGGCCAGGAGATAAACAGCAACACCATCACCGCGAAGACGATAGTCGCTACACTCGGGATAACGTTCCAGATGAAGTTATCCATCAGTCGCTCGTAGGCTCCAATGAATTTGTTGGTTTGCGACACCAGCGCGCCACCGAACCGATCAGCATGAAAGCGCTGACTTTGGAACTGCAGGTGATCGTAGATGTCGTTTGCCAGATCGCGCCGCAGCTTAATCTCGAATTGCCAGACCAGGAACGATTGCACGCGCCAGAAAATTGCACCAGCAAGCATGGCGGTACAGAACCAGATTAGGTAGCCCCGAAACATCACCAAGTGTAGTGTCTGGTGATGCTGGAAGGCAAACTGTAGACGGCGGAATACCAAGGCAACAACAAACGGTGCCGCGATACCTTGGGCGATGACCGCCAAGATGGCGCCAATCGAACCAACTAAGAATTCGGCTAGATAGCGACGGGTGTACTGCCAGTAGATGCGCAGCGTTTTACGGGTGGTTGAGGTAGGTTGTAATGCTTTCATCGCGCTGTCTCCTGCAGCGTTCGGCCGTACTGTTCGGTACGGGGCGTGAAATGATATGAAGTTTTTGTGAAGAATTCGAGAGTTAGCACGTGCCACCAAAGGCGGTGTCTAACAAAGAAAGGTTGGTTGTGTACATTTTTTGCCGCCTCCGGTTACGTCAGCCACAGGGGCCAACATTGCTAAAAGATACTTCTTATCTTATACTAAAGTTTTTATTACTGCAAACTGAGCCCTGTGAGCATGGAAAGTAAGTCCGGCGAAATTGAGTCCAAAAAATCCAAGAAGCGGCTAAGTCACTTCGGGGCTTTTGCTGTTGAAACCAATCAGCAGACTAAGAAGGCAGAGCGACGTGGTCAACACGCCGATAGTTTGCATCAAACGACACCTGCGCCCGAGCATATTGGTCATATGTTGGTAGCGGCCGACGAACGTACACGCCAGGGTCCGGAAAAGCCCACCCGACCAACAGAGACGGTTGGCCTGGAAGCTGCCAGCGCCAAGCGAATTGAAACCATGAGTCGGGCAGAACTCCTGACCATCAGCGACAAGATTATGGTCGACGGCACATCATTGCGCCAGATCTATGAAACACATCTGATTGGCGAGCACGGCTTACGCCGGTTGGTGGCCGAGTATTACCGTGGCGGTGATCTCAGTCAGGCCTTGAGACGCGAGATCCTGGAACGTGAGATTGATTTTGAACGTGACCCGGCAGTGCGTGACATGCATCCACTCGGCGGCCAAGGCGTACAGGCACCAAGCGGCAAAGCGGCGCTCGAACAGCTCCTGGAAACGGCAGCCCATGTTATTGCCGAAGATACCGAGGAAGTGGCATTCTATAAAGCCAATGCTGCCTATCGGGAGCAGCAGCGCGAAAAGCAAAACCGTACTCGCCGCTTGCTTGATCTCAGCCTCGGTGGCATTATCGCCCTGCTGATTGTGCTGGTGCTGGTGCTATTACTGACGCGCCACTAAAGCTATATTTGAAGCGATAAGCGAAAATATATACTGAAGCCGAGGAAGGCATATCTAATATTTATTTGAGACTTCCCCGGCCAGAGGTTATATACTAGACAGATGCAAAAGATCATCCTCTATTACAAATTTGCACCCGTCACCGACCCGGAGGCGGTGCGTTTGTGGCAGCGGAGTCTGTGCGAGCAATTGCACCTCAAAGGCCGAATTTTAATTTCGCCGCACGGCATCAATGGCACGCTGGGCGGAGAGCTTGACGATCTGAAGGCTTATGTTAAAGCAACGAAAACGTACCAAGCCTTCAAGGGCACGACCTTTAAGTGGAGCGACGGCGGCCGGGACAACTTCCCAAAGTTGTCGGTCAAAGTGCGCGACGAGATTGTGACTTTTGGCGCGGCTGACGAGATTGTGGTCAATGAGCAGGGAATTGTCGGTGGTGGCAAGCACCTGAAGCCGGAGCAGGTTCATGAACTTGTTAAGCGTCGTGGTGATGAAGTGATTTTCTTCGATGGCCGCAACGCCTACGAAGCGGCCGTCGGCAAGTTCAAGGACGCTATCGTACCCGACGTTGATCATACCCGGGACTTCGCCAAAGAGCTCGAAGATCCCAAGTATGATGCCATCAAAGATAAACCTGTCGTCACCTACTGTACCGGCGGCATCCGCTGCGAGGTACTGAGCGTATTGATGAAGAACCGTGGCTTCGAAGAGGTCTACCAGATTGATGGCGGCATCGTGAAGTATGGTGAGCAGTATGGCGATGATGGCTTGTGGGAAGGCTCACTCTACGTGTTTGACGACCGGATGAGCCACAAGTTTAGCGACAAGGCCAAAGATATCGGCAACTGCCTGCACTGTGGTGGCAATACCAGCAATTATGAGAACTGTGCCAATACGTCGTGCAACAAGTTGATACTAGTCTGTGCCAACTGTGTGACGAAGCGTTTGTGCGGCGATTGTCTTGAATCTCACCAGCGAGCACGTAGTGTCCGCTAAGACAGCGCTATACTGGTAGCGTGACTACACAACTCGAGGAGAAGCTCAAACAGCTGCCCAAAGCGCCAGGTGTCTATTTCCACAAGGATGGCAAAGGCGAGATTATTTACGTTGGCAAAGCTGCGGTGTTGCGCAATCGGGTTCGGCAGTACTTCCAGGTCAGTCGTAACCGAGATCCAAAAACTGAAGCGCTGGTTGCCGAGATTGTCGACCTAGACTGGATGGTGGTCGACAGTGAGCTCGAAGCTTTGTTCCTGGAAGCCGAGATGATCCGCCGCTATATGCCGCGCTACAACATCCTACTGCGCGACGATAAGGCCATGAGCTACATTCGCATCGACTACGACAGTGATTACCCAACGGTAACCACTACCCGACGGCCGCTGGATGATGGTGCGCGCTACTTCGGGCCGTATTTCAGTACGCTGGCAGTACGCCAGTCGCTCAAGCTGTTACGCCGGGTTTTCCCATTTGCTACATCCCGGCAAATAGGGCAGAAACGCGCCACACTGTACTATCATCTTGGGCTCGATCCGGGCTTGGAAGAGAACAAAACCGCCCTTGAAGATTATCGAACAAATCTGCGTAAACTGATGGCGGTCATCCAAGGCAAACGCAAAACAATTGTACGCGAGGTTGAGCGTGACATGAAACGGGCCGCTAAAGCAGCTGACTTCGAACAAGCCGCCAAACTTCGCAATCAGCTGTTCGCTCTGCAAGGTCTGGACAAGCAGGTCATTTTCAGCGACAAAGAATTCCTGGATATCAGCAAAGACCATGCCCTGAATGAATTAGTTGACGTGTTAAGTCTGGCTGCTTTCCCGCGCCGTATCGAAGGCTACGACATCAGTCATATGCAAGGCAGCGATGTGGTTGCCAGCATGGTGGTCTTCACTAACGGTGTCAGCAACAAGGCTGAATATCGGAAATTCAAAACCAAGATTAATCAGAATAATGATTTTTACAACATGAATGAGACTATCAAGCGTCGGTTGAGTGACAAGAATCGCAAGGCTTGGGGTGTACCAAGCTTAGTGTTGATCGATGGCGGAAAAGGGCAGCTGGACGCGGCCATTCAGGCGCGCGACGCTGCCGGTTGCCCCCAGATGCCATTCATTGGATTAGCCAAGCGCGAAGAACAAATTGTTGTCGAAAAACAACGGTCAAATGTCACACTTAACGAGTCAAGTCTGCACAAACTTGGTGGCTTTGCCACCGAGACCGACGATTTCATCGTGGTAAACCTGCCACACAACACCAATGTCGTGAAGCTTCTACAGCGGATCCGTGACGAATCCCATCGCTTTGCGGTCAGCTATCACAGTGTGCTGAAAGAAAAGCGTCAGACAAGCAGTCTGCTGGATACTATCCCGACCATTGGGCCGGCCACTCGTAAAAAGCTATTGCGGACATTTGGCAGTGTGCGGGGTGTAATGCAGGCAAGCAACGAGGAGCTTGAAAAAGCTGTCGGCAGGCAGAAGGCAGCTATCCTAAAGCAATACTTGCAGCCTCTCAAGCAAGAGCAGACACACACGACCGACGCCTAGATTTCAAGCACAAGCGGCACGAAGGCAGCCAGATTTGTTATACTGGGGGCTTAATTATGGACTCGAGATTCAACAGCGGCTTTTTTGCCGCTAACCGTCAACGTTTGAAAGAACTTTTTACGGGGACCGCACCAATCGTCATGACGGCGAACGGTCTGCTGCAGCGTGGCGCGGACAGCACCTATGGCTTCGCACAGGATGCCAGCTTCTGGTACCTCACTGGCATAGATGAGCCGGATATCTTGTTAGTCATCGATCGTGACAAGGAGTATCTGATCGTACCGGCTCGCTCTGCCGTGCGTCAGGCCTTCGACGGTTTGGTGGCCTTCGACCGTTTATCACAACGCTCAGGCATCAAACAGGTTTATGACGAGAAAGAGGGCTGGGAGCAATTGACGACCCGACTCAAGAAGGTCAAGCATGTAGCCACACTGGCAGCTGCCCCATCGTATGTCGAACAGTTTGGCATGTACACCAACCCGGCACGAGCAACACTCACCGAACAGCTGAAGGTTGCGAACCCGGATGCTGAACTACTTGATCTGTCGTCGCATTTGGTGCGGTTGAGGATGGTCAAGCAGCCAGAAGAGATAGTGGCTATCCACGCGGCTATTGATACAACAATTGCTGGCATCAAAGATGCTACTCGTCCAACCAAGCTGGCGAAATATGAGTATGAATATGAAATCGAAGCTGAGCTGACACGGGCCTACCGTCGTCGGGGAGCGACTGGTCACGCCTTTGAACCGATTGTGGCTGGCGGGCCACGGGCAGTGACTTTGCACAACGTGGCGAACAACGGAACCCTCAGCAGTGACGAACTACTACTGATCGATACCGGTGCCGAGGTAGAACACTATGCGGCTGACATTACCCGAACCATCAGTCTCAATCAGCCGTCGCGGCGTCAGCAGGCTGTCCATGCTGCCGTGCTCGATGTGCAGCAGTTTGCTTTTGGGCTACTCGGCCCCGGGGTGCAACTCCGTGATTACGAGCAACAGATCGAACATTATATGGGTGAGAAGTTGCGCGAGCTCGGGCTGATCAAAACCATTAGTCATGAGGATGTCCGAACGTTCTATCCGCACTCGACGTCACACTTCATGGGATTAAACGTTCATGACATTGGTGATTACGATCGACCACTGGAAGCAGGAGTGGTCATTACTGTCGAGCCAGGGATCTACATCCCGGCTGAAGGTATTGGAGTGCGCATCGAAGATGATATCTTGATAACCGACAGCGGCACGCAGATCCTGACCGACAAACTTTCTCGGGAGCTCACTCAATCATGACCAGCTGCTACTGCCCGCCGATCCTAAAAATACCAACGATAATCCTGTAAAATAAGCGTAAGCACATGAATAACAAAGCCTTATTTCGATTTCTTACCCGTTGGGTGGTTTGCAGCCTCGGTCTGTGGGTGGCAGCTAATTTCTTGAGTGCCAGCATCGACTATGGCAGTCGGGCACGAGTTATCATTATTGCTGGGCTGATCCTGGCGATCGTCAATGTGGTGATCAAGCCGATTCTAGTAATCTTCTCGTTACCGGCGCTTGTATTGACCCTTGGGCTGTTCATGATCATCATTAACGGTGCGACTGTCTTCCTAGCTAGTAAGCTCTATCACCCCTTGCACATCATGAATTTCTGGGCAGCGGTGTTTGCCGGAATGGTAATCGGACTGGTAAACTATCTAGTGACGACTATTTTAGGGGACATGCATAAATGAGTATTTACAACTACGTCACGCTTGGATCAATGCTTTTGATGACGTTACTGATCCTTATCCAAACCCGTGGGGCAAGTCTTGGCGCCGGTCTGGGTGGTGCTGGCGAAGTCAACACGACACGTCGCGGTACCGATAAGACCATCTTCCAGCTCACTATCATTTCGGCACTGGTCTTTACACTCTCGCTGATCTTGGGCGTGATCGTTAAGTAGCAATAGGCGCAATGCGGGCCCGACTCATTCGATTACGTTTCCGTCGCGGTTTGCGCGAAGGGCAGCGTCAGGTCGAAGACCTTGGCAGTATTGCCGAAGAAAACCTCGAGGAACATTTATTCAAGCGCTTTGACCGGTTGGCTTCGGTTCAGCGCTTTATTATCACTTGGCTCGGGCTGCTAGTTATCTTAATCGGTGGTTTGGTGGTTCAGAACGTTGGCCTTGGCAACTACTATCAGACCTTAGGCACTGTGCCTGGCGGTATCTACCGCGAAGGCATCCTCGGGCGCTTCACGAATGCCAACCCGCTGTTTGCGACCAGTGATGCCGACGCGGCAGTTTCTCACTTGATCTTCGCTGGCCTGCTGACCGAAGACCCCAATGGCAAGCTGGTCGGTGATTTAGCCAGTGACTACAGCGCTGACCCGCACGGCACGACCTACACAGTCCACTTACGGCCCCATCTGACATGGCAGGATGGCCGGCCGCTGACCAGTGCTGATGTGCTTTTCACCTACCAGATGATCGAAAATCCTGACGCCCAGTCGCCATTTTTGGCTGGATGGCAAGGGATTGAAGTTACTGCACCGGATAGCCGCACAGTTATTTTCAAATTGCCCAGCGTGCTGGCGGCTTTTCCTTACAACTTGACCAATGGTATCGTGCCGAAGCATCTGCTCGAGCACATACCGGCGACTGACCTGCGTTCGGCTGACTTTAACACCACACACCCGGTCGGTGCTGGTCCGTTTGCCTGGCAAGCTGTGGAAGCCACTGGTAACGACCCGACGCGGGCTCAAGAGCAAGTGGAACTGACGGCCTTCCCAGACTTCCATGGCGGGCAGCCTAAGCTCCAGAAGTTTGTGGTGCGGGTATTTGCCTCCGAGAAAGAGCTGATGACGGCTTTCAAGACAAATCAGCTAACGGCCTTGCAGATGCCGAATGATGCCGATCCACAGGACGCAATCCATAAGGGGGCGATTGCCCACAGCATGCTGCTACGGGCCGCCAACATGGTGTTTTTCAAGACTTCTGAAGGTGTACTGGCTGATGCCCATGTCCGTCAGGCGCTGGTACTCTCCAGTAATGCACCGGCTCTGATACGGAGTCTTGGGTACCCGACGCACGCGGTTGTTGAACCATTGCTGACCGGTCAACTCGCCTACGACGGCAGCCTGGCCCAGTCCAAGTTTGACCTCAAGGCCGCTCAAAAACTACTCGATGACGATGGCTGGCATCTTGGCAAAAATGGTATCCGCCTCAAAGACAATAAGCCGCTGGCCTTTAATCTTACTGTCACTCGCAACGGCGAAAACCGCTATGTTGCCGAAACGCTGCGCAAGCAGTGGCAAGCGGCTGGCGTGAAAGTCAGTCTGCAGTTCCAGGATGCGGGTGACTTTCAGACCAGCCTGAGCCACCACGAGTACCAAGCTATCCTCGATGGTATTTCCATTGGTGTCGACCCGGATGTGTTCGTCTACTGGGACAGCTCCCAAGCCGATGTCCGCTCGGCCAATCGTTTGAACTTCTCGGAGTGGAAGAATCAGACAGCTGATGCAGCACTGGAAGCCGGCCGCACGCGGCTTGACCCGCGGCTGCGGATCATCAAGTACAAACCCTTCCTTCAGGCTTGGCATGACGATAGCCCGGCACTCGGCCTGTATCAGCCCCGGATGCTGTATCTGACCAACGGGCCAGTCAATGGGCTGACCAACCAGCCGATCAGCGCGCCAGTGGACCATTTCATGAATGTCCAAGACTGGGAAATCCGGCAAGCCAAAGTCACCAACTGAGCCTTGAGTTTTTCACCCAAAACAGATAAGATATGACGGTCTATTTGCGCGGATGTGGCGGAATTGGTAGACGCGCTAGCTTCAGGAGCTAGTGAGCATTACGCTCGTGGAGGTTCAAGTCCTCTCATCCGCACCAAGCAAAAAGCCCCGATTTTATGGGGCTTTTTGCTTGGTCTGACGACTAGGGGTAAGAACTTCCTGAACAAAGTGAGTAGATGTCGTGTAGCGAGGACGCGCACAGATGCTTGCATCGAGCACGCCGCAGCGGAAAAGGGCGAAGCCCGCCAGTCCTCTCATCCGCACACAATTCATGAGACTTGCTACAATACTGTGATGCTGCACTATGTTGATGAGGGGAGTGGACCAGTAATTGTAGCCCTGCACGGAATGGCCGGTTCACTACGCTATTGGGAAGCCCTGTCCGCAGATCTATCAAAAGAGCATCGTCTTATTCGACTCGATCTGCTTGGCTTTGGACACTCACCTGCTTCAAAAAAAGGCTATCGACCGGTCGATCATGTACGGGCAATCGAAGAGACGCTCCAGCGCCTCGGCGTCACGGAGGCCTTTACACTTGTTGGACATTCTATGGGGGCGCTGATTGCCCTCAACTACGCAACTACACACCCGAAGCGATTGCAGGACCTCGTCCTGATCAGTATGCCCATCTATAGCTCTGCGGCGCAGGCGCGGGAGGACATCACGAAATCCAAGAAGCGGTATCGGTATGCCTACTACGGACGTGGCTCAAAGCTCCTCTGCACCGTCTGGTGTCGCTGGTTGCGGCCTATTAGCCGCAACATTGCGCCACTATATCTTCGGAATCAGCCGAGGCATGTTGCGCAAGATAGCGTACTACATAGTTGGCGTGCGTATTCAGAAAGTATGCGGGATGTGATTGAGCAGCAACAAGTTACGAGTGATATACAGGAGCTGCGCGTTCCAGCCCGGCTCGTCTACGGAGCAAGTGATAGTGAAATTGTGCTTGCCAACGCCAAAGCGTTGCGCCTTAACCCCCGCACGACTCTCACTCTGCTGCCTGGTGGTCATAACATTCCGTTAGAGCATCCCCAGATCATTACGCATTTGATCCTTGAGCAGGCCTAGATAGCTAATAACCTGAGAAGTGGTCAGTTTTGATATGGCGCCGGGCTATGCCAAGGTCACGGATATATTTTTTGCAGGCATCGACCATTGTATTGGGCCCGGAGATATAGAACATTCGCTCGTTATAGTCAGGTATGAGTTGGGAAATCAGTTCTGGAGTAACTTTGGCGCTGACGACACCTTTTGCTCGGTAGGCTAAGTCAGTTACGATTGGGATGGTTTTTACGCCGACTGCTGCTGCGTCACGCAGCTCCTGGACGTAGGCAAATTCCTGAGGGTTACTCACGACATAGAGCACCACTATGTCAGAAGCGATATTTGCATCGATCAGGTACTTAATCATGCTACGGAATGGTGTGATGCCAATACCACCGGCAATCAAGGCCAGTTTTTTGTGCTCATTTCCCTGAAGTGTAAAGTTGCCGGCCAGCTGACTGGCAAAAATTGTGTCACCAGGTTGCATGCTGAAGAACGCTGCCTTGTAGGTGCTGGCTGGCTCGTAATATTTGAGGCCGAGCTGAACATCTGGCTCGGTCGGCGAGGAGGCAATAGTAAAGGTCCGACGGTTACCGCGACTGTCGTAGGGTATGTCAGCCAGTGTCCATTCCATATACTGCCCAGGCAAGAAGTTGAAACGCTCCTCAGGCTGAAAGACGTAGCTATAAACACGGTCTGATATTTTTTGAATTTCCTTAAGATGCAGACGGACTCGAAATTTAGGAGACACAGCGAAGGCAAAGACGTTGCCGATTAGCAGGGCAACTTCCGGATAAATAATTAGCGGCCCGATTTTCCAACCAGTTATGTAGAGGGTAGCCACAAGTGCCGCAAATACCAGCTGTAGGTTACGTTGCGGTGGCATGGTGGCCGGTTCAGTCAGCATGATAGTACCAAGAAAAATGAAAGGTGAGGCCAAGAGTGCATGATGCATGTTGGTTGCTAGAGCTTGGTGGTTGTGGGCAAATAATAGTAGTTGCAAGCTGGCGGCTACAAGCATGAAGCAGATGACCAAAGGGACACGTTTGATTTTGTAGACAATCGCCGCACCCAACACTAGAGTAACTGGCCAGAGTGCCGAACTTCCCACCCACCAGGTTACGGCATGCAAGCCGCTGACGCTCAAAACAGCCGCCGCCAGGGCAGCGGGATTAAAGATATGTTTGTTACGCCAATTTAAAGTAAATTTGGAGGCGCTCGAAACGGCGCCAGCCAATAACAGGCACAGCCCGGCTGGCACCGACCGTGCCGGATCGATGATCAGGCAGAGGATCAGGGCCGTGATGAGCGAGGACTCCATATTAACTGGTATCTTGAACACAGCACCAAGGCCACGATCAATGACGTAGGTGCTCGTCAGGAGCAGGCTAAGCGAAATGACAAGTGAAGTTGGACTCGCTGGCAGGCGCCCCAAGAACGAGAGCATTGTGGCGTAGGCGATAATGCCGCCCAGCACATATACCACCAAGCGATACATGGTAATGCTATTGAGAAGTTCTTTAACGAATTTCATTGAGTGGTTCCAAAGACGGTTGCGGGAAAGTTGAGTGAGTATTCAAGCTGCTTATCTTGGTGGAGAACGGCATAGCTGAATGTAAAGTGCTTGGCAAGCAGAGCTGGCTTGCAAAAGAATAACGCCGTTGCAAGCCCGTCGGCCGTCATAGTGTCATCGGCAATTACCCACGTTGCTAGGATGCCTGATGCTGGCCGCAGTGTCCTCGGATTCATAATATGATGGAAGTCACCCCACGTTCGTTTACTGCCGGCCGAGGCGCACAAACTCTGGTCAGACAGCTCCACAATACCGATAACCTCGGTCGTATCAAGTGGGTTTTCGAGCCCGACTGGCAGTGGCTTACCGGCTACTCCACGATGGACTATATCGCCGCCAGCATTGACGGTGTAGTGCTTCACCTGTGCTTGCTCGATCAACTGGCTGACGAGATCGACGAGGCAGCCCTTACCCGCCGCACCGAAATCAAGCAGGGCAGGTGTTCGCATGGTAATCGACCGCTCGTCGAATGTTATAACGTCTGCCCACTGCGGAGGTGCCTGGAGGGGCTTGGCTGTCAGTGAATAGTCGGCATCATAGCCAGTATCTGCTATCACCTGGCCAATCAGCGGCGTAACGTGCCCGTCCGTAATGTCGTATAGCTGTTTATATAATTTGAGCATTCGAAAGCCATCAGTCGGTAAGTCATAACGTCCGGCTTCTTTCGCCAGCTGGCTAACGAGCGAATCAGCTCGAAACCGCGAGTAGGTGGCGTCAAAAACCTCAATACGTTGCTGAATTTTTTCTTGTAGGTTTGTCCAGGCTTTGTCACTGAGCGCTTGGTTAATCTGGATATCCCAGTGTGTGCCAATGGCTTCAAAGCTGTAGCGTCGGGTGCTCATTGATGTGCTTTAAGCTTGTGCCTTGGATGAGATCTGGTTTAGTGCATCTTGGAAGCCTTGTGAAGTGTCTGACGCGCCAGCAATTACCCCAATCTGGAGACCACTAATCTTCTTGCCAACGACGTAGCTCTTGTAGCTAGCGCTAAAGCTCTCTTGATAGTATGCCGACTCCTGGTCTCCTTCACTGTTTTGCACCGATACGCCGGTAATCACGCCATCCTTCAGGGTCAGGCTGACTTGGATTGCTTCATTGCTATGCGGCACATAGTAGCTACTGCTCCCTGAATACGTGCCGTCGTGGTAGCTTGCCGAGGATGAGGTGGTTGCTGTGGTGCTTGTGGTCGTTGTCGCCACAGGAGTTGTCGTGATTGCTTGATTTGAGGTTGTGCTGTTGCCTCGTGCAAGTGAACTTGCTGCTACAGTTGAAGGCCCAGCTTTAAAATGGTCAAAAACCACAATAGTTCCCGCAATAACGAGGATAGATAGTAAGGTTACAACGAGTTTTCTACGCGAATGTTGTTCGTAAGTCTGGAGCACAGTTACACATCCTTTAGCTAATCTTATAGCTTTAGCATAAGAATGTAAGTTTAGAATTCCCTGAGAATAGCGGTAAACGAGTGTGCGATAAGCGTCATCTCAAGCAAACCTCTCTGTTGAGCTAGTCTTTACGAGGCATAACCACAAGCTTATTGACTTTCGGTGCAATTTGTACAATGATTCAGAGAGTAATAATTATCTATAGAGATGGTAAATAAAAAAGGAAAAGTCATGGATTCTGAGCATTCAGCTGACGACAAGCCAGTCATTCACGTGGTGTCTGACGAAAAAAAGCGCCTCCAAAAAGTACACATTGATCGTTCGACCCTCAAGCGACCACCGATGATTGCCTTCATGTTCATTTTTGCGTTGTTCGGGGCGTACTACATCATTAATAGTTTTGCTGCTACGAGTACACTAACTAAGGTCTGGAATGCCAACGCCAGCTGGACGGCAACCGGTAACACACTCAACAATGTTTCAGTGGCCAATAACGCCGTCAGCTTGGCACCAGCCAGCACCACGGCTATAACTCCGACCACTACTAGCGACGTTGCCTTGAATCGCCCAATCTACGCTTCGTCAGTTTACCAAACCGGCAGCAAGCATAACCGCACAACCTACCCGGCTAAGTATGCCAACGACGGTATCAGCTCTACGGACTGGGTCTCACAATCAACTGACCCGCAATGGATCTATGTTGATTTGGGCAGCCAATACAATGTCGGCCGCGTCAAACTCACCTGGGGCAGTGGCTACGCCACTAGCTACAATGTCCAAGTTTCCAATGATGCCAGCACCTGGACCAATGTCTATTCCGGGACTAACAACAGCGGTGGCATCAGCGATCTCGGTAGCCTCAACGGAGCTGGTCGCTATGTTCGCGTCTATGACACAAGCCGTGGCGGTAATGGCGGCTACGCGCTGGCTGGCTTCGAAGTATATGGAGGGGCCACCCAGCAGGCAGCAACCGGCAACCTCGCACTCAACCGACCAACTTCCCCAAGCAGCACCACGGCTGACGGTTCAGGCGTTAACCTGCCCAGCAGTAACGCCGTTGACGGCAATGCCTCGACACGTTGGAGCAGTGCCTACAGTGATCCGCAGTGGCTGACCGTTGACCTAGGTGCAAACTACAACATCAACGAGGTCAAACTGAACTGGGAAACAGCCTACGGTAAAACCTACATTATAGAGGTTTCACCAGATAACAGCACCTGGACAACCATCTACCGTACGCCGACAACCGGCAGTGATGGTGGCATCGATGACCTGACTGGCTTGAGCGGCAACGGCCGCTACGTACGGATGTATGGCACAGCGCGCGCCACCCAATGGGGTTACTCCCTCTGGGAAATGGAAGTCTACGGCGCATCAGCCGGCTCAACGACATACAACTCGTCTGGCAACATTGTCCTCGACTACGACGGCGATGCCGGTACTTCGCAGACCGGTCCTGTTACCTGGTCCAACCTAGCTGCAACTGCCAGTCTGCCAACAGGTACTGGCATTACCTACCAAGCACGCACCAGTAGTGACCACACCAACTGGTCATCCTGGACATCAGTCAATGGCAGCCTTGCCGGGCTCGGGAGTAGCCGCTACATTCAGATTCAAGCTAATCTTACTACTTCCAGCACCTCAGTGACGCCGACCCTGACCGGTCTGACGCTTACGTACACGGTCACTACCGCTGATCCGGCACCTGGCGTGTCACTGACCGCATCGCCAACCAGCGTGTCGTCTGGCAATGCCTCAACGTTGTCTTGGTCATCAACCAGTGCTACTGGTTGTACAGCATCCGGAAATTGGTCTGGCAGCCAGGCACTATCCGGTAGTGTGGTGACCAGCCCGCTGACTGCCAATGCCAGCTACACCTTAACCTGTACCGGCCCTGGCGGCAGCCAATCGGCTACGACCACTGTCTCGGTGACTGCTCCACCGCCAACCACCACCAGCACCTCTGGCCAACCAGTGCCAATCGGGGACTACACCAATCCGACAACCGGTCAGGCTTGGCACCAAATCTTCGTCGACGACTTCACAGTTAATGCGCCAACTGGCTCATGGGGTACCACCGATTCACAAAAAGTGGTGTACACCGGTGACCATGGTGGCAAGTGGATTGAATATCCAGATGGCTGGCCATCGACGCTGAGTGGCGGCAAGCAAGGCTACAACCCGGCAACTGTGCTCAGTGTTCATGACGGCACCTTGGACTTCTACTTGCACAGTGTCAACGGCCTGCCACAAGGCGCCAACCCTTCAGGGATCTTGCCGAGCGGCAGTGTCAACCAAACCTACGGTCGTTACACAGCGCGACTGCGGGTGCCAACTCCAGCAACGACTGGTGACTACCATGCAGCCTGGTTGCTCTGGCCGCAGGATGAGTCGAAGTGGGACTACGGTGGCGAGAGTGACTTCCCGGAGACTGATCTGAACTCTGGCTATGTCAACTACTATCACCATGATGCTCCTGGTAGCCAGGAACAATCGGCTGCCAACAACTATCAGGGCCCAGCCATTGACCTCAGCCAGTGGCACACTTACACCGAAGAATGGGCACCTACTTACATTAAGTACTACATCGACGGGACGCTCATCGGCACCGCCACCAGTAATCTCTACCAAGCGCCTGAGCGTTGGCAGTTACAGACTGAATATTCCGGCCACAATAGTGGCCAGTCTGGCCACCTCCTGGTCGACTGGGTTGCGGTCTACTCCAAGCAGTAGAACGACACTACACTTCAACTGAAGTGTTGAAGATGCGGACCCTGCCAACCGCCAGCCGGCTAAAGATAGTGATAATGTGCAGGGTCACTACAACGATGGCGAAAGACAGCAAGGAATACTCGAGCCCTGTGCCACTCAGAATGTCAGCCGCGGCAGCGTGGGCGGCCGTGATGCTATAGGGAATAACCTGCTTCACAAAGACAGCGCACAAACCAATAGCTATTGTGGCAGATACGAACCGGCCAATGAAGTGCTCAACAGCAATCTCCAATTCCAGTACGGGCTTGGCATTGACATACTCCAGCTCTTCCGTCAGTTCTTTGGCGCTGCTGATGGAGCGAACAATGGCCATGGCGATGCCGTAGACTATCAGTCCGACGCCACTCCAAACGATCAGTAGCGGCCAGCTGCCTTTCAGCGTTGGCTTGTCACTTTCTTCGAGATGTTGGCTCGGAGTGGTCAGGGCTTTGGGCGTGTTGTGCGGCTGCCAGGCAATCAGTTGCTGCTGGACAGCACTATCATTGGTAGCGAAGACGATCAGCACACCGCCAGTGATCACTAGACCGATAAGTATGGCTAGCAGGCCACTCAACGATGAGGGGGCGAGTAGCTGGCTGATGACTTTTTGGTTTTGTTTACTAATCATGGTGAGACGCGGCTTATTATTACACATTGCTGTCGCCTTCGCCAGTAGCATAAGCGTCACCTCGTCTGATGTGCTATCATAGGCTCTAGATTATGCGAGATTACGGGGACCGTGGCTGATGAGTAAAGTTGCACACTATTTGCAGGAACATCTAATCGGTGAAGTGATGACTAGCACTGATGCTCGGCGCTACTTCGCAACTGATGGCAGTATCCTGCAGCTGGCGCCAGCTCTGGTTGCCTATCCACGCAATGAAAATGATGTGCGCAAGGCTGCCCGCTTTGCCTGGCAACTGGCGGAACGTGGCCGGGTGATTCCGGTGACGGCCCGCGGTTCTGGCACCGATTCGTCTGGTGGCGCCCTGGGACTTGGCATCTCGCTGGTGTTTCCGGCTCACATGAACCGTATTCTGGAACTTGACACCAAGGCCAATACTGTCACTGTCGAACCAGGTATTAACTACGGCAAGCTGCAGCAGACCTTACACACCCACGGCCGCTTCCTGCCGCCGTATCCGGAATCGTTGGAATATACCACTGTCGGCGGCGCTGTCGCTACCAATGCTAGCGGTGACAAGTCAGTCAAATATGGTGACACTCGGGGGTATGTCCAGGGGCTGCGTGTCGTGCTGGCCAACGGCGAAGTGATTGAAACCGGGCGGATCAGCAAGCGTGATCTGAGCAAGAAGCTGGGCCTGGCAACCTTCGAAGGTGAGATTTATCGTTCCATCGACACCATCCTGGAAGAGCAGCGTGACCTGGTGGAACGCCTGGCGCGTGACGTCACGCGAAACAATGCAGGATACAACTTGCTGGACATCAAACGCCGCGACGGCTCATTTGACCTGACACCACTATTCGTCGGCAGCCAAGGCACCCTGGGCATTATCACCGAAGTCGTGCTGGCCACCGAAGCTCACAACCCGCTGTCCACGCTGCTGCTTGCCAAGTTCGATAGCCTACAGCAGTTCCAGGAAGCCATCTCTGAACTCCGCGAATTACCCGACAAGCCAAGCGCTCTGGAGATGATCGACCAGTATGCCCTCGGCCAGATTAATGAACTCAACCCGAATCTTTTCGGCGACTTGCTGACGACGCCATTCCCGGCAGTGTTATTATTCGCCGAGTTTGATGATACGGACAAAAAGATCAAGAAAGCCGTCAAGCGGGCCGCCAAGATTTTCGAAAAGTATGCCCTGTCGCTGGACACCTACACTGACCCCGAGCAGCAACAGAACGTTTGGAAGTTGCGGCAGGCCAGCAGTCTGCTAGTCGGTCACAATGAAGGCCTGATGCGTCCGACGCCAATCATTGATGACGGCGCCGTCCCCGTCCACAAGCTCCGAACGTTTATGGAAGGTATCTACAAGATCCTGGAGGCCAATGGCCTGGAGGCTGGCATCTGGGGTCATGCTGGTGACGCTGCGCTACACGTTGCGCCTCGTCTGAACCTTGGCCAAGTTGGCGATCGCCAACGAGCCTTCCGCATTATGGACGACTACCACAAGCTGGTTCTTAGCTTGGGTGGCACCATCAGCGCCGGCTCTGGTGATGGCCGGCTGCGCGCCCCATATCTGGAGCAAATGTACGGTTCGGAACTGTTCGCCCTCCTACAAAAGGTTAAGCAAGTCTTCGACCCCTACGGCATCCTCAATCCGGGCGTTAAGTTCGGCACCTCCATTGATGACCTGAAGTCGATTATTCGCACCGACTTCGGCCTCGACCACCTCTACGAGCACCTGCCGAGAAGCTGACCAACCCTTGAGTTTTTTGCCCAAAACAGATACCATATGACGGTCTATTTTGCGCGGACGTGGCGGAATTGGTAGACGCGCTACCTTGAGGTGGTAGTGGGAGTAATCCTGTGGAGGTTCAAGTCCTCTCGTCCGCACCAGCTCGGTGAGCCCAGTTTCTGGGGTTACCGAGCTGGTTGGGACAGGAGGGGTGAGAAGCTCCTGAACACCAGTGAATAGAGGTCGTGGAACGAGGACGCGCGCAGAAGTTTACTTCGAGCACGCCGCAGTGGAAAAGGGCGCAGCCCGCTAGTCCTCTCGTCCGCACCAGACCCCATGCGCGCTTAGCTCAGTTGGCTAGAGCATCTCGTTTACACCGAGAGGGTCGGGGGTTCGAGTCCCTCAGCGCGCACCAAACAAAGAAGCCCTTTCTGGGCTTTTTTGTTTGGTTGATGGATCAAAATTCCAACGCCAAGGGTCGAGTCCCTAGGTGCAGTCAGCAGCCTATTCGACTACGAAAGAATAGGGGTCTTTCCGGGTGATTGATATGATTAGATGATGGCAAGCAAAGATTCTTTTAGTGATGCACTAGTGACCTGGCTCAAGAGTGATCGGCCAAAGAGTCTAACTGATTTAGTCGGATTATTTGGCGAAAAAAGCTTTGCCGTTAGCTTACTCATCCTAATGGCAACTCCGGCTTTACCGATACCAACAGGCGGTATTACTCATATATTCGAGATAGTCGCCGTTCTAATATCCTTCGAGATTATTTTAGGCAGAAAAACAATTTGGCTGCCCAACAGATGGAAGAAGATTAGCGTGTCGGGTCTTAGTGAAAGCCGGGCAACAAGAATGATAATCAAGCAATTACAATGGATTGAACGCCGGTCGAAGCCGCGATCAAGGGGGGTGATTAATAATGAACTATTCCTGCGGATCACTGGCGTACTTATCCTACTTTTTTGCGCGGCCGCCTTTCTGGCGCCTCCGTTTTCCGGTTTAGATACACTCCCTTCGATCGGGGTTGTTATTATTGCCCTTTCCTTGATTTTTGAGGATTTATTAATGTATGTGACAGGTGTGATAGTTGGCTCCATCGGTGTAGGGACGACTCTGGCCTTGGGGCTGGTACTATCTCGATCCTTCAAACTGCTGCTCTAACGAGTGAGTAGACGTCTTTTGGTATGATGGTTGTGTGAGAAAAATTGTCGTGCTTTCGTTCATCAGTCTTGACGGTGTCATGCAAGCTCCGGGCGGCCCGGATGAAGATACTTCCAGTGGCTTCAAGTACGGCGGCTGGACGTTCCCGTATTTTGATGAATTCTCGGGCAACATTATGGGCGAGCAGATCAAGCCACCGTTCGACTTACTGCTAGGGCGTAAGACCTACGACATTTTTGCTGCCTATTGGCCAAAGCAAGATTCCAGTAACCCGGTTACCGAGCCATTTAATGCGGCGACTAAATATGTGGTCACGCACCAAGGCGATTTTCAGACCAGCTGGGAAGAGAGCGTAGTGGTGAGCGGCGATGATGCTGCCGAACAGCTCCAAAAGCTGAAAGCCGAGGATGGGCCGATGCTGCAAGTGCACGGCAGCGGCAACTTGGTACAGACTTTGCTCAAGCATGATCTGGTCGATGAACTGTGGCTGAAGATTTTCCCGGTGACGCTCGGTAACGGCAAGCGCTTATTTGCCGAGGGAGCTATACCAGCCGGCTTCGAACTGCTGGAGTCGCAGACTTCACCAAGCGGTGTCATCTTCGCCAATTACAAACGGGCCGGTGATGTGAAGACCGGTTCATTCGTCTAGCAGTTTCCAAGATAGCAATTATTTAGCGAGTGGGTGAAGCAGCCGCCACCAGATCGGTGGTTCGGGGATGGTGCCCTGTAGTTTGACACCGACGCTGTTCTGACCAGCCAAGATTTGTCCGGCGGTTTTGCCAGCAGCACTCAAACTGGACTGTGGCTGGAGTTTAATGGTCGCCGAAACATTGCCGCCAGCCCAGGCGTGCAGCTTCAGGTCATTACGTGCCACGGCTGAGACCGAAGCTCCCCACGCTGTGCGGTAGTGGCCGACTACGTCACCAGTTTTGACGACAGTGACAGGCTGGAAGTTGTTCTGGGCACTGACGATGAATGGTAGGCTGCCCTGGACGGCATCGAACAAGGTAGGGGCACCCATGACGGCTGTGACAATTGTGACGGGCTGTTCGTCAACGGTGGTTCTGGCAGCGGAGACGTAGACGCCACCCGCCTGGTCGCTATTGCCGGTCTTGATGCCAATGATGTTGGCCGTACCGAGCAAGAAGTTAACGTTCTTGATGGTGCCGGCGACCGGAATGTTAGCGGCTGTCTTCTGGGCGACAATCTCCGACAGTACCGGGTCTTGCATGGCCAACAGGCCGAGTTTGACCAAGTCATGAGCGGTGCTGGTAGTGCTGGGGTCGAGGCCGCTAGCATCTTTGCCGACGTGGCTGTCCTTGAGGCCGAGGCTGGCCAGGTAGGCATTGGCGGTAGTAGTGTAATTGTCGAGCGAGCCAAAGGCCCAGACGGCTAGACTGTCAGCAATGTTGTTGGCAGAAGGTAGCATCATGGCCTGCAGCATCTGGTATTCGCTGATCTGCTCACCGGCTTGGACGCGGGTGACTGAGCCGTCGGCTTTGGCATAGGTCTGGTACAGGGCCACGTCCTTAGCGGTCAGAGTAATGGTCGGACCTGGTTGGCCGGTTTGCAACGGTTTCTGTTGGAGCACCACCAGCGCGGTGATGAGCTTGGCGGTGCTGGCGGTCGGTGCCGGCGCTTGTAGGTTGTGGGTCTCAAGTGTCTTGGTGCCGAGAATGGCGATGGCCGCCTGGCCGGAGAGTGGCCACTGCAGGCTGCTGGCCGGAGTCTGGACAGTCAGCGTTCGGCTGGCAGCTTGCGGGCTGACTGTTGGTAGCGGCTGGCTGAGGGCCCAGTAACTATAGCCAGCTAGCAGGCCGACAATGGCCAGTGACAGCAAACTGTTTCGAACCGTGTGCCTCCGACGATACTGCTTCATAATGACTCATTTCATGATACACGACCGGACAGCACTTTGCCCGAGGTGATATAATGACAGTACAAAGTAAAAGGGGTAGCACATGACACTGATTATCATTATTGCGGTTGTCGTCCTCGTTGTCGGTTTTCTGGCGGCGATGTTCAACAGCCTCGTCCGACTCAACCAGCAATCCACCGAAGCCTGGAGCGATATTACCGTTCAGCTGAAGCGTCGTGCTGATTTGATCCCGAACCTTGTCAACACGGTCAAAGGTTACGCTGGTCACGAAAAGTCTGTCTTCGAAGATGTCACTGCCGCTCGAGCCGCAACCTTGAGTGCCCAGTCGCCAGCTGCGGCTGCCAAGGCCGAAGGTGATTTCCAGACCACCATGAAAAGCCTGTTTGCGGTTGCCGAAAACTACCCAGACCTGAAGGCTTCTCAGAACTTCCAGGATCTCCAGGCACAACTGACCGACACCGAGGACAAGATCCAAGCTTCACGTCGCTTTTACAACGGCGTGGTGCGCGACTTCAACACCAAGCGCAAGACCTTCCCGACGGCAATTTTCGCCGGTATGCTCGGCTTTAAGGCCGACAAAGAGTTCTTCGAGGTTGATGACGCCGAGAGTGCGGCAATTCAGAATCCGACCGAAGTCAAATTCTAGTACATGTATTCAGAGATCGCTGGTAACAAACGCAAAACCATCTTCATCATGGTGGTGTTCCTGGTGTTTTTGGCCGGCATTATCTGGGTTTTTGACAAGCTGTACGGTGGCGGCAGCACCGGGGTGTTCTATGGTGGGCTGATCGGTTCGCTGCTATACGTGATCATCAGCTACTACAGTGGAGCCAAAATGGCGCTGGCGGTTAATAGCGCCCAGCAAATCGAAAAGAAGGACAGCCCGCGGCTGTACCGCATCGTCGAAAACCTGGCAATTACTGATGGCTTGCCGACCCCCAAGGTATATATTATGGATGACCCGGCACCGAATGCCTTTGCGACTGGCCGCGACCCCAACCATGCCGCCGTCTGTGTGACGCAAGGCTTGTTGGATATCATGAGCGACGAGGAATTGCAGGGCGTGATCGCCCACGAGCTGGGACACGTTAAGAATTACGATATTCGGGTGAGTCTGGTGGCCTTCGCCCTCACGGCAGTGATTTCTTTCATCGCTGACATTATATTGCGCATGACGTGGTTCAGTGACCGGGACCGCGAGTCGAATCAGCTGACCTTTGTCCTCGGCCTGGTGGCAGCCATTCTGGCTCCACTCGTAGCGACGATGATTCAGTTGGCAGTCTCCCGGCAGCGCGAGTACCTGGCTGATGCCACTGGTGCCCTGACCACTCGCTATCCGGAAGGCCTGGCCAGCGCCTTGGAGAAAATCAAACAGAGTGGCAGCGTGTTGTCGCACCAGAATACTGCTACGGCACATTTGTTCTTCGCCAATCCGCTGAAAGGGCACAGCTTGGCAAGCCTGTTCAGTACTCACCCACCGATCGATGAGCGGATTGCCCGGTTGCGTGAGATGGGCACCCACGCCTAAGTTCGGCTCACGGGAAACGTCACAAGTCCTAAAAAGTCTCTAGGGGTTAACGGTTTATCTTATATAATGGGTGCATGGCTAAAAAACCAGGGAGCAAGACCACGACGAAAGCTACCAAGGCGACCGCCCGCAAGCTGCCAAAGGCTAGTCAGAAGCCAGTCAACGCTGCTCGGCAGGTCAAACCGGCCAAACGCACCGGCTGGCAACGTCTGAAACCAGTGCGCACCGGCAAGCAATTGCCAAGTGTGGCGGCGATGGTCAAGACCACGGCGATTATTATTTGGGGACACCGCCGGTTATTCATTGGCATTAGTTTGCTCTACGGCCTATTTAACCTCCTGCTGGTCCGAGGTTTAAGCAGTGGGATTGATATCCAGCGACTGCGCGCCAGCTTTGACTTGACCACTGGTGGCCACCCTGGCTGGCTAGCCTCAGGCCTGGGCACATTCTTCAGTCTGCTCGGGACTGGTAGTAATGATCCGAGCGGGGCAAGTTATCAGCTCTTCTTGTTGCTGTTTCTTAGCCTGGCAATTATTTGGTCACTACGCCAAGTGCTGGCCGGTCATACCATCACTATCCGGGACGCCTATTACCGTGGCATTTTCCCGCTGATTCCGTTCATAGTCGTCCTGGTGATCATTGGCTTGCAATTGTTACCTCTGATGATTGGTACGACGATCTTCAGTCTGGTGCTCAACAATGGCATCGCCGTAACCCTGCTGGAGAAGATCATTTGTGGCGGGGTGTTTGGGATGCTGGTGCTACTGACGCTCTATTGGCTGTGTAGCTCAGTGTTCGCGCTGTATATTGTTACGTTGCCAGGCATGACGCCCATCAAAGCCCTGCGTTCGGCCAATGAACTGGTACGACATCAGCGGCTGCTGGTCTTCCGCAAGCTGATCAGTCTGCCGGTCATCGGTCTAGTGTTGACCGGCCTGATCATGGTACCAACAATTGTCCTGATACCGACCGCGGCAGCGTGGGTGTATGTGGTGCTCTCAATGTTTGCACCATTGTTAGCTCACAGTTACTTGTACACCGTCTACCGTGAGTTATTGGATGAATAAAGCTCAAGCTACTGACCGAATTGCCAAATTACGCGAGTTGATCAACGACTATCGCTACCATTATCACGTGCTTGATGAATCGATCATGAGCGAGGCGGCGGCAGACAGCCTCAAGCATGAATTAAGTCAACTGGAGGCCGAATTTCCCGAGCTGATTACGCCTGATTCACCGAGTCAGCGGGTAGCTGGCGCACCATTACCTGGTTTCAAACAGGTTGCTCATAGCTCACGGATGTTGAGTTTGAACGATGTGTTTGACGAAGCTGAAATTCGGGCGTGGCAAGAACGCATCAGCAAGTTACTCCCCGACAACACCAAGTTGGCCTACTTCGCTGATGTCAAGATGGATGGCTTCGCCTGCGCCCTGGTCTACCAGGACGGCCAACTGACGACTGGCATTACGCGAGGCGATGGCTTTGTCGGCGAGGATATTACGGCCAACGTCCGGACTGTCGAGTCGGTACCACTGACCTTGCGTCAAGCGAAAGGTCTGGAGCACTTCAGTCGTGGTCGGACGGAAATCCGCGGCGAAATTGTCATGTACAAGCGGGATTTTGAGGCGCTGAATGCTGCCCAAGCAGCGGCCGGCAAACCGCTGTTCGCCAATCCGCGCAACACCGCTGCCGGTACCGTCCGTCAGCTTGATCCAGCACTAGTCGCCCGGCGCACACTGCACTTTCATGCCTATGATTTACTGCGGGATGACCCGACAGAAGTGCCAACTAACCAAGCGGGCTATCAAGCCTTACGAGATCTCGGCTTTCTGGCTAATCAGGATGCTACGGTGCTCAATTCCATCGATGCCATCCTGCGCTTTTCCGAAAAATGGGACAGCAAACGTCGCGAACTGCCATTCAACACTGACGGGCTGGTTGTCAAAATTAACGACCGAGAAACGTATCGCCGGCTCGGCGTTGTTGGCAAGGCACCACGGGGTGCGATCGCCATCAAGTATGCAGCCGAACAAGCAACCACCAAGGTCAAAGACATCTTTATCTCCATCGGCCGGACTGGTGCTGCCACGCCGGTAGCTATGCTTGAGGCTGTGGTCGTTGCCGGCAGCACTGTACAGATGGCGACCTTGCACAATGAATCTGAAGTCCTACGAAAGGATATCCGCGTTGGCGATACGGTGATTGTTCACAAAGCTGGCGATATCATTCCGGAAGTCGTGGAGCCGCTGGTGAAACTGCGAACAGGTAAGGAGCAGCCGTTCGTCATGCCGACTCATTGCCCGGAGTGCAACACGAAACTTATCAAGTATAAAGCCGAAGACGCCGTCTGGCGCTGCCCCAACGAAGCCTGTCCGTCACGGTCCTGGAAGCGCATCGAGCACTATGCCAGCAAAGCCGCACTCGACATTGAGGGCCTCGGTGAAAAAAATGTTATTGCTCTGATCGAGGCCGAGCTGGTGGAGGATCAAGCGGATATTTACACTTTGGAAGTGGAGGATGTGCTGAAGCTCGATCGCTTTGCAGAGGTATCTGCCAACAAGCTGGTCAAGGCGATCCAGGCTAAGAAGCAGCCGCCGTTGGCACGCTTTGTCTACGGTCTTGGCATTCGCCACATCGGCACCCAAACGGCAATTGACCTGGCCAACCACTTCAAAACTCTCGCCGCTATGGGGACGGCTACCATCGAGGAATTGGCCGAAGTTGAAGGCATTGGCGAAGTCGTCGCTGAATCGCTCGTCGAATGGTTCAGCGAGCCGCGTAATCAAGCCTTGCTTGCCAAATTTGATAAGCTGGGCGTCCAGCCCGAAAGTGTCAAACATGTCGGCGGCAAGCTGAGCGGCAAAAACTTCGTAGTCACCGGAACGTTAGAGACAATGGGCCGAGACCAGGCCGCCGACCGCATTCGAGCTCTCGGTGGCACATTCCAGAGCTCAGTCGGTAAGGATACTGATTACTTAGTGGTTGGTGCCAACGTTGGTGCGAGCAAGTTGACCAAAGCCGCCAAGCTCGGCACGCAGCAATTGAACGAAACTGAATTCCTGAAGTTGTTATAGCCTCGCCTATCATGCCGGTTTGACTACTGTTGTACGATGCTCGAATACGCTATACTAAGCTGAAGTTAAGCATAAACGGAAAAAGCATGCCACCTGGGGAGTTTTCGAAGCGTCCAGTTCAAGGTCGACAACCGTACGCCCGTCGTACGTCGGTCGATGGCGTGTCTGGCCCGCCAGCACCATTTCCAGATCGCCCACGTGGTGGCCGAGGCCGACCGCGTCTGCAGGAACCTGCAGCCTACTGGCAGCCACAGCGTACCGCTGAGCCGCAACCTACCGTGCAGCCCGTACAACCTACACAACCTGCAATCCCAGTGCCTGAATCACCGCCGGCACCGCCAGTTGATAGCGACGATGATCTGTTCCAATCGCTGAACACCGCTGACGATCGACCATTTGTGGCTCCGGCTCAGACAACGGCTGACAGCACATCAAATCAAGTAGCGCCTCCTGTTGAGCCCGCTGCTGGAGCAACTACTGAAGTTGAAGTCGTACCACCTCAGCCGACACCGAAAGTTAGGCGGCCACGCAATCTTCGCAAACTTCTGAAGATTGGCTTTGTGGTGCTGGTCGCTGGCCTGTTCGGTGGTGCGACTATGCTGCTCCTGCAGCGCCAAGCTGACCACAACAGCCCCCAACAAGTCTTTAATAGCGCTCTACAGTCAGCGCTGTCTACCACGCAACTGAAGACTGACACCGGTGACAGCGTCAATCATGCCACCGTCAGCTTAGACTTCACAGTGCCGACCAAGATCGTTTCCAGTAGCCAGTCGACTGTCAACATCAATGGCGGGGTGGCGCAAATCAGTGGCTATGGTTCAGTCGATAGTACCTACATTAGCTACCAGAAGCTGCCCAGCTCAACCTCAGCGACTACGGCGGCGGTTGCCAAAGATGCTTGGGTGCAACTGCGCCAGAAGTCCGTTCTGCCACCAGGGGTAAGTGCAGTATTGACCAACGCAGCTGATCCGCGCTTCCAGGCCTTCGGCCCAATAGTTTTTGGTAACTTCCCGGACAAAACCCAGTCCCAGCTGTTGACTTTCATCAGCTCTCACGATGTCTATCATTTTGATCCTAAACAGGTGAAAAAGCTGACTCGCGAAGGCAAGACGGTGCTGGTTTACCCGGTCAAGCTCAACAGCGGCTCACTGAGTATCCTCAACGAAAGCGCTGCCAGCAGTGAAGGGCTGAAGCCCGGTGATGTCCAAGCGGCTATGAGTTTCATCAGCTCCCTAAAAGACACCACGGTCACAATCTACGTTGACGCTGGCAGTCGCCAGTTCACCGGTGTTGATATTGAGCAGGGCGGCCAAACTACCAGCTTCCGATACAGCAGTTACGACCATGTCAGCCTGGCCGATGAGCCGCAAACCAAACTCAGCTGGGCGCAGTTCGCGGCGACTCAATTACAGATTGAGACCCAAGCGGCAGCCAAGTTGACTCCGACGCAGGTCGATGCCTTGCGGCAAGGCCGGTTGGCACTGCTGCACAATACGCTACATGTCTATTTTGCTGACAATAGTGCCTACCCCACGGCTACTCAGCTGAATGATCAGACATGGGTGCAGAACAATCTGGCTGGTCTTGATCCGGATGCGTTGCATGATCCACTGGCCGCTACGACTGGTCTGGCGACGACGCCGAAAGCTACCAGCTTCGCCTACCAGCCAACCGGTGCCGATGGCAAAGTAGCCTGCGACAACCTTGCTCAGAACTGTGATCACTATATGCTGTCAGCCGTACTAAGCACCGGCAAGGTCTATACCGTCAAGGATCTCTGATACTTGACAAAAAAGCAAAATCAGTTATGCTTTTACTAGATCGTGCGCAATAGCGGCGCGTGAACACAAACATAGATCGAAAAAACAAAAACACATCTATACCCACCCGCCGCGGGTGGGCGCGCACGAAAACAGACAGAGCCGGGGTAAAATCACCCGGCTTTGTTGTACAATGAGCCGTAAGGATAAACGTTATGATCAAGTATTATTTCAAGAGTCTCCGCACCGATTCAATTACTGAGATAGACCAACCCAAACCAGGCACGTGGATTCATGCCGAAGCACCGTCGGAAGCCGAGCTCGAGCAGTTAATCAGCCGTTTCAAGCTCGATGAAGGTTTTGTTCAGGACGCCCTCGACGAAGACGAAGTCCCACGTTTAGAACGCGAAGCGAGCCAGACGTATATCTTCGTGCGTTATGCCTACAAGACTGGTGATGGCGATCTCGACACCGCCCCGCTGCTGATTATCTTTGACGCCAAGCAGGTGATCACCATCTCGCCGTTGCCGCTGCCGGCTGCTGAGGCTTTGCTCAAGGGTCGCACACAATTGGCCACGACGCAGCGTACCAAACTTATCCTGCTCATCCTGACGCACATTAGCGACCAGTACGATGTCTTTATCTCGCAAACCAGCCGCAAGATTAAAGCGATTCGTTCACGCTTGCGTGCCCAGGGCGTGACCAACCAAGACCTTATTGACTTCGCAACTATCGAAGACGAGTTGAATGAGTTTCATAGCTCACTGCAGCCAACCAACGCCGCCTTACGCCGTTTGCTGGCTGGCCATCAATTACCACTGTTTGAAGAGGACCAGGACATTGTCGAAGACCTGCTGCTGAACAACGAGCAGTCCATCGAAGCTATTCGCAGTAACTTGAAGTCCATTGCTAACATCCGTGAGGCATACTCGGCCATTAGCGCCAATAACCTGAACAAGACACTGACTGTCCTGACCGTCGCGACTATTCTGATCTCGATTCCGAGCCTGGCCATGGGCGTCTATAGTCTCAACCTGCCGCTGCCGGCCCAGCACAACCCTGACACTTTCTGGATTATCATGGCAATCAACCTAACCTTGATGTCCATCGTCATTTACATCGTCCGCAAGAAAAAAGTTATCTAGTACTGGGCAATTCGCCCCTGTTTTGGTAGAATAATGTAACTCTCATGGTGCGCGAGAGAACGTGGGGCTGTAGCTCAGTTGGCTAGAGCGCTTGCATGGCATGCAAGAGGTCCAGGGTTCAAGTCCCTGTAGCTCCACCAAATAGTTCTTACTCGAACCCACGGGTTCACGGTTCGAATTTCTGTTCGAGTTAGTTCCCAGCGTCTCCACCAAAATCGAATAGCTAAAAACCCTGTCCTTGCGACAGGGTTTTATTGTGGTGCGCGTTTCTGCCGGCGGTGCTCACGCAGTTTGGCAGTCGTGACGGTCAGGGCGCCGATACTCCACCACAGCAACGGGCTTTTGACATCATGTTGGATCTGCTCGGCAACTTTGGGTTGATCTTGGGCCACTAGCTCAATCGCCGTGGCAATTGCGCCGTATGTCAGGCCGGTTACAACCGCCGCATCAAAGCTCAGAACCCGACACAATCGACCTCGTTCCTCAGGTGATTGGCCCGTCAAACCGGCGGTAACGATATATGGGGTTAGTTGAATATTGGCGGTGGCCCCGCGCTTCAATAGTGTCAAAGCCCGCTTGCCAAGCTGGTGATGTGTCGGCGCTTGTCTGGCATGGGCACGTTCAGCTTCACCAACTGGTTCCAGGCCGTGCAGCAGGCCAGAGACAAACTTGATGGTCTTCGGAAATTGACGCCCGGTTTCCAGAGTTGCTTGCTGGAAGTTATTAACCGCATGATTGGTGGTGTGCGTGGCTACGTTCGACCATGCCAGATTAATAACAGCCGCTGCTCCAGCTGCGGCCAGGGGATTGCCTGTCTCGGCGAGTGTCCCCATCGCGCTGTAGGAAATTGCCAGCGATGGTGCCTTAACCTTGCCGGCAGCTTGGGTAGCAACATAGCCTAAACCGCTTGTTACGATGTGGGCCTGCTGCAGTCTCGTTTTGCCTCGGTTCACATCTCTGCCGGCGGCGCGCAGGACCGGGTAGAGCCAGCTGCCGACGGTGTGATGCTCTAAACCAACGGCTGTCGACCAGAGTCTTTGACCAAGGGTTGTGACGGCATCCTCGGCCGTATGATGTGGTTCCATTTCATGCGGTTGGCCAGTGGGTACCAGGCTGAGGCTTGGCTGATCGTCGAGTTGACCCTGCTGCTCGTGAGAGGGCAGCGACACTACTTCTAGCACATCGGCCGCTGTTGCTGCCGTTTCGGCTTGCGGTGAGGCTTCACCAAGGCTCGCCATAGTCATTAACTATAGTAGACCACATTTTGCCCAGTTCAAGCAATGCTTGCCGATGTTTGATAAGATAGAATTATGCTTGATAAAACCTTTACCGCCACGCTTCAGAAAAGCCCGCACCACGGCGCTTGGACATACGTCGTGATGCCGGATTCAGCTGAGTTTTTTGGCACCAAGGGCCTGGTTAAAGTCAAAGGCACAATTGATGGACAGCCATTACGAGCTTCGTTTATGGCTATGGGCGACGGTGTGCACATGCTGCCGATCAAAGCCGAGACTCGTCAGGCCATCGGCAAGGATGAAGGCGACAGCGTTACGGTCCACCTAACCGAAAGGCTATAGCGCCAAATTGATTATTTGACGTAATAAACGACCGTCAGCGAGTAGGCGTAGTCATTCTCTCCCGGCTGGACGCTCACTTGGGTCGCAACATCGGTCGTCAACTTTTGGTTGGCACCAGACTCCGTGGAATAGAACGGTCCGGGGTTGAGGCCGGTTTTGTCATCAACTGACTTCACGGCACCAAGCTTGAAGCCAAGGTTCTTAGCCATCTGACTGGCTTTAGCTCGGGCATCTTTGGTGGCTTTGTCACGAGCCTGATTATCAAGCGTCTGGCGTTTCTGATCACTGAAGGTGATTTGCGGCGTCACTGTGCCGCTCGGTGAGGTAGTCACCAGATAATCTTCAACCTTTTGGGCCACATCACGTTTGTCTACGGTAACCGTTACCAGCAAACTGTAGGTCGTGGATGGACTCGGGTTAGGGTCCTGGCAGGTTGAAGCCGAGCCTTGGTCATAGTACGGGCCACGGGTGCAGGTAGCCACTCCACCATAAGCATACCCAAGACCATTGACGTCAGTTTTAATACTCTTGTCAGCGACGCCCAAGGCCTTGAGCTTGCTGACAATTTCGTTGGCTTTCTTGTTGGCGGCATCAAGCGCCTTGGTTCGGTCAGTGTCTGCGAAGCTGTATGACGGGCTGAAAACATACTGATCAGGCTCGGCGCTGATCGTGGCTGAACCAGTTACCGAAACGGTACGGTCGCTTACTTGGGGTGCCTGCACCCAGGGCTTCCAGATGGCGAACATCGCTACAATCACAAATACCAGCAAGGCAACGATGATCCGCAGGTCAAAACTGAAATCGAGATGGACGCGGTGTTTGGGCGGTGTGGACTGTGCGGTAGGTTCCATGTTCAATATCCTCTTACGGTATCTTTAGTTTGCTCGGCTTTGTGGCGAATGTAAAGCTCATGCTTACACTCCTGTTGCGTAGTGCGGTGGGGAGGCATACAATGACAGCATAACTGACGGAGGGTAACCATGTCTGGCGCGCTGATTGTTATTATAATTGTTGCACTCTTCATCACCATCAACGGCATTCGCTTGATCAATCAGTATGAGCGGGGGGTCGTCTTCCGACTCGGTCGGGTGCGGCCAAGCGTCAAAGAGCCGGGCTTGCGGCTGATCATCCCACTGGTCGACCAGATGCGCAAAGTGAGTCTGAGGATCGTTACGCTGCCAGTTGAATCGCAGCAGATCATCACCAAAGATAACGTCTCTATTAGCGTCTCAGCTGTGGCTTATTACCAGGTACAAGATCCGACCAAGTCAATCGTGGAGATCGAAAATGTCGTTGCGGCCATCTACCAGATTGCCCAGACCACGGTTCGAAACATTGTCGGCCAGAGTGCTTTGGACGATGTACTGAGCCAAACGGCTGCCATCAACGACAAGATCAAGGCCATCCTCGATGTCCAAACTGAGAAGTGGGGTGTCAATGTCAGTACGGTGGAGCTCAAGGACATCCAACTGCCCGATACTATGCAGCGCGCCATGAGCAAACAAGCCGAAGCCGAGCGTGAGAAGCGAGCGAAAATCATTGCCGCCGAGGGTGAAGCCCTGAGCGCCCAGAAGCTTGGCGATGCCGCCGACATTATTGCCAAGCATCCGATTGCCCTGCAGTTGCGTAACCTGCAAGTCTTGTCCGATATCGCTACCGAGAAGAACAGCACCATCGTCTTCCCGGCACAGTTCATGGACACCGTCCGCAGCGTCAAAGACTTTCTGAGCAAAGAGGGGTAAGGCTCCCCCGGCTCGAGCAAGTGTTCGTGAGAATCGTCTCTGAAAACTAAAGCGCAGATCCGTAGATCTGCGCTTTTTTTGTCTCGCTGGCTTTACGTGACAACTCTCAGGTTATGGCTAGAGAGCGTCGCATGTTGCCCGGTTGTCAGCATTGATAGTGCTGTTATCACCCGCCCGGTCACTAAAGTACTGTGCCCCAGCATTGTTGGTACCAGGTGCGTGACCGTTGATGGCTTGGACAGATCCGGCACGCCAATTGCCAAAGCAACCAGGACCGGCAACGGGTCCAGGTGTTGGAGCGGCAAAGGCTGGAGCTGCCATGGCACCTGTCATTGTCACAACGGCGGCTACGCCTGCAAAATACTTTTTCGTATTGGTTTTGATTTTGGTCACCCCTGTTCGGACACTATAACGGTACTTCATATTGGGTCCTCCCTACGTTAGTACTTGGCATTATAGGCTTAACAATAAATATAGCAATACGGCAAATGAAAGGTGCCAGTTGGAGCTCCTCCCAGAATATAGCTTCGCTCCGGGCGAGCTATAACTTTTAAGGAAGGCTCGCTCGGGCTCTGCATAGGTTTGCACTGATCGTGCAAACATCGAACCGCCTGCGGCAAACTCGTTGAGAGTGTCACCAAATAAAAATACCCCAGCTTTCGCTCGGGTATTTTATTTGGTGGCTCCTCCCAGACTCGAACTGGGGACACGCGGCTCTTCAGGCCGCTGCTCTACCAACTGAGCTAAAGAGCCGCGTTGCCGTTCAGGTCTAAAACATGGTGCGGGTCACGGGACTCTAACCCGTGGCCTCATCCTTGGCAAGGATGCGCTCTAAACAACTGAGCTAGACCCGCACGCTCAAAAGATTGTACCGTGACAGGGGCTAAAAATCAATTCAGCAGCCCATATGCATGTAACTTTGGCTAGCTAAAGCACCTCGTTCATAGCCTCGATTCTTAATCTTTTTAACTTTTGATTGCGCCCAATACGACATTGCTGCGATACTGGGAGTCCATGCTACAAAACCAGGCGTTAGATATCTTGAAGATGGGGCACAATGTCTACTTGACTGGCGCAGCCGGCAGCGGCAAGACCTACGTGCTCAATGAGTATATTAAGTACTTGCGGCAACACCACATCATTGCTGGGGTGACCGCCAGTACCGGCATAGCGGCCACGCACATGAACGGTATGACCATTCACTCCTGGGCCGGTTTGGGCATCGGCGAGGCGATTGATATCGACAAGATACTGGCGAAATCGACACTCAAAAAGCGGATGGCTGAAGCTAAAGTTCTGATCATCGATGAAGTCTCGATGCTCGATGGCCATGTGCTTGACGCCGTCGACACTATCACTCGGGCATTCAAAGATTCATCTAAGCCATTCGGTGGGCTGCAAGTGGTGCTGAGCGGTGATCTCTTCCAGCTGCCACCTGTCACCAAAAGCGGCGAGCCGTTCTTTGTCTTCAACTCTGAAGCATGGCGGTCGATGAATCTCAAAATCTGCTATCTCGAAGAACAGCATCGCCAGGATGACAGCCAGCTGTTGGGCATCCTCAATGCCATTCGTTCGAACGATGTTGATGAGACCCACTTTGAAATGCTCAGCGAACGCCTCAAGCCGGCGCCGGACGGCGAGGATATTATCAAGCTCTACACCCACAACACGCATGTTGATGACATTAACCAAACAGAGCTGAAGAAGCTGAAAACCAGCAGCAAAACGTATCAGATGACGAGCAAGGGTCGGCAAAGTGCTGTCGAATCGCTGACCAATCGTTGCCTGGCACCTGAGCAACTGGTGCTAAAAATTGGATCCGAAGTTATGTTTGTGGCTAACAATCCCGCCAAGCAGTTCTACAACGGTACCCTTGGTAAAGTCGTGCAATTTACCAGCGCCGGCCGGCCGGTTATTCAGACTCGCGAACGGCTGATAACCGTCGATGAACACAGCTGGAAAACCGAGGACGGCGAGAAAACCATCGCCGAAATTACCCAGCTGCCGTTGCGCTTGGCATGGGCGATTACGGTTCACAAGAGCCAAGGTATGAGCCTCGACGCGGCCGAGATAGATTTGTCTAAATCATTTGAGCCGGGCATGGGCTACGTGGCACTGTCGCGTGTCAGGAGTATCGATGGCTTGTTCATCCGCGGCATCAACAATATGGCAATGCAGGTGAACCCACAGATCATTGACTACGATGTCCAACTCAAAGCGCGGTCTCGGCAAGCAGTGGCGGGGCTCCAGATGATTGAGGCCAGCGCCATTGAGCGGCACCATCAGACGGTCCGCCAGGCCTTGAAGCCCGAAGAAGATAAGCTGCTGGAAGACTATGACGAAGCGGTATTCAAGAAGCTCAAAACCTGGCGGACCAAACTGGCGGCGCAGCAAAGTGTGCCGGCCTACGTGATCTTGGCTGACAAAACCCTGAAGCTGATTGCTGTCATTCTGCCTCAGAATGAGCAACAGCTCGGACGGGTGCATGGCATTGGCCCACAAAAGCTCGAAAAATACGCGACTGACATCCTCAAGCTTCTAGCCTGAGTTGACGCCTGTTATCATGGGGTATGAGGAAAAAGTTTGGCAGCTGGCAGCAATTGACCACGAAGATTATCCACAAGAATCCATTCTTCTCTGTGACTGAGGACACCGTGCTACGGCCAGACGGTACGGACGGTACTTTCTGGAAGGTCGTCCAGCCGGTCGGTGGGGTGATGATTGTACCAGTCGATGATCGGCAGAATGTGCAGCTCATCGGCCTGCATCGCTATGCGAATGACACCTATTCTCTTGAAGTCCCCGGCGGCCGGGTTGACGATAATGATCCGTTAGCAGCAGCCAAGCTTGAGCTTGCAGAAGAAGCCGGGCTGTCGGCCAAGCACTGGAAGCAACTCAGCAGTACCTATCCAGCCAAAGGTCTGCTCAAAGAAGTTAATTATATGTTTCTGGCGACGGGTTTGTCGCCCACTGGCCACAATGAACAGGCCGAAGAGGGGATCGAAGAGACGCGCAGTGTGCCATTTGAACAGTTGTGGGATATGATAGAGACAGGCGAAATTACTGACGGCCAGACCATCACAGCGCTGACGCTGGCCGCGATTGAGTTAGGACTGATCCGTTAGATTTCTCATAGCCGTTTCCTAGGTCCAACGTCTACAATTACACCCAATTGCAGACTGATTCTTTTGGTTTCATCAGTCTGATGGTTGGCTCTGCAATATACAAACATAACCCAAGGAGGGTGCATGGTTAGTGGTGAACAAAATGGTACAACGATTACACGAGATGATGGACGGTTAGGTGCCGATGATGCGCCGGTGGTTGCCAGTGCTGAAGCGGCGGTAGCCTATGGTGCGCCGGATGAACTGCCGGTGATTGAGCGTGATGAGATTGATGAATTAACCGGTGCCTACGAAGCGGTCGGGGTGCCGTGGACGCCAGAACCATCAGCTGCGGCCGAACGGCCGAGTCGTTTCGTGGGTACCCGTTTGGTACGAGAAGCCTTCTCCCAAGCTGCCCGAGCAGGCTTATTTGGCTTGGAGTTGGGTTTGACTGCTACCGAAATGACCGCTGACTTGGTAGCCAACAATCCACTTAACAGGCTACGGCCGAAAACTCGCGAGCAGGCACATACCGAAATCTTGCGAGACGAACGCTTCAAACTTCAAGTCTTTGTTCGCACCTTGACGGATGGTGGCAGGAAGCCGCTCGCCGAAATGAATCCTGAGTATCATCTGCCCTATGTGGAGCAAGCGGCGCGAGTCAACATGATGGAGCAAGGTGACAGCCTGGATGATGCCGATGCATTTAGTAAAGTGCTGACGGAGAATCTCAAACCGATCGCCGTCAAAACGAGTGACCTGACTGGCGAGCAAGCTGTCGACGCTAAAGCACCACCGCTGTCAAAACAGGCAGCAGCTCAGATAGCTTTCATGAAGCTTGAGGCTGTGGTGGCAGACGACCAGCAGCGGGCTGAGATTGCTCGAGTGATTGGCGATGCTTTTGGCACAGACCTGGAATCGGAAATTAAACTACAGCTGGATCGAGAAGTAGCCCTGAAAGAAGCCAGTGGTATGGACATCGTCGCTGCTTTTGACGAAGAACTCCTCGGTCGCCACTAGCCGACAAATCAAAATCGCACGGGGGTTGAAACATAAGCTGTTTTTTGGTATAATAGGCTCTTCGTGTTTGAGACATGCGGCCCCCCAGCTTTTGGGAGGCCGCATTCATTAACTCTTCACTGACACAACCATATATATCCATAAAACCCTAAAGGAGTTGCATGATAAATAAACGATCGATAGAACATACCCGAAGCATCATAGGCCATGGTGGTGAAATCGCCGGCTACCTTGCTAGTGGTGTCGTAGGCCAAGTAGTTAAAATGGTGCCTGCCCTACAGAGCAGGGAGTTAGGCGCACGCCTGTTGCACGCCAATCTGGCGGCTACGAAGACCACTAAACGGGAAGCGGCTGAAATGGATGCGCTGCTGGCGCATCGGAATGCTGCACACAAAGCCCTGATGGCTGAGCAAGTGTTGCTCGTGGAGCCGGAAATGGCAGAATTTGAAGAAGAATTTGTGCCAGCCGACATACAATTGCCTGAATCTGAATTGGCAATTCCTGTAGCTGCCCACGAAGCTAGTCACGGACCTGTAGCCGTACATTAATCCCATCTGCTTGCTTGTCGACTCCGGCAGTCGCTATAATACTCCTGACCTCGAAAACAACACAGCTGACCAAATCAAGGCGCCAAACGCCTGTTTGGGCAGTTGAGAGGCCACGGCGCCTTGGCGGAGTAGTTACGCAGCGGTCTGCAAAACCGCGTACACGGGTGCAAATCCCGTAGGTGCCTCCACGTCGGAATACGCTTCAGCCTCATGAATTATTCCGCTAGCTCCGCTTCCGGAATAATTCATTAAGGCCTGCGCGATTCCTCCTTACGCTCGCCAAACACTTCGTTGGTTTGGCTCGCGGGGCGAGTGGCGGAATTGGTATACGCGGCGGACTTAAAATCCGCTGGCTGAATAAGCCTTGTGGGTTCAAGTCCCACCTCGCCCACCAACTAAAAAGACCCCGTTTGGGGTCTTTTTAGTTGGTGGCCATATGCAGGACTTGAACGGGCTTGCTGGGGGGCAAGCCCGGCACCAGACCAACCTACCGGAATACTCAGACTTGCAGCTGGAAGCTCAGGAGCCGTCTTACCTTTGGTAAACCATCTCGCTTATGTATAATCAAGGGTAAACTAGCGTTCACCATCGGGAGGATGATCGTATGGAACCAAATGCAGCAGAGCTATCATCAGAGGGTATGCCAATTACCGTGACAGTGAAACCTTCGTCATCAGCAGCTGAAGAGTCAGTAGCACCTCAAGAAGACATGGAACCAGTATCAACCGACGAAGTCGTTAGCTCCCCGGCAGAAGTCATCGAACCTTCTACCCAGCCAACGGTCGGCGGTAGTAGCGAACCCGAATCACCGACGAGTTCAACTCCAAGTACTGACGGCGGTGCTCCGGTTATGCCCGTCAAGTCTGGCTCAGGCGGCCGCAGCAAGAAGCCACTCCTGTTGGGCCTGATCATCGCATTATTACTTGGTGGCAGCGCTGCAGCGTATTACTTCGGTTACTACAACAACCCAACAGTGGTCTACAACCAATCATTGACCAATACCGGCAAAGCTTATGACACCCTGACGACCTACTTTGATAGTCAGTCCAAGCTAAACTACAAAGGCTACACCGGCAGCGGCAGCTACACTATCGGCTCCGGCGGTTTTGCTACCGATGGCAAACTGACCTTTAATAGTGATGGCGACAACAGTGATGCCACGGCTGACATCAACCTCGGCGCCAGTCGGCTTGGTTTGGATTTTCGCGCTATCAAGTCCAAGACAACAACGCCAGACCTATACTTTAAGGCCAGTGGCCTGAGCGGCTTGACCAGTCTGGTCGGCGCGACCTATGGTGGCATCATTGGCAAATACGACAATCAGTGGATTATGGTTGATCCATCGCTACTTACCGGTTTGCAACAGAAGGGTGGTACCAGCAGCGCCAGCAGCACTCCCACGCACGACCAAGTGCTCGATGCTGCCCAAGCTTTTGGCCGCGTCAACCGCCAGTATGTGTTCACGACTGACAAATCAAAATCTGTCACGACGGTCGTCAAAGATCTGGGCAGTGAAACAGTCGATGGTCACAAGACCTTTCACTACCAGATAGCCTTCGTGAAAGATAACGTTAAAGCGTATTTGACGGCACAGCGCGATGCCCTGAAAGCCAGCAAGCTCGGTACGTGGATCAAGCAGAATAACTATGACAACATGGTGGATCTGGCCTATGACTCATTAACGCAATCGGCTGACGGTATCAAAGCCACCGACACCGTTGAAGTCTGGATGGACAGTAGTCAGCGAGTGCTGTACAAAATTCGCGTAGCTGATCCCAAGCAAGCCAGCAATTACACCGACTTTGGAGTTGATTACAAAGGTGGTACCGACTATCCATTCTTCGTGAAGTTTAGTTCCGTCGACAAAGGTACCACGACTACCGGTTCGTTTGTCCTGACCCTGAATACCGACGATACCAGCACCAAGCTGGCGCTCAATGCTAAAGGTAGCGGCAAGTCTGGCTTCACCTTCAAAGCAGACCTGGTGCTCAAGCCAACCAACAACGCCCCAGCCATCAGCGCTCCAACCGGCTCCAAGCCACTGACGCAGGTTATGCACGAGTTAGGGCTTGATGGCTATCTTAACCAGTTGAAAGCACTCGGTGCCACCAGCGCAACACCAACTACTACAACTCCGCTCAAGAGCCTCAATTAAGCTATACTGGAATCGTGAATATTGTCGTTAACGGTCTCCTGACAAATTACCAGCTACAAGGCAAGGGCAAGCTTGTGCTGCTGCTGCATGGCTGGGGCGATAGCAGCAAGGGGCTGGCTGACTTGCAGATTGCGTTGGGTAAAACGTACCAGGTCCTGGCGCTTGATTTGCCGGGGTTTGGCGGCAGCCAACCACCCAAGAAAGCCTGGAATCTTGACGACTATGCGGACTTTCTGGCCGCTGTACTGAAGAAACTTGAACTGAAACAACCATACGCCATTGTCGGCCATAGCAATGGTGGGGCAGTGGCCATCCGCGCAGTCGGGCAGGATAAGCTGCGGCCGCAAAAACTGGTCTTGCTGGCCGCGTCAGGCATTCGTCACAAGCATGGCGCTCGCAAGGCTGTGCTGCGAGCGGTCGCCAAAACCGGCAAACTAGCAACGGCTCGACTGCCGGGACGATTCCGTCAGGCACTGCGGCAAAGCCTGTATACGGCTGCTGGTTCAGATCTCTTGGTCGTGCCTGGCATGGAGGGCACCTTCAAGCGTACCGTAGCTCAAGACGTCCAAGCCGATGCCGCCAGCATCGACGAGCCGACCTTACTGATCTTCGGCGAGCAAGATAAGGCCGTGCCGCCAGCTGACGGCGAACGCTACCACCAGCTACTGGTTAATTCTCAGCTTGAAGTGCTGCAGGGTGTTGGCCACTTTGTCCACCTCGAACAGCCGACGCAGGTCGCTAAGCGTATTCAGGACTTTCTGTAATGATTCGCAAGCTCATCACTGGCCTCAGCATCTATCTGCCGAGCTACCCAAAAGCCCTGGTCTACATGCTGCAAAGTACTGAATACCAGGTGCGGCCCTACCTCAAGTGGGTGTGGCGCACGACCGATTTCCGGTCGGTTATGCAACGACGGACCTTGGATCGTACCAAAGCGGCTCGGTTGCTACTGTTGGCGTTGCGATTGGGCATCGTTGCCCAGCTGGCGATTGGCTTGTTGCTCATCTACCTCGGCGTCTACCATGATGTGATGTATGCCTTACCAGGGGGGCTTGGGCTCATTGTGCTGTATCCATATGTGTGGCCATATCTGGTGGTGGTACCTATTGAGTTAGGGCGCTGGTTGATCAGCAAACCGGCCGAAAAGCTGGCCGTCGAAGAGTCCGGCATTATCTTTGCACAGCATCAGGCTGTCAAAATCGCTGTGGCCGGCAGCTATGGTAAGACGACAATGAAAGAATTGTTGGCGACTGTTCTCAGCGAGGGCTTGAAGGTGGCAGTCACCCCTGCCAACAAAAATGTCAGTGGCAGTCACGCCCAGTTTGCGAAGAGCTTGAAGGGTGACGAAGACGTGCTGGTGATTGAGTACGGCGAAGGTGCGCCGGGAGACGTGGAGCGCTTCGCCCGGGTCACCCAGCCGACACATGCCATCATTACCGGCCTGGCACCAGCTCACCTCGATCAGTACAAAACGCTGCATGCCGCTGGCGAGGATATCTTCAGCGTGGGGCGCTATCTCAAGGGTCAGCATGTATACGTCAACGATGAGTCGCCGTCGTTGAAGCGTTTTCTCAAGAAGTCGTATCACCTGTTTGATCGCCATGGGGCGCTGGGCTGGAAGGTGTCCGAGATCGTCGTCGACTTCAGCGGCACCAGTTTTACGCTCAAAAAAGGCAAGCACAGTCTCAAGCTCCAGAGCCAACTGGTCGGCAAACATCAGGTTGGTTTCCTGGCGCTGGCTGCCGCCCTCAGCTTAGAACTTGGTTTGACCATGGCGCAGGTCAAAGCTGGCGTGGCTGCCACCAAGCCGTTCGAGCATCGCATGCAACCGTATAAACTGGCCGGTGCCTGGATCATTGATGACACCTACAACGGCAACCTTGAAGGGATTCGAGCGGGCACAGAGCTGCTCCACGACCTCAAGGCTGGCCGCAAGATTTATGTTACACCTGGTTTGGTCGACCAGGGTGAAGAAACCGAACGCGTGCACAAGCAAGTCGGTCACCTGATCGCTGCCGCCAAACCGGATCTGGTGGTGCTGATGAAGAACTCGGTCACCGAGTATATCAAAGCGGGCCTCGACAAGGCCAACTACAAAGGCGAAGTGCAAGTTGAGGACAAACCGCTGGAGTTCTATACCAACCTCCAGCACTTCGTAGCCCACGGTGACTTGGTACTCATGCAGAACGACTGGACCGATAACTACGCCTAAAACCATGCAATTTTCCTCTAACAGCGCTTATAAACTTGCAGCGATAACATCGTGCACGATACTCGTAATCGCTTACGCTGCCGGAATATTACTCCTCGGAACACAGTCATCATCCGGAACAGTTGGCGATAATATTGCAGTTCTTGCTTACGCGGTAGTTTTAACTCCCGGTACTATCCTGGTGATTTTTAAACAAAAATGGGCAGCCTATCCATTAATCATTCTGTATATTTTGACATTCTTTACAGTCATTACCTTAGCTGGTGCTGCCTGCTTAATTTATGCTGTGACGCGAAAAAAACAATAACAGATACCGTGAGCGCAGCACCGCGTAATTGCAGGGCTTAATTGCTATAATGAATGGTATGGAAACCATCGCAGTAATTTTCGGCGGGCGCTCAGCCGAGCATGACGTATCAATCGTGACTGCTCTTGCCAGCATTATCAAACCACTGGAATTGACCAAAAAATACCGGGTGGAAGCCATTTACATCTCCAAAGATGGTGCATGGTACTGGGATGAAAAACTCAAAGACATCAACCTGTTTACCTCTGGTCAGGTTCAGGATTTCTTGCATCGCACGCAGCCGACGAGTGTGCAGTTCGATGGCGGCATGACGCTGGTCAAGGCCAGTGGCATTGCCGGTCGCAAACAGACTCGCAAAATCGACCTGGTCTTTCCGGCTATGCACGGCACGTACGGTGAAGATGGTGCGCTGATGGGGCTGCTCGACCTGGCCGGCATTCCTTATGTCGGTTGTGGCGTCAGTGCCAGTGCGATTGCTATGGACAAAGTCCTGGCCAAGGAAGTGGCTGTGGCTAACAGCCTGCCGGTCAGCAAGTTCCTGAGCTTCACCAAAGCTGACCTGGAACGCGAGCCGGGTAAGGCCGTCACCAAGATTGCAAAAAGCTTGGCTTTCCCGCTATTTGTGAAGCCAGCCCATCTGGGCTCAAGTATTGGCATCAGCCAGGCCAAGACCGAGCTCGAACTGCGCAACGCTCTGGAAGTTGCGGCACACTACGACGATCGAGTGATTGTCGAGGAAGCTGTCCAGAATCTGATTGAAGTCACGCTACCCATCATCGGCAACGATCGGCCGCAACCAGCGCTGCTGGAGCAACCAATGACCAAGCCAGAAGATTTCTTCGACTTCGACACCAAATATCTGCAAGGTGGCAAGAAAGGCAAAGGCAAGGGTGGTGCCAAAGGCGCCCAAGGCTACAGCCAGATCCCGGCCGATCTACCCAAAGACCTCTACGCCACAGCCGAACAGCTCGGGCTGGATATCTACAAAGCCTTTGGCTGTAGCGGCATCGCCCGCGTCGATATGCTGATTGACCGCAAGGCCAAGCGCGTCTACTTCAACGAGGTCAACCCGCTGCCCGGAGGTTTGTATGCTCACAACTGGAGTCAGGCCGGAGTCAGCAGCGTCGAGTTGGTACAGAAGCTGGTGGCTTTCGCCAAAGAGCGTCACAACCAGCGCCAGTCTCAAACCACCGTCTTCAACACCAACTACCTGCAGCAATTCTAGGAGCTGCGAGTGACCAGCTGACCACTGTTGGCTGGACAACTGGCTGTGATACAATAAGATATGACGACCAAAAACCGCGTGGCCATTCTCGACGCCGGGGGACAATATGTTGACCTGGTACGCAAAGCGGTAGAACGACAAGGCATCCCAGCCGATGTTTTGCCCTTGGGCACTAAGCGTAGCGCTATCGAAAAGCAATACGGCGCGATTATTATTTCCGGCAGCCCGGCCAGCAGCCATACCGAAACGGCTCCCCAGCCTGACAAAGACGTTTGGAATAGCTCGCTGCCACTACTTGGCATTTGCTACGGCATGCAAGCGATGGTGGTGGCTCATGGTGGTGAAGTGGCTACCAATGCCATCCGCGAAGACGGGCGAGTCACAACCAAAGTCGACACTAGCCACCCCTTGTTCCAGGGTGTCAAAGTCGACTTTACGGGCTTATTCACTCATGGTGACTTCGTGAAGTCTATCCCCGAAGGCTTCACGACACTCGGTTCGCACACACTCAGCGACGGCTCGACGGCCTTCAGCTCAATCGCCAAAGGTAACAAGCTCGGCGTGCAGTTCCACCCAGAAGTTTTCGACGATACACCAGAAGGTTATGTCATTTTCCAGAATTTCCTACACACCGTTGCCGGGCTGACGGCCGATGAACACTTCCGCGAAAAACAGCTGCAGGCGATGATCAAGCAAAAGCAGGCGGCCATCGTCAAGCAGGTTGGCGAACGGCCGGTGATCGCCTTCGTCAGCGGTGGCGTGGATTCCAGTGTGGCTGCCACGCTCGCGGCGAAATGCTTGCCCAAAGATCAGCTGCACTATTTCTACATCGATAGTGGCTTCATGCGTGATGAGGATGACGAAGTGATCCAAGCTTTGCAAGCTGCCGGGCTGCCCGTTCAGAAAATTGACGCCGCCGAACAGTTTGAACAGGGAAGGGTCGAGATCGATGGTCACAAAGTCGGACCATTGGTGAGCGTCACCGACCCCGAAGACAAGCGTAAGATCATCGGCAAAGTCTTCGTGGGGATTCAGAATCAACTGGTCGCTGACCTGAAGTTTGACGAAGCCTTGCTGCTACAGGGCACCAACGCCGCTGATCGCATTGAGTCCGGCCACAGCAAGGGCGACCACAACACTCAGACGATCAAGACCCACCATAACCAGGTCAAAGAGGTCCAGGAACTCAAAGCCGCCGGTTTATTACTCGAACCGATCGATGACCTGTTCAAAGATGAAGTCCGCGAACTAGGTCGCGAGCTGGGTTTGCCCGAAGAGCTGGTGCAGCGCCAACCCTTTCCGGGTCCGGGCTTAGCCATCCGCATTCTCTGTTCGGATGGCCAGGTCAGCGAACTCCAAGAGCTCAATGAGCTGCAAGCTACCTTGCTGCCGGTGCGCAGTGTCGGTGTCGGTGGTGATGAACGTACCCACCTGCAGGTGGCGGCCATTGCCCATGGCACCTACACTCCCGAAGAGTTGACAGCCTTTGGTGCCGACCTACCGGCTCACCACCGCGGCGTGCTCAACCGCGTGGTCTTCGCGCTTTTACCTGGCTCACTCGCCCAGCCGCAGTTGACCGAAACCTATCTCACCCCCGATACCCGAGCGCAATTGCGTCAAGCCGATGCTATCGTCCACGAAGAGATGCGCGCCGCCGGTCTGCTGGCAGCCATTAAGCAATTCCCGGTTATTCTACTGCCGCTTTCGTTCGATGAGCCAGGCAAACGCTCGGTCGTTTTGCGCCCCGTCCAAACCAGCACCTTCATGACTGTGCAGGCCATGCTGCCGGGCCGTGACTTATCGGCTGAATTTCTGGAGCTGGTAGCTGACCGTATCGTTACGGAAGTGACTGGAATTTCCCAAGTCTTCCTCGATGTTACCAATAAACCACCAGCCACCACCGAATGGGAATAATGGTCGGCTAGTCTGACCCCTGTTCTTCTGCTATAATTCACAGATCATGAACCGCTACAATCCAAAAGAGATAGAGCCGCGTTGGCAGAAGTACTGGGATGAAACCGGTACTTACACCACTGATTTGCAGAGCCAAAAGCCCAAGTACATTGCCATGAGTATGTTCAATTATCCAAGTGGCGCCGGTATCCACATCGGCCACGCCATGAACTACACCATCAGCGACGTCAAAGCCCGCTTCAAACGTCAGCAAGGCTTCGAGAGCTACCATCCCGTTGGTTGGGACGCCTTTGGCCTGCCAGCCGAAAATTACGCCATCAAAGCTGGTGTCTCACCGCAAGAAAGCATGGCGACAATTATTCCCGATTATCACAAACAGTACAAAGCCATGGGCTGGAGCAATGACTGGGAAAAAGAAATCGCCACCCACCTGCCGGAATACTACAAATGGACTCAATGGGTGTTCACCCAGATGTACCAAAACGGCCTGGCCTACCAGGATAGCCGCTTGCAATGGTGGTGTGAGAAGGATGCCACCGTGCTGGCCAATGAGCAGGTGATCGATGGCAAGTGCTGGCGCCACGACGGCCCCGACGATCCGTTGGTCGAGAAGAAGGAAATCAAGCAGTGGTTCTTCAAGATCACTGACTATGCCGATGAATTACTGGAAGCGATTGACGATCTGGACTGGACAGAGAGCGTCAAACTGGCTCAGAAGAACTGGATCGGTCGCAGTCAAGGCGCTGAGATTGACTTCCAGATTGATGGCAAGGACGAAAAGCTGACGGTTTTCACCACCAGGCCCGATACGCTGTTCGGTGCCACTTTCATGGTCGTGGCGCCCGAGCACGAGCAGCTGGCCAGCCTTACGACCGACGAGCAGCGCGCTGAAGTCGAAGCCTACGTCAAAGCCACACAGTTGAAGTCTGAGCTTGACCGCCAAGCGTCGAAAGCCAAGACCGGCGTGTTCACCGGCACCTATGCCATCAACCCAGTGAATGGTGCAAAACTCCCCATTTGGACCGCCGATTACGTCTTAGTAGGCTACGGCACTGGCGCCATCATGGCCGTGCCAGCCCACGACGAACGCGATGAAGAATTCGCGCAGGCTTTTGAGCTGCCAATCATCGAGGTTATCGCTGACGACAAGCTTGTTGCCAGCGGTGAGTTCAATGGCCAGAGTCCCAAGCAGGCGCAAGAGACGATTGTTAAGCAGTTGGCGGCCAATGGCCAGGCTACCGAGAAGATTAACTACAAAATGCGCGACTGGAGCGTTAGTCGTCAGCGCTACTGGGGTGCGCCCATCCCGATTATCAATTGTCCGAAAGACGGCGCGGTGCTTGTGCCCGACGACCAACTGCCAATCATCCTGCCGGAGCTCGATGATTTCCAGCCGAGCGGCGATGGCCGCAGTGCCTTGGCTCGGGCGACTGACTGGCTGAAGGTCGACTGTCCGACCTGCGGCGGTCCAGCCGAGCGCGAAACTGACACCCTAGACACCTACATCTGTAGCAGCTGGTACATGTACCGCTACTTTGATCCGCACAATCAACAGCAGGCGTTCGACCCGGCGATTGTCAAAAAGTGGGAGCCGATTGATTTCTACAACGGTGCCGACCATGCCACGGCGCATTTGCTATACGCCCGCTTCATTGGTCACTTTTTCAAGAAGCTCGGCCTGGTTAATGTCGCTGAGCCATTCAAGCAATTCCTGTTCAATGGCAAAGTCACGGCCAGCGACGGCACGATGTTCAGCAAGTCCAAGGGCAACGGCGTTGACCCGCTCGACATTATTGCCCAGGGCTACGGCGCTGATGCTCTACGTACCTATCTGATGTTTGCCGCCCCATTGGAGCTGTGGGCTAAGTGGGATCCGCAGGGCGTGCCCGCCACCCACCGTTTCATTTCCCGCGTCTGGACACTGGTCGGCGAGTACCAGGAAGCCAAGGCAACCGAACTGATCGATGATCAACAGGCAAATATCAACCGAGCTGTCCACCGCATGATCAAGAAAGTGACCGACGACATCGATCACAATCGCTACAACACCGCGATTGCGGCCATGATGGAGTGCACCAACGACCTCTACAAATTGAAGACCGAAGGCTTCGGTCAGCATGACGTCTGGCACCAAGCACTGATCGACCTGGTTGCTTGCATGGCGCCGTTCGCGCCTCATGCTGCCGAAGAACTCTGGCACCAACTGGGCCATTCCACAACTGTCCATCGTGACACATGGCCGAAGTTCGAAGCCAAATATCTGGCAACTGATCAAATTACGATTGTCGTACAGGTCAATGGCAAGCTTCGCGGTCAGCTGGCAGTCTCGACAGATGCCGGTGAAGCATCGGTTGTCGAACTGGCCAAGGCTGACCCGAAAGTGTCTGTCCATCTCGACGGCCAGACTATCCACAAGACTATCTATGTACCCGGCAAGCTGGTCAACTTTGTGATTTAGGTCTCACCCCTTGAGAAAATCACCAGATTAGGCTAGAATGGAACCAAGATTGATAATTGTAAGACAAAGGATAGCTCTCTATGGGTAAACCCAAAAAGCGAACCTCCCCGCGTAAGACCGGCACTCGTCGCTCTCACCTGGTGCTCAAATTGGCCCGCAAGGTCAATGCCACCTCGCCGGTGAAAGTCCGTACCACCAAGCGTGAATCAGCCAAAAAGGCTGCCTAAACCCGCTCGAACTCCTAAAGAGGATTAACAATAAGTCATGGCATCCAATCGTCACCTCGGCCGCATCATCGTGTTGCAAACGCTCTACGAGCAAGAGTTGCGGCATGAAGCTGGCGATGTTGATTTTGACCTGACGGCTGTTCTGAAGCGCAACATTGTGCGTTATGAGGACATGCTCGACGACGTCGACTTCATTGAGAAGCTGGTTGCTGGCGTCAGCCAGCACGCCAAGGATCTCGACGCCAAGTTGCAGCCAGTAGCCCCCGAATGGCCAATTGACCAGATTGCCCGCATGGATCGTTTGGTGTTGCGCATCGGTTTGTATGAACTGGAGCATGAAGCGGACGTTCCGCCAAAAGTGGTTATCAACGAAGCCGTAGAATTGGCCAAAGCCTTTGGCGGTGACAACTCCTCCAAATTCGTTAACGGGGTTCTTGGTACTCTGTTACGTGAGCGCGAAGGCGACCAGTCAGTAGTTAAGCCTGCACCGAAAAAGCCAGCAGCCAAGAAGCCAGCAACCGTCAAGGCGGCCCCCAAGAAAGCCAGGAAATAAGCCATGCAGCGACCCAAGCCAATCCATGGGATTAAGAAGCTCGTAACCCGTCGGCCAGTGATCGACGAAGTGGTCCGTGAAACAACCTCGGGCGGCATCGTCTTCCGTCACGACACCGATGGTAAAGTCCAGATCCTGCTGATGCAAGACGCCAAAAACCGTTGGACGATTCCCAAAGGCCACGTCGAACCGGGTGAAGAGCCCAAGGGGACTGCCGAACGCGAAATCCGCGAGGAAACCGGCTTGCAACAGATGAGAGTTCACAACTGGCTCGGCAAGGTTAACTTCCGCTACCGCCGCAACCACACCTTGGTACTGATGACCATGCACATTTACTTGGTGGAAGGCCTCGGTGATACCAACAAGCTTAAGCCCGAGGATTGGCTCAATGACATTAAGTGGCTGAGCACCAGTGACGCCGTTGATAAGATTGCTTATGACGATATTGGCAAGTTGATCCTGGTCGGCATGAAGCGCATCCGCGAAGGGAAACTCTAGCCTCAGATGGACACGTCCGTTTACCAAACCTTTGCCCAGGACAAGCTGCACAGCACTTTCAACAACATCGAGCTGCTGCTGACAGCCTTCACCCATCGTTCGTATCTGAATGAGCACAAGAAGACCGTCAAAGAGCACAACGAGCGCCTGGAATTTCTCGGTGATGCCGTGTTGGAGCTGGTGGTTACGGAGTATCTCTACATCAACCACCCGGAACCCGAAGGTATCCTGACCAACTGGCGCAGCAGCCTGGTTCGCACCGAATCAATCGGCGCCGCCGCCGCCCGCTATGGCTTCGAGCCGCTGCTTCGCCTCAGCCGGGGTGAGAAGCGTGGCACTGAGCGCGCTCGTGCCCAGATCCTGGCGAACAGCTTCGAAGCGGTCATCGGCGCGCTGTATCTCGACCAAGGCTACGACGCTGCCAAGGTCTTCATAACCGACAGCATCCTCAGTACCTTTGATGAAATTCTCAAAACTGGTTCCTGGATGGATCCCAAATCACACTTGCAGGAGCTGGCCCAGAGCAAAGAATCGGCTACCCCGGTCTATAAAGTGATGGATGAGCAAGGCCCAGACCATGACAAGACTTTCACTGTCGGTGTTCACGTCAATAATGTATTGAGAGGCCAGGGAACTGGCCCCAGCAAACAAGCCGCCCAGCAAAAAGCCGCCGAAGCCGCCCTCAAGTTTTACGGCCAGGACATCAAGTAGTCCAGTCGACTACTCACGTGCTGAGCTAGGGTTAGCCATATCTCAAAAAGTAGCCACACTGCAAAAGCCCAGACAACGGAAGTATAGATAAATAACACAAATATTATATAATTAGCGATTATGAAAGCTGAGATGAACGGTCATGGCTTGGTGGAAGGCCTGCAAGCTGTCGGCAATGTGCCGAACTTATATTTGCACCCCACTGATCCCCAGAAATTAGTAAGGACTGATAATAATCTCAATCCTGGGGAGGAGTACGCTACGCTACTGGCTACAGAAACAGTCTTTCAGACCTTGCGTGATGATTATGCGGTTGCGGTTGTGCCTCATGCCAGGGCGGTGATTGGTCCGGCGTTAGTGGCAACGGTCGTTGATAAGGTCGAGGGCGCAAGCTTAGATAGTCGGTCACCGTTCAGTAAGCCCTTGGCATTCGAGCAATTATCCGATGATCAACAGGCAGCGCTGGACAAGCTAAACGGAAAATTGCACGTCTTTCTTGCCGATCGCATCCTGGCTAAGGACGGGTTGCCCAGCGATATCTATCATTCAAGCAATTATGTTCTAGCGGATGGCGGCGAGGCGGTCATGGTTGATGTGGATGTGTTGCTGTCCTCTGAGATGGGAGTGAAGCAAGAGCCAATTATGCAGTTGGATTGGGAGTGTTTCGTCGTCAGCCAGTTTTTACGGGCGCTGCGTGACGAATACCAGGCTAACCCAGAGCGTCTGGCGCATTGGCGGCAGGTTGGCATTGAGCTGCTGACGCTGAGCTTTGCTACTAATAACTTCGTAACAGATAGACGATTGATTGAACGCTTGGCAGACCTGAGTCTAGGGTTAGCAGAATATGATGATGAAGAATACGATGAGCTTTCTGACGAATTGGAAGACCTGGTGTATTGCCAGGCCGTTCCTGAGAGTTGACAACAGAGGTGATCTCGCGTAAAATGAACAGATTGTCTTTATAAATCTTTTAACAGGTAGAGACACGTCGATACAATAAGGGAGATTAAATGTTAGTTATTCGCATGCAGCGTACCGGCCGCAAAGGCCACGCCATGTTCCGCGTTGTCGTCCAAGACAGTCGCCGGACCCCAACCAGCGGTAAAGTTGTCGCTTTTCTGGGAAGTTACGATCCTCACGCCAAAACAGTCATCTTGGACAAAGAAAAAGCCCAGTTTTATCTGGACCACGGTGCTCAGCCGAGTGGCCGAGTAGCTTTCCTGTTGAAGGCGGAAGGTGTCAAACTGCCAGAGTGGGTGAAGCTGGAAGCTAAGCAAGAGGGCGCAGTTCGCAACGCTGACAAGCGTCGCAGTACTCGTCCTGCCGAGCCAGAAGCACCGACCGAAGAGGCCGAAGCACCTGCTGAAGTTGCCGAAGATGCACCAGCTGCCGAAACTGAAGCCGTTGAGACCCCAGCCGAAGAAGCTGAGGCCGCACCTGTTGAAGCTGAAACTCCTGCTACCGAAGACGAGCCAGCGGCCGATGCCACCGAAGCTGAAGACAAGCCAGCCGCCTAGCCTACAGGGCGAGATATTTCACACTGCCCTCAGCTCGGTTTGTTATAATACTAAGCTCAACTACCTATTTCTAACCGAGGAGTCTGCCCATGAGCGATATCGACCAGCAATTTATTGAATACGTTGTAAAGTCTCTGGTTGGCAAGCCTGACGAAGTCAAAGTTGAACGGCGGATTGACGAAAAAGGTGTGCTACTGGAGCTGACGGTTGACCCAGAGGATCTCGGTCGAGTCATCGGTAAACGCGGCGCTACGGCACAAAGCCTGCGCACCCTTTTGCGAGCCCTTGGCACCAAGAACGACGCCCGCTACAATCTCAAAATTATTGACAACGGCGCTCCACGCACTACTAGCGACGATGCAGTGGCCAGTGACGATCGTCCAGTTGATAAGCCAGCCGACAAGCCAGCCAAGGTTGAGGCAGTTGCTGAGCCGACTGCTGAGCCAGAACCAGCACAAGCACCAGTCGACGAAGTTGTTGACGATACTCCAGCCTCAGAGGCTGAAACCAGTGACCGGATTGCGGCGGCTCGAGAAGAGCTGGCTGATTTAGACGACTTAGATATTTAGCTTGTGATCTGTCATGGCGGGCCAGTTCCGCCACCTATGCGGGCAGTAAGAGGTGACGCACAACGAGACGCACGGATCATGAAATGAATTCAGGACGACAAGTAGTTGAAACCAAAAGCAGAATTGTCTATACTGACTGTTAGTCGAAAGACGTTTCAAAAATAAAAAAGCTCTTTGCGAGCATCTACATAGATGAGAGCTTTATGTGCCTAAAAGAACCTCTTTGCGAGGTTCTTTTAGGTTATGTTTGGTGAGCAGTCAGCGCGCGGAGGGTTAGTTCCATGAATGTTCGTCTGACAGTACCGCGTGGTCGAATTGTAGTGTGCATGATTGTGACCTCCATAAACAGTCTGCACCAGCGGGCCGTAAGATTCGGTGACAATAGTAGCAAAATTGCTGTGATGTCTGTCATATCTGCCTCGGAGCTACAAATTTGATACAATGTAACAGATGAAGATCCAGATTATTACCTTATTTCCCGAGATGTTCGACGGGGTGCTGAAAAGCAGCATGCTCTGGAAAGCCAGCGACCGTAAGATTGTTGAGTATCGACTCATCGATCTGCGGCAGTTCGGCCAGGGCCCACGCCGGCAAGTTGATGACACCCCTTATGGCGGCGGTGACGGCATGCTACTCATGGTCCAGCCGCTGGTGGCTGCTATCGAACAGGCCAAACAGCATGATCCCGAAGCACGGGTACTATTGCCAACTCCACGCGGCAAATTCTACAAACAGTCTGATGCCAAGCGTTTAGCTGCCGACGGACAGGGACTGATTATTATCTGCCCGCGCTATGAAGGTTATGACGAACGGATCACTGAGTGGGTGGATGAACAGTTTTGCATCGGCAATTATGTTCTGACCGGCGGTGAATTACCGGCCATGGTGCTGCTGGACTCAGTCGTGCGGTTATTGCCCGGCGTGCTCGGCGGCGAGACCTCAACCGAAATTGAGTCATTCCAGAACGATGATGTCAGTATTGAGTTTCCGCAGTACACCCGGCCGGAGGAGTTCCAAGGTATGCGCGTACCGGACGTGCTACTGAGTGGCCACCATGGTGAAATCGCCAAGTGGCGGAGCAAACAGCAGAAGACGTCGGACTGAGTTAGCTGCAGCGAAATTGACCACTGCAAGGCCTGCAAGAAGCCGCTATAATAGAACGACAGCAACCAAGGAGGACCCCTATGCGATTATTCTCTATCAAGCCGGTGTACGCTCATTGTGATCTGCCGTGTGGGGTCTACGACCCGGCACAGGCCAAAATTGAAGCACAAAGTATCAAAGCTATCATGGAAAAGTACGATGGCCTCGATGAGCATAACAAAATGCGAGCCGTCATTATCAAAGAAGAACGTGCCGAACTCGTGAAGCATCATCTGCTGGTATTGTGGGCTGATTATTTCAAACCGGAACACCTGGAGAAATACCCGGATTTGCATGATAAGTTCTGGAAAGCCATCAAGCAGGCTAGTGAATGTAAGCACCATCTTGAGGCCGCCGAAGCTGACAAACTGATTACGCAAATTGACGAGATCGCCGAGATCTTCTGGGCAACTAAGAAGTAGGTAGCCTCATGCCGGCGTGGTTATTCATTCGCAGAGTTGTCGGTGCCAGTATGGCGCCCAAACTACAGCCAGGGCAGCTGATCATCGCCACGTCACTGTTCCGGCGATTGCGCACCGGCCAGGTAGTGGTCGTACATACCAACAATCGTGAACTGATCAAGCGCATCGAACGTATCGATCACGATAAATTGTTTGTGATTGGTGATAATTTGGCGCAAAGCACAGATAGCCGTCAGTTTGGCTGGTTAGACCGCCGAGCAGTTGTGGGTCGGGTGATTCACCCAAACCTGGCTAAGTAAGCTGTGGTGCCAGCAGTGTCATGATGTGCCGTACAACTTGCTTTTGGTTGAGCTGCGCGGCATCTAATCGAACCTCGGCATGAACCTTACTCGGTCCGACGAACCGGTCATGCATTGGCCTGAGCACCAATCGCCGGTAGTCATCAGGGTGTTCAGCAGTCTGCGGCTGGCTATGCTCGCGACGAGACACGTGGGTGTGAAATGGAGCATCGAGATAGATACTGAGGTCGAGTAGCTGGCGGATCTTGGGGTAGTAGAGGGCAAACGCACCTTCAACGATGAGTAGGGGCTTCGGCTGGAAGCTGATTGGAATCCGTTGGCCACTGCGCGGAAAATCAGGGTTCAGTAGCGGACTCTTGGTATTGATAATGACCGATTCTCCAGCTTTCAAATGCGCTAAATCTTTGGCCATTTGGCTGTAATACAAAGCGCGCGGATCATCCCAGTTGTGCCGACTGGCTCGCAGCGGCACTTCAGCTGCTGGCCGAAAGTAGTCGTCCATGTGGAAGATGGTGACCAGCCCGGGCAGAGCTGCTTGCAGCGCCAAGGCCACACTGGTCTTGCCGCTGCCCGAGCCACCGGCAATACCGACTACAAAGGGTTTCATGCTAGGTATGATAGCAAAGATTAATGGCTGTGGTCGGCGGCTTCCAGGCCTTCACCTTCGGCCATCTCGCGGGCTGTGCTGTGCAGAGGGGTCTCCTTGAGAGCCAGAGCAATCAGCAGCGCGGCTACAGCGAAGGGGATGCCAACCAGAAACACATCATGGAATGATTGAGCAAAGGCTTTGAAAACGGTGTGTTGGACGGCGGGCGGTAGTAGTTTGACGCTGGCGGCGCTGTGCTTAAGACCGCCAGCGGCTTGGGCACCGAGACTGCCCGGCAAAGCCTGGGAAATATGGGCTACCAAGCGGTTGGTAAGGATAGCTCCGAACATAGCGGCACCGAGGGAGCTGCCAATGGTGCGGAAAAAGACAACCGACGACGTGGCAGTGCCAAGGTCACGACGGTCAGCCGAATTCTGTACCGCTAGAGTCAGCACTGGCATTACCTGGCCAATGCCCATACCTAGGATCACCATCCAAATGCCGAGTTCCCAGCGCGGGGTGGTGGCAGTGATGTGGCTGAACAGCCAGAAGGCCACCGTGATGAAGCTGCAGCCAATGATTGGGAACAAGCGATAGCGCCCAATCTTGGAGATAATCCGGCCAGAAGACAGAGAAGCTAGCATTAAGCCGCCAATCAGCGGCAGCAGCATTAGGCCTGATTTGGTAGCCGAGTCACCGCGCACGATTTGCTGGTACTGCGGCAGGAAAATCAGGGCTCCAAACATCACAATACCAACTACCAGGCTGAGCAGGGTCGTCACTCGGAAGACATCATTTTTGAACAAGCGCAGCGGCAGGATCGGCTCGGCTGCTCGCTGCTCGCGCCAGATAAACAGTAAGGCCGTCAGAGCACTAGCGGTGAACAGGCCAATAATCTGGCTTGAACCCCATGGGTAGTCCACGCCACCCCACACTGTGGCTAACAGCAGACTAACCACACTGACAGCCAGCAAACTGGCCCCGGCATAGTCGACCTGGTGCTCGGTCTTGTGGACTGGCAGGTGCAAGCGGGCGCCAATGGCACTGAGAGCCACCAGGCCAATAGGTACATTAATGTAGAAAATCCACCGCCAGCCGGCCACGCCAAAGATAGCATGGGCATCGGCAAAGAAGCCGCCCAGCAGCGGGCCAATGACGCTGGAAGCGGCAAACACGGCGCCAAAATAGCCTTGGTAGCGCCCCCGTTGTCGGGCTGGGACGATATCGCCAATGATCGCGAACACTAGCGTCATCAAGCCGCCGGCTCCTAAGCCTTGCAAGCCACGGAAAGCTATCAGCTGGTTCATGTTTTGGCTGAGCCCACACAGAGCTGACCCAACCAGGAAGATGATAATGGCGATTTGGAAAATCTTCTTACGGCCAAACATATCGCTGATTTTGCCATAGATCGGGGTCGCGATTGCGCTGGTCAACAGGTACGAAGTGGCAACCCACGAGTATTTGCTGAGGCCTTTGAGATCGCTGGCAATCCGCGGTAATGCAGTCGAAACAATCGTCTGATCCAGGGCGGCCAGCAGCATTGCCAGCATCAGGGCTGTAACGATAACCATAATTTCAGCGTGGCTACGCTCGTGGTGATCGGCAGTGTTAGGCCGAGCTGTGGCAGCCGCAGTATGACGGGACATGGAACTCCTTGTGTTGGTTGTGCAACGCTACTGCGTATATCATGCAAAAAAGCGCTTCTATACTAAGTATAGTATCACAATTCCGACCCGCAGCCAGGTTATAGCTTATGCAGGAGATTGTGTAAGAAAGAAGGACTCGTCGGCTGCTTGGTTGGCGCACTTTTGTTGATAACTGAAGAAGTTCTGGCACGGTGTGCGGCTACTGGCACGGTGATAGTTTGCCCGTCACTGGCCACCGTGCTTTGCAGTGCGTTCACGCCATTCGTACCAGGCTGCGGTGTGCCGGTGGCAATGTCGGTTGCCGCAGTACCGGCTGGAATGTCTTGCTCAATGGTTGTTAGCGTGGGGAGGGAGCTGGGGGAGGCAATGTCGAGCGACGGCAGGCCATCCTCAATGTCGGTCAGCCCGACCGGTTGCGAAGCTGCGGCTGATTGATTTTTGGTGGCATGCGGCTGCATCAATACGAAGGCGTAACAGAATGCGACAGTGACTAGGAGCGGAGGCAGGACGAGCACACCATGACCCACCCGGGAAGGTTTGGATGTTTGCAGAACGTGATAAGACAAATAGGGCTCCTGGCCGAGGCCATTAATTATCAGGAAGTATAGCATGAAGCACGCATTCATCTGTAAGCTTTCTCACAAACTAGCAGTATCATACCAACAGAGTCTGTCACATCATGCCGTACAATGAAGCAATGAGCCGTAAACTGCCCGCCGTGCACTACGCTTTGGCTGGTCGTCACCAAGGTCACCAAGCCGCAGCAGGCGGATCGCGACATCGGCGATGGTTGGTTGGAGCTGGTCTGCTGTTGGCGGTAATCGCCGTCGTGCGGATCCTGTCGCAGCCAGTACATGGACACACCACAGCCATCGATATTCAACCGAAGAAACCGACTGTTGCCAAGCCGACGGCAGTGCTGCCTGCCAGCCAGCAACAGAATTCCTATTACAGCTTGGACTTGCCGATCGGTTATCGGGCCGGGGCGGGCAACCAAACTGTACCCGGTCTGTTGTATACGCAGCTGATCACCAAACCGGGCGCGCTCGGCAGTCTTGTTATCAATATAGCTATTGCCAAGCTGCCGGTCGGTGGACTTGGAGAGAACTCTTCATATCGCTTGCGGGTGGAGCAATCAGGCCGCTACCGATTGACCAGCCAAGTTCTGGGTGGCGATACCATTCACGTCTTTCAGGACAGCCAATCAGGTGAGGTCACGGCTTTTTGGCCGCACCACGACCACCTGGCAACCATTGGCGTATCGTCTGTACTGGAAAACCCAGGTGCAGCCGATAATGCCGAAGGTCAAACTGTCCTCCAGACTATGCTGCATGGTTGGCACTGGCAGTAAGCTGGTTTGAGCCTGTCCGCTGAAGATGCTACTGTTAAATCAATGAAGGCGTTTTTACTCGGCGGTGTGGTGCTGTTTGCAGCCCTGCCAGCCACCAGCAACTATCAGCTAAACAGCTATGGCTTTGGTAGCGGCGGGACGGCCAGCAGTACAACCTCGACCTATGCGATTGAGGGTACGACTGGTGACCTGAGTGGCTCAGGCAGTTCGACGGCCAATAACCAGCTTAAACCAGGCTTCATCCAAACCGAGCAAGCCAACGTACCGCAGGTCACGGTCGATAATGGCAGCGGTATTTACTACAACAAGCTGCATTTCGTCCTGAGCCCGAATAGCCATGATCCGAGCGATGCCAAGTACTTGATTGCCGTTACCACCACCAGCACCACCAACATGAATACCGCCAGCGGTGTTACCTATGTGCAGCCTGACGGCACCCTGAGCTCGACGCTCAACACCAGTGATTACCAGACCTACAGTGCTTGGGGTAGTGGTAGCGGCAGCAATATCATTGGCCTGACGCCAAGTACCACCTACTATGTTGCAACCCGTGCTACCCAGGGCAAATTCACGGAATCAGCCTACGGTCCAGTTGTCAGCCAAGCCACCGCTGCCCCCAGCATTACGTTTAGTCTCAACACCAACACGGTTAACTTCGGTCAGCTGACCCCGGACAATACCACCATTACCGCGGCTGCTCAGACGATCACTACCACGCTGACTACCAATGGTGCTAGTGGCGGTGATGTCTATGTCAACGGTAAGAATGGCGGGCTGAAGAGTAGCTCTACCGGTGGTTTGATAAGTTCTGTCAGCAACGATCTGAGCGCCCTCAATGATGGTTTCGGTGCGCAAAGTAGTGGTACTGGCGCCTGTAGTGGCGGGCCGTTTAATGTCATCAGCCCCTACGGAGTGAGCGGTACTCAAGTGGGGATCATCGACACGACCACACGGAGTGTCTATTCGGCCAGCGGGCCGATTACCGGTTGTACTGGCACATTGACACTTAAAGCTAAGGCTGCCCGGACTGACATTGCCGCCAACGATTATCAAGAAATTTTGACATTTGTGGCCTCGGCTAATTTTTGACCCCGGCGTAGGCTGTGGAAAACCCTCGCCTAACACTTTGTAGATGGTGGCAGATGTGATAGCATAAGCGTAGTTCTCAAAAACAAACACAAGCCTCACATCATGACAATCAAAAAACGCTTCTTGTTCACCGCTGGCGTGCTGCTATTGGGCTTGCTATTGCCGGATATTGCCAATGCGACGCAACTAACAGCTGCCAGCTTACGCTTAGGCCGTCTTGGCATCAGTGTGTCAACTGGCAACGACCTATTGGTGGTCTTCAAGCTGAATACCACACCAACCAGCGTGTCCCGCATCAAAGTTTGTCTGCCGACCGGCTTTACGACCACCAATGGTACGCCGGCCACCGGGACAAGCTTCCCGAATACCCCAGCCAGCATTACCGCACCACCAGGGTTGCCAGCCACGGCTACCACGGCAGCAGGAGCCGGTGGCTGCCCAGGAGGCACCGTAACCGTCGCCGGTCTGACGTCCGCCAGCCTTAACAACTCAACACTCTATGGCTTCACGGTGGCAGCCGGCAATGTCACCAACCCCGGCACAGCCGGTCAGTATAACCCGACAGTCGAGAGTGAGAACTCCGGCGGCACGACGGTTGACAGCACCTCCACGCCTATTTACATCTACGGCGCCTCTGCTAACCAGGATCAAATCACTGTTACGGCTTCGGTGGCCCCTAATTTCAGCTTCCAGCTACTATCCAATAGCGACACCATCCCGCAGGTTGATTCGGCTACCGTCAAGACGTCAGCTGGCGTCACTATGGTGGTGGGTACCGACTCACCATTGGGCTACACGGCGTATGTTAAGTCTTCCAACGCCGCACTGGTGTCTGCCACCAGCCCGTCAACGCCGATCGGCACCGGTACCTTCGACGGCACGCCGGACACTATCACGGCCGGCACCACCAAATATGGCTTCCTGCCAACCACTGGCCCAGCCTGCTCAATCTGTAATGGAAGTCTGAGCTACGATACGGAATACTCCAGCGGTGGCGGTGCCCCGATCGTCTCTGCTACCCAAGCCGGCTCGTACAATTCAACCGGCTTCTCATCGTTTGTCTCTCGGAGCGGCTATACCAACGCAGACCAAGTGATTCTGAGAGAACGCGTCGCCGTGGCCAATACTATCGGCTATGCTAACGACTACACCGACACGCTGACGATTGTGGCGGCCGGCAACTACTAGCGCCGCCGCGGCTCCTCGAGTATACTGAACACCAAGATGAAGCGATTTGTTTGGGGGTTGAGTTGCCTGACATTGTTATTGATGGCAGGCTTGCTGCAGAAGCCAGCGGTCGTTGCTGCTGCGCCGCAAGAGGGCTTCAATATCGTCACCTCACCGTTGCCGATTAAACTGCTCACCAGTCCAGGCAAGACGGTCGAAACAGAGCTGCGACTCAACAACCAAGGCAGTAAACCCGAAGACATTAAAGTTGGCTTGATGAAGTTTGGCGCCAGCGGCGACACTGGCCAACCGAACCTCTTCGACATTAAGCCTGCTGACACCTATGCCAGTTGGGTGCACTTTTCGCCGAGCCAGTTTACGGCACCGCCCAACACTTGGATGACGGTCAAAATGACTATCGACGTACCACAGGACGCCGGGCTCGGCTACTATCTGGCAGTCACTTTCTCTCGTGTCTCACAGCCAGGTATCAAAGCCACGGCCGATCTGCATGGCGCGGTGGCAACATTGGTGCTGCTCGATGTGCATACCCCGAACGAGAAGCGCGAAATGAACATCGCCAGCTTCACGACCGATCACGGCCTGTATGAATATCTGCCAGCCACTTTCAAGGTCAAACTGCACAATACCGGCAACATCTACCTGACCGGCAGCGGCAATATTTTCATTCAACGGGGAGACAAGACCGTCGATACCTTGGATTTCAATAGTGCGGGTGGCAGTGTCTTGCCGGCCAGTAACCGTGTCTTGAGCGTGCCGTGGAACAATGGCTTTCCGTACTTCAAGCAGCGTATTGTCAAGGGTAAGCCAGTCAACGACTATGACCTGAAGTGGGACTTTGCCAGGATCAACCACTTCCGAATTGGTCGCTACACCGCTAAATTGCTGGTGGTCTACGACAACGGTACACGGGATGTGCCACTGGAGTCGACACTCAACTTCTGGGTATTGCCGTGGAAGCTGATGCTTGCCGGCCTGTTGATCGTCGCCCTGATTGTTTACGGCATCTTCAGCTTGATTAGGTCTGTGGTACGAGGTGGCCGACATGGCGCACGCAGCTTCCGTCGCCGTTAAGCGGTTCGGGCTGATTTTGGGCGGGTTCTTAGTGTTGCTGCCAATGTCCGTGATGGCTGCGCCGGTTGCGCAGGATACTGCCGGCGGCATCAGTTTGAGCCCGTTCTTGCAGCAAATCTCACTGTCATCGACCGAGCTGGACAAAAGCTTCTCATTGAGTGTCACCAATCACACGGCTGGTGTGCAGGAGCTTGACCTCAAAACCCAAGATTTCGGCTCGCTGAATGATACTGGCGGCATCCTGCTGGTAGGTTCCGACAGCAGCTATAGCCAGAAGTATGGTCTGGCCTCGTGGCTGAGTCTGGAAGCCGATACCGTGGTCTTGCAGCCGGGTGAGGCACGCAACGTGCTGGTAACGGTCAATAATCGTCCTGATTTGCAACCGGGTGGACACTACGGGGCGATTGTCGCCGCTGTCAAAAGCCTGGCCGACCAATCAGGCAATAGGGTGGTAATCAACCAGCAATTACTAAGTCTAGTGTTTGTGAACAAAGTTGGCGGTGAGCACTATGATCTCAGGCTGCGATCGGTGACGCCCGACGGCAACTGGCTCCACCTGCCGAGCACTGTAAAATTACGTTTTCAAAATCCAGGCAACGTACATGTCATTCCGCGGGGCGTGGTCAAGCTGAGGAGTCCGACTGGCACCGTTGTGGCTCAAGGTGTCATTAACAGTGAGTCGGCGTTCATTCTGCCGGAAACTTTTCGCGAATTGTATGTGCCGCTGACCAAAGTCGGCAGTGCCTATCCACTTCCCGGGCTGTATCACCTCGAGGTTGACTATCGCTACGATGGATTCAATCGCTATGCCGAGAAAACAGTGCCAGTGAACTTCATCGACTTGGGACTCTATCTGTTGCTCGCCGGTGTCCTATTGCTGGGCACATGGTCTGGCCGGAAGTTCCGCAAACCGCGCACCAAAACCAATTCCAAAAAAGCTCACAAAACAGAGTAAAAACGCTTGTGTTTGGTTGAGTTTTTCGCTACAATTTCTGAGTAAGTTTAAAAAGAAACACGTGAGGGGAAACGTCGGCGATGACTCGCAGATGGAAAATAGTTTCTTTCAATCTGTTATGGGCCGTTATTGCGGTCTGTTTTTCGTTGTGTGGACCCACCAAAACGGCCTCCGCCGCCAACCCGGCGACCATTAACTTCCAAGGTAAAGTGGTGAGTAATGCCACGGGCCTGGTCGGTACTAATGTTGCCGATGGTAGCTATAGCTTCGTCTTCCGGCTGTATGATTCCTCAAGCCCCACGACCACCACGGCCTGTAACGCCAATGCCAGCTGTTGGTGGGAAGAGACGGACACCCTAACCGTCACCAACGGTGTTTTCCAGGTCGAACTTGGAGCAACCTGTGCCTTCAGCGCCGCCTGTAACAGTACTCACAGCGGTATCAACTGGAACACCAACAACGCGCTGTACCTGACATTCAAGTTCAACAACGACGCGGCTGGCTTTATGTCGCCGACGGTTCACTTGACCTCTGTGCCATACGCCTTTAATGCCGACAATCTCGGCGGTATCAGCTCCAGTGGCTACGTGCAGCTCACACCAGCCAGCCAGCAGTCCGGCTCGATCGATGTCAACGGTGCGATTAACAGCGCCAACGGCTTGAACACGGGCAGTACACAGCGTATCGACAACAGTGGTAACTTAGTCAATATTGGCAATCTGACAGCCACTGCCGGCTCAACCTTTACGGCCGGTGGGGCGAACGGCTTTAGCTTTAAATCGGGTACCGACAACACCAACGCCTTCCAGGTGCAAAGCGCTGCCGGGGCTGATTTGTTAGTAGTCGACACCAACGCGGTTATGCAGCTGATTCAGAACAACTCCATGGAAGCCAACATTAACGGCTGGACGGCCAAAGGTGGTGGCACGATCACCCAAACCGATGCCTCGGCCAAATTTGGCTCTCGAGCCCTGCAAATCGTCACCGGAGGTGCCGCCGGAAATGGTGCCGCTTACAGTGTGCCATTCAAAGCCACCACCCAGTATTCACTGAGTGTCTGGGCGCGCAAAGACGCCGGTTCGGCTGCGGCCTTTAACATTAGCTTCCAAGAAAATGGCGCCGATAACGACGCCAAGTGTCTCACCAACCAGACACTAACCGCCACCTGGACCGAATACACCTGTACTTTCACTACCGGCGCAACGGTGAACAACACCGGCAACGTCTATATCAAGCAGACCGACACAACAACCGATACGATTTACGTCGATGGCTTATCGCTGGTTCAAGCGGCGACGCCAGTGACCTTCGATCCAGGCGGTTCCAACGTGTCGATCAGCACCGCGCAGTCAAACATCGTGCTAAACGGTACCAATACTGGCGAGCTACAACCTTGGCGGCAAAGCGCCAACTCGGTCACAAATGTTCGCGAAGATGCAGCAACCATCACGGCCAATGGCTATATCTATGTCATCGGTGGTTACGACGGTGCTACCGTCCAAAATACTGTCTACTATGCCAAGATCAACGCCGACGGCTCGACCGGATCATGGAACACTACGAACGTGCTGCCCGGCGCCCGGCGCTATCTGACGGCATCGGTGGTCAACGGCTATCTGTATGCCATCGGCGGTTTCGACGGTACGACTGCCCAAGCGACGGTATTCTACGCCAAGCTCAACGGCGACGGTACCATCGGTACCTGGCAAACCGGCGCCCAGCCGCTACCTGGCGCACGCGTTGGTGCGGCGGCGGTTATCTCCAATGGCTTTATATATGTCTTGGGCGGTTGTAGTGATAACACCGCGACCTGTGGCACGCCAACCAACACTGTTTACTACGCCAAGGCCTTCGCCGATGGCGCAACTGGTGCCTGGACGCCGAACACCAACACGCTGACTCTGGCGCGTGGTTTTGGTACAGCGTCCATCGCCAACGGCTACATCTATTACATTGGAGGTTACAACGCCACTGCCCAAACAACGGTCTACTATGCGCCGATTAACTCTGACGCAAGCGTAGCAAGCTTCAACTCGAGTACGGTGCTGCCAAATGCTCGCCGTGAACTAACGTCGATAGTTGCCGACGGCTATCTCTACGCCATCGGTGGCTTCGACGGCACCAACCGCGTGTCAACGGTCTACTACACCAAGCTCTACGCCGGTGGTACCACTGGTGCCTGGACGGCTGAAGCTAATGCTTTGCCAGCCAACCGCTCCGCTCAAACTACCACCGTGGCTAACGGCTATATCTACGCCATCGGTGGCTTCGACGGCACCAACCGCGCCGCCACGGTCTACTACGCCTCAACGCCGCGCTTGACTGTTGGTGGATCACTGGACTTGATTGGCTTGGGCACGCAAACCTTATCTGATTTTGGTGGTGGTGGAGCGCTGACTGCCGGTAATACGCGCGTGGTCGGTGACTTGCGTGTGGATGGCTACGCTGATTTCAACAACGGCATCAGTGTAGACAGCGCCCTCACCCTCAATGCTGTTTCAGCCACCGCTGGACAAACTGTTTTCAATATAAACAACAACTTATCCAACAGCATCTTCAACATTAAACACATGGGCACCAACTTTGGTGCTGCCGCTACAACCGGCGCTTTCATAAGCAAGAACTCCTACTGGGGTGAGGAATTTAACGTAACACAGACCAACAACTGTAGCTCGACGACTACGACTAACGCTTGGAAAGTCCGCGGGGACTCTGGTAACAACGTCGGTACAGCGTGTACGGCCGGCAATGGCGAGCTGGCCCTGAGCCGCGTCTTAGGCCTCGGGGGCAGCGGAAATACTAGTGCAGCTTGTAGCTCTAACAGTGCTACTGCTTGTGGCGGTAGTGTGCCAAGTGCAACGTATGGTCTAGAGAGAATTTCTGCGACTTCAACAGCCACAGCCTTAAATACTGCGGCTACCCTTGAATATGTTGCAACAACTGCGGCTGGTGGTACGGCAAGTGCGGTGACAGCTGCCAACAATCTGCCAATTTTTACTGCTAAGGTGAAACCCAGTTTAGTTAACTCTGGTAGCAATGCCCGCTTTTTTGTGGGCTTGGGTGATAAAGGCGCAGCAAACGGCTTGTTCCCGACAAACGGCATATTCTTTAGCAACTGTACGGCTACAGCTACACCGGCTTGCACCAGCACCACTTGGATCGGAGTGGTTACAACGACTGCCGCGGGTGTTGTCGGCACCGTTACGTGTAGTGCCGGTACAGAGACGGGTACTATCAACACCGCTAACTTTAACTATCTGCGGATTGAAGTGCGCAGCAATACTGATATCCACTTCTTTGTAGATACCAATACCGCTACCGGCATAAACGAGACAGAATGTGGCAGTGGGGTAACTGGTACTGGTCCAGCGGCTGTCGGCCTTTCGCCAATGCTTGAGACGGCCTTCATGACCAATTCGGCTACGACAGAAAACCTTGATATTGACTTTGTGCGTATGTGGCAGGACGACCCGGCTGACGCTGATTTGGCGACTGATGGTGTTACTACGAATAGCCAAGACGGCACAACTGCCAACGATCCGGCTCTATCGTCACTAAGTACGACGGATTCTGGTGATGCACTGACACCACCGACCGACACGAGTGGTGCCGTGGCAACCGATGGTGCGCCGGCAGCTAGTCCAGCGTCGACAACTACCGCTTCTGATCCGCCACTGGCAGATGCGGCTGGGACGCCAACGCCGAACGATTCTGTCACGACCAACAGCGACGGGAGCTCGCAGCTGAAGGATGCCAACGGCCATCAACTGATTACCTTTGATCCAGCGGGTAATGCAACATTCAGCGGTGATTTGAATCTGGCTGATGCCAACCTCAGCGGCAACCTGACTGTCGGTGGCGATGCCAACATTGCCGGCCTCAGCACTTTCCAAAAGCTGGCCACCTTCCTGGCTAAGACCGTTTTCCGACAGGATGTAGAGTTCGACGGTCATATCGCTGTGTCCAAAGATAGTGCTGGCTACGCCATGTTGCATGATGGTGAATCAACCGTGCACGTGAAGTTCGCGACGCCGTATGCCGATGCGCCGATTATCACCGCCAACCGCTTTGATGGTCAGTTTAGCTTGATGAGTGTGAACAATGTCAAAGCTGACGGCTTTGACCTGACGCTCCAGACGCCGTCGATAGGTGACACCAAGCTCAGCTGGACCGCTATCGGCACCATCGACCCCCAAACAGCCACCAATCCGCCACCGAACAGCGCAAGTTTGGTACAATAGCAGGTAATGACACAGGGACGGGATTCGACTACCAGTTCGACACGGACGTACATGCCAAAATCGGTTGAACCGGCTAAGCGCCAGAAAAAACTGCCAGAATTGCCCAAGCTGCCTCACGTTCGCCCGCGCGCCCATCTGACGCAATTGCTGATCATCGCCCTCGTACTCTTTAGTGGCTTCATGGTTGTGCAGTACCAAAGTGCGCGCCACAAGCTGCAGACGGCCAGCCCGGCCGCTGCCGCACGCCAGGTGAGTGATACGGTCACACAGGTTGGCAAGCTGATGATTCTTCCATCCAAGGAAACGCCTGTCGTCAAAACCGTGGTACACGCTGACAAGCTGAAGACCCAGCCATTTTTCGCTCAAGCCAAAGATGGCGACAAAGTCTTGATCTATAACACGGCCAAAAAGGCGATCCTGTACCGCCCGAGCCAGAATATTATCGTCAACGTCGCGGACGTGAGCACTACGCCGACTCCTTAGCTGGCAATTGCCATTGGCACCACCGCGGGTTTCTGATTGCCAATGACTGCAGGTGTTGTTTCTAGACGGTAGCCGACGCCGTGGACTGTTTTGATGAGCTGCTCGGCAAATGGCCGGTCAATTTTGTCACGCAGATATTTAATGTGGACATCAATGGTGTTAGTCCAGTTGTCGTCGTTGCCCTCCCAGCCATAACTGGTAAGCGTGTCGCGGTTGACTACTGTGCCGGCGCGGAGCATCAGGCACTCCAGAATGGCAAACTCTTTACGGCGCAGGTCGATGACCTGGCCGTCACGACTGACGCAGTGCTTGGCACGATCAAGCGTAAGCTCGCCAACCGTCAGCTCAGTTGCGGTTGTCACTGGCAGTTCAACGCTTCGCCGTTGGACGACCCGCAAACGAGCTTTGAGTTCACCCAGGCTGAAGGGCTTGGTCAGATAATCATCTGCACCGGCATCCAGCAGTTTGATCTTGGTCAGTACATTGGTTTCACTGCTAATAATTAAAATCGGGGCGGTAACGCCCCGATCTCGTAATGCTTCGCACACCGCCAAACCACTGCGGTCTGGCAGGGTTAGGTCCAGGATGATGGCCCCGTAGTGCTCCATGTCGGACCTGAATAGTCCTTGTTCGGCGGTGCCGGCGACAACTACTTCATAGCAGGTGCTCAGGGCTTGGCCCAGTGCTTCCGAAATCGCCCGATTCTCTTCGATGAGTAATAGCTTCGGCAGAGTTCGCATATCGTTAGTATTACGAATGAAAATTAAAAAATCATTAAACCAACATATTTTTGATGATAATAACAAATAAGTATATATAAATCTATACTAGATTAAATAAATATGTCAAAGCTTACTTTTGCTGACTGGTGTATGGTTTTCGGCCATCATGTCTGGCCACATCTCTTGAGCGGTATCGAGGCCGATCACTTTGGCCAGGCCGGATAAGTCTTTGATGACAATGCGTCGCTCGTCATCGTATTCCAACACCCCACTGCGTTTGAAGCGGGCGAAGACCCGATTGACCGTTTCGCGAGTGGTGGCTACTGAGTGGGCCACATCCTGGTTGGTCAGTGGCATATCGAGAATATAGCGTTGACCATCAGCTACCCGGTAACGATTGAGCAGGGCGAGCAGCCGGAAGGCAATACGCTCGGTGGCGTTGGAGTACAGTAAGTTGTCGATCTGAGCGCCATAGAGCTTGAACAGTTCGGTGGTGCGTGTCAGCACCTGGAAGGCGATGTCGTTATTCTGCTGGATGAGATCAACAAAGACGGCTTTATCGAGCGACCGGATGACACAATCGGTAATGGTCTCGTAGTACACACTGCGGTGGGTGCCTTCGATAGCCCAGATAATCGGGAAGACGTCACCCGGGCCGTAGAAGAGATGGTCATGTTCGATGCCGTCATGCGATACCGAATAAACCTTCGTCAGTCCTGATTCAATGAAGGACACTGCTTGTGGCTCAACACCGGGCCGTAATAGGATCTGACCTTTATGATAACTATGCTGTCGACCATGCTGTATGAAGTAGGTTTGGAGACGCGTCATGTGTGCCATGCTATGCTCCGTTCGCGTTGGTGACTATCGCCGGTGATCGGCTCCGTACAAGCCCTGTTATAGTCCCCATCGACGGTAGGTGTCAAGTAGTGCCCGCGTTGAACTATCAGTCTCTTCGTTGGTGGTATGGTCAGCTAACTGCTGGTAAACACCTTTGGCCAGGACTTTGCCGAGCTCTACTCCCCACTGATCGAAGGAGTCAATATTCCAGATAACACCTTGCACGAAGATCTTATGTTCATACAGGGCGATTAGTTTGCCCAGCGCCGCTGGCGTTAGCTTCTCCAGCAGTAACGTCGAACTCGGGTGGTTGCCGGCGAAAGTTTTGTGCGGCACCAGGTCTTCAGCCACGCCGTCGGCCCGGACTTCATCAGCCGTCTTGCCGAAAGCCAAGGCCTGGCTCTGAGCGAAGAGGTTGGCCATCAGCTTGGTGTGGTGCTCGCCGAGGTTATGTAACGGCTTGGCAAAGCCGATGAAGTCGATGGGCACCAGCCGTGTACCTTGATGGAGTAGCTGGTAAAAGGCGTGCTGGCCGTTGGTGCCCGGCTCGCCCCAGATGATTGGCCCAGTAGCATAGCCGACTGGTTGACCGTCAAGCTGCACTGACTTGCCGTTGCTCTCCATATTGCCCTGCTGGAAGTAGGCCGGGAAGCGGTGCAGGTACTGTTCGTAGGGTAAGATGGCTTCGGTCTCAGCACCAAAGAAGTTGGTATACCAGATGCCAATCAGCGCCAAAATAACCGGCAGATTCTCTTCAAGCGGCGCATTGCGGAAGTGCTGGTCCAGCTCATAGTAGCCACGCAATAGGTCGTGAAAATTATCTTTGCCAATAGCGATCATCAAGCTCAAGCCGATGGCGCTGGGCAGTGAGTAGCGGCCGCCGACCCAATCCCAAAATTCGAACATATTGGCAGTGTCGATACCAAAGTCGGCCACGGCTTGGGCGTTGGTCGATAGTGCCACGAAGTGCTTGGCAATCGCCGCACCATCGTGCAGGCTAGCCAGCAGCCAGTCACGGGCGCTGCGGGCGTTGGTCATGGTTTCATCTGTCGTAAAGGTCTTGGAGGCAATTATGAATAGCGTTTCGGCAGGGTCAAGGTCGATCACCGCTTCGGCCAGATGGGTGCCGTCAATATTCGACACGAAACGCACGGTCAGGTCGCGGTCGCTGTAATGCTTCAAGGCCTCGGTGGCCATCACCGGTCCGAGGTCTGAGCCACCAATGCCAATGTTAACGATGTTTTTGATCGGTTGATCGGTGTGACCGGTCCACTCGCCGCTCCGAACACGGTCGCTGAAGTCGCTCATTTTGTCGAGCACGGCTCGGACGGCCGGCATGACATCGTGGCCATCCACCAGCACTGGTTCATCCGACTGGTTACGCAGGGCAGTGTGTAGCACGGCGCGGTCTTCGGTGATGTTGATATGCTCACCGCGGAACATGGCATCACGCTTGGCTTCAACATTACGGGCGCGAGCCAATGCAAACAACAGCTGCATCGTCTCATTATCTACCCGGTGCTTGGAGAAATCGACGTAGATGTCTGCAGCCTCGACACTGAAGCGGTTACCGCGATCCGGATCGGCCGCAAATAAATCGCGGAGTGTACGGTCTTTGGTAGTGGTGAAGCGTTCAGTCAAGGCCTGCCACTCGGGTAGCTGAGTCAGATCCATTCATCCTCCTGATTGGTTGCTGCTTATAATATACCATTTGGGCAACGCTTATGGTTGCCGCTTGTTGCCGCCGACTGCTAGACTTGATAGGTGAAAGAGACGCACGCTACACTGAAGCTCAAAACTGGCCTCGCTGAGATGTTGAAGGGCGGGGTGATCATGGACGTCGTCAACCCTGAACAGGCAAAAATTGCCGAAGACGCCGGCGCGGTTGCGGTGATGGCGCTGGAGCGCGTCCCGGCCGACATTCGTGCTCAGGGCGGGGTCGCCCGCATGTCCGACCCACAGATGATCAAAGACATCATGGCGGCCGTCAGTATTCCGGTCATGGCCAAAGTTCGCATCGGTCATTTGGCCGAAGCCCAAATCCTGCAAGCACTCAGTGTCGATTACATTGACGAGAGCGAAGTGCTGACGCCAGCCGACACTGTTAACCATATTTATAAACAAGACTTTGACGTGCCATTTGTCTGTGGGGCTCGTGACCTTGGCGAGGCTTTGCGGCGCATCGGTGAAGGGGCGGCCATGATTCGCACCAAAGGTGAGGCTGGCACCGGTGACATCGTCCAGGCTGTCATGCACATGCGTACCATGCAGCAGCAAATTAAACGTTTAACTACCCTCGACTCCCATGAACTGATGCGGGCCAGCAAAGAACTCGGTGCACCGTTCGAGCTGGTCAAACTGGTGGCTGAGACTGGCAAGTTGCCAGTACCAAACTTTGCGGCTGGCGGGATTGCCACGCCAGCCGACGCCAGCCTGATGATGCAGCTTGGGGCTGAAGCAGTCTTCGTCGGCAGCGGGATCTTCAAATCAGGCGATCCAGCCAAACGGGCAGCGGCCATCGTCCAGGCTACGGCTCATTATGATGACCCCAAGTTACTGGCTAAATTATCAGCCGGGCTCGGTGAGCCGATGGTCGGCATTGCCGTTTCAGAACTCGACGACACGGAGCGACTCGACAAACGTGGCTGGTAAGGCCATTGGCATCTTGGCACTGCAGGGCGATGTGGGCTTACACGCCCAGGCACTCGCTCAGCTTGGCATGAAAAGTCGGTTTGTGAAGACGCCGGCCGAATTGGCCGGGCTGACAGGCCTTATTATTCCAGGCGGTGAAAGTACAGCGCTGTTGCGGCTGTGCGAGCCGATCGACATGCTGGGGGCATTGATGACTTTTGCGCAGCAAGGTGGTTCTATCTTCGGCACCTGTGCTGGTGCTATTCTGCTGGCCAAGACAGTTAGTCATCCCAAGCAGCACAGTCTGGGCTTGCTGGATATCAGTATTCAACGCAATGGTTACGGTCGCCAGCTGGACAGCCAAGAGACATACGGCCGAACGCACGGGCCGCTCGGTGACCACGAGCTGGCGCTGACCTTCATCCGGGCGCCACGCATAACGCGCGTCGGACCAGCGGTTGAAACATTGGCAACCTATGAGGGTGAACCGGTGTTGGTTGCGCACGATCGACTATTGGCAGCCACCTTCCATCCGGAACTCACCGATGACCTGACGGTTTATCGGCATTGGCTGACGCGGTTTTAGGGATTTTTGACTGGTGCCGGCTGGGCCGCCGGTTTTGGCTGTTGGGCTTGGCTCGATCCAGGTAGGCCAGGCGGCTGGCTGGCCGTGCCCCGGAAGCAGCTGGCTGAGTAGGGGAAATCTTCGGTCATCACATAGTGGTAGCTGCTGACTGGCTTACTGTCGAGGTTGATCTGGCTGGTCAGACCGTGGCATTCGTCAAGGTTAGCAGTAGCCAGCACGTTACCAGTAGCTAATTTTGGACCGGTGATTGGGAAGCCATCAAGAGCAAAGCCAATGACGGTTTGCACACTGGTGTCTTTGATGCAGCTGCTGAGTGTGTGGTAATGGTATTCACCGGTCTTTTCGGGGTGGCCAGCGCAATCGTCCTGTACTTCCCAGGCGCCAGCATCACGGCCGCCGGCATCGAAGGCATTGAACAGCGCCACGCCAGTCAACATCACGCCGACCTGGCCGCCCATGCAGTTGGGGCTGCCATAGCTGGGGTTGGCCGGCAACGAGTAGGTCAATGATTGCGCGCTGATCCGATTAGGATTCTTATCGTAGCTATAAGCCGGGTCGCTACTGGCGATTGGAAAAATACCAGTGGCATGGTTCGGCAAGTCATTGGTCGCAATCGTGCGGGTGGTGCCACTGACGGTGTTGCTGAAGCCGGCCGTCCAGGTGGCTGCCCCTTGGACATTGGCTTTCTTATTGATGTCGTACTGTGTGTTGTTATTGGTAAACCATGGGCCGCGGCTGTCAGCGCCAGCTTGGCTGGAGCTGAGGTTCTGTGCATAGCCGCTGCAGGCATAGATGTAGCCTTGCTTGGCGCCAGCGGTAGAATATTTGCCGTCACCAACTGGCAATAAGCCATTAGCATACTTGTCACCGTAGTTTTTCTGGGCGTCAAGTTGGAGTCCCTGCTGCGTCGTGGCTGTGGTGCTGGCTTTGGTTGCTTGTGTAGGCGTAACTGAGGTCTTAGCCGTTGATTGCGGAGCAAAATGGCTGCCGACTAGGAAGGCGATCACCACACCGATGATGCCGAGTCCGCCTAAGGCTAAAAAAGGCCAACGAGGCGATCGCGGAGCATTTGGAGGGGGCGGTGGTGACTGCATTGGTGTGGGCGCGATCGGTGGTGTTACATCGTCCATTCGTTGGATATCCTGCTGATTGTCTTCTAAGTATAAGCGGTTCACTGGCCAGGTCAATCCGGGTCAATTATGTTTACACAACGTATTGAGCAGAAAATCAAAAAAAGTTGCGGAGGCCGGTGTATACTGACTGGATATGCGACGTTCTGAGGTAACTTTGGAGAATGCGCCGAACCTAGCTGCCTATTATGCTGGCAAGCGTTCGCGACGGGCGTTCATGACGTTCTTCCATGCTGTTATGCCCCGTGTCGTCGCTGTTGACACGCACTACCAAACAGGGGCGGAGGCGGCTATTGAGGACCACCTCGATGATGATAAGTCATTGTTTGTGGTGCACAAGCATCAGCACTTCAACGACCCAATGGTGCTGGGAACCATGATGCAACGAGAGTCAGCCTTGCGACCGATGCGGCACCACAGCCGGATTGCCGCTCGCATGGGCATGTTCAAGCTTGAGGGGTCGGCAACAATGCTGGCCATGGGCTGGTTTATTCGGCATTCACGAGCGGCCGTGCCGGTGATCGTTCCCAATGATAATGAGTCGCAGGACTCCCCGGCCATCAGAGCGGCCAACGATGCGACCTTGAACACACTTACCGATGACATCGATCGTGGCCACCATGTCTTCATGTATCCGGAAGGCAGCCGTCACGAAGCTGCCGACCTCGGCCCGGACCATGTCTGGCCGTTCTTCGAGGGAATGGGTCGAGTCGTCACTGGTGTTGCTCGTCCAGAAGACCTTTCCATTATGTGCATCGGCACCAGTTACCACCAGGGCACCCATCATCGCCGAGCTACTTCCTATGTGACCACACCGCAACCAGTCACCGAGCTTAACCCGCAACTTGTCGTGGCCAGCACTCGAGACGTTCTACAGTATGCCCAAAACCAAGCAGCCGAACTGGCGCGCAGCACGTAAGAAATCGTATTTTCGATCGCCACTAATTTGCTACAGTGGCATAGTAACTAATCAAAAAGGAGCGCACCATGTCCAGCATTACCCCGTTCTTATGGTTCGACAACAACGCTGAGGAGGCCATGAACTTCTACGTTTCGGTCTTCAAGGATTCCAAAATTAATAGTATCCAACATTACCCGGAGGGCTTCACCGAGGGGCCAATGGCCGGGATGGCCGGCAAGGTCATAAATGGCGATTTTGAACTCAACGGCCAGCGCTTTCAGGCGCTCGACGGCGGCCCGATCTTCAAATTCAATGAGTCAGTCTCCTTCCTGATTGACTGCCAAGATCAAGCCGAGGTGGATTATTACTGGGAGAAACTGTCAGCGGTGCCAGAAGCCGAACAGTGTGGCTGGCTTAAAGACAAGTATGGCGTGTCATGGCAGGTCATTCCACGCCAGCTTGGCGAGTTACTGAGTGACCCCAATCCTGCAAAGGCCAAGGCGGCAACTGAAGCGATGCTGCAGATGAAAAAGATCGATGTCGCGGCGCTGCAAGCAGCTCACGACCAGGCCTAGTGGCCAGCTGCGCTGCGTGGTATAGTGAGCCGTATGGATCCGAATAATCAAGTTGGCTCTTGGGGTAAAATCGTCATCGTCGAAGATGAAGCCGCCCTGGCCGACATTTACAAAACCCGCTTAGAAATACTCGGCTACGTCTGCTTTGTGGCCCACGACGGCATCGAAGCCTTGGCCATTATCGAGAAAGAACGTCCCAGCTTGGTGCTGTTGGACATCATGCTGCCGAAAGTTGCCGGTGACACCATCCTGAAAGTCTTGCGAGCCACTGACTGGGGCCGAGATATCAAAGTGCTGGTTATCTCCAACCTCAATGAAGCAGACGCCCCGGCCGGCATCCGCGAGCAGGGCATCGAAGGTTACGCGGTCAAAGCCAATCTGTCCAACGATCAGTTGGACGCTATGGTCGACAAAATTCTCAAGCCCACAACTCAGAACGAATCAGTCTCGCTCGAAACCAATGCCGACACCGTCACTATGACTGACGGTACGACACCACCCGCTGCTCCTGCCGCTTAGCGGACCGTAAAATCGCCGTGTACGTGGTCAGCATCCTGATGGTCATGGAACGGGTAAGTACCAGTTTTCACCAGCGTGATCGTTACACTGTGGCCAGTGCCAATCAGGCGCTCCGACACCCCATCATACGAGATGTGATGGTCGTGCGGACCGAAGGCTAGTAGCCGGTCTCGATCGTCATCGTTGGTGATGGTCAGTACGTCACAACGGTGCACGCTGGTATGCTGCGGCACAACCCGATTGTTGAGAATAGTAACGTACCAGTGGTGGCCAGTCTGCGGACAACCCCGAGCCGCCTCACTGCTCGTGAGGTAGCGGTCGGCAACTCGGAAGCCGACCAGCCCGACTCCCACGAAACCACTGGCACAGATCAAAGCGAGCAAAGCAAACCGTAAGCGTTTCATACGCCAAGTATACCCTAGCGACCGAGGGTTTGGAGTACGTGCTGCTGGTAGCCAGTGTGGAGATAAATAATGAAGCCGATGGCTGCCAGTAGCAACACGACGAGTACTATGGTGCGCTGCCACTCTTTCATGTCTGGCTCACTTTCTGGGCGACAATCACCAGGCGATCCTTCAGCGACCACAGCGGTGTACAGGTGTATAGCGTCAGCTGGCTGTCGCTGCTTGGTGCTTCAACCGTAGTGTCCTGCGGTGTCACAGCCTCGATGAGCTTGACGGTGTAGATGTAGGCCGTACCATGCCAATCCACTTCGATCGGATCACCGATATTAATCTTATCTAAGTAATAGAATACGCCACGCGGCTGTGTGTAGGTTAGTCGGTGCCCGACCATTACGGTGTTGCTGCCGTGATCGGGCGTGCTGGCCGTCGGCCGCAGCCAGATGCCTTTGTTGACCGTTGTGACACTACGCCCCTCATAGATGGGCTGGTCGAGGTCGATCGATGGTACAACCAGCCGATTGCCAGTTGGTATCTGGCGCGCCAAACGGTGAGGCAGGGTGTGGTGAACCGGTTGCGAGACTAACGGTGCCGAATGTTTGAACCACCAGCCAAACTCGGGCAGCACCGGCAGGAAGAAAATGTACAGCGCCAGCACGATTATGGCCACACTCAGCACATTATTGATAATTCGCAGGCTCATAGGTATAGTATACGGCTTTCCAGGCCGCTGCGTTGCCCAAAAATGTAATCGAGATTACAAAATTCGCTTGCAAAATTTGACATCAGGGTGTATGAATAGGGTGAAGATAAACAAGTGGGCGAGTGCATAGAGTCAGAGGCCAAAAATCGTCGCTTGGTAGTAGGGCACCAGCGCAGTTCAACTGCCACCTCTTTGCATATTTAACAGGGAGGCCGTGATGTTCCGCAAGAAGTTAGCTACATACCTCACACGACTGAAGAACGGTTCAGTTGGTTTATTATTTGTCGGAACACAATTACTTTTCCCGCTGGCTTCGGCCGGTATTTTTGCAGCTCACGCTGCAGCAGCTCCCATTTGTATTGTTGATACCGCCGGTGCCAATGACGAGCCAGGCCAGAAAGACCTCACTAAGTTATGTGTGGATTATGCCAACGTGCCGACTTCTGTCTCAACCACCTGGAATTGGGATGAAACAGGTACGGGTGGCTCGAACACCATGGATGCCTGTAATCTTTTCGACACCAATGGTGACGGCAACATTAACTATTCCGTTTGTGTGACCACCCAAGGCGACCCAGCAACGCTGCAAACAGTCACGACGTATTCTTGTGGCGATGCCAAAAGCGATCGCTGTACCTCGCCAGTCACTCCAGTGTCGAGCGGCACCACCTCCTGTGATGTTACGCAAGTCACCAACGATCCCTTCCCGAGCGGCACCAGTTCACCGAACGACACACAAGGTGCCTGTACGGTTGACTTATCAAGTGTCGGCGGCTCAAGCGCCAAACTTATAGATGTCTGTTCTTATCCTTCAAGCGAACCTAACTCTGATCCGTCCGACTGTGTGATTGCCCAGCCCAAAGCTGGCAAACTCGAGGTTAAGAAGAATCTGGTACCAAGCACCGACTCTGGTCTGTTTAACTTGCAAGTTGACGGCACTACTAAGGCTGCCAATGTTACCAATAATGGCACCACTGGCGAAGTCGTACTGCCCGTCGGTAACCATAGTGTTGGCGAGACAGCTGGTACCAGCACTTCACTTGCTGGCTACAGTTCGTCAATCTCCTGCCGCAACCTCAATGGCACCGGCTCAGTGGTAGCCAGCGGCACCGGCACGTCACTGGCAAGTGTGCCAGTAGCCGACGGCGATGACATCGTCTGTGTTATTACCAATACCGCCAGCGGCTCAATCACTATTGTCAAAGACGCAGTACCTAACAGTCCGCAAGACTTTGGTTTCACAGCCACCGGTACGGGTGTCAGCAATTTCTCACTCGATGACGACAGTGATCCAACACTGTCTAACACCAAAACTTTCACGAGCTTGGGTGCTGGCAGCTACAGCTTCACCGAAACCGCAACCAGTGGCTGGGACCTCAGCACCATCAACTGTTCAGGCGGTTCAACAAGCGTTAACGGTGCGACCGTGACGGTCAATTTGACTGCCGGTCAAAACGTCACTTGTACCTACACTAACACCTCAAAAGGCCATCTGGTCGTCGAGAAAACCACCGTGCCAGCCAGTGACCCAACGGTCTTTAGCATTACGGCAAGTGGTACCGGTACGATCACCGGCGGTGGCGCTGGTACGGTCAGTGATGCCACTGACCAAACTTACGAAGTCACCCCCGGAACTTATTCTGTGAGTGAAACGGTACCCTCCGGCTGGTCCAAGACCGGCGACACTTGTCAGAGTGTCGTAATTGCCGCTGGTGCGACCGTACACTGTACGCTGACTAACACCAAGCTGGCTAAGCTAAAGATCGTCAAGACGACCGATCCATCAAGCAGCTCGCAAGCTTTCACCTTTGGTGCCACTGGCCCAAGCATCACTCAGGCTACTGGGTCGTTTGCCCTCGACACCAACGGCGCCGACAACACGCTGCCTAACAATTTCCAGTACACCAACTTGGCACCAGGCACCTACACCGTCACCGAAACCGAACCGAGTGGTTGGCAGCTGACCAACTTAGTTTGTAGCGGCATTACCTATGCCTGGAATGGCAGCACCCAGACTTTAAGCCTCAACATTCCGGCTGGCGCTGACATCACCTGCACCTACACCAACACGCAGCTGGTATCCATCTCTGGCTTTAAATATGAAGTAAATGCCGATGGCTCGACGGTGGGACCGAAAGCCAACTGGACAATATTCCTCCTCAAGAATAACCAAGTGGTTGGCCAAACGACAACTGATGGTTCGGGTAGTTACTCATTCGTGAACTTGCTGCCTGGTATGTACAGCCTCGGAGAGCAACTACTCAGTGGCTGGACGCAGATCTTCGGCCCTTCGAGTGTCAACCTGAGCGCCGGCACTAACTCCACCGGTAATAACTTCGGCAACTTCCAGAACGCTACAATTAGCGGCTCCAAGTTTAATGACCTGAACGGCAATGCCAGCTGGGATGCCGGCGAGCCTGCTCTCAGTGGCTGGACCATCACGCTCTATGACAACGGGGGCAGCGGGGCGTTACTGACACACCAAGTGGCCCAAACTGCAACTGACGGCAGTGGCAACTACTCCTTCACTAATTTGCCACCGACTACCTACCGCTTGTGCGAAACTATGCAGGCGGGCTGGGCCCAGACCTTCCCAACTGGCAACGGCGGTTGTCAGCTGGTGACCGTAGCTCTGTCCGGGCACAATTACAGCAACACAAACTTTGGTAACCAAGGTCGTGGTACCGTCGCCGTCGTCAAGAATGTTGACACCGATGGCAATGGCACAATCGACCAAACCAATGTCACTAACTGGAACTGGAATCTTGACGGCAGCGGCAACTTTGCAACTGGCAGCGGCAACACTCAGGCAACTGCAGCAGGTAGTCACACGGTCAGCGAAGTACAAAAAACCAACTTCCACGTCACCGCCAGCAGCTGTAGCGGTGAAGCGACACCCAACCAGCCAACTACCAGCTTGTCGGCAACCGTCAGCCCTGGCGAGAATGTTGTCTGTACCTTCACGAATACTCGTGATACCGGCACAGTGAAACTCGTCAAACACGTCATCAACAACAATGGCGGCACTGCCGTTGCCAGCGACTTCAGCCTGCACCTCATGCAAAACGGTGTTGATGTCGCCGGTAGTCCAGCGGCTGGCTCAGAAACTGGCACACTTTACACCGAGACAACCGGCACCTACACCGTCAGTGAAGACACGCCACTGGCTGGCTACCAACAGACCACCATCATTTGTGACGGTGTCTTGACCAACAGCGTGACCATCACCACCGGTACCACTAAAACCTGCACGATTACCAACGATGACGTGGCACCACAACTAACAGTTATCAAGCACGTCATTAACGATAATAGCGGCACCTCGACAGCCAGCGACTTCACTATGCAGGTCACCGGCACGAATGTCAGCAACCCATCATTCCCCGGCAGTGAAGCTGGCACAACGGTCAACGTTAATGCCGGCAGTTACAGTGTCGACGAAGGTAGCCACGATGGTTACACCGAGAGCAAGTCAGCTGACTGTAGTGGCACGATTGCCCTCGGTCAAACCAAGGTCTGTACTATCACTAACGACGATGTGGCACACCCTCACATCCATGTGGTGAAGACCGGCCCGGCTACCGCTCACGAAGGCGACACGGTCACCTACACCTTCACCGTTACCAACACCGGCGATACTGACCTCAGTGGCACCACTATCAGTGACAATTTGGCTGGCACAGCCACCTACGTTTCTGGCGACACCAACCACGACTCAATCTTGCAGAAATCAGAGACCTGGATCTTCACTGCCAATTACGTCATTCCAACCCCACAAGTAGCCAATGTTGTGAATACTGTCACCGCCTGTGCTAATGACCCGGCTCACACGCATGTCTGTGACACTGATGAGCACAACCTGGATGTTCTACACCCATCCATCTTTGTTACCAAACAAGGCCCTGCCTATGGCTACGAAGGCCAGGTGATCGGTTACACCTTCGTTGTCACCAACACCGGCGACACGACGCTCAACAATGTCCACATCGACGACAACATCGCTAACCTCGAACACTGCGATGCTGATGTGCTGGCTCCAACTGCTTCCACCAACTGTACTGCCAGCTTCTTGATCCCGACGCCACAGACGGCTGATGTTACCAACGTGGTAACTGCCTTTGGCACTGACTCGCTTGGCGAAACAGTTACGGCGCAGGCTGACCACACCTTGGACGTACTACACCCCGCTATCCATGTCGTCAAGACCGGCCCGGCCACCGCTCACCCTGGTGACACGGTCACCTACACCTTCACCGTTACGAACACCGGCGACATCGCCCTGAGCAGCTTAACCGTCAAAGACAATGTTGCTGGCGATGGCGTCTATCAATCTGGCGACACCAACAGCAATGGCAAACTTGACCTGACTGAGACCTGGATCTACACCGCTAGTTACCTGATCCCGCAAGCCCAGGTCGCGGATGTCGTGAACACGGTTACGGCCTGTGGACTTGATCCGATCCAAGCCGGACTCGACAAGCCAGTGCCAACCTGCGACACCGACGAGCATCACCTCGATGTGCTGCACCCAGCTATCCATGTCGTCAAGTCTGGTCCAGCCAACGCCTACCAAGGCGACGGCATTACTTACACCTTCACGGTAACGAACACTGGTGACACAGCGCTCGACGGCCTGACGGTCGGCGACAATGTTGCCGGTAACGGCGTTTACCAGTCCGGTGACACTAACAGCAATGGCTTGCTTGATCTGGATGAAACCTGGGTCTACACGGCCGATTACACAGTGCCAACGACCAGTGCTACGACCATCACTAACACCGTGACAGCTTGCGGCAGCGACTCACTGGATGAGCAGGTTTGCGACACTGATGAGCACAACCTACACGTCTACCACCCGACGATCACTGTCAATAAGGTCGTAGTGACCAGCCAGGAAAGCGATGGTGGTCTGTTCAACCTGCAGATCGATGGGCAGACAGCTGGCACCGGTGGCAACGTCGGCAATGGCGGCACGACTGGTAGCATTGAAGTAACACCTGGCACCCACAGCGTCGGTGAAACGGCTGGTGATAACACCGACCTCGCCGATTACACTTCCAGCTACAGCAAGGACTGTTCTGAGGGTAGTGTCACCGTAAGTGGTGATGACCAAGCAACTTGTACGATCACCAACACTCGTCTCGGCAGCATTACCATTGTCAAAGATGCGCTACCAGACAGCACCCAGAGCTTTGGCTTTACTGGTGACCTTGGCCAGTTTAACTTGACTGACGATGGCCTGGGTGATGGGCTCAATGCGCACCAATTCACCCGCTTAACACCTGGTACCTACACAGTGACTGAGCCAAATGTCCAGGGCTGGGATCTGACCGACATTACGTGTGATGGCGAGCAAGGCGTCAACACTAACAACCGTAACGTAGTCATCCACCTGAGTGCTGGCCAAAATATTAGCTGTACTTTCACTAACAAGCAGCACGCTTCAGTTGTAGTAACCAAGTACGAAGACTTAAACCGCAACGGCGTCTATGACCCGGCTAGTGATCTGCCCGAGCCGGCATTGCCAGGCTGGGATATGGTTCTCGACCAGACCACCCAAACAACAGGTGATGATGGCTCAACGACCTTTACCGATGTTAAGGCTGGCGTGCATGCTCTCGGCGAAGTTCAGCAAGACGGCTGGCACCTCAACAACATATCTTGTGATGATGAGAATGACCAAGACATTGGTCGCACCATTGATGAAGGCGACAACACCGGCACCTATCTGCTTGACGCTGAGCCTGGCGCTACCATCCACTGCTTCGTCGGCAACTTCCGCGACTCAGTGCTGGAGCTGACCAAAACCAATGACAAGCCAAACCCGACACTCGATGGCGACACTGTGACCTACACGCTGGTCGTTACCGTACCTGATGACAGCGGCGCAGTCTTCGATGCCAGTGTCACCGATCTGCCGCCAGCTAACTTCACCTACGTACCCGGCAGCTGGACTGCCAACTCATCTGACCGCGGTGACCTGAAGGCTGCCGACGTCACTGGCGAGCCAACCTATGGCTCACCGGGTATCTGGCAGCTTGGCAACGTGCGCCCCGGCGAAGTCATCACCCTGACCTACAAGGCCTTGATAGGCAGTTCAGTCTCCAACGGTGTTTACCCAGACTTGGCCTTCGTCAGTGGCTCGAGTGCACCAGGCGGCGGTCGCGTACTCGGTAACGTCCAATTTGCCGGTACGCCGTTCGTGGGTACACAGGTGAGCATCGTCTCTGCTGCAACACCAGCGACTTTCGCTGCCGGTACAGTACTTGGTGCTGAGGTGCTCGTAAACACCGGTACCAGCCTGCTTGCAGCCCAGTTCATTTTGCCAGTCCTGCTCGTCGGTGGCGTGATACTCGTCAGACGAAGCGCGACCCAAGGAAAGGGGAACAAATAAGATGAAACGTCTCATTGCACAACTCGTTACCACTCTGACGCTGATCGCAACGATGAGCGGCGCGGCTTCTGCCTTCACCAGCTGGTCATTACGAGTGGACGCTCCACAGAGTCCCTCAACCAGCCCATCAGTTAATGTTGAATACAAGGTTTTGTCGGTAGATCCGCATGACTTTGCAGTAAGTCTGTATGAGGATGGATCGTCGACAGCCGTTGCTACCAACCATACTCAAGTTGCAGGTGATCCAAATACCACATACGGCAATTCGGGAGCCTTCACCGTAACGTTGCCAGACGGTCACCACACCTTCCACGTTGTTGCCGTGAACCAAGACAATAACTCGGACACCCAATCGGCCAATACAGCAGTTGATGTTGATGCCACTGCGCCAGGCGCTCCAATCTATGGTGGTAAGACACAGTCTGGTAACAACTATGTCGTCAGCTTCACTGCTCCAAGTGATAGTGATGTTGTGACCGTTAAAGTCTTTGCTTCCACCAGTAAAACTTACACAGCTGATGCCAGCACACTGGTTGGCACGGTTTCAGTGTCTCCAAGTCAAGCCAAGACCTTCAGCTACACCGCACCCGACAGCACACCACGATACTTCTCGGTTCAAGCCTTTGATGCTGCCGGCAACGGTTCACCGATCGTCGGTGACCCAGGTACCGTGGTCACTCCAGTCCGTACAGTTAACACTGGCGGCACAGCCGGGACTCCATCGGTGACAACTGCTGCAGCAACTGGCCGGACCGGTCAGGTGCAGGGGGTCAGCACCACAAACAATGGCGAAGTTAATGCTACCGGTCAGTCCAAGACCAACACTACCAACAAGAACGGGAAAGTGCTCGGCACGGAGACTTCGGCTAACAATGCTAGCAAGGCACCTTGGTACTTTGCCGGTGGCGTACTGCTCATCCTAGTTGCCGCTTACTACTGGTTCTTTGCCCGCACTAAGGGCTGGTTGGGCAACAAACAGCCCTAGTCGTCTCATCGTCCTAACCTTGATACTTGAAGAGTGGGGCCAGTGAGGTCTGGAAGAGGCCAAACTGCAAGATTGTAAATACCGATCGGTGCTGCTTCTTGGCTGTCTGTGACGTGGTAGCTCGGTGGGTTACCCGCGTAGCATGTGAGGTGGCTGCAACTGGTGCTGGCTGAGGCGTAGCCGTAGCGGTTGCTGGAGCTGCAGCAATCGGAGCTGGACTAGCAACTGCCGGCGAAGCTGCAGGTGCTGGTTGTGATTCGTTGAGCGGTGTGCCGTAGTGTGCCACTACTAGGGTAGTTTGTTCGCCCAGGAGCGTTCCTTGCACCACAGCGATGCCCACATCTCGATAATCACCCAGGACGTTGGCTCGGTGGGTCGGGCTGTTCATCCAGCCAGTCATGACGTCATCGTCAGTGCTAAAGTCCATCGCCAGGTTCTCACCAGCGTGCCGGTACTGGTAACCAGCCTGACTCATGAAAGACCACGGTGTGGTTCCATCGGGTGCGAAGTGTGCCCAGTAATCACGAGCCAGCATATCCTGGGCCTTAGCCGTAGCCGACGCGTCGAGTGCCGGGCTTTCGTTGAGCGGCTGCAGGCCAGCAGCTTGCCGCTGCTGGTTGGTAAGGTTGATCAACGTTTCGGGACTGATTGCCAGGGCTCGTACGGGAGAGAACCACAGCATCATACCAAGGGTTGCCAGTGCGAGTAGCCAAAGCTTTCGGTGTTGCATGATTCCTCCCGTGAGTCTTAATCGTCAGGCCGCACCGAACTAACCTCGTAACCTATGACGGGGATACGGTTTTTCGGCCGACGAACTTATAAAATGAGTGAGTTGCTTCCAAGGAGGTTGTAGGGCAACCCCCTTGTGCACTCATTATCTGACAGAGAGCATTTTGGTTCTGTTAGCCGGGAAACAATTTTTAGGTAATAAGTATTACGTTTTTGCGAGGACTTTTACTCGTAACCTTCGTGCTGCAGGCGTTCGAGATCAATTACCGTGACTTTTTTGCCTGCCGACAAGACCAGTCCCTTGGCTCGTAGGCGAGTCATACTGTTGGTTACTGTCTCCCGTGCCAATCCCAGAATTTCGGCAATAGTTTGCTGGGTCAACGGCAGCTCAATTAGCAGCTGGCCATCACCAATTGGTTTGCCGAAAAGATCAGCTAAGTAGACCAGCAGTCGGGCGACGCGGTGGTGGCTACCGCTGACAGAGGTGTCTTCCAGACGGTGAATGAAGGAGTTCAGCCGGACTCCTGCAGCATAGAAGAGATCTTGGTAGATCAAGGGGTTCTCGGCCACAGCTGTCTGCAGCGTTTCATGGCTGATGGTGTATAGCTCAACATCAGTCATTGATTCGTAGTAGTAGGTCTCTGGCCCGCGGTAAATCTTGAGTTCAAACAGCCGATTGTAAACAGGGGTTAGTGGCACGATATCACCAGGACCGTAGATGACCTGAATATTGCGTGAGCCGTCATTTTGGATCATGTAACGCTTAACGTAGCCACTTTTGATAAGGTGTAGGAGGCTATTATCCTCAAAACCGTGGATAATTTGTTTCTTGGGTAAACGCTGTCGCCGACCGCTGAGCAGCAATTCAAAGAGGGGACTGGCATCTGGCCCGTAGGACATAGTTATTATATATCACAATTACCTCTGATTATCAAGTCCCTGACCCCAGTTGTCGAGTAGACACAATACTTGCTGAAATTGCTATTTTATTGTATTATTCAGCTATTATGAGACCCGGCGAGAATTCACCGACCTTTATTTTGGCACATGGCAGTTTTCATACCGCCAAGTCTTGGGATATGGTGCGCTTTGCGCTCGATGCCATGCATCACAATAGCATTGCCGTAGACTTGCCAATCGGAGACCAAGATGCCCGTTTACCTGATTTTGCACAGATGGTGCGCGAAGCCGCAGAAGGAATTGACTCACCGACGCTTGTCGGCCATTCATGGGGATCAAACGTCGTGGCCTGGGCGGCTGGCATCATGCCGGTAGAAGGCGTGATACATGTGACGCCGTCATTTCACAAGCGAACTCTAGAGGCCCTCGAGCGGCCAGCCCTCGAAGATCGAAGCATGCCACCGCAGTACAATCCCCAGCATGAACAGGCGATCATCTCAGTCGGCGGCGAACTGGTTGATTACGACCGCGAGTCAGCACTCGATACGTTCTACAACATGTCACCCGATGCCATGAAAGCTGCTGGCATTGACCAGCTGCGGGTCACTCGGCGCTCGGCAGATCAGCCAGTGTTGCCAGCCTGGCCGTTGGTCCCCACCGGTCTGATTGGTGCCCGTTATGACCAGGCAGTCAATCCAGAGTGGCTGGAGTATATTGCCAAGAACTGGCTGGGGATCAAAGTGGAATGGCTGGAGCAATCCGACCATGCACCGATGTATTCACAGCCCCAGGAACTGGCACGGCTGCTAGTGGCTTTTAGCGCTGGCGCTAAAAAGCTGCCACAGGTCCGTGGCCACAGAGGGGAAGTACTATACTGGACCCCCTCCCTCGACCAGCCAACCATTCGGCAGCACTATAGTGAAGATGATGATCCATCGGGCGTACGATTTAAGACCTACGAACATACTAAACCGCTGATCGACATTCATGAGGCAGAAGTCTTTGTTTTGGAGCGATTGGGCAGGCTTAGTGGCGCTGGCAATGTTGTATTTGATGCCATGTCGTCCAAAGCAGCAATGCATGCTCGGTTGGCTCGACATGGTTTTGACGGCATCTATGTAGCTTTGGATTATGATCTCAAGCAGCTCCAAAAGGCCAAGGCCAGTCTGCCGGCCGAAAAAACCCTGCTGCTTAGGGGTGATGCTGCCACAGCGCCACTTCGAGACCACTCTATTAAAGTAAAAATGAACAATATGGGGGCCTATCACCTGACGAAAGCCGAGCGCTTGGCCATGTATCGCGACGATAAGCGGGCGCTCGATCCTGAGGGCTTGCTGATCTACGGCTTAAGTGGCGAGCTGAATAAGTATTTCCAGCGTCTCCGAGAAATCCGCGTCGGCAAACGCACCAAAACCTTGCCACCACCACCATTTAACATTGACTTCCCGACAGAAGTTGCCGAACAGGAACTGCACGAAAACTTCCCCGATTGGTACAGCTACTGGTTCTATCAACGGAGTGAGTATGCGGCTGACACTGTGGAAAAAATTGCCGACTCGCTTGATGCCCAGCGAACCACGCGCAAACTGCACCGGCCAATCCCTCCCCAGGCCGCGTACGAGCGAGCCTTGGCCGAAGAGGAGACACGGCTCCTCGAGGATATGAAAGCCGGCCAGCCTGAGGTCGATATCATTCATCGGGCGTTTTGTGTGCTGAGTCGAGTCGAATTAGACTTGCCCAAGCGGGCATTGCTGACAGCTACAGATAGTTGGCGCGAAATTTAAAGCTAGTCGGGGCACTCGTTATACTGTGACGATCTTGATCTTCCCTCGTTTAGGGCGGAGTGCTATAGTAGCCATGAGAGGAATAACGCAGGTATGACAGTGCACAACCAGCAGCCAGAGACCAGTAAGAGTAAGCGTATTTCGCGGGTTTCTTACAGCGTGTTCGCGGTGCTGGCAAGCATCTATACCTACCTTATGGTCAGCGCCCCCATACGGTCGAATAACTACCATCTCAGCGCTACTGCGATTCGAGTGCTCGATGCGACCATTATCTTGCCGATTTTCATCGTCTGGTTCCTGGCGATTTTCGCCGGGGTGCGCTTCAAGCAATATGCCCTGAAGCTGGAAGGCTATGATGATGCGCTGCCATCCAACACTCTGGCTGATGGCTTGCTGACCCTTGGCTTTGGCAGCATCCTGACGAGCATCTTTAGTCTTGTCCGTAGCTACTATGCGTTAAACTCTCAGGCCTATCAGACCCTGACGGTCCTCAGTAACTACTTGTCGCTGGCGCTGATTGGCACCGTCTTTGTGGTGGTCTACATTGGCTCAAAGGAGTTGCTGGCACTGCTGAAATCCAGCCCAGCGGTTGCCCTGGTTCGTCAACGACTGGTGGCTTCGATGGTCTCCACCGGCTTGGCTGTTGTTTATACGGCTGCCGTTTTCACCGACGATTACCGGACCACGACCAGTAATCCGTTGACTCACGCCTCGTTCTACCTGCATGACGGCGCGCTGCTGTTTACGATGGTGCTACCGACAGTCATCATCTGGACGATTGCCGGACAGGCAATTATTAACCTCTACGCCTACCAGAAGAACGTCCAAGGCTCCACTTACCGACGGATTTATAAATTGTTATCAATCGGCCTGGCAACCGTCCTGGCATTCTACGTACTTATCACTATGCTGACCACTTTGAGCGGCTTTTTGTCAGGTTCCAGCCTGGCGGTCGTCTTAGCCTTCCTCTACATAATAATTATTGCCTACGGTGCCGGTTTCGTCGTTATTGCCCAAGGGGCGCGTAAACTGCGCCGCCTGGAGGAAGTCTGATATGGTCGCCAGCGATAACTTAGTTGATAAAGTCGTAGAAGTCGCCACCGTCTACCTTGGTCCGAGCGCTGAGCGTTTTATTTATCGCCAAGTTGATATTCACCTCAACAAAGATCCACAGAAGCTAACAACAGCCGACCTGATGGTGTTGGCTGATTGGTCCAAGATTGCCTTAGCCTTGGTCACCAGTGACAAACAGGAAGTTGATCACTTCGAAGCCGATTTACTGAAGCTTATTAACTCTGCTGCGGCGAGCAATAAAGCGACACGCACCAAACGCCCAAAAGCCACCAAGGTGTAAGCACTTTGACCTCTAGAAAATTTGTGCGTACTATGGAACTGTGAAAGCCAGAGACTACTATGTCGTCAATCGTGAAAAGCTGGCCGGTGTTATACCTGTATATATTGGCGTCGCAGCGTTCTATCTGATTGTCTTCACTCCGGCCGTGGCGCTGGTTTTGAAAAGCCCTGGCTTGCTGGCTGTGCACATCCTCGACACCATAATCGTGGTCTGGTCGTTTCTATACTTTCGGCGGACGAAGAATGTGCGCCGCGTGTCATATGCTCTCAGTGTGATAGCTTATTTGACAGTCGTCTCGGTGATGGTAACCAATGGTGTGGCGCAGTCTGGCTTGTTCCTAGCCTTTCCGTATATACCCTTTATTGCGTTCATGCGGGATCCCATGAGTGCTCGGCGCTGGATGTTCGGCATGCTGGCGACGATGTTGGTGCTGCTGAGTCTATCGGCAAATGGTAGCCTACATCTGCCATACTCCAAGGCAACCTTCATGCTGTACATGATCAACTATCTGATTGCCCTGATCCTCATATTTGGCTATATATCCGAGAAAGAACGCTCCGATAGCTTGATCCAGCAGCAACTCTCTGAGCTCGATGACGTCAACACTGAGCTTGAAGAGGCGCTCGGTGAGCGATCCAAAGCGGTCAAAAAACTTGAGCATCAAGCCGATGAGCTTGGCAGTGCCCAGAAGGACGTGTTGAAGGTCTTGAGTGACCTGAAAACCGAAAAGACGTATGCCCAGACTGAAGCCATGAAGAACGAAGCCTTGATCGGCAGCATTGGTGACGGCTTGGTCGTCACCGACGAGTATGGCCACATCACATTCATTAACCCGGTGGCTGAAGCACTGCTTGGTGTCACAAAGCAGCAGGCTGCTGACCGTTGGTATCAAGATGTCATACACCTCTATGACCACGACGGTGAACCGGTGCCCGGCGATAATCGGCCCCTGTACATTGCCATCTCAACTGCCAAGCCGGCCTCAACCCGAACGTTACTGCTAGGTAGTAGCGATGGTGCTCGCATCCCAGTGGCAATCACTGCGTCACCGTTTGTGATCAATGGCCAGCCGCGAGGCGCCATCGAGCTGATTAGTGACATTACTGCTGAGCGAGCGCTCGATGAAGCCAAAGATGACTTCCTGGCCCTGGTGTCGCACCAGCTACAAACGCCAGCCACAGCCGTCAAACAGTTCTTGGGCTTGATACTCGAAGGCTACGTCGGCAAAGTGAATGCCGAGCAGCAGAACGTCATCAAAAAGGCCTATGAGAATAACGAAGACCAAATCAACATTATTCAGGATCTCCTAGAAGTAGCCCGTATCGAGTCCGGTAAATCAGTCATTAATTACGAGTCGGTTCCTATCAAGACGCTGATCGATGAAGTGGTTGGAGCTCAACATATTACTTTCGAAAAGCGTCGCCAAAAGCTGACTGTCAGCATTGCTAAGGATCTGACAATTCAGGCTGACCGGGTCAAGCTCAAGATGTGTATCGCTAACCTCTTAAGCAATGCTATTAAATACACGCCAGAGAAGGGGGCCATCACCATCAGTGCCAAGCAGGTCGGCAAAACCTGCGAGATCGCCGTTGGCGATACGGGTCTGGGGATGACCAAGTCACAGCTCGATAAGCTCTTTATCAGGTTTGCACGGGTCAACCAGAAGGCTGCGGCTAATATACCGGGAACAGGCATTGGCCTGTACCTCTGTAAGCAAATTGCCGTGATGCACGGTGGCATGATCAGTGTGACATCGAAAGTTGGCAAAGGTTCAACCTTCACGCTACAATTGCCTAAGCAGCCTAGTGCCAAAGAAAGACCCGCAGCATGAAGAAACTACTTGTCATCGAAGATCACATGGGACTCCGTGAGTCATACCAGATGCTATTTATCAAAGAGGGCTACGATGTCACACTGGCTGAAGATGGTCAGCAAGGCCTGGATCTCGCCAAGAAGCACGATTATGATGTCATCCTGCTAGACATGTTGATGCCGGTCAAAGACGGCATCAGTTTTCTGCGTGAATATAAGCCACTTGAGCACCCCAACGTTAAGATTATCGCCTTTAGCAACCTTCAGACGCCCGAAGCCGTCAAAGAAGCCACTAATCTGGGCGTTAAGCGTTACATCACCAAAGCAGTTACGCCGCCAAGAGAGATGGCAGAGGCAGTTCACGAACTCAGCGACGGTTAGGTGTACGCCGCGTACTCGGCCGCCCTTGCTACATGTTGCTGGCTTGCAGAACGCTGACGCGGTTCCCTTCGCTGTCCTTGAATGATACCCACAGGCCGACACCGGGTATTTCTTGCGGCTCGCCAAGCATGATTCCGCCGGCAGCTTCAATGTCCTTGATGGTTTTTTGGAGGTCTTTGACGGAGATCACCACCGACGGTTCCGGCGAAGCGGCCGCCATATTGAGGTCGTAAAAGCCGCCGTTAATCGTGCCCGGTGTTTTGACCATGCGATTCTCATCAGTCTCTGCAGTCCAGGCGGTGATGTAGTTGCCCATCTCTTCGCTGGTGCCGTTCATCTGCCAGCCGAAGGCTTTCTGGTAGAACTCACTGACTCGCTTGGCGTCCTTGTATGGCATTTCAAAATGTACTACTGGATTATCACTCATGGCGCACCTCCTATTAATCATTTCAGTATACTCCGCCACAGCCATGATTCCGCCAGCATATTTCGCACGCAGACATGTGGAAAGCTGTGCCTGGAATGCCAGGCTTTGTGCGATAATTAAGGTAGTTGTAAATCGAGGGAGCTTACGTGGTCACCGGAGAGACTGAGCCAAAGCCAACAGTAGAAGCACAAGTACTGACGGCACTGGGGTATGCTCACTGCCTCGATGCGCCCGTTGGTGAAGCTGGGGTGGTAGTTGGACGTAATTTTCTGGATGTCTATGGTGACTCGCCGCATCGGGAGCAGACCGAAGACTTGCTGCACGGATTCGCCGCCATGGCACCAACCGATCCCGATTACGAGGCGACCAAGGCCTATCTGACGAGGTTTATTGAGCCATATTTTGGGGCGCCGCAGGTGGGTCCATAGTGATGACAATGAGGGTGGGATTACATGTCAGACTATGAGGCCGCTATGATGTCGCCAACAGCTGAAACTCAGCCAGTAGTAGCTGAAGTGATACCGGCTCCTACGGCTTCGGAAGTTCAGCCAGAACTTCAGGCTGTCGAGCAAGTCTTTAATCATGCCCATGGAGATGGTCAAGAATTCTCCGGTACTCTGGAGCAGGCCAGGCAGGTCTGTCCGGCACTTGGTAAAATGAGCGTCGAGGCTGCCCAGGCAACACTGGAGCAGTCCGATCTGGCTGCCCGGGTTGCGGAGCGGGGGCGTGAAAGTCGACGAACCGCGGCTGAGACCAAGGCCAAGTCGGCTGAATCATCATCAAAAGAAAAGTCTGACACCCTGAAAACCGATAAGCTAAAGGAAGCTAGTGCTGAGCATGAGCAGAATCCTGAAGTAACTGACCGTAAGTCAACTAAGACCGACAGCATCGACCGATCGGCGAGCACGCCAGTCACCAAAGTGGTTGTTGATGCCTACGCTGGCGGTGGTGGTGGCGGAAGCAGTCGAGCTGCCGCCGAGGAGGCAGAACGTCTGCGGCGCGAGAGTGAGGCATCCAAGCTGTCCACAAAGCCGGAGCAAGCCCAACCCCAGCCTACCAGCGGAACCCCAAGGAATAAGATCCGAACCGAACCGAAGCGACCGGTCGAGCGTAGTAGAGGAAGTCTGAGCCTCGTACGAAACACTGAAGAGAAAGTTTCAGCAGACGTTACGCCCAGCAGTGATGCGACGATTCACACTGAATCGCTTAAAAGTCATATACCAGCAAGCCGGCCCAGACAGCCGAGAGCAACAGGTATGGAGCAGTTGAACGACGTGTCACAAACTGCTGACAGCGAAACGCCAAACGGAGCCAGACTGTCGGAGGTCGAAGCCACGGGCGATTCCCAGCTGGCTTGGACTGAAGTTGAACAGTTGATTCTGCTGGCTGAGCAGGATGTTGCGGCCAGAGAGCTTGGTGCTGAACATGAGGTGAGCTTGTTTGCGACATCATTCGATCCAAACTACACAGCTGACATGCTGCAACCAGAAACTGCCTCCCCGAGGTTGCCAGCACCGCTCGGCGAGATCGAGACTGCCTTGGTCCGGCTCGATGCTGCTCTGGTGTCAGCTGAGCGACAACAAGATCAGACTATGCAGCGGATCGTGGAGGCCATTGCCGAGTTGCCAGGACAGAGCGCAGGTGATAATCCCGAGCATCAGGTGAACGAACAACAACTCGAAGATCTCTTGATAGCCCTGTGTGAAGCGGCAGACGTTGCCCATACTCCAGCACTCATCACGAGCTTGGTGAAGCTAACTACTGCCCATTATTTAGACGTCCTTAAAGCTAGTAATCAACCGGCCACAGACGACACGCCGCTGGCGCTTGACGATATTGGCACACGAGAATTTTTGCAAAAATTACAACATGGACTGGGTTCATTCCAACATAGCGCGGCACGGGTATACGGCGTCGGCAAGTCACTGCTGCAACTATATGCCGTCAGTATGAGCGCAGCAGCTTAGCCGTATTATATTGTGTGCTTTAGCTGGCAGGATTAAGGGGCTGGCGAAAACCGACGACATTGCCATCGCCGTTTTTAACTTGAGCTACCAGTAAGCCGCCACCAACATCGGTGATGTCTTTGACGGTCTCGGCACCGAGTTCGGTCATAGCCTGCACGCTAGCCTTAATGTCGGCCACATCAATGTAGGCAATCGGTCCAACTGTCGAGTTTGGATCCAGGCCAACTTCCTGATCACCAACTTTATAGCCAACATAATAGGGCCCATCAACATAGGGTTCGACACCGAGGTATGCTCCATAAAACGCTTTGGCTTTTTCTAGATCAGTAACTGGGTAGACGATAAGTGGAACAGCTTGTGCCATGTGGGCCTCCTTGTAGTTTTTGATCACTTTGATTTTTGTCCAGAAGCCCAATGCTGTCAACGGAAATGCCCACACAACGAACCCATTTCAAATCCCCCTCCAGCTTCAATCCACCCTGACGGCACCCCGCACCAGTTTTGCTCGTCAATATACCAACAGGTATGCCTCCTCACAACAACTGGCACTGGGTACTCACCAGGATGGCTTTCACTTAACAGACTGGGGATTTGGAATGGGTTCTAGGCGTTTAGTGCTCACCAGCGTATACTTAAGGTAGCAAGTGCACTACTCGAAGCTCGCACGCGACGCTCCAAATATGCGAATTTGCTGCTGCGTTAACGCATAAGGAGCCCCCATGAATTACGATGAAATTGAAAAACTGAACGGTAAACACTTTACCCTCAGTCAGAAGGAATTTTTCAACTCAGATGCGGCTGCCAAGGTTAGGATGAACTTGGTATTGATGGACAGTGACCCGCTGTACAACACCACGGCGTCGTATCAGTACTTCAACATGGCAGGTTTGTCATTCGTCGACAAGCACATGCTCTACCTTAGCCAACATCCAAATGTCAGCCACCAGCACTATCTATCGAACTTACGTCTCAAGTCAAAAATCAGAGTCTAATTAGCTTGTCACGCTAGCGGGGTATGAAGGTGAGGGCGTAGCCAACGCGTCCAGCTCGTCCGGCGCGTCCAATGCGGTGCACGTAGTCTTCGTAGTCGTTCGGTGTCGAGTAGTTGATGACATGGCTAATGTCGACCACGTCAATGCCGCGGGCGGCCACGTCGGTCGCTACCAGAATCGTTGCGTCACTATTCTTGAATGATGCCAGTGCTCGTTTGCGTTGGCCCTGTGACTTGCCACCATGAATCGAGATTGATGGGAAGCCGCGTTCTCGCAGTTCATTTTCAAGTCGTTCAACACTGCGCTGTGTTTCGTCGAAGACGATCGCCTTGGTGACATCTTGGGAGTTCAGTAAATCATGCAGCTTTTCCATTTTTTCGTGCTGGCCACCATAGGTAATGACATCTTGGTGGACGTTGTCGCTACTGGAGCTGGCCTTCAGCGAAACAGTGTGTGGGTTGGCCGCAAACGTTGTGATCAGACTCTGTACACCCTGGTCGATCGTAGCCGAAAAGAAGAACGATTGACGGTTAGTATGAGTGCTCTTGAGAATTTCAGTGACGTCTTTGACGAAGCCCATGTCGAGCATACGATCAACTTCGTCGAGGGCAATGATATTGAAGTTGGCAAGCTGCAATGAACCGCGTTGCATGTGGTCTTTGATGCGTCCCGGTGTGCCGATAACCAAGTTGGGCTGTTGGCGGAGAGCCCGCAGCTGATTACTCATGTTGGTACCGCCGATAAGCAGGGCGCCATGGACGCCTGAACCCTTACCGAGGGTCTTGCATTCCTGTTCAATCTGCTCAGCAAGCTCGCGGGTAGGGGCAATGATGATGGCTTTGCTGCCGCGTTCTACCAACAGCTTATTCAGAATCGGCAGTGCGAAGGCTGCAGTCTTGCCCGTGCCAGTGCTGGCCACGCCAATGATATCTTTGCCTTCAAGGGCAGCTGGAATTGACTCATCCTGGATTGGTGAGGGTTGCTTGTAGCCAATGGTGCGCAGATTCGCCTGCAACAGTGGCGTCAGGTTGAAGTCTGAAAAAGTGTGCTGCGGTACGTACGATGCAGCTTCTTGCTGCGTTGCAGCTTTTACAAACAGTGCTGGGTCGATGTACTTCTTGCGGTTACCGCTTGATTTGTTCGTTCGGCGGGGCGCAGAGTATCGGGTACTACTTGAGCTATAGCTACGGCGTGAATTACTATTAAAAGACATAAAAAATGAATCCTTATTGTTAGTTATTGTTGACTCGATTGCCTGCAATGAACATCGAATCACTAGTAACTAGCACGGATTCATTAGAAACAATACTATAACTCTAGCATAATATTATTAGATAAGCAATACAGGTGTTCGGCACCCTTGGCGCAGTGAGCATGGCCGTATTGTTTGCCACGGGTTGAATCATCTCATTAAAGTCTTGCGTTACAGCAACCCGATTTCTGCCCGGACAATCGCGATATCGTCAGCGAAGCTGGCGGCAGCTCGGCGTGTGAAGTCATGCTGACGAGGGTCATTAGCAATATCCCACATACTTTCAATAATGATTTTGCTGCAGAACTCACGATTCATAATCGCAAAGACTTCTTGGACGAGGGGCTTATGCTCAGGATAGTCCTGCAGGAATTCTGCACTCTCGATAACGCCTTCGCCGAGTAGCAGTAGCTTGGCGGCGCAAACTGGAAATGACTCACACGCATCACCCGTATAAGGGCACTGCAGTCCACCTGATTCAGGGCTTTGCATACTATCTATAGAATCATCGATTACGAGAGAATTCAACTGCCAACCGCAGCGCTTAATAATGGTCAAAAGCTCTCTGTGAGGCGGAGCCGTACTGCCACGGCAAACGCCCTAACAATAGGAGAAACTCACTAACCATGGTAGAGTCTAAGTAAGCAAGTTGTTATTAAACACCTCTCCGTATCGTAATTTGTTCCTTACAGACTTACTATCATCTCGGTTAGACGTTACTAACGCGAGCGATATTAGTTAACAGAAGGAATAATATTATGGCTATGAAACTCTACGTTGGCGGTCTCGCCTACAGTGTGACCGAACAAGAACTACAAGAACTCTTTGCAGAGCACGGTACTGTTACCAGCTCAGCAGTGATTAAAGACCGCGACAGCGGCCAGTCAAAGGGCTTCGGCTTTATTGAGATGTCCGATGATACTGAAGCTAAGGCTGCAATGGCAGCCCTGAATGGCAAAGAAGTCAGCGGCCGTTCGATCATGGTTAATGAAGCTCGTCCCCAAGAAGACCGACGTCCAGGTGGCGGCGGCAACTTCCGCAAGTCCTACTAAGATCTAAACTAACGCGCGAGCTACTATGCTTCGCCTCTGATCGGGTGTTTATTTGTGATGAAAACTAACACGCATATTGAGATTGTTGCTTCAACTAACCCGCGCCTCAACGCCATGGCTAGTGGTTCGCAACAAGCTATTCTGCAAGTGCTGAGCAAGCACTACTCGAAGGTCGGCATTACCATCGTCAACACGCTGGCCGACCTTAATGCGCTGGTCGCTAAACGGCCGGACTTGGTTGTGCTGGGCATGAAACAGGTGCTTTTGGACGAGTCGACCAGCTATGAGGACAGCCCGAAGTTGTGGCTCTCAAGCCATTTGAAGCAACAGGGCATTACATTTGTAGGCTCTGAGGCCAGGGCTTTAGCGACGCAGCTCGATAAACCACTGGCCAAGCAGCAGGTGCTCAACGCCGGACTGCGCAGTGCTGCCTACTTCATCGCTCGTATTGATGAGCCAACCGTCCAACACAGTCTTCAGTTTCCATTATTCGTCAAGCCGACGAACAAGGGTGGCAGCAAAGGCATTGATGAGAATTCGGTGGTGCACACTCAGCTTGAGCTCGAGACTAAGGTCGCTTTTATCCATCGGCAGTATGCCTCAGACGCCTTAGTGGAGGAGTACCTGTCCGGCCGCGAATTTAGTGTGGCGGTCATTGCCCGACCAGTCACGGGAGATGTGCTGGCTATGCCGGTGGAGATAACCACGGGGCCAGACAGCAACGGCCACAGTTTTTTGAGCGAAGCCGTCAAAAAAGCCGACACCGAGCAAGTCATAGCCGTCAACGAGCCGGCCGTCCGAGCGGCGGTGAATAACTTAGCTATCGGCGTGTTCGAGGCCTTAGGCGCTCGGGATTACGGACGGATTGACGTGCGGCTTGATGCCTTTGGCGTGCCGAGCTTCATCGAGGCCAACCTGCGACCGGGCCTGTCGACGCACGGTTATTTATCCCGCTGTTTCTCCATCAACCAAGGTGCTTCATACGAAGACATGATCCTGTCTATCGTCAGTCTCGGCTTGGCTCGAAATATCGATGGATCAGTCACCACGCCCGCAGATGTTTACCCCAAGCGAGTTGTGACGCCACTTGCCAGCCCCAGCATTATCTAGCTCTACGAAGCCTCAACGCTCCTGAAGCCTTGCGGCTGACCACGCATCCGTCGTAGCATCTGGGATATTTTGCGCGCCCCTTCGCACGGGACTTGTGAGAAACGCTGGCTGATTTCCTCGGCATTGTCTTGCCACGCTTCAATCTGTCTGGTTATCGGTCGATCCTCATATATACGGTACGGTAAGTCATCGCCCAGTAATTCATGCAGCATGGCATATTTGAGTTTGCGCTCTGGACCGGCATCGTCAACCAAGAGCAGCGGCTTTTTATTATCTATGGCTTCGCACAGAATACCCATGCCCGGTTTGGAGATGACGCCAGCCGAGGCGGCGACAATATTTTGAGCATCCATCCGATGTGATACCGAGATAATGTTACCGTTATCAATCACGAGTTGCGAGCTAACCGACGTGCAGGGTGTCATAACGATTTTCAGACCAGACAGGCTGACTGACCCCATTGAGATCACCAGGTTTCGCAGTTCTTTGCTGCCGGTCATACCGCCTTGCACATAGATGAACTCATCCTCCGGCGACAAGCCCAGCTCACGCTTAACCAGCTCCGGATCTTTGTCGGCCTTGCGCACCACAGGGTCACAGGGAATCACGATGGTGCTTTCGTCGAGTTCGTATGGCTGCTTGTGATGAGTGCGCGGTTCGGTCAAGAATACAACATCGTGTGTTCGGGCAATCTTTTTGTAGCGCTCCTGGTAGGCCTTTATCTCAAGATCATCGGTGTGATAGCCATCCATCGAATGGTATACGCCAACGACCAATTGGTCAGACTGGTCGTAGCCCGGAATTGATCGAATGGCTGGAATTTGCGTGAAGAAGTCATTCACCACAACGGGCCTTTTGGTGAGCTCATCGCGCAGGACGCTATTGGCTTCCAGGAAGGCCTCGTCAGATATGTTAAAGCCATAGTACAGCGGTTCCAGCCGAAAGTTGAGCGATGAATGAGCCAAGTTATCCAGCAAGAATTGGTGGCCAGCCGTATGAGACATAAGTGTGACTGGCGTAGCCTGGTCCAGCTCATGAGCAATGGCAACGGCCCGGCTCAAGTGGCCATAGCCGGAGGAGCTTGAGATCAAATATAGAAGGGGATCCGGGTCGTCGGACCATTGAGCATCGCCATGCTCCGGATCATCGTTCTCAGGTGCCTCGTCAGTTATGTTTGTTGTTTCGGGTTGCCCGATTGAAGATGGCGCTAGTTCCATGAATTATATCTACAATATCTAGTTACACTGGCTATTGCAAGAAAAAAGCATAAGCATTTTGAATAAGCTTCAAATGCCGGTCTGTGCTTAGTCTTGAGGAACGATTCCCTCGCCAAAAACCCGGGTTTCGGATGGGCTGGTCTGCATAACCACACCCCAATTTTCTTCCCATTCCTTGGCAGCAGCTTGCTCGCCGGGCCGGTCGTAGTCGTCGAGTAGAATGACCGCTCCCGATAATGCTTTTCTCATAGATGGCAATAAACCGACGCGTCCGCCTCTGGTGTCCCGGCCGGGTGGGCCGTCACACAAGACCAACGAGAAATTGTCGGGCAGATCTTCAGGGACGGTGTACCAGTCGTATTCGCCATAGGAGCGCAGCGGCGCGTGATGGACTTGGACGTTGGTGAGCCCGGCCAAATACGTGATCATGCCCATGCGGTCCGCCCATTTATCCATGTGTTCGAGACTATGTACGGCCACCTCGCGCTTCTTGGCGATTGTTCCGGCCAGGATCGTCGTCAGTCCGCTGCCGCATTCCAGGATGGGGCCTGGCGTGGTGTTGGCGGCCACTGTCGTCGCCCGCAGATAGTCTAGCTCGGCCGGCCAGGTTCCATTGCCCCAAGTGGTTATAAACTTGCCGAGCAGGGCATCGTTCGGATTATCGTGAGCCGGCAGCGCCTCGAGCTCACCCACCAATTCCACAATCTCGTGCTGTCTATCGTCGAAGCTCATCATTGAACAGTATCATAGCACAACGCACCAACCATGGTTGGGAACCAGGATGTCACGATCAGCGCCAACGAGTATATAATCTTGGGTATGAAACGGCGCTTACCGAAACGCTACCGACGCTACGTGCAGAGTTTTTTGCTGGTGGTGCCGATGACTGGCATTGTCACATCGGTCAACATCTTGGTCGCAAAAGGCCTGGAGGCGATTGTAACGGTCGCTACTCTGAAGAAGTGGGGCATCTGTATACTTGTAGCGTTTCCGATGGTGCTACTCATCCAGCCACTAGCCGTGAAGTTCACTGACCAACTCGTCAAAGACGACTGATATGGCTGGGGATGAGGGATTCGAACCCCCGATCCTGGGACCAGAACCCAGTGCCTTACCGCTTGGCCAATCCCCATTGCCATGCCTTATTTTACCCTAAAGCTAGGTTTGAATTGTATATAGCTATTGCTGAAGTGCTAAGGTGTGCCTTGGCAAGCTTCGCCTGCCCACAGAATTTTCTTACTACGAACCAGTTCGTAATCAGAAAAGTTCTCTTGCGAACTGCCACTGGCAATTCTCACACTTGGCCAATCCCCATCGTCAGCTGCAGACTGCGCTACGAGAGACAATTGTAACAGAGATGACCGTCTTCTGCCAGTGGGAGTAGTAGGCTAGATCAGGCCGACTTTTTGGACAGGTAGCGTTCGGAGCGGACGACGCCGTTGGCGAAGATCAGCGGGAAGGCCGCGTAGAAAACATCAGCGATCGAACCGTTCCAGTAGGTGTCATGGGCACTCATGTAGTAGAAGATGAAGTCGGCAAAGCTGAGCATCAGCAGGCCGGTAATCAGCAAGTAGAAGTGGCGTTTGGCAACGTTACGGGCAGCACCTTGCAGAGCCACCAGGCTCATGGACAGCAGCAGTCCATCGCCGAGCGATGAGGCAAAGTTGATCAGTCGGGTCAGCAGCGGCAGCTCGCTGGACAGGTCAGGACGGGCAAAGACGAAGAATACCAGGATCATGGAGGTGATGATCAGCGGCAGGCCGGCCAGCAGCGGCTGCTTGTTGGCGGTCTGGTAGGCACCTTGGATTTTCCAGGTGCCGTAGGCCATGATTGGCAGGAAGAGCAGGAAGCAGAAATCAGCCGGGGAAGGATAGGGGATGGCCACTTTGGTGACCAGGTTGTAGTACGACCAGATGAGCAAGCCGAGGGCGTAGACAATCAGGGCAAAGGCCCACAAGCGGAAGGCGCTGATCGTGTTCTTGTCACGCCGGCCGCCGCGCAGACGCTGGGAAGTTACCAGGCACAGGTAGCTGGCAAAGATGTAAAAACCGGCGTAATAGAGGTTCAGCGTGTAGTTGGCGGTCATGGTTTTGTTGGTGCTGTGCCACAGCGGAATGTCCCACGCCGCAAAGCCAACAGCTAACAGGAGGGTGATGAGCGTAACCAGTCGGACACGTTTGTGCATATGCTTATTCTACACCAGGCATCAACTAGGCCTTGGGTAGCACGAGACTGAAGGTCGAGCCCTTACCGAGCTCGGAGCTGACAGTGGCGCGGCCGCCAAGTGTTTCGACGCAGGTGCTAGCCAGGTAGAGGCCGAGTCCTTGGCCGTTGGGGTACATTTTTTTGCCGTTTTTGGCCTGGAAGAACTTGGTGAAGATCTCCGGCAGCTCTTCGGCCGGAATGCCGATGCCAGTGTCGGTGACGCGGATGGTAACCTCGTCGTCGGTTTCGTAAGCCGACAGGCGGACGGAACCTTGCTCGGTGAACAGCAAGGCATTACGAACCAGGCTGCGGAGCGCGACTCGCAGCAACTGGGCATCAGATTCCAGACGGATTACCTCACCGTCCTCGACCATCAGCTCAACATGCTGCGTCTGAGCGTCTTTCTGGAACTGGTCGACTACCTCGCGCAGCAGACCACGCAGTTGGAGGTTGGTCAGGTGTGGTTGGGCGTGACCCAACTGGACACTGGAGACGGTCAGTAAGGTCTCGGCGACGTCGTGCAGCTCCAGGCTGCCTTTGCGGATCAGCTCTAGGTACATGGTCTGCTCTTGGCTCAGGCCGCTGTGCTGCTTGGACAGCAGCTCCTCAACCGAACCGGTGATGATCGTTTGGGGCGTCCGCAGGTGGTGCGAGGCTAGATTGATGAAGTCGGATTTGATGCTATCGATATGCTCGATCTGGTCGGCCATTTCGTTGAAGCGTTGGGCCAGCTCACCAATCTCATCGCCAGATTGGAAGCTGACCCGTTCGCTGAAGTGCCCGCGGCTGAGTTTGGCAGCGGTCTGAGCTACTTTGATGATCGGATCGGTGATGTATTTGGCAAACTGCAGGGCGAAGAAAACCACCAATATGATCAAGATGAAGCCGACCGACACCAGGCTGCCGGTTAAGCTGTCGGTATGATTATTATGCACGGCCCACAAGCTAAGCCCGATGACCAGGCCGATAGGAATGACCGAGACGGCCAGGAAGGTGAGAACGAATTTGGTTTGGAGTTTCATAGTGCTTACGTAACAGATTATACAGAATTGTCGAGACGCTGCCCATCTGCTATAGTGGTGGACATTAACAATTCGGATATAACGAGTGCAGCGAGAGATCTAGCTCTATGACCTGCCGGCAACCAGCGCGCCAGCGCCCGGTGCTCCATCTAGCCCGCCAGACGGGGAAGATATGATGACATCCTATCCTTTCTCGTGCTGACAGAAAGGATTTTTTATGCCACGACAGTTCGACTACTTCACCAGTGAATCAGTCTGTGCCGGCCACCCCGACAAAATTTGTGATGCTATCAGTGATGCCATCGTCGACGCCGCCTTGGCGCAAGATCCGCAGAGCCGGACAGCGATTGAGACGGTCGTCGGTGCCAACAAAGTAGCGCTCTTCGGCGAGATCAAAACCACAGCCCAGCTCAATTTTGAGCAGCTGGCCCGTGACAAGATTCGAGAGCTCGGCTACACCGATGCCGGGTGGGGCTTCAGCGTTGAAGCCGAATTCAGTAATAACATCCATGCCCAGTCACCGGATATTGCCGTCGGTGTTGACCATGATGGAGCTGGCGACCAGGGAATGATGTTTGGCTTTGCCTGTGACGAGACACCGCAGCTGATGCCGCTGCCCATCACCTTGGCCCATGCGCTGACGGCCCGGATTGATGAAGCTCGTGAAACTGGCATGCTGCCCTGGTTGCGCCCCGACGGCAAAGCCCAGGTGACGGTTCGTTACCAAGCTGAGCAGCCGGTGGCGATCGAAAAAGTGGTGCTGGCGGTGGCCCATGATGAGCAGACAGTCTCGGCTCAGGTGCGGACTGAGGCGATCACCGAGATCGTCCAGCCGATGCTGCGGCACTATGGCTTTGAACTGCCAGCAGCTAAGAATATTATCGTCAACGGCACTGGAGTCTGGCATATTCCGGGGCCAGCCAGCGATGCCGGCCTGACCGGACGTAAGATCGTCGTCGACACCTACGGCGGCTATGCCCGGGTCGGCGGCGGGGCCTTTAGCGGCAAGGATCCCAGCAAGGTTGACCGCAGCGGTGCCTACGCCGCCCGCTACATCGCCAAGAATATCGTCGCCCATGGACTGGCTCGTACCTGCGAGGTCGGCCTGGCCTACGTGATAGGCCAACCCAAACCATTGATGCAGACCATTCATACTTTTGGCACGGCCACCGTCGACGAACGTTTGCTCTACGAATTCAAAGACAAACTACTCGATACCAGTGTGCGCGGCATCATCGAAACGCTTGAACTGCGTCAGCCTATCTACAGTCAGACCAGCGCCTATGGGCACTTCGGCAAGCCCGATCTGCCGTGGGAACAAGTTACCAAACGCTAATCGATATCACGGTGGCGGAAGCCAAAATATGCCGCCAGAGCGGTCAGTGCGAAAATTCCAATCAGATAGCTATCAAGTCCGTGGACGGCATAACCCTGCAGTGTATTAACCGGCAGAAAGTAATGGTAGGGCGCCAGTTTAGCTGGGTTGACCAGCCAGTGACTGAGCCCAGACAGGCTGGCCAGTAAGTAGCCACCGAAGGCGATGGTGACGGCTATCGCCGTGCTGGAGCGCTTGGTCAGACGGCCGAAGGCCACCAGCGCAAAGGACAGTGCCCCGAAGCTGAGGCAGAACAAGGCGGTATAGACGCTGGTGATGATCAATCGACTGACGGCAATGTCGATGTCTACAAGGTGACCAAGTCCGAGGATGGCGAGGGTGGTTATGGTTGTAATGATGCCGAGCTCCAACACCAGGCTTGCGGCCTTGCCCGCCAGCAGCTGTCCACGACTGATCGGTCGGGCCAACAGCAGCTCGAGCGTGTGGCTCTGCTCTTCACGGCCGACCAGGGCACTGCCACGGGTGACAGTCAGAATGATGTACAGCAGCGGCAGCGTGATGTAAAACAGCTGGGAATTGAGGAACCCGACCGGCGAGCCAACATCGAGGCTGCTATTGCCGTTCTTGAGCTGGCGAATACCGTTGGGCAGCTGGTTCAAAGTCTTCTCCAGCACCTGGGCGTTATGATGCAGTGACGGGTAAATACCAAGGATCACGGCTACCAACACCAAGCTGACCACCGTCCACCAGAAGATGGCCATTTTGCGCTGACGCAGTTCCCAGAGCACCATAGTTTTCATGCTTGGTCTCCGTAAAATTCCAGAAATTCATCTTCGAGGTTGAGTTGCTCGGTCGTCAGGTCAGCCAGCGGCAGGGTACTCAAGGTCTTCAAGGCCGCAGGCAGGCTGCCAGTGGCTTGCAGGCGGAGGACATGACCCTCTCGGGACAAAACTTTGAGACCCGGTAGTTTGGCGGCCTGTTTACCTGACTTTAAGACTACCCGGAAAATTGTTTTGCCAAGTTCGGTATCTTCGCCGACCGATTGTTCGCGAATGAGTTTGCCGTGCTTGATGATGCCGATCCGGTCGCAGACCCGTTGGGCTTCGGCCAGGTTGTGACTGCTCATCAGTACGGCTGCGCCGCGGTCCTTGTACTCTCGGAGGGTCTCATAGAACACTTCTTGCATCAGCGGATCGAGGCCACTGGTTGGCTCGTCGAGAATCAGAACAGCGGGCTGGTGCATGAAGGCCTGCAGAATACCTAGCTTTTGCCGGTTACCCTTGCTCAGGGTTTCGATGGGTTTGTGGAGGTCAGCTTCAAAGCGTTTTTCCAGCTTCCGACGATAGCTGATGTCGACACTTCCTTGCAGGGCGGCCAGGTAGTCAAGCAGCTCACGGCCAGTGGCTTTGGGGTAGAGAGCCACATCGCCGGCCAGATAGCCGACGTGCCGTTTGACGTCCACGGCTTCGCGGACACTATCGAGCCCGGCAATCTCGGCCGAACCGCTAGTCGGTTGCAGGAAATTCATCAACAAGCGAAGCGTAGTCGATTTGCCGGCGCCATTGGCACCCAGATAGCCGTAAATTTCCCCGGTAGGGATTTGCAGGGTTAGATCATCGAGGGCCAGCGTTGGCGCTGTACCGTAACGCTTGGTGAGTTTGTGGGCGGTGATCGCTGCGGTAGCCATATGCATCTCAGTATAGGGCAGTCGGCGAGTAGCTACCAGCGGCGGGTCGACTTGCGGGCCTGGAGCTTCGGCCAAATCACCAGGAAGAACAGCAAGCCGAGGGCAGTGAGCACCACGGCAGCCAAGATGGCAACGCCAGTGACTAGCATGTGCTGCTTCTGCAGCGAGACGTTTCTGGTGCCGATGATCTCGGTGGTGCTGGTGGTGCCACCACTGTCAGCAGCCAGCTTTCCGGCGGTTTTCACAGTTTTGGTAGTAGTTTTCGGCGTTGTCACCGGTGTGCTGGTGGCTGGAGCAGCTGGTGTGCTGGCCGAACTGCTGGCAGCTGGGGTGCTATCGCTTGACGTGGTGGTGACATAGGTGACAGGCTTGGCGGCGATCGACCAGGTGGCCGGCGTCGGGCTGCTACAAGTGCCGATGGCACTGAGGCTCAAGCTGCTTTGCACGGCACTGAAGACTTGGTTGGTACTGCCGCCATTGGCAGGCACCGAGAAAGCCGTCAGGACAGTGCCGTCCTGGGTAGGCGTGACAGTTAGTGTGTCAGCCGAGCTGTTGGTAATTGTCACCGTTACATCATCGCCGGGCGTAGCATTGGCAGTTGAACCCGTCAGGCTGCCGCTGCAGGCGCTTGTATCCCAGGTGCCACTTAGCGAGTAGGTACGGGGTGTGGCCAAAGCGTTGAGCGGCAGCAAAAGCGCCAGGGCCAGAACGACAAAACAAAGCTTGGCAAGTTTCATAAGTAAGCCAGTATGAAGATCGACTGCCAGCCTGTCAATCGTACTGGGCGAGCTAAATCTAGTGCGGGTACGGGCTGATATCAACCCCGGCGTGCAGGGCGGCTTGCTGTCCGAATTTGGTGAGCAAAGTTGGCATGATATTGCGTGCGCCCGGTGTTTCGGCCATCTCCGTACGTGGCTTAGGCATCGGTGCTTCTGGTGGCATCACATCAGGATACGCCGCGATGCGCTCAGCCATGATTGCCGTCAGGGACTCGCGATCCAATTCTACCCGAGAACTGTCAGCCGGCCTGTCAAGAACCAGCCAGTATTGGCTGGTTGAGCCACCCATAAATTTCTTCTGATGCTCAGGACGGCCTTCCATTATTTTTTCCGGATTGTCGTTGGTGTTGAACACTAAGGGAGTGAAAACTGGTTGCTGATCAGAAGGTTGGCGCTGAGCGGCAGCGTACTGTTGATAACCATCGAAACTCTCTGCTTGGAATATCCGCGTTACCTTCGCCGGGTGTTGAGCCGGCGCTTCACCCCAGTCAAACGCTGGGTCGAGCAAGGTACGTAAACTGGCATTGAACACTTGGTTATAGCCGATTTCTACATCCACCACAGGCTGACCTACGGCTTCGGGATGCCGTGATACTGTTTCGAGGCTCTCAACAACTACTGTCATATGGGTTTAGTATCCGTCACAAAGCATACTACAGCAGTCAAGATTCTTACAGTTTGCGTTTGGTGCGCGCTTTGCTGGGAGCTCTCTTGGCGGGGGTGCCGGAGGCGGTTTTGGTGGTGATCAGCCAGCAACCAACAACGAAGCAGGCGGCAATCACCGCGAAGCTAATACCCAGGCGCAATCCTTGGTCGCTGTGGCCGGTGCACACATGGCGTTGATCAGTATCATTGGCCATCGGCATCGCTTCGTCCGGCGTACCCGAAGTGCCTGGGGTGCCAGGCTCCATCGGTACGATCATTGGCGTGGCATGTAGCGTTGTATCGGGGGTTGGGTTGGTGGCAACCGGTTGCGCGTCGAGGCTTAAACTACCGGCGGTTGGCGAATCACAACTGGGCGTTACGGGGAGTACAGACAGCGTTAGATTTTGCTGGACGTTGGTGAAGGTTTTCTGGGGTACAGTCCGGGCGGCTGGGAGTATCAGGCTGTCGGCATCGGCTCCGTCCTGAGTAAAGCTGACGTTGAGGTCGTCGTTGGAGGTGTTGCCGAAGACCAGGGTTACATCTTCACCGCTGTAGATGATTGATTTATCGAGCTTGGTAATTGAACCGCTACAGCTGCTGCTGTCCCAGTTGGCATTCAGCTGCACCACTTTGTTGTAGGCGAAGGCATGCGTCGGCAGGGCGGTAAGCGCCAGTACAACGAGCACTGCTTGGATAGAGCCAAATCGTTTCATGGTAGTAGCGATTATGAGAACCTCGGCCAGTAGTGTCAACTGAAGAAATCGAGGTCTTGGAGTTCGTCAGGCAGGAAACCATCGGGATGTTTGAAGCCGGCTTTCCACTCGGTGGCCACGCCACTCTGGCCCCGGCCGTAGCCTAGGTCCTTCATTAGCTTGGTCGGTGCGTTGCGCAGTTGCAGCGGCACCGGTACGTCCGGGTAGTCGCGGGCAGTGGCCAGCGCCTGATTCATGGCATCGGCTACCACGCGCGATTTCTGGGCTTTGGCCAGCACACTGGCACAGTGGAACAGGTTGTACTGGGCTTCGGGCAGGCCAATGCGCTCCACGGCCAGAAAGGTTGAGACGGCTAGATTGAGCGCTGCTGGTGCCGCCAGGCCAATGTCCTCGGACGCAAAGATGACCATCCGGCGGGCAATGAATTTTGGATCCTCACCGGCTTGCAGCATGCGGGCCATATAGTAGAGCGCGGCGGTAGCGTCGCTGCCGCGCATAGACTTGATGAAGGCACTGATGACGTTGTAATGATTCTCGCCCTTTTTGTCGTAGCCTGGCAGTTTGGTCTGGGCAGCGGTCTCGACGATACGTGGCGTTATCGGCTGACCGTCGGCCAATTGTAAGGCCAGCTCCAGGTTACCGAGCGCCACCCGGGCATCGCCGCCGCTGAGCTCGGCCAGCAGGTCAATGCTTTTGGCCGGCAGCTGCTTGGCACTGAGTTTTTCAGCCTTGGCCGTCTTCTTGATAATTGCCACAATCTCATCCTTGGTCAGCGGTTCCAGCACCAGCACCCGCGAGCGGCTGAGCAGCGGATTGATGACTTCGAAACTGGGATTTTCGGTAGTCGCGCCGATCAGCGTGATGGTGCCGGCTTCGACATGTGGCAAGAACGCATCCTGCTGGGCTTTATTGAAGCGGTGGATCTCGTCGACGAACAAGATGGTCTGCATGCCCAGCCGTTGGTTTTGCTCGGCTCGTTCGATGACTTTCACGACGTCGGCTTTGCCGGCGGTCACAGCGCTCAGTTCGACAAACTCAGCCCCGGTTTCGCGGGCGATAATCCGCGCCAAGGTGGTTTTGCCGCTGCCCGGCGGTCCCCACAGGATCAGGCTGGTCGGCTGCTGCCGGGCAATGATCTCGTGAATAATCTGGCCGCTGCCCGTGAGGTGCAGCTGCCCGACGACGTCAGCCAGGGACTCTGGCCGCATTCGCTCGGCAAGCGGTCGATACTCCATGTCTCCAGTATACGCGGCATTGCCTAACAGAGGAGCATATGCTACAATTACAGATAAGAAAGCTTGATGCCGGCTTCGGCATTATTTTTTTGTAACACCCTGAGTATGAGCAGCACCCAAGACCCCACCAAAATCCGTAACATCGCTATTATTGCGCACGTTGACCACGGCAAGACAACACTGGTTGACGGTTTGCTGAAGCAGTCGCAGACTTTCCGTGACAACCAGGCCGAAATGAGCCAGGAACTGATCATGGATAGTGGCGATCAGGAAAAAGAGCGCGGCATCACCATTACCGCCAAGGTGACGGCTGTGCAGCACGGCGATTACCGCATCAACATTATCGACACGCCGGGCCACGCCGATTTCTCTGGCGAGGTGGAACGCACCCTCAACCTGGCCGACGGCTGCCTGCTGATTGTCGACGCCCAGGAAGGCCCGATGCCCCAGACCAAATTTGTACTGGAAAAGGCGCTGGAAGCCGAGCTCAAACCGATTGTTGTCATCAATAAGATCGACAAACCTGGTGCCCGGATCCCCGAAGTTGAAGATGAACTGGCTGATCTGTTCCTGGAGCTGGCCGTTCATGAAGACCAATTGCACTACCCGGTGTACTACGCTGTTGGCCGGGCCGGTAAAGCCTGGGAAGCTGTGCCGAGCGATGCCGAAGCTGAAGGTAATCTGGATCCGGTGTTCGACGCTGTTATCAATAAAATCCCGGCACCGACGATCGAACTCGACAAGCCTTTCCAGATGCTGGTCACCGCGTTGGCGCACGACACCTTTAAGGGCAAATATGCCATCGGCCGCATCACTCGTGGCCAAGTCAAACCTGGCGACCAAGTCGTGCTGTGCAAAAAAGACGGCAGCCAGACCAAGGCCAAAGTCGACAACGTCTTTATGAGCCATGGCGTCAGCAAGTTTGAAGTACCTGGCGGCATCGCCGGTGACATCGTCCAACTGACCGGCATTGCTGATGCTCAGATCGGTGAGACCATCGCTGATGCTGACCAGCCTGAGGCCTTGCCGACTATCGAGGTCGAAGCGCCAACCCTGCGCATTTATCTGGGCCCCAACACCTCGCCATTCAAGGGCCAAGAGGGTGAGTTCAGTACCTCGCGCCAGATTGCCGAGCGGCTACACAAAGAGACTGAAACCAACGTTGGCCTGCGGGTCGAAGACGATGGCATTGGCTTCACCGTAGCTGGCCGCGGCGAACTGCACCTCGGCGTGCTGATCGAAACCATGCGCCGCGAAGGTTATGAATTTGAAGTTGGCCGCCCGCAGGTGGTGACCCACCAAGAAAACGGCGTCGAAGTTGAGCCGGTCGAAGAAGTTATTATCGAAATTCCCGCCGAACACGTTGGGGCTGTCCAGACCGAGCTCGGCCAGCGCCGCGCCGTGCTCAAGGAGCAATTTGCCAGTGCCAGCAAGGGCGTCACCAAGCTGGTCTACGAAATGCCAACCCGAGCGCTGCTGGGTATGCGCAACATCCTACTGACCAACACCAAAGGCACCATCGTCATGAACAGCCTGGTGATCGGCTTCCAGCCCAAGGGCAGTGACCTGCAACAACTGCGCAACGGTGTGCTGATCAGCTTTGAGGCCGGCGTGACTACGCCGTATGCCTTGCAGAACGCCGAAGCCCGCGGCACTACCTTCATCGGCCCGGCCGAGAAAGTCTATGCCGGTCAGATTATCGGTCTCAACACTCGTAGTGAGGACATGGAGATCAATGTCTGCAAAGCCAAACACCTGACCAACATGCGCTCCTCCAGCTCTGACGGCGTCGTCCAGCTGACGCCACCGACCATCTTCAGCCTGGAACAGTGTCTGGACTTTATCGAAAACGACGAACTGCTGGAAGTCACGCCGCAGCACCTTCGCCTGCGCAAAAAAGAACTCGACCCGAATAAAAGGAAACGGCTACAGAAGTAGCCTGGGCAAGCGCAAGCGCCAGCAAAAGTAGTCCGACACCGGCGAACTATTGTAATTATCTCTGTAAAGTGATATAATTGCTATTCTTATGGCATTAATGACCTCAGCTGAACGCAGCGCGGTGCTTGGTGAAGCCCAGCGCGGTATTGGTCCGACTCTGGCGAGCTCTGGCATGGCGGTTCGTCGTCATGCAGACGGCCATCAGCTCGATCGGGCGATGGCTCGGATCGCGCAAGTTGCCGACCTCATTCCCGGTGTAGACCTGCGCGGCCCGCATGGTTCACGACCGCTTGACTTTCTAGTGGTGGGGACGCGTGAACTCGATGTCAAAGGCCGAAACCTCAGTATCTTGCCGATCGTTAATAAGCTCGTGGAGCTCGTACCTTCGCTGGCTGTCGAAAAGCGCGACGTGGTATTTGATGACTATAGTATCCAATATGTCAAAAAGGGCACAGAGCTTTACATTATGTTGCACCCCAGCGAGCAAGGGCCGCAAGCCCAGGCCGAAGATCTCTACCAAGAACGTCTCAACACTATCGGTGCGCTTGCCGAACTGTCCATAGCCGCCTCAGTCGGTGCCTTCCCAGAACGTGAACCCGACATGACGGTTCTGTGGTACGGCGGTGGCCAGATGAATGAGGGCGGTATTAACGGGTTGTGCGAGGTAGTCGAAGAGATCTTGCCATTTGAGGCTACGCTCTGGAAAGCCCGTTTTCCTGTTCGGCCGACGGTGAGCATGCACCCCGCTGCACGCTAGCAGTTTGCCAAACTAGAGATAACACTATTTTGCATAATAGGGTATTATGTGTGCATGAGTAGACAACCCCGTGCCCAAGTTGATGTCCCGGTCGTGCACCTGGCGCGACGCTACAATACTTTCAGACCGCCGCTTGCCAAAGACCCCGAAGAGATTAGCCGTCGCAAACAGTTACGCCGCGGTACGCTATTGCTGGAGTTTCAGGCTCGTGGTCTACAGCTTGGTGCCAGCATTCTCGACCGTGTCAGCCAGAGTGAGGATATTCGCTTTACCGCTGGCGCACTGGCCATGATGGGCAACAATAGTAGTTGGCACACCATGGCTGAACGAGCTCCGACCGTTGGCAAAGACGGTGTCACCCGGCGGATTGTCAAAATGCCAAAGGCCTACGACGCCGAAACTGGTCGCGTGGTCTTGCCTGATGAGTTGGTGGCCATGGGCCGTACCGCCATGGGCGAGACAGCTGACATGGCCCAGGACCTAGCAACTGCCTATGGTGAAGGTAAGTCAGTCAAAGGTCTGGCACTAGCTTTCGGTAGGAGAGCCGGGACGACAGCCGTCTTGCTGGCTGGTATCCATCATGATGTAGCAGCCGAGATCGTGACCGATCCATTTGCCGTGCAGGACGGCTGTCG